>Ga0209579_10000003_pt1 | contig 1168820 bp, 954 predicted proteins | sample Coa_R1_2_FD_187152 | JGI IMG/M metagenome (GOLD analysis project Ga0209579, IMG submission 187152) | Surface soil microbial communities from Centralia Pennsylvania, which are recovering from an underground coalmine fire - Coalmine... | ecosystem: Environmental > Terrestrial > Soil >...
GGGAACTGCCCCCTTCCCCTGCAACCCCATCCCCAAAATCAACCCAACCCAAACGGCGAGGGTACAACTTTGAAACCGGACATTCCACTTGCTACAAAAACCGGACTTTTTAACTTGCTACCGACAATTCAGGGACTTGCTGCGATGAATCCAGTGTGTGGCACAGCCGCCTAGCAAAATGGGGCGGGCAGAGCACGAACGAGTTCGATCAGTGTTGCATCGACTGCGTATAGGATAAACGACGCTGCGAACAACTCGCAGGAACCGCATCTCCGAGGCAGGCGGAACCGGATCAATTGGTATCGACCGCTAAGAGTATAGTCTGTCCGTTCGGCTGTGTGGTTCCACGGTGCAGAATTTAGATTACAGTTCGGACGATCTTAAGAGGTGTGTATCGAAATGAGCGGCGGCATGTGGAAATACTGGCTCAGAATGTTAAGCCTCGTTTGAATCGGGCTAGCCACTGTGCAGCCGTCCGTACAAGCCATCGGGCCGCGAGTTTGTCCTGACCTCCTCCCCTATCAACTCTTCGACGCTTCTCGGCAGCGCTCGGTCGGTTTCTTGCTGCAACGAGGGGTTCTCCCCGTGCAAGGCGCCATTCTCTTCCTGCAACTGCGAAACTCGCGCCACGAGTTCGGAGTTGTTAATCCGCAATTCAGGCGTTCTCGCGCCCAGAGAACTGACTTGGCGCTGATCTGATGCTGGTGTCGGTACTCGGTTTCAGTAAACGTACGAGTGATACCGCGGCCTGATACCGGTCACGATCTGCAAGTCATTGTGTTATCAACTATTGGGTGAGAGGGCAGTATTCTCAATAAGATCTGAGCCTCGCGCCCTCCTCTAGGCCTGCACGGTCGACTCCACTCGTATTTTGCTGAGATTACGCTCGCCATCTGAGGCCATTGCGAGCGGTTGAGCGGAAGGCAGAATGACGCGCAGACTCAACGTATGCGTCATTTACTTTGTATACGGTTCCTGTTTAGGCCGAGATCACCACCCACCCCACCCTACTAACTCGTAATAGTGGTGCTAGAGGAAGAGACTATATTAGCCAGTTCCTTGTTTCTGAACCATATCCAGCCGTCTGCCGTCCGTTCCGCATGGAATCCAGCTTCCTTCCGAGCTTCCTGTACGGCCTTTTGGCCAGCTTTGCTGCTGCCGTCAAGCGTAAAACCCTGGCACGCCATGGTGCTCTGTAGACGCCGATATCCTTCCTGCGCCGTCAAGAGGTCGGGAAATCTCTGGAGCTCGGCAAGCATCATGCTTTTGCGCGTCGGCGGGACAGACAACTTCAGCCCGTCCACTAGGGTCGCGCGCTTCCTTCCCCCCATTCGGTTGAAGTAACTGGCATTGCCGAATTTCAGCCGCCTACTGCTCGCCGCCTTGCCAATTTGTCGTTTCCCGGCTTCGCTCTCAAGGAACCGTTTCCCACCAGCGCAGAACTTTTCGACCTGCTGTGCGAGCGCCTTTTCCAGTATCTTCCCCTGCATTCCCATTGCAGCGAACTGAAACGCACGCCAGTTCAGGAATAGGTAAATATCAGCCTCGGCGATGTCAAACACGGAATTGTCCCCCGCCCTCTTGCGCGCTGCCCTCTCAGCGGATGGAATTGCATCGACGGACCTGGCGCGTGCGATGTGCTCCTTTGCGCACTCAGACCGATACGTATCAAGGTCTGCGACCAACCAATCGACCAACCACCGCGGGATATCGGCGACGGGAACATCGTCAATGACCGTGTAGACCTCACCGTCCTTGCGCACCGAGCCGGCGGCAACGACCAGACCACCCCCACCGACACCCTTGACGTCGTACATCGTTGGATGCATCTGAAGCTGAGTGTTCGTGCTTGTGACCCATTTCTTCGTGTCCTTCCGGTTGGCTTCTTTCCGCAGTCTGGAGACGCTGTACTCTGTTTGCCTGAAGTAGTAATGTCTCTTCCAAGGTGCCGTCCGCGGTCGGCTGCAGACCGTGTAGGTCAGAGGCATGCGCCGCCCCGCCTCGGTTTCAATCTTCTCGACAATCCCCTCTGCGTCGATATCAAGAAAACAGTGATTACCTACGCCTCGTCGACCGACTACTCCGACATTGTGAGTCGGGAAGTCCTTCGAATGTTGGATGACCTCGGACAGAGTCGTTGTCGGATTCCGATTCCAGTTATAGAGCACCCCCCGTTTCTCGAGCGGGTGAACGGGAGTGACCTTGAATCCCCGGTTGAGTGCCACCGTCGCGAGATTGAGATAATCCGCCACTTCAACATCTGGCGACATATCAATCGGTAGAGTCGTGGATGATATTGCGGTTGTTGCGGTCGTCGTCGTTCCCATATGCCCTTCCCCAACCTCCGCGTGTTAGGGCACCGGCAGGTTCGGCTAGTTGTTATCGCATTAAATGGTCAATCATCTCCCGCCACAGAAACTTCAGAACGGGCTAAGGGTGCGCAAAAGGATGTCACAGCCCTTAGCCGGTGACGAATTCCCAGTACTGGTCATCTGTCCTTAAATTGCTCCGCGAGTTGCATCTGGGTTCCGCCCAATAGTTGACACATCTGGTCGAGTCTCCGTCCCATTGGGGCTCAACCCACGATCCTTCGCACCAGTACGAGTCCCTCGACGGCGAGAAGATGTCTGCATTGATGACAGCGTGGAAGCGTTTGTTTCCGGAATAGTGGATACCTAGCCTACCGTCCAAAAAGACATGTTCGACGATTGCAGGGTGTGTGGGGTCCTCGTCGCCAAATCTTACGAATCCAAGCGTTCCCCGAGTGACTACCTCTGTTTGACTATTGAGTGTCTTGGTCTCCATATTGTCTGTCCTCCTAGCCGCCTCAGAATTCTCGGCACTTTGGTGTCCTTGTCTGTGAGCATTTGCCGCCTCAACGGCGGAGGCGGGTCATTGCCTGGCGCCAATCTGAGCGTACTTGCGAAGGTGAGCGAGTAATGTGCACGCCGAGGTGTCGAACATCTTCGGTCCATCATCCCCAGCTTCGACCATGATTCCGTCTCCATAGTCCCCGTCGGCTAGTCCAATTACTCGGAGACGATATATCCCGGAAAGCAGGTCAGGATGGTATTCCTGCTGAAGCCGCGGTACCGCGAGCTCCTGCATGGCCCAGCCAACTGCCAGAATGGCCATGTCTTGTAGCACTTCGTTTGGCTGTTTCATAACGGAGCGTACGAGGCGATTACGTTCATCGATGATTTCCGCAAGCCTCTGATTCGAGGCTTTGTCCTTTGGACCCTGCTGGTCTTGCTCTGTTGTTGGGTTACCTTGGATTGTCATGTTTTGTTCTTCCACCTTTTTCATCGTTCCTCCTTTGGCAGTTTGGGATGCCGCCCTGAATCATTGCGACCAACGCCCAACTCTTTCCGTGATTTATATTGCTTGAATTCTTAACCGTAGTAAACTATATTACCGTTAAAATCTAAGAGAGCGTAACTGATGACATTACGGTTAAAGGCCAAAATGAAACCAACGACACCCCTTGAACAGCTGGGTCAGCGGCTAGATGAAATAGTGAGAGAGACGGCGGGAAGGCAACAGGACAAGAAATTACGGCTGTTCATTTGGGAAATGCTTGCCGATTACGCCAACGGAAACGCTGACATTTTTGAGCAGTTGGTGTGGGGCAGCATACGGATTCACAATTACATGATGAATCCTGATGGTTATGTCGATTTTCGGGAGATACGACAAGGACTGACCTACAGAGACGCCGCAGGCAAATATCAAGCGGATTTCAAATGGGTGGTTCTTTGGCTGGTTCATCGAAATGGAGAAGCAGGAAAGGCGGCTCTGCAATTCCTATGGGGAAATGCCCATGCGATCAAGACTAGACCACATCCATCACCCGACTCTCTTGAATACGGTTTATCGCTTGTTAATTGCGGTTCGGTTACCTCCCCTGTCTGCGAGTTCATCCTTGCGGGTATTGATCGTTACAACAAGCATGAAGAGGATATTCCGCTCGGAGTTTGTGCAAACTGCAAGAAATTCATGGCTATCGAGCGTCAGGGTCGGAAAAAGTTCTGTTCAAAAAACTGCGGAGTGAAAGGTTTCTATGCAGCCAAGGGCGGTGCAGCAAAATACATGCGCGAGCACCGCCAAAATCCAATGTACAAGAAGAAACAGAAATAGATGGACTCGTGCGAGTCCCGAGTGTTTTCGCCTGGCATCCGTCTCGAATCGATCGGAATTCTAGGCGAGGAACGTTTGCACTCGTCCGGATGCGATGCACGAATATATGTTGAATACACCTAGAATCCGGGCATTCGGTTCTAGTAGCGCAGAGATCCAGAGGGACGGAGCACCGAGTATATTTGATATACATGCGTCGACCGAACTATGAGTGCGAAGGGATACGTCCACAACGGCCGACGTCAGGAGTGACAGTGTCAGCATCCATATAGTGGGTAGAAGGGGGGGATAGAAACGAGCAGTGTCTCGTTTTGGCAAGGCCAGCCCATAAGGAGACCAAGCCGCCCGGGGCGTCTCCCCACCCCCGACCTCTTCTATAAGTACTGACCTCCTTTTTCAGGGGTACCTTTTTCGGGGCGATTGCGATCACGCAGGATCTGGCACGACGGTCCGAGTCAGCACGTCGCATAGACAAGGTCGGCCCCAGGACCGTTGGCCTGGCGGCATCCAAGGAGACCAAGAACCCACCAGGGGATCCTGGCACCCCTGACTGGAGCCGAGGAGGTTGACACCTTATTCTAGGGATCCCTGTTTAGCGCTCTCCATTCTTGCGCGTCCCCTTTTCTCTATTTCCGCTTCGAGTGAACCCCAGAACATTCAGGAGAAGCCCTGGCGGAGAATCCTGCGCTCGAAGCCGACGCTTGAATTCAAAAAACATAGGCTCGGGATGAGTATCAGGGCGAGGTATCATGTTTTGGATGACGATGTTCTGCTTTCCCGTTTACCACGAGTTGCTCCAGATCCTCCAGGAAATCCGGGTCGTAGCATTCGTCGACACGGTTCTGATTCCACAGGCCCGAAGCCCTGACACGCTCCCGGTTGCAGTGATGTCCAAGCCATAGGGGCGACGGCCAATCGAGCGGTGCTTTGTTGAAGTTACTCAGCAGCGCGATCGAGTTTCGTTCGATTTTTCCGCGCAGGCTCTCCGGCCCCGGTTCGTCTCCTATTGACAACCAGACCAACGGCATCTTTCCGATGACCTGGCTCACCGCGCGTTCAAGTTCGACTTCAGGCCGTCCTGATGTTTTTCGTAGCTGAACTCCTCTCGCCCCAGGTCGGGAATTTATAGCCATCGCGGCCGATCAAGTGCTGTTCCGACGATCAGACGGAATATCGAGCCGCGGTGATTTCCACCACCGCTTCGCAACGGGCCTCGATGCGGTTCTCACCGGTTTCGCGGAAGAAGTAAACGCCGCGTTTCGGCCAGTCCATACGTCCCGAGCAATCGGCAAGCGTTCTCGCGCCGCCCATGTTTTGCTCAAGCTTCGCGAGGATCGAATAAAAGCGTTTGAGATGGTCCAGTCGTCCGTCATTCATGGCTGACGGCCCCCGTACCCTTCGGCACCTCCGGCAGCGGCTCACCGGCAAGACGCTTTTCGACGAGACGTGCCACAAAATCCGCAAACGGTCCGATATCCTCGCCGACGCTCGCCTTTTCTAGGGAGGCCATGTAGGCCTTTCGCTCCGACAGCGGGATCACAGTCCACGGATATCCGCCCGCGGCCACCATGGTGTTCATCAAAAACCGCGCCATGCGGCCGTTGCCGTCCATGTACGGGTGGATGTAGACGAAAATGAAATGCCCGAGAACCACCCGGACAGAAGGTTCCCTTTCTTCCGTTAGTAGATCGAAGAAAGCGGGCATCGCGTCCCTCAGCGCGTCACGGTTCAGAGGCACGTGCATGGATTGCCGGATATAGACCTGTCCGTTGCGGTAACCCGCGAGGTCGGCAGGTTTGAGGATGCCGGCGGCGACGCTCGGAGCAAACATCTCTCGATACCATTCACGGTGATCTTCCTCCGCAACCGTACCCGGATTTTCGCCTTTCAGGACGCGCCCGATACTCTTCTCGACGACCTGAAACGCCTGCCAATAGCCACGCGCCGCCATGGCGTTCGTCTGTTCCCGATCCTGCTCATTTCCTTCCGGGTTCCAAGTACCGCTGCGCACACGCTCGATCAGTTCCGGCGTGACGCGGTAACCCTCGATTGACAGAGAGTGGTAGGCGTCCGTTACATACGCTTCCTGGACACCCTTCATGTACGCGCCTGTATTCCGGGCGATGCCCGGCGCCTTCGGGAATCGGTCGATGATGGGCTGGCGCATCTTGTCCCAAAGCAGCTTTATGCGGCTCACGTATGGCGATGCTTCCCGCGTGGGCAACGAAAGACTCGGACGATCGTCGAAAGGGTCTGATTCGCGCACGTCATACCCCGCTGCCCCCATCGTTTTCACGATCTCGTCGGCCAGTCGGTCGCGGCCGCTGTTGCGGAAGGTTCCCGCCAGCCGGCCAGCGATCACACTGTGACCGCCTTCGAGCAGTCGCGCCAGCAGCCCCGAAGCATCGCGCACCGTCGCCAGTGCCGCGCGCACGTCTGTTGCATGGCTGGTGAAGTATTGGGGGGAGCTCTCGATCAGGGCCGATTCCAGCGAGAAGATCCGCAGGCCTTGCTTTTCCTCGCGGTCGGGAGGGGACGGCAAAGAGGCCCGGACGTCCAGCAATGACGTGCCATGCGGGAGGGGAACAATCTTGTTGCCACCCTTGGAGGACCTGACGAAGAGCTGGCGCGGAACCGTCCAGTTTCCGCCATGGAGCGACAACGACTGCTCCGGGGACAGGCTCCAGTTCTTACCGAAGCGTGTTTTCAGATAAATGGCAGCGAAGCGCCAGAAGGAAGCATACCAAGCAGTGCTGTCGCCTTCTTTTTCGTCGGGCCGACTAGGAACGTACCAGCCCTTCATCACCTCGCGCAGAAACCCATTGGCCCTTAGGCGCTCCCTGTGGGTGCGCGGCATGTCCTTTGCCCGTATAGCCGCGCCGCCGTTGGCGTTCTGGAGCTTGTGGAGGAGCTCAAGCGACTCGGCGAGTTTTTCGGACGGTGTAGCCATGTCGTGCACTCCTCAGGTTATGCGTCGGGCCAATATTAGGTTTTCGTGCCGTGCGTTGATTAGGTTATTACGTTGTATCAGTTTTAGGTTATTGTGTCGAGTGCTCCTTAGGTTTTCAGCAGGGCACGCCGCCGGGCTGGAGACACCCTAGCTGGTAAAAGCTGCTTTTCTACTGGACAGCGTGTCGACGCGGGCAGCGTACGCTGCTGGCGTCATCATCATCCTTGCTGTCGTGATACTGTTGCTGATCATCATTATCATCATGGTTCTGCCGGTAACATCGGTCTTGTTGTTGCCGTTGCGGTTGTTGTGGTGGTCGTTGCCGTTGCAGTCGTCGGTTTCGCCTTTTCCATGTGCCCAGCAGGGCCGCGCGCATACTCGCCGTCAACGGGGGCCCACCCCGAAAGGTCCACGTTGGCCTGGCCGGCATCCAAGGAGGCCGAGACCCCGGCGGGGATCCAGGCACCCCGGCCTAACGCCGAGGAGGTTGACACCCTTTTTAGGAACCCCTGGTTCCATGCCTGCGTGCGCGCATTTTTTCCAGATTCCGTTCTGGCGGAGAATCCCGTGCTCGACTCCGGCGACTGAGCACAAAGGAGTTAGAGAAGAGATAGGTATCACCGGACGGTATCACGCGCTTTGCAGTTTACTAACTTGATATCGGCGATTCCCGAGGACGCCGGCGCTTTGGATCCGAGGAAAGCACCAATTTGTCACTGTTTCGATTTTCGGATGTCTCGGGCACCTGGGCGTAGCCAAATGCGCCACACTCAAACAAACGACTGCTCGTTTTCTTGACTCCGCGCGCAGTCTAAAGAATCTATTTTGGGTAGCTTGGGCTGACAACGCTGTCTATCGCGTAGACTCTAGCAACCCCCGCTCCAACTTCGGGCACGAACACACGCGTCCCCTACGCGTCCCGTACCGGCCCCTTTTGTATCCCACCGTGCGACTCAATATCAGGGTCGAATGCGGCACAACCGGTGCCAATTGAAAGAATCCCGTGCGCACTTGCGTGACTTCGCAGGCCACGGCACCCGTCTTCGTTTCTTGATAATCTCGAAAAAGCTGAGGAGTGATTCTATTGCCGCCCATCATCGAGGCACAAAACATTTCAAAGGCCCTTGGAGCGACGCTGCTTTTCGAGGAAGTCTCTTTCATGGTTTCCGAGGCCGATCGAATTGGACTGATCGGTTCCCCCCTATATACATGGTCAGATCAGTTGAGGTATCTCAAATGACCTTCGCTGCTCTGCTTGAGAGGTTTGGAGCCGGTTTCGCTCTCGACCGGCTCGATGAGCTACGCGCTGCCGCGGCTGATGTCGCGACAACAACCAAGGCACAACGTAAGCAACTGGCATTCAGCATTGATGACGCCCGCGATCATGGGCGCGCGGGAAAGGCTGCTAATCTGATCTTGATCGGTCTCCTCATCGATCGGGACTACTGGATAGACTGGATCAGGCGATCTCCCGTTCTTCGCCCTTCGGGCTACGATCTGAACACATCGACTCTGCGGAAGCTGCTGCCGCTCGTTCGTCGAATCGCACAAGCGGCTGCTCTGCCTTCGGAATTTGCCGACTTCCTTGAGCACGTCGAATTGCTCATAGTTCTTGCGGAAGCAGCGCACCGAAAGCGAATTAAGCTGATCAAACTCATCGCAAAGGACAAGCTTCTTGTAAAGAGCTGTCTTGTAACAGCGGAGCTGCTTTTCATCGGAAGAACGGACTACTTGACTAATCAGGATCTTCCGCTGTCGCCTGAGGATGCGGCTGGTGCCCTTTCATACTTGATTTACCTAGTCCAGAAGCGGTCGGGACCTTCCGGGATCTCGTTGGGTGCGATCGACAGCGCGAAGGTGAGGAAGGGCTACTACCTTGATGTCCTTGAGGAAGTCAAGAAGATTACTGACTACTTCACGTGGGAACTCCTCGTATTTCATTTTGGCTATTCGTGTTCCGTCTCACAGGATGGGGCAGCGATTTTGCTGAACAGCCCCTCTACCGAATTTGCGAAGTGCATGCGAGGTGGATTCATTCGCCAGGAGATGCAGAATCGCGCATTCGTTCTCGGCCTGCAAGGGGATCGTACTTCTCTCCTGGACGTCTCTCATAGATTTGCTTCTTTCATGGAGAAGAGGCAGTTGATCCGGCGCGTGAACTCCCCCGAACGCTGGATCTTCGCAATTCCGGTAATCCCCATTTTGGCCGAATTCTTTTCTCAAGATGCTCTATTTCGTGAAGAGTTCGCAGGCCTGATGCTGTTGTGCTACGACCTACTTTCCAGCGTGGAAGACACGGTCTCGTTTGAAGTCGAGGGGGTATCCATTATGGATCTGATGAAGGCACAACGCTTGATGTACGTGATTCATCGCGTCCGTGTGGAGAAGCTGAAGAGCATATGGAAATCTGACACGGAGGCAGCACTGCAGTCCATCGTCGCCGTCTTCCAAGACGAGTCGCTCCTCAATTTCCTACAGTACGCGCTCCCGCTAGATCGTGCGAAGAAGATCTTATCGCTGCTGGAATGGAACCCAAAACAAAAGACCTATCTTGACCTCATGTACCAGCCAGTCGTCCGAGCAGCCGACAACAACATTCTCTTAGCTCCGAATATTTTCGCTATCTCCAATCTCCCTAGAAACGTTCTGCAATTAACTCAGAAACGTCTCGGCGAAAAGGGAGACGGCTTGATCGCTCAGAGGTTAAGGGACGAATTTCTCAAACAGGGGTTTCTTGCATGGAGCGACATCAGCTACCGACATGGTGTTGAGGGAGACTGCGATGTCGTGGCACTGCATGGAGAATATTTGTTCATTTTCGAATGTAAGAATTCCCTGCATCCCTGCAGCGCTGCTGAATTGCGGACTTCGTTCGACTATTTGGTGAAGGCCCGGACCCAAGTCGAGAAGTTCTCCACGTTGTGGAGCGATCCCCATTTCCGGCAGTACTTCTCCAAGCGCCTCAACAAGGATCTGTCTGACGTAAAGACGGTGGTCACCGCGATTGTCACAGGCAACCGGATGTTCGGCGGCCTGCAGCTCGAAGCGAGCAAGGTTCTGGGCTTTCACGAACTTGTCAACTTCATACGCGACGGTCGCATTATCATTCTTAGTAAAGAGATCGCAGGAAGGGATAGTGGACCCTTAAAACCTGAACAACTCCGCGCCTTTGTGACGGAATCGCCTTGGGAAGGACCGCTCCTCCGTGCCATGAAGCGGTCTGATCGTGTTACACGATACGGGCAGATCGATGTCCGCGTTGAGGATTACGCCATTAAGATGGTCGACTTCGCTCACGAGTGGGGAGTCGAACTCCCAGACGAACTGAGTACCCTTTTTGTGGAGGAACCCGGACCAAGCGCACAGCCTGACTGATCTCTCTGCGGAAGCATCTCGGCAGACAAGGCATTACAGGCTGTGAGTCCAGCCGAAGACTCATAGAATGATAGAACAGAGATGCAGATTGGGCGAGGACACGTCTCCCGGCCGCTGCCACGGGAACTGTGCTCTTATCCGCCCATTTACCCAGCTATCCACTGATGAAGAAATTGTTTCGGGATGGTCCCAAGCCGGAAATTGGCCATAAACGACTCTGGGATTTCGCGAGCAGCCCGGCTCGAGCCTTGAAGCATACCGGAGAATATTGCCCTCTACGCCTGCATCTGATCCTAAAGGACTTAGATGAGAGAGTACGTATCACTGCAATGGTATCAGGCCCTCGGCTCACGCCTGTCGATTAGTTTTCCGGCGAGAGGCGGGAATGGATAGATCGAACAGCACCACCAAGCAACGGCGGATTTTGAGTTCCAAAGTAGGTTCTGAACCGTTAGAAAAAGTCTCTACTTTACTACCGCTTACAAGAACATCGATTCGTACCGTCATGATCAGTTTTGCCGTGTTTTGAACATGGAACTACTACAGTTTTACTACGTCCTTTCGACCGATCCGCAAATTGTCTGATCCACGCCACAGGACAATCGCACAAACCGTACTGTGCTGCGCTCAATTTGGGGGCATAACAACACAGCGAATCACTATCTCACCCATCTTATCCACAGAGATAGGAGGAACAATCTCCGGAGAATCGTCAATCCTGATCTTTCTTATCGGTTGGGGCGGGCTGGGTCGAGTCTGCTCCAATTGATATTCCAATGTGCTGCCATTAACACGCGGACGAAACATCCCTTCGCCGTTGGTTCCTTGATATGAAATCTCGGCAGATGAAGGATTGAAGGCTACTGTGATATCCCAATCGTTGAGCTCACGGTCGATGATAATAGCGAGTCCGCTCTCATTGTCGCGGCAGGACAATACAAACTCAGGGAGCGCATCATTGATGGTGTCGATGGTCCTATCGATCCAAGACTTGAGTTCCCGCCACTTCTTCGCACCTTCTTCCTCCCTTATCTTGGCGATTCTTTTGGCTTTCTCATCCTCAACCAGTTGCTCCTTCAGGACATCGCACATTGCCTGAATGAACTCCGACTCGGGCAGGTCGCTCATACTTTCCTCCGAAGGAGATGATAGACGCTCGGGCGTCCTCGCTGGAAGACCGACCCGCGTCGAGTGTCGCGCGCCCTGGTGCTGGGTGTTGCCGAGTCGGAAGATGCGCGTTGGTAGCGTAAGGACCTCTTGGACTTGCTCCCAAAAATGAGACGACTGGTTAGGACTCACAATCCAAGCAACGCAAGTCAGGTTGAAGACGATCGGTTCTTGGAAGCGAGGTGACCACGCTTGCCTTTTCCAGAAGGACAGCGACCCATCCCGCCGTCAAACGCTTTGTGTGCTGCTTCAGATACCATCCAGCGTACCTTCCACGATCTCGGTACTCTTCCCTGAGCCATTGACCCTGACACGACCGTGTCGCTGTAAGAATGGAACGATACCTTCAAGGCAGCCCCACCTGAAGAACGTCGCCGTCCTCTTTTCGCCGAGTTCCAACACGACTCCCTCTCCCGATATTTTCCCAACCGAGAATGGTACGTCTTGGGAGGGTGTGCTTAGCACATCACCCTCGTGAACATTCCGTCTGATGGCAATTTCGACAGGCCCCATAGATACCTCCGCGCGAATTGTAAACGACCCAGAGCCGACTGCAGGCCGTTTGCCCTTGCAAACTTTTGGAAGGGTTTCTAATGCTCGTCCAAACCGTCGTGCGGACATGCCGATCACTAAGTGCGATTCCGATGTGACTTCGACGAGATGACATTACTTCTCAACGCCCGGCTCGACGTACTGCCCCATGCCCTGAATGAGAGTGCCCAAAATCATTGCCTTCACGTTTGCGCTGGACCGATTCGCACGCGTAATGCGACTCTTGATCGCGTCAAGATATCTTCCTTTCGCGTCGTTTTCATCGTCCGCGGAGGGCACGAGTTGAGCAGCATAGGCAAATGCTGCTAGGGCAATACTCGGAGTCTTCGACAGTGGTGTCTTTGAAATGAGTTCGCGAATTGAGTTCCGGTGCAACAGTAGCACGTGAGACTCCACTTCAGTGCGGCCGAACTTTGCCAATTCCGAAAGCCCTTCCATATAGGATTTTGTACCTCTCAAATGTGCCTCTATATGATCCTGGAGCTCTTCGAACGCTTCAATCCAAAGTTGCTCCCACGATGACATCCACGATGGCAATCGTCGGGCTCGCAACAGCTTTCGGATAGTTACAAATCGTTCCAGTTCTGTTCGTAAGCAACCGAGCGACTTCATAAAGTTGGCACTTTTGACGGCCCTCACAGTGTTTTCCCATGCCGCAATTTCTTTTTTGGCTAGGATCGCCAACCGTACAAGCTCATCGAGGACCATAGGGGTCGGGATATCCAGGTCGAATGGCTGTAAAAACTCCTTAAGGCGGAGACAAAAGGCTTTTACATTTATCGTCGGAGCCTGCGCATACGCTGAGTGGATGAAAACGCGCGATGGTTCTAGTCGGGTCGCACCATCATTCTTTAGTAAACGTTCGAGCCTAAAAAAGTGGTACTCCTCTTCCTCTAGGTTTCGCTCACCGTGTGTCTCGTCTTCGTCTTCCTCGTCCTCGATCTCGTCCTCAATCCCCACCTGAGTATTGTTGTCCTCCAGTTGCGCTGTTGAATGCGCTTCGTCCTTCATGTTGTCCCTCCAATAATTAGTTCTTGTACTGGCCAGTTTATGCATCCCGGCAGCTTTTACCTAGTGACGCTTTCGGCCATTCAATCCGACATTCTTCCGAGATTAGCGTCACGTGATGCTTAATACGACTGAGCGGTCCATCAGCTCGATTTTGCATCCATTTGGATTCCGCCTGGTACACACCATACTCGAACTCGTAAACACGACGTTGGAACCCAAACGCGGGGACCAGCCGAGATGCAATTGGAGGATGCGACATGCCGGTTCCATCGGACTATCTGACCAAGCTCGTCAGTTTCTCGCGCGAACACCGTTTTTTCAGTTTGATCGTTTCGGGTTGGATCGGACACTGCTGCACCGCCACCAGCCTTAAGGCGAAGTTCCGCCAAATGGCGAGCACGTTCGATGCTTTCTGCATGATGCTGTTGCGCTGTCGCGCCAGCTATCGACGCCTGGCCTCAATCGATAAAAGCAATGGGGAGAGGACCTGTAACCAGGGCAGGCCCTGGTTTGCTTCCGGGAATCGTCACCGGGGTTAGAAAACTACACATTGCTAACACTATGTGTGGAAATCAAGAAGGCCAATGTCTATGTGGCTTCCATTGGAGGAATTCTGGGCAGGTTTTCTAACACCGCTGCAGACGCGTGTGCAACGCCTTTCTTGAGTGTTCGCCAAACCGGAAACAAACACGACGCCGGTCCAGAAACGGCCTTCGGCGAAGTTAGCGACTGCGGTTCTAGGAGGTTTATCGGCGCACTGAAGTTGCTGCTGTTGCCCTCTACCGGTGGCGGGTCAAGCGGAGAATGCAGCTTTCTACGCCGGAATGGACAACAAAGGATTTGGAGGAGACGTAGATATCACCTGGGTGGTATCACTAGGTCTGAGCTGTCATCACCACTCTCGTTCTGTCATACCTTAAGCTATTGTGCCCAGTTGTAAAGCTTGGCCAGATCGTTACCGGGTGCTTCCTGATACTCCAGCAGGTTGAAGACAACCTTTACCGGGTTTTGGCCGGCATGACTTTGTTCTTGCAGCTGCCCCACGTACACAAAAGGAACTGGTCGTCCGAACTCCTTTGGACGCAACCGGCAAAAAAGTAGGATCGGCGTTCCCCTCGACAAGATTCTTACCATGACCGGAGAGTTCTGGGTGTTGCGGTTCTGCGAATCCCATTTGAACTGCCGCCCCAAGAATTTGTCTTCATACCGATGCTCGGGCGGAAGATCGGATTTGTCCAGCGTAGGAAATAGAACCACACAATTTTCGAATTCAACGATTCCGGTCCACTCCCTTGTATGTTATAGAGGAAGTACTCGTCCGAGTTCAGCGATTTGTGCCCTCGTACAACTGCTCCCCACTGTGAACGCCGTAATGTCCAACTTCTCGCGTTTACGACTTGGCATTTTGAACTCTTCGGCTTGAGCGGCGATAGTCCTTCCGATTGGACACTGAACGCGACAATTTGTAAATGAGGGAGTGTTGCGAGTTGACCTTGAACAAAGGCAGACTCCTGCCCCCGAGGTCCCGCCGATCGATCTCTCCTGTCTTCCTAAACAATGCTGATCTCGGCTTCAGTCGTAACTTGGCAATCTGGAGAGTCCTGGAAGGTTTTCTCCTGCGAATTCCGTTCAGGTTGGGTATGGATCTTTCGAGTCGCAGTATCGTGTCGGCATTTCTGCGATAACATTGTCCGATTCGAAGATACCTTACGCCCCCGTGAAGACGACACAACCATATCGCTGCCTTTTGATCACGCTCCTGGCGCTGCTCATGGGTGGTGGGCTTTTGTTGTTTAATGCGAGGTCCTCTCCGGCCAATCTGCTCGCGACGGCTTATACAGAACAACGGACATTTGACCTTCGTGTCGCGAAGACTACCTACTCTCCAGTTCGCACGCAGCGAGGGCAAGCGCTCTCTCGAGTCGAACGGCCGCAGAGCCTACTCGAGGCAGAAGCTGCAATTTCGCGTGGGCTTCGTACGAATCCGCAAGATGGCTCTCTCCTTGCAGCGAGAGGGCTAGCAGATATTCAGGAGTGGTCCTACGAGGCAGCCATTTCGGATACGCAGGAGGCGTTGGACTCGGCTCCCAAATCCACCACGATCCTGAACGGCTTGGCCATTGGCTATTTTGAACGAGCCGAGTCCGAAGGCAGATACGAAGACTACGGTACTGCCTTCGAAATACAGAGTCGCGCGCTACAGATTTCCCCTGACGATACCATCCTTCTTTTTAATCGCGCTATCACGGCCGCTCGCATGTATCTCCTAAAGCAGAGCATTGAGGATTGGCGTCATTATTTGACGCTTGATCCAGTCGGCGAATGGGCTGACGAGGCGAATCAGCGACTCGATGAAGTACGATCAACACTTGTGTCCCATGACACAAGAACGAACGAGCAATTATTGACGCCGGCAGAAGTTGCTCAAGCTGTCGACCCCTCAGATCAGAAGACTTGGGACCGAGTCGACGCCAGGATCGAAGACTATCTTTCGAGGGCCATTACCGATTGGCTGCCCGCGGCATTCCCCAATCCCACAGTTCCGGCGTCCTCTGAGTCCGAGCGAGCGCTTTGGAATCTAGCTATCATCCTCGAAACAAAGCACAGCGACAGATGGTTGAGGGATTTACTATCGACAAGCCATTCGGCGCCTTTTGCACTTGCAGTAGCTTCACTAGGCCGTGCAGTAAATGCCAACAATGTGCGCCAAGACTATTCGCTCGGGCGACAAGAATCCATTCGAGCAGCTCAGCTGTTTTCTCAGGCACACAGTCTTCCCGGCGTTATGCGAGCAGAATTCGAGGAAATCTATTCGCTGCACTTTGCGGACGCTACGTCGGAGTGCTTGGCAAAAATCAACGAGTTTGCTCCCCGGGCGTCTGAACGTCACTATCGATGGCTCCAGATCCAGATGCTTCTTGAAAAATCAGTGTGCCTAGGAATGACTGGCGACTTGGGTGATGCGTCAGACCTAACGGGCGCAGCTTACCGGCAGGCTATGGCAGTTGATTATGCGACGCTCGCTTTGCGCGGGCTAGGATTTTGGGCTGCCAACCTCGGTGAGAAAGGACAGAAGAGACAAGCTTGGAACCTATGCAAGGAGGGGTTGAGACGCTACTGGGCTGGTTCAATGTCCGCCGTACAAGGATACAACGTGTATCTGTTTGTGGCTCAGTTGGCAGAGGAAAGGGAGCCTTGGTTTCTTGAAACAGCCATTGATGAGCAAGCGATATCCATATTGCCAGGAGGGGCATACCCCGAATGGGCCGCGTTCGAACATCTAAATCTGGCGAAATCAGCGGCCAAGGCAGGATTGCGAGACGTAGCCGACAAAAGCCTCTTGGCGAGTAGTCAACTGCTTGCCTCGCTTCCCCACACGGAAATAACGGAAAACCTACGTCTGGAGGCAGAGATAGAGACTGCTGGGCTCTACGGAAAGGCTGAGTCAGCGCAAGTGGCTCTAAATCGCCTCCAGTCCATGAGTCCTCGGCTTGGCAAGATCTCCAATTTCTACGTGGTTGGAGATTATTTTACCGCGATTGGAAGACTTCAGGGCTCTAACGGGGAGCTTCGAGACTCTGAGTCCGCGCTCGAGAAAGCTGTCGCTGTGATGGAACACCAGCGAGCGTCCCTGCACTCAGACGATGATCGAGACACTTGGTATCGCGAATCGGTCGGGTCGTATCGAACGTTGGCGGAGGTAAAACTCAGGCTGGGGGACGCGCTTGGCGCTCTGGCCGTCTGGGAACTGTATCGCGACTCCGGACTCCGGCGATTAGATCGCTCCTCGTCGTTCGACGCATCGACTCTTGATCCGCAGATGCGAGAACTGAGAGGCGACATAGCCGATGAGTTCGATGGGCTTAATCGTTTAATCCTGTCCCTCGGGAAGTCTAAAGCGCTGGTCTATATCTCCGCACCTGGGGGTATCCTTTTGTTGCGCTACAGTCGGGATGGCTCACGTGGCTGGCTAATCGACAAGGATCCCGGATATGTCCGGATGCTTGCTCAAAGGCTGAACGAACTCTGTGCGACCCCGGCTTCCTCTCCTTCCGCGATTCACAATATAAGCCGAAAGCTGTATGACATTCTTGTGGCCCCCGTCGCCGAGGAATTGGAGCCGGGACAGCCGCTCATCATCGAGCAGGATTGGGCAGCCACGACCATCCCTTTCCAGGTTCTCCTCGATCCTAACGATCGTTATCTTACGGACCAGCATCCCATAACGTATTCGATTGGCCTCAGATACTTGGCGACCTCGGAGTCAGACTGGTTGAGCGAAGCCGGGTCGCACACGTTAGTAGTGGCCAGTGCAGCCGCGGGACGCGATGCAGGACTTTGGCCGCTTTCTGATGTAGTCGCAGAGGCTCAAGATGTTGAGCAAGTTCTACCTGGATCGGACATATTGCTGGAAGATCGCGCGTCGCTCTCGAATGTGATGAATCACATGAGTAATGCGTCGATATTCCACTTCGCTGGCCACGCAGGCATGGTTGGCGGACGCATGGGTTTGCTGCTTTCGTCTTCGAAGGGACCGAATACAATAGTCCTTGATTCCACGTCGCTGCACGATGCGACTCTACCCCATCTTAAAATGGCGGTGTTGTCAGCCTGTTCGACGGAACGCGGGACCGAAGGAACAGTACTAGCACCTGGGAGCCTCGCGCGTGCGTTTCTGAGGGCGCGAGTACCCCACGTAGTCGCAACCCGCTGGAATGTCGATTCTGCAACCAGCAGGTTGCTAGTTCATGCCTTCTACAAGGCATTGTTATCGGGGCAACCTGTTTCACGGGCCTTGGCAACCGCTCAAGATCAAGTTAGACAAAGGGAGCCTCACCCTTACTACTGGGCCTCATTTGAAGCTTTGGGAAACCCATAATCACACACGAAGGAGAATTGCATGGCGACTACGCGAGAGTCATCCACCGGCGCCGATACAGGCGCAGTTGATCTCCACCTACTCCTAGCCGGACCCTTTGTATTGTGCGACGACGACGACTTTTTCCGAATTTTGATTCCGGACCTAATGGACACACACTTCGCTCCCGGCTTCACAGCTACTAACAATTCGGCAGAACTTGAAGATGGTATACGGACAATAGACGTCGGGAAACCCAAATCAAAACGCTCTACATCGCGAGTATCGCCGGAGGGACTGGCATTCGATGAGTTCTGCTGTCTGCGCTCGACGAACTCACAGGCCTACGCCATTGTTCAACTCCCACCGCCAGACCATCTGTTTGGGATATCTGGGATAAGTGCAGTAATCACGCCGGGCACTGATGGAGAAGAGTCCCCCAAGCGCCCTCTTGCCACAAAGGCGGTACTCGTGTACGAAGGGGTCGACCTAAGCGAAATCACGATTAGCCCCCAATTGACATGGGTCCCAGAAGCGCACGGGGAACCGGATGTGACGCCTGTTGGCTCAGCGCTGAGATCTGTTGGCCTGCTGGTTCTTGATATGAGGCCAAGGGAATTGCAAACGACGGACGATCACGCAAGGATGGCTTATCGAAACATGGCAAAGATGGTCGGAGTGGATCGCTATATGCGGAAAGCAGCTTTCTCAGGAGACCCATCGAAGCCATCAATATTGCACGGAAGGTACAACGACTGCGGGGCTGCCTTGATGTTGGTACACCCGCCAAATTTGTAGACTGCGCAAGAAAGCCACTCCGTAGGATTGTATGGTCATGAAACGACCTTGGATCCTCGGTTTATTTATTCCGCAGGGCCTCTGCTGCCCAGTCTCCTGCGGGATCGAGCTTGAGGTAGCGGTCCCAGTCGGCGCTCGCTTCCATTGGCTTGTTCATACGCCCATAGATCATTGCGCGGTTGAAAAGAGCCACAGGGTCTTTCGGCTGGGCAGAGACCACTTCATTCAGCAAGTGCAGCGAGCGATCGTAGTCTGCTGCTTCATCTGCGGGATTCTCCGTCGTATCTCCGCGCTCAAAGTAAGCTGTGGCGAGGTCTAACTTAATTGACTGGTCATCGGGTCGAACCGCCACTGCCTGAAGCAACGCATCGATTGCAGTTTGATAGTCGCCTTCGAGCATCGCAGCTCTAGCGTGAGCCTGGAGCCATCCAGCGTCTTTAGGATTTCGCGAGAGGGAGCGCGCAATTTGTCGATCGGCCTCGAGCAACTCGGGGGGCAGGTCGAGCCTCGATCTGCGTCTTCCTCGCTCTCTTTTCAGAGGGCCATAGCGAGCGCCATGAAACCGCAATTCGATGGGACGTTGCTCAGCATAAGACTCTGCAAGAAGTCTGTTCGTAGAAGATAGTGATGGTCGTTCGTCAATCCAGATCGCGGTGACTGTGACGACTGCTGCTGCGGCAGCAATAGATAACGCCCAGCGAGTCCAGGGAGTAAATCGGCGATCTGAATGCCTCAAAGCGAATGCGGGTTTTTTATCTGCTTGAGAATTCGACGTATCTGCCATCTTTTGAGCTATCTCGCGTTGCCAAGCGGGACTCGCGCTATGCAGATGACTGATGAACTCTTGTTCCTCTGCAGAGGTTTCAGAATGAAAGTCTTCGGTCGCGTCGCGTAGCAGAGGTGCACAGTGGTCACATTTTGATGCGTGCTCGATAAGAGACGCGTCCTCGTCGGAGGATAAAAGGCCACTGGCCACCGCAGGCCATTTTCCGTCAGGCGGGCAAATGGATGTACGCTCTGATGCCACAGGGGCCGCCAGGTTTCGCAAGCTTGCCAGTATCAAACGTTCCGTCGATAAGCGGGAGCCACACACACCGCACTCTGCCGCGTGCACCTGAGCCGCATCTCGCGCAGAACTAGATTCAGCAGGTCGGGGCGTGCGCTGCGTCTGCACGGCCAACCGGGTCAATTCTTCTGGGCTGAGATGTCGATTTGGATCTCTTTCCAACTTAGGTACTACCTCCAATAACGGTTTTGCCAGTTGCAAACCTTCCCATTCGGACTTAGATCACAGCATTACCGCGTTCGGTTAACCGCTGACGTATAAGCGCGGTCAAACGGTGTATGACGCTCTCTACTCCCTTGACGCTGAGATTAATCGACGGTAAGCAAGCGATTGCTGGGGCTGTGAAACCATATCGGTAATAGAGCCAGAATATCGTTCGGTCACGCTTCAGATCGTCTTTTGACGATGCGAGAACTAGGGCATTATCCACTTCCTTCAGAAGAATATCCCGATGAATGTGCTCCGCTGCCTCCGATGGCCCTACAGCCACAACATCGTCTGCAGGAACTTCGATTTGCCCTTGACCGCGCTTCTGCGACCGTGCCGATCGGAAGTAGTCGTGAACGACGTTAGCGGTAACGACCTTCAAGAACCCATAGAACGCCTCTGGGTGCTGAGGAGAAAACTCTCCCAAAATGCGTTTACTGTCGGAACAAATTTTTAGATAGGTTTCTTGGATCAAGTCATCCACCAATGATGGCGATTCGCTGCCCCATCGTCTGCTTGTCCGCAAGACGACACTCGCTATCAGCTCGTGAAAACGGCCAACGAATTCCTGCCACGCAGCCGCATCGCCGCTTCTGGCACATTTCAAAATGAGTTCGTCCAAAGACATAGGCGACGCGGCGACTGCCCGGCAATGCAAGGGATTTTATCGCATTTGGGAGTTCTCAAGATGTAATGCCCTCTGGGACTTGCGAACTGATCGGAGAAGCCTAAAGTGTGTGCGACGACACGCACACTTCACAACAACTCTCCTCCGGACACTCGGTCTCATCGGGTCCTCGTACAACAAAAAGGGAAATCTTCCTGGTTCGCGTTCTAGAGATCGAGAGAGAGAGCATCGGCTAACAAGGACTCGAAAAGGGACCTGCCGACAGTTCTTTATCGATCGTATGACTCAGGAGGGTACATGTCTCAATCCACGGCGGATATTTTTGGAACGGTCGGCGCCGCCTTCAACTGCAAGATTAGCTCCGGCACAATCCTCTCAGCTTATTTGGAAGTGCCCAATCAGCCTCTCGTATCTCTCTCAATCCTCGGAAGCGACCGTGAGGTCGCGATCCAAAGTCTTCCGGCTGGCCAATCATGGGTACGGCTGGATCTTGTTTGGGCTCCGGGGGATTCCGACGCAATAGTCGACGTCGGAACTGTAACTACAGGCAGCGTTCAGACTGCAGCCGCCAAAGGCACAATCACCGACGGCGACACGCCCGGTTATGTCGAGTTATGGGGAGCATAAACAGATGACAAACGCATTTGGCCGTACCTTCTTTGTTGCAGTGTTATGGATTTGGCCCCTCTCTAATTGCTTCGGCCAGGCGGCGGTCGAAAGCGAACCGGCTTGTCCAGTTGCTGACCCTACGCCCCCCTCACAAGAAGAAAGAGCATTTTGCGAAAAAGACTCTAGGTCAGAAATCAAGGCATACTGTGCCAATCTCGCTGAATTGCTCCGCTATGCACAAGCGAATCCGTCGGCGGGCAAGCAGTGCTACCGCAACCTGCTAGCAAACCTTCTTGCGGCATCCGACCTCAGTCCGGAGAAGGGGGTTGATCGCTTCATAACCGCGACCGCAGCGTCTTTTGCCACAAAAGGAGCCATTTCTAACGCCCTCCAAAATGCCGGACAAGCCCGGCCGGATCGGCAACTTAGTTCCAACAACAATTCGAGCGGTACGACATCGCTGGTGTCAAAGGCTGGGAGCGCAGAGCTGCTGTCAATGGGACTCGACAGCGGAGTTCTAACGCGATCTGCTAATGGTACGACAACTACTCTCACAACTAATGCGGACCAGATCTTCCGGTTGGTGACTGGTAACGATCCCGACTGCACCGTGACGTGCAACAGCCTTGGGTGGTTCGAGAACAATATTTTAAATCGTACGAATATCTCTGCCAGTCTAGCGCTGTCGCAGCAGAGCAGCACGACTGCGGCAACTTCCGGACAGGCTAGCGGTACGACGTCGACGCCGGTCGGCCAGGCAGCCATACCAACTGGAGTCGGAAAGCTGTCAGGCATCACGGCGCGCTATCAAGTAATGAATAAGTTCGATCCACGAAGCGACAAATTCAAAACGGCATGGGGAAAGCAGGTGACGTCACTGAAGGCGCAGGTGAAAGCGATTGGGGACGATACTGATGCTGTCGTGACGGCCATGTTAGCTCATAGACCGTTCTCTGCGGCAGCCTCAGATCGAGCGGCATTGATCCAGCCAATACAGGACAGTTTGATAGACGCAGCTGTGAAAGGCGCAAACGGCGAGGACTTGAGTCGCGCTTTCGAGGCGTTCTGGAACCAAGCTGTGACTAGTGATATGACCAATGATCCCAAAGTCGCTGCTGCCGTATCGAAGGCGGTCCAAGACCGGGGCATATACCGCCAAGCATGGTTCAATGCGCTTGATCAAGCCGTAGGGAATCTATTCACATTCGAGTACGACTACAATCGACCCCTAAACCAACCTGTAACGCACGATATCAAAATCATCTATGGCTATAACTTTCAGACGATGGGTATGCTTACGTTCAATGGTGCCGTATCCTTGTACGATACGGTTCCTGCAGCGGCCAAGTACGGCCGCCTGCGCTATGGGCAAGTATCTGCCGAATATGACCGAACTCTTTCTGGCAAGGACAAGTCTCTTCAGACTCAACTTAGCCTGGCAGGATACTGGCAGTACCAGCCGCATCCTTCAATTTTGAACATCCCTGCGGGAACGGTCGTACCAGGAACGGACATTCCTCTGGCCAACGGAACACAGGAGTTCGTCGGTACGGCCGGCTCATTGTGGGTCACTCAGGCCAAGCTCACGATCAAGAGTTCCGGAAACGTCAGTGTCCCAATAGGAGTTAGTTGGTCTAACAAAACCGATTTGCTACAAGGTAGCAAGGTCGGAGCGCAGATCGGCATTAGCTACAATTTCGCGTCACTTGCAGGTCTTTTTGGTGGGGGCAACTGATGTGGCAAGCCGGTCAGCGTGGGCTTATGCAGACCTTCGGTTCAAAATGAGGCGCGGAGCATGATATTCGAGGTCGCTTAGGCGACTACTCCGCCAGCAGCAAACGGCGCTGGTTTTGGTCCGGTAGGAATCGGAAATGCAAAGACTCAAGAAAACACACCTCTCTTCTGAACGTTTGGGGCGGCAAGCGCGCCGGGCGTTACTACCAATCCTTCTTTTCTTTGGTACTTCTGGATGCAATCGCACTCCTCCTGCCTCCAATGGTGTCGTTACCACTACGGGCCCTGACACACGCCGAGTGACGTTTGTGCAATGGAGCAATCCTCATCTCTTTGACGCCGGGTCCAGCCGTCACGCTGAAGGAGTGTTCGAAGAGGCGTTGGACAACCGAGCTGCACTTCACTGGGCAGTGCTTCAGACCAATCGAATGGTATTGGCTGAGCACCGCACGATTGATTTTGTCGTCATCACGGGAGGCTTCGGCCTCGAGAACACACTGCCCGATCTTACGGGCGCCCTACCAAAGAATTGCGACTGTCCCAAGCGCAAGCCAGGCAATGAGGGGCCTATCGAACCCATCTCTATCGAACAAGCGGCGGCGGAAGTTGCGCGCGATCTCCGAGCGCTCGTGGTCAAGCGCGTCTACTTGGTTCCTGGTGACGAGGATCTATGCCAAGCAGATCCAGCTGATATGCACCGTTGGGTTGAATTCGTCTATAGGCTGAAAGGGGAGATTGCAAAACAGGACGAGGCGCGGGAAGCCTCGCTTAGACAAAGCGCGAAGGACAAGACCGCTAATCGGGCGAACCAACCTCTGGTGCAGGTAGATGCACCATCAGGGCCTGAAGTCGAGGACTTGACCTACGCTGCGAGTCGGCTCTATTACGACACTAAAGATCCACGCGTCTTATCACTCTTTGGGAATGCCCCACCGGAGAAGGTACCTCACGAACCGCCAAGTATTCATGGCATACGGCTTCTGGGGCTAAACAGCGCCTCCTTCAAATCCAGCAAAGCCACAGCGGCTGCCACTGAGATAAGCTCTCTTCGAAGCCAGATCGAGCCTGGCTTTTCCTATCTAATCTTCACGCACATCCCAGCCCTTGAGGACCCCAACCCGGTCGCTGATAAACCTAAAGCTGTGCAGCAACCCAAGCAGAAAGGGCAGGCAGAAGCGATCGCGGCTCATTCCGATGGAGCGATCCCGACTACATCCTGGAAGCTGGACTCAAACTCTCAAAAGGTTTGGCATGATGACATTTTGAGCAAGACCGAGGTTTTGGGTGTCTTTGCTGGCCATTTTCATACGGACAAACGTGAGTCTTATCCTCAAAACTTTGGCAAGGGTAGGAATGCAGGAGGCACGGCCTCAGCAAAACAATGGGTTGCACCACCCCTAGCCGCAGAAGATCAATGGTCCTTGCCGCCACAAAAGACCGCGCGGGGAATGCTGCTTGTAACTGTGACGGGAAATGGCGCCGTACGAGTATCCGGCGAAGATGGCGAGGATGTGGCGTCTGTGCCCATATGGTTTTCTTCATCAGACCAGAAGGCCGCAACCGCCGGGGACGACAAACTTGCCGAGGCCCGTGCCGCCGAACTTGACCGGAAGTGGGACGAAGCGGCCAAGAAATACGAAGAAGCCCTAGCCGTCTCCTCGATCGACAGTCGCACGCGCGAGTCAGCGCTCGCAGGTTATGCCCACGCGCGGAGGGAGATGCGCCAGTGGTGGTGGAACAGCACACTCGCGAACTGGCTATACCTTAATGCAGTACCTCTGTTGGCGACCCTGAGTATTGCTTTTTGTTTCTTGGTTCTATACGGCTTGCTTCGTTGGGTTCGTGCATTTGGCTTCGCAACTTTGGTGGTGAAGAAGTTAGTCGTGCCACGTTTCCGAGGTCGCGCGACCATTAGCGCCACGGCTAAGATGACAGGCGACGCCCCGAGCGAAGAATTCTCTGCGCAAATTCTAGCAGCAGGCGAGGAGATCCGAACACGGCTGCTCCAGGAGCAGGAGAACTGGGCGGCACGGCACATCACCCTTCTGGCGCCTTCGTCCTCCTCTTTCGATTCGTTGATTAACTCAATTCCGAAAGTGCGGGACGTAGACGTTTCGAGCTGGGTGAAGTTCCTGGCCATTCTTCTGCAGATGTTTCAATGGAGAGTGGATTCGGGACTTGCTGTCTTTCAACCAGACCGCTGCATCACCATACCTGTAGTCCCAACTCCGGGCACGACCAATAATGGTCTCCCTCAAGGCGGCGAGCTCAGCGGATATGCGGTGCTCCAGTGGGGTTGGTTCGTCAAGAATAGCTGGAGACGCAAGAAAAGTATTACAGATGATCGCTCCGCATTGCGGGATTTGGCTCGGTGTTTGGCTGAACTCGTCTTGGGCGAAGCATTCGTCTGATAGGAAGGTTCACGATGCCTCTCGTAGGTCGAAGCGTTCGCAAATTCACAACAGCAGAGAGCTTTCGTCTTTTCATGGAGGGGGTGCGATCTCTTCAGATGAACGAGGAAGAAGGGAACAAGCATTCTGTGTCAGATCCACCGAATCGTGCGGCTCTGGATAAAACTCTGAGCGCTGCGGCGGAGTGCCTTGCAGAATGCGTTGGGAAGTATCCGAATGACCTGCTACCCCGCTACTATTTTGGTATTTTGCTTAGTGTCCAAGCTCAAACCGAACAATGTCTCGCGCTGGAGCGCCAACTGTCCCAACCCACCGTGCCCCAGCCCAGCAGTTCGGAAGCGGATCGACTATTTCTCGAAGCAGCGAACCAGTTTGAGGATACCGCGGGCCGGGCAGGCGGGGGCGAACTGCGCGTCTATGCACAATACAACCAAGCGCAAGTGCTTGCTAAGCTCGGTGACGTGGAAAATCAGAAATATTGGGACCAGGCCTTGCAGATTCTAGGCAGAATTAGGCCCTATCGATTTACTGGACTCTCTTTCGGCAAGAGAATTCTAGCGCGCATTTACCTATTTTTTCGCAGCGAAGAAAAGGTGGTCAAAGAGTTTGCTGGCAAGATTGCGGAAGGGGCGGAGGGATCTACCGGTCTCGCTTCCTCAGCAGCCTCGGCGCTGGCGGGCAGCAAAGCCCTTGAACTTCAGATCGAAATGCTGGAAGGCTTCATAAAACTGAGGAAGGCAGCTCGAAGCAAAGATCTGCGTCTAGGAGAGTTACCATGAGTGCGGAGTCACACACTTACGTTCACACGGAAAAATCCAGTAGGTATCTCAAAGGGTTCATTGCGGCGTTAAGAAGTGCGACCATCCCCAGCAAAGCGAAGAGTGACATTACCGCTGACTATTGGAACAAATGGGCTTTTGTCGCCTGGGAAAGGGCAGTAAGCGAAGATGACGCCGGCATTCGTGATCAGTGGCTGCAGGCGGCCGACCATTGTCTCGCGAATATCGATCGGCCCTCGTGGACGCCTGCACAAATAACCGAGGCTCGGATAAGGATTGCTCAAGGAGACCAAAATGAGGCTCGAACGCTACTTAATTTGATCCTCGGCGTTCAAGTCTCGGCATCGCCCATCTCAGCCCCAGCCGTGCCCGCAACCCCGGATATCGCCGCAGCCATTTCTGGCACGATCTTGAAAATGGTGATCGACCGAAATGCAAAAGCGATCGCGGACGCTGTACGCAGAGCTTATGGACCTATTCCTTCGACCGCGATTCAATCCATTGCGGACTCTCTGGCGGGGAAAGTCGATGTGGAACTCCTCGGCGAGATCCTAAAATACCTTTTGGCCGTATAGGAGTGCGTTGATTCCGTAGTATGGCCGGTTTCACCGCGATATATTGAGGATCGACTACGGGTGAGTATATGGGTCCTCGCGCCGGGGAGTGGGGAGAGGTTTGCTCTCCGATGCGCACCGTGAGACCTTGTGATACCGCTGAGCGGATGAAATAGTGAGAGACGCCTACTCTCCGCCCCTGCATGTTTTATGAGAAGGTTGGCGGGGTCGGAAACGAGGTGGAGAGGAGCCTATTCTCCAGCACGAGAGTGATACCAGTGATACCCTTTTTGCGGTCAATATAGGTCGTTCGAGGTCGTGCGAGGCAATGGACCCAAAGTTGAAAAAGTGCTTGAAAGCCTCATAAACACAGGTTATTATCGCTATGTCTAGTTTTTACCACGACTTGCGGTAAATGGCGAAAATCGAGTCCCACTCTCTCCGCCAAACTATTGAAAATAAATTAGCTGGTTGCGTTTTTGAGACGTGCCGCATCCACTCTCCGCATTTCTTTTTCTCTCTGAAATGAGCGACATGCCGTGAGCCGCGCTCCCAGGAATTCCGATAAGGTGAAAAAACGACTCAGAATCGGTCCTTCCATCGGCGGCAAGAGATTGCGAGACCTCAACTGATTAGCAGGAGTTCTTCCCGAGAGGCGGCTATTAACGGTGGTTGGCAGCCAGAAGGATGCTCTACGCCTTGCGAACCGAGACAACGGTGGCAGTGTAGCGGTCGGCTCGCAGCAGGGAGACGCTGTACTCAATCGGGATGCGCTGCACATCGTAGGTCGTTTCTTTGATCGAAAGGAGCGCACTTCCTGGCGATGTCAGCAAGACGCTCGCTTCTTCCTCGCCGGCAGTGACCGCGCCGATCACTTCCTCCGCCCAATGCAGCTTCCGCCGGTAGACGTTTTCGAAAACATGGTAGAGGGACTGCTTGGCCAGGTCTTGTTTCTCAATTCCGGAGAAGAGGCGAACCGGCAAATGACTGGTGACGACCGCGACCGGCTTCTTGTTTACGAAACGAAGGCGCTGCAGACAGTAGGTCTTCTCACCCGCAGCCAGTTTAAGAGCTTGGGCGGTCTCAGGATCCGGCTCCTCTACCTCAAGGGCCAAGACTTTCGCTGACGGGACCAACCCGCGCCGCCGCATTTCTTCGCTGAAGCCGCGCAGTTGCTGGAAGTCCCACGGGACGCGCCCAGACCCGACGATCGGCCGTTTTCCTTTGGCCATGATCAACAGGCCTTCGGAGCGCAGTTTCTGAAATGCCTGCCGGACAGGCATCTTGCTGATGCCTAACGTGCGGGCCACTTCGCCTTCGGAGCAGAAAATCTCTCCCTCGTGAATTTCGCCGCCTTTGATCAAGGTGCGTACCTGGTCGACGATTTGCTCGTAGTAGGGGACGAAACTGGCATTGTCAATCACCAGACCCAGAGACTCAGTTTTGGGCGCCTCGCCTCGCTCGCTTCTCGCAACGATCGTTTGTTTAGCCGACATGGATACATAGTATACAACGTTTATATGTCAGTTGGAATAAATTCTCTCGCGGATATTATGCCGGCCGGCTGATCGTCTTTTAAAATACACATAATAAATGGTTTATTTGAGCATTCCACTCGCTTCTCCGGCCCCTCGCGCCTTCTCCTGCCAAAATAAAGATTGACAACATATATACATATGATGTTTTCGTGTTGGCATGCTCGAACTTGACGACCACGGTTTGCATATTTTGATCTGCGCGACCAGCAAACCGGTTCTCGATCACAGACGCAGAGTACGGGGTCGAGTAAAAATGTCGACGCGCTCGGGATGCACGACGGTTGCGACGCTCATCGTCCTAGCATGCCTGTCGGCTGTGGCGCAGGATGGCTCGCGCCCCGCGCTTCGTGGCTCGTTCCTGCAACCGGCCTTGGGGGATGCGTGGACGTTGCAGCAATGGCGCAACGAGTTCCACTACATGAGGAAAGCTGGACTTGATCAGATGGTCCTGCAGTGGACTGCCGACAGCAAAAGAAAGACCACTATCTATCCCTCCGGACTCGCCGGCTATACCCAGAACACGCAACATGATGTCGTCGATCGAGCCCTCGATGCGGCGGATGCCAGCGGCGCACGAGTCTACCTCGGACTGCAAATCAACGACGACTGGTGGACGATCTACCTGTCTGATAAATCCTGGCTCGACCATGAGGCCAAGCTTGCCAACGTGTTGGCCGACGATCTCTGGAAGCGCTACAGCCACCACAAATCTTTGTCGGGGTGGTATCTCGCATTCGAGGTCGATAATGTCGCAACCACTCCTGCGGAGTGGGACAACCTGGTCGCCTTCTACCGCGTCGTGGGCAATCACCTTCACAAACTTACACCGGGCAAGCCGATCCTGATTTCGCCGTTTTTCAGCGATACCGCAGACCTTTCTCCTTCCCAGTGGCAAACCATGTGGGAGTACATCCTGAAACGCAGTCCCATCGACATTCTCGCCCTGCAGGATGGAGTGGGTGCGGGGCATACCACGAAGAATGATCTGCCCGCTTGGTTCAGCGCCGTTCGGAATGCGATTCAGAATTCCCGTCCGCAGATGCAATTCTGGGCTGACACGGAGACCTTCAACAGGGACAGCGAACCCCAGGGAATCCATTCGATCGTGAACGATATGCGTGCGGTAGAGCCCTACGTCAGCAATTATCTCAGCTTCAGTTTCAATCACTATTTGAGTCCGCAGCAAGTAAACCCGCTGTACTACGAGACGTATCTGAAGTATCTCGCGACCGGAAGGGTTGAGCGCGTGCATCCGACGATGCCGATAAACCTGAACAGCGTGGCCGTGGATTCCACGAGGATTCGTCTCGCCTGGCGCGCCTCTACGGACAACATCGGCGTGGTCGGCTACAAAATTCGCCGGGACGGCAAACATGTAACTACGTTGTACGACGCGACGGCGACTTACGTGGATTCCGGACTCGATTCCAGCACCACCTACACCTATGAGATTAGGGCATTCGACGCGGCTGGGAATGAATCCACCGTAAGCAATCCAACAACGGCGACGACACCGGAGCCTCATCTGTATCCGACCAACATTTCTTTGGACAAGCCATACACCGCGACAATGCCGGCGGATGCCAGCTATCCCGATACAGGTGTCCGCGAGTTGACCGACGGTATCTTAGCCTCGACCGACTACGCCGATCCCGCATGGCAGGGCAGGGCCACGACCAACATCTATTCATTCACCATCGATCTTGGCGCTAAGCAGGTCATTAGGGAAATCCGCAGCGAATGGCTTCAGGACAACCCTTCGGGGATTTTCCTGCCCAAGCAACTTACCTGTCTGATCTCTGACGACAACGTGAACTTCACCGTAGCGGGTGCGGTGAATCGGCCCTCGCCCGGGGATGAAAATCTGTCGAGGTGGTACACCCTGACAGACTTGACCGGTATAAACGGTCGCTACGTAAGGGTTCTAGTCAAGCCAGGATGGAACGCGGGTTGGACTTTTCTCGACGAGATCGAAGTACGCCAGTAGTACTGTGAGCGCAAGAAGCAGGAGGCAAGCACGGTGCAGAACATGAGAACAATTCGGCTGATCGGGGTTGGCATGATCGCCAGCGCGATTCTTCTAGTGCAGGCGCCGCTTATGTCAGGTCAGCAGTCGAATCCAAAGCCGGCTAGCGCTGCAACGATCAGGAAGTTGCCGCCGGTTCATCTCGACGGCCAGTACTTCACGCGGGACGGCAAACGGTTTCTGCCTGTGGGAGCGCACTGGGTGCCCGCGAAGGCGGCTATGCAGTGGCCGGTTCAGTGGGATCCAGTCGACATCGAAGCCGACTTCGCGAAGATGCACGAACTCGGTTATAGCATCGTCCGTTTCGACATGATGTGGGCGTGGTTTGAGCCACGACCCGGCGACTACAACCCGGTCGCATTTCAGCAACTCGACTACTTCGTTTCGCTGGCGCACAAATATCAGATCTATCTTCACCCATCCTTATTTATTGGCGGAGAAGTCGGAGAAGCCTATTGGGATGTGCCCTGGCGGCACGGCCGCCATCCTCACTCTGATCCGGAGATGCTGAGACTCGAGACGAATCTGGCGGCTGAGTTTGGCCGTCGCTACGCCAACGAGAGCGCAATCATCGCCTGGGATCTCACCGACGAGCCTCCATTCTGGATCGTGCAGGCGCAGACCACCGACGCTATGGCGATCAACTGGACTCGTTTGATTGCGGGCGCGATTCGCCGCGAGGACAAACTTCATCCCATCGTTGTCGGGACCAGCGGAGAAGAAGTCGGGCATGGCCCGTTCCGGCCCGACAATATTGCCAAGGAAGTCGATTTCTTCAGCGTGCACCCCTTCACAATCTATAGCTCCGATCTTTTTCCCGATCCCATGCTTTCGGAGCGCGGAACCTACGGAGCGGCATTCGAGATTGCATTATCGAGTGGCGCGGGACATCCCGCGATGATCCACGAGATGGGCGGTTCGACCGCGCAGTACTCGCCCGAACGAGTGGCTCTTTACGATCGCCTGCAAATGTATTCCGGGTTAGCCGCAGGATCGATTGGCGTCGATCTTTGGTGCTACACGGATGCATCACCGGAGCAGTATCACAAAGCGCCCTATTTGCGAACTCCGCAAGAGACGCGTTGGGGCATGACGACCTGGGATCGTCAGGACAAGCCTCTGGCTACTGAGTTCAAGCGGTTTTCAAAGATCGTAAGTCAACTCGATCTGACTGGTGTGAAGGCGGCTCCGGCCGAGGTTGCCATTCTCATTCCCGGTGAATGGGCGCGAACGCATGGCGATTTTTCGCGCTTCGGCCTGACCGGGCCTGAGGTTACACCGTATGTTTCCACGTTCGATGGCGATGCTATTCCGGGGCAGGCTCCGCCCAGTACGAGCTCAGACAACTCATGGCTGATTAGTTCGGCATTGAACTCGTTTATCCTCGCGCACCGCGCAGGTCTGAAAGCAGATTTCCCCCGCGAGTATGACGACTGGGCGAAACGCCCAATGCTGTTCCTGCCTTCTCCACTGACAAGCACTGCCAGCGTAATCGCGCACGTGCATACCGACTTCTATGAGAAAGCGAGAAAGTACATAGAGAACGGCGGATTTTTGTACGCGTCGGTTGCCGCCGACGCTGCCATCCCCGACATGGAAACGATTTTCGGCGCGCGACTGGTGGATACCGCGGTGGTCTCGGACGTCACCTTAAAGATCGTCGAGCCCTTTGGCGGCCTCAAGCCGGGTGACACCTTCCACTACTCCGCTCCCGGCGCGAACCCGCGTGTTTGGGGCGCGTTGCTTGAGGTTAAGGGCGGGAAGGTCATCGCCGTCGATCAAGATGGACGGCCTGCTCTCATCGCAAACACAATCGGCACTGGAAAGACGCTGCTTTCCGCCTATCCGATCGAAACTTATCTGGCCAATACCCCTGCGGCATTTGAAAAGCCAGAGAGCACGTATCGCATTTACGAGGCATTCCGTAACTGGACCGGAGTGACGCCGACATTTCAGAGTGATCAGCCATCGGTCGAGGTGACGTCGTTGCGCGGAGACGATCACGGATATGCCGTGGTCGTGAATCACAGCCCGCAGGCATACAAAGTGACAATCTCGACATCGTTGCCGGTCAAATCGATCCGTCAAATTGGACCGGAGAATTCCAAAACGCTGACGCTTACGGGAAGCACCTGGAAGATGGACCTGGAAGCCTACGAAGCGGTCATCGTGGAGTGGAAGTAGATCGTGGAAGGGAACGAGATGATTGGCGGTGTTGATATCGGTGGCACGAAGATCGCGGTTGGACTGGTGGATGACGCGGGTCGCGTGCTGTTGCGCGCTGAGTGCCCGACCGATCCAGACAGTGGCTACACGGCTGCCCTTGAGCGGACGCAAGAAATGCTCCGCGCCTTGTCATCGACCGCCGGCGTAAAGCTGGCTGGCATCGGGATTGGGAGCACTGGTCCTGTCGATCCGTTCACGGGTGAGATCGGAGAAGTCAATTTCTTCCCCGCGTGGAAGGGCAACAACCCCGTCGTCGATCTGGCGCGAAGCTTCGGCGTGCGCGTCGCAATGGAAAACGATGCGGATGCCGCAGCTCTGGCCGAGGCGGCGTGGGGCGCGGGGAAGGGCAAGACGAGCTTGATCTACGTGACCGTAGGAACTGGTATCGGTGCCGGCGTCGTTCTCCAGGGACAGCTTTATCGCGGTGTGGATGGTGCGCACCCGGAGATCGGCCATCACGTGATCGAGTCCTCCGGGCCAGCATGCGTATGTGGTTTTCACGGGTGCTGGGAATCGCTCGCGGCTGGCCCTGCCATGGTCGGTTGGGTCCAGGGCAGGATGTCTGCGGACTACCCGCATCGCGCCAACCTGACTGCGAAACGAATCTACGAACTCGCCGCCGACGGGGATTCATTGGCGCTCGAGGCGTGCGAGCGGGAGGTTCACTATCTCGGGCTGGGGTTGGCGAATCTGGTCACGCTATTCACGCCGAACGCCATTGTGCTCGGCGGCAGCGTAATGAAGAGCGCTGACCGCTTTCTCGACAGAATTCGAGCAACGATCGCCCGCTTTTGTCGCCTCGTGCCCTCGGAAAAAACGGAGTTGACCTTGGCCTCTCTGGGCGACGATGCCAATCTCATCGGTGCTGCTCGAGTTTGGCATCACCGCTTTGCGCGAGAGGAGGAACACCGTGCTTGAGGATCTCGCGATCATCGAAGGCGAATATCTTCGGGACATTCTTCATCAACCCCAGGCCCTGGAGAACACTCTCGCTGCCCTGGAAACGTCGAAGCCCTTGCAGGACATTGCATCGCGATTGAACAAGGGCAAATTCCAACGAGTGGTGCTGACCGGGATGGGCTCTTCGTTTCACGCCCTTCATCCACTGAACCTGCAACTGATCAGTCACGGTATCACGTCGCTGATGGTCGAAACGTCCGAACTGGTGCACTACAGCAAGCGGCTCTTTGATCCTAAGACCCTGATTGTTGCCGTTTCGCAGTCCGGACAGAGCGCAGAGATGTTGCGCCTCGCGCGGACGAACCATAAACGCTGCACAACGATCGGGGTGACCAACACACCCGGCAGTGTGCTGGCCGAACATGCGAACGCTGCAGTGTTGACGGATGCCGGCAGTGAATTTTCCGTGTCCTGCAAGACGTACGTCACGGCGCTCATGGCCTTGAGATGGCTCGGAGATGTCTTGTGTGAACGCAATCTTCGCCTCACACGCAAGGAACTGAAGGAAGCGTGTCCCGCCGTTGCCGCGTACCTCGCAGACTGGAAGGATTATGTTTGGAGCCTTTCTCTGGCTCTCAAGAATACGCGTCACCTGTTTCTCGTCGCGCGTGGAGCGTCGTTGGCAAGCGCCGGCACCGGCGCTCTGATCATTAAGGAGTCCGATCATTTTCCCGCGGAAGGCATGAGCAGCGCGGCTTTCCGGCATGGGCCGTTCGAAATGCTGGGAAACGAAACGTTCGTGCTCGTCTTCGCCGGGGACGCCAAGACTCGCGCCTTGAACCAGCACCTGCGCGACGACATTCGTCAGCAGGATGGAAATTCCGAACTCGTGGATAAAGATGCTTCCTTACCAGCGTTCAGTATCGGGGAGCACGGCCCAGGCACCCGCCAAATTCTGGAGATTCTGCCCGTACAGATGGTCACGCTGGCATTGGCCGCTCGATCTGGGCGGGAAGCGGGCCGCTTCGAATTTGCGACCAAAGTTACAACAACAGAGTAAGAACGCCAGGAAGGACTTGTAACAATGGCACGAAATCACTACATGGTCGGTTTGGTCTTTCTGACATTCTTCGTGATGTCGCTGTTGACCAACATACTGGGCCCGATCGTGCCTGACATCATTACGAGTTTCGGTGTCAGCTTGGCGGCAGCAGCCGTGCTGCCCTTCTCCTTCTTTATCGCGTATGGCGTAATGTCGATCCCTGCCGGATTCTGGGTGGAACGCTTTACGGAAAAACCGGTGATGATTGCCGCATTCCTGGCCGGCACTATCGGGTCGCTCAGTTTCGCTCTCTTTCCTACCTACCATGTTGCGGTCGTGTCGCTGTTCGTCATGGGCGCCGGAATGGCGACGCTTCAGGTAGCCATCAATCCACTACTGCGTGTAGCAGGTGGAGAAGAGCATTTCGCGTTCAACTGTGCCTTCGCTCAATTGATTTTCGGCTCGGCCTCCTTCGCCAGCCCGCGAATTTACTCGTATCTCGTAGAGAACCTGGGCAAGCCCTCCGCCAAAGGCAATCTGCTGCTCGAAACTCTTGGCAGGCTGACGCCGCCGGCTCTTCCGTGGGCTTCGATGTACTGGATCTTCGCCGTCTTCACGATCCTGATGATTCTCGTGCTGGGAGTCGCGCGCTTTCCCCGCGTCGAACGAACAGGGGAAGAGACCGCCGGTTCAGTCCAGATGTACGGCAGCCTTCTGCGCAAGCCGATGGTGTGGATGTTCTTCCTCTGTGTCTTTGCCTACGTAGGTTGTGAGCAAGGCACCGCCGACTGGACTTCCAAATTTCTCGATCAATATCACGGCTATGACCCGCACACGACCGGAGCGACGGCCGTCTCCTGGTTCTGGGGAATGCTGACGGCCGGATGCTTCATCGGGATGGGCCTGCTCAAGCTTTTCGACAGCCGCAAAGTGCTCATCGGATTTTCCGTCGGTGCGCTACTCTGTCTCACGGCAGCGCTGTTTGGACCCGCTCGCGTTTCACTGATTGCGTTCCCGGTTATCGGGCTCTTCGCTTCGATCATGTGGCCCGTGCTGGTTTCCCTGGCTTTGAATTCCGTCTCTGAACACCACGGTCCTTTCGCAGGAATTCTCAGCACAGGAATCATGGGCGGGGCAGTCGTGCCCTTGATCATTGGGCGTATTGGAGATTTCGCGGGTCTCCGTACTGGGATGGCTTTTCTGTACCTGACGTTCGGGTGCGTTCTCAGCGTGGGCTTCTGGGCTCGGCCCATCATCACGAACGCCACGATCTTGCATCGCGAAAGCGGAGTTGAAGCCATGCCGGACGGCGTGAGGGCGAAATGACTTCGGGAAGAAACTGCGGAGGACGAACGCTGGCGAGACAAAAGTGGATGGCTGCCGTCATAAGCGCCGTCTGCACGCTCGGCGCGTCCTGCTGTGCGCAGACCATACCCGAGCCAATCCACGGTGTGACCGTCGACGACAAAAACGATATTCGCGACAAGGCATTCACGGCAAAGCTGCTCGATTCGCTCAGTCATCTATCCGTGAAGCCCACAGTGAGAGTCGTCTACTCGCCCGGGAAGAAGGATGGATACTTCACGGCGAGTTCCTACCTCGACGCCACGCGGCAGATCAAGAGCGTCGGCTACGTCTTCGGCCAGCCCGTCGATTCTTTTTACATGCGATGCTTCACCCCCGCGGAGCACCTTGCCCGTTTCAAAGACTACGTCACGACGCTGGGCTCAGTGGTGGACATCTGGGAAGTGGGAAATGAAATCAACGGCGAGTGGCTCTTTGGAAAGACAAAAGGCTGTTCTCCCAAAGCATCCGTGAAGTCCACGTCACCGGCTGACGTCGTGACCAAAATGACGGACGCCTATGACTATCTCAAGTCGCAAGGCCAGGTCACGGCGCTCACGCTCTACTACAACACGCCATGTCGAAAACCTGCTGCCAACGAGATGTTCACGTGGGCAAAGGCGAACGTACCAACTCGCATGAAGAACGGCCTGGACTACTTGTTTGTCAGCTATTACGAAGTGGATTGCAACGGGCATAAGCCGGACTGGCAGCGGGTTATCAGCCAGCTGGCAACGATGTTTCCCAACTCAAAGCTAGGCATTTCGGAGTTCGGCTGGTCGGAAAAGAAACCGTCCGAAGCGGTTGTGAAGGATCTGGTGCAACGTTACTACGCAATCCATCCCAGCGTCTCGAACTGGGTGGGCGGAGATTTTTATTGGGAGTTTGCCATCGACATGGTCCCTTACGATCCATCTCCAAACTCGTTGTGGAACACGATTAATACAGCGATGGCAAACCAGAAATAGCGAATTCAATTTTCGATGAGGAGCCTAAATGTTCAGCACGATTTATAAGTTCCGAGTTCTGACGGCAGTGACGCTTTTCATTCTTGTCATCGTCGGAGTTGCCTTCTCGCAAGAACATCCCAAGGCGGTCCCGTACCTCAAGCTCACCACTCCACGACACGTGCTTCCTGACGCGCAAAAGTGGGAGGAGGGCGAGTTCCCGCACACCATGTCGGTGCTGGAGCTGAACCGCGAAGGATTTCGCTATTGGGGATGGTACGGACTGAATGAGGGCCGCGGCATCGGCCTCGCACGGAGCAACGATCTCGTGACGTGGACCAAGTATGAGCAGAATCCCCTGTGGACGAATGCACGCTGGCCCTCGGTTCTCGCAGGAGCTGATGCGAAAGACAAAGATCTGCTCTACATGGCAATCACCCGCGATTACGATACGCCGAGCAGCCACATCGTGCTGGCCAGCTCTCGCGACGGATTCCATCTCGCCGAGTTAAAGATTCTAGTGGCAGGCGTTCCCAACCAGCGCAACCAGAATCCGAACCTCTTCCGCGATCCGCGCAACGGGCGTTTCTATCTCACCTTCTATCGCGGCAACGACAAAGATCATTTCGAGATCATTAGCAAGAGTGCTGATTCCATCATCGATCTGGACAAAGCCCCCGAAAAACTCCTGCTTAAGTCCGAGACGACGATCGCGGCTCCCACGTTGCTGTGTCTCCAAAATGCGGTCAGCCTCGGAGGAAAAAAGACCGGGACGTATTTTCTTGCCACCGAGATTTACCCGCACCGGTACACCGATGACCCGGAAGGCGAGTGGCAGGTAAAGATCTTCGCTGCGGACTCACCCGATGGCGATTTCCAGCCTGTGGAAGCCAATCCCATTATGCGTGGGCAGCGCGCATGCCTGTTCCAGCACATTTTTAACGGCAGGTTTTACGGCTATGACTGTCATCTGGAGACGCCCGATCACTGGGTGCTTGAGGAAGTCGAAGCACCGTTGCCTTAAAGCAACGCGCGCCGAGCTCTGCAACGCCAGCGGCGTTCAGGCGCGAATAGACGCTAGAGATCAAGGAGACTGCTATGACCGAATCCACTTTGTCTAATGTCATATTCCATCGAACCCGTAGAGCGGCGGTCCTGCGCTTGGTTGCCATCGTATCGTTCTTGGCGTTTCTGGCCTTCTTCCAGTGGGCGGTTCCGCTTCAAGCCCAGCTCTACGCCGGCTCTGTCACCGGCGTTGTTGCTGACCAGTCGGGAAGTATGGTTTCCGGGGCGGACGTGACGCTGGTGGACGCGGAAAAGGGTTTCACCTTCGCGTCGAAGACCGACGCCGACGGCCGCTATCTTTTTCGTTCGGTGGCGCCTGGTACTTATAACATCTCGGTCAAAGCTGCCGGATTCAAAGACCAAAGCCGAAACGGCGTTCGGGTTGACGTCAGCCAGAACGTGGGTGTCGATTTCGCGCTGACCGTTTTAGGTACGCTCGAGACCGTCACTGTTTCCACCACCGCTCCGTTGCTCGGCACACAGGACGCGGTCAGTGGGCAGGTGGTCGATCGGAAGCTCATCAACGACCTTCCGCTGAATGGGAGAGGCGTTTTCAATCTGGCATTCCTGGCGCCAGGCGTCACTGAGGTCGATGCCGCGTGTATGGGATGCTCCGCGAACAACTTCATTTCCAATGGCAGCCGAAACGCCACCGCCGACATTCTCATGGATGGAGTCACGACCACCAACTATGAGCAGAACAGCGGCATCCGCGTGGATACTTATACTCCCTCGGTAGATGCTGTCGAAGAATTCAAAGTGCAGGAATCGAATTTCAGCGCTGAATTCGGTTTCAGTGGCGCCACCATCATCAATCTCGTCACGCGCTCGGGCACGAACAAGTTCCATGGCAGCGCATACGAGTTTCTGCGCCATTACAAGATGGACGCGAATAGTTATTTCAATAACCAGCAGGGGATTCCCATTCCCGCGTTGCGCCGCAACAATTTTGGCGGAACGATTGGGGGTCCCATTATCAAGAACAAGACTTTCTTTTTCTTCGACTACGAGGGCATGCGCCTGACATCGGCCGCAGGACCAGTCTTTTACGGCGTACCCAGCGACGCCGAACGGTCCGGCGACTTTGGTGAGATCTGCGGATACAACGGTGGAACGTTCGACAACCAGGGGATCTGCTCGACCTCGGCGGGCCAGCTCTGGGATCCTTACTCCGGGACCTACGATCCGGCGGTCGGCGGTGCGAGACGGCAGGCACCCATCCCTTACAACAACCTCGCAACCTACACCAGCACTGTGGACGCGAACCATCCCGGTAATGAGATTCTGGCTAACAATCCGGACGGAGCTCCTTATCGTCTCCCTTCCGGAGCGGGCAACCTCGTCGATCCCGTGGCCTACAAACTCATGCAATACTTCCCCGAGCCGAACTTGAATGTCGGCAGTTCCAATTACAGTCCTTTTTTCAATCGCGTCGACTCAGGCTCAACCAGCAGCAGCAACAATCAATGGGATCTGAAGATCGATCACCGCTTCAGCGAAAAGAGCCTGCTCAGCGCAAAATATTCGCAAGAAGGAAGCCATTCCACGCCATTCAACTGCTTCAACAACTTCGCCGATCCATGTTCGAGTGGGCCCATCACCGGCAGCGCACACATGTTTGCCATGAATGTCAACCATATGTTCAGCCCCACTCTGCTTCTGAACATCTCGTATGGAGTCTCGCGCGGCACGTACTTCTATCCCAGCAATGCCGGTACGTTCCCCAAGGGAACCTCCGCTGTGGACCTGCTCGGAGAGCCAGCCTACATGAGATCTTCCGGTTACGATTGGTTTCCGGCAGTCGGCATCGGCGGCGGCTACGGTTCCGCCGGTCCTTACAACAACATTGGCACTGAACTCTATAGCTATGCCAAGCAGGGACAGGAGACGCATCACCTGATCGGGACGCTCAATTGGGTGAAAGGGCCGCACGAGGTCAAGTTCGGCGTAGAAGGGCGGCTGCATCGCCTCAACTTCACACAGCCGAATTATGCTCCGGGCGGATACTTCAGCTTCGATCAGACAGGTACCTCCAACTACGATCCTGGCTGCGTTCCGAATCCGCCGGATGTGAACTGTGACCCGATTGGTGGCGACGGGATGGCAAGCTTCCTGATTGGCGTGCAACCCAATTCCTGGGGCATGTATGAGATTCCGAACTCAGTGGCCAGCCAGAATTTCGAGTTCGGCGGGTTCGCGCAGGATAACTGGAAGATGAGCGACAAGCTGACCCTGAACCTCGGTCTGCGCTACGAATTGGTGCTGCCTCGCACCGAGCGCAACAACGAGCTGAACTGGCTCGATCCGAATGCGGTTTCTCCCATCACCCTCAATGGCCAAAATCTGAAAGGTGGCGAGAGGTTCGCGAGTTCCGGTGACCGGCATTCTTATACCCCGGACTTCAAGAATATTCAGCCTCGTTTCGGCTTCGCTTACCGCGCACTCCACAACACCGTGGTTCGAGGCGGGTATGGCATCTACTTCTCAGCTTGGCGAGGAGCGGTGGCCGGGACCTCCGGCGTTGGGCAGCAGGGTTTCGACCAGTTGTCCTACCTCGTGACCTCGTTCTGGGGAGACGGGGCGACGCCGGCTGCGCGAATGAGCAATCCCTATCCCAACGGGCCGACCAAGCCCCCGGGCAGCAGCCTGGGCCTGTTGAATGATGTCGGCTATGGTGGATACGGGCCAATTCGTTACATCAGCGCCAAGGTTCCGTACGAGCAGAGCTGGAGCTTCGGCGTCCAGCATGAGACCCGCGGGAACCTCGTCCTCGATCTCTCCTACATCGGCAAGAAGGGAACACATCTCTACTTTGCCAATGCCGGCAGCATCAATCATCTAGGACCTGAAGTCGAGCACTATAGCAACGCTCAGCTGGCCGACCTGGCATCATTCGTCGACAATCCTTTCGCCGATCCCAATCAGTCCAACGCCTCGCAGATCATCACCGATCCCAACAATCCGCTACTCTATTCGCAAATCCAGAAGATGCAGTTGCTAATGCCCTATCCCCAGTTCTTTGGATTCTCCGGGGATGAACCACCCATCGCCAATTCGATTTATCACGCGCTGCAGTTCCGAGCGGAGAAGCGCTTTTCGCATGGGCTGGAATTTCTGGCGACCTACACTTTCTCCAAGTCGATCGACGACGCGTCGCTGACCAGCACCAACAGCGGATATTTAGGAAGTTTTGCCAGTTTGCAGAATCCGAATAATCCGGCTGGCGAACGCAGTCTGTCCTCTTTCGACATTCCTCAAGTCTTGCAATTGAGTTACACGTACGAACTTCCAATCGGCAGAGGCAAATTCATCGGAGGCAATCTGAACCCGGTGCTCAACGGCATCCTGGGCGGATGGCGTACCAACGGCATCTGGCGCTTCAACAGCGGCAGGCCGATCAACCCGATGCTCTACATTTCTCAGAGCCTGCCCACCTATGGACCGCAACGGCCGAATCTGATTGGCACCCCTCACCGTGCCAAAGGAAATGATTCGGACTGGATTAACCAGTACTTCACCAGCGTGGACGGCAGCGATTTCCTTGCACAGCCGGCGCAGTACGCGATAGGCACGTCGCCTCGCGCCCTGGGAGCCGTGCGCAATCCGGGCGCCGACAATGCCGACCTGTCCATATTCAAGGAGTTCGGCCTGGGGTCGGTTCGTGAAGGCATGCGCCTTGAATACCGTTTCGAGACCTTCAACACCTTCAACCATCCGCAGTTTTGCGGTCCCGACACTACGTTCGGCAGCCCCACGTTCGGCAAGATTTTCTATCAGTGCAATGCTCCGCGCGAGGTGCAGATGGCACTGAAGCTTTACTGGTGAGACGACGCTGCAATATCTGTTGCGCTTGCGGCCTGATTCTGAAGGTCGATCGGGCATAGAAGGCCGTTTCCTGTTCGGTCCGCGGAATGCACTTGGGTCGTGTAATCGGCTACTCGCAACCTGGAACTCTGACTCTGACCCAGACCATACAGATGGGACCTCCCCTCGACACGGAATGACAAGTGGAACGTTAACGTTCGGCCACGTTCGTTGGCGTTTTCAAGCAATCACTGAAACGTGATCCGTTTGTGATCCGTCAGCACTCCTTACCACTGTCTTGCACTGCTTTACGTTGCCCGCGTGCGCTCTATGTTGTTGAAACTACGTTCAAGTAAATTCGAATCCCACCTTCTCCGCCAAGTTTTCTTAACAACTTGGACGAGGTAGTCGCCCCACGACAAAATCACAAGAGTGTATGGTCGCGGACATGAGACTGATACCAGTCATGCCCCTTTACGCTGAATAGAAGCGTGCGAGGTCGGGCGAGCGGCGGAACTGAAACCAAGGAAATGTTTGAAAGCCGCATAAACACAGGCGATCACTGAGCGCCTGCCAGGGTCACTGTTTGTCGTTCCTGACCACGAAGGAAGAATCCGTTCGGATACTAATCCTGCCGTTTGAGAAGTCTTGCCCGGGTGCTACGAAGTCGTCCAGCACGACGCCTTTGTCATTGGCGATGCGCACGTGAGCGTCATCTACGGCGACGTGTATGGAAAAAGAAGTGTTTTGGTTGGCGATCTGCGCGTCAACCTTCAGTTCGATTGCGTTGGAGGCCTTCTCGCTAACGACGAGTTTGCGGGTCAACTTCTGGCCTTCAAGGCTGTATTGAACGCGCACGTGGCGCTCGGGGGCTTCGATCATCCACTCCACTTTCTTGTTCCAAAACAACGTTTTTCCCGGGCGGGCGAAAACGAGATTTTCGCGCAAGGCGCCCGCCTTGAGGTTGACATACGATCCCGGATTCTTCGCCTTGATCCAGTCACCTTCGTGAGTGATTTGATTCGGATCTTGAAATTCATAATCGCGAATGGGGGTGAGTTTAAGAGGAATCGTGACATTTTCTTTGCCGAGATTCACGACGGTCCTGGACTTTTCAAAGCCTGGCGCCTCCCAAAGGAGTTCGTATTGGCCTGGTGGCGGCTGAATTCTTGTAGCGGGATTTACGTCATGAAGTTGCTGGTCGCCGATGCGATGGTATTTCACTGTCACATTTTTCGCTGTGACCTGGAAACCTAACGACCCGCCTGAAGGGGAGAGCGCTGCATCCGAGATCCGGGCATCGGATGGTGGGTTTACATAAATATCGAAGTTGCGGCTCTCAAAGTCTGGCTTCGTCAAAGTTATCGTGTGATTTCCGGCAGTCAGAACGCCGGAAAGTTCCATGTGGCCACTCGCATCCAGTTCACCTACGGACTTTCCGTCAAGCGCAACCGTGGCTCCCGGCGTTCCCCCAGTGATGAACAGCGCAGCCATCTTTCGAATCGCAGACGGTACGAGTTCGACTTTTTTCATCAGTGTCTGGCGCGCGCGCAGTGTCATCGTCCAGGTCTGAGGTTCGTATCCTTCAGCCGACAACGCGAAGGTATGGGTGCCGGGTGGCTTGCTGATTTTCCACCCGTGCTTCTGTTGCTGTACCGGTACGCCGTCTACGGTGAGCTTCGCTTTGTCTGCCGTCGTTGAAATCAGAACTTCCCCGCCCGCATTGAGTGAGTACACGGCTAACATGGGCGCGTTGGAGATGTCGATGGCAATGCTTCCCTGATCTTTGCCTTCGCCGAAAACGACTTCGTGATTCTGCTCGCTCAGAGTCAAGTCACTTCCCGACCGAGTCAGCGGGATGACTTGATCGCCGAACCGAACGTTCTGCAGGTGACTTGCGCCATACAGCTTCGCGCTGTTTCCCATGCTCGTGATGACGAACAGTTCGTTCGCGTCCAGAGCCGTCACTTCGGGAAGGGAAGCCTGCTGGGCATTGAACTCCACCGTGAACAATGGCTTGCCATGCGTGATCACTCTGAGTTTGCGGATGTTGCCATCAGGCGCCAAGTCATGCTCGTCCATAGAGCCGGCGGAAAAATCACTGATCGGTTGGCCATCCAACTCCACCGATCCAATATCCTCAGCGGAGTGGATGGAGAGGCGGACAGGCTCGGCTGCGAGGGTGATCTTCCTGTCAGAGTCCTGCTGGATCTGCACTTGTTTGGTTCGGTAGCCGACTCGAGAAACCTCAACTGTACTGCCGACAACCACCTCATCGCCTTGCAACGGAGTTCCGCCGATTGTCATGATGCTGTCCGGAGGATTCGCTGTGATGTGAATCTTCTGCGGCGACGGCGGTGCTACAGTTTCTTGATGGGTGACAGGTCGATGGATGATGAGATATCCGATCACCGCGATTAGAACGAGGACTCCGCCTATCGCCCCCAGCCTTGCCTCGGACCACTTTCCCCCGGGGCGCGCAAACGCGAGCGCCTTCTGCTTACCTTCGGCTACGAAGTTGCCAAGTTGGCGGAGAACGACGAGTGCTGCACTCTCCTTGCGCTTGCGGTCCTTCGGTTGGGACAGCGTGGTCTTGTCGACGTTCTTCTCAACGATTTGTGGCCGTTTCTTCTGCCCGGCGCGAATCGTAGGCGGCACCTGCATGGAGGCGAAGGCGGGTTGCTCCTTAGTTCCACCAGAAATTTCTGCCTTCAGCAGACTGAGATCGTCTACCTTCGCCACGCGCTTGATGGTCAGTTCAATCTCCGCGACGGTCTTCCCGACCTCCGGATCATCGGGATGCTTGGCCTGGATCGCGTGGGATCGATCAAGAACATCTGCAAGGGTCTCAAGGTCCGAATCTTGCTCAAGCCTGCGACGGTCGTCGTCGAGAGTTGCTCGGTCTTTGCTTCTCTCTTCTCGGTCCCGCTTTTGATTCAATTCCTTTTGCAGACTAGCCGCGTACTGTTCCAGACGAGCATCGTTGGGAAACTCTGCACGCACCGCGCCAAGGCGCGCGGCCGCCTCTTGCACCTTGCCGTCTGCCACCAGAGCGCGGCATTCAGTCAGGCATTGACCCACCAGCATTTGCCGCTTCGCTTCGGAAATGGTCGATCGTAACGCTCGAACGGCTGGGTGACTGGAATCCAGTTCGCTGGCTTCCTGACACAGCGGCTCCGCTTCGCGCCAGTTCTCATCTGCCAGCATTCGCGCTCGCTCGGCCAGGGCGTTCACCAGGCTGTCACGAAGTCCGGGGGCACGCGGATCGAGGCTGAGACTGTTGCGCAGGAATTCCGTTGCTCGATCAAAGTCCTTTTCGGCCAGAGCGCGTTGTCCTTCTTCGAATAATCGCCGCGATTCCTTTGCCTTCTGCAGACCTTGTTCGGCCAGGCTTCGTAATCCGGAAATCTCGGCATCGTTCGGAAACTCTTGAAGGGAGGCGTCAGCACGCTCAATGGCCTTGGCGAACGCGCGGCCCTGCATCAGCCCGTCGATCTCTTCCACCAGCCGTCCATGCTCTTCTTCGCGGGCCTGCGAGTCGAGCTTCTTCCTGCACTGCTCGATTTCGAATGCGACTCCTGGATACTGCGGATGGATGTTGCGCAGAATATCCCACTGGCTCATTGCCTCAGCGTTCTGACGCCGCTCCTCGTATTGGCGCGCCTTGGCCACAATTGAGTTCACAAGATCGCGCCGTTCACGGATCAGTTTCAGTTGCTGCGCGAACTGCGCCTCGTTGGGATATCGGTCGCAAGCTTCGCGCAGGATGTTGGCGCGCCGGTCCAGGTCCGGTTCCGATTCCACGCGGTTCGACACTTCCGCGATGTAGCGCGACAGTTCCTGCCGCTCCGCATCTTCAATACGAATCTTGAGCGCCTGGAACGTTCCGTCGTTCGGATATTTCGCGAGAAGCTCGCGGCACACGGCGATAGCTCCAGCAAAATTCTTGTCGCCGAACTGTCGCTGTGCGTCTTCGAGCGAGTGCTGAATGGTCTCGCGCTCCGACCGGACTTCTTTATATAAGCTCTGGTAGACGGCATCGCGCTCCGGAACCGCGGCGTTAGGATTCGCCCCCGCCACGGAAAACAAGCGCTCCAGCTTGCTCAGAGCGGTTTCGATTTCTCCATTCTGATACGCCTGCAGGGCAGAGCTGTAAAGGTGTTCTTTCTGCTCGCGAATCCGTCTCGCGTCGGCTTCGGTAGAGTCGATCTTCTCCAACAGGTCCATCGCCCGCGTGTCCCCTCGACGAATCGCGAGTACCTCCTGCGCCGCATGACGGGCTGCTCCAAAATCGCGGTTGCCAAGGTGGGTTTGGGCGAGCTCGAACCACTTCGCGATCTGGGTTTCGCTCCGTTGTTTTTCCATCGTCTGGCGCATGGCCAGCGCTTCGGGATTCTGAGGATCCAGATCCAGTACTTCGCGGATTTTGCCGAGAGCCAGCGGGATCTCGTCCTGCTCCATGCGCGCTCGGGCGCCCTCAAGAAGATGGCGGATCTTCTTCTGCTTCACGGAGAGGTCAATCTGCATGCGCAGAAGCGTGAGGCGCGGGTCGAGATTACCTTCGGCTTCCAGTTCCGCCAGTATTTCGGAGGCGAACCCCTCGTCGCCGGTCTTGAACGCGGTCCGGGCCCGCTCAATCCGCGGCTCGATCTTGGCGGAATCAAAGACCGGTTCATTGCGGAAGGCTCTCTGCATGATCTCGGCCAGGTCGCGTGCGCTCGCGAAGCGGTGGATGGGCTGCTTGGCCAGACACTTGTGCACGACCTTGCTTATCGACTGATTGATGCTGGGGTTGATCTCCGATACCGGGGGCGGGATGTAGTTGATGACGGCGTCCAGCGTTTCGCTTGCTGTGGCGCGGGCGAAGGGTTTGCGGCCGGTCAGCGCCTCATACAGGATGATGCCCAGCGAAAACAGGTCGGAGGCGGGAGAGATTTCCTTGAGCTGAGCCTGTTCCGGAGACATGTACTGAAACGTGCCTTTTTGTCCGGTCACGGATTTCGAGCCCGCGAGGTGGACCACGCCGAAGTCAATGATCTTGGCTGTGTCGTCGTCCATCACAAAAATGTTGCTCGGCTTCAGGTCGCGGTGGACGAGCCCGCGTTGGTGAGCGGCTTGGAGTCCCCGGCAGACTTGGGCTGAAATTTCGACGATGCGTGCCACCGTCAGCCGTGCGCTGGCATTGTCAATCAGGTCGGCCAGAGTCGCGCCGCGCAGCAACGGCATCACGAAGAAAGGTTTCTTCTGTTTGTTCTCTTCGATGACATCCACATCGCGTACGTCCACGATGTTGGGATGGCACATCTCGGCCAGGGCTCTCCATTCCTTGGTGAAGAGTTCTACCGCCACGGGGTCCGAGATGTCCTTCATCAGCTTGATGGCGACGAAGCTGCCGGTTTTGGAGTCGAGGGCGCGCCACACGACCCCCATACCGCCTTCGCCGAGCTGTTCCTGAAGTTCGTAACGACCCGCGATCCGAGAGGCCATGGGCACATCCTGCCGCAGTTGTGCAGCCTGCGGCTATGCATCTTCCTTCACTATCTAATGTGGGAGAAATCGCGGCGATCCGTATGCTTTACCCAACGGTTCGGCCAGACGGGTCACTGCTCTCCCGAACCGCCTTGAGGGGAAGAGAAGGCAGAGAACCGAGAGACTGCTAATATACACCGGCGTTACATGCTTGGCGAGCGCCTTGGAGCAAAAAAAGAAGCATAGAGAAGCCTCGATTGGTGGTCGACTGGAACCGAAAGTGCTCTGCTATGTCCAGCTCTGCGCAGTCGCGCAGAGGAACTTGATGAACGCATCCCAAGTATTGCCTTCGTCATCGCCATCCCTCAAAGTGCACGTCGGGGGCTCATTCCTACGTCGGCGAAGCTTTGCCTTCGACCGACGATTCAGAATTGGCCGCGCCGCGGAGTGTGAAGTCTGCGTCGAGAATGATTTTGTGAGTCGCGTTCACGCCGAAGTGCTTTTTGAGGACGGCAGTTGGTGGATTCGCGATCTTCATAGCAGTAACGGTCTGTACCTGGAGGGTAGTCGCGTCGACCATGTCGCTCTTAAGAAGGCAACGACCATCAAGTTGGGGACTGAGGGCCCCGATCTTGTTTTCGAGCCGCAAGTACCGGTGCCGGAGCCGAGCTTACATTCTGCAGAAGCAGAACCATTGAAACTGCAACCCCCTGTTACTCCCGGCCAAGGTCTTCTTGACCCAGGAAACGCTGCTACGGGTGGCGATGCGATCCTGGGGAAGTACGTTCAGCATTACTTCAGCCAGTCGGGCGACGGCGCCACCGCCGGCGAGCGAACTCTGTACGTGCGTCGTGCGTTCGCCCGAGTGCAGTCCCAGCAAAAACGAAGATACTCCCAGATCATTGCTGTCCTGGCTCTGTTGGCTCTGGGCGCAGCGGGCTACACGGTTTATGAACGGCGCCAACTGCAAATGCAGCGAGCCTTAGCAGAGGATTTGTTTTACTCGATGAAGTCGCTCGATCTCGACATTGCCAACCTCGAGAAAGTTGTGACCCAATCCGGCAGCACACAGGGAACCCAGATGGCGCGGCAATCTGCGAGCAGACGCCGGGAGATGGAGAACACCTACAACCAGTATTTGGCCGATCTGCACGTCTACGACGACAAGATGACGGAGCGGCAACGGATCATATTGCGCGTCACCCGAATTTTTGGTGAGTGTGAACTCAATATGCCGCGGGATTTCGAAGCGGAAGTCAACAAGTACATCAAGTACTGGCAGCAATCGGACCGGTTGGCGAAGGCGATCCGAACGGCACAGGACAAAGGCTACGCTCAGACCATATCCCAAGATCTTCTGGACCAGGGCCTTCCGCCGCAATTCTTTTATCTTGCTCTGCAGGAGAGTAATTTCGATCGCTACGCCAGCGGGCCCAAGACCCGAAAGGGAATCGCAAAGGGAATGTGGCAGTTTGTCCCCGAAACGGCGGCGAAGTACGGTCTCCGGCTGGGACCTCTGGTGGACTTGCGGAGGCCTGATCCTAGCGATGAACGCGATCAATACGAGAAAGCGAGCAAAGCGGCTGCCCGCTACTTGAAAGACCTCTACAGCACGGATGCGCAGGCATCTGGCTTTCTGGTGATGGCCTGTTACAACTGGGGTGAAGGAGAAGTCCTTCCGTTAGTGCGCAGCATGCCGGCTAATCCCCGAGAGCGAAACTTCTGGCGCCTGCTGGCCCGCCATCGCGACCAACTTCCCCGCGAAACCTACGACTATGTCTTCTATATCGTGTCTGCGGCGGCGATTGGAGAAAACCCACGTTTGTTCGGCTTCGATTTCGACAATCCTCTGGCAAACCTAGAGGATCGTTAGAGCGGTTTACCGAGCATCGCTTCTCTCCATTTTCTTTACCAAATTTCTTTATCAAACCGCCTTGACTTCGAATTCGGCCGCATCCTCGCTGAGTCGGAAGCGATCTCCCACGGCCAATAGCGTACTGTCCGACAACCGGATCCAGCCGGTCGACTCATCGCGAGCGGCAGCATGACGATAAAAGGTACTGTTCATCGAATGCAAATCTTCGATCCAGACACCGGTCCCGGCAGTGTCTACCCAAACGCGGACATGTTTCGATGAAACCTCGCCCGACGAAAGTACGAGATTCGCGACCGCAGGGCTACGCCCAATCACGATCGGTTGATTGCCCACCTCGACTGTTTCGCCCTGGTATTCCCCGGCGATACAGTACAGACCAAGCCGTCTGGCGACACTTGGCTTCCGCAATTTAGGCGTTTGCAGAGCATTTACCGCGTCGCAGATCGTGGCAACAGCAGGAAGCAACGCACACGCATTCAGGGCGATGATCGCTCGGGCGGGAACACCACCAAACGGTACGACGAAGAAAGCCAGAACGTAGGTCGCGCTGGAAACAAGAAATAACGTTTCGTTCAGTTTTCTGACATCGAGCGAGTTCCGGTCTAGATAGCGGTTGAAGTCTTTCGAGAAGCCCCACAAAACGGGGAATGCCCAATAAAGATTAAACAGGGGGATCAAAGAGAAGCCGACGGCTTCGGCCGGAGTGGTGCGTGCGTGCCCATCCTGAATCGGTTTCCACATGCAGTAGAACAAAACCAGCATCACACCGAACAGCACAATAAAGGATGAGCATTGAATGGCCAACGTGGATGCGTCGCTGTTACCGGAGACAAAAGCAATCAGCAAAAGGATGAAAACGATGGGCAGAAATATGCTCTTCGACAGATGAGTAGGAATAATCCTAAGTGGAGCTGGAGGCGGAGTCACATCCTTGCGAAATGCGACTACGGTCTGGTAACGGTTCTCCGCCTTTACAGCCAACGCTTTTAGCAGGGCAGCTTCGGATTTGGGTGGAATGTCAACACCAAGATGACTGGGCGGGACAAGGTCGTCAAGATTCATGCGGTCCGGCGCTTCCGGAGGGATCCGACCGGCGATAGAGCGATAAAATGTAGCGCCCAGAGCGTAGATATCAGTCCATGGTCCCTGTCTGCCTCGGCTGCGATACTGCTCCTCGGGAGCGTATCCCGGTTTCAACACGACCGAGAGGCTTCGACTCTGCTCCCCCATCGCGTATCGCGTGGCTCCGAAATCTAGGATCTTCACGCCGCCCGTTTCTTCGACATAGATATTGTCAGGGCTGATGTCACGATGCAGGATTCCGACTTTGTGCAAGTCCTCAAGGGCATTCATCACCAGACCGAGAATTCCGATTGCGTCTCTGAAAGGGATCTTCCCGCCCTTCAACCGGACGTGTTCTTTTAGTGTCAGGCCTTCGATGTACGCCATCACGATGTAGGCGGTGCCATTTCCGTAGAAGAAATCAAGCATGGAGACGACGCCACGGTGATCTTTGAAACGAGCGAGCGCCTTCCCCTCCTCCACAAACTTCCCTAACCCGTACTCAAGATCTCCCCGGTTTCTGGCGCTCAGGGGAGTTACGGTCATGCGATCCTGAGCTCGAGTGGAAATGACTGCCGGAAAATACTCTTTGATTGCCAGTTTTCGGTCTGATTCCAGATCGTAGGCAAGATAAGTGATGCCGAAGCCACCTTGCCCCAGCACGCGGCCAAGGACATACTTTTGCTGGAGAAGAGTGCGCGGTGCCAACTGTACGGACGATTCGGGCGCAGCACGATTGAGGTAGCCGCATCGCGGACACACCTCCGCCGCGTTCGTGTCTGTCATACAACCCATACACAACACGTCGGGATTCATGACACGTCCAATCTACGGCCCGTCAACCTGCCGAAACGTATTCCCTTCGCCTAAGTCACAAGAAAAGGCTTATTGGCAATTCTTTGTCCCTCGGACCAGACCTCAATTCGCCAGTTGCCGCGATCAAAGGTTCCGGACTGGTCGTTTCCCCAAACCGCCTGGCTCGACCACGTACCCGCAGTCTTGGCGGCCGTCACGGGCAACGTAACGACGTACTTGACCCCACCGCTCGGTCCGATAAATCTGACCTCGATGGCGCCGGACAAAGCTTGCGAACCCTGCTGCGGATTTGGGCCTCCGAGTCCGCAAAGAACATACTCGGTATGGTTGCTCTGAAACTGAGATAGAGGCCCTTTCCGCGCATTCGTCTGCCGGCTCCAGGCAAAGAGCTCGAAGTACACAACCTTGATATGTCGCGCTTCCAGTTGATCTCGAAGAGCCGTCGCCTGGTTCTTGGCTGCATCGGCGTCCTTCTTGAATGCATCGCGCTCTTGTTGCGCTGTCGTCACGCTCGCCGTGAGTTGCTGTACTTTGTTTTGCAGGTTGTTACGCTCGCTGGTGGTCTCACTCAACTTTTTCTTAGATTCGTTCAGTTCGTTTGTCACCGAGGCGAGTTCGGGAGATCCTGCCTGCAATTTCTGTTTCGTGTCGTCAAGTTCAGCTTTGACTGCAGTGAGCTCAGATGTGAGCGTGGCAGCTTTCTTCTTCAAGTCGTCTAGACCTGCCGCGTCGACCCCACTACCGGACTGACGCCACAACACCGCACAGGCAACCGTTGTGACCAGGAGAATGCATGTCGCAATCATCAAGACGCGGTTGACACGCTTGAGGCGCACAAGTTCTGGATTCGCTTCTTGTTCAGGGCCGACTGCATCTTGAAAGTCCTTGATGGTCTTGAACCGATCTTCAACACGCACCGCAAGAGCTTTGAGGAGGGCAGACTCGGGACCCGGAAGAATGGCCACGCCCAGGCGGCTGGGCGGTATGAGATCATCGTGTTCCAAGCGGTCCGGCGCTCCCGATGGCGCCTTACCCGTCAGTGCCCGATAGAACGTCGCACCCACGGCGTAGACGTCGGTCCATGGGCCCTGCTTGCCGTGCGTGGCATATTGCTCAAGGGGCGCATACCCAGGTTTAAAAATCACAGTCAGGCCATGCGACTGTTCCTTCATGGCGTAACGGGTCGAGCCGAAATCCAGAATTTTCACCTGGTGATCCGTGTTGAGGTAGATGTTGTCGGGACTAATGTCGCGATGCAACATTCCGACGCGGTGTACCTCGCGCAGTGCATCCATGACGGGATCGAGAATTGCGCGAGCCGCATCAAACCCTATCTTTCCACCGTGATTCTCGAGGTATTGCTTAAATGTCATGCCCTCCATGTACGCCATGACAATGTAGGCAGTGCTGTTGGCTTCAAAAAACTCAAGGAGGGAGACAATCCCTGGATAGTCCCGGAAGCGAGCCAAGTTTTGGCCTTCTTCCACAAACTTCGACATACCGTACTGAAAGTCATCGAGAGAGCTCTGGCTTAGCGGCTGAACGGTGCGATCGTTTCTGCCGCGGCTACAGATTTCTCTCGGAAAATATTCTTTGATAGCCAGTTTCCGATTCAACAACAGATCCCAAGCCAGGTAAGTGATGCCGAATCCTCCTTGGCCAAGTACCCGTCCGAGCACATACTTCTCGACTAAGACGGTGCGAGGGGGCAGCTGGGCAGGAGATTCGGGTGGAGTACCTTCCCGCCAGCCACACTCCGGACATGAAGCGGCAGCGCCCTTCTCCTTCATGCAGCCCATGCATAGGTTTTCAGAATTCATGGCATATGGGTTGCCTCGGAGCTCTGCTGTCTCGGCGGGCGTCGGTTGATGTCTTAACTCACCATCCGATGACCAGCGTCCAGATCTATCGGGATCGCAATTCTATTTGCCCCAGACTCCGTGGCTATCCTTATTATTTTGTGCTTCTGCCGTCTTGCCTCCTTCTGATCTAGCCCTTTTCCCCGGGGTGGCTAGGGGGAGACGAATACCGCCAGCGCTGTGTAGTTGTCGTCATCGTCCGTGCATCTTTCCAGCAGCCGATCTTCCATGAAAGTCAGCCAGTCTCGCGGGGTTTCAGACTTGGCAAAATCGGCTTCTATTTCAGAATCCGTCACGTTGTCCCAAAACCCATCAGTACAAAGCAAGAAAGCTGTTCCGCGATCGACAGGGCGGGGATCGGAAAGAACCGTGGGCCGGAAATCGCCATCCTGGTTGCCGATACACCGCAGCAAACGATTCCGATCTTCGTGATGTCGAACCTGGTCAGGCCTGAGATCTCCGGCAGCGACCATCATTTGTACGACGCTGTGGTCGCTGGTGCGAAAAGCGATGCGGCCCTTTTCAAGGCAGTACAGGCGGGAGTCACCAGCGTGCGCCCACAAGGCCCGGCTCGGTTCCGTCATCAGAACCACAATCGTCGTTCGCATCGCGGAGAGGTCCGGTTGCTCTGTTTGCGCTTTCACAACCGCCAGCTGAGCGGCTTCGAGGTGACGCTGCAGAGCAACCGCCGCGAGTTGTGGATCGGCTCGAAATGACGCCAGCAATGCTCCCACAGCGGTGCTCGAAGCAATTTCTCCGCCCCGGTGTCCGCCCAGGCCATCGGCCACGGCCCAGCAAACGCTGTTACCAGCCTCGGCAAATCCACAGAAGTCTTCATTGTGTTCCCTCCCTCCAACCCTGGTGATGGAATCCGTCACAAACGGCATGGCGATTCTGGCCCTTTCGTTTTGCCAGGCAAGTCCTCATTTCCGGGAGATGACGAATGGCCGTCGACGAATCTCGGCAGATTGAGCGTTGCCGTTGCCAAGTTCGGCGGGTTCGGTTTTGGCGCGTTGGGATCGGGAGGATTGGCATTGGGATCTGGCGGATTCGTATTGGACGGAGGAGGGCTCGTTGAATTCGGCTTCGTATCAGGAGTCGCGGATGGGCTGGTTGTTTTATTGCCCTGCTCACTATCGTTTTGTTGGCTGGGCGATGATTCCTTGCCGGCATCTTTCGACGGACTGCTCGTTTGTGGGGGTGTAGCCGCTGCACCGCCCTGTTCAGGTGTTTGCCGAGACGCTGGTGGCGGAACTATTTCCTGTGGGGGCGTTTCTGTCTTGGTTTCGCCGGCCCCTTGATTGTCGGGTGTTCCATGTTCAGCCTTCGGTTTTCCCGGTGAACTCTCGGTCTTCGGCGGCTGCGGCTTCTCCTTTTTTAAACCAGAAGGCTTGACGGTTTTTGTCTCCGGATGAGGCTGTGGTTGTTTCGTTTCCGTTCGGGTCGCATCAGTCTTGGTTGGGTTTGGTGGACCAGCGACATTGATCGGCAGATCAGGGGTTGATGGTTTGCCGGGTACCGGTTTCTGCTCCACCGTCGGCGGTCGTCGAAGGTACCAATAGGTTGCGCCACCAGTCAGAGAGATCAGCAGCAATGCCATCAAAGTCAGCAGCGCGGTCCGAGCCGGATGTCTCTTGGTGGATCGCGACGAGGCGCCGGCCTTCAGAGCGATAATCGTCAGGTTGTCTTGTTGCGTCCGTTGCTTTGAGAGAACGCGATGGACCAGGAAATCGCAGCCGCGTTGCAGATCGTGACGAAAGGCAGAGACCATCTCGCTTTCGCCGACACCACGATACAAACCATCGCTGCATAGGATCATGCAATCTTCGGGATATACGGTCAGCGGCCGTTTGTTGTGATCGATCAGTTCCGGTTCAGGTTGTCCCAGATAGCTCGTCAGCGAGGCACGCTCGGGGTCCGCCTTTGCCTCTGCGCGCGAAATTTTTCCTTCCGCCGCTTGCCGGTTGAGCTTGACGGCGTATATGTGCTCCGCATTAAGACGGGTCAGAATTACGTCGTGAAGCCAATAAATTCTGCTATCCCCCGCGGCAATCCAATGCACCGAATCGTTGTGAACCACTGCGGCCGCGAGTGTGGTCCCGACCCCGCCTTCTCCATCTCGTGCCACTTGAAGCACCGCGCGGTTCGCTTCCTGTAGAGAGCGCATCAAGGCATCGGCAATGGATTCCGTTGCCGTTTTGAGTTTGTAGGCTTGAAGGAAAGACCTGACAGCGGCACCGCTCGCCTCAGACCCGTTGGTCAGGCCGCCCATTCCGTCTGCCACCACGCCCAGGAAGCCGCCATGCTCGGCGAAGGTTTTGTCAGCCGGGTCGGAGAATCCGAACGCGTCCTGTTGCTGCTGGCGAGCGCCGATGTGCTGAGCATTTCCGGCGGAATATCGCATTTACGCTGCACCGAAAGTGATTCGAACTTCCGTTCGCCCTGCCCGAATCAAATCGCCATCTTCCAAACGCTGTTGTGTCTGAAGACGTGCTCCGTTAAGAAGGGTTCCATTCGTCGACCCCAGATCCCGCACCTCCACGTTTTTGCCGGCCAGAATCAACTCGTAGTGCTTTGCCGACATTTCCGTGTCGTCGGGATACGCAACATCGCACGCCTTGTCTCTACCAACGACCGTCTTGCCGGACAGATTCACGTTGTCGACTCGTCCACGTTCTGCTCCCGCGACTACCGTCACCTGTACGCTCCGACCAGGCAGCGCAGACTTCACTTGCTCGATAACAACAGGCGGAGGAGGAATTCTAGTGACGGGCTCAGGGGTTTTATTGCCGACGTGGATCACGACACGAATGACGACGACAAAGACGATGCTCAACACAACGACGAGAGAGAGCGCGATCTTCCAGGAGATGAGGTCCTGCCACCACGGCGGCTTCGGGGGCGGCGGAACCCAGATCAGATTCACCGGGAGGTGCGCAACCAAGGCTGCGGTGGGGGACTTTAGCGTTATGTCCAGGGGCTGCGATTGATTGTTCACCCGGCAGCTTTGACAGGCCAACTGTGCGACGAAGACTCTGCGAATTGCTTGTTTGATTTCGTTGTAGGTTGTGCTTAACACGCTGTTCTTGACATAGAGGCCTCCTGACAAAACCGTCAAGCGGTTTAGAGCCTCGAGGTATTGCGCCTGTTCCTTAGCGGGGAGACGGCTCGATCCGATGGCATAAATGGGCATGTGGCCTTGCTCGACTAGAGTCCGGATGTCATCACTGGTAAAACCGCTCCCTTCATCTTTGCCATCGCTCAGAATTACGACCACGCGGCGATAGGGCAATCCAACCTCGACCCGCTGCCCCAGGTTAATGGCGTCCCTCAGGGCGAGATAGAGTTTGGTCTGCAGATCTGTTGGCGCGACACTTTTCAGAGCAGCCCTGAGACCGGCCTTGTCATCGGTGAAATCGATGAGTTGCCGGACTTGCTCCCCGAATGCGAAGATCGTCATGCGGTCCTTCGCGTTCAACGCGTCGATCCAATTGCCGATTGCTTCCCGCATCTCTTCAAATTGCGATCGCTGAATGGATCTCGAAACGTCGATGAGGAAGATGTAGGCCACACCTTCCCCACTGGTATCGAATGTCTTAACGTCGGTGACTTTGAGATCCTGTTCCTGGAGTCTTGCCGAAAAGTCGCCCGGACTCAGTTGTGCGGGCGCCTCACCGTTTTGATCGAGAACATCGAGGTAAACGGTGAGCGTCGGGTCCCGGAACGATGCCGCGCTGATTACAAACCTTCCGGGTCCGGCGGCCCAAGTCGAACCTGCGGCGAAGCAGGACCACCACGCCAGCAGCAAGATGCAACGTCTCATTCCCATTTGAACTTCTCTCCACAAAATGGAACGAAGACCAGCTTTGTTTTGCCCAACAAGATGACGTCGTAGGGCGCAAGTTGTTTATGAGCGAGCAACGCTTCGCCATTTACATAGACCAAGCCGCGGCCTTCCCCGGGACTCAGGTGAAAAGCGTTGCGCGTGGGGTCGAAAGTGATAACAGTGTGCCGTTCGCGAGAAATGGACTCATCTCCCGAGATACAGATGTACATGTCTTTGGAGCGGCCGATGGTATTGTTCTCGCTGCGAATGCGGTAGTCTTTGCCTTTTTCCGGGCCGCCCACACTGACCAGCCATCCCACCACCGGATCGATGCGAGCCATGTCGTGTACTAATTGCACCGGGCGCGTCACCGCATCGTCGCCAACGCCTGAACTGGTCGGGGCAATCTTCAAGCCAGCTGGGCGCGTGCGATCATCTGGGATCACTTCGATCTTCAAACTTCTGGGCCCAAAGTCGATTTCCGATACTCCACAGAACGGGCAAGTTTTGTGTTTCTTGGCATCGTAGTAATGACCGTTCTCGCAGCGAGTCAGGACTTTTGATCCTTCGCCCGACGGCCGCTCAGGCCCAGTGGTTGGCTCAGCCTTGTGTAACAGCAGCAGCAGATGATTTCCTGCGGCAACTCCGTTCTCCTGGAGTGACTTGCCGGGATCGAGGTGCTGACCTGTATCCTCGTTCTTCAAACGCCAGTGACTTGGATCCGAAGGCTGAATTTGCAGGCTTTGGTCGGTAACCAGTTCACTGATGAGTTGTTTGGCCGACAATTCGGCCGGGAACGATACGGGCAGGCTTCGTCCCTCTGGAATCTGGACGTGAAAGCGAATGTCCATCGTGATTGCCTCCTAGATTGGTGAATCGTGTGGACTACTCAAAGTGAGCGGCCACCAACCAGATTTCGGTCTTCCCCTCGGCTATTACTGAAACTGCTAGTGCGTGAAAATCGTTCAGCGGTTGCAGGTCCTCTTCGAGCGTTACATGCTCGTCGAATCCCTCGCGTTCTACAGTTCGCTTCATCAGTACCTTGTTCTCACCGCGAGAGCCTTCCGGATTCCAGCCGCCTCGAACCAGTTCAACCTCGACTTTGCCGCGAGTCGTGCCGCACATGCGAAATGCCTTGATTTTGTTTGCTCCCGGCGGAACGGGAATGTACATCGATCCGCGGGCGCTCTTTTCGCAATAACTTGAAACGACGTCGACCGTGAACTCCACACTGGGGTCCCATTGCTTCGGCGGTATCAGTTTTTCGCCGATTCTGAGAGGCTCCAGTCTCACGGGCTTGAAGGGCAGGCGCACCCATCCCGCGGCGGGATTCTTCGCACCGACGTGCGTTCGGATGTCAGTGTCGATCCGGTGAATATGCCCGTTTTCGTTCAAACGTACACGGGCCAGAATCACGGCGGAGCCATCTTTCGGAGGCTCGTGTTTTCGCTCGCTAATCTCGACGGATTCGGTGATGCGGGTGTAATCGTCTATTCCCCCTGACGCATAGCGGTCGCTGTCGTCCCATGTTTCTTCGTACCCGATGGTGACGAACGTGTGAGAGTCACGGTCGAACGAGGAAAGATCACGGACCACTGGATGCGAGAGCACGATCTCGCGCCCCTCTCCGTCGATGGCGACACCGGGTTCGATCGTGATTTCACGATCGCTCTTCTTGCGAACGTCCAGACCTTCGACTACTCCCCATCCATGCACGGAGCGATTGTGCAGACGGCGCATGGCGATGTGGTACGCCTGTTCTGCCGCAAAATCCTGCTCCCGGAGGAACTGGTGGTTAAAGTACTTGAGCCGTTTGATGGACACGATCAAACTCCTTTCACACCCCCACAGCTGGAGCAGCGCCCAGCACGGTATCCAGTCCTACCGTCGAGTGAACCCCGACCTGCATCTCTGGGGACAACACCTGAAATTCATAACCCGTATGTGCGGGCTTCGCAAATTCCACGACCTCGTAGGCGAGTTGCCTCTGTGCCTGCACCTTGACAGCGTCGAGATTCGTAGCCATCAGCCTCACGAGGAAGAAATGAGGCGCACCTCCGTCAATCCGCATGTCTTCTCCTACGGTGGAGTGCACGCCCAGTTGCAGTGGAGGGATTTCTTCCTCAATCACCGCCGAGGGAATCTCGAGGCACAGCCTGAGGATCTCCTCAACGTATTTCCTCGTACCGCGGATCCGGTACAGCGGAATGATTTTTGCAATCAGAAGGCGTTTCCGCTCCTCTGTCATAGAAGGGAAGAGACTCAAGGCCGCCCAACTGGCAAGCCATGGTAGAAACTCTTCCGGCGCCGCCCAGGGATCAAACACCTCGTGCAGGCGGGCAATCCTTTCGCTTAGCGACTCAACTGCATCTGGTTTCTTAGGCTCCGAGCGCGCAGAAGGCTTTTCTTCCTTGCCGAACAAAATCTTTTCAAACGCCTCGAGAAATACAGGAAGATAGTTCGCCTGCTCTGGGGTCCCCGGCTCCTGATAAATGGCAGGCAGATACTGCAGCAACTTTTTTCTCGGGATGTTTGACGTGCGTTCCATAGCCGCCACTTGGACTGAATATTCGACCCTTGCTCTGAGTCTTCCCGTTACATCGGGGAAGCGATCGTGATCTCCGCCGCATCGATGCGAGATTCGATCAACTCATCGGGATACAACTGGATTGCCTCAATGTCGCCACGTTGATTCCGTTTGACGCGATCGGTGTCAAATGGCTCCACGACAATTTCGTCCTGAAGAGATCCTTGAGCGTCCCGTGTGGGCCCAACGCTATCGACTCCTCGTATTTCACCCAGGAGCTGATACAGTTCCGACAGATAGACGCTTCTACCCCAGGGCCATCCCTTTCCATCGAACCATCCCTGATAAGGATCAAGAAAAAGGTGGAGGCGTTTGCTTGCCTCCTCGCGCAGGGCCCCTCCTGATACGCCCCGGACCGGAGTGATCGTGAGGCGACAGGTTAAAGACACATACCGCGGCGCGACCAAATGCACTCGCGTGGTCAACAGTCGTGCGGGCTCCAGAGCTTGCCTGATGCTTGCCAGGAGTTCTCCGCTGGGATTCAAGTTACGATCGCTTAGGATGACGACGCTGACATGTCCAGGAGCGTCCGTCACCCGTATTGCCGGGTGGTCGCTTTCGAGGTTACGTCGGGGTACGCATTTCGCTCGAGCTACCCTTGGCACAGAACAGGCGAGTGACTCGAAATCGCTGATGGTGACGGCGCGTGTCGTTTCCAACAAACCACTGATGGTCTTGCGTCTTTCGTCGGCGGAAACGGCACGCTGCAGCGTATCGCGTAGTTCTGCGTCATCGACAATGTCCGAGTCGACCAGCCCCACTCCTTCTTTCCATGCCGTCCCATTGAGTAGACTTAGAAATTCAGCAGCGTTACTGTCGCTCACGCGGTTGAGTCGGTAGATCAGCTTCTCGCAGATGAACGCGAAGAGCTCGATCAGGGTGATCCCCGGGTCCGACGGGTTGTGATTCGTCCAATCCGGCGCCGATGCAGGAATCAGGGAGCGCCCTTCGGCAACCAGATCATCCCACCGCAGATCGTCGAGATTAGGTATGGTTAAGGGCACACTTCTCCTACAAAGTCATCGCGACCTGATGGCGGCCGCAGCAGATCAAAAAGTGTCGCGTTTTTTCTGCTCCCTGCCGGTCAGCAACCATATTCATGCGCAGACTCCGAATGTGACTGACGCCTGCAATCCGCTCGATCAAGACATAAAGATCGAATCGTTGCGGAAGGCGTCCAAAATCCCACCCCGCACGATTCGGCCCCCCGTGAATCGGGTGAAGATAGGCCTTGATGGCTTGCGTGACCCGCCGTTCAACGTCGCTGGCGTTATCGAGACTCTCCACGACGATTTCCGCGTCGACATCCACGCGCACGTATTCGGGCCCCAGCACAACCAACTCGGTCGTAGCCATGCGCCGGCTCTCCAGGAAGCCGTACACGCGGTCAAGCAAGTCTGAACTGGGTACAGGTTTCGGATCGTCGGATCGCGGCACGATCACCAGGCTGATGAAGCCCGGGATCCGACGGTCCGCGTTGGGATCGGCGATCAGATCGAATTGTGGAATGCACTTGGCGCGCGCAACTTCCCGTGAGGCCAACTGGGCCAAGTCTTCGAAGTCCTCGGCGGTGACCGCTCTCCCGCGGTGCCGCAGCAATCGCGGTCCGCGCTCGAGGGTCGCGGCTGTTTGTTCTGCATCGCTTCCGCCACTCGCCGCCGCCCAATTCGTTACTTTCTGGATGTAGGGAACAGCACTGACAAGTTGTTTGATTGCCTGCGCGGGTTGATTCCCCCCAAGTCCGCCGCCACTTCGATAGCGCGTCAGCCGGACGTTGGCTGGAAGCGCGGGCGGAATCAGGCCGCAGAGCCCGTCGCCGAACAGAACTTCGTTTTTCTCACGATCCACCACGTAGTGCCGATCGCGAGAAGAGGATGCGTAGAAGTTGGAGACTTCGCTCCAAGTTACCCAGTATTCAGTCTTGCCCGGAGTCTCGTTCGTGGGCTGGATGGGGTCTTCTCCTTGCGGCGCATGGCGGCGCAACTCATCTCGCTCGCGCAGCGCCGGCAGGGTCGGCTCGCGCACTTCGAGTTTCTGTCCGGTCAGGACCGATGGTTGGGTGGTTTGGAATTTCTGATTCGGTTCACTGTTACTGGAGCCCAGAATCTCGTTCACGACAGTTAAGCCCTGCACCGCCGTCATCGTATTCAGAAGGACAGCTCGGATTGGAGGAACCGCGTCGCCCGGATCCTGCCGCATTCGAAGCCAGTATCTCTGCCTGCCAAACTCGCTACTTTGCGCAAAGTCGGCAGGCACCAAGAATTGCAGCAGCCCATTCTTGCGAATGCCCTCTGTGCGATCAGCGACCGTGAAGGTCTTCCACTCGAACCCGTCCCAGTATTCCCACCTGGAGGCTGTCTGGTCCTCGACCGTCACTTCCTGCCTTTGAGCGGTACGATTCTCCAACAGCACATAAGCGCTCACCGGCAGACGCGGAAAATGTGTGTCGTGTTCGGAGTGGGGAACTCGTGCTCTAGTCGCCGAGTTCGCCGGCAAAGCAGGAGTGCCCGCAATGAAGCCGAAGTACAACGAGGGCGGAACATCCTCGGCTGCAATGGGAATGAATGGTCGGTATGGCGCCCCCGGCATCACTTCCGCATACTGGAAGTCGTTGTAACGAATAGCACGCGGGACGGACGTCTTCTTCACAACGTAGTCAAGCTTGACAGAACGGACGGAGGGGGGCGCCCATGTCGCGGGTGTTGCCGCAAGTGTTCCGGTTGCTTCGTCCTTCCGATACTGCAAGTCTCGGCCGTAGTCGCCGGCAGCAACTCGCACACGAACCCAGTAGTTTTTCTGCCCATTCAAGTTCAATTCTGCCGGTGGTCTCCCAAACCGGAAGCTTACTTTTCCGTTTTTTGAAAGAGACTCCGTCTCGTCGACAAAATACGTGTCGAGGACATCGCCTTCTTCGGCGCCAAAGCGGAGATGCTTACCCGTTGTTCCCAACTCCGCCCAAGCTTTTCCATCCCAGAACTCCCAGGCGAGTTGAGTATCGTTAGTCTTTGTTCGCGGAATGCCCACATCCGGACCGGTGGTGTCTGGATTCGAAAGTTGAAATTGCAGAGTGACGGTCGTGTCTGGATCGGAGAATGCTTCGCGGCTCGCCAGATAGAACGTATCTCCAATTTTTGGCCGCTCGCCGAATGGGAAGAAATCCTTTGTCAGATCTAGTTTCTGCGAATCGTGGAACGCCTGTTCGATGGCGAGGCTGCTTTTCGCAACCTGGACCTCGGCCGTGACCTCCTTAACGACAGGAGATTGCGACTGCCGCAACATGCCATCCGCAGGTTCTATAGAGGCAGTCATGGGCGTAAGTAATGAGCAAGATAACCACGGTGCGAACACGCCATTCACCGCGAAAGATACTGTCTGAGGTACATTTCGAAAGACGACATCTCCGCTGCGAGTCAAGTTGCGGGTTTCGTCCACCTCGGGCGTAAGGACCTTTGGCTCGAATGCTCCCGCAGGCGCAGTCGCGCTGGCTGCATCGGGCATTGACCGAATCTCCCATTGCAGTGAGCGCGGGTCCGCAACAGGAGTCGCGCCTTCATCGAGCACGAAATGAAGGCGCAGCTGATCAAGGCTTGTGCTGGCAGTGTTTACCGGCACCGCAATATAGAGTGAGTGCGGAATGCGACAGATTGGCGCCGCCGGAGCCTCAGTCGGAATCGACGCTGTATCGGACTGCGGCCCTGCAGTCGCCTGCAGCACGACACCGAGATCACGATACTGGTCCAGCATGCCGTCTTTAGTCAGCAACGAGTCAAGCTGCGCCGCAGTCACGATCAATTCTGATTCGGTCTCGAAGATCACCGGTTTAGGACTCTGTTTTCCCGCCGGAGCAGCGACCTGGGTTCCTGCTGGAACGACCGCGTGATGCGTCGCTCCTGGCGCCAGAGAGAAGGTGAGAGGCACATGGGCGGCCTCCATGGCCAGGGGCGAAACTCCCAGAAGATCGAGAAAAGCGAGAAAATTCTTCTCTGGCGCTTTGTTGAGCCGCTCAATCACAAGTTCGCTGAATCGAGCAAAAACTTGAATCAAAGCAGCGTCGAATCTTCCGTTCGCCGAATCCTTGGCCAGGCGGCGTTGGCGCAGCAACACCGGCACCGTCGCGGCAATGTCAGCCGCGGTGCGATCGTCGAATTTGGGAACCTCAATCATCCTTGTGAACCGACTCTCAAGTAGAACGGGTAGACAAGATTGAAAAAGTTATTGGTAGAACGAACCCGGTAGTGAACATTGATCAGCAGCACTTCGCCCCGCCCTCTGACTTCCGTCTCGACGTCGATCACGTCAATGCGCGGCTCCCATCGGATGAGCGCATCCCGCACTTCCTTGGTTACCTGGACGACCGTGGCGCTATCGTTCGGGGCGAACACATATTGATGAATCCCGCATCCAAAATCGGGGCGCATCATCCTCTCTCCTGGAGCCGTCGCCAGAATGATCCAGATCGCGTCGCGGATGCTTTCTTCGCCATAGCTCAACATGACCCCTGTGTCGGGGTCCCGGCATACGGGAAAGCTCCATCCTTTTCCTAGGAAATCTGCCAACATCGAGAACGCCCCTCATTCGCCTAGTTAATATTGACCATCGCTCCTTTGATGGTCATCGGCGCCGTCGACTCTATATCCATGGTCGCGTTCGCCTGAATCTTGATGTCTGCGTCGCAGGTGATCTCCATTCCCGCAGCCGCATGCAACGTCATTTTGCCCGTGCACTCAAGGCTCATGCTGTTGTCGGAACTCTTGATCGTGATTTTGTTTCCACCCGTCTTGTCGATAACTTCAATCTTTTCGTCTCCGTCGGTATCGTCGAGGCGGACAAGATGTCCGCTTCGCGAATGAATCAAGCGGATATTATTCTTGCCGTCGCTATTGTTCGTGGGCGGTGCGTCCTTGCCGTTCCACAGGGCTCCGACCACGTAAGGTGACCTCACGTCTCCATGTTCGAAGGCCACCAGCACTTCGTCATCCACTTCCGGAAGAAAGTAAGTGCCGCGTCCTGGTCCCCCCATGGGCACAGCCATGCGCGCCCACCAACTCTCGTCGTCATCCGAAAGCCAGGGAAATTTCACCCGAACCCGCGCCATGTTGTCCGGGTCCTGATTGTTTGTAACGATGCCGACAACCACCCCGAAGAACTTGCCGGACGACTCCTGGCCGTCGCCGGGTGATAGCAGATCGATAAGACTTGTGCTCATGAGACTGAGTTCCTTTTCACGGTTAATGTCGTCTTATAGCCGTCACTGCCGATTTCATGAGTGGCCTCGTCGATGCGATACTGGCCTTCGAATCGCGGGCCAACCCCCAGCATTGTGATGATTTGGCCGCCGCGAAGATCGGGAACGCCAATGGTCTCCGCCGAACCCGATACGAGCCCCATCGCGCGATTGTTATAGGTGGCTTTAGTCTGCTCAGCGCACTCTTCCTTAGAGCCGAACGGAGTGGTCACGTGGACCAACTTCCGCTCTCTTTTGAACGCTTTGCTTGAGACGTCGCCGCCGCGCTGCGTTCCGCCCATGGTTGAGGTTTGATCAGACGGGCCCGCATCAGAGACAAACGCCTGTTTCGTTTTTGGATCATAAGAGCGCGACTGCACGCCGGTGGGCGGCGTCGCGGCGTTCATTTGCAGGCTGAAGGTCTTCAGCGGCAACGTCTCAGAACCTGCGGCCACAGCCCTTTGCGTATTTGCCCACACGAGGGTGTAGGTCTTCGGTGTCTGTTCCTGCGACTTCCGAAAGATCAATTTCTTGTTCTGCACCAGAATTTCAAAATGAAGCCTCCGCGCCCTTGCCTGCAAGAACGCCAAGTCGGTCTGGTTGGGCTGCATGATGTAGTCGTACTTCACTTGTGGATCTTCCGCATCCACCTGCAGGTTTGCATCCTGGGCAATCTTCTGAACGATATCTTTGTCGCTGACGCTCTGAAACGTCCGCGTCTTGTTCGTGCCGTGCAACCGATGCAGCAGGGTCTGCCCCTCGATTTCGACTGTGGGAATGCCGTCCGCCGGAAATGTGGGGCTGATCTTCGTAATCTCTCCTTCGATCACATCTTTCATCTCATCCACGTAACCCAGGGAAATCGAAACCGAATTGCCTTCGCGAAATAGATCGGCGTCGGGAGTGTGGGTCCACCGCATCTTCGGCAGAGGGTTAGCAATCGTGAAAGTGAAGGTGTCGAGCGTGTCGGGCTTGCTGACAACCTGGACCTGCGTGATTTCCGCGGAGACATCTGCCTGCAAACGGGATCCGTTCACCATAATCCGAAATGCGGGCGCGAAATAGTTCGTCACGATGCCAAGCCTTTCAGTATTTAAACTTGCAGTGCTAAACCAGTGCGGGGATAATCAGGACGTGCCCCGGGACCAGGTCCTCGGGATCGTCCAGATTGTTTGCTTCTGCGATCGGCCGCCACTTTCCAGGGTCGCCGTACTCCTCGCTCGCGATAATGTCGATTCGATCCGCGCTCCTGACCACTCGCGTCTTCCGGTGGTCGGCGGAGTGCGTGGGCTCCACGCGAACTAGCTTGTCGATGTCGATGTACTCTTTGAACGACACACTCAGCGTGGCTCGTACTGGTGTTCCATCAGCGAGAAACAAAGTGAACTTACCGCTGACGTGATCAAGAACGGCAGTAAGAGTGAAACTCCCCCAGGCGAGTTGGCAGATCGGGGGCGCATGCGTATCGGGATCGATCTTCAACAAGTTGTAAATCTTGTCGGTCTCCTTGGAGACATCCGTGCGTTTCTCGTAGGAATCGAAAAACAGGTCCATATCCAACGTACGGGCGTTGCCGTTCACGAATTGGAGGATAGGAGCATTGAGCCCTGGAACGGCAGCCTCTGCGATATGGTTGGCTTTGCCGATGCTGTACGTATTCGGGTTGAACAGGAGGTCGAACGCCGACTTTCCCGGCGGGGTGATTGAGATTTTTGTCATCTAGAGACCCCTCCGCTGCCGCTCGGTCGCCAATCGCCGCACTAACAATTCGTACACGCGATTTGCCAATTGCCTGATGTCCACGTTCTTGGAGTTCTGCGAAGCATTGCCAGCCTGATAGGTCGAACTCGATGCGGTCGGCAGCGGAACCGCTGCCGGAATGGTGCTCGGGGCAGGCAATCCGTTACTTTGACGGGCCAGAAAGTATGATCCGCTCGCAGCAGTCGCCGGCGATCGCTGAAGGTTATCTGTGACTTGCGACGCCCGGTGTGTCAGCGACACACTGCGGAAGTTAGGTGTCGGCGGTCGCAGTGGGATCGCCCGATCTTGAACTGTATCGAGTGATGATCGGAGGACTATGTTATGAGGGACTGGGGTGCCGTGGACGGAAGGGAAAAACACCGATCCAGCATGTGCTCCAGTGAAAGGCGCATCGTGCTCTTGCGATGTCGTCCGTAGGACGGGAAGAATCGATGACGGACCCACATGAGTCGTCAAACTCGGGGAGACTGGTCGCGCTTCTTGTCGGGAACGCGAGACCATAACCGAGGGCACGTTCATATGTCTATCGTTTGCTGCGGGAACTCGGGGCGCTTCTTCCGGAGTAGATGGAACATGAATGGCAGAGTGGTCGGAGTGCTGAAATGCCGCTCGCGGCCTTCCGTAGGCGTGGGCAGTCGGCGCTAAGCCTGCAGTTTCATCTGGAGTTCGATGCGTTTGAAGTGGAGGGCCGTCGATGGTTCCTGATCTTTCCACGACGACGGGAGCGTGCCCTTCAAAGCCCGGCGCCGCGGAATCGGATTCGCGATGAATCCCGGGTTGGCCGACGATGTCTCGCGCCGCGCCCGCAGCCTCCAGTCCTGACTGCAAAGGGCCATCGCCGACTTCGGCGATTCCCGTGAGTGCCGGTGACGTCGCGGAAGCCGCGGCCGCTTGAGAAACAACGTGCGACAGATTCGCAGTATAGGGCGCGTCTCCCCGCTCACCGTCATTTTGTCCCGTACGTGCTGTCGCCAGACTAACTCGGTTGTCCGACGAGCTAAGATCCGAATCGGGCTGGACCACCGTCCTGGCAGGATTGCGTCCAGTGCTCACGTCGACCGGGTGCGTGATCGGCGATTCCCGATGTCGTTGAAGTATGTTCGCACCAAAATTCTGTGCAGCGGGAGTGAACGGCGTTGCGGAGCCCCGCAAAGCTGAAGAACGAAATACTGGAGCCGGACGGTCCAGGGCCAATTTCAAATCGCGAGTTGCAGGCAAGCCTCTTAGAGCTGTTTCCGACGCTGGTGACGTCGCCGGCGAGGGCACATCCTGTCGTCTCGCGTCTGATGCATTAGTCACTGTGGAAGATTTCGTCGCGCTACTGATGGTTGGACCTGGTGGTACGAACGACGGCTCCATTGAGGTGTCCGCGTCTGATCGGCTCTCTGGTCGACTCAAGGTCTTGGCTTGTGCAAGATGAACTGCCTCGGCTCGCGTGGCTGGACGTTGCTCGATAGCTCGCAGTATCCCTTCTTTTGGAAGCAGTTCGGGGGCTGGCAACACGTGATTCGAGGGCCGCGTATTTAATGGCGACTGCGAAGATTGCTCGTCTGGACGCTGCGGCCTCTCGATCGTGGGTTGCGCTGCGCCACTGATCGTCTGAGTATTTTCATCTGCCCGCGGCGAATCCAAAGAAAATTCCTGGGAAGACTTGCCAGCCTCCGGATGAACGAGACGCTCCGTGGGTGATGCTGCGGGGTGCATGCTCTCTTCTATCCGTCGCCTGTGGGCCGCGGTCTTCCCCGGAACGATCGAGGTTCGAGCGGTCGAGCGAAGAGCGCGAACTGGCATTGGCGCGGTCTGGGTTATCGGGACACCGACATGAGTTCCGGCGGAGTCGGGCTGTCCCGCCACAATCGGAGCCGCGTCCACGTCCGGCTTGGTATCGTTTGACACCTGCGGAGTTGCCCGCGCGAGATGGATCGGCTGTTTGGACTGTCGAGTCGAAGACTGATCGGCGTTCCCCTTACTTAGGAGCTTCGTCGACTCCACCCCGCTTGATTGCTGACGATTCAGTCGATGAAGATCAGTGCCGGCTGGAAGTGCACTAGACGCGATTGGCAATCCGCTCACGTTCGGCTTCGCATGGGAGCGCCCGCTCTGGATTGACCGCTGCAGAATTGCCCGCCCCAGATAGAATGGTCCCTTAGAATGCGCCGTCGTAGACCCGTTGGCATCTGCTTTCAACAGCTCCTTGCCTTGCTGTCTTTCACTCGAGCTGTTGGTCTCAATCTTCCGCTCCACATCCACGGCGGGCGTCAAGCCTGCGTCGTATACGAACGGGGGGGCCTGCTTATCGACTTGGGTGGAGACGATTGGGTGTTGTTCCTGCGGAGTCATGCCGAAGTCCAAAGCGCCTGTCGGTGTTCCGGTCTTAGAGGCGGCCGTCGGGTCGATCTGTGCAGGTGCGTCCTCGGTCGAACGAAGAATGGTCGCCGTTGAACGTTCCAGGCTTGGATTGGACGTTGTCCTCCCGGACAGAGATGTGCGCGGAGGTGAAGTTCTTGTCGCGGTCGCTTGCCCGGCACGGTAGGCATGCAGCCATTCCATATCCGGCCAACTGAACCCACTGCCTGCGCCGCCGGCCCAGCGCCGATATAGAGTTTGTCCTAACGACGAAGAGCCAGCATTAGATTGAGCGACGCGCCTAACGATGTGAGAACCGACGGAGCTGGCGCCTGGGAAGTGCGCATGGCGAGCATAGATGGCGTGCCCCAGCTGCAGATCACCGAAATCACGAGCGTGGTCGTCCGTGCCCTCTTGACGTCGCTCCCAATTGTCCGGCATACCAGCTAACGCCCTCTTGCGTGCATTCTCACTGCGGTATCAAACCGTCGTGCGCCAGCTCCAAGGTCTCAATCGCCACCTCAGAGCTTGTCGCCTTCAAGTCGGGCCCTGACCACTTCACGGGATAAGCCTGTTGCAATTGCCAGCGACGCGTCTCGTCGCCTTGACTGTTCATCAGCAGGATCGTCACTGCTTGGCGCTTAATCGTGCCTTGCACCGCCTCGCTGTACCACGACCAAAGCCCCTGGCCGTCCGCGATACCTTTCTTCAGAATCAGGTTCGAGGGATACTTGGCTGGTCCTGCAAACTTGTGGGTGTATTCATTGACGCCGCCTTCGCGGTATTCCTGAACCTCAAGCTCGCTCTGCAGACCCGACACTTCGCTGAACCCGGCCACTACCACACCATTAATTTCAACCGCAACGGAAAAATGGAATCCAAGAACAGGGTCCTTTCGATTGCCCGGCGGCATAAGTTAGATCTCCGACTTAGCGGACTCGTTCAACTGCTGGTTGATCCTCGACACTTCGGCAACCCACCGGCGCCGCTCACCATGATCCAGAGACATGATTTGCCGATGCGGCCAGTGCAGGTAGTAGGCGATGAAGGCTACCTCCCCGTACAACGCCTCCGAGGGGTAGCTAATCATTCCCCCACGCTACTGGCCTCCACTTCAAATGTCGCTTCGCAGTGGGGACAGGTGACACCCAGCCGGCTATTTCCGTTTTCGTTGACCCGTCGATAGAAGTCCTGCAAGAACGCCAGGTCCGCCGAGAACAGGCCCTCGATTACCTTCGGATTGATGTGGCTCACGTCTCCCAGCCGGGTAATCACCCGGGACAATAGAATGATCACCAGGTATCCAGGGTTCGTCTGAACCCGTGGATCTTTCATGGGCGCCACTTCATCGAACGCGGTCGAGAGGCGCATTACGCCTTCGCGATGCACGTTTCCCTCGCTATCGACATAGCCGCGAGGCAGCGTAAATGGAAATTCAGTCTGTACGTTCACGCCAGTGTGATTCCTTCGTGCACGATCTCGATCGTTTCGATTGCGACTTCATTTGCCGTGGCGTTGAAGCTCGGTCCGACCCACTTCGTGGGCCATCCATGCACGAAGTTCCAGCGGACCTTCTCCTCGCCATGCTCGTTCATCAGGATGATCGATCCATTCTTCGGTTCGGTCTTTCCATCGATTACCTTCTTGCGCCACTCCCAGAGATCCTTATCGTCGGTCTTGCCCATCTTCAGGCTGATGTTTGAGTACTTCGTCTGGCCGGGCAACTTGCGGTTGGTGTAGACCTTTTCGTCGCCTTCGCGATAATCAATGGGGTCTGACGTGGCATCCAAGCCGGAACACTCGCGAAATCCATTGCGTTGGATTCCATCGATTTCCAGCTTGAAGTTATATCCACGATAGGGATCTTTCCTTTCACCAGTTGGCATAAACGCTCCTTCTCTATCTCTTTGTGAATTTTGTTATAGGTTTTGCTCAGGCCGCACCGGACCCGAAATACTCACTCCACTAGTGCCATAGATCAGTCGAACCACGACGAACTCAAAGGGGATGGTCGGAGCCAGCCCGACTTCGGCCACCACCTGACCGGCCTCTATCACTTCCTTCGGATTGGTGTCCGCATTGCACTTCACATAAAAGGCCTCGGCAGGCGTATTGCCTCGAAGCGCCCCCTGACGAAAAAGATCCAAGAAATAGAGCCGGAGTTCTGTGTCGATGCGAGCCCACAACCTTGAGTCATTGGGCTCAAAAACGACGCTGCGCATGTGCCATTCGATCCAACGAACGGCCGTCAGGAACAATCTCCGCACATTGACGTAGGTCCAGGCATTGTCGCCACTCAAAGTGCGAGCTCCCCAAACGCGGATGCCGCGACCGGGAAATGACATCAGCGCGTTAATACGGCTGGGATAGAGTTCCTGACGCTCTTTGAGCGTGAGATGCCGCTCCAGGCTGACCACTCCTTCAATCACTTCGTTGGCAGGCGCTTTATGTACTCCGCGAGTCTGGTCTGTCCGCGAGTAGACTCCGGCTATATGGCCGCAAGGTGGAACGAGAACGGTTGAGTGTTCAAAGCCCCGCACTTCGATCCACGGGTAGTAGATCGCGCCATTTTTCCCGTCGATATAACTCCATTGCGAGCAGACGGCGGCCGGCTTGTCTTCTCTCCAGGAATCGAGGATTGCAAACCGGTCGCCCACATCCTCGCAGTGATTTACGACCAGCTGTTGCAGATCCAACGCCGCATTTCTGCGCTCGCCAAGATCGGGCACACACACCAGGTCGATATTGTGGAACGCCACAGCCTGATCGAGCGCATCCTGCACACTCTTTGGCTGCAAGTCCGGAACAACCACGACGTGGCACCGCTGTCCACCGTTCTGAAAAAAACCTCGCACGGCGTAACCCAAAGTGCAGTCCTGATACAACTTCCCGATATGTTGCGGGAACTGAGACCAGAGGTTCAGTACGCTTCGGAATGGTTTGGATTTCTCGGTCGGTTGCTTGTAAAGCCCGACGAACACTGGCACGCCCGTCCGGAATAGGTCGCCGTGCGGCTGGCGGAACTCTTCCTCCAGATACACGCCCGGGGCGCCGTATCCATTCTTTTTGTCCGGTACTGATGTGCCAGGGTTCATGTGGGCTCTTCAACTAGTGAGCGTCGTCCTTATTGTGGCGCGGGTCCGGCCCACTGCTGGACGCGGAAGATGACAAATTCTGCCGGCCTTACGATGGCCACGCCAATTTCAGTGGTAACTCGGCCAAGCTCGCGCTCATCATATGGATTCGTCTCATCGTCACATTTGACGTAGAACGCTTCTTGCGGTGTGCTGCCGAATAGCGCTCCGTCGCGCCAAACGTTCGTCAGAAAAGCGCCCACGTTGCGGACAATCTTCTGCCACAGCGAACGGTCATTCGGCTCGAAGACAACCCACTGCGTTCCATGATCGATCGACTTTTCCAGGAAAATGAGAGTGCGGCGGACGTTCACGTACTTGGTGTCGGCATTCATATCACCGCCGATAGTCCGCGCGCCCCATACGTTGATTTTTCCGTTGATGTTGCGAATGCAGTTGATGCCGTCCGGATTCAATCCGTCCTGAATGGCTTTGCTGATCTGAATATCCACGCCCAGAGCGCCATGAATGGGCTCGTTGGCAGGAGCCTTATGGACACCGCGTGTGTGGTCGACACGGGCATAGATCCCTGCGATGTGCCCGCTCGGACTTATATAGATTTCGCCCGGTTCACCCAAGGAGTCATCATCCGGCTTGGTGAGCTTAGTGACGTAATCAAACACTTTGATGCGGGGGAAATAAACCGCACCATAGTCGGTGTTGGTCATGACCTTGATACTTCCGACCGTCAGGTCTGCCGGGTTTGGCGGAGCATCGAGGATGGCGACGCGATCATGCAGGTTCTCGCAATGATCAATGATGTTGCTCTGCACTACTTCATCGGTGATTCCGGGAGCAACGACCATCGAGATTTCATCGATGGCTTCGAGGGGAGCCAGCGCCGTCGGCTTCTGCAGACCGGCTAGGTCGTTGAAGCGCATCACAAAGCAACGGGTACCCTCGTTATTGAAAAACCCGTAGACCCCGTGTGTCAGGCGTTTCTGATCTTCGTTGGTGGAAAAGTCCCCGAAGTGTTTGCGGAATTCCGCAAACGATGTGCAGAGCACGGGCTTGCCTTCATCCGCAAAATCACTGCCTGCGTCGCGCCGGGCGGCGACAGCGTAGGCCTCGTGCGCAGCTCGAAAGTCCCGCAGGCCTTGAGGGTCGACTTTTTGCGGGCGCAGAGGCTTGACGTTTGGTTGAGCCAGTTTTTTGTACGCCGCCTCAGCGTCCGCGAGCACCTTCGGATCCTGGGGAAATGTCCATTCGACGTATCTCTTGTTGGCGTCATTCTCGTCCTTGGATGGATCAAAGTTCGGATTCTCCTCCGGGATCTGCACGCCCGCGTTCGGGATGATCCCAACGAAAGCCGGTGTGCTGGTGCTGACACCAACGATTGGCTTAATTGAGGACGGAACTTCTTCAACGTATACACCCGGCGATAGGTATTCTGGCATTCGAATAGCTCCTTAAATTGAGATCGCTTTAACTCCCGGACTCATCATCCGTGCCCCTGCGACTGCTGACGTCAGCGGCGCGGCCTTCGAATTTTCAAGTCGAACTTCATGATTTCCGCCAGGGTCTTGGCTTCTCCTTCTTTCTCCCTGGAAGCGGTCTTCGACTCCGCAGCGGGTTTTGGCTTGACTACGGGCTTGGGTTCTAGAGCGGGTTTGGGCTCTGGCTTTGGCTGTGCGTCAGGCTTCCGGTGCGCATCCGGTTGCGGAAGAGCAGCTTTGGGTTCTCCCCCTGAAACCTTCTCCAGATCTGATTCCCCCGAAGATTTTTCCAGATCCGATTCGTCTTCAGGCATCCCATCGGGTGACTGCTTCTTCGCGCTCATGCTTGCCCTCCATAGTCGCGTGGACCGGTGGTCCTCAATCAAAATCACTGTTTTCCAAACCTCGCCTCAACGCTCCGGGTTCAGAAGTCCACCTTATCCACCTTCCCGACTCAGTTTGATGTCCTCGATCTTTTTGCAAGCTCCCGGCTCATCGACCATCACTTCAAGATGCTCGGTTCGATAACCGCGCGCACTTACCAGCAGGCGGCGTTTCGCGCGCTGGTTAGGGTGGACCCCAGCGACCGTGTAGTGACCCTGCCCATCAGTAAATGCCCGCTCGCCGCTACCCTGCACCCGCACTTCAGCGAGCAGTACCGCCGCTTTGCTGGCCGCAGCAATCACCCGTCCCGTGACTCCAGTCGGCTGCAGTTTCAAGAAAACAAGTTTTCCTAATCCATCGTTGTAGGAAACGACGGCTTCCTCTTGCGCCTTGCCGTAACGTTTGTCCCCTTTGGCTTTGTAGGGATCTCCCGTGCGATCACTTTTCAGTGACAAAACGTTCTTGGTATGGAGGCCTTCTTTCGGCAGGAAAGCGATCACTCTGTAGCGCCCCTCAGGCAAATCCAGAAAGTAGAAGAGTCCGTCCGCTCTGGTCCGTGCAACATCAGGCCTCTCCACCCCCGTCTCACTTGCCGTGTCTGCAAGACTGGCAGCGAGTAACGCAAGCTTCTCTTCGTACGCCGCTGGCTTCCCAACGATCTCAACGTGGGCGCCCGATATGGGTTTGCCAGTTCCGGCATCGACAACCAGCCCCGCTATAGCGACGCGATGGCGCGCGATGGTCCAAGTCGTCACTCTGCCACCTCCAGTCCCGGCTTAATCTTGATCGTCTTGTCGATGACTGGCCGTTCGGTATCCTGCGTATCCTGCGGGAACACGCCAAACGTGACGGTATAGTTCAATGCCGCTTTCGGCTTGCCTCCAAGCGCTTGCCAGAATTCTGAAACACTCTGCAGACGTCCTGGCTGAAGCGTGCTGGAAGGAAGGGGTGGCTCCTGCCCCTTCAAACTCCCCTGCAGGAGCACCTCGGGAATCGTCGGATGCTTGAGCAGCACCTTCATCACTTCACTGAGCAATCGATGCTCATCCAGGGCTCGTGTCGTCGAACCCTCGCTCGCCCAAGCGGTAATGAGATACGAACAATCCACTCTCACGGGATTGCGCCTTCTGACGGTCCTACCGTCATCTCTGTGCTCAACCGTCCATCCGGTGTTGCGCAACTCCAGATTCTCTCGGACGTCATAGAGGAACAGGTCCACCGCGGGCAGCGTTACAGACGAGGGAGGGAACTCGCTGTCGGGCGCCGCAAAGCTGATCCCCACTTGCTCCACCAACCCTGGCGAGAGTTCGCGCTTCAACAACTCCTCGACGGCTCTGTCCAGGTCATCAATCATCCGACACTCACTCGATTCATCTGCAGCGTGCGAATCCGGCTGAGCCCGTGCCGATTTCTGCGTTTACTCGTCTTGTTTGATCGGTCCAAACTGTGTTTCGTACTGCTCGACCGATTCCCCGAGGACTTTCAAGAATTCTCTTGCATATGAGGGACTGGTCACGATTCGGGTGTGGATTCTTTCTTGCTTTCCATCCGAATAGAGCTGCCCGAAGTCCAACAGGAACTCAAAGGCATTGTGGCCAATCTGAAAGTAGTTGGCGTACTTGCCCTCGATAGCGCCTTGGGTTGAATCCTCGCCCTCGTAGCGTTTGCCAGGCATTGACGACCCACGACGCTCACTGTCAGCAAGATTGCGCACGAGCCAAGACAGCTCCGACCGCTGCCGGCAACACTGCAATCACGCAACCAATCTGCGAATTCGCTGCTGAGGGGCGGAAACAGTAACTCTGCGCGTTCGGAAATCGAGAATCACAATCTTGTCAGCGCCCCGGTGTATCGGGAACTGACACATCGCGCGACGAAAATGATGGCGTAAGCGAAATTCGCCCACGCTGTGCGTAGACGACTCGCGTCAAAGAAGACAAGAGAAATGAATCTTGATCGCGGCGATTGATTCGCTGCGGACGCTCAACCGGTTGTGTCACGCCGGCCTGTCACTTCCGTGTAACAGCTCGGAACGCGTGATACATCGGACGGCTCACGCGCTACGAGCGCGGCGCGCCGAATGGGGACCTTGGGTTTGCATCCTGAGACGCTCATGGCTAACTGCTCGTGCCAGAGCCTACCCCCTCGGTCGCAAGTCAGTGCTGCCTGCACCGGTTCGAGCGGCTTCTAGTCTGTTAGTAGGGAATCTAGAGTGCAATGGACCGCAGCATGGCGAGTACGTGACTCTCAGTTGCATTCGATGTTTCAGTTGGAGCTTGGCAACCCGATTGCCGATCATTGGTGCGCCCGCGACTCGTAAGCTCAGGTTCTGGGTGTAAATAGCGACTCGCAGACCCAACGAAAGTATGAAAACGACTGTCTCTGATCACGAATATCAGCCGGTATCGACCGAGATAAGCAACGGCGAGACCCACACCCCGGAACCGCCCCACGGGCTATCGGCGGCAGAACCGTTTGGCAAATCGCTCGACCACGTTCTTGCCGAGATCGAGCGAATCGATTTGCTCGTAGAAGCCCAGGTCCGACGGGCTCGGCAATTGCACAAGGATGATGAATTTCAAGGCCTCTATATCTCCGAACAGGAAGTAGACGCCCTCATCGCGCAACCGATCGGGTTGCCGCGCTGGGCAGTAGCTTCGCCGGCGAACGCTGATCCTGATGTCAGATCCGCCATCGACCACTTAAGGGCGCGAATCGATGCACGCAAGAAAGTGAGTATCGACCACGGTATCCGGCTGCGGTTGGTCGAACTGGAGAATCATTTTCAACTGAACGATTTTGACGTTGATGTTCTGTTAATTTGCCTGGCCTCTGAGATCGACCTGCGATACGAGCGCCTCTACGCCTACCTGCAGGATGATGTCACCAAGAAGCGTCCGAGTGTTGATCTGGCTTTGAACCTGTTGTGTGGATCCTTTTCAGCGAAGCTGGATGCCCGTTCCAGGTTTGACGTCGGTGCTCCGCTTCTTAAGTATGAATTGATTTCCATCCAGCAAGACCCGGCCAATCCAAGATCGCCTCTGCTGAGCCGGTCTCTAAAACTAGATGAAAGGATTGTGAATTATTTGCTTGGACGGGACGAGATCGACATTCGTCTGGCCACATACGCTTCGATCGTTGACCCCAAACAACAATTGGAAGACATCGTGTTGCCTGCGGATTTACTGACTGGCCTGCGAACCCTCTTCGAGAATCAACAGAAAGGGAGCAGCAGAGGGTTGAATTTATACCTGCAAGGCCCCTACGGCGTTGGAAAGCGCTCGACTGCCGGAGCGCTGTGCCGCCAAGTGGGCCTGAAACTCCTGATCGTCGCGGCCGAAAATCCTTCGTCGGCTAGCGGAGATTTCTCTTTGTTCGTTCGCCTGATTGCACGCGAAGCGATTCTGCAAGATGCTGCCATCTACTGGCACAGCTTCGATACCTTTCTCTCCGAAGAGCAGCGCGGCAATCTTGCGGTCTTAGTGCGGGCGTTGCAACAAAGCACCGGCGTTGTATTTCTCTCTGGAGAGGCCGTCTGGGAACCAGCCGACAGTCCGGATATGCCGCCATTTATTAGGATCGAGTTCCCTCGTCCGAACTATGCTGGCCGGCTGTTGTTCTGGGAGAGGGCACTGGGCAGCGCGCCGGGAGAAATCGACCTAGCTTCGCTGGCGAATAAATTTCGATTCACGGGCGGGCAGATTCGCGATGCCGCCGTAACCGCACGAAACCTGGCTCTCCGCAGAGATCCCGAACATGTGTCGCTGGGTATGCCCGATCTTTTGGAGGCCTGTCGCCTGCAGTCCAACCGCAAGCTCACCCAACTCGCCACCAGTATCAAACCGCACTATTTGTGGACCGACATCGTTTTGCCTGCCGACAAACTCCGACAACTTCGGGAAGTCTGCAACGCGGTTGAGTATCGTTCGATTGTTTACGACGAGTGGGGCTTCGATAACAAGCTATCCCTCGGTAAAGGACTCAGCCTGTTGTTCGCGGGGCCATCGGGGACCGGCAAGACCATGGCAGCGGAGATACTCGCGAGGGAACTTGGTCTTGATCTCTACAAGATCGACCTGTCAACCGTGATCAGCAAATACATCGGTGAAACTGAAAAGAATCTCTCCCGCATATTTGCGGAGGCAGCCACTTCCAATGCTGTGCTGTTTTTCGATGAAGCCGATGCGCTGTTTGGAAAACGGAGTGAAGTGCGCGACTCGCACGATCGGTACGCGAATATTGAGATCAACTACCTGCTGCAACGGATGGAGGAGTACGAAGGCGCAGTCATTCTGGCCACCAATCTACGCAAGAATATGGATGACGCCTTCGTCCGCCGAATTCAATTCACCATCGAGTTTCCGTTTCCCAACTTCGATCAACGTTTGGCGATTTGGCAGAGAGTCTGGCCCGAGAGCACACCCCGCAAGGATTTGGATATCGACTTCATGGCTCGGCGCTTTGAGATTACCGGAGGGAACATTCGCAACATTGCCCTTTCAGCCGCGTTCCTGGGCGCCGAAGATGGTGGCTGCGTCAGGATGAAGCATCTGATCCGGGCGACGTGGCAGGAGTATCAGAAGATGGGCAAAGTAATCGTCGATGGTGAGTTCGGTGAGTATCGCGATTTTTCGCAAACGCTCTCATAGAGAAGGAGGCAAGTTATGCCCGAACGAGATCAAGAATCCGCTCCCAGTGCGGTGAAAGCTCTCCAACGGTTGACGGCGGATCGGAGCGAAGAACGAGAGACTTCAGCCCCGGCGGTGGAGCGCGAGGTAGTCGACCGCGTGACGTGCCGGGCCGGAGACGATTCCTGTGCGACTGCGCATGCCTCCACGCTCAATCGCGCAACATCATCGCAGCCGGAGCGGGCAGAGCGCTCGCTGCTCCAATTGCAGCGTCAATATGGCAACCACTATGTCGAGCGAGTCCTGTCGTTAGCTCGAGAAGGAGCCAACGAGGAAGACACGAACAATGGAGTGTCTTCGCACGTTGAAAACGCGATTCAACAGAAGCGGGGCGGAGGCAACAGCCTCGACAGCGGAGTCCGCGGCCAGATGGAGGGCGCCTTGGGCGCCGACTTCAGTGGGGTCCGTGTGCACGTCGATACGCAAGCCGATTCTCTTAACCGGTCTCTCAGCGCTCGTGCTTTCACGACAGGACAAGATATTTTTTTCCGTCAAGGAGCGTATGAGCCCGGTAGTTCCAGTGGTCGAGAATTGATCGCTCATGAACTCACCCACGTGGTGCAGCAAGATGGAGAGCACGTTCACCGCGCCATGACGGTCAGCCAGCCCGGGGATCCTCACGAAGTTGAGGCCGAGCAAACGGCGCGCGCAGTCATGCAAATGGAGCACGCAGGCGCGGAAAAAGAACGCGATCCCGAAAAAGGATCACTGTCGGCGAGTCGCTCCGCCCTACAGCGACAACCCGAAGCTCCACACAAAGAAGACGAAGAGGAAAAGAAAAAGCATCACGCGATGACGAAGGCGGACAGGAAATCTCTAGCTCGTCAAATTAGCAAAGGGAGATAGATAGGTCAAACGAGGAGAACAAATTCTCAAGGGCGGGCCGAAATACTAGGTTCTGAAGATTGGAGCTAGGAGCGAGTCATGACGGAAACGTCTATCCGATTGCAGACGGAAAAGGAGAGCATCAGCCGGGCGGCGGGTCCACAGGGAGCTGATACTACGGCTCATCCTGTCTTGATGCCTAGTGCGCAGAGACTCTGCACTATCCGACAGGAGGCGAAACTGGAATCCGGATCGGTCAAGCCAAGCGAGGTCCTGCTTCTGCAGCAAGCAATCGGGAACCGGGCTGTAAATCGATTGCCAGCCATCACGGGATCACGGATGAGCCGACAGCAGCGCTCCCCTTTGTTTAATGGCGATCAGACCCCTCATCCCGTAGGGCTGGAGTCCGAGACCGTTGTTTCTCGAGCACCTATCGCTGGCGATTCGAGTCTCTTAGTCCAACGTGATGGGGACCCGCCCCCGCCAACGACTGATCCTAAAGCGCAGCCGACTGCCCCCCAGACGACGCCGGTCCCCACTACCGCCACCACGCCAACGACCCCGAGTACTGCGGCTGGCAGCACTACGGTCAAATCGAACTGGGCCGTCAATTGGGACAGGGTGGAAACGGGCTCCGCCGTCACCAGCAAATCGAATGCTCGCACTGGAAAGGAAAGCGCCTCGGGTAATCTGAAAATCATGCCCACCGGTAGCGCGGCAAAGGATTGGACAATTTTCCCCTGGTTCAACGCCGCGCCGAGCGGGCCCGTCGACGTCGGCCCTGTGGACCACCCAAAGGACACTGGAGGAGCGGTTTCGAGCGATATCAGTTTTGGCTTGCCGCCGACAGTGAGTGCAGACGTCACGTTAGACCCCGATGATTCCATGAGTGCAGACAAAGATGCTCTGAAGAAAATACATAAAGATCTCCCTGCCAAGAAGAAGATTGCAAGTGAAACAGCTAGCGCGGAGCTAAAGACAGATTTGATGCGTTTTGGGACGGCAGATCTGATTGAGGATGATCTTAACAAGAAGGTATCCACCGCCGTCGGCAAGGGCTATAAAGCCACTGTCAAAGTCACTCAGAAACCCGGCGCCAATTCCAGGAGTTCCCCTCTCACCACCCCGTATGACAAACTGAGCACCGACGGTGAAAGACGCACCGTCAACATTGTAATACCGACCAAGGTTCAAGAGCTGAAGGGCAGCAAGTCGGCAACAACCGAGACCACAGACTCGAGCAAGGTCGTGGAGAAATCTGGGCAGGACACCAGCACCACCACGGATGTTCGCACGTCCATCACCACTAAGTTCGTCGAGAGCTTCAAAGATGCTTATACGAAGATGGTTAAGACTGCGAAGCACGACTCGACAAAGTTGTCCGGTAGCTTCGACACTGATTTGAAGGGGTTGCTCTCGGGCGGTGGATCATTCAAAGACTTAAAGCTAAATCTCGGGACGCTGTTGGCCCTCATCTTTATTGAAGATCCTCCTCTCGCATTTGCCTTAAAGAAGGCGGTGGGCACTATGACGGTCGATGGCGCTCTGCACGGAGAGTTAGATGGGGAGCTGAAGTTAAGCGGCGCAGCGAGCAAAGAGTGGACCGATGACCAAATCCAGCAGACTCTCCAGAAACACCAACACGATATGGAGACCGTAATCGATACGAATTTCAGCAGCATGATTCAAACCCAGGTCAATACCACCTATTCGAAGGAAACGACAGATGAGCATGGAGTCAAGAAGGGAGGTTCGTCCACGACGGAGACGGTGCAGGTTAACTATATTGTTTCGGACCAGCCTACGTTGACGGTCACCAGCGAGGCGGCACCGAAAACCAGCCCATAAGGTATCGGTTGACTACAGGCTGATAAATCCTAGGCCAACATTGCTCATCGGCGCTTGGAAGAAGTTCATGCAAGAAAAATGAGGACTAACATGCCACAACAAGTCTGTAACGGAGCAACTCTTCAGTGCATGATGGGTATGGCGCCCAGCAGCCTGGTAGTCCTGCCGGTGAACCGCGTCAACACGGGAAACCAGTCCGACGCTAACATCATGGACCACATCCCCCTAGTGAACATCATGCCGTTTGGCATGTGCATGTCGCCGGCGAATCCTTCTGTTGCCGCCGCAACCGCAGCAGCGCTGGGTGTGCTGACTCCCATGCCGTGCATTCCCGTCACCACCTCTCCGTGGGTGCCGGGGGCTCCAACAGTAATATTGGGAGGAAATCCCACACTGGATAACACCTGCACTCTGATGTGCATGTGGGCGGGTGTGATTCAGGTCGTGAGCCCCGGCGAATTCACGGTGAATGTGCCCTGACTTAATCGACGAGATCAGCTGGCATCTTTCAGCCGAACGTCCGAAGAGATGTTGTACCTTGCCATCTTGCGGTAGAGGGTCATCCTCGACCACTGCAGCTTCGCGGCGGCTTTGCTCTTGTTCCAGTTCGTGGTGGCCAGAGCCCACAGTAGACGTTCGCGCTCGTCGCCTGAGAGCAATTTCAACTCGGCACAGCGTTGACGAAGATTTGCTGGAAAATCTCGCGGCGAGATGTCTCCCGGAGGATCTTCCACAAAGATCGACTCCATAAGATTTTTCAACTCTCGCACGTTACCCGGCCAGTCGTAGGAGAACAGGCAATCCAAGGCTTCGTCGGTAATTCGCTGCTTTTTGCGGCCGAAGCGGCGGCTAAAGTAGCCGATGTAGTGTTCGATGAGCGAAGGCAAGTCCTCTTTTCGTTCGCGGAGCGGCGGCAGGTGAATGCGGGCCACGTTGAGGCGAAAGAACAGGTCTTTTCTGAATTTGTTTTCGCGACTGAGTTGCTCTAGATCCTGATTGGTGGCGGCGATCACGCGCACGTCGACCGGTATCCCTCGATTGCATCCCAGACGCTGAATCTCCTTATTCTCGATAAGCCGGAGGATTTTTGCCTGGCTGTAGGAACTCATATCCCCGATTTCATCAAGGAATAAGGTGCCCTGGTCGGCCGCCTTCAAGCGGCCGTCATTCCCGGCGTCCGCGCCGGTAAAAGCGCCCTTGGCATGTCCAAACAGCTCACTCTCCAGCAGAGTGTCTGGAATCGCGGCGCAATTTATTGCGACAAAGGGCTTGGTCCGCCGCCGGCTTTTCTTGTGGAGCACCTCCGCAAAGAGTTCTTTGCCGGTTCCGGTCTCGCCGGTGATCAATACATTGCTGTCGCTCAACGCCACTCGGGTTACCCGCGCTCTGATCTCGCACATGGCAATGCTGTCGCCGATGATCCCATCAATCTGGGCGACGGACGAGTCGTGTGGCGCATCAGTGGCTGTCAGAGGCAGACATCGCTTTACAGCGCTCACCAACTCTTCGGTCGGAATCGGCCATCGTAGGTACTCATTTACGCCTGCTCTCAGCGCCGCAATGACGAGATCCTCGGAACTGTTCACGGCGATCAAGACAATCGGAAGGGTGGCCGCCTCGCGAATTTTATGAACGATCTCAAGGGCGTGCTCTGAATTCACCGGTAGGGTAGGTCCAACGACTACGATATCGGCCCGTCCGCTTCCCACTGCGCGCGCCGGTTCGCAATCGTCGCCCGTCCGAATCATCTCGAACCCGGAACACACGAAAGCTGCACGTACTCCGTCAGGGAGTAAAGCAGACTGGTCGAATATTAGTACCGTGCGCCGCCCCATCGTCCGTTCTCCCAAGGCAATCTGATCTCGAGTGGAACCGAACGTCCTGCAGAATTGATCCTGAACAAGCGTAAACCGACGCGGAGGGTGTGCGGACGTATGTTGTTAGGTTGTGTAAACGCCGCAACAAACCTCGAGCCTTCGGACGCGTCGGTCAAGATCTTCTGGGAGTGCGTCCTAGAACTCTAAAGGTATCCTCATGAATCGATAGTGACGAGTCGCGCGCTAACGTTTCGAGCCTTTTGCGAGGCTAACTTCCGCAGGGGAATGCAAATCGCAACCTCAAACGACCGGTTGAATACGGCAGACGAGTCAGCCGCTCTGAGCACTTTTACGATCGTTAACAGGGTACAACCCGGGGGGAAATTTCCGACCAGTCTAGTCAACGCGGCTCGTTTGTCAAATCGACATTATTTTCGTCCGGTTTCTGAAACAGCAAAGGCCTCAGCCCGTTCCATGATGACGCAGAATTTGCTTCTCTGAAAACAGGGACAAGCCCGACTCAGCGCTCGGACCGCCGAGGAATCGACGGGGTTGTTTTGCCAGCGAACATGGATGTGGCGGACGCAAGACCGCTGCAACGAGAAATCGAAATCGATGGAGGGTTTTGTTACGAAATCAGAACAAAGGTTCTGGCCGGATAGCGATAGCGGCCCGACTTTCATTTTTATTCATGCGTATCGCTTCTTGACTCGCCGCGACTTTCGCGGTTGAGTGCGCTTCTCTGTTCGAAAACCATGAGGGCACTCGTGATGCGTGGGCGCAAACTGCGTCACCGTTTTCACCAGTAACAGACGGACTGTGCTCGGGGGAAGCAAGTGGCGATTTCCGTGGAGGTACCGCGGGACAGGGAGAACTATTTCCAATAATAATTCGACCGCGCCGTGAAGGTCCGGGCAGAAAAGCAAGGGTTAGGAACTTCAGTTGCTGTATCCCATCTCTCGGAGATTTCCCCCAGTTAAGCAGGATCCTCGGCAGTGCCGGAAGAACGGTCGACTCTCGGGTAGTTAGGCCTTTTCCATTCTGTAACGATTTGCCGGTTCTGCTCACTACGTCGTTAAGAGGCGAGTGAGGTCAGTACAGCTGTCGAACAGCCCTGTTTGTTCGGGAGTTTGCCTATGAAGCGAGAAGCAACCATTGGGGCAGCAACATTCCTCGCCATCGCGGCGGTGGTGGGGGTCTCTCTGCAAACGGGGCCAAAACAAGCCGAGAGCGGCGGATCAGAGGCCAACGCTAAGCCAAAACACGCAAAGACTCTCGCGGAGAAAAACAAGGCGCCCAACGAAAGGGAAGGTTGCACCGGCCTGAAAGAGGAACTGGAAGAATTCCTTGCCATAGAAGACCTGGTCCCCCCTGCGGAATGCTTTGATCCGGAAGTGGCCGAGCACATTAAACACCCAGATGGTCTGAGTGACAGAACGTCGGGAATGAAGTTCGTCATCGCATTGATGGCCGATCCAGTTCATACGCACTCGTCGTCAATCTTCGACCAGTTCACGGCAGCCATCCAGGAAGGCGCGCAAGATGAGAGGTACGAATTCGACAGTTCATGGCTTCCCTGGGATGACGAGGAATCTTCACACGTGCTGCTTGCCGACGAGAAGATGGCTACCCTGGAGACGGAATTTGAGGAGGATCAGCCGGGGATTATTCTGTTTCGAAAGACGATAGTCTGCACTGACGGAGCGGAGCATCCGGATTGCAAGCAAGAGTCTTCAAAGAGCTATAGCGAGGGTCTGGTCGTTTTCGTCGTAGGGGAGGAAGCCACTCACGGAATTCATCTGGAACAATTTGAAAGCGCCCTCGAGTGGATCGCGTGGTTGCAGTCCAAAGACGATACCCAGGTGAAAAACCTGGCCATCCTCGGCCCCACTTTCTCAGGCTCATTTCCATCGCTGGCAAACGCGCTGGTCAATCCGCGGACAACAAGGCATCTGGACTTGAGTCACACAATCGGCGGTCAGCGGCTTGCCATCTATAGCGGCAGTGCGAGCAGCGGCGACGCGGCGCAGAGTTTCCAAAACACGTTCGAAGGCCAGGTCATATTCCACAGCTTTGTGCAAAGCGACGAAGAGATTCTGGGCAGATTTTGCAAGTACATAAAGAACGAGCAATCTGGATTTGATCCAAGCCTGGTGGCGATCATCTCCGAAGATGAAACCGCGTACGGCGGAGCGGTGCGCAAACCCGAGAGTGAGACCGATAAGGCTGATGAAAATGACAAGAAAGAAAAGCTCAGTTGTCGTGAAAAGGCTCTAAAGCTTTACTATCCCCGTGACATTTCCGCATTGCGCGAAGCTTATCAAACGAAGTCACTCTTTAACGTGGGAACATCCTCCCCAGAAGGGGAGACCCAGAGAAGAAATCTTCCCTCCGATCTAGCCGATCCGACCGGAAAGGTACACGATTCAATCCGGAGCTACGCTGGGAATCAAACGCCTCTCGCCCAAGAAGCATTCCTGATGGAGATGGTAGCGGCGTTGCGCGAACTGCACGCGCGCTACATTGTCTTGCGCAGCAGCAACTCCCTGGATCAATTGTTCCTGGCTAACTTCCTTCGCCGGAGCTACCCCGACGGGCGGATCGTGCTTCTCGGAGCCGATTTAATGTTCATCCGGGAGCGTGGGTCAACAGGCCTTAGTGGCGCCATGACCCTCAGCACCTATCCTCTCTTTCCTTTAGAGCGCGATTGGACTGAGCATCAATCGCTCCCGGCTGCCGACCGCACATTCAGTTCCGATACTGCCGAAGGAACCTACGTTGCCTTTCGACTCCTCTTGAACGATGGGAACCAAAATCTGGAAGACCGGTATGCCGATACCAAGACGAAGGATACCCGATGCCACGTGCTGGAAGACGAAAACCCAAAAAAGAAGAGATCAATTTTCGTTCCGCCAGTTTACTGCAACGAGGATCCTCCCGTCCCCGATTATTCGCCGCTATTTTGGACGCTTCCTAACCAGTGTGGGGAAATGGCGGATCCAAACCCAGAGTTAATAGAAACAGGCAGTGGTGAGGAGAAGACCGTAGCGAAGGGGATGGAGCAGCGTTCTAACGCTGCGGATACAGAGAAACCCGCGAACATTGCCGGGGCGTCGGATACGGCAAAGAAAGTGGATGAGAGCATACACAATGGCGGTAAGAAGTGTCCCTACCTCGGACCCGCGACCTGGCTATCCGTGATCGGCGTCAACAGGTTTTGGCCCTTGGCCGCACTGACGCACGAAACCCCGCAACCAGAGGATACCGAACTGAGAACAACCACGCGTCTGCAAGACAGGAAGGATGACCCCGGCGGACGCCCCGAGATACCGGTGGAAATGAAGCTGTTCTTCTGCGCGGTCGTGGGGTTCTCGGTTTTTCACGCGTGGTGTTGCTCGTCGGGGTCGTACACGGCCAAGCCCGTATTCCGTGCGCACTTCGCCAGCACCGGTGACGTTGACCACATGTGGTTGGTGTTCGCAGGGAGTTGCTGTGTCGCATTCATTGCCATCGTCGCAGGTTGGGGCTCGGGTGCGTTTTCGATCACAGCTATCGGACTAACGTATCCGTGGTATGCCCTCTGCTCGGGAGCGTTTGCGTGGCTGATGGCTTGGGGATCCGTCCTCGCATATAGTCAGAGATCCCGGAAACTAGCAAGGGATCTTGCCGACGCCCAAGGAAGTCCAGCGTCGCCCGGGATGACGGACAGGGATTTCACGGCCTGGAATGTTCGGGGGGCCGTCATTTTTGTTTTCGTCACAATTTTGTTTTTTATCCTTTTCATTCTTCCGGTTCAGCGAACGCTGCTCACGGAAAATCGCGCACTGACCTATTGGCGCGCGATGCATCTGGTTAGCGGTGTTTCTCCTCTTGTGCCGATCTTCTCGGTTTTGATTGGGCTCTACCTGTTTTTCTGGATCACTCTGCACGGACTGGCACTCTTTGGGCCGGATCGTCCTTGCCTTCCTGACAGGGAGCGATTGGCGTTTACGAACAAGAAGAATGAGAAGAAATATTTTCTGACGATGTTCAGCCAGGAGGACGCGGCTCTGCCGATTGAGCGGGCGGCAATGCCATTTAACTGGAACGTGTTCGGGGTGTTTGTTGCTCTTTTTGCAGTTTTTGTTCTGGCCGCTTTCTGTATCGGGCAAGGAGTTCCGGTGCGCAGTCTCGGGGCGGAGAGCTATTCGGTCATTTTTCTTTTGTGGCTGTGCATTTGTTGCAGTCTGTCGATCGTCGAAGCCTTCCGGCTCTACCGGCTGTGGGATTCGTTAAGGCGGCTTCTCGCGTTTCTCGATCGCATTCCATTGCGGCGAACTCTGGCCGCGCTCCGCGGATTTTCCTGGGGTAGCGTGTGGAAGATGAGTGGGAACGTACTGGAAGTTCGATACAAGGTCATTTCCAGGCAAATGGAATGCATGAATCATACGATTGCCACGCTGCAGGAGTTTCTCGAAACCTCTGACGATCATGGAGCACGGGATTCACTGGCGGCCCTGCTGCGGATGCGCAGGGCTGGAACAAAGTTTGCCGATTGGTATTCAACCAAATATCTGGATTCCGTCGTCGGCGACCTGACCAGGTTCACGGAATTTCAAAAGAGTATCGCGGCCGCAAGTGGTACATTGCTGGCGCGGATGCTTGTGCCCGCATGGAGGCTGGAGGAAGAATCTTTGCTGGTGGCGCCGGCGAAAGACGAAGGAGAGGAAGCGGTTCCCACGGTTCCTCCTCAAGCCGAGGATGCGCATATTCGGAACGCTGAGGAATTTGTCTGCCTAAACTACCTGGGCTTTATCCAGAATATTCTGGGTCGGTTGAGAACCATGGCCATGACGATTATTGTGCTGTTTTTGGCCTCCGCCTGTGCGATGTCCAGCTATCCGTTTGACCCACGCCAGGCGTTGAGCGCAGTCCTGGTTGCACTTTTCGTCGTTGGAGGCGTAGTGATCGTCAAGGTTTATGCGGATATGCACCGGGACCCCACGTTAAGTCACGTCACCAACACCAAGCCCGGAGAGTTGGGGTCGGAATTCTGGTTCAAGATTATCGGTTTTGGTTTTGCTCCCCTGCTCGGCTTAATGACAAGAATCTTCCCCGGGATCACCGACTTCGTCTTCTCCTGGCTGCAGCCCGGCATCTCGTCCCTCAAGTGAATTTGCAAATAAGACTGTTCGGCATTTGAATATTTGTTCGTCACGGGTCATCCGATAGCGCGGGATGAGGTGATCTTATTTCCATAAAGTCTGCTTCGGGACCGTGTCGTCGGGGGCAAGCAGGCCTTCACGCAGTGTAACCTGGCTGCAAGCGGTTCATTTTGGATTCGTGGTCATGAACGCTCGGTGGCCGGTTGTCGTCGCCCAATAGTCGATCCATTGTTGACGAATGCCGTTCGCGCGTTCGAGGAGCTCACGACTCGGAGCGCTGCCGTGCTCGACCACCACGACGATGCCCGTGTTGAACCTCTTTTGCGAGTGGTCCACATCCGGTGAGCGCGGGCCCTCGGCGGCGATTACATCCTGGATGGTCACTTTGGTCCGCTCCGCTTTGAATATCGGGTGGCCATTCGCGTCCTTTCCTGCTTCGGCAAGATTTTTCAGTATGAAGAAGTCCGGCACTTCGGCGCTAGAGATTAAGCCCATCAGGTACAGGTCGAGATAGGAGTGCCCGGTCGCAGGAACGTAGTAATCATCGTCCAACTGTGTGTAAGTGCCGTCGAAGTTGTCCTGCCAGACGCCTCCACCCATCGCCGACGCCTCCGTTGGACGCTGGTATGGAAATGCCACTTGCGCTTGTAAGCCGCGGGCCCAGTGCACCGGACCCAAAGGAATGGTTTCGCCGTTTATCTTCGCTGACGCCGACGCTCCCCAGCGATGTCCGAGTTCGTGCCCAATCTGCGACATGGCGTAGTTGTAGGGAAGCATCTTGCCGTCGGGCGTGCGCTCGCCGAGCTGATGCGCATAGTAAGTCACGTCGTGATCGCTGCCGACCGGTGCGTCGCCGGGTGGCTGTTCTCGCATTTGGTTGGAGCCGACGTAAACGGGCTGCACGAATCCCCATTGAAACCTGCCTGCCGTGCAATAGCTCGTGAGATCGTGTTGGGTTTCACCGATGCCGGTGACGTTTCCGCCTCGCGGCCCATTACTTGGAGTGCCTGCTTCCTGGTTGTCGATGCGAAAGTCCGAGTAATACGCGAGGAAGTCGAACTTGTCGCCGAGCGCCTTGATTACAGTGCAGGCCAGATCGTGATCGTCTGGCAAAGCGAGGTAATGGAAAGATTCGTAGACGACAGTAAATGCCCCATCTTTGTGCGTGAGAGAGGAGAGGTCGACCTCGGGACTTCGGATTGCAGCGAAGCTCACCGTGCGAGGTGGTACCTTCTCAACTATTCGCTCGGCGTCCCCTGAGTCGGTGACCTCCGCGCGCACCGCAACTTGCCCAGCCCCACGCAACGCGGCAGGCAGGACTCCCTGCAATGTGATTGTGTTACCGCTCACCTTCGCCCGTCGCGACACGCCCCGGCCGAAGGCAAAGTATCGCGTTGGACGCCCGCGCGGTGCGAATCGTCGCACTGTCCAGACCACGCCTTCGGACGTTGCCTGGTCGACGGCGGCATGCTGCGGATCAAAGAAAACTCGATAGCCAACACCTCCGGCTGCTGCGTTCCCTTCTAACGGGACATGTCCACGGGTCTCGAATGTGACCCTCAGAAGAATCCCGTCAACCACCGAGAGCTTTACATTCCGGACATCAAAATGGGGCGCCACGGATGGGTGTGCTTCGGCAGAGATATTGGCAACGGATTTTTCGGAGGCACCGGAAAGCGTTGGGTAGAGGCCGACGATCGCATCCTTCGCCGCGAGTTGATCGTAGGACATTTCAAGCGACCCGTTGCGATGCAATACCGCCTGAAACCGGTTCACGGTCTTGACCCAAGTGAAATCTTGAATGTTGCCAAACGGCTCTGTGAGGTCCCACGTAATGACGACTCGATCAGCCAGTTCCTTCACATAGCGATGCCCGGACATTCGTGGTTTTAAGAACACACAGATCGCCGGGACGGTGTCGATCAATGAACCTGCCGCATCTGCCAATTGGTCGAACCGTCCGATCGAGACTCCGCCGCTTGAGACGCGGCGTTCCCCAGACCCAGCGCCGTCCTGAGCGTCCTCGGCACCGAAGCTGATTGATCCGTTCGTTCCCACAGAGAACGAATCCCAGCTCTTGCCAGAAAAAGGAAATGTGAAATTGCGCAGGGTCACCTCAGCCGCGGGGAGTTCCGTACCGAAGTCGGGATCCCACTGCAAAGAAGTATTCTCCACGCGATAGCGCGCGGACTCCGACGTGAAGCGCAGCGTCCGGCCAGTCAGGTCGAACAGATTCGCCTTTCCGAGGACGCCCTCATCCAGTTCCATTACGATCAGATCGCCCTGCGTCGAAACCTTTCCAATCGAGCGACCAGGCGCATCCTCTTGACCTTGCATTGTGCGGGGACCCATCAGAAGTCCACAGATAAGGAGTGCGCAGCAAAACAAGAAATTGGTGGTTTTCTTCATGTTCACCTCCGTTGCGGATGGAATTGGCCTCGCAATTGTATAAAGTATCCTGAAAAGTATCGACCTGATTCCCAGGCGCCCCGGGGAATTTCGCGGCGATTGGAGCCTTTTCTTAGGCGACGCCCTCTGTTATCCAGTTGTGCTTCGCCGGACGCGCGGCCTCTCTCTGACAAAGGCATAAGTAGAATTCTGCAAGGCAATTCGTGCATATCTCGCCTTCTGATACGGATGCGTCCCCTCTTGATTTCTTCGCTCTCCTCTTGACAATCAGTAGAAGAAGAGTAGGATTCCTCCTGACCGTCAAGGGTACACATACACTCATGCCCGACAAGCCCAGTGATCTCGTGCAAGGCACTTTGGATATGCTCATCCTGAAAACGCTGGCTCTCGAGCCAATGCATGGGTATGGCATTACGGTCCGGCTCGAACAGATGAGCAAGGGGACTTTTCGTATCAACGCAGGGTCGCTGTTTGTCGCTCTGCAGCGGCTGCAGCGGGCAGGGCTGATCAAGAACGAATGGAAGGCTACTGAAAATAGCAGGCGCGCGAAGTATTACTTCCTCACGCGGCAAGGGCATAAGAGGCTCGACACTGAAACACGGGAATGGGGAAGGCAGGTGGCGGCCATCGCCAGAATCCTGGAGGCATCGTAAGAGTTATGTCTTTACTGCGTAACTTAGCGGACGGGCTTCGATCGTTGTTTCGCCGAGGACAGGTTTGCCGGGAGTTCGATGAAGAACTAGACACCTTCTTGGAAATGGCGGCCGATGAAAAGATGAAGCAGGGCATGAGCCGCCGGGACGCGGTTCGCTCCGTGCGCCTCGAGCAGGGCAGCCACGAAGTTGCGCGGGAACTTGTCCATGCTGCCGGATGGGAGTCTGTTCTGGAAACGTTCTGGAACGACCTGCGTATTGGACTCCGCACACTGTGCAAGTCGCCGAGCTTCACGACTGTCGTTGTGCTTACTCTCGCACTAGGCATTGGTGCAACCACTGCAATCTTCACGCTCATGGATGCAGTGATGCTGAAGTCTTTGCCGGTGACAGATCCCGGGCAGCTCTACCGGCTCGGCGATAACAACAACTGCTGTGTGATGACCGGTACCCAGGACGGCGGTAGTTTTGTTCTCTATTCTTACCCACTGTACGAGCATCTTCGCGACCACACACCCGAGTTCACTCGGCTTGCCGCCTTCGCCTCTTACTTGTCGGACTTAAGCGTTCGCCGCCACAACGATTCCACGGCCGAGCCCTACAAAGGGGAATTTGTCTCTGGGAACTATTTCGAGATGTTTGGTATCGGTACTGTTGCAGGTCGAGCGCTCACTCCAGCGGACGACACGGCAAGCTCTTCACCCGTGGCGGTGATGAGCTATCACACATGGCAAACGCGATTCGGCTCCGACCCTTCGGTGATTGGCGCGGCCTTCACCATTAACACCGTACCCTACACGGTTATAGGGGTAGCGCCGCCGAGATTCTATGGCGATACGCTTCGTAGCGATCCTCCCGATTTCTGGCTGCCTCTGGCTGCGAACCCGGATCGCTGGTTGTTCAACTCCGAACCCGAGTGGCTTTATGTGATGGGACGGCTCCCATCGGATGCGTCGCCGGCCGAGGCGCAATCCCATCTCACGGTTGAGCTCCAGGCGTGGCTTTGGCAGCAGGGTTGGGATAGCGCCTCGCCGGAACAGCGCCGCGACGCGCAGATGATCGCCGAGGCCAAGCAAGAAATCGCTCGCCAACACGTGCATCTGACCCCCGCACCTGGAGGCGTGGACCAGATGCCGATGCAATACGCCAAGGGCCTTCGTTTGTTAGTGACACTCTCCGCATTGTTCCTACTGATCGCATGCGCGAACATCGCGAACTTGTTGCTCGCGCGTGGGTCGGCCAACCGCTCGCAGACTGCAGTCCGGTTGGCACTGGGTGCGCCTCGACGCAGGTTGATTCAACAACTGCTCACCGAAAGTGTTCTGCTGGCGCTCGCCGGAGGCGCGGGAGGGCTCTATGTAGCCTATGCCGGGACGCATGCAATCCTGCTCATTGCTTTTCGTGGTGCCCACTACATTCCTATCGATGCTCGGCCTTCTTTCGCGGTACTGGGCTTTGCATTACTTCTCTCGGTAACTACAGGGATCGTCTTCGGCATTGCGCCGGCGTGGATGACTGTGCACTCCGCTCCTTCTGACGCGCTTCGCGGAGCGGGCCATTCCAGGGGCGACCGTTCATCGGTGGTTCAGAAGTCTCTAATCATCGTGCAGGTTGCATTCTCGATCGTGCTACTGATTGGAGCTGGGCTGGTCACTCAAAGTCTTCGGAATCTCGAATACCAGCATTTCGGGTTCGTCACGGATGGCCGTTTGATTGTGAGCATCGCTCCGTCGCTGGCCGGCTACACACCAGACAAGCTTGATGGGCTTTATCAGCGGCTTGAAGACACGATGCCGCACATACCCGGCGTGCTGAGCGCCAGTTTGTCGTGGTACAGCCCATTTGGCGGCAATAACGCGAACGAGAGGGTGTACATCCAGGGAAAGCCGCCTGACAGTCGTTCGCCCTCCTGGGATCGAGTCGGCCCCCGCTATTTTCAAACGATCGGGACACGCTTGCTGCGAGGCCGCGTCATCGATGAGCATGACACGCCCGCTGCCCGACACGTCGCCGTCGTCAACGAGACCTTCGCACGCCAATTCTTTCCGAACGATGATCCTATCGGTCAACACCTGGGAATGGGCGATGTAAGTCACAGCGGCGACTATGAAATCGTCGGCATTGTGGAGGATGCGAAGTATCAAGATACACGCGGTCCCGCCTATGCCACCTTTTTTCTGCCATTACTCCAAGCACCACCTGGAGAACCGGTTCGTGGATGGGTCGGGGCGATCGAACTCCATGTTGCGGGCAAAGCGGAAAATATCGAGCCTGCAGTCCGCAGAACGCTTGCCAATGTCGATCCGAATCTTACAGTGCTCAATGTGGTGACCTTTAGTGAGCAAGTGGCGCGCAATTTTAATCAGGAAAGACTCATCGCGCGACTCGCGGAGCTGTTTGGTGTCCTCGCACTCATCTTGGCGTGCGTCGGGTTATACGGAGTCACGGCCTATGCGGTCGCGCGACGAACCAACGAAATCGGCATTCGAATGGCGCTGGGCGCCGACCGACGGAACGTCCTCGGTTTGGTGTTACGCAGTGCGCTGGCACAACTCGGTCTGGGGCTGGTAGTCGGGGTACCGGTTGCGCTGGCCGGAGGTCGCGTGCTTGCGGACGAGCTCTACGGCGTCAAAAGCTATGACCCGACAATTCTCGGGTTGGCTGCGATAGTTCTGGTTGCTTTCGGTCTCATCGCAGCATCAGTTCCCGCCCGCCGAGCGGCAAGCGCGGATCCGCTAGTTGCCTTGCGCTACGAGTAGTTCGGACTGTCTCTTTGATTCAAGCCGTTCGCGATCACGCGGTAATGCCTCATGAAGCCGGAACGCCATCATCCGGATAGCGCCACATTTTCCTTATATCGGACGCTTGCGCCGTGTATTCTCAACACGCTTGAGCTGGTTAGAATCCGCGCTCTGTTTGTAGAGCTACTATCTATACTGTGGCCGGTGGAAATCGGCGAGAGGACAAGACATGCCCCCGGACAACGAATCTAAAGATATTTCGCGACGGAGTTTTATGAAGCGCACCGCGATCAGCGGTGTAGGACTCGCAATTTCGAGCGAGATTCTGGCCACTAATCTCCTTGCGGGCACACCGAAGAGTGCAAACTCGACGATGATCGGCGTCCCGTTTGAGGCAAAAGAACGGGTGCGCCTAGGAATTATCGGTGTCGGTGGACGCGGCACCAACTTGCTGGAGGATTTAGTCGCCATTGAAAACGTTGAGGTCAAGGCGATCTGCGATCTAGTGCCAGAGAAAGTGGCGCGAGCACAGAAGACGGTCACCGACGCCGGGCAGCCAGAGCCCAAAGGCTTCGGCAAGGATGATTGGGATTTCAAGAATTTGACCGAGCTTGAACTCGACATCGTTTATATCGCTACTCCATGGAACTGGCACGTTCCGATGGCCCTCAGCGCTATGAAAAACGGCAAGCATGCCGCTGTCGAAGTGCCTGCCTGCACGACATTGCAGGAGTGCTGGGATATCGTCGATACCTCGGAGGCTACCCGCAAGCATTGCGTCATTCTAGAGAACTGTTGTTATGGATCAAACGAGATGATGGTTCTGGGCATGGTGCGGGATGGACTCTTCGGTGAGATCACGCATGGAGAGGCGGCGTATCTCCACGATCTGCGGGGCATTTTGACCACGAGCGAAGGGGAAGGCCTGTGGCGGCGCTTTCCGCACATGAAGCGCAATGGTAATTTGTATCCGACGCACGGACTCGGCCCCGTCGCCCATTACATGGACATCCATCGCGGAGACCGGTTTGACTATATGGTGTCGGTGAGTTCGTCCGAGGCCTCGCTGAGTGGTTATGTAAAGGCGAACTTTGCGGAAGGAGATCCGAAGCGCGCCGAAAAGTATGTCTGTGGCGACATGAACACCAGCATCATCAAAACCCAACTGGGCCGCACGATTCTTCTGCAACATGATGTGGTCAACCCAAGGCCTTACAGCCGTCTCAATTCGATCTCCGGCACGAAGGGTATATTCGCCGATTATCCTCCACGTGTTTTCCTGGATGGACCCAAGAAAGAAGATTGGGAAAATATCGATGCCTTCCGCGACAAGTATGAGCATCCGCTCTGGAAAACCACGGGAGAAATGGCACGCAAGATGGGTGGCCATGGCGGAATGGACTACGTTATGAATTACAGGCTAATGGATTGCCTGAAACGGGGCTTGGTGCCCGATATCAATGTCTACGATGCCGCCGCGTGGAGTGCGCCGACTCCTCTCAGTGAAGCTTCTGTAGCACAGAATGGTGCCCCGCAGAAATTCCCCGATTTCACCCGCGGCAAGTGGAACGTTGCGAATTCTCCAGGCTTCGCGGTTCAGACATAAAGCGGCTGCATCTGTATTCCGAGAATGACAGGAGCTCTTCATGACCGAAAGTGCGCAGCTTGAGAGTCCCGTATCCGAAGCGTTTGGAGAAGAACCTAAACGCAAAGCCGAAGGCACTACTCGGCTGACCTCGCTGGATGCGTTTCGCGGGCTGGTGATGGTCCTGATGCTCGCGGAGGTCATGCATTTGCCGGTAGTGGCACAGGCGTTTCCGCACAGTCTGTTTTGGCGCGTGATCGGTTTCAATACTGAGCACGTGGAGTGGCAAGGGTGCTCGCTACATGACCTGATCCAACCCGCTTTTTCTTTCCTGGTGGGCGCGGCGCTACCGTTTTCTATCGCGAGCCGGAAAATGAAGGGACAAACCTTCGGACCGATGTTTGGGCATGCGGTGCGGCGCGCGTTCATCCTGATTTTTCTCGGAATCTTTCTGCGGTCACTGCATTCGCCTCAGACCTACTTCACCTTTGAGGACACGCTGACGCAGATCGGACTGGGTTACGTATTCCTGTTTCTGCTGGGATTTACGCGTCTGCGAACACAGGTCATCACGCTGGCCCTGATCTTGATTTTCTTTTGGATGGCTTTCGTGCTCTATCCAGCGCCCGGTCCGCAGTTTGATTACGCGCGGGTCGGAGTTCCGCCGGACTGGCCCCACCTCTACACTGGATTCTTTTCGCACTGGAACAAGAATTCCAATCTGTCGTGGGCGTTCGATGTTTGGTTCTTGAATATCTTTCCCCGCGAACATCCCTTCATCTTCAATGAGGGCGGTTGGTCCACACTGAGTTTTATTCCCACCCTCGGAACCATGATCATGGGACTGCTGACAGGAGAATGGCTCAAGAGCCCAGGGTCAAAGCAACAAAAACTGCGTGGACTCGCCATCGCAGGGGCGGGGTTGTTGTTGCTCGGACTTGTGTGTCAATGGGCCGGCATTTGTCCCATCGTGAAAAGGGTTTGGACATCGTCGTACACGCTGTATAGCGGGGGCTGGGTGCTGCTGATCTTGGCGGGCTTTTACGCGCTGATCGAGTGGAAAGAATGGCGACGGTGGGCGTTCCCGCTAGTGGTGGTCGGAATGAACTCGATTGCCGTCTACGTGATGAGTTGGACGATGACGGGCTTCGTCAGCAGCGCTTTGGACCGTCACTTTGGAAGCGTGATATTGGTGTTGGCCGGGCCGGTGTTTCAGCCCGTACTTCGCGGTTTTGCGGTGGTTTTGATTTTCTGGATCACCTTATATTGGATGTATCGCCGGAAGATCTTCTTGAAGATATGACCGACGGCTGCAGAGCGGCTCTCGCTGGAGCACGTCGAATGTTAAACTGACACCCCATGGCGGGACCGGCAAGCGAAGCCTCTGCGGTGCGGGCTTCCTCGATCACCGATTTGTCAAAAGAGGACCGGTCAATCGCCGGTCAATCTCCGTCGAGCCGACGCCAGTCCTATCAAGCAGCCGCGACAGCTTTTGTGGTGCTGTTCTGCATTGTTGGCGTTGCACTCTGGGGCCTACCTTTCTATTACGACTTCATGGTCCAGCAGTTCGGTTGGACGCGCGCACAGGTGACGTCGGGAAATGCGCTCAGCAAACTTGTCGTCGGGCCAATCTTCGGATTCGTCGCAGGATGGGTTGTGGACCGCTTCGGCCCGCGACGCTTGATGATGATCGGCATTGTGATGGCAGGGGTTGCCCTGGTGGGACTAGGCTGGACCGCAAGCCTAGGCATGTTTTACTTCTTCTATTTTTTCAACGCCCTCGGCTATGTTTGTGGAGGGCCACTTCCCAACCAGGTGTTGTTGACGGGATGGTTTGATCGATCACGGGGAAAAGCGATGGGCTTCGCCTACCTCGGAATCGGCATTGGAGGCGCGACCGTCCCGTGGATATCGCATGTGCTCGTCCAGCATTTCGGGTGGCAGGCTGCCCTGCGATTGTTGGGGTTTTCGATCGTGGTTGTCTCGTTTCCGCTAGCGTTCTTCGTGAAAGAACCCCCGCGAGCGAGAATAAAGCCTGGATCGGTCACATCCGGGAGTCCGTTGTCGGCGTTTAAGCAGTTGTCGTTTTATTTACTCATACTGGGGAGCATGTGTTCGATTGCCGCCGTCAGTGGTACGCAGCAGAATATGAAACTTTTCTTGAGCCTCGATCGGCATTTCACGCAGCGCGATGCAGCGGGTGTCTTATCCCTTGTGTTGGCTTTCAGCATCGCGGGCCGATTACTCATAGGCTGGCTAGCAGATCGGTTCTCAAAAAAATATGTCATGCTGCTGACGTACTTACTTGTCGCCGCAGGCATCCCCATGTTGTTCCTCGGAACCAGCCGCGTAGCGCTCTATCTTTCCGCCGCAACTTTTGGCATCGGCCTCGGTGGCGACTACATGATCATTCCGTTGGTGACGGCGGAAATCTTTGGGATGCAAATCCTCGGAAGATTGCTGGGCGTGCTACTGGCCGCGGGCGCCATTGCTGACGCTACTGCGCCTTGGTTGATCGGCCGCCTACGCGACACGACTGGAAGCTACTCCGTGAGCTGCATTGTCCTCGTTGGTCTGGCGTTGCTCGGTGGACTTGCGGTGTTGGGCTTGCCAGGTCGGCGGAGAGCGGCATGAGCACGGTAGCAATCGTTCGCGTCGGGAGCCTGAAAGATGTTGCGAACTTTCAGGATCACTTGCGGGCTCTCAACCTGCAGATGCCGTGCGATGCTGAGGTCTTGACCGGAGCGGAATCGCCGTTGCGCTGGCCGCTCGAACGCGGTCCATTCAAAATCGGCAACCGGATCGCGGTGCAGCCGATGGAGGGTTGGGACGCAACCCCGGATGGGGCACCTTCGGAGAATACGATTCGCCGGTGGCAGCGCTTCGGCCGCAGCGGCGGCAAGTTGATCTGGGGAGGGGAAGCGGTTGCGGTTTCGCATGAAGGACGAGCTAATCCCAACCAGCTTCTCGCTTCTTCGCGAACGCAGAATGCGCTTGCGCATCTAAGAACTGTCTTAGTGCGCGAGCATATTCTGACAACCGGCAGCGACGATGGGTTAGTTGTTGGTTTGCAGTTGACGCACTCCGGCCGGTACTGTCGCCCGAACGAACATAGCCGCCCTGAACCACGCATCCTTTATCACCATCCATTATTGGACAGGCGCTTGAAGCTTTCAGCTAACTATCCTCTGCTCACAGACGGTGAGATCGAATCGATCATCGAAGACTTCCATCGGGCGGCTTATCTGGCTTGGCAACTGGGATTCGATTTCGTCGACATCAAGCATTGCCACGGATACTTGGGCCACGAGTTTCTGAGTGCTCACACGCGAGAGGGGCGCTACGGCGGAACCTTCGAAGGACGCACGCGCTTTCTTCGCGAAGTTGTCCAGGGGATTCGCTCACTTTGTCCGGGATTGCATATTGGAGTGCGGCTGTCGGCTATCGACACGGTGCCGTTTCATAGTGACCCGAGTCAGAGTGTTAATGGAAAATCGGCCATTGGAGTTGCAGAGACCCGCGCGGACCTACTTCCTTACCACTGGGGATTCGGCGTGAATCCGCTCGATCCGACGGGCTCTGACTTGAGTGAGGCGGAGCGCTTTCTATCGTTGCTCGAAGAGCTTGCAATTCAGCTGGTGAACATCACCGCCGGCAGTCCTTACTATAACCCGCACATCCAGCGCCCCGCCCTGTATCCGCCCTCGGATGGATATCTGCCACCTGAAGATCCGCTCGTTGGAGTTGCGCGGCAGATGGAAGCGACCCGTCTGCTCAAGCAGCGGTTCCCAAACCTGATCATAGTTGGATCGGGATACACCTATCTGCAGGACTTTTTACCAAACGTTGCGCAGGCCGCGGTGCGCGAAGGGTGGGTCGACTTTGTCGGGATTGGCCGGATGGTATTGAGCTATCCCGAATTTCTGTGGGAGGCCACGGCCGGGATGCAGATTCAACGCAAGCTGGTTTGCCGGACCTTCAGCGATTGCACGACCGCCCCACGCAACGGACTGCCGTCGGGTTGCTATCCGCTGGACAAATACTACAAGGAGTCTGAAATGGCGGAAAAACTGAAAGATGCCAAAAAGCGTTGATGACTCTCTCGGCCACGGCGCCTGAACCAGAGTGAACATCCAAGAATGACAATTGACGATCTCATCGAGCGCAGAAAAGTTCGACGCAAAGTGCAGGGGATTGCTGCGGCCTTGTTGCCTTATGCGCCGGATGGCCGGATCGCCGTCGATGCATTTGCGATGCAGCTGACCTCCACGCATCGAGTTGGCCTGATGAATGCCGTCAACATGGATACGGGTTACGTGAACTATCTGAGCGATACGGAAAAACTCGAGGTGCTGGGTTGGACGCGGCAGGCTCTAGGACCGGGTTTTCCGTTTGTTGCGGGGGCGTACATCGAACAGCAGGCCGGAGATGACATCGTCATGCTATACCGCCGGCAGATCGACATCATCATTCGTTTCGACGCCATACCCATTCTGTTTCAGACCTCTCGCTTGCTGGGAAAGACTCCCACACAAATTGCTGATGTCTATCGAGAGACATGTCGAGGCTATCCACACGTCCTGGCGTTTGAGTTGGGGTCGATGTTTGCGCCGAACGGGGTGATTTACGACTCGGAGACGATCCAGCGCCTCATGGACATTCCAGAAATCAAGGGCATGAAGCATTCTTCTCTCGATCGTCTCCTGGAACTTGAACGGCTCGCTCTGCGCGATGCACATCGGCCAGACTTTCGCATCTACACGGGAAACGACTTGGGAGTCAACATGATCGAATATGGATCGGACTACCTGCTGGGTCTTGCTGCTTTTGCGCCGGAGAAATTCGCGGAGCGAGACCGCCTTTGGGAGGCGGGAGACCCTGAATACTACGCGCTCTCGGACGCTCTGCAGTACCTGGGAAAGGTGGCGTTTCGCGCTCCCGTTCCTGCGTACAAACATTCCGCTGCGGTGTTTCTAAACCTGATCGGACGGATTCCAAGCGATCATACGCACCCCAACAATCCTCAACGTTCCGCGTGGGAAAGAGAGATCATGGCCGACTGTGCCCGCCGGTTGTCGCTGCTTTAGGATTGTCCCGCTAGTGGTCGTCAGGTTTTACTAACGGGTTTACTCCGAAACAGGGCAACAGTCTCGGGCTGAGCGACTTTACACAGAATCGGTGGAAGGCCACGGACAATCAGTTCCGCGTCTGCGACGACTAATTTTCCTATCTGTTTGATCGCCGTATCCATTGCGCCGGCCTGATGGGCACAGAGAACTACATTCTCGATGTGCCGCGCCCGGTGTGAGGCAGGCAGCGGTTCTTCTGGAAAAACGTCGGTCGCGACGCGGATGTGTCCTTTCGCGGCGAAATCGAGCATCGCTTCAAAATCCACTACTGCCGCGCGACTGACCAGGACCAACGCGGCTCCCTTCTGCATTGAGGAGAACTGTTCTGCACCCAGGAATCCCTGATTCTGAGAAGTGGCGCCAGCAACTACGAAAATAAGGCGCGAACGCTGCAAGACTTCATCCAGAGAGCAGGCTGCACATCCCAAGCTCTCAATATATTCCGCAGGTAGCCACGGGTCGTATGCGCGAAGCTGGCACCCGAAGGGACGAAGCAAAGGCAAGATTGCACGGCCAAGATCGCCTAAGCCGATAAAACCTATCTCCTGCCGGAATAAAGAGAATGCGTCGATGTTCGCGGCCAACCCGTAATGCTCTGTACCTTCGCGAAAATGCCGATCGGAGCGAGTGACGCCGCGGGCGAGGTCAATGGCCATGCCCAACGCGGCTTCCGCGACGGGTTCAGCGAAAACCGGACTGACATTAAGGACGCGTATGCCGTGTTGAAAGCAATACGCGTAATCAATGTTCGGAAGAAAATTCCCTTCCACGTTGAATACTGCCCTGAGTGAAGTGGCGCGCTTCAGGCGCGATTCGGGCAGGTCAATCTGGCCGATGATGATCTCCGCTTTCGAGGCGCTTTCTTCAAAGATTGCGTCTGTGACTGCCCCAGCTTCATGAATCGCGACAGTTCCAAGGGCACGCAGCCGAAGCAGGTCGTGCTCGTCAAAAATGTCAGACACGAAGCGTGGTGCCGGCGCAAGGAAGATGCTTTTCGACTTACTCTGTGGCATGAGGTCTCCGAAGATACGGGTGCAGAGCGGCGGCGGATGGCAGATCGAGTGTCAGGATTGCGAACGCGCTCAACTGGGCGATCATGCTCGGGCGAATCATTCCTTCTTCGCGGGACTTTTCACCAGCCGGATCAAGCCGAAACGTTCGGGAACATGAAACGAGTCCTTCATCGGAGGCTGCCACGTCACGGCTTGCTGATGCGAAGGAGGCCCCTGACTTCGAAACAGGTTGATGCGCATGGTGCGTCCGACGACAGCCGGGCGCGAGTCGATCGCAGCCAAGGGAATGCGCATGGCTCCGTACCAGGTGTGCGAGCTTTCATCAATGCGCGCCTTTACTTCGAAGCCAGAGTTCCAAGTCCATCCGTCTTCATGGTGCGGCTTGTTCAGGTCAATATCGAGATCGATCCATTCTCCTTGTGGGGAGATTTCAAATTCCTTGTAGCGTTTGATATTCGTAAAATCGGAGCCGATAAAAACTTCGGCGACATCCCAATTCCACAGTTTGTTCGTTTCTTGCTGCGTATCAGGTGCTGGCTTGAGGTGGAGTTGCTCGTAGGGGCAGACGAACAGAAAATAAAGATTGTTCTTCGTCCAGCGCGTGCGGACCTCAGTGCGATACCGAGGAACACTTTTTCCGAGAGAGTCTCTCTCCATGTAAATGGGGCGTGAGGCTCGCCAAAATTCTGCAGTGGGATCGAGATTTAGAGGAACATCGTTGGCTGCCGGGACGCTCTCGATCACGGCTGGGTCCGAAATGGCTTGGTCCGACACGCCTGGGTCCGAACCTCCTGCCATAACCGAGACAAACAGCATCAGCGGCACGATACTAGCGAAGCCATTCATCAAGGTGCTCCTGTACGAACGCGTCATCCTGAAGATGCGGATAGGCACGGCATACACGATCGAGTTCGGCGCTCTGACCGGCAGAGAGTTCTTCATGAGGATCGAGACACCAGCGCCCTTCGAGCAAGCCTTGACGCCGCAATATCTCATGAATACCCGGAATGCATCCGTGAAAACCGTGCGCAGGATCGAAGATTGCGCTATTCGCGTCCGTGATTTGCTGAGCCAGCGTCAGCAGCGAGCCGGGAACGGGATCGGAATATTGTTTGGTCAGGGCGAGGTGAGAGACGGCAGTCTTGGTCCAAACTGCCCACTGCCCCAGCAGGCCGCCGGCGATTCGGAGCGGCTGAGTGCCGAAGTCAAACTTCGTGATCAGGTCGTTCAGGATGTTGTCATCGTTGCCGGTGTAGAGAGCGACTTCGTGGGCGCGACCTGACTGCGCAAGAGCGCGAACGGCGTCGAGCGTTTGATAGCGGTTAAACGGTGCGATCTTGATCGCGACTACATTTTCAATCTCTACGAACTGGCGCCAAAATTCGTAAGGTAACAGTCGTCCTCCGACGGCGGGCTGCAAATAAAAACCGATAATCGGGATAACGTTGGCGACGGCGCGAGCGTGGTCCAGAAGCTGAGGAACGGTTTCTTGTTTCAGATCGGCAAGACTCAAAAGCGCGGTGTCATAGCCCAACTTGGCGGCGAGTTCTGCTTCCGCCAAAGCCTGCTTGTTCTTGCCGCAAACTCCAGCGATTTTGACGATGTCATTGCTTCGACTTTCTTCCGCAGCCAATGTGAGCACGGGTTCGAGCAATCCAAACTTGGCATCACGAACGGCAAACTGCGTGGTGTGAACTCCCACAGCGATGCCGCCTGCGCCGGCGGCCAGATAGTATCGAGTTAGAGCGCGCTGGCGCCGTTCGTCCAGCTTACGCTCAGAATTGAGAGCCAACGGATGGGCGGGAATCACGAGTCCCGAACGAAGTTTCTCCCGCAGCTGCATTAGAATTTTCCGTCCCGCGTTTGAAAATGCGTTGGCTTATTGAGCATTGAGCCACCGTCGCGAATCCAATTCGCAATCCATTCAATCATTTCCTTCGGTTGCACCGTCGGACTCCCGAAAAGGCCGCGCGCCTTGCTAACGTCGCTCAACAGAGCAGTGGGGCCTTCGGTCGGAGAAACAAACGTGGGCTTGACGCCGAAATGCTGGCCAAATTCGAGCGCTAGCTCCCGCACCGAGAGCGTCTCAGGGCCGGTGATGTTCAAAACCAGGGTCGGCGACTGGCAGTGAGCAAAAGACCTCAGGCACCACGCGTTCGCGTCCCGCTGCCAGATCACATTCACCCGCGGCATGCACAGGTCGATGGGACGGTGTTCGAATACAGCGCGTCCAATATCCACGAGCACTCCGTAGCGCAGCTCGACTGCATAGTTCAGCCGCAAAATCACGACGGGCGTGCGCCAGCGCATCGATCCATATTCGAACATGCGCTCGCGTCCCAGAGCCGACTGCGCATACTCGCCGACGGGGTCGACCGGTGTCGTCTCTACGGCTCCGCCATCTTTCAGGGGACGGAGCGGGTAAACATTTCCTGTTGAAAACGCCACAATTCTGGAATTGCGGTAGCGCTCTGCGACCAATGCGGGCAAGTAGGTATTCATCGCCCACGTCAAATGTTCTTCGCCAAAGGTGCCGAATTTTCGGGCAGCCATGAAGATAACGTTAGGAATATCGGGAAGGTCGTCGAGCGAACTGCGGTCGAGCAGGTCGCAGGCGATGGTTTCGATTCCGTGCGCATTGAATTCGGAGGGCAGTTTGTCATTAGTGAACCGCGCCACCGCGATCACCCGCTTCTTAACGGCTGCCTGGTCACTCGCGCGCCGCGCAAGGCGGGCCAGGCTCGGACCCATCTTGCCCCCGGCGCCGAGGATCAGAAGGTCGCCGTCCATCGCCGCCATTGCCGAGGCAGTGTCTGCGTCGGGGCGCGAAAGCAATTCTTCCAATTCTGACTCTGTTTTGATTCTGACGGTCATCCGAGTTCAAATCCTGCGATCGCGTAAATCGAATTCTCTTTTCCTCGCAGCTCCTTGCCACGCGCCATGCGCACGAGATGCCGCTTTGGAGAAAATCCAAGGTCGCGGGCCAGCGCGACCGCGTGTTGATTTCGCGGGAATAGATCCCATGACCAGGCGCACCGAGAGTCGTGCAAGCACTCCTCGATCAGGCGCCGAGCCTCTCTTGGATCTTCGCTGACGCACGGCCCCAGGTACGCGGTCATCCGGCCGGGCCTCGTAAACAAATACGACTTCGAGTTTGATTTCGGAGGGTTGAGCCGAGCCAGTCTTTCGAGAAGTTGTGAACGATCTGTTCCGAACACACGTGGGTCCAAGTCGCGCCAATGTTCCTCGACAGCGGTTCGGGTCGTGAGTACCCGTGCGGTTTCGCCCGGCCGCGACCAGCGTTCGATTTTCTGCTCGCAACGAAATTCAAGACTCTCATAGAGCGGCTGGCCTTGATCGGTGGCATCGAGCTTTATCGTTGTGATTCCCATTGAGTCTGCAATCTCCAACGCTTGCGCCAGCAGCCTTCTGGCAAAGCCGCGCCGTTGATATTTCGCCTTGGTTAGAACCATCCCGATCCACGCCAGGGTGCGCCCATAACAAAGGAGAGTCGTGGTCGCAGCCAGGTCGCCATCCATTTCAATTGCCAGACAGCCGTCGGGACTGAGTTCAAGCAGCGTCCGCCAGTCTTCTTCTGTCTGGTTCCATCCGGCCTCGGCTGATAACTGAGCCGCGGCGGGAATATCTTCCCTACGCAACCTGCGCGATGTTTCGCGGCGAGCTTCCGTCATGCGTAGTTCTTCCGAAACCAGCGCGCGAAATGCGGCAGGGCAATTTCGGCGTCCGCAATTTCCGGGTGCCACTTCTTTTCCCACTCGAAGGAAACGAAGCGGTCGTAGTTGAGATATTGCAGAGCCGCTTTCAATTCGAGCAGGGGGACTTCGCCCTCGCCGGTCAGGACATATTTCACACCGTCTCCATCGTGCCGCAAGTCCTTGATGTGAACATGGCGGATCGCCACTCCCAACTGCGCCGCGCCGTTTGTGGCCTGCTCCCCAGTTGCAACGAAACTGTTCGCAGGATCCCAAACCACGCCAGCCTTAGGCGATGCGACTTGCTCAAGAATGGCCGTGGTCTCAGCCGCCCCCGCAAAGTCACCATGATTCTCGATCCAGATCTCGACTCCGGTCGGTGCGGTGATCTCCGCCAATTGCCGAATCGACTCCGCGATCCAACTTTGCGTGGAAGCACGGTCTGCTCCGGGCTGGATCGTGTCACCGAAAACCCGTAGGCCCGGTGCGCCCAATTCTGCGGCCAGATCTGCCATCCGTTTCCCTTCGGTCATCCAACGTTCGCGTTCGGCTGCGTCCGGAGAATGAAATCGGCAACTTGTATCCAGACACGGGATAGTCAATGCGTGATCCGCTAATGCGCGTTTCGTGGAGGCCCGTTCCTCTCCTGAAAATACTGGCAGCTTCCACAATGAGTCTTCGCCCTGCACAAAACGCAACTCAATTCCGTGATAGCCCTCGTCTGCGGCCATCGCGATGATTTGTGGCATCGTCCAGTCCGGACAGGCAAGCGTTGAGAAAGAGATTCTCATGCTCACGTCATCCGGTCCAGCATCGAAGTTGTCACACGATTTTCGACTTTCTTGCCGCTGAAGAATCTTTCCAGGTTATCCAACACTACGCTGGCGATGCCTTGGCGGACTCGCCTGCCGCTTCCGGCGATGTGCGGGGTAACAATGGCGCCTGGCATGGCTCTCAACGGATCATCAACCGGAAGCGGTTCCAGCGGATCGGTCACGTCGATCGCACAGCGCAGCCGTCCCCGCTGCACCTCTTTCCTGAGAGCAGCCAGATTGATCAGGCCACCACGGGCGATGTTAATGACGCACGCTCCGTCCGGCAGTCGCGCTAGATTTTCCCGGCCCAAAAGGCCTCGTGTTTGTTCGGTCAACGCCGCCGTTAGGACTAGCAAGTGAGCCTGGTGTAGTAACTTCTGTAAGCTGACGAACCGCACAGGATACTGCTGCGAAAGTGAGCGCGGGGCGTACGGGTCATGAACCAACCACTGGATGTCGAAGCCTCGCAGCAAGTCCACCAACGCGCGACCGATCCGGCCAAACCCGATCATGGATACCGATTGCCCGATCAGTGATTCGGAACTTCCTTGAAGGTGGACCTCGTCATAGATCTGGTTTGACCGCTTTCGCAACTCGGAACGATAGAAGTCTACATTGCGTGCGCAATACAGGAGCAGGGTAGCACCCATCTCAGCAGTGGCGTGCGCCATGGGAATCTGCGCGTTGGTGATGGTCAGGCGTTTGAAGAGGGATCGCGAGAAGCGTGATTTCACTTCTCCTCCGCAATGGGCGATGATGTGCAGATGCGGGGCCAGACGCGGCAGGTCGTCGCCAAAATGAGGACTGTCCCAGGTAGTTATCAGCGCTTGTGCCGTGCTCAAGCGCTGCCTGAAGTCTGCGGTGAGTTTGCTGGTCCCTTGCCGTTCCCATTGGAATAGACGCCTCAAGCGCAGTTGCTCTTGTCGAGAGAAGAATGACGCAAACAGTTCTTCTCCAGCGCTGATTAGAAGGAAAGGGCGAGGCATCGCGGGACCGAGTATAGCATTCGCATAGCGACGAATTCTTTCTTTTGTTGTTTCTTAGCTTCTATTTCAATGGAAAACAAAGTATAAGGAAGCCTGGCTTTTGTTCTTCTAGTCTTTTTCTATGGCAGGCGCAAACTTCGTAGATTATGCGGTCATCGCCCTCTACGCGCTCCTCATGGTGCGTGTCGGCTTCTACGTTTTGCGCTTCAATCGGGGTGCGGCCGAATATTTTCGCGGCGGAAGCCGCATTCCCTGGCTGGTCGCCGGTCTGAGTTGTTTCATGGCGGGCTTCAGCGCCTGGACGTTTACCGGTGCAGCTGGGGTCGCATATCGCTCCGGCATCGCGGCCATCGGGCTCTACATCGGAAACGCCTTAAGCTTTTTACTCGGCTACTTTGTCTTCGCCAAGCGCTGGCGACGCACCCGCATCACCACAGTGATGGAGTATCTTTCGGGGCGCTTCAATCCCGCCACGCACCAAGTTTTTTCCTGGACCACGATCGTGTTCCAGCTATTTACCAGCGCCAGCACGTTGTTTGGTCTGAGCCTCTTTGTATCTTCCGCCTGCGGTTTTCCTGTGACGTGGACAATTCTCGGCGCGGGCGCGCTGATTGTTTTCTATTGCGTGCTGGGTGGCTTGTGGGCCGTGGTGGTTACAGATTTTCTACAAGCGTCGATCCTCATGCCATTTTGCATCGTTCTCGTCGTCATGTCGCTTGCCCGAGTGGGCGGGGTGAGCGGTCTGGTACATTCGCTGCCACCAGAAATGAAAACGCTGCATGTTTCAGGAGAGTTTGGCTGGATCTACATCGCGTCGTGGACGATCATGGTGGCTTTCGGCTACAACACCAGCGCCATGGCGCAGCGCTACTTCAGCGTGGATGACGAGCGTTCAGCGCGCAAAATCGCGTTGCTGTGCTGCGGACTGTTTTTCGTCGGAGCTTTCTTGTGGTTCATTCCGCCGATGGCGATGCGCGTGGTCTATCCGACACTCCCGCAAATGGGCCTGCCAAACGCCAGCGAAGCGGCATACGCGGTCGCCAGCCTGACGTTGCTGCCGCATGGCCTGATCGGCGTCATGTTGGCGGCCATGTTCAGCGCCACCATGGCCAATCTTTCGGCGCAGTTCAATGTCAAATCTGCGATTCTCACCAAGGATGTGTATCAGTCACTGTTTCGAAAGAGCGCTGGCGAACACGAACTCCTTGTCGTGGGTTGGATCACCACATTTTTGATCGGTGGAGCGACGACCGTGATCGCCGTGATTATGGCTGCCAGCGGGCAGAGCGTCTTTCAGATCATGCTGACATTCAATACCTTGATGTCGCTAGCCTACGGCCCTCCAGCGTTGCTGGGGTTGGTGGTGCGCCGGACGCCTCCGTGGTCTGGGCTGGCCTCATTCGCGACCGGGCTGATTCTGGGCATGCTTGGTGCGTTCGTCTATCACTGGTCGCTGATTCAGCAGGTCGCGATTATTATCCCCGCGTCTTTCGGAGTGTTTTTCCTGTCCATGCTGTTCGACCGCGAAGATACGCCGGGGCGGGCGTTGCTGTTCAAGAACCTGAATACGCCCATCGATGTTGCCACGGAATTGAAGGATTCCGCCGACTTCACCGCCCCGGTATTCCGCTTTCTGAGCCGCACGATTTCCCTGATTGGATTGCTGAGTCTGGTGTTGCTCTTCACCGCGCCGCCCAATCAGCGGATCACGGTTCTTTGGTTTGCGGGGCTCACGATTGCAGTGGGAGGGGCTCTGTGGTTCGTGCGCGGGTCCGCGAACGTCGCGCGGCCGGAGTCGGAAAACAGTGGATCAGCCATTCCGGCGCAGCTTGAATAGTCGTCGAAGGTGATCGAGGAAACATGACTCGTCTTGGACTAATCGGTTGCGGAGCACATGCGGAGAGCGGGCATGCGATCCCACTTGCCCGATATAAAGCCGCGCACCCTGAGGAACTCGTGCTGGCTGCGGTTTGCGATCTGCGGATGGAGCGCGCGCAGGACTTCAGCAGAAGATACGGATTTCTGAAGGCTTATCGAGATGTCGACGAAATGTTGGCACGGGAAAATCTCAACAGCTGCATTGCTGTGGTGCCACCAGAAAACATTTCTGAACTCGGAATCAAACTGCTGAGCCGGGGTATTGCTTGTGTCGTGGAGAAGCCCCTCGGATCATCACTGGCCGAAGCGCAGGCACTCCGGAATTCCGCTGCCACAAGCAAAACTCCGAACATGGTTTCCGTGAACCGCCGGTTCATGCCGCCTCTGAATCGAGCGATTGAGTGGACTCACCATGCCGGGCGCCTTCGCTACGTACGCTGCATTCTGGCCCGTCACGATCGAAAAGAACCCGACTTCCTCTGGGCCACAGCGGTCCACGCGGTTGATACTCTGCGGTATATCGCGGGGCAGGTTATCGCATTTGATCTGCACACGATGAACACGCCTTCAGGAGCGACTCCGTGGCATGCCGTAGACCTGCAATTCGAGAACGGAGTTTCTGGGCGTGTCGATGTGTTGACCACAGCCGGGATGTTGGAAGAAACCTATGACCTGTTTGGCGACGGCTTTCGGGCGTCGGTCACTTGTCCATTCGGTGCGCAACTCGGGTGGCGCTGCTTCCGCGACGGCGGACTTGTCGAGGCGGAAAACGTTCCCGCTGAAACTCCCGAAGATATGGTGAATGGTTGCTACGACGAAGCTGCGGCGTTCCTTGAAATGTTAAGCCGGGGCACTATAAAGCCCTCGATCGCTGAAGTTTTTCCGTCGGTGGAACTCTGCTTCGCGATCGCCCGGATTGCGAACGAGCGTGCAGCTCGCTAACGAACCTCAGCGGCAAACTTACTTATAGACCACAAACATCACACGCCTTTTCGCCAGCCCCGATCGCTCTCTCCTTTGAGTTCCAATGTGATAGAGCCGTCTGCGTTGACTGGCTGTTCACATGCCCACGCGATCGGTTTCTTCACACCGCTGCGAATTTCAAGCTGGGCTGAAAGATTGAGCTTGCCACTGTACCCTTTAGGGAGCAGAAACGACGCTTGACGCAGGCCGCCGCCGTGGGGATGTCCTGCATCGAGTGATCCTTTCAAATTGATTTTGCCGTCGGGACTCTCCAAGTGCAGCCACAGCACGCCCGGAACCCCAGACACTCCGCGGTTGCTGACGCAGACGACGACTTCGTACGTGTCATATCTCTTTCGCTGCCATACCCAGGCAGGCCGTAAACGGTATCCCATGTTGGCGCGGAGACGCTCGAACCCGCGTGGATACATCTCGTTATAGCGCGCCAGATTGTCGGCTTCGGTCCACAAGGCCCAGTAATTCGCGCGCAAGTCCAAGACGTGCAACATGTAATTTTCCAACTCGTTGACTCCGGCTACGTCCAGCTTCAGTTTTGTGGTGTCGTACTGTCGGAGGTAACCATCTTCGAGGATGGCCGCGGCCCAGGGCGGGCGATTCGCCAGCTCGTCGATCTGAATCGGCTCCTCGACAATAATGCTGTCCGATCGCATCCATGCGCCGGCGCGCACGGCCATGTCCATTACAGTGCGATTGCCGACGTTGCTGATATCCGGCTGCGTGTTGACGGCCAGGGGCATCTTCTTCCACGTATCGAGTTGACGCGCCGTCATGTTCACGAAGGTTCGCTCCGCGGTGAGATAGTCCGGGAAGGGATTGGGGAAGTTGCCGGTATGTCCTTCGCCCCAGAATCCGTACTGCATCAGATCCATCCATTCAATCAGAGGATTGCCCTCAAACTCCGCAGCCAATAAATCATTTAACTCCGCGAATGCTTTTTGAAATTCGGGATCGTCATAGCGAGGTTCTCGGAATTGGGCATCGCCCTTGCCCGGGATGCGTCCGATGTTCACCAGCGGAATTCGCTCGCGCAAGAATGGAGGAAGGGCAACCTGTTCCGGCTGGAACGAATAGTTCGATAACTGAATGCGGAATGCAACGCGAAGTCCCTTGCGCTTGGACGCGTCCATCGTCAGAGCCCAAACCGGATCGAGATCGAGCCGTCCGGGGCGAGATTGCACGTTGCGCCAATCGCAGCGAATGTACAAAACGTCGACGAAGGGCAGGCTGGAGATTTTTTCTACATGCTGTTCCAGTGTTTCCCGGCCGGCGCGCGCGGCCAGCGACGGCCCACTCTCTTCCCAGCAGTAGCCCACGAGACCGAGCCCTGGATTTCGCAATGGTTTTTCTGAGGCTGTGGTAAACAAAATGGTTTGCCAGCCCTGATCCTGATCAATATCAAACGGTCCTTGGTTCAGACGCTCTCTAGGCGATTGCGGGAAGCAGATTGGATCGTCCGCAGTTGCGACCTGTGCAAAGTTCAGGCAACTCAGAGCCGGGAGAGCTAGCGCGCTTTTAAGTAGGTCTCTACGATGCATGCTGATTCCTTCTTGACGCGAATGGTCCACTGCAATTTACACGTTAGATGACTTCAGATGTAGCGCCAGGCTACCGGCACCCTCGCTGACGGAAATATCGGCGCAACTGTTGACGACGAAGTCTGCTCCCGCGCCGCGCAACTCAGTCTCCGAAAATGTTGTGCACAGCGCGACGACACGAGCCCCTGCAACTTTCCCGGACAGAACGCCCGTGGGAGCGTCTTCACAAACGACGCAGTCGGAGGCGAAGAAGCCGAGTTTGGCGGCTGCTTTGAGAAACGGTTCGGGATCGGGTTTGCCACGAGTCACATCGGTCGCAGTCACGATGCTAGCGGGAATGGGCAATCGGGCGGCGCGCAGCCGCGCTTCCGCCAAGCCCCGTGTGCACGAAGTCGCGATCGTCCAGCAATGGGGAGGGAGGCTCGTCAAGAGTTCCATTGCTCCTGGCAGCACGACGATTCCTTCCGTGTCATCGATTTCCCTGCGCTCGACCTCGCGGTTTTCCGATGCGTGGTCGGCATCGGGAAGAAAATGCCTGACCGTACTCAAACTGGGCCGGCCGTGGGCGTGGGCCACGACAACGTGGGGGTCAAGGCCGTGCTCGATCGCCCACCGTGACCAAACGCGCTCGACCGCTGGGGTGGAATCAATCAGGACGCCATCAAGATCAAACAAGAAGGCACTACACAGAGTCGCTTTCCTCTCGCCGCCGCTGGAGGATTCACGTTCCCGCGTTCGTTCTACTGAATTCAATTGATTCTCCGTTTGCTTTCGTTTACTGTACCATTGCTTTTCTTTAATTGCTGTTTATTGCGATGTCTTTTTCTTTTGATCTGCCATTTCTGTCGCAGGCCGAGTGGCTAGGCTGCCTCTCCGAAGCCGAGCCAGCAGCAAGGGAATTGCTGGAACGAAGCGACGAGGACCAGCGACGACTGGGATATTTCCACACCTTCCGCGAAATTGCCCAGCAGCCTTCGGCTTGGGAGGGCGCCACGTCGCCGGTGAACTTTGCTTTTGTTTCGTCATTTGTCTTCATTTACTATTCTTTGTTTACTTTTAGTGTCGAATGTGATAGAAAGCTCCGCGACAGAAAGTCACCGCAATTCTTGGGGGATCACTATGAAGTCAGTGAAGTGCTTAGCGTTACTGCTCACCCTGCTAACAGCGTTGGGCGCCGCCCATCCAGTGTTTGGGCAAGGAACTGACTTGGGCACAATCCGTGGCACTGTGAAGGACGCGAGCGGTGCAGTCATTGCCAATGCAAAAGTGACCGCTACCGACCTCGATACGAACACCGCACGGCAGGCAAACACGAACGAATCGGGCGATTTCGAGATTTTTGGTTTGAAGTCGGGCCGCTACAAGGTATCGGTCGCTGCCGACGGAATGAGCACGGAAGATATTAACGATGTAGTTGTGACCGGAAGCTCGACCGTTGGGGTCAACGTCACTCTGCGTGTGTCAGCAGTCGGGGAAAAGATTGAGGTCTCGGCGTCAGGTGTGACCATTGATACCGAGAACCCAACCATCAGCGACACCATCGGCCATCAGTCGGTGATTGATCTGCCGCGTGATACGCGCGATATCTATTCATTCCTATATTTGAATCCAAATATCACGGGCGCGGACGAACCGGGAGATTTCAAGTTCATTGGTGGTCAAAGTTATGGTGGCAGTTTCTCGGTAGACGGGCAACGCTCGAACGGGGGAATATTCGGTTCACAAACTGACAGCAAGCCTTCACTCGAAGCAGTCGATGAACTGAACGTTCTGTCGAATAGTTTTAGCGCCGAATTCGCGGGTACAGCGAACATCCGCATCACCACTAAGCGCGGGCAAAACCAGTTTCATGGCTCGGTTTTCTATAACAATGCCAATTCGGCCTTGGCTGCGTTGTCGCTGCAGGATCTTGCCGGGATCGCCGATTTTCAGCCGAACGCATTTGCTTCGAAATATCCGACGCCTTACTTCAACATCAACGACCTGGGAGGATCTCTCGGTGGCCCTGTGAAAGGCCTAAAGCGTACGTGGTTTTTTGCAGCTTACGAACGCGACTACGACGTTTCGCCCGTGAACATCTCGACGACAAAACTTGCTCACCCGTCGCTTTGGACCGGAAATTTTTCCGGGATGACGGACACTAGTGGGTCTTCGCCTGTCTACAACGAACCCGACGTGCCAGCCAGCGTCGTGCTCACACCGCAAGAGATCGCGGACGATACGGTCGGTGGCGCCGGCCAGCAGTTTCTACAAATACCGTCCCGGCTCTTGAACCCGTCGGTGCAAACTCTGATCACCAAATACTTTCCGCACATCGGCGTAACGGCGCCGATTGATCCGACGACCGGGAGGATCTTTCCGAGCTTCCAGACTCAGTTGCCGGGACGGGATACGCTGGATACCGGTTCTCTGCGCATCGACCATGACTTCAGCGACAAGGACCACGTTTACGCCAGCTACAACACGTCAGCGGACACTAGCGCGACGAATCCGGTTGTCTCCCCATATACCGGACTGGGCCTCACGCAGAACAATCGTCAAAACCAGACCGTGCAACTTTCTTACACGCGTGTTTTTAACTCGACTCTGGTCAACGAAGCGCGCGGTGGATTCAACAAGCAGAATCTGCTGGAACATAGCAACACGACGTTGCAGGGTTTCCTTTCCGGCATCGGTTTCGACGCGGCTGATATCGCTGCTTATGGTTCGGTGGTGGGACAGTTTGCGCTCAGCACCTTCGGGCATCCCGCCGTCAGCTTCAACAACACCTTTGCGACTTTCACCAATGGTGGACGCAACACATATCGGCCGCAGAATCAGGATCTGATCACTTTCGGAGATACTCTCACGTGGGTGCGGGGAAAGCACAACCTACGGATGGGCGCGGATTTCGTTCGCAATCAAGCCGTGGACGGGTTCGCTCTGAACCGCGGTAATCCGCGAGGGTCGATGACTTATACGAATCCCACTACCTGTGTCGCCGATCCATGCGTCGACTCGAATGCGGATCCGTTTGCAGACTTTCTAATGGGCTTACCCCCGACTAGCGCGAGCTATGTGTTGCAGGCGCGCCCTCCCATGAATGTCTATAACTGGGAGGAAGGATACTTCGGTCAGGACGACTGGAAGGTTTCATCAAGGCTCACCTTGAACTTGGGTCTGCGCTACGACTTAGTCACGCCCTTTATTGAGAAGGATGATCTGCTTATCAACTTCAATCCCACAGGTGCAAATCCAAACGGAAATCCGGGAGTGTTCATCATTCCTTCGGCGAAGACGTTGCCCTACCTGGACACGCGGATCGCGAACTATGGATATGTCACTGCTTCGCAGGCCGGCTTGGGCCGCGGTCTTGTTCACACAGACAGGAATAATTTTGCTCCTCGCCTGGGTTTTGCGTACAAATTGGGGGACAAATCTGTGATCCGCGGGGGTTGGGGCGTCTTTTATCCCACGTCTGCGGCGCAGGGAATCCGCGATGCCATCGGAACCAATCCATTCAACCAGGGAGTCACCTCGAGAACTACTCTGGAGGGATGGCCAACAGCAACGCAGGATGGGATTAGTCCCATCACCGGCGGAACGGTGCAAGGCTTTGGCAATTCTGTTACCGCCAACGCCGTACCGATAAACATCCAGACACCCCGAATTCAGCAATACAACGCCACCTATGAACGTGAGATTGTTCGCGATGGAACGCTGCGCCTGTCGTATCTCGGGACGCACATGAGCGGGTTGATTGCTGGCAAAGACCTCGATGAACTCGCTCCCAACAACACTCCGTTCGGCACAACCCAAGGGGATGGCGTCACGATTTGTGATCCGACTCAGGGAGACTGCGCTTATTCACCTCAGGATTTGGCTCGACTGCCCTTTCCGGTGGTCGGAGAGTTCTTACTGACCTACGGGAACTTCGGGCATGCAAATTCCAACTCCTTCCAGACCGAATTCACACGGCGTTACAAAAGCGGCTTTATGTTGGATATGTCCTACACGTACCTCGATCAGAAAAGCAGTGCCTTGGACACAGCGAACTCCAGTTTAGGAGGAATCGCCTACAACCCGTTTAGCCCCAACTCGGATTACGGCACCGATGGTTACGTCTCCAAGCACCGGTTCATCGCCTATGGGCTTTACGATCTACCCATCGGACGGAGCCACAGGATTGGCCATTCCTTCTCAAGGCTGGCTGACACGCTGATCGGCGGATGGCAGACGACGTTCAACATGTTTGCGAAGTCCGGACAAGGCTTTACCCCGTTCTGGATCTGCGATGACTGCGATCCGGTAGAGCCGGGGAACATTGCAGTGTCGTCGATCGATGCGGTGGGAGATTTCAATGCCGAGCCTTCCTTCAGGCCGTTGATCGTAAACAACCACATCAACACCGGAAAAAAGGGAAGCAACGCCATCATCTGGAATGCCAGCTCATTCGGTCTGCCCTCGGTTGGATCGGATCTCCTGAGCAATCCAGCGGTTGCCAAGAGAAACATGCTGACGGGGCCTGGAGCATGGGGCGTGAATCTAGGTATTCACAAGGCCTTCGCAATCGGGGATCGCGTGGTTGCGACCCTGGGAGCTGATTTCGACAACATTTTCAATCACCCCTTGCTCGCACCTGATGCCGACTTCGGCGGCGGTGGGGGCACATTCTCGCAACTTGGCGACTTTAATATTAGGGTTGACCAAACCACCGGAGCAGTGCTGCCGATTGCAGCGTCCGACGTGAATATCAATCCTCTTTTTGGCCAGCTGACAAATAGTTTCGAGCAGGAAGGCGTGCTCAGTCAGCGGACCATTCGCCTGCGATTGCGAGTCACTTTCTAGCCCCCGACACCAGGCGGCATGCAGTTGGGGAAACGCAAGCTTGCGCACACTTGAGTTAGTGCGCGCAACAGCCTCAGGAACCGATGAAACTCCATATCCTGCGCGTATTGTTCGTACTGGTGTGCTTGACTGCCGCTTTTGCGGATCGGCCTGGTGGATTTCGCGTCATAGGACCGGGCGGCGGCGGAGCGATGTTCAATCCCACCATCAGCCCGCACGATCCGAATACCGTGCTGATTTCCTGCGACATGACCGGCTCCTACATCACCCATGATGGGGGACAAACATGGCGCATATTTAACTTGCGCGGCGTCGTGAATTTCTTTGTCTTCGACCCGCTCGATCCGAAGACGATTTACGCCCATGCTACGGGATTGTGGCGCAGTACGGATGGCGGCGAACGGTGGGATCTGATTTATCCCAGTCCTTCCTCGGTCCAGGGAGTGAAGATGAATTCGGATCACTCCGACGAGACGATTCTTGCCGATCCGGATCCGTTGAGTGAGATCGCGGCCTTGGCGATTGATCCTTCCGACTCCAAGATTCTTTACGCCGCCGCTGGGACGAAGGAGAGCCCTGCGCTCTTTGTGTCGCGTGACTACGGAAAGAGTTGGGAAAAACAAGTGAGCTTGCCTGTTGTTCCCCGCCATATCTGGGTGGACCCGAATTCCGCGGGCGATCACCGCAGGTTGTTTCTGGCAAGCCAACATGCGGTCACAGTCGTGAGTCGTGGAGAAGCGCGCAACTTCCCGTTCCCGGCGCCTGTCAGTGACGTCTCGATGGGTTTTGGTTCGGGGACGCAAGCGACGATTTATGCTACCTCGGAGCAGGGCGTCTACGTTTCGAATGACGCAGGGGCGAATTGGCGCAAGAGTGAGCTGCCGGGTGCAGGAGCAAAAGTGCGCGCCATCGCGACCAGCTTGCGCCATCCTGAGACGGCATACGTTTCTTACGATCAGCTGAAGGCCGATGGAGCGTCATGGATGGGCGTGGCCAAGACCACCAACTCTGGCTCCGACTGGAAGTTGGTTTGGAAAGAAGCAAGGGTGGCGGCCAAAAACGTGAAGGACGCATGGATTACCGAGCGTTTTGGGCCCTCCTGGGGAGAGAATCCTCTAACGCTTACGGTAGCTCAGCAGGATGCAAATTTGGCGTATGCGACGGACCTTGGAAGGACCATGCGGACGGTTGATGGAGGCGCAACGTGGGTCGCGGTCTACTCCCGCAGAGTAGACGACGCGGGATGGACGAGCCGTGGTCTTGATGTCACCACCAGCTACGGAATTCATTTCGACCCGTTCGATTCGAAACGGCAGTTCATTACTTACACCGATATCGGACTTTTTCGCAGCGAAGACGGCGGCGTCTCGTGGACCAGTTCAACGGCTGGAGTGCCTAGGGATTGGATGAACACAACGTATTGGGTCATATTCGACCCCAACGTGCGCGGCCGGATGTGGAGCGTGAACAGCTGGACTCACGATCTTCCTCGCCCCAAGATGTGGCGGCATAACTCAGTCCTACGTTACAAAGGCGGCGTTTGCCGCAGTGATGACGGAGGAAAACACTGGACGAAGTCCAATACTGGGATGGATGAGACTGGTGCGACTCACATCCTGCTCGATCCCACCAGCCCGGTGGATGCGCGAGTGTTGTACGTCGCCGGCTTTGGTCGAGGAGTCTACAAGAGCTCGGATGGTGGACGCACTTGGGCGCTGAAGAATAGCGGAATTACGCAAGAGCAGCCCTTTGCGTGGAGATTGGCGCGCAGTTCGAATGGGACCTTGTACGTAGTGATAGCGCGACGGTCGGAGGATGGAAGCATCGGCAATGCGGGCGATGGCGCCCTATACCGGTCGACCGATGGTGCGGAGCATTGGGTGCCTGTTTCATTGCCGGAGGGAACGAATGGACCGAATGGTCTCGCGATCGATCCGGAGTCGCCAGATCGTCTTTACCTCGCCGCCTGGGCTCGAGCGACCGGTGAACATGGAGATGGGGGGGGGATTTTTCTCTCGGAGAATGGCGGCAAGAGCTGGAACCAGGTGCTCGACAAGGATCGCCACATTTACGATGTCACCATTGATCCGAAAGACTCCAGTGTGATCTACGCGGTTGGCTTTGAATCATCGGCCTGGAGATCGCCAGACCGCGGGCTGCATTGGACCCGCATTCCAGGATTTAACTTCAAGTGGGGACACAGGGTGATTCCTGACCCCTTGCATCACGATGAAATCTATATCACGACATTCGGCGGTAGCGTGTGGCATGGTTCGATCGATGGGAAACAGGGGAGCACGGACATCGCAACCCCGGTGCTTGATCCCGGGCAGTAGACGGAGGAGGTAAGTGATCAATCGGCGTCAATGGCTGTATGGAATGGGCCTGGTGGCGGGGGCTGGAGTGCAGGTTGGCAAGGCTGTCGGTAGTTCGTCCGAGAAAGAGCCGCAGCCCGCACCGCTGGAGCTTTCGCAGTACGAGCCAAGAAGTATGCTCCGCGTGCACGAGTCGCACGTAGTTCGTTCGAGATTTCCACTCATCGACTTTCACACGCATATCTCCGGCTCAACAAAATCGGAGAAAGGTGTGGAGCTTTCGCCTGATCGCGAATACTTCGGAACTCCTCAAGACCTACTTGCGGTGATGGACCGCAAGAACATTCAGGCGATGGTCAACCTGACTGGCGGCTACGATCAGGGGCTTGCCGAAGCTGTGAGCAGATACGACCGCGCATATCCTGGCCGTTTTTATACCCTTACGGAGCCCTCGTATTCCCGTTTCAAGGAGCCGGATTACCCAAAACTACAGGCACACGCCATTGAGCAAGCGCATCGCGGCGGCGCGCGGGGCCTGAAGATTCTCAAAACCTTGGGACTCTATCTTCGTGAAAACATCACTTCAGGTTCGTTGGTGAAAATCGATGACGCGCGTTTTGATCCCATGTGGGACGCCTGCGGGCAGCTAAATCTCCCGGTAGCGATTCATATTTCGGATCCGATTGCGTTCTTTACCCCCACCGATCGCTTCAACGAGCGCTACGAGGAATTGAATAATCATCCGGACTGGTCGTTCTATGGTGGGGACTTTCCCGGTAATGACGAGTTAATCGCCGCTCGCAATCGAGTCATCGCGCGACATCCCAAGACGCAGTTCGTTGTGCTGCACGTCGGAAACTTCGCAGAGGATCTGCAAAACGTGTCGGAGAATCTCGACCGCTATCCAAATATGTTCGTTGACCTTGCAGCGCGCATCGGAGAACTTGGGCGCCAGCCGAGAACCACGAGAGAGTTCTTCGACAAATATCAGGACCGGATTCTTTTTGGCACCGATGCGACCCCGCACGGCGACGAGTTTCCGCAGCAGGTCTTCAATGACAAGCTGTATGAAATCTATTTTCGTTTTCTCGAAACCGAAGACGAATACTTTGACTACGCTCCGGCCAAAGTCCCGCCGCAAGGCCGCTGGAGAATTTACGGGATTGGGCTGCCGGAAACGATCCTGAAGAAGGTGTACTACGAGAACTGTGCCCGGATATTGCGAATTTAGATGCGACGCTATTTCAATCTCTTTCTCGTCCTGACTTTGGCGACGCTGTCGCGGGCGCAAGTACGTGTGTGGGAAGGGACGCTCACTCTGCCCACTTACGAAGAGGGAATGCCCGATCCAAATCCGCCCTTCGATCAGTTCACGAACAACAAGTTTAACTATCCGTACGTGCTGCGAGAGAATCTGACGAATCGGCGCGTGAATCACGCTTGGCGCGCAATCTATCTCGAAAATGAATACCTGAAATGTTCCGTGCTGCCTGACATTGGCGGGCATCTCTACACATGTATCGACAAACTTTCGGGGCAGTCGATGTTCTACGCCAACACCTCCATCAAGAAGGCGGATGTCGGCTATCGGGGGGCATGGGCGGCATTCGGCATCGAGTTCAACTTTCCTGTTTCCCACAACTGGGTGAGCATGTCGCCGGTGGATTTCGCCTTCCATAAAAGTGCGGATGGCAGTGCATCCGTGATCGTGGGGAACGTGGATCGCGTTTACGGAATGGAGTGGACTGTCGAACTAGTGCTTCGGCCCAAGTCAACGCTCCTCGAAGAGCGCGTCGCCCTCAGTAACCGCAGCGACGTGAGGCATCGCTTCTATTGGTGGAACAATGCGGCCGCGCGAGTTTCGAACGATTCGCGAATCGTCTACCCGATGCGCTTCGCCGCCAGCCACGGTTTCACAGAAGTCGTTCACTGGCCCGTCGATGAGGACGGCCACGACCTGAGCGTCATTCGCAATCATGTTCACGGCGCCGTATCCCTTTTTGTGCACGGAAGCCGCGAGGAGTTCATGGGCGTTTGGCAGCCCGCGACCAGAACTGGCACGGTGCACTTCGCTCAGTATGAGGATCTACCCGCCAAGAAAATATGGTCGTGGGGTGTGGATGAAGAGGGCATGGACTGGCGCAAGGCCCTCTCCGACGACGACAGCGGGTACATTGAAATCCAGGCCGGCTTGTTTCGCAATCAGGAGACTTATGCTTTCCTGGCACCGCGCCAGTCCATCCATTTTTCGGAGTATTGGATGCCGGTGCGGGAAATTGGTGGCATCTCGCGCGCCAATCTTGCGGGAGTGCTTAGTCTTGCGCGGCATGGCGATGCGTTGGTTGCAGGATTCAACGCCAATCGTGATCTGCCTAAGGCCACCGTTTCCATTTTGAACGGCAACAGTCGATTATTCACCGAGAGAGTTGATCTCGCTCCGAAGCGCGCTTGGACCCACGAGCTTCCAATTCCCGATTCGCAGACTAAGTACACCGTTGAAATTCGGGATGCATCGGGAGCGGTGCTGATCCGCCAGACAGAAGGCGAATACGACTGGACACCCGAGTCTGAAATTCGGGTTGGCCCTCAGCCCTCCTACTCAATGCCCGACCCAGAACACAGAACCTGCGATGACTGGATTCAACTTGGGAAAGACCTTGAGCTGAACGGGAAGAATCTTCAAGCGCTCGATACGTACAAGGAAACGCTGCGCAGGTTTCCAGATAGTTTCGCTGCCCTAAAATCGGCTGGGCGCCTGACCGCGAGCCTGCTTCGATTTGATGAGGCGAAGAAATTCCTTGAGCAAGTGCACGAGCGCGATACTACGGACCCGGAAATTTCTTATTACCTGGGGATTGCATACGATGGCCTCGGCGAAACGCGGCAGGCGCGGGCGGCATACGAAGATGCCCAGAGATTTGCTTCGTTTCGCGCGGCTGCTGGCCTGCGTCTCGGCGAGATGCTGGCCCGAGAAGGCGATCTAGCTGAAGCAGAGGGGCACCTGAACGAAGCCGTTCGATCTGCACCTGACGATGTGCGCGCAACCGAAGAATTGGTGGCGATAAAAATCGCATCCGGCAAGGTGGAGGAAGGGAAGATGCTGGCGCGTCAGGGAATCGCCCGTTTCCCGCTCAGCTATCTTCTCAGTGAAGAACTCGGCGAACCGAATCTCAAACAACTTGCAAATGACACGACTCGGGTGCTGAATCTTGCCACGCAGTACATGCGCCTCGGGTTATACCAAAGGGCGCTGACAGTGGTCTCGCGGGATTATCCTTCGCCGCAGCCTGATCAGACAGAACCGGGCGCGCTCTCGCCCGGCGCCAGCCCGATGATCGCGTACTTCCGTGGGTATTGCCGCGAGCATCTCGGGCAGTCCGGAACCTCCGACTACAACGTCGCGTCGAAACTGTCGACTTCCTACGTTTTTCCGAACACGGCTGAAGAACTTACCGTCCTGAGCAGTGTCGTGCGCACAAACCCTGATGATCCTACCGCGGAATATCTATTGGGCACGTTGGATTTTTCCCGGGGATTGACCGACTCGGCAATAGAAGAGTGGCAGCTGTCTCGCAAGGTAGAGCCGCAAATTCCCGTCCTCGACGCGAGCCTCGGTCTGGCTCTGCTGCACGAGAAACATGACTCTGAGCGAGCCCTGTCTGTTTTTCGCGACGGACTGCGGAACGATGTCACTAATGTCACGGTATATCTGGGAGCCGACCAGGCTCTCAGTTTGTTGTCGAAACCCGCCAGCGAACGAGTGCAAGTTTTGGAGAAATATCCAAACCTCGCGGATGCCCCTTCTAGCCTGATTTTCGAACTGATTCTCAATCTAACCGAGGCCGGCGATTTTCAACGCGCCGAGAGTCTGTTCCATAACCGGTTCTTTCCACGCGAAGAAGGCGGCACGAACGTGCGCCAGGTTTGGATCGAAGTTGAACTGCAAAAGATGATTGCGTTGGCACGAGACGGCCACTGCGACGACGCTCTGGCTGTAGCAGTGCAGTTAGGTGCGCCTGTGCCCGATCTTCCATTTACGCATGACGGGCTGGAACCTATTCTGGAATCCGCGCGGACGAGTTATCAACTGGGCTCTGTTTACGCGAGCTGCAAAAAGCCCGAAGAGGCGGCAAAGGAATTCCAACTGGCTTCCGCAGCGTCCGCTCCTGATCAAATCGTGTGGGCCTGGCGGGCAGCTCAGAAATTACCCGGATTTGACGGGACCCAATGGGAGCAGCGCCTGCAAGCCGCTCTCGCACAAGCAAAGAGTCGCAGCGACACCAGCAGCTATACCAGTTGGTGGGACTACGCGGCTGGCGCCCTGGCAAGCGCATTAGGCGATCAGAAAGAAGCGAACCAGCGATTTCAGAATGCGCTTCTGCTTCCTGACCGGATGCTGGCGTACCACTTCACACGAATGGAGCGTGCTGAAGCTGCGCCGTAGTTCTACGCGATTCGCCGAGAAGGAATCAATGGTCGACGCAACTTTCAAGTGCAGTTAGCACGAAGCAGGGAATGACGAGGTTAAATGAATAAGGTGTCGCAATCTAAGATAGAAGTTCTTGCAGATAAATATTCTTTAGGGCAGGCCGCAGCCGACCAAGCCGCAGGCATTCTTCGTCGAGCGCTGAGCAATCAGGGAAGCGCCCGCCTTGTAGCCGCAACCGGGGCGTCTCAATTTGAATTCCTGGATGCCTTGACCAAGGCGCCCAACATTGACTGGAGCCGGGTCGAACTTTTTCATTTGGACGAATACGTCGGCCTGCCTTCTACTCATCCCGCAAGTTTTCGCAAATATCTCTTCGAGAGATTGATTCACAAAACCGGAATCACAAAGCATCACTTGCTTGACGGTGACGGCGACCCGGAAGGGACGGTTAGAAAAATTGGGGCCGAACTTCAATCGAGGCCGGTGGATGTTCTTTTTGCTGGAATCGGAGAGAATGGACATTTGGCGTTTAACGATCCTCCGGCCGATTTTCAAGTGGCTGATCCGTATCTGATCGTTGATCTCGATGAAGCATGCCGCCAACAGCAGGTGAATGAAGGTTGGTTCTCGGAGCTAGCGAATGTGCCGAAGAAAGCGATTTCAATGTCGGTGCAGCAAATCTTGCGTTCCAAGGAGATCATCGTAGCAGTACCGGACACGCGGAAAGCTCGCGCGGTGAAGGCGTGCCTTGAAGGAGACATTAGTCCGATGATGCCGGCTTCGATTCTGCGCACTCACCCGAATGTCACTATTTACCTCGATACGGATTCGGCTGCGCTCTTAAGTTCGGGAGTTCAAACGGCCACATAATTTGGCGAATATGCCCGCATCTGAGCAAGCCACTGAGCCAAACCTGCGGCCCATCCGCAACTTGCGCTGGTGGATTGGCGCTGTTTTGTTTGCGTCGACTGTCATTAACTACATCGACCGCCAGACGTTGTCCCTGCTCTCTCCATACCTAAAGGGACTCTACCATTGGACGAATTCAGACTATGCGAATCTGCTCATCGGCTTTCGCATTGCGTATTCGATTGGCCAAAGCGTATGTGGACGGCTGATGGATCGCGTCGGCACGCGGCGAGGCTTGAGCCTTTCCGTCCTCTGGTATTCAATCGTGTCTATGGCCACTTCATTGGCCGGTGGATTTTACAGTTTCGCAACATTCAGATTTCTTCTGGGGGCAGGCGAATCTGCCAATTGGCCGGGCGCGACCAAGGCCGTCTCGGAATGGTTCCCGAGGCGGGAGCGAGCGCTCGCCACAGCGCTGTTCGACAGTGGTTCATCGATCGGAGGAGCGATTTCTCCGTTTATCGTATTCGCCATCTTCAACCATTGGGGCTGGCGTCCGGCATTCGCGGTTCCCGGAATGTTGGGTTTTGTGTGGCTGCTAGTCTGGCGTCGCGTCTACCATTCGCCCAAAGATCACCCGCGCCTGAGCAACGAAGAGCGGCAAATGATTCTGGCGGATGCGGCTATTACGGATAGCCCGCTTGAAAAGCCTCGTTCCAGATGGATCGACCTTTTGAAGCTTCCGCAGACGTGGGGAGTGATTATTGCGAGATCGTTTACCGACCCGGTTTGGTTTTTCATTGCGGATTGGTTCCCGATCTACCTTGTGGCGAAAGGGATTCCAATCAAGAGCGGGTTGATTGCAATCTGGATCCCCTTCATCGCCGCCGATCTCGGCAATTTCTTCGGAGGAGCCACGTCCGGCTACCTAATCCGGCGCGGCTGGTCGCTGGGCGCAGCCCGCAAGGCTTTGGTGGTTTTCGGTGGGATTGGAGTGACTTTGCTCATTCCGACGGTTCTTACCGTCAATCTTGCGTTGATCAGCCTCCTGTTTGCTCTCGCGACATTTTGCTATGCCGCATTCTCGACGATTGCGAACGTGCTGCCCTCCGATCTCTATCAGAGCGATTCCGTGGCCTCGGTCAGTGGACTTAGCGGAATGACCGCGGGAATCGGGACGATTATTGCATTCAAGCTGGTCGGATACTTCTCCGATGCGAACCAGTCACTGGCCACTCACTCCTTCGACAAGATCATTATCGTGGCCGGACTTGTGCCTTTGATCGGAATGATTCTCGTGCTGGTTCTGGTTCGCAACACGCGAGCAACGAAATGGGGGCTCGTCCGCCCGATATAGCGGGCGACAAGATGGCAGGCCGCTAGTGAATGTATGCCCCACCCGGGAGCAGATACTGAATCGGCCACAGCTCGCGCTTCTCGACAACTAGATCGGACCATTTCATGTGGGCACCGGGTTCCGGAATTTGTTGTACCCGAGGCAGCGTTCCCGCAATTGCATTTACCAGAGTAAATCCTTCCTCGTCGCTCGCGACGGAGAAGTCTCCCGCATGCAGCTTTAAACGTGAGAAACGAGTCGCGATCTCAGCATCTTCGATCATCTGCAAGAAGTAGGGTCTGCCCGTCAGGAGCGAGTTGTAAACGTAGTCTGCTAACACGCTGGAGAGCGGATTAACGTAGGCGCGGTCGAAATCGAGCTTCGCGAAGGATGGATCGTCTTCCGAGACGGCCTTGTAGGGCATTCGCGTCTCGCCGAGCCCGCGAAAATCGAAGGTGATGATATCGAAGCCGGCGTCCAGGTACTTCCTGATTTCGGGCCAGTCGTCTGCCCTCGCCTTGCCGTTTTTGCTGAACCATAGCAACCAGTGGCGACCTTGGCTCGCGGTCTTGTGGATGTGCAACAGGGGCATAACGAGATTGCGGCTGTGCCGCAAAACGTAGCGATCGATAGACGTGTCTTCGAATGTCGAAGTTCCCGCACTCTCCCACGCGATGTCGCCCTCGGTCGGCGTTAAGCCGCGATATCGGCTAACCTTCCAGGTAGCGATGCCGGGATAGTTGCGGCCCAAATAGAGCTGCCGGAGGGATCCACCCGTTCGCGTTTCGTGCTCTGTGTAGTAGTCGCGGATCACATCCATCAGCGACCTTGCGTCTTCGAAGTCCAGCATCACCTGGCCGGTGCGCGTGCATTGGACCGTGTTCTCATCCAAATCTTTTGCCGGGGCGAGCGTGTGTCTCGCTGCTAGTTGGTTGAAATGATCCAGAAATTCTAACGCGGCCTCCTGATTTTCGTCGGAGTACTGGTGACCGTGATAACCCTCCGCCAGCGCGATGCGATCCGCATGTCCGAAACGGCTATATAACTTCGACACTTCATGGAAAGTCTTGTGCGTGCCTTCAATCGGAAAGAAGTCGAGTGTCGCCGCAGCAACGAGGACCGGGCGCGGGTACATCAGCAGCAAGAGCCCGGCATTGTCGACGCCGTTCGATATCATGCCGTACAAGTCCTGCTCAGGATCGCTGTCCGGATCCTTGAATATCCGATTGTGAATTCGCATGGGCAGCGAGGTGATGTAGCAGGAAATGGCGGCTACCTTGATGCGGGGTTCGAGCGCTGCGATGTGCATCGCCTGAAAGCCGCCTCCACTGGTGCCTGTGATGCTGATGCGCTCTGGGTCGACTTCCGGGCGCGTCAGCAGATAATCGAAGGCGCGCAGACCATCCCAGATTTCCCAACGCGCTAGGTTTGTGCCCGCCAGATAAGCCAGATTGCCGAGCACCGCGTGTTCCGCGCAGATCCGGTTGTAGCGGCTCTTGCCGGCTTTCGCATCCCAGAACTGGCTGCGTTCGCCCTGACCCACGGGATCCCAGCTGAGGACCACATAGCCGCGCTGCACCAGCCTTTGGCAAAGCGTCTGATAGTGCGCCTTCCCGTCCTCCGCATGACCGGCCGGGACCAGGATCGCAGGGTGTTTCGCATGCTCACCGACGTTGGGATCGTCAGGCACATAAAGAAGGGCCGTCACATGTATGCCCGGGAGGCTTTCGAAGATCAGCTTTTCAATGTGAAATCCGTCCATCGCAATGCGACCGGTGATGTGCGGGTGTAACGGAGCTCTTGTCGTGGGCATTCCGCCGAGCATGGTCAGAAGCTTCTGCCTTATTTCCTTCTGAATGCGAAACAGATCCTGCTCGGTGCGAATGCCATCCCAGACTTTCATCCTCTCCGCGTCTTCGCGCCAAGCCAAGTCAGTTTGATACTGGAGATAGGGCGTGATCTGCGGCCCAGTCGGAGCCACTGGCAATACCGAAAAGGCCTCCGGCGGCGGAGTCGATCCACCGAATGCGCTGAAGGCTGTCCAGACGACTACCATGAAGCATGGGAATATTCTGCTTAGTCGCCTTGGTAGGCTCTGGGAAAACGTTGTAGTGCTGGCTCTCACAGGACGTTTTCGTGAAGGTGAATGGGAGCCAGCAACGTGTGGCCAGATGAAACTTGCCGCACGCTTTCCCGGCGAATGAGTTCGGTTGGCATCATGAGCTGCTGGGGAGGAAGACTTGGTTCGTGAATTCGCCGCAGGGCAAATTCCGCCAAATGACCGCCGAGTTCTCTGGGAAATTCGCGCACCGTTGTAAGCCCTGGGTGCAACACTTCGCCGATCGTGTCGTTGAAGCCAGCAACACTGATGTCATCGGGAATTCGGATGCCAGATTCCTGCAACGCCTGGTACACGCCAGAAGCGGCCTGATCCGTGCCTGCAAAGAGCGCAGTGGGCCGCTCTCCGCTGGCCAGTAGAGCTTTCACTGCCAGGTAGCCGAGTTCGCGATCCTCGGAGCTGATCTCGCTGAAACGGGGTTCGAGATCGGCCTCCTTCATCGCTTGGCGGTAACCTGTGGCACAACGGGCGAACCAGGGAAGACGCTGGTTGCCGATGTACCAGATATTTCGGTGACCTTGCGCGATAAGATGACGAGTAATGTCGGTAGAGCCCCGGACATCATCCGTGAACACGCAGTCATATTGTTCGGGCTGCCACTCGCCGACAATGTTGTTGCCAACCAGAGAAAACGGAATCTTTCGCTCCGAAAGCGCTGCCAGAATACTGACTGAGTGTGTGCCTGTGAGAATGACGCCGCTCGGTCGATTGGATCGCATCAATGCTTCAGGAAGACGCAGACTTCCTAAAGGTGTGCTTAAGTCGAAACGAAAACTGATGAAGTGCAGATCCCAGTCATGCTGGGCGCAATACACTTCTGCCCCTAGAAGCACTTTCGACTGGAACTCGTTAACCGTGTCCCGATTGCCAAGTATGAAGGTGATGGTGCGATTTCTCTTCCCGGCGGTCAGGGTCACACCCAATTTTCGAGCAGCCGCTAGAACTGATGACTGTACGGAAGGGGTGACCTTGGCACTTCCATTCGCGATGCGCGAAACCACCGTCGTGCTGACTTTCGCGAGACGAGCTACCTCTCCGTAACGCTGAACCTCTTTTGAGTCGGAAGGCAACTCCGGACTCACTTCCAATTTGCGGACCGCTCCGCCATGAGATCGAACGACCATACCCTGTGAAGACAAGGCATCGAGATCTCCACGCGCTGTCACCGAAGAAACGGCAAAGCGTTCGACCAGTTCGCGGACGGTGATCTGTCCTTTTTGATCTATCAGTTCGAGGATCTTGCGCCGGCGTTGCTCCGCCAAGAGACGAGAGTCCCTTTTAGTTGTCATTAAAGTGGGATCCCTTGCAGGAGAGTACCTTCCTCTGGGTCTGCGTTTTCATTTTATACGTTGCATTGAGGGAAAACAAAAGAAAGCGATGGCGAAGCGGGAGTTTCTGATCCGTGAGTTGACCGCGAACGAGCCACAGTAGCGGGTCAGAGCACAGACTCGCGTCCTTCGCCTCCCGTGACTTAAAATGTGTCGGTAGCATTTGCTTGCGGCTACTTGTGTTTACTTGCGTAAGCGAGAAGCCTCTCTCTCCGCAATTTACGTATAGGTAAAAGTTTGCAGGCGAAGGAGCAATTGGAGAATGCAGCGGCGCGACTTCCTGGGAGGCGTGGCGGCCTCAATTCTTCTGGCGGTGACGAAGGGGACCGCCCAAGTCCCGACTCCGCGCCCTCATCTGCTGATCTCCAACACCGATCCCTTTACAGGTTTAGCACTGCTAAGAACCAGGTACGCCTATGGAATGCGACCGCCGGAAGATGTGGAGGGATGGGCTCTTTCGTGGCAACTCACGCGGCAAGAAAGCTTTGCGGAGAAGGCCGTGGCCGCGATGCGTGCCGGCCACATCACGAAGGGGATGAAACCTTCGCGTTCCTGGGTTGATTACGCCCGCTGGTCGCTGGCGTTCGATTGGCTTTCTGGATATCCCGGCTTCGAGCCCGCCTTACAGAATCGAATTGCAGATGAGTTAATGGCGGGTGCCGCGACGATGCTTGCGACCCCCGACTTCGCGGATCCTGGCAATTACTCGTACCACAATTATGCCGTACGCTATCTCGCATTGCCGGCATTTGTCTCCGCTGCACTGGATGGTTTCGCTGGCTGCAATGGCCGTTGCAGTTCGTGGCGTTCGCAGGTGACAAAGTGCCTCGCCAACGTTCTCGAAACGACGAATGTGGTCTCTCCCGAGGGCAGCTATCACGAGTCCATGGATTACATGCGAATCACATGGGCGAGTCTGACCTTGCTGGCTGAACTACAGCGCACGATTACCGGTATCGATCCTGCGCACAATTACTCCGTGTTTCGCAACATTGGAAACACCTACCTTTATAAGTTGCTCCCGGATGGCACGCCCTCGCGGGAGGGTGACAACGAATATCCAATTCTGGATTTGCGCGACACTTCCGTTCTCGGTTACGCCGTCAATCGATTTAAAGACCCGTACAGCGCGTGGCTTCTGCGCAAGAGCGGCTTCTTCCCAAAACAATGGACGATTCCAGTTCTCGAGTTCCTTTGGGATGATCCGGAAGTCACTCCGCGCGATCCAGCTCTAGCCAGTGAGAGCGAGTTGAAGCGGCAACATTATTTTCCGGGCGTAGGGCATCTGGTCATGCGCACTGGATGGAAGCCCGACTCGACCTGGATTGAATTCGATTGCGGCCCTTACCTGGCCAAACATCAGCATCTCGATCAGAACCAGATCACGATCTATCACAGTGGCTATTTGGCAATCGACAGTGGGGCCGACTACACCGACAGCGAAAGCCCTCACTATCTCAACTATTACCGGCGCACGGTCGCTCACAATTCCATACTCGTTTACGATCCGTCGGAGAAGTTCTTTTGGTCGCAGAACCTTCTGCCGGCGGCCAACGACGGCGGGCAGCGCATGGACTCCTCCCGCTTCTGGAACACGATCCGCAGCCCTGAGGATTTCGAGCGTACGCGGGATCTGTGGAATCTAGGCTCGATGCGCGTTGTGGACTACGTGCCCGGCCAATACCATTACGCGATGGGTGACGCCAGCAACGCCTATTCGCGGGAAAAGTTGAAGAAATTTACGCGCGAAGTTCTCTATGTACCTGCGCAAGATCTGCTCTTCGTCTTCGATCGGGTCGTCAGCACAAATCCATCTTTCAAGAAGGCATGGCTGCTGCATGGGGTCAACGAACCGAACGTGGACCAGGACGCAGGGCAGGGTACGCCGGAAGCGAAAGAATTCAAGAACGCTTCGACTTTTCGCTTCCGAGAGGGCTCGGGGGAGTTGTTGGTGCATTCTCTACTGCCGCGTGAGCGGATCATCACACGCCGCGGCGGCCCCGGCAATGATTTCTACACTCCAGGCGACGACCACGGGGGCTCGTGGGGAAGCGGCGAGAATTGGCCTCTGGAGCCGCAGGGAGGCGGGCCATTGCCGCAAGATCCGAACCTCCAGCACATGTGGAAGACTTTTTGGGGCGACGACTTTTCGAAAATTTCCCCTTCGAATCGTAAGAATGTGGTGCCGGGAGCCTGGCGCATCGAAGTTTCGCCGTCCATCCCCGCCGAGGAAGACTTCTTCCTTCACGTTTTCGAGATCGGCAACGATGGCGCCACTGGCAAAAAGCGCACCGAGTTGATTGACGGATCTAATTTTCAGGGTGCCGCCTCGGAGGCGGGTCCCTTTGTCTTGTTCAGTACTTCGGATAACGCGGCGCAGGGCGGGGAAGCTTCGTTGCCGGATGCGGCGGGCGATTCGCTCATCGTGTCGGGCCTGCTGCCGGAGACAGTCTATGAGCTGAGTTTTACCGGCCCAAATGTTTCTTCGTCGCCCTCCGCGGTGTTGCCAGGCGTTCTAGCCGATATGCTTCGCCTGCGGACCAACAGTAAGGGCGTGTTGCGGATTGAGAAGACCAACCTCGGGAATCTGCGTTTTCGGATCGCTCGAATTTAGATCCCTCAGTGTTTCCCATTCTGTTTCTTGCCGACGTCGACTGGAACTCCCCACCGATCGAAAAACTCTGCCTGTTTCTTTTGACTCGCTAGCCGATGCAACATTGTGCGGCGCCGCTTCGGAGAAATCGGATCCTCGTAGAGGGAGTTCCGAGCTTCCCCAAGCCAACGCAACCAGCGTTCCCATTCCGGCCCGAACTGGTTTTCCATCTGTTTGCGCAGTCGCTGAGCGAGTGCCCCACTGTGGCCGGCAGTTGAAATCGCTATTTGGAGGGGACCACGTCGCACGACGGCCGGGTAATAGAAACTGCAAAGGGGACGATCGCGAACGACATTGCACAAGATCTGACGCCTTTGCGCTTCTTCATACACCAGCTTATTGACAGCCTTCACAGGTGTAGCGACAACTGTCAGGAAGATTCTGTCCAGGTCGCTCGGTTCGAACCGGCGCTCTTGCCAAATGATCTTCCTTTCGGCCGCCCACTCCTTAACGCGTCGAGTAGCTGCCGGGGCAACGACAATCACTGTCGCCCCGCATCTAAGGAGCGTGGACATTTTTTCTTCCGCTGTTTTCCCCGCGCCTACTACGAGACAACGGCGCTTGGTCAGTTTCAGAAATATTGGGAAGAGCGGTGTTGTTTCTTCCGACAAACGTGACAACGGTTTCTTCACATCCCTCCGACAAGAACAGACACCTTTAGATATCTGACGAAGCCCGCAAAGGACAAATGCAAAGAACCGATCGGTTGCATGAGAGAATTAGCTCCGTGGTTGCGGGGAACGAAGCCACAGGCGCACAACTCAAGGAATTTGAGGGTTGTGTTCTGGATAATCGCGACCATAGATTTTTTTAATTTCCCGCCCAATTCCCTCATCGCTAGAGTGCCCACAATACAGAGTGCGCGTTGCTCTTGAAAATTGAGTCAGGCACTCACCTCCCCGTTGAGGTCCAAGCGCCGCGATTCCCGATAGTTCGGTGCCGCGGATACAGCGTCGTATCCATCAACTCTCAGTCAATACATCAATAGGAAGGTCGCGGCAGTCCGTCGATCTTTCTGACGCTAACCGAGAGTGCGTCGGCGGCGTTTCATTCGGGAAGGCTGTCGGGGTTCAGCAATAACCGGGGAAAACGATGTCCTTACCTCTCATTGAGCGGGCGGAAAACGATGGCGTCCGATTTGTCTTAAGCCAGCAATGGCAGCAATCGGCTGAACAGCCCCTTTACGAAATCCAAGCACAGGCAGCCGTCGCCAGAATCCCCGGACGCTCTCCGGAATCGGGCGAGCAGTATCGTTTTCACTTCGACATGACGCAGTGCATCGGTTGCAAGTGTTGCGTTGTGGCCTGCAACGAGCAAAACGGCAACCCGGCGGACATCAACTGGCGTCGAGTTGGAGAGATTGAGGGTGGTTGGTATCCGGATACTCATCGCTTGTACTTGTCGATGGGTTGCAATCACTGCTTGGAGCCATCGTGCTTGATCGGTTGTCCGGTAGAGGCATACACGAAAGATGCGGCTACAGGGATCGTTCAACACAGTGCCGAGGCTTGCATTGGTTGCCAGTACTGCACGTGGAATTGTTCCTATGGTGTGCCGCAATACAACGCGGAGCGCGGCATCGTTGGCAAATGCGATATGTGCCACGGACGTCTCACAGAAGGCCGGGAGCCCGCATGTGTCAATGCTTGTCCGGAAGGCGCAATTCGGATCGAGATCGTAAACACCGAGGAGTGGAGACGGGAATACTCGGGCAGCGCCAACGCGCCCGGACTTCCTTCCGCGGACGACAGCATTTCGACGACTCGAATCACTCTGCCGGACCGACTTCCTCCGGATGTCAGGAAGGCGGACTACTGGCGCGTTCGGCCTGAAGCTCCACATTGGCCTCTCGTAGTCATGACAGTGCTGACCCAGTTGTCTGTGGGAGCATTCGCTACGATCTGGGTCTTACAGTTGGTGGGAGCGAACGCACGCCTGGGTGTCACCGCTGTGGGCTCGCTCATCCTCGGCGCAATCGCGCTGGCATCGTCGACCTCCCATTTGGGACGCCCGATTCACGCCTACCGTGCCATCAAGATGTGGAAGCGCTCGTGGCTGAGCCGCGAGGTTCTTCTGTTCGGATGTTTCTCGGTGATGGCCGGAGTCTATGCAGCGACCTTGTGGTTTGATCGGCCGCTGAGCAAAGCGTTGGGCGGCGTCACCGCACTTGTGGGAGCTGCTGGCATTACGGCGAGCGCTTTCATTTATCTTGTGCCGGCGCGGCCGTCCTGGAACTCAAAGTTTACGGTCTCTGACTTCATTCTCACTGCGGCATTACTTGGGCCGCTCTTTGCTGGCGCCATCGGGGCGTCCCAAGGACGTTTGTTGATGCTGCTTGGTGTCGCGGCGGCGTCAGCACAATTGCTGAATCAGACGTTGCGCTTCCTCTGGCTAAGCTCTTCCGACACATTCGAACTGCAAAGCTGCGCACGGTTGCTGGCGACAGCGCTGACGCGGCCGTTGCTGCTGCGCGGAGTCTTCTTGGTTGCAGGTGGAATCGCGTTGCCACTTTCCGGTTACCACCTGACGCGGTTCGCGGCTCTGCCCGTAGCTTTGGCGGGAGAAATTCTTGGCCGGTACCTGTTCTACGTCAGTGTAGTGCCGAAAAACCTGGCCGCCCCCTACCTGTCAGCCCAGGAGCGGGCGGCATGAACCTCAGGAGAAAGCTCGGGTTGGACATTCTCTCGGAGAAGTACGCGTACGGCGAGGATCCCGAGTACGGCTACACGTCCGAACAGAAGGTCCCAGATTATTGGGTGCCCACGACCTGCGGATATTGCTCAGTTGGCTGTGGAATGTTTATCGGAGTGAAGGATGGTCGCGCGGTGGCCGTCCGCGGCAACCAGAGTCATCCAGTGAATCTGGGAAAGCTGTGTCCCAAGGGATTGTCGGAGCATTACACGCTCGAAGCTCCCAACCGCGCAAAACAGCCGCTGCTGCGAAAGAAGGGCAAGTTGGTGCCCGTAACTTGGGATGAGGCTCTCGACACGATGGTCGAGAAATTTCAAGCTACTCAAGCGCGATACGGCCGCGACGCCTTGGGAGTAATCAGCACCGGACAGCTTGTTACTGAAGAATTCTATGCGCTGGGAAAATTGGTCCAGTTGGGATTCGGAACAAAAAACTACGACGGGAACACGACGTTGTGCATGGCCAGTGCTGTTTCTGGATACAAGCGGTCGTTCGGAAGCGATGGCCCGCCCGGGGCGTACGAAGATCTGCAGAAAGCCGATGTCATCTTTCTAATCGGTGCGAACATCGCGGACAACCATCCGATTCTTTGTCAGCATCTCGATGCAAACCCCAGAAAGACGCTTATTGTTGCTGATCCGCGAGTCACCAAGACCGCCATGATGGCGGATCTCTTTCTGCCGCTGAAGCCACGATCCGACATTGCGTTGCTGAACGGGCTGATCCATTTGCTGATTCGTACGGGTCAGATTGACTGCGAATACATTGCGAAGCACACCAGTGGATTTGCGGACCTCGCACGGTTCGTCGAGAGATATACCCCCGCATACGTGTCGAAGGTTACCGGTCTGAGTGAAGACCTGATCATCAAAACCGCCGACCTCTATGGAAATGCGCAAGCGGCGTTCATCGGATGGACCATGGGGGTGAATCACAGTACGCAAGGTGCGGAGACCGTAAATGCGATCAACAACCTTGCGCTGATTACGGGAAATATCGGTCGCCCCGGAGCTTCTCCTTTTTCGATCACCGGACAATGCAATGCGATGGGCACCCGCGAGGCGGGCTTTACATCGAGTCTGCCAGGATACCGAAAATTTGAAAACGCCGACGATCGCGACGAATTGGCGCGCTTGTGGAAGATTGACGCAGATCGTATTCCGACCGCTAGGGGGTTAGCGTATCCGGACATCGTGGAAGCTGCGGTCAGCAAAAAGATCCGCGCACTTTGGATCATTGCTACGAATCCTATCGTTTCATTCCCGAATCTCGACGTCTTGAAGCAAGGTCTGGAGACGCTGGAGTTTCTAGTCGTGCAGGACGGTTTTCATCCAACGCCAACCACGGAACTCGCGCATCTTGTGTTACCTGCCGCCATATGGGGTGAAAAAGAGGGAACGTACACAAACTCCGAGCGGCGCGTTAGCAAAGTGAATCGCGCTGTGAATCCGCCTGGCAATGCGAAGTCAGATTTCGACATCTTCCTCGCGCTGGCAGAAAAGCTTGGGTGCCGGGAGGAGTTGTTTCCAGGATGGACGCACCCCGAACAGGCATTCGAAGAGTGGAAGCGCGTATCTCGGGGGCGGCTGTGCGATTACTCCGGGCTGAGCTACCGTCTGATAGAAGAGCACAACGGAATTCGGTGGCCTTTCCCGGAAGGAACGAGCGAGGTATGTACGACTCGGCTGTACGCAGACGGGCTTTTTCCCACAGACGATGGTAAGGCCAAACTGTTCTGCATCGAATGCACACCATTTCCTGAACAGCCAAATCAACAGTTTCCGTTCGTGCTCAATACCGGTCGGACGGTAGAGCACTGGCACACCCGCACGAAGACCGCTCAGGTGCCTATCCTCGAGAGAATGGCGCCAAATGCCTGGTTGGAAATGAATACGCGCGACGCCCAGGCCTTGCGATTGAAACCTCACGACTGGGTGGATGTTATCTCACGTCGTGGCCGGGTTCGGAACGTTGAGTTGCGAGTCACGGAGATTGTTGCTCCTGGACAGGTGTTCATGCCATTTCACTTCGCAGAAACGAATGCGAACCAAGTTACGCAGAGCGCGTTCGACCCGATTTCGCGTGAGCCGAACTACAAGCAGTGCGCCGTATCGGTTCAATTGAGCGCTTCACCAAAAGAAAAGCCCGGGACAGCCATACGCCGAAAGAAGGCACTTTCACTGGAGGCTAACTCGTGACAAAGCTGGTAGTCGTAGGAAACGGAATGGCGGGAGTCGCCTGCGTGGAGCAGATTCTGCGCCACTCGCCGAAATTTGAAATCACGATCTTCGGCGACGAGACACACGTTAACTACAACCGCATTCTGCTCTCGTCGGTTCTGGCGGGAGAAAAAGCGAGCGACGATATCGTCCTCAACGGCCTCGATTGGTACCAGAAGCATGGCATCGATCTCCGCCTCGGAGTCCGCATCGTCGGCGTCGATTCTCATTCCAAAACCGTAACCGGTGACGATGGCAGCGTGACTCCTTTCGACAAACTCCTGCTTGCAACGGGAAGCGTGCCGCTCATTCCTTCGATTGAAGAAGTGAAGAAGGAGGGCGTTTTTGTTTTCCGCAACCTTGACGATACGCGTGCTCTGCTCGAACGCTGCCGCCCCGGGACTAAAGCCGTCGTGATCGGAGGCGGTCTGCTCGGGCTAGAAGCGGCGCGAGGACTGCAAGTGCAGGGATGCGACGTCACAGTCGTCCATCTCATGGAGACGTTGATGGAACGCCAGTTGGACACGACGGGCGGTGGTTATCTAGCGGCCAAGATGAATCAGATGGGCATCACCGTTTTACTTGGACTCAGCACCACCGCAATCCTCGGCAACGGAAAAGTAGAGGGCGTTCAGTTCAAAGGCGGCGGCAGCATTCCCGCCGACCTAGTGGTCATCGCGGCCGGGATTCGCCCAAACGTCGGACTTGGCCACGAAGCTGGGCTTGAGGTTAAGCGCGGCATCGTCGTCAACGACTACATGGAAACATCGCATCCCGACATTTTCGCTGTCGGAGAATGCGTCCAACACAACGGTATCTGCTACGGACTGGTTGCTCCTCTCATCGAGCAGGGGAAAGTTCTGGCCGCAACGATCACCGGAAATAAAGGCCCGAAGTATGAGGGCAGCGTGCAAGCCGCCAAGCTAAAAATCATGGGAGTCGATGTTTTTTCCGCGGGCGAGATCGGAGACAGACTCGATGGGTCGGAGGTGATTCGTTACGAGGACCCCTCCCTCGGTATTTACCGAAAATTGACTCTGAAAGCGGGCAAACTCGCGGGGGTCATCCTTGTCGGCGACACGGCTGACAGCCACCGCTACATGGACTGGTTGCGGACCGCGAAAGATCTAGTGCCACTCCGGAGGCAACTGTTGTTTCCGGTCCCGACCGAGGACCCCGGCGCCGATATCGCCCAGATGGCGGACAGTGAAACGGTGTGCGGATGCATGGGTGTAAGCAAAGGCACGATCATCCAGGCAATTCATGAGAAAAGCGTGAGCACCTTGGCGCAACTCAAGGAATGCACGCGTGCGTCGACTGGCTGTGGAAGCTGTGCCGGCCTTTGCCAGTCGCTGCTCAAAGCGGTCGTGCCAGAATTTGAAGAAGAAGTGAAGCGGACGATCTGTAAGTGCGTTCCTGTGGCGGAAGAGCAGCTTCGCGAAATCCTGCGCAGCCAACAACTAAAGTCCGTGCAGGAAGTTCTCGAAATCTATGGCAATGGCATTGGCTGTGAAATCTGTAAACCGGCATTGAGCTACATGCTCGACATGCTGTGGTGCGGCGACCACGACGAAGACCGTTCGGCGCGCTTCATCAACGACCGCGTGCATGCCAACATTCAGAAGGATGGAACGTTCTCCGTTGTGCCGCGCATTCGCGGCGGCGTGACATCCCCGGATGAGCTGCGACGAATTGCGGATGTTGCCGACAAATACAGAGTGCCCATGGTCAAGATCACCGGCAGCCAGCGCATCGACCTGCTGGGGGTGAAGAGGTCGGACTTACCGAAAGTCTGGGCTGACCTTGGAATGCCTTCGGGACAGGCCTACACCAAGGGCGTCCGGATGGTGAAGACCTGCGTGGGCACGGAGTTCTGCCGCTTCGGGGTTCAGGACTCAACCACCGCCGGGATCGAGATGGAACGTCGTTTTGAGAATCTGTTCACTCCTCACAAAGTGAAGATGGGGGCGGTCGGCTGCCCGCGTAATTGCGCCGAGGCCACTGTCAAAGATATCGGCCTGGTTGGGCAAGAAGGAAGCTGGCAGGTGGTCGTCGGTGGCGCCGCCGGCAAGAAAGTGCGAAAAGCGGATCTCCTGATAACGGTCGAAACCACAGAGGAAGCGCTCACAGCTGCGGCCATCTTCTTTCAGTACTACCGCGAGGGCGCGAATTACCTGGAACGTACGTACGACTTCGTCGAGCGCATCGGTATTGAGAAGGTCAGGAAAGAAACTGTCTATGCCCCGGAGGCAGCCAAGCAAGGTCTGCTGGAGCGTTTGCGCAAGTCAAAGGAACGTTCGAGCGATGCCTGGCTTGAACGTGATTCGCCACGTAATCCCACTCAGTTCGTACAAATCAAACCGCTGGAGGAGGTGTTCGCATGAAGGAAGGGAAAGCGGAATCAGAAAAATGGATACGCACTGCCCTTTGTGACGAAATACCGCTGCGTGAGGGCCGCGCAGTGAGGTTCGGTAACCGTGAGGTCGCCATCTTCAATCTGGGCGACCGGTTTCTTGCCGTGGAGAATCGCTGCCCGCATAAGGGCGGGCCGTTGGCGGACGGCATTGTGTCAGGCGCTTCCGTGATCTGCCCGCTGCATGCGTGGAAGATAAGCCTCGAAACCGGAGAAGGTTTGAGCAGCGCAAGCGCGTCGAGTTGCGTTGAGGCATTTCGCACTCGAGTGGAACATGGAGTCATCTTCCTTGAAATTCCCCATGTTGTGGCGAGCGAGGAGAGGAGCGCGGAAGGCCTATCCCTGCTTTGCACGGAGCCGAGGACGCTTGCCGACGGAGACGCGACATGCAGTCACGCGTAGAGGATCGAATTCCTGACATTGGTCGTAATATCGCGTTGGAGCCGGATACCGACGGAAAGGCGACACACATCCGATTGCTGGACTTCCACAGTGCGCCGATGCGCGCATTTCACCTCTCATGGTTCGCGTTTTTCCTGAGCTTTGTGGCCTGGTTTGGCATCGCCCCACTCATGGCGGTGGTGCGTGATGATCTGAAGCTAACAAAGGCACAGGTCGGTAATACCGTGATTGCTTCAGTAGCGATCACGATCTTTGCTCGACTGCTGACTGGATGGTTGTGCGATCGCTTCGGACCACGCCGCACCTATTCGGCTCTGCTTATATTTGGCGCCTTGCCGGTGATGGGGATTGGATTGTCCCACAGCTACCACTCTTTCCTGTTCTTTCGACTGGCAATCGGGTTAGTCGGTGCTTCATTCGTTGTCACGCAGTACCACACCTCGGTGATGTTCTCGCGATCAATCGTAGGTACCGCCAACGCCGTGACCGCTGGGTGGGGCAATCTTGGCGGCGGAGTTACGCAATGGGTCATGCCCTTGTTGTTCGGAGCAATCGTCGGATTCGGCGCGGATAAGTTCCTGAGCTGGCGGTTGGCGATGATCATTCCCGGCGCCCTCATGTTAATCACCGGTGTCGGCTACGATTACCTCACCGAAGATACTCCGAATAGCAGAGCCTTTGTGCCGCGAACCGGCGGACAGGCGTTCTCAGAAGCTGCGAGCGACTATCGTGTCTGGCTGCTCTTCCTTCTCTACGGCGCGTGTTTCGGAGTGGAAATCACAGTGGACAATGTCGCGGCCCTGTATTTCAAAGACTCATTTCACGTGACTCTAAGACTAGCTGGACTTCTCGCCGGACTCATCGGCATGATGAATCTCTTCGCTCGAGCCTTGGGCGGAATTGCCGGAGACTGGGCTGGCAGCCGATGGGGACTGCCCGGAAGATCCCGCGTGCTGGGGCTCGCTATCTTTATTGAGGGCGTGCTGATGGTATTGTTCTCGCGACTGACAATCCTTGGTCCTGCCACGGCGGCGTTTCTTCTGTTTGGGTTGTTTGTGTGCATGGCTTGCGGTGTAACGTACGCCGTAGTGCCGCTGATCCGGCCGCGGGCCGTGGGATCAGTTTCCGGTATCGTTGGCGCCGGCGGAAACTTTGGTGCGGTTTTGGCTGCGATGTTATTCAAGACAGAAAGGCTTTCAGGCGCGAATGCGTTCTTGATCCTGGGAAGCATCGTGGCGGCCACGTCGTTATGCTCACTGCTCTTGCGACTTGGAGAAGCCAAAGCTCCAGCGCCAGAGATCGAACCTGCGACTGCATACATGTCAGCCGATTAGCGTAAGTGGCCGAACAGAGATCGCAGACCGGGCGAACCGCTGAGGGCGGTGAATGAATCCAAAGAATGCCACGGCGAGCGCATATCCCTCGAACGATTTACCATTCCGAGAGCACTGCAGAAGAGAGTTTTGAGCTTATGGCAAACTGCACTTTCGCAGGACTCCGCGTTCTGGCTCTCGAGAGCCGCCGGGCCCGAGAGATTGGGAAGCTCATTGCCAATCTTGGTGGAGTGCCGATCGTGGCACCCTCGGTGCGAGAAGTCTCCTCGGAGTCAAATCAAGAAGCCCTGGAGTTCGCGCGCAAACTGTCTACAGCCGAAGTGGATATTGTCATTTTCACCACGGGCGTCGGCGTCAAAGCCTTGGTGTCGGCTGTGGAGAAAGTGTGTCCACGCGACGAACTGGCACGCTTTTTGAACAAAGTGGTCGTTGTAGCTCGGGGTCCAAAGCCGAGCGCGGCTCTTAAGGAGTTGGGAGTGCGAATCAGCCTCACCGTCCCCGAGCCAAACACATGGCGCGACCTGCTGACTCTACTGGACCAGAGCAAGAGCACGTTTCCTGTAGCAGGGCGCCGTATTGCCGTGCAGGAATACGGAGTGACGAATCCCGACTTGTCAGCAGGGCTGGAGGAGCGCGGCGCTATCGTCTCGCTAGTCAACGTTTATCAATGGGCTCTGCCGGAAGATACCGGCCCTCTCCAACAGGCGGTGGAATCGGTCATCAAGGGCGAGGTTCATGTATTGCTCGTGGCATCCTCTGTCCAAATACGTCACCTCTTCGCAGTGGCGGAGAAAATGGACAAGAGCAAAGCGTTGCACGAGGCGCTATCCAGGGTGGTGATCGCTTCGATCGGTCCATTGACGTCGGAAGAATTACGCAGTCGCGGTTTGAATGTGGACATCGAATGTACCCGTCCTAAGATGGGGTTTCTTGTGCAGGAGGCGGCAGAAAAAAGCGCCGACATCCTGCGTCAGAAACGGGGGCATTCGGTTCGAATGGACGATCAGTGATGAAGACAATCTGGGGGCAAGCGACTCTCAAACCTCCGGCCGGAATCCTAAGGGCTGGCGCCGCTCCTGTTTAGTTCGTCTTTGAGTCGACGCGGGCGAGGGTGCCCGAGGCCAGGTAGGGCGGGTGCCCATATTAGGAAAGTTTGAATCTCGCGAAACGATATATGCTGTGGCCTGCATTTCCTGCAGAGCGGCGATTCATCACCGAGGCGCCGCATTTCGTTGACGTACTTGTTTCGCCCTCGTAAGATTCGCACTCAGTGATCGGAAGAAACATCTCTCGTTACCGCATCCTGGAGCAGATTGGCGCCGGGGGGATGGGAGTGGTGTATCGCGCGCGCGATGAACAACTGGAGCGCGATGTGGCGATCAAGGTTTTGTCGCCGGGGTTGCTATCAGACGCGGCGGCTCGGCGGCGGTTTCGAAAAGAGGCCGTCTCGTTGGCGCGGGTGAATTTTCCGAGTATCGCTACCATCCACGAATTTGGAAGCGAAGGCGATCTCGATTTTCTCGTCACGGAGTACATCCCTGGAACCACGCTCGACTCGAAACTATACGGGGCCCGGTTGTCGCAGAAAGAGGTCGTGCAACTTGGCTTGCAGTTGGCGCAGGGCCTGGCGGCGGCGCACCAGCATGGGATTGTGCATCGCGATCTGAAGCCCGGGAACTTGCGAATCACTCCCGATGGACGTCTGAAGATTCTCGACTTTGGTCTTGCACAGTTTGCGCCGCAGGTGAGTGAGTTAGCGCAGACCCTGACCCTAACCAATTCTGGCGAACTCACCGGCACACTTCCCTACATGGCGCCGGAACAGCTGAAGGGCGGCCCGGCCGATCCGAGAAGTGATCTGTGGGCTGCGGGGGTTGTGCTGTATGAAATGACGACCGGAAAGCGCCCTTTCCCGCAAAACAATCCGGCGCTCTTGATCAATTCAATTCTGAATGACCAGCCGGCGGTACCGAGTACGGTCGCAACTGGAGTCAACGGGAGCCTGGAAAATATCATTCTCAAAGCTCTCGACAAGGACCCGTCGCGTCGCTACCAGTCGGCGGCGGAAATGTGCGTTGACCTGGAGCGCACGCTCCATCCGAGCGATGTCAGCCATCCGGTAGACACAGCCGCACTCGAGCCGCACCCGGGATCGGCAATGCCGGCGCGATTCTGGAAGTTCGGCTTAGCAGGATTGGTTGTGCTTGCTCTGCTTGCGGGTGCCTATTTTGTGAGACTGCGCCTACGCGGTGGAGCGCAGCCGCAGATTGCCGTTGCACCGTCGGGGCGAACGTCTGTCGCAGTGTGGGGCTTCAAGAATCTCTCCGGGAAGCCTGAGCAGAATTGGCTCTCAGGTGCCCTCGCGGAAATGCTGACCGCGGAACTTTCCGCAAACGACAAACTAAAAACGATTCCGGGTGAGAATGTTGCACGCACAAAGGCTGACTTGAAGTTGCCCGACAGCGAAAGTATGTCAGCCGCGACCCTCACGGACATCTACCAGCAACTGGGCAGCAATCTGGTCGTGTTGGGTTCCTATCTTGACATTGGGGGCCAGACTCGTGTCGATGTGCGGGTACAGGACACGGCTAAGGGTGAAACGGTGGCAACACTATCGGCCCGCGAACCGGATGACAAGTTGCTTGACCTGGTTAAAGACTTGGGAACACAACTGCGCGAGAAGTGTGCCGCTGGCACGATTACTGTGGAAGAGGCGGCCGAGGTTCGAGCGGCCGAGCCGGAAACCGCGGAATCCGCCCGGCTCTATGCGGAAGGAATCGAGCGATTGCGTGCGTTCGATAATCTCGGAGCGAGCCAGTTGCTCGAGCAAGCTGTGGCAACGGAACCGGGGAATGCACTCTCTCACCTTGCTCTCGCGCGAGCGTGGGGTGAGCTTGGATATGACACAAAGGCCGAAAGCGAGGCCCAGAAAGCGTATGCTCTATCGCGCAATTTTTCCCGCAAAGATAGCCTGTTGATTGAGGCCAATTATCGCGTGGCTACGCGAGCATGGGACCGGGCAGTCGATTTGTACAAATCGCTTTGGACATTCTATCCAGATGATCTGGAGTATGGTCTGCGACTGGCGGACGCGCAAGTTTCAGCCGGGCAGGCGCAGAACGCAATGACTACTGTGAACGGCCTGCGACAGCTCCCGGGCCCCTTGCGGAATGATCCGCGTATTGACCTTGTGGAAGCAAAATCTCACGGCAGCGTGGCGGATTTCAAGCAAGCGGTATCGGCCGGACAGTCCGCAGAAAAAAAAGCCACCAAGCTGGGCGAGCGATTTGTCGTGGCACAGGCTCAGCTTGAGCAATGTGATGACCTGCTCGGGCTGGGACAATACGCCGACGCAAAATCGAAAGGGGAGCAAGCGGAACAGACGTTTCGCATGGCGGGTGACTTCCGCAGCCAGGCCAAGAGCCTGACTTGTGTGGCGACAGTTGCGGCGAATCAGGGCGACACGGCAAACGCGCGGAGCATGTATGAAAAGGCGCTGGCTCTCGCTCGCCAAACGGGAGCGCAGAACGATATAGCCGGCGCATTGATCAATCTGGGCAACCTGCTGGCCACAAGCGGACAGCTCGAAGATTCGAGCAAGCAGTATCGCGACGCTTTGAGCGTTGCCCGTGCTGCCGGAGATAATTCGGATGCGCTGTTGGCGGAGACCAATCTTGCCGCGAATCTTATGAGTGAAGGGAATCTGCGGGAAGCCCACGAGCAGTTTGAATCCTCGATAAAGACAGCGCAAGCGCTCGGGGACCAGGCGCGTGCTTTAGAGGCACGGCTGAACCTCGGGATGATTGAAACGCTGCAAGGAGATCTCGAAGGCGCACGGTCCGGTCTGGAGACGGCTCTGCAGAAGTCGCAGGAATTGGGCCTACGGAGCGACGAGGCTGTTTGTCTGGCCGCGCTCGGCGACGTCGCACTCGCCGAGGATGACCTCCCGCTGGCAGGTAAGCGGTACCAGCGATCGCTTGAGATCCGCACACAATTGGGCGAGAAAGGCTCGATCGCTAGTACGCAAGTTTCAGCAGCGGCACTGGCTCTGGAACAGAATCGCGGTGTTGAAGCGGAGTCGTTGGCGCGGCAAGCGATCCGAGAGTTCCAAACGGAAAAACTGCCAAACCAGGAAGCGGGAGCACGGGACGTTCTCGCGCAAGCGCTGTTGACCGAACACAAGTTAGATGAAGCGAATGCCGAGACGGCATCCGCGGGAGCGTTAGGAGCGACCGATCCTCCAACTCTGCTGTCCCTCGCGATCACGGAAGCCCGCGTTTCGGCTGGCAAGAGTGGAACTGCCGCGTCGGTGCAAAAACTGACGACCGCGTCTAAGCGGGCGCGGAGCCTTGGGCTCGTTTCGTACGATCTAGGGGCGCGCCTTGCGATCGGAGAGATTCAAACGCACAGTGGAATGAAGGATCGTGCACGCGCCGGATTGGAGACCGTCCGGCGCGAGGCGCGCCAGTTGAATTACAGACTCATCGCCCGCAAAGCCGACACACTTCTTTCCACGAAACCCGCCCATCGATAGAGCTGTTCTAGTTGAGCGTGATCCTCGGCACTGACACCGGCCGGGGCCCGGTTTGCTGCGTAAGGATGAAGATCGTGACCCCTTGCCCCTGGTGATTCTTCCCCGCCGGGAAGTTCGGGAAATTTGGAATCACAAACGTCGCTGTGCTGTGCGAGGCGTTTGTGCTGAACGTGATGGCAGGCAACTGATCCTGTGTCGCAGTAGTGCACAACTCCAGCGTGTTGGTCGAACTATCGCAGAGCATGACACCGTAATTCGGCGAACTCGAGTCGGGAGTAAAGCCCTGCAGACCCGACAGCAGGACAGAGACATTTGTCGCCGTCGACCGAAGCTGGAAGATGTAAAGATACGCGCCGTCTTCACAGGCGCCATCGTTGTGCGTGTCTGAAGGATTGATAGCGTTGGTCAGTTCCTGTGTGGGGCATACTACCTGCATCTTCCACATGACCTGCGTCGTACCTTTAACAAGGGTCAGCAGTTGGGTCGGGCCTAGCATGGCCCAGAACTGCGCGGAGCCGTCCTCGCCATTGCGCGACGAACCGCGCACGGGGATGGCTGCTAAGGCCGGCAAGGCAATCATCAGCCCCAGAATAATGACCGCGACTCGTCCAAGAATTGATTTCATAGATGGCTCCTTAAGACAGCAGCGCGAAAAGCGAGCACCACTTTACCACGGCAACCGTCCATGATGCCCGGGTATCCGTCCCTGTGAAGTATTTTGCACACTCTCAGGTAGGGGACATTCTGCGGCCAGGCGAACGAGATTTGTGGAATCGGGAAAGGAGCGAGTCCCGGCTAAAAAAGGTTAGATTTGGCGGAAATATGCGTCTTGACAATAGTCGTTATAACAAGTAATATTCCATCATGACAGAAGAAGAAAGGTCAATCCGGATGGCCCGGCGACCGCCATGTCCTGAGGAGGATGCATTCCTGGACCTGCTGCGAACGTGCGACTTATTGTCCCGCGGTCCCGCCCAACTACTGAAGGCGGAGGACTTGTCGTCGACTCAATATAACGTATTGCGAATCCTGCGAGGAACACCCGAAGGCCTTCCTTGCGGTGAAATTGCCTGCCGGATGATCACTCGGGACCCGGATATAACCCGCCTTCTCGACCGGCTCGAGAAGCGTGGCCTGATCTCGCGATGTAGGGAGACCAAGGACCGGCGGATGGTGATGGCGCGAATTACCGCACACGGCCTCAAGATTCTTGGCGACCTCGATGAACCCGTCAGAGAGTCCCACCGCAAGCAATTGGGGCATTTGGGGAAGGGAAGGCTCCGGGAACTTGCAGAATTGCTCGGTCAGGCCCGCTCCCGGGTTGGCTAATTCTTTAGCCCTATTATTCGTTGCAACGATTATCGTCGTGACGCATCTAAGGGATACAGAAAGGGGAATCTCATGAGCACTGCCGTTACACCACAAACCACAACCTGGAACATTGATCCGGTCCATTCCGTCGCTGAATTCAAAGTAAAACACATGATGATCTCGAACGTGAAGGGGCATTTTTCCAAGCTTTCAGGGACGCTGACTCTGGATGAGTCCAATGTCACTGGGTCGAAGGTGGAGGCCGGCATCGACGTAGCCTCGATCGAGACCCGAGACCCGCAGCGCGACGCGCATCTGAAGAGCGCCGACTTTTTCGATGTCGAGAAGTTCCCGACCATGGGGTTCAAATCGACCAGCATCAAACGCACAGGAGACGGAGAGTTGGCGGTGGAAGGGGACCTCACGATCCACGGTGTAACGCGCAAAGTGACTTTCGCAGTAGAAGGTCCAACGTCTGCGGCCAAGGATCCCTGGGGAAATACACGAGTCGGCATTTCCGCAACGACGAAGATCAGCCGCAAGGATTTCGGATTGACCTGGAACGCCGCTCTTGAGACCGGCGGCATTCTTGTCGGAGACGAGGCTGTGATCACGCTCGATGTGCAATTCATAAAAGCCTAAACGTTGAAGGTGCGGCTCAGTCAAAATTGCTGCGCAGAAACGAGAAAAACTATGTCACTCCGACCAGTCAAACAGATCATTCAACCGAAGCCCACGATCGAAGGAGCGGGCGTCAAGCTGCAACGCGCTTTCGGTTTCGGCAAGACGAAGGACTTTGATCCATTTCTCTTGCTGGACGATTTCCGCAACGATAACCCGAAAGATTATCGGGCCGGATTTCCGTGGCACCCGCACAGAGGTATTGAAACCATTACTTACGTCCTTGCTGGATCGGTCGAGCACGGCGACAGCCTCGGCAACCAAGGCAAAATGGGTGCCGGCGATGTGCAGTGGATGACGGCCGGCAGTGGGATCCTGCACCAGGAGATGCCAAAGGGTGATGCTCAGGGACGCATGCACGGATTTCAGCTGTGGGCGAACCTGCCTGCATCCCTGAAGATGACCGATCCGCGGTACCAGGATATCCCAGCCGCCGCAATTCCGGAGATCACAGATGACGACGGTACAAACGTGCGGGTCATCTGCGGCGAATTCTGGGGCAAGCGAGGACCGGTGGAAGGTGTGGCGGCCGATCCAAACTACCTCGACATTTCGGTCGCGCCGAACCAACGAAAGCGCCTCAAGATTGAGACGACGCGGAATGCCTTCGCCTACGTGTTCGCGGGTTCCGGAACCTTCCGGGATGCATCCGATCCCCGAGCGGTTCTGACCGAACAAGCGGCGGACCCAAATGCCCCGGCAAAATACGAGGTCGGCAATCACTCACTCGTCTTGTTCGATCGCGGTGACGAAATTACGGTGCAGGCCGGGCCCGAAGGAATCCGATTCCTGCTTGTATCGGGTAAGCCGATCGAGGAGCCGGTGGCGTGGTACGGTCCGATCGTGATGAACACACAAGAGCAATTGCGACAGGCGATGTCTGAACTTCAAACTGGCGAATTCATAAAGCATCGCTGATCGCGACAAACGCATCTCCATGCCCGGTATGTCCGGTTGGCCCGGACTCCGTTGTAATCTTCTAAGTCGCTCAAAACTTCTGGCAGACGGGACTTCCCGCCTGCCAGAGTCATTTTTCGAAATGCTAAGCCGACTGGCTGATTTGCTTCCGGGGAACCCTCGGCATCAGAATACTTACACAAGGTATTTTATGGAGACGATCGGACAGCAATTATGGTGATTCACGAGATGAGCGAAAAGGAATGCCGCGAGGTGTTGACGCGTGGCTCAATTGGGAGAATCGGGTGTTCTCTCGACAACCAGCCGTACGTGGTGCCGATTCACTTTGCCTACGAACAGGACTACGTATATGTGCTGTCGACGCTTGGCCAGAAGATTAAATGGATGCGAAAGAATCCCAAGGTTTGCCTGCAGGTGGATGAGATCACGAGTCCGTCACAGTGGGCGAGCGTTGTCGCCAATGGAACGTACGAGGAATTGGTCGAGCCCCAATTTTCGGACGAGCGTGCCCACGCCCGGGCCCTCCTCCAAAAGCAGCACCAATGGTGGCTGAATGCTTTGGGGGAACGACAAACGAGGTCAAACGACGCCCTGATTGAGCCACTGTTCTTTCGTATCCGAACCGATTCAATGAGCGGCCTTCGAACGACGACTGATTGAATTGAAAAGACTGCGGGCGAGACTAGAAGCGATCAGATGTGACACGACGGAGTTACACGATGAAGATAGACCCGTTGGCAGGAACACTCCCTAATTCTTCAGCGCTTGTTGATGTGCCCAGGCTGATCACGGCTTATTACGTTGAGCGCCCGGATCCAAGCGTCCCGGAACAGCGCGTCGCGTTTGGCACATCCGGCCACAGAGGTTCCGCGCTCAATCGAACATTCAATGAGCAGCATATTCTCGCTACCACGCAGGCCATCTGCGCCTATCGGCGCCGCCACCGAATCACCGGCCCTCTGTTTCTTGGGAAGGACACGCACGCTCTTTCAGAACCTGCATTCGTGACCGCACTTGAAGTCCTGGCGGCGAACAATGTCGAGGTGATGATTGCCAAAGAAGAGGAGTACACGCCGACTCCAGCCATTTCGCGCGCCATCCTCACCTACAATCGCGGGCGAAAGACTGGGCTAGGCGACGGCATTGTGATTACTCCTTCGCACAATCCCCCCGAGGACGGCGGCTTCAAATACAATCCGCCAAGTGGCGGACCCGCGGACACGACGATCACGAAGTGGATCGAGACGAAGGCGAATGAATATCTCGAACACAGATTGCGAGGCGTCAAGCGAGTGCCGTTCCAGCAGGCTCTCCACTCGTCGACAACGCACAAACATGACTATGTCGACGCATACGTGAACGACTTGGAAAACGTGCTCGATATGGATGCAATTCGAGCGCAGGGATTGAAACTGGGCGTCGATCCGCTCGGAGGCGCCGGGGTTCACTATTGGCCGCGAATTGCAGATCGCTATAAGCTCGACCTCACCGTTGTGAATAATGCGGTGGACCCTACTTTCCGCTTCATGACGCTCGACTGGGATGGGCGAATCCGTATGGATCCATCTTCCCCGTACGCGATGCGGTCGCTCATCTCGTTGAAGGATAAGTTTGATATCGCGTTCGCCTGCGATACAGATCATGATCGCCATGGGGTTGTGGCGAAGAGTGTCGGCTTGTTGCCGCCGAATCACTACCTTGCGGTTTGCATCTTTTATCTGTTTTCGCACCGGCCGGAATGGCGCAGCAAGACGAGCGTGGGGAAGACCATCGTCAGCAGCAGCATCATCGACCGCGTTGCCGCGAAGATCGGGAGGAACCTCTATGAGGTGCCAGTCGGATTCAAATGGTTTGTCAAAGGACTCTTGAACGGCTCGCTCGGCTTCGGTGGCGAAGAGAGCGCGGGCGCCTCGTTCCTGCGACGCGATGGTACGGTTTGGACCACCGACAAGGATGGAATAATTCCAGCCCTTCTTTCCGCGGAAATAACCGCAAAGCTGGGAAAGGATCCAGGCGAAGTCTATATGGACCTTACACAGGAGCTTGGCTCTCCAGTTTATGAACGCATAGAAGCGTCTGCGACCCGCGAGGAAAAGGCTGTCTTAGCAAAGCTGTCGCCCGAACACGTGCATGTATCGGAACTCGCTGGGGATCAAATCGAAAAGATCCTCACGACTTCGCCAGGCGATGGCGAGCCAATCGGAGGCGTGAAGGTGATGACCGATAGTGGATGGTTTGCCGCTCGGCCGTCAGGTACGGAAGAGATCTACAAGATCTATGCGGAAAGCTTCAAGGGACGCGAACATCTGATACGAATCCAGGAAGAAGCGCAGCAAATTGTCCGCAGCGCTTTGGAAGCCGCCGCCCAGCCGACCGCCTGACGCAGTGGGTCTGTGTCTGCATGAGACCCTGGGACGCATCTCAATGCGAGGGCGAGGTCTGCAACTCATCGTAGAACTTTTGCAGAACAAAAAAAGCCTGCTTCTTCTCTCCGTGCTCGTTCACTAGCCCTTTCCGGTTGAAGTAATCCTGAATGTGCGGCAGAGTCCGCCGCGGACTTCGAAAGTCTTTCAGAATCCACGGCGTCATTCCCCGCAGAAAAGAGATTGGCTTCAGCATGGCGATCTGGTGCTGATACAGGTTTGCCTGGTACTCCTCGGTCCAGCGCGTCCGGATGTCACCGTGGTAGCCAAAGAGTGCATCACCTCCGAATTCACTCATGATCAACGGCTTGTCGTATTTTGAGATCCAATCCGTTACGTCGGCATCCTCTGGCCGGTGGACGTACCACCCGATATATTCGTTGTTCCCAAGCACATCTAGATCGCTCGCAATCGGATCATTGATCTGAATCTTGAAGCGGCCATTCTCAGAACTCTCTTCGGCCTGAAGAGCGGCGGAAACGAGGCGTGTCGGATCGGCCGTGTGAGCATCATGAATGAGCTGACGCAAGAAATGATTTCGAGCCTCACCGATCGGCGTCTCATTGCCAACCGAGTAGATAATGAGCGCGGCTCGATTGTGATCTCGCGTGATCATTTCGTTCAGCTGATTTTCAGCGTTGCGGAGCGTGCCCGGATTTTCCCATTGGATAGTCCAGTAAACCGGAATCTCTCCCCAGACCATCACGCCCATCTGGTCGGCCATGCGCAGCATGGCTTCATTGTGGGGATAGTGCGCCAAGCGCACGAAATTGCAGCCGAGTTCCTTTACCCAACCGAGAAGCGTGCGGGCATCATCATCGCTCCAGCTCCGGCCAGGACGTGTGGGAGCTTCTTCGTGGATGTCAACGCCCCGCAAGAAAATCGGCTTTCCGTTAAGCAGAATGTCAATGCCGTGCACTTCAATCGAACGGAATCCAATCCGATCCGTGACGTGATCGGTTTCGCTGCCGATTTCAACGGCGTAAAGCTTGGGATTTTCGGGAGACCAGAGGGTGAGGTCTGCGTCAAAGGAGAAATCCGCGTGGCCCTTAGAGTCGGTGTGAAGTTTTCTAGCGATCCCGGCCTCCGGAATTCGAATCGTGACTTCCTGCTGAAGCCTGGGACCGTTGAGTTGCAGCCACCCTTGCACACGGTGTGTTGAGCCCTTGTCAAGCTGAATAGAATAATCTTGAACGAAAGTCTCCGGCGTTTCTACCAAGGTCACTGGGCGCGTGATTCCCCCATAGTTCCACCAATCGGTGTTCACGGTCGGAACGTTGTCCTTCGCACGAGTGTTGTTGACTCTTAAAATGAGGAAGTTCCCCTGCGGCTGTACCAGGTTCGTAATCTCAAAGTCAAAAGGAGTGAAACCGCCCTCGTGGTGGCCAAGCACTTGTCCGTTCAGGAAGACGTCAGCCAAGTAGTTACTCGCGCCGAAATGCACGAACAACCTCTTGTTTGGCGGTTTGATGTAATCGAACGACCGCTTGTACCAGACACTCCCCTCATAGAACATGAGGGACTCGCGTTGCGTGTTCCAGTCGCCAGGAACGTTAAGTTGGGCCGATGTGTCGAAGTCATATTCAACTAATTCCGACTCAGATCTTGGCTTGTAGTTCTTGTAGAAAGCGGAGTTGCCTTTCAACAGTTGGCCGCGATAGTCGATACCTCCAACATCGTAAGGATCAACGATAGCTTTCCATTGTCCATCCAGGCTGGTCGTTTCTCGTCCATTAATGTTCTGGATGAGAGGCGCGGTCTGCGCCACACCTTGCCCAGACAAGAGTGCCATACAAGAGCAGAGAGTGATGGGTCCGACTCCCGCTGTCGCGGCTAAGGTCCACCTTGATGCTCTGGTTCTCGTCGTGCGGCCGATCTCGAGGCTTTCCACTCTGACGAACCTGAAAAGTTGTGATACCAGGCAAACGCACTGGCTGGCGAAGGATGAATCCCGCTGCATCGATGCTCCTTATTCACAAAAACGCAGGTACTACAGTGTAGTACTCGACGTCGCGCTTGTGCATCGGGGATGAGTTTTCGGCGATCCCTGTCTGTCGACTGAAGTGCCGGCACTACTCCAAACACTTCTGGTCGCGCGCGTCCCAGGCCATATGGGGGACATCGGCCGAAAACGGAACGGTTGCGACGTGTTGCAAACTGTTCCCGCTATATGACAGCAAGACGCTAGACACCTGAGAATTCGGGGATATCAGTTCCCTAAAGTTCGCACTTCCGTCGCCGATATACGTAAAAGCGAAAGGCGAGAAAGAAACAAGCGCTTCGCCAGCGAGAATGAGTCATATCTCATGAACAGCATACGAGCTCTTATCGTAGATGATTCCTCCGTGATGCGGAAGATTGTGGAACGCTCACTGCGCCAGGCAGGGGTTGAACTCAGCAAAGTACTCGAGGCAGGAAACGGGGCCGAGGCGCTAGCGGTGTTGGCGGAAAACCAGGTCGACCTGATCCTCTGTGACATCAATATGCCGGTCATGGACGGCTTGGAATTGGTGAAGGCTCTCCCCGGAGTCGAGAACGCCAAAGGCGCGCCGGTGGTGATGATCACCACCGAAGGCAGCGAAGCGCATGTGGTCCAAGCACTATCCTCCGGAGCCAAAGGCTATATCCGGAAGCCATTTACTCCGGATCAGGTCAGAGAACGGGTCATTCCTTTGCTGGCGGTGAAAGCATGAGTATCTCGGGCGAATCTCTGGCGGCTGGCAACGGCCACGAAGTCTGGCTTCCGATGCTGGAAGTAGCGGCGCGGGAAGTTTTCGAACTCATGTTGGGCTGTGAATTGACAACAGACAGCGCTCCCGAGGGAACTGACGACCAACTGGATATTACCTCGATGGTCGGGCTCGCCGGACGGCTGTGTGGAGTCATGAGTATTCGCTCCAGCCATAAAGCTGCGGGGCTCATGGCATCGAAGATGCTGGGAGTGGATCCTGCCAACGTCGGTCCCGAAACGGCCGACGCCTTCGGCGAAATCTGCAACATGGTTGCCGGCAACTTCAAGAACAAGATTTCCGGCTTAGGTGACGGCTGCATGCTGTCGGTTCCCACCGTCATTACCGGCAACGACTATACGCTGCACGCTCTGGCAGACTCCGGCGCCCTTGAGATCCGCTTTCTGTTCGAAAGAATGCCGATCGTGATCGCCCTACAGATTCACAGTTAGATCTGGAATGCTCTCCCGAGTGCGGCGAGGTTTCCGAACGATCGCGTCGTGAAAATGCCGCGGAACTTGCGCGGTTTCGCGATCCGCGGCCACGACCGCACTTCGATTCTCGTCGATCCATCCAACTCTGCGGCGATCTCCCACATTGTTCTTCAGATTAGATTCTGGCGATTAGGGCGCGCCGAAGGTTTCAATTCAATCGCTGCAGAATCAGCCACGCGACGCGGAAGCTCCGAACACTGTGGAGACTAGCTCGCAGATTTCCCCAACTGCCTCGTCGAGTTCGAAGGTGAAGCGCACCAGGTCAACTCCTTCCAGATCGCGGTGCTCTTGCAGAAGGATCTCCCAGGCAGGATCGTGGACGAGGTCCACTTTCTGCCGCTCGTAATATCCGTAGCCCAGCCCGCGCACGCGACAGAGGAGGTCGCTTAGATGAACCAGAGCGACCAGTGGCCCAGCCGTAACGCTTTCGCCTGGGGCGTGATGATGGGCGATGACCTCCAGGATGTCGGCGGCGAGGTGCCACTGCTCGGCGAGTGCGCGCCCCGTCTCGCAATGACAGAATCCCATGACAGACCGTTCCGCCTCGTCAAGGGATATCTGTTCTCGGCAGGCGAGTTCGAGCGCCGGCGCAAACTCTTTCGAGAAGGCGATGCAGTTGACCACGAAGCCCAGGTCATGCAATAAACCCGCCGTGTATGCCTTTTCTCCATCTGCGGACGCAAGCTTCTCGCTGAACTTCCGGCAGACCATCGCGCAGCCCAGGGAATGTCTCCAAAAAGTTCCGGGGTCAAGAACCCATTTATTCCTGGGAAACGCCTGTCCCATGCAGCAAGTGAGAAGGATCGTTTCCACCCGCCGCAACCCGAGAGCCATGACCGCCCCGCTGATGGACTTCGGCGCTTGCGCCAATCCGAACAGCGGCGAGCTGGCGACGCGAAGACACTGCGCCGCGATCGTATTGTCGTAGGAAACCAGACGCACAACTTCGTCTATTCTGGTATCGTCCGCGGGCACTCTGAGCAGGTCCAGCAGCGGTAGAAAGACACCTGGAATGGAGGGCGTGGTCTCGATACGTGCTACGCGTTCGCGAATCGTTTCGACGATCGATGGATTCATAGCTTGCCACTCTTGAGCGACGGTTTCCAGTAGCCGATCGCCCCCGGAAAGTGGACCAGGTGAAATTTGTCATTCAACTTCATGAGTGACTCCGACGTTCCGAGAAAGAAGTAGCCGCCAAAATTGAGGTTGCTGAAGAAATGGTCGACGACCTTCGACTTTGAGGCGCCATCAAAATAGATGAGCACATTGCAGCAAAAAACGAGATCGATTCCTTTCATAAAAAGCATTCTGGAATCGTCCTGCAGGTTGAGCCGGCTGAAGGTGATGAGCTTCTTGACCTCCGGGCGCACTTGCAGTTTTTTTTCATCGACCATGGTGAAGTACTTGCGCTTGAAATAGTCCGAGGTCGCTCGCAGCGCATAGTCGCCGTAAATGCCCGTCTTGGCAGTTTCGACCGACCGATCATTCAAATCGGTGGCCAGGATCTCGACAGTCCATCCCTTCAGAAGTCCCTCGCTCTCTTCCAGCATGTTCATTGCGAGGGTGTAGGGTTCTTCGCCGGTGGAGCAGCCCGCACTCCAGATGCGCAGCCGTTTCGTTACTTGTCGGATCTTCTCCGCAGCCAGTTCGGGGAGAATCACCTTGCGCAGTGCATCGAGTTGCGGCTGGCTGCGAAACAGGCAGGTCTCGCCGATAGTAAGTTCGTTCAGCAGTTGCCGCAACTCGGCGTCGCGGCTGGCGTGAGCGGTGAGCCGATCCCAGTATTCGCGCGGAGTCTTGACGTCCAACTGTTTCATCCTTCGTCCGCAACCGTCGACCAGCAGATAGAGTTTTTCTTCGAGCTGGAAGATTCCGGAAACTTTGTAGACCAAGTCGCGGATCTGCCGGTAGATCGGATCAACTGGTTCGTTGGTCTTGACTGACCAGGGGCTGGCGGTTGCAGTTTGAACGGCAATTGTCATTTTGCTCGGGTCTCCGCGGTCGCGAGGTGCGTCGAGGTCACCACAGGATGAGGCGCGCGGCTTTGCAGCACGCGGCGCGTGATCTCTACCGCCAGCTGGTCCAGAGGATAGACGCCGTCCGCCTGACCTGCCGCATAGACCAGGCCAGGCATCCCCCAAACAACCGCCGAGGCTTCGTCCTGAATAATCACCTCTCCACCTGCCTCGCGAATCTGCTGTGCTCCTCGAACGCCGTCCGATCCCATGCCAGTCATGACCACACCCAGAACGTTGGCCCGGTACTCTGCGGCGACCGAGCGGAACAGCACGTCCACGGCAGGGCGACAGGAGTGCTGCGGAGGTTCCTGGTTCAGGTTAAGTCGCCAATACGTTCCGGCGCGGGCCACGGTCATGTGAAAGTTTCCCGGCGCAATCCATGCGTGTCCGGGCTCGAGATTTACTCCCGCCCGGCCCTCGGCTATCGGAATCTTGGACTGGTGAGACAGACGCTCGGCCAGAAGGTGCGTAAAGATCGGCGGCATGTGCTGGACGATGACAATCGGAACGGGGAGATCCTGCGGAATCCGCGGCAGGACTTCGCCAAGAGCATTCGGGCCGCCCGTCGAGGTGCCGATTGCCACGATTTCGATGGGTCGTTTCAACCGTGGCCGGACAGGCACCGCCGGACGGGGAGGAGGCAGTGTCTTGAGCTTTGGCGAAGAGTTGGGACAGAGCGCTTTGATCTTGGGGATTAACTCGGCGCGAACGGCTTCGATCGCGGCGTCCGGGCTGCCCGTGTTGCTGGGCTTGGTGGCATAGTCGGACGCGCCCAGGGATAGCGCATCGAGCGTGGCCGCCGCGCCGCGCTCGGTTAGCGTGCTGAACATGATCACGGGAAGGCGCGGATGCGCCTTGCGGATCTCCGCCAGAGCTTCCAGGCCATTCATCACCGGCATCTCGACGTCGAGCGTTACCAGGTCGGGATGTAATTGCGAGATCTTCGCCAGCGCGATGCGACCATCGCCGGCCGAGGCGAGCACGTCGAGTTCGGGATCCTTCGCCAGCGTGTCGCAAAGCAGCCTGCGAATTACCACCGAATCATCGACCACCAGAATGCGAATCCTGCCCATCGTAAGTTGTCCTCATCTCTGCTCCGCGCCAGCGGCTCAGGGAAGTCTGGATCATGCCCCCGCCTGGGCTGCCCTGCTTCTGGTTGCTCCGGTTCCTGCGGGCCGTCCGCCGTTGTCGCCGGCATGGATCTTGAATTGCTCGACCAGCCGTCGCAGTTCGGCCGAGGTCTCCACCAGTTGCTGGGCTGCCTTCTGCGTGTCGTTGGCCCCGCGCGATGTGCTCTCCGCCGCCTGTGCCACGCCCGCGATATTGCTCGTGATCTCGCCGCTGCCGTGCGCCGCTTCGCTTACGTTGCGCGCCATCTCGTTCGTAGTCGCATTCTGTTCTTCGACCGCCGTGGCAATCGTGCTGGAGATGCCGTTGATCTGGTTAATCACGTCACTGATCGTCGCGATGGCGTCGACCGCCGCTTTGGTGTCGGTCTGAATCGCTTCAATCTTGCGGCTGATGTCTTCGGTGGCCTTGGCGGTTTCCTTGGCCAGTTCCTTGACTTCGTTGGCGACCACGGCGAATCCCTTGCCGGCCTCTCCGGCGCGGGCGGCTTCGATGGTGGCGTTGAGGGCGAGCAGGTTGGTCTGCTGCGCGATGGAGGTAATGACCTTGATGACCTGGCCGATCTCGGCGGACGAGTCGCCAAGTTTGGAGACGGTGGCAGTGGTGGTTTCTGCAACCTTGACGGCGGAGGTGGCGACCTTGGCGGCTTCGGTGGCGTTCTTGGCGATTTCCTTGATGCTGGCGCCCATCTCTTCCGAGCCTGTGGCGACGGTCTGCAGGTTCTGGCTCACATGCTGAGTAGCATCGGAAACCACTTTGGCCTGGGCTGACGTCTCTTCGGAGTTCGCGCTGATCTGCTGGCTCGTAGCAGACAGTTCTTCGCTGGCGCTGGCCACGTGCATCGAAGTTCCGGCGATCGATGTAATCACCTCATGCAGATTATTCTTCATCCGGTTGAGTGCGGATGTGGCTTCTCCGATCTCGTCCTGCGACTGCACCAGCAGATCCGGCACTGCCAGGTCATTTGCGGCAATCTTGTTGGCGAGTGCCACGGACGCTGCCAGTGGTTTGACCACTAATTTGCGAACGAGGACAAAAACGACACCCGTAGCGGTTAGCAGGATCAGGAAACTCGAAAGGAACAGGGCGATGGAATTCGAACTCGCCATTTTTACCAGGCCTTCTGTGGACGCTTTGACCGCAAAGGCTCCGCGTAAGTCCCCCGCTTTCATGCCTTCTTTCGCATAACCAAAAGGATCCTTTGTCCCGGCCGGATCGCCGTGGCACAACAGGCAATCCTGGGTCAAGCGCACGGGCTGAGCGTACCGCATGAATTCTTTTCCATTTTCGAGTTCGCGATCGGAAAACTCCCTGAGTGACGGATCCCTCTGAAATGCCTCGAGAGCGCGCCGTTCAAAATCGTCGGGCTGATGCTTGGGGTCGCGCGGACTTAGTGAAGGAGTGCGAAACTCCATATCCTTGTCGTCGGCATATTTCTGCGCGACACTCCAGGCCACCACGACTGGCACTTGTTGGATACTCTTGAAGTCTCCGGTGGGCACCATCGTCTTGATGTTTTCCGAAAACCAGGACCGTGTGGCACTGGCCATCCCGGTGATCTGACGGACTTTGTCGCGAAAGGCTTCCTCAGCCTGCTGGTTGATTCGGCGCTGGGTGATCCAGTAACTGGCAGCGGAAGTCAGGACGAAGGCTGCGACAATGGATCCGACGATCTTTCCGGTCAGCCTGGTTTTCGAAAACATGGTAATCTCCTCCGTTTCATCACTCGGCTTTTCGTCACATTGCCGCATGAGCCGCCATCGCCTTACCTGCCCGGGACGTGTCTGAGGCGCCGCCGCTCGTGTTGATCTTGAACTGTTCGACCAGTCGTCGCAGTTCGGCCGAAGTTTCAACCAGTTGCTGGGCTGCTTTCTGCGTGTCGTTGGCCCCGCGCGATGTGCTCTCCGCCGCCTGCGCCACGCCCGCGATATTGCTCGTGATCTCGCCGCTGCCGTGCGCCGCTTCGCTTACGTTGCGCGCCATCTCGTTGGTGGTCGCGTTTTGTTCTTCAACAGCCGTGGCAATCGTGCTGGAGATGCCGTTGATCTGGTTAATCACGTCGCTGATGGTCGCGATGGCATCGACTGCGGCCTTGGTGTCGGTCTGAATCGCTTCAATCTTGCGGCTGATGTCTTCGGTGGCCTTGGCGGTTTCCTTGGCCAGTTCCTTGACTTCGTTGGCGACCACGGCGAATCCCTTGCCGGCTTCTCCGGCGCGGGCGGCTTCGATAGTGGCGTTGAGGGCGAGCAGGTTGGTCTGCTGCGCGATGGAGGTGATGACCTTGATGACTTGGCCGATTTCCGTCGAGGATTCGCCGAGCTTGGACACAGTCGCGGTCGTAGTTTCAGCGACCTTGACGGCGGAGGTGGCGACCTTGGCCGCCTCGGTGGCGTTCTTGGCGATCTCTTTGATGCTGGCGCCCATCTCTTCGGCGCCCGTGGCAACCGTTTGCAGGTTCTGGCTGACCTGCTGGGTCGAGTCGGAAACCACCTTGGCTTGCGCGGAGGTTTCTTCGGAATTGGCGGTGATCTGCTGACTCGTGCTAGACAGTTCCTCGCTGGCGCTGGCTACGTGCATCGAAGTGCCGGCGATCGATTGAATCACTTCGTGGAGATTGTTCTTCATCTTGTTCAGTGCGAGGCCAGCGTGGCCAATCTCGTCCTTGGAAGTGATCTCCATGTCTGCCACCGTCAGGTCATTGGCGGCAATTTCTTGGATCATCTTGACCATGCGTGAGATGGTTCCGGTAATAGAGCGAATGATCAAGGCAGCCATGACTAGACCCAACAGGAAGGCAATAGTGGCCAGACCCAAAACCAGCGATATAGTCCTCGTTTCAACTCGCTCGTGTTCGGCCTGGGCAGTTTCCTCCAACTTGGCTGTGAGCTTCTCCAGTTCATCGACGATGCTGTCCATCCCTTCTCGCAGTTGCTGTGAATGGGCGTCGAAAAGCAGGTCAACCGCTGCCTTGGTGTTACCCGCGCGGCGCAACTCAATCGCGCTTTCCTGAATCTTGTTCAGCTCAGCTGAGTCCTCCCGCAAGTGGCCGAAGATGGCCTTCCCGCGCTCGGTCTGGAGCAGCGGCCCGAGTTTGTCAATGTTTTCTTTCGCCTGGTCCGTCCCCTCCTGCCGATGCTTAATCGCGTCCTCCTGCCCGGTGAGAAGGAAGGTTCGCGTGCCGTTAATCTGCATCTCGAAGCCATCGTCGGCGCCGTATGCGAGTCTTGTCTTTTCGGTCTGCTTGAGTACTTCGTCCGTCAGGTCGGAGAGCCGGTTGACCGAACTGTAGCTGACGTATCCCATGACGGCGATCATCAGGAGCAATCCACCGAAACCAAAGCCCAGCTTCATTTTCAGACTGATCTTATTCACGATATCCTCCAACAAATTTCGCCTGCGCTTCGTGTTTTCCCGACTGTCGCATCGCAGTTAGAGTCCCGCCGCCGCAAGCACACACAATGTTTTATCGGCCTGGATATCCAAGCTCTTTAGTCCGCTTCGCATAGGTGCCTTGAGGCGTAAGTGCAACACGGGTTCAAAACGAAAGAACCAATCGAGTGGTAATGACTGGGCCGTCCCTCTCTTCGCGTTTGCCGCCGGGGTGATGCAAAAATTGAAAGTCTTGAGTCAGGGCGAGATACTTGTTGACCGGCGCCCTGTAATAACCCTCTAGGATCGATTCGCTGGGAAAGTCAAAGCCTGCCGCTGGCTCGGTCGAGAACCGGAGGTGGGTCGCGGCGATCCCCAGGGAATCCTTGCTCCGCTGGGTGAAAGGTGCCTGTAGTATGGCTCCGCCGCCGATATGGTGCGTAAAGGAGCTCACTTGGCCCTCTGCATAGCCGTATTGAAAAAAGGTCGCTAACTTTCGCTCGCCCTGTTTTCCCATCCCTGGATGTCGCCACCCTGACTGTTCCACTACCGAATAAAAACCCTGCGTGCCCGATGCCATTCCTCCCGGAAAATGTTCCATCCGCCCATTCTCCCGCCAGTATCCGAAGCTCGCTCTTCCCGGATGCTCGCCCTGTCCGATGTTCCAGTTACGTCCGGGCTCGATCATCGTGAGTATTCCCATGCCTGCAGTCCGAAATATCCCTACGCTCAATCCATTGTTTGTGGTCGGCCGCAGGAAGGCGTTGATTGCCCCCTTCGGCTCCGGATACGTCGGAAACGCCATAATCGTCGGACTGTATCCCATGGAGGAGTTCAAGAAATCTCCCGCATTCTGGACGACAGCGAACTCCGTGTTCGCGTCGATCTTTCCGCCCTTAAGACGAAGCTTGTTCGAGAAAAGTCTTTGCTCGTACCAGATTTCATACAGCGTAGTTCGCGAACTGGCATCAATGTTGGAATACACCTGTTCTGCAGCCTCATTGGTTTCGCCAAACTGGCGGATATGTTGTTTGAGTCGCACCAGTCCTGCGCCTCCCTCCAACCCGAAGGCCTTCTTCGCATCCAGCGGCATCGACAGATCGAATGAGTAACGGCCGAATCCAGTTGCCGGATCCTGTTCGTGGTCGAATTCCTTTGACCAGTCGTAGACGAGCAATCCCTGAAAGGAAATTCCATGCTCATTGAGCCTGCCAAGGAGTTTTCGCGGCTCGGAGACCACCATCGCGATTCCATTTTTGTCTGAGCTGCCTTTCAAGGAAGATTTCGAATCCTGCGCAAATGTGAGATGAGAAAATGCCAACAGTACCGTCTGACCAAGCGCCAAGCACAACCGTCGAATCCTCACGCCGTCTGCCCTCCCATTGAGGCGACGAACGCGAAACCCGCCTCACCCTAGGCATCGGCGGGCGATGGCTGTACTTCACTGGTCTGAACGTATCCTTCGAGCGATTGCCATCTGTCCTTTCGTAATGGCTGCGAGTGGCGCCCGCGGTTCCTTGGGTGCAAGAGGACAAATGCAGCCGCTCCTCTACCCATTTCCAGCCGCGACTCCGGCCCCCTCCCCCATCTGGCATGCTTTCTCGGTATCGAGCACATGCATCAGCCGGTCATTCAGTTTGTGGACGCCGAGAATCATGGCGCGGACGTTGCCGCGAAGAGTTTGTGGCGGAGGTTCAAAGGTGCTGTCTTCGACCTCCACCACATCCCCGATTTCGTCGACCAGCAGGCTCACTGCGCCATCTTCGGACCGCACTACCACATTCATGACATGCGATTCCGGCGGAGCCGGTTTCAACTCGAGACGCCGCCGCAGGTCGACCGCGGTGACGATCTGGCCACGTAAATTGATAAGGCCGCTGACCACCGATGGCGCGAGCGGCACCTGCGTCATGTCCAGCGAGTGGATGACTTCCTGGACGCCCTTCAATTCGACCCCGAACAGAAGGCCGTCAAGGTAGAACGTGCAATACTGGAGAGCTGGCATAACTCAGCGGGCCCCTTCTGCCGCATGCATGGCGGCGGGCGATTGCGTGACCGGCTGTTCGCCGGCGGCTTTGAGAATTGCGGGAATATCGAGCAACTCCGTGACCCGTTCGCCGATCACGACCGAGTAGAGAACGCAGGGGCGCGTGGCTGGCGACTTCATCTCGGCCCGGTCCTCGACGATGTCCAGAATCCTGTCTACGACGAGGCCAAAAGAGCGGTCCTCGTGATTCAGCACCAGCACCTGGATCGGCCCCGAATCCGCTGCAGGCAGGGCCGGAAGGCTGCGCAGCCGGGCGCGCCGCTCCTCCAAGACCACATTGAGCCGGACCAGCGGCAGGATCTGGCCGCGGTACTGCGTCACCCACTGCCTTCCCGACATCTCTACCTGCGCGACCGGAAACTCCTCCAGTCGTGCAAGCGTGCTGAGCGGAATGGCCATGCGCGAATCGCCCTGGCCGGAGAACAGAAGGAATGTCTGCTTCTCGGCTCCCCCTGCCGAGGCCTGCACCGCCTTTTCCACCAACGCACGGTCGTGCGTCTCGCCGACCACGCTGGCGCGCTGAGCGAGGCCAAGCACATCGAGGATGAGCGCAACCTTGCCGTCGCCCATAATGCTCGAGCCGGCAAAGGTCTTGACCGTCTTCAGCTGCTTGCGCAGTGGTTTCACCACGATTTCTTCGGTGTCGTTGATGCCGTCCACCACCAGCCCGAACTGGCGCTCGTCGGCCTGCAGCACCACGATGTTGACCGCGCTGTCCTGCTGTGCCGCCGTAGAGGTTTCATCGACGAGATGCAACTCCCGGTTCAGATACACCAGGGGCAACAGACGCCCGCGCAGACGGTGCACGGGAACCCCGTGGACCATCTCAATGCCGGTCCGCGCCTGTTCTGCTTCGAGCCGCACCAGTTCGAGCAGACTCACCTGTGGAATGGCATAGCGATCGCCGCCGCAGGTCACCACCAGGGCGGGGATAATGGCAAGCGTCAGCGGAATCTTGACCCGGACGGTCGTGCCTTGTCCGCGTACCGACTGTATGTCCACGACGCCGCCGATCTTCTCCACATTGGTCTTGACGACGTCCATGCCCACACCGCGGCCCGACACGTTCGTGACTTTTTCTGCTGTGGAGAATCCGGGCAGGAAGATCAAATTGAAGATCTCGCGTTCGGACATGCGCCCAGCGTGCTCCGCCGTGACTACGCCACGCTCGACCGCCTTTTGCCGGATTCGCTCGCGGTTCAGCCCGGCGCCGTCGTCGCTGATCTCGATGTTGACCTGGCCGCCTTCGTGAAAAGCCCTCAGAATCAGCCGCCCGTCCGGCGCCTTCCCGGCCTTGACCCGGTCTTCAGGAAGTTCGATGCCGTGATCCACGGAATTGCGGACGAGATGGGTCAGGGGATCCTTGATAGCCTCGATGATGGTCTTGTCGAGTTCGGTCTCCTTGCCTTCCATCTCGATATTCACCTGCTTGCCGCAGCCAAGGGCAACGTCCCGCACCGTGCGCGGGAACTGGGCCCAGATATTCCCGATGGGCTGCATGCGGGTCTTCATCACTTCTTCCTGCAATTCGGTCGCGATCAGATTCATACGCTGAGAGATGGCGTTCAATCCGGCGTTGTCGAGGGTGTTGGCAAATTGCAGGAGCTGGTTCCGCGCCAGCACCAGTTCCCCTACCAGCGTCATAAGCTTGTCCAGCAGATTGACCGCGACGCGGATGCTTTCCGATGCGGCATCGCGAGGCTTAGCTTCCAGAGTTTGCAAGGCAGCGGTAACGTCTTCTGCCTTGACCAAGCCGGGAGCCACGAGGATTTCGCCCAGGCGGCGCCGGTCGCCGCTCTCCTGTGCTTCTAAGGCGCGCTCAACATCCTCGGGCTGAACCAGTCCGCGTTCGACCAGCGCGCCGCCGATCTTCCCGCGTACCGGTTTGCGACCCGCGGAGTTGCTGGCCTTCTTGCGGACCGGAGCAGACACCGGAGCAGACACGGGGGCCGAGACTGGGGCGCTCGCCGCGACAGCAGCCGCCAAAACTGCAGGTGCGGGTTGCGCGGGTGCGGAATCAGCCTTCCGAGGCTCAGTTCCGTCGTGCGCTTTCTCAGCGGCCTTTGTCTCAGGCGACGGGATAGCAGCCGGCGCGGGTACGTTTCCCCCGCTTGCAAGGGAAGTTAGTTTTTCGCGCAATTCCGGGTAGTCCACCTCCCCATCCTGGCCGGTGGATTGGATTTCCTTCAACATCTGGCGCACTGCGTCAACCATGCTCAGCAAGGCCGTCGTGATCTCCGGGGTGAGCGTAAGTTGACCGTCCCGCAGCCGGGTAAGGAGGTTCTCACCTACATGCGCGACTTTTTCCAGTTTGTTGAAGCCAAGAAACCCGCATGTACCTTTAATCGTGTGAATCGTCCGGAACACGCCGGCCAATGCTTCTTTGTCCTGCGGGTTCTTCTCCAGACCGACCAGGTCCCGATCCAGCCGGTCCAGGTTCTCGGCACTTTCGACAAGGAAATCCTGGACAATGTCACTGTCGCTCATCGGCTGCTCCTCCCGATCTGAATCACCTGGCTGTAAACGGATAAATAAGGGTTTGATCTGACTTAGGAAAAATCGCGCGATCCGATCGTGAACCCTTCTCTGTCTCCTTCCATATCGTCAGCGCAGGAATCTTCATTAGTCGATTCATCCACTGCATTGACGCACTTGCGGGGACAGGGCCTGCAGAAACTCAACGTTAGGAGGCGTTGCAATGGCAGGTCCACTCTGGCGCCCGTGTGGGCACTAAAGGACGTGCCGTCGGAGGACTCGGCGATAGCTTTTGCGACGAAATGTTAAGAAGAAATCAGCGAGCGCGGCTGACGCGCGCCCGCCGGGGGGAGATCGGTGATTAAAATTCGTTCGTGTTCGGGCGGATCGCGCAGAGCAGGGAAGTACTGTCGCTCCGTTCCCGATCTAGATTAGTGGGTTTTCTGAAAAACTTCTCATCTCACGCCGAGCAATATGTCTACGGTCAGCTGATCAAGAAGTTCGTACGGCAGCCGCTTTGCTGCAATTTCGTCTTTGTTGAAGACATGAGCCAGCAACGCTGCCGATCCCGCTTCGGAATAGCGACCGGTTGCAGGCGTGCCCGGCGGCGTCGCCGTGACCGACTTCAGAATCCCCTGAATCTCGTGATCCGCGTTCCAGCGTGCCGCTTTCTCTTTGAGAATCAAGTAAGTCCGCATACCACCGCGGGCAAAGTCTTTTACCCCGGTGTGATCCTCGGTGCGGTAGGCATGAGCGTCGAAGTGGCGCGGACCGGCGTAGCCGACGTCCTCCAGAAACTTCACCAGCCAGAACGCCGACCTGAGGTTGGCGGACCCGAAGCGCAGATCCTGATCGTACCGCCCTGGCATCTGATCGTTCAGATCGATGTGGAATAACTTACCCGCATCCCAAGCCTGTGCGACCGCGTGAGTGAAATTTAATCCTGACATGTGTTCATGGGCGACCTCAGGATTCACTCCCACCATGTCGGGATGATCAAGGGTCGGAATGAATCCGAGATAATTCCCTGTGGTGGCCATGTAGATATCGGCCCGCGGCTCGTTGGGCTTGGCTTCCAGGGCAAAGCGGAAACCGTAACCGCGCTTAATGTTGTATTCGCAGAGATAATTGATGGCCTCGCGAAGGTGTTTGATGGCCTCGTCGGCCCGGCGGCACGCGTCTGTTTCGACCCCTTCGCGTCCGCCCCATAGCACGAATATCTTGGCGCCCAGTTCCGCTCCAAGATCCATAGCTTTCATCGTTTTTTGCAACGCATACGCGCGCACTTCGGGATCGTTGGCGGTGAACGCTCCGTCGCGGAAAACAGGATGGTAGAAAAGAGACACCGTTGCCATCGGCACAACAATCCCATTTTGCTGACACGCCTTCTGAAACTCGCGCACGATGCGGTCGCGTTCCGCGGGCGTCGCGTCGATCGGCACCAGATCGTTGTCGTGCAGGTTCACGCCCCAGGCCCCGACTTCAGCCAGGAGCGAGACGATGTCGACCGGAGAAATTGTTGGGCGCGTGACATCGCCGAACGGATCGCGGCCCCGGTTGGCAATGGTCCACAATCCGAATGAGAATCTATGTTCGGGCTTCGGAGTATAGGCTCCGTTATTGCTGGTCATGATGGCTTATCCCTGCTTTCTTTCAAATTGAACAGATAGAATTTCGCGGCCACTCAATCACGGTCTGAGACAATCGCTCGACCCAGCCCCTCAAAGTCAGTTAGGGCGCTCCGCTCCTGCGGAATTCAACGCCGGCGGGGAAGTGGACATTTTGCGCACCAGATCTTCACTCGCCTTGTCTTCCTTCGCCCGCAGTTCGCGCACCTTGGCGAATTCCTTTTGCGATTCCACCGTTTTTCCCATCTCCTGATAAATACGACCCAGACGGTAATGCACATCCGGTTCGGCCGGATCCAGGGCTATCGCGTGCTGCAGCGCTGCGATGGCATCGGGGTAGTGCTTTTGCTGCGCCAGAATCACGCCGAGATCAATCGACGCAATTCGAATATCGCTTTTCAGATGAACAGATTTCCGAAGGAAGGAGACGGCATCATCCGGATGGTTGGTCTTCATTGCTATGTCACCGAGATACGCCAGAGCTTGAGCGTTGTCGGGATCGGCGGCCAATTCAGCTTCGAACTCTCTCTGCGCATCGTCGTATTGATGCGACTTCCAATACAAGTAGCCCAGACCAAAGTGGACATTCGGTTCGCGCGGAGCCGCTTGCGCGGCGGCCTGGAACTCTGCAATGGCTTCGGAAGTCTTTCCCAATCCGTCGAGTGCTTCGCCGGTGAGGATATGGGCCTGCGCCGAATCAGGATCTTTCTGTAGCAATCGGCGAAACTCGTCGAGAGCGCAGGGATAATTCTTTGCCCACAAACAGCTTTGTGCGAGCACCCGATGCAGTTCCTCGTTGTCGGGATCGCTCTTGGCCGCAGGCTCGAGATACTTCGTGGCCTCCGCGAATTCCTGTGCGCCGTAGTAGCTGAGCCCCAATAAAGTGCGCGCCTGCCGGCTTGATGGATCAGCCGCCAGCGCTCCACGAAGAGCGCTAGATGCCGAGTGGAAGTGGCCTTGTTTGAACTCGGCCAATCCCAGGTTGAGTTCCACACCGGGCAACTTCGGATTCAGTGCAAGAGCTTTCCGATAAGACTCAGCCGCTTCACGATATTTCTGATCCTTAGAGAGAACGACGCCCAGGCTTGCAAAGGCAGCCGCGTCTTTGGGATTGTGCTGCGTGACCGCGCGCCATGCTTCCGCCGCCTCCCGCAACTTTCCCTGCTGTTCGAGTGCGATGGCATCGGCCGGGGTAGGCGCTTGCGCGCCTGCAAGGATCGGTGCGAGCAGCGCGACAAGAACGAGTTCTGCCTTCCAGTTCTTCATGCCACCGATTCTGAGCTTCGTCCTCTGTCAATCCTAAACTGCAAACGTGCTCCGGAAGTGTCCAGGCAATGTCCTGCAAGGCGCAGATGTCACTCCGTAGGCCTATAAAAGCGGTACACAGAGGATATTGCCGAGGCGATAAAGAAACTTACGCCCCGCTCGCCTCGTACTGAGTGCGAGCGGGGCGTAGGGGAAGGCTGCCAAGGCTGATTTAGAAAATCAGCTTCAGCGCGAATTGCCACTGGCGGGAGTCATACGCGTTCTTGACCTGGCCGAAGTCTCCTGCGCCGAAGTTGGTGCTGATGCCTCCGGTGTTGGCGTTGCCTTCGAACTCAGTGTGGTTGAACGCGTTGAACGCTTCGGCGCGGAACTCCATCCGGAATCGCTCGGTGAAAGCGAAGTTCTTCAGGAGTGACAGGTCGAAGTTATTGCGTCCGGGGCCCCGGATAGCGTCAAACCCAAGATTGCCGAAGCAGTCAGGCCCGGTGGCACAAACGGGCGCGCTGAAATTGCCCGAGAACCAGGCTGCAGCAGTCTTGCTGTTTGTGATCGCTCCGGTAACGTCAGGACGAACTGCCGTGTTGCTGATGACGCTGGCTGCAGTCGTTCCGTTCACCCCGAGATTAATCGGTGCCCCCGATTGCTCAGTGATGATTGCGGCCAGTTCCCATCCGCCGAGGCCTGCCTTGACCAAACGGTTGCTGGCGTTGCGGAACACGGGCAGGTCGTAAACGAAGTTCGCAAAAAATACGTTCTTGCGGTCGAATACCGACGGACCCCAGTCGTTGCGCCATCCCAGATACGGGTTGGCCACGTTCTGAAGATCGCCGCCACTGCCCGAAGCAGTCGTCGCGTCCATGGCCTTCGCCAGGGTGTAGGAAAGTTGCAGGTGAAGGTCGTGGTGTACGACTCCAGTGAGCGAAGTTTGCAACGAGTTGTAGCTCGAGTTCTGTCCATTATATGCGAGCCGCATGTTGCCGAACCCCGGATAGGTCAGCGAGGTGACGTCCAGCTTTTTTGCCAAAACTTGAGCCGGTAAGTCCGCCAGCGGGGGAAGGTTGACTGCCTGGTAATAGTTCTCGCGACGTCCCTGGCTGCCGACGTAGGACACGTTCAACACGGTCTGAGTTCCGAGCCCGCGCTGCACGCCCGCGCTGTACTGGTAGCTGACCGGAGTCGGATAGTGCTCCGCGATTCCGGTTACGCCCAGAGGGAGGACCGGCAGATCTGCGGCGGTAATGATGGATCCTGCTGACGGACCGGTCAACTGCAAGCCGGGGTTGTCGAGCGAGACGGTGTTAAGGGTTGGATTGGGATCTCCGGGAGGATTCACGGCTCCGTTATACATGTCGTTGCCTTGAATGCGGTCATAGGAGATACCAAAGCCGCCGCGAACGACGGTCTTGCCGCTGCCGGTTAGATCGTAGGCAAAGCCAAGGCGCGGTCCCCAATTGCTCCAGGAATCTTTTGCGAGGCCCTTGGGAACGCCGCCAACGCCGCCGACCCCGATGCCGTTCAGGTAGAACTGATAGCCGCCCAGCGCGGGATTGGTGCTGGCAACCAGATCTGGACTCGCACCAGTACAGCCGATGTTGAATGTCGCCGTGGCAACTCCGGAACAGATATTGCCGCTGCCATCTGTCCAGAACGAGGGTGCATTCGCCGAGTTGTACAGACTGGGATAGAAGTTGGATGAAAGGTGGTTGGCTTCGTAGGTGTGCGGAATGCCATCCCAGCGCAACCCGAGGTTCAGGGTCAGGCGGTTGTTGACGCGCCAGTTGTCCTGGACGTACAGGGCTGGAGAGATGTTGTTCCACTGACCGTGGATCTTGTTGCCATCTTCTGTGTATTGTTGGGCGAAACCCATGAGGTAGTCAGCGAAGTCGAATCCGCACGACAGCGTTGGGGAAGTTACGCATCCCGTCGGACTGGTGAACGACCCGTCAAACTTGAAGTTGCCCTCCGTGTTCGCGAACGCGTCCTGCCCCTTCTTGTAAATCGCCCAGCTAAAGCCGAACTTCAACTGATGGGCGCCCTTGGTCCACGAGACGTCGTCGCGGAACTGGTAGTCATCGGCTTTGTTTACCCACGGCGTCCAGTTGGAACTGTACTCACTGCCGGTGACACCTGCCAGTTGGATCTGCGGAATGCGGTTATCAGCATTGGGTCCGCCGAATAGGCGATTGAAAGTAAACCCCGTCGGTGCCGAAACCAGATTGTTAGGAATAATGTTGATGCGGTTGCCGTTGTAGTTGAACGCGGTCTCGTTCAGCAATGTGGGGCTTATTACATAGGTGGCGTGAACCACGGCGCTGTACGACGGGTTCCCGAAGGTGTTGGCAACTGTTGGCAGGTTGTCGCCGCTCCACTGGGTCGTGCCGTAGGTCTGCGAAATCTGCTCGGAAACCCAGTGACCGAAGATCGAGAACTTCGACGAAAACTGGTGGTCGACCCTGGCGATTTCTTCTCGCAGGCTCGTGGGAGAGTTGTTGCCGCCAACGAAATTGATGCCGTTCGTCGGCATGGGGAAGATCCCGCCGTACTTCCCGCCCGCCGTCAACAGAGCAGCAGCGTTCGGAGAAATCAAGCAATCCGGGATCGTGTTGCCGGGGAAAGGTGAACCCGGGACCAGTGATGCCTGGGTCGCCGCGTCGCAGTTCGAGGCGAAGCCAGCGACCCCGGTGGGAACCACCGCGTTGATGGTCTTCGCGCCATAAGTAGCGGGAATGACCGCCCCCGTGCCAGCTCCATTTGCGTCAGGATACGAATTGGCTAGAGGCACCGGAACGTTGAGAGTGCCGCCGTTAATCTCTTTACGCCACTCCATGTTGTAGAAGAAGAAGGTCGGATGGTTATTGGCACCAGGCACCTTGCCGCCGACGTTGAATCCGTAAACGTCATAGCGCAAATAAGGCGGCGCGCCGGTGAAGTAGTTGTTCGCGTTCAATGCGTCGTTGCGGAAGAACTCCCAAGCCTCAGCATGGAACTGCTTCGTCCCTGACTTGATTACAGTAGTGATCTGCGAAGCGCCCGCTAGCCCATATTCCGCGCTATAGTTGGAGGTCATGTTGCGGAATTCGGCGATGGAGTCGATGGACGGCATGACGCTGCCGCTGCTGCCGCCGCGGTCCAGATTTTCGCCCCCATCAAGAAGTTGCAGGTTGTGGCCGGCACGTCCGCCATTAATGCTGACCGTCGCGTCGCCGCTGACCGGCGTGAATCCGATCATGGATCCTTGCAAACTCGACGCTCCCGGCGCCAGTGCGAACAACTCATACAAACTTCGGCCATTCGTCGCGAGCTGAGTGATCTGCTGCCCGGTAATGACGTTGCTGACTTCGCCGGAATCCGTTTGTACGGCAACGGCGTTAGCTTCGACCGTCACCTGCTCTTGGGCGCTGCCTACCTCCAGTTTGAAGTCGACGCGGGTCCGGTCTCCTACGTTGAGCGTGATGCCCTTCTGCTCGCCTACTTTGAAGCCAGAGGCGGTTGCGCGCACGCTGTAGTGCCCGATGTGCAGATCAGGAGCTACGTACTGACCGTCGCCGTTCGTGGGTAGGGTACGCTGAACGCCGGTGTCGGCGTTCGTGATAACGACAGACGCGTTGGGAACCGTGGCGCCGGTCGGGTCGGTTACCGTGCCGACAATGGTTGCTTCCTGTGCAAAGGCCGGTGTGGCAAACACGGCCAGAAGACATACGAGGAGAGAAACGAGCGCAAACCGAGTTATGTTGCGGCTACGGCCACAACTCCCGGCATACGTGGGCGAGAGTGATTTCATTGCCAACCTCCGAAGCGAGTCAATAGCGTCTGAGCAGATAGAACTTGGGTGAACCGTAAACGTTTACGTTGTTACATTCATCCTTCACCCGTTGTCAAGAAGAAAATCGATATCGCAGGCTATCGTTCACGTTTTCGGCCGGCAAAATTCAGAATCGAGACCGTTTACGGTATACTCAGGCCGTTATGACTCGGCTACCTGGCGAATAGAACGGCGCAAACACTGGGGAGGGATGGCCACTCGGGCCGAAAGAGGTAAGCAAATGTTCAGACCGGTTACGCTAGTACACTTGTTACTCGCTGTTTCCTGCTCGGCTGGTCTGTTTGCCCAAGAGAAGCCGAACACACCCCTCCCCGGTGCCGCTGAATTTCCTGTCGTCCTGCAGCAAAGCGTGACCGCCGGCAAGACACCAGTCGGAACCAAAGTTCAGGCAAAACTAATGATGGCCACTTTGGTGAATGGCACGGTCATCCCACGGAATGCAGTCTTCAATGGAGAAGTGATCGAGTCCGTGGGGAAGACCAAGACTGATCCTTCCCGCCTGGCGATTCGGATGGATTCCGCCGAGTGGAAAAACGGCTCCGCGACAGTCAAACTCTTCGTGACATCTTGGTATTACCCCACAAGAGACGTCGCGGCTGATCAGGATCTTCAGTACGGACCCCAGCAGCCCGCCAGCCGAACCTGGAACGGGCAAGGGCAGTATCCGGATCCGAATTCAAAGTCGTATCAGCCTTTCCCAAGCAGCGACTCGGATAACAAAGGCTCAGTGCCCGACACTCCGTCTTCCATCACATCGAATCATCGCGTGCAAATGAAAGATGTGCAGTCAGTCCATGGCAACGACGGAGCGGTCGAGATCACCTCCAAACGTTCCAACATCAAGTTAGATAAGCTGACCACCTACGTGCTTGCCGCGGACGACTTGCCGCAGAAAAAATGACTCACCCATCACTGAGTGTGTTCTCTGAAATTTGACCGCAAGATTTCTGCTGTGCTACAAGCGACCGACGACAGCGATCGTCAACGCAATCACATCTACCAGCGCACTCTCGCCGTTTTTAACATTGCGGGCTACCCGAGGAATCGTCCATGCACAAGATTCGTACTCAAAACATATTGCAGCTAGCAGTCCTTCTTGTTGTTACCGTTGTAGCTACAACTTCTATGGCGCAGACGGCGCCCCCTGCATATCTTGACCCGTCACAGCCAGTCGATGTTCGCGTCAACGATCTGGTTGGAAGGATGACTCTCGAAGAGAAGGCATCGCAACTGGTGAACCAGGCACGAGCCATTCCGCGGTTGCAGATTCCTGCCTATGACTGGTGGAGTGAGGCCTTACACGGAGTCGCGAATGCCGGGACCGCCACGGTGTTCCCGGAGCCGATTGGACTGGCAGCGACATTCGACGATTCTCTCATTCACGACATGGCTGTAGTGATTGGGACCGAGGCTCGGGCCAAGCACAACCAAGCCGTGCGCGCCGGCCGGCGCGACATCATGGAAGGCCTCGACTTCTGGTCGCCGAACATCAACATCTTTCGCGATCCGCGGTGGGGACGCGGGCAGGAAACCTATGGCGAGGATCCATTTCTTACCGGGCGAATGGGCGTCGCCTTCGTGACTGGATTGCAGGGAGACGACCCCAAATACTATCGCGTTATTTCCACTCCGAAGCATTTCGCAGTGCACAGCGGGCCTGAGCCCTCGCGGCACAGCATCGACGTGCAGGTCTCGAAGCACGATATGGAGGACACCTATCTGCCCGCCTTTCGTGCGGCGGTGACCGAGGGGAAGGCCGAGTCCGTGATGTGTGCCTATAACCGCGTCAATGGCCAGCCCGCATGCGCCAACAACTTCCTGTTGCAGAGTCAGCTCCGCGGAGCATGGAAGTTCAACGGTTACGTCGTGTCCGACTGCGATGCCATTGTGGATATGTTCGAAGGGCATCACTTCGTCAAGAGCCAGGCGGAGGCCGCGGCGATTAGTTTGAAGACAGGAATGGATAATGAGTGCGCCGACTTTTTCACGATCACAAAAGACGACCACGACTACAAACCGTTCGTTGATGCCGTGAAGCAAGGCTTGCTCGCGGAATCTGATATTGACGTCACCCTGAGGCGTTTGTTCACCGCACGCATGAAGCTGGGTATGTTCGACCCTCCGGGCAAAGTGCCCTACGCGCAGACTCCTGACTCAGAAATCGATAGCGCCCCGCACCGCGAACTCGCCCTGAAGATCGCCCGCGAATCGATGGTGTTGCTGAAGAACGACGGCATCCTTCCCCTCGCGCCAAGCGTAAAGAAGATTCTGGTGGTGGGCCCGCTCGCGGAATCGGTGCAGGTATTGCACGGCAACTACAGCGGCACCGCTTCCCATGCCGTGACCGCGCTCGAGGGAATCCGCCAGCAGTTTGCCGGAGCGCAGGTCTCCTTCTCTCCTGGAACAGACTTCCTGCGAGAAAAACCTTTCATTCCAACTTCCGCGCTCTCGACCGACGACGGCAAGCCGGGCTTGAAAGGCGAATACTTCACCGGAGAAATATCGGGCGCGCCTCAGTTTGTTCGAGTTGACCCGTATGTCGATCTCCAGTTGTCGCACCCGGACTCTCATGCGCTCCCGGTACCCGCTGGCATGAAGGACTTTTCCGTGCGCTGGACCGGCTTCCTGACGCCGTCGGACTCAGGCAAATACGAAATCGGATTGATCGGGTCGATGCAGCGCTTGTGGCTGGACGGGAAGCTGATCGTGGATGACGCGATCCTTCACGATCCCAACCCTCAAATGGCAACCGTCGAGCTGACGAAGGGTCATCGCTACGCGATCAAAATTGAATACATCGCTGGCGGCCGAACTACGAAGTTGTTCTGGCTTCCCATCAGCGGAGATCCTCTCATCGAAGCTGTGTCGGCGGCGCGACAGGCCGATGTCGTGATCGCCGTAGTCGGAATCACCTCGAAGCTGGAAGGCGAGGAGATGAAGGTCGATGTGCCCGGATTCCGCGGTGGCGACCGTACAAGCCTCGACCTGCCCGCAGACGAGGAAGCATTGCTGGGTGCTCTGAAGGGAAGCGGGCAGCCGCTCGTCGTTGTGCTGATGAACGGCAGCGCACTCGCGGTCAACTGGGCCAATGACCATGCCAACGCCATTCTCGATGCCTGGTATTCCGGCGAAGAGGGCGGCACCGCAATTGCTCAGACGCTGGCAGGCGTGAACAATCCAGCCGGACGTTTACCCGTCACGTTCTATAAAGGTGTCGAGCAACTTCCAGATTTCGAAGACTATTCGATGAACAATCGCACCTACCGCTACTTCACCGGAGAGCCTCTCTATCCCTTTGGTTACGGGCTGAGTTACTCCAAGTTCGAGTATGACAATCTGAAAATTTCTAGCCCGGTTCTGCAGGCGGGCGATACTCTCACGGTCGAAGTCGACGTGAAGAATGTGAGCAAGAAAGCTGGCGACGAAGTTCTGGAGCTCTATCTGAACTTCCCGAAAGTTGCGGGCGCTCCCCGCGTCGCTTTGCGCGGGTTTACTCGCGTGCACGCCGGCGCTGGCGAACTGCGACACGTGAAGCTATCCATGAGTCCGCGCGACTTGAGCTATGTGAACGAGTCGGGAGATCGCCTGGTCGCTGCGGGCGACTACGTCATCACCATAGGCGGCGGGCAACCGGGTACTGGAGCCGCGCATGCCGAAACGCATCTTTCCATTCAAGGCGAACAAAAGTTGCCGGAGTGAGCAAGGCAGTGAGAATCAGAGGTCAATGTCGGCTGCCGGTGCGTTGGTCAGCGTTTAAGATGACAGCATGTTCCTTCCCGCGGTCCTAAAGACGAGTCTCTGTTCGTGTCTGGCGGGACTTCTCTTTCTTGGGGCGTCGGTCATGCCGCAGTCGTTGACCGCTCAGGCGAACTCCACGTCGGCTCCGACACCTGCGATACCAACTGCGGCCACCCCAGAAACCAGTCCGATTCGTTTCGCATACCAACCCATCGATTTTCGACTCGACAGCGACGAAACGCCCGAGCGCCGCGCGCCAGAGACCATGGCAGGCGGCATCGCCATCTTCGATTACAACAACGACGGCAAACTCGACATTTTCTTCACGAACGGCGCCGACATCAACACGCTGCACAAAAGTTCGCCGAACTATTCAAACCGCCTATTCGAGAACGAAGGCAACGGCCAGTTTAAGGACGTTACCGAAAAGGCTGGACTTGCGGGCACTGGCTATGATGTCGGCGTCGCCATCGCTGACTACGACAACGATGGTTACGAAGATATCTTCGTAGCGGGCTTGCATCACAACACGCTCTACCACAACAACGGGGACGGCACCTTCACCGATGTCACCGAAAGGGCTGGCCTCAACAAGCCCGACCGTGAGTTTGGTCCGCTCTGGTCGGTCGGCGCCATGTGGATCGATGTGAACAATGACGGACTGCTGGATCTCGTCGTCATTAATTATTTGCAGTGGGACCCAAAGCACGAAGCGGTTTGTGGGGAAGAGGTCGGTCACCGCGACTATTGCCATCCCAAGATGTACAAGGCGACGCCCAACCAGTTGTTTCTTAACAATGGTGACGGCACATTTAAAGACATCTCGATCGAGTCGGGCCTGCGCGCTCATCCGGGCAAAGGCATGGGCGTCGCAGCGGCTGACGCGACCCTGAACGGGCGAATGGATCTAATCGTCCCCAACGACAAATTGGTGAACTCGTACTTTCGCAACAAAGGCGGCGGAAAGTTTGAAGAAGATGCCTTCGAAGCCAACGTGGCTTTGCGCGAGGACGGCGTCTTTATTTCGGGGATGGGCGTCGATTTTCGCGATCTTGATAACGATGGCTATCCCGACATCGTCATCGTCGCACTCGATCACGAGACTTTTCCCGTCTATCGAAACACGGGGAAAGGGGATTTCACCGAAGTCACAGAACAGAGTGGCATGACCGCACTCAGTTTACCGATGGCGGGTTATTCTCCCATGATTGCCGATTTTGATAATGATGGCTGGAAAGACATCTTCGTCTCGCGCGGGCATGTCCAGTCGCTCTTATCGGCGCCCCGCCTTACGATCGAACAGCCCAACACAGTCTTCCGCAATCTTGGCGGTATGAAGTTTGCTGCGCTAACGGCCGAGGCAGGATTCGCCTCGCAGCCACCGTCGCGGCATCGAGGTTCAGCCGTCGGTGACCTCAATGGAGACGGGCGATTAGACATCGTAGTCAGCGCGATCAGCGCTCCCGCGGAAATCTGGATGAATCAGAGCCCGGACAAGAATCATTGGCTTGAAATCAAGCTGCAAGGAACCAGGAGTAACCGCGATGGCATTGGCGCCCGCATCAAAGTTGTGACCAAGTCCGGCGCGCAGTACAACCATAAGTCGACAACTTTCGGCTATGCCTCATCGAGCGCCGGTCCTGTTCATTTCGGACTGGGAGCGAATGCCACCGCAGATCCCGTCGAGATTCACTGGCCCTCCGGCATCGTCCAGACATTGCGCGACGTGCCCGCGGACCGAATTCTTGCCGTGAAAGAACCTGCGAAGGAGTGACGCCTGCGCCGAACTGCCTCAAGGGCGGCGGTTGCGGTAGAGGGAAGGATCCACCTGCTGGGCCATCGCTTCGACATCCAGTTCGAGTCCAAGGAATTCGCGGACCACCCGTGCGATTCCTGCAGGGTCATTCACCAGCTTCCGGTACCCCACGCGACAAACGGGGATATCCTCTCTCGCTTCCAACCACGCAACGATGTCCTTCATGTGATCGCGGAACGCGGAAGTAAGTAACGCGTGGTCCACGGACTGAGTCGATCCGCGACGCCTCAACATTTCATCCTGCGACGCGAGAACCTCGGGCAAGGGACGCTCCATGAAGATAAGCTTGTAATCCCGGTTCACGGGTAGAGAGAGAAGAAGCTGCGAGATGACTTTCACGACTTTGCCTTCCGCCTCATCGATACGGTGCGGTTCTTTCGGCAGCAGTTTGATCGGTTCCCATTCACAGTAGCCGCGCGGATTGTCGATGTCGGGCCGCCGTTCGTGGTCGGTCAGCAGAGTCATGCCGCCCGCGGCGAGCATCTGCATCATCAGCGATGTTCCGGAACGAGGCAAACCTGAGACGATCGTGATCACGATTCGACCATAGTATCTTCGCGGCCACTTTGACGGGAAGTTACGTTGCGCTGGATCGTGCAGGAATTGCCGTCGGCGGCGTTGCCACCGACCATGCCTTGCCATCTAGATGCCCGGGCAGCGGCAGGCCAAATAGCTTCAAGACCGTAGGAGCGACATCGACAATCCCCGGTTTCTCGTCGGCGATCTTGCGATTGCAGAAAAGCACGCCCGGCACCAGCCGCGGGTCAATGCAGTGATCGCCGCTCCAGGCCTTTAGATTATCTTCAAATATCTCCGTCGTTACCTTTCCCATCACCGAATCCCACGAAGCGCGAAAACCGTCGCCGTATCCCACGATGAGATCCGGCGCGTTATCTACATACGGCCCTGCGTAGACGGAGTCGCAATCGAAGACGCCTGTGATGCCGACCCGGCCTGACGCCGGATCGACGAGTCCGTCAAGTTTCTGCCGCAGTTCATTTTTCAATGCGTCCGCGTCCGCCGGTTCAACGATCCCTTCGCGCTCGCGCCCTTTGAGATTCAAGTACAGACCGTTCAGGCCCATCGTGTAGGCATGTGTGCGGGACCAGTCCACATCTTCGAACCAGTCGCCACTTTCCGTTTTGCCCGACTTCAATGTCAGATACCCGTTCTGATGCAACCATGCATTGAGATTGACGCAGCGCGCAAACGACTTGAAGCCGTGGTCAGAGACGACCATGAGCAGCGTCTTATCGTCGATCTGTTTCATGACCCGGCCGATCAGTTCGTCCATGCGGGCGTAAAGATTCTGGATCACACCCGGCCGCTGATCCCGAGGCACATTTCGCGCTGCCGGATGGTCGTCATCCAAGTACCGCCAGAACATATGTTGTACGCGGTCGGTGGTGTCGAACACGCAAGCGCATAACCCCTGCTGCGTTTTCTCGAGCGCGTCGAACAGCATGCGCTCGCGATCGTCATGGTTCGCGTAGCACTGCGCAAGAAATGCATCGTCATCTAGAACCTGCTCGTTCAGGGCCCAAGTGTCTTCGGCCAACCCGAGCGTCGCGTACGGCCCAAACAACTTCGCCAGATAGATCGAATACGTCACCGGATGCGAGATTGGTAGATCGGGCCTGCCCGGATCAATATTCACTGGTGTCACATAGACTTCGACTTCGGGCGATAGTTCCTTGAGATAGAACCGGCAAATTCCGTGCGCCCCGAAACCCGCGCCGGCCTTGAACTTCACGGGAATCCACTCCGAGTATTCCCCTATCTTTAACGTGAATCCTTGCGAGTCGACACTAAAGCGCGCGTGAGTCTTGCTCGTATCAGGATGAATTTCAAAGCTCACGCGAAGTTCTTCACCCGAGCCCGGCATCAACGGATCCTCCGGGCCGGGGACGTAGGACCGGCACACAGCACCAGCGCGCTCAATCGGAACCCGAACTCCGCCCTCCCGGAATTTATCGCCGCTCGCACGAGTCGTGCACAAACAGAAAGTACCCTGGCTCCCTTTCAAGTCCGGTACGCACATACCGGAGAGCAGCACCCCGGGGAATTTCTCAGGCGGAAAAGTTACAGGCACGCGTATCACGGAGCAGAAAATACCCGCCTCGCCCAGCCAATGCCAGAAAGGCGTTCCGCGCCGCATTCCTTTAATTCGGGCGCCGCCGAGCGGCACTGTGTATTTGCCAATCTTCCAGCTCCGCTTTGGTCCTTTGATCTCCGCCGACGAAAGGTAAGGCAGATAGTTGCTGAGATCCCGCGCTAGAAAATCGTAGATATTGTGCTTGCCCGGATTCACTCCAGTCATAAAGGTCGACCAGGCCACTGGAGAAATGGCGGGGTACGTAGTCCGCAATTGTCGGAAGGTCCCCTGCTCGCGCAACTTCGCCAGGTTCGGCAGCCTGCCTTCTGCGATGAATCGCTCGGTCAGTTCCGGATCCATGCCGTCGAATCCGAGAATGACCGCGCGTTTAATCTGCGCCTTCCCGTAGGCCTTGCGCCGACGCAAAACGCGAAATAACTGCCGGAACGGCCACACAAAAAAGGCATACACCGAATACAGGAACGCGACAAAAAGCGTCCAAAAAGAAGAAAGCACCGCAAAGCCTGCCCCGGGTCCCGCGTACGCATAGCAGTGCCGCGGACACAACAAAACCATCCCCAGAGCCGCCAGACATACGACCAGCCGCTTGCGCTTACCCGAAGATGTTACGTGCCGCTTCATATCTCAATCCCAAGAACGCTCTTGAAGAAGAATCCTGCGACCAACGACAGAACGAAGAAGAGCCAGATCCAATTCCACTCGAACCCCGCGAACGCAATGTCCCTCGCAGGATACTGCACCTCAATGGCCTCGACTGGATTACTCGCGGGCAGCGCAGGCTCGGCCGAGAATAAAACCCGCTCCAGAAATTGTCCCCGCAAACGCATCGTAGACAGACGCCAGAAGCCCGACCCCACCACGACGCTCTTGGATAGCACCTGATCGGCGGTATGAACCTTAACCATGTAGTTCCCATCCTTCGCCGCAGAGACCCTCCAAGCAATTCCGCTCTCTGCAGGAATATGAACCGCCGGAGCCGTCAGATCCAGCCCATCCGGCAACTCAAGCGACGTCGCGTCCAGTGTGCTCGCTTCGGCTACTCTCGCCGTTATCAAGAATGCGTGTCCTTGTTCCACCGGTGTCAATCCCAAATATCGATCGATCTGCACGATCAGAAGAGTCAGCGGCACAATCACAAACAGCAGCGGCATGAACGCCAGCCGCAGATAGCGTCCTGTCGCAAGAAGGATCCGCCCGTACGAGCGAAGCACAACCGGAATCTGGTCTTGAAATAGCCGCAGCGCCAGCAGGTGCGCTTTAAGATGATCCTTTGCAATGTGGATCGCTTTCTGATCGGAGGTGTAGCGAAAAACCACCACCATCAGCAATCCGATGACGAGTGAAATTCCGACAACAATCAACGCAGGAATGTTGACTCCAAGAAAGCCCATAGGCGCGGAAAGTGGTGAGTCCACGCTACTCGATATACCCAAGGCCCTGCAGCCGCTTCTTGATGATTTCCTTCGATGTCGTTCCGCCTTCACTCGGCGGCAGCACCTTATTCACTTCTTTTTCCAGGGCATGCACTACAAATTCGTCGACGGACGAATAGCCGCACGCCTCGGCGCACTGCTTCACCTTGTCGAGCAATTCACCTTCAATCTTCACCTTGTGCGAACCGAACATCGATCTCCTTGAGTATCAGGTCCAATCTAACGGCCGGGCTGAAACACTGACCTTCCAATCATACATTTTGCCTTATCGATTCCAAACTCCGACAGGATCGTCGGAGCAATATCGGTGAGCGCAGGCGCCGTGGCCGAAATCTTCCGATTGCTGAGCAACACTCCGGGCACCAGCGTGTAATCCATGCAGTGATCGCCGCTCCACGGATTGGAATTGTCCTCGAGTTCCTCGGATGGAAAGCCGCCCAGAATCGTCTTCCATCCGGCGCGATATCCGCGGTTGTATCCGACCAGCATATCCGGACCCGACCTCGCGTACGGACCCTGATAGGCTTCGCTCGCGAGATCGATGCGCGTGATGACTGGCAGACTTGCGCGCGGGTCTCTGACAAGCAGCAACTTTTCTCGAAGTTCAGCCATCAGTTTGTCGGCAGCGGGTCCGGGCTCGACAATGCCATGACTCTCGCGGCTTCGCAAGTTCACATACAGTCCGTTCAATCCGAGACCATAAGCGCGCGTAGCACTCCAGTCGACATTGGCGAACGGCTCATTCGAATCCGGATTCGCATCGGCCTTCAGCTTGATGTAGCCGTTGTTCAACAGCCATGTATTCAGGTTGAACGAGCGATAGTAGGGCGCAAATCCGTGGTCGGAAAGAACCAGTAGCGTAGTGTTGGCATCCACCTTCGGCAGCACTTCACCAAGCACCTGATCCATCTGCTGATAAAAGCTCTCGATCGCCGAGCCGTTCTGGGCCGCGAGCGTTGCATCGTATTCGGGATGCTTCGGGTCCATCAGCCGCCAGAACATGTGCGAGTTGAGATCGAGGCTCGAAAAATAAAAAAAGAAAACTCCCTGGCGGAACTTAGGGAACTCCGCATCGAAAATTCGCCGGTGCTCCGCCAGCACGGTTCGCGACTGCTGCAGATATTCGTTGTCGTCGAGCACGCCATCTGAAAGAGCCTTCGTATCTTCTGCGATTCCCTGCGTGTGAAATTCTCCCGCTTCATCCGACAGCAGATGCGAATAGCTCGATGGAGTCGAGATCGGCAGCGCGGGATCTGCCGGATCGATATTCATCGGCGACACATAAAGCTCAAACCGCGGATGCGTTTGTTTGAGATAAAAACGACACATGCCTTTCACGTTGCCGAAAAATGGAATCAACTGGAACTGGACTCGCACCCAGTCGCTCCACTCTCCTTCGCGCAGCACGAACTGCTGACCCTGTACAGCGACCTTACCCACGGGTTCCAGTGGATCGACCGCGACCGAAAACGCCTCGGTGGCTGCCGGCGATCCCTTCCTGAATGTGTTCGCGGGTCCGATCAGATTGGCGATGACGCGAGAATTCTCAACTTGAACGGGAATGACCTGCCCGCCTTCGACCGCACCCGGCGTCGCCGTCGGATCGTCCGTGTAAAAAGAAAATGTCCCGTAAGTTCCGCGCAAGTCGGGAGTCCCCATGCCCGAGAGCGTCTCGCCTTTGGCCGGAACGGGAGGAAAATTCGACGGAATCCGAAAAATCGTGTTCGGGATCCCGTGCTGATCAAGGATCTGCCAGAACGCCTCACCTTTTCTCAATTGCTCTGCCGTGCCGCCGCCCAGGGGAATCGTCCAGCTTCCGAGACTGATCGCGTGTTTCGGCCCCTCCACCCGAGATGCTGAAAAATACAATTCCATGGTCTTGGGGTCGCGGTGGATAAAATCGAAGATGCCGTGACCACCAGCGTTCATGCCCGTGATCAGGTTCGACCATGCCACCGGACTCTGCGGCGGAATGCTCGTCGTCAGCTGCCGGAAGTCTCCCGAAGCCGCGAGCTTGGCGAAGTTCGGCATCTTGCCCTCGCTCATGAATCGCCGCAGGAGTTGCGGATCCATGCCGTCGATCCCCAAAATGATCAGACGATGATCGCCGCGCCACTCCGCGTGCGCAGAGCGGCAGGCAGGCAGCATTCCCCCCGCTATCAGAAGCAGGCAAACGCACAATACCCAGCCGATTTTCTTCAGAGACTCAATCCTCAACGATCCAAGTTCCGCTTGTGACACGCGTTCCGAACGTTGTTAGACTTCTATCCATGCTGCGGCGTTCGGCGTCCTGCTTCGCGATTGCCATTCTAGTCCTGCTTGTTTTCCGGGTCGACTCCCTCGCCGCCGGTAAGCCAAATATCGTCCTCATCACAATTGATTCCGCGCGCGCCGACCGCATGGGATTCCTTGGCGGCCGGGCTGGTTCGACTCCCAATCTCGACACCGTTGCCCGTGAGGGAATCGTCTTTGCCCAAACCTATGCGCAGGCTCCGGTCACAGTTTCGTCTCACGCCACGATTCTGACCGGCACGTATCCCCAGATAAACCGCGCCAGCGATTTCGGAGTGGCTCTCGCGGCAGCGCTGCCTTACCTGCCGGACCTGCTCCGCGGTGCAGGATATAAAACCGCTGCGTTCGTCGGATCGATTCAACTCGATCCGCGGAATGGTCCCTTTCAGCGTTACGACCGCGGCTTTGACGTTTACGATGCCGGTTTTCATCGGGCCGAGCGCGGCGAGGGCCGCTATAAGTCGGTTGAGCGCCGCGGCGATGAAGTTGTCGCGCGAGCCGCTAACTGGCTGGCCGCAAACAGGCAGCGGCCCTTCTTTCTTTGGGTGAACCTGCACGATCCCGCGGGGCAGTCAGGCGTGTCGTACGATCGAGCAGTTTCCGCAGCGGACGCCGCTGTCGGCAAGCTTTTCACGCTCCTCCGCGCCCAGTCTTTCTACGAAGACGCGGTAATCGTAGTCGCGTCTCCCCACGGAGAAAGCCTCGGCGCCCATGGTGAAGATACGCACGGCTTCTTCCTCTACGACGAGACCATCCACGTCCCTCTGCTGCTGAAGCTGCCGAAAAATCAGCTTGCCGGAAAACAGATCAAGAATCGTGCCCGCCTGCTGGATATCGCTCCGACCATACTCGAGGCTGCCGGCGTTCCCGTGCCGTCGCAAATGGAAGGGCAGTCGCTGTTAAGAATTGCCCGCGCTGGCTCGCAGTCCGATCAGCCAGCTTATTCCCGCACCGATCTTCCGCAGCAGGGCTTTCAGTGCAGCGCAATCGAGTCATGGCGCTCCGGAAAATATCTCTACATTCGTGCTCCCAAGCCTGAGTTATACGATTTGAATGCAGATCCAGGTGCGACTCGCAATCTCGCGCAGAGCTCCAAAGCTACGCTGGAAACCATGGCCGCCCAACTCCAGGGATTCGACAGTCGGCTCGGGAGTGAACCCGGCAAGCAGGCTGACACGGCGCTTACTTCGAGCGAAATGCAGAAGCTGGCGTCTCTGGGATATGTCGGTCTGGAGAAATCGGGTGTGGGCGTAAGTGCGAGTACCCAGGGTACCGATCCAAAGGATGTGATCGCCGCCGCAACCAAGACCCTCGCCGCGCTTATCGATCTGGAAGATGGCAAGCCGGACAAAGCAATCCCGGCCCTCCGGCAAGTCTTATCAGCCCAACCGAACATGTATCTTGCGCAGTACGGCCTGGGTGCGGCGCTTCTCCAGGAGCAGCATTATGCGGAGGCGATCGCGCCTCTTCACAAAGCCATTGAGCTTCAGCCGGATTCTCCCTGGGCCCACTATGCGATGGGTCTGAGCCTCATGAAGACCGGCGATTTCAAGAGTTCCGCAGTGCACTTCGAGATCGCGTCAAGGCTTCTGCCGGAGTTTCCCGCTTCGCGAACCGCCTTGGCTGACGTGAACAAAAAGCTGGTAGAAGTTGGTTCGACTCTGGACCACCATACGAAAGACTGAGGCGCTTTAGAAGCAAGCATGATAATTCTTGAACCGCTGGGGTCACAGGGAAGCGCTGGGTTGCGACGTAACGATGGGAGAGCGCCCCTTATGCGAACTTTGAAGCAAGTCATGGTGAATATGGTGAATAGGGAATCCTAGCGGATGAAGACAAGCGATCTCGCCCAGCACTTTGAGAACACTTTTGGAAGTCGTCCCCATATCTTCCGCGCGCCGGGCCGCGTCAACCTGATCGGTGAACACACCGACTACAACGACGGCTTCGTCATGCCGGCGGCCGTTGGCTTCTCGACGTACGTCGCAATCGGCGGTGCTGCGGATCGGAAACTCGTAGTGCGCTCGGAAGAATTTCCCGGCGACTTCGAGTTTGATCTTGACCGTCTGCCGGAGAAGCGCGTCGGCGCGTGGTGCGACTACGTGCTCGGAGTCGCGTCGGTCCTTCGGCAAACCGGCCATGAACTTATTGGGGCCAACCTCCTCGTTCACGGAGAGGTCCCGATCGGTGCGGGTTTGAGCTCCTCCGCGGCTCTCGAAGTTTCTTCCGCGCTTGCATTACTCAGCCTGACCAAAGCAGATGTGCCGCGCCCGGAACTTGCCAAACTTTGCCGCGCCGCGGAGAACAACTTTGTCGGAGCAAAGGTTGGAATCATGGACCAATTTGTTTCCTGCATGGGAAAAGCAGGCCACGCGTTCCTTCTGGACTGCCGCTCGCTCGAATACAAATTCGTTCCGATCCCCGCTCGTCTCCGGCTCGTCGTGTGCAACACGATGGTGAAGCACGATCTGGCAACTGGCGCATACAACACCCGCCGCGAAGAGTGTGAAGAGGGCGTGCGGTACTTCGCGAAATTCGATCCCGGAATTCGCGCTCTCCGCGATGTGCCGCTGACTATGCTCGATCGGCACGCCAACGACTTGCCGGCGACGATCTGGAAGCGATGCAGCCATGTCGTGCACGAGAATCAGCGCACGCTTGACGCCGCTCGCGCTCTCACCGATGGTGACTTAGCTAAAGTTGGAAAGCTGATGCATGAATCGCACTGCAGCCTCCGCGATCTCTACGAGGTGAGTTGTCGGGAACTCGACCTGATGGTCGAGGCTGCCCAGGGGCTACCAGGCTTCTGCGGGGGACGCATGACAGGCGGCGGCTTCGGCGGCTGCACCGTCAATCTCGTGCGCGAAGAAAATGCAGGGGACTTCGCCAAAGAAATTGCCGACCGCTATCGTCAGGCGACCGGAATCTATCCTCAGGTGTACTTGTGCTCCGCCGAAGACGGAGCACAACAACTCACCTAGAACTCGATCGATCTCCGACTGTCTCGGCATCGCCCGGTGCCCAGCCCTGCAGCTTCACTAGCCAATTCGCAGGTTCAGGCAGGATTGCGAACTCCGGTAGCTTCCCGCGTACCATCGCCACTTCGTCGCAGCAATGAAATCTGGGGCAGGCGTGGCAATCCTTGTAGATCTTGTCCGGAATATCTTCGCGCTGAGCAACCGAAAAGCCCTGTCCAGCGAAGAAGTCCGGCTTGCGCGTGAAAAGACAAATGCACGACACTCGATGGCGCCTGGCCTCCGCCATCAGAGCTTTGACGAGTCGCCCGCCGCCTCCCTTGCCTTGCGCCCAAGGCACGACCGTGATCGAACGAATTTCCGCGAGGTGCGTGCCGTACAAATGCAGAGCGCCACAACCGATGATGCGGTCGTTGTCCTCGAGAACCACGAAGTCTCTGACGTTTTCGCAAATCTCGGCCAGCGTCCGCGGCAGCAGCGTGCCGTCACCGGAGTAGGCCGAGATCAGTTCGTGAATGTGCTCTGCATCGGGCAGGATTGCTCTACGCGTGCGCATGGACCTCCTCGCGGAGAGAATTAAGTTTCTTTCGTGTCATGGTAATGGCTTGGCGCACTCGTGCAGGTGCGGTCCCTCCCGGAACGTCGTGGATCGCCAGCACTGAAGCGAGCTTCAGTGCCTCATAGAAATCCTGACCGAACGCTGGACTAAGAGATTGCAAGTCAGCCAGCGGCAGATCCTGAAGCTCACAATTCTTATCGAGACACATCTGCACTGCTTTGCCAATCCGCTCATGCGCGAGCCGCGAAGGCACTCCGTGCTGTACCAGGTAAGTCGCGGCCGCCCATGCGTTCATAAACCCGGTCTGCGCCGCCTGCAGCATTTGTTCATCGTGGAATTCCACTGCCTTCATCCATCCTGTCACTAGCGGCAGCATTTGAAGAAGCGCATCAGAAGCGGCAAATAGCGGCCCCTGCGTTTCCTGAAGATCCTTGTTGTACGCCAAAGGCAGGCCCTTGACCGCAACCAATAGGGCAGTGGCATTTCCAAGGACTCGTCCACTCTTTCCCCGCACCAGTTCGAGCAAGTCTGGATTTTTCTTCTGCGGCATCGCACTGCTACCGGTGGAATAAGCCTCCGGCAGACCGATGAATCCATACTCTTGCGACGAAAACAGAATCATCTCTTCAGCCCATCGACTTAAGTGCATCGCCAGAAGCGATAACGCGCCGACAAACTCAATCGCAAAATCCCGATCGCTCGTCGCATCGATGCTGTTGCCAGTGGGGCCATCGAATCCCAGAGTGTCCGCCATGAAGCCTCGATCAAGCGGAATCGTCGCCCCCGCTACTGCCCCAGATCCGAGCGGACAAAGATTCAAACGCTTGCGGCAATCCGCTAGCCGGTCCGCATCTCGCAGAAACATCTCAACGTAAGCCAATAGCCAATGCCCGATCAGAACCGGCTCTGCTTTCTGCAAATGCGTATACGCAGGCATAGCCGCATCTCCAGCCTGTTCCGCGCGGTCGACCAGCCTGCTGCACAATTCCGCGAGTTCGTGCCTCATCTGATCGATTGACGCCCTCACATAGAGCCTCAGGTCGGTCGCAATCTGCTCGTTGCGGCTGCGCCCACTATGAAGCTTGTATCCCGTCTCTCCAATCAGAGCGACGAGCTGCTTTTCAACAAAGTGATGAACGTCCTCCGCATCGTCGTCGTCAAGAAGCGATGGAGCCTCAGCCGCGCGCCCTCCAATCTGCTCCAGCCCCTGAAGTGTGCTGATCAGCTCTTCGGCCGACAACACGCCGCCGTTTTTCAACGCCCGCGCGTGCGCGCCGCTGGCCGCCAGTTCGTACTGCAGCAACCGGCGATCGAAGCCAAACGATCGCTGCCACCGTTCGAAATCGGGATCCAGCGGCTGCCGGAACCTTCCCAACCACATCTTCATCGTGCAACCTCCACACGAGTGCGGGCGCGCGACCGCGACGGCAGGCCCAGAATGCGGATGAATCCCGCCGCATCTTTCTGATCGTAACTATCGCCCATCGTGAACGACGAAAGGTCCGTGCGATAAAGCGAATGCTCCGACTCACGGCTGACGACCGTCACATTCCCCTTGTACAGCGAAAGAGTTATGCTGCCAGTCATCTCCTTCTGCGTACTTTCAACAAAAGCATCGAGCGCCTCGCGCAACGGTGTAAACCACAGGCCGAAATAGACCAGTTCCGCGTACTTCAATCCAATGTGCTCCTTGAAGTGCGCGACATCGCGCTCCAGGCAAAGCGCTTCCAGTTCGCGGTGAGCCGCGATCAGCAACGTTCCGCCCGGAGTCTCGTAGCATCCTCGCGACTTCATCCCGACAAAACGGTTCTCGACCAGGTCGATGCGGCCCACGGCATTTCGCGCCCCAATTTCATTCAGCAGTTCCACCAGCGACACAGGATCCATTTCCATCCCGTTCACCGAAACTGGAACTCCCTGCGCGAAGCCGATGCGTACCTGTTCTTCCTTGTCAGGAGCCTCCTGCGGCGACTTAGTGATCTGCCACGTGGTCGCCAACGGCGCGTTCCCCGCGTCTTCCAATTCACCACCCTCATGACTGATGTGCCACAGATTACGGTCGCGGCTATGAATCTTCTCGCGGCTCGCCGCCACCGGAATCCCGTGCTGCTCCGCGTAGTCGAGGCAGTCTTCGCGCGATTTCAGCGTCCACTCCCGCCATGGAGCGATAATCTTCAACTCCGGAGCTAGCGCCTGATACGTCAATTCAAACCGCACCTGGTCGTTGCCCTTGCCCGTGCATCCGTGAGCGACCGCCGTCGCTCCCTCGCGCAGAGCAACTTCGACCTGATGTTTCGCAATCACCGGACGCGCCAGCGAAGTTCCCAACAAATACTTATGCTCGTAAACCGCTCCAGCCTTCAAGGCAGGGAAGACGTATCCCGTCAGAAACTCTTCGCGGAGATCCTCCACGATCACCTTGCTGGCTCCGGTCGCGTAAGCTTTCTCGACCACGGCTTCGATGTCATCGCCTTGTCCCACATCGCCCACCATCGCGATAACGTCATAGGAATAGTTTTCTTTCAGCCAGGGAATGATGATCGACGTGTCAAGTCCACCGGAATAAGCGAGAACAACTTTCTCAGGCATGAGCGCTCCTAACGGGCAGGCGCACCGCGCCGCCCAGCAATAAATAAAGAATGGATTTTTGAACATGCAGGCGATTCTCCGCCTGCTCGAAAATGACAGAGTTGTCGGAGTCCATCACTTCATCAGTGACTTCCTCGCCGCGATGCGCCGGCAGGCAATGCATAAAAGCCGCGTGCCGCGCGGCTTCAGCCATGAGTTCGGCGTTCACCTGGTATGGACGGAATATCTCAGCCCTCTGATCCGCCTCGCTCTCCTGACCCATGCTCGCCCACGCATCGGTGTAAATCGCATCGACCCCTGCGACGGCCGCATGTGGATCGGCAAGCAACTCGATTCGCGCCCCAGTCTCTTTCGCGATCTTCCGCGCATCGGCGACAATCTGCGGATTCGGTGCGTAGCCTTTCGGCGTAGCAATCCGGATCGAAGATCCCAGGCACGCACTGGTCAACAGCAGCGAATGCGCAACGTTGTTCCCATCGCCGACATACGCGAGCGTAATGTTCCTGAGATCGCCGAACCGCTCCTGCAACGTGAAATAATCCGCCAGTGCCTGGCAAGGATGCTCCAGATCGCTCAGCGCGTTGATCACCGGAACCGACGCATACTCGGCCATTCCCTCAATCGTTTTTTGCGAAAACGTGCGCAGCACGATCACGTCAACCCAGCGTTCGAGGTTGTGCGCGATATCGCTCAGGCTCTCGCGCGCATCAAGCCGGCTCTGCGTCTGATCAATGAACATCGCCGTTCCGCCTAGGCTCGCCATCCCGGCTTCAAACGTAATCCGCGTTCGCAACGAAGGCTTCTCGAAAAACATCACCATCTGTTTCCCCGCCAGCGCTCGCTGAAAAACCGATGGACGGGACTTCATCAATTCCGCCAGATGAAGCACGGCCTCAACTCCCTGCGGCCCAAGATCGCGTGTCGAAATCAGGTCTGGACACCAGAAGATGCCCGGAAAGGTTTCCGGCACCACCGGCGCTCTGTTCTGCAATGGACTATTCAACGTTGATTCCTCTTTCTCGAATTTCACCCGTGTCGCCGACGATGCCACTGGCTTCATGCGCACGTCACCTCAGTCCCGCACGGCAGCTTCGTCAAATAAAACTGCGGCAAAGCCTCCGCCTCAGTCGCAGGCAGGATCCTGACTCTTCCCACACCTTGTTTCAGCGCGCGTTTGCACGCCTCAAGCTTCGGCAGCATGCCGCCGCTGATAACCGATCCAGCGGCGAGATCCTCCGCTTGCTTGGTGCTCAGCCAGGGAATCACTGCTCCGTCGGCGCCTTTTACTCCCGGCACGTCCGTAAGAAAGATAAGCGCGTTCGCGTGGCACGCCGCCGCACACGCAGCCGCCATTTCATCGGCGTTCACGTTGTAGTACTCGCCGTCTGCTCCCAATGCCAGCGACGCCAGAACCGGAATCCCGCCCTGTTGCCACAGCGCCTCGATCCAGCAGGGCTCCGCAAAGCAAATCTCGCCCACAAATCCCAAATCATTCCCACGTACAAGCTTCTTGCGGGCACGGAAGCTCATGCCGTCGCCACCGCAAAATCCAACCGCAGGCATCCCTGCAGCCTGAATCGCAGCCACCATCTTCTTGTTGATCATCCCGCCCAGCACCATGAGCGCGACATCGCGAGTCTCGGCATCGGTCACGCGCAGACCCCCGACGAATTCGCTCTGCTTCCCCAGTCGCTGCAGCATGCGGGTAAGCGCGCTGCCGCCGCCATGAACCACGGCCACGCGATGACCGTCCTGCGCCAGATCTGCGATCGCCCGTGCGCACTTGCGCAGCGTAGCGAGATCTTCCAGCGCCGCTCCTCCGACTTTGACTACGATAATCATTGCAACCCCTCGTCCTCCGCCCACCCATACATCAGGTTCATGTTCTGCACTGCTTGTCCCGCCGCGCCCTTCAGCAAGTTGTCGATGCATGACACCAGCACCAGCCTCCGACCATCTTCCGCGAGACAAAATCCCAGGTCGCAATAGTTGGTGTGCAGAGAAAACTGCACCTGCGGCAACTTCGGCGTCTGAAAAACCCGCACCCAGCGCTTGCCCGAATAAAAAGTCCGGAAGCACGCTTCCACTTCCAAAGGCGTCATCTTGCGATCGAGCTGTACATACACTGTCGACAATATTCCACGCGGAATCGGCAGCAGGTGAGGCGTAAACGTCAACTCCTGCGCATTCAACTCCAACTGCTCGACGATCTCTCCAACATGCCGGTGATTGAAAACCGAATACGCCGACAAGTTATCGGCGACGGAAACAAAGTGCGTCTTCGCTGTAGGTTCCTTGCCCGCTCCCGATACCCCGGATTTCGAGTCGGAAATAATCCCGTGATTCCGATCCAGAACTCCCGCCTTAAGCAACGGCGCCAATGCCAGGATCACCGACGTCGCATAGCACCCTGGATTGGCCACCAGCGTGGCTCCTGCCAATCGATCACCGTTTAGTTCGGGCAATCCGTACACGGCTTTCTTTGTCAGTTCTTCTGCTGTGATTTTGTCCGAGTCCTGAAAGTCGTAGATCGCGCGATGTTGCTCCTGCTTCAACCGCCACGCGCCGCTTAGATCAACCACGCGTAGTCCGCTCGCAATGGCTTCCGGCACAAGGGATCGCGACGCTGCGTGGGGCGTGGCCAGGAACAGCAATTCAATTCCTTGCTGCTTTAGCGCTTCCCACGACAGAGCACGCAAAGGATAGCCACCATTTCCAGACAGCGCCGGAAACACATCAGCCAGATCCGAAGCGCCGTTGTCGGAAGCCCGCCGCAGCAGAACAGGCTTCTCCACTCGTGGATGGCGCAAGAGAATCCGCGTCAACTCCAGTCCGGAATAGCCCGTCGCACCCAGGACGGCCGTTCTGAGTTTCCCCGGCATCAGCCCAGCATCTCCTCAATCCGGCCCGCGAGGGTTTTAGCCCCATCCCTGTCCGGACAAACAATAAGGATCGTGTCATCGCCGGCAATGGTGCCGACGATTTCCGGGAAGTCTGCTTCATCCAGGGCCGCCGCTACCGGCTGCGCGCTCCCCACAATCGTCTTGATCACCAACTGGTTCTGGGCCGTGCGAATGTCTAGTACGAACTCGCGCACCAATCTCGACACCGGTGGCAGCGCCACTCCTGCTCCGCTCTCGCCCTGGGGAAGGGAATAGCCGTGCGACGTCTTGCTCAGGTTCAGGTCGCGGATGTCCCGGGAAAGCGTGGCCTGGCCCACCTTGAACCCGCGCTTCCTCAGCATCCGCTGCAGATCTTCTTGGCTGGCGACGGATCCGTGCTTTAGCGTTTCCAGTACGGCGCGTTGGCGAAGCGTTTTATTCATTGTGAATATTTATGCACGTAAGTGAATAATTATCTCTTTATCTTACGGACCACGCCCTGAATGTCAAGAAGAAACACTCTTTTTTGTTGACGAGCGGAACCCGGAAGAAGGCGCCCACGCAGCCGCCGAGAAGAACGACGCAAGGCGGTGGCCCTTGGTAGACTACTCCGCGGCTAACGAGCGCAGTCCACGAGACTGCGGGAGATGCGGATGAACCCGAAGTCCACGCTGACGGCGGAGTTGATCGCCGAATTTCTCGGTACATTTGTGCTGATGATGTTTGGTATTGGCGTCGTAGCCATGGTCGTGCTCTTCCCAACGAAGAATCCCGGCGAGACCATTCACGGCGGATTCACGAACATCAGCCTGGGCTGGGGACTCGCAGTGACCATGGGCATTTACGTGGCTGGCAAAGTTTCAGGCGCGCATCTGAATCCCGCGGTCACTCTCGCTTTCGCAGTGTTTCGCGGATTCCCCTGGCGCAAGGTCCTGCCCTACTCGCTCGCGCAAACAGCGGGAGCATTTGCCGCCGCGGCGCTTGTGTACTGGAACTATCTGCCTGCCTTCCGACAGACTGATCCGCTGCTTGAGCGGACAGCGGGAGTATTCACGACCTTTCCCGCCTTTCCTGAGTTGCCGCAGGCGGGTTTTCTCGATCAACTCATCGGCACCGGTCTGCTGGTGATGCTCATCTTCGCAATCATCGATGAGTTCAACGCGCCGCCGGGAGCGAATCTTGCTCCCGCGATGATCGGGCTCGTCGTCGTCGCGATCGGCATGAGCTTTGGCGGCATGCATGGTTACGCGATCAATCCTGCGCGGGACTTCGGTCCGCGCCTCTTTACCGTGTTCGCCGGCTTCCGCAACAACGGCCTCACCGACGGAACCCACGTCTGGTGGATTCCCGTCGTTGCGCCGCTGCTTGGAGGCCTGGCAGGCGCAGCTCTTTATGACTTTGGGATCCGCCGTTTTCTCCGTCAGTCGTAAGCGTGGCTGCGTCTTTTCGCGCCACATCTGCCGATTCGAGGAGGTACCGTGCAATATGTCTTAGCGCTGGATCAAGGTACGACGAGTTCGCGAGCGCTTTTGTTTGATCGCGAGGGCAAAGTCCGCTCGGTCGCCCAACAAGAATTCGATCAAATATTCCCTCAGCCGGGCTGGGTGGAGCACAATCCGCAGCAGATTGCTTCCACGCAAATAGCAGTGGCGCTTGAAGCACTGTCGAAAGCAGGAGCTCGCCTGGGAGATGTGGCGGCCATCGGAATCGCAAACCAGCGCGAGACAACGATCGTCTGGAATCGTGAGACCGGCGAGCCCGTGCACAATGCGATAGTGTGGCAAGATCGGCGCACCGCCGATTTCTGCGAGCGCCTCAGGAGCGAGGGACACGGCCCGCTGATCCAGCAGCGGACGGGCCTCCTCATCGATTCCTATTTTTCGGCTACCAAAATTTCCTGGATTCTCGAAAATGTTCGCGGCGCACGTTCTCTCGCCGAAGCCGGCAAGCTCGCGTTCGGCACCGTCGATACCCGGCTGCTCTGGAAGCTCACATCCGGTCGAGTTCACGCCACCGACGCCAGCAACGCCTCCCGAACCATGCTCTTCAACATTCACACAGGCGCTTGGGATCACGAACTTCTCGACCTGTTTCGAGTTCCGCTCTCGATGATGCCGGAAGTCCGTTCTTCCAGCGAGGTCTATAGCAACGTTACCGGTACGAGTGGACTCGAAGGCCTTCCTCTCGCGGGCATCGCCGGTGATCAGCAGGCGGCGCTGTTCGGGCAGCGATGCACGAAACCCGGTCTTACCAAGAACACCTACGGCACCGGATGCTTCATGCTGCAGAACACAGGCAGGCGCGCTGTGCCATCTTCGAACCGGCTGGTCACTACGGTTGCGTGGAGACTCGGCGACACAACCGAGTACGCGCTCGAAGGCAGTGTGTTCGTCGGTGGCGCGGTCGTGCAATGGCTCCGCGACGGCCTTGGCCTGATTCGCAAGTCAGAAGACATCGAAGCGCTCGCGAACTCCGTCTCTGACAACGGAGGAGTCTATTTCGTTCCCGCGTTTGTAGGATTAGGCGCTCCCCACTGGGATTCGTACGCGCGCGGTTCCATCTTCGGCCTCACCCGCGGCACGACCGCAGGCCACCTCGCCCGCGCTGCGGTCGAGAGCATCGCCTATCAAGTTGCGGATTTGCTTGACGCCATGCGCCTGGACTCCGGCGCCACGGTACAAGAACTGCGTGTAGACGGAGGAGCCGCCGCCAACAACACTCTCATGCAATTTCAAGCGGATATTCTCGGCATCCCCGTCGTCCGTCCGGCCGTAACCGAGACCACCGCGCTCGGAGCCGCATATCTAGCAGGACTCGCTGTCGGCTTCTGGAAAACTCCTCTGGATGTCTCGGGAGAGGCCAACGATCGCCGTTTTGAGCCGCGAATGCCAACGTCTCAAGCGAGGGCGTTACGGAATCGATGGAACGAAGCAGTCTCGCGATCAAAAAGCTGGGAGTCCGGATCGTCGTCCTGATCGAACGAGAATCGGCGTTCTACGGTTCGTACCAGAACACCGCGCCCCGAGTAATTTCCGGCAGCGTGAACGTTACGTGGTCGCCACTCCGACTTCCCTTGACCGTCTGCACTTCTCCCATGAACGGAAGAAAGAATCCCTTGCCCTCGGAACTCGACTTCACGCTGACCTCGACTCCCCCTTGCGGCGTCTGGTTCGGATTCGCTCCTCCCACCAGCCCGGCAAAGTTGGCAAAGAAGGCGTTGAGATGTCCATCCGACGTTCGTGCGACCGACGTCGCCACATGCGGTCCAGCCTTGATTCGCACCGCATCGCCGCCCTGCAGGCTGTTAAGAAATTCCTGCTGCGAATCCGGCGACGCATGCTCGAAGTCCTTCTCCAACTCCGCGTTGTAAGCCTTCCCCGGACACTCCGGAAATCGCACCACGCTCTGCGCTCCACTCTCAATCCCGCTCGCGTCCGTTCCCGTGATGATCAACTTCTTTCCCTGCGCCGCGAATTCTTTGAGCCAACTCTTCTCACTCTCGCCCAGTACGCGCACATCCGGCAGCACGAGGGTTCGCCCGCGGAACTCCGCCAGCGTTCGCGGAGTCACAATCTGAAACTCAATATGTTTCTGCATCAGCAGAATCAGAATGCCGCGATACGATTCAAGAAAGTCCGCCGCATAAAAATTCCGCGTCTCAGGAGAAAAATAAACTCCAATTGGATCCACAGGCGACCGCGGCAGATAAAACGTCTTCTCATGCGCGTGAATCCACGAGAATATCTTCTTCCGCGTCGGCAGATCGTTCGACCCGGCCATGGAATGTCCCGGCGCATCCCAGAAGTTCGCGCCCGCCATAATCTGCGACATCGCCAGATTCATCATCGCCGGACGAGCGTCCACCTTCTTGTCGCCGTCCCACGAATAATTCAGAATCCACGTTGCCTTTCCCTGCGCGAACGCCCGAAACGAATGCATCCCCACCTGGTAGCGGAACCAGTCCAGCGGCTTCCGCCCAGACGCCATGTGATCGCCGTTCCCAAACTCATACTCATGCGCAATCGCATCCACCACGCCATACAGGCTGTAGACGTCCGCTCCCACGCGTACTGCCTCCTCCTCGATCCCCGGATAAATCTCCGGAATGATCTTGATCTCAGGATTGACCGCCTTCGCTGTATGGCTGATCTCGTCGAGGAAGTCCGTGAACGTCTGAATCCTGAACTCCACCCACTTGCGAAATGCCGGATCCGAAAAATCTCCCAGCTTCAAATCGTGCTTCGCATCCAGCCCCGTCTGCTTCTTGAACGCCGCGACCGTGTAGTCATCAAAACTCGCCCACGTATTTTCCCAGCCCTCGAAATGCGTCATCCAGTACGGGATGTCGATGTAGATCCCATCAATCCCGGTCGCCGCAATCTGTCCCACGCGCTCCATATAAATCTTCCGCCACTCCGGCGCATACGGACTTACCCACACATCCTCATCGCCATTACGAATCCAAAACGCCGACCCGCCGCCAAAGATCGCAGGCTCTCCCGTAATCTTCCGCTGCAGCCAGTCCGGATGTTCTTTCGCCAGCGTGTGCGGAGTCTGGTCCGCATTCGCTGTAATGCACTCCGTTCCCGCGATGTACACGAACGCATGATTGCCGACCTTGTGCGCCGCTTCGGCCACCGCATGGATCGCCTTCAGCTTTGCCTCCGGACGGACAAAGCTCTCGTACCTTCCCTCGATATCATTGTCGACTTCAATTCCGAATACATCGCTAGCCTGCGCTCGCTCGACAATCTGCTGTGCGTCGCCGCCCTTCAGTCCATACGCGCCGATGCGAACGTAGTTGGTCCAGTCTTGCTTGTGGGAATCAGGCGCCGCGACCAGTCCAAGCGCGAACAAGAATAAGGAAAGAACTGCGAATAGAGCTCTTCGTGTCATATCCTGCCCCTAAATCGTATTCATCAACCCGATTTGCCGAATCTGATCAAGGCACACCTACCCAAACTCGCATCGCGGCAAGCTTGGTACGGTCTGCGGTTTGAGCAGGCTTCAGAACTCGAATCTCAATCCAAACTGGAAGGATCGCGGATTTTCCCCTGGCGCGTCGCTTGTGACTGTCCCGAACAGCCCATCTCCTACGGCCGAATTCGGCTGTCCAAAGCGCGGATGATTGAAGAAGTTGAACATCTCCGCCCGCACTTCGATCCGCATGTTTTCTTTGGGCACAAACGACTTGTAAATATTCATATCCACGTTGTGGACGCCGTCGACCCTCAGTCCGGAAAAGTACCGGGGAGCATTCCCAGGAACCTGGTCGCCTGGGTCGCCAAAGCAATTGCTGTTGAGATACGCGTCAGGACTCGCATTCTGCCAACTCAAGGCGGCAGCATGCATGCTGATTCCCGTCTTAAATTGGGAGCACAAAACTTGGGGGCGCTGGGTGCCATTCGCCAGACGGGCGTCTGACATGCCAAGCGCCATGGGTTGTCCCGATTGCTCAGTGATGATCGTCGACAACGACCAACCTCCGACTACGGCATCGACCCCTCGATTCATATTGCCGCCGATCCATTGCTTGCGCCCAATCGGCAGGTCCACTACCGCGGCGAGCGCTAGCCGCTGGGGCGTGTCGTTGCCTCCAATGCTCCGCTCCAATGACAGGCGGTCCAGTTGTTGCGGAATGCCCAACCCGAGCGCACCTACCCAGTTGTTCCGGCCCGCGGACGAATCGTCAGTTGCCTTCGATATCGTGTAACTGCCTTCAAAACTGATGTGGTGCGTCGTTCGCTTCTGGAATCGAACCTGCAACGCGTTGTACCACGAACTCGCTTCCTCGATCATCAACCCTTCAAAATCGCCGTTAAATTGAGGGTACTGGTTCAGCAGCGTTCCCAAGGGGAGGGTTCCGCTCGGATCACCGTAATTCGAATTGGGCTCGTTGAAACAGGGATTGGTCGGCGAAGGAACGCACCCGGCGGTGAACATCGAGAAAAACGGGTTGCCCACAGGCGTCTGAAGAAAGTTGCTTACGCAGCCATCCAGGATGCAACTCGAATCCGTAGGGGTTACCGCCGCGGTGATCTGGGCCAGCAAACCCGAAGGGATGAATGAGCGGTTGTTTGTTCCAGCCCAGGGCAGATGCGTGCTGCGGTTAGCCGAGTAGTCCACCCCTAGCACGATCTGGCTGGGGAGCAGTCGCTGGATTCCCAAATTCCATTGGTAGAGGTTGGCGTCCCGCGCAGCCGTCGTGCCCAGATCGTTCGGGTTCTGATAACCCCAGTTCGCAAACTGGCCGTACTGCGTACCCTGAGGACCGGTGAAGCCCGCCGGGAAAGGATTCTCAAGGGTGGCGGATTGGGTGGCGAAATTATCATTCGTAAAAAATAGGTTCGCGGTTTTGCGGAATGCCGATCCGGGATATTGGAAGTTTGTGGCCGGGCTCATTCCGAAATAGATCCCCGCTCCACCACGCACCACTGTCTGCGGATCGAGTTGGTACGAGAAGCCAAGCCTCGGCCCCACGTCTTTCCGATACGTCGGAACCGTCCTCATGCTCGACGTCGGAAATTGCGTTGTACCGAACACTTCTTGAGAGGCAGGGTAATTGAGTCCAATGCTCTGCATCTGCCCCTGTACGCTCGGGTTTCCCGCCGCAACTGCAGGCACGCTGGTCAGGTCGAGATTCACGCCGCTGTCGGCGGTGAAATTGCTGAACTCGATCCGGTTGCCGCGCGATGTGTACGGCGAACTCCACTGGTAACGCAAGCCCAGATTGATTGTGAGTTTCGAGTTCACCTTCCAGTCGTCCTGGACATAAAACCCCGTCTCCAACGAACGGTTCGCGACCGAGGGAGTCACCACCAGTTGACTGGAGGCGTTGATATTATCGCCGTAGCCAAAAGCTAGGCTGGCGAAAGGATTGCCGGTTGTGTTCCCGGAAGTATCTGTGTTGCTCTGCGGATTCGGCGACGTCGTATTATCCGTGAAGGTGATAAAGCCGCTTGGGTAGTTCGGCTGCCAGAAATTATTGTAGAAAACCCTTTGCTCGCCGCCGACTTTAATCAGATGCGCCCCTTTGGAAATCACCAGCTGGGAGGAATAACTCACCAGGGTGTGCGCAAAGCTGGTGTTGATACAGCACTGATCATAGAGATTGGTCCACGGCAAATTGCCCTGCATCAGAAACGTCGGCATCTTGTCGATCCCATTCGCCGTTTGGAACACCGAAGGCAATCCCTGCACGCCAGTCGGCAGCGACGCGTTGAAACTCGAGATCGTCGGGATGCTTGGCAGCGACAGCTCGTGCACCCGGTCGAGTCCTACATGGCTGGTCCAGACGATCCGCGGGTTGACGGTCCAGGTATATTCCAGCGAAGCGTTTTGTGCCACCGTCACACCGCTCTTGATTCCATCATTATCGACGCCGTCGCCCAGAGTGAGCGGAGTCGTATAGTTGTTCCACCCTCGGCTGTAGCGGCCGCTAATGCGGTTCCTGTCGTTGATCTGGTGATCGATCTTGATGTCGAACTGGTAGTCCGGAGCCGACGCCAACGTTGTGTAGTTGTAGTTGTTGAACTCGTTCGTGTTGCTTGGTTTCGGATAGAGATTGAGGACGGCCATTCCGATGGGATCCTGTTCGCTAGGCGGGATCACGTTCAATTGGCCGTTGTACTGCACCTGCGGCCTGGTTCCGCATGGATTTCCACAGCCTTGCGCTGTCGGGTCGTAAATGTTCTGAGGCAGTAAAGTATCGGGATTCATGTCTGCCGAAAAGTCGCCTTGCCGCTCGGCTAGAGTCGGTACGGTCGCAACTCCGCTGGAGGCGCTGGAGCTTGCAACCTTCTCGAAATCGACAAAAAAGAATGTGCGGTTCTTGATGATCGGACCACCTAAAGAGAAGCCTCCTTGGTCGCGCTTGCTGTCCGGTTTGGGGCCGATGTTGGCCGGATTGAAGAAATCGCGAGCGTTCAACTGCGCGCGCTGCAGGAAATACCAGCCACTGCCGTGAAACTTGTCGGTTCCACTCTTCATCACCATGTTGACTACCGTACCGCCATTGTTGCCGAACTCGGCCGAAAAGCTGTTGTTCTGCACCTTCATTTCCTGCATGCCCTCGACCAGCGGCTCGTAGTAGACGTTGGAATTTCCTCCCTCGCCTTGTTCCGGCGCGCTCAGGAGGCCGCCGTCCAGCCGTATCTCGGCGGTCGCGTTGCGCTGTCCGTTGGAAGTGAAGTTTGTTCCCGATGGATAGTTGTCGCCCGTCCCCGACCCAGCTACCTCCGTCACTCCTGCCGCCAGGAATGTCAGGCCAAAGAAGCTGCGGTTGGCCAGAGGCAGTTCGTGCACATATTCATTGCTGACCTCGGTGCCCAGAGTCGCACTCTCGGTGTCGAGCAGCGGCGCCGCCTGCGTCACCTCGATCGTCTCGCTCACTCCAACCGGACGCAGCACAAAATCCACGCTCGTCTGCTGATCCACTTGCAGCACGATATTCTTCTTCTCGTCGATCTGAAACCCGGAAGCCTGTGCCTTGATCGTGTAAGACGACGGTCGCAACCCCTGCAGGAAATATTGCCCGTGTTCGTCGGTTTTCGCGGTCTGCGCGATGTTTGTGCCGTCGTTTGTGATCGTGACTGTGGCATTCGCCACCACTGCGCCAGACTGGTCCGTCACTACGCCACGAATCTGAGCTTGGTATGCGCCCTGACCCAGCACCCCAGGCACGGCCAGTAAAGAAGCGACGAGAAGGATAACGATGGAACTGGCAAGCGAACACCAAGTGCGTCGGCATACACGCATAGCACCCTCCGGACAACGGCCTTTCATATTGTTACGAGTCAAGACTATTACTTTCGTTTATGGCGAAAGTCAAGTCAAATCGTAGCGATCTAAAATACGATTCCCATCCTAGCGTGCGGTCGCCGGGTGCGATTAGATTTCCTCCTTGCATCCTCGTGCCCTCCGTGGTTCAGCCCTCTTAATCCTCGAATCTCCGTGCCTTTTCAAGTTTAGGCAGGAGGTGTCCCGGGCCCTGATTTACGATTACTTTCTTCTTGTTTCATAATCTTTCGTCCCGTACTCTGTTTCATAATCCGAAGGTGTTGGAGTCGGAAGGAGCATGCAATGCTGCGTCTTGTTCGCTGTTCTACTCTGCTGTTGATGGTCGTTGCTGTTTCGTCCTGGCCTGCCCTGGCTTCTTCGGCTGAGGCAGTGCAGGCTGCGCGCGAAGGCGACCTCATCTCTCTATCGAACGATGCGATCTCCGCGACTTGGTCTGTGCAAGGCGGGTCCTTGCAATGGCAGAGTCTGCAGAACCATTTCACGAATGCGAGCTTGCCTCTCGGCGGCAGCGTCTTCGAGTTGGTGCCCAAAGAAGGCGCCGTGCTGCGCTCCGCTGAATTCAAGATGACCACGGCGCCTATGCTCGAAGACATTCCTGTCGCGGCAAGTTCGTCGAAGGGTGCAGACCATCTGCCGGGCCGGCAGATTCGTATCGAACTTGAAGACCCCTCCGCTAGGATTCGCGTCACGTGGATCGCGACGCTTCGCGAGGGCGCGAATTACATTCGGCAAGAAGTAACCATCCACGCGATTCAGAAACCCTTCCCACTCACGCAAATCAATCTCGTCGACGCGGTCCTTCCCGGCGCCGTGGTCTCTGGTCACGTGAAGGGATCGCCCGTCACTGCCGGAACCTGGTTCGTTGGCTTTGAGCATCCTCTCTCTGATTGTCGCGTTCGCGACGATCGTGCTTCCTGCTGGCTCTCCCGCGAGCTTCCGCTGCAGGCTGGACAGGCCGTGACCTATTCGTCTGTGGTCGGCGTGACTCATCCGTCGCAACTGCGTCGCGACTTCCTGAAATATCTCGAACTCGAACGCGCGCATCCCTATCGGACGTTCCTGCACTACAACTCGTGGTATGACCTCGGATTTTTCGATCGCTACACAGAGCAAGGCGCAGTCACCGAAATCCAGAGTTTCGGAGAGGAGTTGACGAAGAAGCGTGGAGTCAAACTCGACAGCTTTCTCTTCGACGATGGCTGGGATGATCCCACTCATCTCTGGAAGTTCGATCCCGGTTTCCCGGATGGGCTGACGAAGGTGTCGCAAACTGCGGCCAAATACGGCGCTGCGCCCGGCATCTGGCTCTCTCCGTGGGGAGGTTATGACGGCCCAAAAGAGAAGCGTCTCGCCTCGGCCCGCGCGCAGGGATTCGAGACCAACGAAGGAGGTCTCGCACTGTCAGGCCCAAAATACTATCGTTACTTTCGCGACACGTGCATTGCGATGCTCGAGAAATATGGCGTGAACCAGTTCAAGTTCGACGGCACCGGCAACGCCAACGAGGTCATCAAGGGAAGCGAGTTCGACAGCGACTTCGATGCGGCTATTCACTTAATCGGTGAACTGCGCGCCAAAAAACCTGATCTCTACGTCAACCTCACGACCGGAACGTATCCTTCGCCATTCTGGCTGCTTTATGCCGATTCGATCTGGCGTGGCGGCGAAGACCACAGCTTCGCGGGTGTGGGTTCGAATCGCCAGCGCTGGATCACCTATCGCGACTCGCAAATCTATCGCCGCGTCGTTGAAGATGGTCCGCTCTTCCCAATGAACTCTCTCATGCTTCACGGGATGATCTTCGCTCGCTACGCCGAGCGCTTAGGCGCCGACCCCGGCCACGATTTTCCTGATGAAGTGCATTCGTACTTCGGCACGGGCACGCAGCTGCAGGAGATGTACATCACGCCTACGTTGCTGTCTTCTGCTGATTGGGACGTACTCGCCGAGACTGCGAAGTGGTCACGCGAGAACGCGCCAACGTTAAAGGACTCCCACTGGATCGGCGGCGATCCTGCGCGCCTCGAAGTGTACGGGTGGGCCGCATGGTCGCCCGAGAAAGCAATCATCACGTTGCGCAATCCTAGCGACCAGCCGCAGGATTTCACGGCGAACCTTGCAGCGCTCCTCGAGTTGCCCGCAGGATCGGCGTCGCAGTTCACAACTCGCAATCCGTGGAAAGAAGCGGGCAGCGAACCCGCGCGCATCAACGTGCGAGAGGCACACACGTTTCATCTGCAACCATTCCAAGTGCTAACGTTAGAACTGACACCGTAGCGCGGGCGTCCCGCCGGCTGTCCCGGGGGCGTCCCGCCCCCGACCCGTCGGGCGAGACGCCCTCCACCACAGCCGCCGAGACGGCGGCGCTACGATCTATGGAATCTTCGTCTCGATGTGCGGCATCATAGAACATCAGGAAGATGCTCGATGAAAGCCGCCGTTCTCACGTCGCCGGAACCGGTTGCGCAACGTCCGCTGCGAATTTCTGAAGTTGCGAAGCCACAACTCACTCCAGGACACGTGCTGCTGCGCGTCCGCGCCTGCGGCGTATGCCGCACCGACTTGCACATCGTCGAAGGCGAGTTGCCGCCGCTGCATCCCGGCATAATTCCTGGTCACCAGATCGTAGGTGAAGTTGTTGACGGCGCGACGAAAGACATTCCTCTCGGCTCACGCGTCGGCGTCTCGTGGCTCGGCGGCACAGACGGCACCTGCCCCTATTGCAAGCGCGGCATGGAGAATCTCTGCGACTCGCCTGCGTTCACTGGATACACCGTCGCAGGTGGCTACGCGGACTACGCTGTCGCCCGCGCCGATTTTGTCTTTCCGTTGCATGAGGCTCTTGACGATCTACACGCCGCGCCGCTGCTGTGTGCTGGCATCATCGGATTTCGCAGCCTGCGTGTGGCTGGAGTGGAGCAGGGCGAGCGCGTGGGACTGTTTGGCTTCGGCGCGTCCGCGCATCTGGCGATCGCTGTGCTGCGCGCGTGGAAGTGCGACGTGTACGTTTCGACGCGTGGAGAGTCGCATCGCAGACTCGCGGCATCACTGGGCGCAACGTGGGTTGGAAATGAGACGGAGAAGCCGCCGGTAGAACTCGACCGTGCCGTGACCTTCGCGCCCAGTGGAGACGTGGTGATCGCTGCGCTCGCAAGCCTGCGCAAGGGAGGCGTGGTCGCGATCAATGCAATTCATCTTGATCGTATTCCTCAGTTTGATTATGACCGCTTGCTGTGGGGCGAGCGGCAACTGCGCAGCGTGGCCAACATGACTCGCGACGACGCGCGCGACTTCCTCGCGCTGGCTGCGCAGATCAGGTTGCAGCCAAAGGTGACGGTGTTCTCGCTGGATCAGGCGAACGAGGCTTTGATTGCGGTCAAGGATGATGCGATCGATGGCGCGGCTGTGATCGTGCCGTGAGAGTTTCGCTCAATCCGCAAAGTCCCGTGTAGTGTTCCTGCAGGAACGTATTGTCGTGACAAGACGGTACAGACCGTTGCGTCATGACAGATAAGCCCAAGAAAACAAAGCATAAAGACGCCCCTCCAGCGGAACGACGGGGGCACTCGACCGAGATTCTTACTTTGCCAACGCGAATGCGCCGATGAAGAGGACGCAGAACGCTATAGCATGCGTCAATTCGTTCCAGCCAAGACGGCGCACTACGAGTGGCTTCGGGTCCTGGACGAAGTAGAACCATCCACGGAAGAGAAGTGGCGCGAAGGCTACCGAGGCAATCGCCGGCATCAGGCGCGAGAGGCATGCGATGGTGAGGGCGGCGGTCATTAGGGCTTGTCCGATGGCGAATCCTCTGCCCCGAGCCAACTTGGCGCGCAGGCCCTCGACACGCGCGGTGTGAATGCGGAATTGGACGTAGTGGATCTGATCGCCGGCGAACAGGAGATTGGCGAACCACAGCATCCATGCGGTCGGACCAAGTTTGCCGGTCATGACGTAATAAGCGGCCGACGCGGAGAGAGTCAGGCCGATCGTGCCGACGATCTCGGAGAGCATACGCAGGTTCTGAATTGACTCTTTACTGCGGGGCCGCTCGGCTTCGCCTTCGCGGGTCAACCGAGGCGATTGTTTCGACATGGATTTCAGTAGTGCCTGGCTGAGAAATGCCGCTGCGGCGACGCCGCCAATCAGCCACAGGACTGGATTGCGACCTGCCCACAACAACGCGGCGAGAGACAGCGCAGCGACTGCTGCTAAAGCGCCAATCACTTGCATGACGGTGCGCCGCTCTTCGTTTGTTTCAGCACGCATGACAGAAGTGCCCAGCAGGCTCTCGACGGGCGTCCTCAACCAGAAGAACGCAAGTGCGCTGGTCAGCAGAAGAAGAAAAGGAACGATGTTCGTAGTTTCGCGAAGGGCGATGCCCGCACCCGTCACCATAGGGACGAGCAACAATCCCCAGGCTCCGTGTTCGCGGGGCAGGATCAACGCACGACGGCGGTCAGGATGAGCTTGCGGTGCCGGCCGCGATTCCGCCATTGGGTTGGGACGAGACAAGTTCAGACTGAGTTCTTCAATCTCACTCAGTCTGGGCTTTCCGCTTCTTGCTCGGAAGATATGAGGAAGATGCGGCGTTTGGAAATGCGGAATCATGATCTCGCGCACCCAGGTTTCCGGATCGCCAGGTTTCTGCGTCCAGGTATCTTCCTGCGAAGTTTTCACGGTCGCAGTCTCTTCCGTCTTAACAGTCGTTTCTGGAGTCATCATCGCCACCCTGCCATATGAAGATGTTGCATGCCCTTCACGGCGTGCATGTATTGGGCGCGCTCGAAGGCGCCGGGATCCGCGCACTTGACCTGGCTCATGCTGCCTTGCATCTGCGCCACGGATTCGTACTCGTGCGATTCCATCCAGTCTCGCAGTTCGCGCTCGACATGGCGAAGGTGATTCACGCCGTGCCGCATGAGAGCCGAGCACATCATCGTGACATTGGCGCCCACCATGAGCAGCTTGATCACGTCCTCTGCGCCATGCACACCGCCGGTGGCGGCCAGGCCGACTTTCACGCGGCCGTACAGAATTCCGATCCAGGTCAACGGCAGGCGTAGCGCTTGTGGCGTGCTCAGAAGAACGTTGGGACGAATTTCCAATTCTTCCAGATCGATGTCGGGCTGATAAAAGCGGTTGAAGAGTACGAGCGCGTCCGCACCGGCTTCATCCAGACGCTGTGCCATGTTTGCCATATTGCTGAAAAAGGGACTCAGCTTCACGGCGACAGGAATCGTGACGGAGGCGCGTACAGCTTTGAGAATGTTCAAATACGTCAGTTCGATATCTCCGGCGGTCACCTTGGGATCGGTGGGAATGTAATAGACGTTGCACTCGATGGCGTCGGCACCCGCCTTCTCAATCTGCCCGGCGAACTTTGTCCATCCCCCAAGCGTGGAGCCGTTGAGGCTGGCGATAATCGGAATGCTCGTGGCCTTCTTGGCTTTGCGAATGTGATTCAGGTATCCCTCAGGGCCGGTCTGAAACTCGCTGGCTTGCGGAAAATATGTGAGGGATTCAGCGAAGCTTTCGGTGCCCGCGGCCAGGTGATAGTCGAGGGAGACTTCCTCATGGCGTAACTGCTCTTCGAAAAGCGAGTAGAGCACGACCGCCGCCGCTCCAGCATCCTCCAGGCGGCGAATTCCGTCGAGATCACGCGACAGGGGAGAGGCAGAGGCCACCAACGGCGAACGCAACCGCAAGCCAAGATAACTCGTGCTGAGGTCAACCATGAATTCCTCCTTACTTCTTGCTTAACGCTGTTATCGAACTGCGCCTGTGGGCTCGGGTTTTTCCGCGGCTGCCACTGGTTTCTCGGCAGGCGCTTTCGGCGTGGCCACTGGCTCCGTCTTTCGGCTGGCCATGTATTCGTACATGCGATAGCGCCGCTCCACGTCCTGCTGTGCCAGCTTCCACAGACGCTCGGCATCTTCGGGCTTGCTCTTGGTGAGCATCTTGAAGCGAGTCTGCTGCTGCAGATACTCCTGCACCTTGCGGGTAGGAGCGCGCGAATCGAGTGCGAGCGGGTTCTCGCCCTGCGTCGCTCGATCCGGGTTAAAGCGATAGAGCAACCACTGTCCGGACTCGACGGCAACTTTTTGGTCGGTCATCGCGGTAGTCATGTCGATGCCGTGCGCGATGCAGTGCGAGTAGGCAATGATGATGCTCGGTCCGTCGTAGGCTTCGGCTTCGAGAAACGCTTTCAGCGTGTGCTCGTCTTTCGCGCCCATGGCGACGCTCGCGACGTAGACGTTGCCGTAGGTCATCGCCATGAGTCCGAGATCTTTCTTCGGACCGGGCTTGCCGCCGGCGGCAAACTTTGCGACGGCGCCGCGCGGAGTGGATTTCGAAGCCTGCCCGCCGGTGTTCGAATAAACCTCGGTGTCGAGAACGAGGATGTTTACGTTGCGGCCGCTGGCCAGCACGTGGTCGAGGCCACCGTAGCCGATGTCATAAGCCCAACCATCGCCGCCGACGATCCAAATACTCTTCTTGACCAGCATGTCGGCAACGGAAAGGAGTTGTTTCGCGTCCGGCGAATTGGCCTTGGCTAGCTTCTCTTTCAAAAGGTCAACGCGCTGGCGCTGTTCGTAGATGTCGGCTTCATCCTTCTGTGGAGCGTTGAGGATGGCTGTGACGAGTTCTTCGCCCACAGTTCCCGCCACTCGGCGAAGGAGTTCGTGGGCAAACTCGGTTTGCTTGTCGATGGAAGCGCGGAAGCCCAGGCCGAACTCGGCGTTATCTTCGAACAGAGAGTTGGACCATGCGGGGCCGCGTCCGTCGGCATTCTTCGCCCAGGGAGTCGTCGGCAGGTTGCCGCCATAAATGGAAGAGCATCCAGTCGCATTGGCCACGATGGCGCGATCGCCAAAGAGTTGCGAAACCAGCTTCAGATAGGGCGTTTCGCCGCATCCCGAACAGGCTCCCGAGAACTCGAACAACGGTTCCTGCACTTGCTGCTGGCGGATCGTGCCGACTTTGATCTTCCGGCGGTCGAGTTCGGGAAGTTTCAGGAAGAAGTCCCAGTTCTCGCTCTCGGGCGCGCGCAGCGGCGGTTGCGGCACCATGTTGATGGCCTTCAGGCGAACTTCACTCTTGTTCTTCACGGGGCAGACATCGACGCAGACGCCGCATCCCGTGCAGTCTTCGGGAGCGACCTGGATCGTGTATTTCATCCCGGCCCACTCTTTGTCGCGTACGTCGCACGACTTAAAAGTCGCAGGCGCGCTTTGCAGTTCCTTGCTGTCGTAAACCTTGATGCGGATGACGGCGTGAGGGCAGACCATGGCGCACTTGCCGCACTGTATGCAGATCTTTGAATCCCACGCGGGGATTTCGAGGGCCAGATTGCGTTTCTCCCACTTCGCGGTACCGGTGGGGAAAGTGCCGTCGCAGGAGAAGGCGCTGACGGGAAGTTCGTCGCCGCGTCCGGCATAGATTGTGCCGAGGACGTCGTGTTCGAACTTCGGAGCGCCGGGGAAGGCCGCCGGGATCTCTGTCTTGCTGCTGACGGTCGCGGGAATCTTGACCTCGAAGAGGTGGACCAGCGTTTCATCCACGGCGCGCATGTTCTTCTGCACGACCTCTTCGCCTTTGCGTCCGTAGGTGTAACGGATGGATTGGCGGATGGCTTCGATCGCTTCCTCGCCCGGCAGCACTTTCGAGATGGCGAAGAAGCAGACCTGCATGATGGTGTTCATGCGCGAGCCCATGCCGGTATCTTGCGCGACCTGGTAGGCGTCGATGGTGAAGAGCTTCGCTTTCTTGGCGATCAGCTGCGTTTGCACTTCGCGAGGCAAGTGCTCCCAGACTTCATCTTTTCCGAAGGGACTGTTGACGAGGAACACGCCGCCCGGGACGAGCGCGCTCAGCATGTCGTAGCGCTCGAGGAATATCCACTGATGGCAGGCGATGAAATTTGCTTTGGAAATCAAATAGCTGGAGTGGATGGGCTGCGGTCCGAAGCGCAAGTGCGAGACCGTCATTGCGCCGGATTTCTTCGAATCGTATACGAAGTATCCCTGGCCGTAGTTGTTGGTGTTTTCGCCGATGATCTTGATGGAATTCTTGTTGGCGCCGACTGTGCCGTCTGCACCGAGGCCGTAGAAGAGAGCGCGGACTACGCTGTCGGGTTCGGTCGAAAATGCGGCGTCGTAGTCGAGGCTGGTGTGGCTGACGTCGTCCTGAATGCCAACCGTGAAGTGATCTTTCGGCTTGGCTTGTTTCAGATTGTCGTAGACGGCCTTAACCATCGCGGGAGTGAATTCCTTCGAGGACAGGCCGTAGCGGCCGCCGGCGATTCCAGGCGCGGACTTCAGCTTTCCATAGCCCAGCTTCAACCCTTCGTGCAGTGCATTCACTACGTCGAGATACAGCGGCTCGCCGATCGCGCCGGATTCTTTCGTGCGATCAAGCACTGATATCTGGCGGACGCTGGCGGGGAGGGCTTCCATGAACGACTTCACGCAGAACGGGCGGTACAGGCGGACTTTCAGCAGCCCGACTTTTTCTCCGCGGGCGGTTAGATATTCGACTGTTTCGTGCGCGGCTTCTGCGCCGGAGCCCATCATAACGATCACGCGCTCGGCGTCCGGGGCGCCGACGTAGTCGAACAGGTGATAGGAACGTCCGACGATCTCGGCGAACTTGTCCATCGTTGCCTGAACCTTGGCCGGGGCAGTGTCGTAGTAGGCGTTGGCCGACTCGCGAATCTGGAAGAAGACGTCGGGATTCTGCGCTGTGCCGCGCAACACCGGATGATCGGGCGAGAGCGCGCGCTGGCGGTGCTCGATGATGCGGTCCATGTTCAGCATGGATCGCATGTCGTCTTCATTGAGCATCTCGATCTTGTTGACTTCGTGCGAAGTGCGGAAGCCGTCGAAGAAATGCAGGAAGGGAATGCGGGTCTCGAGCGACGCGGCGTGTGCGATCAATGCGAGGTCCATCGCCTCTTGTACGGAGTTCGAGCAGAGCATGGCCCATCCGGTGGCGCGGCAAAACATCACGTCGGAGTGGTCGCCGAAAATCGAGAGCGCGTGCGTGGCCAGCGTGCGGGCCGTTACGTGGAACACAGCCGGGGTCAGCTCGCCGGCAATCTTGTTCATATTGGGGATCATCAGCAGCAATCCCTGCGACGCGGTGAATGTCGTGGAGAGCGATCCGGTCTGGAGGGCGCCGTGTACGGCTCCGGCAGCGCCGCCCTCGCTCTGCATTTCGATCACGTGAGGCACGCTGCCCCAGGCGTTGGGTACGGCCTCGGAAGACCACTGGTCCGCCCACTCGCCCATCGGTGACGAAGGAGTGATCGGGTAAATGGCGATCACTTCGCTCGCGCGGTAGGCGACGTTCGCTACGGCCTCGTTAGCGTCCATGGTCTTGAATTTGCGCTTCATTGACATCCCCCGTTCCGAAAGTCTCGTTGGGAGCCACCGGGGTGGCTCGCGATAGAACAAGGATGCAGGATGGAGGAGGATATGTCGGGACGTGGATTCACAGGGGGATGTGATTCCAATCACTCAGGTTGGCGAAATATTATGGATTCAGTGGGTTACGCGGCAGAGGAAGTGTTGCATTTCTTCGCGTGTTTCGCCGCGAATGGTTTCGGGCGCGGTTACACCCCAAATTTTTCGCGGTAGGCGCTGGGGGAGACACCGGTGTGGCGTTGGAAGATCTCGCGAAAGAACGCGACATCCTGATAGCCGACGGCGTCGCCGATCTCCTGCATGGTGCGATGGTCGCTCTCGAGCAGACGCTTGGCGGCGGCGACGCGCAATTTCTGAAGGTAGATCAGGGGACTGTCGCCGGTGGCGGACTTGAAGCGGCGGACGAAGTTTCGCAGGCTCATGCCGACGCGGCGGGCCGTCGCATCGAGCAGAAAGTTTCGGTGAAAATTCTCGTGCAGCCACTCCTGGGCGTGCGAGATGGCGTCGTCACTATGAGCGGTTTTGAGCGGAATGATGGCGAATCCGGCCTGCCACGCGCGCGGAGTCTCGATCAACATGGCCTTGGCGCTCTGCAGGGCGACGTCGTGACCGCAGAACTTCTCGACTAGATAGAGGGTGAGGTCGAGCGCGGCGTGGACGCCTCCGCCGCAATAAAAGCCGTGGTCTTCGGTGACCATGAGTTCGGGCATCCAGCGCACCTTCGGATACTTCTGGCGGAAACGCTCAGCGAGTCCCCAGTGCGTGGTGGCGCGTTTGCCGTCGAGCATGCCGGTGGCTGCCACTAAGCCGACGCCAGAGCAGACGCTGGCGATGGAGGCGCCGCGCTTGTGCCAGCGGCGAAGCCAGGGGAGAACCGGGCGGTAGATCTCGCCGAGATTGTCGATGTTCAGTCCGGTGGTTGGAATGAAAATGAGATCTGTTTTGCGAATGTCGGCGATGGAAGCCTGAGGACGGATGGATATGGATCCGTCGCAGTTCACAGCGCGTCCGTCGGCGGAAGCCGTGGTCACGTGGAAGTGCGGAACCTCGCGGGTCCCGACCAGGTAGTTCCACAGCATTCCGGCGTGGCGGAACACCTCCATCGGACCGATGGCCGTCGAGGCGAAAGTATCTTCGAGAAGCAGAACTGTGACGTCGATCATGCGCTCTCGCCGCCGGCCGGGTTTGGAAGCGGATGGCTTAACCACCTACCTATAATGGCAAATCTGCCATCTTGTGGCAACCCCGATTTGCCGATAGCTTTAGTCCATCGAACGCAACGTGATTGCGCGAAATTGGATCGGAGGATGTCATGAGGAAATTTGTGATCGAGCGGGAAATCCCAAAAGTCGGCAGTCTGAATCAGGAACAACTGAAGCAGGCCGCCACCAAGTCGAACGAGGTGCTGCGCCAGTTGGGACCAGAGATTCAGTGGCTTGAATCGTATGTCGCTGCGGACAAGATGTTCTGCGTATACCTCGGCAAGGACGAACAGATCATTCGCCGCCACGCGGAACTCAGTGGTTTTCCGGCCACGAAAGTCACGGAGGTCGGGAAGGTGATCGACTCGACAACCGGCGAGTGAATTCACACACGGTCCGGGAACGTCCCCGCTTCTGGCTCGGTCAGCCAGAAGTGGGGAATCCAGGAGATTCGAGTTATTGGCCGTGGCAACTGACATGGTTGTTCCAGTCCACGAAGGCGCCTTCCGGGTTGCCCCGCCACGCCCAGACATGGAGTTCAAAGAATGATGGGATGTTGAAGCGATTGGGAGCGGGGACGAAGTTGAACACCTGTCCGTCAAGCACGGGTGGAGTGTTGTTGTTTGCCGCCAGCCAGGACGCCGAGTCAAGGATGAACTCCACGCCAACCAGAAGCAGCTTTCCCTGATCGGGTTCGTAGATCAGTGCCTGGGGCTGCGCGGGGTCGAGCGTGAGATTGTTGAGCAGTGTGCCATTCACGTAGTGGATGCCCATGGCGCCGTGGTCGGTACCGGCAACGCAACCGAGGAATGGTCCGTAGCCAGCCGCTGTAGCGTTGTTGACATTGATGTATTTCCGGGTGCCCTCACGAACTGCCAGGACAAGGGTGGCTGAACTATCGGGTTCGTGAGTCGACATCGGATGCGCGTTCTTGTCGGCGGCCAGCAGTGGGGCTGCCACGATCAGGCTCTGCAGTAATACAAGGCTGAGCGTGCGCGTGATTGATTGGTGAATGAGTTTCGAGATGGGTGTCGTCATAGTGTTTTCCTTCTCTGGATCTTTTGTTGAGATTTTCGGCCGCATTCGTTTCTGCTGCGACTCGAGTGGGGCCATCTTTGTCCGAGCGGCGAAATGGATCAATGCATGCAGCCTCCTTTGGCCCCCAAAGTTTCCTCCACGGTTAACCCTATGAAAGGCAAGCATTTGGCGATGACGAGAACGAACCTCCTCCGGGAAGGAACTGTGGTAGGCTTTGGACGCCTTGCCGGTCCTCGTATGGTGGTAGCCGTTCCAACCTCGCGCGTTCTCCGTTTCGACAACTTTGAGCTTGATCTTCGAGCCGCCGAGTTACGCAAGAACGGCATCAAGCTGCGCCTGCAAGGCCAACCCATCCAGGTGCTGGCAAAGTTGCTGAATTGCGCCGGCGACCTGGTGACCCGCGAAGAGCTTCGAGCGCAAATCTGGCCTGCGGAGACTTTTGTCGACTTCGATCACGGCCTGCACAATGCCATTTCGCGAATTCGCGAGGTGCTGGGAGATTCCGCCGAGACCCCGCGCTATATCGAAACGTTGCCGCGCCGGGGATACCGATTCATTGGATCGCTAGAGAAGGCCGTCATCCCTGAGCCCTCGTTGGCTGCCCAGAAGGAATTGGCGAGTGACACTCTGGTTTCTGCGGCCGATACCAGACCGCGCACAACGTCTCGCGCAACGTCTCGCGCAACTCTGATCGCCGCGCTGGTGGCGATTGTGCTGGTTGCGGCAGCGTTGATTGTGGTTCCCGCGCTGTCGCACCGGTCAGACGCCGTTCCGTTGGTGCGCTCCATCGCTGTTCTGCCGCTCGACAATTTTTCCGGCGATCCTGCGCAAGAGTACTTCGTTGACGGCATGACCGATGAGCTGATCACCGATCTCGCGAAGATCGGCGCCCTGCGTGTGATCTCGCGAACTTCTGTGATGCGCTACAAGGGCACAAAGAAGGGCTTGCCTGAGATCGCCCGAGAACTGAACGTCGATGGCATCATCGAAGGCTCTGTGGTGCGGTCGGGGCAGCGTGTGCGGATTACCGCGCAACTGCTGTACGGTCCGACGGATAAGCACTTGTGGGCGGAAACTTATGAACGCGATCTTGGGGACGTGCTGAGCCTGCAGAGCGAGGTGGCGCAGGCCATCGCGCAGCAAGTACGAGCGCAGATTACGCCGCAACAGCAGGCGAGTCTTCGATCAGCCCGCCCGGTGAATCCACGAGCTTACGACGCCTATCTGAGAGGAAGGTTCTACCTCACGAATCATTTCACTTCAGCCCAGCCGCTCAACGTGGCGAATGGTTATTTCGAGGAGTCCCTGCGAAACGACCCGAACTTCGCGTTGGCATATTCGGGTCTGGCGGACTCGCATGTCTATCTGGCATTTTTCGGACGGGGCACGCCGTCTTCGTCGTTTCGTTCGGCCCAAGAGGCTCTTCGCCATGCGATGACACTCGATCCCAACATCGGCGAGGCGCACGATACGCAAGGAGTGTTGAATTGGCGGTACAACTGGGATTGGGACGCCGCTGAACGCGAGTTCAATCAGGCGCTCATTCTGGCTCCGAGCTACAGTTGCGCTCATGAGGATCGAGCCGAATATCTCGCGTTCAGGGGGCGAGGCGGCGAGGCGAAGGCGGAGATGGCAAGAGTTCTGGAATTCGATCAGGGCGTTAGCTCATCGTTGACCGAGGAAGGGGTCGATTATCTGTTACGCGACTTCGAAGGCCTGGTCGAGGCAAGCCGAAGAGGAGTGGCCTCGAATCCGAACGAATGGTTCGAGCATTACTATCTCGGTATTGGCTACGAGGGCACAGGAAAGCCATTGGAAGCGATCCCGGAATATCAGAAGGCAGTGGAGATGTCGGACGGCGATCGGGGTGCAATCGCAGCATTGGCGCATGCGTACACCGAGGTTGGAAGAACCGCTGAGACTCGAAAGATTCTGCGGGACTTCGAGCAGGAATCGAAGAGCGGCTATGTTTCGCCGTACTTGATCGCAACCCTGCACGCGGGTCTGGGCGAGAAAGACAAAGCATTCGAGTTGCTGGAAAAAGCGTATCAGGAGAAGTCCGCCGATCTCAGCTGGGATCTGAAGGCCGATCTTCGGCTCAAGAACCTGCGCTCGGATCCGCGGTACCAAGACCTGCTTCGCCGTATCGGCGTAAGCAACTAGGCCGCCGGAGAAGTAGTTGCTGTTTTTAGACTCCCCCGTTTCGAACCGATATGTCTATCCCATCTCCAACTGAACCCGTGCTTCGCTTCGACGCCTTCGAACTCGACGTGCGTGCCGGAGAATTGCGCAAACGCGGGACGAAGCTTCGTCTGCAGGGCCAACCGCTGCAAGTTCTGGCTACGCTATTGAAGCGCGCGGGCGATCTGGTGACCCGGGAAGAACTGCGGTCAGAAATCTGGCCGGCCGATACCTTCGTCGATTTCGACCACAGCCTCCACAACGCAATCGCGCGCATCCGCGAAGCTCTGGGAGATTCGACCGATTCACCGCGATTTATCGAGACCCTGCCACGGCGCGGTTACCGTTTTATTCGGCGCGTAAACGGAGTCCACGCGATGTCGCCCGTCGCCACGCGGGAGGGTCCAGACCACGAGTCGCGAGGAATTCAATCGCTGGCGGTGTTGCCCCTCGACGATCATTCGGGTGAGCCCGGGCACGAATATTTCGCAGATGGAATGACCGAAGCGCTGATCACGAGCCTCGCCAAGATCAAGGCGTTGCGCGTCATCTCGCGTACCTCGGCGATGCAGTTTAGGGGAGTTCGAAAGTCGCTTCCTCAGATCGCGCACGAATTAAATGTGGACGCGGTGATTGAAGGCTCGGTCTTGCGTTCCGGGGATCGAGTGCGGATCGCGGCGCAGCTCATTCATGCGCGGACCGACCAGCATTTGTGGGCGGAGAGTTACGAGCGCGATTTCAGAGACATCCTGTCGCTGCAGAGCGAAATTGCGCGACAGGTAGCGAACCAGGTCAGGATCGTTCTGAGCCCTGAGGAGAATGCGAGCCTTGGTGGTGCGAGGCGGGTGAATCCCGAGGCCCATGAGTTGTATTTGCAGGCACGCTACTACTGGAATAAAAGGACTGAACAGAGTGTGCGTAAGGCCCTTTCGTTTTTTCAGCGCGCCATCGATCACGATCCCACTTACGCGCAAGGGTACGCAGGGTTAGCGGATACGTACAACATACTCGGCTACTACAATGCGCTCGCTCCGGCTGAGGCTTATCCCAAGGCGAAGGCGGCTGCGTTGAAAGCGCTGGAACTGGACGAGTCGTTGGCCGAACCTCACGCCGCGCTCGGAGTGGTGAAACGCGATTTCGAATGGGACTGGACTGGCGCGCATGCAGAATTCCGGCGCGCGATCGAACTCAATCCCGGATACGTCGAGGCTTACCACTGGCGCAGCACTCTGTTGAGCATGCGGGGCCAGCACGAAGAAGCGCTCGTGGAGAAGAGGAAAACGCTGGCAATGGATCCGCTCTCTGTCGTCATCAGGACCGACCTCGCGCGCATGTTCTATTTTCATCGCGAGTACGAACGGTCGATCGAGCAATATCGCGCGGCGCTCGACATGGATCCGAGTTTCAGTTCTGCGCATCTGTGGCTGGCGCAAGCTTATGAGCGTACGGGGAGGTTCGATGAAGCGATCGCGGCTCTGCAGACCGGTTGCCGACTGTCCGGTGACAGTGCATATGCGATGGCCAGGCTTGGACTGGGGTACGCATTGGCGGGTAACGGTGGGGAGGCCCGCGCCATCCTTAATCGACTAGATGAATCATCGAGCCAGAAGTATGTTTCCCCGCACGATGTCGCCATAATCCACGCCGGATTGGATGAGAAAGACGACGCGATTGCGTGGTTGCAGAAAGCTTTGGAAGAAAGGTCTGTCGGCTTGGGCTATCTCAATGTCGAGCCGCAGTGGGACGCGCTGCGATCGGACGAGCGATTTCAGGAATTGCTACGGCGCGTCGGCCTGCTTGAGTAACTCACTCGCTCAAATCAGAAATTCCTAAAACCAACCTACGGTCCGGTTCCCCCGGTGTGGCAGTCGGCACAATTCACCTGCGTGAGATCTCCAATGTCGACTGGATGCTGGAAGGTTGGCAACGCAGTCGTGGCGACGCTCGTGGTGCCTTCTGTCTCCGACATCAGAGTGTGGCACTGGTTGCAATCGCGGCTGATCACTTTGCCGTCTGCGCTGACGTGCTGGCCGTCGTGGCAGCGGAAGCAGCCGCTAAAATAAAAGTGTCCAAGATTGTTGGGATGAGTCTGCCAGTTCAGCTTCATCTCAGGGAAAGTTGTGCGCTTGAAGATCTCCTGCACTTCGGTGACGGCGCTGCGAATCTCAAGCTGTTTGGACTTTGCAACATCCGGATACTTGGTTTCGTAAAACTCCTGTATGCCGCTGGCAATGCTATGCGTCGCCTGGTCGGTGGTCGAGTACGTGCCGGTGAGCACGTTGACTGCTTCCTGCTTGATGAAGGGCAACGAAGTGTCGATCCGTCGTGCCAACAACGACTGATCGACGGCCTGATCGGGCGGAATATAAACGTGGGTTGGACGGTTGTGGCAGTCGACGCAGTCCATGTGATGGCGCGCGGCTTTGCCGATCTGGTCTTTCGTTAAGGTCGAGTCCTTCGCATAATATTCGGTGACGCGGCCCTGCAAGTCTTCCACGTGAATGTAGGGAATGATCTGACGCTTTTCGTCGGCGGCGACGTAGTCGATCTTGTTCCCGATGTTCATGTGCCAGTGAATGCCTTCGGGCGCGCCGGTCGCGGGATCACCGCCGCCGGTCTTGATCAGCAGACGGACCTGCCGCAGCGTGTTTTTCTCATCGTTGCCGTAGTGGTTGAAGACCTTCAACTGCCCGCCGTAAAACTTTTTGGGCCAATGGCACGTTTCACATGTGTCTTGCGCCGGGCGCAAGTTGTGGACCGGAGTTGGAATCGGCCGGGGGAACGTGTTGAACGTTGCCGCAAACACCTGACGCGCTCCCGAGAGCTTCGACTTCACGTACCACGTTGCGCCGGAGCCGACGTGGCAATCGACGCACGCGACGCGCGCGTGCGGAGAAAGCTGGTAAGCGGTGAACTCCGGGTTCATCACCGTGTGGCACAGCTGGCCGCAGAACTGGACCGAGTCCGTGTATTCGTACGCTTTGTAGCTGCCCGCTGCACTGACCGTGACAAACACCACCAAGAATGTCACAAACGAAATGACTGCGCCGCGTTGTGCGGGGTCGTTGAGGTCGATGCGCGGATAGAACTCCGTCGAGACAACTTTCTTCCGGCGCTCAATCAAGACGCCGAACAGCATCATCAACAGGCCAAGGCCCAGAAATCCCGGCGCCACCATGTATGCCAGGATTCCGATATAAGGGCTGGGACGCGTGGCGATGAGATCGATCAGGACAAAAAGAAAAATGTTGGCGAAACTGACGATCGTCAGAGCGACGCCGGCCAGGCTGATCGGATTGCGCAACAGCATGCGTAGCCGGTGTCGGGGCTCCTCTTGGGGCGGCGGGGCTTGCTCAGTTGCCATGTTTGACCTCGGTCGGTTCTGTCTCTTCGTCGGCTACTGACGCAACGGTAACTCCGCTTTGTTCGGCTTCTGCTTCAGCAATCACTGAAGTGTCGAGCCCGTGCTCATCGCGATAGTGATGCAGCGTCATTTTGCCGTCCCACCATGCCCAGTTCATCGGATAGACATCGGGGTCAAAGAACACTTGATAGAAGTGCCACACGATGATCGCCAGAGTCGCCAGCACCGCTTCGTAAAAGTGAATCGCCGTCGCAACGTCGAGCCACCAACGCGGCATGTGATTGCCCACAAGAACCTTGGCCCACAACATGAGGCCGGTCATGGCCATGACGATCATGCCCCACACCAGAGCCCAGTACTCAGCCTTTTCTGCGTAGTTGAAGCGTGAGAACTCCGGCTTGCGAGAAGTCAAGCCGAGGTAGTAGCAGACATTCTGCCACGCGCCTCGAGCATCGTCCAGTGTGGGGAATAAGTCGCGAACCAGTTTGCGCCCCTCGCGGCTGAACGCGACGTCGAAGATGTGATAAATGCTGACCCCAATCAGAATGACAGCGGCGATGCGGTGCAGCAATCCGCGGAAGTGCTCGCCCATCGACAGCATCGACGCAAACCAGGAATCCGGAAACTTCAATGCGAAGCCTGTCAGCACCAGCACGATGAAACTTGTGAGCAGCGTGGCATGCTGCAAGCGGAAACGCAGCGGCATGCGCATGACGAAGGTGTGTTGGATCTTGCGCCGCGCCACGACCTTCGCACGCCAGATCACCAGGTTGTGCAGCAGCATGCCGCCGATCACCATGAAGATCATGCTCAGGTAGAAGCGGCGAATCCAGCGTACCGCCTTGCTTCCCACGTCGGCTGAGAGCGGCGCATCGACATGGACTCTGGCGGCCGTGAACTTTTCCGTCACGCCCGGGTGGCACTGGCCGCAGGTACGGGCCAGGTTGGCATGATTGATGGTCGATCGCGGGTCGCTCGACGGAAGAATGTTGTGGACGCCATGGCAGCTGGCGCAGTTCGCTACGACCTGCGATCCTCCGCGCGCTGCCAGGCCATGATAGCTGGCCAAGTATGTGGTCTCGCGCCGGCCGGCAACGCCGAACTCCTGCGAGAGTCTCATGCCTTCATGGCAGCGCGCGCACGTGGCCTGCGCCAGGTTCTGCGCCGCAACCGGAGAACTGGGATCGAGGTGCGACTTGATCGAGTGAATTCCGTGACAATCGGTGCATACCGGCGCCTGCCAGTTGCCCTGCGCAATGGCTTGTCCGTGGATGCTCTGCTGGAAGTCCTTCGAGATCGTGTCGTGGCATTTCCCGCAGGTCAGCGGCACGTTGAACTTGAAGATCGGGGACTTGGCGTCCTTCGCGTCGAGAATCTCGTGCGTGCCGTGGCAATCGGTGCAGACCGCGGCCTTCTCGGAACCGTTCGCAACGGCGTGTCCATGCACACTTTGCTCGTAGGACGCGACCATTTGCGCGCTTTGCCCGCCATCTTCCATTACAAATTTCTGGCTGTGGCATGCGCCGCAGGTTGCGGGAATATTGGTGTGATGCACGCGCGACTTCGGATCGCTGGCGGGAAGCAGTTCGTGCGGGCTTCCATGGCAGTCCACGCAGGTGGCGGCGTGCGTGTTGCCTCCTTGAACCGCTTTGCCGTGGAAGCTGCGATCGTAGGCTGCCTGCTCGCCCGCGTGGCAGGTTGCACAGGTGATCTTCTTTGGCGTGGTTTCGTGGGCTGCGCTCTTTACGTCGGTGTGGCAGTCCACACACGTGAACATGCTGCCGTGGATCGAATCTTTAAAGGCCTGCGGGTCGACATGCAGGCTGACGGTCTTGCCGTTCACGTCGTGGGTTAGCGAGGCATCGCTATGGCACGCCAGGCATTCATCAGCGGTAGGTTTCGGTGGATCTTTGGCGGCGGCGTATACGAAGCCAGTGGTTAGAAGAAGGGTGAGAGCAACTCCAGACGCAAAAATATCCCGTATTGTTCGCGTGGACATGCTCTCACCCGCCAATCTTTCAGAATCGAACGATCTCCGTACGGCGGCATTCGGGCCGCCTTTCTCTTACTTGGCCAAACTGCGAATGTAGGCGACCAAGTCCTTGATCTCGGCTTCCTTCAGCTTCCCGTCGTAAGAGGGCATCTTGCCTTTGCCCTTGGTGATGATCTCAGTGAGCTGCGCATCGGTTTCAGCCTTCACTTCGGCCGATGCGAAGTCGCGTGTTCCCATTTTGCCGCCCTTGCCATCGGCGCCGTGACACATGGCGCATTTTGCTTTGAAGGTCGCAGCCGCGTCCTGAGCCACGGCCGACGAACTGCAGAACGCAATCGCCCCGCAGCCCAGAAGTGTGACGAGGCCCATTCGAAGAGTGAGATGTTTCACGTTGTTTCCTCCTAAGGAAATTTTCCGCAACGATATCACAGAGCGCGAATGGCCCGTCGTCTGACTTGCCACCTTCCAGAAATCGGAACACAGGATTGTCATTCCGTTCCGCATTCCGAAAATCACTCGCAGGCGTAGGATCACATGCCGTCCGAAATGGACCTAGGGCAGAAATCACTTTCCCCCGTGACGACAATCACAGGCATTCTCTCGGGCTAGTTGTGACTCTTGTCACGGGCTTACGTACCGACCTGCACTGCGCCGGGAGCCTCGCCAAGCTAGCATCTCCCCATGCCGAATGTGTCGAATCCGCTGGTCCAGCCCTTCGGGGCCCTCGATTCCGGGGCGGAATGGGTGTCCTCCCCGATCGCGGCCGAATCCAGCCATGTCTCCACCGCCGCTGGCACTCGGCCACGCCCGCTGCAAGTGACCTGGGAGATGACGCAGGCCTGCGACTGGAAGGCGACGCGTTCGCGAGCGCCGCGTCGCTCGCGGAAGAGGTCGAGATTCTCTATATTTTCAACGGCTGAGGCCTTCCATCTCATCGAGGAAATCGCGTCGATGCACGTGCCGTTGCTGGTGTTGACTGGCGGCGATCCGCTCCTTCGCCCTGACCTGTTTCCGGTGATCGAGTTTGCGGCGCGTCGCTCCGTCCGCACTTCCTTGACGATGCTTCCAACCTCACTGCTCGACCCCGAGGTGATTGCAGAACTCAAAGCTTGCGGGCTGATGCGCTGCGCCTTCTGGTTGCATGGATCTACTCCCGCTCTGGATGACGCGTATTGGGGTGTACGCGGATCTCACCATCGAACCCTGCAGGTCGTCGAGGCCTGCCACGAAGTGAATCTTCCGGTGCAGATCAATACGATCCTTGGGCGAAGAAATGTTCACGACGTCGACGCCATGATTGAATTGCTCACGCGCCTCGACGCGGTTTTGTGGAATGTCATCTTCTTTGTCCCCGAGAGCCGTGATCAGGCCGGCGATCTTCTCACCGCGGAAGAACACGAACAGGCGTTCGACAAACTTTACGCTGCTTCGCGGCGAGTCCATTTCCAGATCAAGACAACCGAGGCCCCGCACTATCAACGCTATCTCTTGCAGCAACGCATCCGTGAATCGCGCGGCCGCATGACCGAGGCCGACGTGGTTGCCCGCGCACAAAAGGGCTTCAATGCAGAACGAGGCTTCGTCTTTATCAATCACGCCGGCGACGTTTACCTGAGCCGCTTCCTTCCCCTCCCGGCGGGTAACATAACCCGGCAGTCGCTATCGGAGATGTACTGCGACTCGCCATTACTGCTCTCTCTCCGCGACAGTTCCCGCCTGAAAGGCAAGTGCGGGCGCTGCCCGGTCCGCAACGTGTGCGGAGGCTCGCGCGCTCGCGCCTATGCCATGACCGGCGACCTGTTTGCCGAGGAACCTTGCTGCGCCTACGAACCCTAGACTGCAATCTTTCTCAGGCGCAACGATTTCCCCACCGCAGCAGCGACAAATACCTGCAACGTCTCCGCTTTCGATCTGCCGCGGAGATGTCTCTGTGATTCGACTCACGCACGTCAGTGATCCAAATCACGCGCACCGTTTTGGGAATCGTCCAAAATCGGAGCAAATCGGCCAGCGGACCGGCAACTCGGAACACTGGCATGTGACAGCGATCACAAATCTCGGTGACTCTGTGCACGGTGTTTTCCGGTTACCTCTGGCATCCTAGCCGCTAAATCGAGGTATTCTATGGCTCGAGACGGTCGTGACATTCTAGAGATTCTCAAGTTTGAGTTGAGCTTTCTGCTCGACGGCGGCTATGGCCGCTCGCCGCATCAGCCCTGGCGTGCTCCCGCAATTTTTGAGGATTCCCCCATCTGCCCAAATTTCTGCGATCCCGCACGCCCTCATCCGTGCGAGAGTTGTCTGCTGGAGCAGTTTGTTCCGCAAGGCCAGCAGAACGAGAGCATACCGTGCCGGTTCATCCCACTCACGAATGACGGTCAGACGGTGGAAGACCTCTATCGCACCGGGAGCCAGGCTGAGATGGAAGAGGCTCTAGCCCGCTGGCTCCGCGCTCAGATTCAGAGGATCGAGCGGGAGCGTGGTCTCTCGCGAGAGGAAGGCGCAGCCTGATGCCGGTCCTGCAGAAGCGCAGACGTGAAGGGAAGTCCCGTTTCGCCCTGTCTGACCCGCTGAAACCCAAATGTTTTTCCCAAGGAGATGTGAGAGCCATGAGTGAAGAGCACGCATATCGAGTCGCAGCATGGTGGACGTCAGGCCGTACCGGTCTCGCAAAATCGGATTCCGCCCCGAACGCCATTCACTTCACGGCCCCCACGGAATTCGGCGGCCTCGAAGGCCGGTGGACGCCGGAAGAACTTCTGCTCGCCGCTGTTGCCGGCTGCTACACCACGACACTGCGCGCGATCGCAGGCACGGCTCAATTCGACTTCACAGACCTGCAGGTGGAAGCCAGCGGTACTGTACGCAAGGCTGATTCCGGATACGCCTTTACGCAGATCGTCGTTCGTCCCAATCTCAAGATCGCCTCAGCCGAGGAACGGGAGCGTGCGCTCGATCTGCTGAAACGGGCCGAGAAACTGTGTCTGGTTTCGCGGGCGCTGGGAACCACGCTGAAGTTTGAGCCTCAACTCGAGATCGTCAAGCCCACAACGATCGTCTAACGACAGTTCATTGCGTCCCCGTCAGAGAGTCAGCTGGGCGTAAACCGACGATGGATCGTCCATCGCGCGGAGCTTGAATCCTGTCTTCTTGAAGATTGCTTGCGTCGCCAGATTGTCGCGCAGGATTTCGCCGGAGAGTCTTTGGAATTTTTCTTCGCGGGCCACGCGCGCGACTCCCGCAAGTAACTCCGTTCCCAGACCGCGTCCTTGCCAGCGATCGGATACCAGCACGGCCGCCTCGGCCTCTGAACGATTGATCGCCGTGAAACGTCCCACTCCCAGGACTTCGTGCTGCCCGGTCTCCGGATTCTTACGGTCGGCTACCAGCGCGAATCCGCGATCGTAGCTTCCGAAGCAGATGCGGACCAGCCGTTCGTGCTCGACTCGACTGCTCAGGCTCATCGAACAGAAATACCGAAGGTAGACACTGCGCTCGGAGAGGGTCGTGTGGAACTGCGCAATGAGCGGTTCGTCTTCAGGACGAATCGGCCGGATCGTGACCGGAGTGCCGTCCTTAAATTTCCACTCCCAAACATACTGTGTCGGATACGGCCGGATCGTGGGACGCGGAAGCTGTTCCGCCGCCATCGTGGAATCGTGTACGACCACGCGCGCATCGAGTGCGAGTAATTGTTCCGGTGTTGCCAGCAAGGGATTGATGTCGATTTCCTTAATCCAGGGCTGCTCCATCACAAGTTGGCTGAAGCGAACCAGCAGAGCTTCGAGTGCGTTCAGATTTACAGCCTTCCGCCCGCGAACGCCTTGTAGTGCCGCAAAGATTTTGGTCTGCTCCATCAGCCGGTGGGCCAACGTTGTATTGAGGGGCGGCAGACCGAGTGCGCGATCGCGGTAGACTTCCACCATAACTCCGCCTGATCCGAATAGAATCACCGGACCAAACTGCGCGTCTACGGTGCTGCCCAGGATGAGTTCGTATCCATCGCGCCGGACCATCGGTTGCACCGTGACTCCGCCAAAATGTCCGGGTCCCGCTTTCTCGGCGACCGCAGACTGAATCGCGCGATACGCGCCCCGTACTTGCTCTTCGTTCTGCAACCTGAGCCGAACGCCGTCGACATCCGTCTTGTGCGCGATGGTGTTCGACAACAGCTTCAGCACCACCGGGTACCCGATCTGCGAAGCGCACGCAACCGCTTGCTCTTCGTTCTCAACCACGCGAGTTTCCACGACCGGAATTCCGTAGCACGCGAGAAGTTGCTTCGACTCGAATTCATTCAGCAGGGTGCGGCCGCCCTGACGCGCTCGCCGCACGATCTCGTTGACTTGGCTGCGCGCTGCGGCTGCGAGCTCCGTTCCTTCGACCAGCGATGGAGTTTCATACAGTCCGCGCAGGTTGTATGTATAGCGCCACATGTAGGTGAAAGCGCGCGCCGCTGTGTCGGGATAAGAGAACGTAGGAATGCCCGCCGTGTTGAGAATCGCGGTCCCCGCGGCAACGCCGTCGCCGCCCATCCAGCTTGCCAGCAGAGGCTTGCCCGAGGAATGAGCGAGAGATTTCATCTGATCCGCAGCCTGCGTCGGATTTGCGAGTCCCTGCGGCGCAATGATCGCCAGCAGTCCGTCGCTGCCCGGATCTTTTGACGCGACGTCTACGGCTTTCACGAAAACGTCTGCGCTCGAGTCCGCGAGTACGTCTATCGGATTGCTGCGACTCCAATGCGCCGGCAGAAAACTGTCGAGTTCGCGCAGCGATTCTGGCGAGAGCACAGTCAGTTCGCCGCCGGTGGCGATAAGCGAATCCGTCGCCAGCACTCCGGGCCCACCCGCGTTGGTCACGATCGTAAGGCGCGGCCCGCGCGGACGCGGCTGCTTGCTCAAGACCTCGGCCATATAGAAAAGGTCCGCGATGTTCTGCACGCGCAGCACACCACAACGGCGGAACGCCGCGTCCAGTACGTCGTCGCTCCCGGTCAGCGCTCCGGTGTGCGACGCCGCCGCTCGCGAAGCCGCCTCCGAGCGGCCAGCCTTAATGACGATAATCGGCTTCGTCAGCGCAATTTCCCGCGCCGCGGAAAGAAACGATCGCGCATCGCCGACTGATTCCATGTACAGCAAAATGCTCTTCGTGTGCGGATCGTCGCCGAAGTAATTGATGAGGTCGCCCCACCCAACATCGAGCATCGAGCCCGTCGAGACGATCGCGCTGAATCCCACATGCTCGCGCTCGCTCCAGTCGAGGATCGCCGTCTGCAATGCGCCGCTCTGGCTCAGAAATGCGACACTGCCTTTTTGTGGCATCGACTTCGCGAACGTCGCGTTTAGCCCGATCGTCGGATTCATGAAGCCCATGCAGTTCGGCCCGATCAAGCGCAGAGTTCCGTGCGGATTTCCGTTTGACGCCCCGCGTCGCAGATGCTTCAGAATTTCCTCTTCAAGAAGAGCGCCATCGCGCCCCTGCTCCCGGAATCCTGCCGAGATCACCACCGCCGAGCGCACACTCGCGTCGACACACTCGCCAATAATCTGCGGCACGGTCTGCGCCGGAGTCACCACCAGTGCGAGATCGACTCCTCCCTCAATCTCTCCTATGTGCTTGTGCGTTTTGATCCCGAGAACTTCGTTGTGGCTGGGATTCACAGCATAGACTTTGATCGGAAACTTGCTCTCCAGGAGATTCGAGACGACGCTGCGGCCGACCGTACCTGGGCGATCGGTGGCTCCGATCACCGCGACTGAGCGCGGACGAAACAGTGCCTCGAGCGAGGCACGCGGCTGCGGGGCAGCACCCGATCGAGCATCGGCCATCGGCACTGCTGAAGGGCGCGAACCGTCACTCACAGGATTCTCCCGGCAAAACGCGGACGCATCCATTTTTTCACAAACAAGGCCCCGGGAAGGTCCGCACCCTTCCAAGTACGGTTAGTTTTCTATAGACGGGAGGTCAACCCCATACCCGTTCGATCACAAGCGGCTGTGATGCTGGTCACACCCGAAAACGCGGCACTCCCTTCTAATTCAAAGGGAGGTGCTTCATGCGCGCCCCTTACGGACTTAATATTCTTGATAATTGCCTCACATGTTCTGTGAGGGAAGAACACTTATTCTGCAATCTTTCCGTTCAAGCCGGCCAGCGCCTCAACGAGATCAAATCCACGGCGGTCTATCCCAAGGGTGCCATGCTTTTCATCGAAGGCCAGCAACCCCGTGGCGTATTCGTTCTCTGTGCCGGGAAGGCGAAGCTTTCCACTTCATCTCGTGAAGGGAAAACCATCATCACCAAGATTTCTGATTCGGGAGACGTCCTCGGCTTGAACGCAGTCGTCTCCGGCCGTCCCTACGAGGTCACAGCCGAGATGATGGAACCCGGGCAGGCCAACTTCATTCCCCGCGAATCGTTGCTGCAGTTCCTCAAAGACCACGGAGAAGTGGCTCTACGCGTGGCCGAACAACTGAGCCGCAACTACTACACCGCCTATGAAGAGATCCGCACGCTGGGTCTCAGCACTTCGCCGTCGGAAAAATTTGCCAAGCTCCTCCTGTCGTGGTCCACCAAAGGCGCCCAGGGCGACGGCACGACACAACTCAAGCTCACGCTCACTCACGAGGAGATTGCCGAGATCATCGGGACAACCCGCGAAACGGTCAGCCGCCTGTTTTCTGAATTCAAGAAAAAACAGTTGCTGCAGTTGAAAGGATCGACCCTCGTGATTCGCAATCGCCCTGCCCTGGAAAAAATCGTCCAGTCGTGAAGCCGATGGAGACAGCCGCCTCGGCTGTCCCCTCCTCACGGTGTCAGGCGGCCTCAAAAATATTCCGCGGCAGCCCAGGCCAGTTGCGCCCCCTCCTTATCCTGCCACGGTCAATACCGGGCACGGCGCGTTCCGTATAACTTCATGCGTAGTCGCCCACGGAATGTGCGCGGCGGCGCGTGCCGAACCCGTTCTGTTCGCACCCATCACAATCAGATCGACGTGGAACTTTTCGACCGCAGTCAGAATTCCCTCTGGCAAGAAATCAGTTCCGACCACGAACTCCGGTTCCTCTCGCAGACCGGTTTCTGCCGGCAGACATTCCTTCAGGTGTTGAAGGATCTGCTTTCGCGATGCACCGTCCCAGTGTTCGAACTCGTCTGCCGCAGCTCCCGCAGGCGCGTATGCCGACAGGTTCCCGGTCGTAGGCATGGGCGCGAACATGTGCAACAAAATCAGTTTCGATTGCCCCGCCTTCGCCAGCGTCAACGCCACCGGTAGCGCCTTTGCGGACGCCTTGCCGAATTCCGTGGCAAACAGAATCTTCTGGAAGGCCACTCCGTGCGCGATCTTCGGCACGCTGGACTTTGGACCAATCGTCAGCACCGGACACGGCGCAACGCGCAACAGTTCTTCCGCAACCGATCCCAGCGCCAACTTCTGCAGACCGCCGCGGCCTCGCGTGCCGATCACCAGAAGGTCGATCCCTTCCTGCTCGATCAGCGACGCAACCATGGAAGCCACCGGTCCGTGCTTGAGCAGGGTTGTGCTGATCTTGTCGCCCAAGTGACGTTCGTCGACGATCTTCTTGAACTGCTGTTCGGCGGTAATGCGCTGAAGGTCGAGTTCAGGAGGACACTCGAGAGTGGCGTATTGACGATCCGGCTGCAATACGTGGACGAGTGTCACGCGCGAGCCATATTCCGCCGCCAGTCCCAGCGCGTTCTCCAGCGCGCGCCCCGACGCTTCCGAAAAATCGGTCGCTACCAGAATGTGCCGAAACATCACATCGCTCTTCGGTCCTGCTGATGGAGTCTGCAATTCTGCGACTGTCATAGAACCTCCTCCCTTTATCCGTCTCCGCGACCGGCTGATGCGGCCCGTCCTCGTAGCCGTCCTCTCGGCCAATGCGTGGCAGGCGCAGACGGCTGCGGAAGTGCGTCCTTCGGCTTTATCGGCGCGGGCTTGCTGACGAGTTTTACCTGCGTCCCGGCCCATACCAGCGTCATTTCTTTCGAGCACCGGTTGCAAAGCCAGAACCTTTCATGCAGGCTCGGATTCTGCATTCCTGTGGCGATTAGAACTTCCGGGGTGGGAGCCAGATAGAAAACTTTTCCCTCGTGGAGATAACGGAAGATCTCAGAACACTCGGGATTGGCGCACTTCGACAGCATGGCGCACTCCTGCCATCCGTACAGTCAAAATGTTATTCCTGTTGCGCTTAGGAATGAGGTGACCGCAGATACCAAATCAGGTGACGTTCATCACCCTCGCCCGACCCGCGAAAGCCGCAGTCTTTCCCGTGATTTACAATCGCTTCGGAGATCATCCATGAGCAGAGCAGTTCTGGCGGGAGTCACCGCCATTTGTCTGGCTGCCGCATTCCTCCCCGCGAGTGCAGCGCAAACAATCCCGCTGACAGTTGACTCTGGCGTCGCCAATGCAAGCGACGCCGAGATGGCGGAACGCGTCCGCCAGGAATTTCGCCATGCCTGGGATGGCTACAAGAAATACGCCTGGGGGCACGACGCGCTCAAGCCGCTAAGCAAAACCCCCCACGACTGGTACCCCGCGCCTCTGCTCATGACTCCAGTCGACGGGCTCGACACCATGATCCTCATGGGATTCAACGATGAGGCGAGCAAGACGCGCGAGTACATCGACCAGAATCTCTCCTTCGACCACGACATCTACGTCAAAAATTTTGAAATCACCATCCGCATGCTGGGGGGCCTGCTCAGTAGTTATCAATTGACCGGCGACAAGCGATTGCTCGCGCTCGCAGACGATCTGGGCACACGCCTCTTGCCAGCGTTCAACTCGCCGACGGGAATGCCCTATGTATTCGTTAACCTGAAGACGGGCGCGGTTCGCGGTGAAAAAACCAACCCCGCCGAAGTCGGCACTCTCCTCATCGAGTTCGGCGCTCTCAGTAAATTGACCGGGAAACCCGTCTATTACGAAAAGGCGAAACGCGCGATGGTCGAACTCTACAACCGCCGTTCGCCCATCGGCCTGGTCGGCTCGAGCATCAACATCAAAACCGGCCAATGGATCGACCCCGTCAGCCACATCAGCGGAGGCATCGACTCGTACTACGAATACCTGCTCAAGGCATGGCTTCTGTTCGACGACAAAGATTGCGAGCGCATGTGGAAGTCGAGCATCGATGCGGTAAACAAATATCTCGCCGATCAGGAGCCGACCGGATTCTGGTACGGTCAGGCCAACATGAATACCGGCGCTCGCGCGGGCACCGATTTCGGCGCGCTCGACGCGTTCTTCCCCGGCACCCTCGCGCTCTCCGGCGATCTCGACCGAGCGAAGAAGCTGGAAGATTCGGCCTACAAAATGTGGACCACCTTCGGCATCGAGCCGGAGGAGATGAACTACCTCACGATGAAGATCGACTACGACGGATACGAACTGCGGCCCGAGATCATTGAGTCGGCTTATTACCTTCACCACTTCACCAACGATCCGCGTTACCTCGAAATGGGGAAGACGTTCTTCACGAGCCTTACGAAGTATTGCCGCACCGACGTTGCCTATGCCGCCCTCAGCAGCGTGGAGAAGAAAACAAAGAAAGATGAAATGGAGAGCTTCTTCTTCGCCGAGACTCTTAAATACCTATTTCTGCTTTACGCTCCATCCGACACCGTCGACCTCACCAAGGTCGTCTTCAACACCGAGGCGCACCCCATTCGCAGGACATGGTAGCTACGACAGACTTCATACAAAAGACCTCATATATAAGATGACCAAACTTAACTGCGCTGCCCTTCTTTTCGATATGGACGGAGTCCTCATCAACTCCACTCCCGCCGTCGCCCGCGTCTGGCGACAATGGGCGATCGAACATGGATTCAATCCCGAGGAAGTCGTAGCCGCCGCCCACGGACGTCCCAGTCTCACCACCGTCAGCGAATATCTTCCGAACGCTGATCACGAAGCCGAGAATCGCGAAGTTGAGCGCCGCGAGATCGAAGACCTTGAAGGCGTGATCCCGCTCCCCGGCGCGCTCGACCTTCTCGCAAGCCTTCCCGCCGATCGCTGGACCATCGTCACTTCTTGCACGCGCCCTCTGGCCGAGGTTCGCATCAAAGCCGCCGGTCTGCCCCTGCCAAGGAGATTCATCACCTCCAATGACATCGTGCACGGTAAGCCCAATCCCGAGCCCTATCAGAAAGCTGCAACCATGCTCGGCTTCCCGGCATCAGAATGCGTCGTCGTGGAGGACGTCCCCGCTGGAATCCGCTCTGGAAAGGCTGCCGGAGCCCGTGTCATCGCTTTTACGACGACGGTCCCGGAGGCAATCCTGCGCGACGCCGGTGCGGAGTGGGTCTTGAAAAACTGTGCCGACATTCATCTTGATCGCATCCATGAATCGAGATTGATGTTTAACCTGAACGGCTGAATCAGCATCGCGAAGAGGAACCTGGTTGGAATAGACTTAGATCACATCCCGGAACCCTCAAACGTAAGGAGAATACTTTCATGAAACTAAGGCTGATGATCCCAGTTGTTCTGTTGGCTGCCGTGAGCGTCGCCTTTGCCCAGGACGTTCAACGCGATCAACCCTCTGCCAAATCCCAGGAGCGCATCACCAAAGAAGTTCGCCACGAGCTCCTGATGCTTCCTTATTTCGGTGTCTTCGACTACATCGCTTACAAAGTAGACGGCTACAACGTGACCCTGCTTGGCCAAGTCGTGCGCCCTTCTCTCAAGTCGGACGCCGAGAACGCCGTGAAGCACATTGAAGGCGTCGAGAAAGTTGACAACCAGATCGAGGTCCTTCCGCCTTCGTCTCAGGACGATGCGATTCGCAGGCGGCTGTTCCGCGCGATCTATGGCTACCCCTCGCTCGAGAGATATGCCTTAGGCGTGCAGAAACCCATCCGCATCATCGTGAAGAGCGGCCGCGTCACGCTGGAAGGTGTGGTCGACAGCGACGCCGACAAGAATCTCGTTGGCCTGCGCGCCAATGGTGTTTCGGGCGTCTTCTCGGTCACCAACAATCTGAACGTTTCTAAACCGTGAGAGCGATCAAGGTTTGCTCAAGGGCGCGAAGCTTCGCGCCCCGTTTCCTTTTTGGGGAGAAAATCTCCTCGTCCTCTCGCTGAAATATCGTTTTTCCCTCGCATCGAGTGCCGCTGGGCCGCGTATAATTCTCCCGGATTCGACTCCCACCCCATCGGAGCAATCGGAGGAATTTCATCATGAGTCTTCATGCCATGAACCGCCGCACCTTTCTCGAAACCGCAGGCACCGTCACCGCCGCCACACTGATGAGCAGTCGCCTCGGTTGGGCAGTCGCCGATCACAAAGTCGATCGCATCGGTGTGCAGCTCTACACCGTTCGCGATCTGATGAAAGACGATTTCGATGGCACCATCGCCAAAGTTGCCGCGATTGGTTACAAGGAAGTCGAGTTCGCCGGATACTTCGACCGCACCCCGCAGCAGGTCCGCGCCGTGCTCGACAAGAACGGACTCAAGGCTCCTTCCACCCACGTCCAATACGACGAACTCGACGCGAAGTTTCCGTCCGTCATCGAGGCCTCGAAAACGATCGGCCTGACCTACATCGTCTGCCCGTGGATTCCCGAAGAACTCCGCAAGTCTCCCGACATCTGGAAGCAGGCTTCGGAGAAGTTCAACCGCTGCGGCGAGCAGTGCAAAAAGGCCGGCATGCAGTTTGCCTATCACAATCACTGGTTCGAATTTCTTTCCGTCAACAATGAACTGCCTTATGACCAGTTGCTGAAGCAATGCGACCCCGACCTCGTGAAAATGGAAATGGACCTTTGCTGGATTACCGCGGCAGGCGCTGATCCGATCAAGTACTTCAACGCATATCCCGGACGGTTCCCGCTGGTTCACGTGAAGGACTTGAAGCAACTTCCGAAGATTACCACCGGAGGCCCGCAGAACTTCGGCGACACCGTCGATCTGACCGAAGTCGGCAGCGGCATCATCAACTGGAAGCACTTGTTCGCGCACGCAGGCAAGGCGGGCATCAAGGTCTACATCGTCGAGCATGATCATCCCAAAGAGCCGCTTGCCAGCATCAAGACCAGCTACGAGTATCTTGAAAAGCTGCGGTTCTAATCGGTAGATTGAGAATATGGGCCGCCGCGTACGCGGCGGCCATTTTGACGACTCCAACAGCAAGTCCGGCCGAACTCGGGGAGATTCATGCAAGTCAAGCGCGCGCCCAAAACCTATGACGTTTGCATCATCGGCTCTGGCGCTTCTGGAGGCACCGCCGCCAAGGTGCTCACCGAAGGCGGACTGAGCGTCGCGCTGCTCGAGGCTGGGCCGCCACTGGTTCCCGCGCGCGACTACAAGGAGCACGTGTGGCCCTACGAGTTGCCGCATCGCGGGGCTGGCGTCGGAGGCCGCGCGCGTCAGGGACTCGAAGACGAATTCCTTGCCCCCAACGGCGCGTGGGAGATCGACGGCGAACCGTACGTCTCCGCTCCGGGATCGAAGTTCCGCTGGTTTCGATCGCGCATCGTCGGCGGTCGCACCAATCACTGGGGACGCATCGCCTTGCGCATGGCGCCCGTGGATTTCAAAGTTCGGTCGCGCGACGGCATGGGCGACGATTGGCCCATCAGCTACGACGACGTGGCGCCTTACTACGACAAGGTTGAATCGTACATCGGAGTCTTCGGAACGAAGGAGAACATTCCGAGCGCGCCCGACGGAATCTTCCTTCCGCCACCGAAGCCGCGCTGCACAGAGACCATTATCAAGAAGGCGTGCGACCATCTGAACATTCTCTGCATACCTTCACGGCTTGCGATCCTGACGCAGCCTCATAACGGGCGCCCGGCATGTCACTACTGCGCGCAGTGCGGACGTGGCTGCATCACCGCATCGAACTTCAGTTCGAGCCAGGTGATGATTCCTCCCGCGGAGAAGACTGGACGCTTCACCTTGATCACCGGCGCGATGGCGCGCGAACTGATCGTCGGAAAAGACGGCAAGGTGGCAGCCGTGTCGTATATCGACAAAGCGACGCGCAGCGAGCAACGCATTCACGCGAAGGCGTTCATCGTGGCTGCTAGCGCGTGTGAGTCGGCGCGACTGCTGTTGAACTCGCGGTCGACTCTGTTTCCCGACGGCCTCGCGAACTCCTCCGGTGTCGTTGGCCGCAATCTGATGGACACTGTGGGCAGCGACGGTGGCGGATACTTCGAGTCGCTGGAAAAGATGCCCGCGCATAATCATGACGGCGTCGGTGGCATGCACATGTACCTGCCATGGTGGAAGTTCGATCGTAAGAACGACTTCCTGCGCGGCTATCACACCGAGTTCGGCGGTGGACGCGGCATGCCCGGCGTCGGCGACTGGGACGAACTCTGCGACGACTTCGAAGGCTACGGCACGGCGCTGAAGCAGGAGTGCAAGAAGAAGTACGGAACCTACATCGGCTTCGCGGGCCGTGGCGAAATGATCCCGAACGAGAACTGCTATTGCGAGATCGATCCATCGGCGGTCGATAAGTGGGGCATTCCCGTGCTTCGCTTCCACTGGAAGTGGAGCGACAACGAGATCAAGATGGCGAAGGACATGCAGGAGACGTATCGCGCGATCGTCGAGGCCGCGGGCGGAGTGTACCTCACCTCGACAAGCCCCGACGGTCCGAATCCTTATGGGATTGCTGACGGTGGAGTGATCATTCACGAAGTCGGCACGGTGCGCATGGGAGAGCATCCTGCGACGTCGGCGCTGAACGGATACTGCCAGTCGCACGATGTGAAGAACTTGTTCGTGACCGACGGCGCGTCGTTCGTGACGAACGCCGACAAGAATCCAACGCTGACGATCATGGCGCTCACCTGGCGCGCGTCGGAGTATCTGCTCGATCAGGCGAAGAAAGGAAACCTGGGAGCATGACGATCTCACGACGGGACATCCTGAAGTCGCTGACGCTGACGGCCATCACGGGATCGGTGCTGCGCGTGATTCCGCTGGAAGCGGCCGAGTACGCGCATCGCATGGTACGCGCGGAAAAGGCGGCTGCGGAGAATCAGGCGTACACGCCGAAGTTCTTCACCGCACACGACTACAAGACACTGCAGACGCTGTGCCAGACGATCATCCCGTCGGACGACAGCGCGAAGGGAGCGATTGAAGCGGGCGCGCCTGAGTTCATCGACTTGATCACCAGCGAGAACGAGGACTATCAAGTCGCTCTCGGCGGTGGGATCATGTGGCTCGACAACACGTGTCTCGATCGCTACGGCAAGGCGTATCTCGATTGTGCGCCCGAGCAGCAGAAAGAGATGCTCGACCTCATCGCATATAGCAAGAACTTCAAGAAAGATCCGAGCTTGGGTCAGGGAATCGAGTTCTTCGGCTTCCTGCGCAAGCTCACCGCCGACGGATACTTCACCAGCGAGATCGGCATCGAGTATCTCGGCTACATCGGCAACACGTTCATGAAGGACTTCCCCGGTTGCCCGCCTGTACCCGAGGCGTAGCCAAACCCTTTAACCACGAAGGACACGAAGGTTCACGAAGGAAGGGCATGACGTCCCTTCGTGCGCGTTCGTGACTGCGATCAGGCTGCACCGAAGGGATCCTCAAGCGATTTGGTTTGTTGCGTGAAGAGTTCGGCGCCGTTCTCGGTAATGTGCATGTCGTCTTCGATGCGCACTCCGAATTCGCCGCGAATGTAGATGCCGGGCTCGTTGCTGGTCGTCATGTTCGCTTGCAGCTTCGTGGTGTTGCCGCGAACGAGATAGGGCCACTCGTGGCCGTCCATGCCCATGCCGTGGCCGAGGCGGTGGGTGAAGTACTTGTAGTCGGGGCCGTATCCTGCGTCGGTGACGACTTTGCGCGCGGCGGCGTCGATGGAGCCGCACTCCACACCAGGACGCGCTGCCGCGAGCGCCGCGGATTGCGCGCGGAGCACGATGTCGAAGACGCTCTTCATTTTGTCGGAAGCTTTGCCGAGCACGTAGGTGCGGGTGATGTCGGATTGATATCCCTCAACCTCGCAGCCGCCATCCATCAACACGATGGTGCCTTCGTGAACAACCTGCGGGGTGACCGATCCGTGAGGGAAGGCAGAGAATTCGCCGACCTGCACGTCGGCGCCGCCGGTGAAGCCTAGCTGTTCGTGGGCCTGGCGAACGAGGTCTTCGAGTTGCGGTTGCGACATGCCGTCTTTCACCGCGAGATACGCGGCTTCGTACGCGGCGAGCGTGACGTGCGCGGCGAGGCGCATGAGGGCGACTTCGTTGGCGCTCTTGATCATGCGGCATCCGGCGGTCACTGGAGTTGCGCTGGCGATCGTTGCCTGCGGCGCGGCCTTGGCGATGCCGTCAGCGAAGACGAAGCGCACGGTCTCTTCGATTCCGAGCTTGCCGGTGGCGATGGATCGTTCCTTGAGGCCTTGCGCGATGAGATGGTATGGGTTCTCGTCCTCTTGCCAGACGCGAACGTCGGCGTGATCGGCGTCGGGCGACTTGAGGATCTGTTCACGCGCACGTCCTTCTTCGAATGCGGGGCAGACGTAGAAGGCGGAGCCCTTCGCCGGAAGAATCAGCGCGAAGGTGCGTTCGCCACCCCACCAGTGAATGCCGGTGAAGTAACGGAGCGACGTTCCTTCCATCATTACGATCGCGTCGAGCGCGTTCTCGGCCATCAGCCGGCGGGCGCGCTCCTGGCGTTCGCGGCGCTCGTCGAGTGAGATGGGAGTGGCTTCGCTCTTGCGCGATTTCAATTTCGCCAGCGACGGGGGAAGGGAAGAGTCGGCGTCTTGTGCGGCGAGGGCCTTGCGCGATGTCAGGGACACGGCTGCCGCTACGCTGCCTACTTCGAGAAATCGTCGGCGCGAGATCATGAACTCCTCCTAAGGGGATTTCGGTTCGGACATTATAGGAGGAGAGATGGATTACTGGTTGGGACAGGGGGTGAAAGTGGGCGCCCACGGTTTTTTTTTGCGCTTCGGGGCAAAATCCTGATTTCATTGATGTTAGGGTCGGCGGATCTCGAGTATTCACGGCAAAGTATTGATAAGAAAGTGGTTATAGGTAGAATCTTGCGGAATAAGGAGTTAGCGGACGCGTTCACGCTTGCACTCGAGTTCCGGAGCGCTTGCGTCGTGTCGCGGGGCGGAGGAACGCATCCGCCCGTGAGCGACTTTTGGATGTGGATTGCTCGCACGGGTCTAGTGTGCGCTTTTCGTATTCTGAGTAAAGGTTGTTCGTCACAAAAACCGGATTTATTTCGGGGATAGCTGTGGAAAACGGCTCACCACAGGGGACACGGGGGAGCACAGGGGTGACGAACGGCCCGGAGCTGAGATTCGGGGCCAGAGATTCCTGGCGATGCCGTATTCTCTGGGCATCGGTGGAATCGGGTTTCCAATGCGCGGCTTGCGGAGAGTGGAACACGACTTTGGTCGATGAATCGGCGGGGCGGAGGCAGAGTTATGTGGAAGATTGCCAGGTTTGCTGCAAGCCGAATGTGCTGCGCGTGGAGTACGACTTGTCGTCAGCGGAATTCTTTATTAGTGCGGAGTTGGAATAGGGAACGGCTTGAGTACGGGACCTCGGGCTTCAGACTTCTGCCTCTAACCTCAGAGTTCCGTCCGTGACATCCGCGCTACGCTTACATCGAAGTGATCTGCTCTTGCTCGGCTTCGCGCTATAGTTAGGTTGCTGCAGGGCATGTGAACTCAAGAAAGGACTGATCACGATGGCGACTGGGTACAGTGCTGGCAGGATGGTGGCGCACAATATGGTGACCACGCAGTTTGAACTGGACGGGTTCCGCGTGACGCGCACTCTCGGAGTGGTGCGCGGGATTGTAGTGCGGTCGCGGTCGATCTTCGGAACGATCGGCGCGGGGCTGCAGACGCTGGTCGGGGGGAACATCACGCTGCTGACGAATTTGTGCGAGAAGACGCGGCAGGAGGCATTCGATCTGATGCTGCAGCACGCGGCGGAGATCGGCGGGAACGCCGTTGTCGGCGCGCGCTACGACGCGACTGAAGTGATGCAGGGCGTCACCGAAGTCCTGGCCTACGGTACGGCGGTGTTTGTGGAACCGGCCGGCAAATAAACCAGAGACAAAATAGAGGAAGGCGCAAGACGTCTAGGCGAGCAGCTTCGGCAGAGTCTGCTGGCGCTGCCTGAAGGTGTTTTGCATTTGGCGGCGGACGAAGAATGCGTTCGCGATCTCACCTACGAATCCAAAACCAACTTCATAGTCAATCACGTCGCGGACGAGCGTTCCTTCGACGCCTGCGCGTGTCTCCGCCAGGAATTCATGGCGATGATGCCAGCTCCTGAATGGACCTTTATCCTGCACGTCGGCGAAGTAGTGGTTCCATTCGAATTCTGTGATGCGGGCGATCCACTGCACGCGGGGGAGAAGAGGGAAAATGCGGAATGCGGTGACGATGGTCGAACCAACGCCGGCTGCAGCGTAGTCTGCCTGGCCAGGCGGTGGTGGCGGCGTGGGCTTTCGGATGAGTTCCATCAGCTTTGTGGAAGTGGAAGCAGGCATGATACGAGGGAGGTTCTCCGGATTGGAAAAGAAGGCGAAGACACGTGCACGGGGGAAAGGCACCCACTGCTCGAACAAGAGATGGCTGGACATGCAATCAGTTCAAGCTTATATCAATCGGTGAACGTGCCACGTGCTTCGAGAAGGTTCATTCACCACAGGGGGCACGGAGGAACACAGGGGATTGCGCGGGCGGATTCAGAGAGAGCGTCTTCATTTCTTTGCTCTCTTCTTTTTTCAGGTAATCCGCCGCTACTTTTTTCCGGCTGCTGCTGCTTTGACTAGCTTCGCTGCCATGGTTGTTTTTTCCGAGAGCTGGCGTAGAAGCTGAGCCGAGGACGGACCGATCAGAAGATGCTCGATGACCTTCTTCTTCCGGATGGTGGTTCGGCCGATTCTGTCTTTCCGAATCGTCGTCAGAGTGAGGCTGAGCGTGTCCAATTGGCGGCATTGCGAGCAGCTGTCCAGTTCCGCCAGTAAGTGATCCGCGCCGGGGTTGGCGGGGCCAAGGGTCTCGAGGGAGCGCAGGTCATTGGCCTCGAGTTGTAGTTTGAGTTGAGTTAAGTTCTGGGGCAGGCCCAGCGCGATCTTCGCTCCACGAGTACACCATCGTTCGCATCTCTCACAGAAGGCGTGAAGGCCGAGGATTGCGATCTGGATGCTGATCGCGATGCCGATGACCATGGCGGCTTCCACGATCCAGACCGCCCACAATGTGGTTCCTTTCGTGACGGCGTCGTGGCCCAGACTCCAAGTTCCGTCCTGGTTGATGGCGCAGATCAAACCCCAGAGCATGCCGGGACGCGTGGCGAGCTTCGTCCAACTGATGGTTCCGATTTGCTGGGTTTCCAGGGTTATCGACACCCAGACGGCCCAGCTTACATACAGTGCGAACGCCGAGATCGCCGAAGTGAGGGCCGCGCCGACAGTCTGGTTGCGGACCTTTCCCCAGACGAGGCCATAGCCGACAGCCACGCCTAGCAGGGCGCCGAAGGCGATCGTGGCCACAACGGCCATTCTCTCGTCGGTAATGAGAACGAGGCCGCGGGAATAGAAAAAGCCGAGAAGGAGCGCTGCCGCGACCCCGGCCGCTGTGGCCACGAGCAATCCGATGGGGCTGAAATTCCCCGAAAGTTTGTAGTACATGCGAGCCACGCCCTCCCAAGCTTGAAGGAAGTTTGACCGGAGAGGGCGGGTCGTTGTAGGTCACAAAGGTGGGGTGGCCGGAGAGTGGGGAGATTTCACCACAGAGGACACGGAGGACACAGAGGCATGGGCGTCTTGTTGTGCAGTCAATAACGCTTTTGGCCGCGACGCATGTCTGTGACTGGCGTTCGATTTGAGTTGATTCGTGATTTTCCACAAGAAAATCCGCGCCAGTCGCGGAGATCAAGGGAAATCGTAGCGAAGGAATAGCGAAAGAACCTTGAGCATAAACACAACTGCTTGTGGTCTCCTGATTGGTTAACCACAAGCCTTCGTATTTTCTGGATTGAGTGTCTGGGTGGGACAGTCACCTATCAGTTTCTTCTTGACAATAAACGACTTACGGCTAAGATGTGGTAGAAAGTGGTACGAAGTGGTCAGGCCAGTAAGGGCGGTGGGATTTTAGAGCTGAAAAAGAGGAGCCGGTGGGGAACCGACCCAAAAGCACGACAAACAGCCCGAACCTCCCGAGTTTGACCGAACTTTGCGTCACTTTTACCTCCCTCTCAACGATTGATCATGTTTCGCGGCAATCATCCAACCCGGGTCGACGAGAAGGGCCGATTGAAGGTCCCGGCCGAGTTCAAGCGGGTGATCGACGAGAAGTACGGGCAGCAATTCTACATCACAAGTTTGGATGGGAAGGTTGCTCAAGTGTATCCCTTCGAGGAGTGGGAGCGGATCGAGCAGAAGCTGGCAGGGCTCTCCAATTTCAATCCTACGAAGAAGAAGTTTCTGGACCGGACGAACTATTACGGGCAGCAGGTCGAGATGGATGGGCAGGGACGGTTGTTGCTGCCGCAGCTGCTGCGCGAAGCAGGGCAGATCAAGGGCGAGGTAGCGGTTCTGGGGAATTTGACTTATCTCGTGGTCAGGAACCTGGAGCTGTTCAAGAAAGAGATCGAAGAAGAAAAGTTCACGCCTGACGATGAGAAGACGCTCGACGAACTGGGCATCTAGTGGGCGAGGGATCAACAGACACCCCTCAGGGGGTTGGGCATGGTGGTGGAAGGCAAGTGAGCCATGTTCCGGTTCTTTTAAAAGAAGCGATCGACTTTTTAGCCGTGCGGCGTGGCGGGATCTATATCGACGCAACAGTGGGCCTTGGCGGGCACAGTTACGAAATCGCAAAACGCCTCGGCGCACCGGGACATTTGATTGGGCTCGATAAGGATCCGGCAGCGCTGGAGATTGCAAGTGCGGTGTTGGGTGCTAGGTCTTCGGTCTCAGGTGAAATCGAAAGACCAGAGCCTAAGACCCAAGACCTAAGGCCCGATTGGCCGCAGATCACGCTGCTGAACCGATCCTTCGCAGAGATTGCGAAGGGGCAGAAGACAGCGACGGTCGACGGAATCCTGGCCGACATTGGAGTGAGCAGCCTGCAGTTGGACGATGCGGCGCGCGGATTTAGTTTTCAGGCGGATGGACCGCTGGACATGCGGATGGACCCGCGTGGCGAGCGAACCGCCGAACAAGTGGTAAACCACCTCGACGAGCGACAGCTTGCCGATGTGATTTACGAATTCGGAGAGGAAAGGAGGTCGCGGAGAATCGCCAGAGCCATTTGCCGGTCGCGGCCGATACGATCTACCGCACATCTTGCGGACGTCATATCAGCCGCGGCCCGGCCAATGAATTCTGAGCAAAGAAGAATTCATCCCGCGACTCGGACTTTTCAGGCTCTTCGAATCTTCGTAAACCGCGAACTGGACGATCTGAAGGCGCTGCTCGAAGCGGCGCCGCAGATTCTGAAGCCGGGAGGACGCGTGGTGGTGATCAGTTTTCACTCGCTGGAAGATCGCATTGTGAAAGATGCGTTTCGCGAGGGGGATCGAGCCGGTTACTTCAGATTGCTAACCAAAAAGCCGGTAACGGCAACTGAAGAAGAGAGCGATCGCAATCCGCGGGCACGCAGCGCGAAGATGCGAGCGGCGGAAAGAGTTTGAGGTTGACCCTTAGGGCGGTTAGAACCTTAACCACAGAAGGCACAGAGGCACACAGGGTTTAGCTCCGGAAAACCTGCCGGAGTTCCCGGCACAGCTGTAATGGCGTGCCGGGGTCTGAAGATCAGGTTGGATCGAGGCGGACGAAGATCCGCTGGGAAGAAAACTGAAGGCTGAAGGCTGATAGCTGACAGCGGTTTTTCGGGTTCCGTGGTAGGAATCCAAATTGAGGTTGTGAGTATGTATACGGGAACAATGATCAGCGATTTGATGGCGATGGTGGAACGCGCCGAACGGAAGGCTGAAGAGCGGCAGCTCTCCGAAGAGCTGCACGCGATTTACACGATGCAGATTGCGGAGACGCGCGGGGACCGGGTTTACATGGGGGCGGCATAATGGCGGCAGCGGCGGCAACAGCGGTAATGCGCAGTTCGGGTCCAGTGGCGGGACGTCGTCCATTTTGGACGGGAACACCAGAGATCTACTTCTCGAAGGCGATCGACAATTCGCGTTTGGTGAAAGTGGAGGATCCGCGCCGCAATCGTGAGATGAAGCAGTTTGGCACGGCGCTGGCCTGCCTGTTCCTGCTGGTGTTCACGTATGCGTGGCAGCACTTCAAGGCGATCGAGTATGGATATCAGATCGAATCGGCCAAACGCGAACTCAGCGATAAGACGGAGATGAATCACGCGCTGCGATTGGAAGATGCGTCGCTGCGCGATCCGGAGCGGATTGATGTGCTGGCGCGGCGCATGGGTCTGGTGCCGCCGGAGCCGGGACAGGTGATTCGCATGGACACGACGTCGGGCGATGGCCAGGGACCGGTCATGGCGAGTGCCGTTCCGGTAGCGGGGATGCCGGGGCAGTAGAGCGCCAGCCAGCCGAGCTGAGCTCGGCGGACGGCCGAAGGCGGCCGTCCCACATGGGCCTCCGTGCCCACACGAGTTTATCTGGCGGTCCGCCTGAGGGTGGGGCCGCCATGTTTGTCTGAGGATGGTCGTGTTCACAAGTCCTTGTCATTCCGAGACGCGCAGCGACGAGGAACCTGTTGTTCGCCGGTAGCGACAAAAAGCAGGTTCCTCCTCTGCGCTTCGCGCATCGTCGGAATGACAATCGATAGCCGTCGGCGTGACAACCGATTAATGGCAACAGATTAAAGGCATGGCTTCTACTTCCATTCCCGGCAAGAACTCCCGCCTCTACCTGCTGGGCGCCTTCATGCTTTTCTGGTGCGTTGCGATCTGCGGGCGGCTTGTCTATCTGCAGATTTTCAGCTACGGGCGATTCGTCAAGCAGGCTGGACATCAACAGCAACGGGCGATCCCACTGGCGGCGAAGCGCGGGGTGATTTATGACCGCGCGGGACGCGAGCTGGCAATGTCGGTGCTGGTGGATTCTGCGTTCGCTGTTCCCACCGAGGTTAAAGATCTTCCTACTGCGATTTCTCTCATCACGCGCATCACGGGCGATGACTACAACGTGGTGCTGGCGGATTGCCGCGCGCACAAGACTTTTTGCTGGGTCGCGCGCAAAGCGGACGACGAGACCATCCAGCGCATCAATTCGCTGAAGCTTCAGGGCATTCATTTCCAGAAAGAGCCGAAGCGGTTTTATCCCGCGCGCGACCTTGCGGCGCAGGTGCTTGGTTCGGTCGGAATGGAAGATTCGGGGCAGAGCGGAATTGAGCACGAATTCGACGATGAACTGCGGGGCCGTGCAGGAAAGATGTTCATCTCGGTCGATGCGCACCGGCAGTGGTTCGCCGATGTCGAGACGCAGCCGGATCCGGGCGACAGTGTCGTGCTCACGATCGACAAGAATATCCAGTACATCGCCGAGAAGGAATTGGATCAGGCGATCCACGACACGCAGGCGATCGCAGGTACGGTGATCGTGGAGAATCCGCACACGGGAGAAATTCTGGCGCTGGCGAACCGGCCGACGTTTAATCCGAATTCGCGGAAGCAGATTACGCCGGGGGCGCTGACGAATCGCGCGGTGAGCTACATCTACGAGCCGGGGTCGACGTTCAAACTGGTGACGATTTCAGCGGCGCTCGAAGAGAAAGTTACGAATCCCGACGAAGTGTTTGATTGTCAGATGGGATCGATCGTCTACAACGGCATGAGGATTCGCGATTCGAAGCCGCACGGATTGCTGCCGGTGTGGGGCGTGCTGGCGGAGTCGAGCGATGTGGGATCGATCAAGATCGCGCTGCGGCTGGGGCAGGACCGTTTTTACAATTACATCCGCGCTTTCGGTTTCGGTCAACAGACCGGAGTCGAATTGCCCGGAGAGACGCGCGGGTTGACGAAGCCGCCGAGCCGCTGGTCGAAAGTATCGATCGCCGCGATTTCCATGGGCCAGGAGATTGGGATTTCGCCACTCCAACTCACCGGACTTGTGTCGACGTTCGCGAACGATGGAGTTTGGGTGGCGCCTCGCATTCTGAAAGGAACGGTCGAACCGCAAGCCGATCCTCGCACGTTGTTGCAGACGGTGGCCTTTCATCAGGGCCCGTCGCATCGCGTGATCTCTTCTTATACGGCTGGCGAGATGCGCTCGATGATGCAGAAGGTTGTGTTGGTCGGGACTGGGCGGAAGGCGATTCTGGAAGGTTACTCGTCGGCGGGAAAGACGGGAACGGCGCAGAAGGTGGATCCGGAGACGGGTGTGTATTCGAAGACGAAGTACATTGGGTCGTTTGCGGGATTCGCGCCGGTGAATAATCCGCAGATCGTGGTCGCGGTGATTTTGGATTCGGCGGTCGGGCTGCATCAGGGCGGGCAGGTGTCGGCACCAGTGTTCAAGCGAATTTCGCAGCAAGTGCTGGAGTATCTCCACGTGCCGCATGATATGCCCCTGGCGCCGCAACATCAGCTGTTGCTGGCGAAGGTGAAGGATAAGGATTTGGATGAAGGCACGCCGGATCATCCGGGTGAACCGCTGGAGACGGCCGAGGTGCGCGGCGACGCGGCCGACGCGGCGAAGGCTCCGATTGTGGCCCGGGTGCCAGCACGTGCGAATTCTGCTACTGATGGACAGGTTGTGCAGGCGGCGATTCGCGAGCGGGAACCCGTCATGAATGCTCCGCGACAGGAGCCGGTGGAGACGAAGAATCCTGACTCGGAAAATGCCGCAGCCGAGACGAAGCTTCCGGTGAGCGGGACTGTCGTTCTGGATGTCGAGCAGGGCGGAATCGAAGTGCCGTCGTTCGTGGGCAAGACCGTGCGCGCGGCGGTGGAAGCGGCTCAGGATATTGGATTGGAACTCGACGCGGTCGGAAGCGGCGTCGCCCGGCAGCAGTCTCCTGCCGCGGGAAGCCACGTTCCATCCGGATCGCGTGTTACCGTGCAGTTTGGTCGGTAGGGCAAAGAAACTCACCACAGAGGACACGGGGAAACACAGGGGGAATTCTTGGACTTCCTCTATGTTTCTCCGCGTCTTTTGTGGTCAGGTCTCTCCGGTTTGACCCGCCGAAAAACCGCGTGATACGGTAATCAGTCACACCTATCCCAGCAGGCCAGCTACTGCTCGCTGATTGAGGTTCATTTTGTCTTCGGTTGAGGCGACGCCCACCGGCATCACGACTAAGATCCGCAAAACTGCGCTGAACGCTGTCCATCGCCAGATGGGCGCGAAGATGGTGGATTTCAACGGCTGGGATATGCCGGTGGAATATCCGGCGGCGATCGGCTGCGGAATCATCAACGAGCACATGGCCGTGCGCACGGGCGTCGGGATTTTCGATGTCAGCCATATGGGCGACATCCGGCTGGCCGGGCCGCAGGCGCTGGCTGCGGTGCAGCATATCTCGATGAATGATGCGTCGCGGTTGGCGATCGGGCAGGCGCAGTATTCGGCGCTGCTGTATCCGCAAGGGACTTTTGTCGATGACGTGATCGTACACCGACTTGGTGAAGATGAGTACCTGTTGGTGATCAACGCTGGTACGCGCGAGAAAGATTTTGGCTGGGTACGCGACAATACGCGCCAGTTCGATTGCGCGGTGGAGAATCTGTCGGACGACTTCACGCAGATTGCGATCCAGGGGCCGAAGGGTGTGGATGTGCTGCAGAAGCTCACAGACGCCGATCTCAGCGCGGTGAAGTTTTATTGGGTCACGCGGGGGAAGCTCTGTGGACTGAATAACATTCTGATGGGGCGGACCGGGTACACGGCGGAAGATGGATTTGAGATTTACATTCCGTCAGACGAGGCGACGAGCGCTCGCGTTTGGAATGAGATTCTAGCTGCGGGCAAAGAGTTTGGCGCTGTCCCTTGCGGGCTGGGCTCGCGGAATACGCTACGGCTCGAAGGCAAGCTTCCACTCTATGGTCACGAGATTTCCGATACGATTAATGTTTGGGAAGCGGGGCTCGACCGTTTCTGCAAAATGGAGAAGCCGGAGTTCGTGGGCCGCGAGGCGCTGGAGAAGGCGAAGTCCGCGGGGCTGACGCGGACACTGGTGGGGCTGGAGATGACGGAGCGCGGGATCGCGCGCGATGGATTCAAAGTGCTCGACAGCTCGGGGCGCGAGATTGGATATGTGACTAGTGGATCGCCGGCGCCGTTTTTGAAGAAGAACATTGCGCTGGCTTACGTGCCGGTGGAGTTTGGAGTGGTAGGCACGGCGGTGAAAGTTGAGATTCGAGGTCAGGGCGTGGGAGCGGCGGTGGTGCCTACGCCGTTTTATAAGCGGCCGAAGAAGACGGCTTAACCACAGGGAACACGGAGTAACACAGAGGAATTCGCTAGGAGCTAGAAGCTTTTTATGGCTTATCCAACAGATCGCAAATACACCAAAGAGCACGAGTGGATTCAGGTGAATGGCAGTTCGGCTACAGTCGGCATCACTGACTACGCGCAGGAATCGCTCGGCGATATCGTCTTTGTCGAAGTGCCCAAGGTGGGCGCGGAACTGACCGCCGGGAAGACATTTGGCACGGTGGAGTCGGTGAAGGCGGTGTCGGACTTGTTTGCTCCCGCGTCGGGCACGGTCACCGAAGTGAATGCCGAGCTGGCCACGTCGCCGGAAAAAATAAATAAGGATGCCCACGGTTTGTGGATGCTGAAGATGACTTTGAAGAATCCCGCGGACGTTGACGGTCTGCTCTCGGCCGGCGACTACGAGAAGTTCGTGGCGGAAGAAGCGGGACACTGAGATTTTAGATTGCAGATTTTCGATTTCAGATTTGCAGCGATCGGCGGTTGGAAAACTGACCAATCTGAACTCTGCAGTCTGAGATCGTCAATCTGGAAGTTGGCTCTTTGCAGATCACGCAATCGAACACGACATTGAGTGCATCTACATAGCTCCCTATGCGCTATTTACCTAAATCTCCTGCCGACCGCGAAGCCATGCTCAAGGCGATTGGCTTGCGCTCGGTCGATGATCTGTTTGCGCCGATTCCGGCCGAGTATCGGCTGACGCGCGACCTCAGTATTCCGCGGCAGATGGCGGAGTCGGAAATCGTCGACTTCTTTCGCCAGCGCTCGCGCGAGAACGGCGACGGCTACACCAGCTTTCTGGGCGCCGGCGCGTACGCTCATTATCGGCCCGTCATTATTGATTCGCTGATCTCGCGTGGGGAATTTCTGACGGCGTACACGCCGTATCAGGCGGAAATTTCTCAGGGAACGCTGCAGTCGATCTTCGAGTTTCAGTCGATGATCTGCGAGTTGACCGGGATGGAAGTGGCGAATGCTTCCATGTACGACGGCTCAACCGCCGCCGCCGAGGGCGTGATGATGGCGGTGCGCCTGACCGGCCGGCGATCGGTGGTGGTGGCGCGGAGTTTGCATCCGGAGTATCGCGAGGTGCTCGCGACCTATGCGACGCATCAGGGAATGCCGCTCTCGATTGCGGGATATGGTGACGATGGCCGCGTGAATCTGAAGGAACTTGAGAAGTCGATCACGCCGGAGACGGCTTGCGTGCTGGTGCAATCGCCGAATTTCTTTGGCGCGATTGAAGACGTGGAGGCGATCGGCGAGATTGCGCACAAGCATGGAGCGATGCTGGTCGTCTCGATTGCAGAGGCGGTGTCGCTGGGGATCGTGGAACCGCCGCGGCAGGCCGATGTGATCGCGATGGAGGCGCAGTCGTTCGGAGTGCCGCTCGGTTTCGGCGGACCGTACTGCGGCGTGATTGCGACGCGTGAGAAGTATGTGCGGCAGATGCCCGGGAGGCTGGTCGGACAGACGGTCGACAAGCAGGGCCGGCGCGGATTTGTGCTGACGCTGGCGACACGCGAGCAACATATCCGGCGCGAGAAGGCGACGTCGAACATCTGCACCAACCAGGCTCTGGTCGCGCTCATGGTCAACATATTTATGACCGTGTATGGGAAGGTTGGCTTGAAGGAACTGGCGAAGCAGAATCTGGCGAAGACGGCTTACGCTGCGGGGCAGTTTGCGAAGCATGGGAAGGTTTTGTTTGCAAGTACGCCACGCTTCAACGAATTCGTGGTGCAGACGAGTGAGGATCCGCGAGCAATCAACGGGCGGCTGCTCGGGCATAAGATGGTTGGCGGCTTGCCGCTGCAGAAAGTTTATCCTGAGCTGGGAAATGCGGCGTTGTGGTGTTGCACGGAGCTGACGACTCGCAGCGCGATCGACACTGCGGTCGGGTTCGTGGCGGAGAGTGAACGATCGGTGCGATCGGGCAAAGAGGAAGTGGAAGAGGTGGCGCGATGAAGCCGACCATCCGCAAAGCGACGCGTCACGTCAATCAGAACGAAGGATTGATCTTCGAAAAGTCCTCGGCAGGGAAGGCTGCGTGGAAGTTGCCGCCGCTTGACGTGCCGGAGGTAGACTCTGCGAAGCTGCTCGGTGCGGCGGAACGAAAAGATCTGGGCAACATGCCTGAGGTCAGCGAGATCGAAATCATCCGGCACTTCACGCGGATGTCCACGTGGAACTATGCGATCGATCTCGGGATGTATCCGCTGGGGTCGTGCACGATGAAGTACAACCCGCGCGTGAATGAGGCCGTTGCGCGAGTGGAGGGAATTGCGAACGGGCATCCGTACCAGCCGGAGAAGATTTCTCAGGGCGCGCTCCTGATCATCAAGACGCTGAGCGAGCAGCTGATCGAAATTACCGGGATGGATGCGATCACGCTGCAACCCGCGGCTGGGGCGCATGGAGAGATGACCGGGCTGCTGATGGTGCGCGCGTATCACCAGTCGAAGGGAAATGCGCGGAAGAAGATTCTGATTCCAGACTCCGCGCATGGGACGAATCCGGCGACGGCCGCGATGGTGAACTATGCGGTGGAGAATCTAAAGTCAGACTCGCGCGGCATGGTCGACATCGCGGCGCTCGAAGCGCAGATGAGCGAGGATGTTGCCGCGCTCATGCTGACGAATCCAAATACGCTGGGAGTGTTTGAGCAGGACATTCACAAGATTGCCGACATCCTGCACGCCAAGGGCGGCCTGCTGTATATGGATGGCGCCAACATGAATGCGTTGGTCGGAAAGGTGCGGCCGGGAGATTTTGGCGTCGATGTCATGCACCTGAATCTGCACAAAACATTTTCGACTCCGCATGGGGGCGGAGGTCCGGGGTCGGGGCCGGTGGCGATCAAGAAGGCGCTGGAGCCGTTTCTTCCGCAGCCGGTGGTGGTGAAGAAGCCGGACGGAACTTTGGCGTTTGATTACGAGAGGCCGCAATCGGTGGGGCGCGTGCGGGCGTTCTATGGCAACTTTGGAATGTTCGTGCGGGCGCTGGCTTACATTCAGGCGAATGGTCCGGATGGGCTGCGCCAGACCACGGAAGACGCGGTGCTCAACGCGAACTATATCCGCAACGGGCTCGAAGGCACGTACGATCTGCCGTACGCCACGCCTACCATGCACGAGGTGGTTTTCAGCGACAAGGTGCAGGCGAAAAAGGGCGTGCGGACGATGGATATCGCGAAACGGCTGATCGATTACGGGTTCCATCCTTATACGACGGCGTTCCCGCTGATCGTGCCGGGGGCGCTGATGATTGAGCCGACGGAAAGCGAATCGAAGGAAGAGATGGATCTGTTTATCGACGCGATGAAATCGATCGCGGAAGAAGTGGAAGAGGACGCGCAGATGGTGCTGGATGCGCCGCATTCCACGCGGGTTTCGCGGCTGGATGAGACGGCGGCGGCTCGGAAGCCTATTTTGCGGTGGAAGCCTTAGGGGACTCCGCGGCCTCGGAGGGAACCCTGTTCACCACAGAGGACACTCAGGAACACGGGGGTTCTGCAAAAGGTTTCTGTGTCTGCCATCTGCTTTGTGGTTAAATTCTGCTGTTGCCTGCCATAGAGAAAACTACATCCGCGGAGAAGCCGTTGGGTTTGTTTGCGTCCTTGGAGAGACGCAATCCCATCGCGTGTCTGCTGCTGGCCGTGGTCACGCTCGCGCTTTACAACCCTGTCAACCATCATCCCTTCGTCAACTATGATGACGACCGCTACGTCACCGAGAACCCGCACGTACGCCAGGGGTTGACCGCCGCGACTTTCAAGTGGGCGCTGACTTCGACCGAGCAGGCGAATTGGCATCCGCTGACGTGGATGTCGCATGCGCTGGATTGCTCTTTCTACGGGTTGAATCCCGTGGGGCACCATTTCACCAGCGTGTTGGTGCATGCGGTGAACGTGGTTCTGCTTTTTCTGTTGTTGATGTGGGCGACGGGGCGCATGGGGCCGAGTCTGTTTGTGGCGGCGTTGTTTGCGATTCATCCGATGAATGTTGAGTCGGTGGCGTGGGTCGCGGAGCGGAAGAATGTTCTGTGCACGATGTTCTTTTTTCTTACGCTCTGGGCCTATGGCTGGTACGCGCGAAAGCCAGGGTGGATGCGGTATCTGGCGGTGGCGGCGTTGTTCGCGGCGGGGCTGGCGTCTAAGCCGATGGTGATTACGCTGCCGTTCGTTCTGCTGTTACTTGACTACTGGCCGCTGAACAGAGTCGCGGGCGTGAATAAAGATTCAAGCAGTGCTCTGAAATCCTCCTGGTCACGCCTTGCCTTGGAGAAGTTGCCGCTGCTTGCGCTTTCGGCTGCGAGCGCGATCATCACAATGCGCGCTCAGCGCGCAGGCGGAGCGGTGCGCGCAACTTCCCAGTTTTCTGTGGGAGTCCGCGTTGCAAACGCCGTCTACGCCTACGCAATGTATTTGTGGAAGATGATCTGGCCGGCGCGGCTGGCGCCGATGTATCCGCATCCGGGAAATTCGCTGGTGACGTGGCAAGTCGTGGCCGGAGCTTTCGTTCTGGTTGCCATCACCGCGGTCGTGCTGAGATTTCGTGCGCGCCCGTATCTGCTGGTCGGATGGCTGTGGTTTCTGGGGACGCTCGTCCCCGTCATCGGCCTCGTGCAGGTGGGAGATGCTGCGATGGCCGATCGTTACGCTTATATTCCGCTGATCGGAATCTTCGTGATGATTGCGTTCGTGCTCGCCGACTTTGGTGAACAGACGAAGATAGGTTCGGGGTTGGCGATTCCGGCGATAGTGGTGATGATTGGTCTGGCATTCGCGACCCATCGACAGATTGGATATTGGCAGAGCAGCGTCGGATTGTGGTCGCACGCGCTGGCTGTCACGCAGAACAACTTCATCGCCGAAGACAATCTTGGCGGAGCGCTGATTCTCGAGGGCAAAGAGGAGGAGGCGCAGCGTCATTTCGCAGCGGCGGCGCGCATCAATCCGAAAGATCCGATGAGCCGGAGCAATCTTGGAACTTATTTTCAGACTCACAATCAACTGCCGGAAGCCATCGCGCAGTATGAGGTGGCGGTGGGGCTGACTACGGATGCGGGACTTCTCTCCGAAACTTACGCCAACCTGGGAGTGGCGTACGGCAAGCTGGGAGAGGATGAGCAGGCGCTTCGTAGTTTTGAGCAATCGCTGCGGTTCGATCCCAATCGGTTCAACGCATGGCTCGGACTTGGAGTGCTGGCGCAGAAACATGGCAACACGGAGGAGGCGATCCGCGATCTGTCGCGATCGGTGCAGTTACAGCCGACGGCGCAGGCTTATTTCGAGCTGGGCCGCGCATTCGAACAGGCGGGACGATTTGAGGAGGCGCGCGAGGCTTATCGGCTGGCGCGGAGTTTTAGTGGGGATGCGGGTGCGCTACCGGCCCCGAACGCGGCTCCGCAGTAGTCGCGCATAAACCTGATTTACAAATCACTTGAGGATCGCGCTTAACTGCAAAGGGCTGTGGGCGGCCCGATACTGCTGGGCCGGGACGGACGAGGGCGTCGCCCCTCTATTTCTCACACCGCTATCGGTTCGGCGGCGCGGGGTTCGGGATTATGCGTGCCTGCGTCGGGGATCACGAATGGAATCCGCTTCGGACTAAAACGCTCCCGGAGCTTCAGCCCAGGCTGCTCGACGAGATGATAGGACGCCGCAGCCAGCACCAAGGAGAATACTAGGTTCAGCGGAAACGCCGCCCAGGGCGCGGACGACGACCGGTCGAGGAAGAGTTGCTGCCAAAGATACAGGCTGTAGCTGATCGCTCCCAGCCACATCACGGGCAGGGAATTCAGCAGCCAGTAACGCCTCTCCATCACATGACGGAGCGACAGGGCGATGCCCAGGTGCAGACCGGTGAGGCCGATCGTCTGGTACACACCGCTATCCCAGAACTGGACGAGCAGCAATAAGAACGTCAGAGCGGGTACGAGCAGGAACCAGCGGCTGGCGAGCACTGCCTGATAGCGTTTCAGCTGGGGCTCAAGCATCGCCACCGCGGCGCCCATCGCGAGCGCGTCCATGAAAACAGGGAAGGGATGTTCGAGGCCGGCGCGCCCCCAGAGCACCCAGAACAAAAGACGGAGCGGCGGCCCGACCAGGATGACCGCACCGACAATCCGCAGCCGGCTGCGAAAGAACAGCAGCAGGCAAAGCGGCCACACAAGATAGAACTGCTCCTCGACGCCCAGCGACCACAAGTGGCCGAGCACGTGGTGCCCATGCTGGTAGTAGTTCACTGAGTAGGTCAGGGCAGTTGCCATGTTTCCGATGGAGAGAGCCGTCCAGTGAGTCGCGATGGCTACGATCATGAAGACGTAGGCCGCGGGGAAGATGCGGTAGGCGCGACGGGCGTAGAAGCGTTTCAGAGAAATGCTGCCGGTGGTCCCGCGCTCCTTGGCGAGCTGCCCTGTGATAAGGAAGCCGGAGAGAACGAGAAAGATGCGCACACCGAGGTTGCCATAGCGCTCGACTACCAGCGAGTGAAAGCAACCGTGCGTGCCCGAAAGATGGGCCATCACCACCAATGTGATGCAGACGGCTCGTAAGCCTTGCAGGGAATGGATTCGCATATCAAACGGGCCAATTAACTCATTCAAAAACTGGAGTCAAAGGGCCGCCATTGTGAGAATAGGGAAGAGGCCGGCAGAATCTTTGTGACAAGCGTCACCGTCGGGTGTGGAAAATTCGGATTTGGGAATGCCTGAGGAAATCGTTCAGGAAGGTCGAGCTGTCCTCCGGCCAGCCGAGATGCGGTTGGCCGGAGGACGTTAACGAATTTTGAATGAAGCGGAATTACTTCGCCGAGATGTTGACCGTCGCGCGCGTGGTGTCCCAATCCTCTCGCAGAGTGCAGCCGGAGGAAGTCTTGTCGTATGCGATGGTGAAGTTCTCAACGGGCGAGGGGAGCTTCGACATCGTCATGTCAATGCGGGCGAGTTCATCGCTCTCATACTTGTAGGGGATGCCCCATTCGCCGGTCTTCTTGTTGATGATGAGGGTCCACTTCTCGGCGGTCGGAAGGACGAACAGCGTGTAGCTTCCGGCAGGGACATCTTTCCCGCCAACTACGATGTCGCTACTGGTGACGAAGGTTGTGGCCGCGTTGGCGCCATTTCGCCAGACCTGACCGTAAGGGTCCTGACCGCCAACCATTTTCCGTCCCTTCAGGCGTGGGCTGGAGTAGTCGGTCTTAATCGTCTTGCCGCCGCCAAGGTCGCAGGATGCCGACGCCGGAGGGCTGGCCTGTGCTGAGGCAAACAGAGTGAGGGCGAAAATAGCAAACGTGAGAAGGGCGATTCGTTTTTGCATGGTCTCTCCTTTTGAACGACTGGGTGTGCCAAAGCTCTTTGACGTTTGAGATGGGATTATGTCAGCGAAGGCCATTATGCTCCCCCGGAAGCGGCAGTTACAATCATCGGATGCCCGTATTTGATGACAAACAGGAAGAACTCGAGCACTACGAAACCATGATGGGCGTACCGCGCGGCCGCCTGGCCGTCACCATGGACATGATCACCGACGCAATGGCGCTGGTCGGCCAGCACGGCGTCTATTGCCAGAGCCAGCGCTGGCCGGGGAAGCCGGTGATGGATATTCAGATCATCATGAAGAGCCTGACCGATGCGAAGGAGCTGATTCAGAGCGTGATGGCGGAATTGAAGAAGCCGGAGTAAGGCAAAAACCACTTAACCACGAAGGACACGAAGGTCCACGAAGGAAACCCGAGGGCCTTTCTTCGTGAACCTTCGTGTCCTTCGTGGTTTATGCCTTTAGGGTTTTACGGTGATCATCACGACGCCGTGCGACGGGACCTGCGCTGAGAATTTTCCGGTGAACTTTCCCAGGTTCTTGTGTTGCCACAGATCGCGGACAGAGGCGCTGACATCGGCGGGATAGCCGAGGTCAAGCCAGTTGGCGGTGATTTCCTGTTCGGCGCTGCCTCGATTCAGCAGGATCACGGCGCGGCGGCCATCTTTCAGTTGTCTCGCCCAGACTTCCAGGTCGCCGTTCTTGGCGACGCGTTCGCCTTCGCGGCCGAGTTCGTCCTGATCAATTGCGATCACTTCTTTATTGGTGAGGATGTCATGGATCTCCGGGCGCATGTTCCGCAGATCGTTGCCGGCGATCAGAGGCGCTGCAAGGAGCGCCCACAGGCTGAAGTGCGAGCGGTACTCGGTGTCGGTCATTCCTCCGTTGCCCACTTCGAGCATGTCGGGATCGTTCCAGTGTCCCGGCCCGGCGTAAGATTGCAGGCCGACCTGCTGATCGATAATCGCCATTACACCGTTGGAGCAGCAGCCGCCGTCGGGCCATTTTTCCTGGCCTCCCCAGCGATCCTGGATGTCACCGGTCGAGCGCCACAGATTTCCTCCAACTTCTTTTCCCCAGAGCCAGGGTTTGGCGGTGCCCCATTCGCAGATGCTGAGAACAATGGGGCGGCCGGCGGCATCGAGCGCGGCGCGCATGTTGGCGTAGGATGCGCGCGCGTCCTGCGTGGTCGCGTTGCACCAGTCGTACTTCAGATAGTCGACGCCCCACGCCGCGTATTGGATCGCGTCCTGATACTCGTGGCCGAGGCCGCCAGGGCGTCCGGCGCAAGTCTTCGAACCCGCGTCAGAGTAGACGCCGAACTTCAGCCCGAGCGAGTGGATGTAGTCGCCAACAGCCTTCATGCCATGGGGAAAGCGCTGGGGATCGGCGACGATGTTGCCGTTGCCGTCGCGGCTGACTTGCCAGCAGTCGTCGATGTTGACGTAGATGTAGCCGGCGTCTTTTAGGCCTGACTTCACGACGGCATCGGCCATGCCCTTGATGAGATCCTCGCTGACGTTGCAGGCGAACTTGTTCCACGAGTTCCATCCCATGGGCGGCGTGAGGGCGAGATTGACCGACGGAGATGACTTGGGCTGCGCGGTCTCTTGGGCGAGGAGGCAGCTGGCGAGGAGCAGAGCGCACATTGAAGCGGCAATAAAAAAGCGCATGAGTTTCATGCAGACGTTGTATCAGAACTGAATCAGGATTGGTATGGGGAGAGCCGGCGAATTGTGAGTGGGATCGCTTGCGGGAAGTGGCGTGGTCGACTGTGCGATTGCATGGATCGAGCTTGTCGGATTTACAATCCTCGGTTGCTATGTTCGCTGGCTCGCTTTGATTCGAGGGAGGCTTCATGAATGTCTTACGACACGCGTGGGTGATGGCGCTGGCGTGCGGTTTGTTTTCGATGGTTCCAATGCAGGGGCAGACGGCCGCGGCGGTTGGAGTTTTCGAGAGCCACAGCGATGTTGGTACGGTGCTTCATGCTGGAGCGGCCGAGTATGACGCGGCGAAGCGAACCTACACGATCAGTGGCAGCGGCGAGAATATGTGGCTTGCGGCAGATGCGTTTCAGTTTTTGTGGAAGAAAATGTCGGGAGACGTCTCGCTCACGGCCGATATTAGTTTTCTCACGAAGACTGGGAATGAACACAAAAAGGCGGTGCTGATGATTCGCCAGAGTCTCGACGCGGACTCCGTGTATGCGGACGTGGCGCTGCACGCGAGCGGTCTGACCTCACTGCAATTTCGTGACGAGAAAGGCGCGCTCACCCGCGAGGTGCAGTCGGATACCTCGGGGCCGAAGCGGCTGCGCATCGTCAAGCGCGGCGACTACGTTTACATGGCCGTATCGAACGAAGGCGTGGAACCGCACGTCGCCGGGGGATGGCTTCGCATTCCGCTGCAGGGAGATTTTTACGTCGGCCTCGGAGTCTGCTCGCACGATAAAGATGCCGTCGAGCAGGCTGTTTTCTCGAACGTCGCGTTAACGCAGCCGGCAGCAGCGACGGGGCAGCCGACACTCTACAGCACACTCGAAACCATCGATATCGATTCGTTTGATCGCAAGGTCGCGTATCTCGCGCCGGGACGTTTCGAGGCGCCGAACTGGACGCGCGATGGCAAGGCGTTCCTGTTCAATCGCGAGGGCCATATCGTGCGATTGCCCGTAGACGGCGGCAAGCCGACAATCATCGACACTGGCTTCGCGAACCGCTGCAACAATGATCACGGAATTTCGCCTGACGGGAAAGAGTTGGCCATCAGCGACAACTCGCAGGGCGATAAGGAATCGCAGGTCTACATTGTTCCGATTGGTGGCGGCGCGCCTCGCCAGATTACGCACGCAACTCCGTCGTACTGGCATGGCTGGTCGCCCGATGGGAAGACGCTGGCGTTCGTCGGCCAGCGGAATGGCGATTTCGATATTTATGGGATCCCGGCGGCGGGTGGCGAGGAGACGCGGCTCACGACCGCGAAAGGGCTGGATGACGGGCCGGAATATTCTCCGGATGGGAACTATATTTATTTCAATTCTGAGCGCACCGGGCACATGCAGGTCTGGCGCATGAAGCCCGACGGCAGCGGGCAGGAGCAGGTCTTCAGCGACGATCTCAATAATTGGTTCCCGCATATTTCCCCCGACGGCAAATGGATGGTGTTGCTCACGTATGGGGCGGATGTGAACGGGCATCCGGAGAATAAGGATGTGATGCTGCGGCTGATGTCGCTCGATCCCAAAGCGACAGACAAGAAGATCGCCGTGCTGGCGAAATTATTCGGAGGGCAGGGAACGATTAATGTCCCGTCGTGGTCGCCGGACAGCAAGCAGCTGGCGTTTGTGAGCTACTTGCTGATACCGGAGTAAGAAACGAGGGGTCAAATCAACCTGCTGCTGAGGTGCGTTAGCATGCTTCGTTGGATGGATTTCGATTATCGACCTTTCTGCTTTGGTTTTGGAAGGTCGAGTCGAATCTGCTCGTACTTGTCCCGAAGCAACGAAAAGAAATTGCCTCCGGAGGATACGTCGTTTAGCTCAGATTCGGACACTACAAGAATAGTTGTGCTGTCTTGCTGATGGAGCTTCAGAATTTCACGTTCTGCATCCTTGTTGTTGTCTTGGCCGCTGACGCCGTTCTTAGAAAACATAATTCCGAAATGGCACTTCGAAGACTTCAGGACAGAAGAAAACTTCAGCACGGCCGTCACGTTAGCCGGCTCCGCCCAATCTTTACACTCGCAAAGGAAGTAGCCGCCAAGATCAGATCGGAAATCGAACATCGGCCCCTCGACCGCGCAGATGACGTCGTAGTCGGTAGAGTGCGTTCGCACGCGCCTCCTCGCTCTGAAACCTGGCACGCAACTGAGGAGATAGTGTGCCAGCCTCTCCATAGCTTCACCGTCCCCTCCGCCGAGTTGAGAGAGAAGGGACTGAACATATGCTCGGTTGGCGACGTAGAGCGCAGATTCTGTGGTCGAAGGATACGTTGCGAGCCACTTCTGATCCAGTTCCTGCAACACCCATTCCGGGAATCGTGCGTTGCTCTCGTCGCGCCGCCAAGCGCCGTAGGCGCTTGCGGCGTAGCCATTGAATTCTTCGTGAGAGATTCCGTGCCGCCAAACCGCCCGGAAGTATGAACCAGTACCTTCCGCGGGTATACGCCCCGCAAATGCGATCGCGTCCTCACAGACAGTTAGCATCATGAATCGATCTGCGATTAGCGGATGGCCCAGCGCAGCGTGGAGGTCGCAGATCCGGACAAGGGGAGTTCCCTTGTGACGACGAACACCATCCAGCCCCTGCAGGGTCATGAATTGCTGATACATCGCACTGTAGATGGAGAGTGCTTCGTAACTTCGGCCCTGCACAAAGTAATACTGACCACAACTATCCCAGACGTTCTCCTGGTCTTTGGGATCGACACTGGAGCATAGCTTCGGGATAAGCTGGGCAGGACCGTCGCGCAAACCAAGCAGTTCACCTATTGCCGCTGGGACAGCGGCTTTGATCTGGTCTTCTAAGCTGGGCACTGTCAGGCTCATGGGATACAGTCAATGCTACACCTGTCTATCGCTCAGTCTAGTGGGGCTCGTCTTCTATCCCGCATTGGTACAGGGCAGCAATGGGCGTAGCGGGGTCAACCTACCGTCATGTCCGCTGGACAGCGCGGGTGCGTTCGTCAGCCACTTGCCTTTGCTAGAAGAGGCCATGAGAAATAGCTGGTGCTATTCCGGCGCTTGAAATGGCGATGCCGGCAGGCCTTCCTTATTCACGAGATTGCAGGTTGGATTTGGGGCCCATGCGTAGCGAACTGAGACGGGCTTCGGAACTGCTGCGCTCGACACGACCACTGACGTTCCTTCGATCTTCGCCTCTGCGGCGGAATACTTTCCATCGGCGCCGGCGACTTCAAATCCGACCAAGCGTTTGGTTATTGCGGTTTGTCCCTCGACGCTGTCGAAGTCTCTACGCGACAGTTGATCCTGAGTAATCGAAGTCCGTAACTCCTTGGCGGCAAGTCCCTCGGCGTGGTCGAACCACACGCGGAGCGAATGATCCTCCTGCACGACTTGGCGATACAGCGGACCCGACCACTCGAGTTTCTCCCCGTATGCAATCGCGCGCGCGGCCAGCGAGAGGCGCAACCCAACGTCCTGCTTGTTCTTGGGATGGATGTCGACGGCGTCGCCAATGTCGATGGTGACGGCCATGCCGGTGTTGCGGAGCGCGAGCGTTTTCCGCTGGGCATCGCGAACTTCGGGCCAACGGCCGTCCGGTTCGGTATTCCAGTTCGCAATCTGAACGAAGAGGAAAGGGAAGTCGCCCTCGCCCCAGGCCCGGCGCCAGTCTTCGATCATGGTTGGAAAAAGATGAGCGTAGAGCGGCGCCCGCTCGCCGCTATTGGCCTCGCCTTGATACCAGATGACGCCGCGAATGGCGAGGGGGGTGAGCGGAGCGATCATCCCGTTGAAAAGCGCGGCCGGAGCCCACGCTGCGAAATCCGGATGCCATTGCGGCCACGGCACCGGTTTGCCTTCGGCCTTTGCCTGCTCAACTGTTTTTTGATACTCGCGCTCGTCCTGCTTCACCTGGAGGATTGTTGTCGACTGCGCGGCGACCGTTTTTGCTCGCGACGCGAATACGGGCATGAGCGAAGCGTCGGCAGAGAGCGAGGAAAGGCTCGTCCACGACTCGGCGGGAGTTCCTCCCCAGAATGTTTCGATCAGGCCGATGGGGACGCCGAGTTTTTGCTGAACATTGCGCGCGAAAAAATATGCCACCGCAGAATAGTCGGCGACGGTTTCGGGAGTGCAAGCGACCCAGCCTTTGGAGCCGACATCTTCGAGCGGATAGTCGGCGGGTTTGTGATCGACAAGGAACATGCGAATCCTGGGATATTGCGCGGCTGCGATTTCAGCCTGCGGGTTGGCCAGGCTGTTCATCGCGAATTCCATATTCGACTGTCCGGACGCGACCCAGACATCGCCCACAAGAATGTCTTTGAGGGTAATCGCGTTCGTTGCCTTGACGCTCAGTTCGAAGGGGCCGCCCGCTTCGCCGGGAGAAAGATAGACGCTCCAGCGGCCGAGATCGTCGGCCTCCGTCGCTTTTGTCTCGCCACGAAAGGCGACGGAGACCGACTCATGCGGCGTAGCCATCCCCCATACGTGGACCGGCGATCCGCGCTGGATCACCATGTGATCGGCGAGCAGCGCTGGCAGGGTGACATCGGCGAAAGAGTTCGCGGTGAGTGCAATTGCGAGTGCGATGAGCAAGAGCGGAATCCGCGTCGGAGAGAAACGAAGAGTTTTGCGGGTCATGTGTGGGTCCTGAAAACTGGGAAATGTTTAGGCGGAGACTATCGTCCCACCTTCTCGTCGAAAAACTTTGCCATGATTTCCAGCGCTTCCTTCGTCTCGGGCAGCTGGAAGTGATACCAGAAGGCATGTGGTAGGGCTTCGAACACCACCAACTGCGCGTCGTTGCCGGCGCCTAGCAGGGCCCGGTGGAAGATTGTCGTGTCGCTCAGCAGGATGTCGCGGGTGCTGGTCACGAGCAGAGTTGGCGGCATGCCGTGCAGGTCGGCGAAGAGCGGCGAGAGCACGGGGTCTTTGCGATCGGTCTTGCCGACGTATTGATCGTCGGGCAGGTGGGTGGGATCGATTGGCTCCATCGTCCCGGGAAATCCGTTGAGTGCGAAAAGCTGACGCGAGTCGCCGACGCGGCTGAAATCGGCCAGGCCGGAAAAGACGCCGAGGGCCGCCGGCAGCGGCAATCCCAGTTGCTTGAGGCGCACGGCAACTTCCGCGGTGAGGATCGCTCCGGCGGACGTTCCGAAAATTCCGATGCTGTGGGGCTTGTAGATCTTGAGAAGTTCTTTGTAGACGGCGACGACGTCATCGACCGCCGCGGGGAATGGATTCTCGGGGGCGAGGCGGTAATAGACGGACACAACCTTCGTCTTTGCGAGGTTCGCGATCGGATCGCCTTCGATGAGAGATCCGGAGTCGGAGTTGAATCCGCCGCCATGGAGATCGATGAGAACGCGGGCGCGATTCGCCTCGGGCATTTTGAGCGGGGTGATGATGTCGGTGCGAACGCCGGCGATGGTCGTCTCTTCAATGTTTACTGGATAGTACTTGCGCGCCTCGGCCGAACCGAATTTGTGCCATGCGTCGGTGTGAGTGCGGCGGTCCGCGAGTGACTCCGTGCCGGACTTCTGCTTGGTTAGCGAGGCCAACCATTGCTGGGCCTCAGGACTGATCGTCGTCGGCATGGGGACGGTGCGCGTGATGTGTGCGGTGCCGTCTGGATCGAACGTGGCGGAGTCTTGCGTTGAGTTTGCTTGAGCGGCTAGCAACTGCGTGAGCGCGATCGTGGCGATCAGGTACGGCAGGCGAAGTTTCATCGGGACTGTTGTATCAGAATGGAGCAGAAAACAATATCACCACGGGGGACACGGGGGAACACAGAGAGATCCCACTGTTTTCCCTATTTCCTCTGTGGTTCAGGGTTTAGCTTTTTTACGCTAGCGTGTATTTGCCTCGCTCGATCGCCCTCTGCGCGATCTGCTGGCGGAGTTCGATGGTGTTGAAGGGCTCGTACTTGCCAAGGCGGCGCAGGATGGCTAGCTGCGTCCGCATCATGTCACCATCGGCGACGGCGGCGATGACTTTCTTCGCAGCGGATTCGATTTTTTCAAACGCCTGCGAAAGATAAACGCGGGTCATCGCAATCGGCAAAGCCGCGGCGGCTTCTCCTTTGGCGTCGACGATTTTCTGGGTGCGCAGGACCGCCGATTCCATGGCGTACGTTTCAATCGTCATGTCAGCGATGGCGCCCATGATCTCCTGCTGATCCTGAATCGCCTGCATATATTTCTGCGTAGCTGCACCGGCGGCGAACAGTCCTAGCTTCTTGGCCTGCGCGACGAGTTTCCGTTCTTCAGGCAGCGATCCTTCTAAATCGTCAGCCATCGACGGGCCGGAGAGCACCTCGTCCATCAGCTTTTTGATCGCGGGCATCAGCGGTAACTGGCCAGTCATCGCGCGCTTCAGGAGGAAGCCGGTGATGATCAACCGGTTGATCTCGTTGGTGCCTTCGAAGATACGGTTGATGCGGGCGTCGCGGTACGCGCGCTCGGCGGGATACTCCTCGACGAAGCCGTAGCCTGCGTAAATCTGCAGCGTCTCGTCGACGATGTAGTCGATCATCTCCGAGCCCCAAACTTTAATAATGGAGCACTCGACCGCATATTCCTCGATCGCCTTCAGGGTCTGCTTCGCGGCATCGGCGGCGGATTTGTCGACCTCGCTGAGCGCCGTGTCCATCATGCCAACCGTGCGGTAGACGAGCGATTCGCCGACATAGAGCAGAGTTGCCATGTTGGCAATCTTCTCGCGCACCATGCCGAAATCGGCAATGACCTTGTTGAATGCCTTGCGCTGTTTGGCATAGCTGATGGCGTTTTCGAGCGAGACACGGCCCCCGCCCACGCACATCGCGCCCAGCTTGAAGCGGCCGATGTTCAGAATGTTGAAGGCGATCAGGTGGCCCTTGCCGATGTCGCCGAGCAGATTCTCAACCGGAACTTTGCAATCATTCAGAATGATCGGGCAAGTGGACGATCCGCGAATGCCCATCTTGTGCTCTTCGGCGCCGATGGAGAAACCAGGGAAATTCTTCTCGACGAGAAACGCGGAAAACTTTTCGCCATCAACTTTCGCAAACACGGTGAAGAGGTCGGCGAAGCCGGCGTTGGTGATCCACATCTTTTCGCCGTTGAGAACATAGTGCTTGCCGTCGGACGAAAGTTCGGCGCGGGCACGGCAGTTCATCGCATCCGATCCCGAGGTCGACTCCGAGAGTGCATAGGCGCCGACGATTTCTCCGGACGACAGTCGCGGCAGGTATTTCTTTTTCTGTTCTTCAGTGCCGAAGTAGACGATGGGCAGGGTGCCGATGCCGGTGTGTCCTCCCCACGTCGTGGCGAAGCCCGCATATTTCGCGATGTGATCGGCAATCACGGCGGCGGTGACTTTGTCCATCTCGAGGCCGCCGTAGGCTTCGGGAATCTCGACCGAACTCAGTCCGAGGTCGCCGGCCTTTTTCAGCAGATCGCGGGTGACCGAGAAATCCTTGTGCTCGATCTTCTCGATGTTGGGGACGATCTCGTTGACCGCGAACTCCTCGGCGGTTTGCCCGATCAGTTGATGCTGCTCGGTGAAATCTTCAGGAGTAAAAACTTCGTCGGGCTGCCGAGTTTCAAGCAGAAAGCTGCCGCCGGAAATTCTGGTCTTGGGAACTGCCGTCGTTGCCATGTTTATCCCTCGTCAGAAAAAACGCTAAAAAGGACGCGAAGAAACCGCCGGGCCCGCGAGGACAAGGCGGCAAATACGTTCTTAATTCTAATGCTCGCAGGAAGGGAATGATAGGCCGGAAACTCCGGCGTTATTGGGTGTTTCGTGCCCAAATCGTAGAGCGCGAAACCGACGTGCGATCAGGTACCGCGCATCCGAAACATCACGGAAATTGGATTGGGTCGAAGTACCCGAACGGAGAGCCGACCAGGCACTCGTCGAACGTCCGTTGGTGAAGTCTCATTCGCAACCTGTATTCGCCAACCATCCGCTGATAAAGGACATTGCGATCTGCGCATTCCTGGCTGGCGGCATCGGCCGAGCAGGCGGCTTGCTGGTCTCTTTCTGCAGCCTGCATATTTCTTCTCGCGTTGAGCAAGTCGGGATCAGGTGTGGTGTAGCAATCGTAGTTTCGATAGCCCAGTCCGAGCACCGCGCAACCGCCGCCATTCCAGTAGGATCCTGATGAACAGAGGTTGCCGCGCGGGGCGGTGCCTCCGCACACTCCGTTTCTCATGGCGCCCGCCGGACAGATCTGGCAGGGGCCGTGAATGCATGCCCTGTGTCGCAGTTCCACGACCTCGGGCTTCTTGAAAGGATGGCGTAGAAATCCGAAGACGCCTCGTTTTTCGGGAGGAAGCACGATCTTGGCTCCGCGCGGATCAGGAAGCGAATTCGTTCGATTGCGGATGAACGTCTGAATCGCATGCGGGGCGACTCCGGCCTTCGTCAGGGCGGCGACCTGACGCTGCGTTTCTTTGTCGACCACAACGGGCGCGATTCTGGCATTCATCGTCCTGCCGCTGGCCGATCCGTAGGATCCAATGCTCGAGCGGCCGCCACCTGCTCCGGAACCGTGCGACCCGGAACCGCCGGAACCGTGCGACGAACCACCGCCGGAACCATGTGACGAACCGCCGCCCGAACTGTGAGAGCCACCGCCGCCGCCGGAACTGTGGCCGCCGGACGAGCCCCCGGACGACCCACCCCCACCGGAGTATCCGCCGCCGCCGTGAGAACCACCGCCACCACCGCCGGAGGAAGATCCTCCCGAGGAACCTCCCGATGATCCTCCGCCGCCTCCGCCCGAGTGTTGCGCGAACATTGCGGCGGAGCACAAGAAGACGATCACGACGACTAAACTGGGAGACCGCATAAAGCACCTCCTGCTAACCAAAGGGCCCGGGGTGCGGCATTTAAATCAAAACTTCTCTTGCAACGGCCGAGGTTTTATATCACCGAAAACGGATCAGGCAAATTGGCTCCGCACGATGCCGGAGCCTCGCTCAACAGCATTCGATAGCGCTGCACAGCCGCGTCCTGCTCCTGTTTCAGGTCCATGCATTCATCTCCTGACGGATCCTGCGAACACGCTTCGTGAACCCGGGCTGCAATGCTTCTCAACTCCGCGATCAAGGGTCCAACTTGGCCGATGATGCCGGCGCACTCATCTGTGGGAGTGCAACGGGTGCCATTCCAATACTGGCCCGCCGGGCACTGAGTGGATGCCACGCACGATCCGCCATTCCAAATCTGACCGGGCGCGCATTGGCCGGTGGCGGCGGTCACGCATCCACCCTTGGTGGCGGTTTGGCCGACGGAGCACGGGCAGGGCCCACTCAAGCAGACTCTGCGGCGCAGATCGGAGTCGACGGGCTTCGGCTCGGGTTCCTGAGTTTTGCAGGCGGCGCCTTCACAAATTCGGCGGCGCAAATTGGGGTCGACGGGCTTCGGTTCGTGAGTTTTCTCGGGTGGATTCTCGCCAATGCGAGGGGCGGAATTGATCCGCTCGTCGCCGGTAATCTTCTGCTCCGGGACCACGCGCTGAGAATCGGATTGTGGCGAATGCACGCCGGGCGCGACGCGGACGGAGTCGGTCGACATCGCAGGGCCGGATGAGCGGCTCGACGGATTGAAACTGGGCGCAACGGGAGTTTCGGTGCGGCTCGGCGCTGGAGGGGCGCTGGGCGTCGGGCTGCTACTGTGCACGGCCCCTGCACTCGAGGCAGCACTGGGGGCGCTCGTCGTAAATGTGGGCGCCGGGCTGGGTGCCGCGCTTGGCGCCGGAGCCGGTGGTGGCGCGCTGGAGTCATGATGTTGTGCAAAAGAGATGGAAGAAAACAGCAGGAACGCTACGAAGGATATGGTGGGGAGCCGCCTCATAAAGCACCTCCGGCCAACCGCGAGGGGGAAACGCCTGTTATTCCAGGCGCTGCCAGCCACGAAAAGCATACGCCGTTTCCGTGTCAAAGAGCGTAGCAATCGGGTAAAGAAGTGTTACGCAAGTGCATTATTTTGTTGGCGTCTATCTGGCTGAATGGGTCTGCTCAACCGCGCTTTTTACGTGATACCGGCTTGCGGGCTGGCAGGTCGAATAGCCTGCCGGATGGGTGGCGTCGGAGCTCTTGCTGTCACGAGCGACCTGGTAGCTGCGAATCGAATAGCAGATTGTGTCAGCGGCTTGCAGTTGGGCGGCGGGAAAGGCTCCGGAATCTTGAGACGGAATCACAAGCTGAGCGCGGTCGTCTCTGCTGGATTGGGGAAGCTGGTACTCATCGATTCGGAGACGGCTCATTGGATTGTCGTCGGGCGACGCGTCCGCCAGTTGATTTGGAATGACCCTCCACGGCTCCGCGGTTGTTGCCGCGACTCCGCGCGGCGTACCGAGATAAGCCTTGAAGTCACGAGGAAGTGGGTTGACCGGACCGGAGATGTTCACACCCAACTTATTGTCTTGCGCGATGGCGGGCAGAGAGCAGAGCAGGAGCGCGACTGCGAGAAGGCGGACGGGAGTCATAGGAACCCTCCTCCATGAGCGAATTATAGCGCCGAAACTGGGGAGATTAAAGGTGGTGATGATCAGCTTCGAGGACTGGGATGAAAGGAATGCAAGGTTTCTCTCGCCTCGTGAGCCTTGTATCGTTAGTCGTTTACGATTTGCGTTTCTCTCCACCCGGTGCCGTTTACGAAGCGTTTGATCCCATCCTTCAGATGTACGACGTTGAAGTTGATCAGCAATCCGATGGATTTGCCGCTCAGTTTGAGATACGAAATAACCTGAGCCTGATGAACCGGAGAGATCGAATCGACAGACTTGATTTCGACAATCACGAGATCTTCGACCAGCAAATCCATTCGATAGCCGATCTCCAGTTTCACGCCGTGGTAGACGACGGGAAGTCCGACTTGGCTCGCGCATCGAACACCCGCTTCGTAAAGTTGATGCTGCAGGCAGGCTTGGTAGGCACTCTCCAGCAGGCCAGGACCTAACTCAGAATGCACTCTCATCGCCGCAGTGATGATCGCGCGGCTGACCTCCTGCGCGGTCAATCTTCGGATCGGAACTGTGGACATGAGTTCAGGGTTATCTGCTCGACGGTTGAATGTCTAGGCCTCTCGTCACAACTCGCGAAAATCAAGAACCAAAACGGGAACCACGAAGGACACGAAGGTCCACGAAGGAAAGGCTGCAGGTTTTCCTTCGTGGACCTTCGTGTCCTTTGTGGTTAAAGGTTTTCGAAAATGCCCGCGGCGCCCATGCCGCCGCCGACGCACATGGTGACCATGCCGTAGCGCGCCTTGCGGCGCTTAAGTTCGCGGATCACGCTGGCGGTAAGTTTCGCCCCGGTGCATCCCAGTGGATGTCCTAGCGCAATCGCGCCGCCGTTGGGATTTACTTTTTCGGGATCGAGCCCGGCCTCTTTGATCACACCCAGCGACTGCGCGGCGAAAGCTTCGTTCAACTCGATCACGTCGATGTCGGCCAGCTTGAGTCCCGCCATCTTCAGTGCTTTTGGAATTGCGAAGACTGGGCCGAGTCCCATTTCTTCCGGCTTGTATCCGGCAGTTGCGAACGACACGTAGCGGGCCAGAGGCTGAATGCCAAGCGCCTTCGCGCGATCGGCCGACATGACTACAGCTGCGGCCGCGCCGTCGGACATTTGCGATGAGTTGCCGGCGGTGACTGTACCTTTCGCATGGAAGGCCGGCCTGAGGGCGAGCAAGGCTTCGAGCGATGTGTCGGCGCGCGGGCCTTCGTCGATTTTGAAGACGATCTCCTGACGCTTAGGCTTCGAACCGTTTGGCGTGCTGAAGCTCACAGGAACGGGGACGACTTCGTCGGCAAATTTTCCTGCCTGAATCGCCGCCAAGGCTTTCTGATGGCTGCGCAGCGAGAATTCATCAGCCGCTTCGCGCGTGATACCTACGCGCTGCGCGACGCGCTCGGCGGTGAGTCCCATGGTCAGATATGCATCGGGATAGTGATCGACGAGCCACGGGTTCGGCGAGACTTTGTGGCCGCCCATTGGGATCATGGTCATCGACTCGGTGCCTCCAGCGACGATGACTTCCGCGCCGCCGCTCATGATGCGCTCGGCGGCCATTGCGATGGCCTGCAGTCCTGAAGAGCAGAAGCGATTGATGGTGAGCGCCGAGACTTCCACGGGCAAACCCGCTCGCAGCGAAGCGATGCGGGCGACGTTCATCCCTTGCTCGGCTTCGGGCATCGCGCAGCCGAGGATGACATCTTCAATTTCTTTGGCGTCGAGTTGCGGCACACGTTCGAGCGCGCCCTTGATCGCAATGGCGGCAAGTTCGTCGGGACGAGTGGCGCGGAGCGTGCCTTTGTAGGCGCGTCCTACGGGCGTGCGGACGGATGAAGCGATGATGACTTCACGCATGAGATGTCTCCGTTAGGAGCAGACTCGTTATTAGATGCATGCTACTCCGCGGCAGCTTCGGCTGCACAGGCTCACTTCGCCGGCGCGAAGAAGTAGTAGTCGGCGATGTAGCTGCTCTTCGTTTCGGTACCTTTGTGAGATTCGTCACAGCGATCGTTGGCTGAGTCTCCGACACCGGGTTTGCCGCCATGCGTGTGGACGCGCTGAATCGCTGTGACGTGCGCGAGTTGGCCTTTGCCCGAATTGCTTACGACGTTCACCAGCAGCCATGGAATGGAGTCAGAGTCGAGGGAGTCGACGTGCGCCGCGGCTTTGCCGCTGACTTCGCTGCCGTCCTTCAATTTCCATGTGGGCAGCTTCGTTGTCGGGTCGGCGAGGTGCTGTCCAATGACTTTGTCTTTGCGATCGTGCAATTCTGCGTCGGGCCCTTTGAGCGTCCAATTGAACTTGCCGTCGGCGTCCTCCTGGCAGGTGTAAATCTGCGATCCCTTGGCGTGGAGGAAGAGGACAGGTTGCAGTCCGCTGGGAATGGCGATCGCGTCGGGAACGTCGGGCGCGGATTCGTTCTGCGGAGCGTCCTTGTCTTTATCTTTGTCCTGGGCTTGGACGCATGGGGCGACGAGGGCGAGTCCGAGGAGCGCGGCGGAGGCAAGCAAAAGTCTTCGCATGAAGAGGATTGTAGCGCAGGAAAATTCGGATCACGCACAAGCGGGAAACCTGTTATCCGAGCGGTGACGCCAGCGCAATCGGCAACCGGTCCGATTACCTTCCCTCGGCGACAACACTAAGGTGAGTGCATGGCGGAATTCACCTCTTGACGCCGCGTCCCGCATTTGTGTACCATCACTGGAACAAGTTTGCTCTTCGACTCCGTTGGGGAGCAGACCTGAATTTCATGCAGAGTGGCTGAGGGACGAGCCCTAAGACGCCACGGCAACCGATCCCGGATCATATATCCCGGATGTCTGGTGCCAACTCTCTCCTGGAAACAGGGAACATGGGATTCGGCTGCGAGCTATACCTGCATCCGATAGCCTCTTTTCCTTTTTCCTGGAAAAAGAGGCCTTTGCTTTTTAGGCCGCTTTTTCGAGGCTCGTCGCCAGCTATTCGCATAAGAGCAGGTTTCAAAGTGGCAAAGTTTCAAGGTTTCAAAGTCGCCGCCGCCGGCGAGATATCTTTGAAACTTTGAAACCTCTGAAACTTTGAAACCTTTAAGAAAGCGAGTAGCTCCATGTCGAATTACGAACTGCGGTGCCGGGAATGCGGACGGACCTGGGGAAACCAGCCCCGATCCATCTGCGACGACTGTTTCTCCCCCCTGGAAGTCGCCTACGACTACGACGCGCTGAAAGCGCAGATTAGTCGCGAGCGCATCACCCAGCGGCCGCCGAACATGTGGCGCTATTCCGATCTGTTGCCCCTCCCCCAGGGCTATGAACCGCGGCTGCCGGTCGGCTTCACTCCACTGATTCAGGCTCCACGTCTTGCTGAACGGTTGAGTGGAACGACCGCTGCCGCGGCGAATCTTTACATTAAGAACGACGCCGTCTGTTTGCCGACTTTAAGTTTCAAAGATCGCGTGGTTGCGGTCGCGCTGTCGCAAGCGAAGGCCTTCGGATTTGATACCGTCTCGTGTTCATCGACGGGAAACCTCGCCAACGCTGTTGCTGCACACGCCGCCCGCGAAGGACTGAAAGCTTGGATCTTTATCCCATCCGATCTCGAACCCGCAAAAATTCTCGGTACTAACGTTTTCGGCGCGAAGGTCGTGCGCATCTCCGGCAACTACGATCAGGTCAACCGGTTGTGCTCGCAGATCGCCGATGAGCATCGCTGGGGATTCGTGAATGTGAATCTGCGACCTTATTACGCTGAAGGATCGAAGACCGTCGGATTCGAAATCGCCGAGCAACTCGGCTGGCGCTTGCCCGACAACGTCGTCTGCCCCATGGCGGGCGGTTCGCTCATCGTGAAGATCAAGAAGGCTTTCGATGAACTGGTCAAACTGGGCTTGGTCGAAGCGAAAGAAGTGAAGTTCTTCGGAGCGCAGGCGACGGGTTGCTCTCCGATTTCGACAGCAGTGAAGACAGGAAGCGCGGAGATTGAGCCGCAGAAGCCGTCGACGATTGCCCGCTCGCTTGCGATCGGGAATCCCGCTGACGGTTATTACGCGATCAAAACCATCAAAGGTACCGGTGGATGGAGTGAAGATGTGAGCGATCCGGAAGTGATCGACTCGATCAAGTTGCTGGCGGAGACCGAAGGTGTCTTCACCGAGACGGCTGGCGGCGTGACTGTGGGCGTGGCCGGAAAGCTGTATCGCCAGGACCGCATTCTCCCCGAAGAAACAACCGTGCTGTGCATCACTGGCAACGGCCTGAAGACGACCGACGTGCTTGCGGGCGTCTATCCGACTGAGCAGGCGATTGCCCCGAAGCTGACGGAGTTTGAGGATTACTTGCAGCAGACTCTGAATGCGGCGGAGATTCCGGGCGTTGCGGCGGAAGTCGCAGGCGTGGGAGTCTAGCCAATGCCGATCACAGTACAGATTCCGACTGCACTCCGGCGCCACACGGACGGCGTCGGTTCGATTACGTGCGCGGCCTCGAATCTTGGCGAACTGTTCTCGGTGCTGGACGAAAAATTCCCCGAGTTGAAGCCACACCTGCGCGACGACAAAGGTCAGATTCGACGCTTCCTGAATATCTACGTCAACGAAGAAGATATCCGCTTCCTCGGCGGACAGACCTACGCCTTCCAGGAAGGCGACGAAGTTCTGCTCGTGCCGTCGATCGCCGGCGGCTCGCAGTAATTAGAGTTTCGCTGGCTCATCCATCCCCGGAAACGCATTATCCTTCCGGCCAAAAAGGGTTGTCATTCCGACTTGGAAATAGGTTGTCGTTCCGACCGCAAATCGGTTGTCATTCCGGCTGAAAATCGGTTGTCATTCCGACCGCAGGGAGGAACCTGCTGTTCGCCGGAGCCATACCGTCGGCCATTCTCTTAACACATCCGCCAGACAATCGTTGTTGACGATTGTGTCTGCACGTTCTGTCTTCCCCAATCGTTTCTCCGCGTGTTGCTCGGTTGTGATGTAGCAGCCGCGGAGCGATGAGTCCCCCGGCACCAGCTCAACACTCAATCTGCACAACACGCGGAAACATGCATGTTTGTTGTGTGATTCGCATCTTTCGGAGCAAGAACAGAAATATTATTTCGCATTGCGCGAATCGCGCTATCGCTTTTTCTATTCACGCGTCTTACGTCGCAAGTTGTCACACGAGCCTTCGCCTGCTTTCGGTGACAAGCGACGAACTGGTTCCTGACAGCGGCTCAGGAGCGTGCCATGAAGAGTCGCGTTTGGATTGTCTTCCTCTTACTTGCGGGTTTTGTTTCGGCACAAGATCCCGTCACGATGATTCGCCGGGTGCGGGTGCGAGTCAGCTTTGCCAGCGGAACCTGCGGTTTTTCTACGCAGGTGCGATTGGTCTCGCGCAGCGGTCCCGTCGCCGAAGGGCTTGCCAACGAGCAGTGCGTCGTGGACTTCCCAAACGTTCCGGCTGGCACCTATCACGTGATCGTGTCAGGTCAGAACTTGCCTGATACCGACACGGGCAGCATCGCCATGGATTCCGTTAGTTCGAATGAATTTGAAGTAAGGGTAACGCGCGCCAACGAGGTTGAGCACGCGAACGGCGCGACCGCGAACCCGCTAGTCTCCGCGGTGGACCTGGGCGTTCCCATCCGCGCGCAGAAAGAGTTCGACAAGGCGAACGAGTTGATGGCGAAGCAGAATTTCTCGAAAGCCATGGAGAGCCTCAATCGCGCGATCACGATTTACCCGTCCTACGCGAATGCCTACAACAATCTGGGAGTGATTTACGCGCATGAAGGAGACCACGTGCACGAGCGCGAGGCCTTGCAGAAAGCGATCAGCATTAACGACCACTTTGCGCCGGCGTATGTGAATCTGGGCCGACTCGACATCTCGACGAACGATTTCCCGAGCGCCGAGGCGGCATTGAACAAAGCCGCTGCGTATGATCCCACCGACGCGATGACGCTCGTGCTGCTGACGTACGCCGAATTCATGAACCACCACTTTGACGAAACGATCGCGACTAGCCGCAAGGCGCACACGCTGCAGGGAGCGCATGCATTTGTTCATCAAGTCGCTGCGCGTGCTTATGAGCAGAAGCGCGATGGCGCCAGCGCGATTGAAGAACTGCAGCAGTTCCTGCAAGAGGAACCGACAGGCTCACGCGCGGAGATTGCACGCAAGGAACTCGCCCAGGTGCAAGGCATTGTGCGCGGGAGCCACGAGAAAGCAGCTGTCACTGCGGCGCAGGCGCGGTAACCGTTCCCGTCGAAAGGTGCAACTCGTTCGTCTTGTCGATGACCCACTGCGGCATGACGGGAGCGCCTTGCGGAATCTTTCCCTGCGTAATCGCCCAGTGGTCGAGCCAGCCCGTGCCTTCTTCGCCGACATAGGTGTCGGGCAAACTGTAGGCCGCATCGCCCAGCGCGTCTTCCAGCGTGATGAAGCGATATCCCCGCTTGCGCAGAACCTGCAACAGCTCGCCAATGTGGTCGGCCTCCAGATTGCTCGCGTGCAGCAGCAGAATCTGCTTGGGTTCGTAGCCGACAATCTTTGCCGACAGTTGCTCGGAATATGCAAATACCGCGTCATGATATGCGAGGTATTCGTTCACGATCTTCTGCTGCAGAGCTGTGTCGTTGCGGGCCTTGGCGTCTTCATAGAGCCCGGCGAACATCCAGTCCCAGGCGTCGAGCGTAATGGGCGCGATGCGATATCCGCGCTCAACCAGAAAGGCCTCTGCCTGTCGCCGCGTCTGTAGGTCGCGTCCCGTGTCGAGATACGGATGGCGGAAATAGCGCAACTTCATCTTGTGCTGCGCGAGCAGGATGCGGGTTACACTCTCGCCCTGAATGACTTCATCCTCCCAGGCCTTCAGGCCAACCTGGTTCAGTGAGGCGTGACTAAAAGTGTGATTCCCCAGCTCGAAGCCGTAGTCGAGCCACATCTGAAGAGCTTTGATCCGCTCGTCGACCTCGCCCAGCTTATAAAGTTTCCTTTCGTTGACGAAGCCGACGACCGGGACTTTCTGATCACGGAGTGTGCCGAGCAACTTCGCTGTCATGGCTGTGATTTGAGCTGCAGGCAGGCGATCAGCCATGCCGGCAGGAAGATCATCGATCGTGACTGCAACCTGGCGATCGACCTTTGGCGCAGATTGTGCAAGGCAGAGCGACGCGACGAAGCAGAATGTGCAGCCAATGGCGAGCAACCGCGAAAGCGATTTCATGAGGAAGTCCCCTTTGGGCATGACGAGAGCCTTAAGAATTCAGACCGAGAAAATTCACAGAAAAAATCTGAAACCAGAAGTCCTTTGCAGGGGTATTAGAACATGAGAAGAGATAGTTTTTCGCATCTCTTTGCTTGGTGTATAATCTAACTAACTGGTTAATTAAGTTCCCCAACGTACAGGTATTTCATGGCCCGGCTTTTACATCACCGTCACGCCCTTCATCGCCGCATGGGTTCGCGCGGCCAGCCTGAGGAGAGCCGCGCGGCCATTTTGCAGGCGGCGGCACTCGAGTTCGCAGAGCACGGCATCGCCGGAGCCCGCACCGACGCCATCGCCCGCGAAGCCAACGTCAACAAGGCGCTCCTTTACTACTACTTCAAGGATAAGGAGACGCTCTACGGAGCGGTGCTCGATGAAGCGTTCTCAGGCTTGCGAATGACCGTTTTCCGCGTCCTCGACAGCGACTTGGCGCCGCGCGAGAAGATCCTGGCCTACGTGGGCGCGTACTTCGATTTCATCGCGTCGAACCAGATTTATCCGCGGCTGATGCAGCGCGAGATGATGCACGCGCGGGATGGGACGTCGGCGCATTTCGACAAACTCATCAAGAACTATATCCAGCCGATTTTCGTTCGAGTCAGTGAAGTGCTGAAGAAGGGAATCGCGGAGGGCCAGTTCCGCCCGGTGAACCCGGTGCACTTTGTTCCCTCGATGGTCGCCATGATCGTTTTCTACTTCAGCGGCGCCCCGGTGATCCAGAAAATTGTCGGTTTCAATCCGTTGACGCCAGAGCGGATCGCCGAGCGCCGGGCCGCGGTGCTGGATTTTATTTCCGCCGCGTTGTTCCGTTCCAAAAACAATGCCACGCAAGGAGCACGCTCATGAGCGCGCGTAACCGTTTCTTCATTCTGTTGGGAATCATCTTTGTGATCGCCGCGACTTACTACTATTTTTCGACCGATCACTCGCGCGATCTTGTGCTGATTGGCACCGTCGACGCGAATCAGGTGATCGTGAGCGCGCAGGTCGAAGGCCGCATCCAGAAATTGCTGGTGGATGAGGGGACGCCGGTGAAGGCCGGGGATTTGATCGCAGTGCTCGATCCCTCGGAACTGGAGGCGCAGGAGGCTGCCGCCGCCGCTGCGATGGCCAGCGAGAAACACAAAGTTGCCGAGATGCAGCACACGGAAAGATCCACGACAGGTTCGACTTCGAGCGACGTTGCCAACGGGCAAGCCAAGCTTTCGTCGGCTAGAGCACAGCTTCTTCAGGCAAAGGCCACGCTCGACCGCACGGCAAGCGACAGCCGGCGCACCATCGAACTGGCAAAGGTTGGAGTCGCCTCCGATCAAGATCGGGTGCAGGCGGAAACGAATCTGCAAGCAGCGCAGGCGACGGTTCAGGCGCAAGACGAAATGGTGAAGGCTGCAGAGGCCGATTTGAAAGCGGCCATTGCGCGCACCTATCAGGCAAACGCGGCCAAGAGCACGGTAGCGTCGACCGAAGCAGATCTGAAGAATGCGATCGCGCAGAAAGATCAGGCAGCGGTGCGGCTCGGCTACACGAATGTGTATGCACCGGTGAGTGGAACGGTTTCGGTTCGGGCGGCCCGGCAGGGAGAGGTGGTGAACATCGGTGCGCCCATCGTCACGATTGTCGATTTGAGCGACACATGGGCGCGCGCAGCCATTCCTGAAACGTATGCCGACCACATCGGATACGGCGATGTGCTTCGCGTCCGCATGCCCGGTGGAACCGTCGTGAAGGGCAAGGTTTTCTTCAAGGGCGTGGAGGGCGACTTCGCGACGCAACGCGATGTGAGCCGCATGAAGCGTGACATTCGGACGATCGTTCTGAAAGTGCGTCTGGACAATCCGAAAGGTGCGTTCGTTCCGGGCATGACCGCGGAGGTGCTGGTCTCTCCCGCGCAATTCAAGGGCACCGACACGCAGAATGCCGAGGCGAAGCAACCATGACGGCCGATTCCAGTCCGAAGACGCAAGACGCTACAGCCGCTCACAGCGCGACGAATGGCGAACAGAAGCCCGTTTATGATCCGTCGGCTCCGTCGGCGATCCAGGTCGACCACATCGTCAAGAAGTACGGGACCTTCACCGCCGTCGATGATGTCTCGTTCAACGTGACCGAAGGGGAGATTTTCGGACTGCTCGGGCCGAATGGGGCAGGGAAGTCGACGCTGATCCGAATGATGACCACGCTCATCCCGATCACTGCGGGGAAGGCGCTCATTTCCGGACACGATGTGGCGAAAGAGCCGAATGCTGCTCGGCGGATGATTGGCGTGATTCCGCAGGCGCTCACGAGCGATCTCGATCTGACCGTCGAAGAGAACATGAATATTTACGCCAAGCTTTACGACGTTCCGGCGAAGGAACGGAAGCGCTCGATCGACGAACTTCTGGAACTGGTCGACCTGACGAAGTGGCGCGATGCGGCCACAAAGACGCTTTCCGGCGGCATGCGGCGCAGGCTCGAGATTGCGCGCGGCCTGGTGCATCATCCGAAGATTTTCTTTCTCGATGAGCCGACCACGGGGCTTGACCCGGTGTCGCGCGTTGCGGTGTGGGAAATGCTGGGCAATATCAAGGAGCACCGGCAGTTGACCATTCTGATTACGACGCACTACATGGACGAGGCTGACCGGCTGTGCGACCGCATCGCCATTGTCGACCACGGCAAACTGGTCGCGCTCGACGCGCCGATGGCGTTGAAGGCAAGTGTGCCGGGGTCGAATGTGATCGAGGCGCAGTTCGAGAATCCTCCGGCTGACTGGGAAACGCGACTGAAGGGGCTCGACGACGTCACATCGGTACAGCACGAAGGCGCGGGAATGTATCGCGTGCTCACCGGCAACGGATCACGGACCACGACGCAGCTTGTCGAGATGGCCGTGCAGAGTGGCGTGCAGGTGAAGTCGCTCTCGGTGCAGAACACGACGCTGGACGACGTGTTCGTGCATTACACCGGCAGACAGCTGCGCGACGAATTGCAAAAGTCGTACGCCTTCGTCATGCCGCAACGGCCCGGATTGCAGCCGTGACTAGTCCGGAGTCGTGCGTCATGAGTCGCGAGGATCCGATCTGAAGAGATCGCAATAGTTTAAGGGGCCGTATGAGTAAGAGTAGCTACAAAGACTTGATCGCATGGCAGAAGGGAATGGAATTGGTGGCTGCGATTTACGACGCTACCGACGGATTTCCAGCGCATGAGATGTACGGACTTGTCAGCCAACTACGCCGCGCCGCCGTGTCAGTCCCCAGCAACATTGCTGAAGGAAAGGCTCACTATTCCAACCGTGATTTCGTCAGATTCCTCCGGCACGCCCGCGGATCTCTCGCCGAGATCGAAACGCAGATTCTGATCGCGCAACAGCGCAAATATCTGCCTGATTCCACAGTAACAAAGTTAGCCCACCATATCGATGAACTTGGACGCATCTTGAGCGGGCTGATCAACTCCCTGAAGGAGCAGGAACGAACTCGCGACTCAGGACTCGGGGCTCAGGACTAACTATGAATCGAATGATGGCCATTGTCGAGCGCGAGATGCGCAAGTTTTTTCGATCTCCAGCGTTGATGCTGGCGTCGATGATCTTTCCGCTGGTGCAGTTGATCATTCTGGGCAACGCCTTTGGCGGGAAGATTCACGATGCCCGGGTTGCGATCGTCGATCAGGACGGTGGTCCGCAGGCCCTGCGCGTGCGCGAAGCCTTCGATTCCGTCCGCGCGAACATTCGCACCTTCGTTCCGATTCCTTACGACGACGACAAGCAAGCAACCGAGGATGTTCGGAACGGCAAGTTGGAAGGAGCCGTCATCATTCCGCCGCAGTTTTCGCGGCGCGTGTACGAAGAAAATCATCCGCGGATTGCGCTGGTCGTCGACAACAGCGACAACTTCATGAGTTCCGCGGTCGAATCGGAATTGACCGACCTGACCAACTCGCTCAACCAGCCGACAGTCTCACCGCGCATCCTGCAGCAAACGGCGCTCGATATCGTCGAGCTTTATCCGTACATCGAATATATGAAGTACCTGCTGCCGGGGTCGTTGGTGCTGGCCATGTTCGTGTCGGTGATGATCGGCGGCGGCATGCTCTACATCGACGACAAGGCGCGCGGAGTGCACGAGGGCTACCTGGTTACGCCCATCACGAAACTTGAACTTGTGCTGGGGCTGAACCTCGCTGGCGCGATCAAAGCCGTGATGACGGGCGTGATCATCGTGGGCATCGGATCGATGATGGCGGGAGTAGGCACGATTTTCAATCCCGTGACCATCTTCGGACTTTTAATCATGATCGTGCTCACATCTCTGGCATTCAACACGATGATGTTCCTGCTCATGGTGCGCATTGAAGATCCGCTGGTACCGCGCGCCATGTTTGGAATTCTGAACACGCTTCTGTTTTTCCCCAGCGGTTCGGTCTACCCGATCCAGGCATTTCCGCGATGGCTGCGCGCAATTGCGAAATGCGATCCATTCACGTACGCGGTCGATGGATTCAAATGCCTGCTGTTAAAGGAAACGTCGCTCTCCGCCGTCTGGGGAGACATGCTTTTCCTCTCGATCTTCGCCGCGGTCACGCTGGCCGTCGCCATTCCGCTGTTCAAGCGGACGCTGTAGGAATTGAGTCATTGAGGGATTGAGGTATTGAGCGATTGAAACCCTTAAATTCCAATCTCTCAATGACTCAATCTCTCAATGACTCAATGCCCCATTTCTTCCGGGAACTTTTCAGCAGTCCGCTGTGTCCGTTATGCTAGAGGGGTATGACATTGCTCGACGCCAAAGAAGTCGACCTGGAAAAAGAGCGGAAGCGGAGACGAACGATTATCATCGCCGTCGTCGTCGTGTTGATTGTGCTGGGGCTGGGCTGGTGGTTTCGCTACTGGCCGGAGGAGCACATTGCTGGCCGCTTCTTCGACGCGATTCAGGGGCAGGACTACAAGACGGCGTACGGCATCTGGATGCACGATCCGCAGTGGGAGCAGCATCCCGACCGGCATCCGAAATATCCGTTTAACGAGTTCTACCGCGACTGGGGACCGGGCGGCGAGTGGGGAGTCATCAAAACTCAAAAAGTCTTCGGCGCCAGCACTTGCCCGGGCGGCGGTACCGGAGTCGTTGTAGACGTCGTCGTGAACGATCGAGCGAACCACGCGCAGGTGTGGGTGGAAAAAGGCGACAAGACGATGAGCTTCCCGCCCTGCGAGCTGGTCTTCCGCTGAGGACTCCTAAACGCTAGCGTTCCCGAAGGATTCCAGAGTCTTCATCAGCGTAGCTTCGTCCCCAACATTGACGCAGGTTTTCGAGCGGTCAATCTGCCGCATTAAGCCACACAAGACTTTTCCGGGTCCAACTTCCACGAATGTCAGCACCCCCTGCGCAATCAGCAGGCGCATGGACTGTTCCCATTTCACCGACCCCGTGACCTGGTGGAGAAGCGTGTCACGCGCCCGCAGTTCGTCGGTGACCAGATCGGCTTCCACATTGCAGACGACCGGGTAGACCGGCTTCTGCATCTTGAATGCGTTCAAATCTTTTTCCAGCCGGTCTTGCGCGGGCTTCATCAGCGAACAATGGAAGGGCGCGCTGACGGGTAGCAGCTTGGCGCGCTTGGCGCCGCGCTCATCCGCGAGTTTCGCCGCGCGCTCAACGGCGGCGGTGTTGCCCGAGATAACGATTTGCTCCGGTGAGTTGATGTTCGCGGGAGAGCAGACTTCGCCCTGCGCAGCGTCGGTGCAGACGGCCGCCACTTTCTCGTAGTCCATGCCGAGGATCGCAGCCATCGCACCCACGCCTACCGGCACGGCCTCCTGCATGTACTTGCCGCGATTGCGGACGGTGCGCACCGCAGCGGCGAAGCCGATTGTTCCCGCCGCGACGTGCGCCGAGTATTCCCCCAGACTGTGTCCGGCGACATAGCTGGGCTTGGGAACGCGAGTCTCCAACACGCGGAGCGCAGCCACCGATACGGTGAGAATCGCCGGCTGCGTGATCTCGGTCAGGCGAAGCTGGTCTTCGGGACCTTCGAAGCACAGTTGCGAGAGCTTAAAGCCGAGCGCCTCGTCGGCTTCTTCGAATGTCTGACGAGCCAAAGGAAATTTGTCAAACAGATCTTTGCCCATCCCGACGGTCTGCGAGCCCTGGCCGGGAAAGAGGAATGCGATGGAGTGATTGGAATCTGTCATGAATGGAAGACTAACTCGGCTGCGATACCGGCACTTCGATCACCGCGGGTTTGATCGCGGCCAACCCGCGCTCGATCGAATCGTTGATGCCCCGCTTCGAAAACTCCGCCGCAACCCGCACCGCATTCTTCATCGCGTTGGCATTCGACGATCCATGCGTGATGATGCAAACGCCCTTCACGCCCAGCAGCGGCGCGCCACCATACTCGGTATGGTCGAGGCGCTTCTTGAAATCGGTGAAAGCACTGCGCGAGAGCAGCGCTCCGACTTGCCGCGTGATGGTCGTCTTCAGCGATTCCTTCAATGCAGTGCGAACGAGGTTGGACACGCCTTCCGAGATCTTCAGCGCGACGTTACCCACGAAGCCGTCGGCGACGATTACATCCACCTTTCCGTTAAAAAGATCGCGGCCTTCCACATTGCCCACAAAATTCAGGGGAAGGTTCTTGAGCAGCTGAAAGGCTTCGCGCGTCAGATCGTTGCCCTTGCTCTCTTCCTCGCCAATTGAGAGCAGCCCAACGCGCGGACCCAAAGCGCCAAGCTTCCTGCTGCTGGGGTTGCCGAACATGGCGCGAAAATAAATGTCACCCATGACGGCGAATTGTTCAAGATTTTCGGCGGTGCAGTCGACATTTGCGCCAACGTCGAGCAACATCGCAGGATTGCCAGGTGCAGTCGGGAAGACGGCAGCCAGCGCCGGCCGGTCGACTCCGGGAACTGCGCCCAGCACGATCTTCGCAGTGGCCATCGCGGCGCCGGTGTTGCCTGCGGTAACGAAGCCATTGGCCTGTCCCTCGCGCACCATGCGCAGGCCGACACGCATGGAGGAATCGCGCTTGGCGCGGATCGCCTCCACCTTGTCTTCCATTGTGATGTATTCGCCGGCGTGGACGATTTCGATGGGCAAATGCGCGGCTGCGCGGTGGCGGTCTAACTCCGCCTTGACCACGGTTTCCGGACCGACCAGCAGCACCCGCACTCCATACTGACGCGCCGCCAGTATGGCGCCCTCAATCTCAGGCTTGGGCGCGCGGTCGGAACCCATCGCATCCAGCGCGATCACGCTAGGCATGGTATGCAGAAGTTAGCGGGCTTCTTCGACATCAAGGACTTCGCGTCCCTTATAGTAACCGCACTTCGGGCAGGCGCGATGCGGCATTTTCTTTTCGTGGCAGTTGGGGCATTCAGATAGTGAATGGCCCTTCAGCGCATCGTGGGCGCGCCGTGTGGAAGTGCGTTTCTGGGAGTGTCGCCGTTTCGGATTAGGCATGGTATTGAATTCCTTTGTAAGAAGCTGTCAGCTCAGCCATCAGCTTTAACTGATGCCAACTCTAATGAATTTCTCTCTTGGAACCTGACTCGATCAGAAAGAGCGTGCCGTGGCTGACAGCTGATGGCTGAAAGCTGACAGCTCTTTCCTAGTTCTCAATTCTGTCGCGGATCTCTTTCAACGCCGCCCACCGCGGATCTTCCACGGGGACGCTGCAGGAACATTGTTCCTGATTCAAATTCTTGCCGCAATGCGGGCACAGGCCCTTGCAGTCTTCGCGGCAAGTAACTTTCAACGGCAGCGCCAGCAAAACCTGCTCGCGCAAAACATCTTCCAGCAGGATTCCGTCGCCTTGATAATATCCGATCTCAGCCTCAGCGTCGGTCACCGAAAGCTCGTCGCGCCCGGCATCGGCACCGAGCGGGCGATAGAGCAACTCGAACTCGCGCGAGACATCTTGCGACACAGGTTCCAGACACCGCGCACACTGCAACTCAAGCCCAGTCGACAGACGCCCGCGCAGGCGTATGTCCTTAATTATCTGGTGCTTGCCATGATGCTCCTCGACCAGCTCGGCGTGCCCCGAGGCTTTCAGCGGAGTGCGCTGGCGGGCTTCGCCACCCAGGTCGATGACATCGGGCTGAAACACCTCCTCGAAATCCAGAGGCTGGCGTTCCAAATCTTTGATGTCGATGAACATCGCGAAACCTCCGCGTCAATATCGCCAAACCCAGGGCTCTTCACCCAGGCCCGCGGAAGCACGCCAAGAGGCGTAAGTACCGCAAGGAGCAAGAGTTAGGATAAAGCTCAGAGAGCGTATGTGTCAAGAAAAGGCGCCCTGTTTCCTGCCATGGAATCTGCTAGACTATCCCTAGGAGTTCCCTATGGCAACCCTCTATGTAGAAAACGTCCCCGACGACATTTACAAGGCACTCCGCAAGCGCGCCCGCGCCAACCGCAAGTCGATTGCCGCCGAGGTGATCTCGCTGCTGGAGCGCAACATCCCGACCGAGGAAGAACTCAGGCGCCGACGCAAGGCTTTTGAAGGACTCGCCAAACTCCGTGCAAGGCCGCCTCTCAGCCCCGGACCCTTCTCCTCCGCAGAGGAAATGATCCGCGAGGATCGCGAAAGGTGACGACCGTCGTGGTCGACGCGAGCGTTGCTGTGAAGTGGTGCTTGCCTTCGCTGCGCGAAGAACTGGTCCCGGAAGCGGTAGAACTCCTGGCTTCCAGTCGGCGCGACGAAGTTCGATTTCTCGTGCCCGACCTCTTTTGGGTGGAACTGGCAAACGTCCTGTGGAAGGCGGTTCGAAGAAACGAAATCTCGCCGAGCAATGCCGCGTCGGCAATCTCTTTCGTTCGTGACCTCGATATCACAACGATCCCATCGTTCGATCTTGTGCCCGAGGCCTTGCACCTCGCAATCGGTCACGGACGCACGGCCTACGACAGCCTTTACGTTGCACTCGCCATGGAATCGAAGGCCCAGCTGATCACCGCCGACGAACGTCTCGCAAATGCGCTCGCCGCTCGCTTTCCAGTAAAGTGGCTCGGCGCCGTCTAAAAGCCCCGCGGCAACTCATCCGCGCCGCTGCGAAAACAGCCACGTCACCAGCGCTGGCTCGGTGAAGGCCCATTCCCAGACGTTGTGATCGACTCCTGCGTACTCGGTCGAGAGCGGATGTCCCCCCGCTTTCCGCCTGGCCGCGATGCGCTCGCGCGATATCGTCACCGGAACAGTCTGGTCGGAGTCCCCATGGAAATTCCATACCGGGGTTTCAATCGAGCCAGTGCCATCGTCTTTCGAAATGCTTCCACAGCAGATCGCAGCAGCCGCGAAAAAGTGAGGGCGATTCGAGACTATGTTCCAGGTACCGGCCCCGCCCATGGACTGCCCTATCACGTAGATGCGCCGTTCATCGATTGGAAACTCGTGGCGCAACGCGTCGATGACCTCCAGCACCTTGCCCGCACCCTGTCCCAGACCCGGGACCATCTCGAACTCACCTTTCTCCAGTTTTGCAGGATCGTAGCGAACCCATCCGCGGTCGGTTTGCGGCACAAGAACATAGCAGGGAAACTTCTTTTGATTCTCGGGCAGCAACCAGACTCGGGTACCGAAAATATTTCCAAAGCCCAGTTGTTTCAGGTTATCGTCGCCCTGGCCACCACTGCCGTGCAGATAGACCACCAACGGCACCTTCCCAATTGTTTCGGGCCGGAACAGCCGATAGGGCATCGTCCAATCGCCCTTGTGCGTGCGCGCCTCGAACTTCTTTTCGAGTCCGTCGGATTGTTTCCTAAAAGCATCAATCAGGGCGGTCCTCTCTGCCGACATGGGAGATCCCGGAGCGAGCGCAGGAGTAGAATCGTCTTTTGAAGCCGCGAAGGCGATGGGTGCGACGGAAGAATCGAAACCTAGCAACGGGGCAGCAGCCCACGCCCCGGCAGCGGTAGAACTCAACAGGCGAACAGCTTCTCGTCGAGTAATCATCTGTGTAGTGTCTCGTTGCCCTCGTTCGCGCTTGCCTTGAAGATTCAAACATGTAGACGAGTTGAGCGGAGAATCGATAGCAGCCTGACGTCGAACACTAATCTCCAAGTCGCAGCGCCTGAATCGTCTGCGTCGGAGATTCTTCGAAGATGACCCGCGTTTCGATTTCGTTGGCGGTCTTTGCCAGATGGTGTGGGATATACCACGCCACAGCGGCGACGGGCGCGAGGCTGAGCATTCGCAGAGGTTGAGCCAGGGCCGAAGATTCGAACTCCGGCGTCGACACCGCATAGATCAGATATCCGAAGCAGCATCCGAGCAGCGTGACGATGGAATGCTGCTTGAATAACGGCAGTGTGCACGTGAACGGCAGCTTGCGAAAACGGATCAGCACAATATTGGTCAGCAGCACCGCCCACAACACGGCAAGCAGCGTGTGCAGGCAAGCGACCACCCAGCCATCCAGGTAAAAGTAGGCGGGGAATGTGATGACCAGCAGCCACGGCAGCACAAGAATGAGAATTACTTTTCTTGCCAGTGCTTCGCACTCTTGCCGATCCGGATCGACCATCAACTGAAAAATCCAGTTGGAGCGCAGCTCCACCGGAATCTCGAAGACCATGCGCAGGCCAACGATCACCAGAAACGTGAGAATGAACGGAATGGAAAGAGCGTCCGGCGAGAGAGCAGCTTGCCGTAGCGACTCCGCATTTTCGGACGCGTCAAGCAGTTCCTGAGAAGCGAGGACCAGCGCGAGTCCGGCAACAGCAGTCACGACCAGGCGATGAGCCTCGCTCCGGAGCAGCGTCTTACACACAAAACGAAAACTGCCTCTCTGGAACGGAGTGCAGAGCACCGTGCGATCGAGCAGCAGTCCCAAGCGCGATGTTCTTGGAGTGCGCGCAATCCCCGCGATCTCCGTCGTCTCCGCGATGCGCAGGAAATGCCGCCGGTAGCCCAGCGCGTAGGTCCCGAGCGCAATTCCCACGACGAGCAACATTCCGGGAAGGACGCGCCCTGCGAGTTGCATCAGCAAAGGAGTGCCGCGGCCGTGCAACGACTGGCACATCCCGAGAAACCAGCAGGAGGGCATCAGCAGTGTCCAAGACGGTGCCGGGCCCTTCGCGCGCCGCAGCAACTCCGGAACCGCAAAGCTCGTGCACAGAATCGCGACGAGATAAACTACGACCACGCCGCGAATGTAAGCCGACACTCGTTTCAAAGCGCGTGATGGCAGAACCGCCATCAGAAGGCCCAGCACAGAGAAGACTGCGAAGAACGCGAAAACGCTGGCCAGCACGACGCCGAGCGCATGGACCATCGCGAACTTCACAAAGAATAAGAACGTTCTCTGGGTCGCTCCGACAACGGTAGGGAAGAGAACACACGAGGCGGCGTTCACGTCGACTGCAATCAATCCTACGAGAAACAATACGGCCACCAGATTCGCGAAAAAGATGCTCTGCGTGGAGATCGGCAGCGGCACCAGATTCATGTAGTCGCGGCGGTCAGGAAAGATGGCATCCCATCGCCAGACCGCAACCGCACCGGTCACGGTCATCGAAAGAACGATAAAAAAATATTCGTCGGGAAGCGCGATCGCCAGCGGGTCAACGTTGGTGGCTCCGCGCAGCCATTGCAGAAACGTTCCGTACTTGTCGAAGAGGAAAACCGATACGAATCCTCCGGGCATGGCGAGCATCGTCAGCACGAGTCCGACGCCGAGATCGACGCCCTCGGTGTCAGAGTCGCCGCCTCCGCGAAAGATGCGCGCGGCGAACAGTTCCACCATGCGGCCGAATGGGCGCTCGCGGTAGTACTCCCAATTGTGGCGGATTGCGTCGATGAGCACGGTCAGCATGCAGTCTTCTTTAAGCGGCCTTCATGACGCTGACGATGTCGCGCGCCACGTTCATTGTGTCCACGTCTTCGACCAGATGAAGGAATGTGTTTTCCAGCGACTGGCCAAGAATCTGACCGATGTTGGCGACCGAATCCTGCGCGATCACAACGCCCTTGCGCAGGATGAGTACATCGGAGCAAACCTTCTCGACCACCTCCAGCACATGCGAACAATAGAAGACGAGCTTGCCCTGCTGTCCGAGCGTCTGGACAAGGTTCTTGAAGATAAGCGCCGAAGTTACGTCCAGTCCCGAGAGCGGCTCGTCAAAAATGAAAATGTCGGGATTGTCCATGATCGCGGCGATCAACAGGATCCTTTGCCGCATGCCTTTCGAGTAGGAACTAATACTGGCGTGCCGGCTCGGATGCAGAGAAAACAATTCCAGCAGAGAGTCGATCTTTTTTCCAAGTTCATGACGCGGCATCCCGCGCAGAGTTCCGATCAACTCCAGATACTCCCACCCGGTGAGATACGGATAAAGATGAGCCTCCTCGGGAACGTAGCCCAGGCGCTTGCGGTATGCCGCAAGGTCATCCTGAATATTTCGGCCGTTGAACTGAACGACGCCGCGCGTAGGCTGCAACAATCCTGTGAGCATTTTGACCGTCGTGCTCTTGCCGGAGCCGTTGGGCCCAAGGCATCCCAGCACTTGACCGGGACGCAACGTGAATGACAAATCCTGTACCGCAGGCAAAGATGCGTAGCGCTTGGTGAGATGCACGGCTTCGAGCATGAACCGCCTCGCGATTCGAAGGCTTCAGACGATCGAGCGAAGAGAGAACCCTATGATGGCAGGTTAGACACCGCTATGACGATTTAGGTTCCGCTGACGTAGCCCGTCCAGAAGTCGGCGCTATTGTCCCGCCGGCATTGTCAGTCCGAGTGCGCGCACCGTGACTTCATCCAGCCTGGCTTTCGTTTCGCGGTTCGTAACCACGCCGAAGCTGCCGGAATAATCCCACATCGCCCAACCGATGTTGTGGCGCTCGAGTGACGTGCGCACGTCTTTAATCCATGCGGCCCGGTCTTGAGGATCGGAAAAGTAGCGGAAGACGCCGAACTCGTTGCAGATGAGCGGAACGTTGTGCTGCTTGGCCCAGCCGGCGGCCTGATTGATTTCCGCCTCGATGCGCGATGCATCCCAATGATCTTGTCCATAGCGGATCACCTGCATACGGTCGCGCGGTTCGGGGACGAGCGTCGCGACTTGCGCCGCGTTCTCCGGCGACGAAGGATAGCGCAGGCCTTTCAGCCAATGCCAGTAATACGCTCCCCAGGTTGCGCCTTGATGCGTGAAAATGTGTGGCTCGTAGAAATGAAAGACGTAGACGACGTTCGGATCGGGCAGCGGCTCGAGGAAGACGAGGTCGTCATCGTCGTCCCACTTTGCCCCAGCGGCGATGATGGTATTCGCGGGCGCGCCGCGCCGAATCGCCGCAGCCAGCTTCGCTTCCACGCCATACCAGCGATACGCGTCGCGCATCTCCGGCTCATTCAGAATTTCGAAGAAGATGCGGTCCGTGTCCCACGACGCATAGTGCTTCGCCACCGTGCTCCAGTAGTCGGCGAAGCGCTCCACGAAGTCGTCTTCCTTCGCCAGGCGCTCCTTGAAATCGGAATCCGGATGCATGTCGAGTTCGACGGCCAAGCCTGCGTCGAGAATCATCTTCATCGCCGCATCGAGATAGCCGAAATATTCCGCGCTGCCATCTCGATGCCGCATCGCATCCATCATCGGTTGCGGATTCACGCTGAGCCGCACATGATCAAATCCCGCGGCCTTGATCAGTGCAATGTCGCTGGCGGTGGTCCAGGTTTCGAAATGTTCCTTCGTGTACCCCTTGGGATCGTAGACCTGCGCGAACCACTCGCTGAGATTGATCCCACGCCGAATGTGCGCGAGCCGCGAAGCGGGAACCGCAGAGGACTGCGCCTGTACCAGCGAGACACAAAGACTGACGACGATTAGAAGATGAATAACGATCCTGCGCATGAAAGTGCTCCTCGACTTTGAAATGAGTATGTGGGGACAGCCGCCCTCGGCTGTCCGCCGGGCGCAGCCCGGCTCTCGCCGCGTTGCCCTAACTCTGAATCGGCAGCGCCCGAATCCTCTTCTTCGTCGCCGCATAGATCGCGTTGCACAATGCCGGAGCGATCGGCGGCACCGACGGCTCCCCGATCCCGGTCGGCACCTCCGCACTCGGAACCGCGTAGACCTCGACGTTCGGCGTTTCCTCCATGCGCAGCGGCGCGTAGTCGTCAAAGTTCCCCTGCACCACGCGGCCCTTTTCAATCGTGATCTTTGCGCGCAGCGCGTTCGCCAGTCCGTAGACGATCCCGCCCTGAATCTGCTGCTCGAGAATGCTCGGATTGACGACCTGCCCGCAGTCGACTACCGCGACCACGCGATGCACGCGCGGCTGATCATTCTCCATCGTGATCTCGACCACCTCCGCCATGTACGACGCGAAGCAGCCAAAGCACGCGACCCCGCGATAGTGTCCGGCAGGCAGCGGCTCATCCCATCCCGCTTTCTCGGCGGCAAGCTGCAGCACGCCGCGCATTCGCGCCGTGTGCCATGTAGTCGTGAAATACTGCAAGTCCTGATCCTTCGCCAGAAGGTGAAGCCGGTACTGCACGGGATCTTTTCCTGCCGTGGCGGCAAGTTCGTCGATAAAACTTTCCAGCGCGAACGCGGCCTGCAGCGCATAGACCGAGCGCATCCAGCCCAGCGGCACCGGCGTTTCGGCTATGACATATTCGATCGAATAATTTGGAATGCCATACACCGGACCAGCCTCGTCCGGCAAATCAGGATCGACATTGCCGGGAGTCGGCTGCCCTTTCTGTCCGCTGATCGAGGGCGCGATAAGACGATGCGTCAGTGCCACCGGAAATCCCGCGCCATCGAGCGTCGCCGAAAGTTGATGCAAACTCGCGGGACGGTAAGTCGAAGACCGCATGTCATCTTCACGTGTCCAAATCACTTTCACTGGCGCGCCGATCGCCTTCGATACCAGCGCCGCCTCGACGGCGTAATCGTGTTCGAGCCGCCGGCCGAAGCCTCCGCCCATCAGCGTGACGTTCACCTTGACTTGATCGGGATCGAGGCCAACAGCCGTCGCCACCGAGTCGCGGCAATCCTGCGGAACCTGCGTCGGAGCCCACAATTCGCAGCGCGTGCCCTGATGACTAGCGGTGCAGTTGCCCGGCTCCATCGGAGCATGCGCCATAAACGGCAACTGGTACTCCGCAGAAATGTGCCGCCCCGAAGCCTTCGCCGCGTCGCCCACCGAAAATATGCTCACGCTTTTCTTCGATGCCGCCTGCTTCAGCGACGCCACGACCGCCGCCGTGCTTAGATCTTTATTCGGTCCCTCGTCCCACGATACGTTCAGCACGCGCCGCCCTTCCATCGCGCTCCAAACGCTGTCGGCAACCACAGCCACCGCCGAGTCGCTGATCTTGCCCACGTAGCTCACGCCCGAAACCTTCTTCGACTCCTTGTCGTCGAATCCCGCCACCTTCCCGCCAATCACCGGACACCGCGAGAGCACCGCAAACTTCATCCCCGGCACGCGATAATCGATCCCGAACACCGCTTCGCCCTTCACCTTCGACGGCGAATCCACGCGCGCCAGCCGCTGCCCAACAATCTTGTAATCCTTACTCTGCTTCAGCGGCACGTCAGTCGGGATCGGCAACGCCGCCGCTTTGCCCACGAGTTCTCCATAACTCAAACTTCGATTCGACGCCGCATGCTTGATGCGTCCGCTCTCCGCCGTGCATGCCGATCGCGGCACACTCCACGTCAACGCCGCCGCCGAAATCAGCATCTCGCGCGCCGCCGCTCCCGCCTTCCGCATCGGATCCCACGTCGTGCGAATGCTCGCGCTTCCTCCCGTAGTCTGATCGCCGAACAGCGTGCTAGCCCCGGCCTGCTCGATTTCAATCTGCTTCCAGTCGGCCTCAAGTTCTTCGGCCAGGATCATCGGCAGCGCAGTCCGAACGCCCTGCCCCATCTCCGACCGAGCGACCACGATCGTCACTTTATTGTCAGGAGTAATTCGCAAATACGCATTCGGAGAAAACGCCTCCTTCGATGAACCGCCCCCGTGCGGCAGGTAGAATCCGATCACCAGTCCACCGGCGGCCGCAACTCCGGCGGCTACAAATTCACGGCGGGAAAGTGGGCTCATTGCGCGCCTCCTTTCCCCGCACCACCCGCAGCGCGATGGATCGCCTTCCGAATCCGCTCATACGTTCCGCAGCGGCAGAGATTGCCGTTCATCGCCTTCGTAATCTGATCGTCCGTCGGGTTTGGAGTCTTCGCCAGCAGCGCCGCCGCCGACATGATCTGTCCCGTCTGGCAATACCCGCACTGCGGAACTTCTTCCGCGATCCAGGCTTGCTGCAGCACGTGCAGACCATTCGCGCCGAGCCCTTCAATCGTGGTCACGCTCTTACCCGCAACCTGCGACACCGGAGTCGAGCAGGAGCGAATCGGATTGCCGTCGACGTGCACCGTACATGCGCCGCATAGCCCGGCGCCGCACCCAAATTTTGTTCCGGTAAGTTCGAGGGTATCGCGTAGAACCCAGAGGAGAGGCGTCTCCGGTGAGACGCTGACGTTCTTTTCACTTCCGTTAACGCGGAGTGTGATGTCGGCCATGTTTGTCCAGTAGTGGAGTTTGCTAACCGGAGAACATGGTACTCAACCTGAAAGAAAAGGGGAAATGGAGGCTAGTGCAAAATGAAGTCGTTCAACGTCGTAGAAGTGAGCGTGGTTACCAGATCGTCTTTACACGGGAATGATCGCGTATCCGCTCGTCCCGCGTGACAAGCGCCATACCCTCCGCCATCGCGGTCGCGCCAATCAGTCGGTCTGCCGGGTCCCTCGGATAGTCGTCTGGAAACTGTGACGCGATTGCTGCGACTTCGGCGTTGATCGGCAAGATTACGACGCCAGATCGAGTCAGCAAATTCTGCACTGCACTCTGCACGGTACCCTGACTGCGCAGAATTCCTCGCGCGAATAGCAGAGCGAGTTCCCACACAGTGATGCTGCAAATCGCCAGGCCATCGCTCACGCGCGCACGGCGAATTGCGGACGCGGCTGGTCGCGAAAGCCGTTCCGGTTCCGCCACTAGCCATACAAGCACGTGAGTATCGAGAAGAATCAGCGAATCGCCTCCCAGTCTTCGGGTGAGACCAAGGGCGATAAAATGTCGCCCACAATCTCAATCTCGCTCTTGAGGCAGCCAAAAACCTCCTCTGGGGGGGCATCCGCAGGAACCAGTTTGGCCACAGGCTTCCCCTTTTTGGTGATGGTAACCGGCTCGCGGGTGGAGCGTACGTCGTCCATGATTTTTAGACAACGCGCTTTAAAGTAACCGGCAGCTACCGTCTTCATAACCACTCCTAAGCACTATGGTCATTATAACATGACCTATTCGATGAGGCGAATCTTAACGATGGCTTGCATCGAGGAATCATTCTTGGGAAACGGGTCGAGGTGCCTACTTCAGCTCCGCCAGCTTCTGCGTGGCCATCTGCCCGGCCTCGTTGGTGGGATTGTCTTTCTTGACCTGTTCGTAGATTCGCTTGGCTTCGGTCGGTTGGTTGGAGTCCTGATACAGCTCGGCGAGTTGCAATTGCGCCGTCACCTTGCTCACCGACGCCGTCGGCTTGCTGATCAAGTCCTGATAGATCGTGACCGCTTCTTTCGTCCGCTTGGTCTGCCCATAGAGCGAGGCCAGCGCAAACTTCGCAATCGCCGACAGGTCCTTGTTGCGCGACGAGCTTACTTCCTTGAAATTCTGCTCGGCCGTGGCGTTGTCCGACAACTCAGACGCGGTCACTCCCAGAAAGTAGTGCGCCATGTCAGACGTGCGCGTGTGCGGATAATTGTTGACGATCTCCTGAAACTGTTTCTTCGCCGCCTCGGTTCGCTCCTTGGCGGAGGTGAAGCTCGGAATGTCCGGCTGAGCGGGCGTGCCCGCCGGGCGTAGAGGCGCCTCCATGGTGCGCACCGCCTGCGACAGCTTGAAGCTGGCCTTCTCGTCCTGCGAGCTGAGGTAATACCATCCGCCGATTCCGAGAGCCAGCACCACGACAACCACCACGCTGGAAATGATTACGGTTGACCGGTGTTCCACGGTCCAGTGCGCCGTCTTTTCGGCGGCTCCAATGGTGACACGGCTGAAAGCGTCCTGCTTGAGTTGACGGCGGGTCTCTGCGCGCACAGACTTCCCTTCTAATGATGACAGTGGCTGGCTGAACTAGTTGGCAAACAAGCAGTTTAACAGGGGCAAATGGGCAGGTCAAAACAAGGCAGGTACGTTGCGGGGTGATCCTAATCACCGCGCTCTCCGCCTCGCCTTGATAGAAGTTCTCCCAGCTACTCCACTGGTCCGTCGGTAGCCTCAAAGACTCGGTAGCTGTCGGTAAACCGCACTGCCACCCACCAGGCGAAAATCCAAGGAGAAACTGCCATGAAGAACCACGCGATCCTACTGGCCGCAGTGTTGCTGGGATTGTTGTCGGCGCTGAGTTATGCGCAGGCTGCCATACCCTACGTCAGTCAGCCGCTCGTACCAGCCGCGACCGCGCCGGGCGGGCCGCAATTCACGCTCACGGTCAATGGCACGGGGTTTGCGGCGAACTCGGTGGTCAATTGGAATGGTAGCCCGTTGGCGACTCAATTTGTGACCGGCTCACAGTTGACCGCGACCGTTCCTGCCGCAGACATCGCCACGGCGAGCACGGCCTCGGTGACGGTGGTGAGTCCCGCGCCAGGCGGCGGCACGTCGAACGTCGCGTTCTTCCCAATCACGCCCAACTCGGGAATCCACGTGGGATTTGAGTCGGCAATCGCACTTCCATACCAATTCTATTATCCCGATTCAATCGCGGTCGGCGACTTCAACGGCGACGGCAAGCTGGACTTGGCCATCTGCAACCAGGAAGGCGGGGATCTGGCAAACACGCTTTTCGTCCTCTTGGGGGACGGCGCCGGCAACTTTACCCTGGCCTCGTCTTTTGCAACGGGAAGAGATCCGGTCTCAGTCGTCGTGGGCGACTTCAACGGCGACGGCAGGCTGGACTTGGCGGTTTCTAACCTGGTTAGCGGAACGATTTCAATCATGCTGGGAGACGGTACCGGCAGTTTCACCCTGTTCTCCTCCGTCTTTACAAACAATGGCTCCGAAGTGGCGGTCGGCGATTTCAACGGAGACGGCAAACTGGACCTGGCAGTCACTAGCTTTAACGGTGACTTCGTTTCCATCCTGCTGGGAGACGGCACCGGAAACTTCAATCTCGCCTCGACCGTGTTCACGGGCGATAATCCATCGTCCATAGGAGTCGGAGACTTCAATGGCGACGGCATCCTCGATCTGGTAGTCACCAACTACGAGAGCTATACCGTTTCCATCCTGCTGGGAGACGGAAAAGGCAACTTCGCGCCAGCCCCGGGTGCGGCAACTGGCGACAGCCCGTCATCCGCAGTAGTGGGGGATTTTAATGGCGACGGCAAGCTTGACCTCGCGATCACCAACTTTTGGGGAAAGACTCTCACCATTTTGTTGGGGGACGGAACCGGCAACTTCACTGCGGGCTCTTCTCCGACCGTCGGTCTGCACGGAGGACTAGTGGTGACTGGCGATTTCAATGGGGACGGCAATCTCGACTTGGCGGTTGTCGGCGGGTATGGGGAGATTGTGATTCTGCTGGGCGACGGTGCCGGCAACTTCGTACCGACGTCGTCGCCAGCCTTTAACCGGGCTTGGACTCTAGCGGTGGGCGACTTCAACGGCGACGGCAAACTCGACTTGGCCGTCTCCAATTACGCACTCGGTGGCGTTTTCATCCTGCTGCAGGGGAAACCCGCGCCCGTAGCGGTCCTCTCCACCGCCAGCCTCAACTTCGGCGAACAGTTGAAACGAACCGAGAGCAAGCCCCAAAACGTAACCCTAACCAACACTGGATCAGCAACGCTCGACATCTCCGGAATCGTCGCCAGCACCAATTTCCAGCAGAACAACAACTGCGGCTCCAGCCTGCCTGCAGGCAAGCATTGCACCATCGCTGTCGCTTTCCTGCCAGGCGGCGTCGGGAAGAAGACGGGCACGATCACGATCAGCGACAACGCTTGGGACAAAGCCCAAGCCGTAGCCCTTACTGGTGTGAGTACCGCTCTGACCTTGTCGACATCCAGTGTGAATTTCGGCAACCAGACAGTCGGCACCACGAGCTCTGCACAGACAGTCACCCTCACCAGCTACGCCGCGAACCGCGTCGTCCCTATCTACAACGTCATGATCAGGGGAAACAATACCCGTTCCTTCACCCAGACCAACACGTGCGGAACGGGCGTGCCAGAGGATGGGAGTTGCACGTTCACCATCACGTTTACACCCCAATTCAAAGGGACCAAAACGGCAACTCTATATATCTGGAACGGAGGTGGCGACACTCCGTTAGAAGTGACGCTTGCTGGCGACGGAACATAAACGCGATCCCGTTCAGACTCGGCTTGGGACAGGATTTGCTGCGGGGCCGTGCTCAGCGATCCACAGCCCCAACGCCGATTCCTGTGACATCTGACCTTGCCATCCACAGGCAAGAGAGCAGAAGATGGTCAAGGCGGACGCGGTACAAGCAGCCACCGCGAAAAACGTCGCAACTCCTTTGTTGTCAAGATTTTGACCTCTAACCCCTAGGGGCTCAAGATTTTGCAGACCATTTTTGCAAACGCCGCGCCAGTCGCGGCTTTCAGAGGGGTGGGGGGAGGGGGGATACCCCTCAACATTCAAATCTCACCCGCTTTTCCCGAAATGGAACAGCATCGAAACGCTGCTCGAACCGCATCCGCAGAATTTATTTCGCATAGATTTCCACATTCAAAAGCAATCTCTCCGGAGCACGTTTCAACGACGCCAGCTTGCCCCAAATTGTCTTCCATCTTTGAACATCGCCGCGACATTCTGCTACTCTGCTTTCCGCTCCTGAGAGGAACATTCCGAAAATGTCATCGCACAAATCGATTTGCACTCTCGCAGTTCTGCTATGCCTCACGCTGACCTCGTTCGCCGCCGACAAGAAATCCAAAGAGACCAAGGCCGACGAGACGAGCAAGCCTTCGTATGAACTGCCTCAGCCCGCGACTGAGAATCTCGACCTCACCATGTACCAGCGCATTCGCGACGAAGGCCTCTCGCATTCTCACGTCATGGACTACGCTTCCGGATTGATGGATGGAATCGGTCCGCGCCTGACTGGCTCTCCGAATCTGAAGAAGGCCAATGACTGGACACGCGACCAGCTCACCGCCATGGGATGCAGCAACGCCCATCTCGAAGATTGGGGCGAATTCGGCATGGGATGGCGACAACTCAACGCGTGGGTTCGCATGTCCGCTCCCGACACTGCGGTCTTCATCGCGCAGGCATTGCCGTGGTCACCGCCGAGTCACGGTCCCGTAAGCGGTGGCGCGATTTGGGTGAACGCGAAAGATGAGAAGGAACTGGAGCAGTACAAGGGCAAGCTCGAAGGCAAGATCATCTTCTTCGGCGACATGCGCGACGTGAAGCCGGTCGACAAGCCACTCTGGGAGCGCCGCGACGACGCAAACCTGAAGACAACCGTTGAATATCCAGTTCACATCGGCGAGCCGGAACAGGGATTTCAGGACTTCATTCGCCGCCTGCAATTTCGCGAGCAGGCAGGAAAGTTCTTCGCCGCTGAGCATGCATTAGCGGTCGTGATCCCGAGCCGCGATGGCCGCAACAGCGGTGGATCAGGCGGCACAATATTCGACGATGGAGGAAGTGGTCTCGGTTGGTTCACCTATCAACGCGAGCACGCCGAGCAACTTCCGGTCGTCGTCATGGCGATTGAGAGTTACGGCCGCGTGTATCGCCTGCTCAAGGCGAGCGTTCCGGTCAACATTGAACTCGACGTGGAAACGCAATTCACCGGCGATCACGAGCACGGCTTCGACACGATAGCGGAAATTCCTGGCACCGATCCAAAGCTGAAGGACGAACTCGTGATGGTTGGAGGTCATCTCGATTCGTGGGCCTCCGCAACAGGCGCAACCGACAACGGCGCGGGAACCATTGTTGCGATGGAAGTGATGCGCATCCTGAACGCGCTGCACGTGCAGCCTCGCCGCACGATTCGAATTGGTCTGTGGACCGGCGAAGAGCAAGGCGAGTTCGGCTCATACGGCTACGTGAAGCAGCACTTCGGATTCGTCCCGCTCTCAACGGCTCCCGACCAACTGGCGCTCCCGGACTTCCTGCGCAAGCCTGCAGGTCCAGTGCAGTTGAAGCCGGATCAGCAGAAGATTTCCGGATACTTCAACCTCGACAACGGCACGGGAAAGATTCGCGGTGTCTACCTGCAACAGAATGCGGCAGTCGGTCCTATCTTCCAGCAATGGATGGAGCCGCTGAAAGATCTTGGCGTTGGCACAATCACCATGCGTGATACCGGAGGAACTGATCACGAGGCGTTCGACTCCGTCGGTATACCGGGATTCCAGTTCATTCAGGACATGCTCGATTACGGATCGCGCACGCACCACTCGAATCAGGATACCTACGAGCGTTTGCAGCCCGACGATCTGGCCCAGGCAGCGGTCGTGGAAGCGATCTTCGTCTACAACACCGCCATGCGCGACCAGATGTTGCCGCGCAAGCCGCTCCCACATCCCGAACTAGAAGAGCAACAGAAATCGCCGCTGAAGGACGTGATGCCAGGCGCGGTGAAGTAGCAAGCGATCCTCTTTATAGACACATTGATTGCAAGGTCTCTTGCGGGTGCTGAGCGCCTTCCCTGCAGCAATATACTTGCTGGCTGCAGGATTCTTGCGTCCGCAAACATTATTGCGATAGCCTCGTCTAACATCACATCCTCCGCTTCCGGAGTTCTTCCATGGCTGCGATTCAACTGGTAATCAACAACAGTCCGCATGATGTTGACACTGCTCCCGACACTCCGCTTCTCTGGGTTCTGCGAGATCACCTGAACCTGACCGGCACGAAATATGGTTGCGGGATGGGACTGTGCGGTTCGTGCACAGTTCACCTCGATGGCGAGGCGGTGCGTTCGTGCCAAACCACGGTCTCGTCGGTGGGAACGAAGAAGATCACCACGATCGAAGGTTTGTCGGCAGACAGCACGCACGCCGTGCAGCAGGCCTGGATCGCCGAACAGGTGCCGCAGTGCGGCTATTGCCAAAGCGGCCAGATCATGTCGGCAGCAGCGCTGCTGGCCAAGACTCCGCGTCCGACCGACGATCAGATCGACGACGCGATGGTCGGGAACCTCTGCCGCTGCGGCATGTATCAGAGAATCCGGCACGCCATTCATCGCGCGGCCGCGAACACGAAGGGAGCATAGCCATGGCGCTCAGTCGTCGAGAGTTCGTGGTTCGAGGAACGGTCGCCGGCGCGGGACTCGTGATTGGCGTGCGGCTCTCCGCTCCGTTCGTCGCGGCGCAGGAAAACGAGCGCGCCGCCAAGAAGCCTCCGGTGAATCCGTTCATCGCCTACGTCAATGTGAAGCCCAGCGGAGAGATTTCGCTGATCGTGGCGAAATCGGAGATGGGGCAAGGAATTCGCACGGGCCTGGCGATGGTGCTGGCCGAAGAGGCTGAGGTCGATTGGAATTCCGTCAGCGTAGTTCAGGCCGATACGCGGCCCGACCTTTATGCGCATCTGGGCACAGGCGGGAGCGGCAGCACGATGGAGAACTTTATGCCGCTACGCCGCGCTGGCGCCACGGTGCGCACGCTGATGATTACCGCTGCAGCGACCAAGTGGAAAGTGCCGGCTGCCGAGTGCACGGCGAAGAAGGGAAGTGTGGTTCACACGAAATCTTCGCGCAAGGCGAGCTACGGGGAACTCGTCGAGGCTGCGTCGAAGTTGCCGGTGCCCGATCCGGAAAAGGTGAAGCTCAAAGATGTATCGAAATTTGAATTGATCGGCCATGCGACGCCGCGTGTCGATATTCCATCGAAGGTGAACGGCAGCGCGCAGTTCGGCATCGACGTACGTGTGCCGGAGATGTTGTTCGCAGTGGTGGCGCGGTGTCCAACGTTTGGCGGCAAGGTCGCACACTTCGATGCAACCAGCGCCAAGGCGGTTGCGGGAGTGCGTGATGTTTTCGAAATTCCACCGCTTGGCCGCGACATGTTTACCGCAGGCGGAGTCGTTGTGGTAGCGGACTCCACCTGGTCCGCGATGAAAGGACGCGAGGCGCTACAAATCTCGTGGGACAACGGACCTGCGGCAGCGGAATCAACCGGCTCACTGCGCGACGCGTTGCGCGGTGCGGCGAACAAGCCGGGCAAGCGCGTGCGCAACGATGGCAACGTCGATGTCGCGTTGCCTGCCGGAGCGAAGCGGGTCGAGGCCACCTATGAGGTTCCGTTCCTTGCGCACGCCACGATGGAGCCGATGAATATCACGGTTCATGCGCGCGGGAGCGAAGCGGAAGTGTGGGCGCCGACGCAGTCTCCCGACTGGGTGCAGCGCACGGTTGCGAAAATCCTGAATGTGCCTCCGACCAAAGTCGCGGTGCACACAACGCTGATGGGTGGCGGCTTCGGCCGACGCTACATGGCGGACTATCCCGCGGAGGCCGCGCAGATCGCGAAGGTTGTCGGCAAGCCGGTGCAGTTGGTCTGGAGTCGCGAAGACGATATGACGCATGACTTTTATCGTCCTGCGGCGTGCCATCAGATGCGGGGAGCTGTCGACAACACGGGACGTCCGCTGGTCTGGTCTCACACGATTGCATCGACATCAATCCAGGCATACTGGCATCCAGATGACGGAAAGCCCGAGGAGTCGGAGGTCGGCGGCGCTGAGCAGGTAGCTTACGCGATTCCGAACATGCGGCTCGAATACAACGCAGTTGCTAGTGCCGTTCCGCCGTTGTGGTGGCGTTCGGTCGAGCATTCGTTTAACGGATTTGCGGTGGAGAGCTTCATTGACGAACTCGCCGCCGCGGCCGGAAAAGATCCGGTGCAGTTTCGAAAGAGCCTGCTCGTGAAGTCCGCGAACTGGAAGCCGAAGGGTGACGACGATGTCGATCCGGCGCGGTTGCGAGCGGTGCTGGAGTTGGCCGCTGCGGAATCGGATTGGGGCAAGCCGCTGCCGAAAGGGCGCGGGCGTGGCATTGCTTCTTACGCGTCGTTCGGAAGTTATTTCGCGGAAGTAGCGGAAGTGACCGTCAACGGAAGCAATTTCAAGATCGATCGTATCGTGGTGGCCGTGGATTGCGGGCAGATCGTCAATCCGGAGTCGGTGCGCTCGCAGGCCGAGGGCGCGATTATCTACGGTCTGAGCGCTGCGCTGAAAAATGAGATCACGATCAAGAACGGCGCGGTCGAGCAGACGAACTTCGACGCATACGATCCCTTGCGAATCAACGAGGCTCCGCCGATTGAAGTCTATCTGACCAAGAGCGACGAGGATCCCGGAGGAATGGGAGAACCGGCGTTGCCGCCCGCCGCGCCCGCCGTGGCGAATGCGATCTTCGCCGCGTGCGGACAGCGATTGCGGAAGCTGCCGTTTCAGCTACAGAAGACTTAAGAGCTTTCACGCAAAGTTCGCGAAGGCGTCGCGAAGTCCGCTAAGAAAATCCGTAAGAAAAGAGATGCCGAAGCGAGGAAGCCTAACTGCGCCCAGCGGACAGCCGAAGGCGGCTGTCCCCATATGTTCATCATCTGAAAATATAAACGCCGCCGGAGGATCGGCGGCGTCTGCTCACAACGAGACGGTTCTTACCGCGGAGCTTCCTCCTCCAGCAATCCCTGCTCGAGTTTTTCCTGGCACTCGATGCAGTGACGCGTCCACGGCACGGCTTCGAGGCGCTTGGCGTTGATTTCTTTGCCGCAGTGAATGCATTCGCCGAAGCTGCCTTCGCGGATGCGCGCGAGAGCTTTGTCGACCATCTGCAGAGTCTGCCGGTCGTTATTACTCTGGCTGAACAAAAATTCCTTGGTGTAGGAACTGGCGGCGCGATCGGCGATGTCCGCCGCGGCCGTATCTTCGTCAGCCGAACGTCCGTCGGCCTGTGTGCGGTTCACAGCGCGGCGCAGATCCTGCTGCCGCGTCTCCAAGCGTTTCTTGAATGCTTCCAATTTCTTCTTATCCATAGGGCACTTCAACCCGGTCACTTTCTAAAATTGTCTTATCAAAGTCTTAGGACGCCTCACTCCGGAGGCGTCCGTGGGCATTAGGCCAAACGAAGATGATAAGCGCCGGAATTAAGATGCGTCAACCGGCTCTAAGGCTGCAAAGAGGTTCATTGGGCGCGACATGGCAGGGGGACGCATGGTTCTTCGATGTGAGTGAGCCTCACCTCTATCTCGGCAGCGGATCTTTCATGCTGGCCAGCGCGTAACCCATCACCGCCATTGCCGCGGCATTCTCCCGCAACTCCGCGGGGACGATCTTGTCGAGCGTATCCGCAGCAGTGTGGTGATAGTGGAAATAAGTGCGGCCATCCTGCAGGATTCCGAGCGCTGGAACTCCGGCGTCAGACATCGCAGCGATGTCGGCGCCCGGTGGATATGTGCTCTCGCGCAGAACATTTGCGCCGATGCTTTGCAGAACATTCAGGGCGGGCCGCAAGATTTCAGTGGCGTGTGGAGTCAACTTGGCATCAAACCCAAGCGGATGCGCAGCGCCCGAGTCGCTTTCAATTGCGGCCACGTGGCGCAAGAATTCCGACGAATGATCTTTCGTGTAAGCCGCGCTGCCCGCGCCGCCATTCTCTTCGTCCATCCAGGCAATCACGCGCAAAGTGCGCTTGGGACGCAGATGGAGTCGCTGTGCTATCTCGGCCGCCTCCATGGCAACCGCGACTCCGGCGGCGTCATCGATCGCGCCAGTTCCGAGATCCCAGGAATCGAGGTGACCGGAGACGACGACAATCTGCTCGGGATGTTCGCTGCCTTTCAGATCGGCGATGACGTTGTAGCTGGTCACATCGGGCAGTTTCTGTGGAGTGAGTGTCAGGTGCATGCGAACCGTGCCTTGCGCGGCGAGATGCACGATTAGGTCGGCGTCTTCGGCGGTCACAGCGCCAGCGGGTATCCCCGCGGGAAAACTCCATCCGGTGTGCGGCAGGCGGAAGTCGGCGCTGCCCACCGAGCGCACGAGTGCGGCGACTGCTCCCAGGTCAGCAGCCGCCTTGGGGCCAGCTCCCCGATAGCGCACGGCTTCTCCATAGGCATTGAAAGCCATGCCCGCCGCGGCTTTCTGCTTGTCGAAGATTTCGTTGAAAAGAATTATTTTCCCGGCGACCTTGTCGTGGCCGAGCGCGTTGAGTTCGTCGAAATTGCTGACAACAACAATGTCGGCGGTCAGGCCGTCTGTTGGCGTCGCCGTGCTGCCGCCGAGCGCGGTGAGAACGATGCGCTGAGTGACGCCGGAAGGCTGTCCGGCAAACTCGGTCAGTTCCGCGGTCTCAGTGCCGCGCACCCAGTGCGGGACTTTCACTTCTTCGAGGTGGACATCGAGGCCTAGCTTGCGCAACTCGCCGGCAACGTAGTCGACGGCGGCCTGCGCCTGCAGCGATCCGCTGGGCCTGCTGCCGATGTTCTCGGTCAGGTGCTCGACCTGCTTGTAGGCATAGTCGTCGGAGAGCGCGGCGGTTTTGATTTCCGCGAGTTCCTTGAGCAGTTGTGGAGGAAAGTTCTGCTGCTGCTCCTGCGTTGTCTGCGGCGCGGCAAACAGGGCGGGCGCAGGCGAGGGTTGCTGGTTCTGCGCATGAGCGGGCGCGAGCGTGAGCGCCGAAACAATCATCACCAGGAAACTGGCTTCACAGCGTGTCTTGGCCATAGAGAAGACGATTAGTGTATCTGACGGGAGGGGATTGGAGAACTGCGGGGCCGGGATAACTAATGGTGTGTAGCAACCCAACAGGATTTTGGGTCGCGTACGCACTTGTCGTCTGCCTCGAGGAGGTTTCCACCGAGGTCGCCCCGGAACAGTTTCTTCGCCTCAAGTTGGCTATACACATGCACGATTGACAGGCCTGGCACAGACATCTCGCGCAACTCGAAAACTCCCATGCTGTCGCATACGCTCACATTTGGAACCTGCACGGCAGCGAGGAGGTGAGAGGGATCGAGCCACTTCACAGCCGCCGTCAACGCCCACTGCCGGATATGCGTTCCTTTTTCACAGCGAATGCCTCTTCCAAAGCCGGTTGTCAGTGTGCGTTTCACGTCGAGGTCTCGCACTCCCGAGTCCGACACTTCGTAAATCCGCAAGTACGGTGAGAATCCTGAACAGCAATATGTGAATGTCACGGCGAGCCACCGCGAATCTGGCGACCAGAGGATTTCGGCTCCTCTGCCTTTCGTTCTCAGCGTGGTCGTGTGTCCCGCCGCGGTGACTCGGATGCGTTGAATGTCGCCCTCTTCGGGATCGTCCAGCAACTGGGCAGTCACGAACTTTAGGCCGTCGGGCGCTACTATTTTTTGCGTATATCTTTGGTGCTCTGGGATTACTATCGAATGAACAGAACTCAAGAGCAGGTCGGTCGCTGGCCCTTTGTGCTGCGCAGATACTGTCACGAGCGGGACCAGAAGCAAAACCGGGAGGAATGATTTGTATCGCATCTCGGTCACTCCACGGGAATCATAACCAAGTTCTATGACAAGTGGAGAGAACGACGTTAATGTTGAGGGTTGATCGACAGCCGCCTACCCCGCGCCTTTGCCCTTGGCCATCGGTTTTCCGTCCATCAGCTTGCCTACGACTCGGGCAACTTCTTCCAACTGTCGCAAGTCTTCGGGAGTGAAGTCCGGGCCGGCTGCGGCGGGGCGCGGGGCTTTGCGGGAGATTTGAATCACCCCCACCACTTTCCCGCTCGGAGCCAGAACTGGCGCCGTCATGAGCTTCTGGATGATCTGATCGTCGAGTCCGGTATCGCCAAGTTTGACGAGTTCAAAGATGCTGGAGTGCTTTACTTGCGTGAATGTGTTGAAAAGTTCGGCTTGCCGCGAGCGCGCGGTGCGAGCGGCGACGGCCGAACTGGAAAGCGGGATCGCTCCGGCCGTTTTCAGCTCGGCGGGATGCAGGAAATTCAGCAGGCTTCCGCCTAGTTCCAGCAGGGCGACTTCTGTTTCTTTCACGTGGAAAATCCTGGCCACGCAGTCGCAGATCGATTCTGGCGTACTGCTTTCCGAGTCTAGGGCCGCAAGTTCTTCGATCTCCAACATTCTTCCTCAAGCATGATCGCAAAGACGGCGCGGGGCAAGATCACCAACGTGCCCCCGGTTGCCACCTAAGTGCCTAGCATCTAAACTGCCGTAATTCGCCGAGGTCGATATGAGCCAACTTCTTCGTCTTCGTCGCGCGCTTCGTCAGCTTCGGCAGACTCCCGGGTTTGCCGCGACCGCCGTTCTGACGCTTGCTTTGGGCATTGGCTCGTCGACAGCGATCTTCGCGGTGCTTGATGCCGTGCTGCTGGAACCGCTCCCGTTCGCGCAACCGGACCGCCTTGTCGCCGTGGCGGCGCAGCCGGACGGCGTGGTCTCCGTCCCGACGATGCAGGACTATGAATCGCGGTCGACCACGTTCGCGAGTCTCGCGGCGTACCGGCCGTGGTCGCCGGCGCAGAAGACGATTGGCGCTCCGGCCGCGCATCGGATCCTGATCGTGTCGCAGGAGTTCTTTTCGACGCTGGGTGCTCGCTTCGCGCTTGGAGCGAGCTGGCCGATCACCGGGAACGAGGAAGATTGCCCGCCGCAGGCCGTGGTCAGCGGCGGCTATTGGAAGCGGCTAGGGGGAGGAAATGCGCTCGGCAGAATGTTGAATCTCGACGGACGAGACTTTGCGATCTCAGGCGTGCTGCCGATCGAGGAGGCGATTGAGGGATCTTACAATCTCAACCAGCCGGAAGTTTTTCTGCCGATTGGCTGCGACCGGCAGGAGAGGCCGAAATCACGGGGCGACAAGAGCTTCGAAGTTATCGGCAGACTTCGACAGGGTGTGACGATTCGTCAGGCGAATGCCGACCTGGCGCGTGTGGATGCCACGCTCCAGAAAGACTATCCAACCGACTACGGCGCCGAGAAGGCAACATTCCGGCAGCCGCCGCTAGTCTTTCCCTACATTGAATTGCTGGTCGGCACGGAGACGAAGCCTGCGCTTCTGATGACTCTGGCCGCGTGTGGATTGCTGCTGGCGATTGCCTGCGCCAATCTCGCAAGTCTGCTGCTGGCGCGCAATACTCGGCGGCGGAGTGAATTTGCGACACGCGCTACGTTGGGTGCGTCGCTGGGGCAACTCCTGCGGCAACTGATGGTCGAAAGCGCGGTGCTCGTCAGCCTGGGAGCGGCAGGTGGCATTGCTTTGGCGTTCGTCGTAGTCGAGATGCTAAAGAGTTCAAACGCGGTGCACCTGCCTCGGCTCGCGCATGCGTCGATGAGCGCGGCGGTCGTCGCGTTCGTGATTATGGTTTCCGCCGCGGTGACTTTTTTTCTCACGCTTTTGCCGGCGTGGCGAACGCTGCGGCCGAGCCTTCTGCAGGATCTTCAGGGTGTGGGGCGGAGTTCCGCGGGACGCAGCTTGCGGGTCGCCGGACGGCTGCTGGTCGTCGCACAACTGACTTTGACGGTCGTGCTGCTCGCGTGCGCGGGATGGATGATCGGTAGCGTGTATTTGCTGTTGCACCAGCCGCTCGGGTTCGCGCCAGATCATCTGCTGATGTTGCAGGCAGAGGTCGGCGGGGATCACATGACGAAGACCGAGGCGCACCAGGCGGAACTGAAGCTGGGCGAAGTTGCGGCGAGCCTCCGACAACTTCCGGGCGTGCTCGCAGTCGCGTTCACCGATCATCAGCCGCTCGGACATTCCGTCAACCGCTACGACTTCTGCTCCGATGTGCATCCGGAACAATGCAGGCAGCAGGTCAATATCAATCCGAATTCCTACGCGATCAGCCCGGGATATTTCTCAACGATTGGGCAATCGCTCTTGGAAGGGCGCGACTTCAATGCGGCTGACGACGGCCGGAATCATGTTGTGATCGTCAACCAGGCGCTGGCGGAGCGCGAGTGGCCGGGGCAGAGCGCCTTGGGGCATCGCGTGCACACGGGAGAGATACATGTTCCCGAGGGCGAGAGCTGGGCGACGGTGGTTGGTGTCGTGGGCAACGTGCACAACTATGATCTGGTTTCGAGTCCGGGTCCCGATCTGTATATTCCACGAGCCGAGGATTCGAGCGGCTATGCCCGCTTCATGTTGAATGTGAGCGGCGATCCGCTGCTACTGAAGAATGCGGCGAGCGCCAAACTCAAAGCCGAGTTTCCGGAAGCGGATACCTTCGGCTACGAAACCATGTCGGAGGAAATGTCGAGCGAAGTCTCTCAGCGCGTTTTTCTGATGCAGTTGGCGATTGCGTTCGGCGCGGTCGCGCTGTTTCTGTCGATCCTGGGAACCTACGGCCTGCTGGCGTATGAGGTCTCCTTACGGGAAAAGGAAATCGGCATCCGGCTCGCATTGGGTTCGCAGCGGGATGGAATCGTTAAACTCCTGCTCTACGAGGAAGGCCGGTGGCTGGTTGCGGGGACGGTCCTGGGTCTGGCTTGCGCCGTTGTGACCGGATATGTCTTCCAGTCGCGATTCTACGGAGAGCATTCGACGGCGGTGCCGGTTCTGGCGGCGTCGGCCTTAGTGCTCCTGGGGTCGGCGTTGATTGCGATCGCACTGCCGGCGCGGAGGGCTGCTTTTCAGGATCCTGCGGAAACGCTGAGGCGGGAGTGAGAAACCTCACCTCGGAACTTACCGGTTGAGAAAACACCTTGAAACGCAAAGAACGCTAAGGGTGCGCAAAGTGCGCTAAGAAGACCGACGGAGATCGAGCGATAAACTACCCTTCCAAGGAAATTATTCCCTACAGAAAAATGGCCCCATCGCTGGGGCCACATTCAAGAGGCTACGAGTTGGTAGGTGATGTCAGGAAAGGCGATGCAAATTGACGTTCCGCCAGGAACGGATCTGCGGGAAGTGACACGGAGAATCGAGAGTGAAGGTCATGGTGCTGAGTTTGCGGCCTCTTAGTACCCGGTGTTGATGCACTTCCCGCACCAAAGCCAGAGATTCGCGTGATTCAGATCACGCCTCCCCATAAGTAGGTGACCAGAAAGTAGTTACGCAGAGAAAAGAGTCATTCGCGGTATGACCTTGAGTCGTGTGAGAAAAACGGGAAGTGCAGAACAATGCACATTCGATGCACGGACATTCAACGGATCGCAAACGCGGGAAGCCTGAAACACCAAGCCCCTGGCGGCTTTTGGCCGGTCAGGGGCTTGGAAAGTGTGGAATTTTTCAGCAGCAGTTTAGCTGTTGCCGGTCACGGTGCGCAGCTTGCCCGGAAGGAAATGGTAGGGCGGCCACGGTCCGCTGATCGCGACTTCGCAATTCTTCAACTGCTTGGCGGCGGTGGTATAGCGGTTCTGGTATTTTTCGATGCTCTTGGAATCGATCAGGTGGGCGATGTCGATGAGCATGCCCTCGGGAGCGACCTTCTTGCAGCTGACTTCTTCCTCCAACGGGTTGAACAGCTTATGCACCTGGACCGAAAGGGCTCGGGCCTTGGTCTGACGCTCTCGCTCACGAGAGGCCTTCACCCGCAGCTTTGACAGATAATCGCCGCCGACCGTATCTGGCAACTCTACGTCGATCATAGCTTCGCGCAGTGACCCGTCGCGGACAATCAGCTTGATGTGCATTTCCGACTTGCCGCGCAGTTTGGCGACGCTGAGCCCAAAAGCCCGCCGGTTGACCCGGACGGCTTGGCGCAGCGCGTCGTCGCTGTCGAAAATCGTTCCGAACTTGAAGGGAAGGACGGTGGAATTACGGAAGCAGCCGCTGACAACGCGGGCATGCTCGATGGCAGACTTCTGGTCTAACGTACTGGTTGCGTGGTCGTATTCGCTGACGACAACCGCGAATTCACCACTGGGATAGCTCAGAACCGCAGCGCCGTTCACTCCTTGAACGCCCTCTAACAGGAAAGGGCGGCGAGTGCGGGTTCCATTGGGAAGGGTTTGGTGCTCAGTCAGACAGTACGCGTACCACGCCATGTTGAACTCTCCGAACCGGGATGGAAGCGGACCGAGCCGCCTCTCACGTCGAGTCTTTCAGCCAAAGCTTGTACTGCGATTGTGGAAAAGTTGGATACCGGGCGGTACAGGGTCGAAACGAACCGGAAACGCTTACAGTCGCATTCCCTATTTGCATATTACTTTGGGCACCCCTAAAAATGCAACTTTTTCTTTGCGAAAGGCATCGTTAGGCTTCATTTTCCACCGGATGCACGGTTGGCGCGTTCCTGAAGGGCTAGGAGTACCACGCGCAGCATTTCGTCCCACGGGGCGGGCTTGCCGGTCCAGATTTCAAACTGCCGCGCCGCTTGATGGACGAACATCTCGATCCCGGGAATGATCTGGGCGCCCCGCTCCTTGGCCAGCTTCAGAAGCCGCGTTTCGGCTGGATCGTACACCATATCAAAGACATAGCGAGCATTGATCTCTTTCTCCTGGAGCGGCGTGTCACGGGTATTTCCCATGCCGACCGGAGTGGCGTTGATGATCACGTCGAACGCCAGTTTCTTCAGATCAGCGCGCTTAATGACACGCGCCCGGGCCTGGTGGGAGAGCTTCTTGGCCGGGGCGAGGCTGCGATTGAGAATATAAACTTCGGAGCCTCGTTCCTTCAGCCCGAAGACGGCGGCACGGGCTGCCCCGCCTGCTCCGAGCACTAGAATTCGCGCGCCCTCCAGAGTGTTAAGGCGCCGTTCCAGCGGTCGGACGATCCCTGCAGCGTCGGTATTGAAACCGTAAAGCTTGCCATCCTGGGCGCGCACGACGGTGTTGCACGCTCCAATTTTCGTGGTGTGGGAGTCCGTGTTGTCGAGGTGCGGCAGGATCGCTTCCTTGTAGGGCATGGTCACGCTGATTCCATGAATGGGAATTTCGCGTACGCAGGTCAAAAGATCCTTCAGCGTCTTGGCGTGAAGCGCCAGATACACGGCATTGACGTTCTCGCGCCGGAAAGCGGCATTCATGATGGCCGGAGAGAGCGAGTGCGCGATAGGATCGCCAACCACTCCGTAGACGCGCGTGGCGGCATCGACCTGTTCAATGCGATACACATTGCGCAATTCCTGCGCGGTGACTTGGCCGGGAGCGGTCTCCTCGCCGGCGCTGGCCGAGGCAAACGTAAACACGCTGCCGGCGCGCACTCCGAGCACGCGGCTGATGATGCCCTGTTCCCCCATGCACATGCTGACCATGGAATGGCGGTCGCCCTCGCGCGCCAGGAACTTGATCATGGCCACGTTGTCGGAGAGCGTGGTGGCGGTGCTGACGACCTTGTAGAAGTCGGCGGGATACGCCAGCATCTTCTCCAAAGTTTCGTCGAGCTTCTTGGTAGCGCGGAAGTCGTGGAAGGAGAGAATCAGCGCTCCGCGGCCGCGCAACTTCTGTAATTGCTCAGGCTTGCACTTGCTGGCGGTCTGGATTTCGATATCCACCAACTGGCAACCCGCCGCCGCGGCCTTGGCGAGTATGTCGAGTTGCGATGCGATGGAACCGCGAAACTTGCCTCCGGCGGCGGCCCGGCGGCAGGTCGCAATCACGACCGTGCCGGGGTGGGATTCCATGAAGCGCTTAATCCTGGGCATGGCCAGGCCGGGCTTGGAGAGATAGTCCAACCTGAACTCCAGAAACGAGTTATCCCGGACAAGAGCCTCCGCCTTCTCCGCCATCTCATTGGGATCGGAGCCGATGACTGCCACGCAGACCCTCGGCAACCGCAGTGGAAGCAGGCGCGGCATGTAGCCGGAAGCGGAGTTCATCGGTCTGGAATTCAGGGTTCTAAGTTCGGGCACTCGGGTCAGGGCTCGCGGTCTACGCTAGTTCGCACGTCGTCGGTCAAACAGAGTCGGGCGTACGTCGTTGGTCCGACATCGATGAACGGCGAATTATTACAGGGGCTTAATTGCATATGCAACAGCGGATTAACAGTTTTATTGAAAAAACTTTTTCCGCGGGTGCCCAACACCCTCGTAACCTTGACCCACCCTTACCCCCTTGTTACCTTCCGGCTGAAGCCTTTCTTTTCTGGCATTTGACAGGTGGGGCGCGCTTGGCGGGTCCTTCCCGGAGGTAACATGAAGAAAACAGGATTGTTAGTGTTGTTGCTCGCGACCGCCGCTTGGGCGCAGTCAGGCGCCGATGGCAGCGCCGCAGAGGCTCCGCAGGGAACTTCGCCGACTTCGAATAGTTTCCCCACCCAGCGCGTGCAGACGCCCACGTATGCCGACTTGTATTGTGCTGGATTTATCAGCAAACAGATTCTGCCTGACGCGAACTTCGTCGCCGGCGGCCTCCAGACGCCGACCACGACAAAATTCACGCGTGGCGATCTTATCTATCTCGAGGGAACCGGATACACCGCCGGCGCTGAGTACGAAGTCGTGCGCGCCTTGCGCGATGTCAACGAGTACGAGATGTATCCCGGAGAACGGAAACTCCTGAAGGAGACCGGGCAGCCTTACGAGGAAGTGGGCCGCGTGAAAATCGTAGACACCCGCAACCGGACCGCGATCGGTGAGATCGAGTATGCGTGCGATGGCGTGAACCCCGGCGACACGACGATTCCATTCGCCGAGAAGCAGGCTGTGACCTTCCATACTCCGATTCGTTTCGATCGCTTCCTGCCTGCCGGCAGCAAGCTCACTGGCCGCATCGTGATGGGCAAAGATTTCGATTCACAACTCGGAACCGGCCATAAGGTTTACTTGAACGTAGGTGCGGCGCAGGGCGTGAAGATCGGTGACTTTTTCCGCGCAGTGCGCTCTTACACGGCGGACCTGAGCGATCCTGTGGACTCGCTCTCATTCAAAGCTGCGATCGCCGAAGACACGCAGAAGAAGACTCCTTCGGTCGATCCGGCCATGTTCACCAAGGGCAATGGACCTGTGATTCACGTTCGTGACCTGCCTCGGCGGGCCGTGGGCGAGATCGTGATCATCGGCGTGACCAATACCACCGCGACCGGCATGATCGTCTTCTCAATGGAAGATGTGCATGCGGGCGATGCCGTGGAACTGGATCAGGTGAACTAGGGGTCGAGGTAAGCTCGATCGAGTCATAAGCCGGAGACGGAGACGTCTCCGGTTTTGTTTTGTGTCCCAATTTCCTAAGCGACGAGCATCTATGACGAAGGCCCAATTTCTAAAATCCTTCGAGGCGAGTAAGCAGGTTTGCGAAGTTCTCACTGCAATCATCTCCGGAATCAGCTTCAAGAAGCTCACGTCTCGCCAGCTATTCGAACTGCTGTACATGGTGCGCAGTCTCGAGCACTTTCAATCGATCGTTCTCTTAGCGGAGCGAGAACAGTACAACTCCGCCTTGGCTCTTCGGCGGGTGCTTTACGAAACCTGTCTTCGAGGAATGTGGATTTCGAGATGCGCCAGCGAGAAAGAGATCGCTGCCGCTCGGGAAGATAACTTTCAGTTCCCCGAACAACTGCTGAGACGAAAGAAACTTGAAAAGGAACTCGATGGAGTCAGGGGAAGCAGATTCCAGGTGGAATCGAAATGGTACCCCCATGGATGTGGATTCGTGCACGGAGGGTTGCGCGAGACGGCCATGTATGCGGTACGAACCAACCCGAGTGTCTCGCAGCATCTCTTTCGCACGCTGGAACGAGAATTGCAACTCTCTACCGTTCGCTTGCTACAAGCGTTTCTGGAATTTCATTTGGGCTTGATGCAAGCAGCGTTAGAGGCGAAACCGCATGGCACATCCGGCATTGGCGATTTGATGTCGCGAACCGGAAAGCTCAAGTCCCTTGCAGAGCAATATCAGGGCGCTTTGAAGAGTCTAAAGGCCGATACTACGGATCGAACGCACGAAAGTCCGAGACGTTAGTCGGGCGACTTCTCTCCGAATACTTCCGCCGTGAATGCCTCGATCGTTGCGCCATTCTTCCACGCATCCAGCGGCAGGCCGGCTTTGCGGCAGGTTTGTTCGAGGAATGTTGTGCTGTTCCAGTTGTGCTCCACCGGCACTTGCGGCAGAAGTAGGCCTCGGTGTCCGGCGCTGCTGATTAGAAGTCCATGGCGGCCGATCTCAATGGCCTCGGCGGAAATTGGGTGCGGAGGAGAGAGAATGCTGAGTTCGATCTGTAGCTCCGGCGCTTCCTGCAACGTGACCGGATAGAAGCGCGTGTCTTCGAAGGCCGCAGCCCGTGCCGTTTCCGCAACGGCGCGATACACGGGGCTCACAGGGAGCACGTACCCCACGCATCCTCGCAACTCACTGTGCAAATAGAGGGACGTGAACACGCCCCGAGGCTCGGAGAGATGCGCGGTCGGAGGGTCGAGCGGGATCTCGCGATGTTCCAGGGCAGAAGCGATCGAATCGTGGGCCAGACGCAGCAGCAGCATTCGCTCGTCGTGCGAGAACTCACCAGACTCAACAGCCAGCGAACTAGGTTGAGGTAGCGACATCGCGATCGGCCGGAGGCGGCACGGGCACAGGCTTCCTGCGCCGGCTCAGGATGAAGGCGCGGCGGCGGCGCTTTACCACGCGCCGGTCGATCTTGGACCAGAAGGCAACAAAATAATCGACGGCCGACACCAGAGAAACACACACCATGAACCAGATCGCCAGATAAGCGATCCAGTGGATGGGGAAGAAATAGTGGCCGTAAATCGGCCATTCTTTCCAGCGATGGTCGAGAATCACGGCCACCACCGAAACGATCTGCACCACCATTTTGAACTTGCCGAGTTCACTGGCCTCGATGGTAAAGCCCTCGGACGCGGCAATGGATCGCAACCCGCTCACCAGAAATTCCCGGCCGATGACAACCACGGCAATCCATGCGGGAACGAGGCTGGGGTTCAACTGCACCAGCGTGACGAAGGCGGCTGCGATCAGAAGTTTGTCGGCCAGCGGATCGAGCAGGATGCCCATCGTCGTGATCTGGCCGCGCTTGCGCGCGAGATAGCCGTCGATGCCGTCGGTCATGGAGGCGGCGATGAAGACCGCCGATGCCAGCAACTCCCGCTCGCCGTTCACGCTGCTGAAGCGGCCGCTCGAAAGAATCCACATCAGCAGAGGAATGCTGAAGATACGGATGAGCGTGATGGAGTTGGGCAGGTTCACACTACGGGGTGGCCCGGTGGCCGGCCGGAAACCAGTTTTGATTATGCTCCACGAGCAGGGGGAACGCAATGCAGGAAGTTGAACAGAAAGTGCATTCACCACAGAGGACACGGGGGACCGCTGCCGCCTCTGTGGCTGTTTCTTATTTCGGGGCCGCTGCGTCTTTCTTCGGCTGTTTGGCGATGATCTGGTCTTTGATCTTGTCGTAGGTTGCCTGCGGGATGATCTTTTTCTGCACCAGTTCGTTCTTGGCGCGGTAGGGCCGGCCGTCGATGATCTTCTGCGAGTAGGCGTCACCGATGCCGGGCAGTGCCTTCAGCTGATCCTTGGTCGCGGTGTTGATGTCGAGCTTGTCGGCCGCGGCCGGCTTCGCTGCCGGAGCCATGGACGATTGTGCCGGAGTCGCAGCGGCGACGATTTCTGGGGCGGTTCCACCCGGTTCGGAGTTCTGCGCAACGCCAACGCTGCTGACCAGCGAAAGAGCGAAGACCAGAACCGCAATCTGCGCCATCAACTTTCGTTCAACGGATTTCATTCGTCCTCCTCTGTACCGCTCCCCCGCGAACTGCTTACGCGTAAATTCCACGCTGGCGAATCGTGTAGGCCACGCGGTCAATCGCGAGCATGTAAGCGGCAATTCGGTTGTTGACTTTGTGAGTCTCGGCGTAACGCACCACGTCGTCAAACGACGACTTCATGATGGTCTCGAGCTGCTCGTTCACGACCGACTCTTTCCAGAAGTATCCCTGGCGATCTTGCACCCACTCGAAGTAAGAAGTGGTTACGCCGCCGGCATTGGCGAGAATGTCGGGAATAACGAAGACGCCTTTGTCGGAGAGCACATCGTCCGCCGCGGAAGTGGTCGGCCCGTTCGCGCCCTCGGCGAGAATGCGGCACTTTACGCGATCGACGTTGCGGCTGGTGATGACGTTCTCGGTTGCCGCGGGGATGAGAATTTCGCAATCGGTAGTAAGCAGTTCCGCCGCGTCGTATTTTTCGGCTTCGGGGAAACCATGCACCGTGCCGTTCTTCTGGCGGAATTCGACCAGAGCTTTCAGGTCGATGCCGTTCTTGTTGTAGAGTCCGCCACCGACTTCAGCGATACCGACAATTTTATAGCCCGCCTCGTGCATCAACTGCGCTGCGTTGGAGCCGACGTTGCCGAATCCCTGCACAATGACGCGGGCGCGTTCGCGATCGATGCCGAGCTTTCTGCAAGCTTCGTCGCACACGACCATCACGCCGCGGCCGGTGGCCTCGCGGCGTCCGCGCGATCCGCCAATGTTGATAGGCTTTCCGGTCACTACTGCGGTGACCGTTTGCCGCATGTGCATGGAGTAGGTATCCATCATCCACGCCATGATTTGTTCGTTGGTGTTGACGTCGGGCGCCGGAACGTCTTTTTCGGGCCCGATGAATTCGATCAACTCCGAGGTGTAGCGGCGGGTCATGCGCTCGACTTCACCCATCGACATCTTGTGCGGGTCGCAGATGACGCCGCCCTTCGCGCCCCCGAAGGGAATGTTGACCACGGCGCACTTCCAGGTCATCCAGCTGGCCAGGGCGCGCACTTCATCGAGCGTAACGTCGGGCGCGTAGCGGATGCCGCCCTTCGCCGGACCACGCGCGATCGAATGCTGCACGCGAAATCCGGTGAAGACTTCGAGATGGCCGTCGTCCATCTGCACCGGGATGTAGACCGTCAGTTCGCGGTTGGGATAGCGCAGCACGCGCCACAAGCCGTCATCGAGATTGAGTTTCTGGGCGGCCAGGTCAAAGCGAGCGCGCTGCGACTCCCACGGGTTGCTCTCTTTGTCCACGTGCGGAGCCGTCGTCATCGTCGTCATAAAAGTCTTCTCCGGAATGATTGCGGGTCGGTGCCAGCCGTCTTCGGGCGGTTCACGGCCATAAGGGAGGCAAACGTTCAGAGTATATGAGGCCGGATGGCGGCGAAGCAAGCCGAGTGGGCCCCGGGTCGTATCTTAAGTAGCAATACGAGAGAGCTTGCGGCCAGTGCGGCTCAGGCTTTGAATCTGGCAGGGATCAAAACGTGTGGCGCCCCGGTCTTCGCGTACTTTTGTCTAGTCCCAATACATCCTTTACATTCCGTCCCCGGCGTGTGCTGGATGTCATGGGACTGAACAAAGAAACGCGAAAGAACGGGCACCCACTGCGTTGGCGATGCCAGCCGAGATTAGAGCTTGGGCTCGCCCATCCTGTTGTGCGGGCGGCGGCCGGGATGGTTGGGATCGGTGAATTCGAGCAGTTCGATGGGCGCTCCGTTTTCGACGATGAACGCGACGCGGACGCCGTCGGATGGGCTGTTGGGAGGAATCAGAATTTCGCGGCCAGCAAGCTCGGAGGCGAGATCGGCCACTTCAAACGCAACGTGCGGGACTTGCCGGACGAGATCAGGGACTGCCGCGCCTTCTTCAAAACGCATCCACTCCACGCCAAATTCGCTTTTCTCGTGACTGACGATAAAGACTTTGAGGTGTTTCAAGTGGGTCTCGCCAGGTCTCGCTTCAGTAGTGGGAATTCCGATGTGATGGTACCGGCGCATTGTTTCTCGCTCTCAGTGGAATCGGCACAAATTCTACGCTGTCGTTACGGCCTTTGAAACCGGTCGTTCGTGCCCGCCCTTTTGAGGCACGAAGTCAAATTGTGCTTCACCGATTTTGGTACAGGGCAGATTCGGGACGCATGACGGGCTACCTTTACCTAATCTTATAAAGGAAGGTTACCGACGATCTGGCCTGAACCGGCGTCACGCCTGCGGTCGTGCTCACTTAGTGGTGACGTCCGGTCTAGTGCAGATGGCTAGCGGATGATGTTCCGATCACCTGCACGCTGAAACGTCTAGTTCCGTCCTGATCCCATTTATCCTCTTGTCGGGAGTTAACAGGATCCAAAATGCGCTTCCCATCTACGATAAAGGCATACCGCAGCTTGCCCGGAGGCACACGAAAGTCACCACTCCATCCTGTTGAAGTCCGAACCAGAAATGAATAGGTTGCGGCCTCCGTAATGCCTTCGACAGCTACGAATCGTGCATCGCGAAAACCGCTGAGCTGCAGCGTCACGGTGCTTTCGGGGGACGGGGTGCCACTCAAGCGCTTCAGATATCTCCGAGCTCGCTCATCCCAACCGTCAATCCCAGAAGATTGCGCCTGTTCTTCGAAGGCGGACTTCGCCGCATCTACATCTCCGTTGGCAAGCGCGACCAATCCTTGATAGCCCGGCCGACTCGGGTCAGTTCCTCCAGCTTCACTAACCCATCCGTTGAAGTAAGCTCGAGCATCCGAATACCGATACATCTTCAGCAATGCATTCAGAAACAGATGGCGCAGTACCTCACCACGGCGGCGCTCAGCAATCCGGGGCCGCAGCTGGCTGAACAGCTTGAGGGCGGCGTCGGGCCCTTGCGCCTTATCGATTTCGTACATCTGAACGATCGGCGCGTCGGGGAAGAGACTGCGCATCAGGACGGATCTTGGCGTCAGAGTCATCAGATCCGTCCAGCTGAAGTGTTTGGCGCTCTCGAAATCACCGGCGTAATACAGGTACATTTCCCCGGTGGTCAAATTCATGATGTTGCTATAAATCGTACTGGTGCCCCGTGGTTGTTGAGTTGCATCCAGCGTGCTCCGAATGGATTCAAAGCTGACGCCCTGCGATCCCAGAATGCGGTTGGCGATCGGGAATCGCCAGCACGCTTGCCCTTCGGGCGCATTAAGTTGCGTAGCCAGATTAAAATTCGTGGAAACCTGAAAATTCCGTTGCTGCGGCCGCACGACGCCTTGCGCTGTAACCACAGCTAGAGCACCGCTGCGATCCGCCAGATGGATCTGCTCTCCGAAGAGGTCATCGAACCTGAATTGCTCAAGTAGTGCAAGAGCATCATTGACCGTCGCGGAAGTCTGCAACATGTGCAGCAATAACGCCGTGTCGCCGCCGGGAAAAGCCCTTCGCTTTTCGTAATCCCGGTATCCCTCTCGCTGAACCTCAGGGATCGCATTCAGATCGAAAAACAGACCCTTTTCATTCATGCCGCCTTGAGGAAAATTCGCGGGGCCACCGTAGGTAAAGAACATGGCGCCGAACTTACCACGGTCGGGCGGCAAAACATTCAGATAGGTATCAAAGTCGAAGATGAAATCCTCGTTGTTGCCTGCCCAAACGACTCCATTTGCGGCCACCCCGGAAACGATCGTGCAAGGCCAGACCGCTGTCTGGGCTAGGAACAGGAACAACGAGACGGCAAGAAACTTCGGCACGGCCCCAGAATATAGCACACGAAATTGCGAGCGGTTTGGGTTCCAACCACCTATAGGGAACGCGGGGACGGGACGCTCCTCGGTCATTTCCCCTATTGCGGAGTTGCAAACGAAAAACTAAAACAGCTCGTGAGCCGGCAGGATCACCTCTGATACTTTGTTCTCGAAACTTTACGTACTTTCGCGACCGCGCCTCAGTAAGCAAAACGGAGCGCGGCGCATTCTGCTGCCGCGCTCCGCCACCGCGAGTCAGGAGACGACCTGCGGTGAGTTGGGAGTTGCGAACTGCAATCAGTTCACTGTGAAGTTTGTGGTGCTGGACGCGCTGCCACCCGGAGTGGTGACGACGATCTTGCCGGATACTGCGCCGGTCGGCACGGTCGCCGTTACCTGCGTGTCGGAGTTCACCGTGAAGCTGGTGGCAGCGATGCCTCCGAATGTCACCTTCGTCGTCTGAGTGAAGCTGACGCCGGTGATCGTCACCGAGGTTCCTACCGCCCCACTCGGAGGAGTGAAGCTGGTGAGTTTCGGCGTCACGCGATACGTTTTGTCGGTGTTGAACGTGGCCGTTGGAGTCGTCACCTTGATCTTTCCGGTGGTTGCGCCAGCGGGGACCGTGGTGGTGATTTCAGTGGCCGAGACAACGGTGAAGGTTGCCGCGGTTCCGTTGAAGCTGACGGCCGTGGCTCCCTTGAGGGTGTTCCCGAGAATCACGACGCGCGCGCCGACCGCACCGCCGGGAGTGATCGTGTGGACGAATGCGGGCAGCTTATTCGTCAGGCTGTAGACCGTTCCCACGCTATCGGTCCCGCCGTTGTGTGTAACGCCGTATAAGGTGCCATTGGTGTTCTGGAATATCCCGGAATCGATATTTTCGCCGTCGGTGACGTCGAAACTGTGCAGCGTAGTGAGCACGCCCGCGGCAGTGATCTTGAAGATCGTTCCCGCATTATTCGCGCCTCCTCGGTAGGTGGTGCCGTAGAAGTTTCCGTCGCTGGCTTGGATCACTCCGTCCACAGGTTGCGACCCATCCGCGCAATTGGTCAGAGAACAGAAGCTGTAGAGAGTCGTAATCACGCCCGCCGGAGTCACCCGGAAAAACGTTCCGTAGCCGGGCGCGAACGATGTGGTCCCGTAGATGTTTCCATTGCTGGCCTGGATGAGCGGGCCGGAGACATCTGCGTTGGAGGCTGAGAAGGGATAAGTATGGAACACGGTGCCCGCGAGGTTTGTTTGATAGATGACGGATTGCCCCGGAGCGACGGTTCCCCCGTAGAGGTTTCCATTCGTGGCTTGGATCGGACTTCCGCCCGGCACGCCTCCGCCTGCGACCGTTCCGTCGAAATTGTGGATCACTTTGAAGGCGCCGGTCGAACTGACTTGGTACAGCGTGCCGTAGCCAGCCGAACCGCCGGCGGGCGTTGCGCCATAAAAGAGATTGTTCGAGGCCTGCATCAAACCGATCGTGGGATAGCAACCATCGGTGTTGACGAAGGCGTGCAGCACGGTATACACGCCGGCGGGCGTCAGCTTAAACACAACGCCGCAGCCGCCGGTTCCCTGGTAGCGCGTGGTGCCGTACAGGTTCCCATCGGCTCCCAGCAGAAGCGGCGCGGCGGGGGCGTCCCCGTCGTCGCAGGCGGCAAGAGAGCAGAAACTGTAAACCGTGCTGATGACGCCAGCTGGCGTCATCTTGAAAACCTGTCCGTTCCCGTGGGCTCCGGCAAGATACGTTGTGCCGTAAAGATCGCCATTCTGTCCCTGGACCAGGGTCGCGTTCACGGGTTGGTCGCCGTTAGTGTTGTTGAAGTTGACGAGGGTCTTGAAGGTTTGGGCGGGCGCCGGAAGCGCTCCGGCGAATATCAAGATCGCGGCGAGCATTGCTCCCGCGCCAATAGCCGTACGCGTGGATCGCGCATGATTCGATTTCATTAGGTTTGTCTCCTGAAAGTGGGGATACTTGTCTTCGTTTGTTTTGTCTTTGCTCTTCTGGCTGCGCTGGCAAATGACTTACATCGCGCCCGACTTTCGCCCGGAAAGCTGTGCCGGTCAATGGATTGGAGATGGCGTGTAGTTTGCCGCTCAATAGCGCGATAACTTAATTTGTTGCAGTTGTTTATCAGCACTGATTGCCTGCCGAAAGGTGGTCATTCGAAGCCCGGAAGTGCCATATCCCCTAGTTCGCGCCGGTGCTAGACTCGAAGCTCCCTGCCGGTACTTCTATGGGTTCTGCGCAACTGACTCCAGATCTGATCCGCTTCGGAGTATTTGAGGCCGACCTGCGCGCAGGCGAGCTGCGGCGGAACGGCGTCAAGGTGCGGCTTCAGGATTTACCATTCCGCGTTCTGGCGCTGATGCTCTCGCGTCCCGGGCAGGTGATTTCGCGAGAGGAGCTACGGCAAGCGCTGTGGCCTGCCGACGTCTTCGTGGATTTCGAGCAAGGCATCAGCAGCGCCGTCATGCGCCTGCGCGACGCCTTGCGAGATTCCGCCGACAACCCCATCTTCATCGAGACCATCGAGCGCCGGGGATATCGCTGGATCGGGCCCATTCATCCACCGGAGCCGGCCAAGCAGGAATCTCAGAACAATCCTCGCGACGAAGTGCGGGGGAAAGAAGTGACGGCGATCGACGCTCCTGTGTCGCCGCAAGTGATCGCCGCTCCCGCCGCGCATCCGTCACACTTGAGCGCGTGGCGGACGCTGATCTTCGTTCCTGCGGTGCTGCTGTTGCTCCTTGCCGTATGGATGTTCCGTCCCGTTCATCGCGGCGCCAAAGCGAGCGTAGCTTCCGGTTCAATGCCCGCGCGAACTCCGCGTGGACCGGCTAACCGCGAAGCTGAAGATCTTTATCTGAAGGGTCGCTACTACTGGAACAAGCGCACGCCCGAGAGCCTGAATCAGGCGGTGGATGCTTTCAGCCAGGCAATCGCGCGCGATCCAAACTACGCCGAGGCCTATGTGGGGTTGTCCGACTCCTATAACCTGCTGCGGGAATTCTCGGCGATCCCCGCGAACGAAGCTTATTTCAAAGCATTTGCCGCCGCGAAAAAGGCCGTTGAGCTTGATCCTGATTCCGCCGATGCGCACGCTTCGCTCGCGTTTCTCTCATTCTGGGGAATGTGGGATGTGAACGACGCCGAGAAAGAGTTTCGCCGCGCCATCGAACTCGACCCCAACAATGCCAAGGCCCATCACTGGTTCGCCACCTTTCTGCATGGGATTCGCCGCCATGACGAGGCACTCGCTGAAATCGAAGTGGCTCGAAAGCTTGATCCCAATGCGTCGTCGGTGCTGGCGGACAAGGGGCTCTTGTTGTGGGAGGCGGGACATCGCGAAGAGGCGGTGCAATTGCTGAAGCAACTCGAAGTTGCAGAACCGGGTTTTTCGTCGCCGCATCGCTACCTGCGCTTCATCTACTTCGCTTCCGGCGACGATCGCAACTATCTTGCCGAATTCAAAACGGAGGCGCTCCTGACTCACGACGACTTACAACTCGCGCAGGCGGCGGCCGCGGAAAAAGGATTGGCCGCCGGCGGAGATCGCGGCATGTTGCAATCACTGCTCGCCGAACAGATGACGCTATACAGGAGTGGAAAGCTGTCACCCTACATCCTGGCGGAGACGCAGGGGCGGCTGGGTAACTCAGATGAGGCGCTCAAATATCTGACGATGTGTGTCCAATCGCACGACGCACTCACGTTGAATATCAATGATGACGAGAATTTCAACGGCCTTCGCCACAATCCCGCCTTCGAAAAACTGATCGCCATCATCGGATTGCCGGCGGCGCGGTAATTGGCTCCGCAATATTCGCAGAGTCAAGTCAGTTTTCCCGCAGGAACACTGTTGAGTGCTACGCGCGTTCGTAGAAGCGGAAAAACAATGACTGCTTCGACACTGGCTGCGCTCTCTCTGTGAGCGCGGCCATTTGTTGTTGGCTGAGCGGAGTGAAGTCGCGCGCGAGTTTCACATTTTCTTCGAGCTGCGGAATCGAATCGCATCCGATGATCACGGTGCTTACCGGCAGCGAGAGCGAGTAGTACATCGCCTGGCGCATGACGAGCGTGCCCGGAGTTGGCGCAAGCACCATTCCTTCCCACGAATGTTTCTGCTGCTCGATCGGCGGCGGCGTCCATGTCGAGAGGATGCGGCCGCGCGCCGGAACCTTCATTCCGATGATGCCCATCTGTTTCTCGACCGCCAGCGGGAGCAGTTGCTCGGAAAAGCTGAAGTGATGCGGGTCGGCCGCGTTCACCGCCATGAGGATCGTGTCGAACGGGTAGCGATGAATCGCTTCGATGAGCGCCTCGGGCCGATAGTGTCCCGTGATGCCGAGGTAGCGGACGATTTTCTGGTCACGGGCGGCGAGCAAAGCCTCCATCGCTCCGCCCTTGGCAAAGATTTCGTTGATGTCGGTCATCGTGCCGATGTCGTGCAGTTGCCACAGGTCGATGTGATCGGTCTGGAGTAGTTTCAGCGAGGTCTCGAGCATTTGCATCGAGCCGTCACGCGTGCGCTCTTTGGTCTTGGTCGCAAGAAAAGTTTCCGCACGACGATGCTTCATTACTTTGCCGACGTATTGCTCGCTCCAGCGCTCGGGTCCACCGTAAATCGACGACGTGTCGATGTAGTTCACGCCAAGGTCGAGAGCCTTTTCGATGATGGGGACGGCGACGTCTTCGTTATGGGTGCGCTCGAGTGCAGCCTGTCCGCCAAGGCTGAAGATGCCGACCTTGTATCCGGTCTTGCCAAGATTGCGCGTGGGCATGGCCTCGCGCTGCGGAGACTCGCTCGTGGCCGCCGTTGCGGCCGCCGCTGGCACTTTCGGAAGCGCAGCCGAACCGATCACTGCCGCTGTCATCAGGCCGCTTGATTTGAGGAATGCTCGCCGGTCGCTGCGAGGGGACTTGCCCGGGCCCTTGCTCATGGTGTGCCTCCATGTCGATGGAAGTCGAACATTAACTGTTACGCCGTCCCAGTGCGCGCGTCAATGCCCGGGCGCACATCGACGAGCCGCAACTTTGTGGAGAGGCTACTGCGAAGAGTGAGGCACGTGTTTGTCGATCTCAGCGCGCAGACTTTCGAGCTTGTGCTTCTGAAACGGCTCGGCATCAGCGCGAGAAAAGACCGGAATCGCGGGCTGAATGTCTTTACTGGCAGTTGCGTAATCGCCCTTGCGAACGGCGATGTCGGCATGGGCGAGATCGACGTTGGCGGACCAGTCGGGAACGCCCGTCAGCTGGGCCAGGGCCTTGCTGTCGATATTGTCGAGAAGTTTTGTCGCTTCGTCGAATCGTTTGAGTTCGATGAAGCAACTGGCGAGCGAATACGCTGTCGCACCAGTCAGCCCGGCGCGTTCGCCGAAGGCCTTGCGCGAAGTGTCGTAAGCACTGCGAGCGCTGGCCAGACCGTCGGAGGTGTGTCCTCCGCGACACTGCACCAGGGAAAGATCCGAAAGGGATGCTACCGAGAAGAACGACGATGGCCCCTGCTTCTGCACCGCGACCCGGTGAAGTTCGAGGCCGTCACGTGTCGCGTCGTCGAAGCGCTCGAGCGTGCCTTCACACTGCGAGCGTGTGCCGAGCACTTGCATGGTGAGTTCGTGGTCGGGGCCAAGCTTGGCGACGAATGCGGGATAGATGGCGTTCGTCTCGTCCACAGCCTCAGCGTTTTTGTTCTGGATCATGAAGGCCTGGGCGAGATTCAGACGCACGCGCAGCACCTCCGGCGAATCGGGACCACTCGTGCTGGAATAGGCCTGAATCAAATTGCGGAAGATGCGTTCGGCCTCCGCGCCATTGCCCAGTCGAATGTTCGAGAAGCCCAGACGCTGTTGGAGCGCCAGCCGGGTGTTCTCATCAATCGCAGGCACGTTGACAGCTTTGTCGGACGCGGCTTGAAAGTTATCTTTCGCCGACTGCGCGTTGTTGCCGATGAGCGCGACCATGCCGCGCGCCGTGTAGAGCCACACAGGAAGATCGTCGCGAACCTGCGGCAGTTTGGAAATTTTGGCTTCCTGTGCCGCGAGAATCGACTTCGCGACGTCGAGCGTACCCGCCTGATAGCTGCGCGCCTCGAGAGCGGCGCGTTGAAGTTGGGCGATGATGGCGTCCTGCGATGACGGGCCTTCTGATTGCGTGTAAAGCGCCGTGGCGCGGTCGTATTCCTGGCGAGCGTCGGGGTAGTCGGTGCGGAGATCGAGTGCGCGGGCGATGGTGTGATGAAGTTGCGCGGCGACCAGCGGCTCGCCGGAGAACTGGCGATCAATTCCAGACGATGCCTGCTTAACGGCATCGAGCAGCGTCTCATCTGCTTTGCCGCTCGAAAACGGATTGCTCCGGCCAAGCAGATCGTGGGCAAGAAAACGGTTGACGGCGCTGGCGATTGCGGTCTGGCGGGTCGCGATGTCGCGTGCGCGCGCGGCTCTGCGGTAGAGAACGAGGCTCGTGCCCAGTCCCAGTAGAAGGGCCGCGAGTGCGAGAGCAATCCATGGACGCCTCGCTCGCGCTGCTGCCAACTTTCGCTCCGCCACGAGGGCGCGCTGCTCCGCCAGCATTACCTTGCTGCGCTCGGCGCGACGAGTTCCAAGATTCTCCAGGCGCTCAACCAGATCGGCGACGCTCTTCAGACGCCGCTCGGGATCGCCACACGCCGCTTCCGCAATGTCTTCGCGCAGCAGCGGATCGTCGATTCCCGACTCCCATCCGGGTGACAGCTGCTTGCGGAAGTCTCCGGCGACGAGTTGATACAGAATCACGCCCAGCGCATACACGTCGGCGGAGATGGTCGGAGAGTGTCCGGCGAGAACCTCAGGCGCGATATAGGTGAGCGTCCCTGTTAGAAGGCCTTCCGCAGAGGCGGTTTCGGTGAATCCGAGATTCGTGATGCCGAGAGCGCGAAGGCGTTCCGGTTCGGCCAGTCCTCCGCTGCCAAAGTCGGCAACCTTGATCTGCCAGTCAGCAAATCCGGCGGCTTGTGACTTGCCGGCGTTATCAGGGCTGTGCGTGACGAGGATGTTCGCCGGTTTCAGATCTTTGTGGAGGACGCCAATGTCATGCGCCGCCGCCACAGCCTTAGCAATCTCTGTCAAAAGACGCAGGCGCAGCTCGCGAGGAATCTTCGCCAAGCCTCCCTGGCTCTCGGCCCACTCCGCGAGATTGAGGCCGCCATATTCGCTTTCGAGAAAAAACGGCGGAGAGTCGAAATTCCATTCGAGCACGCGCACGAAATCCGGCCGCTCGCCGAGCGACTCGCGCAGGAGTCGTGAGAGAGTTACTTCACGCTTCAGCCCTTTGAGTTGGCCGCCATCAGCGGCGAATTTGAAGACGCGAGTCTCGTGAGTCTTCGGGTTTTCAGCGACCCATACTTCGCTGGAACCCGACGGATCCATCTTTCGCGTCAGAACCCACTGATCGCGTCCGGGAACCGCATCGCCAGCCTTGAACCCAGGTTCGCTCCATCCGCCTGCCGAAGCTTTGCTCTGAACCGGGGCGGCCATGCGATAGCCGATTCGAGGCACGGTGAGGATGGTCAGCTGGTCTTCATCCCCCATGGCCTTGCGCAGCTTGGAGACGGCGGTCGCAAGGGAGCCATCCACCACGAGAGTTCCGGGCCAGACCGACTCCAGCAGCTCCTCTTTAGTGACGACTTCGCCGGCGTGATGGAGCAACTGGATCAGAACGTCGAGAGGCTTCGATTCCAACTCCACCAGCGACCCATGGACGCGCAACTGGCGGCGCAGTTCGTCAAGTTCGCAGTCCGCGAACCGCCACAATCGTGCCGGGCTGTCGTGTTGCGGCGGGCTCGAACTGTTGGCAGCCATGGACTTAACTTTCTTTAGAGTTCTTAAGAATTCCGTCAGGACATTGCCGGGCAGATTGTGCAAACTACGGGCCCTACGGCGGCGCTATCCAGCGGCAGCTATTCTGGCACGAATTGGGGGTGTCGGATATGGCCAATCCGTGTGGTTCGGGCTGGCGCCGCTGTGTGAGTCCGGGGACTGGGGAAGCCATTCTTGAGGAGGTTTTCAATATGAATCTGACTACTGATCTGTGCCTGGGCAGAGTAGAGAAGACGACGCCCGCGCTGGGAACGGCGCATCTTGCTGTTAGACGGAAAACCCATGGCCGGGTTCTCTCGAAAGCGGCCTGTACTGCCTTTCTGCTCTGTGCTGCGATGGTAATTGTTGCACCGGCGCAAACATTGAAGAGTCTTCTGAGTTTTGATGGGACCGATGGACAGACTCCCATGTCAGAGTCGCTGGTTCAAGGCCTCGACGGCGATCTCTATGGGACGACCGAGTACGGCGGCGCTTACAACAATGGCACCGTCTTCAAAATTACCGCTGCGGGTGCGCTGACGACGATATGGAGCTTCTGCAAGGAGGCGGGCTGTCCTGATGGCAGCCGTCCGACCGCGAGTTTGACTCTCGTCACCGGCGGAAACTTCTACGGGACGACTGCGGCGGGAGGCGCCCACGGTTTCGGCTCCGTTTTCAAAATTACTCCCGCGGGCGTGCTGACTACGATCTATAGCTTCTGCTCGCTGGGGGGATGTGCCGACGGCATCACTCCGAACTCCGTTGTGCAGGGCACGGACGGCAATATCTACGGCACGACCGTTCACGGCGGCACTGGCGGCTGCGGCGGATGCCACGGCGGCGGCGTCTTCTTCAAGCTGACTCCTGCCGGCGTGCTCACTGTTCTTCACAATTTCTGTACGGGAAGCTGCACCGACGGAAATAATCCGTCGGCTGGCGTTGTGCAAGGTACCGATGGAAATTTCTACGGGACCGCAATTTCTGGTGGCACAACCGGCGCGGGGACGGTTTTCAAGCTCACCCCTGCCGGAGCCGTGACTACGCTCTACACTTTTTGCCAGCTCACAGGCTGTGGGGATGGGATCAATCCGGCTGCGCCGCTGGTGCAAGGCACGGACGGCAATTTCTACGGGACGACCGATGGAGACGACTCGAACGATGGCACAGTCTTCAAAATCACTTCCGCGGGCAAGCTGACCACGATTCACAGCTTCGGAACGAACAATGATGGTGGAGTACCACTAGCAGGACTTATCCAAGCCAACGATGGGAACTTCTACGGAACAACCTTCACCGCATTTCATGACGCGAATTGCTGTGGCACGATTTTCAAAATCACTCCCGCTGGTGCGCTGACGACGCTGATCACCTTCACCGGCACCGACGGCAATGGTCCGTATGGGCTGGTGCAGGATACCGGAGGGCCGTTCTACGGCGTCACTTACAACGGCGGCGCCAGCAACCTGGGCACAGCATTTCGCCTGTCGACGGGTCGAGCCGCGTCGGTGGAACTGGTGACGAACTATGGCAAGGTTGGCAAGACGATCGACATCCTTGGCCAAGGCTTGACCGGTGCAACCGCGGTTTCGTTCGACGGAGTTCCGGCAACGTTCAACAACGTCTCCGAAACCTACATGACAGCAACGGTTCCTGCGGGAGCATTGACAGGCACCGTGACCGTAACAACATTCACGGGCTCGTTGAAGAGCAGCCACATCTTCCGCGTCACGCCGCAGTTCACTAGCTTCAGCCCGGCCAGCGCCGCTGTGGGGAGTGTGGTGACGATTACTGGCGTCAGCCTGAAACAGGCGTCTAACGTGACGATCGGAGGCAAAGCCGCCGCCTTCACAGTCGTCTCGGATACGAAGGTGACCGCTACCGTGCCCGTGGGAGCAAAAACGGGGTTGAAGATCATCGTCACGACACCCGGGGGAACGGCCGTTAGCGCAACGGCGTTGGCAGTTAAACCTCTGGTCAAGAGCTTCGCACCGGCGTCGGGCCCGGTGGGGACATCGGTCACCATCACCGGAAACACCTTCACAGGGGCGACCGACGTCACGTTCGGCGGAGTGGCGGCGACCAGCCTCGAAGTGGTCAGCGATACGCAGGTGGATGCACTCGTTCCGACTGGCGCTGTTACGGGGAAGATCGCGGTCACAACTCCGGCAGGGACTGGCACGAGCACAACGAACTTCACAGTAACGAAATAAAGCGGTCGCTGGAAGATACGTGGAATGCCGCCTGGAACATCGGGCGGCATTCTTCTCGAAGCAAACTGGGAGTACACTTGGGAATGAGTGTGCGTGATTGTCTTGATCTCGCAACCTCCGGGAATTGTCAGGATAGAAAATCCTGAGCGGTTTCGAAGCGGCCTTAGGATCTTCCGGAGGGTAGTTTTGCGGCTTTCTTCTGATCGGCCTGCTCTATCTCGATCTCCATGCCCTCGGCTGCGGCGCGCACTTTGGGATAGTAGCTCAGCGCGTCTTTGACAACCTTGTCGACAATTGCGTCAGTGTGGTCAGGGTCGTGGTGGTAGAGAATCAGTTCCTTGGCGCCGCTTTCCATGACAACGTTGATGGCCTCGCGCCAGTGGCTGTGTCCCCATCCGCGGCGGCGCGCTTCGTATTCTTCGGGAAGATACTGCGCGTCGTAGATCAGAATGTCGGCGCCCTCGGCGAGCTTGCGCACGGCCTTGTCGAAGTTGGCGTCACCGGGTTCGTTGTCGGTGGCGTAGACAAGCACACCTTCTTTCGTCTCGAGACGGAAGCCCAGGCATCCTTGCGGATGATTCAACCACGCCGTTTTGATCTTGATGCCGTCTTCCATGGGCAGGCATCCGTTTTCGATGTTGCAGAAATCCCGCTTCGCCCGCATCTGGTCGAGGTTCACGGGGAAGTATGGCGAGGCCATCTGCTCGGTCATGACCTGCTCAAGACTGCGCGTTCGGTTCGAGGAGTGAAAGAAAAACTGGCTGTTGGGACTGTCGTAGAGCGGGCGAAAGAACGGCATGCCCTGAATGTGGTCCCAATGAAAGTGTGAAACAAAAACATGCGCCATGAACGGACGATCGCCAAACTCGCGCTCCAGTTCGTGGCCCAGCACGCGGAAGCCTGTGCCGCAATCGAAGATGTATATACGATCGCCGAGACGCACTTCGACGCACGAGGTATTCCCCCCGTAGCGCAGGTTCTCGGCTTGTGGAGTGGGCGTAGAGCCGCGCACGCCCCAAAACTTAATTCGCATAAACTCCCGCGTTGCACTCTGAACACAGCCGGCACGTCTGCCCTACGTCACGCCGCCGACGCCACGGCCAAAGTGCACATAATACTTGGGATACTTATCGATTCTAGCCATCCGTAAGAGTCCAACAAGGTGACCAAAGTTACGAACGCCGGGCGCGGTTGGGGCTCACTTTAACGGTGATCCGCTCAGCCCCCGTCACCTGCGCGATGTTCGCTAAAAGCCCGCACTGAGCCTTCGAGAGCCCCTGACCTTAAGTTTTGTTATGCCGGAGTGCACGGCCCTAACTCTTAAACCGGCTGTTCGCTTCCGGACATCGCATCCCGAGGGTGGACACTCTCGAATCGCCTGAAATGGATCGGTGCATTCGGTTGTCCTTTGTGCCTATGGACTTACGCCAAACCGCCAATTGGTTGATGTCCTGCTGCAAAAACCAGAGCGCAGCGGCACCGACCGCAGTCTTAGAACCGAGGTCGCTCTGAGGCGCAGACCAGAGTCACTCGCGTCACAAGCGACGGTTCGTCGTTATGCGTGGTCGCGAGGAGGAGGACGAACTGAGATGAACGGACTTGGGCAGGATCTTCGCTTCGCATTGCGGCAATTGTGCAAGAGCCCGGGCTTCGCCACGGTCGCAGTCCTCACTCTGGCTCTCGGGATCGGAGCCAACACCGCCATTTTCAGCGTGCTGAATGGCGTGCTCCTGCGGCGCTTGCCGTTCAAGGAACCGGATCGCCTCGTCGAAGTCTGGCACGTTCCGCCGGCGAAAAGTTTTCCAGGAATGACAAGATTTTCCGTTTCGGCGGCGAACTTCCTGGATTGGCAGCGAGAGAACGACGTGTTCTCCAGCATGGCGATCTACACCTATCACAGCCTGACACTGACTGGTAGCGGCAATCCGGTGCAAGTCGATGCCTGTGCCGCGACCTCCGGCTTCTTTGAGACTCTCGGCGCTTCGCCAATGCTGGGGCGCATTTTTACCGCGGATGAAGACAAGCCGGGCGCGAAAGTAGTCGTCCTCAGTTATCGCTTCTGGCAGGAGCATCTCGGCTCCAGACCCGACGTTGTCGATCACAATCTTCAGATGGATGGCCAGAACTATCTGGTCGCCGGTGTCATGCCGCCCTCGTTCCGCTTTCCCGATATTGCTCAAATGTGGATGCCGATGGGCTGGACCGATCAGGAAAAAGCCGTCCGCGGCGAACATCATTCCATCGTCATCGCTCGACTCAAGGCCGGGATTGACATTAAACAGGCGCAGGCGGAGATGACAACGATTTCAGATCGACTGGCACGGCTCTATCCCGCCGACGATCAGGGATGGGGCGCTGTCGTCGTTTGGCTCTCCGCTGAGATGGTTGAGGACGTACGGCCCGCTCTTCTTATGCTGCTTGGTGCGGTGGCTTTTGTTCTGCTCATTGCCTGTGCCAACGTTGCGAATCTCGCGCTTGCCAGGACCTTCAGCCGGCAGAAAGAGATTGCGATTCGCTCCGCGCTTGGCGCCAGTTCCAGCCGAGTGGTCCGCCAGCTTCTGACGGAATCGGTCCTGCTCGCGCTGGTCGGCGGAGTCCTCGGCTTGCTCTTCGCTCATTTCGGCACACGCTTGATCCTTGTCTATCTGGCCGACAAGCTGCCGCACTCGATCGAAGTGAATCTCAATACCGAAGTCCTCGCCTTTACTCTGTGCGTCTCCGTGCTCACAGGAATTCTCGCCGGCGTTCTTCCCGCTTGGCGCTTCGGCAAATCCGATGTTAACCAGGCACTGAAGCAGGGCTTGGGACGAACCGACGTCGACTCCGGCGGCCATGGCACGCGCAGCGTACTCGTTGTCGCGGAGGTTGCTCTATCGCTCGTGCTGCTGGTCGGAGCGGGATTGATGATCCGTAGCTTTCAACGGCTGGAAGATGTTCCTCCCGGGTTCGATTCGCATGGCGTTCTTACCATGATCACGTCCGTTTCCCGATCGAAATTTCCTCACCCGATCGACCAGATCCGTTTCTATGACCAGGTTCTCGCGCGGGCGCGAGCTCTGCCGGGCGTGGAAAGCGCAGGCGTAGTCGATGACGTTCCGCTCGATAACGGTGGCTCGATTCAGCCCATCGCCATTGAAGGACAACCGGTAGTCGCCATGGCCGATCAGCCGGAAGTCGACGTGCGCCTGATTAGCCCAGGCTACATGTCTGCGATGCGCACCCCCATTCTTCGTGGACGCGACTTTAACGATCAGGATGTTGCCGGCAGGCCCGCAGCGATCTTGATCAGCGAGTCCATGGCACGCCGTTTCTGGCCCAACGAAGACGCGATAGGCAAGCGACTTACCATGACCTTCTTTCCTGATCAAGTTCGCCAGGTTGTCGGAATTGTCGGCGACGTAAAGCTCGACAGTCTGGATCAGACTCGGCCTTCGACAGCCTTGTATTTACCCCTGGACCAGATCACCCAGCCTTCGGGTTCAACGTGGGGTTCTTTCCCGATGACCCTGGTCGTGCGCTCCTCCACGAGTCCGGCAGGCGTGGTATCTGCAGTCAGAAACGCGGTTTCCTCGGTGGATGACAGCATTCCGATTCGCGACGTTCACACGATGGATGATCTAGTCGCAACGTCTCTGGAACAACCGAAATTCAACATGCTCCTGCTCGGCGTGTTCGCGGGCGTTGCCCTTCTGCTGGCGGCGCTCGGAATCTACAGCGTGCTGTCATACAGCGTGAGACGGCGAGTGCCGGAAATCGGAATCCGCCTGGCATTGGGAGCGCGCTTCAGCGATGTACTTCGGATGGTTGTTTTCGAAGGGATGAAGCCGGCTCTGCTCGGCGTAGCCATCGGCGTCGCGGCCGCCCTCGCCATGGGACGGCTTGTCGCCAGCATGGTCTTCCAGGTGAAGCCAACGGATCCTTTCACCTTCCTCGCTGTAGTCGGATTGCTGGCCCTGATTGCGTTGCTGGCGTGTGTTGTTCCTGCCTACCGCGCAAGCAAGGTCGATCCGATCGTGGCGCTGAGGTACGAGTAGTCCTGACTCCGGAGTCGTTTTCGGAAGCTAAACCGTTTTTTTGTTCCGTCAACGACTAGCGGCGAGCGACTGACGACGGAAAACCGGGTGCCGGGAGGCCAGCGCCGACAGCCGATCGATCCTCTTCCCCTATAATAAAAATCCCTGCACCTGATCATGCTTCAACCTGACTTCAAACAGTTCTCCCGTCTCGCGCGCGAGGCCACGCTGGTTCCGGTGGTGAAGTCGGTCAGCGCCGACTTGCTTACGCCGGTTTCCGCTTTCCTTGCAATCGCCCAGAACGAACCGCACGCGTTCCTGTTGGAATCTGTCGAGCGGGGCGAACAGATCGGCCGTTATACGTTCCTCGGCGTCCGGCCTTATATGCGCGTGAAGGCGCACGCGGGAACGGTCGAGATTGAGCGCGGACGGAAGCGCGAGGTCGTTCGGGAAAATGTCTTCCAGGTCGTGAAGCGACTGCTTCACGAGCATCGCCCAGCGAATGTTCCAGGACTGCCTCCGTTCACCGCCGGAGCCGTGGGATATTTTGCCTATGATGTTGTTCGCCAGTTGGAGAGGATCGGCGACCACGCGAAGGACGATTTGTTGCTGCCCGACGCCGAGTTGATGTTCTTCGATCGTCTGCTGGCGTTCGATCACCTTCGTCATCAGATTCACATCATGGCTACCGCAGACGTTTCGCGTGAAAGTCCGCGGCGCGCCTATGACCGCGCGCTTCGTGATATCGCAGCGCTTGAGCGCAAACTCGCGGCGGGATTGAGTCCCGCTCTCTGGCGGAAGTCGGCAAAGGCCAAGCCCGGCAAACTTAAGATTCACTCCGGCACGAACCGAAACGTTTACCTGCGCAATGTGGAGCGCTGCAAGGAATACATTGCCGCGGGCGACATCTTCCAGGTCGTCTACTCGCAGCGCTTCGATTTCACTCCCGAGGTCGCACCGTTTGATCTGTATCGCGCTCTGCGTCAGGTGAATCCGTCGCCCTATCTTTATTTCCTGCGTTCGGGCGATACGCACATCCTCGGATCGTCGCCCGAGATGCTGGTGCGAGTCACGGGACGCAAATTGGAGTACCGGCCCATCGCGGGCACGCGTCCGCGCGGTCGCGACGAAGCCGAAGACGCCCGCCTCGAGCAGCAAGTGCGCAATGACGAAAAAGAGCGGGCCGAACATGTCATGCTGGTTGATCTCGGGCGCAACGACCTGGGCCGCGTCAGCGAGTACGGTTCGGTGAAGGTGAAAGATCTGATGTACGTCGAGCGTTACTCGCACGTCATGCATCTTGTTTCTGCGCTGGAAGGCACGCTGCGCAAGGATCTCGACGCGCTCGATGCCTTCGCAGCATGTTTCCCGGCGGGAACGCTGAGTGGCGCGCCGAAAGTCCGAGCCATGCAGATCATCGAGGAACTGGAGCCCACCCGCCGCGGCGTCTACGGCGGATCGGTGTTGTATGCGGACTTCGCCGGGAACCTGGACTCCTGCATCGGCATTCGCACGCTGCTCATGAAAGGGAAGAAGGCATACCTGCAGGCGGGCGGCGGCATCGTCGCAGACTCTGATCCAGCCAGCGAGTTTCAGGAGTCGATGAACAAAGCTCAGGCCGTGCTGAGAGCCGTGGAGATGGCGAGAAGCAGTGGTCAGTGAACAGTGGCTAGTGATCAGTGGGGCTTCCCTCTGCCCGTTTCGGGAAGTGGCATGCGTTCGGTGACGCTCGTCACATTCCCGTAACAAATCAACGGGCATATTGGAGACTATGCAATCTTCTGTGAGCCCTATTGTTCAGTCGTATCGCGACTTGGTGGTTTGGAAGAAGTCGATGGCGATGGTGGTGGACATTTATCGCAGCACACAAAAATTTCCTAAGACCGAGACCTACGGCCTGATGTCGCAGATGCGAAGGGCCGCGATTTCTGTACCGAGTAATATTGCGGAGGGACAGGCGAGACTCTCCACCGGAGAGTTCCGGCAATTCCTCGGAAATGCGAGGGGTTCGTTGACGGAAGTTGAAACCCAGGTTCTTCTTGCACTGGACCTAGGTTATTTGGATCGTGCCGAGAGTGAGCACTTACTGGGCGCAACGGCTGAAGTCGGAAAGATCCTGAACGGTCTCCTCAATTCGCTACCGGGCCGCAAGCAGCTTCCCGTGATGGCGAGTCACTAATGACTGGTCACTAACCACCGGTTACTGATCACTAATCACTAACCACTGATCACTGCTTCAGAAAGTTCGCTACGAGTTTCTTGCCGGCGTCGGTCAGGACGCTTTCCGGATGGAATTGCACGCCCTCGATGGGATGGAAGCGATGACGCAGGCCCATGATTGTGCGGCTCCCATCTTTTTCCGTGGTCCAGGCGCTGACCTCTAACTCGCGGGGCAGATCTTTCTCCTCGACGATAAGCGAGTGGTAGCGTGTGGCCGTCATGGGCATGGGCAGGCCTTGAAAGACGGTTTTGTTGTCGTGCACGACGGCACTGGTTTTGCCGTGCATGAGATGCGGTGCGCGCACGACGTGGCCGCCGAACGCTTCACCGATCGCCTGATGTCCCAGGCATACGCCGAGCACGGGGACCTTCGTGGCGAAGTGGCGAATCAGGGCGACGCTGATTCCGGCTTCGTGAGGCGTGCAGGGGCCGGGGGAAATCACAATCTTTTCCGGCCGCATGGCATCGACTTCTTCGACCGTGACCTGGTCGTTGCGGCGGACTTCGACCTCGGCGCCTAGTTCTCCAATGTATTGGACCAGGTTGTAGGTGAAGGAATCGTAGTTGTCGAGTACGAAAATCACGGCGAAGGCCTAAGAACAGCTTACACCAGTGGATGGTGGGTGGTGATCAGTGACCAGTGATCAGTGGCTAGTGATCAGTAGTCGCGGTTCGACACTGGGCCACTGCTCACTGCTCACTGCTCACTGCTCACTGCTCACTGCTCACTGCTCACTGCTCACTGCTCACTGCTCACTGCCTTACTCCCTGAACGGGCCACTGGCTGACCCAACGGTGGTATTGACCGTAGCTCGCGCGGGGAGCATCCTCGTTAAACAAGATCCGTAGGGCAGTCGACCGTCACTTCGAGCCACTTTGGAGGGAACGCATGGCTGAGCCTCAGCAGGAGAAGCGTGCAGCCCGACGCTTCGCGCTTCGCGTACCCGTCACCGTTGAACCGGGCGAGAACGAAAGACAAACCGTCCAACTTCGTGACGTGAGCGCGCGGGGCATCTGCTTCTATCTCGACACCGCTGTGGCACAGGGATCGTCCATCGGATTTACTTTGACGCTTCCGCCGGAGATCACTCTCACCGAAAGCATCCGCGTGCAATGTAAGGGCCGCGTTGTGCGAGTCGAAGACGCGCGGGACGACGGCAAGCTCGCCGTAGCCGCCGTGATCGAGGAATACGAATTCCTGCCGGAAGTGTGACGTCCGTCCTGCTTCTCCCGTTCCCCTGCAAGTGATATGTTTCCCTTAAGCTTCCAATGAGGGATTTGTTGCGGCAACGTGTGCTCAAGTTCGCCTGGATCACGCTGATGACGGCGTCGCTGCTGGCCTCTGCGGCTGCGCAGACATTCGGGCCGCCGCCGCTGGTGAGGAGCGTGCGCATCGTGCACGAACGCGGAGTGCCCGCGGTCGAGATTCTCTCGAGCAGCCCCGTGATTCCCGAAGTCAGCGCGCTCGATTCGCCGCCGCGGCTGGTCATCGATCTGCCGAACTCGCGTCTCGGTGCGGTTCCGAAGAAGATTGAAATCAAGCAGGAGAACATCCTTGCGATTCGGGTGAATCAATACCAGCAGAATCCTCCAGTCACGCGCATCGTGCTCGACCTGCTCGCGCCTTACGGCTACACGTGGGACGGGGCGGGCAATCGACTGATGGTCCGCCTTAAGCCTGCTGAAGACGTGAATGCGGGCAAGAAGCCAACGCCTGCGCCGCCCGCGACGTCCACGTTGGCGGCGGGCGCCGCGCCCGCGGTTGTTCCCGTGACCGGTGGGTCCGGGTCCGTGGTGCTTGCCGATAGTCGCATGGGGTCTGGTTCGTCGATGACCGCGGGGGCCGACACGGCGATCCTGCATTTGTCGCGCGGGGGAGAAGTTCGCGTCTGTCCGGGGACCACCGTTTCGGTGACGCCCTCGCAGAACAAGCGCGACATCATGCTCGGGCTGAGTACGGGCGCGATCGAGGCCCACTATTCTCTCGACGCATCTGCGGACTCGGTGCTGACTCCGGATTTCCGAATTCTCTTCGCTGGGCCGGGACAATTCGATTACGCGGTCAGCGCCGACTCGCACGGCAATACCTGCGTGCGGGCGCTGGCGGGCAACACTTCTTCGGCAATCGTCTCGGAGATGATGGGCGATCGCATCTATCAGGTGAAACCGACTGAGCAGGTTGTCTTTCATGCGGGCCAGATCGACAAGGTCGACAGCAACGTTCCAGTCGAGTGTGGATGTCCGGCGCCACGCCAGGTGTTGCAGACCGATATTTCGACTCCGCCCAAACCCGAAGCTGTACTACCGGCGAAGGCGCTGATCGGTGGATCTTCGACACCCGCGGAGAGCGCTTCGGGAAGTTCTCCGGCCGAGGCGACCGGATCGATGACCTTATCGAACGGGCCAGAGACTGAGCCCGTGCCGCCGTCGCAGCCGGGCGATGTACATGTCCAGGTGGACGCGCCGTTGGTCTTCACGGCGAAGAGTCGCGCTTCGAAAGCGGCGGTGCCGGCGGCACCGCCGATTCCAGTGGTTGAGGATCGGCCGGCTGAAGATTTGTCGGCGCGGTCGATCTGGCTTGCGCCAGCGGTGCAGCCTCCTCCGGCCCCGGAGAAGAAGGCGGAGAACCACGGGTTCCTCCACCGGCTCAAGGGATTCTTCGCCGCGATCTTCCGGTAGCGGCGATTTGCGGAAGTTCTACCAAAGGTACGGACCATGCAAAGTGGTATGACCGCAGATTTTTTTTGCGAAATCTCTAAATTCTTGAATTCATTTGAGTTAGGTGCGGCAGATCTCGACCGATCCGGCCAAAATATTGAGGGGAAAGGGGTTACGGGTAAAATCTTGCGGAATAAGGATTTAGCCTGGGCGCGACCGGCTTGCGCTTCGTATGATCGATCTCCCGTGTGCTGGCGGTGTTGGCGCACGACTCAAGTTTGATCTTTTCCCATCCAGGGTCAAGGTTGTTCGTCACAAAAGTTGGGAAAATTTGTGTGGAAGGCTGTGGAAAACTGACAGGGAAGGGCGAGGCAAGGACAGCATTACTTGTCGCATACGCGGAGAAGAAGTCCCCGGTTCGCCCCTTCAAAACAACGCTATGAACAGAACGGTGAAGGCGATTGCGACAGCGTTGGCGACCAGGCCACAGCGCTTGTTGGCGGATTTTGAGTGCTATGGTGATTTTCCGCCAACTGAAGCTCGTTGCCTTGGGCAGCCTTCAATTGACCTGTATCAGCATTTCACGGTTCACCGAAAACGATCTGGCTTGTTCGGCTTGTCCCTCAACGCTTCAATCGAGGTAACCTGATCAAATTGAGGCCAATCTTCGCGCGCGCGCTTGAGTGTACCCTGCATCATTTCATCCGGCGGAAAGGGAGGTTGTCGTTCGGGAAGGCAGTCAAAGGGCGACTCCATCAACGGATGATCCACAACAGGGTTCGCCAATCCCTCTAAATAGCGCAGGCGGAAGACCAGCAGAATTTCGATGGGCGTGCGGGCCAACCTGAGATCGCCGAAGTTGTGCGACTCTTTTTCCGTGTCATAGCGCGATTCCTGCGTATGCCGATCGCAGGCGGCAAGCAGCCAAGGCGTCAGCACTTGAGGGTTCGGATCGCGCCAGCGCTCCAGAATGCCGTTATAAACTGGCACGTCAATACCCCATGAAGGCCATGCGTGGGACAGGCCGTCGCCACGCCAGTCCGAAAAAAGTCGGAGCATAAAGGCATGTGCGCGGCGGTGGTGCTGCTCATAGGATTCTTTAAGCTGGTATTGGCAGTTGAGGGTAGCGTACGTCAGACAGCCCTGATAGATGGCCTGCTCGATCCAGCCGAGCAGAAACGAAAACGCCATGCTGTCGGTCATGGAGACCCAGTCCATCATTCTTAACTGGCCTTTCATGTGGGGAAACAGAATGTCGTATTGGCCGTGCCAGAAGTATCCGAGGCGATCCGCTAACATTAAGTAACCGAGCGATCGAGCAAGTTCCGGCTTCCAGTTGTTCCCACCTTCCAACGCTGTCGCAATCGCGTCCATCTGGTAGCGCCCACCCGTCCCTCTATAGTCAATTGATGATGTCGCCCTGTGCTTGTTCTTGCCATCCAGGCGCGCATTGTAAGCGGCCGCTTGCGACATCGTCCACGGCGTATAGTTTCGCAGTCCCTTAATAAGCGTCTTGCGAGTGGGCCAAAACGGTGCGATACCTAACGATTGCAATTCCCTTAATTCAGTCATCTGTCCTCAGCGCGGCGGATGCATCGACTCGTGGTCTCTCAGGGAAGCTGATCATTCGGAAGAATTTTACATCTCAGTTGTTGATAACAGATGGGATGAGAAGGCCGGTCTCCGGGCGGGATGCGGTGTACGCTCCCAAGTTATCGACGTGCTCGAAGCACAGATAAAAAGGAGACCGGCAACGAAGAAGGGTAGCACTGGGGCGGTAAAGACGACGAAGAATTTTTCTCAACCGAAGCTGACCATCGGACTCGATCTGGGAGATCGCAACAGCTGGTATTGCGTGGTGGATGAAACCGGGCAGATACGACTGGAGCAGAGAGTCGGCACCTGACGGGGCCATGAGTGACATGGCGATATTCTCGTCAGTTACCGCAATGCATCGTGGTCTAGGACGCAAATCTCCGGCTTATCCGGCTGATAGCGAACCTTGAGCTTTCGTTCTTTGCATCTGAACTCAGACCGCTCTGCATCGTCTGTGCTCGTGAACGTCGCCGACTCGCAACCAAGAAACTCTTGGTCACCCACTTTGTACATGTAGCGAATCGTCACCTTCGGGGCTCCGCCTGCATCGGGACCTCGGACGGTGTGAAGAACCTGGCCCTCGGCAACAGGCCAGCGTCGTGCCTGCTCCAACATGCTTGCTTTTCTCTCGCGGTCCTCCTTCTCCACCCTTCCCTCAACCATCTCAGCTACGGCCATAACCGACACGACTATACCTGCAACTGCCAGCCAGCCGTAGTAGAACCACCAGTATCGATGGTTATCGTCAAAATGGAAGGCCACGAAGAAGAGATACAGGGCGTAAGGCCCGACGACAGCTTTGGGCAACTTTGCCCACGGTATCCACCTTTCCCACGGAAGCCACCACGTAAAGAAGATGGGTATAGCGGGTATGGCAGGAGCCAAGATCAGCCAGTCGATAGCGGACATAGCACGAAGCATAGCGCGCCGGACAGCATCAACTTATCAAATGCTGATGGTCCGTTGCGTCGATTTCTGTTATCGGGCCTTCTCGCTCAAAACCCCCGGCAGCGGCACGATGCGCGAAACCGCGATATTCCGCCAGCTAAGCACTGGCCTACGTGCGTAGAGCCATTCGTCCTTGCTCGGTCAACAGAAGGTTGTTCTCTTCTTTGCGTACCAGACCGAGAGTCACCAGTCCATCGACTTGCGCAGCGAACTCACACTGATCCGAGGCCTTCAGCGTTGCGATAACGGTGCGTACCGTCTCAGCGCCAGCTTCCTCAAGGATCATCACGATGTCACGTTGTAATGGCGACAGTTTGAGTCGGCGTGGCATTCAGTCATTCTACCGAGACAGATGAGTGCGATAGAAATTCTTCGCCAATCACTTTCGCGTCAGTGGCTCGACTAACGGCAAGAGTTGGCTCCAGCGACGGCAGCCCCCGAAACTCCGGATGCAATTGAGCTGTAAATCGAAGGCACGGCGCACGATTTCATCGGGGGCATTCGGAGTTAGAGCAATTCCGATGCTCTGTGACGGTGTGGCTCGGGCCTGAGTGATCTGGTACAGCTGGGTTTCGACTGTCGAGCTGGGGCCTCTGACAGTGATCGTCCTCTCAGCGCCCAGTCCAATCACCACCATGCCGAGTTCCCCATCTGGCGGTGGAGGGGGCATGGATTTCGGCACACCGGGTGCCGATACCCACAAAAGACAACTGAATCCTGAGACTTTTTCAGATTTGAAGTTGACCCATATATTTAGGCTCTCTGCCCGAAAACCCCACCAGCGCAAGATATCGGAGAGAACATCATTTTCAGTTCTCCACAATACTCGGCCCGGCAGGCCGTTTCCTACGAAGCCCGAGAAACACTCATCGGCATCACAGACAGGTGCGCCGTAAGGCCCTGTATTGGAAGCTCGCAGCGTTGGTATTCGTCGCAGTGTCTCGGCCTTGGAGGTTTCGCCAAGCCGCAATGTGGAGAGCGCAGTCACGACAGAGACAATTCGGCCTGCATAGATGGCCGCCTCAACGCGCAATGCGATCGCGGCGGTGATAACGACGGCAAAGAACCACGGGTATATGCGCTTGGCTCTACGCGAGACGAACCTATTCTTGACGGTGCTCACAGCGTTGTCCTTTGCCTACACTCCATTAGACACCGCTGTGTGCTGACTCTCGGCTTACGTCCGTAACGGTGGAAATCGGCCATAGCACTCAAAACCCGCCTCAGGCAGGCCCTCGGCAAGGGTCAATCAGCGCTGTGGCGAGATTTCAATAGCCGGCGACAAGGCGCTCTTGGACCGAGAGCAGGGGGCCGGGTGTTTATACGAAGATCTTCTGATTGCGTCCGGCGGGGTCAGGTTGGAACCAAGAGACTCCGCCAAACGGGCTGTGGCTTGAAAAATCGGGAAGAGGCGGGATGTGGCCGCCCTGAGCGTGTGAGGTCTCCAGCATCCACAGCGGACGGTACTGATCACGCTGAACGACCTCGGCCCACTGCAACACCAAATGTCCGGTTTCAGCTTGCCAGGATGATGTCATCGCATGTACCTCGATGTTTCAAGCTGTGCCGATTATAGCTGCCCTCGACGGTGGATGAGTGCAATGGGGATTTTTCGCCAACTGACTGTGCGAAACTAACGTCGACGCCATCCCCACTCTTGCGCACCACTAGCGGACCGCGCCCAGAGCCTTACTGCTCACTCTGCAGGATGAAATTCAAAACACAGCTGCTATCACCAGATGCGAAAGTGGCGATCCAAGAAGAATGGAACGAGCATCTGCGCAGCGTCCATCCTCGTCAATGGGAGCGGGAACAACGGAAGAGGGCGAGACGCGCCACACAGTCCAGTAAAAGCCAATGAGTGCTATGGCGATGTTACGCCAGTTGAGCAACGATCAAATGTCCTTTAGCATCCTTCTGGCCAGCGGAGGCAGCCCGAAATGCCTAGTTCTATGCGATGGCTTGTCGCACTTGTAATCTGGAGCATCCCTACTCTCCTGTTCGGTTGCTCATGCGTAGAATACGGTACACGGAGACCATGCCCGTTCATGCGAGACGCATCGGACGTGATTTTTGCAGGAACGCTTTTGGCCATTGAAAACCCACCTGTCTCACCGGAATCCCCCGAATCAAGGACGCTTGAAGGACAGACTGGACAGGCACGGTATACATTCCAGGTCGAGGAAGCGTTTTCGGGTGCACTCCCAAAGCAGATTGATGTCTTTTCGGGGCGCGGCGACGGCGACTGTAGCGTTCGCTTTCGTGTCGGCGAGAAGTACTTAGTCGATGGTCAGAGAGGAAGCACCGGAATGATCTCCGCCTACATTTGTTCCAAGACTCGCAACTTTCGTGACTCTGACCCACTCCTCGCAGAATTGCGCATGATTAGGGATGGAAAGAAGCCCGACTTGTTGTTTGGTACGTTTTGGCGGATGCAAGAGCCTTGGGGCGGGGCATCCGACCCCGATTACAACCAGCCTCTCGGCGACCGTACGATCAATCTTCGCCTAGGAGAACGCGCGTTTCAGACTCAAACCGACACTAACGGCAACTACAGTTTTCGAGAGCTCCCTCCGGGCAAGTTCACTATTTCGGCCGACCTTCCGCCCACACTTGTTTTAGGCGAACTCATACTAGATGTACCCGTCCCGTCAGTAGAGGTTGCAGCAGACTCTTGCGGTGAATATCAAATTAAAGCACTTCCCACAGGGATAATCAGCGGACAGGTATTAGCGAGGGACGGAACGGGCGTGAGTGGTTGGGACGCGACCGACATGCAACTCTTTCGCGCTGACAGATACACCGAGAAGCCAACAGGATGGGATGATGCAGGTTGGCGGAATTTCCCAAAGGATGGCGGTTACTTTGTATTCGACCATGTGGCTCCGGGTGATTACATCCTCGTTTACAACGCCTCCAATACGACCGATGCACACCGGAAGTTTCCGAGGACGTTCTACCCATCCTCTCCTGATCTGGACCACGCGACCAGAATCCACCTTGGAGAGGGCGAGTCCGTTACCGAGATCGTTGTTCACGTTGCTGCGCAAACGCCATCGCAGTAATCCCCGTCCACGACAGCTGACGTAATCAGGACATTACACGCTTTGACCGCTGGTCAATAGGTGTAATCGGGATTTTTCGCTACTTCTCCGAGCGATGAAGCCTGTCCTCCCTCGGAACAATTACCTCGCGAGCTGAAAATTCATTTGGATTGTAGTTTCAACTTCAGTTGGCTTATTGCCGGCCAAATAGGGATGATATTTTCCACTTTTCCGCCGCCTTCCTAGCAGCTTTGCCCAACTCTGGATCGCCCGATATTGCGGTGACATCCACTGCGTCACCACTTTTGCTCACGACAGCCCTTCAATGCTCAAAGAGCAAAGTAGTAGGTTCCCAGGAAAGACAAGTGTTAGGATTCCTTCGGAATCCGTGAAACCCGCGTTCCTTCCTCCGCTGATTTTCCTCTGCGCAATCACGGGATGTGCCACGCGTGGAGGACTCTATCGAGTCCCGGTCCCCGGAGCAGCTTTCACTGCTCCAACCGTTCCTACTGCCACGGTGAAGATCAAGTCGGCGCCCACATTCCTCACTTGGCCGACCATTTCCGTTGTGTTCGGGAACGGGGAGAAATTCAACGGGGGCCTGTTCCCCACGTCTGTTAGTTCCGCCCGAAAGGGCGTGCAATATTCCCAGTCTGCGTTGCCTCCACATCCCAATCTGGCAGACGATTGGGACGCAATCTATGGTAAGGGATTTTTTCAGTCGAATTACGGGAAGCCCAGGCCGCGCGGTGCAGGACCGTTTTACGACGGGCTTTTTTTTCAGGCCATTCTTAAAGGGAGTCAAGGGACCGTTCTGCAGATCGAAGTTGGAGGTCAAACCTCTTGCACTCCGAATGATGCGGATTCGAAATATCCAGGCGGCGAGACTTGCACCTGGGACTTCAACGGAACCGGCGTTGCAGCCGACAATAAAGGGAATGTCTACAAATATCTGGACCGCTATTTGATGGCCCACCCGGGCGAAACAAGCGATTGACCTGCCCGAATGGTTCCATCTCGGCGGACAAAGAACTGTCAGGCTCCTCTATGGATGACTGTCGTTAGCAGGCCATTGCAGGTTTTGACACGAAACGCGTGGCGGGAAGGGTCGATAAGTGAAACGGGGATTTTCACCGACCACTAGCTAGCAGCCTCTCACCTTGTGCCCTGCATCACAGACATCCTTGCCAGCAAGCACAATAATCGCAACGGACGGAGGTGGAAAAATGTCCGTCCAGGCGATGTCCTAAGATCGGAGCTGACTATGATCTTTCATTTGCTAATTGTGGCTCTTTTGCTAGGAGCGAGTGTTTTTTGGGTCTTCATGATCATCGAATGTGCCACCAAAGAACCCACGAGCGGGAACGACAAGCTAATCTGGATGTTAGTCATTATTTTCACTCATTGGATCGGCGCGCTTATTTACTACTTTGTTCGACGGCCGCAGCGCATGGCAGAACTTGGCGCGTAATACCGGCACTCAGGGGTGCCTCTCGTGCGAGGAAAGGCCTATCGGGCGATTGGCGCAAAGGTGCGCTTTCCTACGCTTGTTGTCTTGATGATGAGTGCTATCGCGATGCTACGACAGAGAAGGCTAATCCTTGCTACCCTTCCGCCACAGCCAGCCGCACACTAGAAATACAACCAGGAAGAAAAATAACAAGAGGTGCATTGGCTGAAACAGACCTTCTAACATTTTTCAGTGCTCTCCACGCAGGTGTTCTGAGTGCAGTGGGGATGTTACGACAACGGGCTGGCGATTGGGATGCAGATCGCGGGACAGCGATGGCGGGAGATTTGGTGCTGCGGTTGGCGCACGGTTACGAGCAGGCGAGACGAACGGTCTAGTGAGCCAGACTGTAGTTTACCTGCACCATGCTCTCCACCTCCACGGGGACGCCATTACACATGTAGGGATCGTAACGCCATTGCTGGACGGCTTCCAACGCTGAACGGTCCAGCGCCGGATCTACGCTGGAGACGACTTCCAGACTATGGAGCATGCCGTCAGTCCCGATGACACCATATAGATGGACCGTGCCCTGTACATGAGCGGAGCGCTGCGCAACAGGGTAGACAGGATTCACCCGCGCGACCAATCGACCGGAGCGCACATGACTAGCATCGCATTTCGGCGTCGAAATACCCCCGGTGGGTGGGTCAAATGCTGATGCGTCGAATTGCCCAGGTGTCTTCATCTCCGTGACTGTCGCCTCGGCGACGGTCTTTTCATGATCGACATAGCTTAAGGAGAAAGGGAACTCCTTTCCGCCTACCGAGGTAAGATTTCCATCGGCGAATGGCAACTCGCGCACGAGAGCCGTATTCGAGGGATCGATGCAGATTTGTCTGGAGCCAAACTTGTTGGCGATTTCAACGCACGAGGCTTTTATCCCACGTATCTCCCGGTTGCGAATCTGCTTTACCTTTTCGTTCTCGCTGAGTTTCAGGTTCTGATCGTAACCGAGCAGATTGTGGACCACATTAATCTGCCAAGGCATGTACTTTGTGGTTCGACTGACCGAGACGGCATCCTTGCCCGCAACCTGAATCTCACTGTAGCCGGGCAAGTTGATCTCTTCGCGCCACTGATCGCGTCCGTTCCAAAGAAGCAAGTAGGTTCCCTCGACCGGGTGCCCGTGATTGTCGAGTTTCAAGCTAGCCTTCATCTCGAAAGACGGCAATTCGTGAATATCGTTCTTGGCTATTGCTTCTTGCAGCATCTGCTCGGCCTTTATGGCTTTTTCCGACCCCGCGAAAGTGCTGGCTGATGCAACGAGAGCAATAAAAAACGCAAGGAGCATCGTACGACGCTTTACGGACGTGCTGGTTGGCGATACTAGCAGCATCGACAGCCTCCTGTGCGTGTCTCAGTTTAACGCCAACTGCGAGATTTCCTGATGCTCTGGAAAGACGCCGAACTCGACATCCCCGTCCTAAAAGAAGCCAAGGCGGAGTACACGAAGCTACGATAGCCGGAGAAATCCGTCCGCGCGGGGCTAACTGTTGTTAGCAGGTGATTTCACGCGTTGTGTTTCGAACGACGAGGTTCCCGCTTTTTCTTCGCGGATTTTCGGTTCTTTTCCAGCCTCAGCTTCCACGCGGTTTGCAGCGCGCCTTCCAGGACATCCTCGTTTGCGGCTGCCAATCGAATGTGGGTGGCTCCATTTCTACCCCAACCGCCGGCGATGGGAACAAAAACTTCCGGCAGCTCCTCAACAAAGGTTGCTTGCTGCTCTGGAGTGAACATGAGGTTTCCATAGCCTTGAGCCGCAGCGGCTAACGTAGCAAAAATTCGGCCACCAACGCGAAAGTCCGGCTTCCCCATGTGAGAACTCTCTTCGGTACCTTCGAGGCTCAGAGCGATTCTTCGAAAGTCATCTACTTTCATCGGTTGCTCCTGCTTACCCATCGAGATTCATCGACCGTTGTCAGGCTGCGTTGACGCCTGCACTGGTTAGAGCAAGGGTGAGTAGGCGCTTGGCGGTGATGACTTCGGGAACGAAACCGACAGCGACAAGCACAATGCCGAAGAGAAACATTCCGTAGAGAAAAACAGGAGGCCCAGAGCGGTTGACCAGTGCAGCGTGCCCCACGAAGCCCAGCCACACCACCATGAAGGCCGCGACGAGCGGATGAAGAAACATGGTTACTTGAACACGGGCGCCAGTAGGAATAGAAATCAGTCGGCCCCGAATCGTGGGCAAGAACGAATTGCGGTATCGAATGTCTCTTCGCATCTTGAATGAGTCATCTTGAACGGTACCAATAAAGGGCGGCCCCTTTGGGTAGCGTAGGCGCCACGCCATACGGAAAGACCCCCAGAATGTCGGTGCATTTTGCACGACGGCTCGAATCCGCTGGGCCGCAACTGTCGGCGGAACGTCAACATCAACATTGAAACGGTAGATAGGCACGCGCCCATTATGCAATAGACACTCAACTGTCGAAAGCAAGCGATAGCGCTCATCGAGAATTTGAGGGCGGAAGCGATGGATTACCAGGGGTAGGGGTGGTGCAACACGAAGTTCTCAGTCTCGCACCGCACGGGTCGGACTTCTAAAGCGGAGGGAACATAATTTTTCACTTTTCATTTCTGACCCTCCGAAGTATGCGAGCTTTGGCTCACGGGATGGAGTACTCGCGGTAACTGGCTAAGGTGCTGCAAACCGACCCACCTATGCTGAACGTTTGCTGCTCCGCTATGCCAGAACAGAAGAATCTGGTTCGCATTCGTGGCGGTTCCGATCGAGACTCTAAAGTATCGACCATCTTTAGTGTCGCCGCGAACGTCCACGCTGCCGATGAAGTCAAGACCCGAAGCATGCAGCTCATCTGCTCGAGTAAAGCGCCAAGTAGTAGTCCAGTCCGGTCCGGCGTTTTCACGCAGCCAGTCTTCCAATCGGACCGTGGGCAACCCCTTGTCAAGCCTGGACACCGACACATCTTTGACCCTGGCAATCAGGTCGGCAGTCTGTGAGTCAGTCGATTCCCCCGAAGAGGGAGCCTTTTGTGCCTGCACTGTTGGCTTCGAATGACAAGAGAGTGAAAGACTCAACGCGAGTAGTGCGCCAGCAGTAGAGATGAGTGAGCGGTTCGGCTGAGAGTGCGACACTGGACAGGCTAGCAGTTAAAAATCCAGGTGTCGATAACAGGCGATTTCAGGCTTTGAATGGGATTTGAACCACCTTGCGCGGCGACTTTTTCTTCTTCTTCGTTCTTTCTTTGGGAAATCCTTTTTGCGGGTGCGCGCGTCTTACGGCGAGTTAGGACTCACACTCCTCGGCAGGAGCGCGCGCCATGACTGCTGCTACTCCCGGACCTTCCGGGCAGAATATCTTTTCGCAATTTTCCGGAGAGTCGGGCGGACTGTGCCGCACGCGTCGCGAGATGTTTGTGTTCTCGCTGATCGCACAGGCTGCGATCGTCGTGCTGCTCAGCTACTTCGCGAGGTACGCCATTATCGGGGCGCCTCCGCTCATCACGCAACTTGGCCGTCTCAAGGAGCTGCCGCTGGTTTTCTCGGGCAACGGCGGCGGGGGAGGCGGCAGCCTTGACAAACTTCCTCCCTCGCACGGAGACCTGCCCAAAGCGTCGCTCGAGGTTCAGATTGTGCCGCCGACGGTGATGCGTCCCACCGAAATGCCCAAGCTTGCGGCGCCGGAAACCGTGGTCGTCGCGCCGGAGGTGAAGCTGCCGCAAGGTGGACAGATCGGCGACCCGCTTTCGCAATTCTCCCGCGTAGTGTCGGGCGGGCCGGGTGGTCCGGGAGGATGGGGCGAGGGATGTTGCAACGGCGTGGGGCCATCGAAAGGGCCGGGATTCGGTGCGGGGCCGAGCGGGATTTATCCAGCAGGCGTGCATGGGGTGACGGTGCCGCAGGCGATTTACGATCCGGAGCCGAGCTTTTCGGAGGAGGCGCGGAAATCAAAACAGCAAGGCATGGTCACATTGCTGCTGGTGGTCGGATCGGATGGGCATCCTTATGACATCCGTGTACGCAGGAGTCTGGGAATGGGGCTGGATGAGAAGGCAGTCGAGGCAGTAAGCTGCTGGCGCTTCAAGCCTGCCACATACAACGGGCAGGCGGTGGCGACGCAGATAGAAGTGGAGGTGGATTTTCGGTTGTTCTGAGTAGCGCCGGCGGGACGCCGGCGCTACCCTAGGACCTATCCGCGATTGATTGCGCGGCGCAGGGGCTCCGCTTTTTCACGGACCGCGTCTTTCAGATCTTCGGCCATGTCGGCGCCTCGGCTGGCTACGTCACGAACGCGATCGCTGGCTTCGCGGACCTTTTCCTTCGCCCCATCGGCCCAGTCTTCAACTGAATCGAGGGCATCGTCGTATCCGCGTTTGAGATCCTTGCGAAGCTGCTTGCCGCTCTTGGGCGCCAGCAGGAGTCCCGCTAAGGCTCCGGCTCCGAGTCCAATCAAGAGAAATGTGATCGCTGTGCCAACGTTGCTGCTGTCTGAAGATTCATACCGTCCGATACGCATGATGAAGCCTCTTTTTTCCGCCCGCATTTGTGGGGCATGATTCACAAAATTTGTGCCGCGACGTGGTCGTAGACAATTCTAGTCCTGCGGCCCGGGACGGGGCGAATCGAATCCAGTCTCGGCGCATCCGGCACAGCTTCGATGAGTTCAGTTCCGGGAAGGTTTCTTTTCCATCGCAGCTGAGTGTAAAATAACCGTTTACGCCCCTGTGGCGGCGGAACTTGTGGCCTGCCCGCCTTCCGCCGGCTCCGCGAAACGCGCAATCGTATCATCGTCATTAGATCAAGTCATTTAGATCAAGGTTATTTAGATCAAGGAGAGTTTTTAAGCGATGTCGATCCCTGCCACCCAGCTTCGCCCCGGCATGATCATTAAGCACAACAATGATCTGCATTCTGTTTTCTCGGTCGAGCACCGCACGCCCGGCAACCTGCGCGCCTTCATCCAGGCCAAGCTGCGCAACCTGCGCACCGGCGCCATGTTCGAGCACCGCTTTCGCTCGCCCGATCCGATTGAGAAGATCAACGTCGACGAAGTCGAGATGCAGTTCCTTTACGCCGACGGCGACAGCTACTACTTCATGGATACGACGAACTACGAGCAGACCCACCTGACCAAAGATATTCTCGGCGACGCGGTCGAATATCTCATTCCCAATCTCGAGATCAAAGTGGAGTTTTTCGACGGCAAAGCCGTCGGGATCGAACTGCCGCAGACCGTCATCCTGACCGTGATCGAGACCGAGCCAGGGCTGAAGAGCGCGACCGCGTCGAGCGTGACCAAGGCCGCGAAGACCGAGACGGGGCTGGTCGTGCAGGTGCCGCCGTTCATCAACGAAGGCGAGAAGATCAAGGTGGACACGTCGGAAGGCGCGTATCTGTCGAGGGCGTAATTTTCCAAGTCAGAGGTGAGAAGGCAGAGGGCAGAAGTAAAATCTCCGCGCGCTGGTTTTGATTTTACTTCTGCCTTCTGCCTTCTCACTTCTGCAATCTCTCTACTAAAGTGTCAGTCGCAGATAAATCCATTCAAGCTCGCCGCTTTCTGGTTCGCGGACGTGTGCAGGGCGTTGGATTCCGCTGGTTCGTCGAGCGCGAGGCGCACTTGCTCGGCATCGCGGGATGGGTGCGCAACAATCACGACGGCAGCGTGGAAGTCCTCGCGCAGGGCACGCGCGACCAGCTTTCTGGCCTGCATTCGCGGCTGCGCGAAGGTCCGCGTGCGGCGCGTGTGGATGCCGTTGAGGTATCGGACCTGCAGCCCGTCGCAGGCCTCAGTTCATTTCGCATTGAAGGAGCGTGGTAGATGCCGCCTGTCTCGGCCATGAACGCCGGCCAGTTGAAGAAACTCATTCGCGAAGTCCCGGAATTTCCCAAGCCCGGGATTCTCTTCTATGACGTCACGACTCTGTTGAAGGACAAAGTCGGTTTTGCCACGCTGATCGATAAATTTTCGGAGTACTACATTTCGCGGTCGGTCGATCTCGTGCTGGGAATGGAGGCGCGGGGCTTCATCTTTGGTCCAGCGGTCGCCTATCGCCTGAATGCCGGCTTCGTTCCTGTGCGCAAGCCGGGGAAGTTGCCGGCCGAGACGATCAAGGAAAGTTACGCGCTCGAATACGGCACCGCCGCGCTTGAGATTCATAAAGACGCCATCCGCAAGGGCCAGCGCGTTCTGATCGTTGACGACCTGCTGGCCACAGGAGGGACGGCTGTCGCCACGGTGAACCTGGCTCGGGCTTTGGGGGGCGAGATTGCAGGGCTGGGATTCGTTGTGGAACTGGACTTCCTGCACGGCCGGGACAAGTTGAAGAGCTACGACGTGATGTCGCTGCTGCACTACGACAAGTAGAAGAGACTGTAAAAAGTGAAATCGGGGCCAGCGCAGGTTCGCGCTCGGCCCCGACATTTTTCTCGCAAAATCTCGCCCTGCCCTATCTCCAGAGGCGAACGACGATCAGTCCCATTGCCGCCCAGAAAGTGGCACTGACCGCGATCGCGAGCGCCAGCCCGGAGACCGCGCCCCAGTTGATGCGTCCTCGTGAGACGCCCCGCTTCTCTGAGTCATATTCCAGCCAGGACCGCAGAAACTGGGCATCCGGCGAACTTCCCGTTGAAGTGTCTGAGGAACGCCGAAGCGCCATCGTTAGATTGATTCCACGGGTGCTTGTCTGGGGGGATAGCTGCGACAGTCTGTAGCTCATGAAAGCACCTCCTATTCGACACAAGCAACTGTTGGGCCAACTGGCCCAAAAATGCAACTTGGTGAAAATTCAGTCGCTTTTGCTGGGATGCAGCATACGCACATTTTTGCATTGCGTCAAAACCCCACAAATTCCGGCCAAATTGTTCAATTTTCCACACCCCGGGCCTTAGAAAATCCATTTTCCTGATCGCGGGAAATGCGCGGGCTGATCGAGTGCGGCGGTTTTCTACTTCTCTGCCAGTAGCAGCTTCGACTCTTTCGGCAGGTATCCCTTGCGGCGGAACCAGTCCTCCATGGCATCGCGGAGCTGGTCGAGAGGCACGTTGGAGCCGATCTCCATCTGGCCGTCGGCGACGGGAAGGGTGTCGTCGAAGACGGTGGCGTTGGTGAAGTTGCGCATGGAGAAGTTGTCGAGCCACTTCAGCGGGCAGGGAAGACGGCGACCGGAGTCTTCGTATTCCACGCGAATCTTGCGGGCGAACATAGAGTTGATTTAAACACAGGCGGAGCGTATGCAGTTCGCAGCTCCAGCCATCTCACGGTACAAACCGCGCATCCACGGGTCCAGATGCCTCCGCTCGGGTGTCTAAACCCTGGAGGGTCCGCCTCGCGTAAGGACGCTGCTGAGTCTCGCTTCGACCGGGCGAACCCTCGCACATCCGGAGGAATCATGCGTTCTTTGAAAACCGCAGCACTGTGGTTGGCGCTTGCCCCGCTTCTATCTGGCCAGTCTTCTACTCCCACGTCTTCTCCCACTTCAGCGGCACCGGCGGGCGAATCGGCAGCACGCCTGCCGGTTACGCGCGTCATTCTCTACAAGAATGGCGTCGGATATTTTGAACACTCCGGCCACGTCCGCGGCAGTCAGGATGTGAATGTCGACTTCACCACCGCGCAACTCAACGATGTATTGAAATCACTCACCGTTCTCGATCTTGGCAAAGGACGCATCACCGGAGTGAGCTACAACTCGACGGCACCGCTGGAGCATCGCCTCGGTTCGCTGCGCCTGCCCGTGGGTGAGAATCCGACGACGGCGCAGTTTCTTGACGCACTGCGCGGAGCACGGGTGGAAGTCCGCAGCGGCTCTGCGTCGGCCTCTGGACGCCTGCTCAGCATCGAAGAGCGCGAAGTGCCGGGAAAGGGAGAGTCGGCGAAGGGCGACGGTGACTCACAGTCGGGCCGCGCGGTTTCGGTGACACAGATTTCTCTTGTCAGCGACGGCGGCGAGGTGCGCGTTTTCGACCTGACGCCGGCGACCAGCGTTCGCGTCACGGAAAAAGACGTGAACGAAGAGGTCGGAAAATATCTTGGACTCGTCGCATCGACCCGCGATCAGGATGTTCGTCGGATGACTATCTCGACGGCCGGCAACGGGGAGCGCGATTTGCTGGTCAGCTACATCAGCGAAGTTCCGGTGTGGAAGAGCACGTACCGCATTGTGATTCCGAACGATGGCAAGCCTCTGCTGCAGGGATGGGCGATCGTCGATAACACGGTTGGCGAAGATTGGAAGAACGTCGAATTGTCGCTGGTGGCGGGCGCGCCGCAGTCGTTCGTGCAGGAGCTTTCGCAGCCGTACTACACGCGGCGGCCGGTCGTGCCACTGCCGGAGAATGCGATGCTCACGCCGCAGACGCACGAGGCGACGATCGAGACGGAAGCTGAGAACGGCGCGCCGCCGATGGCGAGGGCCGGCGTGGTCGGTGGAGTTCCGGGAGGTGTGCCTGGGGGCAGCATGGGTGCCCTTGTCGGCGGTTCTGGTAGCGGAATCGGATCGGGCATTGGTCCCGGGTTTGGGCCGGGCAAAGGCGGCGGCACCGGCGGCGGATCGTACAAGAAATGGGTCGATGAGGATGTTGATTACATTGTGAGCGATGAAGAGCGAGCTGGCCTCGCCACTATCGGTCAGTCTCGCGAACTTGGCGATCTTTTCGAATACAAGCTCAAAGATCGCGTCACGATTCATAAGAATCAATCCGCGCTAGTGCCGATTCTGCAGTCGCGGATCGATGCTGAAAAAGTCTCGGTATGGAATCCGTCGGAAAGCTCCGTCCTGCGGGCGCTTTGGGTCAATAACACCAGTAATCTCACGCTCGACGGTGGCAGCTTCAACGTGCTCGAGGGCGACGCCTTTGCCGGCGAAGGTCTTATGGATGCGATGAAGCCTGGCGAGAAGCGGCTGCTTTCTTATGCCGCCGATCTAGGCGTGCTCGTCGACGCCAAGCAAAAAGCTGAGAACCAGCACGTCACGAAAATCGTGATCGCGCACGGCGCGATGACGCAGACCACGCAAGAGCGCCAGGAGAGCAGCTACACGATCCGCAACCGCGATACTGCGGCACGCACCGTTGTCATTGAGCATCCGGCGCGCTCGGGCTGGAAGCTCACCGATGACGCAACTCCAGCCGAAAGTTCCGCGTCATTCCATCGCTTCCGCGTCGTAGTGGAGCCCAAGACCACGTCGTCGTTAGTAGTCAAGGAATATCGCCCGGTCTCGCAACGCTACATGCTCACGAATGTGACCGAAGACGAGATCAAGTTCTTCCTCGATCAGAAAATGATTAATCCCGATGTGGAAAAAGAGCTGCGCCACATCGTTTCCCAAAAGGCCGAAGTCGCCGTGCTGGAGGCCGTGATTGCCGGACGCAAGGGGCAAGTTGCCAGCATCGCTGACGATCAACAGCGTGTCCGCGAGAATATGAAAGCGCTGAAGGGAAGCGCCGAAGAGAAGGCGTTGCTCGAACGCTATGTTCGCGAACTGAATGATCAGGAAGACCACGTGCAGTCGCTGCGCCGCGAGATTGCGGACCTGCAGCAGAAGCGCGACGCAGCCCAGAGCGCGCTGAATGTGACGATCGAGGCGTTGCAGATGGAGGTGACGCTGTAGGGGCCGACTGGAATCGGCGCCTGTCGCTATTTCTGCGCCGTCGGCCCTGCCGCTTTCACTTCGGGCGGGACGTCGAAGTTCTCGAAGTTCTTGGCGAAGCGATTGCGCAGATCTTCGGCGGCTTTGTCGTAGGCGGCTTTGTTCGGCCAGGCATTCCGCGGATTCAACACAATCGGGGGCACCCCGTGGCACCACTTTGGAATGGCGAAGCCGAAGGCGGGTTCGATCTCGAATTCTTCCCGGATGAGTTGGCCTTCGACCGCGGCGTCGACCATGGCGCGGGTGTAAGGGATGTCCATGCGTTTGCCGATGCCGTACGGCCCGCCTTGCCAGCCCGTATTCACGAGCCAGCACTGTGCGTTATGTTCGCGAAGGCGGCGGCCCAGCATCTCCGCGTAAGTCTTCGGAGGCAGCGGAAGAAACGGCGATCCGAAGCAGGTTGAGAATGTTGCAGTAGGTTCCTTCACTCCGGCTTCCGTCCCGGCGACCTTCGCCGTGTAACCGGAGAGAAAGTGATACATGGCCTGCTCGGGCGTGAGCTTCGAAATCGGCGGCAGCACGCCGAAAGCGTCTGCTGTGAGAAACACGACGTTCCTCGGATGTCCGCCGATACCGGGGATCACCGCGTTCTCGATGAAGTCGACAGGATAGGCGGCGCGCGTGTTTTCGGTCTTGCTGTCGTCGTTGTAGTCGGGAATGCGCGTGTGCGCGTCAAGCGTAACGTTTTCCAGCACGCATCCGAAGCGCAAGGCGTTCCATATCTGCGGCTCATTCTTCTTCGAGAGCTTGATGCACTTGGCGTAGCATCCACCCTCGAAGTTGAAAACGCCGTCGGCGCTCCATCCATGCTCGTCGTCGCCGATCAGATCGCGCGACGGATCGGCCGAGAGCGTGGTCTTGCCCGTCCCAGATAATCCAAAGAAAAGCGCGCTAATGCCACTGTGTCCAACGTTGGCCGAGCAGTGCATGGGGAAGACGTTCCGCGGGGGCAGCAGAAAGTTCATGATGCTGAAGATCGACTTCTTCATTTCGCCCGCGTACGAGGTGCCGCCGATCAGCACGGTACGGCGCGTGAAATTCAGCACGATGAATACTTCGGAATTCACGCCGTCGCGTTTGGGATCTGCCTTGAACTCGGGCGCGGCGATGACGGTGAACTCCGGACGATGATTCCTCAGTTCCTGCGCCGTCGGCCGCAGAAATAATTGCCGCACAAATAAGTTGTGCCAGGCATATTCATTCACGATGCGAACCGGCAAGCGGTACGCCGGATCAGCGCCGCAGAAAAGATCCTGTACGTACAATTCGCGGCCGCGCAGGTGCTCCATGACGCGCTCGTAAAGAGCGTCAAACTTCTCCGGTTCGAACGGCTGGTTCACCGCCCCCCAGTTCGCCGTGTGCGCGGTGGTTTCATCTTTAACGATGAACTTGTCTTTGGGAGACCGGCCCGTGCGGTTGGTGTAACCGACAATGGCACCGTTGGACGCCAACTTCGCTTCATTGCGCCGGACGGAGTGCTCGACCAGCACCGCGGGCGAGAGATTGAAGTGCGTTCGGCCTTCGCTCAGCAACTCAGCTACGTCGCTGACGTGGACTGTGGTGGCCATTAAGATCTCCTCAGGAGAACGCCAAAATTAAGGCACAAAGCAAAACGAGTTATTCTGCCTCAAAAGGCCTCGGTCTGCCAAGGATTCGGGGCACAGCGGAGTATTCCTCCATTTTACACAACGGCAAAAGTGGGTTTCGCTTCAGTGACATGAGGGGAATCGAAAGAAGAAACTATAGGAGAACAGCGAAAGATGTTCTGCCCTCCGCTTAGTCGGAGGAGGTCTTATAGTCGCATGCCTTGCGGCAGGGTTCGCAATACATTAGCCCGTCGTCGCAAATGCGGATGTCGATTACAGCCTGGCACAGGCAGCAGAACTTCTCGCATTCACACTGAGTCTCTGGCTGTTCGCACTGCGCGCAGCGGTATTTAGCAGGACCGGTTCCGGTGCTCATGCGATCAATGTAGCGCGCGGCATGCGAGGTCGGGAAATGACCTTGGTAATGGCGGCTATCTCCAAAAGTAGGCATGGGGCAAGGCGTTCCAGCCGCATGCGATTTCTTCGTGCCCTATAATTTCCAGCAATGACCTTTCAGAGTCTGTTGGACGGCGCGGAAGTTCTTAGCCAGAGCGGGAACCCCGACGCCAGCAGTGTGGAATACGACTCGCGCCGAGTGAAGCCGGGGAGCGTGTTCGTGGCCATGCACGGCGATACGTCCGACGGAAATCGCTTCATCGATCAGGCAATCGAGGCTGGCGCGGTCGCGATCGTGACCGACTCGGCAAACGAGAAGCCGCGCGAAGGCGTGGCGTGGGCGGTCGTGCCACATGGTCGGCGTGCTTTGGCGCGCGTGAGCGCGAATTTCTATAAGCGGCCAGCAGAGCGCATCGCGGTCATCGGCATTACGGGAACGAACGGCAAGAGCACGACGGCATTTCTGATCGAGTCAATACTCGCTGCCGCTTCGCGAAAGAGTGCATTGATCGGGACCATTGAATATCACGTTGCCGGGAAGGTTTTGCCAGCGCCGCATACAACTCCAGAAGCGTTGGACCTCGCGCGCATTCTGAGTGCGGCGGTGGGCGATGGGGCGACAGATGCCGTCATGGAAGTTTCCTCGCACGCACTCGCACAGGAACGCGTGTTCGGAGTTCCGTTCGATGTGGCTGTGTTTACCAACCTCACGCGCGATCACCTGGACTACCACAAAACGATGGACGAATATTTCGCGGCCAAGCGTGTGCTCTTCGAGGGCTGCGGCACCGACGCGCCTCGAGTCGCGGTGACCAACCTGGATGATCAGTACGGTGCGAAGCTTGCAGAATTCAGCCGCAAGCGCAGCGCGATCGTGCTGACATATGGCTGGGAGCGCGGCGACTTTCACGCCGAGAACGTGGACATTACTCCGCGCGGCACGCGCTTCGACATGGCCACGCCGCAGGGCAAGATCGCGATCTTTTCTCCGCTGATTGGGCGAGTGAATGTTTACAACATTCTTGCCGCTGCGGCCGCGACTCATGCGCGTGGTTGCAGTGCGAAGGCCATCGCGGGTGGAGTCGATTCGCTGACGCATGTCCCGGGCCGGTTTCAACGCGTCGACTGCGGCCAGCCATTTACTGTCGTCGTTGACTACGCACACACCGACGACGCGCTGCGCAATCTGACAGCTCTCGCCCGCGAATTTGTCTCGCGTGCTGGAGCCGCAGGGCGAGTCGTCACCGTCTTCGGTTGCGGCGGAGATCGCGATCGCGCCAAGCGTCCGCTGATGGGCGAGGCCGCCGGACGCGGCAGCGACTTCGTCGTCCTTACTTCGGATAATCCGCGCAGTGAAGATCCGCGCGCGATTATTAACGACGCGCTCGTCGGGCTGCAGAAGACTGGCGTGAAATACAGCGTGGAAGTTGATCGTCGCAAAGCGATTGCGCTTGCGATTGGCGAAGCGCGTCCGGGAGACATCGTTCTGCTCGCCGGCAAGGGACACGAAAAGGTGCAGGTTACGCGCGAGGGGTCGCTTCCGTTTGACGACGTTGAAGTGGCGCGGGAGGCGCTGCGGGCGAATGGATTCGAGTGCGAGACAACACGTCCGTCAGAAACGTAGTACTGGCTTGTCAGGCTGTTGACATTGCGGGGAGACACCGATGTACTCAAAACCGTTTCTCTTCATTCTTGTCCTTCTGGTTTCACGTCTGAATCAATTGGACATCGGAACTCGGCTCAGCAAGAGTGAGATACCGGAGAGCAACTCTGTCCAGTGCGCGACAGCTCCTTCGCAAACATATCCGTGTTTAACGTTGATGGTCGAGGGCATCAAGTTCGTTGTCGGCTACGATGAAAAGACATCGCGCATCCGGTATCTTTCGACGCAGGATAGTGGCTTTGCGACGAAGGAAGGTCTTCACGTAGGTAACTGGATAAGAGTTCGCGCAGATGAACTCATCGCGTTCAAGGGATGGAAAATCGTTGGTCCCAAAAGTGAAAGTGGTTGGCGGCCTGTAGTCGGGTATCTAGGAGAACGAATCCGTTTCTCCGATGGAACTATAGTGGACCTCTCTCAGCCCCGACACGAACCTCCGATCAGTGGCGAAGTTCAGATACTCGAACTCGAAAAGGGAGGAGTTTGAAAGTGTTCCGAGTAATTGGAGGCTAGAGAATCGGACTTCTAACGGACCTGAACAGAGCACGACCGATGAAGCTGCCACTTACCAAAATCGCTGAATTTGTTTCTGCCACGCGCGGGGCGGGGACGACCGCTCCGGCTATCCAAGACGCCGTCGCGCAGGGCTATTCCATCGATTCGCGCTCCATCAAGCCCGGCGAACTTTTTTTCGCCGTCAAAGGTGAGCGCCTCGATGGCCACGACTATGTCGATGTGGCGCTCGAAAAAGGCGCGGCCGCCGCGGTCATCCGCAAAGATCAATTGAATCGTTATTCAGAGGGAACGCCTCTGCTCGCGGTGGACGACACTCTGGTCGCTCTGCAAACGCTGGCCACCGCCGTGCGCAAGCTGTGGGGTAAGCCGTTGGTCGGTCTCACCGGCTCGGCAGGGAAGACGACGACCAAGGAAGCCATCGCGCACGTGCTCGCGTCGCGCTTCCGCGTGCTCAAGTCCGAAGGCAACTTTAATAATCATTTCGGATTGCCGCTCATGCTTCTGAAACTGGAGCCCGAGCACGACGTCGCCGTCATCGAGATGGGGATGTCGCACGCCGGCGAGATTCGCGCGCTGGCGAAGATCGCACAACCGGAGATTGGTGTCGTCACGAACGTTGCTCCGGTCCACCTGGAATTCTTCGACTCTCTTGCCGGGATCGCCCGCGCGAAATATGAATTGATCGAGTCGCTTCCCTCGAGCGGAACTGCCGTGCTCAATGCTGACGACGAATACGTTTCGCAATTCGGCCGCGAGTTCAAGGGGAAGGTTGTGATGTACGGCATAGGAGCGATTGCCGGTGCGCATATCGATGTTCGCGCGGAAAATGTTGTCACTCACGGCACCGGAGGCTCGGAACTCGACATCGTGACGCACGCCGGCCGCGAACGGGCGCGATTGGCCCTGGTCGGCGAACACAACATTCTGAATGCGCTGGCCGCGGTTGCCGTCGCGCTTGCCCGGGGCCTCACGCTGTCCGAAGCCGTTGCAGCGCTCGCGACGCTCGCACCCGCCGACAAACGCGGGCAGGTTCTCCAACTGGGTAACATCACGGTCGTCAACGATTGCTACAATTCGAATCCGAAGGCGCTCAATGCGATGGTCGACGCTTTGACCACGATGAAGGCCGGCCGGCGCATTGTGGTCGCAGGAGAAATGCTCGAACTCGGGCCGTCGGGCGCGGAGATGCATCGAGCCGCCGGAAGGCACATCGCCGAGAAGAAGATCGATGTCCTGATCGGCGTTCGTGGCTTGGCGCAAGCCATGGTAGAAGGCGCAACGCAGGCGGGAGCGCGAGCGGAATTCGTCGCAACTCCCGAGGAAGCGGGAGAATGGCTGTCCAGAGAAACGCGAGACGGCGATGTAGTCCTGCTCAAAGCCTCTCGCGGCGTGAAGCTCGAAAAAGCGTTAGAAGCATGGCAAGAAAAGCTAAGGGCTAAAAGCCAATAGCTAAGAGCTGAAAGCTGAAAGCTGACGGCGGTGGTTCGGAGGCTGATTGCTCTACTGGCTGTTGTTCGTCAAGCTGCAACACTATGTCGCGCCGTTCCGCATTTTCCGCTACGTCACCTTCCGCACGGCGTTTGCCAGCCTTACCGCGCTCTTCACCGCGCTGATTGTCGGTCCGCTCGTCATCGGGCGCCTGCGCGAGTTCCAGATCGGACAATATATTCGCGAGGAAGGTCCCAAGGCTCACCAGAAAAAAGCCGGCACGCCTACGATGGGCGGGCTCCTCATTGTCATCGCCATCGTCGTTCCGACGTTGCTCTGGGCCGACCTGAGTAACCGGTTCGTCTGGATCGCCGTCTTCTCCACCTGCGCCTACGCTGCCATCGGATTCACCGACGACTACACCAAGGTGACGCATCGCCGCAATCTAGGCCTGACCGCTCGCGCCAAGCTGGGCCTGCAGATCGCCACCGGCGTCGTGGTGGCTTCGATGCTGATCGCCATGCAGGCGTATGGCATGTACTCGACCCGGCTGATCGTTCCGTTCTTCAAACAATTTCATCCGGATCTCGTGGTTGGAAGCCTGGAACGGTCCGCTCACCTTTGGCCGCTCGCGTTCCTTCCATTCATGGTTTTTGTGGCGTTGCTGATCGCGTTCTCGTCGAACGCGGTAAATCTCACGGACGGGCTCGACGGGCTTGCCATCGGCTGCACTGTGATCGCCGCGGGCGCGTTGACCGTGCTTACTTACGTCAGCGGCCACGCGACGTTTGCGACTTATCTCGAGCTGCAGCGCATGCCACAAGTGGCAGAGTTGACCATCTTCTGTGGGGCGATGGTCGGATCGTCCATCGGATTCCTCTGGTACAACGCGCATCCTGCTGAAGTTTTTATGGGAGACGTAGGATCGCTGGCCCTCGGCGGCGCGATCGGCACGGTGGCCGTCATCATTAAGCAGGAATTATTGTTGCCGTTCATCGGCGGAGTATTCGTGATCGAGGCGCTCTCTGTCATCCTGCAGGTGGGCTCGTACAAGCTGCGGAAGAAGCGTATTTTCAAGATGGCGCCCCTGCATCATCATTTCGAGTTACTGGGCTGGTCGGAGTCGAAGATCATCGTGCGCTTCTGGATCGCGTCGCTGATCTTCGCGCTATTCGCGCTGACGACACTGAAACTAAGATAGAAATCGAGCCACGGATTGCACGGATTTCCACCGATAAGATTTCTTGCTGTTTCTCTTTGGATTGATCCGTGTGAATCCGTGTTGATCCGCGGCCAACGAAGTTGAATTTCTCTGTGTCTTCTGTGGTGAAATAGATCCAATGGAACTCAACGGAAAACGCGTGCTGGTCGTCGGCCTGGGAAAATCGGGAGTGGCGTCCGCGCTGTTCATGAAAGCCCACGGCGCCAAGGTCTCTGTCTCCGACACCAAGAGCGGCGACGAACTGCGCAACGAGATTCCCGTTCTGCTCGACCACGGCATCACGGTCGAAACCGGAGGCCACGGCGACCGCACATTCCGCGGACAGGATTTGATCGTGGTCAGCCCCGGCGTTCCGGTCGATGCGCCTCCGCTGGTGCAGGCGCGTTCGCTGGGCGAGAACGTCATTGGCGAGATCGAACTCGCAGCTCAGTTTCTGCCCGGTCCCATCGTCGCCATCACCGGATCGAACGGCAAGACTACCACCACCACTCTTGTCGGCGAGATCATGACCGCCGCAGGATTTCCCGCGCTGGTCGGCGGCAACATCGGCACTCCCGCCATCTCGCTGGCGGAGCGCGCAACTCCTGGGACCGTGATCGTGCTCGAGGTTTCGAGTTTCCAGCTGGAAACGATTCAAACGTTCCGCCCAAAGGTTGCAGTCGTGCTGAATGTGACGCCCGATCATCTCGACCGTCACCGCACGCTCGAAGTTTACGTAAACGCGAAGGCGCGCATCTTCGAGAACCAGCAGGGAAGCGATTTCGCCGTGCTCAACGCAGACGATCCGACCTGCGTCGCGATGGCTGCGCGAACGCGTGCCAAGGTCTTCTGGTTCAGCCGGCAAAAAGAAGTTGAGCAGGGCGCATGGGTGCGCGACGGCAACATCGTCTTCCGCGACGAGCGCGGGCAGCAGGAAGTTCTTGAGGTCTCAGAGATTCCGCTCAAAGGCGCTCACAATCTCGAGAACGTGCTCGCCGCGGTGTGCGCCGGAGTGCTGATGGGCTGCGCTCCCGAAAAGATCCAGCACGCCGTGCACAACTTCAAAGCCGTTGAGCACCGCCTGGAATTTGTGGCGACGATCCGGGGCGTTGATTACTACAACGACTCTAAGGCGACAAACGTCGACGCGACGATCAAAGCACTGGAATCTTTCCCCGCGAACATCCATCTGATTCTTGGGGGCAAAGATAAGGGCAGCGACTATACGGTGCTTAACGACCTTCTGCGTAAGCGGGTGAAGCGCGTGTACACGATCGGCGCAGCAGCGGCGAAGATCGAGTCGCAGATTGTTTCATCGAAGAATGGCGGCCCTGAAGTCGTCCACGCCGAGACGCTCGAAAACGCCATCCGCAAAGCCAACGCCGCGGCGCAGCCTGGCGACATCGTACTGCTAGCCCCCGCCTGCGCCAGCTTCGACCAGTTCAAGAGCTACGAGCACAGAGGGAAAGTGTTTAAGGAGATCGTTGGAAGCCTCATGTGAGAGCTTCTTTCCACCACAGAGGCACGGAGGCACAGAGGCGAACCTTGGAAGGTTCCTCTGTGTCTCCGTGTCTCCGTGGTGAATGATTTCCCGCCCGAACCAAAACAGGCAACACTCGCGATCCAACAATCCACAGTCTCATCTCTGACTCCGTGGTGAAATAAGTGTCCCATGGCGAAGCGCGTGAGTGTCGATCGCTGGTTGTTTACCGTCACCATGCTGCTGGTGTTTGTCGGCCTGGTAATGGTGTTCTCAGCGTCGGCGGTGATGGCGCGTGAGCGCTTCGGTTCGCCTTATGCATTCCTGTCGAAGCAGCTGATTTGGGCCGTGGCGGGGCTCGTCGCGATGGTCGTCACCATGCGCGTGGACTACCGCCGCTACAAGCATCCCGCGATCGTGTTTTCGCTGATGGGCGTCACCACGCTGCTGCTGATCTCGGTCTTCTTTCTCGACCGCTCGCACAACACGCATCGCTGGATTCACGCCGGCGGATTTTCCTTTCAGCCGTCGGAATTGGCTAAGCCGATGCTGATTCTGTTTCTCGCCTACTTCCTCGAGAGTCGAGCCAAATCGATCGATGACGTGCGCAACACGCTGTTGCCCGCGGCAGCGCCGGTGCTCGTGTTTTTAGGGCTGATCGTGCTGCAGCCTGATCTCGGGACGTCGATCGCATGTGCGGGAATTGCGGCCTGTATTCTTTACGTCGCGGGCATGCGCCTGCGCTATTTTGGCTACGCATTCGGCGCGGCCTTGGTGCCGCTGTATTTTTTGATTTTTCATGTGAGCTGGCGGCGCGACCGCATTCTGGCATTTCTGAATCCGTATGCCGACCGCCAGGGCACCGGTTTCCACATTATTCAATCGCTGATCGCTGTGGGCACGGGCGGCGTGACCGGCGTTGGGTTGATGGAAGGCAAGCAGAAGTTGTTTTATCTGCCCGAGCCGCACACGGATTTTATTTTTGCGGTGACCGCCGAAGAGCTAGGCCTGGTCGGCGCCATGTTCGTGGTGGCGTTGTTCGCAATTTTTCTCTGGCGCGGAATGCGAGCCTCGTGGCGCACCGAAGATTTGTTCGGAAGATACCTGGCTGTCGGCATTACGAGCATGGTGGTGCTGCAGGCTTTCATCAACATCAGCGTCGTGCTCGGCATGATGCCGACCAAAGGGATTCCGCTCCCGTTCGTGTCCTACGGCGGATCGTCGCTGTTCGTGACCCTGGCCTGCGTCGGCGTGCTGCTGAATATCACCAAGCAGGCGGAGTGAGAGATTCCCCTCGAGGGTTGAGTTGCTACAGCTTCACGATATGCTCGCGCAACCACTCTGCCAGCTTTTTTTCACTTAGATCGCCCGCGGCCAAGGCCATCATCGTGGCAATACAATCGGTGTCGTTGGCTTCGAGAGTCCATCCATTCAGGTTGAGGAACAGTTCCATGACTACGAAAGCGGTGCGCTTGTTCCCGTCGAGAAACGGATGATTGCGAGCGATGCCAAATGCATAAGCGGCGGCCAGCGCGGCCACGTCCGGATCGTCGCCATAGGCTTCAAGATTGTGCGGTCGAGCCAGTGCAGAGCTGAGCAGCCCTTCGTCGCGGATGCTGGCAATGCCCCCGTGCTCGGCGAGTTGCGCCTCGTGGATGGCGAGGACGACGCTATCTGCGACCCAGATCCAGGCCACGGCTACTTGGCCAGTTCGCGCAATACATTGCGGCGCTTCTTCATGATGCGCTCGGCAGCCTTCATTTGTTTTTCGAAGGCAGGATCGTAGGGAGTGATTCGATATCCATCGGGCGATTCGGTCAGATAAACGATGTCACCCTTCTCGATCTTCAGGTGCGAGGCAGCTTCTTTCGGAAGGACGAAGCCAACGGAATTGCCGATTTGCATGAGCTTGAGAGAAATCATCCGTCACCTTTACGTAATAACATATGTTAGTACAATCTGCCTCCCAGGTCAACCGCCACCTCGTTCGACACGCCCGTCACGCAATGTCGGGCGCCTCGCATGCGGTGTTAATGTCTAAATGACTCAATCGCTCAATGACTCGATGAACTCCATGCGTGCCATTCTGGCGGGCGGCGGTACTGGCGGACACGTGATCCCGGCGCTGGCCATTGCCAATCAGCTCAAGAAAACCTACGACGCCGAGGTGATGTTTATTGGGACGGCGCGCGGCATTGAGAATCGGCTGGTGCCGGCTGCGGGGTTTCCGCTACAACTGGTGCGCGTCGGCGCGCTCAAGAATGTCAGCCTGATGACGCGCCTGAAGACCTCATTCGATTTGCCCCGCGCCGTTTGGGACGCGAGCCGCATGCTGAACCAGTTTGCGCCAGACGTGGTCATTGGCGTCGGTGGATACGCCTCCGGGCCGGCGATGCTCGCCGCGGTGATCAAACACATTCCGACGCTGGCCTTCGAACCGAACGTTGTTCCGGGATTCGCCAATCGCATGGTGGCAAAGTTTGTCTCCGGCGCGGCGGTGCACTTCGAAGAAACTGCAAAATATTTTCGTCACGCCGAAGTCACGGGCGTGCCAGTGCGTCAGGCATTTTTCGATATCACGCCCAAGCGTGGCGGGACTCCGACGGTGCTCGTCTTCGGTGGCAGCCAAGGCGCACACGCCATCAATGATGCGATGATTCGCTGCCTGCCTGTGTTGCAACGCGAGGCGCCGGGCATTCACATCATTCATCAGACGGGCGAGCGTGACTATAATGACGCGCTGGCCGCGTATCGTTCTTTCGAAGAGTCCGCGGAGGTTCACAGGTTCATCGAGGACATGCCTGCGGCGTTTGCGCGCGCCGATCTTGTCGTTTGCCGCTCGGGTGCGAGCACCGTCGCGGAAATTGCGGCAGCAGGGAAGCCGGCAGTCTTCGTTCCGTTCCCACGCGCGGCCGACGATCACCAGCGTATCAACGCGGAAGCGCTGGCAAAACACGGCGCAGCAGTCGTAGTCGAAGAATCGAAGCTCGAAGGCGTCTGGCTGGCGGAAACAATTGCGACCCTGTTGCAAGACCCGCGCCGCCTGCAGCAGATGAGCCACGCAGCAAAAGAATTGTCGCATCCGGATGCAGCGAGCGATATCGCAGCCATGGCCGCGCGAGTAGCAGGAATCGAACAATTAGCCACGGATTGACACGGATCCTCACGGATATTTTATTGGTTTTTCTAAGTCTTAAGGTTTATCCGCGAAATCCGCGAAAATCCGCGGCGAAAGAATTTGACTTATGTTCGCGAAAATTCAGCACATCCATTTCGTAGGCATCGGCGGCATCGGCATGAGTGGCATCGCCGAGGTCCTGCTGAATCTCGGCTACAAAGTTTCCGGCTCTGACCTGAAGAGTTCCGCAGCGACGCAGCGGCTGGCCAACTTGGGCGCGACGACGTTCGAAGGGCATCGCGCTGAGAACATCTCCGGCGCCGAAGTTGTCGTCACCAGTTCTGCTATCGCGACGGAAAATCCTGAAGTCACCGAAGCGCACAAGCTGCACATACCGGTCATTCAGCGCGCCGAGATGCTGGCCGAGTTGATGCGGCTGAAGTACGGCATCGCCATCGCCGGCATGCATGGCAAGACGACTACGACTTCGATGGTTGCGGCGGTGCTCGCGGGCGGGGGGCTCGATCCTACGGTCGTCGTTGGAGGACGCGTCGACGCCATGGGATCGAACGCGCGTCTCGGCAAGTCGCAATACCTGGTCGCCGAGGCGGACGAGAGCGACCGGTCGTTTCTGAAACTCTCTCCAATACTCTCGGTCGTCACCAACATCGACCGCGAGCATATGGACTGCTATCGCAACATGCGCGACGTGAAGAAAACGTTTCTCGACTTCATGGACCGCGTGCCGTTCTACGGAATGATCGTCGCCTGCAATGACGATCCTCTGCTCCGCCGTCTGCTGCCCGAGGTGCAGCGGCGGACGGTGACTTATGGGACGCGGCGTGGGTCCGACTTTCTTATCAAGGTTCCCGCTACGGATTCCCATGTCTCGCAAAATCGGCGAGACATGGGGCATCCCACGGATGCAAGCCCGCTCAGTCAGTTCTCCGTCCGCTATCGCAGTCAAGATCTCGGCGAGTTCACGCTGCATGTTCCCGGCGTGCACAACATCCTGAATGCGACGGCCGCGATTGCCGTGGGCGTAGGCCTTGACGTCAGCGTCGACGCGATCCGTGCTGCGCTCGATCAATTCCGTGGTGTCGATCGCCGCTTCCAGTTGCGTGGACGCGCCGCCGGCGTCAGCGTCATCGACGACTACGGCCACCATCCAACGGAGATCAAAGCCACGCTCGCCGCGGCGCGCCAATGTGGCTTCGGCAAGATTCACGTCATCTTCCAGCCACACCGCTACACCCGGACCCGCGACTTGATGGACGACTTCACCACCGCCTTCGCCGACGCCGATTCGCTGTTCGTGCTAGACATCTACGCTGCCAGCGAGAAGCCGATCGAAGGAATCACTGCAGAAATTCTGGCGGAGAAGATCGCCGAGAAAAGCGGCAAACCTGTTCAGCACGTGAGTTCGTTCGCCGACGCGGCGAGCACAGCCACGTCCACCGCACAACATGGCGACATGATCCTGACCCTCGGTGCCGGCAGCGTCTCACAGTTAGGCCCGATGATTCTGGAGAAGCTGAAAGAGCGGGAGTAGGACGCTTCGAAGGATCGTCCTATCGTGCCGCTACTTCGAATTCGCGCCGGCCGTGCTCGCTCCCGCAGGCGCGACCGAACTGAACTCCGGCCCTAACTCTGCGATTGCAGTACGCAGCTCGGCGGCCTGATAACCCGTCTGGTAAAAAGCGATGTTGCCTCGCGCGTCAATCAGTACTCCGAGCGGAATGACGTTTCGCTGAAACGCCGCTCCCAATGAGCCGTCCAGGTCATGATAATTCTGCCACGGAATATGATTTTGGATCATGAACTTGGCCGCCGCCTCCGGGTTTTCGTCATTATCGATCCCCATCCACACCATGCCTTTTGGCGAGGTTTCGTTATAGAGCTTCAACAGATCGGGAATCAGGCCCTTACACGGCCCGCACCAACTGGCCCAGAAATCCAGGAACACCGGTTTACCCCGAAGGCTGCTAAGGGTGATCACGGTTCCGTCGGCTGACTTAAAGCGAAGCTCCGAGGCCGGTCTGCCGACCCACTCCAGACGCGGTCCAGATGCGTACGGACTTGAGAACGCCGTCACCAGCTTCGCGTCGTCAGGCGCAAGAAATGTAAATGAACTCGCCGGATTCTCTTGGTTAAGTTCTACCCTCGTATAGGTGATTGTCGATTCCGTCGTGCTTTGAATGTGTCCATTCACAACGCCTGGGGATAGAGGCTGCTCGTGCTCCAGGGTCTTGACGATGACTCTGCGTGACTTGTCAATCCAGATTGTCAATTCACGGCTTAGTCCGGCATGTTGCACCTTGAAGTCGCCACGCACGACGTAACAATCCGTGTTCTTTCCGGCGATCGAAATCGTTTCGTCCGGGAGGAACGTGGCGGATTTCAAAACGTCCGCGCGATGGGTCAGAACCGACGCCATCGACTTTGCATTCAGCGCAGTGATCTCTTCCGGCAAATGGACGCGTTGTTTGTCTTCGTTGGCGACTGGTCGTTCCGTGTAGACCTTCTCGTCGGGAAGGTAATCCCATTCGTGGATGCCGTCCGAAACATAGATCACCGTGCCAACGCCCGAGCGTCCTTCGTAGCGATAGCGGCCATCCGCCATGACAATGGCGGTCATGAACTGCTTCTGCCAACTACGACTGAACTCGTTGGTCGACGTGCGCTCCTCGACCGCCTCGATGTGGTAGGACTTGGCGTCGGCATACCGCTGGCTGACCTCGTTGAGGAGGGCCAGTGCGTCCTTCGGAGGAGCGACAGGCTGAGTTTGTGGCGGGATTGCAAGGGTAAGGAGCAGAACCAGCGCAAGAGGCATCCTCGTCTTACCTCCAATAACTGTGAAATCTTACCCCTGAACGCGGAACTTCTGCCGTTCTTGCTCCGTATCTTTCTTTGCTAAGGCTTTGCTAACGGATCGAAGAGCCCTCCGTCTATCTTGCATAAGGGGTTAAGGCGATGAAAACACAAGCATGGGGATGGCTCGCAGCGGCAGTTCTGGCAGCCGGACTGAACGCAAGTTATCACGATGGCGGAATGCAATGGGCTCACCGCATCGCGGACCGCATGGATCACGGAGCGTCGGCAGTAATGGCGCTGGCTTCGGGACGCACTGACCAGTTCCTGACCGAAATGCGGATGGCGTCGGCGCACGACGAGACCGCGTCCTGCCAGTTCGAGACATCGCTGGCGCGAGTTCAGGCCAGGCTTGCCCGCACTCAGACGCGCGTCGCGCGTTTTGAAGGCATGACCGCCCAGCAAGAGGCTCAGTTTGCCCGCCTCGAAGCGAATCGCGATTATGTTATGTCTCGGATCGAAGCTGAGACGAACCGTATCCGCATTCCTGCCGTGTCCGTTACTCCAGTCGTTGCACGGGTGCCCCACTTCTCAGTTTGTCCTCGAGTTCGCGTGAGCGTCCCGGCTATGCCGATGATCCACGTGCCGGCCCCCGAGATTCACGTTGAGACTGGGCTCGGCCCGATCTAGGCCGGCTAACAAAGTTCCTTCCTCCTGGGAATGTGGGCGCGGAAAACAAGCCGCGCCCTTTTTCTTGCGGCACCCACCCCAAACCCTGTTATTCCGAACACGGGCAAGGCGCGGGTGAGGAACCTGCTGTTTTCTGCGACAAGCGAACAGCAGGTTCCTGCACTGCGCCGTCGCTACGCTCCGGTCGGAATGACAACGGAACGTAAGAGTAGCTCTTTCGTGCCCGTTGCCAATCCGGTTCCTGCCTGTGCAAAAGCCTAATTTTTTGTCTATCTCAATACGAGAAATGAAGCTATATTGAAAAAGCTCAGCGATTCCTCACGACAACTGACCTGAACGGATGGCGCGAAAAGGCAGTTCCACCATCACGCAGGATGAGTTGTACCCGCCCAGCGCCGACCATTCTCATGGAGAATCGTCGCGCGAGGAACTCGACGACGCGCGTCTAATCGATCTCGACGTCGCCGAAGAATCCCCATTCCTGCGCGGCCAGAAGCGAGTCTCCGCTCGCCGCAGCTCGCTTCCGAAAAAAACTGCAAGCCGCCTTCTCTGGGCTTCCATCGCGGCCACCGTTCTCGGGATGCTCGCTCTCGTTGCCATCGGACTCTACCAGTACGGCGAACACTCCTGGCGCTTCCGCGTCGAGTCGAGCGACAACATCGAAATCACCGGCATGCAGAACGTGACCAAGGCGCAAATCATGGAAGTCATGGGCGCCGACATTGGCCGCAACATTTTCTTCATTCCGCTCTCGCAGCAGAAAGCACAACTCGAGCAGATTCCATGGGTCGAGTCGGCGAGCGTGATGCGCTTCGTACCGAATCGCCTGAAAGTCGAAATTCACGAGCGCACTCCCGTAGCCTTCGCCCGCGTTGGCCCGCGCATTTTTCTGATCGACGCCGGCGGCACTCTGATGGAGCTTTCGCAGAAGCACAAGTACTCCTTCCCCGTGATTCTTGGGATGAATCCCGGCGAGCCGCTCTCGACGCGCGCTCCGCGGATGAAAGCCTACAACGAACTCGTTCAGGAACTCGATTCCAGTGGCGCTCATCACTCCCAGGATCTGAGCGAAGTCGATCTCTCCGACCTGGAGAATCTGAAGGTTCGCGTCAACGATCCCGCGGGAGATGTGCTGGTCGAACTCGGTTCGTCCGATTTTCTGAAGCGCTACCAGACGTACGTCAGCCACGTGCAGGAGTGGCGGCAGCAGTTCCAGAAGTTGGAGTCGGTGAATCTGCGCTACGACAACCAGGTGATCGTCAATCCAGACATGGAAGGTCGTCCCAAGCAACCGGTGTTGGCTGCATCGGCGGCGCGGGCTGCCGTGGCCGCGGGTGTGAAGCCGGCGGCGTTGATTACACGCACCGGCCCGCACGAGAAGCCGCTTCCCAAGCCGGCTTTCGAATTGACGGAGAAGAAACTCGACCCGAAATCGGCGGCTGCGAAGAAACCGGTTGCACGAACGAAACTGAAGCGGACTGCCGCTCGAACGACGAGAGCTGGGGCACCGAAGAAAGCTGCGGTGAGACCTGCGGCGACGGCGCCGAAGTCAGCGGCCGCGATCGCGAAGCCGAGTCCGGCGATAGCGAAGCGGCAAACGAATACGAGTTCGAATTGAGTGAGCACTTGAAGATGACGAGTTCTGATCGAGGGGTTTCGCGAATGGCATCGGGGAATTCATAAGGCATGGCAAATCAGCAGGGAAGTTTTCTTACCGCAATCGATGTGGGCAGCGCCAAGACTTGCGCGCTGATGGCGGAGGTTACCGACACCGGGCTTCGCTATCGCGGCCATGGTGTCGCCGAATCGCGCGGCTCGCGCAAAGGCGTCATTGTTGAACTCGATAAAGCTGTCGCGGCAATTCAAAAGGCCTGCGAAGCGGCCGAAGACATTGCCGGGGCGCCGGTCGAGCATGCCATCGTAGGCATTGGAGGAGCCCACGTGCGCGGGGTCAACAGCCATGGAGGCATCAGCCTCGGCACGCGACCGCGCGAAATCGGACGCGACGAAATCAAGCAGGCCGTCGACCGCGCTCGCGCCATCGCGCTTCCGGCCGATCGCGAGATTCTCCACCTGCTGCCGCAGGAATTTATTCTCGACGATCAAGCTGGAGTTCACGATCCGCTGGGCATGATGGCTGCGCGCCTCGAAGTGCGAGTCCACATGGTGACCGCCGCGACCAGCGCCACACAGAACGTCATCACCGCGGTCAACAAGGCTGGAGTCCACGTCGACGACACGGTCTACGAACCGCTGGCGGCCGCCGATTCCGTGCTTCGCAATGACGAGCGCGAACTGGGCGTCTGCCTTGGCGACATCGGAGCCGGCTCGACGGAATTGATTGTTTTTCAGCAAGGCGCGGTCGCACACACTGGGGTGATCCCGGTCGGCGGAGATCACTTCACCAGCGATTTGTCTGTGGGACTGTGCACGCCGCTTGTAGAAGCGGAGAAGATCAAGAAAGTTTATGGCAACGCGATCGTCACGCTGATTCCTGAGGGCAACGAAGTTGAAGTGCCGTCGGTCGGCGATCGTCCGTCGCGCTTGCTTCCGCAGAGACTGGTCGCGGAGATTCTCGAGCCGCGTGCCCGCGAACTCTTCGAAATGATGCGCGACATGTTGCGCCAGAGCGGCATGTACGACGCTTGCCTGGCCGGCATCGTTCTCACGGGTGGAGCGTCGCGCCTGCCCGGCATCTTCGATGTGGCGGAGTCCGTGCTTCGCCGTTCGGTTCGTCTCTCGTGGCCGGCCCCGCTGGCGAAGATGCCGTCCACGTTATCCGAACCCGAATACGCGACAGTCTTGGGAATGGTGAACTACGGCCAGCGTGCCCGCATCGCACGCGGCATGCAGGAAGATCGCTGGGGAACGAGATTGAGAGCGCTGTTAGTAGGAAAAGGAGCTTAGAGCTTGAACCACGAAGGACACAAAGGTTCACGAAGGAAATCAGGGTGTTCCTTCGTGAACCTTCGTGCCCTTAGTGGTTAACGATTTTTTTTCTGTAAAGGTGAAAAATATGACAAACGATCCCAAAATTCGCATCAGCTTCAACGAAGAGGCGCGCAACGACGCCAAAATCAAAGTCATCGGCGTGGGTGGCGGTGGAGGCAACGCCGTCAACCGCATGATCGACGCCGGTGTCGAAGGCATCGAATTCGTTGTCGCCAACACCGACTTGCAGGCGCTCCGCATGTCGCACGCGCCCGTAAAGTTGCAGCTTGGCGTGAAGCTGACGAATGGGCTCGGTGCGGGCGCGAATCCTGAAGTCGGCCGCAAAGCCGCGCTCGAAGATTCCGACAAGATCATCGAAGCGCTCGAAGGCGCAGACATGGTTTTCGTCACGACCGGTCTTGGCGGAGGCACGGGCACTGGCGCCGCTCCCATCATCGCGTCGCTCGCCAGCGAAATGGGCGCGCTCACAGTCGCCGTCGTGACCAAGCCGTTTTCGTTCGAAGGCAAACGCCGCATGCAGCAAGCCGATCGCGGCATCTCCGAACTCATGGAATCGGTCGACACCACCATCGTCATTCCGAACGAAAAACTTCTTGCCGTCGCCGAAGATGCCGGCTTCTTCGAATCGTTCCGCATCGCCGACGACATTCTTCGTCAAGGGGTGCAGGGAATCTCCGACATCATCACGATCCCCGGCATCATCAACCGCGACTTCGCCGACGTGAAAACGATCATGGCCGGCATGGGATACGCCGTGATGGGCACAGCCTCCGCCAGCGGTGCAAAGCGCACCATCGAAGCGGCGCAGAAGGCGATCGCATCGCCGCTGCTAGAAGCCGGAGCCATCGATGGAGCTCGCGGCATCCTCATCAACATCACCGGATCGTCGTCGCTGAAACTCGCCGAAGTGCAACAGGCCTGCACGATCATTCAGAGCGCCGCGCACGAAGATGCCAACATCATTTTCGGCGCCGTCATGGACGAGAAAATGAAGGACGCGGTGAAGATTACCGTCATCGCCACCGGCTTCCGCGAAGTGAATTCCTCGCGTCAACGCCACCAGGAGAGTCACACGTCGTTTTCGTCGGCCCACGCCGCCGCGCTCGACAATAACAACGACATGGATTTCCCCGATGGCTCCGGGTCGCGAGACGCTGAGCCCACGCCGCCCGAGCGCATCATGTCCGATTCGAACATGTCTGGCTCCGGCATGATGGACGATCGCAGCTACGTTGACGATGTCCCGCCCATGCCCATCGCGCACGCATCCGATCGTGTTGCGGAAGTGGTCTCGCTCGACTCCATGCGCAGCAGCGCGCTGCCCAACATGGTCGCGAACTTCGAGCAGGATGACTTGGACGTTCCCGCGTTTCTGCGCAAACGCAACGAGGTGATGTAGAGCTAGGAGCGATGAGCGATGAGCGATGAGCGATGAGCATTGAGCGATGAGCATTGAGCGATGAGCAATGAGCTGAACCAAACTTCTGCGAGAGGGATTTGCTCATCGCTCATTGCTCATTGCTCACCGCTCATGGCTAAGTAGGAAAAGCTTTTCACATTGGGCAGTACCTTTCCAGTAACGGGGTAATGCGTTACAGAAGGCACTGCAACCGACGTAATCCCACTCTATGTCATTGTTTCATAATGGGTTAAAGCAAAATTAATGTTTGGAGCGATCCAAAATTTGTCATTGCCCGAAACTGGATAAGTCTCGTATTATCGCGATGTTGGGTCATTTCAGTAGGGTTACCGACGACTGGCACCGTGCGTGCATCGAAGTACTGCAGATTCCGGGGAGTGAGATCAAGAAGATGTTTAAGGGAACGAGCTTTCTTCGTCCATTTTTTGCTGTTCTAACGAGCTTCCTGGTTGGTCTGCCTCTGGCGGGCGTGAGTTGGGCGGCGCACATCAACACCAGCACGCACACCACGTCAAAGAAGTCGACATCAAGAAAGATCAGCGAGACTCAGCACACCCGGCGCCGCCTGCACCACCTGGCGCGCAGCCGCAGTGCCAGCGCTCGAGTCACTCCCGTTTCGGTCACCACGCGCCGTCACCGCTATCACGAACGCTTCAGCATGAGTTCCTTCGCCGTGGACATCGCCACCGGCGACATCACCGCCGGTGAAGATCCCATCGTGCGCCAGGCTGCCATCGACGCCCTCGGCAACATGAACGGTACGGTCGTGGCGATCGAGCCCACCAGCGGACGCGTGCTGGCCATGGTGAATCAGAAGCTCGCGCTCTCCAGTGGTGCGCAGCCCTGCTCCACAATTAAACTTTCCGTTGCCCTGGCTGCATTAAGTGAAGGCGTCGTTTCAAAAGAGACCAAGGTTGCGCTCGGCGGCCAAAGCCGGATGGACCTCACGACGGCCCTTGCTCACTCCAACAACGCCTACTTCGAGGCGCTCGGACGAAGGCTCGGTTTTGAAAAGGTCGCTTACTATGCCCACGAATACGGGCTCGGCGAACTGGCCGGCTACGATATTCCCGGTGAGCAACTCGGCAGCTATCCCGACGAAGTGATCCCCACGAGCCTCGGCGGCGTCGGCAAGATGTGCTCGTTCGGCGAAGGCGTTTCCATGACCCCGCTTCAACTTGGCGCAATGGTCTCCGCCATCGCCAATGGCGGAACTCTCTACTACCTGCAGCATCCGACGACTCCCGAAGAAGTCGCAAACTTTCAGCCGCGCGTGAAGCGCCAGCTCGACATCGCCGGACTGATTCCTGAAATCTCCGATGGCATGGCCGGGGCGGTGAGATACGGCACGGCACGCAGCCTTCGCCTGAACTTCAATGAAGAAGAAATCCTCGGCAAGACCGGAACCTGCTCGCATGCAGGCACGCGCTTTGGATGGTTCGCATCCTATGCCAACACCAGCATCGGGCGCGTCGTCGTTGTGATCTTCCTTGAAGGTGGACGTCCCACCTTCGGTCCAAAAGCCGCTGAAATTGCCGGCCGCATGTATCGCAACATGTACGACCACAATTTCTTCATGGCGGGGCCGACTCTGCCGTCCGACACGGCCACTGCAAAGCCCGTGAATACAAACCCGTAATCGCGAAGCCGCGTTCCAATCTCCAGCGTATTTTGCCGGTCTAGGGCCCAGCCCCCGTCCTGGCTCGTCGTGCAATCCCTTCAGCTTCATGACTTTCGACCTATCCAAGATGCCCGTTAGTTGAAGCCAATCGGTAGGTCTGCCGATAACCAGATCAGCATCCCCTGCCAGAGCACGGGCACGCACGGAGGGCGTCACGGCCGACCTCATCACATTTCACCGCCTTGCGGATATTGGATTGGTGGCCCTAGGGGTCGGCCTTGCGGTCGCTTCCATTGCGGTACTGGCAACTCTCATTCGACGTGACATCGCTCGCAAGAGCCAGGCTCGTTTTCAGAGTCTTGCCGAAGCGATTCCCCAGATCATCTGGATCGCCGGGGCCGGCGGGGAGACCACTTACATCAACCGGCGCTGGTACGACATGACCGGAACGTCGCAGACCGAAGGACTCGGCACTGGCTGGATGGAAGCCATCCATCCCGACGATCGTGCCCCACTTTCGGAGAAGTGGCAAGCCAGCCTCCGCAGCGGTGAAACCTTCGAAATTGAATACCGCTTGCACGACGCCGTCAAAGGCTATCGCTGGTATCTGGATCGCGCGATCCCCTTGCGCAACGACAAAGGTGCGATTCAGCAGTGGTTCGGCACTTGTACCGACATCGACGATCAAAAGCACAACCAGCAAATTCTCGAAGAACTCATCAAGGAGCGCACCGAACAACTGGCAGACGCCAACACTCATCTTCAGGAAGAAATGTTGGAGCGCGATCACGCGCGCCGCGAACTCGATGAGCAGAACGGGAAAATGCTGCAAGATCTGACCGCCCGATCGCAGCGCGCGACACTGCTCGCCAAAATGGGAGAGCTTCTGCAGAGTTGTCTCACGAAAGACGAAGTATTCGCCGCCGCACTCGGCTTCGCTCCCAAAATCTTTCCCAACAGCCGCGGAGCGATGGCTCTGCTCAGCAACACGCGCGACCTGGTCGAAGTGGCGGGCTTCTGGCACGAGTGCCAACTTCCCGCCACCGTCTTCGAGCCGAGTTCCTGCTGGGCGCTCCGCACAGGTCATCCTCACCTGGTGCTTGCCGGAGACAGAACCGCCCCTTGCATTCACGCTGCCGGAGTAAAGAACACTTATCTCTGCATACCGATCATGGCGCAGGGTCAGTCCATCGGCATCCTGCACTTGCAGGCCACCGAAGACGGTCCAGGAATCGCGGACGCGGAACTTTCCTTCAAGACCACATTCGCCGGGCAAGTTGGACTTTCGGTCGCCAACATCCGGCTTCGCGAGGCTCTCCATTCCCAGTCAATCAAAGATCCGCTCACCGGGCTCTACAACCGGCGCTATCTGACCGAAGTGCTGGAACGCGACATCCGCCGTTCGGTGCGCGCCGAGCAACCTCTCGGCATCCTCATGCTCGATCTTGATCACTTCAAGAAGTTCAACGATACCTACGGCCACGAAGCGGGCGATGCCGTGTTGCGCGAAACTGCATCGTTTCTCACTAGGAGCATCCGCGTCGAAGATGTCGTCTGCCGCTACGGAGGCGAGGAGTTCGTCATAATCCTGCCTACAGCCAACTTAACTGCGGCCCACGCCCGCGCCGAACGCATACGTTTGAAACTCAAGGAATTGACGGTGCTCCACCAAGGGCATTCCTTGGGTATGATTACGGTTTCGGTCGGAGTTGCTGCTCTTCCCGACCACGGCACTTCTCCCAACAATTTGCTCGAAGCTGCCGACGCCGCGCTCTACCGCGCCAAGCGCGAAGGCCGTGACCGCGTAGTGGATGCGACTTCGCATATCACCGCGGAGCCGGAAAAGGCAGCCGCTGCCGTCGAAGGTAAGTCGTAAACCGTAGCGCCGGCGTCCCGCCGGCTGTCGCGGGGGCGTCTCGCCCCCGAGTCGCGCTCGCAAAATTCCTCCCAAAAAGCAAAACGCCCAGCCGCGAGGCTGGGCGCCGCAAAAAACTAAATCCAAAAACTCAGCTGCGCTGTCCCGGTCCTTTGCTCTCGTCGCTCGCGATCACGCCATCTTTAATGTGAATGACGCGATGCGCGTACTCCGCGATATCCCCTTCGTGGGTGACCAGGATGATCGTATTGCCTTCCGCCTGCAGCCGGTCAAACAGCGCCATGATTTCAATTCCGGTCTGCGAATCGAGGTTTCCCGTAGGTTCGTCAGCCAGGATAATCGACGGCTTATTGACCAGTGCCCGTGCAATCGCGACGCGTTGCCGCTGGCCGCCCGAGAGTTCATTCGGCTTGTGGCTCATGCGGGCTTCCATGCCCACCGCGGACAAAGCTCCCTTCGCGCGTTCCATCCGCTCTTCGGTCGGAACTCCCGCATAGATCAATGGCAGTTCCACATTGTGCAGCGCCGTGGCGCGAGCCAGCAGGTTGAAGGTCTGGAAGACAAATCCAATTTCCTTGTTGCGGATGCGCGCGAGTTCGTCGTCATCGAGTTCGCTGACCAGTTGGCTGTTCAGCCAGTACTTTCCCTGCGACGGCGTATCGAGGCAGCCAATCAGGTTCATCAGCGTCGATTTTCCGGAGCCCGACGGGCCCATGATCGCAACGTACTCGTTGCGCTCAATTCGCAGATTGACGCCGCGCAGCGCGTGTACCTGCTGCTCCGAGCCCATGTCATAGGTCTTCCAAAGATCTTCAGCCGCGATCATGCACGATTCCGGCGGCGCTAGGTTCGTAGTGGGGGGCATACTGATGACTTCTGCGGTTGCCATGTTTTTCTCCTGGCTTTCCTTAACCTCGTCCGATGCCACTGACCTCTCCGATCGTTTGGGTTCAGTACTTGCTGCTTCGGGCTTCCTTTTCTGAGACCTGACTCCGACTGATGACGACTCTGAGACTGATGACTGGATCGATTCCGAGGCCGAAACGGGCTTTCCTTTTGGACGTGCCAGTCCAGCCAAGGTTATTACGATTCATCTTCTTTCTTGGGGGCCGAATTATCGATTTTGACGCTGCTCCCCGGCCGCAGAGTCCGCAAAACCTTGTAACTGCCGGTGATGACTTCGTCCCCTTCTTTCACCCCGTCCAGCACTTCCGTATCCGTCGTGCCGGTGATTCCGGTATTTACCGGAACGAACATTGCCTTCTTATTGCGGATGACGAAAACCCCTTGGATGTCATCTTCCTTCTTGGTCTTGGATGCAACTTCCTTGACCACCGGAGCCGCGGCATGCACCGATCCGGGCGCATTATTTTGTTGATCGATCTGATCCTTGCTTCGCAGAGTCAGCGCCTGGATCGGAATCGCCAGCGCGTTGGTCCGAGTCGCAGTCGTAATCTTTGCCGTGGTCGAAAGACCGGGACGCAAATCCTTTGGCGCATCCTGCAACGTCACAACGACCTTGAAATCCTTCGCCTCTTCGCTCGCCGACGTCTGCTGAGAAGTGGAAACGCCGCTGGAACGCACGATCGCGTTGTCCCCGATCTCTGAAACCGTGCCATGAAAAATCTTCTTCGGAATGGCGTCGATCGTCACTTCCGCCGGCTGACCCAAATGCACGTTCACAATATCGGTTTCATCGACCTTTACCTCGGCGGTGATGATCGACATGTCGGCAATGGTCATCAACGTACTGCCTTGCGCGTTCTGAATCCCGATGACTACCGTCTCGCCTTCGCGAACGGGAAGGTTCGTGATCACGCCGTCAAATGGCGCGGGATACGTGGTCTTCTGCAGCAGATCCGTATAGTGAGTCAGCGTGGCCCTCGCCTGCCCGATATGCCGCTCTGACGAATCTTTCTGCGCCTTTGCCTGTGCCACGCGCGCCTGTGCCTGAACCAGTCCGGCATCGGCCGTCGACCATGCATTCTGCCGGCTGTCGAAATCGGACTTGGAGATCAATCCGTCCTTGTACAGGCTCTGTGCTCGCTCCCAATCCAGCTTGTTGCGATCGTAGTCCGCCTGCGCGCGCAATAAGTCCGCCTGCGACGTCTTCAGCGCCGCGTCCGCCGCAAGCGCGTCGGTCTCCGCCGCCTGCACCGATGCCTCGTTCGCGTTCACGTCCGCCGAGGACTGCACGTTCTCCAGTTGCGCCAGCAATTGACCCTTCTTTACCTGATCACCCTCCTTCACGTACAGGTGAGTGATCTTGCCGAATGCGTTAGCGCCAATGTTCACGTAGGTCTTCGGTTTGATTTCTCCCGAAGCACTCACCACCGTGGCCAGATCTTCCCGCTGAACCTTCCCGGTCTGCACCGTGGCCACATTCTTGCTGCTTTGGTGAACGGTGAGGCCGACGAGGATTGCAACCAAAACTACCGCGCCGACGCCGATCGCGATTTTTTTCCAAGCTTTCATGATTCCCGTCACCTAGTCCGGGATGATTTCTCCCGCCAGGGGCCAACTCCCGCTACAGCCTTGGCTTACACGGGTAGGCTCCTGCTGTTTCGTCGTGGGCGACGGACACACATCCTCTGTTACGATCCTGGAGCCGAGAAAGTTCCCGATCAGGAAGTGGTTGAAGTGGCCGAGACCCGTTTCGGTGGAGAGGTGTAGCTACTGCCCCCGGAACTTTTCATTATAGCCTGTCCGTCCACTCCCTCATTCATGGATTTGACACCGGTCCGGGCAACTCGGCATGCTCTCCGACGCTTCTAAAATAGACGTCCATGGTTTGTTTCAGTGCGTTCTCGGGGCACGACTTAACCTTGCTTTAACACAACGATAGGGCCTAAAATAGATAGACGACGGTTGTCTGGCAGGAGTCCCTCTCATGTCTCGGGTTACTTCGTATCAATCTGCTTTCCGAATCTTGCTGGTTTCCCTGGCTTTTGCGGCCTCTGCTGCTGTCGCCCAGGACGCCCAGCCTGATAAATCCACCGATACGCCTGCCAAAGACTCGGCCAGCGCCGCTCAAACCCAGCCTGCCACTAACGTGGATCCCTTGAAGCGTCCCCTTGACGCTAAGAAGAAAAAGCAGCAGATGAAGGACTACTCCAAGGAAATCAAGGGGGAGTATCGCAAGTGGCTCGACCAGGACGTAGTCTGGATCATTACCGACGAAGAGCGCGCCGCTTTCAAGCAGCTCTCGAACGACGAAGAGCGCGACAACTTTATTGAAGCTTTCTGGCAGCGCCGCGATCCCACGCCCGACACCGAAGAGAACGAGTACAAAGAAGAGCACTACCAGCGCATCGCCTACGCCAACGAGCACTTCGCGGCAGGCGTCCCGGGATGGCGCACCGACCGCGGCCGCATTTACATCATGTACGGCAAGGCCGACGAGATCGAGTCGCATCCCTCCGGCGGAACCTACGAGCGTCCTATGGAAGAGGGCGGTGGCGAGACCTCTACCTTCCCCTTCGAAACCTGGCGCTATCGTTACCTGGAAGGTATTGGTCAGGAAGTCATCATCGAGTTCGTCGACACCTGCATGTGCGGCGAATATCACATGACCATGGACCGCTCCGAAAAAGACGCCCTGCTCTACACGCCGAACGCGGGCTTGACCTTCTGGGAGCAGATGGGAATGTCGAACAAAGCCTCGCGCTTTACGGGCAACGGCATTGAGCGCCTCGGCGCCGGTCCCGAGAGCAGCATGCTGCAGTCCAAGGAGTTCGACCGCCTGGAGCAGTTCGCGAAACTGCAGGCCGCTCCTCCCGTCAAGTTTAAGGATCTCGAGGAGATCGTCAATTCCAAGGTCATCCTCAACCCGATGCCGTTCGACGTGCGGTCTGATTTCATCAAGGTCACCAGCGACACCGTGCTCGTCCCTGTGACCATCCAGATGAAGAATCGCGACATCACGTTCGTCAACAAAGACGGCATTCAGCGCGGAACCGTCAACATCTTCGGACGCGTCTACACTCTGACCGACAAAATCGTTCAGACCTTCGAAGACACGGTGCAAGTCGACGTTCCCGCCGAACTTCTGCCGCGCACCGCCGAGAATTCCTCCGTTTACTGGAAGTCTCTGCCGTTGCGCCCCGGGCGCTATAAGCTCGACATCGCAGTGAAGGATGTCAACGGCGACCGCAAAGGCGTATGGGCCCACAGCATCATCGTTCCTGAGTTCTCCGACGACAAACTTGCTACCTCTTCCTTGATCGTTGCTGACCAGATGGAACCGGTCCCCACCAAGGCGATCGGCACCGGCAGCTTCGTCATTGGCACCACCAAGGTCCGGCCTCGTGTCGCTCCTGCCAACGGCAAGCCGGCGCTCTTCAAGAAAGATAAAGATCAGAGGCTGAATTTCTGGATGCAGGTCTATAATCTCGGCGTGGATGAGAAGACGCACAAGCCTTCCGCCACGTTTGAATACGACATCACGAATATCGCAACAAATAAGTCTGTGGTACAGAAAATCGAATCCACGGACACGATGGGCAATGTGGGCGATCAGGTAACTCTGCAGAAATCGATTGCCGCAGCGAACCTGCAGCCTGGAATTTACAAGATTCAAATCAAGGTGAACGATAACGTCTCGAAGCAAACTGTTGATCCGTCAGCGATGTTTGCCGTAGAGTAGCTCCCTGCAATTTCTCCCAGGGGTGGGTGGAGTGAGACTGCGCACGCTCGGAACTTGGGCGGTTGTATTTGGAATGTCGCTTCCACTTTGGGCCGGATCGCGGCCCGGAGCGATTTCCGGATACGTTCGCGATGCTACCGGCGATCCTCAAATGGGCGCCGTCGTGCAGATCCTCGGCTCCGCGAATTACGTCCTCACAGTTTTCACCGACGGCGCTGGATACTACACCGCTAACGGCCTTCTCCCCGGCATCTACTCGCTCAGAGTGACGGCGCCGTCTTTTCTGCCCGCGCTGCGCGAGAAAGTCGGCATTCGTCCCGGCGCCAGCCTCAACGTCAACGTCACGCTGAACACTTTGCTGGGTGTGATGCAGCTCGGCCCGACGCGCGCTGTTCCTGATGACGATGACTGGAAATGGACCCTGCGTTCGGTCGCGAATCGTCCCATTCTGCGCGTCTTCGACGATCCCACCATCGCCGAAAAACAGAACCACGAATTAACCGGTAGCCTGTCTTTCTTCGGAGGCTCGATCGCTGGCGGTTATGGCACCGGATCCGACATGAGCACCAGCTTCACGCTTGAGCGCTCAGTCTTCGACGATGGACATCTTAACTTCGCGGGCAACGTTGGCTATGGAGATGGCACGCCCTCCGCGGCTGTTCTGCGCGCTGGCTACTCGCGCCTCCTGGCCAACGGTTCTGAACCGTCGGTAGCGCTCACCGTGCGCCGCTTTGCCGCCTCCGATCCCAACCTGCACAACGCTACTCTCGGAGCCTTCGCTCTTTCCGCGGAAGACAATTTCGCCGTGGGCGACGTTCTGGAATTCAGGTTCGGCAGCGAACTTCAGACCATCCAATTCCTCGGCCGTGTTACCGCCGTTCGCCCGCACGGATCCGCCGATCTCCACCTTTCGCCGAACAACGTGCTGGAATATGCCTACTCGACCTCGCGTCCCGACTTGCGCGCCGAGAAGGGCTTCGACTCGTCGCCCGCTGATCTGAGCGAATCGAATCCGCGCGTGAGTCTTCTCAATTATGTGCCCAAGGTCGAGCGCGCTCATCATCACGAATTGAGCTTCTCGCATCGCCAGGGTAAGACCAACATGCAGGTCGCGGTGTTCACCGACCGCATCGTCGATCCGGCCCTTACCGGAGTCGGCGACGTCACCGCCGACGGCGGCTACTTGCTGCCTGACATCTCTTCCGGCACTTTCAGCTATGCCGGAAATAATTTCAATACCGACGGCGTCCGCGTCGTGCTGCAACACAAATTTTCCGAAGATCTCACCGCGACCCTCGACTACGCGGTTGGCGGCGTCCTCGATCTAAGCAAGCCGGACGTCCCGCTCCAGAACGCACCTTCCTGGATCTCTAATGAGCGCCGTCACGCCGTAGCCGCTAAACTGAGCGGCACAGTTCCGCACACCCACACTCGCTGGATCACTTCATACCGCTGGGTCAACGGCTCGGCTATCACTCCGGTCGACATGTTTAATGCCTCCGCCGGCCAGAGCGACCCCTACCTGAACATCTTCGTGCGACAGCCGATCCCGAGCCTGGGAGGCCATATGGAGGCCATCATCGACCTTCGCAACCTTCTGGCGCAGGGATACGTTCCCGTCCTGGGCCAAGACGGCCAGACCGTCTACCTGGTCCAGTCCGCCCGCTCCGTCCGTGGCGGCATAGCCTTCACATTCTAAAAGACTTATACCGTGTCTGATCGTTGGTCACGAGCCCTCTGACCGCTCAGAAACTGAGAACAGAGAACTGACAACTGAGAACTGCTGCCCGGTACCTCATTCGTAAAATCTATCGCCTCCATCCATAACTACATGGTTGACTCTTGGGATCAGGTTTGGATAATGTTCTGTAGCTGACCTTCGCGGCATGGCGGCGCATCCTGTTACTGTGCAAGGAATTGCAAGCCTTCCCAGTCGATGGCTTAAGGCATTCCAGCCCCCCGCAAGGAACAACCACTCCCCAAACAACTGATCCGTTTCAAGGAGACCCTCAATGAGAGCGCGCATCTTCCTGGTGTTTCTACTTTTGGCTGCCGTGAGCCTGTCGGCCCAGACCTTCCGCGGAACCATCCTCGGAACCGTAACCGACCCCACCGGCGCCGTCGTTGCCGGAGCCAAAGTCACCGTGAAGAACACCGGCACCGGATTGGAGCGCACCACCGAGACCAGCGCCGACGGCAGCTACAGCGTCCCGGAATTGCCCATCGGCACGTATACCGTCACCATCACCCAATCCGGCTTCCAGACTTCCATCACCACCGGCGTGACCGTTGACGTCGCGGTCGAGCGCCGCGTCGATGCCGCCATGAAGACTGGCGAGGTTGCCACGAAAGTAGAAGTCTCCGCCGACCAGTTGCCCATGGTCGAAACCACCACCAATGACATGGGTGGCGTGCTCACTGCCAAAACCGTCGAAGATCTGCCGGTCAATGGTCGTGACTATACGAAGCTGATCTTCTTAAACCCCGGTGTCGCCGGCTCTCCCGACCAGATCTCCGATTCCCCCGGTTCCTACGGCGAGTTCTCCATGAACGGCGCCCGCGGCCGCTCCAACAACTACCTCCTCGATGGCACCGACATGAATGACGGTTACCGCAACGATCCCGCCATCAATGAAGCGGGCGTGTTCGGTACTCCGTCCGCGATTCTGCCCATCGATGCAGTCGCCGAAGTGAATGTCATCTCGAACTTCGAGCCGGAATATGGCCGCAACAGCGGAGCCGTCGTCAACATCGTCAGCAAGAGCGGCACGAACCAGTTGCACGGTTCCGTCGGCGAGTATTTCCGTAACGATGCGCTCGATGCGCGCAACTACTTCAATTTTTCCGGCCAGCCCAAAGCGCAGTTTCACAACAATCAATACGGCGCCTCGCTGGGTGGCCCCATCGTGAAGGACAAAACATTCTTTTACGCGGACTACGAAGGCCAACAGGAAGCTGTAGGCGTCGTGACTCTCGGTTGCGTTCCGGATCCCGCGCAGATCGCAGCCGACGGAGGCGCTACGAATCCCGTGATTGCCGCGTTGCTTGCCCGCAATCCATGGCCTACACCGAACATTCCTGGCACGTATGGCGGATCGCTGGTCGGTTCAGAAGACACCGGCTGTCCGAACGGCCCCAACAGCTCCGTCATTTCTCCTTCCTACAACAAGCTCACTAGCTTCATCGCCAAAATCGATCACAGCTTCAACCCTGACAATCTTCTGACGGGTCGCTACTTCTTCGGAGACAGCATCCAGTCGTTCCCCCTGGCTCTGACCGCCAGCGGCGGACAGCTCCCCGGCTTCAACACCTTCACTCCGACCCGCGTGCAACTCGTCTCCATCTCATACACGCACACGATTGGGTCGAACAAGGTAAACGAACTGCGCTACGGCTGGAACCGCTTCGCGGAAGGATTCTTTCCGCAAGATCAGAGTTTCTCGCCCAGCTCGATCGGTCTCGATACCGGCGCCGGACTCGCCAATGGCGGGCTGCCGATCATCACTATCAACGGCAGCGCCTTCGCCCAGCTCGGTGCCAGTTCCAGCACGCCTCGTCACCGCGTCGACAGCAACGTTCAGGTTCTGGATAACTTTTCGTGGAAGCTCAACAAACATGACGTCAAGGTCGGCGTCGATTTCCACCGCACCACGATTCAGCAGTACTTCGGTAAGTACTTCCGAGGCAAGCTGACATTCGACAATCTCACCGATTTCCTCTCGGGCACCGTGGACGGCGGATTCCAGTATTCCGGTAACTCCGTACGCCACACCTTCGAAAACAACTACGGACTCTACGCTCAAGACAGTTTCCGCGTTTCCCCGCGTCTTACCGTTAACTATGGTCTGCGCTGGGATTACTACGGAGTGATTGGCGAGAAGAATAACCTCCTGAGCGCTATCACTAATCTGGACGCGACTAACGATACCTTCACCCTTACGCAGGTCGGCCAGCCAGGGTTGAACAAGCTTTATAACCCCGACAAGACGAACTTTGCTCCCCGCATCAGTGCCGCATGGGACGTAACCGGCAAGGGAAAAACCGTGATCCGGAGCGGCTTCGGCCTCTTCTTCGACGCCTTCTCGCAGGATATGGCTCTGGGACATTTGCCCTACCCGCCATATTTCGCGCCCGGCCCTGCATACAACCCCATCGGACCCGACCCGATTTATTCCGCTGGCGTCAACGGGAACATCGTCTCAGGTTCGCCTGTGTTCGGGGACGAGAGCGCCTGCAACTTCGAGTGCGATACTTTTGCCTTCGATCGCAACATCAGAACGCCCTACATGGAAAACTACAACCTGAATATCCAGCAGCAACTCAGCAGTCATGCTGTCGTGCAGTTGGGGTATGTAGGTTCGCAGGGACACCGGTTGTGGCGTTTCTTCGACATCAGCCAGCCCAGCCAGGCACAGATCACCGCTGCAGATCTCGGCTGCGATTGCATCAACTCCTATGGCGTCCCTCGTAACTACGGATCCAATCCGTACGGTTCCTTCTACATCATGCAGGAGAACTCCAGCGGAAAATCAAACTACAACTCGTTGCAGGCAAGCCTGCATTTGACCAATCTGCATGGCATCACTTCTATCGTGAACTATGTCTGGTCAAAGTCCCTCGACAACTCGAGCGACGGCGAAGACTTCGAGCCGAATGCGGCGCAGCCCAACGACAGCACCAATCCGCAGCTTGAGTATGGTCCCTCGAACTTCAACATCCCGCAGCGCTTTACCTGGATCTTCAATTATCAAATACCAAACAGAGGCGGCAGTTTGCAGCGCCTCAAGAATGGATGGGGGTTGGGCAGCACCATTACCCTGCAGAGCGGCCAACCCTTCCAATTTAATTACAACTTCGAGGACGATTTCAGCGGCAGCGGCGAGGGCGACGATCGCCCGGATGTAGTGGGGCCAATTAAGTACAACGCGAACAGTCCCTCTAATTTCGTTGATCTGAGTTCGTTCGCGATCCCGTGCAGCCTAACTGCGCAGGTCACAGATCCGACCTCGATTGGTTACACCGGACCGACAGGGAGCGCGAGCGACTGCGTCCCGGGCACGCGTCATTTCGGCAATGAGGGCCGCGACTCCCTGCACGGTCCCACCTACAAGAACTGGGACTTGGCTCTTTACAAGGACACCTCATTCGGCGAGCGCGTGAAACTCCAACTACGTGCCGACTTCTTCAACTTCCTCAATCACCCCAACTTCGCGAACCCGTTTCTCCCTGCCTTCATCGCGGACCCGGGAATTGCCGGGTTTGCGACCAGTGGCGGACGCGAGGTTGGTGGAGGAGGCTATCCTCTGACCGCCACCGGCGATGTGGGTATCGGCAACCCGTTCCTCGGAGGCGGTGCCCCGCGAGGAATCCAACTCGCACTCAAGGTGAATTTTTAAGTTTTCTGATTGATTTGGTGCAGCCCCTGCCGCCCACGGCAGGGGTTTTTCTTGTCGCGTCAGCGAATCATTGTAGCCGCGGACGCATTCAACCGCCGGGCAGCTTAGGTGTCTCGGGCGGCAGTGCCGCCCGGTAAGGGCGCCTGAAAATAGCCCGGCGTTTCCAACGCCGGGGTACGCCACAAGGAAGCGACCGCACCCCGGAGGGGTGCCTGAAACGTCCCACAGAAGGCTTGGGAGCGCGCTAGACGACGCCGAGCGAGCGTCCGCGAGGAAAATCCAACCCCTACAGTCAGGCCCAACCTCAAATCGCACCTAAGTCCTTATTCCGCAATATTTTGCCCGTAACCCATTGAGCCCCATAGATTAATTCCCGATTTCCCGCTAACCCGATGATTCTAAGAGACCGGGGGGAGGGGGGGGAGGGGTAGGCATTTTTTCAGTTCCTCAACGTTTTTCCTGTCTTCAAAGTGAACTGAATTCTCTCCTGCGTCTTCTTCTCGCCGCACAGCGATTTGAATCCCTCGCGCTCGAGGTCGAGGATGTATTGCTCACTCACGGGCGTTCCCGGAGTGACGTTGCCTCCGCACAATACTTCCGCGATCTTTCCGCCGAGCTTCACCTCATAGTCGGTGATGAAGTCGCCTTGGCGCATGAGATGAACTCCCATCTTGAGCGCGGCCAGCAGACTCTCTCCAGGCGCGGGAATGTCGGTGCGCGGAATTGGCGGTTCGTATCCCGCTCGCGCCAGTTCCAGCGCGCGCGCCTTCGCGTCGGACAACACGCGCTCGCGGTTCATCGTGATGCGGTCGGAGTCGGAGAGGAATCCAAGGGCGCGCGCTTCGTGCGCCGACGTCGCGACTTTCGCCGTGGCGATGGTTTCGAAGGCTCGCTTCATGGCCTCCATCATCTCGACGGATCCTGCGAGCGCTTCACCGGAAACTTTGCCGCGCGATGCGGCTGCGCTGTCGACCGCGCGCAGCAACATCTCCTTGCATCCTCCTCCGCCGGGTAGAAGACCAACACCGACTTCAACCAGTCCTGTATAGAGTTCGGCGTGAGGCTGGCGCGCCGCGGCGTGCAGCGAGATCTCCGTTCCCCCGCCAAGACATAGGCCGAATGGCGCGGAGACAACGGGCTTGGGCGAGAACTTGATGGCTTGGGTCATCCCTTGGAACTGGCGGATCGCGAGGTCGACATCGTCCCACTCGTCTTCCTGCACGCTCATGAGCAGCAGCATGAGGTTCGCGCCGACGGAGAAATTCGTGGCGTCGTTGGTAAGGACGAAGGCGTCGAAGTTGTCGCCGATTCCTCCAGGTTTCAGAGTTTGGGTGATAAGACCAATGATGTCGGAGCCGAGCGAGTTCATCTTGCTGTGGAACTCGAGGCAGGCAACGCCGTCTCCAAGATCGACGAGCGAAGCGCCCGAGTTCTTCTTGACGACTCCGTTAGACTTTTTCGCGACCGTCACGGACCACACTCCCGCTGGAACGTGAACCGGTTCCCAGTTGCCGGTTGTCAATTGCCAGTACTTGCGGCCTGAGGGAGTTGACGAATCGTCGGCGTACCACGACTTCTGGCCTGCCGCTAACAGCTTCTCTACATTCGCCGCTATCGGTTTGCCTTCCTTCTTCATCCGTGCGACGGTTGCTTCGATCCCCGCTGCGTCCCATAGTTCGAACGGACCGAGTTCCCAGTTGAAGCCGAGGCGCATGGCGCGGTCGATTTCGACGATGGAGTCGGAGATTTCAGGCACGCGGTTGGCGCAATAAGTCCAAAGATCGGAGAGCGCGGCCCAGAGAAATGCTCCCGCTTTGTCGTTCTTCTGCGGCGCCGCGCCATCGAGGCCGAGCAGTGTGCGCACGCGCGCGCCGGTGTCTTCGATGTTCTTTGCCATATCGAGCGCAGGGAATTTGGGCTTCTGGCGCGGATGATATTCGAGGGTTTTCCAGTCGAGCGCGAGTCGTTCGTCTTCTTTGCCTGGCTCGCCTTTCGCCTTTTTGTAGAAGCCGCCTTTGGTCTTATCTCCTAGCCATTTCTTCTGGAGCATCTGGCCGAAGAAATCCGGCAAGCGTAGGTCGCGGCGCTCGTCATGCACGTTCGACGTCATGTTGCCGACGACGTGGCCGAGGATGTCGAGCCCGACGAGGTCAATGGTGCGGAAGGTCGCGGACTTGGGCCATCCAACGGCTTGTCCGGTGAGCGCGTCAATGTCTTCGATGGAGAGATCCATCTCCTGCATGAGGCGCATGACGTTGAGCACGGAGAAAGTGCCAATGCGGTTGCCGATGAAGTTGGGGGTATCTTTGGCGAGAACGACGCCTTTGCCGAGGCGCACGTCGCCGAAGCGCGAGACGGTGTCGATGAGTGCGCGATCGGCTTCGGGTGTTGGGATCAATTCCAGCAGTCGCATGTAGCGCGGCGGATTGAAGAAGTGCGTGCCGAACCAGGCGCGTCGGAAGTCGTCGGAGAATCCTTCGGCAATCTTGCCGACAGGCAAACCGCTGGTGTTGGTGGTGATGATGGTTCCAGGTCTGCGGATAGCTTCCACCTTCCGCAATAGAGATCGCTTGATATCTAGGTTCTCGACAACCGCTTCGATGATCCAGTCGACCTCGGCGAGTTTCTTCAGATCGTCGTCGAAGTTGCCGATGGTGACGAATCGCGCGAGCGACGGATCCATAAACGCGGCGGGCTTCGATTTCTTAGCAGCGTCGAGTCCCGCGTCAGCGATCTTGTTTCGCGCGGGCGCATCGGCATCGGGAGGAACGATGTCGAACAAGTAGCTGGGGACGCCGGCGTTGGCGAAGTGCGCGGCGATGCGGGCGCCCATGGTTCCGGCGCCGAGGACTGCAACTTTATTAATGCGAGTCATGAATGGGCCTCGGGACAAAAGCTTTCACCACAGGGGACACGGGGGAACACAGAGGATTTTATTGCTTTCGGACTGGTCATGGTAATCGCTTGCGAGGTTATTTATCCAGTGCCGAGCTGAGGTCCGCGTTGGCTTTGACATATTCCAACGCTTTGCGGGTCATCTGTTTTTCTCCTCGATACGCCAGCAACTTGGGAGCGTCTTCGAGTCGGACCCATCTTGCGCGGGCGACTTCGATGCGCATGTCGTCGGTGAGATTGTCTATGCGTCCGGACTCGTAGCGCAGCAGGTAAAAGCTCACAATCTTGAAGACCTTCTCGCCGTCGCCCCAGGAACGCACGTAGACATACTTGATGTCGGCCAGCTTGGTGATCGGAAGGGCGGTAAGTCCTGTCTCCTCGCGAACCTCGCGCAGCGCTGCTTCGAGCGCCTTTTCGCCGGGATCGACGAGCCCCTTTGGTAGGCACAGAACGGTCTTTGCGCGAGACCGAGTGGCGCGTCTTCCAGGTTCAGGAGCCGGGCTGACCGCCGCTGTTTCGCCCTTGGGAAGCTCTTTAGGGAGTTCGTCTTTGGGGAGTTCGATGGCGGCCATCCACCACTCGCCGTCCTTGTTGCGGACCACCACGCCCCCGGCTGAAATCTCGCGAACCATACCCTTGCAACTTAGCAGGAATACGGGAGTTTCGTCATCCCAGGCGTTGGCGCGAGGGTAACCGGTTTCAGGGTTACCTGACGGAACAGTTGCTGGCACCCTTGTGCCCTTACATCGCGCCAACCTTCCATGGCATCTTAGCTACTAAGAAGCGTTTTAGTTCCGGCTGTTCGCGGCCCGAACATGTGGGGTTCGCTGTGAAAAGGCTGGGGAAGATCATTCGATCGGTGCAGGCGTTTGGGCGGGAGATCTCCCGCAAGACCGCGCCTGTTGCGTCTCCTCGCATTCCCGCGATTGGCGTGGCGTTGGGCGGAGGCTTTGCCCGCGGCATTGCTCACATCGGCGTTCTCAAGGTTCTCGAAGAGGAAGGCATTCCGGTCCGCGCGATTGCGGGCACGAGCGTTGGTGCGCTGATTGGCGCGTGCTATTGCAGCGGGCTTTCGATTCCGGAGATGGAAGAGGTCGCGCATGTGGCGCGATTCACGACGTTTGCGCGGTGGACGGTGTCGCGTCATGGGTTTGCGTCGAGCGATCGGATGGCGTCATTCCTGATGCGTACGCTGAAGGTGAGGACGTTTGAGGAGATGCGCATTCCACTGGGTGTAACGGCGACGGACTTCAATACGGGCGAAGGCGTGGTGTTTCATTCAGGCGGAATTGTCGACCCTGTGCGAGCGAGTTGCTCGTATCCCGGAATGTTCTTGCCGGTGGAGATTCGCGGACGCTACCTGGTGGATGGGATGCTGTCGCATCCGGTGCCGACACGGCCGCTGCGGGAAATGGGCGCGAATCGCGTGCTTGCGGTGCATTTGAAAGGCACATGGGCGAACGGCGGTCCGCCGCGTCATTTGTTTGACGTGATTGGACAGTCATTCGCGATTGCACAGGACGCGATGGCAGGAGTGTGGCGCGAGGCTGCGGATCTGGTGATCGAACCGAACGTCGCCGGATTTGGCTATGACGACTTCAAGCGTGCTGACGAACTAATTCATGCCGGCGAAGTCGCGATGCGACTGGCCTTGCCGGAAGTGCGCAAGTGGCAGGAGATACCGCAGGAAGAATCGGATCGCGCGAAGGTCGGTGTGAAGGTTGGCGTGAAGGGAAGTACCGTAGTGGCGCAACCTGCGCCCGTTCCGGCGGACTGAAGAAGAAGTTCTCAGTTCTCAGTTCTGACTTCACAATGCAAGGGAGGGCTATCGCGAACTGGAAGGAGCTTATTATCGAACTCATGCCGCAGCGCGGAGAATCCTGGACGGTTCGGCGTGCGAGAGCTCGGTTCGGCGAGGTGTTTCAGAGGGCGCGAACTGAAGGGTCGCAACGCATTACACGGCAAGGCAAGGAGGCCGTTGTCATGATGGCCGAGGAGCAATACGACCTGCTGGTGCGCACGTCGCATCGGCCCAAGAGTCTGGTTCAGTTTTTCCGCGAGTCTCCTTTAGTCGGGGTTGATTTGGACCTGGAGTGCGAACGAGAGGGCGATGTTCAACGTATCGAGAAAACCCGATCCCCCAGCGCCTGAAGGCGAGATTCTGTCCTCCACGCTTACGCTACGCGTGAAAGCGTAGCCTGATACGAACCGTATTTGCTCTGGCTTGCCTTCTCTTCTGCTCCGCAACAGGCGTTGACTTTCGGCTTCCGTTCACCTTTCCAGAATTTCTTTGTACTGGTTCAGGGCGACTTTCTTTGGGGCGCTGGGGAGGATCGCGTCGGTGCTGCGGGTGGTGTTGCCGGCGACTCCTACTTGTCCGATGCGAACCCAGCCGCTGCCGAAGTCGGCGAAGACCGGGACCAGCATGAAGAAGTGATCGTCGACTTCGCTCTGCGTGATGGTCATGTGAAGCTTTACTTTGCCGCCGTCCGCCGGCGTAACCTGATACGCGAATTGATAGCGCGGAACCTGAGTGCCATACACCCACTCGTCAAAGAACCAGTCGAGACGGCCGTTGTGCTCGACATCCATCAACTTGGTCATGTGTTTTTCCGCAATTCGCTTGAATGACTCGGTCGAAGCTGGCCGGTCTCGATAGCTCTCGACGAAGTCGTGCATCATTTCGATGAATGCTTTGTCCTGATCATCCTGGCTGTACATGACCGACTTGAGCATTTGCAGGACGTACGCGCCTTTGGGATACGTTACGTTCTGGTAGGCGTTTTCGCTGCGTGGAGAGACCAGCCGCAGGCCCATCCAGAGCGGGCCGGCATCGTTGGGAGCGACTCCGAAATTATTTTTCTCGAGAATGCGATGGCGCAGGCGATCCCAGAACTCAAAATAGTCGCCCTTCCAATCCTTGCCAAAAGCATTCTGCAAAAACAGTCCGGCGGAAAACTCGGCGAAGCCTTCGGAGAGCCACTGATCGTGATACGAAGCCCAACCGACGGCGTGTCCCCACCATTGGTGGGAGACTTCGTGTGGAGTGACTTCCTGCACGAAGCCGGTGAATTTGGAATCGATGTGGCCGAAGAGCATCCATCGCTGCGTGGAGTCGATGTAGGCGGAAATCGGCAGGTAGACCAGATTTGGCCACGACTGTCCGAAGCCAAAGTCGGGCTGCTCCGTGATGGAGACGTTGTCGTAAGGAAGGCGGCCGAAGTAGTGCGTGCAAATCTGTAATTGCGCGCGCGTTTGCTCCAGCGCGTATTTCGTCATGGCCCCAGGCGCCATGGACTGCAATACCCTATAGCGGCGCAGAAAATCGGGCAACTCGGTCAGGTAGTAGCCTGAGATTTTGTACCCGGTGATGTCGTCGGACACTTCGACTTTCTTGTAATCGCCGTAATTGAATCCGGCGACCGCGACCGGCACCGGCGTGACCCAACGGCTGACCGCGAAGTCTCCGTCGACTGACTGGCCTTCGAGTTTACCAACGCTCACCACCGTGAATCTGTGAGGCACCTTGAAGGTCAGGTCATAGGAAACGGGCTCGCCGAATCCGTTGAGGTTGGGATACCACGCACTGCGAGCACGCACGAAGAAACTTCCTTCGCCGGCATGTTCGAGGACCTTGTCGCCGGCGTACTCGACCGTGATGGAAGCATCTTTTCCGGCGGGCGGCGCCTGCGGGAGCACAACGTAAAACGATCCGTCTTCTTTGCGGCTCTCCTGAATGAAATAGAGATTCTGTCCTTGTTCGTCGAGCACCCGCGTCACGCGGAGATTGGGCAGCAATCCGAACTTGAGGACGCGCTCGCCGCGGATCAGGGGTTGGAACGTGATGGTGGCGCTGCTGAACAGGTGCTGATTCCTGGCGATGACGGTTTCAATCTTGTAGTGACGCGTGGCAAACAGGCGCCGGTCTTCGAGTGAACTGGCCTTGCCGCTCGCATATTCGGACTTGAGGTGAGCCAGATACCAAACACCGTCGTCCATGCCTTCGGGATCGTAATTGATGAGTCCGACCTCTTCCGGCGAATCCATTTGCGGCACTGCGCCGACTCGAGTGCGCACGAAAAAACGCAAGTCTTTATGTTTCTTCCCGCGAAGGTAAGCATTAAAGAATGGCGGATGCGCGGGATTGTAGACGGCCGCGAGGATGTCGGCGTCGACGTTGTCCATGGTTTCACCATCGAGTATCGACTCGGTGAATCCCGATGGATACTCACGGCGCTCGCGCATTCGTTCTTTCCAGTGTTTGAAGGCCAGAGCCGCTGGGGCGGACGGGTCGACGCGACCTCCGAGTCCAGGGAGAAGTTTCAGGCGTTCTTCTCCGGTGAACCGGAAGACGACTTCGGTGAAATCCTCGTCGAACTCGGGCGCGCCGATGCGCCGGTTGAGTTCGTGCGTGTCGAGGGTGGTCGCAGGTTTCAGATTGAAATGTCCTTCACCGACGAAGATCGCGCCAGTGACGACTCCTTCGACCGGACTGAGGAAGGTGAGCGTGCCGGTGTGAAACTGGAAGGTTCCGACATCCAGCGGCAGCGTGAAATTGTCAAAGTGAAAAGTCTCTCCCAGACCGAGATCGCGCAGTTTGCGGTAGACCGGGTCGGAGTTGGAAAAGGCAAGCGCCTGGCCGGGTACGAGGATGTTGGTCTGCTGCCGAGCGATGGTGAGGGCGAGTTGTAGTTCGACGGATTCCGTCAGGTCGATGGATTTCTCGAGCGGCTCGAAGCCTTCGCGCGTGACGCGGATCGTGTATTTTCCGGGCGGCAGATCGGGCGATGAGAATTTGCCTTGCGCGTCAGAAGTGAACACCAGTGGTTGAGGCAGGCCTCCGCCGGTGATCTCGATGTGAGCGTCGGGAATCACCGCGCCGGATGGATCTTTGATCGTTCCGGAGAGAGTCGAGGCGTGCAGCCAGGCGGGAAAGGTCAGCGCGAGAAGGATGAGCGCAATGCTGGCCGAGAAGTTTCGGGCGCGAAGCTTAGCTGCAAAGAGGGCTCCGCGAGCGGTAGACGGTGGCGAATTGACAAACTTCAACTCATGTACTCCGGCCGCGGCCAGCATAACAGGGCGGAGTGTTTCGGGGAGGAAAATTGTAGTTTGAATCAGCCAATTGATACTGTTGATGCGGTTAGCCGAGCCGTGCTGCCTCTTCCTGGATTCGCCGCCATGCGTTTTCTACGTGCCGGGCTTGAGTGTTCGTTTGGCCTACGCAGAGGCGCAGCGTCAGTTTCCCATTCAGTTTTGTGTGCGTAAGGAAGAGGTCACCGCTGCGGTTCAGGCGGTCCATGATGGTTTGGTTCGCGGTGTCACCTGCTTTGTGGCGGAAGCAGACGAGGTTTAGCGGTGCGGGCGCGGCCAACTCGAAGCGGTCGTCGTTTCGCACCCAGTCGGCGAATTGCTGGGCCAGTTGCACGTGCTGGCGAATGTGGTGCTGCAGGCCTTCGACGCCGTAGTGGCGGATCACGAACCAGAGTTTCAGGGAGCGGAAGCGACGCCCGAGCTGAATGTGCCAGTCGCGATAGTCGATGACCGCGCCGGATTCTGTGGCCTGATTGCGCAGATATTCGGGCAGAATGCTCAAGGTCTGAATCAGCGCCTTGCGATCTGCGACCCAGAAGCAGTTGCAGTCGAAGCTGGTGAACATCCACTTATGCGGGTTGAAGTTGTAGCTGTCGGCAAGTTCGACGCCGGTTTGCAGGTGGCGGAATTCCGGACAAAGCATGGCCGTGCCCGACATGGCGGCGTCGACGTGCAGCCACAGATTCTGAGCGCGGCAGATTTCGCCGATCGCGGCGATTGGGTCCATCGCATTCGAAGAGGTTGTGCCTACGGTAGCGCACACGAAACACGGAGTCAGCCCCGCGCGGCGGTCGGCTTCGACCTGACGCGCGAGCGCGTCGGGACGCATGGCGAGATTTTTGTCGACTTCGATGAGGCGCAGGTTCTCGACGCCGATGCCGGCGATCATGGCCGCCTTTTCCAGAGACGAATGAGTTTGCGTTGAGGCGTAGGCGACGAGGCGGCCGCTGCATCCTTTCTTGTTGCTGACGTAGTTGGTTGCGCGTTCGCGGGCGGCGAGGAGGGCACACAGAGCGGCGCTCGAGGCGGTGTCTTGAATGACTCCGCCTCCGGTGTTGGATGACAAGAATTTTGGCGGGAGGCCGAGCATTTCGACCAGCCAGTCCATCACATGCGTTTCGAGTTCGGTGCAAGCTGGGCTCGTCGACCAGAGCATTCCTTGTACGCCCAGACCGGACGAAAGAAGATCGCCGAGAATGCCGGGGCCCGAGGCGTTGCACGGAAAGTAAGCGAAGAAGTTGGGAGACTGCCAGTGCGTGACGCCGGGAAGAATGAGTTGCTCGACATCTTTCAGCAACGCGTCAAATGGTTCGCCGTGCGTCGGAGGTTGCGCGGGAAGTGTGGCGCGAATCTCCCCCGGTTCCACTTGCGACAGCACAGGGAAGGATTCGACGCGGGATTGGTAGTCGGCGATCCAGTCGACGACGGCGTGGCCGTGGCGACGGAATTCGTCGGGCGTCATGTGGAAGGATTTTTCGGTGGACAATGTACCTCCAACAAACTCACTTACGGACAGCCCAAGAAGTCAGACCGAAATGCGCGAGAAAACTCTCGATACCGTGTCGACAAAAAATGCCAAATCAAACGACTCTCTACTGCACGGGCAGGAAATCTCCTAACCACGGCACTCATCTTTACACCGCCTCGAGCCATGAGGAATCGTTGAGCCGCATCCGCATCTTTGGGCAGAATAAGGGTCGCAACCGCGGATTCTGCGAGATCAGAAAAAGCGAAAAGGGCGACGCCGAACCCGCTTCTCATTCCAGCGTCGTATTTCTTGCGGGCTCGCTCAAGAGTTGCATGCTCCGGACCGAGACGCACCCAGGCTTGACGCCCATCCCATACGACGTCGGCCTGTTCAACCCAACGCACTCGTTGCGGGTAGTGATTCTCTCCAAGAAACTTAGAGAAACGCTGGCGAGCTTCATCGAAAGATTCTCTGCCGGCGTTGTCGCTCATGGTGTCACTGCAGCTGCCCAAAATACATCCTCGTCTTGTAGTCGAACGACACGCGCCCCGCGACTTTGTGCGCGTCGAAGATGCGGTGCAACTCTCGCACCATGGGCGCGTGCTTCGGATGTCCAGGACCTGGCGCATACGATGACGACAGCAGCCGTCCTTCGAGGCCGGCGTAGTCGAACTCCTGGCGCATTGCGAACACGCGCTCGCGAAACGGCGCTGGATCGAAGAACACGTTCACTGCGTCGGTCGTGTGTTCGTGCCTCACATCGGCGTAGTCCGTGCCGTAGGCCTGCAGCAATTGTTCGTAATCGCGCAGGAACGGCGACGAGTCTGTCAGCCGTTCGTTCCAAAGCAACACGAGCCATCCGCCGGGCTTCAGAATGCGAGCGAATTCCTGGCGCGTTCGCTTGCGATCGAACCAATGCGCGGCTTGAGCCGCGGTGACGAAATCCACGCTCGCGTCGGGCAACGAGGTTGCTTCCGCAGTGCCGGCGACGCTTGTGAAATTGGGAAACGCCGCCAGCAAGCGGTCCCCGGCCTGACGCATTTCCGCGTTGGGCTCGACGCCGAAGACCGGGTTGCCGTTCTCCAGAAGAATGCGAGTACATATGCCCGTGCCTGACGCAATGTCGGCGATGGCATGGCTCGGCGTCAGCCCACATTCGGTTTTCAATTCAAGCAAAACCTCCGCGGGATATCCCGGGCGGTAGCGCACATAGTTTTCGACGCGATCGGAGAAGCGGCTCGTGGCATTGGAAACGGGCATGAGATCTCGGGTGCCGCGGGATTTTCAACTTGCCAGAAAACTATTCTAACGTCAGGATAGATAAGTTGTCCCTCCTTGCCGAGGCCGGCAGTTCTGAGCGCTGACGTTTCGTCACAGCAAACAGAACTCGTTGCTCGGCGCGCAACCATCTGAAATATGCGAGTCGTTATCAAAGTCGGCACTAGTCTCATCGCTCCAGGCGGGCAGATTGACGTTCACCTGTTGCGCGCCATGGTCGACCAGTTCGATTTGTCGCGGGATGAATATCTCATCGTGACTTCGGGCGCAATTGCTGCGGGCATGTCGGGATTGTCGCTGGCGAAGCGTCCCGGCGACGTTCCGAAGATGCAGGCCTGCGCAGCAGTGGGCCAGAGCAAGCTGATGCACACCTACGAACGCCTGTTCTTTGGCAAGAAGGTCGTCGCGCAGTTGCTGCTCTCGAGCGATGACTTCACTTCGGCGGTGCGTTATCGCAACCTGCAGAACACGCTGGCCGAGTTGCTCACGTTGGGCGTGGTGCCGATCATCAATGAGAATGACAGTGTGTCGGTGCGCGAACTGGAAGGCGCGTTCGGCGACAACGACGAGCTGAGTTCACTGCTGGCCAAGGCTGTGCACGCCGATTGGCTGTTGCTGCTGACGGATGTCGACGGGTTCATGGTGCCGAACGGGCGCAAGAAGCCGCGGTTGCAGCGTGTGATTCGCAGGCTGACTCCCGAACTCGAAGCGCAGTGCAACGGGAAGAGTTCGCTCGGGCGCGGCGGCATGATTTCGAAACTGCGAGCGGCACGAGTGGCGAGCGATGGTGGAGTTCATGTGGCGATCGTGAATGGACGACATCCACAGGCGATCACTCTGGGAATGCAGCGCAAGATCGGAACCTACTTTCCGCCACGGAAGAGCGAATAGAGATGTCTGCGACTGTTACCAGCGCCACTGCCAGAAGTAGTTCGACGCAGGAGAAGTTGCTGCGTGCGCGTACGGCGTCGGCGAAGTTGGCATTGCTCTCGACTGACGAAAAGAACGCGCTGCTGCTGTCGATTGCGGATGCGATCGAGGCGCAAGGGAAGAAAATTCTTGCGGCGAATGCGGCCGACGTGGAGAATTCCGGCCTCGAGGGAGCAATGCGAGACCGGTTGCTGCTGACTCCGGCACGCATCAAGGAAATGGCACGGGAAGTGCGAGAAGTTGCGACGTTGCCCGATCCCATTGGCGAAACGCTGGCGGAGTGGACCAAGTCGAACGGTCTCCGCATTCGCAAGGTCCGTGTTCCGCTTGGGGTGGTGGGAATCATTTACGAGTCGCGTCCAAACGTTACCGTCGATACGGCTGTGCTGGCGCTCAAGACTGGTAACGCGATCGTGTTACGTGGCGGCAAGGAAGCGGCGCGGAGTAACCTGCGGCTGGTCGAGATCATGAGCGCGGTTCCGGGCGTGCCTGAGGGAGCAATCGAGTTGCTCGATGCCGGGACGCGGCAGTCGGTACAGGAGTTGATCAAGGCGAGAGGGTTGGTGGATGTGATCATTCCGCGCGGTGGTGCGGGGTTGATCACATTCGTTACAGAGAATTCGTCGGTGCCGGTGATTGAGACCGGGGCGGGGAATTGCCACGTCTATATCGACGAGTCTGCGGATCTTGAGATGGCAGACCGCATTGTGATCAATGCGAAGACGCAGCGACCGTCGGTGTGCAACGCGGCGGAGAAATTGTTGGTCCACGAGCGCGTTGCGGCCGAGTATGTGCCTCGCATCGTGAAGAAGTTGATTGACGCGGGCGTAGAGGTGCGAGGCGACGGCAAGGCCCGCAGTCTCGCGGCGGGATTGAATGTGGGCGCGGCCGCGGAGTCGGACTGGTACGAAGAATATCTGCGGTTGTGCATTGCGGTCGCCGTCGTCGCGAACGTAGACGAGGCCATCGTTCATATCAATCGTTACTCGACCAAACATTCAGACTCGATTGTTACGAGCGACGAGGGTAATGCGCGCAAATTTCTGCGCGGCGTCGATTCGGCTGCAGTTTACTGGAACGCTTCTACGCGATTCACCGACGGCGCGGAATTCGGGTTCGGCGCAGAGATGGGTATCAGCACTCAGAAGCTTCATTGCCGCGGGCCATTCGCGCTCGCGGAGCTGACTTCGTCGAAGTACGAGATCATCGGGTCGGGGCAGGTGAGGTAACCGCCTTCAGCGCCAAACAGAGACTCGCATCACATCAAAGTGATGATCGTACGTCCAAACCGCGACGCCCATCCGAACGGACAACGCCGCAAGGGTTGCGTCGAATAGCGTGATGTCCTGATCTCCCAGCGTCCGGACCCGTGTGAATGCCTCTCGATAATCTTCAACAGTGGGGTTGATTGTCGCCGCCTCAGCTAATTCACTGAGCCACGTGGAGGCGACATCTTTCCCGAGACGGTGCATCACGATGGTGTAGGCCTCCAGCAGGGTTGGATATGCTAGAACGACCTGATACTTCTCGCGCGCCAGCCTGGCTAGTTCGTTCAGGGATTGCTTGTGACGTGCATCGTGTGGGTCGACGGCTGCATAGAGCGGTCCAGTATCTGCCAGAATGGCACGCATCATTTCTTAATTCCCGCCAGGTAAAGATCATGATTAATACTCACGTCGCTGCGGCCACTACCCTGTTTAGCGGGAGTGATCTTCAATGGACGGTACTTCCGTAGGAATCCGCGCTCCTGCAGGTACTCACGTAGAGCTGCCTGCACGACGGTCGTGAGCGCAGGAGGAGCTTCCTGAGCCTGGACATATTCATCCACGGCCCGGGCCAGATCATCGGGAAGTGTGATTGTGGCTCGCTTCATGGGTCAATTGTATCATCGACGAGCACCAGTTGGTGAAAATGGTGAAGTTGGGGCAGTGGACGAATAATAGGCGAATAAAGCGGTCACGGGAGGCGGCCTACACCAAAGTTCCGGATGCCTGTGCTACCCTTACTAACTTTCGCCATGGGAGCCCGATGAGATTCGTTTCTGCAGCAATTCTTTCCGCTGTGATCTCCGTGTCCAGTCCGTCCGCGATCGTTGCCGGAAACACACCAGTATCATCTTCTTCCCCTTCAGTCTTCGATTTTCGAGATCCAGCGCCTTCGATCTTCGGCTTTCGCGATGCGGCCGCCGAACTCGCTACCGAGGCGCGATTCGTTGCGGTGCCGGATCCGAAGCTGGCGGAAGAGCATCTTCGCATTCTCACGAAGGACCCACACATGGCCGGGACGGTCGAAGATAAGGCGACCGCCGACTACGTGGCGCAGAAATTTCGCGATGCAGGGCTCGACACCAAGATCGTCGAATACAAAGTGTGGATGAACTATCCGGTGGAGATCAGCGTTGACATGACTGCGCCCGAAGGCGTGCAAATGCATGGGCCGACGCGCGAGCATGTCGACAACGATCCGTATCAGGATGATCCTCGTGTGGTGATGCCGTTCAGTGGCATGTCGCCATCGGGTGACGTGGAGGCGGATGTCGTCTACGCCAACTACGGCACGCCCGAAGATTTCGAAAAACTCGAGAAGATGAAGATCGACGTGCACGGCAAGATCGTGCTCGTGCGCTACGGTCAGAATTTTCGCGGCGTAAAAGTCTTCGTCGCGCAGGAACATGGCGCCGCGGGGGTGATCATCTATTCCGATCCCGCGGATGACGGGTGGAAGCGTGGCGATAAGTATCCCGAGGGGCCGTGGCGGCCGGATACGGGCGTGCAGCGCGGGTCGACGGGTTACATGTTCGAGTTTCCGGGCGATCCGACGACTCCGGGAGTAGCGTCGGTGCCGTCGTTGCCTGTTTCGCGACGGATTTCCCCGCAGCAGTCCGCGCAGATGCCGAAGATTCCCGTAACCCCTATGTCGTATCACGATATTTGGCCGGTGCTGGAGCATCTTGGTGGTCCAGACTCGCCGCGCGAGTGGCAGGGATCGCTGCCGTTTACCTACCACGTCGGTCCGGGACCGACGCGGGTGAAGATGCATCTCAAGCAGGACTACCAGTTCCGCACGCTCTGGGATGTCATTGGGCGCGTTCCGGGGAGTGACTTGCCGGAGGAATGGGTGATCGCGGGAAATCATCGCGACGCGTGGGTGTATGGGGCGGTCGATCCCAACAGCGGTACGGCGTCGATGCTGGAGGCGGTGCACGGAGTCGGCGAGTTGCTGAAGTCGGGGTGGAAGCCGAAGCGGACCATGATGTTCTGCAGTTGGGATGGTGAAGAAGAAGGACTGATGGGCTCGACTGAGTGGGTGGAACAGAACGAACCTGCGCTTGCGAATGCGGCCGCGTACTTCAACATGGACGTTGCGGTTTCCGGGTCGAAGTTCGGCGCGTCGGCGGTTCCCAGCCTCAAGCAGTTTCTGCGCGACGTGACGAAGGTTGTGCCGAGTCCGAAGGGCGGCACTGTTTATGAAGCATGGCAAAAGGCGGCGCAGCCGGATGCGCCGTCGACACAGTCTCCGACGGAAGCGATTGGGGACAGCCGCCGTCTTCCGGCGGCGCAGGTGAAGGGGGAGGTTCCGGTCGGGGACTTGGGCAGTGGCTCGGACTACACGGCGTTCCTGCAGCATTCGGGTGTGCCATCGAGCGACGTGAGTTCGAGTGGGGCGTACGGCGTGTACCACTCGGTGTTCGACAACTTTGCGTGGTTCAAGAAATTCGCCGATCCGGATTTCGTTTATGAGCAGGAAATGGCGCGCGTCTTTGGGTTGGAAGCGGTGCGCATGGCCGATACGGATGTGCTGCCTTACGACTACGAGCAGTATGGAAAAGAGATCGAGGCGTATCTTGACAGCGCCCACAGGCGGGCAGTGGACAAGTTTGGCGCGGATGGACTGGACTTCAAGGGAGTGGATGCGGCGGCGCACCGCTTTGAGATTGCCGGCGCAAAGATTATGGCGAAGCAGAAGAATCCACCGCGCGACGCTGCGCGATTGAACCGGGCGCTGCGAGATACGGAGCGGGCGATGCTGACGCCGCAGGGATTGCCGCATCGTCCATGGTTTCGGCACGCGATCTATGCGCCTGGCGAATACACCGGTTATGCGGCGGTGGTGATTCCCGGAGTGAATGAGGCGCTCGACAAGGGCGACAGGGAGAGGACGCGCGAGCAATTGGCGGTGTTGACCGCGGCCCTGGAGCGCGCGGCGAAGACGCTGGAGGGGTATAAATAGCGATGACCTCGGCGCACGCTCTCGGTCAGTTTCTGCGTACGCTGCCTGCGTCGGCGGCGGCGACGTTTCTCGCGTTGTTTCCGATCGTCGATCCCTTCGGCGGCATTCCGATTTTCTTCACGATGACGTCCACGTGGCCGGAAGAGGATCGTCGACGCACGGCTTACAAGACCGGGCTCTGGGTGTTCGTGATCCTGGTGACGTTTCTTTTCTTCGGGCGCTTCGTGCTGTACTTCTTCGGCATTTCGCTGCCGGTACTGAAGATTGCCGGAGGGCTGATCGTGGCGAACACGGCGTGGGGCATGGTGACGTCGACGGCGCGCATTACGCCGGCTGAGAGTCACGAGGCGGAGAGCAAAGAGGACATCTCGCTGACGCCACTGGCGATGCCACTGATGTCGGGACCGGGCGCGATTGGGGTGGTGATGGCGCTGGCGGCGCACGTGGACAATGTGGCGGCATACTTCGGGATGGTGATTGGCGTCGCTGCTATTGCGGTGAGTGTTGCGCTGTTCTTCCGGTTGGGAGGTCCGCTGGTGCGCAGGCTTGGCCCCAGCGCGGTGGGCGCGATCAACAAGATCTTTGGTTTTCTGATCCTGGCTATTGCGGTGCAACTCGTGTGGGACGGGATTGCTGACTTTCATTGAGTCCTACCGCTTTTGAGTTTCCTGGAACTGCAATCCCTCTACTCGCGTACCACGGTTAGGCGTTCTTGCGCCTGAGAGGTGTTCCATGTCTGGAAGGTCTCCGCTCGGCCTGACTCTGTTTCACAAAACACTCATTGTCTGTCTGCTTCTCGTCCCAATTGGCGCAGCTCCGCTTTATGCGAAGGACTGGAGCTATGAAGAGACTCACACCTCCGCGCACGACTTTGTGACCGGAGGCATGGTGCATGTGCGTTTGAAGGTGGGGGACGTGCACGTAAAGCGGGGCGAGGGGGATCGGATTCGACTGCAATATACGGTGAAGTCGCGCCGAGAGTCGAACCTCAAGCAGGCGCACGTGGATTTTGACGTGCGCGGCAACGATGCGGTGATTGAATTCCACGCGCCTTCGAGCAATACGGAGTTTGACGTGGAGCTGGAAGTGCCGTCGAACACGAATCTTGACGTGCATGGGAAAGTCGGCGATGTGACGGTGGAGAACGTCGAAGGCGACAAGGATCTCGAACTGGGAGTTGGCGACATTCGCGTGGCCAATGAGAAATCGCGATATGCGCTGGTGAAAGCGAGCACCGGAATCGGCGATGTAAGTGGCGATGGGTACGGCGAGACTAGCGGTTGGCTGGGCAAGAGCCTGCGGTATCGCGGCGACGGGAAGTACGAGCTAAGGGCGCACGTCGGCGTTGGAGATATTCATTTGGAAGGGAAGTAGCGGCCTCTTCCGTCTGTGGAAATCACCCCAAAAAATAGTTTGCGGACGAGCCTGGAAAGGTGCGCTTCTGCGAGTCCCATTTTGGGAAAGCCGGGGATTTTGGTGGTATCCCCCCTCCCCCCACCCCTGTGAAAGCCTTGACTGGCGCGGGCTGCGCAAGAATGGTCTGCAAAATCTTGAGCCCGTAGGGCTTAGAGGTCAAAATATTGATTACAAAGAGCTTGCACAGTTTTTCGAAGGCTGTGTGTCTTGCGCCACCGCCTTCTCAATAATCTGCTCTCTTGGTTTCAGGGTCAAGGTCGGATGTCACACAGTGAGGCTGTGGAATTTCATTCTATGTTGACTAGTCATGTGACTAGTCATATACTCCGTTTATAAGATCGCAAAGGACGCCAAGAAAAAGCCGCAAAGATCGCGAAGCAAGACAGGGCGGAAAATTTGGCCTTGGCTTTTCAATGGCCTTCTTTTGCAGGAGGAGAGCTCAAGAGTATGAGTTGGCAATTACAGGAAGCGAAGGCGCGATTCAGCGAATTTCTTGACGCCGCGATGAAGGAAGGTCCGCAGGTGGTGACCCGGCGAGGGGTGGAGGCGGCCGTGCTTGTTCCAATCGGAGAATGGCGCCGGCTACAGCGTGAAAGTCGGCCGAACATCAAAGAACTCCTTCTCGGAGCCGGGCCTCGCTTTGAGGACGTCGCGCCCAAGCGGGGGGCAGGGCGCCGTCGACAGCTGATTGACTTCAGCGAGCCTGAATTCGTCAAAAGAGATTCCCCTGAACCGGATCTCAAGTGATGCGATATCTGCTGGACACGAATGTTGTCTCAGAGTTGCGCAAAGCCAAGCCGCACGGGGCCGTCGTGGCGTGGATGCACACGCTTCAACCTGATCAGATTTTTCTGTCGGCTGTAACCATTGGAGAACTACAGGCGGGGATCGAGCTGACCCGCCGAAACGATGCGGCAAAAGCGCTGGAGATCGAAGCCTGGGTTGGCTTGATTGAGGCCTCATTGATGGCGTTGCCGATGGATTCAGCATGCTTTCGAGAGTGGGCGCGGATCATGGTAGGGAAGTCCGATGCCTTGATCGAAGATGCGATGATTGCCGCGACGGCGCGTGTTCATGGATTAGAGGTGGCCACGCGGAACGAGCGGGACTTCCGGGAGTTCGACGTGACAGCTTTCAATCCCTTTCACTACGTACCGTAGGGCTTTCAATCAGAGCGATTCGCTGCGGAGACTTATCCCAGTGGCGAGGTTTGAGGGCAAGATGCCCCCGCGACAGACAGGGGGCCCCGTCGACTTTGTCTGAAGGCAGGCTGCTGGCGCTACGGGAAATCACAGAAACAAATCTCTTCATCCTGGGTTCGAGATTACATACTTCGAAGGTTGGCGTGTGCGCGGACGACTGCGCGCGCGTGGCTCGTCCTCGTTCCAAACTCTGGATGAGGTCGCTGCATCTTAAACGGAAGAGGGAGATCGATGTCGATGCTGAAGTTTCGATGCGGCACGATTGTGTTTGCAGCAGTGGCTGGATTTGGTCTCTTACTCATGCAGGGATGCGGATCGAGTGGCGGGAACTCCGGCACAACTCCGCCACCGCCTTCGACGACTCCAGGCGCCAACGTCAGCGAGAATCTGGAAACGGTTTCGGTTTATGTCGACGGAACTTCCGGGAATGACAGCAACGACGGTTCCAAGGGATCTCCGTTCAAAACCATCGACAAGGCGCTGGCCCTCGCGGGGGCGAACAATCAAAGTGGAGTCGGGACGCAGATCAATGTGAATCCGGGCATTTATCGGGAGCAGTTGACGATCCAGGCCTCGCAAACGACTCTGCCTTTTACGCTGCAGGCCGCGACTCCGGGAACGGTCTTTGTGTCGGGAGCGGATTCGTTTCCGGGAAGTACATGGACAGTCTCATCCTACGGATCGAACGTTTATACGCATGCCGATACGTCAGGCTACATTTACCCGGCCTGCGCCTCACCGGAAGGATGGCCTCCGATTCCTCCCATCATCCTGAGAAGGGAAATGGTTTTTGTAAACGGCGCGCGACTTAATCAGGTGCTGTTTTCGAATGAATTACAGGCGGGAACGTTTTGGGCCGATGCGGAAGCGACCCAACAAATTTATATCTGGCCGCCGGCGGGAACAGATATGGCCACGGCGGATGTCGAGGTGTCGACGGCGTCGCGAAGTCCGCTGCTGAAAACCGATGGCGTCAACAACTTTGTAATCCGCGGCTTGACGTTTGAGTACGACAACTCCTGCGTGGAATCCGGGTCGCGCATCAACAATGGAACGAATGTGTTGATCGATACCGACCAGTTTCTGTGGAGCAATTCGGTGGGATTCGGTCTGTATGCCGGAAGTGGCGCTGCGCAGAATATAACGGTGCAGAACAGCGCTGCCAATCACAACGGGCAGACGGGATTTTCAGGGCGCCAGGCGAATTACGTTCTTTATCAGAACGACGAGAGTTCGTATAACAGCTGGCGTGGCGCGCTCGGCGGCTATTACGCGTACGCCTTCAATGGCTCCGATTTTTTTCTGCACCACAACAGCGACTTCAACGGACTGACCGCCCACTATAACGCCAGCGGCGGCGTTCACTTCGATACGGACAACGCGAACGATCAAGTAACCGGCTTGCAGTCCAGCGGGAACAATCTTGAAGGACTGTTGATCGAGGCGAGCGAGGGACCGTTTACGGTGACTAACAGCGCAGCTTGCAGCAATTCGCTCGGGCCGGACAACAAAGACGCCAACATACAGATTTCCGATTCGTCGGATGTGACGCTGACGGGCAACACGTTTTACGACGGCGGTCCCGAACAGATTTACATCGAGGGCAGCGGGCGAGCGGGGACGAATTGGGAACAGCCGACGGCTCCGCTGGTGCGGTTCAACCAGAATCTTACGCAGAAGAACAATACGTTCATTGGGACCGCGGGCCAGGTGGGCTTCTACAGCTACTACAAGCACAGCCCGTCGTGCAGCGTCGCAGTGACGGACATGTGGCAGACGTTCGGGGGCTCGTTCTCATCGCAGTCGAATACTTGGGGAGACACAGCGGCGACGGATGCCGCGTATCCATTTTTCGATGCAGCGGTCTTAGGCGCTACGGTGCCGCTTTCGACGTGGCAGAGCGCGGCGCCGGACGGAGTGGGGCAGGATTCGGGTTCGACGTTTACGCCGAAGGCGGCGGCACCGTCGCAATGCTCGCTGCCGACGCCCGATGCGCCGGACTTCTGGCTTGTGCTGGGACCGCGGCAAGGAGCTGCGGCGATCGTGGCGCAGGCGGGACAGTCGACACAGGTTTCGCTCAACCTGGTGTCTGTAGGATATTCGGGGACGGTTTCGCTCAGTCTCGATACGTCGCAGGAACAAGGGGTCGGTGTGGCTGGAGTGGGGGGAAGCTTCAGTCCGCAGAAGATTGCGCTGTCGTCCGGGAGTTCGCTGACGCCGGTGTCCAGCACATTGACGGTTACGACGACATCGTCGACTCCAGATGGTTTTTATCCGCTGACGGTGACGGCGACGGATGGGAAGAGCGTGACTCGGACGAGCACATTATTTCTGCAGGTTGGTTCGCCGTCGGCGCTGCAATTGAAAGGGAGCAGCACGATCACGGCCGGAACGTGCTCCATTTTTCAGATTCACAGCGTGGACTCGAAGGGGAATTCGTCGGACGTGCTGACCGATACGTATCTCGACGCGACGGGAACAGGGTCGGGGCAGTTTTATCAGGATTCGAGTTGCACGACGCCGGTAAGTTTCACTCCGATTAACACTGGATGTCCCGCGGGGATTCAGATACCGCAGGGAGATTATGCTCCGCATTTTGAAGGCACGGAGTCGATCTGGTTCATGGACCCCAAGAGCGAGAATCTCAGCGTGACGATCAGCGATGAGTCGGGCGTGCTGAAGTCGGCGACGGCGACGATTCAGGTGCAGTAATACGGTGCGGAGAAACCGAAGGTCGCCGCGGAATCCATGAGGCGGCAGGATTGAGCTCCTACGCTTTCGCAAAGAACGCGAAAGGATGGGGCACTCACACTACTTCTCTTTGACTTTCTCCGACAATTCGCGAAACTCTTTGGATTGCTTGTGGCTCGCCTTTATTTGCAACTGTGCGAGCTGTCTAGAGTTCTCGGTCGCAAGGATCGGTGCCAAGCCCTCAAGTTCCGTCGCTAACTCGCGCGCGTGATCGGCCTCTTTCAACATCAAATGTTCAAATTTCCGGACTGCCTCGTGGTGATCCATAGACCTCGCTTTGGGACAGATTCAAGAGCGCGTTTTACTTCAGCGACACCAACTTCTCTACCAACTCCGAGTAATCTTTCTTTTCGATGCCGTGGACTTGTTTGTTGTATTCGTCGACTTTCGAGGAATAGTTCATGGAGCAGAATTTGGGTCCGCACATGCTGCAGAAGGCGGCTTCTTTGTAGAAGTCGTCGGGGAGGGTTTCATCGTGCATGCTGCGGGCGGTTTCGGGGTCGAGCGACAACGCGAATTGTTTCTCCCAGTCGAATTTATATCTCGCGTAGCTGAGGGCGTCGTCGCGGTCGCGGGCGCCGGGGCGTTGGCGGGCTATGTCGGCGGCGTGGGCGGAAATTTTGTAGGCGATGATGCCGTCTTTTACGTCTTTTTCGTTCGGGAGGCCGAGGTGCTCTTTCGGAGTTACATAGCAGAGCATGGCGGCGCCGTACCATCCGATCATGGCCGCGCCGATCGCGCTCGTGATGTGGTCGTAGCCGGGAGCGATGTCGGTGACCAGCGGCCCTAACGTGTAGAACGGGGCCTCGTAGCAGAGTTCGACTTCCTTTTCGACCTGCTCCTTGATCTTGTCCATGGAGACGTGGCCGGGGCCTTCGATCATCACCTGCACGTCTTCCTGCCAGGCTTTCTTGGTGAGCTCGCCTAAAGTCTTGAGTTCGGCGAATTGGGCTTCGTCGCTGGCGTCGGCAACGCAGCCGGGGCGGAGTCCGTCACCGAGGGAAAAGCTGACGTCGTACTTCTTGAAAATCTTGACGATGTCGTCGAAGCGGTCGTAGAGGAAATTCTGCTTGTGGTTATAGGCCATCCACTGGGCAAGGATCGCGCCGCCGCGGCTGACGATTCCGGTGATGCGCTTGGAAATTAGCGGCAGATACTGGATCAGGACGCCGGCGTGGATCGTCATATAGTCGACGCCTTGCGCGGCTTGCTCTTCGATGACTTCCAGCATCACTTCGGCGTTCAGGTCTTCAACGCGCTTGACACGCGCGATCGCTTCGTAGATCGGCACGGTGCCAATGGGGACGGGGGAGTGGCGAAGGATCGCTTCGCGAATTTCGTGAATGTTGCCGCCGGTGGAGAGATCCATGACGGTGTCGGCGCCGTAGTGGACGGCGGTGTGGAGCTTCTTTAATTCTTCATTGACCTCGGACGTGACCGCCGAGTTGCCGATGTTGGCGTTGATTTTGCAGAGGCTGGCAACGCCGATCGCCATGGGCTCCAGTTCGGGATGGTTGATGTTGGCGGGAATGATCATGCGTCCGCGGGCGACTTCGTCGCGGACGAGTTCGGGCGTCAGCTTTTCTTTGTGCGCGATGAAGGCCATCTCTTCGGTGATGACGCCCTGGCGCGCGTAGTGCATCTGAGAAAAATTGCCAGTTGTATTTTCCTGGCGGCGCCGCGCCAGCCACTCCGCGCGCGGTTTGGGGACGTAAGCGCTTCCGTTGCCATTGCCGTTGCCGTTCGTGCCATTCGTCGCAGTCATGAGAACCCCAGCTTGAAGAATTTCGGTAGATATCGATTATAACCGCGTTGGAGGGACTGGAAGAGCGTTAACCACTAAGGGCACGAAGGATCACGAAGGTTTGCGGCCGATGAGTCATTTCGGCGCCAGATTTTGATCGATATTCGGGCACCAAACTCTGTGATCTTTTCTGCATCTTAGAGGCGCTCGACTTGCGGGTACGACATGGAACACGGTTGCAGAGAATTTTCAGGAGGAATTATGGCGCGTTACGGCACGCTGGGGGATTACCGATTTTCTGATACGAACGAAGCCGCGAGCGACATTCGCGGCGCGAAGGTGTATGGATCCAAGGACCAGAAACTGGGTGAGGTAGACGATATTATTTTCGACGAGTCGACTGGAGCGATCGTGTACATGGTGGTCGATACGGGTGGATGGCTTAGCAGCAAGAGATTCATCGTGCCACCGGACGCGGTGCGGCCGTCGCTGCAGCACGAGAACGACTTTCTCGTGGATTTAACGAAAGAGCAGATTGAGAGTTTCCCGCCGTACGATGGGCAAACGCTCACTTCGGAAGAGCAGTGGGCCGACTACGAGCGGCGATACCGATCGAAGTGGGTGGAGAACCCAGTGATGCACCGCGAGGCGACGGACCGGAACATAACGCCGACGACCAAGCAGCAAGTTGGGGCGGGGTCGGGAACGGTTCGCGCTGACAACATTGATAGCGCGGAGTTGGACGCGGAGACCGAAATCTCGCCGATGCGGACGGAAGCGACTCAGGAGGTCTCGCCCAGCGGCCCGTCGCTGCGCTGGAGCACGTTTGAAGACACGTTGCGGCAGCGGCGCGAGGACGTTCTGCAGTCGTCGATCGACAACGTAAAGAGAGTGGAGCGCCGCAAGGCCAGCTAGCTTGTTCGTGAAGGGGCGGACGCCTCGTCCGCCCCCTAGCGAAGCGAGTGAGAGTATTGGGCCCCCGTCGTTAAGTCATTCTGCAAAATCATCCTGCGTCAGACCATACGTCGTTAAAGTCCATCGTTCCATCCAAGCGGGCCAGAGCTAATGTTTATTGTTATGCCTCAGCATGGTTGCTCATCGTAGAGCGACAGGCATAAAATCTCAGCCTGCAAAAAAGGAGAACCTTGTCCATGCGCCCGTTTCGTATCTTGATGGCTTTCTTGCTGACAGCGAGTGCTGCCAGTTTTTCGCAATCCGCGTCGTCCGCCACACCCGGAGCAGGTTTCAACGTCGACAACATCGACAAAAGCGTCGATCCCTGCGTTGATTTTTATCAATACGCGTGCGGCAACTGGATCAAGAAGGCGGAGATTCCGGGGGACCGTCCGGCGTGGCAGAGCTTCTCGGAGCTTGACGAGCGCAACCTGAGTATCGAGCGGGGCATCTTGGAGAAGGCCGCCGCTGGCGGGGCTTCGCGTAATGTCATCGATCAGAAGATTGGCGATCTGTACGGCTCCTGCATGGATGAGAAGGCCGTCGATGCGAGAGGGATTGCGCCGGTGAAGCCGGAGTTGGAACGCATTGCAGCCGCGAAGGATAAAGGCGCGCTGATCGATGAATTGGCGCACTTGCGATTGGTGGGTGGGACATCTCTATTCGCGTTCTATGCGGCTTCGGATCTGCACAATGCAGACAACGTGATCGCGTACATCGATCAGGGCGGGCTTTCGCTGCCGGATCGCGATTACTACGTGAAGGACGATGCCGACAAGGTCGAGATGCGGAAGCATCTGGCGGAGTATGTGAAACAGCTGTTTACGCTGGCGGGCCAAACACCAGAGCAGGCAGTTCATTCGGCGGAGACGGTTCTGACGGTGGAAACTTTGCTGGCGGCGGACGCGATGGATCGCACGAAGCGGCGCGATCCGAAAAATCGCGATCATAAGATGACTCGCGAGGAAGCGACCGCGCTTGCGCCGGATTTCTATCTGAATCGGTATTTCGCTGGAGTTGGAGCGCCGGCGTTTACCGAACTCAATGTAGGGAATCCGGATTATTTTTCGCAGGTGAACGGCGTGATCGAGACGATGCCTCTCGAGTCGCTGAAGACATATGTAAGTTGGCATGTGCTGAGGGCGTCGGCGCCGTGGCTGTCGCAGCCATTCGTGGATGCGAATTTCAAGATGCGCCAGTATCTGACGGGACAGAAGCAGATTCAGGATCGGTGGAAACGCTGCGTCAATCTGGTCGACGATTCTTTGGGCGAAGCGCTCGGGCAGCGATACGTGGAGGCGACATTTGGCGCTGATGGCAAGGCGCGCATGCTGAAGATGGTGGATGCGCTGGAGAGTTCACTGGACAACGATATTCAGGGTCTCTCGTGGATGAGCGATGAGACGAAGAAACAGGCGAAGGTGAAGCTGACGGCGATCCGCAACAAGATTGGCTATCCCGATGTCTGGCGGGATTACAGTGCGGTGGTGATCAAGCCGGGCGATCTGTTCGGGAATGTGCAGCGAGCCGAAGAATTCGAGGCGAAGCGGCAGGTGGCGAAGATCGGGAAGCCACTGGATCGCAAAGAGTGGGGAATGACTCCGCCGGAGGTGAATGCGTATTACAGCGGGTCGTTCAACGAGATCGTGTTTCCGGCGGGAATTTTGCAGCCTCCGTTCTTCGACAAGACGATGGATGATGCGGTGAATTTTGGCGGGATCGGGCTGGTGATTGGGCACGAACTCACGCATGGCTTTGACGATCAGGGGAGGAAGTTCGATCCGTCGGGGAATTTGCGTGATTGGTGGACGGAGCAGGATGGCAAGGAATTTGAAAAGCGCGTGAGTTGCGTTGCCGACGAATATTCGAACTTCGTGGCCGTCGATAACATGAAGTTGAACGGGCGGTTGACGCTTGGCGAAAACACTGCGGATAACGGTGGTGCGCGGATTGCGCTGGCTGCGCTGGAACGGCTGATCGCGGAGGACAAGACCGGCAAGGAAGGGCAGAGCATCGACGGCTTCACGCCAGAGCAGCGGTTCTTCCTGGGATTCGGTCGCGTATGGTGCGAGAAGCAGCGTCCCGAGTTTTTGCGGATGCAGGTGAGCACAAATCCGCACTCGCCGGGGAGGTATCGCGTGAACGGCGTGGTACAGAATATGCCGGAATTTCAGAAGGCGTTTGGATGCAAGGCGGGTCAGCCGATGGTGGCGGAGAACGCTTGCCACGTGTGGTGAAGGTTATTGCAAAGAACCTCGAGATGATCCGCTGACCGCTTACTTCGTCAGGCTGTACCACCCTGGTACAAACCGACGCGGTCGCCATTCGTTCTTCGAGTGCCGCCAGAGTCTCCAGTGTTTGGGCGAGAACTTAAAAATCAGTTCCTTCTGAAATCTATGCACGTACTCTTCGAAATCCAGAGTCGGGCTCTCGAAGGGGAAGAGGAACCAGGCATAAACGGAAGGTCCCTTGTGAGCGGAAAAATTTAGCGACGAGCCGGAGCCAAGGCGAAGATCGATCAAAGGGAGGTTCTCCTGTGCGGGTAAGACCTGCCCCGTCTTTGGCTCAATAAACTTAAACTTCCAGGAGGCTTGAAGAAACGTCCGATCCGCCAAGGACGGATCCTGCTGGTCAAATTCGTCCAGCAAGGAGAAACCTCTTTCAAACTGCTCTGAAGTGAGGCTCCAGTTGTAGGCCCGAAAGTCTTTCCACGTTGGCGATGTCATCGTTCGATCCACTGGCCCAAAAGAGTCGCAAATCCTTCGGACTCGGTACTCCAGCGATTCGCTGGTGTCGGCCCGCATATTGAGCATCATGCTAAGGAGGTTCGGCTGACTCTGATCGGAGAAAGTCTTCATGGCATGACTAACCCTCGCGTAGGCCAGTCGGCGACCGACCTTTCCAGGGCTGTGAAGGAAGTGATAGCCAATGAACGGCTGCATCGCACCTGCATTCTAATGCAGAGGCCTGAAACAGACGGAGGTGCTTGCGTGGATTCTGGGACGAGATGGTCTTCAAGCCTTCATGTTGACCAAACTCTGCTGCATCTGGTCGGCCGTCTTCAGGGTGGCGAGGTTGACGGAGAATGCATTTTGCGCGGACATCAGCGCAACCATTTCTGCGCTCAGGTCCACGACGTCAACGTTGCCGGTGCTGCTGGAGTCGGCGCCGGCGGTGGCGATTGCGGTCGCGGCGGCTTCGAGTTGAATATTAGCCTGCTGTAATCCTTGGAGTGCGATGCTGGAAACGTCCATGGTGGACCCATCGGCAGGGAACGTGAATAACTTTAATCGCTTCGAATCTCCCATTTCTCGCGCGAAAAAACGCGCGAGAAAGGGGCACCCGGGGGTTTAGACAACTTCCTCGCGGAACGGACACCCTCGTAACTGCCGTATCAGTTACCGGTCGAAAGTCAAAGTCCCCACTTCTCCCAAAGGTAAGGGTGAAGTGGGGCACCCAGGTCTTCTAGATTGAATGGAACATTGGCAAAGCGACGGTTGCTTTGTCTGCGCGGGCTTCGTCGATCACCTTAACAAGGTCTGCGAACTGCACTTCGTCGCTCGCTTCCACCTGCACGGTTTGGCCCGGATGCAATTGCTTCTTCAGCGCGCTTCCGAGCTCCGACCATGCCACGGATTTGTCGTTCAAAGTCACAGTCGGCAATCCCTGAGGCGAACTCGATATCCGCAACGTCACGTCATGACGACCGGGAACGATTTGTACCTCGATTCCATTCGGCGTAACGATGCCGCTCGAGGACGCAGATGGGGGTTGAGAGGTGAGGAGCACGACCTGCTCGAAATACACCGTGCGGGCGGGGGCGAGCGCTGTTTTCAGCGAGGAGAATGTCGAGCGCGCATCTGCTTTAACGTAGAGTTTGGCGTCGCGATGGCGAGGCGTGCTCTTCATTTCCTCGAACAACTGCTCAGGTGTTAGGGACTTCGTTCCGAAGAAGAGACTTCCATCAGCGGTTATGGCTACGATCCAGGCGTCGGCGGTATCAGCCGCCGGGTAAGCATAGGCGTTTGCGGTGTGCGGCATTTGCACGCTGATTCCTTGCTGTAATGCCGGGGTTTGAGCGTGGTTACTGGAAATCGCGACAGCGACGAAGGCCAGCGCGACGAGATACACGGATAGTAGGGGCTTCATGCGGGTTACTCCTTTCGAGCGATTCAGACGAAGTGGTTAGGCGTGCGGGGGCGAGACGCCCCCGCGACAGCCGGCAGGATGCCGGCGCTACGGTTTGGCGTTACGGTTTGGCTCCGCCAAGGGAGGCTGTGGCTAGGGTGCCGCCCAGACCCATGGTTTCTACTACGCTGGAGGGAACGATGACCATCGCGCCTTTTTCTTTGACGGCTTCGTAGAGCATGTTCATGGCGCGCAGGTGCAGGGCAACAGGATTCTCGGCGTAGGCCGCAGCTGCTTGCACGAAGCTGTTGGAGATTTCGCTTTCAGCCTGACCAAGAATGATTCGGGCCTGGCGCTCGCGCTGGGCTTGTGCCTGGCGTGACATGGCGTCCTCCAGACCTGCAGGAATTTTCACGTCGCGAATCTCGACTGACTGCACGGTGATGCCCCAGGGATTCGTCTTCTCGTCGAGAATGCGCTGGAGTTCGCGACCGAGAGTCTCGCGCTCGGTGATCATCTGGGCGAGTTCGTGGCGTCCGATGGATTCGCGCAGGGCGGTTTGGGCGGAGAGCGTGATCGCCTCGATGAAGTTCTCGACTTCGAGGATCGACTTCTCGGCATTCCAGACCATCCAGAAGACGATGGCGTCGACGTTGACGGGGACGGTGTCGCGGGTCAGGGTGGATTCGGCAGAAACGCTGGCGACGCGGACTCGCTGGTCGACGTAAGGGCTGAGCGTTTCGAATACGGGAAAGATGTGACATATCCCGGGCCCGCGCAGGCCGACATAGCGGCCGAGGCGCAAGACGGCGACCTTCTCCCATTGGCGGATGACTTTGATTGCGAAAAGGAAGTAGAGGCCGACGAGGGCTCCAATGATGGCGGGCGCCGGATGATTGAGGACCTTGGCCAGCGCGAGTCCGATGACCAGGCACGTTGCGAAAAGCAGGCGGGCGATGCCGCTGATGTCGTTGATGCGGATTCTTGCCATGACGTCTATCTCCTTTGTGCCGGACGAGGCAACAGGTCGCGCAGTCGATCGATTAAGTCTTCAACAGTGAATCCGGCGGCGCCCGCGCGAGCGGCGCATTCGCCGGCCATCTGCACGAGTTGCCGCTCGCGCTCGGTGGAATTCTTTTCCAGTTTCTTGTTGGCGATAAAAGTCCCGGTACCTTGATGCGTTTCGAGCAGGCCTCCGAGTTCCAGTTCGCGGTAAGCCCGCATGACGGTGTTGGGATTGATAGCAAGGTCGACAGCGAGCTGGCGTACCGTGGGAAGCTGGTCGCCCGCGGTTAGCGTGCGGGAAGCGATGCCGGAGCGGACCTGATCGATCAGTTGACGGTACACGGGAACTCCGCTGTGGAGATCGAGCGCGAACTGGAAGGGCGCGACGGGCTCGGGAGTCTTTCCCATGCGTGTCAGTGTACTACAGTATTAGTACAATATGTCAAGGGAAATCTTAATGCCGGCTATTGCGCGGCGAAGACTAAGATCTGAACCGCAGGGGACACAGTGGGACACGGAGGGGTTCTGCGCGTCTGTCGTCGATGAGAATTCAGCGGCGACATTTTTCAATCATCGCGGTTGCTACTTGCCCGAATAAATCTCAGTGCTTTGCGGTTTTGAAGCCTTTGCGGCGTTGTTCGCTGTAGCGGTGGAGGGCGTCGAGGATGATGGGGTAGGCTTCGCCCGGCGGGCGAATCTCGTCGACTTCGACGGCTTTGCCTTCGAGCTGTTTGTAGTCCTGAAAGAAGCGGCGAAGCATGAGGAGGCGATGAGGGGGCATCTCTGCGGCCTCGCGGTAGGAATTGAATTCAGGATCTTCGGTGGCGACGGCGATAATTTTGTGGTCCTGCTTGCCGGCATCGATCATGGTCATCAATCCGATGGTGCGGGCGTGGATGATCGTCAGGGGCACCACCGTCTCCTGGCAGAGAACGAGAACGTCGAGGGGATCATCATCTTCGGCGAGCGTTTGGGGAATGAAGCCGTAATTCGCGGGATAGTAGACGGCGGAATAAAGGACGCGGTCGAGGCGGATGAGGCCACTCGACTTGTCGAGTTCATACTTCACGCTGGAGCCGAAGGGGATTTCGATGACGCAGTCGAACTCCTGCGGCAGTTTGTCGCCAGGGGTTACGTCGTGCCAGGGATGGATCATAGAAAGAAGTTCTCCACTTTCGGGTTCTGGATGAATGTTTCATTTTAGCGGACGGGATTCGATTCGCCCCAGCGCGGCCTTCCGGAGGGGATCGATGGGCTTGCGGAATCTTGCTTCTCGTCTTGCTGGCGCGTAGAGTCAGGTGGTGGGGAGCATCCCCCGTGGGGCACTCTTATGTCGAGTACGGCAAAGACTTATCTGAAGTTCGGCGGAGCTTCGGCGGTGATCATCCTGCTGCTTGGCTACCTGGCTTATACCGGCGTGCAGGACAGTAAGAGCTATTACGTGACGATCAAAGAACTTCACGGCATGGGCAATGGAGCCTATACGAAGCGCCTGCGGGTCGCCGGCAACGTGCAAGCGGGATCGATCAAGCGCGTCGGGACGCATGTGCAATTCGTGCTGGTAGAGCAGGATCAAGTGCTGCCGGTGGACTACACGGGAACTGAAGCGCCGCCCGACACTTTTAAGGACGATTCGCAGGCTCTGGCCGATGGCAGCTTCGGACATGATGGAGTGTTCCACGCCAAACAACTGCAGGCCAAGTGCGCATCGAAATATGCTCCGCAGCAGCCAGGGAGTCCGGGGGGATCGCCGGAACCGGCAAAGAATATGACTGAGCTGCAACGCAGCTCCAGTTCGGCCACGAACTAATCGCGCGGCGGCGGTTTCATGCGACTTGCAGAGCGTGGCGTCACGGTTCAAAACAAGAACTCATCGCAAAGGACGCTAAGGGTACGCAAAGGACGCTAAGAAAGTCCTTGTGTGACCATGATTCATTTTGGCTTAGGGGCTGCGTCTCTTTGCAAATCTTCGCAAAAATGCATAGATTCGCTGTTCGCGATTTGCGAGCTGCGAGTTGCGACCTATGGTTCCCGTGACTGACGCCATTCCACAGAGCTTGTCTATTGTTCGCGTTCGCGACGTCATCAAGCAGTTTGGGCGATTTGCTGCGCTGCGGGGCGTTACGGCCGAGTTTGATGGCGGTCGCTTTCACGCAATCCTCGGAGATAACGGAGCAGGGAAGACTACACTCTTGCGAGCGATCGCGGGCTTGGCGGATCCGACGCGGGGAGAGATTTCGATTTTCGGCAAGCGTCCGCGGGAAGCGTGCCGCGATATCGGGTATATGGCCCATCCGTCGCTTCTGTACGACGAGATGAGCGGGATGGAGAACCTGAGGTACTTTGCTGGCCTGTACGGGATCACTGGCGACGGGCGGTGCGAAGAGGCGATTCGGGCGGTGGGGCTCGATCCGGAGTTGACGCGCGGCGTGGGGCAGTATTCGCAAGGGATGCGGCAGAGGATGTCGCTGGCGCGGGCGATTCTGCATGATCCGCGAGTGTTGCTCCTGGATGAGCCGTTTTCGAATGTCGACGTGCATTCGGCGCGCGAAATGGTTGGTTTGCTGAAGGGAATGCGCGACGCGGGGAAGACGATTTTTGTGGTCACGCACCAGGCATCGTTACTTGAAGGTGTGGCGGACGAATTTGTGTGGATGCAGGCGGGACAGATTGTGGATCGGACAGCGAGTTCGGTGCGCGCAGCTTCGTCGGGCGAGGATGCTTCTCGTGAGGGCGTCCGATGAATCTTTGGTCGGTCATGCTCGCGACGTTGACGAAAGACATCCGGCTGGAGTGGCGGTCGAAGGATGCGCTTAACTCGATGCTGTTTTTCTCGCTGCTGGTCGTAGTGATTTTTGTGTTCTCGTTCGATCCGCTGGCGGAGGAATCGCGGCACATTGTGGGTGGGTTGGTTTGGGTGGCGTTTCTGTTTGCGGCGGTGGTGGCGCTAAACCAGACGTGGGCACGGGAGTTGCGGAATCAGGTGCTGGATGCATATCGAGTGTCCCCGGCGCCGGCGAATGCACTGTTCATCGCGAAGGCAGTGGGAAATTTTATTTTCGTCAGCGTGCTGGAAGCGCTGATGACGCCACTGTTTGTCGTGTTCTACAACCTGCATGTTTTGGGGCCAGCGTGGCAACTGGTGCCGATCGCGTTGCTGGGGACGTGGGCGCTGGTGGTGAATGGAACGTTCTTCGCGGCGATGTCGCTGCGCACGCGCAGCCGCGAGATCATGCTGCCGCTGCTACTGTTTCCGATCTCCATTCCCGCGGTGTTGGGGATGGTCGCGGGAACGACGGCGATTCTCACCGGAGAGAACTCCGCGCACTTCTACATCGTGTTGCTTCTCACCTACGATGTAGTGTTTACTACAGCTTGTCTAGCGCTGTTTGAAACGATTCTGCAGGCAGAATGAAAAAAACTTTCACCATCCTGTCGGTGATCACCGGCGTTCTGCTGGCGTACGCGCTGTATCAGGCTCTGGTCGTGGCTCCCACGGACGCCCTGCAAGGCGACGTCTACCGCATCATTTACTATCACGTGCCTTCGGCGTGGACGGCCTTTCTGCTGTTCTTCATTAATTTCGTCGCGTCGATTCAATATCTGGCCAGCGCGAAGGAGTCGAGGAAGAAGGCGGCGAATTGGATTGTGATTGCGATTGGAGTGGTGGGCGTCATCGTTTCATTTCTCCCGCCGGTGCAGGAGCAGCTGAAGTCGGCGGGGATGCGTCCCAGCGCGATGGCGACCACGGTGATCCTGATTCCGATCTTCTATTTTCTGGTTGGGAAATGGTTCCCGGGCCAACTTCTGGATGTACTGGCGGTGACGACGGCGGAAGTGGGAGTCGTGTTTTGCACGATCGTGCTGGTGACGGGGCCGATCTGGGCGCGGCCGGTGTGGGGGATCTGGTGGGCGCCGGGAGATATCCGCCTGACGTCGACGCTGGTGTTATGGCTGATTTATGTGAGCTATCTGGTACTGCGGCGGTTTTCGAATAGCGCGCAGACGCAGATGCTGGCGGCGGCGCTGGCAGTGTTTGGAGCGCTGGATGTGCCGCTGGTTTATTTTTCGATCTGGTTTTTCCGTACGCAGCATCCGCAGCCGGTAATCGGGGGCGGCGGGTCAATGGATCCGCGCATGTTGCACACGTTGCTGGACAGTTGGATGGCATTTCTTTGCTTTGCATTTCTAGTGTGCTGGTCGCGCTTCCGGCTGGAATTGTTGCACCGCGAAGTGGAAGAGGCGCACGCCATGGAATCGCTGAAGGGGAGCGCGGCTGGAGCCAGCCTCCCACTGAACCGGAGGACACAATGAATTCGATCCGATTTATGTACGCGGCCTACATCGCAACGTGGACGATTCACGTGTTCTACCTCGGCACGCTGGTTCGGCGGTTCAGCAAACTGCGGCGGGAGATGAAGGACCTGGGGAAGGGAAAGTAGGCTCGGTTTCCTAAGGCGTTTCAGTGCTCGCATTCGGCAGTCTGCCCACCGAAATAAAAAATCTAAAACCCTTCACCACAGAGGACACGGGGGCACACAGAGGGAGATGCCGAACGGCTGCTTCTCAGTTCGTCGCTTTCCATTCTTTTTGCAGTGCAGAGAAGAAATCGGGGGCGCCGTTGGAGCGGAGGAATTCGTAGTCTTCGATCATGGCGGCGGTGCCGATGCGCAACGACGGCAGGGGCGATTCGACGCGGATCACGCGGGCGCTGAACCTTACTCGGACCGCGTCGGTCAGGGTGACGTGAGGAGGGAACGTCAGCGTGACTTCGAGCTTCGTTCCTGCTGCGACGGGGTGGTCGAGGTAAAAGAAGACGCCGCGGGCGCTCACGTTCTGGGTTTCGGTATGAAACTCGCTGGCGCCTTCGAGGCGCACAATGGCCGGAAGGCGCATGTCGAAGCGCCGCATCATCCGCCGTTCTTGTGAATCTGGTTGCATGTTTGAGCGCTCCGGAGAAGCGGAGAATCCAGAGAAAAGCGACATTCGAGATCCCACCAGCCCCGATCCCAAGGCTCGAGGCTGCGTGCAAAACGCGACCTGACAGCCCTCAATGTATAGAACAATCAGCAGTTTGCAACAGCAAAAGCGCTGGAAGCAGCCGATTCGTTACTCTGTTCGGATTCGGAACAGACGGGTGCGTCCGGGCTCGGGGGAGAGAACACTTGTGGGAGAGACTCGAGAAACTGAGCAATCCCGCTGCCATGGAGACGGCGAAGAGTCGTAAGTTTTCCGCCAAGAATCAGCCGTTTCCGGACGGAGCAGGTGAAGCGGGTGGGGACTCGTGCAAGACATTGCAGAAAGATTGCGAACCTAGGGTCGACTCGGTCGTGCACTTTTGTGGTGTGGGTCGGCATCTTGCGAGATACCCCGGTGCATCTGAGGAATCTTGGGGAGCGCGCGGACTCCCAGGTGCGCCGACCAAAGGCTTAAACCACAGAGGGCACGAAGGTACACGAAGGAAGACATTAAGCAGCGTGAGCCGAAAGAGCGTTGGGGCCTGCAAAGATTCCAATTGCCCGAGTATGGGGCGGAGGGTCGCTTGACTTGTGTATCCTTCAGATGTTTAAGTAGTTATTTAATTTTTCCGCCAGTTCCAGTGACAAGCAAGCCGCGGGCAGGCTGGCCAGTTGAGATACGCCAGCGCGAGGCTGGGACTGCTTGTGCGCCGCCTCGAATCAATCCACTGATCTGAGCGAACTGATCTGAGCGAAAACGACCTGAAGCGAAAGTGATCTGAAGTTGCATCGGAGGAAACGCGTGAACGTAGATCGCCGTTGGTTGGGAACGTCTGCAGTACGAGTACGTGTTCTGGTCGCCGGGCTGGTGCTGTTGGGGACAGGATGCATGATTCTCGGGTGGGGTTCCCGCTCACGCTCTGTCGTTGGGACCAATCCTTCTTCGATCCAAACCTTGTCGGACCCGAATGCGATGCCGGCAGTTTTTGGCGACGCGCAGCTTAGCGAAGCCAAGCTCAGCGAAGCAAAACTCGGGGTGCAGGCTCGGTCTGTGTTCGCAGGGTTGCCGCTGATGTTCGAGCCGAACCAAGGGCAGGGGAATCTTGATCCAACTGACCCGCGAGCGAAGTTCGTCGCCCGCGGTTCGGGATACAGCCTGTTTCTAGGCTCGGAAGGGGCGATCCTGAACCTCAGGTCGCACGCGTCGAAGAATGAAGCGTCCCGGCGCGGGGTGAAGCCCGCTCTGGCGCGAGTTGACTCGCTGCGGATGAAGCTGGCTGGATCGAATCCGAACGCCGGATTGACGGCCACCGATCTTCTGGCGAGCACGAGCAATTATCTTCTGGGCAACGATCCGGCGAAGTGGCGGCGCGGCGTTCCGCAGTTCGCGCGTGTGCGTTACGACAATGTTTATCCCGGAATCAATCTGATTTTCTACGGACACCAGGGCCAGCTGGAGTATGACTTTCAGGTCGCGCCCGGGTCTGATCCTTCGCAGGCGGAACTGGAGTTCGATGGCGCGAAGCGTCTCGACCTCGATCACGGAACTCTAGTCATCAAGAGCGAAGGCGGCGACGTGCGGCTCGAAGTTCCGCGCGTGTATCAAGAAGTGGCGGGCCGGCAGCAGTCAATCGAAGGCAAGTTCGTGTTGCGGGCGGCGAACCGCGTGGGATTCGCGATCGGGGCTTACGACCATTCGCGGGAACTGGTGATCGATCCGATCTTGAAGTACTCGACCTATTTTGGCGGCAGCGGCGATGAGCACTTGACTTCGATCGCGGTCGATAATGTCGGCAACATCTACCTGTCGGGGTCGACGACATCGGCGAATCTGCCCACAGCGACGGGGGTGGACCAGAAAAGTCTCGCAGGCACGCAGAACGTGTACATCGCCAAGATTAATCCTGCAGGCGTGCCAGTGGCGAATCAGCTTATTTATGTGACCTACCTGGGAGGGGACGGGATTGATAGTCCGGTAGGCATTAGCGTCGATGGAGCGGGCAATCCGTATGTCGCCGGGACCACTACCTCGGACAACTTTCCCACGACCACGCTTGCTTATCAGCACGCGCCCGAAGCCGGAAGTACCGGCACGAAGCATGTGTTCGTGACGGAACTCAATAACGTGAATGGCATCGCAAGTTCGCTTATCTATTCTTCGTATTTGTCAGGCAGTGGCGACGATATTGCGAGCGGAGTGGCGATCGACGGCAGCGGTTATATCTATGTGACTGGGACGACTACGTCGGTGGAAACTTCGACGACGGATCAGTTCCCGGCCAGCAATTTGCCACAAACGTTGCCCTTTCAGAACGCTTCGAAGGCGCCGGGGCAGCCGCAGTTTTTTGTGACCAAGGTCTATACGTTGGGCTCAGGCACCTCGAGCATCCCGTATTCGACCTACTTTGGAGGAGGCACCTTCGAGACCGCCTCGCCGATCGCGGTCGGCGGCGGCATCGTAGTCGATCTCAACGGGAATATCTATTTCACGGGCACGACCAACTACACCTACACAGGAACTAATTCAACGACCGACTTCCCGATCCTGAATGCGTACCAGCCTTGCCTCGATGAACCGCCGCCGCCCTCCATCTCCAACCCTGAGATTTGCACGCCTGCCTCAACCGACAGCGGGTCGGATGCTTTTGTAGCGAAGTTGAATCCGACGAAGACGCCGGGACAGCAATTGCAATGGTCAACCTACTTCGGAGGCGCCAACACGGATTCTGGTACGGGGATTGTGGTCGACCCGGGCGCAACCAGCGTCTACATCACTGGGACGACGAACTCGCCAAACTTGACGCCCGTCACGACCGCGTTTTCCGGCTATCAAATCTGTCTCAATACATCGGTGAATCCCCCTCCTCCTTGCCCAACTCCGTCTGGCACGCCCGCGAGCGATGCCTTTGTGGTGAAATTTGCGAACGCGGCGACGAGTACGACGATTCCCAACATATCGCTGACATATTTTTCGTATCTTGGGGGAAGCGGCAATGAGGCTGGAAACGCGATCTCTGTGGACTCGAGCGGCGGCGCTCTGATGACGGGATCGACGCAGTCGACGGACTTCCCGGTATTTCCCAATCCCAACCCGATTCAGAGCCAACTGAACGGCGCGCAGGACGCATTTGTGGCGCGCTTGAACAGCACTGTTTCTGGTACCGGCCAGAATACGACTGCTTCCTGGGCAAATTACTTTGGTGGAAGCGGCATCGATGAGGGCACAGGGATCACGATTGATTCCACGCAGGCCATTTATTTTGCGGGTGACACCAATTCGACGGATCTGCAGGTTGCAGGCGGCTACCAGTCGCAGAACAACGGGGGCTACGACGCTTTTGCGACGCAACTGATCACGGCTGCGAACCTGTCCATTTCAGGAGCACTGCTGGCGAGCAACCAGGGCTACGTCAGCGCGGGTAATCAGGCGACATTCACTTATACGGTGACCAATAACGGTCCTGACCTGGCGAACTCTATTACGGTCACCGACGACATAAGCGGTGCCGGTGTAGGGCTTTCGGTGGTGTCTGCGGCTACGACTTCCGGCCCTCCCTGTAGCGTCGGAGGCTCGACTACCCTGGCGGTGTCGTGCAGTATCCCGTCACTCCAGGCGGGTTCAACGGCAACCATCACCATGATTTTGGTTCCGACGGCGACGACGAATGGAAGTTCGTCGAGCTTTAACGGCGGAGCGGTGACGGCGCAGGCGGCAAACAGCACACCGGTCCAGACTACGGTTTTTGCCCAGATGTCGGACTTCACCATGACGGCCGGGCCGAACAGCTTTACGATTAATAACGCCGGGGATTCGGCTTCCTATACGATCCAGTTGACTCCTCATCCTATCTTCAGCGGGAGCATCGCGCTCACCTGCAGCGGTCTGCCGAATGCGTCGAGTTGCCCATTCACAACGAGTCCGGTGACGCTGCCCACGACCAGTCCTGGGGCGACGACGATGACGATCACGACCACAGCGCGGCCCGTTGTTACGACTCGTGTGAACCGATTGAGCGGAAGGTTTTTCGCGATCTGGCTTTCGATGCCGGGATTGGCGCTGGTCGGTTTCGGGGTGGGAGGACGGAGGCGTCGCAGAATTGCGGGGCTATTGCTGATGTGTTTCCTTTGCGGATTTCTCCTGTTGCAGCCCGCATGCAGCAGTCCCACGCAACAAGTGCCACCCAGCGGAACGCAAGCGGGGACGTACGCCGTTACCATCGCAGCGACTTCCGGAAGCGATACGAAGAACTACACGGTGCAGTTGATCGTTCCGTAGAATCTTGCTGCTAAATGGAACTCTCAGAGCTCACGCGAAAAGGCGTGGGCTCTTTTGTTTCCCAGCGTTCGCTCGTTACGGAAAGAATCAAAAGCTTGATCGCGAAGGACGCTAAGGATTCGCAAAGGCCGCAAAGAAGGGCGGGCCGGGGCAGATATTGCGTCGACGAGGAAAGAGCGTTGCTATGCGCCTGCTGAGAGTTTGTGGTGGCTCTTGGCTTCGGCGATCCCGTACTGGCGAATCTTGTAGAGCAAGGCTTTGTAGCTGATCTGGAGAATCGCGGCGGCCTGCTTGCGATTCCAAAGAGCTCACGCGAAAAGGCGTGGGCTCTTTTGTTTCCCAGCGTTCTGCTCGTTACGGAAAGAATCAAAAGCTTGATCGCGAAGGACGCTAAGGATTCGCAAAGGCCGCAAAGAAGGGCGGGCCGGGGCAGATATTGCGTCGACGAGGAAAGAGCGTTGCTATGCGCCTGCTGAGAGTTTGTGGTGGCTCTTGGCTTCGGCGATCCCGTACTGGCGAATCTTGTAGAGCAGCGCCTTGTAGCTGATCTGGAGGATCGCGGCGGCTTGCTTGCGATTCCAATTGGTCTGTTCAAGGGCGCGCGCAATGGCTTGAGCTTCAGCTTCGTCTTTTGCGCTACGGGCTAGCGACTTCAAGCCGGCAGGCTCCATGCCGCGGGCTGCCGGGTCTCCGTGGACGCCGCCGTTGCCGTCGTTGCGGGGCAGTAGTTCGGTCACCGCCAGGGCCTCGTCGCCGAGAATCAGATAGCGCTTGAGAAAGTTGTTCAACTCGCGCAGATTGCCGGGCCAGGAATGATCCTGGCAGGCCTTCAGCAGCGCAGGAGAGAGCGGAAGCGGAGCGCGTGCATAGCGCTCGGCCATGCGAGTCATGGAGTGCTTCAGCAGGACGGGAATCTCCTCCTTGCGCTCACGCAGCGGGGGCAACTGCAGCGTGAAAGCGTTGAGGCGATAGTAGAGATCCTCGCGCAAGCGCTTGGTGGCGAGGGCTTCGGGAATGTTGATGTTGGTCGCGGCCAGAATACGCACGTCGACCTTGATGACGGAGCGGCTGCCGAGGCGGGAGAATTGCTGATCTTGCAACACGTGCAACAGCTTCGCCTGTAGGAGCGGAGGCATCTCGCCGATTTCGTCGAGCAGAATCGTGCCCTTGTTGCAGAGTTCGAATTTGCCGGGCTTTGCGTGCGTGGCGCCGGTGAACGCACCGGGCTCGTAACCGAATAATTCGCTCTCGAGCAGGTCGGCGGGCACGGCCGCGCAGTTGACCTTCAGGAACGTGCGATGTGCGCGCGGCGAGAGCTTGTGGATGAGGCGTCCGAGAACTTCTTTGCCGGTGCCGCTTTCGCCCAGCAGAAGCACGGGGATGTCGACGTTCGCGACGAGTGCCGCTTGCGAGCGAATCTTGCGCATCTGCGGGCTAGCCGCGATGAAGAACACGTCGTCGGCGAGTTCTTCGACCTCTCCGCTGTACGTTTGTTTTCCCTGGCCAAGGCTCAAATCGATGACGGCATCGAGTTCTGCTTTCTGAAACGGCTTGGTGAGGTAGTCCTGTGCCCCGAGCTTCATGGCGTGGACAACCTTGCGCGTGTCGTTGACGCAGGAGAGCATCACAACTTTCACGCCGGGCTGCATCTGGCGGAGCTGTTGGAGCGTTTCCAGGCCGTCAATGCCCGGCATGAGAACGTCGAGCAGAACGAGATCGGGTTGCAGACCTTTTTCGACGCGCTGCAGAGCTTCTTCGCCGGTGGTCGCGGTTTCGACCTTGTAGTCGTCCACTTCGAGCAGTGTCTTGATGTAGCGGAGCATGCCGGGTTCGTCGTCGACCAGCAGGATCTTGGCGGTTTGCTTCATCGATTTTTTCCTTTGCTGGTGGCGGCAGCGGCAGGTTTCTCTGCGACAGGCTTGTACGGGCCAGGTTTATAGGGGACAAGGAACGAGAACTTGCAGCCCGCGCCGGGATCGCTCTCAACCCAGATCTTGCCTCCCATGCCCTGCACGAGGCGGCGGGCGATAGCGAGACCTAATCCGACTCCCTCTTGACTCTCGGTGCTGGGAAGACGAAAGAAATCGTCAAAGACTTCGAGGTGGAACTCCGCAGGGATACCCGGGCCGGTGTCGGAGATGCTGACCTTGACCGAATTCGGATGACTCAGATTCTGCCGGCGGCGCTCAGCACTGGAAGGCACAGCAGCGGCGCGGCGATCCCACATGTGCGGCTCCGCGTGAAGCCAGACCGTTCCTCCCTGAGGAGTGAACTTGAATGCATTCTCCAGCAGATTCGAAATCACGCGCTCCAGTTTCGGAGAGTCGAAGGGGAATGCCGGGAGCTTGTCGTTGGCAAGAAAATATAGTGCCAGCCGTTTTTCCTGAAAACGGTTCGACCAGAGGCGGCACATTTCCGAAAGGCACTCGTTAATGTTGCCTTGCTCGAAGTGCATGCGCAGGCCGCCGGTCTCGAGCGCACTGAAGGTCAGGAAATCCTGAATGAATTGTTCCAAGCGCTTGCCGCTGGCTTGCATGTCGCGCAAAACTTCGCGCTGGCGATCGCTGAGAGGGCCGAGTTTTTCGCTCGAAAGAAGATCGACGTAGCCGTTCAGAATCGAGAGCGGCGTTTTGAGATCGTGCGCGGCGGATCCCAGAGCATTGGTCGTGCGCTGGAAGCGTGCGCGGAGTTCGTTGTACTCCTGGAGCAAGTTTTCCGGGCTGGGAACGTCGCCGTCGGAGCGAACTGGAGTCGGAGTCGGCTCTGGAGCCGGTGCTTCGCCAGCGAGGGGCGCACCCGTATTCTTGTGAGCAGTAGCCATGTTAGGAAGCCACAGCGGGAGGAGGAAACCGCACTCACCCTAACCAGGAGGGAATGCCAGTTGAGAAAATCGTATGCCAGCCGCTATTTCATGTCAACGGAAAATAGCAACGGAATTACCCAAGTGTGGCAAAACGTTGCACTTTTTCTGGGGCCGAGGGTACACTGGGCGATCGCAGGTGCCCGAATGGAAGGCGAATTGGACACCCGCAGACTCCTTGTCCAGTGCGGGTTTTGCCGTGTGTGATGGCGAGGGCTTCGGGTTCTCGCCCGGTTTCACCGTGTTCTTGCCGAAGATTTGGCCACTGGGGTGCTTCTATGCCTGTGGCTCAGGATGCCAGGGAGAGGCCTGCATGCGCGCGGCGAGAACGGGAAGTGAACGGCGAAAGTGGGCCAGGCTTCCTCTCGCGATCCCTGTTTTTGTCGGCAGCCGGGACAGCAACGGGAAGGAATTCCTGGAATTCGCCACCGCTTTGAACGTCAGCGCAGGCGGGATGCTCGTGGCCATGCGGCGCGCATTACCCGCGATCGCCCAGGTCCGACTGGAGATCCCCAGCGCTCCCGTCGCTGCATTGGCTTTGTTACCAAGAGCTTCGCGGACTCTGCGGGCCAGAGCCCTGCGCACAACGCCTGCAGACGGCTATTATCTGCTGGGCCTGAAGTTCTCGCGTCCCCTATTGCACCCCTCAAGTTCGAACGGCACACGACGGAAGTTGGCGTCCACAGTGTGAAAATATTTACTTGTTGGCACGCCCCAAATGTTACCCTAGGAACCTCTCCCAGATTACCGGAGTACGCTAAGCCGGCTCTTTGGTAAGTTGATCGTCCTCAATTAGATAGATTACATTTGATACGATTGCGGTAAACCTGCACGGCTTTGGCTCTCCGGATGCAGGTTAAGTGACTCCCCCCTGAGAAATCCGCTATGACAACCAGCAGTGTCAGTACGCTCGTCCAGCCGCTGGGGGAAATGCCGCCGGATGCCGTGGTCTTTGGCCGGACAGGGGCCATGCAGGCGGTGCGCGACCGCCTGACGAAACTGGCGAGCGCCAACGTTCCCGTACTCATTCAGGGAGAGAGCGGCACGGGAAAAGATATTATCGCGCGCATGATTCATACGGCGTCGCCGTGGCGCACGGGGCCCTGGGTGAAGGTGAATTGTCCTGCGATTCCGGGCACGCTGCTCGAGAGCGAACTGTTCGGCTACGAAAAGGGCGCTTTCACGGGCGCGTATGGAATGAAGCCGGGCCGGGTAGAGATGGCGCATCGCGGCACGCTTTTTCTGGATGAGATTTCTGAACTCGACTTAGGACTGCAGTCGAAACTTCTGCAGCTTCTGCAGGATGGGCAGTTCTGCCGCATTGGTGCGCAGGAAGACAAGAAAGTCGAAGTGCGCGTCGTGTGCGCAACGAATCGGAAACTGGAGCAGGAAATTGAAAACGGCACTTTCCGGTCCGATCTTTTCTATCGCATCAACGTAGTGAATCTGCATTTGCCTCCTCTGCGTGAACGCGCGGCCGATATTCCTGAGTTGGTCACGTACTTCCTCGATTATCACAACCGCAAATACAACTGCCGCGCGAAAATGCTCTCCACCGAATTGATGACGGTGCTGCGGAAATATCATTGGCCCGGGAACATCCGCGAGCTGGAGAATCTGATCAAGCGCTACGTGATTCTGGGGAACGAGGAAGTGATCGCCAGCGACTTGACGCCGCGGGATCCAGACTTTTTCAACGCCGAGATTCCGGTGGATGGGCAGATTTCTCTGAAGAAGGTGACTCGCCAGGCCGTGCGCGAGTTGGAGCGGAAGATCATTCTGAAAGTTCTGCAGAATTGCCACTGGAACCGCAAGCAGGCGGCGCGGGCGTTGAGCATCAGCTACCGGGCGCTGCTGTACAAGATTCGCGATGCAGGGCTGCCATCGAACCGTGTGGCGAAGCAGCGCGGGTTGGAAGGTCCTAAGGACGTTGCGGCGGACTGAGCGTAGGTCCCACTGAGTTCACCCCTTTTTCTATCTCTTCTTGCAATCTGGAGCATTTCCTTAGCCGCTGCGCTTCACGCTGGCGGGACAGCCGAAGGCGACTGCCTCCACATTGTCTCGGCTGCCACTCTCTCCGGGATCTCGACCACGTGGAAGCTGTTACCGGCCGCATATTTTGACAACCTATCAGGAATGCCCAATCACGAACTGGCGGATCGTGGAATGGCTGCCTCGATATGTCCGTCGAGGACGGCAAGAAGTTCGTTGCGGAGATTCGGTCCTGAGGCCAGCAGACCGGAAATCAATGGGTTCTTGTTATTACAGCGCAAGGGAGCATGATCCAGCGTCGAGACGAATCCTCCTGCGCTTAGAACGAGGGCTGCGCCGGCAGCGACGTCCCATTCATTCTTCGGCGTGAGGGTGAACGTGATATCAGCAAGGCCCGCGGAGACCAGAGCCAGCTTGTAAGCGACCGAGCCCATCGCGCGCACTTGAAACGGGCCGCCTTCAAACTGCTTCCACTCGCCGCGTTTGACCTCACTGCGGCTCGCCAGCACAGAGGCCCCGGCTAGGCTGGCACGCTGGCTCGCGCGTGCGGGCTTGCCGTTATAGAGCACGCCACTGTCGATCGATCCTAGAAAGGTTTCTTTCGTGGCGGGATTATAGATTCCGCCTGCGACCGGTTTTCCGTCCTCGATGAAGCCAACGGAAACGCAAAACTCGGGTAATCCCTTGACGAACTCGCGCGTGCCATCGAGTGGATCGACGATCCAGACGCGTCGCTTGTCGAGGCGGGCAGGATTATCGGCAGTCTCTTCGGAGAGCCATCCTTCGCCATCGCGCAACAAATTCTCGCGCAGAACGGCGTCGACCGCCCGATCCGCTTCGGTCACAGGATCGTGCCCTATTTTGTACTCCGTCTCGACCGCGCCGGGAGTGAAGCGATCGAAAACTGAGCGGGCAGCGTCTAAGGCAGCCTGAATGCGCTGCAGGATGTCACCGTAAGTGGAGGTGCTCATGGTTGTGAATCCGTTCTCCTGAATCAAGTGGGGCAGGATCGTGTGTGATCAAGCCCACAACATGCGGGCTCCGGTGAGCAAAAGCAAAGCGCAGAGGATGCGGCGCAACCACAACATGGGCACTCGGGTCGCCAGGTGCGAACCCAGCAACCCGCCAGGGATGGAGCCAATCAGCAACGATACGACCAGTCCGGTGTCTACGTTGCCCAATCTGAAATGCATGAACCCTGTGACGCCGGTGAGGATGATTGCGTGCACGATATCGGTTCCGACATTTACCTTGGGCGGAAAACTGTAGAACAAGAGCAACAGCATCATGATGATGCTGCCCGAACCCACGGAAGTCATTCCCACTAGAAAGCCGGCAATCAATCCGATCAATGCCATGCCGGCGAAATTCTTCATCGTCGGTGGGCGGTTTACAACGCTCTCTTCGATCTTCTTCTGAAATAGCAGCAGCAGCGGAATCACGATCAACAGCACACCGACTGCGCTCTTGATGAAGTTGTTGACCCCGTCACCATATAGGTGGCGGATGTACATGAGGAGTTTCACGCCGACGATCGATCCGGGAATGCTTCCGACCGCAAGTGCGAGCACGACCTTACGGCGGACTGTGCCCTTTTTCAGGTGCATCAGCCCAGCCGGGATCTTAGTGAAGAAGTTGAAGAGCGCATCCGAACCGACCGCCACAATCGCCGGCACTCTCAGGCCGAAGATCAGCACGGGGAGCATCAGCACGCCACCCCCCACGCCACTCAGGCCAATGAGAACGCCGACTACAAAGCCCACCAGAATTTTGGTCGCTAACAGTGGCATTGTCGATCCGGTCTTGCTCTAGTTCGCCGTGCCGTTGACGCCGATAAAGCCTTCGCGCTCGAGATGCAGAATGATCTCCTGTGCCGCTTCTTCCGGAGACAGTTCACCAGTATTGATAGTGACCTCGGCATCCGCGGGGACTTCGTAGGGATCGGAAATCCCCGTGAATTCCTTGAGAATACCGGCGCGCGCTTTGGCGTAAAGACCCTTACGGTCGCGCCGCTCGCAAACGTCCACCGACGTCGCAATGTGCACAAGGATGAACCCTCCGTAGGGCTCGATCATCTGGCGCACGTGCTTGCGGGTCGCGTCATAGGGTGCGATCGGCGCGCAAATGGCGATGCCGCCGTTCTTCGTGATTTCCGAGGCGACATAGCCGATGCGCCGGATGTTGATGTCGCGATGCTCCTTCGAGAATCCAAGCTCGGACGAGAGATGCTTACGCACCAGGTCGCCGTCGAGGATCGTTACAGGCCGTCCGCCGACTTCCAGAAACTTCGTCAACAGAACGTTAGCGATGGTGGACTTGCCGGAGCCCGATAGCCCCGTGAAGAAAATCGTCACGCCCTGCTTCGCGCGTGGCGGAAAGCTGCGCCGCAGCTCCTGCACAACTTCCGGATACGTGAACCACGCCGGAATGTCGCGGCCTTCGTTCAACCGATCGCGCAGTTCCGTGCCGGAAATGTTTAAAACCTTGTCGCCCTTCTTGACCTCATCATCGGGAACGTAGCGGTCTTCGGCCTCGAGGTACACCATCATGTTGAAAGGCACCATGGTGACGCCGATATCGGCTTCGTGCTTCTTGAAGGTCTCCTGCGCTTCATACGGACCATAAAAAGGCTTGCCGTCGGTATCCTTGCCCGGACCGGCGTGGTCACGGCCGACGATGAAGTGTGTGCAGCCATGATTCTTGCGAATCAGAGCATGCCAGATCGCTTCGCGCGGTCCACCCATGCGCATGGCCAGAGGCAGCAGCGAAAGCTTCTGCGTCCCCTGCGGATACTTCGAACTGAGAAGTTGGTAGCAGCGCACGCGAGTGTAGTAGTCGACGTCCCCGGGCTTGGTCATTCCGACGACAGGATGGATCAAAAGGTTGGCTTCAACTTGTTTGGCAGCGCGGAACGTTAGTTCCACGTGGGCGCGGTGCATGGGGTTACGCGTTTGGAATGCAACGACGCGACGCCACCCGAGTCGAACGAACTCAGCCCGCAATTCCGCCGGAGTGAAACGCAACGTGCGGAAGTCATAGTGCGACGGCGACTGGAGGCCCTCGATGCGTCCGCCGACATACCACGGATTCGACTTGTTCATGGTGTAATCGGCGCCAGGATGGGCTTTGCTGGTGCTATTGAAGACCGCCTTGGCTTCGGCTGCCCGGTCCGGCTGCCAGACTTCTTCCACATGCAGTACTGCAAGCATCACGCCCTCGGCGTCGCGTAGTGCAACTTTGCTGCTGCCGGGTGTGAGCTTCTTGGCAAACTCTTCGGTTACATCGAGCGTGATCGGCATGGGCCAGAGGACTCCACTGGCCAGGCGCATGTTGTTGCAGACGCCTTCGTAATCGGCTTTTGTCATGAAGCCGTGCAGCGGAGAGAAGCCGCCGCTCATGAGTAGTTCAAGATCACAGACTTGACGGGCAGTAAGATCCCACGATGGCCACTCGCGAGAGTGGGCTTTCAGTTCTGCGGCTTTTTCCGGTGATACAAGCAGATTGATGAGTTCGCCGCCGTGCGGAGCGATCAAATGACTAGTCGAAGCAGACAATCTCGTGAACCTCCCAGGTTCGTCGATTTGGATTTAACTGAGCGTAACTTTTTTCAGAAGGTATCAATGCCGATTCCAGACGTTGTTTAGGGGGAGAACACGGTAACCAGACCTACAGCCTTGCTGCGGCGTCCAAGAACCTTGATTAACCCCAGTCTATTACCTGAGCCAGACTGAACCCCTTACAAGAGGCAAGTGCCATGCCGGAGCGGCGTTAACCCATTGTACAGTAAAATGATAAGAATAAAGGCTTAACGCAGATTGTTTGGGTGTCAATATTTGGTTCGCGCGGCGCTATGTGCAACTCGTTGCGCAGTGTGGGAAGGATTTCTTCTACGCTGTCAATGAAATATGCAGTTTCTTGCGCACGCGAGGACCGCGCAAAAACCGACTGCGCTTGTTGCAGGCATTCTGGATCAAAACCAATCGGGAAAGATCAGGTCGATGAGGCCCGGGGTCCAGTAAGAATAAAAACGCTCATCGCAGATCTTGTATTTGCCGTATGTCTTCCGGGCGTACTTGCCCCAGTCTGGCTGGGTGCCATCGATGTCGGTGAATCCGTATTCGCGAGCGAGCGCCCAGGAGCTGAAGACGCGTCCACTTTTCTTCTTCACCTTTGGGTCGCTGGCCAGCGCGACCACGGCACGCCCAATGTATCGCGGCGATTCCGACGCCATGAAATCTGCGGGCGCGTCGTTCTGACCGGCGCTGTTCTTGCCTCTTCTTTTGCCGACTTCTTTCCAGTTTGATTCGGTAACTCCGAAATGCTCCAGCACTCTTTCTGAACGCAGGAAGCCTGGAGTGACCGCGACCGCAAGAATGTTTTTCTTGCGCAGTTCGTGCGCCATGGCGAAGGCCAACCGGATGACGGAAATCTTCACGAGGTCGTAGAAGAGGTTTCCACGGTAGTAGAACGCGTCTCCGTCAGTGATTTCGAAAATAATTCCTCGGTCCCGGCCGAGCATCAGCGGAACGGCGTGGTGCGCGGTAATGATGTGAGAGTGGATTGCCTGCTTCAACATTTGCAGGCCGTTGTCGAGGTTGGTGGTCCAGAATGGTTTGCCGAACTCAGTCAGCGCGTCACCGCCCCAGACGTCGTTGACCAGAATGTCGAGCCCTTTGTGCTGCCGCTTGATTTGTGCAACGAGTGTTTCCACTTCCGCGGGCTCGGTGTGATCCACTCGCACGGCGATGCCGCGCCCACCGGCCGCCGTGACCAGTTCCGCAGTTTCTTCGATTGTCTCCGTTCTCCCCGGGGTCGGAGCTGATTCCGGAGATTGCTTCCTCGAACTGCGTCCGGTGCAGTAAACCGTCGCGCCCGCTTCACCCAGTGCGATCGCAATGCCGCGTCCTGCGCCCCGGGTCGCGCCCGCAACCAACGCGATTTTATCCCCCAGGATCTTCTTCGGAGTCTTCTTCATGGGTCTGGTGACCGCCGTTCACTAGTGCAAGTCAGATTGGGAAGTGAGTGATCGACATTTTGAAGTCAAGTAATCAGTCGCCATCCCTGACCTTTAACGCACAACGCCGCGACGTAGCCCAGGCCAACTGGTACTTCCTGCAGAGACCACAGTGCGGCGTCGGCGGCATCGGGACGCGTTGCCAGTAGCGCATTCTTGTGCTCCGGTACGAGCGAGACGTCGAACTGATGAAGAGGAAGCGACAGGCCGGTTCCGACTGCCTTGATGAAAGATTCCTTTCTCGTCCAGCAACGAAAGAATCCCTCATATCGCGCTGCCGCGGGGAGCGCGGCAAGTTGACGCTGTTCCTTGTCGGAAAAAAAACGGCGCGCAATCGCTTCGTGATCAAAGTCCTCGCGAATCTTTTCTACATCCACACCGAGTGCCCGCTCTTGCGCGAAGGCGAGCAGCGCCATGGTCCCCGAATGTGAAACATTGAATTCAACCTGCCTGCTAGAGTGCCCCGGTTCAAGCGATGGCTTCTCGTTTTCAGAATAACGGAATATCAATTTAGTGGGATCAGAGCCGAGATAGCCTGCAAGGATCGTCCTCAACAAGGCACGGGTCGCCGTGAAGTATTGGCGATCCCTGGAGAAACGGAAACGAGTCGCTCGGGACCGCTCATCGGATGACAAAATCTTCTGCCATCTTTCTTCCCGCGCGGCGACAGCTGCCAAGTCAATACGCCACAGATGAACGTCGTCGTTGCTCAATACGAGTTGTCGTTCGAGCTGGAAGTCAGGATCCGTGATGTTCATCGAGTGAGGCACGGTGGCGAGTCGCCGACAAGTCTAAAGCAAGAGCGCGTCCGGTGACGCTCAATGGGATTGGCTTCTGCAGTTGGCTTCCAACGTGCGATGGTGCCTTGTACCGAGGTAAACACTCGGGAGGATCGTGTAATTTGTGCCAAACGTGTCGGGTAGGGCGGGAAGTTTCGTCTAAGGTGTTCACCTGAGCATGGGGGCGTCCTCGCGGGGATTTCGCTGCGCCCCGGCACCGTAATCGATTTATTTGTGGGAAGAATCCGAGGCTTGACTTGGTGGTTGGCTGTTCGAGTTTCAGAAACGAGATCAGAGTTCCCGATTCTGCACACTGCGAATTTGCCCCATTTTTACGAGGGTTTTTGCGCTGTGGTTGAAGTTCCGGGCGCGCGAATAGACGCACTCATGGTTTTTGGGAGCCAGAATTCCGATTCAGGGAGAAGGGTCAAATCGCTCGCAAGTAGCTGTGGAAAATAGTGTTCGGTCGTCACAGCCAAGAAATGTCTCAAAGTGGCATCGTGGGTGCTATGGGGATTGGAAAGTAATACCGTGCTTGATGAGTGGAGAAGCAATGCAGAGAGAGGGGGATCCGGTGCTGAGTAAGCAGAATGTTCGGCTGGGACCGCGGGAACAACAGATTGTCGAGCTGCTCCTGCAAGGCTGCGACAACGCTGAGATCGCCAGCCAACTCAAGATGGCACGACGAACCGTGAAGGCCCACTTCAACCGGTTATTTCTTCGTTTTGGAATTACCGACGGCATCAAGCGAGTGAAACTCGCGACCCTGTTGTACCGGAGGCAAGCATGTCTGCAGATGGACGTTATGGGAACCGTGTCCCCAGTGAACGTGAACAGAGAGTCATCCAACTCGTTGCCCAAGGCTTGAAGAACCGCGAAGTGGCGGACGCGATCGGCACGACAGAACATGTCGTGAAGAATTACTTACGCGTCATTTACGACAAGCTGGGGCTCTGGAATCGTGTCGAACTCGCGCTTTGGTATGAGTCGCGGCGGATGCCGTCCGCGCTGGTGACTCAGTAGGCGCGACGCAGTCTGTAGGATTCCCGTCAAATGCTCGAGCTGATCGCCCGTCGCCGCCTGACGCGGGCTGTCCGGGTAGCGGTTTGATCTCTATCGCCTCAAACTTGGGCGGATCATTCGCAACCGAAGGATTGCAGATTGCGCAGCCGCTCTCCGGCTTGCTTGACTCCCTTGCTCGCAGCAGCCTGGAGCAAAACGCGCGCCTGATCGCAATTCTTCGGCACTCCGTCGCCGCTCAGATACACTTCGGAAAGCTCAAGCGTCGCGGAGGCACTTCCTTTCCCGACAGCCTTCCACAACCACTGCACTGCCTCTTCGACTTTTCGTTGCTGGCCATTTGTGCCGTTCAGATAACTCTCCGCGATGGCGAGTTCCTTCGCGCCGCCGGCCGACGCAAGCTGCGTGTCGCGCGCTTCAGAGGCGGTCGTGTTTGGAACAGAAGTCTGAGTTGCTTCTGCAGGAACCGCTGCGTGAGCGAGCTTACGCGGGGCCGGTTCTGCCGCGCTCTGCGACGATCGGGCTCCGCCAGAGGAACTCGTGTCATCTGTCTTCGGCGGCGGTGCGGTCGGAGCGGCTGCATGAGTTGGTGCCGTCGACGCCGCCGGCTCTGGCGGCAGTCCCGCAGTTTGTGATGTTGCCTGTCCGCCACGCCAAGCTATGTACACGAGTGCCATGATGAGAAGTGCCAGTGCCGATCCGACATAGAGGCGGTACGATCTCGGAAACACCGCGAAGGTAGGAGTGCTCTCCCGGTCCTCGCTCACGCTGGCTTCGCTCGCGGTCCAGTTTGGTGCTGACCTTAGAGACGCCGGTGTTGGGTCATCGACATCTCGATCTCGACCGCGAAGAAAATCAGGTGGCGGATTCTCAACAGAACTCACCCCTTCGCCTTGGGGCGGATGGTCAACGCGCAGATCAACGAGCGAATCCACCGCGGCCGGCTCATCGACTAGCGGTGTCCCGCACATGCCACAGAATTTATGTCTTGGCGGATTCTCCCGACCGCACGATGGGCACCGTGCCGGCTCCGGCTGTAATTCTTCAATTCGCGAAGGGGGAGACGTATGCGTCACAGAATTCTGCGGCTTCGACCAAACCGGAACAGCGCGGTCCTGGTTCTCCGAGCCTTCCGCCTGCAATTCCCGCAACAGCTCGAGTACCGCCTCCTCGCGCTTTTCTGGCGCGCTTGTGAAATAAACCTCAGCCCAACGACCCATGTTCTGGCCCAGAATTGGATTTATTAGTGGGTTCAACTCGGGTGGTGGCAATGTGCTGGGATGGTTGGCGTTGTCCGTCGAACGCGGCAAAAGAGAGATCCCCGATTTGGCGAAGTGTGTATCTATGATTGTATTTCGACGCGGGAGGTTGTCAAACTAGTTTGGCCCACTCAGTCGCAGGCCTTGCGATAGGCGGGTTCGAACTGGTCCAACTGTGCCTCGCGTTGCGATGTGAACCTGCCCTTAGGGGTCTTGCCGTAGAGATCGGTTCCAGGGCAGTAGTAAAGCGCGGTGTGGAGATCGACCCAGACCTGTGTGTCAGGATTGCCTTTGTATTCCGGAGCCGGAGGCGGTTCCGCCAGTCCGAGGCTGATAAGCATCCGGTCGAAGAACGAAAGGTCCGCATCCCCAGCGGGTTTGTGATGGCTCGCGGCTGCGGTGGCCGGACTTCCTGTAGCGCTTACCGAGTGATTAGACCAGATTCCCCAACGAACCACCGCGGCGACCAACACAACGGCGACTGCCAGGTAAATATCCCCGCGTCGCGCTTTCCAGAATCGAGCCAGAGATCCGGGATTTTTCGCCCCCGCGAGTTGCTCGAGGAATTCGCGAGCGCTCATGGCCGAACTCCAGTTCGCTGCAGGTTGAGGCTTCGCGAGCGCCGTTGCTGGCGGCGGCCCCTCTAACTCGTTAAGCTCTGCTTCGCCGTCCTCGTGCGCGGCTTCGAGCGGAATCAAGATTTCCGGCTTGCCGATCTCTGGCGTCGTAATATCGAGCCCGGCAAGTTCCGGTGTCGCAATCTCATTCACCGGCTCACTGGCTCGCTCCTCTAGAGAACCGGGCGGCGGCATTTTGGCAACCCGCAATTCGAGGGCAGCGAAAAGTTCCGGCATTTCTTCCTCGATCGAATCCGCGAGAGGTTTCTCAGCGAGAATCGGATCAGAGATCGGCGGAACTTCGTGATGAGTAACACCTCCATTTGCGGAGGCTGCGGTCGCACTTTGTTTGCTCGCCTGCTGCACATGCATCAGTGAAGCGATCTTGCTCTGCATGCTGGGAGGTTCATAGGTGCTGCGGTCGCTGCTACGATCGGTAGTTGTGCGCGGTGATCCGCACGTACCGCAGAACTGCTCTTCTTTCATGAGCTGATGTCCGCACTTACGGCACAGGACCACCGCCGCAGCCGCGATTGGTACGGGAGCAGTTGTCTTAACAGACGAGGCTTTGGCTGTCGGCGCGTCCACCAACGCCGTGAGTTTGGGCTTCAGCTTCTCCAAGGCCTCAAGCATTACGGCGCGCTCGGAGGCAACAGATTTCTTCCACGAGAGTTCTTCTTCGCGCGCCAGCGCTTCAGTGACCAGTCCCGCCATCAACTGACAGGTATGAACATCCTGATTGCTGAATGCCCGCGTGGTGGCGTAATAAAGTTCCAGGCCCCCGGCAATTCCTCCCTTGTGAAAGATCGGAACTGCGATCATCGCCTGGATGCCGCGGCGCTGGCACTCCTCGACATCGAGAAGAAACTCCGCATTCAGGTTCGAGCAGCGGATGACTTGGCCGGCCCGCAGACTGGCAACGCAGAGCGCCTTGTCGATCGGCATCTCGGTTCCTGCCGGAAGTCCCATCGCGCCCGCAACGCTTCGATAGCGGACCTGGGTGCCGTTCAGCATCGCAATGGCGGCGCCGTTGGCCTTCGCAATCTCAACCACGCGTTCGGCGACAAGCGAAATCGCGTCGTCCAGCCCCAGATGGCGAAGCCGAATCTGGTCTTGTGTGCCTACGATTTGCGCCAGAGTAAACGCGTAATCTTCTTTTTGAGCAGGCACTGCGGAAGGTACAGCTGGAGCCGGCTCCGGAAGAAATTCGTCGAGCGCAACTTCTTTGACGGGAGGTTGTTGAGCAGGGGATTTTACGATAATGGGTTGGGGTAGAGAAGGCTCCGCCTCTTGAATCCGCAGCTCCGGATGGACCGGGTTCGAGACGGGGGGCTCTTTTACGGCAGGTTCCTCCGCCTTGATTTCGACTGGCTTGATTTCGACGTGCTTGGCTTCGACCTGTTTGATGACGGCGGGCTCCGCCTTTTGCAGGCCGCGATTGTGCTCCTGCAGGACGAAGGCGGCCTCCAGCAGCGTCGCTAGCGGCTGGTCGTCGAAGCCTGGTTTTTCTTTTTCCTCGGACACGATTTTTATTCGCCACCGGCCGAAGTTATCGGATAAGGCGCTGCCCTGGCCCTCAATCGGCCGGGAGATGCGCTTATTCTAGAGCAAGTCCCACGCCAACACAGCGCTTAGGCTGGTTCCAGTGGCACGAGATGCTCATAGGGGGATCGCTTACCTCGGGCTCCTTCGCAGGGAGGCGGACTTCAACTCTGCCAATAGTTTACCGCCCGAAGCGGTGGCTTGCGAGCCACTTTGTTCGACCTGTAGGCCCGAGGAGCCAGATGGGTGACTATCGTAACGCGCAAGAAAATGCAAAGTCGCCCGGTGTTTTTCCTATTCCGTCGCGAGCGAAGGTTGCTCCGCGACCGGTTCGCTTTTGCCGCTGAGATAGAAGTACACGGCTGGGGTAATGATGAGGGAGAGCACCATGGAGATAAGAACGCCACCGATAACCGCGATAGCGAGTGGTTGCAGCATCTGCGATCCCGCGCCGATCGCGAAGGCCAAAGGCAGCATTCCCGCGACCGTAGCCAAAGCAGTCATCACGATGGGCCTTAGCCGGCGGCGGGCGGCTTGCAGCATGGCGTTCTCGGCGGGCATGCCGAGGGCGCGCATCTTCTGGTCGGCGTCGAGCAGCAGGATGCCGTTCTTCGCGACGATGCCGATCACCATGATCATGCCCATGAACGACGAAATATTGAACGTCGTGCGCGTGATCAGCAGCGCAATGAACACGCCAGAGGTCGAGAGCAGCGCAGATGACAGAATCGCAATGGGGGCGCCGAAGGTGCCGAACTCGAACATCAACACGATGAAGAGCAGCAGGATCGCTAGAATGAGTACCATCGAAAGGTCACGGAAGGAACGTTGCTGTTCCTCGTACTTTCCTCCATATTCGACGCGGATGCCTGCCGGAATATGTAAACCGGCGACGACTTTCTGGACGTCGGCCATGCCGCTTCCCAGGCCTCGGCCTTCGAGTCGGGCGGTGACCACAACATCGCGCTGCAGGTTCTCGCGGCGAATCTCGGTCTGCCCCGGATTCTCCACGACCGACGCGAGGGCCCCCAGGGTAGCCGTATGTCCTGTACTGCTGACCAGCAATGTATCTCGCATAGCTTCAAGCGATACCCGGTTTGCCGCTGGGAAACGTACTCGCAACGTGTAAGCGCGGTCATTCGTTACTACCGGTGTAGCCGCAGGTTCTCCTTCGAGGATGGCGGATGCATCGACGGCGATTTCCTCGGTTGTGAATCCCGCGCGCGCCGCAACGCTGGGATCGACCTGGAAGGTAACTGCGGGCCCGCTAATGGTGTTCTCGATTCCATTGCGCAGGTCGACCACTCCACGAACCTCGTGAATCGCATCAGCTACCTTCGGCGCCCATTCTTCCAGTTGCTTGGCATCTTGCGAGAACAATTTAATTTGAACTTCTTCCGGCGCTGACGTCAGGTCTCCGATCATATCCTGCAGCACCTGGGTGAACTCCACTTCGACGGCTGGCTCCTGTTCGGCAATCTGCGTTCGCAGGTCGGCAATGACATCGTCGATGTCGCGGCTACGCTTAGCTTTTAGCTTTACTAGCACGTCGCCGTAATTTGCCTCTGTGACCGCAGCCAGACCGAGCTGCAACCCCGTTCGCCGCGATGTGCTCTCGACCTCAGGAGTCTCGCGCAGCATTTTCTCGATGTGGCTGACGACGCGGTTAGTCTCGGCCAACGAACTTCCGGCAGGCATGAGGTAGTCGAGGACGAAACCGCCTTCGTCCATTGCTGGAAGCAGGTCGGTGTCGGAGTAATTGAAGCAGACGTACGAAACAACGATAAGTACGGCGCTGAACAGCGCGAGCATTATCGGCCGTTCGAGGGCTCGGCGCAGCCAGCGTTCATGGAAATTGATCACGCGCAGAAAGAAACCGCTGAGATGCTTTTCTTCCGCCGCCAGCAACTTCGCCGCATCGTCTTCCTCGGATGCTTGCATTTCGGACGAGGGCGAAACCGCAGGGCCTTCCTTTTCGCGTCGTCCCCTGATGAAGTACTGGCTCAAGTTCGGGGTCCAGGTCAATGCCAGCCCAAGTGAAGTGAGCAGCGACACAGTCATGGTCACGGCAAGCGCGCGGAAAAAGACTCCCGTAACGCCGGTGATCACGATCAGCGGAATGAAGACAACAACTGGCGTGATGGTCGAACCGACCAACGGCACGGTGATCTCTTTCAGTGCCAGGCGGATCGCTTCGAGCCGCGTCTGTCCCGCATCGCGATGCAGCACAATGTTTTCCACCACGACGATGGCATCATCGATCACCAATCCCACAGCTGCGGCAAGACCGCCCAGCGTCATCAGGTTGAACGTTTGCCCCATCAACTTCAGCGCGATGAATGTGACCAGCACGGTCACGGGAATTACCAGGCCCGCGACCAGCGAAGTTCCCCAGTCTCGCAGGAACACCACGAGAATGATCGACGCTAAAATGAGGCCGAGCAGAATGGCATCGCGTACGCTGCCGATCGACTCTTCGACAATGATTGATTGATCGTAGAAGGGCTGAATCTCGACCCCCGGGGGCAGCGTCTTGCGAATGCGATCGATCTCGGCGTGGACTTCTTGTGCGACCTGCATGGTGTTGCCATCTGGCTGGCGATTGATGTTCAACAGTACTGCAGGCTGTCCGTTGGCCGTGACCACCGTATAAACCGGCTTCACGCCCGGCGCCACCGTGGAAATATCGCCGATGCGCACGGGAATTCCGGTCGGGGTGTTCTTGATGACGGTATTTGCGATCTCATCGGGTGTTCGAACCTGACCGTTGACCAGCCCCAGATAAAGCTCATGGTTGCGCTCGAGCAGTCCAGGAGAGTCCACGAGGTTCGTTCGCCGAACGGCGTCGAGGATGTCAGACACGGTGACGCCGGCCGTCAAGAGCTTCGCCGGATCGGGAGTGATCTGAAACTCCGGCTCTTGCCCGCCCTGTACGACAACCGTGGACACACCTTCGAGACGGTTAAGCCGTGGTTTCATCTCGTAGGTCGCCATCTCCCACAGCTTCGTTTGAGGCATGCTGGCCGAGGTGAGACTGTAGCCGATGATGGGGAACGCGGCGAACGTGAGGCGGTGCGCTTCGATCTTGGCGGTGGTAGGCAACTCCGGCTGCACGCGCGAGATTGCCGCGTTGACATATTGCAGCGTCTGGAACATGTCGACGTCCCATCGGAAAAACAAATCGATCTCGGCCGAGCCACGGCTTGTCGTGGAGCGTACGGTGAGGAGTCCGGGGACGCTGTTCACGGCTTCCTCGATCGGACGCGTCACCGTGACCATCATCTGGTCGATCGGCATCACACCGTTGTCGACACCAATCAGCACTCGAGGAAAATCGGTGGTGGGGAACACCGACACTGGAATGGTGAAAGCGAGATAGGCGCCCAGCAGAGCCAACGTCAGAATGAGGAAGATCACTGGCCGGGAATGCTGCGCGATCCAGTGCTGGCCCGAGTTTCGGTCTGTTGTGCGAACGGATTCCGGCGAGTTCACGCAGAGGCTCCGCAGCGATTATTGTTCACTCTTCCCCTCACTCGGAGCCTTCGATCCTTGTGCCGGAGCCTCCCCCGCCTCAATCTTGATCCTGGTTTTATCCGGCAGGCCGTAGGCGCCGCTGGTGACGACCTTGTCGCTGGCAGTGACGCCGTCGAGGATCTGCACATCGTCGCCGTTGCGAATGCCTACCTTGACGGTCTTCTGGTGAGCTAAGCCGTCAGAGCCCGCCAGCATGACGGAGGTCGTTCCGTCGGTTGCCGTGACGATCGAACTGGCCGGCACGACCAATGCATCCTTCACCGTTTGCGCCGTCAGCGAAACCTGGACACTGGTCCCCGGTTTTAATTCGTGCTTGGGATTCTTGGCTTCAAACCAGACTTCGACTGTGGTGCTGTTGGGATCAAGCGCCGGACTTACGACCGTAACTTTGCCTTCGATTGGTTCTGCGATTCCTGGCACGGTCATCGTTCCGCTGTCGCCGACTTTCAAGGCCGCGGCATCGTCTTGCGGAATGTGAGCCTTGGCAATGACCGAGGAAATGTCCATCACGGTGAGCAGAGGAGTGCCTGCCGCTGCCATTTCTCCCGGATATAAGGGGCGGTCGGTAATCACGCCGTTAATGGGGCTGCGGATTTCCGAGTAGCCAAGCTGCGCCTCCGCTCCCAGATATTTGCCTTTGGCCGACTCCAGTTGCCCGGCAGCGGCGATAAGTTCCTGTTCTTTGCCTTTGGCAATCAGGTAATCGCTATGTTTTTTCGCAATTGCGTATTGATTGCGAGCCTGCGTGATGTCCACGCGAGATTGATCGAGTTCCTTTCGCGGTAATGCACCCTGATCGAAGAGTTGCTGCCGACTCTGAAAAATCTTCTCCTGGGCGTCGAGCATCTGCTTGGCCTGTTGTTCGTCGGCTTGTGCTTTCTGGATCTCTTCCGGCAGGCTGGCCGCGGTGGTTGTCTCGTACGCGGCCTGAGCTTGTTTGTAGGAGCCCCCCGTGTCCTGTGCAGCGGCGGCGAGATCGCGGTTTTCGAGTACGGCAAGCAATTCTCCTTCGTGAACCTTGCTGCCGCGCTTCACCAGGAATTTCTGTACGGGAGCGCTGATCTTGGGAACAATCGCCGCCTGCTGCCGCGGAAACAGAATGGCTTGCGTCGTGATGGTGTGCTGGATTGTCGTTTTTTCGACCTGAGCGACCTGTACGGTAACGGTCGGAACGGGTTCACCCTTGTCGGAGGAGCAGCCCACGGAGAGCATCAATCCGGCCAAGACTGCGCACCCGGACACCGCAAGTATCAAGGGGCGCAAAAGCACGCGCCTGTCGCCATGGGTCTCGGGTTCAATGAACGTCGTTCTCATTCGATTAGAAGTTTCCTGTGAGAGTCTGCAAGTTTGCCACGGCAACGCGGAAACGCGCCTGGCCGTCATCATATGCGTTGCGTGCCTGCGTGAGCGTGTTTTGGGCGTCGACCACCTCCAGCACAGTGGACTCTCCCGCCTGGTAGCGCATCGTCGTGAGCCGGAGGCTTTCGGCCGCAATTTCCGCGGAACTCGCGAGCGACTCCATCTCCGAGCGTGCAGTCTTTGCTTCCAGGTAAAACTGGCGCAGGTGGCTGAGCAATTGTTTCTGCGCGTAATTCAGTTCCACGTGCGCCTGATCGCGCCGCAATTCGGCTTGCTTGAGTTTGCTGCGATCCGATCCCCAACTGAAGATCGGAATCTGCAAGGTGGCGATGGCAGAATAACCCACGTTGCGCACCCCATCCGTGCGGATAGCAAGCTTGTTCGAGTCGATCCCGTAGAAATAGTCCACGTTCAGTGCCGGCAGCAGACCGCCCCACGCCGCCGTGACCTCATGATTCGCGACCTCGAAGCCCGCCAGGGCTGCGCGCATTTCAGGATTGTTCTTTTTTCCGGCCGCCTCCACTTCCTCAAACGTAGGGAGTGGCTCCGGGGTCTGCAAGTCATCGACGATGGAGTAATCCTGATTGAAGTCAGGGAACAGCAAAACGGCGAGATCCAGACGGCTGCGTTCCATGTCGAGTTGGGCCTCTTGCAGATCACGTTGTTGCTGCTGCGCCTGGATTCGCGCCCGGATCACGTCAGCATGGGCGACTTCTCCTCCACTTTCGAGCTTCACGCTGATGTCAAGAAAGCGTTGTGCTTCGGCGTCGGCGCGTTGCGCGGTTGAATACTTGCGTTGAGCGACGGCGAGTCCGTAGTACGCCTGAGTCACGGTGACGACAAGTCCGCGCGTGGCGATCTCGGCCTTGGCCCGCGCTTGAGCGAGCGCGGCAGAGGAGCGCCGGTAATCCGCGAAATTCGTTAGCGAGACCGCTTCGTGTGCGTCCGCCTGGCTAATGTATTCGTGCACCCCGTTGTTGGCGATGAACTTGGATGAAGCCACCGCCGGGACGCCTGTCCCTTGCGTGTAGATGAATGAACTGTTGTAGTTGAGATTTGGGAGGAGCCCGGCGCGGGCTTGCACGCGGTCCTCGCGTGCCAGTCCGAGGTCGGTGATCGCGGAACGATACTGAGGATCGTTCAGACGCGCCCGCTGCAGCGCATCCTGGAGCGTGATCGTCGGCGGAGCGCCGCTCGTGGGTCCAGCGTTGGCGTTCTGACTCTGCAGTGTAAGCGTAGCCTGTGCAAAACCCGTGGCCGCAGTCGTCAAGAGGACCAAAATGAGAATACAGGGGTTCCGGCTTCTGTCGATCTGGGACGAACTCTTTTTCATACCCACCGAACTGTTCTGGCTTATTTTCATGGCGTACCTCGATGCGAAAGCGCGTTGCTTGGCAGAGATAGAACTTCCTCAGCACCAACGAGATGGCTTATGTGCTGCGCCGCGCCGCGGTGCCCGGGATTTGTCCCCTGACAAAACTTCGGACTCGTTGGAGTGCAGAGGCATGAGATTCGTGCAGCTGTCATGGGTCGAAAAAGTTGGGCCAATTTGGGACTTGTAAGGCTAACATGCACCGCCTGAAAGCCACCTGAAAACGACGGGCTGTCGCGAAAAGTACTACGCCCTAAAGTACTTAGTTAAAGCAACCTCATCCGAGCGAAAGATTGGCGAAAGTCGTGCTATGGGAATGGGCGAGTGCGATTTTTAGAGCAACCAGGAGGAAGCAATCGTGATTGATCTGGATCAAGTCAAAGTAACACCGCGTGACCAGCAGGTATTGAATCTGCTGGTGCAGGGCTGCAGCAACAAAGAAATTGCGGGTCAGCTCAACATCAGTCCACGCACGGTAAAACAGCATCTCCGTACGCTGTTCCTGCGCGCCGGAATTCGCGACGGCCGTAAGCGGGTTAAGCTCGCCATTGCCATCTTCGCCAAGGAAGAGGCCCAGTCATGATGCCTCGTGAGCGTCTTACGCCAAAGGAAGTACAGGTCGCAATTCTGGTCTGGGAGGGCCTGACCAACCGCGAAATCGGCAAGATCATCGGCACAACCGAACAGGTAATCAAGAATCATCTGCGCAGCACCTTCGACAAACTCGGCGTCTGGAGCCGTCTAGAACTCGCCATGTACGTGGCCAGCCACGGCGGGAAGAATTGGCCGCCTGAGTCCGAATATCCGAGCGCCCCATACACCCAAGAGATCGGCGCCGACTAGGCCGCCCCATGCGGGGTACTTTGTCGCCAGGGCACGAAGCCACGGAGGAGACCGGAGCGGACGGCCTTCGTGATGCTTCGTGCCCTTCGTGATGGAAGATCTTTTTTCAGACTTCCCGGTTTTTGCGCAAATTGCCGTGCCGGACTCTGCAAAAGGTTTCATGCGAACGTCCACGACGTGGGATGCTCAGAGGCCCTAACTCCATTGCCGGCAATGACATCAGGGAATTCAGCCAGCGGTCCTTCGATTGCACCGTAAGACTTGATCGTCAAAGTCGGCTCTAGAGCGGCGGCGAGCCAGCTTCGCGGTCCTATGGTTCACGGTCCAGATTCCGCGCCAAGCTTCGCAACGAACTTCGCAAAAGACTTCGCACCCAGGGCGAACCCGGCAAATGGCCTACAAAGAGACTTTCTGGATGGCATGCGACTCCACCGAACAATTGCGGGCGGAGTACGGCCCATTCCACACTCGAGCTGAGGCGGAGGCAGAAGCCAAGAAACTCGGATTTGGCTACTTGCTGCGCTATGAGCACATCCTCGGCGAAAACGAAGAGATCGAGGAAGTCCGGTGCATTTTTGTCGAGTTACCCGGCGCTACGCCGGTCGGGGTCGAACCTGCTCCCGTAACGCTGCACACCCGCTGCGCCACCTGCGGCGAAGCCTCTGCTCACGAAAAAGGATGGCAAGCCGAGGTCTGGGCCGATATCCACGAGTTCGAGCACTCGCGCCACAGGGTACGCCTTTTCGAACACGCCCGCGGCAAGGGATTGAAGGAAATCGGCGACTGGCGCGGATAGGAATCGCCGAGCGTCGTTCCCCCAGCGGACCCGTCAACTGGTCCAAGAATCGCCCGCACTCTTCTCGCCTTCAAGATTTGCAGCGCTTGTCGTATCCTCAAGCGGATCAATCCTGGATTCGATGGGAGGGCGCGCCTCGAAAATGTCCGACAGTGATCTCCAGACTGAAGTCAACGCGACCGCAGCTGTTCCCGCGACGGGCTCGGAACAATTTTCTGCCCTGGTAGAGATCGACCGCGTCACAAAGTCTTTTGGCTACAAGGTCGCCCTCAAGGACGTCACGTTTTCCGTTCCCTCTGGCCAGATTTGCGGACTGCTGGGCCCCAACGGCGCCGGCAAGACTACGCTGTTCCGGCTGCTCATGGGGATTCTCAAGGCAACCGAGGGAACCCTGCTCATCGACGGCCGGGATGTGTTCGAGCAGCGTGTGGAAGTCAAGCGGCTCATTGGGTTTCTCCCCGACGAGCCAGTGTTCTATTCCTACCTGTCGGGCCGGGAGGTGCTCGAACTGAGTGCGGCGATGCATGGCCTGAATGTGAGCGCGACAATGGACCGAATCGCCCCGATGGTCGCCCGGCTTCGGCTGGCGGAGGACATTCATAATTACGCAGAGGATTACTCGCGCGGAATGAAGAAGAAGTTGGGATTGCTGCTGGCTATGTTGCATGCACCTAAGCTGCTGGTTCTCGACGAGCCCACTAACGGTCTGGACGTCGAATCCACTCGCCTTTTCTACGACATCATCTTCGAAACGGCTCGCACCGGGACGACGGTCCTGTTTTCGACTCACCTGATGGATCACGTCACCAAGCTCTGTTCCCATGCCGTGATCATCAATGAAGGCATGGTGGCGGCCAAGGGTTCTCTCGACGACCTTCTATCGACATTTGAGCAGGCCAGTCTTGAGGATGTCTTCCTGAAACTTACCACCCGCCCACCCCAATCATGACGAACGAGCTACCCAGCCAGCCTGGCTTCTGGTCTACAGTGAGCCTATTGCTGGGCGTAAGCCGGACACGAGCCGCGGGCCGACGCCGGCGGCAGCAGGATCTGCTAGGCCAGCGTTCTGGCGGTAGGGCGACAGATTGGAGCGGACTTGGCTACTCGATGGCAGTGCTCTTTATGGCCGGCCTCAACGTGGGTGCCGCCTTTGTCGTGAGCCTCGCCGTTCACTCGGGTGAACGCATTCTGGCGGAGCGGCGCGGAAAGATCATTGTCAGCGCGTCGTTTCTGGAAGGTGTGAGCAGTGCAGAAAGAGTCGCTCGCGCTACTTCAGGAAACCCTGACGACTCCATACCTGAGAGTTTCTACTCCTCTGAGGCCCGCGACATAGTCGAAGAATACGGAGGTAATCCAGCGGAGATTGAACAGAAGCTCCGACATGCGGTGCGCAATTATAGAAGCGAAGACTTCATCACCAAGAATCAAGCATCTTCCGGCTTGAATGCCTTAACGAAAGCTGGACCACTTCCCGCCATGCTGGGTTCGATGGTCCTGCTCTGGTGGGCCATGATGCTGGTCTTCCAGGGCGAAGGGCTGGAAATGGATCTTCAGCGTCGGCGTCACCCCATGTGGGAGTGGTTGTTCAGCCATCCGGCGCCGCCGGGGGCGATTTTTCTCGCGGAGATGATCTCGCCTATGGCCGCCAATCCAATCTACTGGAGCGGCCCGTTGTTCGCAGGATTCTTGTACGGCATGGTCTACGACCCCGTCGTGGGGATGTTGGCGACGGTAGTGATCGGTGTGCCCATCACCATTGCGGCAGCCTGCCTCGGAAAGGCCCTGGAGATCGGAGTGATCCTCCGATTTCCGCCTCGTTCTCGTGGGGCGATGATCGGCATCATGAACTGGATGGGTTACGCATCCATGATGCTGTTCTTCGTCGGCGCATTCTTTCTGCCGAAAGCGATCGGGGCAGCGGCGAGATTTCTTGATTTCTTCACGGTCGTGCCCTGGCCGTGGCTGCAATTATTTCTGGGTGGCCACTCCGACGGATCGTTTTCGTTCTTGTCTGGAATGGTCACCTGCTGGTTCGCTGCGGGCATTACCGTGGCGGGATCGGTCTGGCTCAGCGTGTGGGGCACGGAACAGGGCCTGACGGGCAACTTCGCCGCATCCGATACTGGTCCGCGGTGTTCCAGAAAAGGAGGAGCACGCTTCGGTAAGGAGCCGCTCTACCGAAAGGAGTTTCTGTGGTTCATTCGGGATCGCAGCGCTATCGTCCAGGTAGTCCTCATACCGGTGACGGTGGCAAGTGTTCAGGTCTTTAATCTGCGTGGCTTCCTGGGACATGCGCAAGACGCATGGAATTATCTTTGCGGCGTCGCCATCTTGTTCGGAACCTATTTCCTTTGGATACTGGGGCCAAAATCTCTTTCATCCGAGGGCACCGCGCTCTGGATTGCCCTGACATGGCCGCGAGGCCTGGAGAGTCTGTTGAAGGCCAAGGCCTGGCTGTGGTCGATGATCGCGTCGGGGATGGTGGCACTCGTTTTGTGCTACGCAGCCTTCCTGTTTCCGGACAGCACTTGGAAGATCGCACTGGTGGGAGTCGGATGGTTTGTCTTCGGGCGGAGCATGGCCGAAAAAACCGTCACTCTGGTTTCAATTACATCGTCCTCGGGTGAACGAGAGCAGATTCCCTGGACCCGACGGGCCGCGGCTCAATTGGGGATGTTGACGTTCGCCATCGGCATACTCACTCAGCAGTGGCACATCGCCATCATGGGGATTGTTTATTCGTATTTGACGGCCGCGGCTATGTGGCAAAACTTCCGGGCGCGTCTGCCGTACCTCTACGATCCATGGTCGGAAAAACTTCCGCCTCCTCCGACGCTGATGCATGCCATGATCGCGATCAGCATTCTGGTCGAGGGCGGGGCGGTCGTGACTGGCATCGTTTTGAGCTTAGCCGGAAGAGAACAAATTGCCGTCGCCCAGGCGATCAGCTACGGCATTTGTGCGGTGATCGTTTCCCTTGGGGTAGATCATTTCCTAAGTGAGCGAGGCGTGCTGCTTCGAGACATCTCGCGCTGGCCCGTGGCCGCTGTCGACGGAAAACGCGAACCGTGGTGGCGCAGCGACGGAAATGGAAAGGGAAAACTGCTTTCGGTGTTGCTGCTGGGAGCGGGCGTGGGGGGCGGGTTGGGCATGTTCGCGCACGGCTACCTTGTGCTCTTGCGGCACCTTCCGGTAACCGCCGAAATCATGCGTAAGTCGCAAGAGGAGATGGCAAGAATTCCGAACTTGAGATTTGCCTATGCTGTGATGGCCGTTGCTTTCGCTCCCTTTGCGGAGGAGTATCTGTTCCGCGGCCTGCTGTTTCGGGCATTGGATCGCGAGTGGGGCGGTTGGCGTGCCGTGATTGGCAGCGCAGCTTTTTTTGCCATCTATCATGGTCCGTTGTCGTGGCTGCCGGTCGGCCTCCTAGGCGTTGCCAACGCGCTTCTGTTCAAGAAAACAGGCCGGCTGGCGCCAGCGGTCGTTCTGCATCTGGTGTACAACGCTGTCGTCGTGGCCTGGATGTTTTAGGGCAGAAACTGCACTGTTGCGCGGCTTAGTTTCCGCCTGTAAGTTCGCTGGCGGCGGCACGATCGATTAGCCAGATCAGCTTTCCGTCGACCGGGTGCACCAGCTTTGCGGGGTACTGTTCGCCTGGAGCGTCACTCTCGAGAACAGCTCGCAGCGCGGGGGCTTTGTCGGTGCCGCTGACCAGAAATACCACGCATGCAGCCGCATTCAGAACCGGGAACGTGAAACTCAAACGGCTGGTCTTTAGTTTTTCGACCCAGTTCGCCACAACCAAGCGCGATTTTTCCTGAAGCGCAGCGGTTCCGGGGAATAGCGATGCGGTATGCCCGTCTGGCCCCAAGCCCAGAAGGATGAGATCAAAGCGCGGAAACGCTCCTGCCCCGAGCGCAAAGAATTTCCGCAACGTCTGTTCATAGGCGTCTGCTGCCGCTGCGGCATCGGGATTCTCCGTTGGAATACGAAATACATTTCCCGCCGGGACTGGGATTTTCGACAGCATGGCCTCGTCGGCCATGCGGTAATTGCTGTCCACATCGGTTGGAGGCACGTGCCGCTCGTCGCCCCAGAAGAAAAACATGCGATCCCAAGGCAGCGATGTGCGGGCATTGGTAGCCAGCAGGTTGAACATGCTCTTGGGAGTGGACCCGCCCGAAAGCGCAATCGTGAAACGGCCGCGCGCTTCTACCGCTTCCTTCGCTGCGTGCACCACTTCTTCTGCCGCAACGGCAAACAACTCTTGGGGCGTAGTCAGGGTTCGGATTTCGACGGGAGAACTCACTGGACTCAACTCACTGCCTTCATCATAGCGCTGGACTGAGTTCTTGCTGTCCTCGAACCGACGCGCACCGCGCAGCTCCGAGAAGCCCGGCTTTTTCATTGGTAACGACTTGCACTGGCATCGCCTCTACCAGCGGACGCAGCCGCCCTTTTTCGAAGAATGCCTGCATGAACTGAGGACCAGACAGCTTCGGAAGAATTTTCGGTGAGATGCCGCCGGCCAGGAACAGTCCGCCCGTTGCCATCACCTTCAGTGCCAGATTCGCGGCTTCGGCGCCATACACGGCGATCCATACGTCCAGTGCTTTTTCTGCGAGAGGTTGAGTTCCATCGAGTGCCGCGCGTGAGATCGCCGCGGCAGGGTCGCTGTTCTGCAGCACGGCGGCGAACTCGGCAGACTCCTTGCCGCATCCGCTATCTCGCAGGAATTCGTAAACATTCACGAGTCCTGGCCCGGACAGGATGCGCTCGTAGCTCACGTGTCCGAAGCGCGCTTTGAGAAAGCGCAACAATTCAATCTGCAAGTCTCCCTGCGGACCGAAGTCGGTGTGTCCGCCCTCGCAGGCGAAGACATGATGCCGGCTTCCATCCCAGAAGAGCCCCGCTTCTCCCAAGCCCGTGCCCGGAGCGATGACGGCTTGGTTTCCGGAAACAGGCCCGGCCACTTTGTTCAAAGGAACAAGATCACCTGCGGCGAGGGCACCGATGCCCCACGCGCTGGCTTCGAGATCGTTGATGAGCAGCGTGGCGGGCAAGTGAATCTGCTTGGCGAGTCGCGACTGTTCAATGACCCACGGGAGATTCGAAGTCTCGACGCGCCCGTTGCGCACCGGTCCCGCAATTCCGAAGCAGGCAACTTCCGGACGTGCGCCCGACTCGGTCAGAAATTCGGTGACGATTTCACCCAGTTCGCTGTGTTCACGGCTAGGGTAGACACGCTCGCAAACCAGCCGGAGGTGTCCGTTCTGGGGTTGGAAATAAGCCAGCCTAGCGTTGGTGCCACCAATATCGCCGGCCAGAATCATTTCTCGAAATTCCTCCAGCGGCGGCCGTCGCGTTCGAGTAGTTCGTCGGCCTCCTTCGGTCCCCACGTACCGGAAGCGTAGTTGGGGAAATTGCGGGGAGGGAGCGCTTTCCAGATATCAAGCATCGGATTCACCACTGACCAGCCGGCTTCGACCATGTCTGCGCGCTGAAACAGCGTTTGATCGCCGATCATGCAATCGTGCAGCAGGCGTTCATAACCCGTGCTGGGCTGCTTGCCAAAGTATTCCTGATATTCGAAGTTCATGTCCACTGTGCCGAGTCGCATGACCGGCCCCGGCACCTTCGCTGCGAACTGCAGCGAGATTCCTTCTTCGGGTTGAATGTGCAGCACGAGTTGGTTTGGCATCAAGTGTTCGACGGGCGTGTCGCGGAAAAGCACGAAAGGCGCCCGTCGGAACTGTATCACGATATGGGTGTTGCGTACCGGCATCCGCTTACCCGTGCGCAGGTAAAACGGAACGTCGGCCCAGCGCCAGTTGTCGATATTCAGCTTCATCGCAACAAATGTCTCGGTCCGCGAATCGGGAGGAACATCCGGTTCTGAGCGATATGCGGTCACCCGCTTGCCGTCCTCGGTTCCGTCGCCGTACTGTCCGCGCACAGAGCGGCTCAGCACGTCCTCGTCGCTCATGGGCTGAATGGCGTGCAGAATCTTGGCCTGCTCATCGCGCACAGCGTTGGCGTCGAACGAGATGGGCGGTTCCATCGCGGTGAGACTGATGAGTTGCATGATGTGATTCGGAACCATATCGCGTAGCGAGCCGGCATGATCGAAATAACTACCCCGCCCTTCGACGCCGACGGTCTCTGCCACCGAAATTTGCACGTGGTCGATGTAGCGCCGATTCCAGACAGGTTCGAAAATCCCGTTGGCGAAACGGAACGCCATGATGTTCTGTACGGTCTCTTTGCCCAGGTAGTGATCGATGCGGTAGATCTGCTTCTCGTCGACCTCTTTGAGTAGTTGCTGGTTCAGCGCCTTGGCCGACTCAAGATCGTGTCCGAAGGGCTTCTCGATGACCACACGCCGCCAGTGATTGTTGTCCTGCGCCATCAATCCGGCTGCGGAAAGTTTCTGCACTATCGGTCCAAAGTAACTCGGAGCCGTAGCGAGGTAGTAGAAAAAGTTCTGGTGTGCCGAGTGGTCCTGATCGATCTTGGTTAGAAAATCCTTGAGCCCGGAGTAGAGCTTGTCGTCGCTGAAGTCTCCGGCAAAGTAGTAGAACCGGCTGGTGAACCACTGCCAGAGATCGTCTTGTACACAGTCGCCACAGTATGCCTTGACGTCGTCATACACCCTTTTCCGGAAGTCATCGTTCGATAACTGCGTGCGTGCGACGCCCACCACCGCGAAGTCACGGGATAGCAGCCCAGCGCGCGCCAGGTTGTAGAGCGCGGGAATCAGCATGCGTCCGGTCAGATCGCCGGCCGCGCCGAAGATGACCATTACGCAAGGATCGCCTTGCTTGCCGATGCGCGGAGGCGCGATCGTCGGTTGTTCCGCTAATTCAGCCATAAGTCGGTCCCCTGAAATTCATTACAAAATTGACCGCGCTTAGGCGGTCTTCTTTGTTTTCGGAGCGCCCGCTTCCACGTGTCCGCCGAACTTCTGGCGCATCGCGGAAAGCATTTTTTCCGCGAACGTATGTTGCTGGCGCGAGCGGAAGCGCACGTACAACGCCGCCGTCAGCACATCCGCGGGCACCGCTTCGTCCACGGCAGCCTGAATCGTCCAACGTCCTTCGCCGGAGTCCTGCACATAGCCTTCGTACTCGGAAAGCGTCGGATTTTCCGCCAGCGCCATCGCCGTCAAATCCAGCAACCATGAACTGATCACGCTCCCACGCCGCCATACTTCGGCGATATCCGGAAGATTCAAATCGTAGCGAATGTTTTCCGGCAGCTCTTTGCTGGTTGCATTCTTGAAGATGTCGAAGCCTTCCGCGTACGCCTGCATGATGCCGTATTCGATGCCGTTGTGTACCATCTTCACAAAATGTCCCGATCCGGACGGGCCGCAATGAATGTAGCCTTCTTCGGAAGTGCCGCCCATTTTCTCTCTGCCGGGAGTTCTCGGAATGTCGCCCACACCCGGCGCGAGCGTTTTGAAGATAGGATCAAGCCGCTTCACGGCTTCATCGGGACCGCCGATCATCATGCAGTACCCGCGGTCCAGTCCCCACACTCCGCCGCTGGTGCCGACATCGATGTAGTGGATGCCTTTGCTCTTGAGTTCAGTCGCGCGGCGGACATCGTCCTTGAAATAGGAATTGCCGCCGTCGATGATGGCGTCGCCGGGCTTCATATTGGCTGCAAGTTTCTGAACCGTCGTTTCCGTCGGACCTCCCGCGGGAACCATGATCCACACCGCGCGTGGAGGCGTCAGCTTTGCGATCAGATCATCGAGCGACGACGACCCGGTCGCCCCTTCGCCGGCCAACCCCTTCACCGCATCGGCGCTGAGATCCGAAACCACGAGTTGATGTCCGCCGCGCATCAAGCGCCGCGTCATATTCGAGCCCATGCGTCCGAGCCCTACCATTCCGAGTTGCATTGCTTTGCTCCTAAGCTTGTTGGTGGCGCGAGTATCACGCCGTAGCGCCGGTGTCTCGCCGGCTGTCGCGACGCCATCTCGGCCCCGCATCCAATTCCAAGAAGATTACAAACTCTTTTGCCCGCTGCCGCAGAATTGCGAGCCCCGCCCTCAGGTTGCTCCGCAACTGCTTGAAGATGTTGGGTTCGACTGTGCTCCCGGACTTGCTGGAAACGATGAACGGAGTTTTCGGAATATCGATCTGATGCTCGAATGCCTTGACCTGCGCGGGATCGGTGGAATCAAGAAGGTGCGGAATAGGAAAGTGAGTGATCCTGCTAAAAGCACCGGTCCACAGCGTAGCGCCTCGCTGCCACAAGCGCTGCATCTTGCCGCCCGATTGCCAGTCGGCCGCCGTCGTCTTAACCTTCGCTGCCAGAGGGTCTGGCAGCGAAGCCTTCAGTCCGCTCACCGGTCTTTCCTTTCGAGCTACCCTTTTTGTTGCGTGCTCTTTGCGACGGCTGCCAGCAGTTTGTCGAAGGCATCGGCAAACAATTTCACGCCATCGTTAGTCAACTTGTCGGTGACTTCTTTCATTGAGATGCCGGCACGTGCGAGATCCTGCATAACCTTCGATGCGCCTGCGACATCTTCGGTGAGACTATTTCGCAGCCGCCCGTGATCCCGGAAGGCATCGATGGTCGCCGGAGGCATGGTGTTCACCGTGTCTTTGCCGATAAGTTCTTCCACGTAGATGACGTCCCGGTAGTTCGGATTTTTCGTGCTGGTGCTGGCCCACAGCACGCGCTGCGTTTGGGCTCCCTTGGCGGCCAGCGCCTGCCAGCGCGGTCCGCTGAAGATGCGCTCATAGCTTTGATAAGTGAGCTTGCCATTGGCAATCGCAACCTTGCCGAGCAAGCTCTTGAACAGGGCTTGCTGCCTTGCGTCTGTGCTGGTCTTGAGCTTGTCGTTCAGTAGGGAATCGATGAGCGTGTCGATGCGGCTGATGAAAAAGCTGGCCACGCTCGCCATCTTCTTCAAGTTGCCTCCGCGGCCTGCCAGATCTTCGAGGCCCGCAATATAAGCCTCGGCAACCTTTTCGTACACGTCCTGGGCGAAGAGCAGCGTCACGTTGATGTTCACGCCGTCGCCGATTAATTGCCGGATCGCCGGAAGTCCCTCCGCCGTGCCCGGAACTTTGATCATGACGTTCTCCCGCTGCACGGTCTTCCACAGTCGGCGGGCTTCATCGATCGTTTCCTGCGTCTTGCGTGCCAGATATGGCGAGACTTCAAGGCTGACGTATCCATCGCGGAACTTCGATTCTTCATACACCGGACGCAACACATCAGCTGCGGCCTGAATGTCTCGAATCGCGATCTGTTCGTAACGCCCGGTCGTGTCAAGATCGCTGCGCGACGCCAGCGTCTTCAGGAAATCGTCGTACAACGAGCTGTCGGCGATGGCCTTCTCGAAGATAGCCGGATTCGACGTCATGCCCCGCAGTCCGTCGTCGTCGATCAGTTGCTTCAGTTTTCCCGTAGTAAACAAATCGCGCCGTATGTAGTCGAGCCACATCGACTGTCCGTAGGTGAGCAATTCTTTCAGCGGATTCTTGGTTGACTTCGAATTTTCCAGAACACCAGTTGGCTGCATGATGGCCTCCTACAGATTTTCCCAATTCGTAGAGACGTAGCTTGCTACTTCTCTCTCCATTAAAGTGCAAAAGACGTAACCACGTACGTCTTTAAGAGTTATTTCGCATCAATGGCCGCACGCGCTTCCGCGACGACCGTATCCACCGTGAAACCGAAATACTTCAACAGGTCTTTCAAAGGCGCCGAGGCGCCAAAGCGATGCATGCCAATGTTGCGTCCCTTGAGGCCGGTGTAGCGCTCCCATCCCAGGGTCGCAGCCATTTCGACCGACACACGCGCAGTCACGTTGGACGGCAAGACGCTCTCCTTATATGCCGCATCCTGTTCGTCGAAGATCTTCCAGCAAGGCATGCTGACCACTCGCGCTTTTACGCCGTCGGCCTTTAGTTTCTCGTACGCATCGACGCACAGAGACAGTTCACTTCCAGTTGTCAGCAAGATCACGTCGGGCTTTCCACCCGGCGCATCGGCGAGCACATATGCACCTTTTGCGACTCCAGTCGCCGCTGCGTACTTCGTGCGATCCAGCGTCGGCAGGTTCTGCCGGGTCAATACCATCGCCGCCGGCGAGTGCTTCAGTTGCGCAACGACCTTCCACGCTTCAACAACTTCGTTGGCATCGCCGGGACGCATCACCATCAAGTTGGGCATCGCGCGCAAAGAGGCCAGTTGCTCGATTGGTTGATGCGTCGGACCGTCCTCGCCCACTCCGATCGAGTCGTGGGTAAATACAAACACAGAAGGAATCTCCATCAACGCAGCGAGCCGGATACTTGCCCGCATGTAATCGCTGAAGTTGAAGAAAGTCGCACCGAAGCCACGAATACCTGACACGACCAGACCGTTCACGCTTGCACCCATCACATGCTCGCGCACGCCGAAGTGCAGGTTGCGCCCGGCATAATTGTCAGCTTTGAAATCTCCCGCGCCATCGAACTTCAGGGTCGTTTTATTCGACGTCGCCAAGTCGGCCGAGCCCCCGATAACCCACGGAACGTTCTGCGCGAGCACGTTGAGCACTTTGCCGGAACTCTCGCGAGTCGCGACGCCCTTGGCGTCGGCAGGGAATGTCGGAAAGTTCTTATCCCAGGCCGTCGGCAATTCGCGGCGCTGCATATCGTGCAGACGCCCCGCCAGGTCGGGAAACTTTTTCGAGTACTCCGCGAACAGTTCCGACCACTGCGCGTGCAGATCATGCCCGCGCTTTCCGATCCCGTCGCGGAAATGCTCGCGTACTCCATCCGGCACGAGGAACTTCGCATCTTCGGGCCAGCCATAGAATTTCTTGACCAGCCGCACTTCCTCTTCGCCGAGAGGCTCGCCGTGTGCGGCGTTGGTGTCCTGTTTGTGGGGAGAGCCGTAACCGATGTGGCTGTCGACGATGATTAACGTCGGCCGGTCGGTCGTCTTGTGAAAAGTCTCGAACGCCCGAGCCAACATGTCCAGATCGTTGGCGTCCGCTACTCGCGTCACGTTCCACTGATATCCCACGAACCGTGTCGCGACATCTTCGCTGAACGACCAACTCGCCGGCCCGTCGAGAGTGATGTGATTGTGGTCGTATATCCAGCAGAGGTTGGAAAGCTTCAGGTGGCCGGCTAGGGAAGCGGCCTCGCCTCCAATGCCTTCCATCAAGTCTCCGTCGGAACACATCGCGTAGACATTGAAGTCGAAGATTTCGAAGCCGGGACGATTAAAGTTCGCCGCCTGCCACTTGCTGGCAATCGCAATACCCACGCTGTTGCCAACGCCCTGGCCCAGCGGCCCAGTGGTGGTTTCAACTCCCGATGTCAGGTGCGACTCTGGATGCCCTGGCGTCCGGCTTCCCAGTTGCCGGAAGCGTTTGATCTCCTCCATCGGAACAGAGAGTTCTTTCGAGACCTGGCCGTTCTTATCAACCTGCCGCACCTCGGCGAGATAAAGCATTGCATACAGCAGCATGGAAGCATGGCCGTTGGAGAGAACAAAGCGATCGCGGTTCAACCAAGTAGGGTCCGCGGGATCGTAGCGCAGAAACTCCTGCCACAAGCAATACGCCACCGGCGCCAGTCCCATGGGCGCGCCAGGATGTCCTGAATTCGCTTGCTGTACTGCATCAATCGCCAGCGTGCGAATTGTGTTGATGCACAGCGTGTCTAATTGCTGTCCTGTCGCCAAAACCTGTTCGCTAACTGCCATGCGACCTGCTCCTTCCGCGGGGAACATTCCCATCGCGTTTTCTGCCTAAAATTAATTAGAGTTCCCGGTGACAGAAAGGGTTCAGTACGCAGAAAGTGTATCAATTTCCGTGAGGGCGTGGATTACGTTGCGGTGAAAAACTGGCGGCAGCCTACAGGAAATGCCTTATTTCAGAAGTTGGAGATAACTGCTCTCGCTGTGGGATTCTCGAGTTGTTTCCTGTACAAATTTCAGGAACTGGCGGAGGCTGTCGCGTTCCACAGGAACCATCCCGTCAAAACGGACGCGAACTCCGCTGGCCGGGCCGCTGCGAGTGACGACTCCACTTAACGCGAAGCCTTTCACCCAGATTTTTCCGTTGGCCAACCACAAACCAATTTCCACCTGCGCGCCCGGCTTAACCGGGTTTGCAGTTTCGACCAGACATCCGCCAACGCTGGTGTTGGACAGGTTTCCCCAGATCGGAGTCGGCTCGCCGTCCACGCGCAATTCCACTGCTACAAAGCACTTGATGCGTGGATGACGCCGTCTATCGCTGCCCCAATTCGGACTGAACAAATCAGGCTCGAACGGAGGTGTCGCCGAAGCTGGCGTTGGAACTGGGTGCGGTTGCGGCGCGCTTGCCGGCGGTGCAGACTTGCCGGCCGCAGGCTTCCCCGCCGCCGCGGCTCCGGACTTGATCTCTCGCATGGCGTCGAGCAAAGCGGTTTCGCGCTTTTCCGGCGGAGCTTCGCGGTAAGCCTGCAGCAGCTTTCCTACGTGCCGGACGAGGTCCGGATCGGAAAGTATCTTGGTCCAGTCAGTTCCCGTTGCCGCGCTCATGAAATAGAATTCTTCCCTTTTAAACGGTGTGGGAGGCTCTGTTCTAGGTTGACCTGAAGGTCACTTCTGTTCAAGATGACCTAAGTCACATCGCGGTAGTTTGCGGCGATTCACAAATATTCTTAACGTCTATTAATCAAAATCGGCGCGCTGCAGACCTTCGACGTAGCCGGCAAGAGCCTCGGCTCGCTCCCTGGAAAGCGAAAGAAACTCGAAGCCATAGTGATAGCCACGCCGGTGCCTCAGAACAGCCTGCACTTCCCACTCCTGGGAGGTTTCGGGAAGCGAGAAGACCAGCGAGGCAACCTCTCCCAGTTTCAGTTCCTCTGCGATCAGTACGCCGATTCCGGCCTGAGACAAGTCCCGGCAGTGACCGGCGAGCTTGCGGTGTTCCTTGCCTGAGAATAGCGTTACGGCGACGGGAAATTCCGCGCGGTAGCGTGCATGGCGCCGGAGGCGCCGTCCTGTGGCACGCTGCGGTGCTTTTCCGGGCTGCGGCGACATGCTTACGGACTTTACTGGACTCGACATCCAAATTGTGGGTTCGAGGGAAGTTACTGATTTTCAAATGCAATCTGAACGACTTCGGTGGTTTCGCTTTGCGTCGTCTGGAACTTCCACTTCTTGACTGCGTCGACCGCCGCATCCACCAGTACAGGGCTTCCACCCAGCACCCGGGTCGTCTTGACTGTACCGTTCGGTTTCACGACAACTTCGACCTTCACCGCACCCTGGATCCCCATCCGCTTTGCAAGTTCCGGATACGTGGGGGCGACCCGCTCGGTGACCTTGCGCGTCGATGCAGATAGCGGAGGGTTGCTTTGGGACTGTAGTTGGCTGAAGGAGACGAGAATAATGGCGAGCAATGCAGCGACTTTCCTCACGGAGGTGCCCTTTCCATCTCCAGATTATTGAGGCTCGCGAAATCCCGCAAAGTACGGAGGGTATTGGACCTTAGATGTGACAGCCTTCTAGTCACATTTTTGCAACCAATTGTGATCGACTTCCTTGCCGAAGGAACGATGAGGGAATTAAGATTCAAGGTCGTTCGTGAGAGGTCTCAAAATCTTGCATCGCAAATGGCTGCAAACGAATCAAAATTCACAATTTAAGCTATCTATGACAAAAGCGTCCGGAATCCCCGCTTCACCGTTGAGACGCTTCCCCAATCAAGGATGCGGTGCCCATTGAAGGTCTTCCGACGGCCGGTTCGTTTCCTGATGTTGCTCTTGACGCCTCTGATTGCGACTACCCCAAGTCTCGTGGCTCAGGGCCAGTCTTCCCCGGCTCCCAGCATTTCGCTCCCCGGCAGCCAGAGTCCGTTCACTGGCAGTGAGCCAGAGGGGAAGGCGACGCCAGAAGTGCTCCAAATCGATTTCAAAGAAGCGATTGATCGTGGACTGCGCAACAACCTCGGTCTTTTGCTGGCCGGCGACCAGGCCCAAACGGCGCGCGGCGAACGCTGGAAAGAACTCAGCGAACTCTTGCCCAACGTGGGTGCTCGCATACAAGAAAACGTGGAAACTGAAAGTCTGGCCGCTCTTGGATTCAGCAAACTCCTTCCTCTGCTGAGTCCTGGCGGTGGCAGTACAACCGGAGTCCCCCGAGTGACTCCCGCGTTCAATTACTTCGACGCCCGACTCTCCCTTAGCCAGTCGCTTTTCAGTTTCAGGGACATTGAGAAAGAGCGAGCTGCATCGGAGAGCGTAAAAGCTGCGCAGTTCAACTACAAAGACGCGCGGGAAGTTGTTGTGCTGGCAGTCGGGAACTCTTACCTCCAGGCCATCGCCGCCGCGGCGCGTGTAGAAACGTCAGAAGCGCAAGTGAAGAATGCCCAGGCGCTTTATGACAAGGCTGCCGATCAGCAAAAGGCTGGCCTGATTCCGGCGATCGACTCCTTGCGTGCGCAGGTCGAGTTGCAGACTCGCCAGCAACAACTCATCGTGGCCCGCAACAATCTGGCGAAGCAGAAGCTGAGCGTAGCGCGGATCATTGGACTGCCGCCCGGGCAGGAGTTCGTCCTTACCGAGAAGGCGCCGTATCAGGCGTTAACAGCTCTTCCTTTGGAAACCTATTTGCAGCGGGCTTACGCATCGCGCGCGGATTACCAGGCAGCAGAGTCACAGGTTCGAGCGGCGGAATTATCGCGGCGGTCTGCCGCTGCTGGACGCTATCCCACCGTCGATCTCGGCGCAAATCTCGGCGACATCGGCGTCACGCCATCGCAGTCCAATGGAACCTGGCAGGTGAATGGAGGCATCAATATCCCCATCTTTGCCGGGAACCGTGTGCACAGTGATGTGCTCGAGGCTGATGCTAAGTTGAAGCAAGCTCGTTCGCAGCTTGGAGATCTCCGCGGTCGCATCGACTATGAGGTTCGCAGCTCCCTGCTGGACCTCAACGCCGCTGCCGAGCAAGTGGAAGTTGCGCGTAGTTCAGTAGACTTGGCGCAGCAAGCCCTCGCGCAGTCACAAGATCGCTTCAGCGCCGGAGTCGCGGACAATCTTGAAGTCGTGCAGGCCCAGGAGGCCTTGGCGGGCGCCAACGAGAGCTACATCCAGAGTCTCTACGCACACAATTTGGCGAAGGTTGAACTCGCCTATTCCATCGGCGATGCGGAACAGGGAGTTAAACGATACTTGAAAGGCAATCAATAGCGTATGGCAGAAACCACGCAGAGCCCGCCTGCTGAAGGCATGCGGTCCGAAATACCTACCAAGCCGTTGCCCGCTACCGAGCAGGATTTTCATACCCGGCCCTCTCGCACACAGAGTTCCGGATTCCGAATCGGAATCTCGATTGCGGTGCTGGTTCTGCTGGTTGTCGGTTTCTTCGTCTATCGGTATGTGACGAGCTACGAATCGACCGACGATGCCCAGATTGATGGCCACGTCAACTCCGTCAGCGCCCGAGTCTCCGGCCATGTGATCAAACTCAACGTCACTGACAACCAATACGTGCAGGCCGGCACCGTACTGGTCGAAATCGATCCCGCTGACTACCAGGTCGCCTACGAGCGCGCCAAAGCAGATTATGAAGACGCGCAGGCGGCCGCTGTAGCTGCCGACGTCAACGTGCCCATCACATCAGTAAATACCACCAGTCAGGTCTCGGCGAGCGAAGCCGATGTTAACAGTGCCCGTGCCGGCATTCAGGTTGCGAAGCAGCAATTCGAAGCTGCCAAGGCCCAGCTGCAAGAGGCCCAGGCCAACAACGTCAAAGCGCAGAACGATCTCGTCCGCTACAAACAACTAGTCGATAAGCAGGAGATTTCACAGCAGCAGTATGACCAGGCCACCGCGGCTGCCAAGGCCAGTGCAGCCACTGTCGAAGCGGCGCGCGCCAGCGCCGATGCGGCGCAGCAGCAGGTGACGCAGGCTCAGGGAAAACTTGTTCAGGCGCAGGCGAATTGGAGCTACGCCAACACCGCACCCAAGCAGATGCAGGCCATCCGCGCCCGGGCGACAGGTGCGCTCGCGCAAGCGCAGCGCAAGAAGGCTGATCTAGATCAGGCCCAACTCAACCTGCAGTACACGAAGATCATCGCGCCCGTAAACGGCATCGTAAGCGATCGCACAGTCGAAGTGGGACAGAACGTGGCCCCCGGCCAGGAGTTGATGAAGGTCATCAATCTCGACGACATCTGGGTTACCGCGAACTTCAAAGAAACTCAGCTTAGGGAAATGAAGATCGGCCAGCGCGCCACCATCGAAGTCGACGCCAACGGCAGAACATATAACGGCAAGGTCGATAGCATTGCCGGAGCCAGCGGCGCCCGGTTCAGTTTGTTGCCTCCAGAGAACGCTACCGGAAATTACGTGAAGGTGGTGCAGCGAATCCCCGTGAAGATCGTCCTCGACCCCGGTTCGAACAACGATCACCAGTTGCGTCCAGGCATGTCGGTCTTGCCCAAGGTCTGGATTCGCTGATGAGTGCGGCGACTGCGAGTTTGAATCAGGACGATGTCTGGCGTCTTGCGGTGAATCCGTGGATCATCGCTGTCGTCGTGACTCTGGCAACGTTCATGGAGGTGCTCGACACTTCCATCGCCAATGTGGCCCTGCCGCACATTGCCGGCAGTCTGTCTGCTGGTCAGGATGAGAGCACGTGGATCCTGACCTCCTACCTGGTTTCAAATGCGATTGTTCTTCCCTTGAGCGGCTGGTTGTCGTCGATCATGGGCCGCAAGAATTTCTACATGAGTTGTGTCGCACTGTTCACCATCAGCTCGTTCATGTGTGGACTTGCACCAAACCTGGCGACACTCATCATCTGCCGTGTCCTGCAAGGCGCCGGCGGGGGCGGACTGCAGCCGAGCGAGCAAGCGATTCTCGCCGACACATTTCCGCCTGCCAAACGCGGCATGGCATTCGCCGTCTACGGTATGGCGGTCGTGACTGCGCCCGCGATCGGGCCCACCCTTGGAGGATGGATTACCGACAACTTTACCTGGCGCTGGATTTTCTTCATCAATATTCCCGTCGGCATTCTGTCGATTCTGCTCACCTCGCGGCTCATTCAGGACCCGCCTTATTTTCGGCGCCGCAAGCTCAGCGAAACTCATATCGACTACGTTGGGCTTGGGTTTGTTGCTTTGGGTCTGGGTGCTTTGCAGATCGTTCTGGACAAGGGGCAGCGCGACGACTGGTTCGAATCACACTTCATCGTCACGCTCGCGATTATCGCGGCCTCAGCGCTGATCTTTGTGATCTTTTGGGAATGGAAGCACAAAGACCCGATCATCGACCTGCATCTGTTCCGCGACCGAACTTTCGGAGTCTCAAACCTGCTCATGTTCATGCTGGGCTTTGCGTTGCTAGGCAGCACGTTGTTGTTGCCCCTGTTTTCACAGACGCTGCTCGGCTATACAGCGGAGAAGGCTGGGCTGGCGCTTATGCCCGGGGGATTTACGATCATTCTCTTGCTGCCGCTTGTGGGATTCCTGCTCTCGCGTTACACGCCGCGATGGCTTCTTTTGTTTGGTCTCATCGTCTTGTCTCTCTCTCTCTTTCATATGACGGGCTTTGACCTGGATATGGACTTCAGAGCGGTCGCGAACGCCCGCATTGTCCAAGCGGCCGGAATGGCCTTTCTGTTCGTTCCTATCAACACCGCCGCCTACGCATTCCTTCCTCGCGACAAGAACAACGCTGCCTCCGGCTTGATGAATCTCGCACGTAATATTGGCGGCAGCGTCGGGATTTCGGTCGTGACCACCATGCTCGATCGGCGCACGCAATTCCATTTAACAAGTTTGGCCAGTCATTTAAGTCCCACCAATCCGGCTCTGCAGTCGATGATTCAGGGTGCGTCCAGCGCCCTGCGAGCGCACGGGCAAAGCGCTACCGGAGCCACTCAGCGGGCCTATGCTTTAGTCCAAGGCGTGGTTGCCCGTCAGGCCGCGATGCTGGCTTACATCGATTGTTTCTGGTTCTTAGGGGTCGCCATTCTGGCTATGGTCCCGATGGTCTTCTTGATGAAAAAAGCGAAGCCCGGTGGCGGAATCGCAGTACACTAGACAGCGAAATGTTTCGCCTCGTTACCATTGAGCGCGAGTACGGCTGCGGCGGGGGCGCTATCGCCGCCCAGTTGGGTAAACACCTGGGCTGGAAGGTCTGGGATCATTTGATCACCGAGGAAATTGCCCGCCTCGCCAACGTCGAGCCTTCCGCGGTCGTGCGCTGTGATGAACGGATGGACAGCCGATTTCACCGATTGGCCAAGGCCTTCTGGCGCGGCAGTTACGAGCGCAATTCCGCCGCTCTCGGCAGCCAAGTCTTCGATACCGACCGCATGATGTTGATGATGCAGGAGACTATGGACAAGATTGCCCTTGAGGGCAACGCGGTCGTGGTTGGGCGAGGCGGTCCATACTTCCTGCGCGAGAGGTCCGACGCCTTCCATGTGTTTCTATACGCGCCACGTGCCGAGAAAATCCGCCGCACCGTGGCCGACGGAAACACCAGGGCTGAAGCCGAAGAGCAAGTCGATTCCGTCGACCGGGAGCGTGCTGCTTACATCAAACATTACTTCAATGCCGACTGGCCCACACGTTCCCTCTATCACCTGATGCTCAACACTGCCGTGGGGAATGAATCGGTGATCCAGACCATCCTAAACACAATGCACCTCGTCGAAGGCCGCCCCAAAGCGACCGACTACGAGCCCGTCAAAGAGCCCGCGTCAACTCGCTGATCTGCAAGTATGGGGTAGAGCCATTCCCGGCTGCCCGCCGGACCGAAGCTCCGCAGCCTAACCTCTCGCGCTTTGTGGCCGTCCCGGCCTCTGCGGCGCCGGACAGCAATCCTCCGCGCAAATATCCGCTCGCGGCCCAAGCGATCCCAACGCTCGCCGTTCCGCTCCAGGTGTCATCCGTTCCACAATCAATTCTCGAATCATCGAAATGAATCTGGGATGCACGCCCACCGTTTTCGCCCGCGCCATCGGCAGTGACAGCGAATCGCAAAGCTGCTGCGCCTCGATGTCGAGGTCGTACAGAACTTCCATGTGATCCGAAATAAAACTGATCGGCGCGAGCACGACCGCACTTGCCAGATTGCGCGCCTTCACCTCTCGGACGTACTCGCGAATGTCCGGCTCCAGCCATGGCTGCCCTGGAGCGCCGCTACGGCTCTGGTAGACGAGCGCATCGTTGGTGATGCCTAGCTTTGCCGAAACCAGTTTTCTAACTTCTTCCAGTTGGCGAACGTAGTCGGATGTATTCGCCATCGAGAGCGGTACGCTGTGCGCGACATACACGATCTGGACATTCTCACGAGAGGCCGCCGGCAACCGGTTCAAAGCATCGCGCAATCTGTCTTCGGTCGCTTCGATGAATCCGGGATGGTTGAAGAACACGCGCAATTTGTCAACCTCGGGCACTCCCTCCGGCGCACCCGTCCCGACTTCATTCTGGGCTCGGGTAATGTCCTCGCGGTATTGCCGGCACCCCGAATACGAGCTGTACGCCGATGTGACAAATGCCAGCGCCCGCAGGATTCCGTCAGCTTTCATCTTCCGCAGTGTGTCGGGCAGCATCGGATGCCAGTTGCGATTTCCCCAGTAAACGGGCAGCTTCGGACCATGCTGCGCAAGTTGATTCTCCAGCGCAGCAATGAGTTCCCGCGTCTGTTGGTTGATCGGACTCTTACCGCCAAAATGGTAGTAGTGCTCAGCGACCGCCAGCATGCGTTCGCGGGGAACGTTCCTGCCGCGCAGCACGTTTTCAAGAAATGGAATCACATCATCAGTGGATTCCGGGCCGCCAAAGGAGACAACTAGAATTGCATCGTAGGTCATTCGTTGGGCTCAGATCTCAGGAGGATAGGCCCGCCGGCACACCCAGGCGTAGGCGCCGCGTTGCGGCGGTCTATTTTCCACCTGCCACCGCGCCGGTCGTCCCAACCGGCGCAGCCGGGCTCACAGACACCGGGCGGTCGAGCGAGACTTCCATCTCGGTGAATCGCGGAAGAATCACATCCCTGCCACGCCGCGTCGCCATGTATAAGCCTGAAGCACAGCTGGCGACGATGCGCGCCGTACCCGCCGTCGACGCATCGGTTGCTGTGGAAACGATCGCTTCAATGACAAGTTGAATGCCGTCGTCGACCTCCTTCGCGATTCCTGCGGTCACTCCCAGGTTAATCGCCATCCACGCCTTACCGGGGTGCTCTCCGTGCAACCGGCCTTCGGAATCCATTTTCGTGTGCGATCGTTCATCCAGTTCTGCTCCGGCAAGGGAGGCGCTGATCGGGATGCGGTTTCCACCGGGCAGCGTCAGATCGGTGAACGTCATATAAAGCGAACCAGAGCGGCTCAGCCAGCGCGGAGGAGTCTTCTTCAGTACTTTGCCCTCAAACAGAGTGCCCGCCGGCAAGACTAATTTCGAATTCAGAACAACTGGCTCAAGCAAACGGGCTCGCACCATATCTCCGGGCTTGCTCTTTGATGCGCTTACGCCGCCCAGCAGAAGAATCTTGCATTGCGTCCCCGCAGGAAGCGTCTCGGGAGTGGGTATTGTGGGCTCCGTGGAATCCCCATTTCTGTCTTCCGTTGTTCCGGCCGGACCCTGGATCGACGAAGCCTCCAGCACCATCGTCGGAGTTGCCAGCTTTTTTCCATTGGACTTGCTGACCTCGACGGCGCCCTTCTCCTCCGCAGACTGCGGCTTCGGCGTGCCCTTTTTCGCCTTCGCATGGACGTCGCGCATGCGGCTCACCGAGATCAGCGAAACCTGCAACGAACTCTCGCCGCCCAGTCCCGCCACCGTCGCGGTCTTGAAAGCCGGATAACTCTCGTGCCGGGGAGTGAATGCGTTGATGACCCAGGGCCAATGGTCGTTCCGCTCGCGCCGTCTTTTTTCCAGATGATCCACTGTGAGTCGAACGCTGGTTCCGGCAGGGAACAACTTCCGGTCGGAGGAGTAAACATCTCGCCGTAGGCTGCCTTCCACCACGTCGCCCGGCTTCAACTTCGACAATTTCACTGGATTCGAAAGCTGCACTTTGATGTACAGACCAGAATCCGCGGTTGCTGAACCGGCGGACGCATCGTCGGCCGCGCAGCAGAACACGGAACAGAAAAAGAGTCCCGTCGCCAGGATCATCGCGGCCGGTGCTTTTAACCATCGCAAGGTCTTCACCATTATTTCTCTCTAGTCTAACAAGATGTGGGAAAGCGGACCCCGCATGGAGCAGAAGGGTCGAAGTGACACACAGAGTCCGGATGCTGTGGTCGTGGCATGGAGGCGTGCGGCCGTGGTTTCCGAAGCGGGGATATGAATTGGACTAGCACGCTTCATTTCAGATCCTTGTTGGCCCCTTGGGGTGTGGTGGTGAGCGGCAACGTGGGGCGCGTTCCCTCAAGGTAACGCGTTCGAATTCGCGATGCTAGTGCACTAGCGCAGGAGGGTCAAGTGAATTTCCGGTTACAAGAACCGCACACCGGATTCTCCAGAGTATTAAGAACTGGTGCGGCCGGAGAGATTCGAACTCGAGCCGGTTAGCAGGCGTGAGCGAAGCGGGAGCCTGCTGGCGAAATCCTGAGCGTAGTTCGCGAAGGATCCTGATAAGCAAGACATGCGACGAGAAAATGGTGCGCCCGGAGAGATTCGAACTCCCGGCCTGTTGCTCCGGAGGCAACCGCTCTATCCAGCTGAGCTACGGGCGCACGGACACTTACAGTTTACATGCGAGCAGGAATGGGCAGCAATCGAGCAGGCAGACCCTAGCTGACAGCGGCCAGTGAATACCGGTAAAAGAGATGGCAACTACGGGTCTGATATTTCGTCGCGCGAGCGACTTGCCTCTACCGACATCGCTCTGCGTTCCTACCAGCGGTCGCGTCGTCCACCACCGCCGCCGCGCCCACCGCGCTCTCCGCGATCGCGCCCGCCGCCACCTCCGCCGCCGCCGCTGCGCTCCGTCTTCGGGCGAGCCTCATTGACGTTGATGGTGCGGCCACCGACCTGAGACCCGTTTAGACCAGCGATGGCCTTTTCGCCATCCTCGTTACTGGCCATCTCGACGAATCCGAACCCGCGCGACCGCCCGGTATCCCGGTCGGTCATGATGCTTACGCGGTCTACCTGTCCGTACGGTTCAAAAATCTGCCGCAGTTCGTCTTCGTTGGTGTTGAAGCTCAGATTGCCCACGAAAATATTCTTCAAGCGTCTGCCTCTGCATTGAGCTGTCGAAGTGCAAGCTCAGTTCGGCGGACTCGGCAGGTCGGGAGGGCCTTTCCTGAAAATCGATGCCGGAGCTGGCGAACAGTCAATTGCGGCCAGAAGTATAGCAGGTTTGTGTAAATTCGCTTGTCAATTCAGATTCTCGGACGTCCAGTTCGTCCGGAGCGTGTCCGAGCTAGCACTCGTCCACTTTCCAGTACCCTTCGGAGTGAAATCCCATCTGCAACAGCCGGTTCTTGGGATCGTGCCGCTTGCCGCAGCCCGGACACACGATATACCGGCTCCACGCCGTGCCCTGCTGATCATACTTTTCCGCTACGGCAAACGTTCGGCCGCAACTGCATGGGACGAGAAACATGCGAAGCGAGGCAGCCTCCGCCTTCTTCCCAGGCTGCCGCTTCTGCGATTTCGGTCGCGGTTTCACGACTCTTCAACGGTAACGAACGATTTTTTCTTGCGCTGATTTGACTGCAGGGTCTTCTTGCGCAGCCGCAGCGACTTCGGAGTGATTTCCACAAACTCATCGTCGGCGATGAATTCGATCGCCTGCTCCAGATTCAACGGCCGGAAGGGCACCAGCCGGATCGCTTCATCCGCCGTCGATGCGCGCATGTTCGTCAGCTTTTTTTCGCGAACGGCATTCACGTCGAGATCGGTGTCTTTCGCATTCTCGCCGATGATCATCCCCTCATAGAGTTCTATGCCGGGACCCACAAAAAGCTCTCCGCGTTCTTGCAGCCCCCACAGGGCATAGGCCGTCGAAACTCCGCCGCGGTCCGCGATCAGCGCGCCCGTCAGCCTGTGTGGAATTTCTCCCTGCCACTCGGTGTATCCGTCGAAGAGCGCATTCATCACAATCGTTCCACGTGTGTCGGTCAGCAACTGGCTGCGCAATCCAATCAGCCCGCGGCTGGGCACGCGGAACTCGATCCGGACACGTCCGTAGCCGTGATTGTGCATGTTCGTGACTTCGCCCTTGCGCGATCCGAGCTGCTCCATCACCACGCCCACGAACTCTTCGGGAACGTCGACTGTCAGATGCTCGACCGGTTCCATCAACTTGCCATCGATCCTTTTAGTGACGATCTCCGGCTTGCCCACCATGAGTTCGTAACCCTCGCGCCGCATCATCTCAATCAAAATGGAAAGCTGCAGTTCGCCGCGCCCCAGTACCTTAAACGAGTCGGTCGTTCCGGTTTCTTCCACGCGCAACGAAACGTTGGTCAGCAATTCCTTTTCGAGGCGCTCGCGCAAATTTCGTGACGTGACGTACTGGCCGTCCTTGCCTGCAAATGGAGAGGTATTCACCGTGAACAGCATCGCGATCGTCGGCTCATCGATGGCGATATGCGGCAGGGGCGCTGGATTTTCAACTTCAGTAATCGTCTCGCCGATCGTAATCCCTTCCACGCCTGCGACCGCGACAATGTCGCCCAACTCCGTTTCCGTGATGTCGGTCCGCTTCAGCCCTGAGAATGAAAACAATTTCGTGATCTTCGTCTTGTGGAGAGAGCCATCGAGTTTCGCAATGGCCACGTCTTCGCCCGTGAACATCTTGCCATTGAAGACGCGCGCGATGGCGAGGCGTCCCAGGTAATCGCTGTAGTCGAGATTTGCCACCAGAATCTGCAGCGGCCCTGAGGCATCGCCCTTCGGAGCGGGAATCGTCTTCAGAATCGCATCGAAGAGTGGCCGCAGATTCTCGCCACCGCCCTTGATGTCGGTGCTCGCGGTGCCAATCTTGGCGTTCGTGTAGAGCACCGGAAAATCGATCTGCTCTTCCTTGGCGTCGAGATCGATAAACAAATCGTAGATCTCGTTCAGCACTTCCTGCGGGCGCGCGTCGGCGCGATCGATCTTATTAATAACGACGATCGGCGGCAGCTTCGCTTCGAGCGCTTTGCTCAAAACATAGCGCGTCTGCGGCAGTGGTCCTTCGCTGGCATCCACCAGCAGCATGACGCCGTCGACCATCTTCAGCGCGCGCTCGACCTCTCCGCCGAAATCGCTGTGGCCCGGCGTGTCGACAATGTTGATCTTCACGTCGTGATAGAAGATGGCGGTATTCTTCGCCAGGATCGTGATGCCGCGCTCGCGCTCCAGTTCGTTCGAATCCATGACTCGTTCGACGTGATGCTCGTTGGCGCGAAACGTCCCACTCTGCTGCAGCATGGCGTCAACCAATGTGGTCTTGCCGTGGTCGACGTGCGCGATAATGGCGATATTGCGAATGCCTGAACTCAAAAGGATCCTTCCAGAAAAGGTGTCTACTACCACTTTACTATGCGGGGAATGAAACCACCACGAAAGACCGCAAAGACGGAATGTCGGAAGGTTCTCGTGTGGATCGATCCAACTGATTGTTGGTAGATTTTCTTAGTGTACTTTGCGGCAGTTCTTGGCGAATTTTGCGTTCAAGCTGTTTCAGCGGTTGGTTCTTGGCTGGGTCTCATTTCGTGAAAACACTTTCAACCAGCTCAGTTCCGATCTCCGCACCGCCTTCGCCGCGAACCCGCAGCCGGTACCAAACCACAATCGTCACCAGCGAAAATATAAAGATGACGGTTGAGACCGCATTGATCTCCGGCGTGATGCCGCGCCGCAATCGTCCCCAGATTTCCAGCGGCAAGGTATTGTCTCGGCCGATCAGAAAAAAACTGACAGCGATCTCGTCCATCGAGAGCGTGAAGATCAGCAGCGCCGCGCCAATGAGCGGCAGTTTCAGGTTCGGCACCGTCACGCGCCAGAACGTTTGCCAGTAATTGGCGCCCAAATCGAGCGACGCCTCTTCCTGCGCGCGGTCGAGTTTCTGCAATCCAGCGAAGACCTCCGTCGTTGCAACGGAGATCAGCGCCGTTCCGTGCCCAAGCACAATCGTCAGAAGGTCCAGACGCTTTCCTGTCACGTGGGACAGCATTGAAAGCGAGAGGCCGGTAATAATCCCCGGCAAAATCAAGGGCAGCAGCACCAGTCGCCGGAACAGCGCCTTCCCGGGGAACTGTGCTCGATCCAGCGCCAGCGCGGCAGGCACGCCGAATGTCAGTGCAATCACCATCGCCGCGAACGCAACCTTCAGACTGTTGAACACCGAATCCCATATCGCCTCGTCACCAAACAAAGTGCGATACCAGTCGAGCGTCAGATTATGTGGCGGAAATCCGCCCACCCCTTGTCCATTGAATGAATAAAGAATAAGGATCACGATCGGCAAATACAGAAACGCAAGCACGACCGCAGCATGAGCCATCAGCCAACGTGAACGGGGGATATCGGCCGCTCCGCTCATGAGAAACTCCATTTTTTCTCCAACCGTTCAGAGACGAACAGTAGGCCGACCACGATGACGAGCATGCCCAACGAAATCGCTGCGCCCAAGGGCCAGTTATAAGCCGCGCCGAACAAGCTCACGACAATGTTCGAGATCATGATGCCGCTCGGCCCGCCCAGTAGGAGCGGCGCAAGAAAGTCTCCCAGGCTCAGCACAAACGCAAACGTCGCCCCAGCGAGCACGCCCGGAATCGACAACGGAAAAATCACTTTCCAGAATGTCTGCGTAGGCGTCGCCCCCAGGTCATGCGAGGCCTCGACAAGATTGCGCGGAACATGCTCCAGCGCCGCGTAAATAGGCAGAAATGTGAACGGCGTATAGATGTGCGTGAGGGTCAGAACCACTGCGAACGGACTGTAGAGTAGAAAGTCGAGGGGATGTCTGGTCAGGTGCACATACTGCAACAACGTGTTGAGCACGCCGTCAGAGCCAAGGATCGTCTTCCACGCATACGCCCTCACCAGATAACTCACCCAGAGCGGGATGATCACCATCTGATAGAGCAGATCCTTCCGCCTTCCGCCATAGAAAGACAGAAAATAAGCCAGCGGATATCCGAGCAGCAGCGAAAACACGGTGACGCGCGCGGCAATCCACATCGAGCGCAGAAGCGTCTCCCAGTAGACGGTCTTCTCAACCAGTTCTTTGTAGTTATCGAGACTCCACGAATGCACGATCGTCTGGCCCGAGGCAGAAACCGACCAGAAGCTGTAGCAAAACATCAGCAGATACGGTATCAGCAGGAATACCGCTACCCAAACTAAGGGCGGCACCGTCACAACCGTCTTGTAGGCGCGGGAGAACATCAGTGTCTTTCCGGAGAATCGCGCACCGTAACCGCATCGGCGGGAGAAAACTCGAGTTCGACCTCAGTCTGCGATCCGCTTCCACTCGTCGTACGCGCGACCAGCACGAGGCCCCCGGCGCACTCCACACGGATCAACTCCGTTGCCCCGTGAAACGCTTGATTCAACACGCGACCTCGCACCCCAGCGACGCCTGTCGTCCCTGGGGGCCCAGCCAGGCGAACGTGCTCCGGCCGCAACGAAAAAAGCGCGGGGCCATCGGGAAGGGAAGCCGGCCAAGACAACGATCCGCATCGCGCGACTCCGCTTTGCACTTCTGCCTTCAGAAGATTGGTATGCCCGATGAACTGCGCCACATACGCTGTTTCCGGACGCCGGTAGATCTCGCGCGGACTCGCAACCTGCTCCAACTCCCCGGAGCGCAGCAGGGCGATACGGTCAGACATCACCATCGCCTCTTCCTGATCGTGCGTCACGAAGACGAAGGCGATCCCCACCTCGCGCTGCAGTGATTTCAATTCCACCTGCATCTGCCGCCGCAAGTTCGCGTCCAGCGCCGAAAGCGGCTCATCGAGCAAGAGCAATCTCGGACGGTTCACCAGGGCGCGCGCCAGCGCCACTCGCTGCTGTTGGCCTCCGCTGATCTTCGACGGCTTCGACTTCGCGTGCGCGGTCATCTTTACTTTGTCGAGCGCTTCTGCCACTCGCTGCGCGATCTCTGGCCCGGGACGTTTCGCCACCCGCAATCCGTACGCTACGTTCTGCTCGACCGTCAGGTGTGGGAACAGTGCGTAGTGCTGAAACACCGTGTTCACCCGCCGCCGGTAGGGAGGCTGGTGGTCGAGTCTTTCGGAACCCATCCACAGTTCGCCGGAAGTCGCGCTCTCAAACCCGGCGATGATCCGCAACAAAGTCGTTTTCCCCGAGCCGCTCTCGCCCAAAATGGTGAGAAATTCACCCTCGGCAATCTCTAGCGAAATATTGCGCAGTACCACATTCCGCCCGAAAGTCTTAGCGATATTGCGAATGCTGAGCAACGTCTTCGCGGCAGATGGCGCGGTCGTAGCCGAATCAATCGCGGGAGCAGTCGGACAAGTCATATTCGAGTGTTGGTTTTGTAGCGCCGGCTTCCCGCCGGCTGTCCGGTGGGTGTCTCGCCGCCGTTCCTCTTAATGCGCCGCCGCAATCCAACTACTGCGCGGCTTTCACTTCATTCCAAATCTCGTTGTATTTCGCACGGCGCGGCACGTTCTGCCAGAAGTAAAGATGTTTCTGATAATTCTCCACGTTGTCGAGGTGCAGGGTCTTCAGTTCGTCCGGAGTCATAAACTGACCCGCCTGCGGGTTCGCCGGAACATAGTGCGTCTTGTCGCTGACCAGCTTCTGCGTCTTGGCCTCGATCATGTATTCCAGAAACTTGTACGCTAATTCCTTGTTGTCGCTGCCGGCGGTAATCATCAGGTGATCGATCCAGCCAGTGGTATTTTCTTTGGGAATCGTCTCGCCGGCTGGGAACCCTGCCTTCTTCAGATCAGCTGTATTCAGAGGCCAGCCCATGCCAATTACGATTTCGTGATTTTCAAACAGATTCGTCAAGTCTCCGCCCGTCGCCCACATTTTGCGAATGTTCGGCTTCAACTCCAGCAGCTTCTTTTTCACCGCGTCCAGTTGCTCGTCGCTCAAGTTGTAGAGTTGCGACGGATCGGGCTTGTCATAGCCGAGCACCTGTGCCGCCATATACACAGTCGACAAATCATCCCATACCGAAACCTTGCCCTTGTACTTCGGATCCCACAGAACGTTCCAGGAATCCGGCGGCTGCGGAAAAACCGTCGTGTCGTAAATGATGGGATCCGGTCCCCACGTGAAAGGCACGCCATACACCTGGCCCTTTACGCGCACCAGCGGCAGGGAAGTAAGCTGTGCAGAGAGTTGGCTGTAACTCGGAATCTGCGACAGGTGGAGCGGAGCCGCAAGTCCCGCCTCCGCAATGGATGTCGCGACATCACTCGACGGCGAGATCACGTCGTAATTTCCCGCGCTACCGCCGCGCAGCTTCGCCACCAGTTCGTCGCTCGATCCCATGTACGACGCCGTGACCTTGCAATGATTCTGTTCTTCGAACGCCTTCACGAACGAAGGATCGGCATAGCCTTCCCAGACGAGAAGGTTCAGAGTCGGCGTCTTCTTCGAACACGATCCGGCGAATAGAATGAACGCCGCCAACGGCAACAATCGCACCGCGCGCTGCCAGTTCATTTTTCCTCCAGCACAAAAGCTGCCCATCATCGTGATTTTCGCAGAACGGAACACTCCGCTAGAACGTCGGCGGCGTATTCACCCACAGTAGCCATGTTTCTTTGCGTCCCGGATTCTTCCAGCGATGCGGAGTCGCACTCTCGAAATAGAAACTGTCTCCTGGTTTGAGCCGGAACTCCTCGCCATTGAGCGTGATCTCTAAATCTCCACGCAGCACATAGATGAACTCTTCGCCTTCGTGTGTGTAGGGATCGCCGCTGCCGGCCTCAGGCGCCACCCGAAATAGGTGAGGCTCCATCACCGTGTTGCCCCATGCCAGCAATTCCATGCGCACGCCCGCGCCCGCTTCAAGTACTTTGCGCTCCGCAGGACGCACCTGCCGATTACTCGCTCCGTTCGCGTCAAAGAAATCGAGGATGTTCGTCTTGTAAAACCGTGCCAGCTTGCGCAGCGTTCCCACCGAGCCGCTCATCTGCGAACGCTCGAGCGCGCTGAGAAATCCCACCGAGATTCCGACAGCCTGCGCTACCTGCGCCAAAGAAAGCCGACGCCGCGCCCGCAGTTGCCGCAAATGCGCCCCAATGGCCCCGGCGTTTCCATCCGCTGCCGGTTTCACCTTGCCTTCACGTTTTAGCAACTGCACGATCGCGGCCGCATTGAGTCCGCGAACCTTGCGCAAGAAGCGCGCCCGCTTCAGCAGCTTCACATCGTCTGCGGTATACAGTCGATACTTACTCTCCGTTCGTCGCGGGCGAGCCAGCCCCATGCTCTCCCACGAACGGATCACGGATGGCGAGACTCCGACCTTTCTCGCCACGTCTCCGATCTTCAAATAAGGTTCAGGGTGAGTAGGTTTCATGTTCTACGTATGTGCCGGATAAGAAATTTCTATGGGAGCGCCCCCTTTTTTCTCCTTGACAGCCCCCATCCCCGTTCTCTAACCTTGCGGGATTATAGCAAGGTTGCGGCCTGATACAAGCAGTCGTTTTCATCAGTCATTTTCAAAACAAAAAATCAAAACTCACCCAGAACCCCTGGAGGTTCCATGCCGACACTGCGAGCCCGCTGGTCTGAGCTGTGCCAGTTCACGACGTGTTTGAAAACAATGTGTCTGGCCCTTGTCGTCTGCCTTTTCCTCTCTACGCTGCTGTTGGCACAAGGCACCGGAGGCCGTATTCTCGGTCGGGTTTCCGATCCCTCGGGCGCAGTTCTGTCTGGCGCGAAAGTTACAGCCACAAACGACGCGACAGGCGTCTCCCACAGCTCAGTCAGCAACGATAGCGGCGACTATGTTTTCCCGGACCTTCCCGTCGGCACCTACTCGCTTACGTTCGACCTCGCCGGATTCAAGAAGGCTGTCCGTCATGCCATCGCACTCGATGTCAACCAGGCCATCACGCTGAACATGACTATGCAACTGGGCGCGACTCAGGAAGTTGTCGACGTCACCTCGGAAGCCCCCCTAGTCGACACCAGCAGCACGCAACTCGGTGCGGTCGTCAACAATCGGTCGGTCAATGAACTCCCGCTCAACGCGCGCGACACTTACCAGTTCCTGCAATTACAGCCCGGGGTGCAATCGCAGTTGGGATCGAGTGGCGGAACCTTCTACGGCAGCAGCGACGCCGGAGCAGTCTCCGTCAATGGCGGTCGGGGCCGCGCCAACAACTTCAGCGTGAATGGCGGCGACGCCAACGATGCCTTCGTAAACCTTCCGACGATCCAGCCCACGCCCGACGCCATCGAGGAATTTCGTGTTATCAGCAACACATTCGATGCAGAGTATGGTCGCAACTCCGGTGCAGTCGTGAATGTCGTCACAAAGTCCGGCACCAACCAGTGGCACGGCGATGTCTACGAGTACTTCCGCAACACCGTACTCAATGCCCAAGGCTACTTCAACACGGTGAAGCCGCAGGAGAATCAGAATCAGTTCGGGGGGACCTTCGGCGGGCCGCTGAAGAAAGACCGCACCTTCTTCTTTACATCGTATGAAGGACGGCGCGTCCGCCAGGGTGTTTCGGGCGAAACCGTCACCGTGCCCACGCCTCCAGAGAGAACCGGAGACTTCTCACAGGATTCGGCCTTTACCGGTGGGATTGCGGACGAGTTTGCCGCACAAGCGTTGGACGGACGCCCGAATTGTGATTCAGACTTGGGAATCCCGCAGGGCGGTATTGACAACATGTATACGACGGGAGGCTATAGCAGCACGAATCCTCTGCCGTGGGGGAATGTGTTCCCCGCGAACATGATCCCTGCAGGCTGTCAGGATCCGGTCGCGGCCGATCTGCTGCGCTTTGTGCCCGGGGCGAACCGCCCGGATGGCATTAACTATCAGGCTGTCCCTGTGAGTTCCGAGCGTCAGGACCAATTCACGGTTCGCATCGACCATCACATTAATGCCCGGCAGAACTTCAGCTTCTACTACTACTACACGGACGATAACCAACTGCAGCCTTTCTACAATTTCCAGGCCTCTGGCGCGAACATCCCGGGATTCGGGGCGAAGGTGGGGTCGCGTTACCAGCAATACAATCCCAGCCACACCTGGACGATCAGTAACTCCGTCGTCAATGAAGCGCACTTTACTTACATGCGCGAAGGCCAGCTGACCTTTCAGCATCCTCAAAATACGGGAGCCGTGCAGGCATCGTGCTCTTCTGCCGCTTCGCAAGCAGTCTGCTTCAACGGAACTTCTGACTCTAGCGTAGGCGCCAGTTCCATCGTCGGGCAGTTAGGGACGAGCCCACAGTACGGCATAACGACAGGGTTGCCGAACGACCGCACCGGAGTGCCGTTCGTCGATATCGGCGGCGGGTTCGCGATCGGCAACGGATGGGAAGGCGAACTGCCCCAGGTCGGCAACTCGTTCATGTGGACCGACAATCTGACCTGGGTGAAGGGCAATCACCAATTGAAGTTCGGCGCCGACGTGCGCCGCGATCGTTTTGACCAGACTCTCTATTACAACGTCAGCGGAGATTTTTCATTTAACAGCACGACGGAGAACTCGGTCATCGCACAGAACCCGAACGGCCAGTACACCAACTATCCCGGTTATCTGCTTGGACTGGCGGACAGCTACACGCAGGGTTCGGGGCAGCGCGAGAATGTCCGAACCACGGGTTTCTATCTGTTCGCACAAGACAGTTGGAAGATCAGCCCGTCCTTTACCCTGAACTACGGCCTCAGGTGGGAACTCGACACTCCATTGACCGACGTTCTGCATCACGTGCAGACCTACCGGCCGGGTCAGAACTCGACGGTCTATCCTTGTCAGCTGACCCCCGATGAGCAAGCCAATTTTGGTGTAAGCACGTGCGCCGACGCAGGAGTCGAACCTACCGGCCTGGTCGTGCCCGGCGACCAAGGCGTGCCGAACGGGTTGACCCAGACCTATTACAAGGCATTCGCTCCAAGGATAGGAATCGCGTATAGCCCGAACTTTACCAGTGGGACGCTCGGAAAACTGTTCGGTGCTAATGGCAAGACAAGCATCCGTTCCGGTTGGGGCATGTTCTACAACCCGATGGAGCAGTTGGTCCTCGAACAGTTCGGAGCCGAACCGCCGTTTGGCGGCAGCACGTATCTTCCTGCGACGTTTTTCAATACTCCGTTTGTGGCGCAGAGCGGAACCGTCAATCCCAACCCATTCAACGGTATCTTGAGCCCGGCCCCCGGCACACCTCAGGACTGGGCCAGTTTCCGGCCGATGCTCCTGTACGGCGATTTCCAGCCTAAGATGCGCACGCAGTACACCGCGCAGTATAACTTCACGATACAGAGGGAGCTGGCTCACGACATGGTGCTGCAGTTGGGATACGTGGGCTCGCAGGGACATCGACTGCTGGCATCGCACGACATTAACGCGGCCATTCCGCAGTCCTGCCTCGATATCAATGCCACGATGGGAGACGGCACGTGCGGACCGTTTCTTGAGGACAATCAGTTCTTCATCCCAGGCGGCACTGTGATTGCCCCGCAAGGTTTGCACCTGCCCTATAACTCCGGGTCCGAAGGCACGTTCATTCCGGGTGGAACGACGGTCGGTCCGAACGGCATCAACTTAGTCGGGCTGCGACCGTATTCGTCGCCCAACTGCGATCCGTTTACCGGCACCGGTTGCCCGCTCGACGGTGTTCCGGTGTTTAGCAACATCTTCGCCGAAGACACGATCGCCGCTTCTTCCTACAATTCCTTTCAGGCCAGTTTGGAGAAACGCTTCTCGCACGGCCTCCAGTTCCAGGCCGCCTACACCTTCAGCAAGTCTCTGGACTGGGCTTCCAGCTTCGAAGAGACGGTGAATCCCTTCAACTACAAAGCCAGCCGCGCGCTTTCGCTGTTCAATTCCGCGCAGCGTTTCGTTATCAACTACGTGTGGGATCTCCCCGTTCGCAAGTACAGCGGCTTCGCAGGCAAAGCCCTCGACGATTGGCAGCTCTCCGGAATCATCCAGCTCCAGAGCGGCTTCCCCATTCGTATTCAGACGCAGGATGACAACGAGTTGATCAGCAGCTTGTTTTTCCTTGGGGCTGGCGCGCCGCAATTAAGCGGACCGTTACAAGTCTTGAATCCCAAGACCAACGGCGGCTATTACCTGAATCCGAATCAGTGGTCGGACCCCACTCTCGGAACGTTTTCCACCACGCCCCGTTCAATCTGCTGCGGACCAGGAGAAAACCAGTGGGACATAACGCTCTCCAAAAAGATTACTCTGTCAGAATCGAGATATTTCCAGTTCCGGGCTGACGTCTTCAATCTCTTCAACAAAACGGAATTCGTCAATCCAGACGGTAACTTCAGCAACACAACGTTCGGCCAGGTGCTGCAGGCGCGCGACCCCCGACTGGTGCAGTTCGCTCTGAAGTTCTACTTCTGATTTAACGCGTAAGATAGTGCTAGCACATCCCGGGCGGCTCCAACCGCCCGGCAATCTAATGGCCGCCTGACCAAAAGAAGCAGCCGGCCTGAGTTCCCCGGAGCAATTCGATGTACCCCGATCTGCAGAAAGAACTCGCCACTTTCGAGCGGCGAACGCCCAAGTCCGCCGAAGCCCACAAGAAAAATCTCAAACGCATTCCTCTCGGCGTAGCCAGTAACTACCGCGCCTATGATCCTTGGCCCATCTTCGTGAAAGAGGCCAGCGGCAGCAAGTTCCGCGATCTTGATGGCAACGAATACATCGACCACAACCTGACCTTCGGCGCGCTGATGGCGGGACATTGCCATCCTGACGTCATGAAGGCTGTCGAGGAGCGCCTCTCCACCGGCACCATGTTCGGCATGCCTCACGACATGGAGTGGGAACTCGCCGAAGAAATCTGCAACCGCTTTCCCGTCGAGATGTGTCGCTTTGGCAACAGCGGTACTGAAGCGACCATGCACGCAATCCGGCTCGCCCGCGCCGCTACTGGGCGCGACAAGATCATCAAGTTCGAAGGCGCCTATCACGGATTGCACGACAGCGCTCTGGTCAGCGTGAAGCCGCACGCTCCTGACTACGGCGACATTCACGCCCCGACTTCAGTTACTGGCGGCCTCGGCGTGCCGAAGTCCGCAATCGCAAACGTCGTCATTGCGACCTTCAACGATCTCGCGACCGTCGAGCGCCGCTTCAAGGAAAATCCCGGCGAAATTGCCGCGATCATTCTCGAACCGATTCTGATGAACGTCGGCCTTTGTTTGCCGCAGCCCGGCTTCCTCAAGGGCCTGCGCGAAATCTGCGACAAGAACGGCGCGCTGCTGATTTTTGATGAAGTGAAGACCGGCGCCAAACTTGGATGGGGCGGCGCCAGCGAATACTTCGGCGTGCATCCCGACATGATCTGCCTGGCGAAGTCGATCGGCGGAGGCCTTCCGCTCGCCGCGTTCGGCACGCACAAATCCGTGATGGACCTCATCTCTCAGCACAAGGTCTTCCACGGTGGCACTTACAACACCAACCCGGTTTCGATGGCAGCTGGCCTGGCGACCTTCCGCCACGTGCTGACGCGCGAGAACTATGCCAAAGTCGACAAACTAGGCAAGAAGCTTGCGGATGGCTATCGTCAAACCATTGCGAAAGTTGGACTGCAAGCCTACATCGCGCAAGCCGGAGCCAACGGCGCGCTGATGTTCTATCCGAAAGAAATCGTCAACTACCGCGACTGGGAGAAGATCGACATCGATCTCTGGCGCCACTACTGGTTTGGCATGGTCAACCGCGGCGTCATGGCCCAGCCTTACTGGTGGGACGAGCAGTGGACGATCTCGGTCCAGCACACTGAGGCCGACATCGACAAACACCTGGCCGCGTTCAATGACATCGCCGCGAGCCTGGCAAAAGCGCAGCAGGAACGCGCCGAGCCCGTAGCCGTAGCTCACTAATATTGTGGGGGAGGCGGACGCATTCGTCCGCCTCAGCCTGCATTTAAACGAAAAGTTTGTCATTCCGAACTGGGCGAAGCCCGGCGAGGAACCTGCTGTTCGCAATCAAGCAACCAAACAAGAAAATTGTCCACCGCCGCCCAACCCGACGCTCAGCCGCACCTGATCCGCGCCCTCGGGCGCCGCGATCTCGTCCTGCTCTTCGTCGTGGCTGTGTTCAATCTGAACGTTGTCCCGTCCATCGCCGCGAACGGCGGTGTCACGATCTGGCTCTGGATCATCTCGCTGATCCTCTTCTTCTTTCCGCAGGGTATCGCCGTTATCGAACTCGCACATCGTTATCCCGGCGAAGGCGGCGTCTACCTCTGGGCCAAAGAGGTCTTCGGCGACTTCCACGGATTCCTCTCTGGCTGGTGTTACTGGACCAATAACATGCTCTACGTGCCGACGGTCATGCTGTACTTCGTCGGCGTCTCCGTTTATGTGCTCGGCCCGGGTCATCAACACTTAGCTGAGCAAGGGGCTTTCGCACCGATCGCCTCAATCGCTCTCCTCACGACTCTCACTGTTCTGAACATTTTTGGCTTGGGTGTCGGAAAGTGGATCAACAATCTCGGCGCGATCGGCACATTTATCGCCGCCGCCGTGCTGATCGGTCTCGGTGTAGTGGTGTGGTCGCGCTTCGGTAGTCCGATTACTGCAGCAGATTTCAAGATTCCTGCCGATCCTAAATTCGTGCTGAATTCTTTCGGCGTGATTTGCTTCGGCCTTGTCGGTCTGGAACTCGCCTCAGTCATGGGCGACGAGATTCAAGATCCTCGCCGTACACTACCCGGTGCAGTTGCCTGGGGCGGAGTTCTTTCCGGCGCGCTCTATGTAGGAGCGACACTCACCCTTCTGATCGCCGTCGGGAAAGACGTGAATGTGCTGCAGGGAATTGTGCAGGCCGTCACCCATATGGCTGATCGCGTCGGCGTCGGCTGGGTTTCGATCCCCTTTGCCCTGTTGCTAAGTCTTTCGATCGCGGGTATCGGCTCGGCGTGGATGGGCGGTTCCGCGCGCATTCCTTTCGTTGCCGGCCTCGATTCTTATATGCCGTCGTGGCTCGGCAAGGTGCATCCACGCTACACCACGCCTTACGCTGCACTGATTGTGCAGGCAATCGTATCCGGGATCCTCGTACTGGGAAATTTTTATGGCTGGTGGTTTTGGGACAAACTGATGGGCGTGCTGGGACTGCTCCCGCGCCTCTATTTGAGCCCGGCGGGCGCCGGAGAAGTGTTTCAAAAACTCCTGTCGCTCGCGGTCGTGTTGCAGCTTGTTCCGTTCGTGTATGCATTCGGCGCGCTGGTGAAGTTTGCCGTCACCGAGACGGTCCCCAAAGGCCAGTACAGCCGCGCCAAGATGCTCATTGCTGGCTCCAGCGGACTGCTCACCACAATTCTGGGGATCTCGTTGGTGTTCTTTCCGGCCCAGCAGATCTCGTCGCTGTTCTGGTACGAAGTTTGGATGGTCGGCGGCACGTTGTTTTTCATTGGCCTGGCTGCATTTTTCTTTTTCGTCTACGGCCGCCGCAAGCAGTTGAAACGCGTTCAACTCGCCGCAATCGTCGAGCCCGTAGCAGTAACCGAAGCGCGCCACTGATCTTGACTCTGGAAGGACGGACGCCTTCGTCCGTCCCACGAGCAAAGCGAGCGTAAGGAGTGAGAATGAAGCTCGCGTCGTAAGGCACGATCAGATCGTGCAAGAAAGATTCGTATCAGGGCACGGCTTCAGCCGTGCCGTTGCAGGCAAAGCAAGATCGGGGCTTGAGCCCCAGGGAGGGCCACGATGCCCAGCGGAGTTCAGACCGACGTGAAGACCTACCAGATGTTCATCAACGGCGAATGGGTCGCGAGCAAGTCCGCCAAGACCTTCCCGGTCTATGATCCCTCGACCGAAGAAGTCATCGCGCAAGTCCCTGACGCATCTGCCGACGACGTGAACCGCGCCGTCGCCGCTGCCAAAGCGGCGTTTGAAGACGGCCCATGGGCCACAACGACGGCCCAGGAACGCGGTCGCGTCCTCTTCCGTCTCGCCGACAAAGTTCGTCAGAACCTGCCCGCGCTGGCCGAACTCGAATGCCGCAACACCGGCAAGCCAATCGTCGAGGCCGAATACGATCTCAACGACGTGGCCACCTGCTTCGAATACTATGGCGGTCTCGCGACCAAAGTCGTGGGTTACGTCAATCCCGTCCCTGACAACGCGATGTCCCTCACTCTCAAAGAGCCTGTCGGCGTTGCCGGACAGATTATTCCGTGGAACTACCCGCTCCTGATGGCCGCATGGAAACTTGCGCCGGCGCTGGCCGCGGGATGCACCTGCGTCTTGAAGCCGGCCGAGCAAACACCTCTTACCGCGCTCGAATTCGCCAGGCACTTCGCCGACTGCGGCCTGCCTCCGGGAGTGGTCAACATCGTGACCGGCTTCGGCGAGAGTTGCGGCGCTCCGCTCGTTCAACATCCCGACGTAAACAAAATAGCCTTCACGGGCAGCGCAGCTGTCGGCAAGATCATCGTCAAACAAGCCGCCGACACGGTGAAGCGTGTCACCCTCGAGCTCGGTGGCAAGTCGCCGAATATCTTCTTTGCCGACGCCGACTTCGAGGCCGCCATCGACGGCGCGCTCTTCGGTGTCTTCATCAATCAAGGCGAAGTCTGCTCCGCCGGCAGCCGCATCCTCGTGCAGAAATCGATCTACAAGAATTTCGTCGAGGCCATGACCGAGAAGGCGAAGAAGATCAAACTCGGCCCACCGCTCGACCGCGAAACGAAGATGGGCCCCCTCGTCAGCAAAGAGCAGTATGACCGCGTGAACTCATATCTCGAAATCGGCAAGAAGGAAGCCAAACTCGCTTCCGGTGGCGGACGCCCCGAGAAAATCGCCAAGGGATACTACGTCCAGCCCACGATTTTTTACGATGTCACCAACAGTGCCCGCATCGCGCGCGAAGAAATCTTTGGCCCAGTCGCTGCGGTGATTCCGTTTGAGGACGAAAAAGACGCGATGAAGATCGCCAACGATTCTCCCTATGGCCTCGCCGCCGCCGTTTGGACGCGCGATATTTTCAGAGCCATGCGCACGGTGAAAGCTCTGCGCGCCGGAATCGTCTGGGTCAACCACATGCAGCCTACCTACGTCGAAGCGCCGTGGGGAGGCTACAAACAATCCGGCTTCGGCCGCGAACTCGGCCCCTGGGGCATCGAGGAATATCTCGAGACCAAGCAGGTCTACATCAATCTGAACGAAGCTCCCATTGGTTGGTACTGATGAAGCAGTGGCCAGTGGTAATCAGTGACCAGTGGCCAGTTCGCAACTGATTTCCTGGCCACTAATCGCTAATCACTGATCGCTGGCCACTAGGATCTTACGATGTCCACTATTCAACTTCGCACTCCCATCCCCGGACCGAAATCCCGCGCGCTCTCCGAGCGTCGCGCAAAAGCCGTGCCCCGCGGGCTTTCTCACGGCACGCCGATCTATGTCGCCAAGGCCGAAGACGCTTGGCTCGAAGACGTCGACGGTAACCGCTACCTCGATTTCGCTGGAGGCATCGGCTGCGCCAATGCCGGCAACCGTCGCGACCAAGTTGTCGAAGCCGTGAAAGATCAGTTGGACCACTTCCTCCACACTTGCGTACAGGTCACGCCGTATGAGAGCTACGTCCGCCTCGCCGAACGAATGAACGAAGTCACTCCCGGCAAGTTTGAGAAGAAAACAATTTTCGTGAACAGCGGCGCCGAGGCCGTCGAAAATGCGGTCAAGATCGCGCGCGCTTACACCAAGCGTCCCGGCATCATCGCCTTCGAAGACGCGTTTCACGGGCGCACGATGATGACCCTCGCTCTCACCAGCAAGACGCATCCTTATAAGGCCGGATTCGCGCCCTTTCCCAGCGAGGTCTACCGAGTTCCGTTCGCCTATTGCTATCGTTGTTCGTACAACCTGAAATATCCGTCGTGCGATCTCTACTGTGCTCGCCATCTCGAAGACACGTTCAAGCGCGTGGTCGCTAACGAAGAAGTTGCAGCTGTGATCGCCGAGCCTGTTCTCGGCGAAGGTGGATTCATTGCTCCGCCTCCCGATTATTTCAAGGTTTTGATTGATCTCTGCCACAAGCACGGCATCCTCTTTATAGCGGACGAAGTGCAATCCGGCTTCGGTCGTACTGGAGCCTTGTTCGCCAGCGAGCGTTACGGCATCGAACCCGACTTGATCGTGACCGCGAAGTCCCTCGGCGGAGGCCTGCCGCTCGCTGCGGTCACGGGCCGCGCCGAAATCATGGACGCACCTGGCCCGGGTGGCCTCGGCGGAACCTTCGCTGGCAATCCGCTGTCGTGCGCTGCGGCATTGGCAGTTTTGGATCTATTTGAAAAAGAGAACCTACTCGCGCGCGCTAACGAACTCGGCGACCGCTTCCAGCGACGCGCTCGCGAATGGCAGCGCCGTTGGCCGATCATCGGCGACGTCCGCGGCCTAGGCGGTATGCAGGCCGTCGAATTGGTGAAGTCGCAGGAGTCGAAGGCTCCAGCGTCCGACGAGACGAAGAAGATCACGCAATATTGCTACGAACACGGCCTGATCACGATTACGGCCGGTTCCTACTCGAATGTGATCCGTGTGCTAGTGCCGCTGGTCATCACGATCGAGCAAATGGACGAAGCGCTCGATGTACTTGAGTCCGCGCTTGCGGCAGTCTGCGATCAAAAAGGCGCAGTCGCGCAATTAGTGTAGCGCCGCTGTCCCGGCGGCTGTCCGGCGGGCGTCTCGCCCGCCGATTGCGAGCACGAGACGCGGTCGCGACAGTCGGCGAGGCACCGGCGCTACGAAACCCAATAGCGTTATCATTAGTTATTCTGTGGAGGGGAATTCTCACGATGCACCCGTGACTCCCCACTAAATTATTCGCGATAGCAGAGGCATTACCATGAGCATTGCAGCACCTCCCATCACCCGGCTCACGAACTTCATCAATGGAAAATGGACCGAGTCTCACGCCACCGAATGGCGCGACGTCGTCAATCCCGCGACCGGTGAAGTCGTTGCCCAAGTTCCACTCGCTGATGCCGCCGAGGTCAACGCCGCCGTTGAAGCCGCCGCCACAGCTTTTCCCGAATGGCGCCGCACTCCGCCCGAAGACCGCATCCAGCCTTTGTTCAAGCTGAAGATGCTGCTCGAAGAGCACATCGACGATATCGCTCGCATCATCACGCTTGAAAACGGCAAGACGTTCACCGAAGCGAAAGCCGAGATGCGCCGGGCCATTGAAAACGTCGAAGTCGCCTGCGGCATTCCGATGATGATGCAGGGCTACAACCTCGAAGACGTCGCACGCGGCATCGACGAAATGATGATCCGCCAGCCTCTCGGGGTGACCGCAGCTATCGTGCCCTTTAACTTTCCCGGCATGATCGCGTTCTGGTATCTGCCCTACGCGATCGCCACGGGCAACACCTTCATTCTCAAGCCCAGCGAGCGCGTGCCGCTAACCATGCGCTACGTGTACGAATTGCTCGAAAAAACGGGCCTTCCAAAGGGCGTCGTAAGCCTCGTTAACGGAGGTAAAGCTGCGGTCGACGCGCTCATCGATCATCCAAAAATTCGCGCGATCAGTTTCGTCGGGTCGACCCCGGTTGCACGTTACATCTATTCTCGCTCGGCGGAGAAAGGGAAGCGCTGTCAATGTCAGGGTGGCGCCAAGAATCACGTCATCGTTCTTCCCGACGCCGACATGCCCATGGCGACGCAGATCATCAGCGACAGCGCCTTCGGTTGCGCCGGCCAACGCTGCCTCGCGGTCTCCGTTGCGGTGACGATAGGCGAAGCGCAAAAGACGTTTCGCGATTCGATCGCCGACGCGGCCTCGAAGCTCAAAGTCGGATACGGCCTCGAAGATGGCGTACAGATGGGTCCAGTCATCACGCCGCAGAGCAAAGAACGCGTCGAGTCGCTGATTGGCGTTGGCGAAAAGCAAGGCGCAAAGATTCTGCTCGACGGACGTAACGCCAAAATCGCGAAGCATGAGTCGGGAAACTTCGTGAAGCCGACGATCCTCGACAACGTACCCGCAACCAGCGATCTGGCCGACACCGAAATCTTCGGCCCGGTGCTCAGCCTCGTTCACGCCGACAACATGGACGAAGCCCTTGCTTTCCTCGAACGCAGCGCCTACGGCAACCAGGCGTCGCTGTTCACATCGAGCGGATCGGCAGCGCGCCGCTTTCGCTACGAAGCGCCCGCGGGCAACATCGGCATCAATATCGGAGTCGCCGCACCCATGGCCTACTTCCCGTTCAGCGGATGGAAGAACAGCTTCTTCGGTGATCTCCATGGCCAGGGCCGCGATTCCGTCGAGTTCTACACGGACAAGAAAGTTGTGGTTGAGCGCTGGGCCAAGGAGCATTCGAGAAAGTTCTGAGCCAATGCAAATTCTCACCACAGAGGCACAGAGGCACAGAGAAAACGAGAACGAGAAAGATCCTCGAACCGCTCCCATCATTGGAGCTGCCATTGAGGTCCATCGTGCTCTTGGCCCAGGATTGCTGGAGTCCGCGTATGAAGAATGTCTGTGTCACGAGTTGCATCTGAGAGGATTGACCTTTGAGCGGCAGGTGCCTCTTCCCGTTTCCTATAAAGGGTTGCACCTGGACTGCGGATACAAGATCGACCTGATCGTCGAACGCGAGGTTGTCCTCGAACTCAAAGCGTTCGAAACGATTCTACCCGTCCACGAAGCTCAGCTTCTGACGTATCTTAAACTGTCAGGAAAACGCGTCGGACTTCTCATCAACTTCAATACGCCAGTACTAACGCGCGGAATCAGGAGATTTGTGCTCTAAGAGGTTTTCTCTGTGCCTCTGTGGTGAATCGATCTTTCCGAGGAACTTATGACTACTACCGTTGCCACTCCGCCCACTCTCTCCAGCCAGGAAATCGTTGACCTCACCAAGAAGCACACTCTATTCGAGTGGTCGGCGCAATCGAAGGTCGATCCTATACCGGTCGCCAGGGCGAAAGGCATTTACTTCTGGACGCCCGAGGGCAAGCAATTCATCGACTTCAACAGCCAGTTGATGTCGGTCAACATCGGGCACGGCGACGAGCGTGTCATCGCGGCGATTCACGAGCAGGCGCAGACGCTCGCCTATGCGAATCCGTTTATGGCGACCGAGCCTCGCGCCCGTTTGGGCGCGAAGCTCGCCGAAATCACTCCTGGCGATATCGACACGTTCTTCTTCACCAACGGTGGCGCGGAGGCGAACGAGAACGCCATCAAGATCGCCCGCTTCTTCACCGGGCGCCACAAGATCATGGCGCGTTACCGTTCGTACCATGGGGCAACCGCAGGCAGCATCTCCCTTACCGGCGATCCCCGCAGATGGGCCGCCGAACCTGGCATTCCAGGCGTCGTGCACGTGCTCGATCCGTATCATGGCATCGAGCGCGGATGGGAATCCGCGGAATCGTCTCTTGCCATGATTGAAGAAACCATCCAGCTCGAAGGCCCGCACACCATCGCCGCCTTCATTCTCGAGACTGTTGTCGGCACGAATGGCATCTTGGTTCCTCCCGACGGCTACATGCAGGGCGTGCGCAAACTTTGCGACAAGTACGGCATCCTGATGATTGCCGACGAAGTTATGGCTGGCTTCGGCCGTACCGGAGAATGGTTTGCCATCGATCACTGGAAAGTTGTCCCCGACTTAATCTGCATGGCCAAGGGACTTACTGCGAGCTATCTCCCTCTCGGGGCAGTTGGCATGCGGCATCATATCGCGCAGCACTTTCAGGATAAGGTTTTCTATGGCGGCCTGACTTACAACTCGCATCCCATGGGATGCGCCGCCGCCCTCGCGACCATCCGCGTCTATGAAGATGACAAACTGATCGAGAATACGAAAAAGATGGGCGCGATCATGAAAGACATCACCGCCCAGTTACAGGAGAAGCATCCGTCAGTCGGCGCGGTCCGTTCGATCGGCCTATTCGGCATCATCGAACTCGTCCGTAGCCGCAAGACTATGCAGCCCATGGCTCCATTCAATGGCACATCCGAAGAGATGGGCGCGCTCGGACGCTTCTTCCGCGAGCAAGGACTCTACACCATCGTCCGCTGGAACTCGTTCTACACGAACCCGCCTTTGTGCATCAACGAGCAACAGTTGGGCGAAGCCTTCGCCATTATCGACAAGGGACTTGAGATTACTGACAAGGCTGTGAAGGACTAGACCGACTCACATCGACTCTTCCTAAGTGCGGTTTCGCGTTGTGCCCGTGTCCGGCGCAGGTTACTAAGTCGCAGTCCGGCCGAAATCAATGGCCTTAACGTTTGATTAGCCATAGGTTCCCATTGTGGGTATACTCGGTCGGATTGTGACCAGCATCACAGACTTGAACTGACCCTATCCCCCATCCTGAGCGATGGTTCGCGGTCTCCCCTGGGCAGCGAACCATACGATTGAATAGATCGATTGTTGTTTGACAGCTACTTCTCCCTATGCGGAAGGAGACGTGACTGCGGGCCCCTGCTTATCGCAAAAGTATTCCAGTCGGCGAAAGCAATGTTAACTAGGGGAAATCCCACGCCGTGAAAGGTTGGCTATGAGTGTTGCCGATCGAAGGGAAAGTGTTGTAACTTCCGCTTACTGGCTGCGTACCTGGCCCAGACGATACGGATTTGCGCTCCTCGCCGTGACCATAGCGGCGCTGGTCCGGTACGGGCTTGATGTTGCTCTTGGGATCAGCCATCCCTTCTTCCTGTTTTACCCGACCATCATGCTAATCGCTCTGTTGGAGGGATTTGGCCCAGCGCTATTCGCCACTTTGGTGTCGACCGCATTTGCCGAGTACTTCTTGCTGGAGCCGCTGAATTCCTTCGCTGTCCGTAATCCACGCGACATCGTCGGGCTGGTGTTGTTTTCGGCGATGGGAATCACGATGAGCTGGCTCGGGGATCTCTTCCGGCGCCGCGCAAAACGGCTGCAGGAATTCGAAAAGGCGGTGGATGGGCTGGAAGAAATGATCGCGGTGGTGAACCGCGACTATCGCTACGTGATCGCGAATCAAGCTTTCTTAACCTACCGCGGAATCAAGAAAGAAGATTTGGTAGGCCGCAGGATGGACCAAATATTGGCCCCAGGGGCATTCGACACGATCGTGAAGAAGAACCTGGATGAGTGCTTCGAGGGCAGAACCGTTCAGTATGAAGCCAAATACACATATCCCAACCGGGGTGAGAGGCAACTTTTCATCACTTATTTCCCGATCGAGGGCACAGGAGGAATAGACCGAGTCGCAAGCGTGTTGCGGGATGTGACGGACCAAAAGAGGGCGGAACATGCCCTGAAGCTATTCCGGACCCTCATAGACCAGTGCAGCGACGCGGTCGAGGTCATCGATCCGGAAACGCTCCGGTTGCTCGATGTCAACGAGAAGGCTTGCAAGGACTTGGGTTACACACGCGAGGAACTGTTGTCGCTGACTGTTTACGACATTGATCCGAACGCCGATATCGCCTGTCATTCGTCCGTTTTCGCGCGGTTGCGCGAGGCCGGATCCGTAATCAAGGAGACGGTCCATCGCCGGAAGGATGGGTCGACCTTTTCTGTCGAGACTAGCCTGAAGTATGTGCAACTGGATCGGAGTTACGTGGTTGCTGTTTCCCGCGATATAAGCGATCGAAAGAAGGCGGAAGACGCGCTCCGTGAGAGCGAGGATCGGTATCGCGACCTGGTGGAGAACAGCCAGGACCTGGTCTGCACGCACGATCTCGACGGAAGGCTACTGTCACTGAATCCAGGGCCGGCCCGACTTCTCGGATATGACGTTAGCGAACTCTTGACCATCCCCATGCGAGATATTGTCGCTCCCGAGTTTCGCGAACACTTCGACGCCTATCTGAAAAGAATTGCGGTGAACGGAGCCGACAAGGGAGTCTTGTGTGTTGTGGCGCGCGATGGAACGCGCAGGATCTGGGAATACAACAATACCCTGCGCACGGAAGGTGTGGCATTACCGATTGTGCGAGGAATGGCGCGCGACGTTACGGATCGCTTGCAGGCTCAGTCGGCGCTGCGCAACTCGGAGCAACGCTACCGTCTGCTATTCGAGAAAACCGTCGCCGGAGTCGGGATTATCAGCATGGATGGGCGTCTCATCGATTGCAATGACGCGTGGGCGCGCATGTTTGGCTATGCCGACGCAAGTGAGTGCCGTGATGGCCAGCTCCGGCTCCACTACCCAGATCCATCCGAGAGGCAAAAATTGTTAGACGAACTCAAGAGAACTGGAGCATTTTCTAACCGAGAGTTGCAACTTTGTACAAAAGACGGCGTGCCGTTCTGGATCCTGCTCAACAGTACCCTCCTTAAGGACGGCAGAAGCGAGCCGCTAATTCAATCGACTGTATTCGACATTACCAACCGGAAGCAGGCGGAAGAGGCGCTGAGCAAATCGGAGCGCCGTTATCGCCTGCTGTTCGAGAAAACCGTCGCGGGAGTCGGGATCATCAACATGGAAGGCGAAGTCGTTGACTGTAACGACGCGTGGGCTCACATGTTTGGATATGGCGACGCGTCCAAATGCCGCGGCACCACGGTCGGGCAACACTACTTCGACCCGGCGGAGCGGGAATCACTGCTGGCAGAACTGCGCCAGAAGGGATCTGTCACGGACCGCGAACTGCATTTGCGGCGCCAAGACGGAACGCCGTTTTGGATTCTTGTGAACGACGTTTTGCTCCCGGATAATCAGAATCCGCGTTTGATTCAAGCAACCGTAATGGATATCACTGCCCGCAAGGAGGCGGAAGCGGCGCTGGGGCGGCGCGAGGAGGATTATCGTCGATTCGTTTCACAAAGCTCGGAAGGTATCTTCAGGCAAGATCTGGACGAACCCATTCCCCTCAGTCTTCCCGAAGACGAGATCATCCAACGCATTCTCCACGGCTCCTACCTGGCGGAGTGCAACGAAGCGATTGCTCAAATGTACGGCGTTACCGTTGGCGATTTTATCGGCAAACGCATGACGGAAACGCTTGATCCGAAGGATCCGCGAAACATCGAGTTGACTCGAGATTATATCCGCTCTGGATTTCGTGTCGTTGAGCGCGAGTCGCGCGAGACCGATATCCATGGCAATCCGAAGGTTTTTCTCAACAGCATGATTGGCATTGTCGAGAACGGTATGCTGTTGCGAACGTGGGGCATTCAGCGCGACGTTACGGAGCGGGTGCGGCTCGAAGAAGCTCGAACGATGGCGGAGAAGGCTCTCCATGCGCGGGAAGCTCATTTCCGGATTCTGGTAGAGCAGGCGTCAGATGGGATCTTCATTGCGGACGCTCAGGGCAAGTATCTCGACGTGAACTCGGCGGGCGCCGAAATGCTGGGCTACACCCGCGAGGAGATTCTCAAACTTTCGATTCTCGACGTTATTGTGAGCGATGACACGCCGCGTCTTAGCCACGAAGTAGCCCGCTTTGCAGGAGGCGCGACCGTGCGGAGCGAGTGGACATTCCGGCGGAAGGATGGATCGCTGTTTCCCGGAGAAGTTTGCGGAAAGCAACTACCCGACGGGAGACTACAGGGCATTCTGCGCGATATCACCGAACGCAGGCGGGCTGAGGAAGAGATGCGGCGCAACGAGGAGCGCTTCCGCGTAGCCCTCAAAGATTCGCCCATCACCGTTTTCAACCAGGACTGCGATCTGCGCTACACCTGGATCTACAATCCCCAACTTTATTGGCAAAACGAGGCCGTCGGCAAGACAGACGAAGAACTTATTGGATCGAAGAAGGCGGCGCATCTAGTGGAACTCAAACGGCGAGTTCTGAAGACCAGCAGAACCGTACGCGAAGAAGTGGTCGTTCCGTTCGAGGGCAAGAATTATGCCTTTGATCTCACGATTGAGCCTCTATTTGGCGAGGGCGGGAGCGTCGTCGGAATAACCGGTGCTTCCATGGACATCGCTCGCCTCCGCGAGATGACCGATCGTCTGCAGGATGCGAAAGACAAGCTCGCACACGAGAAATCGTACCTCGAAAATGAGATTCAGAAGGAACTGGGATTTGAAGAGATCATCGGGCAGAGCCCCGCGCTGCGTGAGGTGTTGAAACAGGCACGGGTGGTTGCTCCAACGGACTCTACTGTCCTGCTGCTGGGTGAAACGGGCACCGGGAAGGAGTTGGTTGCGCGGTCGGTGCATGCTCTGAGTTCGCGGCGCGAGAAGAATTTCATCAAGCTCAATTGCGCCGCGGTGCCCTCAGGACTGCTCGAGAGCGAATTGTTTGGCCACGAGAAGGGGGCCTTCACCAGCGCGATGAACCAGAAGATCGGGCGCATTGAACTTGCCGACGGCGGCACGCTCTTCCTTGACGAAGTCGGCGAATTGCCCCTGGAACTGCAACCGAAGCTGCTGCGCGTCCTGCAGGATCGCGAATTTGAACGGCTAGGGGGCGTCCGCACGCTACACGTCGATGTGCGAATTATTTCCGCCACCAACCGCGATTTGCACCAGGATATTGCGGACAGAAAGTTCCGCGAAGATTTGTTCTACCGGCTCAACGTCTTTCCGATCGATCTGCCCGCGTTGCGCGAACGTCGCGGCGACATTCCAATTCTGGTTCACCATTTCGTGCGCAAACATTCAACGCGTATGGGGAAGCAGATCGACGACATTCCCGGCGAGACGATGGCAGTACTCCAGAATTGGAGTTGGCCTGGCAATATCCGCGAATTAGAAAACATGATCGAGCGCATGGTCATCCTGACAAAAGGCCGCGTGCTTTCCGCGCCGCCCGCGGAATTAGATGCGCCGCACGAATTTACCGACGACAACCTCACAGAAATGGAGCGCGAGCACATCATTCGCGTCTTGCGCGAGACCAACGGTGTCCTCTCCGGTGACGACGGCGCCGCGAACCGGCTCGGGATCAAGCGGACCACGCTGCAGTCGATGCTAAAGCGGTTTGGGATCGAACCGCACTCGTACCGTCGCGGCACTGGGACCTATGGCGGAGAATAGATAGGTGCGAGCGCGGCTTCCGCGGGACGTTTCAAGTCCACGTCAGGAATCACCAACACGAATCGAGTTATCTGGGCGGAGCTAAGTTTTTGGGAATCACGATCTCGCGTCGACCGTAGAGTCGCGCGTCCAGCGAAATGGCCCCCGGCCCGAGGCACAAGAGCGCGGCCGCCATCGTCGCCGCAAAAATACAGGTCAGCCGCGTGTCAAACAGGTTCAGGGATGCAACCGGAAACCACGAGAATTCCGCACCGGCACAAGTCAATACCGCCAAAGCGGCCGCCACGGGCGTGAGATAGCCGACCAGCAACAGGATGCCGCTCCCACCTGCCATTGCGGCGACGATCCACGCTAAGAGTCTCAGATCATGCCCATTGAGGAAATAAGCGGCGCTCTGCGCGATGAGAGTTGGCCCCGTCGCTCCTCGCAATAAAAGTAACCCTACCCCGGCCGATCCATCGGGGAACGTGGAGAATGAGCGTTGCAGCAACCTGTGCCCTCGGGTGACGCTCACCTAGCCTATAACTTGCACGCTCAAAGGGAATCCCCACTGCTCGGAATCTTTTCCTACCACTATCGGGGTATACGAGGATGGACAAAAGTCTCAGAGCTGAATGATTCCGCGACGCACTCCGATTGCCACCGCCTGCGTGCGATCGCTCGCTCCCAGTTTTTCCATGATGTGCTTGATGTGAACCTTCACCGTTTCCTCGGTGATAAATAACCGCTCGGCAATATCGCGGTTGCGGTTCCCCCCGGCGATATGCTGAAGCACCTCCACTTCGCGTCCGGTCAGCGCCTCGTCGCTATAATGTTCGGCCAGATGACCCGCGATTTCAGCAGGAATTCGCTTGTTCCCTGCATGGACCTGGCGAATGACTTCCACCAACTCCTTCGGTGGCGTACTTTTCAAAACATAAGCCCGCGCTCCCGCTTCGAGCGCGCGTTGAATCTCCACATCGCCCGCGAAAGTAGTCAGGATAATGATTCGCGCTTCTGGAAACTCTGCCCGAATGGCAATCATCGTATCGATACCGCTCATGTCGGGCAGACGCAAGTCCATCAGAGTCACGTTGGGCTTGTGCAGGCGAAATTGTTGAATCGCCTCTTGCCCATTGGAAGCTTCGGCTGCCAGAACCATGTCCGGCTGATTCTTAATGACCATCGCGATGCCCTCGTGAAGCAGCGGATGATCGTCGACGCTGAAGACCCGTATTTTTGCAACTTCAGCCATGGATCGTGCTCATCTACCCTGCGCGCCTGCGACGCTCAGACGCCTCAGCTTCTTTTCGAGCCTGAAGCTTGGCCATCCACTTGGACGCGAAAGTCGTAGGATGCGATTCAAAAGCAGCACGACCGGGCACCCGCAACTCAACCTCGGTGCCGTCGGCGGTTCTGCTCCAGACTCTGAGCTTGCCCCCAATCGCCTCCGCGCGCTCCCGCATCCCCGAGAGGCCCCAATGCCCGGCGCGACCCGTATCCAGAACTTGCGGATCAATGCCGGAACCATTATCGCGCACCATCACTCGCAACTGATGAACGCCATATTCGAGTTCGACCTCGATCGCGCGCGCCCCCGAATGCCGCAATGCATTGACCAGCGCCTCTCGGCCTATGCGATACACCTCGTCGCGAATCATCGGATGCAGAGCCCGCGCCGAACCTTCCACTACGACCCGAAAGTCGATCTCCCGTTGAATCGCGAGTTCTTGTGGAATTCGGCAGAAGGACTGCTCAAGGTCTTCCGCGCCTTCCTTCGACAACCGCAGGCCCGTGACCGCCCGTCTGCCATCTTCAATCACATCTCTCAGCAGTTCGAGAACCCGCCTCAGCACGGGCTTCGCGGGAGAATTGTCCGCCACTTGATCGCTTGCGACGTTGAGTTGCATCGAGGCGCTGAGCACTCCCTGCAACAGCGTGTCGTGCAGTTCCTGAGCGATCCGCGTACGTTCCGCCAGCCTCTCTCCAAATTGCAAGTCCAGGCGGCGAGTTACGAGACGCACGCGCCACTGATACGCCGCCCAGGCAAGGAGCGCGATCATGCATGCACACAGCAAGCGAAACCAGTCGGTCTGATAAAAAGCCGGTGCAACGTTGAAGTCCAGCGTTGCCCCGCTCTCGTTCCACACACCATCGTTATTACAAGCCATTACTCTGAACTTGTAGTTTCCTGGAGGTAGATCGGTATAAAACGCTTCCCGCCGCGTCCCGGCTTCTTCCCAGCCTGGGTCGTGACCCTCCAGCTTGTAACGGAATCGTACCTTCTGCGGCGCCACAAAACTCAGCCCCGTATAGTCGATCTCAAGATCGCGAGTCAGCGCTGGAAGACTAACTCTTTCTCGGGGCGGGTAATCCTTGCGGTCCGCAATGATTTGTTCGATTTGGACCGGCGGCGGTTCCTTGTTGCCACCCAAATGATTCGGATCAATCATCTGCAGAATGCTGTCGTTCGCGAACCACAGCCGCCCGTCGCGCGACTTCGCAGCCTGTGGTTGCAGTGGAGTGATTCCCGGTTGCGCACCGTCAAAAACGCTGAACACATTCGCTGCAACGGTCGCGTCAGGTTGACGCCACCACTTCTCCAACTCAGGTTCGGCGATTGAGATGATCCCGCACTTGGCGTAAAGCCACATCGAACCGGCGTCATCCTTCACCAGAGTATAAATTTCGTCGCAGGGAAGTCCGTTAAGCGAAGTGAGAATCCTCCGCTGACCGTCCTTCCATCGGACAAGTCCTTCCTCCGTCGCGCCCCAAACCGAACCATCCGACTCAGGCCACAGAGCCCTGACTTGACGTGCCTTAGGTGGCGGCTTTGTAGGAAAGCCTTCCATCTGCCCGTTCCAGTACCGCAACAGGTCGCCGTCGTTTATGCCGAGCCAAATACCACCTTGGGGATCGGCTGCAATCGTGAACGCTTTGGGAATTTGCGGCAGAGCAATCTCATCACGGACGCGCATATCCTTAATGCGAAGCAGTTTGGGTCCGACGCGCGCCCAAATGTTGTGTTCAGGATCTTCCGTGATTGAGAAAGCAATCCCCTTGGCGACGATATCGAATCGTCCGCTGTCGTAGACCGCTAGCACCTGGTCCACGCCCAGCCACAGCCGCCCGGTGTGATCTTCGAACATGGTCGTAACATCGCGACCTGGTAACCCGTGATGAGTGCGAATGGATGAGAGTTTGCCGTCCTTCAGAATCTCTACTGCCCCTGAATTTCCAATCCAGACGCCGCCATTTCGAGAGGCGAGCACGGTGCTGGCGCTGTCCGCAGTGAGCCCCTCGCGCATTGAATAGCTGGCGACTCTCACATCGCGGAAGTTATCGATGCCGTTTGACGTCGCCACCCACAGCGTCCCCTCGCGATCCTGATAAAAACCTGCGACTGCGTTGGACGACAGCCCATCCCCGCGATCGAAGTGATCGACATCGCCGTCGTGGATTCGATAAATCCCCCGACTTGCCGTACCCACCCACACGCTGTGATCACGGTCGATCATGAGCGCCGTTACGCCCGGATCTGCCTCAGTAATTCCTGGCAAAACATAGCGCTGCCACACGCCGCTGGTCAGATGCTGAAGCTCCAGTCCTGCGCCATGACCCTCCACGATCGCCCAGGCGGATCCTTCATTCTCGATAGCGATGGAGATCACTCCCACCAACGCCGCTGCCCGTTTCAGTTCGTCTTGAAAGTAGCAATGAGACTCCTGGGATTTCCAGCGGCATAGACCGGCGGAGCCGCCAATCCAAAGGTTCCCCACGTCGTCCTTGGCCATCCGGTTCGCCGACGGGATGGGTACGCCTTCGGTTGCGCCATAGCAACGCAACGCATTCCCCGCTACCTGGCACAAAGGACCGTGCGTGTCGTACAACTGCGAACGCGCTCCCCAAATCGTTCCCTTATCATCTTCAACAATCGAGTTGAACCGTCCTCGTGGATCGAGATAATTGACCAATTCGCCGTTCTTCCACTGCGCCAGTCCGCGCAGCGTCCCAATCCAAAGACTTCCATCGTTCGAGCCCAGCAAGGAGAAGATTCTGGAGTCAGGCAGATCCTTGCCCTCGGGCGCGGCCCACGAAACGAATCGCACTCCGTCAAACCGCACCAGTCCGGCATACGTCCCGATCCATATATATCCGTCCTCGGTCTGCGTGATCGCCTCGGGAACTCCGGGAACAACGCCATCCTGCATGCGCCACGCGGTGTGGACATACTGAGAGATTCGCCGGGCGGGGTCGACTGCATTCGCACGAACAGAGAGAATCGAAGCGCACAAGCAAACCACCAGCGTGCGCAAAAAGAGATTCGCCTTGGTTCTTTCCTGACCCATCGCTCGTGTAGTCGTCTTGCGGGAACTGATTCCGGCAGCCCCACACCGCCGGTCCCGAGGTATCAGGAAGTGTATGGCCCACGGATGCGGGCGCGCAACTCCAAGCCGAGTACGCCGTGCAGTTCAACTTGTTGCGGTCACCCGCTTTGAACCGAAGAACGAATAGAGAGCAATAAAAATGTATGCGACGAGCGGCACAACGTACGCCATAGCGACGCTGTGCCCCGCCTCGGAGATGAATCCCATAATCGGCGTCAGGACCGCGCCACCCACGATTGCCATCACGAGCAGTGACCCGCCGATTTTTGTGTTCGGGCCCAGTCCCTTCAATCCCAGTGCAAAGATCGTCGGAAACATCAGCGACATGAAAAAGCTGGTGAGAAAGACGCACCACAATCCAAACCATCCCGAAAACAACACACCCAGCGAAACCAGCACGACGTTGGCAAGGCTATACACGCCCATCAACCGGCTTGGCGCAATCGACTTCATCAGGTATGCCGATGTAAATCGGCCCACCCCGAACGCGGCCAGCGTGCCCGTCAAAAAATATCCCGCGATCTTTTCCGGCTGATGCGTAGATTCCTGCACATATTGGATGAAGTAGCTCCACGTTCCTACTTGCGCTCCAACGTAGAGAAACTGCGCCACGACAGCCCACAAGAAGTGTGGATAGCGCAACAGTTCCCGGAAATGCCCGTGGTCGCCGGCGCTGCTCTCATGCTCGCTTTGGATCGGAGGAAACTTCGTCCGCATGATAAGCACTGCCCAGAAGATCGCCACCGCCCCGAGCACCAAATACGGCGTGATGACTCGCAGGGTTTCCATTCGCAGATACGCCTCATACACGCCCTGCGCCTTCTGAGCCGCGACCTCCTGCGAACTCAACTCGACCCCGGAAAAAATGAAAATAGTTCCGATCAGCGCCCCCGTAATCGATCCCAGCGGATTGAAAGCCTGCGAGAAATTCAGTCGTCGTTCCGACGAATCCGGATCTCCCAGCTGCGCAATAAATGGATTGGACGCGGTCTCCAGGAACGCGAGCCCGCTAGCAATTACGAAAAGCGCGCAGAGAAAAAATGCATACCGTCCCGCGAGCGCGGCCGGCCAGAACAGAAAGCACCCGCAGCCGTAGAGCAGCAATCCGATGACGAATCCAGCTTTGTATCCGGCCTTTCTCATAATCAGCGCGGCCGGCGTTGCCAGCAGAAAATATCCCAGATAGAACGCGAACTGCACCAGCCCAGCCTTCGTGCGCGTCAGGACGAACGACTTCATGAACTGCCGGATCAGCACGTCATTGAGGTTGTTCGGAATTCCCCACAGAAAAAACAGCGCGGTCACTAAAACAAAAGGAACGAGATGTCCGACTGGAAAAAGTCTGCCAGCTTCGGCTTTGCCAGCGACGCCTTTGTGAGGAACCTCGACCTTCCCCGGAATCGATGCGCCCATCGTCAGCCTTTCCCAAAACCTCTCAGTCTACTCGCGCGTTCAAAGCAGCTAGTGACGCGATTCATACACCGGCGACACCCGGTACAGCACACTCCCATGCCCCGGTAGCGTCACCCTGATCGATGAAGCCGACGCGAGATCTTTGCGCTCCCAAATATCTCGCGCCTTATAGACGCCGTCCGTCAGCCCCAAGTCCTTCCACTGAAATTGCAACGAGTCCTCAGAATCTGTGACGTTAAAGATCGCCAGATATGAGCTGCCCTTCGCTTCAGAATTCGCCAGCCACACAATAGTCTTATCGGTCGTGATCACTGGATGACTTTCAGTCGAGTGCTGATCCACGGCGAGCACCTCCGGATTCGTGAGCAGTGAAAGCGTCCACTCGTCCGCCGCCGGCAATTCGCCGCCAATCATCAAAGGAGAAGGGAAGATGCACCACAGCGTAACGAGCGTCCGCTGTTCGTCGTGCGAAAGCTTCGTGTCACGCGCTTGCCCCCAACCCGGCGCCGGTCCCAGACGACCCAGCGGCAACATATCCGCGTCCGGCCAATGCCCCGGCTGAGCCAGTCCCGCCCACTTCGCGACGTTGGCGAATTGATCTCCCAATCCCTGCGGATACGGGACCGTGCTGTGCCATAAATCCCAAACGTCGTCGGAGATTCTCCACATCTGCGCATACTTCCGCATCTCGTCGACTTTGTCGAGGGGCGCTGCCCCTGGCGAAAGACTGAGCACAATCGGTCGCCCTGTCTTTCGTAAAGCCTCGCTGAGCATCCGAATCTCGTCCCCTAAATAGGGACGGCTCGCAATGCAATCCGCCTTGATGAAGTCCACGCCCCAACTCGCATACAGCCGCGCAATCGAATCGTCGTAGGCCTGCGCTCCCGGCTTCTGTGCATCGAGTCCGTAGTTATCCGGATTCCACGGGCAGGTCGCCGAAGTATCGGCCGCATCTTTTGCATGAAAAGACGTTCCCTCGATCGGCAAGTTTTTGTCGACAGCCTCCTTGGGAATTCCTCGAAGAATGTGAATGCCGAATTTCAGCCCCAACGAATGAACGTAATCCGCCATAGGCTTGAACCCCGCGCCATTTGCGGCCGAAGGGAATGGCTGGACTGCCGGCGTGTATCGCCCGAAGCCGTCAATGCTGAACTTTGAACTCTTCGAGTTTCCCTCGGGCTTGGGATTCGTAACGAACCATTCCATGTCGATGACGACATACTGCCATCCGAACGGCTTCAGATGTTTCGCGAACCAATCAGCATTTGCCTTGAACTGATCTTCATTAACCGTCGTGCCGTAGCCGTCCCAACTGTTCCACCCCATCGGCGGAGTCGCTGCCAGCATTATCTGCTGGCCGACCAAGTCTTGTGATCCCAGAAGCAGCAGACAGCTGAGCATCAGAACATGCCATCTCATGAAGGCTCTCGATCTTCTCTGCCGGGCGCTCAATGTGACGCCACCATCGGCAACACCAGTACGGAAGGATGCTCCGCATCGTGATAAATCGTGTTCGTTGCCGAAACGAAGTTCCGTCCAGTACTAGCCTGCTCGCCCGTATTTAGATTCCGGTCGAAGCGCGGAAAGTTACTGCTCGAAACTTCCAGTCGCAACGTGTGCCCCTTGAGAAACACATTGCTGGTTGACCACAGGTCAATCGTGAATTTGTAGACCTGCCCTGGATTCATCAGAGTCGGCTTCTCCTGCGAATCGCGATAGCGCGCTCGCAGGATTCCCTCCGTCAAGTTTCGCGCAAATCCATCAGGCGCGACATCGATCAGCTTCGCCGTGAAATCCGTATCCACCGCCGACGACTTCGCGAACAATTCCAGGCTGATCGGCCCAGTCACCTCGGTATCTTCTGCGAACGCGGGCGTCGAGTAGACCAGAACGTCATCCCTATTTTCCACCACCCGCTGATCGCGCGGTCCGGGCCCAAGATGCGCACTATCGCAACATAAGGGCCCTCCCACGGTTGGCACAGGATTCGTAGGATCATACACATAGTGATCCGCCGTCTCCGCCTTCGGCGCCACGGTCGACAGACCGCCGTTTCCGCGCAGCGAATTTGCTCCGCCCGACGAATGCAGGAAATATCGTGTGCTTTTCGCCCGCTCTAGAGGCCAGTTATCTTCCTCGCGCCATTCGTTCTTGCCCATCACGAAAATTTTGACCGGCTTCTCTGTTGCAAATTCATTCTGAATTCCCTTGAAGAGGAACTCATACCAGTCGAGCGTCACAATATCTTCGTCGAACTGTGCGGCTGCCGGACCAAAATCCACGTCACCGATTTTCCGCCCCTCGCCGGCATGGCCGCCGATTGCCACCAGCAATCGCTGACCCGCTCGCGCTCCCTCTCCGCCATGCTCGCGAATCCCAACATAATTCCGCAGAGAGCCACCCTGAAAAATGTCGTACCACGCCGCCACCGTCAGAACTGGAACATTAATGTCGGTGAAATGTTCCTCGATCGATACCGATTTCCAATAATCGTCATAGTTCGGATGCGCCAGCCAGTCGAGGAAATACGGAGCCAGTTGGCTCGCGGAAGAAACTCCGGCAGCCGCATCCGGAAGATTGAACAGTGGATACTCGTTCAGTGGCAGCTTCCACATTCCCACCAGCGCATTCGTATTCTTCTCCACCGTCCGATTGAACGTGTCCTGCGCCAGGCCAGACGTCCACGATTCGTTGAACCACTGTTCAAACGCCCCGCCTTGATACGTCCACCCATCGTGATAATTGCTGGCCGTCACGACTGGACAAATCCCCGCGAGGTGCGGCGGATGCGCGATCGCCGCCAGCATCTGCGTCGCGCCTACGTAGGATCCGCCGAACATTCCGACGTTGCCGTTCGAATATGGGAGTGCGGCCGCCCACTCCACCGAGTCATAGCCATCGTCAGGCTCGTGCTTGAACGTGTACCACCCGCCCTCGGAAGAATAACGGCCGCGCACGTCCTGAAAGATCACCACGAATCCTCGCGCCGCGGCCTGTAGCCCGAAGGTCACGCCGTTGGTCTTGTTATAAGGAGTTCGCTGCAGCAGCACCGGAAATTTGCCGTCGGCTTTGGGCCGGTAAACATCGGCCCTGAGAACGACGCCGTCGCGCATCTTCGCCGTCACATTGTGCTCAATCGTTACCTCGTAGGATTCGGCAGCGCGCACGACGCTGCTGCTGAGCACAAAACTGAAAACAGCCAGCCACAACACAACCGGCCTGAATTTAACGATGAGGATCATTTCGCCTCTCTCACAAAGAGTCTGGAGCCGAATCATACAAGCCTCGCGCCAACTCCGCCACCAGTCCGCGCTTCGAGCCTGCAGATTTGTTCCAGAAGGAGCCACGAAATAAAACGCTTGCAAAAGTCCCTATTGAAACGTTTTACTGTTCCCGTCGTATTCCCAGCGCGAGGAACCCATGCCACTGATTGCCCGTTTATTTGAAGACTCCCAACGATTGCCACGCCACTTCCTCCCCATCATCCTCTTCTTCCTCGCGTTCTCGGGATCACTCATACCCGCGGCGCGCGCACAGTCCGCGGCCGCTAGCGTCCCCGTCGTAACCGTCGACACGACCCCGGCGCACATGCTCAACTCTTTCGATCCCGATCGCTCTCTCGGCAGTTCGGTCGACGTGCTTTCGCGCAACGGCATCGATCAGGTCTACACGCCGCACATCCTTCAGGAATCTCTCTCCGCCGGCTGGGGACCGATCACGTATCGCAACAACACGGAACTTCGCATGGCCGCCTGGCACTGGACCGAAAACGGCACCTGGAGCGACCCCGCGCACAAGAGTGGATACTTCACCGGAAGCACCGAACTGAAAGAACCGACTCGCTACATCCTTGCCTATGCGCTGCCGCACCGCGGCTTTTCGACAAGTGGCGACCGCCCCATCCAGGCGCCGAATCTCTCTTATTGGAAGAGCAATCCGTATCTCGCCAGCAAGTTCACCGGAGAAAGCGACGCGCTTCATCCGCAGTGGGTCATCCTCGATCTCCGCGCTCCTCAGCCCGTCAGTGCCGTGCAGATCGTCTGGGCCGACCCGTTCGCCGTCACTTACCAAGTCGAGTATTGGGATGGAAAATATGCGCTCGATTTCGACCGCGGTCCCGAGGGAAGTTGGAAGACGTTCGCGAACGGCTCGCTGAAAAACGCCAAGGGCGGCGCCGTCACGCTGAAGCTTTCTGATGCTCCTGTCACTGCGCAGTACGTCCGCGTCTTGATGACCGAATCCTCAAACACCTGTGATCTGCATGGATCGAGCGACATCCGCAATTGCGTCGGATATGCGATCCAGGAAATTCATGCCGGCAGCATTGACGCCGCAGGTTCATTCATCGACGTGAAGAAGGACGCGGCCGGCAAAGATCAGCCCACCTACTGCTCCTCTTCCATCGATCCCTGGCACTCCGCCGATGATGTCAACGCGACCGGGAACTATCAGCACACCGGCTTCGATCTTTTCTTCACCAGCGGCATCACCAACGACCTGCCCGCGATGATTCCCGTCACCATGCTCTACGGTACGCCCGACGATTCCGCCGCGCAGATCGCCTACATCGAGAAACGAGGCTACCCGATTGCCTATATCGAAATGGGGGAGGAACCCGACGGCAAGCACGCCATGCCCGAAGATTATGGTGCTCTCTACATTCAGTGGGCCGACGCTCTTCACAAAGTCGACCCCAAGCTGAAACTCGGCGGCCCGATTTTCGAAGGAGTGAACGAAGACATCCGCGTGTGGCCCGACGCGCAAGGTCGCACCTCATGGATGGGCCGCTTCGTTGATTACCTCAAGACCCACCATCACCTGAAAGATCTGGCCTTCGTCTCTTTTGAGCACTATCCGTTCGAGCCGTGCGAAGTCACCTGGAAATCGCTCTACGCCGAGCCTCAACTGATGAAGCACATCCTCCAGGTCTGGCGCGACGACGGCGTTCCCAAGGATGTTCCGCTCATCGTCAGCGAAAGTCATCTGGCCGCAAATCTCACCGGCCCCATGAGCACCATCTTCGCGGGACTATGGCTCGCCGACAATATTGGCTCATTTTTCGAAGGCGGGGGCGCCGCTTTCTATCACTCTCCAATCCAGCCGCAAGGATTGCAGAATAGTTGCGAGGGCTGGGCCTCGTGGTCGAACTTCGTCGCCCCGCATGAATACGACATCATCGGCTACACTTCGCTTTTCTACGCCGCCCACATGATCAATCTCGAGTGGGTGCAGCATCGCTCCGGCATGCACGAAATGTTTCCTTCTTCAACGGACATCAAAGACGGCGAAGGCAATCAGTTGGTGACCACTTACGCCGTTCTCCGTCCCGACGGAAACTGGTCTCTCATGCTGGTCAACCGCGACGAATCGAACCCGCACACGGTGAACGTTGAATTCGAAAACGCCATCAATAAGCACGCCGGATTCTTCGCAGGCCCAGTCGACATCGTGACTTTCGGCAGCGAGCAGTATGTCTGGATCAGCGACGGCCTGAACAGCCACGCCGACCCGGATCATGCGCCGGTGGGAACCACAGTTGAGGGAAACTCGAGAACGATATTCACGCTGCCAAAAGCGTCGATCACAGTCCTGCGAGGAAAAGTGAAGTAATCGCAGAGACGCAACTTGTTACGGCTCTCTAGCCGCCTCCCACGAGCGCCGCAGCCAAGATGTCGCCGTCTCTGCGAAAAGCTTTCCACAGCTTTATTTCGCAATTGTGACGAGTGACCGTGACTGAAAAATCCATATTCACTATTGTGGACAGCGTAGGTACCGGATGTGGCGCCGCACAAGTCCTAGGAAAAAAAACTCCCGGGCCCCGCAACCTCCCCGCGTGAGTGAGGGACAGAGGGACATCCGAAAGCCAGGGCGCTTCAGATCAGCTACCCCGAATAGCTCGGGGCTGACGCCCCTGTGGGAGTGAAAGGCGAGAAACGCAAAGACAAAAAGCTAAAACGAACCGCGCAGGCGAAAGGAAACACGAGAAAGAGATAAAAGAGATTAGAACCCGCACAGATGACACCGAAATCAAAGAACTAAGGCAGAAGACGGAAATTTGGAAAGTGAGGTCAGAGTCCCGCGATTCAAGCGGCTGACGTCTGCCCTCGTAATCCTCTGTGTCCCCCCGTGTCCTCTGTGGTGAGTGCCTTTCTTCTCTGGTGAAAGGCTCGCTCAAGACCCCGGCGTAATCTCCGCGGCCTTCCCGTCGTGGTACACAATCACGAGCGGCTTCCCGCCGTTCGGATACCGTACTGTTTTCTCATACGAAGTATCTCCCGCGTCGGGCACGCCCATGCCGATCGCAAAGTCCGCCTGCATTTCATTCATCCCCGGCTTCACTTCGTGACGATCAACCGACTCCCAAACATCGGCCGACCAGTGCTTGTACAACTGGTGCGGATCCTCAATAAAAAACATCTCGTCGGAATAGATATTGTACTGCTCGTCGGCCTCGAATCCGATCGGCACCGCATAGCTCTTCCCATCCTTCGCGAAAACCGCCATCACCTGCTTGCGCTGTCCGCTGCCCGGAGGCGTAGCCAGGACAGCATCCTTAATCGCCAGTTGCTCGATCGGCAACAGCATCCCCGCCTCGTGCGCGAAGTCCACCTTCTTCATCGCCGGATCATAGTTGTAGTACGTATATCGATATCCTTCCTTCACCCAAACCGGCTGCTGGGTAAGTTGCTTGGCCGTCTTCAGGTCGTAGGGATAGAGTTTCTTGGGGCTGACGTAGTAGTCGGGATTCGAGTATCCGACATTCTGCGCTGCCTTCTGCTTCTGCATTGCTACCGCATCTTCATGGCGCTGGTAAAAAATGTAGCCTGCGCGCAATCCCGCAACCACCATGGCCACCACCAGCGCCAGTTGTATCCTCTGCTTCGCCTCAGGACTCATCATGAAAAAGACTGTACCAGACGATCAACTCCGGGATACATCGGTGAGCATCGGTATGCCTAGCGTGCTAGACTGCCGCAATTGGGGCTTCGCGGAGGTAGAGATGCCCAGGGCCATTGCGCCTTACCTGCTCGCCGGCCTTGTCCTTGCGAGTGCTTTCAGTGGTCTGCTCGTTGCTCAGTCGCCGCAGTGTTCGCATCCCGCCGCTCTTATTGCACCCGGCGATCCCGCCTACGCTGACGCTATGGAGATGAAGCAGAGACTCCAGTCCCACGGGTATATCGTGGAGTGTGTCTTTCCCACCAAACTCGGCAGTATGTTTCAAGTCGATGAGAATGGCGTCCTTCGCAGCACTGTTGAAGGCGAGGCTGCTTTCCGCACCAACCTCGGCGATATCGATGTTGTCTTTATGCCGAAGCCTCAGACCTTCGTCGACTTCAAGATTACCGAGCGGCGCAAAGATCATGGCTATCTCTACCGCTTTACCGGTACGCCACGCGTTTTGGCTGGCGACAGATTCAATTTCGGTTCAGCCTATCGCCAGTGTTACCTCAAGTTCGACAATCAACTCGTGTTCGTATCTTGCACCCTCTACTCCCGGCTTGCAGATGACTTGGGCCATACCCCTCATTTGTATTTCGAGCGGATGCGATAAACTCAAGGAAGAGGTCTGCGATGCCTGTCACCGAACAAGACGTCATGAGCGCGTTGAAGAGTTGCTATGACCCGGAAATCCCCGTCAACATTGTGGATCTGGGCCTGATCTACAGCGTAAACTTTACGCCTGCCGAGAATTCAGAGGAACCGAAGCAGGATGTGACCGTCGACATGACTCTCACCGCGCAAGGCTGCCCGGAGCACGTCAACATCAGCGCCCAGGTCAAGTCTCGCATCGAGCAGCTCCCCGGCGTCCACAACTGCACCGTGAATGTTGTCTGGACGCCTGCCTGGACTCCCGAGCGCCTCAGCCTCGACGCCAAAAAACAACTCGGCATCGAGTAGGGATCTCGACCTCAGACCCCCGGCCGTCGGCCGTCGGTCGTCAGACAAGACCCTGATCACCCACGAGAGCGCAAACCCAACAGTGAGATCGAAACGCGTGACGCCTGAGGTCCAACGTCCGACGCCCCGAGCTTCCTACCCGCCAATCTCTTCCCAGGCGTCCACCGCACTCTGGCCAGCCGCGTCAGTGATTCGCTTGCCGGCTCGCCCAGCCATCTCCATCACTCGCATACCGCGATCGAAATAATCAGGCAACGCACGCCGCACGCGCTCGAACTTCTCCGGATATTCCGATGCGACCACGGCGAGGCCCACTCCAGTTGCGAGCACGCCCGCCGGAAACTTTTTCTTCATAAACAAAATTGTCGCCGCTCCCATCGAGCCCAGGACCAGTGTTTTCTTCCAGCTTTCCATACTTCCCCCAAGGAATCACTACTGGGCTCGATTGTAACCCAGAGCCACGTTCGCTGAGCCGCACCAAACACCGCAACATCCGCCGTCAACAACAGCCGCCAACATCCTTGTATACTGCCTCCTTTGCGGGAGGGCCCTTGTCCACTATCGTCCGCAGTTCTGCGTTCATTCTTGCCGCCAGTCTTTTCTCTGTTACTGTCTGCGCTCAAACCAAGCCGCGCGCGCGCGATCTGGGCGTGCCTTTCGATGGCACTCCCGGCACCTACAACGCCATCACCGACGTAAAGGGCGTCGAGGTCGGCCACACGACGCTGATCTCCGGCCAAGGCAAACTCGAAATCGGCAAGGGGCCGGTGCGCACCGGCGTGACGGCGATTCATCCTCGCGGCAAAGCAAGTAATGACGCCGTGTTCGCCGCATGGTTCACGCTCAACGGCAACGGAGAAATGACCGGCACCACATGGGTCGACGATTCGGGATTTCTCAATGGTCCTGTCATGATCACCAACACGCACAGCGTGGGCGTCGTTCGTGACGCGGTGATCGCCTGGAAGGTCAAGCACGGGACGCCCGACATGGAGGGCTACTGGTGGTCGCTCCCCGTCGTCGCCGAGACTTGGGACGGTTACCTCAACGACATCAACGGATTTCACGTGAAGCCCGAAGACGCCTGGCACGCGCTCGACACCGCCCACTCCGGCGCTGTCGAAGAAGGCAACGTTGGCGGCGGCACTGGCATGATCTGCAACGAATTCAAAGGCGGCATCGGCACCAGTTCACGGGTGCTCGATGCCAAGGCAGGAGGATACACCGTCGGCGTCCTCGTACAGTGCAACTACGGATCGCGCGAACAACTTCGCATCGCCGGCGTGAACGTCGGCCGCGAAATTCCCGAGCACACGGTGTGGAAGGAAGACGTCGGCTCGATCATTGTCGTGGTTGCCACCGACGCACCGCTCATTCCTACGCAACTGAAGCGTATCGCGAAGAAAGTTTCCCTTGGCCTGGGCCGCGACGGAAGTTATTCCGGCGACGGATCCGGCGACATCTTCATTGCCTTCTCCACCGCGAACCCAGGGGCGGTCAGTCCCAAGGGAGTGCACCAACTAACGATGCTCCCGAACGATTCGCTCGATCCCATCTTCCTGGCGACCGTTCAGGCCACCGAAGAAGCGGTCGTCAACGCGATGGTCGCCGCCGAGACCATGACCGGCATCAACGATCACACCGTAATCGCTGTTCCGCACGACCGCTTGCGCGAAGCCCTCCAGAAATACAACCGCCTGGCGAAGTAATCGCGAAAGAAACGGTTCTGTTGAGGCCCGTCGCCCTCTCCTGATCAGGCGGTTGCGGCGCTGTCGTCACTGGCACGTGCTCGTCCGAGCACGTCTCCGCAGGAACGCTTGCCTTCCTACCTCGAACGGGTTATCCGTCCGCTAAACTTCCGGGGTAGGCGAAATCCACCGCTTCTTGGGATGCTGCCGCAGTGCGATCCCTGTGATAGTGGGTGGCACGCAACATCAACTGAGTCCCGAAAATCTAAGGAGTATGCAATGAACAGCGAATTCGCAACCGTCCGAATCAGCCCTTGCCTACGAATCTTCATCGATTCGTTACTCGACGGAGTCGATATCGCCAGCCCCAGCCTGATGTTTGCGCCGGAAAAGCTCAAGAGTAGCGCTGTGACGGCGCTGAACGCAGCAGCCGAGACGGATGCCTCGGCCCAGCTATGAGCGAGAGACACAAACCATTTCAAGCTAACGAGCACAGGGGGAATATATGGCTCAGCAACCAGACACGATTGTTCTGATCAATGGACTCTGGATGACAGCTCTCAGTTGGGAAAACTGGGTGAAACGCTACATCGACAAGGGATATCGTGTCATCGCGCGGAGCTGGCCCGGCATGGAAGGCAACATCGACGAGCTACGCCGCGACCCGTCTACGATTGCGACCGTGGGCGTCGGGGACATCGTTGAACATTATGAAGGTATCATCCGCGAACTCGATAACCCGCCGGTGATCATCGGACATTCGTTCGGCGGCCTGGCGACACAGATTCTGATCGATCGTGGCCTTGGGGCTGCCGGCGTTGCGATCGCTCCGGCGCCGGTGAAGGGAATTCTCTTCCTGCCATTTTCAACGATCAAGGTTTCGTTCCCCGCGCTGAGCAACCCCGCGAACAATCATCGCGCGGTGCCGTTGACCCCGGAGCAGTTTCACTACGCCTTCACCAACAACATGAATGGAGAGGAATCGCTGGCAGTCTTCAACCGCTATGCGGTCCCCGGCCCAGACCACGTTTTGTTCCAGGCCGCATTGGCAAATTTCAATCCGCACGCAGCGACTGCGGTGAACTTTAACAATTACGACCGGGCGCCGCTGCTGCTGATTTCCGGTGGGCAAGACCACGTCTCTCCGCCGTCTGTCGTCGAAGCGAACTTCAAGCTGTACCGGAAATCGAAGGCAGTCACCGAATACAAGAGTTTTCCTGAGCGCACGCACTACACTCTGGGACAGAATGGGTGGGAAGACGTTGCCGACTACGCACTTGACTGGGCCGTCGATCACGCATCGAAAACTGAAATGAGAGAGCAGTTAAGCGCATAGCACCACAACTCACTGCCGCCGTTTTCCGGCGGCCTTTAACAGGAGAGACTCCATGGTGAGCAGTCGGAACATCCGTATTGCGATTGCGTGGTGCATGCTGCTGCTGCCGATTTCTTTGCCAGCGCTGGCACAAACCGCGGCAGGCGACAGCACGATCGCCTCACGTACCGCCCTAGTGGACGGGCTAGCGCTGCATTATCTGACCGCTGGGCATGGTCCGGCGGTCATCCTGTTGCACGGCTACACGCAAACGTCGCGCATGTGGAGGCCGATCATTCCTCTTCTTGCGGAAAAGTTTACGGTGATCGCGCCTGACCTGCCCGGCATTGGCGACTCAGGCATTCCGACGGACGGCATCGACATGAAAACCTCCGCGATCCGGATCCATCTGTTCGCCAAATCGCTGGGCGTAGAAAAGGCGCGCGTGGTTGGCCACGACATCGGCCTCATGGTGGCGTACGCGTATGCAGCGCAGTTCCCCGCTGAAACAGAAAAGCTCGTTGTAATGGATGCGTTTCTTCCCGGCGTCGCGGGCTGGGAGGACGTGTACAACAATCCGAACAACTGGCACTTCCGTTTCAACGGGGCAACGCCGGAAGCTCTTGTGCGCGGGCGTGAGAGGACATACTTCGAATATTTCTGGAATGATTTCGCGGCCGACAAAAACCATTCGATCCCAGAAGTAGACCGTGCCGCATACACGGCCGCTTACTCGCGTCCGGGCCGGATGAAGGCGGGATGGGCATACTTCGTTTCCTTCCAGCAGGCCGCGAGCGATTTTGCGAAACTCTCTCAAACCAAGCTGGCCATGCCCGTTTTGGCGATTGGCGGCGAGAAGGCCAACGGAGAAGTTCTCGGACAGCAAATGAAGTTAGTTGCAACCGAGGCGACCATGATTGTTCTCAAAGGAAGTGGACACTGGGTGATGGAAGAGCGACAGAAAGAAACAATCGACGCGCTAATGAAATTTCTCTGAAGCAGTTGCGTGCGGGTCGTGGGCTGCCAAGGGAAACAATTTCGCGTGCTATCTGAGAAGGCAAATGAAAGCGGCAAGGATCCATAAATTTGGTTCGCCCGAGGTAGTCGTCATCGACGAGTTGTCGCAGCCAACTCCGCGCGCCGGTGAACTGCTCGTCCGCGTCGCTGCGGCGGGGGTTGGGCCCTGGGACTCAATCATTCGAGAAGGAAAGAGCGAGGTGAGTCCGCAGCCGCCACTTATCCTCGGCTCGGATCTGTCGGGAGTCGTCGAGGCTGTCGGCGCGGGAGTTTCGGAATTCAAGATTGGCGACGGGGTTTACGGGGTAACGAATCCCCAGTTCTGCGGCGCATGGGCGGAGTACGCGCTAGCCGAGGCGCAGATGATGGCGCGCAAGCCGGAGCGGTTGACTTATGTCGAAGCGGCATCCGTTCCGGTCGTGGCAGTTACGGCGTGGCAAATGTTATTTGAATACGCGCATGTGACTGCGGGGCAGAGCGTCTTGATTCTCGGCGCAGCAGGAAACGTGGGCGCTTACGCCGTGCAGTTGGCGCATGGCGCGGGACTGCATGTCATCGCGACTGCCGGAGCAACGGACCTTGAATACGTTCGAAGTTTGGGCGCTGACAGGGCGTTGGATTATCGGGCGGGCGAGATCGATGAGGTCGCGCCTCCGGTTAATGTGGTCCTCGACTTGGTGGGTGGGGAGACGCAGGAACGCTCGTTTCGCCTTCTGAAGGCGGCCGGAATTCTCGTCTCGGTTGTCTCGACGCCGCCGGCTTCACTGCGCACGGATGTGCGGTCGGTGTTTTTCTATGTCGACGTGACCACTGCTCGATTGAACATGATTTCGGAATTGCTAGAGAGCGGAAAGTTGACGACGCAGGTGGGAACCGTGCTTCCACTTAAAGATGCGCGGCTTGCCTACGAGATGCTTGCGGGCGCGCCGCATAAGCGCGGGAAGATCGTACTGACAATAGCTGTGTAACTTACGCTGAATCGTGAACGAGCGAACCGATAGAGGAGGATAAACATGACTTCAACGATGACTCCTACCGGCACCAAGGGCCTAGTCGCCAGGCCAAGCAATCACTCCGTCGACGAGACGGTGAGTCGACTCAAGAACATTCTGCAATCAAAAGGAATCACGTTGTTTGTTGTAATCGACCACAGTGGAGAGGCCGAGAAGATAGGAATGAAAATGCCCTCCACCAAACTCCTGATCTTCGGCAGTCCAAAGGCAGGCACTCCTCTGATGCTCGCCGCGCCGAGCATTGCCATCGATCTTCCACTGAAGATTTTGGTGGCCGAGGATGCTGACGGGAAGACTTGGATTTCCTACAACAGTCCTGAGTACTTAGAGAACCGGCACGGATTTCCGCCAGAATTGCTGGCGAACATCGCAGTCGTCGATGCATTGGCGGCCAAGGCTGCGGAATAATCTCGAGTACCATCCTCGGATAGCGGATCTCGTTCGACCTTGAGCTCGCCGCCGACGATATTGACTCATTCAATCACCGAGACATCAGGTATTCGATGCCTGCTTCGATCTCTGCGATTGCAATCGGCGGAATCTTCGCCTGTTCCAGTTGTCGGTTGAGTTGGGCCAGTTGTGTTGTCTTGAATTGCTTCCACTCGTTGAGCCCGGCCTTCATCGCTCCAGTCGAGATTTCGTAGAGTTCGGTCGCCTGTGCCGGCACCGTGCGGTCGCTGCTTTCGACAACTCGCAGCGCCGATGCCAGGCCCGTGTTGGCCTTGTCTAACCCCATGGCTCCGGCACTTCCGGTGAGGATCTTTTGCATCGCGGCCGCTGCTTCGGTGGCCCTCGCTTTCAGATCGGCTTGTTCCGCTGGGATTTTCGTTTGCAGGTCGGAGATCTGTTTCTGCACCGAAATAATCTCCGCCAGCGCGCGCCGGCTTTGCAGAGTGTCCGCGTAAATCTTTCGGCCCAGGTCGAGCTGCTGCTCCAACTCAAGTGCGGTCGCAGCAGACCTGGGGTCCATACTGACTTTAAGCGGTTGCGTCTGCGTCTTTCCGTCGACGGTGAGACGGATTTCGTAATCTCCCGGCGTTACGCGCGGGCCGTGGGGTGCGCCATATTCGTCTTCGATTTCATCGGCATCAGTTTCGCCAGCGCCGCCCAAAGCGAGATTCCAGATGAAGCGGTGCATCCCCGCAGTTTTCTCGAGGACCAACTGCGCGGGGAACCACCGTTCTGCGATGGGCAACGGCGGATATTTCGGAGCTTGCTTATCGCCGGATGAGAAACTCCGAATCCGATTGCGTGTTGCGTCGAGGATCTCGAGTTTGACCTGCGCCGCTCCTGACTTGAGCACATAGTCAATCACAGCACCGTTCGGCGGATTCTCAGCCGTCGGTTCTTCGGGCGGAAGGGGAGTGCCGAGGAAACTATCGTTATCGACACGCACAGCTGTCGCAGGACGGTAGAGCCACGCTCCTGACGCTTGCGCGGCATCACGCGCCTGGCGCAGCGGCGTGATGTCATCCAAAATCCAGAACGAACGTCCGTGCGTAGCAACGACCAGATCGTCGCCGTGAATCGTCATGTCGCGAATTGACGTGACCGGCAGATTCGATTGCAGTGATTGCCAGTGATCGCCGTCGTCGAACGAGACATAAATTCCAAATTCCGTTCCAGTGAACAGCAATCCTCGCGAATGTGGATCTTCGCGGATCGCCCGCAAGAACGACGGATCGGAAATGCCGTCAGTAATCGCCTGCCACGTTGCTCCGTAATCCCGCGTGCGGTAAAGGTAGGGCGCGCGATCGTCGAGGCGATGGCGGTCGACCGCCGCATACGCCTCCGCGGGATTGAAGTGCGAGGGTTCAATCAGAGAGATTCTGCTCCAGTTCGCAATGGCCTTCGGCGTCACATTCTTCCAGGTTTTTCCGCCATCGCGTGTGAGATGAATCAGCCCCGTGTCGCTGCCCGCCCAGATCAAGCCTCCGTCAAGGCTCGAAGGCGCGATGGTGAACACGACGCCGTAACCGCGCTGCTTAGCGTTGTCGATAGTGGCGGGGCCGGCATCTTTTTCCGGAACACTCTTTGGCGTGACCGGAATGGCCCCGGTGAGATCGGGACTGATCTCTTCCCAGTGCAGTCCGCCGTCCGTCGTCTTCATCACATACTGTGTTCCCAAGTACAAAGTCTTTTTGTCGAATGGAGAAAACAACAGCACAGGAACCCAGGGATCGCGATACTTGCGAGAAGAAATCTCAGAACCAAAGCTGGGCATGGGCCACGGCGTAATGTCCTGGCTGAACGATGTGCGTACATCGAAGCGGGCTACGCCTCCGTAAGTTTGGCTCACGTAAAGAATGTTCGGATCTTTGGGATCAGGCGCAATGTATCCGGCCTCGCTACCGCTGGGCAGAAACCAGTCGCGCGGGGTGATGCGTCCGTGGTCGGTGCGGCTGAAGACCGCGGCGCCACCGCTGTCTTGCTGCGTACCATAGACCACATACGGAAAGCGATCGTCGGTGATCACGTGGTAAAACTGCGCTGTAGGCTGGTTGAACCACGAACTCCACGTTTTGCCGTAGTCGACGCTGATGCTGGTTCCCTGGTCGGTCGCGAGCACCATGCGCGCGGAGTTCTTTGGATCGACCCAAATCTGGTGATAGTCGTCCCCACCGGGTGCGCCACGAACGATCGAAATCGTTTTGCCGCCATCCTCCGATCGGTAGAGCGCAACGTTGGGCACGTAAAACACGTCGGGGTTCTCTGGATCGATTGTGATATTGCCGAAGTACCACGCGCGGCTCGTGAGCCGTTTGTCGGCATTTTCAAGGGTCCATGTGTCCCCGCCGTCGTCGGAGCGATAAAGGCCCGATTTCTGCGCATCATCGATGAGCGCGTACACCCGCTTGCCGTTCGCGGAAACCGCGACTGCCACGCGACCCCATTGTCCGTCGGGCAGTCCCGCGCCGGTTAGATGCGACCACGACTGACCGGCGTCCTGCGAACGGTAGATTCCGCTGCCGGGCCCGTCGACCGGACCATACGTGCTCCACGGAGGCCGCCGAGTGTGCCACGTGCCCGCGAATAAAACATTCGGCGCATCGGTGGCAATCGACAAGTCTGAGACTCCGATGTCTGGGCCTTGATCCAGAACTCTCGTCCAGTGCGCCCCTCCATCCGAGGACTTGAACACGCCGCGTTCGTCATTCGGGCCATAGGCGTGGCCGAGCGCACCAACATAGACGACGTTCGCATTCTGCGGATCGACCACAATGCGGCTGATCTGGCGGGTATCGCGCAATCCGATGTTTTGCCACGTCCGGCCCGCGTCGGTGGATTTGTAAACTCCATCTCCCGATGCGAGGTTGGAGCGAATGTCGGACTCGCCCGTCCCGGCGTAAATGATTTTCGAATCTGCTGGCGCGACCGCCAACGCGCCGATTGAGGCCACGGGTTCGTTGTCGAAAATCGGATTCCAGACGACTCCACCGTCTGTGGTCTTCCAAACACCGCCATCCACCGCGCCAAAGTAGAACGTGTTTGCGTCGCCAGCGACACCGGCGGCCGATGCGGCACGTCCGCCGCGGAACGGCCCGATTAGCCGCCATTTGAGGCCACCGAATAATTCAGGGGAGGGAACCGATTGGGCTCTCCCTGAGGGCAGACTTAATCCGCAGAGAATTGCTGCAAAGAGTGCAAGGGTCAAGTTGCGACAGGTCGGGGTCGTCATGTTTGGGGTTCGACTAGTGTAACGAATGAAGGAAAGGCGCGCACGGCAAGAAACGGAAAATCTGAGGGCGCGGACGATAGCATAGTCACCACCGCCTCTTTCTTTGCCAAACCGCAGATTCCTTCTGATAATCTTCGTAAGCCATGCGACTCCTCCAAAGCTTCCTTTTTGTGTTCATTGTGGCGGGTGCCATCTTCGCGCAAGACGTCAAACCCTTGACGGAACGCCTCGCGGAACAGAACGCTCTGTTCGATGAGCAGTACGAGACTGATCTGCGCAATTCGCCGGAGCGCGCGACGGCCTTCGGCGACTACCGCCACAACGACAAGCTCGGAGATCGCTCGCTCGCCTCGATCATTGAGCGAAACAAAACCGACCAGTCTTTTCTCGCTCGCCTCGACGCGATCTCAACGGCTGGATTCTCGGATCAGGATCAACTCTCCCACGACCTGCTGGTGCGTGTTCTGCAGCAGCGCATTGCCGATTTCAACCTCAAAGAATACGAGATGCCGATCAACCAGCAGAACGGCGTCCACACCGGCCTTGCGGACCTGCCGCTTTCCGTTCCATTCGACTCGGTGAAGCATTATGAGGATTACATTTCGCGGCTGCATCAGATCCCGCGCGTGCTGAGCCAAACCACCGAAGTGCTCCGCGCCGGCATGAAAGACAAGCTTATGCCGGTCCGATTCCTGATCGAGAAGCTCCCAGTGCAGTGCCAGGGCATCATCGATGCCGACCCGTTTCTTCTGCCCACGAAGAAATATCCTGCGAGTATTTCACCGGAAGAGCAGAAACGTCTGACGCAGCAGATCACTGACGCGATCAATACCGACGTGATTCCCGCGTATAAGACTTTTGCGGAATTCCTGCGCACGGAATACGCGCCGCAAGGCCGCTCTACTCTGTCGGTCGAATCCCTGCCTGATGGTGAGAAGCGCTATCAAAATGACATCTACGGCCGCACCACTACACACATGACGCCGGACGAGATTCACCAACTCGGCTTGCGCGAGATTGACCGCATTGAGACTGAGATGACGGCGGTCGCGAAGAAGGCGGGCTTCGCCGACCTCGCCTCGTTCCGCGCATCGCTCAAGACGAATCCAAAATATATTCCGACTTCGGCTGAACAGATCCTCGATGACTTCCGCCACTACATTGCGCAGATGGAGCCGAAGCTGCCGCAGTTGTTTACTTTGCTTCCGCAATCGCCGGTGACGGTTGAGGCCATTCCCGCATTTCAGGCTGCGGCCGCAACTCATTACGTGACTGGCACGCCGGATGGAAAGCGGCCCGGGCGCGTGGTGGTCGCGACCTCAAACTTTGCGGAGCGATCGCTCATTGACGATGAGGCGACGGCTTACCATGAAGGTATTCCCGGACATCACATGCAACTGTCGGTGCAGCAGCAGCTGGTTGGAATGCCGAAGTTCCGGCTTCACGGTCTCGGTTTCAACGCCTACATAGAAGGATGGGCCCTGTACGCTGAGCAACTCGGGAAGGAAGTCGGCTTCTATCAGGATCCGGTTTCCGACTATGGACGCCTATCTTCAGAGCTTTTTCGTGCGGTGCGCCTGGTCGTCGATACCGGAATTCACGCGAAGGGGTGGAGCCGCGATCAAGTCGTGGAGTTCATGCGAAAAGCCGGCGCAGTCGACGAGCCCACGATCCAGTCGGAGACCGACCGCTACATTGCATGGCCGGCACAGGCTCTGAGCTACAAACTCGGGCAGCTCGAGTTCCGCGAATTGCGCGAGCGCGCAGTGAAGGAATTGGGGCCCAAGTTCGACATTCGAAAATTCCACGACGAGATGCTCGATGGAGGAACTCTTCCACTCGACCTGCTCGAGACCCGCACGGATAAATGGATCGCCGAACAGAAACCAAAGTGATCTGCGAATCGATCGCCACTATTGTTGGATCGTCTGACCTGCGCGCGGATGAACCTGTTCGTCCTTGATCTGGCTGGCGTCCCAACCTCCGCCAAGCGCCTTGACCAGATAAACAGAACTGACCATCTGCTGGCCGAGCAACTGCGTTTCGAGGCGCTCACTGCTGAGCAGAGTAGTCTGGGCGGTGATGACGTCGAGGTAGCTGGTGACGCCGCCAATGTAGCGATTATTGGCGATGTCGAGAGCGCGACGCGCGTCTTCGACCGCCGCTCCTTGCGTGGAGAGCGCTCGCGAGAGCGTGCTCAGATTGCTGATGCCATCCTCGACTTCCTGGAACGCCGTGAGCACAGACTGGCGATAGTTGGCTACGGATTGGTCATAGGCGGCGCGGGCAGCAGCGAGATTCGCGCGATTCCGTCCACCTTGGAAAATCGGTTGGAGCGCATCCGCGCCCAGCGACCAAAAAAGACTAGGCGCGTTGAACAGCGTGGTGATGTCCGTGCTCTGCAGTCCTCCCGCGCCGCTCAAAGTGACGTGGGGATAGAATGCGCTGCGCGCAATGCCGATCTGGGCGTTCTGATAAGCGACTTGGCGTTCGGATGTAGCAATGTCGGGGCGGCGCTCGAGTACGTCGGACGGCACTCCGAGCGGAACGGGCGGCGGCGTGGCGTGCAGTGGCACGACTGGAATGGTGAAACTGGAAGCGGGTTGTCCCACCAGCACCGCGATGGCGTGTTCATATTGCGCGCGTGACTGCTGTACGAGAGCAAGCTGCGAGATCGTGGAGTCGAGCAGCGTGGCCTGTTGCGCAACTTCGAGGCCGCTGGCGATTCCGCCATCGTGGCGTTTGTTGACCAGATCCAATCCCTTACGCTGAACCTCAACGGATTCGTTCACCACCTTGTACTCTGCGTCGAGTTCACGCAGCGAGAAATAGTCGGCGGCGAGTTCAGCCGTGAGGACCAACTGCACGTTGCCCAAATCAGCGGCGGTCGATTGCAGAGTCGCGTTGGCCGCTTCTACATTGTGCCGCACACGCCCGAAGAGATCGGGTTCGTAGCTCAGAGAGAACGGGATGGCGTACACGTTCTGCGTGTAGGGAAGAACAGGCTGCGTCACTCCATTGACGACAGTCGGCGAAGCTCCATTGAGCGGGCGATTGCCCGAGCCACGCTCACGCACTGCACTGGGGTCGGCCGCGACCTGCAGAAAATAATCTGCCGTGGCGACGCGCGCCAGCGAACGAGCCTGATTCAATCGTCCACGCGCGGCTTCCAGAGACTGGTTGGCTTGAAGCAATTGCTGTTCGTAGCCATCGAGCGAAGCATCGTGGAACACCTGCCACCATGTGCCCTTCGGGATAGAGTCCTTGGGAGCGGCTTCTTCCCATGGTGGTTGAGTCTTCCATGCATCCGGTGCAGGCGCGGGCGCTGGTGGCCGGCTATAGCGCGGACCAACCGTGCACGCCGTGGTCAGCGCAACCAGTGCGAGGGCAGCCGAGATTGCGAGACGATTCACTGCGCGCTGCCTTTCTGTTTTTGACTCTGATCCGCGTTCGACGCGCTCCCGCTCGCGGGACCGGGCTGTTGAGGCGGCGCCTGCGCGACGTTCACAGGCTGACCTTCTTCGAGCGAGTCTGAAGGATTGATGACGATCCGGTCGGTCGTAGAGACGCCGCCTAGAATTTCCAGAGTCGTGCCGTAGTCTTTTCCGATATTAATTTGACGCAGCTGCACTTTATTGTCAGGCCCGACGACCGCGATGCGTGCGCCTTCCGCACGGAAGAGCATCGCATTGACTGGAACGGTCACTTTGTTGACGTTGGAACCGACCGCAAAGTGTACTTCTCCAAAGGAGCCGGGCAACAAGCGACCGTCTTTGTTGGGGACATCGACTTCCGTCAACAGAGTTCGAGTGTTGGGATCGATGGACTCTGCGGTGCGCGCAACCTTGGCTGAGAATTTCTGTCCAGGAAATTCCTGGAGAGTCACAGCGGTGCTGGCGCCAACTCTTATAAACGGCGCATAGGCTTGCGGAACACTTGTGTAAACGCGGAGAGGATCGACTCGCGCGAGGTCAAACAGTTCGCGGCCGGCAGCACCCGCGCCGGCGTTGATGAGCGCACCCGGATCGACATTCCGGCGAGTGAGCACACCAGAGAACGGGGCGTAAACATCCTTGAAGCCCTCGAGTTGTTCGAGGCGCCGGACGTTGGCATCAGCGGCGGCAAGGTTGGCCTGGCTTTGCTTGTATGCGCTGGCTTGCTGGTCGGCTTCCTGAGCTGAGACGGAATCGGTTTTGCGCAGGTTCTCCCAGCGGTCGGCGCTGATTTTCGCGAGTTCGAGCTGCGCCACAATTTGCTGGCGCGCGGCTCGAGTCTGATCCAGTTCCTGATCGATCTCGGGCGTGTCGATCTTTGCCAGCAATTCTCCTTTGTTCACGTGGCTCCCAATGTCTTTGTACCAACGGACGAGGTAGCCACTTGTGCGGGCGTAGATCGGAGATTCCTCATAGGCCTGCAGCGAGCCGGGCAGCACGAGATCTTCGTCGGGTTTTTCCGCCAACGGATAGGCGGTCGCCACCGTGGGAATCGTTTCCCGCTCGGTTTCTTTCGCGAGCGCGCGTTCGTGGCTGGCATGGTCCAACAAAGTCATCACTCCCGCAACTAACAGCACGAGCAGAGCGATACCCACGATCGTCAGAGCCTTCCGTGGAGGCGCGGGAGGCAACTCGGGCGGACGCTGGATGGTCGGCGGCTGGTGCCGCGAGTGTTCTCGCATCGCAGCGATCTCTTCGTCGCGCTGAGCCTGAACGCTCAAATGATGAGGCTCTTCATGGCTCTGCTCCGACGCTTGGACACCGCCGTCGCTCGGCTTCGCTTCAGCCGTGTTCTGATTTCGTTGGTTATCTGCACTCATGCTCGACTCCGATTCCCTTCGAAAAGTCTTCAGATCTATCCCTGTTGTTGCCGGGCTCGCCGGGCTTCCAGCCGGCTATGGAATATGGCGAATACGCTGGGAACAAAAAATAGTGTCGCGACGGTGGCGAATAGCAATCCGCCGATGACCGCGCGGCCGAGCGGTGCATTCTGCTCGCCGCCCTCACCAAATCCAAGAGCCATCGGAACCATGCCGATGATCATCGCGAGAGCCGTCATCAGAACCGGCCGCACGCGCGTGTAGCCTGCGGAAACGGCGGCCTTGACCGCGGGAATGCCTTCATCCATCTGTTCGCGAGCGAAGCTGACCATCAGAATGGAGTTGGCGGTCGCGACGCCCATGCACATGACCGCACCGGTCAGAGATGGCACATTCAAGGTGGTGCGCGTCAGAAGAAGGAACCAGCAGATTCCCGCCAACGCTCCCGGCAGGGCCGCAATAATGATGAAGGGATCGAGCCAGGACTGGAAGTTGATCACGATCAACAAATAGACAAGAAGGATCGCGCCCGCGAGTCCGGCGGCCAATCCGAAGAAAGATGAGCGCATAGTAGCGACCTGCCCGCGCACCACGAGATGGGTGCCACGCGGCAAATGGCCGTCGAATGTTTTGAGAACCTTGTCAGTCTCGGCGGCCACAGCGCCCAGGTCCCGATCCTGCGTGCTGGCATAGACATCGATAACCGGTTGCACGTTGTAGTGGTTCACCGTTGCGGGCCGCGAGACTGGAGACAATTGCACGAGGTTACCCATCAGTTGCGGACCTTGCTGCGAGATCACGGGGATGTCCATCAGGTCCTGCAGATTGGTCATGCGATATTGCGGCGCCTGCACCGCTACTTGATAGGTGACTTGATTCGTCGGGTTGAGCCAGAAATTGGGAGATGTTTGGAAACTGCCGCTCAACGAAACCAGGGTGCTCTGGGCCACGTCGCGTGCCGTGAGTCCAACTTGAGTCACACGTGTGCGATCGATATCCATGTGAAGCGTGGGCAGGGAAAGCAACTGTTGAACGTGCACATCGGCCGCGCCGGGAATGTGCCGCATCTTATTGGCAATCTGCTGGGCGATGGAATAACTGCTCTGCATGTCGGTCCCGACCACTTGCACATCGATCGGAGCGGGCAGACCGAAGTTCAGAATCTGAGTGACAATGTCAGCAGGCTGGAAGAAGAATTCCACGCCGGGGAATCTTCGCGGCAGAAACTCTCGCAGCTGCCGCATGAGATCGGCAGTGGGCGGATGATGCTCGGGATCGAGCGCAATGAGGATCTCGGCATCGCTGGTGCCGATGGTTCCATTCGAGCTGTACGACTGGTTGATGCCGGAGTTGGGCAGGCCGATATTGTCGAGAATAGTCTGCAATTGACCGTGAGGAATTTGTTCGCGAAGAGCGCTTTCAATCTCGTCGCAGAGGCGCGCGGTTTCTTCTACACGCAAACCGGGGCGTGCGCGCACATGTAGCTTCAGCAGCCCGGCGTCCACCTGCGGAAAGAAATCCTGTCCTAGAAAACTGTAGAGACCTAGCGAGAGCACACAGAAAATCAGGAAGCAAGCGACGAAGACGCCTCGATGCTCGAGAGTGGTTTCAAGTAAAGCCTCATAACCCCGACGGAAATCTTCAAACTTGCGCTCGAAGCCACGCTGGAAGCGGCCCAGAAATGTTTTTGGCTCTTCGGCGCGATGCTCGTGACCGCGCATGATGTACATAACGAGCGTGGGGATGAGAGTTCGAGACAGCAGGTAACTGGCGAGCATGGCGAAGCTGACCGCTTCGGCCAGCGGCACGAAGAGAAACTTCGCGACGCCCGTCAGAAAGAACATGGGCACGAAGACAATGCAGATGCTGAGCGTAGAAACGAACGCCGGCACGGCAATCTGCTGCGCGCCGTCGAGAATGGCCTGCCGCATCTCCTTGCCCATCGCAAGATTTCGCTCGATGTTCTCGATCTCGACGGTGGCGTCATCGACGAGGATGCCGACAGCCAGCGCGAGTCCGCCCAACGTCATGATGTTGATCGTCTGGCCGATTGCCCCGAGCAAAATGATCGATACAAAAATCGAGAGCGGAATGGAGATGGAGATGACGATGGTCGGCCGCCAATCGCCGAGGAAGATTAGGATCATGACTGCAGTGAGAGCGGCGGCGATCAATCCTTCGCGCAATACGCCTTCGATCGACGCACGCACGAATAAGGACTGATCGAACAGCGCGGAGATTTTCAGTTCGGGCGGTAGTGCCTGCGCTGCCTGCTGAACGATGTTTTTCACACCGGCGACGATCTGCAGCGTCGATGCGTTGCCATTTTTGTAGATCGACATCAGCGCGCCGCGGTTTCCGTCCTGGCGCACGATGTTGGTCTGTGGCGCGAAGCCATCGCGAATGTGCGCGACGTCGCGCATGTAAAGGGTAGAACCGTTGGTCGTCTTGACGGGGAGGTCATTCAACTCCGCAATGGTTTGTGGAGTTCCGTTCATCTCGACGTTGTATTCCAGCGGCCCGAGTTTGATCGTGCCGCTCGGAAGAATGATGTTTTGCGCATTGACGGCGCCGACGATGTCGTTTGGCGACAGACCGTAGGACTGCAGTTTCGACAAATCCAGGTCAACCTGGATCTGACGGATCTTGCCGCCATAAGGATAGGGCGTGGCCGCTCCCGGAACGGTCGCGAGAAAATTCCGCAGAAAGTTTTGACCAAGGTCAAATAATTGCTGTTCGGGCAAAGTCTTGCTGCTTAACCCAAGCTGAACGATCGGTGTTGTTGAGGCACTGTAGGAGATGATCAGCGGGGGCGTCGTGCCAGGCGGCAAACCGCGCACGGTCGTCTGGCAGATGGCAGTGATCTGGGCGATGGCTCCCTGAACGTTGGTTCCCGGGCGGAAAAAGATCTTGATGATGCCCAGTCCATATACGGACTGGGACTCCATGTGCTCAATATCGTTGACCGTAGTCGTAATGCCGCGCTCGGAGTTGGCGACGATACGATTCGCCATGTCGTCGGGCGACAGGCCTGTGTAGAACCAGACGACCGATACTACAGGAATGTCGATGTCGGGAAAGATGTCGGTCGGAGTGCGGAGAATTGTGATGGGCGTCAGAATAATAATGACGAGCGCCATCACCACGAATGTATAAGGACGTCTGAGGGCTAAGGCAACTATCCACATCGGTCAAAGACCACTCCAAAGGTCGAATGCAATCGTCGCGATGTTCTTGCCCCAAGCTGCAATAGCGTTCCATCTTAGATTCGATACTCGCCGTATCGGATTCTAAATGCTTGCCTCCAATTATATGGTAGGGTATGACAATGCGCAAAAAGGCGGAGCGCGCGGGGCATGGTGCAAACGGGGATGGAAAGCGTCTTCCGGGGCGTCCGCGGAGCGAGCATGCGCGCTTGTCGATTCTTCGCAGCACTCTGAAAGCCCTTGCAGAAAACGGGTTTTCCGATCTCACCATTGAGGGCGTGGCTGCTCGAGCGAGCGTGGGAAAGGCGACCGTCTACCGGTGGTGGCCCGACAAAGGTGCGCTGATCGCTGACGCGTTCGCCGCCAGTACTGTGAGAAAACTGCACTTCCCCGACACGGGTTCTGTCGATACCGACATGAGCCAGCAGATGCGACAACTGGTCAAAATCTTTCGCAGCCGGCGAGGCCGCATTGTGTCGGCCATACTTGCGGCGGGCCAAAGTGACCGAGATCTGATCGCAGCCTTCCGTGAGCGGTTCATGATGCCGCGGAGGCTCGAAGCCTACGCGACATTGCGGCGCGGGATTCTTCGCGGCGAGTTGCGCAAAAATCTCGACCTCGATTTGTTGCTCGATTCACTCTACGGACCGATCTACATGCGATTCCTGATTCGCCATGATCGCCTGACTCCCAAGTTTGTAGATGGTCTCTGCGCTCTCGTATTGGGCGGAGCACGTCCTCGCCAGAACGCGAGGTCGCGAAGACGCTAATCCAATCTGTGCGCCTCAGTCGTTACCTGTAATTCCCGGCCAATCATCCGTGCGGAACGGAGATGCGGAAAGCCCGTCTTTACTGAATAGATTGCACGTCGGGCTGTCGGCCCAGGCGTAACGAACCGCGACCGGATTCAGAACGTCGGGACTTGAGACGATGACAGTGTCGCCGTCAATCCGGGCGTCGGCCCAGTGAAACTGTCGGTCGGCCCCAGCGATGGCAAAGCCGCGTAACGTGGTGTCTCCACGGGCTTCGAGCCCAGGACCCACGTGAGAAAAGTGAATGCGGATTTCACTCCCACTCGTCTGCATCGATTCATACAACGGCGCAGAATATTCCCCCGGCTGTTTGTAAGTCGTTCCCAGCGCCCAAAGAGCAAGACGTTGTCCGACTTCAAACTTGCGCGGCGGATGAAGATTCTTCGGATCGCCCACGTCAATCGTGACGGCGAGGCCGGTGTTGGGCACCTGCTTTACTGTCATCAACTCAGCCTCGCGCAACTCGGCCCACCCGGATTCTGAGGGTTCTTCACGGATGGCGCCAAAGTTTGGCAGCTGTACGATCAGAAATTCCAGATCCTGCTGATGCAAAGCATCCCGCCAGTTCTTGATTAGCGCGGGAAGGAGCTTGCGATACTGATGTGCCTTCATCGCGTTACTCTCTCCCTGATACCAGAGCGCACCGCGGAATCCGTAAGGAAGCAGTGGAGTGATCATTCCCTCATAAAGGGCTGAGACCGGCATGGGAGCGTTTCCCAGTGTCGTCATATTCTCGATCGAGAAGCCCGTCAGCGTTTCTTGCGTGAAAGGCAACCGGACGCCCCAGCCATCCTGGTGAAGATCGCTGAACAAGATGGTCACGGGCTGCCATTCGGGTGTTGCCTTCATCAGCGGAGCACCGTAGTCGTCGTAGTCGGTGATGGTGGGTTCCTTCGATCGAAAGCGAAACGATCCATTCCCGCGCACCCAGAAACGGATGCCCGCGTAAGGCGTGAGGTCGATCGAGGATCCGTCGAGTTTATAGTTCGCCCAAAGAATTGCGTCCTGCGTTCCATCGAGGCTGCCGGTTACTTGTGCCGCATAGCCGCTCGTTCCATGGCCGGGAGAGACCAGGTCAAATGCGCTGTCAGGCGCGGCCTCCCAACCATAAGCAAATGATCCACCGGTGGCGACGCGCGACGAACCGTCATCGAAGTTCGCCAGCACTTTGGCGGCGGAATCGGGCGACTTCGGAACCAGTTCGAAATCGTCAAACTCGAGTTCGAAGGCGAGTGGTTTCTCGGCAAAGGATTTCTCGGCAGGACTCGCGTGATTCCAGTCGTCCAGTACCGGTCGTAGCTGCGCGTCCGCCTGCAAAACTTCCGGCGAGATCCAATCCTGGATTGCGGTACCGGGCCACGCGCTCTCGACGACGCCGATAGGGACACCGAGTTTCCGATGAATTTCGCGAGCGAAATAGTAGCCGACGGCGGAAAACCCTTTTGCGTTATCGGGAGTGCAAAGCTCCCAGTGCGCGGGCAGCGTATCTTGTTGCGGCGAAACTGCAATTTTCCTAGGGACGGTGAAGAGCCTAACCTGAGGATAGTTGGCCTGCGGAACTTCCTCGGCTGCGCCTGCGGAACCGCTGAGCGAATAAGTCATGTTCGACTGACCGGAGGCGATCCAAACTTCTCCGATCATCACATCTTTTATCGTCACCTGCTTGTTACCCTGAATCGTCAGGGTGAATGGACCGTCAGCTGACAGTGCCGGCAGATGAACGCTCCATGCGCCTTGCGCGTCGGCTATGGAGGTTGCGTCGCGTCCGGCAAGGCTTACGGTCAGCTTCTCGCCGTGGTCGGCCTTGCCCCAGATGTGAATCTCGCGGCCACGCTGCAGCACCATGTGATCGCTGAACAGCGTCGGCAGGGCAGGATCCGCCCAGCAATTTACAACGGATGCGGCGAGACATAGAACTGCTGTAATGATTGCTCTGCAATGGAATCGCGATAAATCGACACAGGGATTCATTTCTCCTCGATCCACTCAGTTTGTCGTTAGAAATTGCTTGCGCATCAACCCGTAAGAATACACATGAAGGAACGAAAACTCATGGCCCGCCGAGCGCGCTTGTCGGGCGTGGCACTCGGATCACCTCCATGATATGAGCCCCCATACCTGTTCCGACCGGAGCTTGGGAGGCCGCACATGACCCGAAGCCTAAGGTTGCTGCAGCCACGCCATCGCAGATGCCTTGTCAGGCGGGCGATTCCGGGGCTTCCGATCGCATTAAGTTGCACACAATCCGTTCGGAATGCTGGCTTTTCCTTGTTTGAGGCGATCTTCGCTGGCGGACCGCTGGACGGCCCGATTCGCTTTTGGACCCACTTCCAGAAGAAATTAAAAAAAACATTAGGATAGTCGCCCGGAATGGGGTATTTTGGCCGACATCGAAGTTTGGAGCAGGGCTCGGGTTTCACAGAACCTTAGATCTGGGGACATTAGGGTCTCGCCAATGGAAGACATCCCCTGCCTTCCGGGAAAGATTTCAGGTGAAGTGACGGGCCGTCGGCTCCGAGAGGAATCCTGCCGTGAAATGTCCTCGCCTCGCCGCATTGGTCGTATTTTCTCTATGCAACTGCCACATGTACGCGGCTGCTCCAAAGTTGCCTCACGCCAGCCAGCCCGCGGCCTCCAGCGCAGAGATCGCTGCCGCTGAGGACGGGGCCGTTCCTGCTCCGGCGGAGTTCATGATCCCCGGTCCGCTGCGATCGCTTGAGCGTATGGCGGGCATCAGTCAAAAAGTTTCGCCAGATGAGGTCATGCCCTTGCTGAGCCGGAATGTCTTCAGCCAGGGATTTGAGGTCTCCACGCGACCGACCGAGTTCCTGATCCTGTTGCGCCGATACATGGTGCAGGCGCGGGAGCTGAACGCCCTGGCCGCTAACAGCGGCATGACGATTCACGTTTCGAATTGTGCCGAGGCGCAGCCGTTGCTGCACATTCTCGGTTATCGCGTTCGTGAGACTTGCGGAGAGCCCGGTACGTTGCTGCAAACGGATGATCCCGAGAGAGCCTTCCTGTCCATCGACTCCGGTTTCCCTCTCCCCGAACTCGAACGGACGCTGCAGGGCGGCAAGCCCTTCGAATATGCGTACCCGTCATCTCCGGTGCCAGTCATGTTTGCCGACAGCGACTGGACTATGGCGAGCAAGAAAAACATCAAAGAGAGCAGCAACGATCTGATCGACACGATCCTCAACGACGAAGGGATCGCGCGCCTGTATTGGGCTCTTTCAAAACTCGACCCAGAGACCAGCAAGTTCCTGCAACGATCGATTGGAATCAAGAAACTTCTTCCCTACGCCGCGGTTCTGGATTTTTACGGGAGAGAGCTGTGCATCAACGGCGATCACGTGCTCGTGCCGGGAGGAGCGGGCGCAGAGGCTGCGTGGAGTGATTTAGTCGGAGCCAGTCCGGCTTCTCCGGCGCAGTTTGTCGAGAAGTTACTGGCCAGGGACAGAGGCTGGCTGGCGGCTTACTTTGACGCAATTTCGCGGGCCAGCCAACCGCAACAGGTGTACTTCACCGAACCGCGCCGCCTACGGCGATTCTACGACGCTCTGCGCACTCCAAATCCGTCAGCCAAAGCGACGCGGGGCAGCTTCAGGCCCGCGCCAGGGTTGGTGCTTCTCACCGCTCGTCTTCAATTCGACAGTAACGGAGAGCCCCACGTGCCGGGGAATCTCGCGGTGTGGAGAGACATCCTTCTTCAGGCGCACAACACGAACGTCTTTGGTAAGTCGGAAATAAAGACTGGCAGTTTGAAGGACCCTGACCACCTGGTGCAGGTCATGTTCGCGTTGTCGCGCGTACCCACTGATAGCGGGCCGCTTCAGATATTCATGGCGCTCAGCGAACTTGATAGCAGACGATCTCCGGAACATCACCTCGCTCCGGAAACGGTCCGCCTGCTTGCGCGGAAATTCGAAGACTTCAGCGATCAGTACAAGATGTTTTCCGAGTTTCCGGAATTAAGCGACAAGTCGATCGCGCAGTTCATGGATGTGGTTCAAGATCTGAACGGTCTTCCAATGTCGATTCGCGGAAATGCCTTCGGAACCTTTCAAGCGAACGTTGGCATCTGGCAAATCCTGGCGCGTCAGGGACAGATTTCGACTGCACATCTGAACGACTCGTGGCAGGAAACGATGAAGCCCTTCGCCTCGATCCGATCCGCGGCGCAGTTGTACGACGCGGGGAGAACGTCCCTCGGCGAACTCTTCCAGCTTGCGACCGGAAAAACCAGGCCGTCGCAGGATGAAATCGTCGAGTTGCTCGCAGGACCGCGACAGACGACGGAAGAAGGAATGAGGATGCACCGCGAAGTCGCGGACAGAATCCGAGCGGTCATGGCTGATCAGCGACTGGTTTCCCTCGACACTCTGTTAACGCTGGGGGACGCGCTGCACCGCAAGAGTCAAGGGACTCCGCCCGAGGACTTCATCGTGCGGCTGGCGGCGGAGACTCGCGAATTCGAAATGCCGCAGCCGATCTTCTCAAACGGCGAAAGGTCAGAGTGGGCTGCCGGCGTCTTCAACGATCATCACACCGAAGTGCAGATGCGAACGGATGTGGCGAAGGTCCTGAAGTCTTCGACAGCTTCACGGGGACAGATTGAAGAAGCGCGCGGCCAACTAGCGTCGTTTCTGCGAGACACGCTTGTTGGTTTGAACTATGCATACTACGAGCCTCCGGGTTCGCAGGCGCTGCATAATAACCCGCTATTTGTTCGCTCCCACGATTTTGCCGGCGAAACTGTCAGCGGGATGAAGACGCTGTGGCAGGCACCGGAACTTTTGGGGCAGGGCACTCCTGCTGGTGGCGGCGCGCATTTCGTCGGATCACTGGCCGACCTGCCTTATGCGTTGGCTGAGATCGAGCAGGATTTCATTTCGCCTGACAACGTGCAGGCGCTCATTTGGAGAGAGCTGACGCCCGAATTGTTGACCAGCGCCATCTTGCCGAGATGGTGGAGTGTAACTCCAACGGAACTTCACGCCGTGGCACTGTACCAGCGCGCAGGAGAAGAACTGCTGAGCGCCTCAGCAACGGACGATGCGTTGCGCGGCAAGGTGTTGGCAATCCTGTCGGGTCGCTTGCTGCCAGAGCGATTGAGGCGGGTCGAGATGGAGCTACGCGCCGGACGCGCGGCAGAACTCATTCCGCAAATGATGCCGGCCGATACCTTCTATCTAGAGGTGGAGTTCCAACGCAAGTATCCGGGAGAAGCAGGCCACGTGAGCGCTGCCGCTCAGGAATTGCAAGAGCTGACGGAGCAACATCCGGAGCAAGTTAACTGGAGGAAGCTGTCCCATGACTTTGGCACGCCGCATCCCAGCCTCGCCGAGAACTACGGCCTCGAACTGCTGAATGTTGCACCCATGCCGCCGTTCTCGGGATATTCAAGCCGTTTTCTAGCGGAGTCCTGGGATTCGCCTAATTTGTACTGGGCTCGCCTCGCGGATGAAGCGGGATATCCGCCGGTGGCGCTCAATCGGCTGATACCAGAGCTTACCCGCCTGATGATCGCGAAGACGTTTGCCACCGACCTCGAAGATTGGCCGGCGTTGCTTCGCGCGATGCACGAGGCGGGAAAAGACTTTCGTGATGGAAAAATAGCTTCGCCGGTGCGGCTGAGTTCTGCTCGGCCTTGAGTTCATTATTCGATCGGAGTGAAGAGGAATCATTCGGCGCTGCTGCAAAGCGTGGGAGCGCAAGCTAGGACTGAGAACTATGGTCAGGAAAATCTTTCTGCTAACACTCATCCCTGCGATTGTATTTTTCGGGAACGAAAGCGCGTTTGAAGCCCAGGAGAGCCCCGACCTTCATGTCGTGGTCAACCTGGTGCAGCTGAACGTGGCGGTGACCGACAAGAATGGAAACTACATCACGGGTCTGCGGCCGCAGGATTTTGCCATCACCGAAGACGGCATTTCGGAGAAGGCATCGACCTTCGCAGAGGGCAACGAGCCGGCTCGCAGCCTCGCCGAGATTGCCGGAAGCGCATCGACGGGGGACGCAGTCAATCGCCCTGTTGCCGGAGCCTCGTCGGAGACGCTCGATTCGCTGGTGAGCGGGGCTAATGTGTTCGTTCTGTTTGATACGAGCGATTACATGTACCGCGGCTTCGTCTTTGCGCAAGACGCGATCACTGAATTCGTGCGCTCGCTCGAAAGCGCCGACAAGATTGCTTTCTATTCGTATAGCCGCGATCTTTCCCGCGCCGCTACTCTTACGTCCGACCGGGGCGAAGTTGTGAAGGCTGTGCGCTCAACGGTCGCGGGAGATGAAGCCGCGCTCTACAACGCGCTTCTGCTGACGCTGAAAGATGCGGCGCAGAATACGGGTAGAAAAGTTGTTGTCGTATTCTCGAACGGTCCCGACAACTCGAGCGTCGTGCCACCGGAGGATGTTGCGGAGTTCGCGCAGTCGGCCGGGGTTTCGATTTATATGATCAGCACTCGGAAGGCGCAGCTGGAACCAGTGTCCACGGCGGTTTTCGAGCGGATGACCGCGGCTACTGGCGGCAAGGCTTACTTCGCGAAAGACTGGAGAGACGAGCACCGCGCGTTCGCATCGATACGCGATGACCTAGCTCATCTTTATTCGCTCAGCTATTATCCGAAGCCCAACGCCAACACCGGCTGGCGCGCGATCAAAGTGAAGCTGGTAGGCGATCAGCTGAGAAACTACAAGGTGCGCACGCGTAATGGGTACCGTCCGCAGCCGACACGGTTTACCAGTGACAGCCGGCCGCCCGTGCCAGTTCCTAACAGCGATGCGTCCGTTCCTAGCAGATGATTGGCTCGTTCGGCCGAACTACTGCTTGGGCGGTCCATCCTCTTGTTGCACGGTGACGCCTTCGCCCTCGAACGGCCAATTCTTGTCGAGCAGGAGTTCGTTCTCGCGAGTCTCTTTCGGGACGCGATCTATCTTCAAGTTCTCGAAGAAGTGAACACCTGTTTTTCCGGCAGTAGCGAGATCAATATCGCCATCTCCATCCAAGTCCTCCGCGACAAATTGCGTTCCGGCCCCGGCGGTTCCGTTCACCGAGATCGGGAAGCGCGTGAACTGGCCCGTCTTACGATCAATCTTGTAGTAGTAGATGACCAGCGGATCGTAGGAGCCGGGATCGTTGCCGTTGTGTCCGCGATAGCGCTTGCCTGCGAGCAACTCAGGGACGCCGTCACCGTCGATATCGATCAGCTTCAGAGCGTGAACCTGAGAGTAAGATTCGTCGATCACATGCTTCACCCAATGGCGGTTCGCGCCATCGCCTTGCTGCTCGAGCCAGTAGAGACCGTAGCTGTGTCCCTGGCCATAAATAATGTCCGTCTTGCCGTCGTTGTTCACATCGTAGCCAATAATCGGAAAGCCGGCGTCATCCATTTCCCAGTCGCCGTGCCACTCCCACTTGTCGTTGTCGGCATCAATGTTTTTGAACCAGCCGTTGGGAGTCAGAATGTCGGCCTTGCCGTCGCCATCGACGTCAGCGATGCCAATGCCGTGCCCATCTTGCTCTTTACCTCCGACGTGATGCACCTTCGGTTCGGTGCCGGAGAAATCAACCCAGAGAACGCCCGAATGGTTGTAATGCGCGAGCACGAGGTCCGGCTTGCCGTCGCCGTTGATGTCGCCCATCGCGCCGCCTTCGGTGTCGTAGCTGTCAGCGATGAAGTGTTTCTGCCACAGTACTCCGGGCTTCTTCGGATTCTCGTACCACCACAGGCCGTTCAGGATCCATCCTGTTGTGACGACATCTGGAGCGCCATCGTGGTTCACGTCGAAAATCCATTCGCCGCAGTCGGAGACGAACTCTCCGTGAATTCCGACGCTTCGATATTGGTGACGCTTCCATTCGCCTCCTGATGGTCCCGGGTTTTCATACCAGTAGGCTCCGCTGAGAATATCGGGCCGTCCGTCGCCGTTCATGTCGAGCGTGGTGATGCCCTCGGCATGGTCCGTGCTAAGACGGTGGACTCGGAACGTGAGCTGGGGACCTCCGCTGGGGGCATCGCCGGGGGTGGTTTTACGGGTCGTTTGCGCGGATGCGGAAAGGGCAGTTGCGAGAACTGCGAGGAGAATTAGAGGCTTCATGTTTTTCGGCAAGTTGATTCTCCCAGGGAAGAAATCTCTCAAGCAATCTTAATCTCATGCCAGCTTCATGGAATCGGGATCCCACTTCACAACTTCTCCGCGATCGATACTGAGATTGCCCAGAAGGGCCGCTCCTGCCGCGCGAAAACCGAATACAGGATCTTCAACGACTGGGCGGCGTGAACGAACGGCGGCGAAGAAATTCTTGAAGTGATCGTAGCTGTCGTTGTAGCCCTCGGGAGCTACGAATTTCTCATAGCCGGCGAATGGAGCGCCTGACGGATGTGTGACAGGGTACTTTTGCCGATAACTTTCTTTGATCTGCTTCTGCATTGCTTCGGTGAAAGTGCCGATCATGTATCCCGGTTCTTTTTCGCGGGGCGCGCGGCTAATGCTCACTGCGTTACCCAGAATCTCCATTGTGCCTTCTGAGCCGGTGAAAATCAGGCCCTCATTTTCTTCGCCGCCATCGACGAAATTCACACGTAGGCTCAGGTTGAATCCTTCGCGATAGTCGAAGAGGCCGACCATGACGTCGAGTGCGTCGCGCCCGTCTTTCCAGAAGCGAAGTCCTCCTGTAGCCATGGCGCGCGTCGGACCATTGGTGCCGGTAATGAAGTGAGTTCCGCTGAATAGGTGGACGAAAAGGTCTCCGGCGACACCGCTACCGTAGGCCTTCCACTTGCGCCACTGGAAAAAGTGTTCCGCGTTAAACGGAATCCTCGGAGCAGTTCCCAGAAATCGCGGCCAGTCGCAACTTTCGGGCGAAGCATCAAGTGGCACGGTGTAATTCCATGCGCCGATTGACGAATTGCGGTCCCAATACGCGGTCACCATGTTAAGTTGGCCGATCGCTCCTGATGCGAGAATTTCTTTTGCCTTGGCATAGACGACGGAGCTGACGCGCTGGCTTCCGATCTGGATGATGCGGTTCGTCGCGCGAGCGGTCTCGATCATCTCCGGCCCATCGGAATACAAATGGATCATCGGTTTTTCGCAGTAGACATCTTTGCCGGCCTTCATCGCGTCGACGGAGGCTTGTTTATGCCAGTGGTCAGGCGTGCCGATGATGACAGCGTCGATATCTTTCCGCGCAAGGATTTCTTTGTAGTCGCGTGTAGTGAAGATGTCACTGCCCCAGATTTCCTTGCTGTGCGCGAGACGCCCGTCGTAACAGTCGGCGACGGCGACGACTTTCACGCCCGGAACCTGCGCTGCGACCTTTGTGTCGCCCTGGCCTTGGCCTCCAGCGCCGATGAGTGCGATTTGAATATGATCGTTCGCTGCAACGGGCGCGGTGGGTTCAGATTGAGCCACTGCGAGCGCATGCACTTTCGTAGCAAGGACGGTGCCTGCGGTTGCACTGCCCGCCATTCTCAGAAAACTTCTTCGATTCAGCACGTAACTCTCCCTTGATGGAAGCGAGTGATGCTTGCAACGATAGTCCTTTTGGAAGGAATTTGTCGCGATTACTCAGCGCCGTTTGCCGACGACGCTCAACGAACGCCTTCGGGCGACGGAACATCGATCCAGCGCCGTGTCCGATTGCTCTCGAGCACCGCGTCGAGAATCTTGAGCTGGCGCAGTCCGTCCACGAATTGCGGATACTCGGTCGGCCCATCAGGTTCAGCGATCGAAGCATAGAAGCGGCGGAACACTTGTTTGAACGTGTCGTCGTATCCTTCGCTATGGCCGCCGGGCAGATCGGCGTAGCTGCGCGCGCCGGGTTTGAGCAGTGATGGGTCTTTGATGAAAATCTCGTTGCTCGTATCGCGATGGCCGACCCACAGTTCGTCGGGGCGCTCCTGATTCCACGACACCGAAGCGCGTGTGCCATAAACTTCCATAGTAAATCCGTTCTTGCGTCCGGCAGAAACCTGACTCGCTGTCATTCCGCCGCGGGTGCGGCCTCCCATGCGAAAGATCACTGCTCCAAAGTCTTCGGTGTCTACGGGCGTCTCAATGTAGCCTTCCGGCCCGAGTAGTTTGTTGGCGAAGGTCTCAACGGAATGTTTTGGCTGCTTGCGAGTTTTGTGAACCGTTTGCAGGTCGGCGCACAGACTGCTTACGCGCAGTCCGGTAATGTGTTCGGCCATGTCGAACCAGTGCGAGCCAATATCGGCCATGCAGCGCGATGGTCCGCCAGGGCCAGAGTCGACGCGCCAATTCCAGTCCGTGTCATAGAGCAGCCAGTCCTGCGAATACGTGCCTTGCAGAACAAGAATCTCGCCGAGGTCACCAGCTTCGCGCAGGCGCCGCATCTGCTGGACCATCGGGTAGTAGCGAAGATTGTGACAAACGCAGTTGCGCAGTCCCTGCCGCGCCGCAAGAGCCACGAGCTCCTGCGACTCCGCGGCCGTGGTGGTCAGCGGCTTCTCGCAGAGCACGTGCTTGCCAGCAAGAAGGGCGTCCTTGGCCATGGAGAAATGTTGCGCGTTCGGCGTGCCGATGTGGACGGCGTCGATTGAGGGATCGCGCAGCACTTCGCGGTAATCGGTTGTGACGAGAGGAACGGAGTAAGCTGCGCCCAAACGCTTGGCGGCATCCGCGTTCCGGCCGACGATGGCAACCGCTTCCACGGACTCGACTCGCCGCACTGCTTCGAGATGCACGCGTCCCATAAAGCCAGTGCCGAAAATTGCAGTTCTGATGGTTTTCATAGTGAGTTTCCGTCGATTTCACCGTTAGGTCCACCAGGCAGCGGCGGGCTGCTCGTGAATCACAATGCCGTTGAGGAAGTTTGCGGCCTTTGTCAAACCCTCGCCAGGCGAGAGCAGGCTGTCCTCGTGCTCGATGGAGAGCACTGAATCGTAACCAAACATGCGCAGCGTCGAGACGAATTCGCTCCACCACTCGCTGCCGTGGCCGTAGCCGCAAGTGCGGAAGATCCAGCTGCGATCACGCTCTTCGGTGTAAGGCTTGGTGTCGAGGACTCCGGCGCGCTGCAAGTTCGCAGAATAAATCTGCGTGTCTTTTGCGTGAACGTGGAAAATTGAATCGGTGAGCACGCGGACCGCCGCGATGGGATCGATCTGTTGCCAAAAGAGATGGCTGGGATCGAAGTTGCAGCCCACATTGTTTCCTGCGATGGAGCGCAGGCGGAGCATCGTTTCGGGGTTGTAGACGACGAAGCCGGGATGCATCTCGACCGCGATCTTGACGCCGTGATCGGCAGCGAATTTCGCATGCTCGATCCAAAAAGGGGCGACCACTTCGTTCCACTGCCATTCAAGCACCTTGCGGAAATCTGGCGGCCAGGGACAGGTAACCCAGTTGGGGGCCGTGGCGTTCTGCGAATCGCCGGGACAGCCTGAAAAATCAATCGTCACAGAGACGCCGAGCTTTTCAGCGAGCAGAATCGTTTTTCGGCTGGCCTCGCGGAATTGCTTTGCCTGCGCGGCGTCAGGATGGAGCGGATTCCCGTGGCAGCTCAGCGCGCTGATGCTGACGCCGTGGTCGTCAATCACTTTCTTGAAGTCGGCCAAGGCTGAAGGATTCTCGAGCATCGAAAGTTTGCAATGTGCATCGCCCACATAATTTCCAGTGGGAAGTTCGACGGTATTAATTTGGAGTGCTGCGAGTCTCTTGAGAACATCCGGCAACGGCATCTGCGACAGCAGGGCAGTGAAGACTCCAACGCGCATAAGGTTTGCGTCTCCTCAAAATCGACCGGGTCATTCTATCGCAGCCTCGCGAACCGCATCAGTGCCCTGGCTCGGGCCGGTGTGTGAGCGACGCCGAACAGATGTTGGGAGGCTTCATGAGCGCGCCTTGTGTTAACGTAGACGGCATCTCTGCTGCTACGATTCAAGTTTTCATGTCAAACCGCGTCGCGAAGCGAATGTTTGTGAGGGAGGTCCCTTGCGCCGATCTCGAATAACGCCATCCCGCTTTCTACCGTTGTTCATTGTTCTATTCCTAGCGACCCTGCCCACGCTCATCGCTGCCCAGGATCATCCGGCCGTCGACTCGTCGTTGCCCCCTCCGCCACACGAGAAGCAGATTCATCTCAAGCACATTCTTGTGATCGGCCAGACCAAGGGATTTGAGCACGACTCGGTCTCGGATGGAATGGTTGCCATCTATAACATGGGCCGCGACAGCGGTCTGTGGGATGCCACGCTGCGCACCGATGTCGAACTCATCACAAAGAAGAATCTGGAGAGGAACGCCAAGAATCTCGACTACTTCGATGCTCTGGTTTTTGTGAGCACGACCGGCGAACTCGACCTGGACGACGGCCAGAAGAAAGACATGATGTCGTTCATCAAGGACGACGGCAAGGGATTCGTCGGCGTTCACGCCGCACTCGACACCAATTACAAATGGCCCGAATACGGCGAGATGATTGGCGGATGGTTCGACCAGCATCCTTGGATGACGTTCAATGCGCCTATCATTAATGAAGACCCGAGCTTTCCTGCGGTTCGACACTTTCCGAAAGCATTCGTGAAGTACGACGAGATTTACCAGCCGAAAGAATGGTCGCGCGACAAGGTGAACGTGCTGCTCAGTCTCGATCCCACAAAACTGAACTATGCGAACAATCCGCGAGTCCACAGAACCGATCACGATTTTGCCGTCGCGTGGTCCAAGATGTATGGCAAAGGGCGCGTGTTCTATTCGACCCTCGGTCACACACAAGAAGCCTGGAGCGATCCAGACATCCGCAAAATGTATTTCGAAGCGATCAGGTGGGTGCTGGGAATGACGGAGGGAAGCACGGCCTCTCATCCGCGGCTGCAAACGGGGGATGGGCAGTAGCCCGCGACGAATGAATCTACTTTCAAATATACGTTGGACCGGGTTGCTGGCGGGGTTGCTGGTGGGTCTCGCGGCGGCGCAGACACCAGCCAAGGTCAAGCAAAGCGCTGCGCCGGCGGTGAAATCTTATCCGCCGGAGTTGGTGCAGAAGGGAAGCGCGCTGTTCCGGCAGGATTGCTCTTTCTGTCATGGACGCGATGCGGGCGGTGGAGAGACAGGGCCCGATCTGACGCGATCCAAACTAGTGGGCCAGGATGTCGACGGAGATAAGATTGGCGCGGTGATTCGCAGCGGACGTCCCGACAAAGGCATGCCGCGCTTTGATCGCTCGGACGAACAGATTGCAAGCCTGGTCGCGTTTATCCACACGCAGCAGCACAACTCGTTAACCAGAAGCGGCGGGCGCAAAGGAGTGGACGCCTCGGATTTTCAGACGGGGAACGTCGAGGCCGGAAAGAAATATTTTTATGGCGCCGGCGGCTGCTCAACCTGTCACTCGCCGACCGGAGATCTCGCGGGCGTTGCATCGCGTTACCAGGGCCTCGAACTCGAAGAGACGATGCTCTATCCCAAGCGCGCGAAATCGAAGGTCACCGTAACTTTGGCTTCCGGTCAGACGATCACCGGCTCGCTGCGATATCTCGATGAGTTCACCGTAGGACTCATTGATGCGACGGGTTCGTACCGATCGTGGCGGATCGCTGATGTGCAGTATCAGGTCGATTCGCCGGCGGACGCGCATGTGAAACTGTTCTCCAAGTACACGGACGACGACGTTCACAACCTGATGGCGTTCATACAAACGCTGCGTTAGGCGAGCGCTGCGTCGATCTGTGAGTAACGTTGGTTTTTTGCGAAGAGTCAGAGGGACTAATCGACTATGAATTCCTTGAGGGAAGCATTTCTGTTTGCACTGAGCACGCTCATCGCGCTGTCATTTCCTGCCGCGATGCGCGGTCAGGGGGCGAACGAGCAAGTGCTCCTGCATCCTCCGGCGGACAGTTGGCCCGGGTATCACGGCGACTATTCCGGCAGGCGCCACAGTGCGCTGACTCAGATCACCCCGCAGAATGTGAAGAATCTGTCACTGGCTTGGGCCTTTCAGACCGAGCAGGGTGCGGCCATCAAGTCTTCGCCCTTGCTTGTAGATGGCATTTTGTACTTCACGGTTCCCGACAACGTGTGGGCCATCGATGCGCGCTCAGGCCATCAGATCTGGCATTACAACCATCCGACGACGCAGGGCGAACACATTGGGAATCGCGGTGTCGCAACGTACAAAGGATATCTTTTCTTCCTGAGTCCAGACGCTCACCTGGTATCGATCAACGCGAAAGACGGAAGCGTACGGTGGAGCGTGGTCGTTGCCGACGTCACGAAGGGTTACTGGACCAGCATGTCGCCGCTCGTTGTGGGGAACCATGTGCTCATTGGCACGTCGGGAGATTTCGACAACCTCAGCGGCTATATTCGAGCGATTGATCCGGAGACGGGCGCGACGCAGTGGCAATGGAACTCCACTCCTCCGGCGGGCACTCCGAATCAGACCACGGGAGGGATGACGTGGATGACGGGCACCTACGATCCTGATCTAAATCTTGTTTATTGGGGAACGGGAAATCCGACTCCTGTGCTGACTGGGAAGACTCGACCTGGAGACGATCTCTACACTTGCTCGATCGTCGCGCTCAATCCGGATACGGGCAAGCTGGCGTGGGCGTTTCAGCCTTCTCCTCACGACACGCATGACTGGGACGCGGTGGAAACTCCAGTGTTGGTTGACGGAGACTTTCACGGCGAGGCGAAGAAGATGCTGATGCAAACTTCGCGCAACGGCTACTTCTTTGTGCTCGACCGCACGAATGGGAAAAATCTTCTGACCGCTCCGTTTGGGCCAGTGAACTGGACCTTGGGAATCGACAAAGAAGGCCGGCCGATTCCGAATCCTGCGAAGGAACCGGCACCCGACGGACGCATCATCGCACCCGATGAAGGCGGCATGACGAACTATCGCTCTCCAAGTTTCGACACGAAGAATGGATTGTTCATCGTCGACGCTCATCCGAGCTACAGTCTTTACTTCGCGAAGCCTGCGGACGGCGTCTATGGTTGGGCGGGCGCGGATTACGGCGTTTGGGGCAAGGGAACTATCGAAGCCATCGATTATCAGACTGGCAAGATTCGTTGGAGCCACGAACTCGGGCCGGAATCCGGAGCGGGGGTTCTGACCACGGACTCAGGCCTCACCTTTGCGGGTGATGGCCACGGCAACTTTCTCGCGCTGGATTCCAGCGACGGCAAAACGCTGTGGCACGCGGGATCAGGCTCGCAGATCGTGAGTTCTCCGATTACCTACCAACTTGACGGACGGCAATATGTGCTGACCAGTAGCGGCGGCGTCATGTTCGCCTGGACGCTGCCGGAGTCATAAGAACAAACGAACTGACCTCGTCTTTGCAGACGCTTGTTTTATGAATTCCGAACGAGTTGAATCAGCGTCCAAGCAAGAATCAATAACGCCCACCACGGAATCGGAATGGCCCGGATGAGCCTGCGGCGCGGGTTCAAATATCTCGCGATGGGCCTCCATCGCATGCGCAAAACCGCCCAGCGATATTTGGCGCCACGATTCTGTTCTAGAAAACCGACCAGTTCTGGGATCTCGGTTAGCAGAGGCCTGCGCCGCGGCTCGAACCACTCATCCTTCTTGGCTTCGCAGTCGAAGTAACTGCGGTATTGATTCCAGATCTCGCGCAAGCCTTGTTTGTCTCCCAGCAGAGCGCAGGCTTCGGCATTCACGTGCGCCAGGTATCGTGCGCAATGATCGTGCGGAAGATCGCGAAGCGCCTCGCGGGAAGCGGCGGCGATTTCCTTCAACCCGCTGGGCCAGATCGCCGAGAGACATCCGACGTAGTTAGCGACGACCCACATCGCTACGCCTCGGCGTCCACGCCATGACGAGAGTAGGGCGCTCGCCTCACGGTTGTGCTTAAGAGAAGCAAGCGCCCGGCCTGCTTCCGACCAAGTTGAAATGTCAGCCTCCACTTCAGCCTTATGTTTTTTCCAGTAACGGACGACCAGGCGGTAGTGACCGACATGGTTGAGTCGGTCCAGAGCCAAGGCGCGATAGCCTCCGTCAATCCACCGGGTGCGGTCAGCGAGATCGAGAAGGCTCAATAGTTCCTTGACTCCGCGGTCTGGAAACCATGTGTCCCACTGCGATTGCGGAATCTTCTTTTGAGTAAAATCCCGCTCCAGTGCGAAGGAACACAAGATGAAGAACGCGCGATGGGTGGGACGCCGCTGTTGTTCGAGTGCACGGCGCGCTTCTTGATAAGCCTTGTCCACGAACTGCGATCTCTTAAGCGCTTCCCACGCGTGGTCAGCAGGCCAAGTCGAGGCCTCCACTTCCGCGTAGAAGATGCGCTGCATGAGCGCGATTGCTTCGCCGGCTTTCTTTTCCCGGGTCCGCACTTCCGCCAAACGAGCCATGTAGTACGGATTGTCCGGGCCTGAAGGCTGGACAGAATTCAGAACCGCATCCGCTTCGGCATCGCGCTTCGCCGCACGCAGCAAGTCGTAACGATGAAGATGGAGAGGAATTTCATTGGGGAAGTCGTGGAGCAGGCCATCCCATTCGGTATCCAGTTCCTGGGCAGGCAGGCCTGCTTTTTCAAGAGCGACGAGGCGCTGCCTTCGAAATTGCGGATTGGTGCGAAGCTCTTCGGGAATTTTAGCGAGTAAGTTACGAGCTTGGTCCCACGCTTTGTCCTCGACCATCCAGTCGATCAGGACATTCGATCCCCACAAGTACCAGGGGCAGGCCTGAACCACGAGCCCGAGTTCATTCCGTGCTTCCTGTTTCTTTCCCTGCTGGTGGTGGATCCACGCCAGTCGGCCCTGTGCCGGCGACGGATCGCTCATTCTCGGCTGAATATCGTGCATCACTCGTTCCGCGTCTTCGTAGCGGCGCTGCTCGACCAGGAGAATGGATAGCTCGTCCGCCGCATCGAAGAATCCGGAGTTGAGGGCGAGACTGCGGCGCAAGCACGACTCGATTTCGCCGGGCTGCGCAAACTTGCGGCGCTCGTTCAGAGTTGTGCCCAGCCTGAACCAAAGATAGGCGCCACGAGGATAGACGCTTACGCCGCCGCGCGCCGCGGCCACCGCGCCCTCTTCGTCGCCGCACTGCGACAATAAATGAGTTGCACGATCGCGCCAGTTGACGTCGCGGGAAGATCGTTCCAGCACATTTCGAATCACTCGTTTGGCCTGGTCGAAGTTGCCCTGACGGATCAGAATCTGGATCAGCGCGTCGGAGACCTGGCGATTGTGCGGATCGTTTACACCGGCCTCCTCGAGCAACTTGCGGGACTCGTCCGGTTGACCCCGTAGTTCGTGAATCCGCGCCAGTTGAACTCGGGCGCTGGTGTTATCCGGATGACGCCGAACAATTTCGCGCAAGACGTCCTCTGCTTCGACGAGCCGGCCGAGTTTACGACACGCGTGCACCAGGGAAAAGCGAAGGCCAACGTGAAATGGAAAATGTTCGACCGCCGGAAGCAGCAGTGCGTAGGCGCGCTCTGCATCCGTGCGACCCTGGCCGTGGTCGATCAAAAGGTCCGCAAACGCCTCGGCGATTTCGGGATCGTCGGACCGAAGCTGGTTCCAGCGTGAGACCGCTTCCTCGGCCACACTGACGCCGAATCGTTGTGCGACCAGCGGCACAATGTCTCGGGCAATCGCCAGATGCCCGGGAGCGCTCAACATGATGGGCTCAACGCGTTGCCACAGTTCTCGGCGCTGCTCCAGGGTGAACCGGGCCGAACATTCCCAGACGCGTTGATAGGCATAAGAGCCGGCGGGGTCGCGCTCGATGGAGTCGAGCCATGTGGAGACTGCCTCATTCCATTCGCCGCAAACCTGGCGCCACTGCGCGTGAACGCGCAGGGTTGCGGCGTCGTCCGGGGCGGTGCGGTCACATTCTGACAGCAACCTGACAATGCGCGTCCGGAGCCGGTTGCGCCGACGGTCGTCGCCTCTAGCGAAGTCTTCCCCACACGCGAAGGCAAGCTCTCGCCACGACCACCCGTCCTCCGGATTGCGTTTCACACGGCGGAACAGCAGAGAGTATTTTTTTCTGCGCTGTTCTCCGGCCACCTGCCGGTAGTAGAGATCTTCGAATTCCTCGTTCCCGGAATTTTCCGAGGTCCAACTCAAGGCCAGTTCTATGGCGCGCTGCGTGCCATCGCGCTTGGCGATGAGGTCGACCAGCGCGTAGCGCGCAGGCATGTGCCGCGGCACTTCGCGAACCCAGCCTTCGGCGTGTTCGATCGACTGTCGCAAGTTGCCGTGGAGCCGATAAAATCCAACGGCTGCCTCACGGAACTGGGGCATATTGCCCGTGCGTTCAAGCATGCTCAAGTGTTCCTCGGCTTGCTCCCAGCGTCCCATGCGCGCGAGGAAAGGAACGACGAATCCAAGCAATTCCGGCAAGGTGCCGTGTTGAGTCAACGCTTCAGTGCACGCGGAAAGCGCGCGATCAGGGTGGCCCCAGGATTCCAGGGCGCGGATCCAGGTAATCCAGGTCGTGGCCGCTCGTGAGGAGTTGGCGAACTTCCGCACTCGCTTCTCGAGCCAGGAAAATCCACTTTCCTCCTGATGATTTCGCGCAAGAGCATCGCAATACGCGAGGGCATAATGCTCGTTCACGGTGGCTTGGCAGGAGGCAAGGCGAAAACACAGGAGAGCGTCGTCATTGCGGCGCTCTTTCCAAATCAGGTCTCCGAGGACGTGCCAGGCCTCCGCCGCCGAGGGTTGGCGCCGGATCAGGTCACGAAGCAACGCCTTGGCTTGTTCAAGGGTTCCGGCGGAGTAGCGCAACAGGTCGGCGTACTCGGCAACATAGGGAGCTGGAGGAAACAGCCAATCCTGTTGCGATTGAACTCCGGGCAGAAGCCCCCGTTCCACCACGCCGGCGAGTGTTTCCCGCATGAGCGCGGGGTTTCCTCGCGACCGGCAAGCTGCGATCAATCGCGCACGCAAATAAGGAGAACGCGGAAACTCGCTCAGCAATTGCTGGAAGCCGAGCAGCGCTTCGCCGGCGTGTCCGTCTTCGGAAGCCTGCAGTGCACGTAGGAATCGAGTGCCCGGATGAGAAGGCAGCTTGTTCTCGATATCTCGGACAATCTCGCGGGCGGCGGTTGGTCCTTGCTGACTCAAGGATTTTTGGTGCATGTGCGCCGCCGTCATGATGGCGACATCGGCCTCCGGCAGCAGTCGATCGAGCAAGTCCGCCTTATCCGCAGGGACTGCGGCCATACCTTTCATTCCGAGTGGGCTTCTACTGTCGGTTAAGCCTTCGAGCAGATACTCAGCGGTGCGGTATGCCATGGGATCATGGACGATCAAAGTGCCTGCCGCTTCGTCCAAGCCGATGATCGCTACGGCATGCGCATTGCTCTCTCCCTCAAGCGTCACCACAAAGCCGATGCCATGCTTGATGAGCAGGGCTGCGGTTTCAGCAGTGACCGCGAAGAAACGAACGGCGAATCCGCGTTTCTCCAGCCATTCCGCCGCAGCCCATTCGGCAGTGCCTCCGAAAGTAATCTCCGAAGCCATTGTGTCTGGATCGAGACGCTCTCCAAAGGTAGCCAAGGCGGAAGCGAGGCTGGTAGGAAGACAAGTCTCGTGTTTTTGAATGGTGCGCGCGAACGGCAGACGGATGCGGCGTCCCTGCGGATTCTTGCGAAGATTTGCCAGAATCTTGCGATAAAAGGGGATGCGCGCTTCCTCCGCCCATCGCTCCATCTCGGCATGGTTGTCGGATAGTTCGGCGATATCGAGACGGATGCGCGAAAAAAAGCGGCGTGGGCTGCGATCCGCGAGTGGAGCCAGAGACGGTAATCGTTCTGCGAAGGCGAGGGCAGTTTCGAGGGAGCGTCGACGATCCTCGCCTTCGAAGGTGTCGGCCAATGCACACTGATACCAGCAGGCCAAGTGCATGACTTCGTACGATTGGCAATTCTCGGAAGCGGCCGCCAGCCGTTCCGCGGATTCCTGCACGCGACCCAGATTGAGCAGACTGTTCGACAGGCTCTGAGCGCCGTGAGGGGTGCCGGGATTGATCTGCCATGATCGCTCGGCACACTCTAAGGCCTCTGCCCAGCGGTCCTCCAGTCCGAGAACTTCCGATTCGCAACTCAACACCCATCCATCTCGCGTGTCAAGCGTGTGGGCACGGTCCAGGCATTTGTGCGCGGTGCCGAAGTCTCGGAGAAACGCCCAAGTGACAGCGTGAGACGCAAGCCACGACGCGTGCATCTCGGGATCGGCAGCGCAGATGTCGGGGTTGGCTTCAAACTCGCGCAAGTCGTCCAGCAATCGCGATCGGCGACGGCGGGCATGCCGTGTGAAATAGAGCACGCGAGGATTCCCAGGATCGCGCCCATGAGCCGCGCGAAAGAGTCGGCGTGAAAGCCGCCATCCTCCAAGGCGCACGGCCAGCCTGCCACCAAGGATCAATTCGTCAATGGAGAGGTCCGCGGTGCGAGTCGACGGTTTCCAATAGCCGGAACTTTCGCGGTAGGCGTCGAGGAATTGATTGCGATCGTATAGTCGCTGGATGTCGGTGGCGGAGATCACGGCAGGCTATTCAAACATGCCTATGATGGGGATTCAACCTCGGCGCCCCGCGCCGGTCGGCGAAAGAGCCAAAGGGGTGAGAGGATTCCTTCTAATTGCTGGTCAATGGTTTAGGAAGTGGGCTCAGGAAGTGCAAGATTCAGCACCTTTGGCCCGTTGAATTCGTGACCATAGCCAGCCGCCCGGCGGCCTGACGGCCCCTATTTGAAGCCCTGCGAATGTCACACTTACTGAATCCTTTTCATGCCGGGGGAAATCTATTCGGGAACAACCGCGTTTGAGTCGGTGGTCCTAGACAAAACCCAACTGTATTGTTCCAGACCTGGAGAGAGCGTATGGCGAAGCGAATGGTGCTGATGTTGGTTGTAATTGCAGCCCTGTTAGGAGGGCTTGGATTTGCGAAATTCCGGCAGGTTGAGGCTGCGATCGCCCAGGGCGCAAGCTTCCAACTCCCGCCGACGGCAGTCACGACGGTGGTGGCCCAGAAGGAGACTTGGCCCTCGACGCTGGCGGTGATCGGAACGGCGGCCGCGATTCAGGGCGTCACCGTGAGCGCCGACCTCCCTGGAACGATCGACAAGATCCACTTTGAGTCGGGTCAGTGGGTACATGAGGGAGACATTCTGGCCGAACTCGATACCCGGCAGGAACGTGCGCAATTGGCCAGTCTGGAGGCGCAACGCGATCTGGCCAAGGTTAACTACGATCGAGCGCAGGAGTTGGTGAAAGCGGGAGTCATCTCGCGATCTGACTACGACACGGCAAACTCGCAGCAGAAAGCGACTGAAGCGCAGGTGGGCGATATCAAAGCAGCCATTGCCCGCAAGACGATCCGCGCTCCGTTTTCAGGATTGCTGGGAATTCGCCAGGTCAGCCTCGGACAGTATCTTGCGGCAGGGCAGGCGATTGTCTCGCTGCAATCTCTTAGTCCCATCTATGTGAATTTCGGAGTGCCGCAGCAAGACACTCAGAAAGTGATCCCCGGGCACGTGGTGCGTGTGACGAACAGCGAACTGCCGGGCATGGGTTTCACTGGCCGGATTACGGCGCTGGATTCGATCATCAACGATCAGACGCGGAATATTCAGGTTCAGGCGACCGTCACGAATAAAGACGACAAGCTGCGGCCCGGAATGTTTGTGCAAGTTGAACTTCCGGTGGGGCAAGCGCGCCAAGTCGTTCCGCTGCCGGCGTCGGCTATTAACTACGCTCCCTATGGAGACTCGGTCTTCGTCGTCGCGGAAATGAAGGACGCGAAGGGGAACACATATCGCGGCGTGCGCCAGCAGGTCGTGAAAGTCGAAGGCTCTCGCGGCGATCAGGTTGCGATTATTTCCGGCATAAACCCGGGAGACGAGGTTGTGAGTTCCGGAGTGTTCCGCCTGCGCAACGGAGCGCCGGTTCAGGTGAACAACACGGTGAAACCCGAAAACAGTGCCAGTCCCAAGCCTGAGGATAGCTAAACCGTTAGCTAGACCTACTGCGAAACGCGGCTTGTCCCTGGAGGAGCGTTCATGAAGTTCACGGATTTATTCGTTAAGCGTCCGGTTCTGGCGATCGTCGTCAACCTTGTAATCCTGATTGCAGGTTTGCAGGCGATTCGCTCGTTGAGTGTGCGGCAGTATCCACGCAGCGACATCGCCGTGATTCAAGTGACGACGGTGTACGTAGGCGCCAACGCCGACCTGGTTCGCGGCTTTATTACGACGCCGATCGAGCGCGTTATTGCCAGCGCCGACGGCATCGACTACATGGAGTCGACGAGTGCGCAGGGACTCAGCACGATCCTGGTGCACCTGAAGATCAACTACGACACCACGGCGGCTCTGACCCAGATCCAGGCAAAGGTGGCGCAGGTTCGTAATGACCTTCCTCCGGATGCGCAAATTCCTGTCATTGATTTGCAGACGGCCGACACTCAGTTCGCCGCGATTTATCTTGGATTTTCTTCAAAGGATCTCGATCAGAATCAGATTACGGACTATCTGACGCGCGTGGTGCAACCGAAGCTGAGCGCGATCAGCGGCGTGCAGCGTGCCGACATTCTGGGTGATCGCACGTTCGCCATGCGCATCTGGCTGAAGCCGGAGCAAATGGCCGCGCGCGGCGTGTCTCCATCCGACGTGCATGACGCTCTGTCGCGCAACAACTATCTTTCAGCACTGGGAAGCACGAAGGGTTCGATGGTGTCGGTGAACCTGATTGCGAACACCGACCTGCGAACGTCTGATGAGTTCCGCCAGATGGTGGTGAAGCAGCAGAACGGCGTTGTCGTGCGGCTCGGAGAGATCGCCGACATTTCGCTGGGCGCCGAGAATTACGACCAGGACGTGCGCTTCAACGGCGAGACCGCGACCTTCATGGGAATCTGGGTTCTTCCCACGGCGAACTCGCTGGAAGTGATCCGCAACGTTCGCGCGGCCTTGCCGGCGATCGAGCAGCAGTTGCCCGTCGGCATGAAGCTTGGCGTTCCCTACGACTCGACCGAATACATTCAGGACGCGATCAACGAAGTGCTCCACACGTTGGTGGAGACGCTGCTGATTGTTGTGGTCGTCATCTTCCTGTTCCTCGGTTCGTTCCGTTCCGTGCTGATTCCGGTGATCGCGATTCCGATCTCGCTCATTGGTGCTGTGTTCCTCATGCTCCTGGCGGGATTCACGATCAACCTTCTTACTTTGCTGGCGATCGTGCTGTCTGTCGGTCTGGTCGTCGACGACGCGATCGTCATGGTGGAGAACGTTGAGCGTCACTTGCACCTGGGCAAGTCTCCCTTCCAGGCGGCGAAGGATGCGGCTCGCGAACTGGTGGGACCGATCATCGCCATGACGATTACTCTCGCGGCGGTATACGCTCCGATCGGAATTCAGGGAGGACTGACGGGCGCGCTCTTCCGCGAGTTTGCCTTTACGCTGGCAGGCGCGGTGGTCGTTTCGGGCATCGTGGCGCTGACCTTGTCGCCGATGATGGGCTCGAAGCTTCTGCGCTCCGGTGATACGGAGCGCGGACTGGCTGGAATCGTCAACCGTCGCTTCGAGAGCGTTAGAAACCTCTATACCAGGCTGCTTGGGGGGACGTTGAAGTATCGTCCGGTCGTGCTCACCCTATGGGCGATCGTGGCAGTGCTGATGATTCCGTTTTATATGTTCTCGCAGCGGGAACTGGCGCCGGCCGAGGATCAGGGCGTGGTGTTTGGCGTGATTCAGTCCTCGGCCAACTCGACACTGGATCAGACCAATCTGTTTACCGACCAGGTCTACAACGTCTATCACTCGTTCCCAGAGAGTGGGAGCATTTTTCAGATCACGAATCCCAACGGCGGCTTTGGTGGCATGGTCACCAAACCGTGGAGCCAGCGCACGAAGACTACGCAACAGTTGCTGCTCGAGTCCGCCGGCAAGCTGTCGAAGATTCCCGGCGTACGCGTTATTCCACTGACGCCTCCACCGCTTCCTGGAGGAGGCAACTTCCCGGTCGACTTCGTAATCGCGTCGGCGGCGGAACCGCAGCAGGTCAGTCAGTTGGCCGAGCAAATCGTGCAGAAAGCGATGGCCAGCGGCAAATTCATTTTTGCCGATACCGATGTGAAGTTTGACCAGCCTCAGGCGGAAGTTGTGTTTGACCGCGACAAGCTGCGCTCGCAAGGGGTCGATCTCACCCAGGCCGGGCAGGATTTGTCGACGATGTTGGGCGGGAACTATGTGAATCGGTTCAGCATTCAGGGACGCAGTTATAAGGTGATCCCGCAGATCAAGCGTGTCGAGCGCCTGACCCCGGACCAGCTCTCGCAAATTTACGTGAAGGGCTCATCGGATAAGCTCGTGCCGCTTTCGACCTTTGCCACGCTGAAGACGACGACCGAGCCGAGATCCCTGAATAAATTCCAGCAGCTGAATGCTGTGCGCATTCAGGGCGTGATTCCGCCGAATGTTCCTCTCGATGAGGCGCTGACGTTTCTGGAGGATCAGGCGAAACAGGTTCTGCCGCAGGGATTCACGGTGGACTACGCGGGTGAGTCCCGCCAGTTACGCGTGGAAGGCAGCAAGTTCCTGGGCACGTTTTTGCTCTCGGCGGTCCTGATTTATCTGGTGCTAGCTGCGCAGTTTGAGAGCTTCCGCGATCCGTTTATCATTCTAGCCGGCTCCGTTCCGCTGGCCATTTCGGGTGCGCTGGCATTCTCGTTCCTCGGTTTCACGACGCTAAACATTTATAGCGAGGTGGGACTGATTACTCTGGTCGGCCTGATTGCGAAGAACGGAATTCTGATTGTGGAATTCGCAAATCACTTGCAGGAGACCGGGCTGACCAAGCTGGCCGCGATTACGGGCGCGGCTAGCACGCGGTTGCGTCCGATTCTGATGACCACGGCCGCGACCGTCTTTGGACACTTTCCGTTGGTACTCGCAAAGGGGCCCGGCGCGGGCGCGAGAAACAGCATCGGCATTATGCTCGTGAGCGGCATGATTATCGGTACGGTATTCACTCTGTTTGTAGTGCCGTCGATTTATATGCTGGTCGCGAAGACGCACACAAGGGCCGTCGAGAGTGAAGAAGAAATCGCGCTTCCCGAGCCCGTCGAGTCGGTGGCATAGACGAGCGCGCAATCAACTCCTCGAAGGGATCAATCTTTGGAGGGAGCGTCCAGCGGGGCTTCGAGAGTGTATAGATCGAGGAGCGTCCGTGCGGCTCGAAACGAGGTAGTGCGGCCGTGTGCCACTTCTTGCTCGAGCGCTCGCAGACGTTCCTGAATGGCGGGATGGGATTCAAAGCGCTGTTCTAATCCCTGGCGAATGATTTCGTACATCCACTGTCGTGCCTGACGAGTGCGAGTCTCGTTGAACCATCCGTTTACTTTCGTCAATGCCGCGTACTCAAGGACAGAGTCCCAAATTTCGGCGATTCCTTTTTGAGTGCGGGCCGAGCAAGTAGAGACGCGCGGTGTCCATCCGGACGGGGAACTCGGAAAATAGTGCAAGGCATTCTGTGCTTCGCTGCGGGCTCGTTCCGCAGCAGCGACGTTGGTTCCTTCGGCCTTGTTGATCACCACAATGTCCGCCAGTTCCATCACGCCGCGCTTCATGCCTTGTAGTTCGTCTCCCGCGCCTGACAGCAGAATCAGCAGGAAGAAGTCGACCATATCGTGGACCGCGATTTCCGACTGCCCAGTTCCTACGGTCTCGACGATGATGTTCTGATATCCCGCGGCCTCGCAGAGCAGCATTACTTCGCGCGTACGCTGCGCCACTCCTCCCAGCGATCCACGCGACGGAGAAGGCCGGATGAATGCCATGTCGCTGGCGGCCAGTGTCGTCATGCGCGTCTTGTCGCCCAAAATGCTGCCGCCTGAGATCTGACTGCTGGGATCGATGGCGAGCACAGCGACTTTCTCTCCTCGATGGCGAATCAGAGACATGCCAAGGACTTCGATGAGGCTGCTCTTGCCCGCGCCGGGTACTCCGGTAATCCCAACGCGAATGGAATTTCCGGTATGCGGAAGGCAATCTTCGAGAATTTGCTCGGCCAGGAGCCGGTCCGGCTGGCGGGAGCTTTCGATCAGGGTGATGGCTCGGGCGAGGATCGTGCGCTGCCCTTGCAGAATTCCGTCAACGTATTGCTGATGCGAAAGGGGACGACGGCGGGTGGAGGCTCGCGCAATCAACTCCTGCGGGGCCTCTGGCGCCGCGCGTCCGGGGCGAACGCGCAACGCACTGTCTTTCGGCTCCTTCAATCAGGAATGTCCCCCAACCAGACTGCCGCTCAGGATCTTCAGAATTCGCTGTGCCGCCAGCGGAATGACCGTGCCTGGCCCAAATACGCCGACCGCTCCCGCATGGTAAAGAAATTCGTAATCCTGCGGCGGAATCACACCGCCCACGACCACTAGAATGTCATCCCGGTCGAGCTTTCGCAACTCTTCGATCAATTGCGGGACCAACGTTTTATGTCCGGCCGCCAGCGACGAGACGCCGACCACATGCACATCGTTTTCCACTGCATGGCGCGCGACTTCGTACGGAGTCTGAAACAGCGGGCCGATGTCCACGTCGAAGCCCACGTCCGCGAACGCCGTGGCGATTACTTTGGATCCGCGATCGTGGCCGTCCTGCCCCATCTTCGCGACGAGAATACGGGGGCGGCGGCCTTCCGCTTTCTCGAAGGCGGTCACCATTTCCTGCGCCTTTTTGAACTCTTCGGCGCTACCGCTCTCTGCGGAATAGATTCCGGCAATCGTGCGAGTCGTCGCCTCGTAACGGCCCCATGTTTTTTCCAGAGCTGAGGAGATTTCGCCCAGAGTGGCGCGCTTTCGTGCCGCTTCCACCGCGCATTCCAGCAGATTGCCGCCGCCGGTAGCCGCGCACTTCTCAAGGGCTTCGAGTGATTTACGCACGGCGTCGTTGTCGCGCTCGCGCTTCAGTTGCTCGAGTCGTTTGATCTGCGACTGCCGGACCGCCGCATTGTCGATGTCGAGCACTGGGATCGGCGTCTCCTCCGGCGGTGGGTAGGCATTCACTCCGACGATGATGTCTCTACCGGAATCGATGCGCGCCTGTTTCCGCGCCGCCGCCTCTTCGATTCGCATTTTCGGGACACCGGTCTCAATTGCCTTCGCCATGCCGCCAAGCGCTTCGACCTCTTCAATTAGCGTCCACGCGGCATGCATCAATTCATGCGTCAGGCGTTCGACGTAGTAGGAGCCCGCCCAAGGATCGACGATGCGCGTGATGTTGGTTTCTTCCTGCAAGTAGATCTGCGTGTTGCGTGCGATGCGCGCCGAAAAATCGGTAGGCAGCGCGAGCGCCTCGTCGAGCGCGTTGGTGTGCAACGATTGCGTATGTCCAAAAGCTGCGGCCAGCGCCTCAATGCACGTGCGCGCAACATTGTTGAACGGGTCTTGCGCGGTAAGGCTCCAGCCGGAAGTCTGCGAGTGCGTTCGCAAAGCAAGCGACTTCGGATTCTTCGGGTTGAAAGTTTTGACTAGCTTCGCCCAAAGCATCCGTGCCGCGCGCATCTTGGCAATCTCCATGAAGTGGTTCATGCCAATGCCCCAGAAGAACGAAATGCGCGGCGCAAAGCTGTCGACGTCGAGTCCGGCTTTCAGTCCAGTGCGCAAGTATTCGAGTCCGTCGGCCAGCGTGTACGCCAGTTCGATGTCGGCCGTCGCGCCTGCTTCCTGCATGTGATATCCGCTCACGCTGATGCAGTTGAACTTCGGCATCTTCTCAGCGCAGTAGCGGAAGATGTCTCCAACGATCCCCATGGAGCCCTCGGGCGGATAGATATATGTGTTGCGGACCATGAACTCTTTCAGGATGTCGTTCTGAATGGTCCCGCTCAACTGCTGGGTCTTCACTCCCTGCTCTTCGGCGGCGACGATGTAGAACGCCATGATCGGCAGCACGGCGCCGTTCATGGTCATCGAGACCGACATCTGGTCCAGCGGAATTTGGTCGAACAGAATCTTCATGTCAAGGATCGAGTCGATCGCGACGCCGGCCTTGCCAACGTCTCCGGTGACGCGTTCATGATCGGAGTCGTATCCGCGATGCGTTGCCAGGTCGAAGGCTACCGAGAGGCCTTTTTGTCCGGCGGCCAAATTGCGGCGGTAGAACGCGTTCGACTCTTCGGCCGTCGAGAAACCCGCATATTGCCGGATCGTCCAGGGCTGCATGACGTACATCGTGCTGTACGGCCCGCGAAGATATGGAGCGATGCCGGCGGCATAGTCGAGATGCTCGAGTCCCTGCAAATCTTCGTGGGTGTAGAAGCCTTTGATCGGGATGTGCTCCGTGGAAAGCCACTCGCCGGCTGGATCCGCGGCCGGGTTCGAGGGTTTCGCCGATTCCTGCGGCCTGTAGTCGATTTTGGAAAAGTCTGGACGCATAGTTAACTCTTGATTCCCATCTGTTGCTGCCACTTCGTGAGGGTTTCAATCGGATTGCTGCGGACATGAACGAAATCTGCGACTCCCGCCGTCTTCAGTTGCTCGACCGAGTCGGGATAGCCCGCAACAATGACGGGGACGTTCCGCCCGAGTTCCGCCAGGCGCGCGATCAGCGCCGTCACCAGCGCGGGATACTCGGGATCGGAGCTGCATAGGACGAGAATGTCCGCGTCGTTCTTGGCAGCGTCTGCGATTTCGTCAACTCTGTCGAATCGCTGCGTGACGATCTTGAATCCGGCGCAGCCAAAGAAATTAGCAGCGAAGTTCGATCGCGCCGACCGCATCTTGACGTCGCCGATCTCCGCCAGCAGCACTCGCGGAATCTTGGCGCCCGCTGCCGCCGCACGCTCCGTGCGCAAGCGGAGCTGCTCATATACTTCCGCGCCGCGCCGCTGCGGTCTCAGCCGCGATGGATCGATGCGCTCCAACGCCTTTTCCGAAAGATTCGCGTGCTGGTTCGTCCCGGTGAAGATCCTCCGGCGTAGCAGCACCGCTTTTTCTTTCGCGGCGAGCGACGCCGCCAGCGCCGCGCCGATTCTGCCTTCTGTCCGCGCTTTCTGGTAGCCGCCGGCAGCCTCGATGCCTTGCATCACTTTCCATCCCTCGCGGGCAATGAAGTCGGTGATGACTTCCAGGCAGTACGATCCGCCTCCGGGGTCGGAGACGCGGCAGAGTAACGCCTCCTGCTTGAGAAGAATTTGCGCGTTTCGCCCCATCCGGCGGCTGGCTTCGTCGGGCAGCTTGTAGCATTCGTCGAAGGGCGCGACTGAGATCGAGTCCGCGCCGCCAATAGCCGCCGACATCGCCTCGGTTGTCCCGCGCAGGATATTCACATGCGGATCGTAGAGAGTCTCATTCCACCGCGAAGCGCGAGCATGAATTCTGGCTTTCGCGCCTTCCCGCGTCCCGCCAAAGGACTCGACCGCTCGCGCCCACAGCAGGCGGAAGGCGCGCAGCTTCGCAATCTGAAAAAAGTAGTTCGAGCCGATTGCAAAAGAGAATGCGATGGCCGCGACGGCGCGGTTGATGTCGACACGCGAAGATTGCATCGCCGCTAGAAAATCGATGCCCGCCGCCAGGGAAAATCCAATTTCCTCGACCGCCGTCGCGCCGGACTCTTCAAATTCCTCGCCATGGATCGTGAACGGCACCAGCGAGACCGGCCCTGCAGAAATTATCTCCGCGGCAAACGCTAAATTCGCAAACGGATCTTTTCCCGTCGACAGAAGCACCGCCGGTTTCTTTTCAGCCAGCAGCCGGACCAGCGCCTCGTCAGCATTTGGAAAATGCACCGGAATCTCGGGCAGATTTGCCAGCAGCATTCTCAGGTCGCCCGCGTTCCTGATGACGACCTCGGCGAAGGAAATCTCTTCAGCGCCCGCAACCACCGCACTGCACCCGGCGACATTTGCCTTCTCTGGATCGGTAGCGACGATTTCTTCGCGGATGCGCCAGTCCCCCGTCGCGCGAGTGCCGCGAATGTAGGGAAAGGTTCCCGGCGCGGCATTCAGATACTCCAGCCCCGCCAGATCTTCTGCGCGATAGTACGGCTTGACGGCAAGACCTTCTTCCGTTCGCCAGATCAGCTTCTTGGCGTAGTCGGCGCCCTTCAGGTCTTTGCGAATGGCTTCTTCCCAGGACTGGGAGGTGACCGGCGGAAATTCCTCTAGCAAATGATTGGCAGCCATGGTTGACTCACTTGCCTTTTCGGTCTTCGACAATTTCAATGAGAAAGCCGAACGGATTCTCGGTTCTCGATTTCGGATGAACAAAGAAAACGGTTGTGCCGCGCGAGCCTTTTCGCGGACCTTTGTCGATGATCTGGAATCCGCTCGCCTTCATCGCATCAAACGCCTGCTGCGCGCTCTTGACGCGAAACGCCACGTGCGCCAGGCCTCCACGGCCGCCGTTCCGCTCAATCAGCTTCTGCACTGGAGAGTCCGCACTCAACGGCTCGAGCAGTTGGATCAGGTTAGGACCGTCGCCGATCTGCAGTAGCGCTTCCCGCACCTGATCGGTCCCGTGCACTTCTTCGCGATGAACTTCGCGGAAGCCGATCATTTCATAAGCCTTGACCTGGCCGTCGAGTTCGCCCTGCTTGACCGCGATCGCTACATGGTCGACAAACTGAATTCCCGGAACGTTTTTCAGCTGCTCCTGAGCGCTACTCATCATTCGTCCTTTCTCGTAAACCTCGAGCCGCAATTCCACACCGGCGGCAGACGTCATTCAAACTCGACGACGACCTGATCCACCTTCACGGCGTCGCCCTGCGCCACGCGTACTTTCTTCACTTTTCCGGCGCCGGGCGCGGTGACGTTCGTCTCCATCTTCATGGCTTCCAACACCACGATCAGGTCGTTCGCCTGGATCGACTGTCCCGCCTCGACGTTGACCTTGATCACCACGCCAGCCACAGGGCTGCGGCAGAGTTTCTCCTCGTCCACATTCCCCTCGGATACGGGGGCTTGAGGCCGCGAAGCCGGTGTTGGCGCTGAGACTGTCGAAGGAACGACGGGATAAGGTCCATAGTTCGGCTGGCGCAGAATTGCGTCATCTTCGAGAACCTCGACTTCCACCTCGTACGATTTTCCATCAATTCCGATCTGGAGCTTCAATGTATGACGTCCTTCCCTCGCGGCTGGCAACTGCATCAGCGCGAGCGTAAATTATGAGAAGCTTGCACAAACACGCGTCCCTGTTGCGACCACGGATTCACAATCTCGTACGGCGACTGCAGCATTTTTGCCGACCGGATTCGAACCTTCTTCCCCAGAAACGCTGTGACAGCGGCCGCAATCACGACCAGCATTTCCGGAGTGACTTCCTCTTGCGTCTCTTGCTTTTGAGGAGCCGCTGCTTTCTCGGAAGTCGGAAGCGCGGCCTGAGCCTTGGCCGCGGGTACGGCGACAGGTGCGACAACGCGTGGCACCGCGGCTGGCCGCTTGAGTTCCGCGACTCGATCCTCGACTGCTTTCAGAGTCTGCGCCAGCGCATCGAGCTGCTGGCGCGAACTCTGCTGCAACTCCACCACGATTCGCCGGAGCTTGCGCTGCATGCTGACATAGGTCACCACGCAGCCCAACGCCACCAGTACAGCGATGATCACCAGATCAGCGAAAGTCAAAGGCACGTGCGGCTCCTCTTCATTGGTCCGAGCGTATTGTCCCGACCCTTATCCCGGCCGTCATAGTGGAATCAGTCCATGTTTTTTCGGCGGACGGAGTTCGCGCTTCGCGTGTAACGATTCCAGCGCCTGCGCCAAATATCTTCTGGTCTCTGCGGGCTCGATGATGTCATCTACCAAACGACGTCCCGCCGCTACGAACGGATTCGCAAACGTATCGCGATATTCGCCGATCAGTTCTTTGCGTTTGGTGGCCTTGTCCTGCGCCGCATCGATTTCACGACGGAACACGATCTCCGCAGCGCCCTCTGCGCCCATCACCGCGATCTCTGCTGTCGGCCATGCCACGACTCGATCGGCGCCAAGGTCCTTGCCGCACATCGCGAGATACGCGCCGCCATAGGCCTTGCGCAGCACCAGCGTGATCTTCGGAACCGTTGTTGCGGAATACGCGAACAGCATCTTCGCGCCGTGACGGATAATGCCGCGATGCTCCTGCTCCACTCCTGGCAGGAAGCCTGGCACATCCACGAACGTGATCAACGGGATGTTGAAGGCGTTGCAGAACCGGATAAAGCGCGATGCCTTGTCGGACGCGTCTATATCGAGGGCGCCCGCTAGAGCGCTGGGCTGGTTGGCAACGATTCCCACGGGCCGTCCTTGAAGCCGTCCAAAGGCAATCACCAGGTTTGGAGCGAAGCCGGGCTGAATCTCGAACAGATCCTGATAGTCCACGACCCGTGCGATCACTTTGCGCACGTCGTAACCGACTTTCGTGTCCACCGGGACCAGTCCACTCATCTCCGGATCGGATTCGAGCGGCAGGTTGTACGGCATGCGAGGCGCGTCCTCAAGATTGTTGGAGGGCATATAGCTCAAGAGCCGCCGGCAGAGCTGCAGGGCCTCTTCATCATTTTGCGCGATGAGGTGAATCACGCCTGAATGGTTCATGTGCGCCTGTGGGCCGCCAAGTTGCTCTGCGGTCACTACCTCGCCGGTCACCTGCTTGATCACCTGCGGACCAGTGATGAACATCTGCGCCTGCTGAGTCTGAATCACGAAATCGGTGAGCGCTGGACTGTAGGCCGCGCCGCCCGCACACGGGCCGCAGATCAGCGAGATTTGCGGCACCGTTCCCGAGAGCATCACGTTGTTGTAGAAAACGCGGCCATAGGCCGCCAGGCTGTCGATGCCTTCCTGCACGCGCGCACCGCCTGAGTCGTTGATGAAGACAAACGGGCTTCCGGTCTTCAGCGAGAGCCGCATCATGTCGGCAATCTTGTCGCTGTGAACCTCGCCCGCTGCACCGCCTGCCACGGTGAAGTCCTGGCTCGCAAGATGTACCAGCCGTCCATCGATGGTGGCACAACCGGTGATGACGCCGTCCGCTGGCATCTCTTTGTCGGCCATGCCGAAGTACGTGGCACGATGCCGCGCAAAGAGGCCAATCTCCTGAAAGCTGCTCTTGTCGACCAGTCCATCGACACGCTCCCGCGCCGTCAGCTTGCCGGCCGCGTGTTGCTTCTCGATGCGGTCTTTGCCTCCGCCCAGTTCCACGCTTGCGCGTTTTGTGCGAAGCTCCGCAACTTTGTCTTCCATCGTCTTCTTCTTCGGACTTACCGCTGGCTTAGCCATTCGTTCTCCTGAGTCGTTTGCTAGGATCGATTGCTATGAATGTCCATCCACATCTGTATGAGTTCTACTTCTATTTCTCCGGAGCCACCGTCACCCGGTGCTCGATTCCGTTCAGCGTAATGACGTAGTTCACTTTCCCAGCCAGTCCCGATCCATTGGGCGCTGCGGGAGTCGCTGCAGCGGCCGGAGCCTTCGCCTCAGCGCTTTTCTTGACCGGATCTTTGCCGAGGTTCTTACGGCCCTCGGCGCGAGTTTTGAAGAACTTCGGCGCAACTTGCGGGAACATCGCGTAGGTCAGCACATCCTCGTCGCTGCCGTTGTTGCCTTCGAGCGCTCGTGCGGCCGTGCTCAACTGGTCCCATTCGGGCTTCAGCAAATCGGCCGGACGCACCGTGATCGCCGGTTTCTTCGCCTGCACTTCCGCCTTCTTCAGCACCTCAGGATTCTTTTCGCCCAGCGTACTGCCGTAGTAGCCGAGCATCAGATCGGCGAATTCTCCGGTCATCACTTTGTACCGTCCCATCAGCACGTTGAAGACGGCCTGTGAGCCCACGATCTGGCTCGAAGGCGTGACCAGCGGCGGATAACCCGCATCCTTGCGGACGTTGGGCACTTCGAGCAGCACTTCCTGCAGACGGTGCGCCGCGCCCTGTCCTTTAAGCTGGCTTTCCATGTTCGAAATCATGCCGCCGGGAATCTGGCTCTTGAAAATCTCCGTATCGACGCCCGTAAACTCACTGAAGAATTCGCGGTACCTCGGCCGGATCGAAGCAAAGTGGCTCGAGACACGCAGAACACGCTCCTTGTCGACGCGCGTTTCGTATCCCGTCCCTTCGAGTAACTCGATCAAACTTTCCGTGGGATTGTGTCCCGGCCCCAGCGATAGGGAACTGACGGCGGTGTCGACAATGTCGGCTCCAGCTTCGATCGCCTTCATCAGCGAAACCAGCGTGACGCCGGTCGTCGCGTGCGTGTGGACATGCACCAGCATGCTAGCGCCGCATCGCTGCTTAATGCCCTTCACCAGGTCATATGCTGGTTGAGGCTTCAGAAGCCCAGCCATGTCCTTGATGCAAATCGAATCGCATCCCATCTCCTGCAGGCGCTGCGCCATCTCGGCAAAGGCCGCGACGGTGTGTAAAGGGCTGATCGTATAACTGATCGTGCCCTGCGCGTGCTTCCCCGTCTTCTTTACCGCATCAATACTGGTCTTGAGGTTGCGCACGTCATTCAGGGCATCAAAGATGCGAAAGACGTCCATACCGTTCTTCGCGGACTTCTCGACGAATCGCTCGACTACTCCGTCCTGGTAGTGCCGGTAGCCCAGAAGGTTCTGGCCGCGAAGCAGCATCTGCAGGCGGCTCTTCGGCATCAGCCTGCGGAAGGTCCGCAACCGCTCCCACGGATCCTCATTCAGGAAGCGAATGCAGGAGTCGAACGTCGCCCCACCCCAGCACTCGACCGACCAGTAGCCGGCGTTGTCGATGTCTTCGCAAACAGGGATCATGTCATCCAAAGCCATGCGGGTGGCGAGCAGACTCTGATGAGCATCTCGAAGGGCGAGTTCCGTAATCTCAATAACGCGGGACATTTATCTCTCCTGATTCAACAATAATCCACTGATGGAGGCTTCTTGCTGGTGGCATCGTCCAAACGTGCAGGCAACTTCCCGGAATGGTCCGCTGAGGACCAACTTTGACATGCGAGTCTGAGTGGTTTGCGACCGACGAGCGGAACCGAGAGGTCAGTTCGACAGTTGGATATTCATGATTGGGTACAAACCTCAATTCAAACTCTCATTTTCTGGGACTGGTCCCCTTAGACGTTTTGCCAATTTGCATGACAGCGAGGCCAGAGAGGAATAGAGATCTTCGTTATGCACGATCATATGCTGTGGGACGTTCAATTTGATAGGAGCAAAGTTCCAGATTGCCTGGATGCCGGCTTTCACCATTTCGTCGGCCACCGACTGCGCAACTTCAGCGGGTGTGGTGATGATTCCAATGTGGATTCCCATCTGTGGTGCTACATCGGCAAGTCCCTGGAGGGGTAGGATAGTCCTGCCGTGAACGGCCTGCCCAACCTTCTCCGGGTCGACGTCAAAGGCGGCGACCACATGGAGCCCGAATCGAGAAAATCGCTCGTGGCCGAGAATCGCGCTACCCAGATTCCCCACCCCTACCAAAACTGCCTGGTTAGCGATATCCCAACCCAGGAACGCTTCGATCGCAATAACCAACTCGGCGACGGAGTATCCCACCTTGGGCTTCCCGATAACCCCTGTAAACTGTAGATCCTTACGGACTTGTACAGGAACAAAGTTCAAATCCCGGCCGATGGTGCTGCATGAAACCAGATTGATCCCCTTTGATCGAAGCTCCACCAGGTAGTGGTGGTATTGGGGTAGCCTTCTCAAACTTGGCTCCGGGATCGACGATCCGATGATCTCCCGCATGGTGTCATCTTTCGATATATCCATATCGATATCTATTTAACGAGATCATAGATCGCCGGAAATGTGCTGTCTGTGACCGCAGTCACCAGAATCGTGTGAGGATTGACCGCTCCCTGCTTCCTCGGCGACAATTCTGGCTCAAATTGCGGTGGATTTTGGGGATGATGGGGGCATACATGACTCATGAGGCGGCAGTGTTGAAAGCTCAGGAGATCGCCACTCAAGTGTTGGCGCCGTCCGCCGGGCAGAATGACAAGGCGGGACGGTTCTCGACTGAGGCTGTAGAGTCGCTCGGCGCGTCCGGACTGCTGGGACTGATGCTCGCTCGCGACGCCGGTGGCTCGGGTCTGGGCCCACGGACGTTAGCGGCGGTGATCGCAGTGCTCGCCGAGGCAGATGCTTCGGTCGCGATGGTCTACCTGATGCATGTTCTCGGTGCCGCGGCGATCTCGGCGGCGCGTCCGAGCGCGGCTCAGGCAGTCGCGCCCATACTGAAAGAGATTGGTGCAGGCCGGCACTTGTCGACGCTGGCTTTCAGCGAAGCGGGCTCGCGCAGCCATTTCTGGGCTCCTACCTCGCGCGCACATCGGAATGGGAGCGGCGTGCGCATCAGCGCTAAGAAATCCTGGGTGACAAGCGCTGGTTATGCCCATAGCTACATCGTTTCGTCCCTTTCTCCGGAAGGAAAAGGACCTACCGATTCGACGCTCTATCTTGTTCCAAGTGACACACCCGGGCTGACTGTGGCTGGGCCTTGGGACGGTTTGGGGCTGCGGGCTAATGCTTCTTCGCCGGTTACTCTGGATGACTGTGAAGTTCCGTCTTCTTTACAACTCACGGAAGATGGAGCCGGATTTCCAGCCATGCTGAACGTCGTGCTGCCGCTGTTTAATTTGGGGACGGCAGCAGTAGCCCTGGGATTGTGCCGCGCGGCAGTCGCCGGAACGGTATCGCATCTGAAGAGCGCGAAATTCGAGCATCTCGGCCAGAGCCTCGGTGAGAGCCTGCCCACGTTACGGGCGCAGCTTGCGACGATGCAGATCGATACCGACGGACTGTCGGCACGCATCGACGATTTGATTGATCATCTGGAGAAGCCCGGCGAGACGACGATGCTGCGCGTGCTCGAGTCCAAAGCGGCCGCAGGGGATGTTGCGATCAGTGTGACATCGGCGGCCATGCGCGCTTGCGGCGGCGCGGCGTTCTCAAAGCATTTGGGCATCGAGCGCCTGTTCCGCGATGCGCATGCGGGCGCTGTGATGGCCCCCACGGGCGACGTTCTGCGCGAGTTCATCGGGAAGGCGTTGTTGGGGATACCACTCTTTTAGGATCAAGAGCGCGGACGTTTGGGACGCGGCAAGGGAGGAAGCATGAGCACAACAATCTGGCTGGGAGCTGTCGCCTACACTCCAAAGGTCGTAACGATCTGGGAGGGGATGCGGACCTATTTTCACGATGAAGCACATTTGCGGGTTGAGATCGTTTTGTTTCAAAGTTACGAAGCTCAAGTTGCCGCGCTGCTCGCGAAAGCCGGCGAGGCCGTGCCGCGGATCGACATTGCGTGGAATACGAACCTCGCGTACCTGCAAGCGGATGAGTGGAGCGGCCACGCCTGCCGGGCGGTTGCCATGCGCGACACCGATCTTGGCTGGATGACGAAGATCGTCGCGGTGAGCGGAGGTCCTATTTCGATGATCGCCGATCTGAAAAATCGAACGCTCGCCTTGGGCAGCCGCGACAGCGGACACGCTGCGATTTTGCCCGTTCACTTTCTGGAGCAGCAGGGGATGCGCGAGGGCAGAGACTATCGAACGCTGCGCTTCAATACTGACTTAGGCAAACACGGTGATACGGGGACCAGCGAAGTGGAAGTGATGCGCGCTGTTCTCGATGGGCGGGCCGACGCTGGAGCAATCGGCAGTCCGTTCTGGAAAACGGTGCAGAGTGAGCGACTGGTGCCCGAAGGCGGGCTGCGCGAGATATGGTCGTCTCCGGAGTACAACCATTGCATGTTTACGGCACGGCCTGATCTTGAGCCAGAGCGCGAGCGCCGGTTCGCCGAAGCGCTCGCAGCGATGAGCTATGACAACCCAGTTCATCGGCCGATACTCGACGCCGAAGGGCTGAAGCGCTGGCTTCCGCCTCATGCGGACGGGTATTCAGAATTGCGTCAGGCCGCGGCGGAGCAGGGATTTTTCGAGCAGCAACTAGCTAAATCAGCGTGAGCGTAAGGCGAACCAGATTGTGCGTTAGTCGTCAGTCAGGGCGCGACAGTTTCAGTATGCGTTCTTGCTGCTGAAGATACGGAATATGGTCATCGTGATGATTTGCAGATCGAGGGTAAGGCTCCAGTTTCGAAGGTAGTACAGATCGTATTCCACTCGTTTTGCAATCGAAGTGTCACCGCGCCATCCATTTACCTGTGCCCATCCGGTGATCCCAGCCTTGAACAGGTGACGAGAATTGTAGCGATCGATTTCCTCCAGGAATCGTTGAACGAAATAGGGACGCTCGGGGCGTGGTCCGACGACGCTCATGTCTCCTTTCAATACGTTCAGGAATTGCGGGAGTTCATCAAGGTTGGTCTTACGTAAGAAGGCGCCTACAGAGGTTCGCCGCGGATCGTGGTCGCTTGTCCAGCGCGTGTCTCCCTCTTCGGTGCTGCCCACGTTCATGGTTCGGAACTTGAACATCCGGAAGACTTGCCCGTTGAGGCCAACGCGATCCTGCACAAAGAAGATTGGGCCGCGACTCTGGGCTTTGACGATTGCCGCGATAAGCAGCGTAATCGGCAGAGTCACGAGCAGAACGAACAATGAGAAGCAGATATCGAAAATTCGCTTCTCGAAGAGATACGAGCCGGTCTCAGCCAGGGTGGGACGGAGATCGAGCATGTGAAATCCGCCTAAATTGATGAGACGATCGCGCAGAACAATTTCTTCACCCAGGTCGATGACGACTCGAGTGGGAACGCACAACTTTTCGAGTGTGGGTGTAATTTTCTTGATCTCGTTCAACCGGACCGCTGGGACGGCGATCACGATGTCGTTAATCGCATTCCCGTTGGGAAACGTGGGGATCTGGTCGAGTTCATATACAGGGCCCTCGACTGCAATCTCCTGATCGGGCAACCGTACGTGTCCCATGACTCGGCAGGGCAAGACTTCGCCGTGCATCAGCGACACTCCGACGCGGCGCGCGAAACGGTCGGTGCCGACAACCAGGATTCTGACCTCCTTCCGGAAATCTTTGCGCAACAGTTCGAGTGACGCGCGGAAAATTACACGGGTGATCGTTGCCAACATGAACAAGGCAATTGCGCTGAGCCCGATGACCAATCGAGAATAACTCGCGCGCCGATCCAGAAAACCTGCGACCATCACCAGCCCGTACGTGAAGGCCAAGGCCTCCAATAAGCGGCGGCTTTTTCCGCCGGCCGCGTACAACTCTTCGACATTCCAAAGACCCGATTCCTCCGCGGTGATCGCCCAGACAATCGTGGTCAGAAGAAGAACGCCCCAATAGGATGGCAAGCCTGCGATTGGATTTCGCGTGAAGAAGAGATTGAAGCCGAAGCGCACGTGTACGGCGATGAAATAGGCGCAGGCGGGCAACAACAGCATTACGACTTTCAAGTATAGACAAGCTAGGCTAAGGCGACTGCGGATCATACCTTACAGATCTTTCTTTCTTACGGACCTCCTGGCCTAGCCCCACCCAGATCAACAGGAGTACCGAGTTACTGGTCAGATGACGATCAGAAGGCAGCGGTTGGTAGGTAAATGTCGTTCACGCAACTCAGATGGGCCGTGATCGAAGTTGTTGATCTGCTTGGGTTTTGATCTGCGCGTCACGAGGCCGGTCGTTCATGGATTGATTGGCGAGCGTGTGTGCCCGAACAGCTGATGGGGCGCAAAGGAAATTTGCACGGCGGCCGTTAAGTTTCTGGAGATATTCGGCTGGATGATCGGGAACAGCCAGCGTTCGTGTTGCACCGAAGCGGACAACTCGAGACTGGAGTGCACCCAGTAGTCGGTCGATACTCCAAAGTCGGATAGTGATCCACCCCCAGGAATAAATTGTGCGCTCACTTTCTGGTGACGGAAATTGAACTGCACTTTGCTCTTCGGACTGAACCAATAACTTGTCCAGGCTTGCGCACCTTGGCCTTGCCTTCCTATCCAGCTGCCAATCAGATTTCCGTCATTGGTGTATCCGCTGCGGAAGCGATCGTTGTTATAGAAGAACCCGTGTTGGACGACAGGTCCGCCGCCCGGAAGATCGGTGAAAACTCCTTCGACACGCAGGTCGAGTTTTGAGACCTTCGGTATTCGAGACAAATAGACTCCGGAAGTGAGAGCGGTTTTGTTCCAGGCGAGCCACGGGTTCGGTTCATCGTCGGTAAATGCGTCGGCATAAAACGTCGCCCAGTCGCGCAGCTTCGGTATTCGATAGGCGAAGTCAAATCCTCCTCTGCGATCGCCGGCGTCGCCGGAGCTTCCGGGAACTCCATTGCCGGTTGAGAACATGGCTTGCAGAAGCTTATGCGACGTCGCCGGCACGCCGGGTCCTCCGAACAGTGCAGTTGCGCTGAACCCGATTTCAAGATTGGGCGAGGGCTTAAAGCTGAGCTTCTGGCCGACGATGAAGGGCTGGTCGCTTAGAGTCTCTGTCCAGGAACCGGTGAAACCTGGGGTCGCGCCGAAGACCCAATGGTACCCGGTGAGTCGGCCCACGATGTAATCCAGTCGAATCGGACCAATAACGCTCAAGAAGCCTGGAAGGTCGATGGGACGAACGCGATTGATCTGTAACATCAGGATCGGTGCGGAATTTGTGCTGAACAACATCGGTCCGCTTTCGTCCTCTCCCCACCAGAGCGACTGCTTGCCAACGGTGAACTGCCAGTTGTTGAGCTGCATTCCTACATAGCCTTCGAGCAGATCGAATCGATTGATAGCCGGGAACGGCGTTGTCGGAGGCGCTGACGGAAGACCGTCGACTGCTTGGATCACGGAGGCTGCGGGCGCAGACAAAGCCGCCACCGAGGGCGCATGCTGAAATTCTCCGCGCACGTAAACCGACAGGGGGCCAGCGACCGCGTGACCAGAAAATCCTGTCACGCTATTGAAGCCTTCTCCGTACGGCCGGCCGTAGTCATTGATGATTGTTTGGCCGAAGTGGAAGCCATCATTCAAGGCGAGTCCCGAGATTCCGGTGAATCGGTTGTAAACGGAATCGAGACTTACGCCGAGATTGCTGTCGCCCTTCAACAGCCCCACTTCATCGCGAAACTCGGCCACTAAAGCTGCGTAGATCGTCCGCGGGGTACTGTCGCGCTCATTTTCCGCCTCAAGTCGCTCGTCTGTTTCCTTCAGGAGCAGGCGGGCGCACTCTATCCGCGTCCATGGGCGCATTCCCAGGTCCGCGGATTGCAAATAGCCAAGGGCGGCCAGACGCTCCAAGCCCGGATAGATCCAACTATCCAGAGGGACGTAAACGGATCCCATGTTCCCAGGATCCGGGCTGACGTCTGCTCCCTCGTTCCTTTTGAACGTTCCCCACCGAGCAATCTCTGCGTCGCTGTAATGCGAGTGGCTGCGGAAAACCTGACGTCCCATGTACCATCCCAGCACGCTGCCCACCAGAACGTCCGTAGGAAAATGTTGATGGCCTACAATGCGCGCGGCGCTGAACGCGGTCGCGGCACCATAAGCCAGAAACTGCGTCATCGGCCCGGGGTACTCGTGTGCAATCACGCTGGCGATCGCCCAGTCGATTGCGGCGTGCTGCGATGGAAACGAACTACCCCCCTGAAAAAAACGTCCCCGACCATCGCCTGTAAAAGGGCGCTCTCGTCCGAAGGTGTATTTGAAGATCTCTGTATCGAGATATGCATTAATGGCTGCTTCTCCACTTAGCAGTCCGGTTTCGCGTTTTTGATCATCGTGCGTGAGATGGCCTAGCACGAAGATTCCTGCTCCCGCACCGACCATAGTTGCAAGCCCGGCGTTTGAAATCGTCAGAGCGTGGGAAACGGTTGTTGGGTTTGTGGGGACATGTTTTTCTAGTGCCGTATCGCTCGCTAATGAGCCGGCAGCAGCAAAAGCGACCGGGATGGTCCATTGCCATTCTGCGGTCTTCATGTGGAAGGGAGTCGTCCAGAATTGTTTTTGGTCGAGAACGAGGTTGCGGGGAAGAGATTTCAGGTCCAGTCGAGGCTGTGGAAAATCGAAGGCCTTCGCTGCGGTTGTGGGTGGCGAGGCAGTCGAAGCGTCTTCGCCCGGTTGTACCTGGGCTGCGGCGGATAGACAACCGGCAATGAAGATACAGGCGGTCGACCAGGCAAGAACTCTACCGACAGATCGGCAGAAGATCGAAGCGCGCCGGGCATGCTGAGGCCGGGCTTCGTCGGCGACACAGATGGAGGTGCCGTGCTGACGGATCATGATAAGTGCGGTCCGCAGATTTCCACGGAATCGCAATTGGATGCGGAAACCAGCAGAAAGGGATATCGACAAAATCCGAGAAAAATAAGACGTCTCACGAGCGGACGGTGGTCATTTTTTGTGGAAGCCCGATCATCTATCCAATTAGATCCAGCATCTAAGGTCACATCCCGCTCCATGATCGAAACAGAAAGTCAATCCGAATTCATTGTTCATGAACCCCGTGATCGCGCGGGTCGGGCCGACATTTCTCTGCTGGACTTGCTCGTTGTGCTTCTGAAGCGCAAGCGCTTCATTGGGGGCTTCGTCATCGCCATGGCCCTGATGGCGACAGCCATCGCATTCCTGCTTCCGGTACAGTACGAAGCCAAGACACTCTTGCTGCCTCCGGCGCAAAACTCCTCTATCAGCTCAGCGCTGCTGGGGCAGTTGGGAAATCTCGGGAGCTTGGGATCGCTGGGTTCACTGGCGTCTCTGGCCGGCGGAGGGTTGGGGATAAAGAATCCCGCAGATATGTACATTGCTTTCCTGACGGGCCGGACGGTCGAAGATGCGATGATCCAGCGGTTCGGCCTGATGCACGAATACCACAAGAAACTGATGTCGGATGCGCGAAAGGCCCTTGAACATCACACAACGGTGACCTCGGGCACCAAGGATGGATTGATCCATATCGCGGTGGAAGATGCTGATCCAAAGCGAGCGGCGGAACTCGCCAATGGGTACGTGGAGGAATTTCGAAAGCTGTCGGCCTCGCTGGCGATCACGGAAGCTGCGCGACGGCGGCTGTTCTTCGAACAGCAGTTGGAGCAGGCGAAGGACAAACTTGCGCAGGCGGAAGACGCCATGAGCAAGACGGAGCAGTCGACCGGTGTCTTGCAGATCGACTCTCAGGCGCGGTCGCTGATCGAGTCGGCCGCAGTGTTGCGAGCGCAAGTCACGGCCAAGCAGGTACAGATTGAAGGCATGAAGTCTTTCGCGACTGATGACAATCCCAATCTAATCCTGGCCAGACAAGAACTTGCCGCTCTGCAGGCGCAACTTGCACACGTTGCAGGATCGCAGCGCGACTCCGGTTCCGATATCAATCTGTCGAAGGGACGAGTGACGCAATCCGGGATGGAATATCTGCGCAGTTACCGTGAACTCAAGTACCAGGAGACTATCTTCGAATTATTAGCGAAGGAATTCGAAATCGCGAAACTCGACGAGGCCCGGGAGGGATCAATTGTTCAGGTGGTGGATGTTGCGGTGCCTCCGGACAGGAGGTCCTCTCCGCACCGCCTTTTGATTGTGCTGGGTGCAACCGTTCTTGCCTTCTTTGTCTCTACCTCCTGGGTGTGGCTCCAGAACAGACTGTGGCTTGCGTTCGAGCTTCCGGAAAATAGGCAGCGCCTACGATTGATCAAAACCCTCTGGAGAGGAAAGGTGAAGGCGGCGTAGGGGATCCTCTGAGCCGGACGTTTCGTCGGCTGAGGTGAATTGACTAAAACTGCAAACCTCTAACTTTATAAGTTCAACCGCCCAGGTAAATACGGAGTTTCCAGTATTTGCCGGGGATATGCTCAAGACGATACTCCAATGATGCACGTTCTGTTTCTCAACCCCCCCTTCCATCCCAGGTATTCTCGGGAACAGCGGAGTCCCGCCGTTACTAAGAGTGGAACTCTCTACTACCCGAAGTGGCTGGCACATGCGGCGGGCGTTGCGATCAAGTGCGGACACGCGGTGGACCTGGTCGACGCGCCGGCGGCGGGCTATAGCGTGAGGGAAATTATCGATCGGATTGAAGCCAAGAACATTGAGGCCGTGATTTGCGATACGTCGACGCCGAGCATTCTCAATGACGTCGACGTCGTCAACTCCCTGGTTGCCGCGAAGCCGTCGCTGCACGTGCTGCTGGTCGGACGCCATGTGTCTTCTTTGCCCAGAGAGACGCTTGCCATGTCCGATTCTGTGGAAGCGGTGGCGATTCGCGAATACGAATTCACTGTGCGTGACTGGCTGGAAGCGAAAGACTGCGGGGCTGACTTGTCGTCAGTCGATGGCTTGGCCTGGCGAAAAAGCGGTACGGGCGAAATCGTCGTCAATAAACAGCGCGAGGCGATCAAGAACCTTGACGAATTACCATTCGTCTCGGAAGTCTATAAAAGGTTTCTGCACACACAGGACTATTTTTATGGCCACTCTTTGTGGCCACTGGTGGTCTTTGATACCAGCCGTGGTTGCCCGTATCACTGCTCGTTCTGTGTATACCCGCAGACGTTCAGCGGGCATACCATGCGCTACCGCTCAGTCTCGAATGTGGCCGATGAATTCGAATTTATTTCTCGCGAAATGCCCGAGATCAAGACGGTCATGCTGGAGGATGACACCTTCATCATCAGCAAGCCGCGCACAATGCAGTTGGCCCACGAGTTGATCCGGCGCGGTAACAAGCTACCCTTCGATGCCAACTGCCGGGCCGATATTGGCGCCGAGAGTGAATTGCTTTCAACTCTGCACAAGGCCGGGGCGCGTCTTTTCTGTGTGGGCTTCGAGAGCGGCGACGTCGACGTCATCAATGGAATGAAAAAGAATAACGATGACCGCCGCGACGCAAAGTATCACGAGGAGGCGTACCGCTTTGTCCGGCTGTGCCAGCAGTCGGGGATCATGGTCCATGGCTGCTTCATGGTCGGCAATTTGAATGAGACTCCGGCAAGCATGGAAAAGACGCTGAGCTTTGCAAAGAGGCTTCAGCCAGACACGGCGCAGTTTTTCCCGATCATGGTGTATCCCGGAACCACGGCGTACGAAGAGGCCAAGCGGCGAAATTACATTCAAATTGAAAACTGGAATGAATGGCTGACGAAAGATGGACTTCACAACAGCGTCGTGAATTTGCCGCATATTACCCACGAACAGCTCGTGAGCTTCTGCGACCGGGCGCGGCGCAGCTTCTATCTCAGTCCTTCTTATCTTTTCTACAAGTTGAGGCAGTCGCTTAGGGACCCTCGCGAGCTGCAGCGCAACGTGAAGGGATTTGTCACTCTGTCGAAGTATCTGTTGCGTGGAAGTCGTCACGAAAAGGGCACAGAACCCACACCCATCGCCAGCCACCGCGTTCCGCCCGTCGCGAGTAGTCCGGCGGGCGACTAGGTTGGTCGAGGCAGCCTTCGCGCGTATTCGGTAGCGCCGCCAGCAGAGGAGGATTCCATCGAGCAGCCCGTATCAATCATCATTCCGACCTTTAACGGCGCTCTTCGCATCGGCCGTTGTCTTGACTCACTCGTGAGGCAGAGTGTTGGCCGTAAGGTGGAAATACTGGTCGTTGACGACGGTTCAACCGACAACGTCGCGGAAGTCGTCGGGCAGTGCCCTGTTGTTCGCCTCGTTCGCCAGGCGAATGCCGGACCTGCGGCTGCCCGCAATCGCGGTGCCGCCGAAGCTCGTGGTGAAATTCTGCTGTTTACCGATGACGACTGCGTTCCTGCTTCGAATTGGCTGGATGCGATGACCGAGCCATTTCGCGAATCGGATGTCATCGGGGCCAAGGGGGTCTATTGCACGCATCAGGGTTCCGTGGTCGCCCGATTTGTTCAGCTCGAATATGAAGATCGTTATCGCCTCATGGCGAAGCGCGACTGCATTGACTTCATCGACACATACTCCGCCGCACTTCGCCGCGAGCATTTTCTGGCGATGAAGGGCTACGACACATCGTTCCCTGTGGCCTGTGCCGAGGACATCGAGCTGTCCTACCGAATGTCGCGGCGTGGATGGAAGATGAAGTTCGTCCCAGCGGCGGTTGTCGCACACACACATCCTCACACTTTCAGCGCTTATCTGCGGAAGAAATACAAATTTGCTTTCTGGCGAGTGCTGGCTCTGTCGAAGAACCCGGGCAAGACTTTGAAAGATAGCCATACGCCGCAGCTGATGAAACTACAACTTCTGTTCGCTCCCGCACTGCTGCTTGCGTTCATTCTTGATCAGATTGTTCGTTCGACAGTGCCGCTGTCTCTGCTTGTGCTGGCTGCTTTCCTCGGGAGCACGTTACCTTTTGGACTGCGCGCGGCAAGAAAAGATCCCGTCGTTGGTCTGCTGTCTCCGGTGCTGCTTGCGGCCAGGTCGGTTGCGCAAATGCTCGGTGTATCCGCGGGGTTGGTCAATGTTCTCCGCAAGTCTACGTGGGAGCGTACCGGTCGAATGGCTGAACGGCGTTCACTCCAGTGACTCCATGCTGGCGAGACCAGATCGATAAAGGCTATGCAAACTCACTGGCGATTCGCGAAAAACGCCGTTTCGAATCTTGGACGCGGCGGTGCGACTGCAGTTGTTGCTTTGTTGTTGCCTCCAATTCTCGTCCGGCACATGCCTCCGGCGAGCTATGCGGTTTGGGTATTGGTGCTGCAAACCGCAGCGTACGTGGGGTATCTGAATTTCGGATTGCAAACTGCAATCGGCCGGTACGTGGCATTCGCCAATGAAAAGAACGACGTCGAACAGAGAGACTCCGTGTTCAGTACCGCCTTCGTGGGGCTATGCGGCGCTGGATTGCTCTCCATGATCTGTCTGGTCGCTGCAATATTCGCGGTGCCGGTCGTTTTTCCAAGCGTTCCGAAGACGCTCGTTTCGGAGATGCGCCTAGCATTGGTGCTGGTAGGGTTTTCGCTGGCGGTCGAACTGCCGGCCTCTGCGTGTAACGGTGTGTTTATCGGACTGGAGCGTTACGAAATTCCCGCCATGATCGCGGGTACGGCTCGCCTTCTCTCCGCGGCCGGATTGATTGCAGCCGCGCTGGCCGGTGGTTCTCTGGTTTTGATGGGTGCGATTGTCGCTACGATGAACCTGCTGTCCTACTGTGCGCAGTATCTTGCTCTTCGTCGCATTGTTCCCGACGTGCGTTTCCAACGGAGATTAGTGAGCCGCGCAACCGCGCATGAACTGTATGGCTACTGTTCGGGTCTCACGATCGTGTCGTTTTCAATGTTGCTGGTTACCGGCTTGGATTTAATCCTGGTCGGGCGTTTCGAGTTCTCGGCGGTTACGCCTTATTCTGTCGCAGCCAGCATGGTCGCTTTCATTTCTGGCCTGCTCTACGCCATTGTGAACGTCATACTGCCACACGCGGCCGTGCTGCATGCTCGCGAACAGGCCGGAAAAATCGGCAAGCTCGTCATCTCGTCGACCCGCCTCAGCGTGCTACTTCTGGTTTTGACCGGGATCCCGATATTCATTTACGCGGGACCGATCATTCGCCTTTGGATCGGCCAACGCTACGTTGCCAGCGGCGCGCCTCTGCTCGCGGTCCTGGTCGTTGCAAATATCATCCGCCTCATTGGTGCTCCTTATTCACTCGTGATGGTTGCGGCAGGGCAGCAGAGTTATATCAAGGTCAGCCCGCTGACGGAGGGCATCAGCAACTTTATTGCGAGCGTCGTGCTTGGCATTCTCTTCGGAGCGATTGGGGTCGCTCTGGGGACTCTGTTGGGAGCGCTGGTCAGCATCGCTTCGCACCTCTGGTACTCGATGCCCCGAACGAACACGGCCATAAACTTCTCAAGGCGGAAGTTTGTCGTTTCCGGTGTGCTGTCGCCCCTTCTCTGGACGTCGCCTCTGTTGGCCGCGGCCGTCGTGTCTTGGCAAGGGATCAGAATTCCGTCATTCGTGTTTGCCTCGGCAGTGCTGCTTTCCGCCGCAGCGTCAGGTCTGCTACTGCTTCACGGTCAACGCACTGCCCAAAGTTGATAGCGATGTCATATCTAACTTTGCTCCGGCGAGCGCTTGAAGAAGACGGGGTGTACGCATTCGCGACGCGCCGAATGGAATTGTCGATTGCCAGCTTCCGGAATCTCATGATTGCGCGCAAGCTGGGAGTGAAGAGAATTCACGTCGGCCCACGAGCGAATTTGCACGGACTGAGTTCCATAAAGATGGGCGAAGACTTCACAGCTTTGGACGGACTCTGGTTGCATGCGGTCACGCGGTACTACGATCAACAGTTCTCGCCCAGAATCGTTATTGGCGATCGGGTTCGCGTCAGCCAATGGGTCCATATTGCCGCCACACATTTGATTGAAATTGGCGACGATGCGTTGATCGGAAGCAAGGTGACGATCATCGATCACAATCACGGGCAGTATTCAAAGGAACACTCGTCTCCCCACCTGGTACCGGCAATGCGACCGCTAGACGGCGACCGACGAGTCGTGATCGGGAAAAATGTATGGCTCGGGGATGGGGTCGTCGTTACGCCGGGCTCATCCATCGGGGAGAGCGCTGTAATCGGAGCTAACTCCGTGGTGCGGGGCAACATTCCGCCATTCTCTTTGGCGGGCGGTATACCCGCAAAGGTTCTCAAGACGTTCGACTTCGACGCGGAAAGGTGGACGAACATCGGATGATGGAAGGCTGGAAAAAATCAATCGGTCCGGAGCAGGAGTAGATCCTTTGCCAGACTTGTGAGCCCGCCAGAGTATCGCCAGTAGTTTCCGTTCACGAGTTCTCCAGCGACCTGCACAATCCGGGCAACTTTGACCCGCGGTAGTCGGGCGCGATGCTCGAGGTGAGAAATCTTGCGTTCGATTTCTTGCAGCGCTTGTTCTGAATGTGGAAATGCGGCCTTACGCATTCGCACCCTCTCATGAATCTGATGAAATCGCGCGATCTCATTCAAGTAGAAGCCGGCACCGCGGTTCCTGGCTTCTTCGAAAGAGGCTTCCATTGTCATAGGGCCGGGGCCGATTTGTTGGCCGCCGTGCCGGCGGTATTGCATGAGCGGCTCCAAGATTGCTTCGAATGGACCGCACATTGCCAATAGAAACGATATCCACCGGTCGTGGACTTCATTCGCGGGGATCGGAGTAACCAGATCGAAAAGTTCTCTGCGAAATGCCATGGTCGCTCCCGTGACAACAGGATGCCTGATCAGGACATTGAAGGTACCCCCAGTCTTGCATTGCTCTTGTTCGTCTGAGCTGAAAGAGAGCGTTGGCCAGAGGCGGGAGTTGACTGGGCGCGAATCATCGCCAATCAAGTCGGCGTCGCTGAACGCCGCGACAGTCGTCCTCGATCGCAGGAATGCCTTCTCGATGCGTTCGAGTTTGTGTGGATACCAGACGTCGTCCTGATCTGCGAGCGCAACGATCTCGCCACGGCACAGCGAGATCGCCTTCTCGAAGTTCTTGGTCGAGCCGAGAGTTTCTGAATTGACTACGGCCCGAGTCGGGAAAGGGGATTGCAGGGCAAACTCTCGAATGACGTCGATGCTCCCGTCCGAAGAGCCGTCGTCGTAAATAACAACTTCGTCCGGCGGACGTTGCTGCGCAGCGATGCTTTTGAGTTGGGGGCCGAGAAACCGGCGCCCGTTGAACGTACACATCGCGACGGAGATGTTGAGACCGCCCATAGCGAGAAAATGTTGGGAAAAAAGACTACCGATAGCGACTCAACCGCATCTATTGGATGCTAATCCATGGGCTCGGGTATACGTGTGAATCTCGATCCGCAAGTAAGTTGCGTAGTCTTGAATTGGAATGGATGGCGGGACACGCTCGATTGCCTTGAAGCGCTTAAGGAATCTGCTTATCCCCGGCTGCGGCTGATCGTTGTGGATAACGGCTCCACCGACGGTTCGGTCGCCCGGATACAAGCCGCTCATCCCAACGTTTTGTTGCTGCAGACGGGGAGGAATTTGGGCTTTGCTGGGGGGAATAACGCGGGTATACGGTATGCCCTGTCGGATGGTGCGGACTACGTCTGGTTATTGAACAACGACACCAGACCTGACCGCGACTGTCTGCTTGCGTTGGTAGAAAAGGCAACGAAGGATAAAGCTATCGGGGCCGTCGCATCGGTGTGCTATTACGCCTCGTCGCCTGCGAAGGTCGAAGCCTGGGCGGGTGCGCGCGTCAATCTTTGGATAGGCTATGGGCGCAATACCCGGGAACCTCGGCAGGACGACTGGTTTCATTCACTGAATGGCACCAGCATGCTGATATCTCGCGCGGCCCTGGAAGACGCTGGATTGCTGGACGAGGGCTTCTTTCTCTACTGGGAAGACACCGAGTTCTCGCTGCGCTTGCGTAAACGAGGATGGCGCATTGCCGCCGCGCCAGATTCCAGAGTTCTGCACAAGGTCAACGCCAGCACCGGAGGGAATAAGGTCGTACTCGACCGATTTCAAACTGCGTCGGGCTTGCGCCTGCTGCGGCTCCATTCTCCTGCTCCGCGCCTGGCCTCTCTCTTGTTCCTGACTGTGCGCTTCGCGCGGCGGATTGCCCGTCTGCAGTTTACCCGCTGCAAAAGCGTGTGGGTCGGTGTCCAAGATTATCGTCAGATGTTGCCTGTCGTTCCCAGGATCTCCTGATGCTTGGCGCGATCAATCCTTCATCTTGGACTGCGCTCTATGTGTTTGATGCCGCAGCAATCCTCGCCTTTGGCGTTTCCTATTACCGGAAGTGTTATCGCCGAGGCTATCGGATTGATTTCTGGTACGCGCAGCTGTTCCTGGTCTGCGTGTTTCCAAACATGCTGATGTTGCCGTTCGCTCAGAGCGAACTGAACGTCATCGTGCTGGGTGGCGATCTGCATGCCGTCATGGCGGTCCTACCTGTGGTCTTTCTGATTACTATGGTTGGCTACTTCGCGTTGTTGGCGGGCGGAGGATTGTGGCGCCTTCAACTTGGCCTCGGGCTCAGAGAAACAGTCGCGAAGGCGCTCGACGTTGTGCCACGCTGCTCGATGATGCTCATGTCTGCTCCCAGCGTTCTGGTGTTTCAAGCGGCACTCTGCCTGCTCCTTCAGTTGATGATCCTGGGGCTTTACTTTTCGCAGAGTGGTTTCGCGTTCGACTTGCGCAGTTATACATTTGCGAATCCGAGCCTGCGGCCTGTAGCCCTGGTGATTTCGAACTATTCGATCATCATCGCGTCCCATTGCCTCGCTCGGTACCTGGACCGAAAAGAAAAGGCCCTGCTGGCGTGTACTTTGTTGCTGACGCTCGGTCTCGTGTTTTTCGGGTCAAGGGGCAATTTGCTCAGCATTTACCTCAACATCCTGATCTGTTTGGTCGTGAAACTGCGACGCAAGATAAGCCTGTTTCGTGTCGCCTCGCTGGCAGCGATCATCCTGGCAGCAGCCTTCTACATTGGGAACGCGCGCGCTGGAGAATATTCGCTGACGGGATTGATGGGCTCGCTGTTTTTTCTGTTGTTCTATGGAAACAACTTTTCCGATCTCCGCGACTTCGCGTGGGTTTATTCGGCGTGGGACCACACACTTTGGGCAGGGAAGACATATCTCGCGGCGCTCCTCGCATTTATTCCGCGATTTGTCTCGCACTTCCGCGATACGTGGGGGCTGGGCGCAGCCACCGCCGCATCAGTCGGGTTTGATCCGCAGGTGCATCCAGGATTGCGGCCGGGAGCTTTTGGAGAGGGCTATTTCAACTTCGGGCTGCTCGGCGTGATTGCCGTGGGGCTTGTGCTCGGCATTACCCTGCGCTGGGTTGATACAGAGGTGAAGCGCGCGCTCTCAGCGCCGCGGCCCTCGATGATGAAGGCATTTGCCGCAACGATGGTTCTCGGGATTTCCGGTTCCTTCGCAGTGTCGGCTGGTTTCTCTGGTGTTTATGTTCTCGCGGCGGTCTATCTAATTTCGTGGTTTTGCCTTTCCGTGCAGAGGATATTCGTACCACGGACCAGCTTGGCCGGCGGTCCTGAGTGACTCTTCTTTAACGGCGCACAGTCGCCAAGTAAGAATTCCTGCTGCTCGATTCCACCCTTGTCGTCAGAATTTCTCGGACGTGCGCAGCGGTGTTCTGCCAGGCAAACTTGGCAGCCCGAGTCAATCCTTTGTCGCGAAGTTCTCGCCGCAGTGACGTATCGGTGACGATGCGCTTCATTGCGTTAGCGATCTCGTCGACCGACGTTGGATCTACGAGAAGGGCAGCGCCGCCTGCAGTTTCTGGCATAGCAGTAATGTTTGCTGTGACAACTGGTGTGCCACATGCCATGGATTCCAGAATCGGCAGGCCGAAGCCTTCATAGAGGGAAGGAAAAATCAACGCCTCGGCGCCTCGGTAGAGCGGTGGCAGTCGACTTTCAGGCACACATCCGACAAAGCCAACACTGGTAGTCAGGTGATGTTGCTCAATGCTGCGGGCAAGCTGTGGCGTCGCCTCGCCAGTGAACAACAGGTGCATCCTCCGCGCGAGTCCTGACTGGGCAAAAGCAGCCACCACCCGAGGCTCATTCTTATGGCGTTTGCGATTGCTAACGCAAAGAAGGTACGGAAACGGAAATAGGGTTACGTCTCCGTCAGGTCGGTATGACGGTTCCACTCCACAGCCGACGTTGCAGACTGCGTCGGCATGCAATCCCGACCAATCAAGAATCTCAGCGCGAGTAAACTCCGAGACGGTAAGGATTCTCGCCGCGCGTCGACAGGCACTCTTCAAAATGGTCGCGTAATAAAGCCGAATCAGCGGACTGCTATTTTCTGGACAATGAATGTGACTGAGGTCGTGGATTGTAATGGCGAACGGCGAGCGGCAGGACAAGGGAGAGTTGTATCCAGGCGAAAAAAACAGGTCGTCGCGACTCAGGGTGCGAAGCGCGCCTGTAAGACGCAAGGCATCCAAGGGCGCAGCCGGATGGCCTGTCAGCGGAATCGGGCAATAACCCTGATCGGCCAGTACGTGCCGGGCAAAGCGACCGATTCCGTGGTCTCCGATCCATCTCTGATCCGCATAAATCATGGCATGCGATTCCATCGAGCGGGAGCGGTCCGCTTTATTGCTATTGGAGTATTGCCAATGCCGCGGCGGTCAGCGCCAGCTGCGAAGAAATCTGCGTCCAGTCGCGGAGCCCACGGATGAACGCCCCGGTCGGCAGCTTGTAGGGCACAACAACCTGATCGCCAGGGTACAAGTGAATGCGATCGAACTTTGATCCGCTAAACAAGCCATTGACACTGCTCGCGGCTACAACGACTCCATTGGCACGCAGTACAAATGCGTGATGCAGGTCAGACTGCGGCTTTCCTTTCCCGGCCATTTCCAGGTACTGGCCAGCTGAGTTCCTTGGCTCGAAAATAAACGACCCGGGATTGTATACGTCTCCCACTACAGAGACGGTCGAAGGTGTGTGCGGAATGTCGAGCCTGTCGGCGTCCTCCAATACCATATCTGGGAAATCAGAGATGTCTTTGTCCGAAGGCTTCAGTGGAAGTGCCACTCGCCCGCTGGCACGCGTGTTGCGCAATTGCCGGATAATCGCTTCCTGAGCGGCCAGCATCTGCGGCATATCGCCGGACTGACTGGAAGCTGCCACCGAAACAGCCGATTGCCTGATCTGGACTTCCATCGTTCGCGCCAGCTCGTCCAGGCTTTTTTGCTGGTCCATCCGCGCCGATTCCCGTGTTAGTTGCGAACCGTAAACATACGCATCGGGTGTGAGCCCGCCTGCGCGCTGCAAAATCGAACGAAGCGTTTCGTTGGCTTCCAGCTTGTAGACTCCCGGACGTCTCACCTCGCCTTCGATGATCACGTATTGCGAGCGCTCCGTTTGAGGCACGCTGACATCTTGCTGGGAGAAGATCGTAACGATGTCGCCTGACTGCAACTCGAGATTGCTTTTCTCATCATGTTCGATGAGCACCTTACGCGGACTCATCCAGATTAGTTTGGACGATAGGTCAGTGGGATTTACCCGCTGGATGATGGCGTAATCCCAATTGATTTCTGGCGCGTAGCTTCTCAAGTCGTCAGCAACATTCTTCACCGCATTGGGCGGGGAATAGTAGTTGGATGTCTGAGAAGATCCTTGGCTCTGGGTAGTGCGATCGCTGGTCTGTGCGGAGCCGTTCGCTGTGGAAGATTGGTCGTTTTGAATGGCAATCGCATCCGGCGTGGAAGTTGAAGTATCTGTGGAACTCGGAACCCGGGACGAGGCTTGTGGAATGGCAGAATTCGTTGAGTCAGGGACGGTCTGTCCGCTCGAGGTTGGAGCACTGCTCTGCTGTCGGCCGAAGTTCGCGTTCGTATTCGGAAGAGGTTGAGGACGGAGCGGATATTCGGTAGCGCCGCCATTGACCATATCGGCGCGATTGAGCCAGTAGCGCCGGGTGAGAAGTGCCTGCGCATTGGGAATTAGATCACTGACGCGCATACCGGGTTTCCACGGATAGCGGCCGGGATTCGCAACATTCCCACGCAAAGTCACCACGTCCTCGAAACGCGGAACGATGGAGAACACGCGCACAATGTCGCCATCCTGAAGGGACAGAACCTGCGATTGCTCGTCGTATGGAAATTCGAGCGTCTTGCGAGATTGGTGATCAGCCAAACGATCGATCGTGATCTTGCTGGTGTCGGCAACTGTGCTCATACCGCCCGCAATATCGATCAAGTCCTGCAGGGAAGACTTGTCTTTAATTTCGTAGATGGCCTGCACATTCACCGAACCGGAGATTGCGACCAGCGGGCCCACATGAGGAATGAACAGGACGTCACCGGGCTGAAGGCGAACGTCCTTGGACTTGTCGCCTTTGATCAGCAAGTCGTAGAAGTCGAAATCTGTGATGGTCGCGCCGTCGCGCCTTACCTGAATATGTCGCAACGAGCCCTGCGGCGAAGGTCCGCCAGACGCAAACACCGCATTGACCAACGTGCTCAGCGAACTGATTGTGTAAGTTCCAGGGTAACGCGCATCGCCAACCACAATCACCTGGATGGACCGAAGCCGACCCAAGTTGGCGGTGACATTGAAATTTTTGAATATCTTCGATATTTCGTGTTTGAGATGATCTTCCAGATTTCCGTAGTGCACACCGGCAACCGATATTTCTCCCACCTGCGGCACGTAAATCTGGCCTGCACGGTCTACGATGGTCCGGAGATTGGCCTGCACTTGTCCCCAAATGTTGATCTGCAGCTCGTCCCCCGCGCCGATGATGTAGTCGCTCGGAACCTGTGTCCAGTCAACGGGGGCGAACGTGCTTGGAGGTTGCACAAACAATGACTGCCCAAACAACGGCAGAGGCCGACCCACAGAGTCGGCAACCATTTGCTCGAACTCGGTTTCCGGACGAACTGAAACTTGCTGATGAAGCTGCGAAGGATTCGTCGGAGGAGCGCTTGGGCTGTACTCGTCCGGACTGACCCCAGCGGGATTCGTCAGCACCGGAGGTCTTACGGGATTCTCCTGTGCCTGCGCGCCACCGTATCTCGAACCCGAAGTGCCTTGGCATTGGCTGCTTCCAGCCATCCTGGGATCGGAGCAATCTGGAGTTGTGCTCTGGGAAGTCGGACTTTGGAAGCCACCATCTTCCGGGGATTGCGCAAAAAGTCCTGCTACGTAGAAAAAGACGAATAGGGCAATCAGCGGGTTAGTGATTAGCCTTCTGCGCCATAGTCTGACTGGCTGATTGTCAATCACGCGATGTCCTCTGGCTTAACTTTCCGAAAGCCCGAGGCAGGAGCGAAGTGCGCGCAAAGCGTGCAGTGCGTTATTCAAAGCGCTCCGCTCCGCGACAATGGAGCGGTCCGCGAGCAGTTTACGCTCCCGAAGTAGAATTAGCCGCTCCGCCTCTTTGATACGGACATTCATTTGCGACCGGTTCTCTTCGAAAAGCGCGGCCATGTAGGCGTTGTGCCACGCCTGCGATGCATGTGGAACGTTTCTACGTCCGTGGTGGAGCGGATCTTCGACTTCGGATTGGACAAAAGGTTGAGCCGTTGTCATAGGATGCTCTCCAATCTAGCCGCCGCGTACGTTGGACAACTCCCGTGAATCCCGGCAAAGGCAGGCGACGCTGGGCGGTTCAGACCGCCTCAAATCCAACGTCAGCGTGGTCTTGTGCACATCAATCGCCAAGTAGAACGCACACCCGCCACCCGGGCAATACGGTGAACTCCGTAGAACGATGCGCAATTCCCTGAGCAAGCGGCACTCGACTGCATGCACAATAGACGCCAGCCGCCTGGATTAGGTTGGTCGCTTCCCGTTTAGGCGCAATTGAATATTCTTGCGAGCTTATTGGCGTGTTCGCTTTCGCGGTCGAAGGCACGGCGAACGGCGGCGAAGGACTCGGAGAGGGGAAAAATGTCTGGCGTGACTAGCAGGTCGGCGTCTTCCGCACCGACCGGATGCCAGTAGACGCCCTCGGCCGTGATTGTCACTTCCGGCACTAGATCGGATCGACTTACGGCGACACCTTCAGTGGCAACACCGCGCAACGCAACCCGGCGGATGACCCGGTCTTCTGCGGCAATTTTCTCTACGTCGAGGAATTGACGGAACGCCTCAGCCTCGACGTCGGTCGAAACCGTGGCTGCCAATCGCACCCGAAAGCCGAGATCGCGGGCATGCTGAATTCCTTCGCGCGTGCGTGTCCATGTGCCGGGTCCGCGATGCAGGTCGTGCAGGTCTGGAGTGGGGCTGTCCAAGCTGATTTGCAGGACAATTCGATTACGAGGTAACGCCTGCAAACTTTCGATGCGGCGTCCCGCAAAAAGCATTCCGTTGGTCAGAACTGTGGTCGGAGCGGCGGTCGCGCAGGAAAGCAGGATGTCGCCGATGTCCTCGAGGAGAAATGGCTCGCCACCGGTGACGAAGATTTCCTTGACGCCGAGTTGCGCTGCTTCACGAGTGATCCGCTGGATCCGTGCTAGCCCCAGTTCGCGGCGAGGCGCGCTTGGCGAAGATCGCACGCAGCAGTAGTCACAATGCAGGTTGCAGTCGAAATTCGTGTAGAGCCAGAGCCGCGATCCGACGGGCCGGTCGTCTTCTAACGGCGTGCCTGCGGGCGCCGGAACAGCGCCACAGCGGAAGACCCATCGCGTGCGACCGTTATCCACCGTTGTTTCCAGCAATGGATTCCCGGTGAACCGGCACCAGGTTTCCAGCGCGGGGCCGATATTCTCGCCGTCAGCGATCACTGCGACCAGAGCGCCCGGACGGCTGCGGCGCAGCACGTCGATCAACTCAGGCAAGAGTCCCGACGCGAAAGTCTTGCGCCCGATATCCAGATCGACGTCAGCCCTCATAAGAATGTATGCATTTTACAATCTTGGGAGCGCCTGGACGTCGGTCCCGCGTGTGGCTATTGCGCGGGCATCCACTTGTCGGAGCCGGTCAGCTTAACAGCAATGTCACTGATGAAAATGTGCAGGGGCTTGCCGTCGGCGAAGCCCAGATGCTCAGTTGAGAACAGGATGGGACCTGCCTTTTTGTACGCTGTCCAGGTCGCGAGGACGCGGCTCGGCGGCTTCGCCCCGCCGCGGTGGTAAACAAAGTACACGACACGATTGTCTTTACCGACGTACAGATCCCAGGTGTCGCCGGGCGTATATCCGCCATCCGCGGGATATTTCACCGGGATCAACTCGGCCGTGCCCGGCGCCACCGGCAAATTGAACCTGCCTTGATCGATCGCGCTGGCGCTCTTGTCCCAATAGGCATGGAAGGGGAAGAGAGTCCAATAATTGTCGTTGATGAAACTCGGGTCGACTTCGTTTTTCACGGCATCGTTTTGGGTGTTGGGGTCGGTGCGCACGTACGAAACCTTGACTGGCTTGCCGTCTTTGCCTACGCCTTCAAAGGTAACTTTGTTTGTCTTGGGCTCCCACTCCCACTTGTGGGCGGCCTTGAAGAGTCCGGTAATTTCTCCGTTCCAGGTGTAGCGGATTGCCTCGACTTTATCCCATGAGTCGACACCATAGGTCTTGGCGACCTGGTCGAGAATTGGCGAGCGCTCTTGCGCCCGGGAGTTTGGAGCAAGGACCAGCATCCCAAGAAACAGGCACCAGATCATTGTTGAGCGGCCAAACTTTGTCATAGAACGTTCTCCTTACACGTGGGATTAGGCCATATTCGAAGAGACCGGTGTATTGGACGAAGGTATTGATCGATACGTTGGTCTCAGTCAGCATCATGATGAGGTCCAAGCAGCCTTGGATTCACGAATCGTGGGGAAATTGGGTTCACATTGCCGGTTTGCGGGATCTTGTGGCGATATGGCGCCATGCGATAATCGCGGCTGCGATTCCCAGGCATCCGTATTCGAACAACATGACCCAATTGGGAAGAGCGCCCCACGGATGACCCAGCGCTCTCAAGTGCCATTGGATGTATACCGGGATAATACTGACGGTCCATACGACGATCAGCAGCGTTGAGGCTGAAGTCAGGAATGGCAACACCCAGAGGAGATACCACGGAAACACAACGGGCGCGCACAACAGACATGCTGCCATTGGCCAGGCAAAGACAGAACCTTGCATCACAGGGGCCACAGGGACACTCGGGGGAAAGCGTGTGGCTTCCTCCCTGTGTGACTCTGTGTGCTCTGTGTTTATGCTTCCTTGGCGTTCGCCGTTGAGCTCCCTGCTTCTCAACCAGGTTGCAGTGACTAGTCCGACGAGCACTGCCAGCGCGACCAGCAACTGCGGTGGGATCACTCGATTGAATGCTGCGAACACCGGACCGTTGAAGCGGAAAGTCCGAACATACGTGCCGAGCGATCCGATCGGGAGGCGGCCGTGATTGAGGAAGGGCATGTATAGCAGAGCGACGACCGCTGCCGCGATCGCAGCGTCGCGAACGCGAATCCGCTTCCAGTAAAGGGGCAAGAGCACGATCGGCAGAAATTTTACGGCGATCGCCAGGCCAAGTGCGACGGCTGCTGTCGTTCGCCATCGGCGAATCAGGGCAGCTGCGGACACGACCAACAACAAGGTGCCAACAATGTCGATGTGACCACTTCCTGCCACCTCAATGGCTAACAGGGGGTTCCAAGCGAATGCCAGAACGAGGTAGGCTGCCTGCCTTGCGCAACGCAAGATATCAAGCAACACGAAAATAATCGCGAACTCGCAGAGTACGAACGCCGCTTTCAATGCGAAGGTGGATTCTTGAATTGAGGTTACTGCGCGGAAAAAAAGTTCTGCTCCTGGTGGATAGGGGCTGGGCAGATCCGGATTGTTCAAGTTTTTGGTTTCCGGGGTGTGAAGAGCTTTCACAGCGGGATCGCTGGGAACGACGAGATAGGGGTTGTAGCCGAGCCTCTGCAGGTGTCCGTCCCAAACATAGCGATGGATATCGTCATCGGGGCCCGCGGGCAGCCGAAGAAATTCGACGTGCCATGCAGCCGCGAGAACGATCCCAAGTATGACAACGCGCCGGGAAAGTGTTCGTTCAAAAGTCGGTCTTACGAAAAATTCTCGGATCGCCAAGAGGTAAGCGATTCCCGCAACTGTCAGAGAGGCCATGAAATAGGGTCCCCCTCGGTCAGCGAAATTGCGGGAGCAGATTGTTAGAGCCACTAGCAACACGGCGCCGAGTGCGTAGACTCTCCAAACTGAGGCGATCGTCACAACTCTCCTCTGCCCGCTCCACATAATCTTTCCCACTCTTTGAGCCACACCGCCGTGCGTGGCGCTCTCTCTGGAGACTGGCGCAACTCTGCGGCCAAGCGATTCAGATCGTCAGCGATGTCGATATCGTAAAAAGGCGCTGCGGAACCTACGGATAGGTCCAGAGTTCGTGCGCGCGATAGAAGTCTCTCGAGGGCACTGCTGGTACTCATACCGTCATTTACGAAAAGCGTGGGATGGGAGGCCTTTGCTCCGACGAGGTAGTAACCTCCGTCGTGCGTCGGTCCAACGACTACGTCGTATGTGGCTAAGGTTGCGAACGCATCTTCAAGAACAGAGCGCGGCAGGTGCGGGCTGTCGCTGTTAAAGGCGATAACGCGACTTTCCTGCTTTTTCGTAAAGTGCGCAAACACCGACGCGAGGCCTGCGGCAAGACCGTCGCCTTTTTGCGCGACTACTCTCACATTATCGCCGGCAAATTGCGCCAGTTCAGTTACGTCGGCTTGGGGTGCCATGATCGCAACCGCCACGTCTGTCAGAGACCGCGCGAGCGTAAGCGTGTCGTCCAGAAGACAGCGATAGAAATCAGTTACAGCCTCAAGGGAAAGGCTGGGAGACAAGCGGGTCTTCACCATTCCCGGCCTCGGTGCTTTCGCCATGATTACTAACACGCGGTGACTCCGTGACCAGCGGGACGCGGTTTTGCTTGAAGACCTCATAGACTCTACGCAGAACTTAGAGTGACCGTGGCATCGCTGCGTTTCGACGCCGGAAATAATAGCGGACGATCAGACTGAGAATGAACCAGCCGGCACCGATGGTGCCCTTGAGCGTACCGCTGATCTTCGATTTTCCGATACGGGGGTGGTAGCTCACCGGGACTTCAACCACGCGGAATCCGGCAAGGGCGCCTTTGAGGATCATCTCGACCGCCCAACCATAAGTGGGTTCTTCGAGTGCGAGCGCGCGCAGTACCTCTGCGCGGCCAGCGCGAAACGGGCCGAGATCGGTGATGTCGAGCCCATAGATAATCCGGATGAGGCTGGCGGCAAGGCGATTCCCAAACACCTGATGCCAAGGCAAAGCGCCGGCAGAAAGCTGCTTTTGCAGGCGGGAGCCGAGCGTGATGTCGGCGTGACCCTCGATGATTGGCGCTAAGAGAAGCGGCAGTTCGGACGGACGATCGCTGTAGTCGCCATCGAGGAATACAACGATGTCAGGAGAATTTGCTGTGGCGAGACCCGTGAGACAGGCTCGCCCATATCCGCGGCGGGGTTCCTGAACCACGCGGGCTCCCATTCTTCCTGCGATCTGAGGCGTGCCGTCATTCGAGTTGCTGTCGACAACGATGACCTCCGTCGTGAGATCGGCCGGGATCTCCGCCAAAACGCGCTCAATTGCGCCTGCTTCATTATGGGTAGGGATGATGACGGACACTCGCACGTGATCGTGATTCAAGCGGTTGGGATCCGATCACCACAACGGAGAAGATGGCCACCGTTGCGCGAGCCATGCGTCGACGCCCCATTTTCGGCCGGCGCTTCCGATTGCGAGCCCGAGGGATGCAAGTACAGGAACCAGCAGTTCCCAGATCCACGAGGTGCCCCACTCCGAAAGCCAAAGGCTGCCGAGAAAAAGGAAAGCGACAGTTGCGGCGGGTCGGGTAAGAAGACCGATTATAAGCAGGATGCCAAGAGAGATCTCGGTCAATCCCTGCATGGGAGCGGCGATCGAAGCGTGGCTGGCAGCCAGGCCCATCACGGCCTTCCACACGGCGGGAGCATGATCGTGGGTGATGTAGTAGTTGATCAGGCCCGCGTAACCGGCGGGACGGTAGAGGCCTTTTCCCAGATTCTCGAAAAAGACCGATACGAACATTGCCCCAATCGTCACGCGTACAATCGCGAGTCCGTATGGTGCGGGCACTTTGCCATCTGATGTCGGAGTTACGTTCGGTCCCATCGCAACCTCGTGATCGGCGAATGATGTTATTTGGTCAGCCTGATTCGCAAGAATGTTGAAACATCCTATGCTGTTCTTCGCGGTATTGCAAAATGGGGTGAGGAGTGGAAAAAGACCCGATCTGAGATCGGCGCAGACTTGTTGGTGCGAAAGGGGGGACTCGAACCCCCACGGTTTTACCCGCCAGATCCTAAGTCTGGTGCGTCTGCCAATTCCGCCACTTTCGCACGGTCGGGGATAATAGTTTACTTCCTTTGAGCCTACCGGGAAAGATGGAAACTGTCAGGTAGTAGTGCGTCACACTTGCCCGAAACTCGTGTCGCCCCCCTTCCAATGGCGTTCGCCTTCAGTGCGTCAGTTCCGCGATCTGCACATGGTAGGGATCGAGTAGATCGCCGGTCGCATGATCGAGACCCGCTACTGCCAACTGATATCCGACTTGGGCTTGCAGCAGCGTTTGCTCGGCTTCCGCAAGTTCTGTTTGCGCTTCCAGAACGAGGAAGATTGTGCCCTGGCCCAGTTCATACTTGCGCTGTTCGGCGGCGGTGTTCTTTCGTGCGAGATCCACGGCTTCTTTGCCGGCGGCAATACTCAACTTGGCTTGCTCGAGTTGATGAACGGCGTTGCTCACGTCGAGCATGACCTGCTCGCGGAGTTGACGTTCGGTGTATAAGTCGCTGCGGCGCGTTACCAGCGCGGTTCCTAGTTCTGCTTTCGCTGCGCGGTTCTTCAGGGGAAGATTCAGCGACAACTGTGCCTCATAGGTCGGAAAGCCGAAGCCGAAGAGCTGGCCGAACGAGGAATTCGAAGTCAACTGACCTGTCGTGCCATTGCCCGTTCCTCCAAGACCGTTGCTGGCGTACATCGCAGTAAGGTCGAGTTCGGGGAGCAGGTGATTGTGTGCAAGACGAATGCGCGTTGCGTCGTTGGCCAACGCTGCATGGGCTGCATCGAACTCCGGCCGTTTCTTCAACGCTTGTTGCAGGGCGGCGGCGGTGTCAATTGTGCGCAGCTCGCCGTCGGGCTCGGGTTTTTCGGTGAGTTCGAGATCTAAGGCCTGAAAGTACGGATCCTGATCTGTTCCAATGGTCATTCGCAGCGCATCTTCCGCCTGCTTCAGCGCGTATTCCCCCTGAATCACCTGTACGCGCCGCGAAGCCACCTGCGATTCCGACCGATAGATATCGAGGGGTGGTAAAGCGCCGAGTTCCAGCGCACGCTTGTCCCGCTTGTACGTAGCCTCGGCGGCGTCGAGCGAACTCTTTGCAACTTCCAGATTTCCGCGAGCCTCGACCACTGCCCAGTACTGGCCGACAGCCTGCAGGATGTTGTTGCTCACTTCCGCTGCAAAAGTAGCGCGTGACTGCTCCACATTGCGGCGTGCAATGATGAGAGGTGCCCGGTTCGCAAACAGCCAGCCGTTCTTCAGCAGTGGCTGCGTGAGCTGAAAGTTCATAATCGAACTTACATAAGGATTGAAAAGATCGAATGAGTTGTTGATGGAACTGCTGGTGCTGCTGAGTCCTGCCTGCACGTTGGTCCCGGTTTCAAAAGTCTGCGAGTAAAGAACCTGCCCCGATTTGGTTGTGCTCTTGAAGTTTGTCTCGATTCCGCCGGTTCCTTGCAGAGCCGTAAAGGGCGGAGAAATGGTACTGGTGATATTCGATAGTCCAGTCAACACAGGATCGAAGGGTGAATGCGTGGCCAGCAGCGCGAACTTCGACAAGTCCACCTGCGTTTCTTGCACCCGCACGAAGCTGTTGTTCTCGAGGGTGAGGACAACGGCGTCTTGCAAGCTCAGCTTCAGCTTGCCGTCGACGACATAGTTCCGAAGATGCTCCGGCATGCCGAGTTTGTACGACCGAACCTGCGGCGTGGCGAAATCGCTGTATGCTTCGCCCTTTTGCGCATAGGCCGGCGGAGTCAGTTGCAGAACAGAGAACAAAAAAAGACAGGAAACAAGCCACGGGCGAGAATATTTCATCGCTCAACTCCTCCCAGGAGTCTTACATCTTGTGGTGATGACAAGTTGCTGCCGCGGCGCGCCTCAGTTTGCTTATTCCCAACGAATTGCTTCGACCGGATCGAGCCGCGCGGCTTTGACTGCAGGATAGATTCCGAAAACAAGCCCCACGGTAATCGAGACGATGAAGGCCAGTAGGATGGAGGTTACGGTCACAATGGTCGACCACCCCGCCAGCCACGCAATCAGGCGCGACATCACAAAGCCGAATACAATGCCAAAACTGCCACCGACAAAGGAAATCAGCATGGCCTCGACGACGAATTGGCGAATGATGTCGGACTGGCGAGCTCCTACTGCCCGGCGCACACCGATTTCGCGTGTGCGTTCGAGAATACTCGCCAGCATGATGTTCATGATTCCGATTCCACCCACCAGCAGGGAAATGGACGCGATCGCGACCATGACTGCGTTGAATAGACGTTCAGTGCGCTTCTGTTCGGCGAGCAACTCGGCGGGCACGATCACGCTGAAATCTCCTGCGGAGTGGTGCGAAGAGTCGAGAATCGCCCGCACAACCTGCGCCACTGAGCCCATGTCGGCGTTGTCTCGAATGTTCAGGTAGATTCCGTCGATCTCATCCCGCACGTCGCTGTAGTTATCCTCCATACGCAAGAGGGAAGAATTCAGAGGAATGTACATCGTGTTGTTGAGATCCTGGGTGGGTACTCCTGCCACTTCGGTTTGCGAACTCAGTTGCGGAGAGGCTACTCCGATCACGCGGAACCAGGTTTCGTTGGCCTTTATGTACTGCCCGATTGGATCAGCGGAACCGAACAGACTGGAACGCGCAGCCGCGCCCAGCACGGCCACCGGGGCAGCGTGCGTTTCTTCGTCCTCATTGAAGAACCGGCCTTGCAATACGTGGAGGCCGGCAATTGTCACGTAGCTTGGATTGACTCCGTATATCGTCGGCGGATCCTGCTGCGATTTCGGAATCGTCTTCGACGGAGTCATTCTTTTCCGGGGTGTGGCCGCGACGATGTCGTTGACGTCATCGCGAATCACGCGATAATCCTGGAACGAGAGTCCCTGGGAAATCTTGCGAACCTTCTGGTGAGCTTGCCACTCTGTGGTCTCCTTCGCTTCCACAATCAAGTTGTGAACGCCCATCTGCTCGATCAGAGCCATAACTTTTTGCCGTGCTCCGGCGCCGATGGAAAGCATCGAGACGACAGCGGCCACGCCAAAAATCATGCCCAGCATGGTGAGCAGGGAGCGTAAGCGGTGGAGCAGCAGGTTCTGCAGGCCGAGTTGCAGGTCAGGAAGCCATTGCCGGTACCCGTGCAGGGCGCGCCCAGGGGTTGGCGCTGCGAAAGTCGACACTAGAGCGTGCCTCCGGCGCCGCCGGGCGAGGGAGCGCTGGAACTCGACGTCTTTCTCGCTGCGGTGGGATCGATGAGTGCAATTTCTGTGCCGGCACTGATACCCTCTATTGCGGCGCGGCTTTCGTTCTCGGCCTGAATTTTTACTTCGCGCGGGTCGAAGCGATTTCCGCTGCGGACGTAGATTACGCGCTTGGTTTCTTTCATGAACAGCGCCTGCTTCGGCACATAGAGCACGTCTTTCCGCGGATCTCCGTTGATGAAGACTTGAGCCGTCAGGCCGGGGCGCATGCGCGCGTCTATGGCCGCCAGGGTGATGGTGACCTCGAACTTGGCGCTGGGATCGTCGTCCCAAAACATGTGGTTGCTGGCACCGCCGACGGTCTTCACTGTGCCGTGAAGAATTTGTTCGGGCAGCGCGTCGAACTTGATGTCAACCGATTGTCCTTCCTTGATGTTGTTGCGCTCCAGTTCTCCGACCTTTGCGACGAGTTCCATGCCCTTGGGATCAATCACTTGTCCAACGGATCGGCCGGGCTCAACCTGATCACCCTCGTGATACTCCGGCAGAGACATGCCGGGAAAACAGCAAAAGCCGCCCATCGCTCCCTCATTTTTTTCGAGAGACACAAGGCCATCCATTGGTGCAGTGACGCGCATTTTGTCGATGTTGCTTTGGGCCTGATCCATTGCGAGCTTGGCTTTGTTTCTTTTCTCTTCGGCCAGCGAGATCGTCGCTTGATTCGAGGCATTATGCGACTTGACGTCTTGTTGAAGTTCAGCATAGACGCGCTTTGCCTGCTCAAGAGCGAGGTCGTTCTTCTTAGCGTCGATCGTGCTGACCAGTTCGTTCTTCTGAACGTCGAGTTCCGCGCGTCTCACATCAAAGCGCGCTTTGAGTAGAGCGACTTTGTCCTGGGCCGATACGACCGCGGCGTCGGCCTTAGCCTTGGTGATCTCCTGCTCGGCCTGCAACAGTTCGGAGCGGTTCTGGTCGAGCTTGTAGTGCTGCTCGCTCGGATCAAATTCCATCACCAAGTCGCCCTTCCTGACCGGGGCACCGGTATGGAGCAGGTGGGTGATCTGCAACGCACCGCCGCCGATCGGCGGGGCAATGAGCATTTCCGAGTGACTCGCCCGCAGTTCGCCGTTGGCGTAGACCTTCATGTCGAGCTCGCCGCGCTTCACCAGGCTGGTGGGAACCTCGTCCTTGGTGGTGGTTGGCGCAGAACGGCGCACGGCGGCGCCGACGCCGGCCACGGCACAGAGAACGACCGCCACAACTGCCCACGTAATGGCGCGTCTGCTTTTCATCGACGGCTCTTACTCCTTCATGGTTGGATCTCGCAACGCCACCTGTTCGCCTGCGTTCACTCCCTTGGCGACCAGGATTCTGTCACCACTTCTTCTGCCAATTTCGATTGTGCGCTCCTCAAACTGAGTACCGTGCCACACGTAGGCGATGTTCTGTCCTGACTTTTGAAACAGAGCCTGCGCGGGGATCGTAATGGCGTTCGGCACGCGGTCGACGACCACGGTCACTTGTCCCGAGATGCCGGGCTTGAAACGGGGGTCCGTCTGGTCGAGAACAATCTCAAGCGTGAAATTACGGGTAATGGGCCAGCCGCTGGTGAAATCCATGCTGGCGATCGCGCCAATCTGTTCGATGTGACCGGTAAACTGTCGGTCTGGAATAGCGTTCAGTTGCACGGTTACAGATTCCTTCGGAGCCAGCCGTCCGCGCTCGGTTTCATCTACACGCGCAGAAAGGCGCAGGGTGGTTGCATCTGGAAGTTCTGCAATCGCAGCGCCAGGCCAGGCCCGATCTCCCGAGCGGTAGGTCGTCATCTGGGATCCACCCCAGTGCTGCAATAGGCTGATGGTTCCCGCCGATGGCGCACGCAGGATCATCTGACCCAGAGAGTTTTCCTCGCGGGCCACGTCGAATCTTGCCTTTGCGCTGGCCTGCACTGTGCTCTCGATGGTCGCCTGATTGAGAGCCTTGTCCGATTTCTCTTTGGTCTCTGCTTCGCGCAACTTTTGCTCGGCGTCGGCCAGTTTTAGCTTTGCTTCTTCGCCTTCAATCCTGGAAACGATCTCCTGCTTGCTGGCCTCCAGTTTCGCGGACTCCACATCGTAGCGGGCTTTGAGAACCGCAGTCTTGTCTTCCTCTTCGGCGAGGCGCGCCTGCGCGCGGGCCTGGTCGATGGCCGCCTCCGCCGACTTGAGACTCGATTTGAATTGCGCCAGATCCTGTTCCGTTTTTGTTTTGTCGAACTCGACCACGACGTCGCCGGGTTTCACCGTAGTGCCTTCTGGGGCGATCTTTATAATCTGAAGATCTCCAGCTTCCGAGGGAGCGCTGATCGTGACGGACTTCAATGCCTTTACTTCACCTCGAAATTGCAATGAGTCAAGAAACTCTCCTCGCTTGACCTCGATGGTGGGAACCGTCGGCGACCGTCTGCCCAAGCGAACCGCTCCCAAAACAACTCCGCTTCCGGCAAGCAGTACGATCGCGGCGACGATCGCTTTGCTGCGGAGGGAGAGCTTTTGAAATCGCCGAAGCATCACGAGCCACTCCCAGAGCCTGGCGCGGGACTGGAACCAGCGCTCTGTTGCGAAACATCAACGTCAACCGCAGCGGAAAGGTCTGGCATCAACTTAGGATCGTTGCCTTCGATCGAAACGATGACTACGAAGGAGCGCAGCTTGCTCGAAAAATCGCCGCCTTCGCCGATCGGAGCCAATTGCGCAAGCTTCGCCGCAAAAACCATTTCGGGATACGCGTCTAGCCGAACTTTCGCCGTTTGGCCGATTTGCAATCTTGGAAAATCTTCCTGATTGGCCAGAACGCGTACCTGCATCGCTGTAGGATTCACAACTTCCATAACGGGAACGCCGGGGCGAATCTGATCCCCTTCCTGAACCTCACCCATGGTGCCCTGTTTCCAGACTGTGTCGCGTACTACGACTCCGTCGAGAGGCGAGCGGACCTGCATGAGATTGGAGTTCGCTTGGGCGTGTAGCATAGTTTGCTGCGTGCGATCGCGCTGGATCTCCAAAATGCGAATTGCAGCCTGTGCCGCTTGGCGTTTCAGGTCGAAGGTCTCGCGCAGTTGATCGTATGTAGCTTTGGCTTCGTCAAGGTTTTCCTGATTCTTTTCGGCATCGATTCGAGAGACGATCTCCGATTTCTGCATCTCCAGTTCGGCTTTGCGGAGATTGTCCTCAGCCTGTCTCAGTTCGGTTTCGTCCTTGGCACGGGCAGCGTTCTCTTTCGCCTGTTCCTCGGCGACCTGATCCACCAACTTTTGATAGTCGGCCTGCCGGTCGACGAAATCCCGCATCTGGGCCTGCCGGTCGAACTCTACCAATAGATCCCCCACTTTAACTCTTGCTCCAGAGGGAGCCATGTGGATGATCGTCAGAGTGCTCACTTGCTGTCCGGCCAACAGGGGAGCGAGAATGCCGCGGGACTGCACCGCTTCGGTCGTGCCCTTGAGTCGTACAAGCTGATCTGGATGGATCGTGAGAGACGGCGGAAGGGCCCCAGTCGCTGGCGCCCTGCTGCGCAAGCCTACGAATGTGATGATTCCGAGAGCGATGGCGGCGGCAGCGATAACGATCCAGCGGCGGACCATTCGTGGACGAGCGTGGTCCTCGTTGGGCGGTTCGGGTTGCATTCCCGGCTGCTCCGGTGAAGAGTCAGAGGATGCTAGAACTGCAGGGGACGAGTCCATTGCTGGGATACTCCCGCCGTAGGAATCTGCTTGTGCACGAAGAGTTGCCCGTCGCCTGGGGGCGCTATTAAGTTATTCGACAACAAGCCCGTCTTCAAAGTTCCAATCGCGGTACATTCGCGAAGATAGTTGCGCCGGGACGCCAAACGAACTCAAAGAATAGATCGCGGAGACCGCTCCGACTTGCGTGCTCCACAAGTAATTTCTATCTCGTGAAGCATGGGAACTCCAAAACCACTGCGGAGTTCTTGCAAAGCCGCAGCAGATCACGTTCAGGATTGGACCACGTGCAGGCACGAGACGAAAGAGCCGCATCCGACTCTGCGCAGGAAAACCTCCGCAGCGGACCTTGGTCCCGGCCGCTTCGCATCGCAAATGATTCAGGATCCCGCCCGGCTGCGCAGGTCCTCGCAATGACGGCTTACTGTACTTCGTTGAGCTTCTGGTAGATCAACATCGCCACGAGCACGAGTAGAAAGACTCCGGAACCGATACTGAAAACGCGAACCGGGATTGTGAGCCGGTTGACCTTCGTCAACAGTTCCGTTTGTTCCTCTTGCATGTGGGAATTCGCGTCATCCAGAAACAACTGTTCATCCTCGTGCATGGTAAGCGTGCTCTTGTAGATCAGGAGGACGATCAGGCCAACAGCGAAAAGTCCGAACACAACCGCCACTGCAGTTAGCGATGTCATATGCCACCTCGGCAGATTCCTAGCCAGTGCATCGGCATTCCACTTCGTGGTGGAGGTGCGAAAAGCCCCGCATCCAGTCCCGGGGAAGGCCCTAATCGAAACGATTATAGCCCCGTTGGCAAGCCTTGGAAGGGGAATAAATCACAGTGTCCTAAAGCCGAACAAGCCGCTTAGAATGCGACTTTCCGGCCAAGAGGGCATCCAAGTAGATGAGTGATGAGGCCCGAAGCAGGGTACTCAAAACAGGGTGTTTGCAGAAAGCGGCATCTGCTATAATCTAACAACTTTAGAGCCAAGGAGATACGAATGGCCACCACAACCATCCCCGGAGTAACCACTAAGGAAGAAGTGAAGAAGGTTCCGCCCGTAACCCTTACCGCCAACGCTGTCGCCAAGGTGCGCGAGATCATGGGCCAACAGAACCCTGTGCCAGCCGGTTTGCGCATTGGCGTGGTAGGCGGCGGCTGCTCTGGTTTCTCCTATTCGATGCAGTTCGAGAACGGCGCCGGAATGATGGACAAGACATTCGACATGGAAGGACTCAAGGTGTTCGTCGATGCGACCTCGGTCATGTATCTGAATGGCTGCGTGGTCGACTACGTCGAGACGCTCGAAGGCGCGGGCTTCAAGTTCGAAAATCCGAACGTGAAGAGCACTTGCGGTTGCGGATCTTCATTCAGCGTTTAACATTCGCTGCGAATTTTTTCTGGAAACGAAACGGCCTCATCCGAGCGATGAGGCCGTTTTTCTTTGATGAATTGTTGGAGCTTACTGCTGCTGAGGATTGGGCGGTTCGTTGGGCGTTCCGGGTCCACCAGTCACGGGCTGGCTAGGATTACTTTGCAGTCCCGTGTTCTGGCCTCCGATACTATTGCCGAAGCCGCCGTTATTCTGGCCATTGAGTGGACTGCCAGTTTGCCCGTTGATCTGGCCGTTGAGGTTCGGCACATTCTGCTGCCCGAATCCCTGAAAAGGTTGATTGGGCGTCGTGATCAATTGACCACGATCGGTCGCTGGGTCGTAGACGAATTGCCACTGGTTGTACTTGTTCTTGTGATCGAACTCGCGAATCGTCGTATCTTTGCTCACGCTGCCAACCCCTACGATCGGTCCGCCTCCGAAAGTCGTACTGGACAGTTTGTCACCGGAGGTCGTGCTCCCAGGCTCCGACGAATTCGTTCCATCTGGAGTGGCCGGTGATCCCGGTTGCGTCGATCCTGCATCCGTCGACCCTGGTTGCGTCTGATCCGATCCAGTCGCCTGGTTATTCGTCGTCTGCTGGTTCTGGCCGTACGCCTGATTTTGCCCGAAAGCCTGATTCTGCCCAAACGAGGAATTCGAGTTTGCGCCGAAGGTGCTGTTCCCGCTGAATGAAGAGACCTGTCCAGGTCCGCCGGCTGGCCCGAATCCTCCCGGACCATTTGCAGCGTTTGGGCCTCCGACCGGATTTGCACCCGGGATCATGCTGGTGCCCGTCATGCCGCTTAGCGTCAGCTTGACTTCACCGAAATGAAGCAGCTTGAAATCTTTGCCGGTGATGGGATCTTTGTAACGCTTGCGCAGAAAGCGCATATTATTGGCGCTCTCGAGATCTTCGATCTTAGTGGGATAGCGTCCGAACTTCTTGTAATACGCGCGTATCGCACGTGAGTACTGCGTTCCGCGATGGATCATCTCCTCTTCGCGGTCCCGCCTGATGCTGAAGGTGATCGATGTCACCAGGGTCGCGGCGAATATCGTCATAAGCGCGACGATCAGCAGCAGAGCGAGCAGAATGTAGCCGCTCTCACCCTGTCGCGAATGCCGTCGCCTTGGCGACTGGAAGCTCATGAATCGATTCCTGATCCTACTATCACTATCCTTGCGTCAGTGGAATACTCTGCGGCGGACCGCTGTTCACCATGTCCTGAATCTCAACCGACGTTGGAGAGATGCGGACGACCTTATAACGACGGTCCACGATTTCGCCTTCACCCGCGACGAAGACGTCTGTGTCCTGGGAGAGAAATACTTTTTTGGGTTCTCCTGGACGGCTGGCAAAACCAAAGAACTTCAACGGAATTGGAGGCGCTGGCGGCGGTTGGGGCGTAGTGTACTCCGGGGCTTTTGGCGCGTCGGTGACTCCGGGGCCGCCGGGCTTGGGAATTTCCACTTCTGCCTGCGAGACAAAAATGTTTCTTGCATTGCCTTCGTACAACGTCTTTTCGCTGGACGCCAGCAGATCGAGCTTCAGCGTTGGATCGAGATTCTCCACGTGGAGTTTTTTTGCAGCTCTGCCTCCTGTACGTGTCGAAACACGCGGAAGAGCAGGGGCTGCGGCGTGCGCACTCGAATCGGGTGACGACGACGATCCCACGAACATCGGGATGAACTCGTACGCCACGGCAAGCACTGCGACCACGCCGAGCGCGACGGCCCACTTCGTCTGCTTCTTATTTTCCAGTCCCAGTCGCACTACGATCCTGCCTTTAAGTAAGTCTCGAGCCTCAGGTTCAGCTTGACCGGTCCCTGCGGATCCCCTGCCAGGGTGACGCTGTTGATGATGAAGAACGTTTCATCGCGTTCGAGCGCGTTGATGAATTTCGCCTGGGAAAGGTAGTTCCCCGCGAGGTCCGCTTCGATCTCAACGGGCTGCAGCCGGCCCGGCCCTTCTTCTTCCACTTTATATTTCACCTGCTCGATAGTCACGCCATTCGCCGCGGTAAGCTTCCCGAACTCGGTGGGAATTTCGGAGTCTCGGGAAGGAAAGCGCATTTTGTAGAAGTCGGCAATCTGGCCGTTGGCAGTCTTGATCTTCTTATCCAAATCCTTCAGGGGAGCTACCTGCCGCGTCTTGAGATTCAACTCGGTCTGCAGTTGATTTAGATCCTGCCGCCGCGTTTCCGCCGAGCCGACCAGCGGGGAGAAATACACGATCGCTGCCAGCAGGTCTATGCCGGCCATTACGACCAAGGCGGTCTTGAGGTTCTTCCGAGTGTGCCGCAGATCAGGCATTAGTGTTTACCCCGCTTCGGGATCTTCGGCGTGTTTGTCTTGACGGCAGCCGGCTCGGATTTTGGTCTCGCGGTTTCACTTTCGAACGGCTCAGGAATGTAGATTGCGGCAATATCAATGCGCTCTGTGTCTCCGGTGGTCGACTGCTGGGGAGACTCGGAAACGATATTCGTCCCGGCGAAGCGGCCGGATTCTTCCATGTGTCGCGCCAGTTCGATCGCGCGATCCCTCGAGTCGCCTGCCACCGTCATTTTCAGCGCCAGTTCGTTGTCGTCGTTCAGTTCCGGATGAATTGAAACAAGGTGCACCCGCGGGGGCATCACCTTCTCCAGACTTTCCAGCACACGTGTCCACGAGAAGGCTTTGCGCTCGATGAGTTCGTTCAGAAGCTGCGACTCTTCGCGCGTAGTGTGGTTCTCGGGAAGGTTAAGGATCCTCTCCGCGTCGGCGCGCAGTTGATCGCGCTCGGCAATCAGCGCACGCTTCTGCGCCATCGCTTCCCGGTCACGCCGTGCGTTTACCCAACCGGTGACGGTGAGGGTCAGCAGGATCAGCGTGAGCAGTCCTAACGCTCCCACAGCGCTGCCCCAACGCAGCCAAAACTGCCGCGCATCCTCGTAGGGCTGACTCGCGAGATTGATGTCAAGACGCATCGTTTCAATGATCCGTGGTCGGTGATTAGTGCTCAGTGTGCTGTCGTTGTCGGCCCCTGATCACTAATCACCAGTCACTGCCTTACGAAATCAAAGCTCCCAGAACTCCAGCCATTCGCCACCGCGGTACCGAACCGACTGCGCTGGCGCCGATTTGCGAAGCCGCCACGAGTTCCTGCACTTCGGCTCCAGTCTGAGCCCGCAATGCCGGAGCCGCACCACCTGATTCCGGCAATCCCGCGACGTAAATTTTTTCAATGTTCAGATGGTACGTATCTTGAAAGAACACCACCGAGGGATAAACCTCCTCAGCCAATTGCTCGCCAGTAATCGTGACCCCTCGCGAATTCTCCAGGGTGCGGAACAGTTGCAACTGGTCTTCGTTCAGGATCGCAATGCTGGTGGTGCGTGCATCCACTTTAATCACTAACGTGGGACGCTTCCCCTCGGCCGAGCCCAGCGCCGCCAGCATAGATGGCAGCACGATGCCCGGATTGAATCCTGCTTCGCGAAATGCTGTTTCGTAGTCTTCGACGACAGTGGCGAGGGCCACGGCGGCGACAACTCGTACGCCATCACTGAACTTCTGCGCATGGAATGAGACCTTTGCCTTGTCGACGTCGAAGGGTAGGGACTTTTTCAGGCGAAAGCGGACCACGCCGAGAGCCTCGTCCTGATCCGACGGTAAGCTGTCAAACTCGACCAAGACCACGCGCACGGAAGCATCGGGAACAATTGCGATCACGTCTTTTGAGCGTCCGGCAATTCCACCCAGCGCGGCTTCGATCCCCGCGCGCACGGCATCCCGCTGCCGAAGATTGTTTTCCGCCAGGTCAGGGACGACGCTTCCCGGCGCCAGTTCACGCGCCGCGCAGGCATCGAGGCCGTCGCCGTCGTCGCTGACGCGCCCGGCCAACACGCGATCCGCCGCGATTTCGCAGGCCAGTTTAGGCTTGGCTATGTTTGAACTCGAACTCATTCCCAAGAACGCCTTTACAAGAAATCTGTTCTATAAATCAGAAACCGTATCGTCCAGAATTGCAATAGCTGGCAGGGCACTTGGAGGAACGTACCGCCGGTATCTTGCCGGCCGTCGCCCGCCGCAGCCGCCGGGATGGCGGCCTTACCGCATGGCCTCGATGAAGGTGACCTTGTTGATTTCCTTCAGCGTGGTCATCCCCAGCCGGATTTTGTCGAGCGCCGACTCGCGCAGAAAGCGCATGCCTTCTTCTCGCGCGGCGCGCCGGATCTCCGACGTCGGTTTCTTGGCCAGAATCATTTCGCGGATGCGGTCGCTCAAATCCAGCAGTTCGTGAATCGCAGTCCGGCCGCGGAAGCCTGTGCCCGCGCACTCAATGCAGCCCGGCCCTTCATAGAGCGGAACTTTTCCCCACTGCACCGGATCCAGCCCGCTAGCCTCAAGAACTTCCGGCGGATAATGCACTTCCGTACGGCACGAGTCGCAAATCAAACGCACAAGCCTCTGTGCCAGGATGCAGTTCAACGCCGAAACGAAGTTGTAGGGTTCGACGCCCATGTTCAGGAAGCGGCCGATCACGTCGACTACGTTGTTGGCGTGAACCGTTGTGAATACCAGGTGGCCGGTCAGAGCGGACTGAATGGCGATCTGCGCCGTTTCGGTGTCGCGGATTTCGCCGACCATGATCTTGTCCGGATCGTGACGCAAAATCGATCTCAAGCCGCGAGCGAAGGTCAGTCCCTTTTTTTCGTTGACTGGAATTTGCGTGATGCCGCGAAGCTGATATTCGACCGGATCTTCAATGGTGATGATCTTGTCTTCGTCGGTCTTGATCTCATTGACCGCAGCGTAGAGAGTGGTTGTCTTGCCGCTACCGGTCGGCCCCGTGACCAACACCATGCCGTAGGGCTCTTTGATGTAGCGCCGGAATTTGCGCAGGTCTTCCTCATCGAAGCCAACCACGTCGAGAGTCAAGGTGCGAAACTTCTCGCTCATCGACTCTTTGTCGAGGACGCGGAGCACGGCATCTTCACCGTGAATCGAGGGCATGATTGAGACGCGGAAATCGATGGCGCGGCCGTTATATTTCACGCGGAAACGGCCGTCCTGCGGCACCCGCCGCTCGGAAATATCGAGCTCGCTCATGACCTTGATACGAGAAATCACAGTTGAATGGTGCTCTTTGCCAATGGGCGGCATAGCTTGTGTGAGCACGCCGTCGATGCGGAACTTGATGACCACGGAGTCGTCGCGCGTTTCAATGTGAATGTCGGAAGCGCGCCGCTGCAACGCGGTGAAAATCGTAGTGTCGACAAGACGGATGATAGGGCTGGTGTCACCGGTCGCAGTCAGCTTGTCGATGGTGAGCGTCTCTTCGACGCCGGTATTTTCGTCCTCCCGAATGATCGTGAAACCTTCGCTGGCCTCTTCGAGCACGCGTTGAGACTGCTCGGTCTTCTTGAGGATGTCGGATATCTGCTTAAGAGTGGAAACTTTGGTGACGATGCGCTGCTTGAGCAGCAGGCTGATCTCGTCGATCATCATCAACTGGCTGGGGTCGGCGATCGCGATGGCCAGACGTCCGTCCGTCGTTTCTTCCAACGGGACGAAGTTGTAGCGGAACATCAACTCGACAGGAATCTTTTTGAACAGCTCGTGATGTAGTGAGAAATCGGTGAGGTCCACGAACTCGCAACGATAGCGTCGCGCCACATCCTGGGCGCGCTCCAGGTCGGTAATTGGGTTCCCGGTCGGGCTGATTGGCCCGCCGTTCCCGCCATTCACGAACAACGATTTTTTATCGGCTGTTGCCATTAGAAACCCATTTGGTAATTGTGTGATTTTGTAATTTGGTAATTTGCAAACTAAAGCGTCTCGAAATTACCCGATTAGCAAATTTCCCAATTACTCGATCGCTCAGTGCACTCCCAACGTGAAGATCGGCAAATACAGCGAGATCAGCACTCCACCGACAAAGATCGCCATGACGATCAGAATCAGCGGTTCGATCAGCGCCATCGACGCGCCCAGGGCCGTCTGCACGTCTTCCTCATAGAATTCCGCGACGGAATTCAACATCGCAGGCAGCGCGCCCGTGGACTCGCCTACCTCGATCATCTCGACTGCGAGTTCGGGGAAGATTTTCTGTTCTTCCAGGCTGGGCGCAAGTCCCTGTCCTTCACGCACGCGAATCCCGGCGCGGATCACTCCCTTTAAGATGCGCCGGCTGCTCATCGAGGCGCCGGCAGTCTCCATCGCAGGCACTAGCGGCAGACCGCCTTGCAGCAGAGTCGAGAGCATCCGCGAGAAGCTGGCGACTTGATGTTTCAACCGGATGTCTCCCAGCAAAGGCAAGCTCAGGATGACCCGGTCGATGCGGTCGGCGCCGCGGTCGGTCTCCTTCCAACGCCAAAGGAGGAACACTCCAATCACCAGCCCAATGAACGCATAGGGCGCATACTTCTGGGCGTTCTCGCCCACCGACAACATGAACACCGTGATCGCCGGTAGTTTCGCGTCAAGACTGTCGAACAAGTCCTTAAACTTCGGCACAACGTAGGTGAACAGGAACGTCACCATGATCAGCACCACGCTGACCAGCAGCGTGGGATAGATCAGTGATACAAACAGTTTCTTGCGGAACGTCATTGCCAGGCGCTGGAATCCGATGTAGCGAGTCAGTACTTCGTCAATGTTGCCGCTCTTCTCACCCGCCATTAGCGTGGTCGTATAAATCTTGGGAATCACTCCCTGAGCCGCGAAGGCGTCTGACAACAACTCTCCGCCCTTCACCCGGTCACGCACGTTTTCAAGAATCTGCTTCAACTGCGCGTCCTTCTGGCGCTTGATGAGCAATTCGAGCGAGTTCAATATCGGCAGCCCGGCGCGAATCAGGGTCAGAAATTGCTGGTTAAATACCAGGAATGTGCTCTGCTTCAGCTTCCTGCGCCGCCGGAGCGAAACTCCGCCGGAGAATAGTCCCTGAGGCTTGACCCAGTAGACGAGGTATCCCTGCTGAGAAAAGCGGTCGTGGACTTCGGCTTCCGAGTAGCCCTGCTCGATCTGCTCGTGCATCCGTCCGCGCTCGTCCGCGATTTTTACTAGGAATTCCGCCATTTGCCGGTTTTTCTGCCGCTTTCCCGGGGATACGTCCTACCGACTCAGTCTAACATTGGCAAATAACATTCTAAGCCGCTGTTCGACCCCAAACTCGCCCCAGCCGGTACGCAAGTAACCATCTCTGGAGGCGGCTTCTGCTCCTCTTACGGTTCCAAATCTCCATCGATCGTCTCCGTGCCGGCGGGAGGCTTGAAGTGAAACCGCCCATCCGTGATCGAGACGTCTTCCTTCATTTCCGTAAAGCGATATTCCGTGTCCGATCCATCCACTTCCTGGATGATAATTCGCACGATCTGGTGGTCCGGGGAAATCTCCAGCAGAATTTCGCTGACCCGATCCGCCAGCGCCTGAGGAACGCCCCGAAGCACCACGTCCCCCGCTTGCAGTGGTGCCACATCCGGAGCCAGGGACAGCCCGCGCAACTCCTTCTCCAGCTTTGTCTTACCTAGCAAGAATGCAAGTGGAGAACGAATATCCTCCAGCTTCTTGGCTGACGTCTTCCTCGCCTGCCGGTCGCTGGGGACATAAAACCACGCATCCTTCCCGTCGCTTACAAACACTTTCTCTCTGGGAGAACGGTAGTCCCACCGCATCTTGCTGGGTTTTTTCAGCAAAAGCGTGCCAGACTCCGTGCGCTCCATCCCGGCCCCGCTATAGATCTCAGTGAATTCAGCCTGCAGGGATCTCAGGTGGTTGTAGTGAGCATCCACGGCGGCGGCTATGGTGTTGACACCAGGCGAGTCGACGCAGGTAGCAACGCCTGCCAATAGCAGTAGTGAAACCACAGAGCTGAGTGTTGCAAGTCGCACTTTAAGTCTTCCGCCTTTGTCGGTGAAAGCTTTTTCGTGGGTCACCATGCCTGGAGACACTGTGTTAGAAGATTGCGGTCCTTCGATCTTTGGGGGAAACGGAATGTAGTTTCATTGTAGTCATTTTGCGATTACAGCGCTCGTCCTGCGGCATCGAGGTCAAAGATTTGCCGATAGACCCGGCCCGGCTTTGCAGTTGCCGCTGCACCACCGGTATGGCAGAATCGCTTCGCCATAGCCGAACCTCCCTAGACGGCTGGCCTGGCTTAAGGACCGCATGTTTCGCGCTCGCTGCCTCGGTCTGTTCCTCGGGCTGATTTCAGTCTGCTGTTTCGCTCAGTCGACGGCGAGTCTGTCGTCTGCCTTGGGAACATCTGATTCGGGAATCGTTGTCCCGCCGGCGGCGCCTCCTGCGTCCAGTCCAATCGGAGAGGCGCTGGCTCTCTACCGTAAGGGCGAGTTTGACGGAGCCATCGCGAAGTACGAAGAGGTGCTCAAAGACCATCCCAAGTCGCCCGATGCTTACGCTGGACTGGTTCACGTATATCTCAAACAGAAAAATGTGGATAAGGCGGCGCAAGCGGCAGAACAAGGTCTAGCCCAAGTGGATTCGCCACGCATCCACGTTGCTCAAGCTGAGGTCTGGTTTCGCCAGGGCAAGATACACGAGGCCGAAGCCGAGTGGGTGAAGGTCATCAACTCCGGATATCCAGAAGCACGGGCATTTCTCGGCCTAGCACGTGTGCGCGATTCGATCGCGATGTACAAGTCGTCGAAGAACATGATCGACAAGGCCCGCGAGCTGGACTCCTACGATCCAGACATTCGCGAAGAGTGGATCGGTACACTTTCGCGCGCCGAGCGCATCAAGTACCTGGAAGCCTCTCTTGCGGGCGAGAACAATTGGAGTGCCGACGAGCGCGACAACGTGACGAGTTATCTGATGTTCTTAAAGGCGCGCGCCAAGCAAAAACCCAGCCCCTGCCATCTGGTTAGCAAAGTGAAGGCGACGGAAACTGGGCTGGTTCGCCTTCTGGATGATCCTCAACACATGCGTGGGTACGGCCTGCCGGTCTTGCTGAACGGGCACAAGAGTTCGCTGATGCTTGACACGGGCGCTAGTGGAATCCTCGTCAAACGCTCCATTGCGGAGCGCGCCGGGATCTCGAAGATTACGGAGACCAAGGTCGGAGGTGTCGGCAATAAAGGACGCAGAGACGCCTACATCGGCGTCGTTGACTCCATCAAAGTTGGGGATCTCGAGTTTCAGAATTGCCCCATCGAAGTGATGGAAAGCCGCTCGGTGGCTGGCGAGGACGGTCTGATTGGTTCCGATGTCTTCGAGGATTTTTTGGTGGACATCGACTTTCCCAACGAAAAACTCAAGTTGAGCGAACTGCCGAAACGTCCGGGCGAGCCGTTAGAACAGCTCGCTTTGAAAAACGGTGACGACGACGATTCGGACGATGATGCTGCCGGCCCCGAACCGCCGGACCCGAAGTCATCCAATTCCAAACCAGCAGACTCCAAAGCCACGCACGCAAAGGCATCATCTATCGGGCCGCAGGACCGATACATCGCTCCAGAGATGAAGGATTACACTCCGGTGTTTCGCTTCGGTCACGACCTGCTGGTTCCCACGAGCATTGGCAAAGTACCGTACAAGCTGTTCCTCATTGACACCGGTGCGTATATGAATGCGATCTCACCGTCGGCTGCCAGGGAAGTCACAAAAATCCACGGTGATTCCGACACGATCATCGAAGGCATTAGCGGCCGCGTGAACAAGGTCTACAGCGCGAACAAAGCCGTGCTGCAGTTCGGCCATCTCAAACAGGAAAATCAGGATATGACCGCGTTCGACACCACGGCCCTGAGCGACGATGCCGGAACCGAAATCTCCGGCTTTCTCGGCTTCTCCATGCTGTACATGCTCGACATCAAGATCGACTATCGCGATGCCCTGGTCGACTTTCGATTCGAGAAGAAACGCTTTGGCCGCTGATCTTTACTTGTGGCGACCTTCCTTGCGCGGCAGTCCCGAATCTTTAAGAACTGAACAGCGAGTATTGCTGCGCGCCGGAGAGCTTTCGCAGCATTGTGCTCTCGCCGAGCACGTGTTCCAGGAGCGGATTGTGATACAGGACGTACATGGCTCTGGGATGGGCTCGCAGGGACTGGTCGACGTTCGCAATCACACGCCGCATACCGGATTCCGGGAATGGATTGAAGAGATACAGGATCAGTGGTTCGTCCGGAAGAGAGAAGGCCGTCGCGTCGGCGCAGATTGATTCCAGGGCAAAGCATTTCTGCGAATCACTCTTGTACTTGCTTAAGTTCTCCTGCGCGATCTGATGCAGTGATGGAAGGAACTCCACACCGACGATGCGGCGGAACGGATAGTTTGACGCCATCAGTAGCGTGCGTCCTTTTCCCGAGCCGAGATCGACAAACGTGAAGTCACGGAAGTCGACGTCGGCTCTGGGATCGGCCTCTCGCAGTAGGCTGTCAAGCATTTCGTGAAACGCCGCAGGGGCAGTTGGCTGATATTCGGAGTGAAACATTCCGATCAGCCGATCCCGCCATGCAACCGCACCGCTCGTGGTGTTCACGCGGAAGTCCCAGTCGTAATCGGCGTCGCCAAATCGCTGCCGCAGGCGCTCGGGTGTCGAGTCGCGAAGAAACTCCCACAGCACACCAGTCAGGCGGCGCGTTGCTCGCAGCGAGCCTTCGTATGCGGCCGCATACTTCCACCAATCCCATATCGTTTGCAGCACTCGAGGTTGGGTTTGTGCGGAGGAATTCATCGTGGGCGAGGCGTCAGTCGTTCTTCATGATACGGGAAGCCCTCAGCGCGCGAATGCGAGCACCGAAGTCGCGATGCGTGCATGCACCGAGGTTATACTCGTAAATTCGGCCGGGCGGTCAGGTGGTCGGCGGCGTCAACCCGACAAAGTAACATGGAAAATCCATTTCGATTTCTGCTGCGCGTCCCGGTTCCCTGGGTCTTTGTTCTGACCTACCTTATTGGTGTCGCGCTGGAACGGATGCGTCCTGGAACAATCCTTTCAAGCAGGGCCCAGGCCAGCACGACCACCGGAGCCGTGCTGTTTACCGCGGGCGCGGTAATTGCCGGCTGGGGTCTGGTGATCTTCCATAAGGCTCGGACTACTACAGTTCCAGGTAAGGTTTCCGCGAAGCTTGTGACTTGGGGGCCCTATCGCTTTACGCGAAACCCGATGTATGTTGGCCTTATCCTCGCTTATCTCGGAGAGGCAGGACTGCTGAAACAAATTTGGCCCGTTCTTCTTCTACCTCTCACGGTTGCCTACGTGAACTGGACTGTGATCCCCGTCGAAGAGGCGAAGTTGGAAGAAGTCTTTCCGAGCGACTATGAACAGTACCGATCGCGCGTGCGGCGCTGGATCTAGGGAGAGCATCCGAAAATTCAACCTGTGCCATCGGCGCTTTACCTTCGTTATCATAGAACTGCTATGGCTTATCCCATCAAAGTCTGTGCTGTATGCGGAGAAGAGTTCGAACTGAGGCCCGATAAACCCGGGTTTGCCAATCGCTGTCCTGAGTGCAGTGAGCCCGATGCGGTTGATCCAGTGACCAAGCGCCCGGTGGATGCTGTCGATCGCAAGAGTGCGAGTGAAGTGAATGAGGCGCGCCGGCAAGCCATGCGCGATCTTCTGTATCGCAAAGACAGCTGAGAGCTGACCGGTGATAGCAAGCCGCTTTCGCTGTGTGATTCGCGAAGGCCGATGCACGATCTCCTAAAGCTTGGTGTGGAAGCGGGGCAGGGCGGACGGTTTATAGCCCGGAGGCAGGCCCTTGGTAGCGAAGGGGAAATCTTCCGGCTTTTCAAGCTGGATGCGGCCTTCCGGGGTCAGCTTGTAAGGGTCGCCATCCGGATCTGAGGGGATGCCCACGAGATGCTCCGCTCCAACCAGTTCTGACATGCTCGCCGGCAATCGTCCTGTGCGCTCGCCGAAACGCGTCACGGCAGCTTGGAGTTGGGAGACGTCTTCGTCCACGGTAATGGCGCGAAGGTGTTCCAAAGCGTTCTGCCTGATGTTGGTCTCGTGACTGGTCTCAAAGGTCGCGCTCCACAGCAGACGGGCGGTAGCAAAATCGCCGGCGTGCTCGGCCATCTGTGCGGCCAGAATCTTCATGAACGGATGCGCCCCCGGAACGCGCGATCCCTTGTCGAACACCTCGGCCGCCCTCTTATAGTCCTTGAGTTCGGTGTAATAAACGAATCCCAGGTCATAGTAGAGCTTCCAGTCGTTGGGATTGTGCGCAATACCAAACTCCATCAACTGGATGGCACGCGCGGGTTCGCCCGCGCCGTTTGGCGGTGGGGGCGCGAGAAAACTGGCGCCAAACTGATATGCAGGAATTAGTTGCGGGTCCAGAGTCGTCGTGATTTCAAGCAGCGGAGCGAGTTGGTTATAGCTCCGCTCACGGTTGTAATGGCGGTGCCCGAAGTACTGCACGGTGCGCGTCCAGTAGATACAGGCCATCAAGCCATCGAACCCCAGGCTGCCGCGCTTCACCATTTTCGGCGAACTCACGTAGAGTGCATCATCGATCGTTGCTTGCGGCCGGAGGCGATCGATATGGCGTAACAGAATCACGGAAGCCGTCAGCGAGATGACGAGGCAGGCGCTGGCAAGAATTGTAGTGCGCCGCCGGGCAATCATTTCAGATTCCTGCGCTCGAAGATCAATACCGCACCGCTCAGGGCCATCGCCGTATAAAACAGAGCGTAGAGAGTATTTTGCAGGATCAACTGGCCGCCGAGGGAATGCTGGTGTGCGACTGCGCTGATCACGTTCAATGTGGAGAAATTCGGTACGAGATACGCCGCGCCGGTAGCGACCCAGCGCATGAAGCCGTGAGTCAGTCCGGCGAATCCGCGGAGGTCATCGGCGAAGCTCCCGATTACAAACAAAGAAAACGCGAAAACGGCTGAGAGCAAGGGCGAAGAGAATGACGAGAACAGTAGCGCCAACGAGCAGATGATCAGAAACTCCAGAATGATGAAATAGAGCGCCACCAGGATCAGAGCATCCGGACGCGTGAATTTGTGAGCCACGTAGAGCAGAGCGCCGAAGACTCCGATGGCCATGAAGAACGTATTCACAACCAGCGTGCCGGCCAAACCGAAGAACTTCCCGACGATGAACTCCCATCGTCGCACCGGACGCGAGAGCACGGTATACAGCGTGCGCTTCTCAATTTCTTTCGAAACCAGCCCGATGCCGATGAAGATAGCGATGATTACGCCGAACAGAGAGACTGCGGTCAGGCCGAGGTTCACCACGACCAGGCGCTCGATGTCGATCGAAATCTGCCCTACGAATATCGCTGCGCCGGTCAATAGCAGAGCGAAAGCGATCAGGTTATACAGCACGCGATCTCGGACTGCTTCGCGGAACGTGTTGCTGGCGATGTTGATGATGCGGGTGCTCATGCTCATGCCATCTTCCCAGCAGTAGTTTCAGAATGCTGTAGTTTCTCCACGAAGTAGGCCTCGAGGGACGTCCGCAACGGAGTGATTGCGATCAGCCGGATGCGCTCGCGCCGTAGGGCGTCGATGGCAGCGTCCTGCTGGTTCTCGGGTAACACGGCGCGGACTGTGTCTCCGGTTACATGACAGTCGGCCCCTAACGCCTTCATTGAAGCTGGAATCTGCGTGCCTTGCCAGACCACTTCCACTTTGCCCTGAACCGTCGAAGTTAAATCCTCCACCGCGCCCACGCCGCGCAGCTCGCCCTTGTTAATAATGGCGACGCGATCGCAGAGCGCTTCAGCGTCCGAGAGAATGTGGGTCGAGAAAAACACCGTTTTGCCTTCCTGCTTGAGTTGCTCCATCAGGTCGCGGACTTCGCGCCGGCCCAGCGGATCGAGCCCAGACATCGGTTCGTCAAAAAAAACAAGTTTGGGATTGTGCAGGATCGCTTGCGCGATTCCGGCGCGCTGCAGCATCCCTTTCGAGAACTTGCGCAACTGCACGCCCTTCACATCGGTCAGACCAACTCGCTGCAGCACTTCTTCAACGCGTCGCTTGCGGTCTTTGCCGGGCACGCCGGAGAGCTGCCCGTAATAGTCGAGCAGTTCGTGCGCAGTGAGGTAGTCGTAGAAGTAAGGCTGCTCGGGCAGAAACCCGATCTGCGCTTTGACCTCCGGATCCGTCCACTCACGACCCAGAATGCGGGCCGTTCCCGCGGTCGGAAACACCAGGCCCATCAGCATTTTCAGCGTCGTCGTCTTGCCGGCGCCGTTGGGCCCAAGGAAACCGAAAATCTCTCCCTCTTCGACAGACAAGTGGAGCGGTTGCAGGGCGCGTTTGGGTCGCTTGCGCCAGAAGCCCACCATGTAGGTTTTTTCGAGGCCGAGAATTTCAATTGCACGCATGTGAACGTGGCGCCACCGTAGTCATGTTTATGAAAAAGATTATAAGCAAGACGATGGCGCGAAAGAACGGTCTAAGGGTTACGTCGGTCACTGCGGTGGAGGAAGCCGAATTCCGGAAGAGGGCCTTTGGGGGAGGAAGATCTTCGAAAGGCCCGCGATAGTCTCAACTTGATATGAGACGCAAGAACGCTATTGAGCCACAGGATATGCGAGACACGAAGACGTGGCAGCGGCTGGCAAGTCGCCCGTGCTACCCATTTGTGAACGCAGCACACCATCATTGGTCTGGCAAAAATCACGGTTTCCTGTGGAGTGCACAACGATCGGCGCCGCACCTATGACGAATGCGGTATTGCTCGTCGCCCCGCCCGTAATGACTCCCGTAGCCAAGTAGTAGTAACCGCTCTTGCCAACTCCGCCCGGTGTGGCTGTGGCAAGGAAGTTGTCAATGATGCACGCTGTCGTAGATGAAGGCGTGCAAGGACTCACACCGCCTAGTTGACCGATTGTGTCTGAGTAGCCGACCGTCGGATAGCTGTTGTAGTAGGTGATCTCTGCACTCTGAAGCGTATGCAAAGAGCCTGCTGCAGATGACTCGTTCGCCGCGAGGCGAGCCTGCAGCAAGTTGGGAATCGCGATCGCGGCGATGATTAAGATGATCGCCACTACGATCAGCAACTCAATAAGCGAGAATCCTTTGGTTGAGCGCATAAGACTTCCCTCAAGGTCTTTACTAAGGGTCGGCCAGTACATCCCACATTAGACAAGTAGCAGTTTCAGCGCCAATCCGCGAGAGTGCCTGGCCACATTGGTAATTCTTTAAGACTCTGGTGAATCAGGAGTTACGGGCTAGCGAGTGACGCGCGAGAAGATACGCGCGGTTTGATCCGGCTCCGCTTCCAGAAGACTGACAAAAAGTGTCAGAAGAGTGCTGAGAAAGCCATCAAGGCTAAACGCCGTGTCGTGACGCAAAATTCGATTAAGAAAGCAAAGAGCAGCGAACTCGCGTTCGCTGCTCCGTGGCTTGTACCCTCCCCCAGGTACTTCGCCAAATCAAACTTGCTTCGAACTTATTGCAGCGGCGTAAGGCCCTGGCAGGTCGACTCGGCGCCGATGGCTGCGCCCGTAGGCTGCACGCGAACCACAGCATCTTCAAATGAGCAGAAGCTGCGGATACCAGTTTGGTTTAGCGTCATCGGAACGGCCGCCGCAAAGTAAATACCAGTCGGTGGGCCGCCTGCGCCAGTCGCGTGAAACGTGTAGCCGCTCTTGGTGCCGGCACTCAGCACGCTGTCGATCAGGCACGCCGTGGTTGAGCTTGGAGTGCAAGGGGCGACGCCGCCCAGGGCCGACAGGGTCGTAGCATAACCGACTGTAGGATAGCTGGAATTGTAAGTGATCATTCCGGTGTTGATGGTACGGATAGACGCGACAGCAGACGACTCATTGGCCGCCATGCGGGCGCGCAGCAAGTTCGGAATAGCGATGGCTGCGATGATCAGGATAATCGCCACCACAATCAGCAACTCAATTAGTGAAAAACCTTTTTGCTTCCGCATCTGAATTTGTTCTCCGTCTAATAATTTCGAGTTATTTGTCTAACCTGCGGCCCGTTTTGGGAGCCACGTTTTACATTGGCAAGTAACGGGCCAACCCGCGCAACCGTCTACGATGCATAGTCGTAGCGGCAAGTAGTTTGTTTTCATCCGAAGAAAATCGGTGAGGTAGAAGTGGGGCAGGGAATACGAAAGTCTATGAACGTCAGATTGACATTCTGTGTCAGACAAGCAGTCAGATTCGAATCGCCCTGTAGAAAGGGTTCAAGCAAAAAGCAAAGAGCAGCGAACTCGCGTTCGCTGCTCCGTGGCTTGTACCCTCCCCCAGGTACTTCGCCAAGTCAAGCTTTGCTTCGAACTTACTGGTTGAGCGGCAGCAGGCCCTGGCAGGTCGACTCAGCGCCGATCGCCGCGCCCGTGGGCTGCACGCGAACCACAGCATCTTCAAACGCGCAGAAGCTGCGGATACCAGTCTGGTTCAACGTGACCGGAACAGCGGTCGCGAAGTAAGTCACGGCCGGAGGTCCACCCGCGCCAGTTGCGGCGAACGTGTAGCCACTCTTGGTGCCGGCAGCCAGAACGCTGTCGATCAGGCAAGCCGTGGTCGAGCTCGGCGTGCAAGGAGCGACGCCACCCAGAACCGTCAGTGTGGCCGCGAAGCCGACTGTCGGATAGGTGGAGTTGTAGGTGACCATGCCGGTGTTGATGGTACGAATGGACGCGACAGCAGACGACTCATTGGCCGCCATGCGAGCGCGTAGCAAGTTCGGAATAGCGATAGCTGCAATGATCAGGATGATTGCCACCACGATCAGCAGCTCGATCAGTGAAAAGCCCTTCTGTTTGCGCATTGTGAGAACGTTCTCCCTGTAGAAATTTGCGGCCCATGTTCGGACGCCTGCACTGTTCATAGCACGCCGTGTGCCAAGCGACCCATGCCCTCGGTCACCTGCCCAGAGGACGTAAGAGGCCTGTTTTCAATGAGGAGTTACTTGTGGTAATCCCAATTTGGTCCAAATCGGGCGCTGGAGTTGCCACCTTATGTCATCGACGCCGAGAAGTGGCATGCGGGCACTTGGGGCGGAGATTTACCCAGAAAAGCGAAAGGAGCAGCGAACTTGCGTTCGCTGCTCCATGTTGTACCCTCCCGGGTACTTCGCTGAATGCAATTACTGGTTGAGCGGCAGCAGGCCCTGGCAGGTCGACTCAGCGCCGATCGCCGCGCCCGTGGGCTGCACGCGAACCACAGCATCTTCAAACGCGCAGAAGCTGCGGACGCCAGTCTGGTTCAACGTGACCGGAACAGCGGTCGCGAAGTAAGTCACGGCCGGAGGTCCACCCGCGCCAGTTGCGGCGAACGTATAGCCGCTCTTGGTGCCGGCAGCCAGAACGCTATCGATCAGGCAAGCCGTGGTCGAGCTCGGCGTGCAAGGAGCGACGCCACCCAGAACCGTCAGTGTGGCCGCGAAGCCGACTGTCGGATAGGTGGAGTTGTAGGTAACCATGCCTGTGTTGATGGTACGGATGGAGGCGACAGCAGACGACTCATTGGCCGCCATGCGGGCGCGCAGCAAGTTCGGAATGGCGATAGCTGCAATGATCAGGATGATTGCTACCACGATCAGCAGCTCAATCAGTGAGAAACCCTTCTGTTTCCGCATCTCTTTTCCCCTCGTTATGCTGTTCTGAAATTAACCTGGTCACGGATGACGCAGTCGTGCTCGATATTTGCATTTCCCGGACCAAAACTGCGAGTTACTTTGGTTCCAACAACCCTCAAAACATCGGCTTTATTTTCAGCGCGAGGTAACACTTCAGTCTCACCACAAGTGCCGCACAAATCACCGTTTTGCTAGCAAAATACGGCGCTGGACTGACAATTCATGTCAGTCTGGGAAGCCAGTGGCGCCATTCCGGAACGGGGAGGAGCACGCCTCGGTGCTCTGCGAGAGGAAACGGCTTAGGCGTATGAGACTTAACTTGTCACGTTCATGCCGATGGTATAGCGGGGTTACATTTTAATATGCTGCATGCAAGAGACGTTGCGGGCAAAGTCTCTGCCGTTGATTCGGGTCCGGCCTCGACGATCTTGAGATTATCTTAATCCCCAAGGTACCTCTGTCACTTGTGACCTCCCGGACATCCCACTTAGATTGAAGGATTAGGCACCGTGTTCATCCCGAGTGACCTCGAAATATGAGTGCATCTCTGCAGCAAATGGAAACCACCGATAAGAGAGTGCACGGCGAGGCGTCGGTGGCTCCTCCACTGACAGCGATTTCGTGGCTACGAGTTGCTCGTGTCCTTTTGTTCTGCGGCGTGCGGTTGGTATTCGCCTCGTTTCTGCTGGTGACGTCCATCTACTGCTTGCTAGTGTGGGTCCCGTTCTCCTACTTCGGTTTTATTCAAAATCCGCTGCTGGACTGGCTTCCGGCGGCAGTGCGGCTGCATGGTCTTGTGTACGGTGTTCTGCTGGTTGCGGTCTCGCTTACGCTCATTCCTGATTTTCGACGAAATGAGAGCCGCACGGCCGCAGTGGGTTTCGTTGCCATCAATGGAGCTGCTTTCGTCTATCTGTGGCGGGCGCACTCGCTGGCCAATCTACAGCCTGACATGAGCAGTTACTTGTGGAGCATGCTCTCTCTGTTTCCACTCATCTGGATAGCGACCCTCGACTTGTTCGGAAGAGTGACGTGGCACTCAAGCGAAAAAGAAAGTCGCGAACTTGCCGGGACTATTCTCATAAGGACCACTCTTGCCGCAATTATCGTCTCTCTGATCTTCGCTGGCACCTCGTTGCTGCGTGCAGCGATGCAAGGAAATGGGCTGACCCAGAGCATCGCCCTCGGCGGGGTGCTCTCGAGCCTGTGCTTTCATCTCGTGATCTTCACGACGATTGGATTGGTTCTGGGCCTCATCCGGTGGGCGAGCCGCGCGACCCGATGGCCGGGCGTCGTGAACGCCCTGCTCGCCGGGGTCTTTGCCTGGTGGATTCTCGTCGAGATTCTTCGGACGATGATTCTCCCGACTATTTCCTTCGAGGGCACACAAGCCAGCGTCTTCGCAGCGGTCGTCTCGTTCGTGGCGGTGTTCTTTGTGGTGGGCCTCGTCGTGCGTTTGCGAGAAGTGGCTTCACGCGAACGGACCGGTTGGGTTTCGCCCCCCGCTTGGTTGTGGGTGCTGGTGGCAGTCGGTCTTGCAGCGGCCGCATACGGCATTCCGGTAATTCTCGGTCTCAGAGACTGGGATTTTGTGCTGCAGAAAACCGCGGTGATGGCGTTGTGGCTGACCATTCTGCAGATGGCTTACTGGCTACGCTTTACACGTTCAAAGACCGTGTCGATTACCGTTTCGTTTGTGCTCATCTGCGCGATAGCGGGTTTTGCACGGTGCGCAAAGTCGACGCTCTACAACTCGGATCCGTCGGCGCGATGGCAAAATGTCTTGGACAACTACGCCGGAGCGGACATCTCATTCAAGACCGCGTATGCCTTGCTTTCCGAGCCGTTTGATAAAGCGTCGAACCCTGAGTTCTACGAATTCCTTAAGCAGAACACGAACTTGACCCGCAAGGATGTCGTGCATCCGGTGCCCGTTCGTGTGGTTCCGGATCTGGCGCCTACGCCGGGAGTTAAGCCGAATATCTTTATTTTTGTCATCGACAGCCTGCGTCGGGACTATGTGTCGCCTTACAACCCGGCGGTGGACTACACTCCACAGATCGATCGCTTTGCAAGCGACAGCATTGTGCTGAAGAATGCCTACACGCGCTATGGCGGCACCGCGCTCTCTGAACCTGCCATCTGGACCGGAGCGATGCAACTGCACAAGCAGTACATCGAGCCCTACTATCCAATGAACACCCTGCAGAAACTGCTGGAGACCGACGGCTATCAGAGTTACATCAGCGTCGATCCGATTCTTCAGGTCATCCTGCAACCGTCCGCTTCGATCACGAAACTGGATCGCGACAAGTCTTGGCCCGACCTTGACTTCATTCCGACTCTGCAGGAACTGGAGGCGAAAATCGACGCGCGCTCCGACCGGAAGAAGCCAATCTTTGCGTACACGCAGCCTCAGAATGTACACACGCTTACACTGGAGCGGTCCCGGATGAAAGGGGGCCGGAAAGCGGTAAGCATTTTTGAGCTGCGGAGAATGGATGCCGCATTCGGCGAGTTTGTCGGATTCCTGCAGCAACGAGGCCTTTACGAAAACAGCATCATCATCGTGACCTCCGATCACGGCGATGCCTACGGCGAGTTCGGCCGTTGGGGGCATTCTGATTTCCTGTTTCCTCAAGTCATCCGCATTCCGCTCATCATTCATCTTCCCGCCAGCATGCGCGGCCAGTTTGTCTGGGATGCGCAACAGGTCGCCTTTACGACAGACATTACGCCGAGCCTCTACTATCTGCTGGGACACCGGCCGACCGTTAATAGCGAGTTATTCGGGCGGCCTCTCTTCACCCAGACTGCGCAGGAAGCATCGCCATACCTCCGCTCTCACTACTTGATTGTCTCGAGCTACGCGCCCGTGTACGCGATACTTGGCGGCAACGGCCAGTCCCTTTTCATCGCCGACGCTGTGCACTCCAAGAGTTACGACTACAACCTCGCCGACGATCCGGAGGGAACGCGAAGCCACGTGACGAGCCGCGTGCGGCAAGAGAACGAGGCCTTGATTCGTCAGGAAGTGGAACTGATCGACGATTTCTACGGTTGGCGCACGTCATCGCACGGGCAGTAACGCGAATCACGCGAGCCGCTCATAACTTCAAAAATCTAAATTGCAACTTCAGCGGGTGGCCGGCCTATTTCTGCGTTGCGTGCCTTGGAACCGCCCTGGCACGCATGAATGGCAAGTCGCGGTCACGCGGGTCACGTTGTGAGTCCGGGGTAACTGCACAACGGAGTTGGTTGGCGGAGAGAGACAATGGGTGCCGGAAGACTTCGGACCTGAGACCCCGACGAATTCGGCCGCTGGAATCGGCACCCAATCGAAATTATCTTCGGAGACTGACCACTGTGACTGACCGCCGTTCGGGAACGCCCGATAGCTTTCTGGTTCCTGGTGGGGTAAGGTTGAAGTGATGGCGGAGGAGCGTAAATCGTGGCTGCGGCGCCGAGTGGAGAAGGCGCTGGTGGGCGGGTTAACGCGCGCTTACTCGACGGTGCGGGTTGATCCGGAAAAATTTCTGTTGCAATTGCGCGCGGCCTATCGGGTGCCGATCAGCGGGTATCACGGAGTGTATTCGCTGGAAGTGGGAGAGCTGGATGCGGTGGCGGATTCGATCATTCGCAGCGGGATGAAGCTGGCGGCGGTCGAAGGCGCGGGATTCGGGTTGGGCGGGGTATTGACGATTGTGCCGGACCTCGGAATTCTCTCGGCGATCACGATGCGGACGATTCAGAAGCTGAGTCTCATCTACGGATTTGAATTCAATACCGACGACGAGATTGCGGAGTTGTGGATTGCCGCGGCGAGCGCGGCGGGCGTGGACATCAGCCGCGAGCTGCTGGAAAAAGAAGTAGTCAACAAATTTGTGCCGCGCGTCATCCAACGAATTGCGGCGAGGGCTAGTACGGAAGTCGTAGAGAAGTGGGCGGGACGGGTGATCCCGCTGGCCAGTTCGGCGATTGGCGCGGGATTGAATTACTGGTTCGTGCGAGCTTGGGGAGAGCGGGCACGGGCGCATTTTCGGGCGCGGCACTTGGCGCTGCGGCAGCGGGCACAGGATGGGGCTTTGAGTTTGCCGGGGCCGAGTGGGCTGCCGATGGTGAAGAGTTAGAGTCCCCATTTCTCGCAAAAGAAGCGAGAAATGGGGCACCCGGCGGTGATCACCATGTGGATTCGGGGGCGAGACGCCCCCGCGACAGCCGGCGGGACGCCGACGCTACGGGGAAGATGATTCACTACGAAATGTCGGTGGCGTTCGACGCTGTGTTACAAAAATAGGGATGCCTACCTTTTCCTGTTCAGCCATACTTTTTGATTTGGATGGAGTGCTGGTCGACTCGACGCGCGCGGTGGACCGCGAGTGGCGGGAGTGGGCTGCGCGCAAGGGCGTAGATGGCGATGCGATTATGGCCATTGCGCATGGGGTGCGGACGATTGAAGTGATCCGGCGGGTCGCGCCGCATCTGGATGCGGAGGCTGAGGCGGATGCGATCGAGAATCATGAAGCAGGTGATCAGCGGGGAGTTACGGTGATGCCGGGGGCGATTGATCTGGTGAAGTCGATTCCGGAAGGGCGATGGGGCGTGGTCACGTCGGGGTCGAGGCTACTGGCTGCGAATCGGTTGCGTTATTGCGGGCTGCTCGTGCCGGGGGTGCTGGTGACGTCGGACGATGTGACGCAGGGGAAGCCGCATCCGGAGCCCTATTTGATGGGCGCGAAGTTGCTCGGGCTTTCGCCATCTGAATGTTTGGTGATCGAGGATGCTCCGGCGGGAATCGAGTCAGCGCGAGCAGGCGGGATGATGGTGGTGGGGATTATGAGTACGTATGGGGCGGAGGCGCTGAAGCGAGCAAACGCGGTGGTGCAGACGCTAGCGTTGATTCGCGCATCGTTCAACGGCGCAGGAAAGTTGACCGTGGAAACCGAGCTAGTCTGACGTTTGAAGCTTTCGATATCTGCCGTTCTTCCAGTAATACAAAATCGAGGATTGCTCGAGCCATTCCGCTTCGATTCCGTCAGCTTTTAGCGTTACCGATTGAGTCGTGTCGAAGCCCGAATATTTTCCAGGTGGTACCTTGGAAATTACAAGTCCAGAACTGCTGCCCGGTTGTTGCTCGGCATGATCCAACACCTTCAGAGAGTAAATATCAGCCTTCTCGGACTTGGCGAGTACGAGTATCTTGGAACCGTCGTTGACTCCTTTATTGGGTACCAGCAGCAGCGCATAGGCGGTCTGATCGGGCATCTGAAAATGGCCGATCGCAAGGCCAGGGCATTCCTTAGGGTGTGCCTTTTCCCAAAGTTGTTTGTCGTAGGACTCGAGGTCGGACACTAGCTTGATTCGCCACCCGGGAAAGGTTTTGCCGATCAGCCCCTGAGCTTGAACAGGGAGATTTTCCATGCGGCATCTGTTCTGAGAGTGGGCAGAGAGGCCGATACCAAACAGAAGGATCGCAAGAATGTACGAGGACGCAAAGCTTCTCATGAAGACGATCTTGGCGTGTCAGATTGATGCGGTCAACGTTACTTTGGGCAACTAGCTCATCTGTCAGCGGGTGTGATTATCGCAGCCAGTCTTCGAGTTCAATTCCTCTGTCGGTTTTTTCGTCGCGGTACTTTACGATTACCGGCGTGTAGAGAGATAGATTCCATTCGGCTGCCTTGCCTTTCTTGACGGCGCGCGAGCCTGGGACTACTACGGCATTTTCTGGAACTTCCAGCGGCGCGTCGGCGGTGGCGCGGTAGACTTCGCCTTTCACCAGATCGTAGAGCGGGGTAGAGCGCGTGAGGATTGTGCCAGCGCCGAGCACTGCGCGGGCGCGGACCAGTGTGCCTTCGTAGATTCCGCAGTTTCCTCCGACCAGCACGTCGTCTTCGATGATGACGGGGGCGGCGTTGATAGGTTCGAGAACGCCTCCGACTTGCGCAGCGGCGCTCAGGTGGACGCGCTTGCCGATTTGCGCGCAGGAACCGACCAAGGCGTGGGAGTCGACCATGGTGCCTTCGTCGACGTAGGATCCGACGTTGATGAACATGGGCGGCATGCAGATGACCGAGGGGGCGACGTAGGCACCGGTGCGGACGGAGGAGCCGCCGGGGACGACGCGGACGCGATCGGAGATCGCAAAGTGGCGGGCGGGGAAAGTATCTTTGTCTACGAAGGAGAGGCCGGAGGACGAAGTTCCGACACCCATGTCGGCGAGGGCGCCGAGCCGGAATCCGAGGAGGATGCCTTGCTTGACCCAGGCGTTGACTTGCCATTTGTTGGCGATCTTTTCGGCGGCGCGGATTTTGCCCTGGGTTAACTGGTCGCGGAATTCGAGGAAAACTTTGCGCGCTTCGGGGTCATGTTCGACTTCGCCTTGCGCCGCGAGGTGCTCGATGGAGTTCTTCAAAGAGGACATGAGTTGTTGATTGTTGATGGCTGAATGATGATTTGTCAAAACGTCAAGAGCTCCAACCACGAAGGGCACGAAGGTACACGAAGAAAATTAAAATCCGAAATCGACAGCAATTTGTTCTTACACGCATTTGCATTCGCTGCGGATTAGGACGTTGGACATGGCGTGCGCGGCGTCGCGGGCTTCGGGGAGCGTGGGGTAGGGGCCGTGCCAGCGGGCGTGGTTCTGGTCGTGGCCAGCGGGGCGTCCTTTGCCGTGGCTGCATTGGCCGCAGGATCCGCGGTGCAGGACAATTTTGTGCGGGCCAGCAGCCCAGTTTTCGTAGATAAAAAATTCCGGCGCCTCGGCGGCGGGGCCGGAGGGTTTGCTGATGAGTCCAACTTCGGTGACAACTTTCTGCAGGCGCGAGCGCGTGTCGCGGCGCATGGGCAGCAGGGGCAGGCGGTAGACCTCTTCGATTTTTCCCATCATTGTGAGGACCGCTTTCACCGGCAGCGGGCTCGATTCGATGAAGTTGGCTTGCATCAAGGGCAGGTATTTGCGGTTGATGGCGCGCGCGGTGGTCCAGTCGTTATTGAGCGCGGCGCGGGTGAGCGAGGCCATTTCGTTGGGGATTTCGTTGGAGGCGACCGAGACAACACCGACGCCGCCGAGCGCGATGACGGGAAGCGTGACCGCGTCGTCCCCGGAAAATACCAGAAATGTTTCGGGCACCAGGCCGATCGCCTCGGCGACCTGCGTCATGTTGCCGCTGGCTTCTTTCACGCCGACGATGTTGGGAATCTCGGCGAGGCGCGCGAGAGTGGCGGGTTCGATGTTGGCGGCGGTGCGTCCGGGAACGTTGTAGAGAATGACGGGCTTGTCGCCGACGGATTCCGCGATCGCTTTGAAGTGGCGATATTGGCCTTCCTGCGTGGGTTTGTTGTAGTACGGCGACGCGGTGAGGATGGTATTGACGCCGGGACGGGTGGCGAGTTCTTTGGCCTTCTCGACGGCATCGTGAGTGGAGTTCGAAGTCGCGCCGGCGACGATGGGGACGCGTCCGGCAGCGACTTCGATGGTGGTGTCGATGACGTGCAGCCATTCGTCGTGAGTGAGAGTGGGAGTCTCGCCGGTCGTGCCGCAGGGAACCAGAAAATCGATGCCGGAGTCGATTTGCCACGCGACCAGATTGCGCAGCGCGTCGTCATCGATGGAGCCATCCTGATGAAAAGGAGTTACGAGAGCGGTGCCGCAGCCACGGAGTTGCATACGAATAAGATAACGCGAATACTTCGACAAGGAAAATTGTCACAGAACGAAGCGTGAGGGTGGTCGTGGGTAATTATTGGCCTTGGGCGAATTGGTAAACGCTCTCCAACTCGGTCATTCGATCGCGCATGAGTCTCAACTCGCATTCGAGCTGAGTGACTCCTGCGCTTGTGCCTTCGCGAGAGGTGTCGTAGGCCGTTGCACACTGCGCTTTCGCATACGCTTGCCACGCTGATTCAACCGCATCGAACTCCTTGGCGCGCTCATCGGGACGAAGGGGATGTCCGGGAAGAGGATCGGTCCCCGGTTGTTCTTCCGGGCTTGCCAGCGCTTCCGATGATCGAAGCGCTCCGACGTAGGCCTCGTAATTTGCTTTTGTCTTCTCCACTTCGCGATTCATGCACTCTCGCATCTCGGAGGTCGAAAGAGCACGACTACACTCACGCGTTTTCGTTCGTGTCATTTCCGCCGAATAAGAAAAGGTAGCAACTGTTTGGAGTTGTTGTATCTGATTAGACCACTCAGCCCAACGGTGATCTTTGTCGGAATTCCGTACGGTGCGATTTTGCGCGGCTAGTGGTTGAGCGGACAGAAGCAGCAAGAGAGCGACCAGTCTCGGGTTCGGCATGGTCTATCGTTGTCCTTATCGGCAACAACATCATAGCTCCCGCCACACATTCTTGAATTCGTAGAAGCCTTTTTTGGCGGCGAGCCATTCGGCGGCGCGGACGGCGCCTTCGGCGAAGCCGCGGCGGGATTTGGCGTCGTGACAGAGATAGATGCGGTCGGCGGGGGACTCCAGCACGACTTCGTGCAGGCCGACGACATCGCCTTCACGGAAGGAAATGATTTCGGGGCCCTCTTTTTGGCCGCTGGTTTCGCGAATCAACTGCTGGAGGGCGATGGCGGTGCCGGAAGGGGCATCCTTTTTGTGGGCGTGATGACGTTCGAAAATCTGTCCAGAGTAATCGTGGCGGAGGGCGGCGGCGGCAGCGCGGGCTACTTCGAAGAAGAGATTCACGCCGATGGAGAAGTTCGCGCCGTAGAGGAATCCTGTTTGGTGCTGTTCGACCAGTGCGCGGATGCGGTCGACCTCGTTGTACCAGCCTGTGGTGCCGACGACGATATTCCTTCCGGCGTTGACGCACGCCTCGATGTGGGGAACGACGGTATGGGGCGTGGTGAAGTCGATGACGGCGTCGATGTCTTGCAGCTTTTCTCTGGTGAGCGCGGCGCAGGCGGGATTTTCTTTTGCGCCGGCGACGTGGATTCGGTGCTTGCGCTCGGTCGCTACCTCTGCGACCAGCGATCCGGTTTTGCCTCGGCCTAGGACAAGCAGGTTCATAAGCTTCGAAGTGCAGCTCAGTTAGCTTACCTCAGCCGCGGTTCAGCCGGCATCGGCTTGCAGTGAATACCTGAGTTGGAGGCGCCGTGGCCGTCTTTCCACAGCGCCTTGCTTTTTTGGAAGCCATCGTTTGCAAGGCGACGGCATCCCATAGCGGTACATTTTTTCGCCGGGAGGTTCGGATGAATCACTGTCTTTTGATCGTACTGCTCGTAATCTTAGTCATTGCGGTTGCGGCCATCGCATTTCTCGCGATACGCAAGCAGAAGAGCGAGAAACTGCGGCGGCGGTTTGGGCCGGAGTACGACCGCGTTGTGCGGCAGGAAGGAAGCTCTCGCAAGGCAGAAGGCGTGCTGGAATTCCGAGAGAAGCGGAGGGAGAAACTTGCCATTCGACCGCTATCGGAGGCGGACAAAAATAGTTTCAGCACTCGTTGGAATGAAGTCCAAAGCCAGTTTGTCGACGATCCGCGGGGAGCTGTAACCGTGGCGGATACCCTGGTCAGCGAAGTGATGCAGGCTCGCGGGTATCCGGTTGGCGATTTTGACCAGCGGGCAGCTGATATTTCCGTCGACTATCCGGTCGTGGTGGAAAACTACCGAGCCGCGCATGGAATCGCTCTTCGCCATAGCGCCGGCAAAGCCAGCACGGAAGATTTGCGACAGGCGATGGTGCATTACCGGAAGTTGTTTCAGGAGCTAATCGAAGAGCGTCATCCCATAAGAGAAGAACGTCATCCCCTACGAAAGGAAGCATAAAAATGGCGACACCATTGAGGAAAGAGCAGCCGGAGTTTGAGAACGACCAGGTCATCGAGACGGAAAGAGAAGAACTGACGACGGCAGACATCGCGGGATCGCGAACTGTGATGGACAATCCCGGCCCAAAGCCAGTGGCGGCGGAACACGCGTTTGCTCAGGGAAATAGAGGGCGCGAGACTGCGGCGCCTTTGTTCCCCAGCAATGAATTGGAAACGCTGCGCACACGATGGAAAGAAGTGCAGACCGCTTTTGTCGACGAACCGCGCAAGGCCGTCGAACAGGCGGACGGACTGGTTGCATCGGCCATGAAGCGACTCGCGGAAGTGTTCGCCGAGGAGCGGTCAGGGCTGGAGCACCAGTGGGATCGCGGGGACAGCGTGTCAACCGAAGATTTGCGGCTGGCTCTGCAGAAGTATCGGACGTTTTTCGAACGGCTTCTGTCGGTCTAGAAAACCGTGGACGCATTTGTCTGGTTTTCTCCCTGACTGACGTTTGGTCGAAGGGTGCCCGTGGACGAATGCGTTCGCCGCTCCATGAGCTACGCGAAAACTTCGGGGTCGAGCTCCGAGAAGAATGTCTTGTGAAGGCGCTGGATGACTTCGGGGACCTCGTCTTCTTCGATGACGAAAGTGAGGTTGATTTCCGAGGCGCCCTGCGAGATCATGCGGATTTTTTTGTCCGCGAGTTCGCGGAAGACTAAGGCGGCAATGCCGGGCGTGTCGCGCAGGTTCTCGCCGACCAGGCAGACGATGGCTTTGCGGCCCTCATATTTCACGTCGGCTAACTTGGCGAGATCGGCGGCCAGCGCCGGGATCGCCTGATTGGAATCGACTGTGAGGGAGACGCTGACCTCGGAGGTGGAGACCACGTCGATCGAAACTTTGTGACGGTCGAAGGCTTCGAAGATCGAGCGCAGGAATCCATGGGCGAGAAGCATGCGCGGCGCGGCCACGTCGACGATGGTGATTCGCTTCTTGGCTGCGATCGCTTTGAAAATGTTTTTTCCCTGCGGAGCGCGAGTCGTGATGCGCGTGCCCTCGCAGGAAGGATTGCGCGAGTTCAGAACGTAGACTGGAATGTTCTTCTGGATGGCCGGGAGCACCGTTGCGGGGTGCAGAACTTTCGCGCCGAAGTAGGCGAGTTCAGCGGCTTCGTCGAAGCTGATGACTTTAATGCGGCGCGCCTCGGGACAGATTCGAGGGTCGGTGGTGAGGATACCGTCGACGTCGGTCCAGATTTCGATGCGGTCGGCTCCCAGCCCAGCACCGAAGATGGCAGCGGAAAAATCGGAGCCGCCGCGTCCGATGGTGGTCGTGATGCCAGCGCGATTGGCGCCGATGAAGCCTCCCATGACCGGGACCTGACCGGCGTCAAGCAGGGGCTTCACTCTTTCCTGAAGGCGCGTGTTCGTTTCTTCGTACTGCGGGACGGCCTGCATATATGTGCTGTCGGTGACGAGAACGTCGCGGGAATCCACGTGGACGCCTTTGAGGTCTCGCGCGGCGAAGGCGGCGGCGACGATTTTGCTGGAGAGCATCTCGCCGAAAGCGGCGACGTGATCGGTGGTGCGGGGAGTAATCTCCCCGACGGCGGAGATGCCGCGCAGTAGTTCGTCGAGGGATTCGAAGTCGGCGCCGAGATCGGAGTGGAATTCGGTGAAAAGCGCCGTGCCCAGCAATTCGCTGGCGGTGTTGTAGTGGCGCTCCTGCAGTGAGCGGCAGAGTTTGAGTGCGGTCTTGCGTTCTCCGGCTCCGGCGGCCTTGGCCATGGCGAGCAGCGTATCGGTGACCTTGGCCATGGCGCTGACGACCACGACGGGCTTTTGCTCGAGGCGTCCTTTGACGATGGAGGCGACGCGGTCGATGGCCTTCGCGTCTTCGACCGACGTGCCGCCGTATTTCATGACGATCATCGGGGTGGCGTCCTGGGATGGCGCAGAGAATCGGGCGCGGGAGCGAGACGCCTCCGCGACGCCGGCACTACGGTTGAGTCACCGTGACTGCTTGCATCGGAGGTCATCCTAAGTAGCCTTTGGCCTTTAGGAGTTCGGCGTTCAGGACGGCGGCTCCGGCGGCTCCGCGGATGGTGTTGTGGGAGAGCACGGTGAATTTCCAGTCGAGGACGCCGCAGGGACGGAGGCGTCCGACGGCGGTGGTCATGCCGGCTCCCATGTCGACGTCGAAGCGCGGCTGCGGTCGGTCGGCGGCTTCGAGGTAGACGACCGGTCGCTCGGGAGCGCTGGGCAACTTTAATTCCTGGGGCTCGGCGCGATAGCTGTTCCATGCTTCGATAATCTCTTGCGGCTTGGCTTTTTTCTTCAGACGGATGGAGATCGATTCGGTGTGTCCGTCTTCAACGGCGACGCGGTTGCACTGCGCGCTCATGGCGAAGGCGCCGGGAATTACTTTCGAGCCGTTGAGCTGACCGAGTAGCTTTTTCGTTTCCTCTTCCATCTTTTCTTCTTCGTTCTTGATGAAAGGGATGACGTTGCCGAGGATGTCGAGCGAGGCGACGCCGGGGTAGCCTGCGCCGCTGACGGCTTGCATGGTTACGGCCATGACGGTCTCGAGGCCGAATTGCCGGTGCAGGGGCGCGAGGGCGAGTACGAGTCCGATGGCGGAACAGTTGGGATTGGTGACAACGTAGCCGCCGGATTTCTTGCGCCACGCCTGAATGTCGATCAGTTTGATGTGTCCGCCGTTGACCTCGGGGATGACGAGCGGGACGTCTTCTTGCATGCGCAGGGCGCTTGAGTTGGAGACCACGGCGCATCCGGCATCAGCGAAACGAGGCTCGAGTTCGGCAGCGATGGAGGAGTCGAGAGCAGCGAAGATGATTTTGGGCGCACCTTCGGGCGTGGCCGGAGAGACTGTCATACGGGCGACGGCTGGTGGAATGGGCGTCTTGAGGCGCCAGCGGGCGGCTTCGGAGTAGATCTTGCCTTCCGAACGATCGGAGGCGGCCAACCATGCCACTTCGAACCACGGATGGTGCTCAAGCATCTGGATGAATCTTTGTCCGACGACGCCGGTGGCACCGAGGATACCGATAGGAATTTTGGGACTCATAAGATACTAGGAATTCTATAACAGGTGGGGCGGGAGGCTGAGGAACTAGAGTCGGTGGACGTTGTGGGGGGATTACGAGGCTGGGAAAGAGAAATGGTAATCCCGCGGAACAGCAGGTTCCTCCCTGTGGTCGGAATGACAAAACTCTTAATGCAAGAACGGCTCCAGAATCCTCCTCAACTGCCGATAGGGGAAGTTGGAGGGATTCATATGCCGGAGCTGCGTCAAAACTTCTTTACTAAGGAATGGGTAATCATTGCTACGGAGCGGGCTAAGCGGCCGGAGGAGTTGGCGACACATCGGGCGGTGCAACCCGTGCCGGCATTTGTTGAGACGTGTCCATTCTGTCCGGGGAATGAGAACAAGACGCCGCCGGAGGTGATGCGTACACCGGGGATGTCGGGGGAGCCGTGGGCGGTGCGGGTGATTCCGAACAAGTTTGCGGCGCTTTCAAGCGAAGTGCAGCCGACGCGCAACCTGCAGCATTTGCGGCGGAGGATCGACGGCTTCGGGTTTCACGAAGTAATCATCGATTCGCCGGATCATGCGCGGTACTTGGCGCTTCTGCCGGATGCGCAGGTCGCTGACATTCTTGGCGCATACCGCGAGCGCTATAACACGCTGAGCCTTGACCGCCGGGTGAACCACATCACGATTTTTAAGAATCATGGCGCGGATGCAGGCGCGAGCCTGCAGCATCCACACTCGCAGTTGATAGCGACGCCGGTGATTCCCAGCCAGGTGCGGCACCGGTTATTCGAGGCGTTGCGGCACTATGACGATGCGGGCGAGTGTATGTTCTGCCACATGGTGGAGCGCGAGATTGAAGACAAGACACGCATCGTGATCAAGGGAGAGCATTTTGTTGCTATGGAGGTGTTTGCGTCGGCGACGCCTTTTGCTACTTACATCTTCCCGTTGCGGCACATGGCCAGTTTCGGAGATATCAGCGATCTCGAGATCAGCGACCTGGCGCGCGTGTTGCGTACTTTGCTGGCAAAGATTTATGTGGGGTTGGAGAATCCTGACTTGAACTATACGGTGCGCAGCGCGCCGGCCGAGTACGCGGGGGCACGACACTTTCACTGGTACGTGAGCGTGATCCCTCGGCTGACGCGAGTGGCGGGCTTTGAGTTGGGGTCGGGAATGTTTATCAATACCGTGCTGCCGGAAGCGGCGGCGGAATTTCTGAGGAAAGTCGCAATCGATAAGGCGACTGGGGCGGGGACCGGGCAGTAGCGGGAAATCGGAACGCGACGCATGCGGTTCAGAGTGCGTCGCGTTTCTATCGTCAAACCTGGGTTCGAAGATTCTCCTCTCAATTGCTCACGTCTTTCGACGTGGGCTGTACTCTATCGCCGCTTCGCGGCTGGATATCGGCGGAATCTGTTTTACGGTGCGACTGCTATCGGCAGGCTGCCCAGGTTTCTTCACTTCCTCGGGTGTTGTTGTCCGAAGGCGAATTCGGTGAGCGGACCAAATTTCTTCTTCTCGGTGTAGAGGCGCCAGCGGCGGAAGACGATGCGAAGGCTGGCCATGACAGGGATCGAGAGATAGATGCCGAGGATGCCGGCGACTTCGCCGCCCGCCATCACACCGAAGATTGCAGCGAGCGGATGGAGTTCCATGCTTTCGCCCATGATGCGTGGAGAAGAGACGTAGTCCTGGAGCAAGCGCCAGGCGCCGAGAAAAATCACCAAAACCAGCCAGTGCGGGTAGCTCATGAGGAGGGCGACGCTCATGATGATCAAGGCAGCGGCGAGCGGCCCGACGACGGGAACAAATTCGAGGACGCCACCGATCGTGCCGAGCACGAGAGCGTACTGGACTCGCATCACACCCAAGAATGCTGAGTACATGACCAGAGTCAAGGCGGCGAGGGTCAGTTGAGCGCGAATGAAATGAGCCAGCATCTGGTTGAGATCGTTGAGCACGTTTTCCAGAAACTCGCGCTGCGGACGTGACTGAACGGTGGAGAGCAGGAAGTCGCTGAATGCCCGTCCGTCTTTCAAAAAGAAGATGGACAGTAGGGGGACGACAAAGAAGAGCCATGCCTGTTTGGCCACATCGGCGAGGCGGAGTCCGACGTGCTGGGCCAGTTGCGTGATTTCATCGCTGTGGCCTGCGAGGAAGGATTGGGCCAATTCGGTGCTGGTTTTGCTCCAGCCATGTTCGGCTCCGATTTGCCGGGCAACTTCGCCGGAACTGAGCTGGTTAAGCAACTCGGGGAGCGCTTTTCCGAGCCGCGTGCCTTCATGCGTTACCTTTGGCCCGACCACCACAAAGAACACGACAACGAGCACAAGCAGCAGCGTGTAGATCACGGCGATGGCACGGCCGCGCCCGTGTAACAACTTCTCCAAGTGGTTGACCAGCGGGCTCATCAGGTAAGCAAAGAAGATTGCGAAGAGGAAGGCGATAAGCGTAGCGCGGGTGAGGTAGAGAAAGCCCATGCCCAGCGCGAACAACAGCACTGTAACGATGACGCGCGCCGTACGTGAGTCAGCCAGAAGCAATAAGTTTTCCAGGGGCGATCTCGATTCTGCCGCCGGGAGTAAACCGCCTAGTCCCGGACTACTTCGGTGTTATCGGCAGGAATGGCCACTTGAATCAGTTTAAAGTGGTCTTGATCGTCCACCCACAGAGCCCACTCGTAACTCTCTCCCGTGAGACTGAGGCGCAGCAGCTCGCGCTCGGTTCCACGAATCTTAACTTTCTCTTTCCCCACCAGGCCAATGCGAAGGCTCATCGAGGTCTGGTCCTGAGGAACAAGCACACCGAAGGTAGCGGGTTCCTGCTGGCATTTCAAACCTCCGGCCTCATTCTTACAATCGGTTGCGAGATAGCGCCAGACGAGAACCTCGCGATGCACGAAGAAATTGTTGTCCAGGATCGAGGAAGTGGCTGGCAGCAGGAAAGGCTTTTCAGCCGCCTTGGCGGATCCAGGCGCAGTAATCTTTTCCGTGAGGAAATCATTGCTGGGGGTCACGGTGAGGGATCCGCCGGAGGACTGGCTCCATTCATAGCGAAGCAGATCTCCGCCGGCAGTAATTTCCAAGTTCGATTTCTGACTGACAGGGTCGGTCCCGGCAGTTTCCTTCAATTGCGAGTTAACGGTGCTGACGCCATTGGCCTGTTCGATGCGGAAGGTCTCAGTGGCTACCCGCTGGCCTTTGACGAAGACGCCGAACGAGCCCGAATCGACGGTCCCAGAGGCTTCGGACTTCGCCTTGTTCTTCTTGTCGCTGGAATTTCCGGCGGCGAAGGCGGACAGGGAAGAAGCGAGCACGACCGCGACGACCCAATGGATTACAGTGTCAAACCTCACTCGACGTCTCCTTGTTCGGTACGTATCGCGATCGTCTTCAGATCGAGCCCCGTCACGATTTCGGCGGCGATGTCATCGATGCTGCGGCCGGCGGTTCCAATTTTCAGCGATGCCCTAGAGTAGCCTTTGTTCCGAATTTCGTAGAGTGCGCGAAACTGTTCGATGCTTTTAAGCAGTGGGCGTTCTGTTCCTGCACCGCTGGCTTGCTCGCAACAGCGTTGCCACAACTCTTCGACAGGAGCGGTTAGGAAAACCGTCGGCACCCCGGCCGACTTCAGCAGAGCGGCATTTTCGGGCTGTACAAAAGCTCCGCCCCCTAAAGCGACGATCCTGGCGACTCCGCCTCTTAATTCTTCGAGCGTTTGTTGAAGGGCCGCCCGCTCTGCGAACCGGAATGCAGCTTCCCCGGAGTCCCGAAAAATCGCGGCGACGGTGCGTCCTTCGCGCTGTTCGATGCGGTCATCGAGGTCTTCGAAGACCCAGTTTAGCCGCTGCCCGAGCGCGCGGCCGACGCTGCTTTTTCCTGCGCCCATGAACCCGACTAAGAAGACGGCGTTAGGCACGGTGCCTAGAGCCTTACGCGGTACGCCAACGCCCTTCCGCGCGCGCGCGCGTTTGCCAGGACGCGCCTTGTCAGGACGATCTTTCAACAGTCCGGGTTCTCTTCGCGGCTATTTGTACCGTGCTATCGCTAGCGCGCTACTGCGGTGCGTTTTCTGAGGTGGATTTTACCACTGAAGCTGCGCAGCACCACGGTCGATGAGACGGCGGCACGGCCCATGGTACCCACGAAGGCACTGCCTTGGCGGACGATGAACGAGGAATGCGCTTTCGGTTGGAGAGGAATGTCGTCGTGCACTTCGCCACGGACGGAACTGGCGCTCACGTCGGCGGAGGTCGTATCAGGCACGGTCGCTTCGATGTCGCCGCTATGGCTTGTCAGGCGATATTCGCCGCTGTCTCCAAAGTCGCCGATGTAGTTGATGCCGCCGCTGGTCGAAATGACCTGCACCAGCGGTCCGGTGACGCGGTTGAGCGTGATCGCACCACTCAAGGAGTCCACTTCGACATGTCCCTCGATCACGTTAGTGAGAGTGACAGGTCCGTTTAGAGTCTTGACGTGAACGTGGGCGTTGGTGATGTCATGCACATCGACGAGCGCGGCTGCACCTTCGAGCGTCATATCGCCGTGCAGGCGTTCGGCGCGGAGCGGGCCGGTACTGGAATGCAGAGAGACGCTCGCATCGGCGGGCACCAGGATGTCATAATCCACGTGACCTGAGTGCTCATCCGCTCCCGGAAGCAGGTGCGACTGTATCTCCACGCGGTTGCCAACCTGATCGCTGTCGATTTCAACCTTGTCGGAAGACAGCACGGCATTCACGGTTACGGTATTGCCAGTGGAAGGTTTGACCGAGATCGATCCGTAGGGATTGTTTACGGTGATGCCGGCTTTTGCCCCCACGTTGAAGTGAAATTCCTTGTGCGTCTCGGCGACCAGAGTGCCCACGGTTATAGCGCCGACCACCGCGCCCACCGCTACCAGTTTGATTGTGCGCCCGCTCATTTAATTCCCCAAGTATGTGCCAGCACGCGGCCGGCAGTCCGAGAACCGCCCTACATTATGGCAGAGAACGGTCCATGGCCAACTCGAAAAGCATGGCCTTTTCCTGATACGCCTCCATCAAGGAGCGTCGAGCTTCTTCGTCGTTTGGATCGGTGGCGACGACGTTCTTGGCGTCCTGAATGTACTCGTTCACGCGTCGGAGATTCTCCGCGAACTGTGCCCGCATAGCGGGAGTCTGTTCCGAGACTTCCTGCAGCAAGTCGTCGTCGTTTAAACCGGCGATGGCAGCGTCGGAAACGGCATTGGGCACGACGGGTTGAATTACGTTCTTGGCCACCTGCACAGGCGCAGAATGGTGCGGGCGAAGGTAAAGGCCGACGCTAAGCAGCAAGATGGCGGCTGCGGGAACCATCCAACGCGTCCAGTACCAGCGGCTGCTGAGCGAGGGCAGAAGGGAACGGTTCGAGCGGGGCGGATGAATGAGCCCCTCCTGCCGCAACGCGATTGCGATCGAATTCCACACGCGCGGGCTAGGTTCGTCTGCCTCGCGTAGTTCGGTTGCCGAAGCGGCAATCAGGTTCAATTCCGCTTCCATGCGCCCCAAGTCGACTTTAATGGAATGCCAGACTTGCGGACGGGGTTCGTCGGCCGCGCGCAGTTCGATTGCCGAAGCGGCAATCATGTTCAATTCGGCGACCAGAGCCGAGCACCCCGGGCACGTTTTCAAATGAGCCTGCTGCGAGGCGCTACTGCCGTCTTCGATCTCCACCAGGCTCGCTTGCAACTCAACGCAATTCATACTGCTCTCCCCAAGCCTCTGCTGAACCGATGTTCCGCCATGTCCACTCAGTCTGCAGCTACTTGCCAATGCTTCAGTATCTCTGCCATGTCCAGTCTGTGCTGGCTCACGTCCAATCGCGGGCATGGCTAGAAGCCGCGCCCTTTCAAACTCCGCTGCTCACGAGGCCTTTTCGGCTCTATTCATTTTGAGCAGATCGCGCAGCTTCATTCGTGCTTTGTGCAACTGCGACTTGCTATTCCCGATGGAGCAGCCCACGATGGTCGCGATCTCATTATGTTCGTAACCTTCGATGTCGTGAAGCACAAAAATCGTGCGATAACCGGGAGGGAGATCGTCGACTGCCTTCTGCAACTGCAGCCGGTCGATAGATCCGGCCAACGCCAAGTCTTCCGCCCCGAAATCTTTCTTCGGAGTATCTTCTTCGCCGCCCTGTGTGGTCTCTTCGAGCGAGACCACCGGAAGGTTCTTCTTTCTCAGGTGCATCAGCACCACATTTACCGACAGGCGATGCAGCCAAGTCGAGAACGCCGACTCTCCGCGGAAGGTCGCAATCTTGCGATAGAGCTGCAGGAACGCTTCCTGGGTAAGATCCTCGGCCTCGGCCGTGTTTGCTGTCATGCGCAGGCAAAGCGAGTACACACGTCGCTTGTGCTTATCGTACAGAGCCTGAAACGCCTGGGCGTCCCCGGCTTGGGCTCTTTCGATGGCATCGGCTTCGTTCGAGTCGTGGCCCTGTCGCTGAACGTCTTTTGAATCTCGGTCGGTCAAGCTGCCTTTTCCGGCCGCACCCCGTGAGATGCGGCTAACTATCTTTGCGTTGTATGGCTTGCGGGTGGTTGCCTTTGTACTAAAGTAATCGCTGTATTCAGAATATCAGAGCCATTCTACCGATCTTGGGATTCTGTCCTTCGATGCTGTGGGATCGGAAATCCTTTGCCTGCTCAGGGTTGAAAGCGTGTTTGACGAAGATGAGGTGGTCGATCCCGAATTTAGAGTCATGATCTTCGAAAATTGGTAAATTGAGCTCCGATCAAGCTGCACTCTTGGAAGTAGTAATTGTTTCCAACCCGTGGCTATAAGGGCCGGTTTCTCGGATGCGAAGAAGAATCGCGAGCGCCATGCCGACGAATCCGAGGATCGAAAAGATCCACATTCCCAAGGCGTAGCCGCCGGGATTTTCGAGGCCGGCATGGGAATAGTCGTTGGCCGTTCCGATGAGCAGATTCAGAAGAAAGAAACCGATCTGCTGGATCAGGGTCATGAGAGCGTAGGCCGTGCCCAGGCGGGATTGGTCGACGATATAGGCGACCGACGGCCACATCACGGCAGGGATCAGGGAAAACGCGATGCCCATCAGGGATACGGGAACGAGCAGCGAAATGTTGGTGTAGGCCATCATCAGATAGACCGGCATGAGCAACAGCGATCCGAACATCATGAACCAGGCGCGTTTGCCGACGCGATCGACGAGCAGTCCGAATAGAGGCGTGGCGATCATGGCCGAGAAGGGAAGGAGGCTGTTGAAGAATCCGGCGCGCTCGTGAGCGAGCACGCGAATGGCTTCCGACGCCGAGACGCCGCCGTGGGCAGCGAGAATCTTGTTGGTAAAGAAATCGATGGCGAAGGTGCGGAAGGGAAAGATGGCGGAATAGAAAGTGAAGCAAAGGCCGACGACGAGCCAGTAGGAGATGTTGTAACGGAAGATACCGCGAAACTCGAGTTTGTCGACGGCGCCTGCCCTGCCCAGTTCATATTTCGCTTCCGCATGGCTTTCGAGGAACCAGTAGATGAGGGCGGTAGTCACGGCCAGGACGCCCGCGCCGACTGCGATCAGTAGAGGTCCCTGCCAACTTGCGGGGCCGTTTGGTCCCTGCGGGTAGAAGGCGCGGTTCGCCCACGTGGGGGAGTTGTCGGCGGCTACTGATGCCAGACGAGCGATGGTGAGGTTGATGCCGAAGGCGAAGCTGAGTTCTTTGCCTTTGAACCACTTTGCCAGTGCGGTGGTGACGGCTACGATCATCGACTCTGCGCCAAGCCCTAAGACCGTTCGGCCCGCAATCATGACGGGGGGGCTTCCCTTGGACGCGGTTAATCCCGCACCGATCAGGCAGAGAACGGCGAACATGGTGATTGATTTCTTGGTGCCAATCCGGTCGATGATGATGCCGCCGATCAGCAGCGTCGCGACTGCGGCAACGCTATAGCTGGCGTTCAGCCATCCGAACTGAGTTGCGGAGAAGCCGAGGTGGTCGATGAAGATTCGTTCGAGGGGGTTGATGCTGTCGTAGATGTAATAGTTCCCGCCCATCGCCACACTGACAAAGACGAGAACAGACCAGCGATAAAAGGCGGAAGGCTGTGGGCGAACGTTGTCTGACATCAGCGCTCTTTCACGAGCAGATTGGATTCTGGGGATTCACGACAGAGGAGATTAGCAGAAGTCGGCGGGGCGATACCAACGTAGGCGGGCTATTTTCGAGTTCCTGACGTCGCGGCGCTCAGCTTCCCACGTAGCGAGCATAGAGGCTGCGCGCGACCGCAGTGTCGGTTGTGCCTTTGATAATGGCGCGGCCGTCGGGGAAGAGCGTCATCTCGTAGGGGTCGTGCCAGAATTTCAGGACGAAGTCGTTGTGGCGGACTGTGCCGTGGGGTAGAAGGCGGCGGCTTATTTCGGCGAAATCGATAGGCCGTTGGCGTTCATGAATTTGCACGGAATTTCTGCCGCAAAGGGTGATGTGTGGGCGGCCTTCTCCGGCGAGATGAATAAAGTCGTGTTCGCCGCATGCGCGACACCCGGCACGCGGAGTGGCGCCTGAGATTTCTGCATGCTCGTTCGTCCAGACATCGAAAGAGAGCAGCGTCCGTCGCAGTTGAAGGGAGCCTGGGCCGTGAACCAGCAACTTCAGCGCTTCGGAGGCGGCGATGGATGCGACCAGATTTACTGCCGAATTCAGGATGCCGGAAGTTTCGCAGGTCTCGACCATGCCGCGGGGGGAGTCGGGGAAAATGCAGGCTAGGCAGGCGGTTTGACCGGGCAGCACGTTCAAGGTGACGGCGTAGCTTCCGACCGCCGCAGAATAGATCCAGGGAAGCGAATGATCGACGGCATAGTCGTTGACGAGATAGCGAGTCTCGAAGTTGTCAGTGCCGTCGAGGATGAGTTGCATTCCCTCGAGCGAAGCTTCAATGTTGGCGGGGACTAGGTCTTCCACCTTTGGATCAACGACAATCTGAGAATTGAATGCGCCGATCTTGCGGGCGGCGGCGATAGCCTTGGGGATAGAGTCTGAAGCATCTTGCTCGTCGAAGAGAGTCTGCCGCTGCAGGTTGCTGGGCTCGACATAGTCGCGATCGATGATGCGCAGTGTTCCGACACCGGCGCGAGCCAGGAGTGCAGCGAGCGCAGAGCCAGTTGCGCCGCAGCCGACGATGGCCACACAGGCTGCGGCTAGCTTCTTCTGTCCTTCGGGTCCGATGCCGCGGAAAAGGATCTGCCGCGAGTAGCGGTCGTCGGCGGAGCCATCGACTGCCAGAGTGTCAGCCTTCGGAGTCTCAATCTCGGAAGAAACGGCCGCCTGTTTTTGCTGTGCCAAAGAGGTCACCAGTCCTGTGCCGCAAAACCTTTATTATAAGTGGCTGGCTTGCGGGCGAGATTTCCTGAGGACGACTGCCATCGCCGGTGCCTCACCTGAAGGAATTCGGGGTGAGGCAGTTCGTGCAACAGCAACCGGGCGCGTTTCCATCCAAAACACAACGCCTGGGCCCAAGGACACTGTTTGTTGAGACGGTACACGCTATTTCTGACCGCGATAATCGGGCTATGGTTCGCGACTCCGCCGTCGAACGCGGAGGGTGCGGGAACGCCCGAACCACGGACGGGAGCGAAGCAATCGCAGCAAGAGGCGTCGTCTGGGCTGGCCGTGTATGAAGGAAAGATCGTGCAGACGATCGAGATACCGGGAGCAGTTGCGCAGGATCGAGAACATTTACTGCAGTTGTTGCCGCAGAAGACCGGAGAGCCACTGGAACGCGCCCACGTGAGCGACAGCATCCGAACCCTTTACTCGACGGGCCGCTTTGCCGATATTCAGGCCGAGGTTGCTCCCTCCGGCGATGGAGTTACGCTCACCTTTACGACCACGGATAATTTTTTTGTGGGCGCGGTTAATGTGGAGGGAGCGCCAACCCGACCCAATCCGAACCAGATCATCAATGCGTCGAAGTTTCAGTTGGGTGAGCTTTATACGCGAGAGAAACTTGACCGCGCGGTCGAGAACATTCGACAGCTCATGCAGGAGGACGGATATTACCGGGCGCGAATAACCGCTGAGAGCACATCGAACGCTGCGACGCAGCAGGTGGACGTCCTGTTTCACGTCACTGCCGGTGGCCAGGCGCATGTGGGAGCGGTGAAGGTGACAGGTACTTCTAGTCTCTCTTCTGAGGATGTGCAGGGGATCGCGCATATGAATCGGGGCGACCACATCACCTCTGCCAGGGTCACGGGCTCATTGCAACGGCTGCGCAAGAGGTTCCAGAAGCAAAATCGGGCGCTGGCGCAGGTTACCATCGCAGAACAGAACTACCATCCGGAGTCGAATGCGGTCGATTTCACGTTTCAGATCGATCCCGGTCCGGTGGTTGTGATCTATGCGCGCGGATACCACATTGGTCGCGGAGTTCTAAAGAGAGAAATCCCGGTCTACGAGGAGAATGCGGTCGACGACGATCTGCTGAACGAGGGTAGGACGAACCTTCTCGACTACCTGCAGACGCGGGGGCATTTTGACGCCAAGGTCAGCATTCAAAAGGAAAGTGATCCGAAGACGATGCGGGTGATCTACCAGATCGATCCGGGTCCGATTCACAAACTGGTGAAGGTGGAGATCACTGGGAATAAGAATTTCATGGATACGAAGTCGCTACTCTCTCGTATGCAAATCCAGCCTGCGACGCGCTTCCTGGCCCACGGACGGTACAGTGGCGACCTGCTGAAGAGCGATGTGGCTACGATCGAAGGCTTGTATCGCTCGAACGGCTACCAGCAAGTGCAGATTCAAACCAACGTCGACGACAACTACCGCGGTGCGGATAACCAACTTGCGGTCCACGTACATATTGAAGAAGGGCCGCAAACGCGCGTGGGGCAGTTACAGATTGTGGGGAACCAGAAGATTGCGACGAGCGACTTCCCAGAAATGAGCACGCAATCGGGACAGGCTTTCTCCGAGCAGGATATGGCGTCGGATCGGGAGCGAATCCTGAACTATTACTTCAATCATGGGTTTCCCAACGCGAGCCTCGACATCACGACGAAGCCGTCCGCCGGAGAAGCCAATCGTCAGGACGTCACGTACACCATTCAGGAGGGGGAGCGGTTTTCTGTGGACCGGGTGATGGTATCGGGAACCGAGCACACGCGCGATTACGTCGTGCATCGCGAAGTGGAAGTGCAAGCGGGCCAGCCTCTCAGCCAGCAATCGCTGCTCAACACGCAGACGAGACTCTATAACCTGGGCATTTTTAGCCAGGTTGACACAGCGGTGCAGAACCCGGACGGATCTGATCCGCAGAAGAACGTTCTGGTGCAGGTGCAGGAAGCGAAGCGATACACGTTCACTTACGGAGTGGGTCTGGAGTTTCAGACGGGGCAGCCAACCGGATCCAGCTCGCAAGGTGAGACGGGAGTGAGCCCACGAGTCGGGTTCGATGTGACCCGTCTGAACTTCCTGGGGAGGAATGAGACCATTACGTTCCAGTCCCACGTTGGCCGACTGCAGCAGCGTGGTCTGATCAGCTATACCATCCCTAAACTGCTCGACAGTGACAAGTGGAAGCTGATTTACACGATCTTTTACGACAACAGCCTGGACGTTTCGACGTTCACGTCACAAAGGCTGGAGGGAAAGATCGATGTGCGGCAGCAGATTGGGAACCCGGGAACGGAACCAGGCTCGCGGCCGGGACCGAGTTCGATTACGTATCGCTTCGATTTCCGGCGAGTCAAGGCGAGTAATTTTGCGACAGGCTTCTCTCCGGGCGAAATATCTCTGCTGTCGCTTCCGGCGCGTGTGGGAGGTCCAGGTTTTACCTTCATTCGTGATAAGCGGGACAACCCCCTCGAGAGCACGAAGGGAAACTATTTCACTCTGGACGGTTTTGCTGCGTCGAGCTACTTCGGTTCGGAGGCCGACTTCGGTCGGCTGCTGGCGCAAAATTCTACGTATCAGGCATTTGGTGGGAAGGGCAGACCCGGACACGAATATGTATTCGCCCGATCGACGAGCATCGGCGTGCAGCAGCCCTTTCGAGGGACCACCGTCAGGCCGCCAGGCGCCTGCCCGATCGATCCCAACACGAATGAGTCCCTGTGCGAAAACATCACGTTGATCCCGCTGCCCGAACAATTCTTTGCCGGCGGCGGCAACTCTCATCGGGGATTCGGGTTAAACCAAGCAGGTCCCCGCGATCCGACTTCCGGCTTCCCAGTGGGTGGTACGGCGCTGTTCGTGAACAACCTGGAACTGCGCTTTCCTCCGATTTCTTTGCCGTACCTCGGTGAGGGATTCGGCTTTGCGGTTTTTCACGATATGGGCAATGTGTTTACGGCACCGCATGACATGTTGAAGGGGCTTTTGCGCTGGCATCAGGAGACTCCGCCGCAGTGTTTGCCGACAGACTCCGCCTGCCTCTATCATTTCGATAACACAGGGTATGACTACACTTCCCACGCGGTTGGGGTGGGGGTGCGTTACAAGACTCCTATTGGTCCATTACGGTTTGACTTCGGATATAATCTAAATCCAACGGCATACCTGCAATCGTTTACCGGCCAGACGTTTCTTGTGCCGCAGCGTCTTCGGCATTTCAACGTATTTTTCAGCATAGGTCAGCCTTTCTAAGTTGAGGAGAGTTCGTACGAGAATTTGGGCACGAGTTCGTCGAAGCTTGATGGTGGTGGCGTTGATTGTTCTGCTCACGGTGATCTCTGCCTGCCCATTGGTCTGTGCAGAAGTGATCGATCGCATCGTCGCTACGGTGAACGGGCACGTCATTCTGCAGAGCGACTGGGATGAGGCGTTGTGCTATGAAGCGCTGCTCAACGGCCGTGCGGTCAACCAGTTCACCGAGGACGAGCGCCGCGCAGTGCTCGAACGCTTGATCGACCAGGAATTGCTGGGTGAGCAGATGAAGTCTGCGGCTTTTCAACATGCAACCGAAGCCGAGGCCTCGGCGCGCATCTCGGAAGCGCGCAAGCTGTATCCCGAAGGCGCGACTGCCGATGGCTGGCAGTCGGTGCTAACCCGCTTCCGGTTGACGGAAAAGGATCTGCTCGCACATGTGCGGCTGCAGATCGACGTGATGCGGCTGGTGGATGCGCACTTGCGTCCGGGAGTACAGATCGATTCCAAAACGATTGAGGCTTATTACCGGGATAAATTTGTTCCGCAATTAAAGCAGGCCGGCGTGGGCGAAGTTCCCCTGTCCGATGTTTCGGGCAAGATCCGCGAGCTGCTTACGCAAGAAAAAGTCAACGAGCTGATGGTTTCCTGGTTGCAGACGTTGCGCTCGGAGAGCAAGGTGAGTATGCCCGGCGTTGCCGGACCGGTCGCGGAGGGAGTGCAGACGCAGTGACCGAGCCTGCCGCCAGGCCTCGACGCTGGTGGAGATACCTGCTGATCGCCGCCGGCGGCATCGTCCTTCTTCTTTTCGCGGGTCTCTGGTACACCACAACGGATTCCTTCCAGGCTTATGTGCGCAAGCGGATGGTCGAGGAAGTCGAACGGATCACGGGTGGTCGCGCGGAAATCGGCAGCTTCCATATCGTCCCTTTTCACATGCAGGTCGAGGTGCGCAACATTACCGTGCACGGGAGTGAGGGGCCAAACGACCCGCCGCTGGTGCGCGCCGATCATCTCTACGCGCAGATGAAAGTGATTTCCTTCCTGCGCACGGAATTCGGCTTTCACTCATTGACCCTGGAACATCCCGTGGTGTACATTTCCGTCGCTCCCGATGGAAGTACCAATATCCCAGCTCCCAAAGTGGCGCGGCGGAGTCCGCAGAATCCGCCGGTGGAGCAACTCTTCGCACTATCGATTGATCACCTGTCCATGCGCGATGGCGAGTTGATTTGGGGCGACCGAAAAATCCCTCTCGATTTTGCGGTTCACGGGGCGGACCTGCAAATGGACTACTCGTTCCTGCGCGGGCGCTACGAGAGCCGTCTGACGCTCGGCAAAGTAGATTCGGCCTTCGAAGATCTCAGGCCGTTTGCCTGGATGATGACGGTCGAATTCAGCCTAGGAACGACTTTCGCCGATTTGAAGTCGCTGCAGTGGAGTTCGGGCAGGTCGGAGTTGCAAGCCAGCGGACGCATTGCCGACTTCAGCAATCCACACATCGATGCCAGCTACGACGCAAAGATCGATCTAGGCGATGTGGCCGCTATTGCGCGACGGCATGATCTTCGCGACGGCGTTGCTGAATTCAAAGGATCGGGGCGGTGGTCGCTCGATCAGTTCGAGACATCGGGTGGGGCAGTGCTGCGCGATGTTAGCTGGAAGGACGATCAGATTGCATTCAGCAAGGCTAGCGCAACCACCGATTATGCGGTGAGCGATCAGCAAATCAAGTTGGCGAAGCTGGTCGGCAAGTTGTTTGGTGGGAGCATCGTGGGCGACGTGCAGATTGACAATTGGCTGCACAGCGTCCCGCCGGTCTCAGCGGCAAAAGTGAGGAAGGGATCAGAAAATTTTGCCGTCATTACCGCGGCGCGGCCGCCCGGCAAGAAGGGTGAAAGATCGCAATTACCAGGCGTGCAAGCAGGCGTGGTGCATCTGCGCCTGCGTGATGTCTCCGCCCGGGAAATGACGGCGGCGTTGGATGTGCCGGCGCATCCTCTGGGACGATTTCATCCTGCCGGTTTTGCTTCGGGTTCTGTGGACGCAACGTGGAGGGGATCTCCGAAGGATGCGGATGTTTCGTTTGCTCTCGATGTGAGCCCCCCTCCACGATTTACTGCTGGCGAATTGCCTATAACGGCTCACATGCAAGGCGTCTATTGCGGTTCGAGTGACAGCTTGGAACTTGCGCAGTTCAACGTTTCGACGCCAGCGTCGCGCGTTCAGGCGGCAGGAGTGCTTGCGGGTTCTTCAACAGTACATTTTTCGGTTACGACTTCGAACCTTGAAGAGTGGCGGCCCCTCGTAAATGCGCTGGGAGGACCCACCAATGTGCCGTTCCGCGTGAATGGCACGGCCAGCTTTAACGGCGTGGCCGGAGGCAGCTTTTCAGCCCCTACGCTGGCGGGGACGCTGGTTGCACAAGACTTTGAATTCGCGATGCCCGCGACTTCGCGAACTCCGGAGCAGGAAGTGCACTGGGACGCGCTGGCAGCGAGCATTCAATTGTCTTCGCGGGGAGTGGCCCTGCGCGGCGGTACTCTGCGGCGGGGTGAAACGAGCGCCGACTTCGACGTGAGTGCAAGTCTGCAAAAGGGGCAGTTCACGGAATCGAGTGCGTACAATGCGCGGGTAAACCTGCACAATGTGGACGTCGCGTCGACTGCCGCGCTGGCGGGCTTCGACTATCCGGTGACCGGAACCGCGGACTTGACGCTGCAGATCAATGGAACGCGCGCAAATCCTCAGGCCCAGGGACACATCCACGCCGCGAACGCCTCGGTTTATGGCGAGGCAATTCAGACTTTCGATGCCGACTTGCGTCTGGCCAACGGTGAGACTGCTCTGAACCATATTCATCTCACGCATAAGGATGCCGTTATCGATGGCAGCGCCGGATATACGCCCGCAACGCGCGCCTTCCGGATCGACCTCAAGGGGGAGAATTTCGATCTGGCGCGTATTCACCAGATTCAGTTGGACCCGCTGCTGCTCGAGGGACGCGCTGACTTTACTTTGCAGGGGTCGGGCACGCTCGATGCACCAGTCATCAATACCGCCGTGCATGTGCGAGACCTGACGCTGGATCATGAACTCGCCGGCGGACTCTATTTCGAGGCCGTCACGAAGAACGGTGAACTCCACCTCACAGCACACTCCGATCTGCCGCACGGTTCTGTAGTTGTGGACGGCAATGTAGAAATGCGCGGTGATTATCCCGCAACGATTACCGCTCGTACGGATCACGTGGACCTTGATGCACTCTGGCGAGCTTATCTAGGACATCAGCTGACGAGTCACTCCGCGGCGAGTGGAACGGTCACGTTGCAGGGGCCAATGCGCTATCCCCGGCAGTGGATGCTGAAGGGCGAGGGAAGCGACATCGTGGTCGAACTGGAGCATGACAAACTGCATAACGAAGGGCCCGCGCGATTCACTTTCGACCATCAGACTATCCACATCGAACCGACACACATGGTTGGAGAAGGAACGGACATCACAGGGCATGGGTCGATCAGTTGGGCTGGCAGGCAAGAGATTGATCTCGCCGCAGACGGACAGATCGACCTCAAACTGGCCGCCATGCTCAACTCCGATGTGACGACTTCTGGGCTGATGACGGTGCACATTAACCTGGGAGGCACGCTCGATGAGCCTCTTCCGCAAGGGACGATCCAGATCAAGGGTGGGGCGGTGACCTATGCCGGATTGCCGAGCGGCCTGAGCGAGATGAACGGTTCGCTGGTGTTCACGCGGGATCGAATTCATATTGAACAATTGTCAGCGCGCGCGGGCGGCGGCACGCTCGACTTGAAGGGCGATGCGACTCGCTATAACGGGGAACTTAACTTCAATCTCACCACGATCGGCAAGGATGTGAGATTGCGCTATCCACCGGGAGTCAGTTCGACCGCAACCGCCGAGTTGCATTGGGTGGGAGACCGTACGTCGTCAACTGTCTCGGGCAACGTTCTGGTCACGAAGCTGGCTGTAACTCCGGGCTTCGACTTTGGGTCTTATCTGGAACGAAGCCGGCAGTCGGCGTCGATCACGCCGGCCAACTCCCCGCTGTATAACGTGAAATTGGATGTTGCCGTCCAGACTGCGCCGGAGCTTCAGATGAAGACAGCAGTGGCGCGGCTTTCGGGCGATGCGGATTTACGCCTGCGGGGATCGGCCGCGCGGCCAAGCGTCCTGGGACGCGCCGACATTCTCGAAGGCGACGCGACGTTCAATGGAATTAAGTTCCGGCTGGAGCGCGGAGACATCACGTTTGCCAATCCGGTCGCGATCGAACCGCAAGTGAACCTGCAGGCAACGACGCACGTGCGCAACTACGATCTCGACGTGACTGTGACGGGAACTCCCGACCGCCTCAATGTAAACTATCGCTCCGAACCGCCGCTGCCCAAGTCGGACATCATCGCGCTGCTTGCTCTTGGACGCACGAGCCAGGAGTCGGAGCAGTTGCAACAACAATCTGGGCAAACGCTCTTCTCCGACGAAGCCACGAATCTGATCATCAATCAAGCAATCAATCAGACCGTGAGCAGCCGCATGCAGAAGCTCTTCGGAGTCAGCCGGATCAAGATTGATCCGCAGGGGCTGACCACCGAGACCAACCCGACGGCGCGCGGGCCGCAGGTGACGATCGAACAGCAATTTGCCAACAACATCTCGCTGACTTACAGCACGAACGTCTCCCAGAGTTCACAGCAGATCATTCAGGGCGAATATTATTTCAATCGGAACATCTCTGTAGTGGGCACGCGCGATCAGAACGGTGTGGTCAGTTTCGACGTTCGCATCCGCCGGCGCAGAAAATAACCCATACGACATAGAATGGTGATCGCGGGATTTGCATCCGCGATGCTCATGACGTTTCCTGGCGAAGCCGCATCGTCGGCGATCTTGAGGTTGAAGATGGTCGAGTCGCAGTTGCGCGGACGTGGCATTGCCGACGAGCGCGTGCTTGGGGCGATGTTCCGTATTCCGCGTCACGAATTCACACCGGCGCAGACTCGCAACCAGGCGTATGAAGATCATCCTCTGCTTATTGGCCAAGGGCAGACAATTTCTCAGCCTTACATTGTGGCGCTGATGTTGGAGGCGCTTGAGTTGAAGCCGACCGACAGAGTGCTTGAGGTCGGCACGGGATCAGGGTACGTGACCGCGTTGCTCGCCGAACTAGCAGCGCAGGTCTTTTCGATCGAGCGTCATGAATCGCTTGCGAATGAGGCGAAAGAGTTGCTCGCCCGCATGGGTTACACGAACGTGAAGGTCATTGTCGGGGACGGCAGCCGAGGTTTTGCAGAGGGCGCGCCGTATGACAGGATCATCGTTTCGGCGGCAGCTCCTGAAGTGCCACCGGATCTGATCGCACAATTGGCTGAAGGCGGACGGATGATCCTGCCAGTTGGTTCCGGCGAATCGCAGCAATTGCAGTTGATCCACATGCGAAACGGCGAACCGCAGACGGTGTCGCGCGAACCTTGCCGGTTCGTGCCGCTGGTCTCGGCACGTGGCGGATGCTGAAGCTTTGATTTGTTTGTCTGCTTGCGTCCGCGGACGCAAATTAATCGGCAGCCATCTCCTGTACCTGCGGCTCGATTTGGATGAGTTGAGGCGCGGTGGATCCGCGCAGTTCCGCTTCCAGGGCCGCCAGTTGAGCTTCGATTTCCTCGGACGCTTTGCGCTTGCGGATGACCTCGTCGCGATAACGGCGCAGGAAATAGTCGATGGTCTCGACGCGGATCTTGATTGAGCCCGAAGGCTTGTTCTCGTCGAGATCCTTGAAGCAGAAGTAGGGCGTACCGGACTGCTCGATGATTCCTTCAATCACGCCGTAGATCGGGGCGTCGTGCCCGCATTTGAAGCTTGAGACTTCAAGCGCCACGAGATTCGGATGCCGCGCTGTAAACTTCGCGGCCCAGACTTTGTGGTTGGTGCTGCAGGAATACGAGTTCTTCCATGCGTCGCCAATGTCGAGCGGATGGCTGATTACGCCGGCGCGAACCTCGTCGCCAAAAAGACGCTCAAGCATGTCTTCATCCAGCGGCAGGGTGTTCTGCGAGAAGATGGGATAGCCCAACTTCTGGAACTCTTCCATGATCTCGTGATTCAGCCCTGGATCGTGGTGATAGGGCCGGCCCAGCATTACGATGCCGATGCGGTCTTCGTGCTCGAGTTGGTCGAGAACTTCGCGTGCTCTGCGCCGGATGCTGCTTTCATAGTCTGCGAGGGCCTTATAACCAACTTCAATGGCGCGGTCGTTCTCTTCCTGCGACAGGCCGAGGATCGGCTGCCAGGCCTGAAGCATCTGGTGGGCGAACAGTTTGCGGTCCGCAAAGTTAAGCACGGGATCCACGTACTTGACGTTGTGCTCGGCGAAGACGTCGTTCTCTTTCGTGAATGCTGCTTTCACCGTTTCCGGGGTTGCAGTTACGGTCGGGCAGGCGTTCGCTCCAACGATTTTCACGAGCGGCGAGGTCAAGACGTCATACATCGGGAAGAAGATTACGTTCAGCGGCTTCTTGCGATGCTTCTCCTGGATCAGGTTGTAGACGTGCGAGATGCCGATTTTTGCCGGGAAGCAGGGATCGATTGCGCCGCGGCTGGCTCCGGCTCGATAGAGATCGGAACTGGTGTAGTCGGAGTAGATGATGTTTTCCGGCTGAACGCCGAGACTTTCCAAATATCCGTTAAACAGCGGCGCATAGGTGTAGATGTTCAGAACCCGTGGAATCCCTATTCGAAGTTTCTTGCGGCCTTCCATGAGCGGAATGCGTGTCTTGGCCGCCTTGTTCCAGAACTTGGCGGACGGAATGGGATCGGCCACGCTCTCGGCATTCACGGGACGGAAGACTTCGTGGGCAGCAATGTCGACGAAGTTGGGATGCTTTCCTTTAATCTCGTCGAGGCCAGCCTTGATGTCCTTCATGTCATTGACATCTTCGACGAGTCCCTTTTCGCAGGTGGCGATGATGAGCCGCTGCTCTCCATGCATGAGGGGAACTTTTGTGACTTTCTGGATGGGGACGAGACTCAAATCGTCCTGGGGAGCGGTCCGGATATCGATGAAGGTGCGCAGACAATTGTTTTTGCAGAAATTGCAGCGCGTGGCTTCGTTGCGCGTGGTGCGGTACTGGATTTTTCGAACCGCGTCCAACCCGACAAACGAGGTTTGCAGGCCTTTGCGCCACAGACGCAGAGATTCCGCGGCTGCTCCAATCGCGCCTGACTCACCGCAGAACTGATGGACGATGATCTCCGGCTTCTTGCCGGCGGCACGGAAGCTATTGTTGATGAAATCGACTTCGGCTTTCACTACGGCCATGTTGTTTTGAGTCCCGCCTTGCAGCACGAAGCGCGTGCCGAGCGCTGCAAGATTGGGAATGCTGGCGACGTAGAGGAACACGTTCTTGGGAAGAACGGCCGCAAGACCTGCAAGAATCTCCTCGGCGCGCCAACCCTGACGTTGGAAATTCACGATGTCGGACTGCATGAATACCGCGCAACCGTAACCGAAAACCGGCATGGATTGGGCCGAGAACGCGAGATCGGCGTATTGTTCGACGCCTAAGCCAAATCCTTCCGCGGTCGATTGGAGGAAATAGCCGTTGCCCGCCGAGCACTGCGTGTTCAGTTTGAAATCTTTCACGCGGCCGTTGTGCAGGATAATGATCTTGATGTCTTGGCCGCCCACATCCACGATGACGTGGGGATCTTCGTAAAACTTGAGAGCTGACTCAGTGTGCGCGACGGTTTCGACCAGTGCGACATCAGCGTGCAGAACGTCCTTCAGAATGTCTTTCGCGTAGCCGGTTGTCGCGACCCCCAGAACTTCGAGCTTGGCATTCTGCGCTTCGACTTGTCCGCGCAGATTTTCGAACATCTCAATCGTGTCCTGGATCGGGTTTCCGTTCGAGAGTTGGTATGCCTTGCAAAGGATGTCGCCCTGCTCGTCTAGGAGAACAGCTTTGGTGGACGTTGATCCTCCGTCGATCCCAATGAAACCTCCAACGGTCTGGCCCTTGCTGAATGTTGCTGGTGTGAACTTTGGTCGTCGATAGGTCTCCTTGAATCCGTCGAGTTCTCCATCTTTCGAGACCAGGCCCTTGGCGCCGGACTTGGCCTTTTCCTCTTGGCGTCCGAAATCGATGTAGTACACGAGCTTTTCGTAGCCCTGGTAGCAGCCGACGCAATCGTCTTCGCTCTTGCCGAATTCGATAGCTCCCAAGGCGGCGAAGTACTGCGCGTTGTTCGGAACCTTGATGAGGTCTTCGGGCTTCATGCCATCGGGCACGGCAACTTTGCGCTCCTGCCACATGCGCGGAATGTTGGCCTGCCACGCTTCGCGCATGCCCTTGATGAAGCTATTGGGTCCGCCGAGCAAGAGGACGTGCGGACGAAGCGTGTGGCCGCGAGTCAGAACGCTAAGGTTCTGCAGCACGATGGCCTCGAAGAGCGAAGCCATCAGTTCGTCGGACGGCGTCCCGACTTTTTGCAGGCTGTTAATGTCTGTTTCGGCGAAAACGCCACATTTGCCGGCGACCTTGTGCAGCTTGATTCCGTGGTAGCCCTGCAGTGCTAGTTCGGCGACCGGAATCTTGAGCTTGGCGTTGATCTTGTCGATGACCGCGCCGGTGCCACCGGCGCACTTGTCGTTCATCGACGGAATTTTCTTTTTGCGCCCGGTCTCATCGTCGTCTTTGAAGACGATGATCTTTGCATCCTGTCCGCCCAACTCAATTACTGAATACACTTCGGGATGCAGTTTCTCAACAGCCAGCGAGACGGCAGTAACTTCCTGCACGAACTTTGCGCCAATCTGCTCGGCAATGGACCCGCCGCCGGAGCCGGTCATGAACATGCGTGTGTTGTGACGACTGATCCCGACTTCCTTCTCCATGCGACGCAGGAATTCCAGCGACTTTTCCGGTTGCTTGGTTTCGTGGCGCTGGTAGTCCTGCCAGAGGATCGCATCTGTTGCGGCGTCGACAACGGTCGCTTTCACCGTCGTCGAACCGACGTCGAGGCCGACCAGGTATTGCGTGTGATGGTCGTGAGGCTTTTGATACGGTGCTGCCGCGATGTGAAAGAGTTGCGGCGCTTTATGATCGTGTCCTGAAAGATGGTCGTGCATTCGATCTCTCCGTTAGGGTTCGAGCGAAAAATAAGGACCGGCAGCGCCATGAGGCGCGGCTGGTCAGATCGTCAGGCCGCGTTGGAAAGGGCGATCCCCGGCACACGCGCACGGCGCAAAGAGCGATCGCTCTTGTCCATGCGATCGCCGACATGCAGGATGAACTGCGCAGCCGTACCGGCGATTCCTTCGCGATGAGGAACGTGATAGAAGGGCCGCTTCAGTTCGGGGTGCTCGGCGATGTAGTCGCGAATCTCGTCCAGGCTCTTGCTCGTTGATTTCAGGCATTGCTCGAACTCGGTTTTGGCTTTTACCTTGGCTTCGCCGAGCGCCATCTGCACGCGGCTGTGCGCGTTGACTTCACCCTCTCCTGAGGTTTCTATCGGAAGGAAGATCATGTCTTTAAATTTGTTGATGACGGCCGATTGCACGCCATCAGACTGCGACGACGGCATGCAGCCGAACGGTTTGAGTGCAAGCACCATGTGGCAGAGGTGATGAACGGTGTAGTAGACGTTCTTTCCCACCTCGAGGTGTCCCTCTCCGCCACGCGCAAACTGGTTGTAGAAGGGATGAGCCAGCTCGGCCAATTCGATCTGTGGAACCAGGTGATGCGTAAGGCCGCCGAGATTCTTAATGGTTCGGTGATACAGACCATTCCACATCCGTTGGCCGAAAGTGAGTCCGACCATTTTCTTGCGCAATCCAAGATCATTCGCGAGATGCTTTTTCAGCTCCCACCATTTCGGATTTCGGTGAGGGCGATTCGCCGGCCACTTGGCTTTGGCGTGCGCCTTGGCCTGGTACAGGAGGTACGCTACCCAGGTCGCGATCGGTTCGACGAGGACTTGCGCGCCTTCCCGTTCGAGGAACTCGAACATGTGGAAGTTGCCGTCGCCTTCGGTTGTCTGCGCCCAGAACTCGCCGGTGATCTTCACAACCGGCTTCACACGAGTGCGATCGACCTCGATGCTGTCTAGTTTTTCGCGGGCGGCGGCCAGGGCATTGAGATAGTCCTTGCCTCGCAAATGCTCGTTCATCTTGCCGAAGACATTGAACGTGTTGCGAAGAATCTTATTGCTCTTGAATTTTGGCTTGGCCCAGTTCGGCGCACGCTGTTCGATTTCAAACGAGTCCCGATTTCTCAAGTCGTCACAAAGGCCGTCGACCGCTTCGCGGAATACTCGATCTGTTTCGCCTTTCTTAACTTCGAACGGGCGAATTTGATAGATCATGTCGTTGAACACGTCGCCAAGGTGCATCGCGTTGAGCATGCCGAATCCGAAGTCGATGGTGAACTTCAATCCGGGCTCGCCGGAGGCGGCCTTGATTCCGTCACTGTCCTTAAACAGCAGGACGCGGAAGCCATCGAAGCCGGCATTCTTCAGAGCGAAGCGGTATTCGGCCTCATACATGCCGAAGCGGCACGGACCGCACGAACCAGCGGTGAAAAAGACATAGTTGTCCAAAATGTCCTGGCGCGGAATGCCTTCCTTCTCGAGGAACTGGAGATATTGCACGAGATTCCCGACCGTGAAATAAGTCGGGTTGCACTGGCCATTGTTGCCGTATTCCTTGCCGATCTGAAAGGCGGGCACATCGGGCACGGGCAGTTTTTCGCAGCGATATCCACAGCCTTGGAATACCGCGCGGATCAGGTCCTCGTGCTTCCAGGTGAAGCCGCCGAAGAGGATCGTGACGCGGCCACGCTCTTCCGCCGTAAAGGCTCGCTCGATCGGGCGGTGGAAGTGTGTCGGTCGGTCAAGGCCAGCAATCTTGCGCAGGCGCATGCGCTCCGCTTCCAATCGCTTCTTGATTTCCGAGTCGTTTTCAATCTGGACGAAAGTCGCCATGAGATCCTCCGGCAATGATTTGAATTAGAGTCGTGGCCCTGAACCTGATTGTGGATTGATGGGTGGAGTTGCGTTTTGGCCGCGAATAACCGGCATCCCCGAAGGCGTGGGGACAAGGTACTCCGGGGCGAGTGGACGTCCCGTGTCTTGCTGACGTTCTACTGAACAGCATCCGAACTCCAAAAAATCGGCTAGGAGGTTCGAAGTCTTACACCGGCGGAACTTCGACGCGGGAGTCCCGTGGGCGCCGGGTTTGCGATGAAACGTGTTTGGGATGCAGATCGCCCGGGAATCAGTTGCCCAGACTCCATCCAAACCCCATCCACAGACGAAGCAAGTCGTTAAAAACCTTCTATCAAATCTGGACTGTGCATTTCAAGGGCCCTCTGCGTTAGCGCGAGTCGATCCATGCTTGGGCGATCTGTAAACAGGGTATGACCAATACCATCGTCCAATTGTTTCAGCTGCATCCTTTCTGGTGTGATTCGTATGGATGCAGGAGGCGACAGGTAAGTCGATGGGCGGAAACTCGAAGTCCAGGTCAGCAGGGATTGAGAATGCTGACGCAGTCGGGGCTGAACAGCGGCTAAGAGAACTTGGCATTCACTTACCGGCGCCCCCCGAACCGTTTGGCACTTACGTGGAAGCGGTGCAGACGGGCAATCTGCTTTTCTTAACCGGAATGCTTCCGACAGAGGGTCGTTCAGCGAAATTTATTGGCCGCGTCGGTGCGGAATTGGATCTGAAAGCGGGTCGTGAAGCGGCTCGCGTCGCGGCGCTAAACGTCCTCGCGGTGACGCGACGATATCTGGGATCGCTCGACAAAGTTACACGGATCGTGCGGCTCGGTGTATCGGTGACGACTGCAGGGGACTTTTGCGAACACCCGAAGGTTGCGGACGGCGCTTCGGAGTTACGGCAAGACGTCTTCGGAAAAGATAAGAATCCGTGCCGCTTAGTGTGTGGCGTTGCGAGTCTTCCGCTGGGTGCCCCGGTCGAACTAGAAGTCATATTCGAGGTTCAAACCTAACTGCTTCCGATGCACAGGGACGAAGGATTTGAGGAAAATGCGTCTGCAACTCGGTTTGCGACATCACACTTAAGGAACTCATAGGAGGAATCATGGCAACTCTGAAAGTTGCGCCGAGACCGGAAGTAGCACCGATGAAGGCTGCGCAGATTTCCAAACCTGGAGGCGATTTCGAAATCGTGAAGCGGGAGATCCCCGAGCCGGCAGCAGGGCAGGTGCGGATCAAGGTGCTGGCGTGCGGAGTTTGTCACAGTGATGTGCTTACGAAAGAAGGCTTGTGGCCGGGAATCCAGTACCCGCGCGTTCCGGGACATGAAGTGGCCGGCGTCATCGATAAAGTGGCCAGTGGCGTTGGTGTGTGGGAGGTCGGGCAGCGCGTGGGTGTCGGTTGGCATGGCGGACATGATGGCACCTGCCGGGAATGCCGGCGCGGAGATTTTCGAAATTGCCGAAATCAGAAAGTTTGCGGCGTCAGCTACGACGGCGGATATCAAGAATACATGGTGGCTCCGGCGGAGGCCTTGGTGTCGATTCCTGAGAGTCTTCGTGACGTCGAAGCTGCGCCGCTGCTTTGTGCTGGCATTACGACGTACAACGCGTTGCGACACAGCGGCGCCATGCCGGGGGATTTGGTGGCGGTGCAGGGAATCGGCGGGTTAGGACACTTGGGAGTTCAGTTTGCGACCAAGTTTGGATACAAGGTGGTTGCCATTGGTCGCGGAGGTGAAAATGCGTCACTCGCAAAGAAGCTCGGAGCGGCGGTGTACATCGACAGTCAGGCGACGAAAGCATCCGAGGAGTTGCAAAAACTGGGCGGAGCTCGGGTGATTCTTGCGACAGCTCCAAGTTCGAAGGCGATGTCGGAATTGATCGAGGGTCTAGGACCGAACGGCGAACTCATGGTGGTTGGTGCCGCACCCGATCCCATCGAGGTTACTCCGCTACAACTAATCAATGGAAGCAGGACGATTCAGGGATGGGCCTCGGGTACACCCGCCGATTCTGAAGATACGCTGCAGTTTGCCGAACTGAGCGGGGTGCGGGCGATGATCGAAACTTATCCACTCGAAAAAGCCGCAGAGGCCTATGCGCGCATGTTGAGCGGCAAGGCAGAGTTTCGTGTTGTTCTGACGATGTGATGCTGGCGAGGTCACCAGTGCGGGGGCAGAGGGACGACGAATTTCGGCGGTCGTGCGCAGGCCTTTTTATCGGGTCGGTGTGCGTTCCCCCCGCTATCGGATAGGCCGACGCGAGGAGAGGGACGACGACGCGACGGGTTACGAAACTTCTCTCTGTCGGCAGCGTCCTTCGTTCGCGAACGTTGATAGCGTTTGTGATCGCAGTAATTCCATTGTTGCCTCAAGCTCACAGAAAGGACCTTCTTATGGAGCACACGACTTTCTATCGAACAATAGCGGTAGACGGGCTATCCATCTTCTACCGAGAAGCGGGGCCCAAAGACGCGCCCACGATCCTCTTGTTGCACGGGCTTCCGTCTTCATCGCGGATGTTCGAGCCTTTGTTTGCCCGGCTCTCGGATCGTTATCACCTGGTTGCGCCGGACTATCCGGGTTTCGGTCATAGCGACTGGCCGGATCCGAAAACATTCGCGTATACGTTCGATCACTGCGCGGAGATTATGAATCATTTCACGGAGGCGATGGGGCTGTCGCGCTTCACGCTTTATATGCAGGACTACGGTGGGCCAGTGGGCTTCCGCATGGCACTGGCGCATCCCGACCGTGTTGAGGCTTTGATCGTTCAAGATGCCGTGGCGCACAACGAAGGCCTGGGGGCGAATTGGGCGGCGAGGCGGGCTTTTTGGGCCGATCGCGTGACCAACGAGAGCGCGTTGCGCACGAATCTCCTGTCATTTGCGACCACGCGCACGCGGCATGTGGGAAATGATCCAAATGTGGATCGCTATGATCCGGACCTGTGGACCGATGAATTCGCTTTTCTCAGCCAGCCGGGGCAGGGCGACATTCAAAGCGATTTGTTCTACGACTACCGAACGAACGTCGATTCTTACCCGAAGTGGCAGGCATGGATGCGCGAAAAGCGGCCTCGTCTGCTGGTGCTTTGGGGAAAGTATGATCTGTCCTTCGATGCCGGTGAGCCGGAGCGCTATCGCAAGGACGTGCCAAACGCTGAAGTTCATGTGCTTGAGGCTGGTCATTTCGCGCTGGACACGGCCGCGGATGAGATTGCCGCGTTGGTCCAAGGCTTTATGGATTCTTCTCGTGTTGACGTGCGACCGCGGCGAGTTGGCTGAGCCGCTATATAAATGGCGCCTGCGAATGATTGAGACGTAACCGGGTGCTGTGCATCCAAATGGGCGAGGTTCTCCATGCGATCTGACATTGTTCCTGGCGCAATTTTTCCCGACTACGAGCTGTCCGACCACACAGCGAAGCGGCGGAAGCTTTCCGAACTCCAGGGACCGCACCCGATGGTCCTCGTGCTGAGTCGAGGAGGTTTTTGCCCTAAGGACCGGCGACAAGCGGAAGGGCTGGTTCAGCTGCATCGTGAACTGGAGGTTGCCTACTGCCGGCTGGTCACGATCAGCACCGACAGTATCTCCGAGACCAACGAATATCGCTCGGGCGTCGGCGCCCACTGGCCATTCCTTTCCGACGCGGGTCGGATGATCCAAAAAGATCTTGATATTGCCGAGTACACGGACCCAGTCCACAATCCTATGATCCCGCATGTGATTGTTCTTGAGCCCGGGCTTGTCGTTTACAAGGTCTATAACGGCTACTGGTTTTTCGGCCGACCGACGGTAGAGGATCTTCGCCAGGATTTGCGCGCCGTGCTTCAGAAGTGCCGGCCAGACTGGGACATCACGACGCCTGAACTCAGAGCGGCGTGGCAGCAAGGTCGCAAGGAACTGTTCTATCCGTACGGCAAAACGTTCGTCCAGACTCTCGGCGAACAGGATTAGATTTTCAGGCGAGCATTCCCTGGGAACGGTATCTGCTGGATCTGAGGCCGTTCGAAAAGACTCTCTATGTCAGATAAGAAAACAGCGATCGTCACAGGAGCGTCAGGCGGCATCGGCGCGGGTTTGGTGCAGGCTTTCCTGAACGCCGGGTACAACGTAGTGGGAACGTCTTTGAGCGTCAGTCAAGTGTTGAGCGCGTCGCCAAGCCTAGCGCTGGTCGATGGCGATATCGGGAAGCAAGAGACCGCTGAAAGGGTTGTCGGTGCGGCGATTCAGCAGTTCGGAAGCATCGATGTTGTGGTGAATAACGCCGGTATCTACCGCACCAAGCTTTTCACGGAATATACGACGGAAGACTTCAACGCGCTGGTTTCGACGAACCTACTGGGATTTCTCTACGTTACCCAGCTCTCGGTGAAGCAAATGCTGAAACAAAAGTCGGGAAACGTTGTGACCATCTCGGCGGCGCTCGCCGATCAGCCAGTCGCAGGCATCAACGCGTCGGTGTCGATGATGACGAAGGGTGGTTTGAATACGATGACCCGGAGTCTTGCGATCGAGTATGCAAAGGAAGGGATCCGGTTCAACGCCGTCGCTCCGGGCGTTGTGGATACTGCATTGCACAAGGACGACCCGAAGAGTCCATCGAAGCCAAGGCAGCCCATGGCAAAGATTGCGCAGGTTGCAGACATTGTGAGTGCGGTCCTTTACCTGGTACAGGCAAGCCAAGTGACCGGAGAAGTGCTGCACGTGGATGGCGGCGCTCACGCTGGTTGCTGGTAGCGGCCCCCCAGTTTTCCTATTGCGAAGACCGTCCGTGAGATCGCGCAATGGGCTCCAGATGTGGCAACTCTTCGTGCGCGGAATTTCGGATCATTCTCGCCTGTTCCTTCTATAATGCTGCGACTGAGTTTTGTGGGCTTCCTGCCATTCTCCTGGCCAAATAGTGCACATGTGTTTTCGGGAGAGAGGAAGCCTACGCAAACTTCGCAGTCAATCCAGATGAACGCTCATACGATGAAGCCGTTCTGTCTGGCAATCGCCGTGGCCGCAACGGTTTTTGCCAACGGGTGCTCGAATTCGCAAGCTAACAGCGCGAAGGCGGGCTTCTCCAAGTCCGTACCAGCACACATCTATACCGTCACTCAGGAGGTTACCCGGCGCCAGGTGCAGGCGGTAGGTTCTCTTTTTGCGCTCGAGGAAAGCACCTTGAGCGCACAGGTGGAGGGGCGCGTCGATAAGGTGCTCGTGGACGTCGGGGATGTCGTGACCGAGGGCGAACCCCTGGTTGTTCTCGACCCAAGAGAACTGGAGTTTGAAGTGGAACGCCAGAGGGGATTGGTGAGGCAAGTGCGGGCTCAGCTGGGCATCGGTCCGACGGACCCGCCGCCTGCGGATCCAAAGCAATTGGCTTCGGTGCAGCGCGCTCAGGCGGACCTGTTCGATGCCGATCAGAAGTACGGCCGGGCTAAGGAGATGTTCAAGAACAGCCTGATTTCGCAGCAACAGTTCGATGAAGTCGAGAGCCGCTATCAGAGCGCGGCTGCAAGCTACGATCTGGCGCTGCAAGAGGTCAACCGGCTGAAAGCCCTTTTGATTTCGAGCGAGGCGAGTGCAGGTCTGGCTGAGAAGAAGCTCTCAGATGCTACGATTCGCGCCCCGTTTCCGGGTGCCGTGGAGAAGAGAAGCGTGCATCCGGGAGAGTATTTGCGGCTTCAGAGTCCGGTGATGGTTCTGGTGAGAACAGATCGGCTGCGCGCTCGACTGGCTGTTCCAGAGCGCTGGGCTGGTTGGATCAAGGATGGGACCGAGGCTGACCTCCACGTAGAAGCCTTCCCGGGAGAAACTTTTGAAGGCCATATTTCACGGATCAACCCGACGGTCTCGCAGGATTCGCGCACGTTCGAAGCCGAGACTCTGCTCGACAACAAGAAGGGAGAGTTGAAGCCGGGCTTCTTCGTGCAAGCCTCCATGCCCAGCGAAAAAGAAGACAAAGCAATTTTTGTGCCCGAGGCCGCGGTTAATTACCGCTACGGTGTTTACAAAGTGTTTCTGGTGAAGGGAGACCGCGTCACCGAGAAACAAGTGCTCTCTGCGGGACAGACTGAAGACCAGCGAGGCCAACGATTTGAAGTGGCAGAAGGGTTGAATCCAGGAGATCGCGTGGCGGTTGCTGTCTCCGGAGACTTGCACGACGGCGATACGGTTCAGGAGCAATTTGGCGGAGCATCGCCGGCGACAAAGTGACCCCGCTTTGAGCGTTTCTATCCATCCATGAAAATCGCCGAGACCTGCGTAAAACATCCCGTCTTTACCGTGATGTTGATCGCATTTCTCCTGACACTCGGCATCTTCTCCTATCGAGGTTTGGCGGTCGATCTATTTCCGAAAGCCGATCCCGCGACCGTCGACGTCCAGGTGCAATTGCCCGGAGCCACTCCCGAAGAGATGGTCACGGGAATCGTGTTGCCGCTGGAAGACGCGATCTCCTCGGTCAGCGGGATCGATGAGATGACTGTTTATACGTCGGAGGGGATGGCGGACATTACGTGTACGTTCGTCCTGGAGCGCGATATTGACGGCGCGGCCCAAGATATTCGCGAGAAAGTAGCGGGTGCGGCGAATCTGCTGCCGCGTGAGACGCTTCCCCCGGTCATAACGAAAGAGGACCCTCAGTCCGATCCGATCATGACACTGCTCGTCAGCGGCCCCGTCAGCCGGCGAGAGTTGACGGAGATTGCGGATAAGCAGGTGCGGCGGGCAATTCAGACGGTGGATGGCGTGGGCAGCGTGGAACTGAATGGCGGGCAGTTGCGGCAGATTCGAGTGCTGCTCGATGCCCAGAAGCTGACGTCACACAACTTCACCGTGCTCGACGTGCGTGAGGCCTTGCAGCGCGAAAACATCGAAGCGCCGGGCGGACGCATGATCGTGGGTCCTCAGGAACTGGGTCTGCGCACGCTGGGCCGCGTGACCTCTGCCGACCAGTTCAGCCAGATCGTGGTGGGCACTCGTGGTGGCATCCCAGTTCGGATTCGAGATGTGGCGAAGGTGGAAGACGCGGAGCAGGAACTACGCACATGGGCCGCATTGTTCGGGAAGGGAAATCCTGGACAGGATGTGGTCGGCATCCAAATCCTGCGCCAATCCGGCGCGAACACGGTCCGCGTCGCCGCCGACGTGCGCCACCAGATTGACGTGTTGCGCTCGCAGATGCCGCCGGGAGTGCAGTTGCGCATCGTCCACGATATTTCTGACTTCATCAAAGCGTCTGTTCACTCCCTCATCGAGCATTTGATTTTGGGAAGTATTTTCGCCAGCGCTATTGTGTGGTTGTTCATCCGCAACTGGCGAGCGGTGCTGATCGCGGCGGTCGCGATCCCGAGTTCCATTATTGCGACTTTCACACTGATGCGCGGGATGGATTTTTCGCTCAACAACATGACCCTTCTGGCGCTGACGTTGGCGGTGGGCATTGTTATTGACGATGCGATTATCGTTCTGGAAAACATTTTCCGGTTCATGGAAGACAAGGGGCGCGACCGCGTTCAGGCGGCAATTGAGGCTACCCAGGAAATTGGGCTGGCGGTGATGGCGACGACACTCTCACTGATCATTATCTTTCTCCCAATTGCCTTCATGACTGGATACGCCAGGAAGTACGTGAACTCTTTCGGTTGGACGATGGCGATGGCGATTCTGGTCTCGCTTCTGGTCGCCTTCACCCTTACGCCGATGATGAGTTCCCGCCTTTTGAAACTGGATGAAGGAAGCAGGAAATCACATTCGCAAGGATTCCTGCACGCTGTGGAAGAGCTTTACATGAGGGCGCTGCGATGGTCGCTGGCTCATCGGTCGGTGCTCGTCATGATCTGTCTGGCGACCTTTCTTTCGACGTTTGGCTTGTACCGTCTCGTGGGGCGCGATTGGATCCCGGCCGACGACCAGTCGGAACTGCAGAGTTCGTTTACTCTGCCCGAAGGCACTTCGCTGGAGAAGACAAGCGAGATTGCCTCGGATATGGCGCGCCACATTTCGGACCTGCCCGGAGTGGCATTTGTGCAAGGGTACACTCATGGGCCGACCAACCACGCACATCTATTCATTGGACTAGTGCCGCGCGGCCAGCGCCGATTTACCCACGCACAGTTGGCGACGCAGGTCCGTGCCATTCTCGCGAACTATCACAACGCCACATATAACGTTCGCCTGCCATCGGTGTTGGGAGGTGAGATATATTTTCCAATTTCTGCGGTCATCCGCGGTCCGGATCTCAATCAACTTGCCGAAATCAGTAAGAAGGTCGCCAACCGGATGCGAAATTATCCGGATCTGGTCGACGTAAACCCGAGCCTGAATCTGAATACTCCCGAACTGCAAGTAAAGGTCGACCGGCAACGTGCGGCCGACATGGGCGTTCGCATGACCGATATTAGTGACTCGGTGCGATTGTTTTATTCCGGCGAAGACGAGATCACCCGGTTCAAGGAAGGGTCGGAGCAGTATCCGGTTACGATGCAGTTGCTGCCGGAGCAACGCGACAATCCCGACGTTCTCAACCGGATGATGGTCCCATCTTCAAAGCTCGGACAAGTCCGGCTGGAAAATATCGCGAACATCGGTAGGGGTTTCGGACCTGCGACTCTTTGGCGATATAACCGCGAATTCGAAGTCAGCGTATATGCGAGCGTTAGTTCAGGCTACCCCCTCGACTTGGCCGCAGCGCACACCATCCAGTCGATCCAGGAAGTCGGATTGCCGCCGGGTTACTCTTATGTATTTTCCGGGCAGGTGAAGGTTCTTGAAGAGACGACATGGAACCTTTTGCTCGCGATGTTGCTCGCCTCGATCTTTATGTACATGGTGCTGGCGGCCCAGTTTGAAAGTTTTTCCTATCCCTTCATCATCATGCTGACGCTTCCGCTCAGCGTGCCGTTCGCCCTCTTTTCTTTGTGGATTACGGGCCGTGCCTTGAGCCTCTGGAGCGCCCTAGGCATGTTCTTACTATTGGGCATCGTAAAGAAGAACGGAATCCTGCAGGTGGACTACACGAATCGTCTGCTCGCAACGGGCATGTCTAGGCAAGATGCCATCTTGGAAGCCAACCGCGTGCGGTTGCGCCCGATTCTGATGACCACATTTTCGATCATCGCCGGATTGATCCCTGTGGCAGTCGGCATCGGCGCCGGATCAGAGCAGCGCGCATCGATCGCGGTTACCATCATCGGCGGCCAGAGTCTTTGCCTCCTGCTGACATTGCTGGTCGTCCCCGTAGCCTATTCGTATTTCGCAGAATTTGAGGCCCTCCCGTGGGGAGAGTGGCTCGGCCGAGTCTTCAAGGTGTAGGCAGCGCGCCCATTGCGAAAGTTGTGTACGGCGTACCAGTAATTTGCAGGTGCGGATCGAGAACTCGCTCTATCGCGGCAAACGGATCGGCAAGAACTGCATCAATTAGAGGTGCCGCCACAAGTGTCGCCGTCAGAACGCTCGGCAGAAATCGATCCGCGGAATTCGGGCGAGAGCGATCGCCGTGGCTGGCCCGCGATCCAGGATTACGCCATCATCGGTGATTGTCGTTCTGCGGCGCTTGTATCGCGGGATGGGTCGATTGATTGGCTCTGTTGGCCGAGATTCGACAGCGCTGCTATCTTCTCGGCGCTTCTGGATCGAGAGCGTGGGGGGTACTGGCGAATCTCCCCGGTGGCACCGAAAACTATCACTCGCAATTACGTAAAGGATTCGAATGTGCTTGAGACCCATTTTGCGGGTCGGTCAGGCAAGGCCGTCCTCACCGATGTGATGGCGAGTGCACCTTACACTTCACGGCGGCTTGGACTGTTGCCCGATCACGACATCATCCGAAGGGTGATTTGCATTGCCGGCGACGTGGAGTTCGAGATCGAGTTTGTGCCACGGGTGGACTACGGAAGAACAGGGGTAAGCGTCCGCGAGATCGGGAAACTCGGGCTTCGCTTTGTTGTAGGTAAGGGCGCGTACTGGCTGCGGAGCAACATGCCGCTGACAGTTAGTGGTGGGGTAGCGCGGGGCAGGGTGGTCTTGCGTGCCAACGAGACCCTCCGCTTTTCACTGAGCTATTCGGAAGAAGCGCCTGCTGTTCTGTCTCCGCTCGATGCATCCTTGGATGCGCGGATCGAGCATGTGACTGCAGCCTGGCAGCAATGGGGTCGCCACGCCAATTACGACGGTGCTTACAGGGATTCCGTAATACGCAGCGCGCTTGCTCTCAAGTTGCTGACTTATGCTCCTTCGGGTGCAATCGTCGCCGCTCCGACAACGTCCCTTCCGGAAGACGTTGGGGCGAATCTGAACTGGGATTACCGCTACTGCTGGTTGCGCGACGCTTCGTTCACAATCCGCGCGCTGTTCGAGTTGGACTACTGGGACGAGGCCGAAGACTTTCTTGACTGGATGCTCCAAGCAACGAGGCTCACACAACCAAAGCTGAGAATCTTGTATACGATTTACGGCGAGAAGGCGCCAGCAGAACGCGAACTGGAACATCTGAGCGGTTATCGAGAATCGCGTCCGGTCCGGATTGGCAATGCCGCGCGCGATCAACTGCAACTCGACGTTCATGGCGAGGTCATCGACGCGGCGGCACAGTTCGCGTTCCATGGCGGCAATCTCGATCGGGATATGCAACAGATTCTCATCGGCTTTGGAGATTATGTGGTGAAGAACTGGGATCAGCCGGATGAAGGGATTTGGGAGCCTCGGTCTGGACGCGAGAACCATACACACTCTCGACTTTTGTGTTGGACTGCGATGGACCGGCTGGTCCGTCTTAGCGAACGTGGCTTGTTGCGCGGAGCGCCCGTGGATGTCTACAAGCAGCAGTCGGACTTGATCCGGCGGCAGATCGAAACACGCGCATGGAACGAACGACTGCAAAGCTACGTCAGTGTGCTCGACGGGGATGAACTTGACTCGAGCTTGTTGTTGCTCTCGTGGTATGGCTTCGAGCAAGCCGGCTCGGCAAGGATGCGCGGCACTTATCGGAATCTTCGCCAATATCTGGGAACGCCCGACGGACTGCTCTACCGCTATCGTAAAGAGAAACGGGAGGGGGCCTTTGCAATTTGCTGTTTCTGGGAGGCAGAGTATCTCGCGCTGGGCGGGGGTTCGCTGGACGAGGCTCAACAACTGTTTGCACGGTTAATGAAATATGCGAATGATTTGGGCTTGTACGGCGAAGAGATAGAACCGAACAGCGGAGCGGCGTTGGGAAACTTCCCCCAGGCATTCACGCATGTAGGCCTCATCGGCGCAGCCTTGTCCATTCGGGAGCGAGAAAAAGGGGAGCAGCAACTGGCACACCGTCCACCAACCGCTACGCCGCACTCGTCATCAGAGGTTCGTTCATGAACTGGACGAGCTGGTTGCTTTCGGGGTTTGTGGCGACGCTAGCACTATCGACGCTGTTGGCGACCAGTCACGGGCTGGGCCTTACGCGAATGAATTTACCTTACTTGATCGGGACATTTGTTACTCCGGAGCGAGAAAAGGCAAGGGTCTACGGATTCATGATCCATCTTGTGAATGGATGGGCATTCTCCATCCTATACGCGTTGATTTTCGAAGCGCGACACATCGCGAACTGGTGGTTCGGAGCGCTTCTTGGGTTAGCGCATGCGCTTTTCGTCCTCACCGTTGTCATGTCGTTGATGCCGGGCATCCATCCGCGAATGGCAAGCGAGCAGCATGGTCCGAATGCGAACCGGCAACTCGAACCGCCAGGCTTCATGGCGCTGCATTATGGGATTCAGACACCGGTGTCAGTCGTTCTCTCACACGTGGTGTTTGGCGTAATCCTAGGGTCGCTGTACCAACTCGCAACGTGAAGTTCGAAACTCAGGTTGTCTAAGTTCGGGCAAGAACTATGGGCGTTGACGCTTTCGCATCCTGCATGAACGGTACCAGCACTCCAGTGGCGCACCCGATCATTCTTTCCCGCCACCCTCGTTTCGCGTAGCATTTTCGATTAATCTTTCACCACGGGTACGAGAGGGGCCTTTGGCACTCAAACAGGACGCGCTTTGGTACAAGAACGCTGTCATCTATCAGGTCCACGTCCGCGCGTTTTATGACAGCAACGGAGATGGGATCGGCGACTTCGAGGGGCTGGCCCAGAAACTCGACTACCTACGTGAACTGGGAATCGACGCCATCTGGCTGATGCCGTTCTTTCCTTCGCCCTTGCGCGACGACGGTTACGACATCTCCGACTACGGATCGGTTCACCCGATCTACGGAACCCTGGAGGATTTCAAGCGATTCCTGGCGGCCGCCCACGAGCGCGGAATCAGAGTCATCGTGGAAATGGTATTGAACCATACCTCAGATCAGCACAATTGGTTTCAGGAATCGCGCAGTTCTCGAGACAATCCGCGCCGTGACTGGTACGTGTGGAGCGACACGGACGATCGTTATCAGGAAGCGCGGATTATTTTTCTTGATACGGAGTTGTCGAACTGGGCGTGGGATCCGGTGTCGAAAGCCTACTATTGGCACCGGTTTTTCAGTCACCAGCCGGATCTCAACTACGACAATCCGGCGGTTCGGGAAAAGATGTGGGAGGTGATGAAGTTCTGGCTTGAACTCGGCGTCGACGGATTTCGGCTGGATGCCGTTCCTTACTTAATCGAACGTGACGGAACTTCCTGCGAGAATCTGCCGGAGACACATGGGATCATCAAGGAACTCCGCGCAAAGCTTGATGCCGAATTTCCGGGACGAATGTTGTTAGCCGAGGCGAATCAATGGCCCGCCGATTTGCGTCCTTACTTCGGCAACAACGATGAGTTTCACATGGCGTTTCATTTTCCTCTCATGCCTCGAATGTTCATGGGACTGAAGCTCGAGGATCGCAAGCCCATCACCGAGATTCTGCAGCAGACTCCAGAGATCCCGCCGACGTGCCAGTGGGCGCTTTTTCTTCGCAACCATGACGAACTGACGTTGGAGATGGTCAGGGATCTGGAACGCGACTACATGTATGACGCCTATGCTCGTGACAAGACGATGCGGCTGAATCTTGGCATCCGGCGACGGCTGGCTCCGCTATTGGACAACGATCGAAGACGTATCGAATTGATGAACGGAATGCTGATGTCTCTTCCTGGCACTCCGATCATCTACTACGGCGATGAAATCGGAATGGGAGATAACGTTAACCTGGGTGATCGCAATGGCGTGCGCACGCCCATGCAATGGAGCGGAGGGTGGAACGGGGGTTTCTCGACGGCAGATCCTGAGAGCCTTTACTCGCCGCTCCTGTTGAATCCCGTTTACGGCTTTCAGGCAATCAACGCAATGTCGCAGAAGCGCAGTGAGCATTCACTCCTGTCGTGGACGCAGCATCTGATCCGCGTTCGCAAATCCACGCCGCTATTTGGCTCGGGGTCCATCGAATTTCTGTATCCACCCAACCACCGCGTGCTGGCGTACGTGCGCCAACTGGACGGCCAGGCAATTCTGGTCGTGAATAATCTGTCGAGTTCTGCGCAGGCGGTTGAACTGGACTTGCGTCGGTATAAGAAGAGCATCCCCATTGAGATGTTTGGCGGAAACCTGTTTCCGCGGATCGGGGAGGCGCCCTACCTTTTGACGATGGGTCCGTATCAATTCTACTGGTTTCGGTTGCGGCGGATTTAGGTGAGTGGTTGCGGCGGAGGCCGATGGCGGAGGAAAGCATACTGACCGACGATTTCATTCGCCAACTGATCAACGTTGGCGAAGTGGACGTCCTTGTCGCCGTACCCACCCACAATAACGCCAAGACGGTGGGGACCGCCATTAAGGCGATCCAAGGCGGGATTCTCAAGGCGTTTCCGCGAGAACGAGCTGTCATCATCAACGCGGATGGTGGATCCACGGATGGGACCGCGGAGGTCGTGACGGGCGCATCGATCGATGACGTGCATGCCTTTGGCGAATACACTCTGCGGACACTCCATTGCATAAGCACGCAATATGCGAGCACGCCATCGACCGCAATGGCCTTGCGAACGATCCTGGCCGCGGCGGAGTTGCTTCGAGCGAAAGCTTGCGCGGTGATCTCACCCGAGTCGACGGCCATCGAAGCCGAGTGGGTTTCAGCACTGCTCCGCCCCGTGTATCGCGAGAATTTCGACTTCGTCGCGCCGATTTACCAGAGGCACAAGTTCGAGGGCGTTCTGCTCAGCAATCTCGTGTATCCGATGACGCGAGCGCTATATGGGCAGAGAGTGCGCGAGCCGTATGCGTCGGATTTCGCCTTCTCCGGCCCTCTTGGGAGCCGATTCCTGAACCAGCAGAACTGGCAACTGGAGTCGGAACATTACGACCCGAGAATGGGGATCACGGTAACTGCTCTCACGGAGGGCTACCGAGTGTGCCAGGTCTTTTTAGGGGCTAGGGGCAGTACGGAGCGGCAATCGAGAGACTTGGTGCATGCGATGCGGCAAACCATCGGGATTCTCTTCGGATCGCTTGAAGCACACTTCGATATCTGGAGCACGAAGGATGGATCGCAGCCGGTTCCCACCGAGGGAACTAGACGCCAGGTCACACTCGATCCGGTTCGAGTGAACCGGAAGCAACTCAAGCAGATGTTTTCTGCTGGCGTTGCAGAATTGGGCTCGGTACTCAGTTCGATTCTCGCGACGCCGACGTTGGATGAGTTGAAGCGAATCGCAGGTCTGGCCGAAGAGGACTTCTACTTTCCACCGGAATTGTGGGTCAAGACGATTTATGAATTTGCCGCTTCGTACTACAAGTCTGTGATAAGCCGGGACCACATTTTGCAAGCACTGGCACCTCTCTATCGCGGACGAATGTTCACCTTCCTGATGGAAAACCGCAGCGGTTCGGCGGAAGACGTAGAGAGCAACATCGAAAGCCTCTGCCTGGAGTTCGAGCGATTGAAACCATATCTGGTTGAACTCTGGAAGGGCGGAAAGTGAGACAACGATGCGGGAAATTATCACCAACGAATTGACTCAGGCCGCGCAAGAGATTTTCAGACAGTTCGCACACCTCCTGCCCCGACTGATCGTCATGTTGATACTTGTGTTCGTGGGATGGGTGATTGCGTATGTGCTGAAGGCGATCCTCCGCAGCATTCTGAGATTCGCAAAGTTCGACAGGCTCTCCGAAAAAGCAGGGGCATCTCAACTCCTGAATCAAGCTGCTCTTCCTACGTCAACGGAACTGGTGAGCCGGTTAGTGTTCTGGGTGGCGTGGGTGGGGTTCATCATGATGGGCCTGAGTGTCCTGGGGATAGGAGGACTGCAGGAACACATCGCAAGATTCTTTCTGTTTCTTCCTCGATTGTTCGTGGCACTCTTGATTCTCTTTTTTGGTCTATTGACCGCAAGTTTTTTTTCCAGAGCTGCGCTGCTCGCTGCAGTAAATGCCAATCTGCCCTCTCCGCGGTTGGTGAGTGTTTCGATCCGCGCCCTAGTCATCATCTTTATTCTCTCGATGGTGTTCGAAGAATTGGGATTGGCGGAAGAGACCATGATTCTGGCGTTTGGGATCGCCTTTGGAGCAGCGATGCTCGGTTTCGCCATTGCCTTTGGAATTGGCGGGAAGGACCTGGCGAGAGACTTTCTCCAAAAGCGGCTTGTGCGCGGGAAGAAGAATGATAAGGAAGACGAACCTTCTCCGCTGTGAGGCGCCGGTACTGTGATTCACGGGCTCGCGTCGCACTCAGTTGTGCGTATGAGTTCACTGCCAGTCAGGGCAGGCTCAGGAATCATCTCTCGTTGATGCGTGTATTTTGCGTTATCCTGAGTTGGCCGGGCTACTAGCCACCATACACTCCACCATGGGATTCTCTCGCGCCAGTGGTATTCTTCTTCACCCCACTTGTCTCCCTGGACCTTTTGGCATTGGCGACTTTGGGTCAGAAGCGTTCGCTTTCGTCGACTTTCTGCGAGAAGCCGGGCAGAAATTATGGCAGGTGCTTCCCCTCAATCCTACTGGCTACGGAGACTCTCCTTTCCAATGCTTCTCGGCGCGCGCTGGAAACCATCTCCTGATCAGTATTGAAAAACTGAAAGACGCTGGGGTTCTCGATGCTGCCGACTTGCGCGACCGGCCTGCGTTTCCAGAGGATCAAGTTGATTTTGACGTCGTGATTCGATGGAAAACGACTCTGCTAAAGAAAGCCGCGTCTCGATTCGTGAGCGGCGCGACTAGCGAAGAGAGGCGGGCCTTCGAGGACTTCTGCAGCGGCAATGCGGCCTGGTTGGACGACTATGCGATTTTCATGGCGTGCAAAGAGGAGCAGAAGAATGTCGCGTGGAACGAGTGGCCCGACGATCTCGCCCGTCGTCTGCCTGCCAGCCTAGACGCGGCGCGTGAGCGGCTGGAAGACGCGATACTGGCAGCGCAGTACTGGCAGTTTGAATTCTTTCGGCAATGGCGGGAGTTGCGCGCACATGCGGCCAATGCGGGAATACAGGTCATTGGAGATATTCCAATTTACGTTGCGCTTGATAGCGCCGACGTATGGACCAATCGCGAGTATTTCTGCCTCTCGGAGAACGGGCAACCGCTGAAAATTGCCGGTGTGCCTCCGGATTATTTCAGCGCGACCGGCCAGTGCTGGGGAAATCCGATCTATCAATGGGGGCGTCTCAAACAGACAGGCTATCGCTGGTGGATTGACCGCTTTCGTGCTGCACTGCATTTGTACGATGCGGTGCGCATCGATCACTTTCGCGGGTTCGAGGCGTACTGGGAGATCCCCGGAGACGCAACGACAGCCCTAAACGGGCGCTGGGTCAAGGGACCCGGCGCTGAGTTGTTCGTCGCACTTGAGCGCGCCTTGGGGAAACTGCCAATTATCGCGGAGAATTTGGGCGTCATTACTCCCGACGTTGAATCCATCCGCAAGCAGTTCGGTTTTCCGGGGATGGCGATCCTGCAGTTCGCTTTCGGCAAGGATCCGCAAGGCCCGTCATTCCGTCCGCATAACTATTCGCGCGAACTGGTGGCGTATACCGGCACTCACGATAACGATACGACCGTGGGGTGGTGGAACAGCTCAGGTGCGGACGACAGCACGCGGACTCCAGAAGACGTTGCCAAGGAGCACGCGTTCGCTCGGGCCTACTTGAACCTCGGTGATGAACCAATTCATTGGGCGCTGATTCGAGGTGTTGCTGCGTCGGTTGCCGATCTGGCGATTGTTCCTCTCCAGGATGTGCTGGGGCTTGGCAGCGCGACGCGGATGAATCTGCCGGGCACATCGAATGGAAACTGGCGTTGGCGGTTTCGACGAGGCGCCTTGACCTCGGAGCTCGCGCAGCGGTTGCGTGAACTTGTCGTACTGTACGACCGCTAGCCGCCCCTTATTTTCTGCGAGAGCGCTGGCATCGCGCGGAGAAACTTTACGCTCCTTCGCTTTCGGGGCTTGTCTGCGGGTTCTCGGGGATCACTCTTGCGACGTAGCAGTTCTCATGGACGGCACGACCCTGCTCGTCGATTTTGCAGTCCTCAAGCGGGACCGGCGTGCCGCAAATCCAGCAATATGGAATGTGATCCTCGGTAGCCATAACGGCCTCCGAAGCGGGTCTTAGAGGCACCGCGGCCTCTAACGGGGCGCAACAGAGGTTTGGGGTACTCTGATTCGCTAGAATTTATACCCCAAGCGCAAGGTCCAGTCTGTAGGGCATCGAACAGATGAGGCGCGGTGAGATTGGTTCGACTTTAGAGTCGCACCTACGGCGAGAACTGTATAGGCGAGGGCAAAAGGCCCGACCTAGAATCGGGAATTTCCTCCCGGGCGGCATTCGGTGTGGCTGCATCCAAAGTGACGGCCCAAGGAAATCCGGAATGCTTGGAGGGAATGTGGATCGAATAAATCAGATTGGTGGAACGAATGGAGACGGTCAACCATTGCATCCGGGAGAACGCACATCACCTGCGGGGAAGCCAGTAGTCAACACTATCCTGCTGGCGCTTCCCGACGAAGAGTTTCACTTGATACGGCCACACCTGCAATTTGTCGCTCTGCCTCAACATTGCAGCCTTCAAGAGTCGAACCAAAAGCTTGAATTTGCCTACTTCCTGAATTCCGGAATGATCTCTGTGGTATTCACCGACCGAGGTGGTGAAAGCGTCGAGGTCGGGGTAATTGGAAACGAAGGCTTTACCCCGGTTCCGGTGGCGGCTGGCATAACAAGAAGTCCGCACCGCGCAGTTGTGCAGATCGCCGGCGAGGGCTTCCGAGTCAATGTGAGTGCGCTAGAAACAATCTTGCAATCCAGCCCACAGTTCCAGAATCTGCTGAATCGCTATGCTGCGATTCATGGGATCCAGGTCGCGCAGACAGCGGGCTGTAACCGCCTGCATAATCTTGAACAGCGCCTTTCCCGCTGGTTACTACTGACCCAAGACCGGGTCGAGTCTGGATTGCTGCGCATTACGCACGATTTCCTTGCGACCATGCTCGGAACGGATCGTCCGAGCGTGAGCCTCGCGGCAGGCGGATTGCAAAGAAAACAGATCATCGAATACTCACATGGAGCGGTCAAAATACTGAATCGCAAGAAACTGGAAGGTTCGGCTTGCGAATGCTACGGAATTACCCAACAGTTCAACAGCGAGATGGTGCTCAAGTAGAGGGCATCGAGCGGATTCACAGCGTCCAGCAGATACTTTGTTCACGTCAGTGAACTGGAGCTCTTTGGCGCAAGTACCTTCTCTCAACTGCAGAGGACAAGCGATCAGGATCTCTTGTCGAAGGGTGTTCCATGTCTACCAAGGCTCAGGCTTTTGCAGATCGATTGGGAGCCCACCGTCTGTCTGACGGGAAGTGGGAGTTTCTGCTTTGGGCACCGAATGCGCGCGCCGCGAGCCTACACCTACTGTGCGGCGGCGAGGAGTCGATCGCGATGGCTCCGCTTGCGCGCGGATACCACCGGGTGGTCTGCGATCATGTTCAGCCCGGGTGCCGGTACCTCTACCAGTTGGATGGTGGTCGCGAACTGCCGGACCCGGCGTCTCGGCTCCAGCCAGATGGAGTGCATGGTCCATCACAAATCGTGGACGTGCACGCATTCCATTGGACCGATCATGAGTGGAGAGGGAGAACACTCGAGAGCAGCATCTTTTACGAACTGCACGTTGGAACCTACACGGCAGAGGGAACGTTCGATGCTCTGATTCCGCATCTTCCAGAACTGGTCGACCTGGGGATTACTACGGTCGAACTGATGCCGATTGCGCAATTTCCCGGTGCACGAAACTGGGGATATGACGGTGTGTATCCGTTTGCAGCACAGAATTCGTACGGCGGACCAGAAGGGCTGCGGAGATTTGTGAATGCGGCTCATCTGCGCGGCCTCTCCGTTGCGCTTGATGTGGTTTACAACCATCTGGGTCCTGAAGGCAACTACCTTGGTGCTTACGGCCCCTACTTCACGGATCGCTATCGAACTCCGTGGGGCGAGGCTGTCAACTACGATGGGGCGTATAGCGACGAGGTGAGGAGGTTCTTTATTGAGAATGCGTTGTATTGGCTCGAGGACTGTCACGTCGACGTCCTCAGGCTGGATGCAATTCACGGCATCTTCGATCTCAGCGCGCGTCATTTTCTGGCGGAGTTAAAGTCGGCGGTCGACGACCTTGCGAAGCGATTGGGCCGGTCTTTGTACTTGATTGCGGAAAGTGATCTGAATGATAACCGCGTGTTGCGCGACGCCGAGGGTGGAGGTTACGGACTAGACGGGCAGTGGAGCGATGATTTCCATCACTCGGTACATTCGTTGTTGACGAAAGAAAGGTTCGGATACTACGTCGATTTCGAAGGGACTACCCCGTTGGTGGAAACGATGCGAGAAGGTTGGTACTTTCACGGGCAATATTCCCGTTTTCGCAAGCGGCGTCATGGTAATTCGCCGCGGGGAATTCCACCTTCACGTTTTGTAGTGTGTAATCAGAATCATGACCAGGTAGGCAATCGCGCCGGAGGAGAACGGCTCACTGCGCTGGTCGACTTCGAGGCATTGAAACTGGCAGCTGGTATTACGCTGCTCTCGCCGTTTGTCCCCTTGCTCTTCATGGGAGAGGAGTATGGAGAATCGGCGCCATTTCAATACTTCACCAGCCACGGAGATGTAGCGCTGGTTGATGCTGTGCGTCGAGGGCGGAGGGAAGAGTTCGCGGAGTTTGGTTGGGAAAAAGAAGTTCCTGATCCGCAAAATGAAGCGACGTTCTCACGATCAAGGCTGGACCATTCCATCAAGGTCCAGGAACCGCACCGCACTCTGTTGCGGTTCTACCGAGAGGTTATTCGAATTCGCGAAGAGCTGAAAACGCGGATGCCGGGCACAGCGACGGTGACGGAACTGGGACAGAGTGCGATGTTGGTGGTTTGTGAAAACAGCGGCAGAGAGGTGGCCATGATCTTCAATTTCGCCGATCGCGCTGCGGATTTGAATGTGCCCCGACTGACAGGGAACTGGGCTAGCATTATGTACTCTGCGGCCGCGTGCTGGCGCGGACCCGAAGAAGATGTTGCGCCCGAGATAACGGTGGGCGCCGAGCTGAGAATGAGTCCACAGTCGCTTCTTGTGATTAAACGAACGCTGTCGAATCCGGAGGAGTTGTGAAATACGTCTGCATCCACGGGCATTTCTATCAACCTCCACGGGAGAATCCATATCTTGAGGCGATCGAGTTGCAGGACTCAGCCTATCCCTACCACGACTGGAATGAGCGCATTACGGCGGAGTGCTATGCGCCGAATGCGGCGTCGCGGATTCTCGATGCCGAGAATCGAATAGTGAAGCTGCTCAACAATTACGCGCACATCAGTTTCAACTTTGGGCCGACCCTATTGTCCTGGATGAAAGACCAGACCCCGAAGGTCTACGACGCGGTTCTGGAAGCGGACAAGGAGAGCCGCGAGAGGTTTTCCGGACACGGTTCGGCGATCGCGCAGGGCTATAACCACATGATTCTTCCGCTGGCCAACCGTCGCGACAAAGTGACGCAGGTCAAATGGGGAATAAGGGACTTCGAAAGCCGTTTCGGGCGGAAGCCGGAGGGAATGTGGCTGCCTGAAACCGCGGTGGACACCGAGTCACTCGAAGTGCTGGCGGAGAACGGAGTCAAGTTCACGATTCTCGCTCCGCGCCAAGCCAAGCGTGTGCGAGCCAAGAAAGGCAAGAAATCCGAAGACGTTAGCGACGGTCGCATTGATCCGGCGCGCGCCTATATTGCCAGGCTGCCCTCGAGGAAGAGGATCAACTTGTTTTTCTATGATGGACCGATTTCGCAGGGCGTCGCATTTGAGGGCTTGCTGAACGATGGGAAACGCTTCGCCGACCGATTGCTGAGTGGATTTTCCGATGCCCGGAAGGGAGCACAGTTAGTTCACATTGCAACCGACGGTGAAAGCTATGGCCATCATCATCATTACGGCGAAATGGCGCTGAGCTATGCCGTGGATTACATCGATCACGGCGAAGTTGCGAAACTCACCAACTATGGCGAGTTTCTCGAGAAATATCCCGCAGAGCAGGTCGTCGAAATTGTTGACAACAGTTCGTGGAGTTGTGTTCACGGCGTCGAGCGTTGGCGCAGCAATTGTGGCTGCAACTCAGGCGGACACGCCTGGAACCAGGAGTGGCGCGCGCCTCTGCGAGCGGCGCTCGACTGGCTGCGCGACAAGCTGGCTCCAATCTATGAAGCGGGCTTGAAGGGACTTCTCCACGACCCATGGGCGAGTCGCGACGATTATATTCGCGTGATTCTGGATCGTTCGCCGGAGTCGCGAGCGGCATTCTTTGCCGAACATGCCATCCGTCCACTGGAGGCGGCGGAGCAGGTGATCGCACTGAAGCTGCTTGAAATGCAGCGCCACGCCCTTCTTATGTACACAAGTTGTGGTTGGTTCTTTGACGAACTGTCCGGGCTTGAGACGGTGCAGGTCATTCATTACGCCGGGCGTGCGCTTCGGCTTGCCGAAGAATGTTCCGGACAGATTCTGGAGCCCGAATTCTTGCAGCACCTGGCGATGGCGAAAAGCAATCTTCCTGAACACGGAGACGGTGCGCAGATCTACGAGAAGTGGGTAAAGCCTGCGGTGGTCGATATCGAGCGCGTGGCGGGCCACTACGCTATCAGTTCGCTCTTTGAAAACTACGCTGAGAGAACCGGGATCTACTGCTACGCAGTCGAGAGACTCAAGTACTCCGTCGAGGCAGAAGGCAAGATGCGTCTGGCGACCGGCTGCGCGCGCTTCCGTTCCGAGATCACAGAGGAGTCGGCCACGCTTGATTTCTCAGTGTTGCACCTTGGCGATCATAATGTGACGGCAGGTATACGGCCCGCTGGCGGGTCCGAGGAAGATTCTGAGAAAAAGATTGTCGAGGCTTTTGCGCGGGCGGACACGACCGAGGCGATCCGGTTGCTTGATCAGATCTACGACAAACATACTTTCTCCTTGCGCCAGCTTTTCCGCGACGAGCAGAGAAAGATCGCCAACCTTATTCTGAACGAATCGCTGGATTCCGCGGCCGCCGTCTACCGGACCGTATTCGAGAGTCAAGCGCCTCTGATTCGCTTCCTGAATGGATTGGAGATTCCGGTTCCCAAGGCCTTGAAGTCGGCCGCGGAGATCGCACTGAACAACCAATTGCAGGAGGTCCTTGGTCGTCCCGAGCTGGACGTGGACAGCATTCAGGGATTGTTCCGGGAGGCGAAAGCGACCAGGGTTACGTTGGACACAACCACACTCGAGTACAAAGTCCGCAAACGAATAGAGAGAGAAGCCAGTGACTTTGCCGCCGATCCGGATGATGCTGCGGCGATGGAGAGAGTCTTAAGATTACTGGATTTGATTCCTTCTCTTCCGTTCCCAGTTGGTCTATGGGAGGCGCAAAACATCTGCTATCGACCTCTGATCACGGCTTTTCAGCGGAACGGCTGGCATTCGGCAGCCGATCCTGCTGCGACACTGCGGCACGAAGAATTGAACCGGTTGGCTATGCAACTTCACATCCTCCTGCCTCAAACCTAGAGATGCCAGTGATGCGCTTGCCGACCGCGACATACCGGGTCCAGTTGAACAATAATTTTCGCTTCGCCGATGCTCGCAAAATTCTCGACTACCTTCAGAGCCTTGGAATTTCGGATTTGTATTTGTCGCCAATCCTGATGAGCCGAAAGGGGAGCGATCACGGCTACGACGTGACGGATCCCACGCGCATTAATCCGGATCTGGGCACTGAAGAAGAGTTCTCGGCGTTGCAGGCGGAATTGCAGGAGCGCGGGATGGGGCTCCTGCTCGACACGGTGCCGAATCATATGGCGGCGAGCGCGGAGAATCCCTGGTGGATGGACGTGCTTGAAAATGGCGCACAATCCGCTTTTGCTGCGTTTTTCGACATTGAATGGCACCCGCATTCTCGCAGTCTCGATGGAAAAATTCTTCTACCGGTGCTTGGTCGCCCCTTCGGGGAGGTGCTTGAGTCGGGAGAGATTAAGCTTTCATTTCAGGAGGGCAGATTCTTCTTTCAGTACTTTGATGCGCTGTTTCCCCTCGCCCCCGGTTCTTATCACACGATACTGAACCATCGCGCTGAACGCTTGAAGGAACTTGTTGGAGAAGAATCGGCGACCTATCACGAATACGCCGGGATTCTGGCGTCTCTACTCGAGTTGGTCCGCTCAGACCGCCGCTCGGGGGAAACCGCCGCTGACCGGCGTATGCGGTATGAATCGGCACGCGAGCGGTTGTGGTCGTTGATGAAAAGCAGCGGCGAAGCCGGGAATTTTGTGGAAGAAAATCTGCGCGAGATCAATGGCATTGAGCGTGATCCTGCCAGCTATGGATTTCTGCAACGCTTGCTCGCAGAACAAAACTATAAGCTCGCGTTTTGGCAAAACCTGAATGAAAGCATCAATTACCGGCGGTTTTTCACTATTGCCGACCTGGTGGGAGTCCGGGTCGAGGATCCGTTGGTGTTTGAGGCGACCCATGGCTACGTCTTGCGACTGGTTTCGAAGAATCCGTTTGCGGGACTGCGGGTTGACCACATAGATGGACTTCGCGATCCCCTCGCCTACCTGAATAAACTGCAGGAGCGATTATCGTCGGGAGACAATCGTGAGGGAAAGTCTTACGTTGTGGTGGAGAAGATTCTTGCGCGGCAGGAATCCTTGCCCGACGATTGGCCAGTCAGCGGGACCACCGGCTACGACTACCTCAACGAAGCCAACGGAATATTCGTGGACGCCGAGGGCGTTCGCCGCATCGACGAAATCTATTCCGCGTTTATTGGCAGGAAGCAGAACTTCGCCGACGTCGTTTACCAGAAGAAAAAGCTGGTCATGAGTACGCTTCTCGGAGTTGAGATGCGAACTCTCGGTCGGCAATTGGCCGAACTTGCAGCGCAGGATCGATACGCCCGTGAACTCAACCGAGGCCAGTTGATCGACGCGCTTATCGAGGTTACTGCTTGCCTTCGTGTCTACCGAACCTACATACGAAATATGGACGTGCCCGCTCCTGCGGTTCAGAAGATCGAGCAATCTGTAACGCAGGCGCGAAACAGGGCCATACATTTGAGCCCGGCCTGTTTCGATTTCATCCGCGATGTTTTGTTGCTCTTGAATCCTCCCCACGTGCTTGCCGATCAGAGGGAGGCTCGGCTAACTTTCGTGATGCGGTGGCAACAGTTCACTGGACCCATCCTTGCCAAAGGGTTGGAGGACACCGCGCTCTACGTTTACCATCCTCTGCTTTCGTTGAATGAGGTGGGCGGCAGCCCGTGCGCCTCGGAAGTGCCCTCGTGCAAAGAGTACTACGCCTTCCTTGAGAATCGACAACTGCGCTGGCCGGCGAGTCTCGACGCAAGTTCGACGCACGACACGAAAAGAAGCGAGGACGTGCGCGCACGGCTGAACGTACTCTCTGAATTGCCGGACGAGTGGAAGGGCAACCTGGAGCGCTGGGCCACGCTCAACGCGGAGCACAAACAAGATGTTGGCGGCCAGTCTGTCCCGGATCGCAACGAGGAATATTACCTGTATCAGACCCTGCTCGGCGTCTGGCCATTGGATAAGGAGAGCTGTGCCGGGCTGCTGGAGAGAGTACAGGCGCACCTGGTCAAGGCCATCCGCGAGGCGATGGTGCATACGCGCTGGACGCGTCCTAATCAGAAGCATGAAGATGCTTTGCAGCGGTTTGTGACGAATATCCTTTCTTCACAATTCAGCGGCGAGTTCCTCCGCGAGTTCCGTCAATTCCAGAAAAAAGTCGCGTACTTTGGGATGATTAACGGCCTTTCCCAGACGCTGCTGAAGATCGCGTCGCCCGGCGTTGCGGATTTTTATCAGGGTTCCGAACTGTGGGACTTAAGGCTCGTGGACCCGGACAACCGCGGCGCAGTCGATTTTGACAAGAGGATGGCCATCCTAGAGACGATTACGAACGCTGAGGCCGTCGAGTCCGGAAGGGAATTGCACGATCTTGTGGAACATTGGCAAGACGGACGTATCAAGATGTATTTGATCTGGAGAGCCGTTCACTTCCGGAGCGAACACCAAGATTTATTTCGCGAAGGAGAACTCGTACCGATCCACGCAGCAGGAAGATATGGGCGTAATGTCATCGCATTTCTGAGGAGGCGGGGCGAAGAGTCTGCACTCGTGGTGGTTCCACGCTTTCTTTCTCAGGTATGCGCGACCATTTGCCCGATTTCGGATGTCGACTGGGGTGATACGACGCTGATCTTGCCGCAGGAGGCTCCTCGCGAATGGAGCAGTGTACTCACGCGAAAGCACCTGGCGTCGCAAAAGAGAGATTCTGGGCTAAGCCTGATGGTGAATGATCTGTTCCGCGAGTTTCCTGTAGCGCTCTGCAGCGGATGAATTTCAAGGGATCTGATGCGATGCGTTTTCCGGTTAATCAACTACTGAAACCGATATCCCGGCTTGAGTTCGCACTGACACACTTTGGTCTGATCAGGATGCACAGTGGCATTACAGTTGGCCCAGCTCAAAAGGAGATCTGGTCCCAACGGAAAAAAGACGCGTTGCTCGTCGACATCTGCCTCGATGGTGACTCCCTCCGCAGTCGCCGGCAGATTAAAGCTCAAGCCTTTTCCAAAAATAACCGGATAGAACTCGTGAACAATTTCGCTGGACATGGGGTGAAAGACTTCGGCTTCTAATAAAAAAGTTGTTGTATCGGACCAGTCGCGAGCTGTGACGGTGACAATCTGACCGCCTCGCGACGATCGATTCGACTCCACTCTCGCAAAGGGGCATGGACCAGCGATACACGAGGCGGTCACGTCTCGAAACTCGTTTCCGTTGCCAGCATCGAGTGACGCGGAGGCAAGCGCGGCCTTCCATCGGCCGTCGGGCGAACACGGGCGCTGGTTCTTGCAAGGCACGTTCCCATTGTTCTCAATCTGAAACGTCTTCACAGCACTGCCGATGTTCACTGCCGTCATAGTCTTCTGGGAATACCGAACCCGAACGTTTCCAATTTTTCTTTCGGGTTGGCCGACGGCATTGGGCGTGGCCACCGATTTGGGAGCCATCTGGATGATGTAGAGTTGGTCGCCGATGTATTCGTGAAGTTCGAGAGGACGATAATTGGGATGCCTGAATTGCAAGGTGACAGCGTGGCCGCGCCTCATTCCCAGGCGCAGTTTGAGGAGAAAAAAACCGGATGAATCGGACTTAACGGGTTCAATGGCCAGTCCGTTTACTTCGGATACTTCAACGCCTGAGATGGGCAAGCGTTTTCGAACGTCCGCGTCCTGCACTACAATTGCACCTTGGAGGGACGTGGATCGGTGGGCCCGCCATTGCAGATAGAATACGATGCCGACTGAGACGGCGACGGCGATGACGACAGGGATCCCGATCTCGAGAGTCCGCTTCGTGCTCATGTGTTCATCGTGTCCTAAAAGTGGATTGATCGCTCAAAAAGAGGAACCCCAAATTCCTGGAGTAAAACAAATCGGCATCCGTCAAGCCGTCGGCAACATCGTTAGTTCTTTGTTGCCCCCTTTCGAGCAAGGTTTGTCTATCATACGACGAGGATGACGGAACCTGACGCTAACAGAATGTCACGCCGGCAAGTTTTGCGGCAAATGCTGGCGACTGGATTCAGCTTGCCATTCGCCTCGATCTTTCAGGAACGGAGTAGTGCCGAGCAGGCGCAGAGCCCAAGTCGGGCACCCGGACAATTCGTTCTAACCCCTGAAGACGACCAGTTTCTGAACGACGTAGAGAGCGCGTGCTTCCTTTACTTCTGGGAGCAGGGCAATCCCAAAACCGGGTTGGTGCAGGATCGCGCCAACAAGAACGGCGCTAACCCTGGAATCGTGGCCAGCATCGCTGCGACCGGGTTTGGCCTGACTGCTCTTTGCATCGGAGTGAAGCGCGGGTTCGTGACGGCAACGGCGGCAGAGGAACGATTGTTTGCTGCCCTGAATTCTCTTTGGAAAAAGCTCCCCCACCACCGCGGCTTCTACTACCATTGGGCGAATATTAATACTGGAGAGCGGGTGTGGGACGCCGAGATTTCGTCGGTGGATACTGCGCTTTTGCTGTGCGGAGTCCTGACCTGTCGGGAACAATTCAGGCACCCCGCCGTCCGACGATTGGCAGATTTGATTTTCGACCGCGTGGACTGGACGTGGCTGTCTGAAGATACATCCCTGCTTTCGCACGGGTGGACTCCCGAGATTGGCTTCCTTCCCTCGCGATGGGACTATTACAGCGAACTGATGATGATGTATCTGTTGGGGCTCGGATCGACGTCGCATCCGCTGAGCGATGAGACCTGGACTGCTTGGAAGCGTCTTCCGTTCGAATACGACGGTCTGCATTACATAGGCTCTTTCGCGCCTCTATTTGTGCATCAGTATTCGCAGGCTTGGTTCGATTTTCGCGGCAAGCGGGACAAGTATGCGGACTACTTTCAAAACTCAGTTACAGCGACGGAAGTTCATCGCCGGTTTTGCCTTGAATTGGGCAAGCAGTTTCCCGATTACAACGACGATTTGTGGGGAATTACCGCTTCGGACTCACCTCGGGGTTACGCCGTGTGGGGAGGCCCGCCAGCGGTGGGTCCAATCGATGGGACGGTAGTTCCGAGCGCAACGGGCGGTTCGTTGCCGTTTCTGCCTGAGAAGACCTTACGAGTCCTGAAAAACATTCGCTCTCGTTATGGATCAGCCTGGAGTAAGTATGGGTTTGTAAATGCGTTCAATCCCCTGACTCAATGGTACGACCAGGACGTGATTGGGATCGACGCGGGAATCACTCTGTTGATGGCCGAGAATCTGAGGACCGGCTTTGTATGGGAGTTGTTTATGCGGACGCCGGAGGCACAGCGCGGTATGCAGAGGGCTGGGTTCAAGAAGTATTGATCCTCAAGTGGAATCTCCGATCGGTCAGAGCCGGAATTCGTGTGCACTTGCGACGCCGAATGGCTTATCATCCAACCTAAGAGTAGCGATTTGTCATCGAAGCTGAGCCTTGTCGATCAGGCCCGCAAGTTTCTCGGAGTCAAATCGATGGGTCAATCTGTCAAGGTGGTTGGGGCGACAGCGGTCCCTTAAGCAAATTTATGGTTGTGAGCCATGTCTAGTCGGCAAAGCTTCTGGACCGGTTGGCACGAGCGTCTTGCTGCGCTTCGTAACGTTCCGCTCGTCCTCCGGATCGTGTGGGAGTCCGGAGGAACCGTCGTTGCCTTTGGCTTGATATTCCGGATGATCGCGTCGCTGTTGCCGATCGCACTTCTTTGGGTAACGAAGCTCATCATCGATACGGTGGTGCAGGTTGTAAATACGCATCAGGCCGCGCCCACAAGACTTTGGCATTTGGTAGCAATTGAGTTCGGTCTCGCCGTTTTCGCGAGCGTTCTGAGTCGTGCCGTGGATTTTCTCGATGCTCTTCTCGCCGACAACTACACACGGCACGTCAGCATAAAGGTAATGAAGCATGCCGCCGACCTGGACCTGATCGCTTATGAGGATCCGGTCTTCTATGACCGCCTTGAGCGAGCGCGAGTGCAGGCAACGGACCGACTGGGCATGATTCAGTCGATTGGGCGATTGGTACAGCAGGTTGTCACCACGATTTCTCTTTCGGTTTCGATTATGTTGTTTTCGCCTTGGCTGATGCTGCTTCTGATTGCCGGGGTGCTTCCCGCATTCCTGGGAGAGAGTCACTTTGCGTTTCTGAGTTACGCAAAGAATTTTCGTCAGACTCCTGTTCGCCGTCAGCTCGACTATTTACGCGTGTTAGGAGGAAGCAAGGAAGCGGCCAAGGAACTGAAGCTGTTCGGACTAAAGGATTTTCTCACGGGGCGGTTTACACGGCTGGCGAATCAGATCTACGACGAAGATGTTGCTTTGGCTCGTCGCAGGCTCGTGGCTGGAGTACTGCTTTCTATTATTGGAGCGGCCGGTTATTACGGTGCGTATGTCCTTGTGATTTGGCGGACTGTGACCGGCCTGTTAACGATCGGTACGCTCACGTTTCTGGCGGGAGCGATTTTGCAGGCGAGTTCCAACATCCAGCAAATTTTTTCTACCGTGTCGAGCATCGCCGACCAGGCATTGTTCCTGACAGACTTGATTGCGTTTCTGCAGATGAAGCCCACGATTCATTCGAAGCCGCACGCACTGCCGGCCCCGCGTCCGATTCGCCAGGGATTCGAGTTCCGCGACGTTTCTTTCCGGTACCCGGGCGCTTCGAGATTGATTCTCAACCACTTCAATTTTCACCTTCATCGCGGCGAGCGGGTCGCACTTATAGGAGAAAACGGGCAGGGTAAGACGACGATCGTGAAGCTGCTGACTCGCTTGTATGATCCTTTCGAAGGCCAAGTGCTGCTCGATGGTATCGATCTGCGGGAATACGATCTGGACAGCCTGTACCGGGAAATCGGGGTGATCTTCCAGGACTTCATGCGTTATGAGATGACGGCATCGGAGAATATAGCCGTCGGACGCATTGAAGAGATCAACAATCTTCCGCTGGTTCAACTGTCTGCGGAAAAAAGTCTTGCCGACGAAGTGATTCGCAAGCTCCCGCATCATTACGAGCAAATGCTGGGGCGGCGTTTCGAAGGAGGGGTAGATCTCTCCGGCGGAGAATGGCAAAAAGTCGCGCTGGCCAGAGCTTATTTGCGCGAGGCACAGGTCCTGATCCTGGACGAGCCCACCGCTGCGCTCGATGCCCGCAGTGAATTCGAGGTTTTTCAACGGTTCGCCGAGCTTACGCAGGGGAAGATGGCGCTCTTCATTTCTCACCGATTCTCGACCGTGCGCATGGCGGATCGCATCGTAGTGATCGAAGACGGACGGATTGCGGAAGATGGCAGACATGACGAACTGACTAATCTCGGCGGTCGCTATGCGGAGATGTTCGAAATGCAAGCTGCCAGTTATCGCTAAAACATTTATGCCGCTTAATACTCACGAGCAAGAGATCGTCGCAGAAGGGCCGCACAACGCGCCGCCTGTTGCCGTCGACTCGACTGATTTTCAGGCTCTGCACGCGGACGGAGTACAACTCGCGGCTGAGCTGCCGTGGGTGCCACGGATAAAGTCCTCCAACACTTTCCCAGAGAGATGCCGCAAAGTGAAGACCGCTCTCATGCCGGTGATCGCAGCGGCGAGTTCATCGACAGGAGCTTTATCAACGTCTACTGATGCGCGTTGGATTCGCGACAACGAATCTCTCATCTATTCGGAGTCGTTGGGCGTCGGCGGGGATCTCAAATCCTATCGACGATTGCCTCACGTTCAGAACTCCAAGGGAGAGAACGTGCCTCGCATCCTTGCCTTTGCGGAGGGTTTCTTAAAATCGACCGCATACCACTTCTGCGAAAAGGAGCTCGCGTCGTTTTGCTTCGGGTTTCAGGAAAATGCGCCGCTGGATTTGCGTGAATTCGAAGCATTGGTGTCGACGCTGAAGCTAGTGTTGCTGGAGGAGATCGCAGAGCGCGGGCGCCGGCTCGTGAATGCTCCGGATGGTGACACCGTGGAAATGGGAGTCGTTGTTCAGAGCCTGCGTGAAGCGGTACAGATCTCGTGGCAGGAGATTCTGGAGCCGCTCATTCTGTTCGATCGGGTTCTCGGCCAGGATCCAGTTGGTTGCTACGCCGAAATGGACTTCGAAAGTCGCGACCTGTATCGGCGCAAGCTGGCGAAGATCGCAGCGCAATCAGATTTGAGCGAGATCCAAGTCGCTGATGCGGCGCTCGCTTTGGCGCAAGAAGCTCATTCTCGAAAATACGCTGATCCTCGGATCGCGCTCCGAGAATCTCATGTCGGCTACTATCTGGTGGCCGAAGGAGCGGAGTTTCTGTTCCGGCGAATCAATTTCAGGCCGAGCGTTATCCAGAGAGTGCGAATTTGGCTGCGTCGGCATCCGGACGAGTTCTTTATGCCGGGAATCGCGCTGCTCACTTGTTCCATTGTTACTGTCTGCTTGTTGTTTGTGACTTCGCGTGACAGTTCCCTTGGATTCACATTGCTTTCAGCGCTGCTCCTATTGTTGCCCGGTTCCCAGAGCGCGGTCCAGATTATCGACTACCTCATTGCTGCGTTGCTACCCGCTGAGATTATTCCCAAGATTGATTTCTCCAAGGCAGTGCCCGACGAATGCCTGACTCTCGTGGCGATTCCGACTTTGCTATTGAACGAAAAACAAGTGCGGGGATTGGTCGAGGATCTGGAAGTGAGGTTTCTAGGCAACCACGATCCCAACATACACTTTGCGGTTCTGTCGGACTTGCCGGATGCGTATCGTCGTGATCGCGAAGACAGTCCGCTGATCGATCTTTGCTCGTCACTAGTCCAGGAACTAAACCAGAAGTACGCCGCTCAACAAAGAGGGTCATTCCTACTGTTCCATCGCCACCGAGTCTACAACCCGCGGGAGAGAGGATGGATGGGTTGGGAACGAAAACGAGGCAAGTTGATGGATTTGAACCGGCTGCTGCGCGGGCAATACGACAGCTTCCCGGTCAAAGTGGGCGACTTATCCATTCTTTCGAAAGTGCGTTTCGTCATTACTCTCGATACCGACACCGAGCTTCCGCGTGGATCAGCGCAGCGCATGATCGGTACGCTCGCGCATCCATTGAATCAAGCTATCGTCGATCCGGCGAAGAATATCGTCGTAGCCGGATATGGCATTCTGCAGCCGCGCGTAGGTGTAAGTGTGCAGAGCACGGCGCGCTCCCGGCTGGCAGCCATCTATGCCGGCGAGACGGGGTTTGACGTGTATACGAGAGCCGTCTCCGATGCCTATCAGGATCTGTATGGCGAAGGGAGCTTCACCGGCAAGGGAATTTATGAGGTCGATACGCTGTACCGTGTGCTGGACCGGCGCTTCCCGCACAATTCGCTTCTCAGTCACGACCTGATTGAAGGAGCCTACGCAAGAGCAGGGTTGGTGAGCGATGTTGAGCTGATCGAGGACTATCCCTCGCACTACAGTGCATATAACCGGCGGAAACATCGCTGGTTGCGCGGTGACTGGCAGGTCGCTGGATGGTTGCTGTCTGAAGTGCCTGACGAGTCCGGTGCACGCGTTCCGAACCCGATCTCGATGATTTCCCGATGGAAGATCCTGGACAACTTGCGGCGGAGTCTGGTCGAGCCTGCAATGTTCCTGTTGCTGTTATTCGGATGGTTCGCGTCTGGCGGTCGGCACGTTGCGTGGACGCTTTCAGCGATTTTTCTGTTAGCTCTGCCCGCCTGTTTTCTGTTCGTGTTTGGCCTGGGTCGAGCGTTGGCCGAGCACAAATCCGAGATCGTTCGACAAACTGCCCGTGCGTTCCTGGCGTCGAGCTTCACGACTCTGCTGACGCTGGTTTTCCTTGTCCACCAGACGCTGCTCTCGATCGATGCGGTGGTCCGCGCAGTGTTTCGGCGGCTGGTTTCGCAGGAACGCCTTCTGGAGTGGGAAACTGCAGCCGAGGCCGAACAGGCCGCGCGAGTCACGCCAGTAGATCGGTACCTCAACTGGGTTCCGGCGTTTGCGATTGGTATCGGGATGCTGTTGTGGCGCGTACAACCTCAAGCTCTATCGCCTGCTTTGCCAATTCTGCTGTTGTGGGCCTCCAGCAAGCTGGTTTCCGGGTGGCTGAATCAGTCCCCCGTCGCTTCCCGCGGCAAATTGCCGCGGAAGGAGTTAGCGTTCGTTCGGCGGTCAGCGTTATACACGTGGCGATATTTTGCCGAGTTTTCTACGGCGGAACATCACTGGCTGATTCCAGATAACGTTCAGGAAACTCCTCCAGCGATCGCAGCGCGCGTTTCGCCGACAAACCTGGGATTACTTCTCAACGCGCGGCAGGTTGCTTGTGAGCTTGGGTATCTCACGGTTCCTGAGTTGACCCAGCAGACTCAGCGCACGCTCGCAACACTCACTGGTCTTGCCAGGTATCGAGGACACCTTCTGAACTGGTACGACACGCGCACACTGGAGCCTTTGTCGCCGCAGTTCGTATCATCCGTTGACAACGGTAATCTGCTGGCTTCTCTTTGGACCTTGGAGCAGGGATGCCTGTCGCGCCTGCAAGAACCGCTCCTACAGCCATCGTTGGGGGAAGGGGTTGCCGACCATCTATGCGCGCTGGCCGAAATGGGCGTCCTTTCCCGCCGGCAAGTCTTCCAATATGAGAGGAAACTCAAGAGCCGAGAATGGTTGTCGTCAGCACTTGCGCTGAGAGAGACGATTGGCGCAGAGATGCGTTCCGTCTCGAAGCCAAAGCGCGAGGGGGAAATTGAATGGTTTCGAAAAGAGACCATCAGTCGCCTGGAAGAGATTCATCGGCTCGTTCGGATGTACAGTCCGTGGAAACTACCGGAGTTCAGCTCGTTGCGGGATGACAGAATCGTCGGAGTGTTATCGAAGGAGAATCCGTCATTGCACTACTTGCCGCGGTTCATAGATGACTTGCGCGATCGCTTGGATCGTGCGATTCCGACTGCCTCGCCGGAAGAGAAGAGCCTCTGCGAAAATCTGCGGCAGTTGCTCCCCGAGGCCCGATCGAATGCGGTTCAGCTCGCGGAAGAGCTTCGAAGTTTAGCGGCAGAAGCCGGCAGATTCGGGAACGAGATGGACTTTAGCTTTCTGCTGAATCCTCGGCGCAAACTCATGTCGGTAGGATTCAATCTGCAGACGCAGGAACTCGAACCGGCCTGTTATGACTTGCTGGCGACGGAGTCCCGTACTGCGGTGTTTGCCGCAGTCGCCAAGGAAGACGTGCCTCAGGAGTGCTGGTTCCGCTTGGGACGAGCCCACACGGTCGAACAGGGCAGGCCGATTCTTCTTTCCTGGACGGGAACGATGTTCGAGTACTTGATGCCGACGCTCTGGATGCGTTCCTACTCGAACACTCTGCTTGACCGCAGCCGGATTGCAGTGGTCGGCTGCCAGGAAGAATATGGTACGCGTAAGGGAGTACCGTGGGGGATTTCGGAATCCGCGTATTTCAAACTCGACGAGGCGGGCAACTACCAGTATCAGGCATTTGGTATTCCGCGGCTTGCTCTGATGAAGCGCGAATCGAATCCGCTTGTCATCTCACCGTACTCGACATTCCTGGCGTTGACCGTTGATTCCTCGGAAGCACTCAGCAATCTCCACCGCATGGACAAGCTGGGGTGGTTTGGCGCGTACGGGTTCTATGAAGCTGCAGACTACTCGGCCCCTGGCCTTTTCCGGCGCTTACGCTGTCGCCTTGTGCTCTGCTGGATGGCCCATCATCAGGGAATGAGTCTGCTGTCGATGGCCAATCTTCTCTGCGACAACGTCGTCCAACGCTGGTTTCATAGCAACCGCCGCGTACAGGCTACAGAACTGTTATTGCATGAAAAGCCGGTATCGCACGTCTCACGTCTTCCGCGCACGGGTGCCTAGCTGCACGTCTAGCTCGATCAAGGGAAAATTCAAAGCTACTAACCGGCTTGCCCTCCGCGGTTGCCACAGTCGTCCCCTACAGCCATCATGCCGGCGCGATTACAGGAACTCTTCGATACCAAGATGCACGGTGCATAGCTACGTTGAGTAAGGAGGAGGATCGTATGCCTGAAAAGCAAACTATAGAACGCGCCAATCAGGATGCACGCGAAGGAAAGTCCCCGAGCACGCAAGCTGGTGAATTCGTGCGAGAAGAGATGCATCATGTGCGAGAAGGTAAGCACGGTGCAGCATCGACCAAGCAGGCGATCGCGATTGGACTCTCGAAGGCCAGGCGCGCCGGAGTCAAGCTGCGAGCGCCGCGCAAGGGAAAAGCATCGGCAAGAACGAGAACGCAGGCCAGTCGTGACTATGCCAAGGGACAAAGCGAGTCTGCACACAAGCCATCAGCCACGCGTTCTCGGGCGACCAGCAGGGCTTTAAAGAAGGAAGGTCACGCGGCAGCTTCGCACAAGGCGCTCTCAAGACAAGCACAGTCCGCCGCCCGAAAACGGAGTGCCACCGCGCGTCATCGCTCAGCGGTGAAGGCGGGCCGTACGAGAAAAATACGTCACTGACTGTATCGGGTGGCTACGGTTTAGAGGAGTTTGAATATGATTCGAAAACTAAAGAGCGGTGAATACCGTCTGTACTCACGGAAGCGGAATGCCAAGACAGGCAAGCGGCGAAATTTAGGAACCTTCGGCACTAGAAGGGCGGCGGAGGCTCACGAACGAGCGGTTCAGTATTTCAAGAGCCGCTGAGGGACATCAATGCCCGCGAAAAAGACAAAGCGATGGGTGTCGGGGGTGAAGACTGACTCGACGCATCCGCCTGCGGGTCTCTTCACGAAGAGTGCGACCGTCATCGCACGGACACTCGCGTCCAGAAAAGTCTCGCCCAAAGGCCCAGGATCGGGGATGAGAATGCTTACTTATTTCATCAATCGGGCCGGACGAGGGCTGAGCGCGCACCGCCGGACAGAGTTGCAGAAAGCGAAGGTCCTGCTTTCGAGGAAAATAGAACGATCAAAAAGCAGAGCGAAGGCCGCCTAGTACTGATCGCTTCTACGCGGCTTTTTTCTCGTTACACAGTTGCTGATAATAGTCTCGACCGCGCTGGTAGCCGCGGGTATATGCTTCGGATATAGCGGCGCCCGGATGTTTTTGTTCGAGGTCTTCGATATCGCGCGCCATCTCGGCCGAAACCTGATCGAACTCTTTGCAGCGCGATTTGGCGTGGAGGGCGGCTTCAAAGCCTAGACGATAGAACTTCTCGTCATCGGCGAAGTTTTTTCCCGATGTGGCGTAGTGTTCGCGTTCGGCGCTTCGCAATCCAATCCACCACTGGTGCCGCGCGACGTCGATCGCTTCAGCTCCCTGTAGTCTGAACAATTCGCGCAGATGCTCGGCTTGGGGTTCATCCTGAGCGAAGGCGATTACGACGGTACGGCCTTTGCGCAGCGCGTCTTCGTAGACAAATATCTCGTCTTCGGGCAGCCCCTCGGTGGCGGAGTTTTCCATCGATCCGCCGACGGAAGCTCCGACTGTCGCGCCGGCGGCGGCTAGAATTGCTCCGCCCAGAAGTCCAGCGGCAGTCACCGGTCCGACACCCGGTATAACGGCGGCAACAAGCAAAGCTCCGCCGGAAAGACCGGTGGCCGCACCCAACAATGCGCCCATCGCTTTTCCCATGCCAGGCTGCTCAGTACTATCAACTGGCAAAGATTCCAGTTCTTTGATGTGTCCGGGAGTGAGCAGTGTGATTTTGTCTGCCTGAAGACCGGTCGCCCGCAAAACTTTTACGGCATCCTCGGCTTCGTTTTGTGAGAAGAAGATTCCCGTCACAGCTTCCATTTTTCACCTGCTTTCCAGTCGAACCGAAAGCTCCTTTGTCTCCGAAGTTGCGTACGTTAAAAGAAGTCCCGGTCCGTAGACCGGGACTTCCTTGGCTTACCTTACTCACCGCTGTTTCACGCGTCAACTATGACGCGCGACGCTGCCGATCCTGAGTTTGGTTATCGTCTTCCTCGTTCTCGCCCAGGTTGCCCTTCTTCGGCTGCTGTCCGCTCTGCTGGCCGCTCTGACCGGTTTGGCCCTTCTGTCCCTGTTGTCCAGACTGGTTACCTTGCTGTCCGGATTGGCCGCCCTGTTGCCCGGTCTGACCGCCCTGTTGCCGATTTTTTTCCATATCGTCTGTCATGAAATAGTCCTCCCTTTATTGAAGTGCGCAACTTGGCGCACTTCGCGATTCAAATCGACTGCTTGAGCTTAGTTGCGGCTGCACTTGCCGAGGGTTGGGAGGTAAAGAATGAGATTGTACTTAGTGCCGCGCGAGGGGCCGCAGCGTCGTTCTCACTACGGTTTGGAACTCTGGGTCGAATTGAGGTCTGAAGGCACGAAGGTCTTTATCCGTTGAAGTTCGTCCTGCGTTGTCTGCCAGGCGTGTGCGTTTTTCTTGGTCGCGATTGGTGCGTTCGGATCGCTGTAGAAAGCCAGAATATCGCTCCGCAGTTCCGGGGAAACGTGATCGAAGTTGTGCTGAGCCAGTTGGTCCAGAAGGCGTGCGTAAGCCTTGTCAGTCAGCGAATAATCGCCCGCATGCGTCATTCGTCCAGTGTCGAAATCCGTGTTAGGGAGATGCAGGTTCCGAGCCCGCGCTTCGACAAGTCGGTGTCTGTAGTCATCGAGTGTCTGGTTGACGCTGGCTATGTAGAGATCCTCGGTCTGCTGAGTAGGAATTTTGAAGTCGAGCGCCTTGAATGGGCCCACCTTCGGAACAAATCTCAGAAAAAACGCCAATACGCGTGTGCCAAATCCCGGACGGCGGTACCCTTTCCCCCACTCCCGCTGGTAACCGGCGCGCGACAGGTTGTAGCGGAACTTACGGGCGTTAAAATTTGGCGTCTCGGCGACAATTTCTTTTTTCCGCGTCAGCAGCGCGACTCTCGTCATCTCGGGAATAATAGTGCTGATCGCTCTCCTAAAAGTCCCGATCGCCAGATCTTCATTCGAAATTACATCTCCCAGCGGGATGCCGTACGTGTCCTCGAAGGCGCGCTCCAAAACCGGTCTGGAGATTTCGAACCCGATGAAATCGTGATAGCGGTCTGACGTGTACCGATTCTTGGCAACCTGGGTCATGTCGAAGCCAAATTCCGTACGGATATGCGCTTTGGGATTATCTTCGTAGGTCACGACGCTGCCGAACTTTTTCTTCAGTTTTGGAAAATCCATCGCAACCGCCTGATTCACTGCGGGATGCCCGAGGTTGTCCGAAGAATAGTGCGCGAGGGCCCCGAGCGCAAAAGCGTATTCATTTAAATCGGTCGACTCGGCGATCAAGTTAACGATGAAATCACCGCTGCGCACATAGTGAGTGAGATCGCTGAAGTATTTGTTGCCGAACGGATAGTAGCCCATGTCCTGCACGAGAGAACCGCCATACGCAAAGGCGTGCGCCTTCTTGAGGTCATCCTGCGTCGCTGCAGGGAAGCGCTGGGAGAGCATCGGTTGGATATCATCCAGCCAGAGCAGATCGACAACCTCCTCATGCGTCAGAACCGAGTAGGAACTGCAGATCCCGGTCAGGCCTGAGATCAACGTCAGACCGACTACCGTGCGAAGACAAAAAAGCAATAGCGTCGAACGCACGCGCTTTATTGGACGGATCAACATGGCAGGCTGGTCGCTAGCGGATGCGATGGACAAAACATCTGAATCGTGTGGTATCGAACAAATCTCATAAAGTTGTGCAGCATCCAATATAGTTGAGCGGATGCGACCATGTGCCTTGATTGACTTTCGATGTCTTCGAGAGTGCAGCCGATGGTACAGGATTTGCTGTATAGACGCGTTCGGAGTCTTTGTCGAATGATGCAGCAGTCTAATCTCGTTTAACATCCGTCGATATTGAAAGTCAACGATCCAGTCTCAAAATCTCTCTAGGACTAAAATGGCCACAAGCCGTACGCCGGACCCACTCGCGAACCCAACCACGGAACACCAGGCCCACGGCCACGTTGTGCAGTTCTACAGCGAAGACCAGTTTCTTGTGGATGAGGTCAGCAGTTTCATCGGCGCAGCTCTTGCGTGTGGAAGTTCAGCGATAGTAATCGCTACGAAGGCGCACGAGGAGAGTCTGCTACGGAAGCTTAACGATCAGGGCTTTGATCTGGCAAGGTTGGTTGCGGATGGCCGATTTACGGTATTGGATGCCGCTGAGACCCTCTCCAGGCTGATGGTGGGGGGCATGCCTGATCCTGCGCGATTCTCGGAGATTGTCGGTGGAGTGATTGCGCGTGCCGTATCGGCTGCGAAGGATGAGAATCATAGGGTGGTGGCGTTCGGCGAAATGGTGGCTCTGCTTTGGGCGGAAGGGAAGCCAGATGCCGCGATTTGCACCGAGAAGCTCTGGAACCAGTTGGCAAGAGCGCATTCGTTCTCGCTTCGGTGCGCATACCCGATGCAGGGATTTTGCCGGGAGGATCATTCCGATTCGCTTCTGCGAATTTGCGCCGAACATTCCGGAGTTGTTCCCGACGACAGTTATAGCGAACTCACGTCCGAAGAGGAACGCCTGCGGAGCGTTGTCCGTTTACAGCAGCGGATGCAGGTGCTTCTGAGCAAAGCCGAATCGCACAAGAAAGAAGAGCAATTCAGGCTATTCATTGAGGCGGTTCCAGATTACGCGATTTTCATGCTTGACCCTGAGGGGCGAGTCAGTGCGTGGAATGCTGGGGCACGTCGAATCACCGGATACACGACCCCAGAGATCTTGGGCAAAGACTTTTCGTGCTTTTATTCGGTGGAGGAGCGCCAGTCGGGTGGGCCCCAGAAATTGTTAGATACAGCCATCAAGACAGCCCACGCGGAGGACGAAGGATGGCGCGCACGGAAGGACGGTTCAACATTCTGGGCGAACGTTGCGCTGGCGTCGGTGCAGGATGAGACTCGCAAACTCGTCGGTTTTGGAGTCGTTACTCGCGACCTTAGTGAACGGAAACGCGCGGAAATCGCTCTACGCCGGAGCGAAGAGAGATTCCGGCTGATGGCGGAAGCTGTGCAGGACTACGCCATTTTCATGCTGGATCCCGACGGAAATGTCAGCACCTGGAACAAGGGAGCGGAACGCATCAAGGGATACAAAGCTTCAGAGATCATTGGCAGGCATTTCTCTTGTTTCTATTCCGAGGTGGAAGTTCGCGCGGATAAACCCAGTCGCGAACTTGAGACCGCTATTGAAAACGGCCGACTCGAAGATGAGGGCTGGCGTTGTCGGAAGGATGGTTCGATGTTCTGGGCGAATGTGATCATCACGCCCGTTCGCGACGAGACCAACAGGCTGATTGGCTTCACCAAGGTCACGCGTGATGTAACGGACAGAATGCAGAAGGAGAAGTCGTTGCGCGACCTGACTTCCCGTCTGTTGCAGATGCAGGATGAGGAGCGCCGAAGAATTGGCCGGGATCTGCACGACACCCTTGGTCAGTGTGTCACGGCGATGAAGATCAGCCTCGACTCGCTGGCGTCGGGTTTGGAAAAGAGCGACAAGAAGACGCATGAAAAGGTAGTCCAGTGTGTCCACCTAGCAGAGGAGTGCGTCAAGGAAGTGAGAACTATTTCCTATCTACTTTACCCTCCGATGTTGGAGGAGATGGGATTGAAGTCTGCAATTCCCTGGTACCTCGAAGGTTTCACCAGGCGATGCGGGATTCAGGTCACATTCGATGCGTGCGCCGAGTTTGGCCGATTGTCGCGCGATACCGAATTGGCGCTCTTTCGTGTCCTGCAGGAGAGCCTGACCAATGTCCATCGCCATTCGAGCAGCCAGACAGCACACATCGAGTTGCTTACCCGAGACGGAATGGCTGTTCTCGAAGTCAGAGACAATGGCAAGGGAATGCCGCCGGCAGTTTTGAAGGAATCCGATGAATCTTCGTATCGGGTCATCGGCGTCGGACTCCGTGGCATGAGAGAACGCTTGGGGCAACTCGGCGGAAAGCTCGAGATCTCCTCGACGAAAAATGGCGCAACCGTGACTGCGGCCGTTCCTTTGATGACCCGCCCCGCCTAAGTCTCTACACATCTTTACCTAGGCGGTTCTCCGGATGTCGGTAAGTCTGGAGCGCGAGTGCTGTAGGTACGCATTTTCGCGCAACCCCTCAGGAGACTTCTCTCTCTAAACAATCCGGTGAGGCTCATGTTCAGCCCACCGGAAGCGTCGGTGCAGGCACCGACGCTCAGGCGGATGATCCATAGAGTCCGTAACCCAGTTTTGCACCGACTCGTCCACGCAGCCCGCAGCAGCAAAGCAGCACCGGGTAAAGCGAAGGATGATCGGCAGGAGCAAACACAATGCGCAAAGTTTCTATACATGCGGCCTTGTTCGCGTTGGTGTTGCTGATGATGGCAGCGCCTTCGTTTGGACAGGTCAACATTTCGGTAAGGATCGGACCGCCGCCGCTGCCCGTTTACGAGCAGCCGGTGTGCCCCGGAGATGGCTACATTTGGACGCCGGGCTATTGGGCCTGGAGCGAGGACGACGCCGACTACTACTGGGTGCCCGGTACTTGGGTCGAGGCCCCGGAAGTCGGCTTCCTGTGGACCCCGCCCTATTGGGGTTGGGCCGACGGAGTGTATGTGTTCCATGCTGGCTATTGGGGGCCACACGTCGGATTCTACGGCGGCATCAACTACGGGTTTGGCTACTTTGGAGACGGCTTCGCAGGCGGACGATGGGATCACGATCATTTCTTCTATAACCGGTCGGTGACGAATGTGAATGTCGTCAATATTCACAACGTCTATAACGAAACGGTCGTAAACAGGACGGAAAATCGTGTGAGCTACAACGGTGGCCAGGGCGGAATCGACGCACGGCCGACGCGGGAGCAAGAGGCCGCGGAACACGAACGGCATTTACCGCCAGCGGCGGCTCAAGAGAAGCAGAGGGACGAGGCACGCGGCAATCGTGAGCTGCGCGCGTCAGCGAACCATGGGAAGCCTCCGATCGCTGCTACTGCACGGGCCGGAGACTTTAGCGGTCACGACGCAGTGCCTGCGCGACAGGCCGGTGGTTCGTATAACCCTCCTGCCAATCGGGAAAGGCCTGAATCAACCCCTGAGAACGGCGCACGTTCCAATACCGCCGTACATCCTGCCGTACATCCTAACGAGATTCAGCCCAGAGAGCGGCCCGCTGCGCCCAACACGGGAAATGCGAAGATGGATAAGAAGTACCAGCAGCAGCAGGAGAAGCTCCAACAGAAGCAGGCGCAGGAGAACCAGAAACTGCAGCAACAACAGGAGAAGGAACATCAGCAACTGGCAAGGCAAAACGCCAACGATGCCAGGAAACAACAGACTGAGCAGAGGCATCAGCAGCAAACACAGCAGTTGCAGCAACGTCACGAACAGCAGCAGCAGAAATTGCAGCAGAGGCAGGCGCCACCGCGAAAGGAGGCTCCGCCGAAGCCCGAGAAATAGAACGTCTAAATTGTTAAGCTGCTAGAAAAGCGGGCAGGCGTCTGCTAACCGGCGACGCTTAGCCCGCTACTGTTGCAATTGCGCTGCAGTGAGTCTCGCCTCGCGTATTCTTTGGCCGCATACACCGGAACGAAGATACCGATTTTCTGGGGCTAGGCGGGTGTTCTGACGTGTTCGTCGATTGGAATTAATTGCGCCAATCTCCGAACTTGTAAAAGAGCCTCGGCTAAATTCGTGGCGACCGCATCGGTACAGGATTGCCCCAGCCGCTCTTGGGCCTTGGGGACGCCACCCGCGAACTCCCACAACCCTATAACGATTGCCAGTTCCGGAAATCGTGCCTGCAAGCGCTTGCATAGTGAACGAGCTTGTCCGAGAGCAAACGGAGGAAGAGCCGAGATGCACACAATGCGGAAGCCGCCTTGCGCCACCTGTTGGAGCATATCGTCAACCGTTCCAATGGGAAGATAAGTGGCAGCATTTCCTTGTTGGCGCAGTAAATGGGCGAACATCATCCCTACCAGTTCATCAGCCTCGTCGCGCGCCGGGACACAAACTACTTTCGCGGCGGCGAATTGAGGATCAGGTAAATCGCAGCCTGCATCCTCGTTCGCATTCTGGGCGGAGTTCTCTCCCGTGCATTTCGTTGGCACAAAACGATCGGTTAAATCCTCGATCAACTCTCTCGTGCTTTGACAGATGGACCGGCTTATCTGATCGCCGAGAGCATCCCGATGGCGGTCTTCCTCAGCTAATCGCAACGCCGGGATGATCACAGATTCGTAAAGGCTTTCGACCGAGTGATGCTGCAAATGAGCTTCGGCAATGTTTCCCGCTTCTTCCTGGTCCATGGCTAAGAGACGCTGATAGAAATGCTCCTCGGGCTTCAGGACCGGTTCGTCCCCAAGAAGAACTTCGAGGAAATCCAGTTGCGGAACATAACGCCCAACGAGCATCAGGCACACCGTAAGCGGAGTAGACAAGATGAGTCCGACAGGGCCCCACAGCATCGCCCAGAAGACAGCGGCGACCAGGATGGCGAGAGATGAGATTCCGGTCTGCGCGCCATAAAGCCAAGGTTCAAGGATGTTCGCTAGAATCAACTCCAGGACAAGAAAGACGGCAAAACTCAGCAGAGCGTGCATCCAGCCCGGGAACACGGCCAAAGCAACGGCCACCGGGAACGCCACGGCAATCAAGGTTCCGACGTACGGGATCAGCCGAAGTAGTGCCCCTAGAGCACCCCATAGCAGAGCATGGGGAATACCGATCAAGTAAAGTCCCAGGCCGAAAAGGCCTCCGTAGAGGCCGTTTACCGAGAACTGCAGCAGCAAGTAACGACTCAACCGGCGACTAGCGTCGTCCAGTGCTTGAGTCATGACGCTCAATTGTCCGTGCCCGCCAAGTCGAATCAGTCGATTGCGCAGGTCTTCTCGCTTAATCAACATGAACGCCGTGAAGATGACGACAATTCCGATTGTTCGCAATGGACCTGCGAGCGGCCCGAGGAGAGCGCTCGCATCCTGGACGAGATTCGATGGAGGTGTGGTTACCTGGACCGGAATCGGATGGTCCGGACGCATGGCGTTATTCGAGCGGCTGGACGAAGATCCCGACGTTGGCGCGGGTTCTCTGGACGGCAGTGTCAGTTCTTTATTCAGCTCCCGAACCGAAGCAGTTGCCTGGCTGAAGGCGCCGTCTCTTCTGGTGTTTAGCGATTGGATCTTTTCCTGAAGGTTAATTTTGTAGTCTGGAATGTGAGCGGTAATCTCGAGTAATTGAGCCGCAACTGCCCAACCTACACTCACTGTCAGAGCGAAACAAATTACAAGTGTCATCACAACGGCGGGGGTTCGTCCGAGGTGCCCCTTCTCAAGCAGTCCTACCAATGGGCTGAGCAGGAAACTCAACACAAGGGCCAAAGCCAGCGGGATGAAGATATCCCGCCCGAAATAAAGCATCGCTATTGTTACGGCGAAAGTGAGGAACAGCAACGATCTTGAGGAAGTCGTCGAACCCGTGGAGCCGACCAATCGTGACCTCCAGCGCCATTCCAAACAAAATCCATCTCAGTCGATAGGAATGTGCTCGCTCCTTACAGAAAAGGAAGACAGGAACCCTTCTCCGACGCAAGAATTCAGGAGTTCTCGGGCGACGATCTTGAATGATCGCCGCCCGGGATCGTCCGAAGGCTTGCTGTCGACTCAGACGGCGCGTGGCAGGCGCGTATCTGGTGACGTCTCGTCGGCGCCCGCTTCGCCGGTGGAGGAAATGTCCTGAGCGCCGGTGCGCTTCAAGATTTCCTTCGCGCGTTTGGTTGTGTCGGAGTTATCTGAGTGGACGGAAAGAAGGATCCCACCGTTCTTCACACGCCCTTCGTAACGCTTGGCCTCATACTCGGGAATTCCAATCCCGATGAGGGCGCCGGCGATACCGCCCACGGTTCCTCCGACTCCGGCTCCGGCCAGTGCAGCCATGATGGGACCCGCCGCAATGAAAGGCCCCAAGCCCGGAATGGCCAGCGCACCAATGCCTAGCAGCCATCCCATCGCCCCGCCGAGCACGATTCCGGTTCCAGCTCCGGTCGTAGCACCTTCGGGAGCCTTGGTGTTTTTTTCGTGGGCGAAGTCCCTCGATCCAGCGCTCTCCGGGAACAGTACGGAGATATCGCCGCTGCTGAACCCGGCGCTTCTCAGGGTGTCGACGCCGATCTCAACGGCGATATATGACGGATATATACCGAATACTGCTGTGTTTTTTCCTGCCATTTTGAAGTCTCCTTAGGGGTTGTGGTTTGATGAGTGCCTAATCTCTCGGTTTAACGGTCAGTTCGCTGATAACGTTGACTTCGCCCGCAACTTCCGCGGCCTTTTCTTCAATCGCACGTTTTTCATCTGCCGAGCGAACCGGACCTTTCAATGTAACCTCGCCGTCTTGAGTGATCACCTTGATGTTGTGTGCATAAGCGGAGAGCATTTTGTCGCCGAGGATTGACTGTCGAATCTGCTTTGTGATGTCGCGGTCGGAAACATTTTCCTGCTGCTGGTCGGCAGTTGGTTCGCCCGCTTTCCGGTCCTGCTGATTTACTTTCGTGTTGTCCGAAGGAGAAGAGCTCTGCGAAGCCTGATCCTGGCATAGCGCGAGCGACCCGCAAACCAGTAGAAGCGAGCCGACAAGGACGAGACTACGACGACCTTTTGTGTGATTCATTCGATACTCCTCTGCAACATTAATTGCTTTCAGTCGTACTGGCCGATCTCCTCAGAGGGGCTCTCGGCTCCAGTTGAGCTTAGCTAGGCGCTCTGTGTGACGGCCATCCGGTTCGATCTTTAATTCATGTACCGAATGCCTGTAGGGCATGGGCACGACATGAGCTGGGGGGCGTTGTTAGCTTGCAGATTAATATGCGTGACCCCTATCCCGGAGAGGCAGTAATTAGTCCGACCGTGTCTCTGGCGCCGGGGGGTTCTCAGAGCCCCAAAGGCGAACTTACGCGGCGATTCTGCCGTTTAGTGCGCCTTTGCGCTCTCCGCCACGCATGCGCGGGCGACTACAGGAAACACCTTAGAGCGTGTTCTCTAGCGCTCGTGGTACCTATTCATGGGTGCAGGTCTGCGCGATTGCGGCTGGGCCTCTGGTGTGTCGGGCCTATTTACATTCCCTTCGGCGGTGCGCTGGACAAGCGCATCAGGCAGATCCCCACTCAATTGAGACGAAGACGTCCTTGCCCCAATTGGAACACTCCGTGTTGGAGGAACGATGAAAAGAAGCGGCATGAATGTGATGACGCCCGACGCCAGCGCCAACATTCCTCCGGTCGCTAAAGGTAACGGGAAGTCGAAGGTGTCTGACGACTCCTTGGATCTAACAGTGATTCTGGCCAGTCTGCAGACCATGCGCGATGGTGACTTCACTGTTCGGCTTCCGGGCACATGGGTAGGACTTGCGGGAAAAGTTGCCGACACTTTCAACGAAATCGTCGCCGCCAACCAGCACATGGCGCAGGAACTACAGCGCGTCGGGCAGGTCGTGGGTAAGCAGGGCAAGACGCGAGAGCGCACCAGGTTCCACGAGTCGAGGGGAGCCTGGGGTGAGATGGAGGTGTCGGTCAACACGCTCGTGGAAGACCTGCTTCGTCCGACAGCAGAGGTCACACGGGCGATTGCCGCGGTCGCACAAGGCGATCTGACTCAAACGGTAAGGCTAGACGTAGATGGGCGCCCGCTCGAAGGCGAATTCCTGCGTTCGGCAAATCTTGTTAACACGATGATTCAGCAGTTGGGCGTCTTCACTGCCGAAGTGACGCGCGTAGCGCGCGAAGTCGGCACGGAAGGCAAGCTTGGCGGACAGGCCCAGGTGCCCGACGTCGCCGGCACATGGAAAGATCTCACGGACAATGTGAACCTCATGGCCAGCAACCTGACTGGTCAGGTACGAAACATCGCGGAGGTCGCCACCGCGGTGGCCAGCGGCGATCTGTCGCGCAAGATTACAGTCGACGTGCGCGGAGAAATTCTGCAGCTCAAAGAGGCCATCAATACGATGGTCGACCAGTTGCGATCCTTCGCATCGGAAGTGACGCGCGTGGCTCGCGAAGTCGGCACCGACGGAAAACTAGGCGGGCAGGCGGTGGTTCCGGGTGTGGCGGGTACGTGGAAAGATCTTACTGACTCCGTGAATGCCATGGCCGGCAACTTAACGGCTCAAGTGCGAAATATCGCGGAGGTTACCACTGCTGTGGCTCGCGGCGATCTCTCGCGCAAGATCACGGTCGACGTGAAAGGTGAAATTCTCGAACTCAAAGATACGATTAATACGATGGTGGACCAACTCAACGCGTTCGCCGGAGAAGTGACGCGCGTCGCCCGCGAAGTGGGTACCGAAGGCAAACTGGGCGGCCAGGCGCAAGTGCCCGGCGTTGGCGGCACGTGGAAAGACCTTACCGACAACGTCAACTTTATGGCCAGCAACCTGACTGGTCAGGTGCGGAACATCGCAGAAGTTGCCACGGCCATCGCCAGCGGCGACTTGTCGCGCAAAATCACGGTTGACGTGCGCGGCGAAATTCTGCAGCTCAAAGAAACGCTGAACACGATGGTGGATCAGCTGAATCGCTTCGCTGGCGAAGTCACGCGCGTGGCCCGCGAAGTCGGAACGGAAGGCAGGTTGGGCGGTCAGGCCAACGTGCCCGGTGTCGCGGGCACATGGAAGGATCTTACCGATTCGGTGAATTCGATGGCCGGCAACCTTACCGGCCAGGTCCGAAACATCGCAGAAGTTACGACGGCTGTGGCGCGTGGCGATCTGTCGCGCAAGATCACAGTCGACGTAAAGGGAGAAATTCTTGAGCTGAAGAACACCATCAACACGATGGTGGATCAACTCAACGCTTTCGCCGGAGAAGTGACGCGTGTGGCGCGCGAAGTGGGAACCGAAGGCAAGTTGGGCGGCCAGGCACAAGTACCGGGTGTGGCTGGCACTTGGAAGGATCTAACCGACAACGTGAACTTCATGGCCAGCAACCTAACTGGTCAGGTTCGAAACATCGCTGAAGTTGCGACGGCTGTGGCGCGCGGCGACTTGTCGCGCAAGATCACGGTTGACGTGAAGGGCGAAATTCTCGAACTCAAAGACACTATCAATACGATGGTCGATCAGCTACGCTCGTTCGCGTCAGAAGTAACGCGCGTGGCCCGCGAAGTCGGTACAGACGGCAAACTCGGCGGCCAAGCGCTGGTGCCCGGCGTCGGTGGAACTTGGAAAGATCTTACCGACTCGGTGAACTCGATGGCCAGCAACCTCACTGGCCAAGTGCGAAACATCGCGGAAGTGTCGACGGCGATTGCCAGCGGAGACTTGTCCAAGAAAATCACGGTGAACGTGAGCGGCGAAATCCTGCTGCTCAAAGAAACCATTAACACGATGGTCGATCAGCTCAATGCGTTTGCGGCCGAAGTAACGCGTGTCGCCCGCGAAGTCGGATCTGAAGGAAAGCTTGGCGGCCAGGCTCAAGTTCCGGGTGTGGCTGGTACGTGGAAGGATCTGACCGACTCCGTGAACTCGATGGCCGGCAACCTGACCGGACAAGTTCGTAACATCGCCGAGGTCACGACCGCCGTAGCTCGCGGCGACTTGTCGCGCAAAATTACGGTTGATGTGAAAGGCGAAATTCTCGAGCTAAAGAACACTATCAATACGATGGTGGACCAGCTCAATGCGTTCGCTGGTGAAGTAACGCGCGTGGCCCGCGAAGTGGGAACTGACGGAAAACTCGGCGGCCAGGCGCAAGTGCCCGGGGTGGCTGGCACGTGGAAAGATCTCACAGACAACGTGAACTTCATGGCCAGCAACCTGACCGGACAAGTTCGAAACATCGCTGAAGTCGCCACTGCAATCGCGAACGGGGATCTATCGAAGAAGATCACCGTCGACGTGCGCGGCGAAATCCTGCAACTGAAGGAAACTCTGAATACGATGGTCGAGCAGCTCCGTTCGTTTGCCGCGGAAGTGACGCGCGTCGCGCGCGAAGTGGGCAGCGAAGGGCGTCTAGGAGGTCAGGCGGACGTCCCGGGCGTGGCTGGTACTTGGAAGGATCTTACCGACTCGGTGAATGCCATGGCCGGCAACCTGACTGGTCAAGTTCGTAACATTGCCGAAGTGACCACAGCCGTGGCCCGCGGAGACTTGTCTCGAAAGATCACAGTGGACGTGAAAGGCGAGATTCTCGAGCTGAAGAACACCATCAATACGATGGTGGATCAGCTCAACGCATTCGCGGCCGAAGTGACGCGCGTGGCACGTGAAGTCGGTACAGACGGAAAGCTGGGAGGTCAGGCGCAGGTGCCGGGGGTTGGCGGAACTTGGAAAGATCTTACTGACAGCTTCAACGTAATGGCGGTCAATCTCACGGAGCAAGTGCGGGGAATCGTCAAGGTCGTCACCGCTGTTGCCAATGGAGACCTGACCCAGAAGCTAACGGTGAACGCGAAAGGCGAAGTTGCCGCATTGGCGGAAACCATCAACAACATGACGGGAACGCTAGCCACGTTTGCCGACCAAGTGACGACGGTCGCGCGCGAGGTCGGCGTCGAAGGAAGGCTCGGTGGCCAGGCGAACGTGCCGGGTGCTGCGGGTACCTGGAAGGATCTTACGGGCAACGTCAATCTCCTCGCTGACAACCTGACCAACCAGGTGCGCGCAATCGCCGAGGTTGCTACGGCGGTAACGAAGGGCGACCTGACACGATCGATTCAGGTCGAGGCCAGCGGTGAAGTCGCGGAGTTGAAAGACAACATCAATACGATGATTGACAATCTCCGACTCACCACCGACCGCAACACCGAGCAGGACTGGCTCAAGACAAACCTGGCGCGCTTTACCGGAATGTTGCAAGGCCAACGCGACCTGGCAACGGTGGGGCGAATGTTGCTTTCTGAGTTGGCTCCCCTCGTAAATGCGCAGCAGGGCGTGATCTACCAGATGGAAACTGAGGAGTCGGCGGGCATGGTGTTGCTGTCCGCATTTGCCGATGACGGTGAAAGCGGACACCTGCGCCGGCTAAGAATTGGTGAAGGGCTGGTCGGACAGGTTGCATCTGAGAAGCGCCGCATGTTGATCAGCGACTTGCCGGAAAAGACAGTACCGATCCGCTCCGGCCTGTTTGAATCGGTGCCGCGGAATGTCATCGTGCTGCCGGTGCTTTTCGAAGATCGGGTCAAGGCGGTAATTGAACTGGCATCGTTGAGCGTGTTCACCGCATCGCACCTGGCTTTTCTTGAACAGTTGACCGCGAGCATTGGCATCGTGCTTAACAGTATTGAAGCGACGATGCAGACTGAAGGACTTCTCAAGCAGTCACAGCAACTCGCTGCGGAACTGCAGACACAGCAGAAGGAACTGCAACAGACGAACGAGCAGTTGGCGCAGAAGGCGCAACAACTCGCCGAACAGAACGTGGAAGTGGAACGCAAGAACCAGGAAATTGAGCAGGCGCGGCGAGCACTCGAGGAAAAAGCGAAAGAACTTGCACTCACTTCCAAGTACAAGTCTGAGTTCCTGGCCAACATGTCGCATGAGTTGCGAACGCCGCTGAACAGCATCCTCGTGCTGGGCCAGCAATTGAGCGAGAATCCTGATCACAACCTGACACCCAAACAGGTCGAGTTCGCCCGTACGATTCACGGCGCGGGTACCGACTTGCTGAATCTCATCAGCGACATTCTCGATCTCTCGAAAATTGAGTCTGGCACGGTCTCAGTCGAAGCCGAGGAAGTGTTCTTCGCGAATCTCCTCGAAATGGTTGCTCGGCCCTTCCGTCACGAAGCGGAGAACCGACGGCTGGCCTTCGAGGTGCAATCCGATCCGCAACTTACACGCAGTCTTGTCACCGACTCCAAGCGTTTGCAACAGGTTTTGAAGAATCTGTTGTCGAATGCTTTCAAATTTACCGAGCATGGTTCGGTACGTCTGGCAGTGTCGGTTGCCACCAAGGGATGGAGCGAGGATCATCCGATTCTCAGCGGCGCAGCCTCCGTGGTCGCGTTTGAAGTCACCGATTCGGGTATTGGGATTGCGCTTGATAAACAGCGCATCATCTTTGAGGCCTTCCAACAGGCAGATGCCAGTACCAGCCGCAAGTACGGCGGAACAGGTCTGGGCCTTGCCATCAGCCGTGAACTCGCCAGCTTGCTAGGCGGGGAAATTCAGTTGCGCAGCGTGCCTGGTCAAGGGAGCACATTTATCCTCTATCTGCCTCTCACGTACGTTGGACCATCAGCGTCGAAGTTGACCGTGGCGGATTGGAAGGCCTCGTCCCCCGCTCCTCTGCAACTCTCGAACATGGTCGTGTCGGAAAGACCGGTTGAGCAGATTGCGGACGACCGGGATAATCTGCAGCCCGACGATGCAGTATTGCTGATTGTCGAAGATGATCCGCATTATGCACGCGTGCTCTGCGACCTCTCGCGAGACAAAGGGTTCAAGGTCCTCGTGGCCTTACGAGGCACCGATGCGCTCACACTTGCTCGCGAGTTTCACCCAACGGCAGTGTCTTTGGATGTGTTTCTGCCCGACATGTTGGGTTGGACCGTGCTCAATCATCTGAAGCAAGATCCGGCGATGAGGCACATTCCAGTACAGATGCTGACGCTGGATGAGGACCGACATCATGGATTGGCACGGGGTGCCTTCGCCTTCGTAACGAAGCCAACGAGCCCGGAAGAACTCGACTCGGCCCTGTCGCGCATCAAGGAATACGCGTCACCCCGCCGGAAGAGGCTGCTTATCGTTGAAGACAATCCAGCGGAGCAACTGAGTATTCGCGAGTTGCTTGGGTCTGACGACATTGACGTCACTGTCGCCGCTACGGGCGCCGAAGCACTGGATGTTGTGGGTCAAGAACCGTTCGACTGCGTTGTTCTTGACTTGCGACTGCCAGACATGACGGGCTTCGACATACTGGAGCGCATGCGCGACAACCCTGCGGTGAGCGACTTGCCAGTGGTCGTATTTACTGGAAAAGAGCTGTCGCCGGAGGAGGATGCTCGCTTGCACACCCTGGCGCGTAGCGTCGTTGTCAAAGGAGTGGAGTCGCCAGAGCGATTGCTGGATGAGACTGCACTCTTCTTGCATCGCGTTGTAGCCGACCTTCCTATAGAAAAACAGAAGATGCTCGATCGCCTGCATCGTTCAGACGAAGCGCTGGCCGGAAGGAAAGTGCTCGTCGTAGACGATGACATGCGGAATATTTTCGCTCTCAGCAGCGTGTTGGAGCGCCGCGGAATGGCCGTCCTGACGGCTGGAACCGGGCGCGAAGCGATCTCTATCCTTGAATCCACGCCGGACATCGCCATCGTGTTAATGGACATCATGATGCCGGAGATGGATGGCTATGCGACCATGCAGGTGATCCGGCAGAATCCGGCATTCAGAAGGCTGCCGATCATTGCCTTGACAGCGAAGGCCATGAAAGGCGATCGGGAAAAGTGCCTGGAAGCGGGTGCGTCGGAATACCTGGCGAAGCCTGTAAACACCGAGCAACTGCTTTCGGCGTTGCGGATGTGGCTGCACCGGTGAGGATCTTTTGCGGGTCTAACTCGTTAATTTGTCGGGCACCAGTTTAGGAAAATCATGAGCGCTCAGGATCAAGTCAACATTCTGATGGTCGATGACCAGCCGGGCAAGTTGCTCACCTATGAAGCGATTTTGTCTGAACTGGGAGAAAACCTGATCAAGGCAACTTCTGCAAAAGAGGCCCTTGAGAAGCTGCTCAAAACTGATGTTGCCGTTGTACTGATGGACGTGAGCATGCCGGAGATCGATGGCTTCGAGCTCGCCGAGATCGTGCGGCAGCATCCGCGTTTCCAGAAGACTGCCATCATCTTTATCTCTGCCGTGCATTTGACCGATCTCGACCGCCTCAAAGGCTACCAGCACGGCGCCGTAGATTACCTCTCGGTACCGATCGTCCCAGAGGTGCTGCGAGCGAAAGTGCGAGTATTCGCGGAATTGCACCGAAAGAACCAGCAACTCGCGCGTCTGAATAGCGAACTCGAACAGCGTGTTGTGGATCGCACTCAGGAATTGGAACGAAAGGCGGTGATGCTCGAAGAGTTGAACCGCGATTTGGCCCAGCGAAACCAGGAACTCGACGCGATCGTGCACACCGCTCCGGATATTATTTTCAGCCGGCAATCGGATGGGACGCGAGACTACATCAGCAGTAGATTCTACGAATACACGGGTGCGCCGCCCGATTCGGCGGTTGGAGTCGGTTGGCTGGAGTACATGCACGCCGACGACCGGGAGTACAGCCTGGAGCACTGGCTGCGATGCGCGCAGTCTGGTGAGACGTATGAATGCGAATATCGTTTGCGCGGAGCCGATGGTCAGTATCGCTGGTTCCGCGCCCGCGCAGTCCCGCTAAGAAATCCCCAGGGCATCATCATCAAGTGGTACGGAACCTGTTCTAACATTCACGACAGCAAGTTGTTGGAACAATCGATTCGCGACAATGCCATTGAGTTGGAGAGGATGGTCGATATAAGGACGGTCGAACTCAGACGCCTCTCCAACCGCCTGATGACATTGCAGGACGAGGAACGCCGGCGGATTGCCCGCGAGATTCACGATGGGTTGGGACAGGAACTGGCAGCGGCGAAAATGATCCTGGACGGGATCCTTTCGAAGGATGCCTCGGCCACCACACGACAAGCGGCAGTGGATGCGAGCCAGTTGGTCGACCGCACGATCAAGCAGGTGAGAACAATTTCCCATCTACTGCACCCTCCGCTTCTCGACGAGGTTGGCCTTGTGTCTGCCCTTCGTTGGTATTTGGAAGGACTTTCGGAACGCAGCGGCATTGAGATCCATCTTGAAGTAGATCCCCCTGATCTTGGCCGGCTCAGGCCCGAACTGGAAACCGCCATCTTTCGAATTATCCAAGAGGCGCTAACCAATATGTTCCGGCATTCCGGAGCGCATAACGGGAACGTGAATCTGACGGAACGCGAAGGGCACATTGCGGTCATGGTTCGCGACGACGGGAAGGGAATCGAAGAGCAGGTTGTGCAATTCCGCCCCGACAGCGTCGGAGTCGGCATCGGGGGAATGCGACAGCGTGTCACGGAGCTCGGCGGACGTTTGCGATTGGCGAATGCCAACCCCGGCACGATCGTTGAGGTCGTCATTCCTTCGCGTCAGCAAGAGCGGCTAGTCCCGGCTACGGCGTAACCGAGTTGTCGCTACATGCTTCCATGGATATTCTGCCACGACCATTCCTGTCTATTCTCGCTGTTGGCGGGATGCCGGCGGCCACGTCCGTTCCGGAGTGACTGCACACGGCGGCCCGAGTCGGGCCTTTGCAGTTTGACCGACTTGGAAGCCGTCCTTGGCCGCCGGACATCCACCTCCTAATCCTCATATCGTTCCGATCAATTACAAGGAATTCTCTCGGGCTCTAGGGGGTCCAGTTGATGGTTGATCGGGTGTAATAACAGGCACATTTAAAGGAGGTGGTGCCAGTCCTGGAAAGGCGAGGGCGAAATGACGAAGAACACGAGTTCGGCTGCACCAGGGGCTCAGGCGACGGCCTCCACGAATCTCCGCTTCGCTTCTCTCATTCTCGTCTTCGTTACGATCATTGCGCTGGGAGCGGTCGCATACTTTACCGAGCGCGGGATCATCGTCAGTCGTGACTGGGTCATACATACGTATCAGGTACGATCGCAACTCAGTGACCTACAGGTGGAAGTCATACGAGCTCAGACTAATGAAGCCAGTCATCTCCTGACACAAGAGAAGCAGAACCTCCCGCAATCGGGGGAGCAGGTTGATTTGGCGCGGCAGACGGTCAACGAGTTGCGCCGACTCACCGGCGACAATCCTCGCCAGCAGCAGCGTTTGGCCCGCTTGGCTGAGTTGCTTAAGGAGGACCTGGCGCTCATCGAAACTCCGACGAATTCGCAGCGAATCCAGGTTCATGTTTCGCCGACTGAGCGTGCGCGGGAATCCCAGATCAGTGATCACGATAACCAAATCAGTGGCATCGTCAAGAGTATGGAAGACGAAGAGGAATCTTTGCTCGAACAGAGATTGAAAGCATGGGATTACCTGTTCAAGCGAAACGCCCGGATGCTTGCGCTGGCTTTCGCTGTCGTGGCCGTCATGCTTGTCTACAACTTCAGAGTGCTGGTGGCTGAGGTCGCACGAACCAAAGACATGGAGAAGAGGGTGCGTGACAACGCCGACTCTTACCGTTTGATGAGTGCAAGGATTCTGGAATTGCAGGACTTGGAACGGCGGCGCATTGCGCGCGAACTTCACGACAGTGTTGGTCAATACCTTGCCGGACTTAAGATCAACCTGAGTCAGCTCGAGAGCGCAACCCGAGTCGATGCATCGAGGGCGATTCGTGAAACCATCGATCTAACCGATTGTGCGATCCAGGAGGTGAGAACAATTTCGCATCTACTGCATCCCCCTCTGCTGGAAGAGCTCGGCTTTCTGCCGGCGGCTCGCTGGTATGTAGACGAGTATGGGAAACGCAGCCAGGTAAAGGTGTCTTTGATCATCGATGAACCCATCCAACGACTCGCGCGAGAGGTGGAGATTGCTTTGTTTCGTGTTCTGCAGGAGGCACTGACCAACGTGTACCGCCATTCAGGGGCTCAATCCGTAGATGTGCGCATCATTTGCCGCGATGAGCACGTGACCTTAACGGTCGCCGATGATGGAAGAGGCATTCCACATGAAGTTCTCGTCCGATTCCGTGGCGGAGCGGCGTCTGGCATCGGTCTGGCAGGGATGAGAGAGCGACTGGCCGAATTCGGAGGCGAAATCAGGGTGGAGGCGTCGAGCGGTGGATCTGTTGTACAAGCGATAATCCCCATGAAAGCCCATGCATCTAGTCAAGACGTTGCGGGAAACATTCACAGAGCATCAAGGCTAGGCTAGTTCGCTTTGACAAGGGAAAGGGTCTCCATTTTCGGAGACCCTTTTTATATATCTTGCCTGCATGTTCTAGTTCAACGATCTCCGCCCACCACCGGCAAGATGAGCGATTAGGGACACCAGAAACAGCACGACGAAAACGACAAACAAGATCTTCGCAATGCCGGCCGCCGCAACAGCTATCCCAGTAAACCCCAGAACTGCGGCGATCAGTGCCACCACAAAGAACGTCAGCGCCCAGTAAAGCATGAATAGCCTCCAAGTTGGATTTGCTCGTTGCATCATAAGCAACCGATCCAACGGGAAATATCCGCCTCACGCTGTATTCGTCAGAACCAATTCCTGTATCCAGTCAGGTAGAAAAAAGGGGGCGGATGCCGGTCGCTCCCAGTGGACCGGCACCCGCTTGGGGGCGTTGTGTCGAGTAGGAGTAAAGATTAGCCTCCCGTGACTGTGACTCACAATACCGTGGACCCTGTATGTCACGAAAGATAAGGGTGCAGCCCGCCTAGTTATGTGGGAAATCTCTCAAGCATGTTCTGGTGCTGGGTACGGGCTCTGCCGGATGGGACGCCACCTGTACACGGGCTACCTTGGTTCTCGCACGAAAATAGCAGGTGCTCACATGGAGCACAGAAGAGGATGAAAATGAGACGAATTTCTTCAGTAGTGCCGAGAAGTCTCCTGGTGCTGAGCATTTGTTTGATCTTTGTCGGCGTGAGCTGGTCTGCCGATGATAAGGAGCAGTCCGATATCGCGAAGCGAATCGATGCTTCCGCCAAGGTCTTGAACGAGATCATGGCCACGCCCGACAAGGCGATTCCAGACAAGGTTATGAGCAGCGCCAAATGCATCGCGGTAATCCCGTCGATGGTAAAGATTGCGGTCGGCTTCGGCGGCAATCATGGCAAGGGCGTTGCCACTTGCCGCACGGCGTCCGGGTGGAGCGCTCCCGCTCCTGTCACGATCACAGGCGGCAGTTGGGGTCTACAACTCGGAGGCCAGGCTGTCGATGTAGTCATGGTGGTGACGAACGATCAAGGTATGCAACATCTGCTCACGAGTCACTTCAAGCTGGGTGCCGACGCATCTGCCGCCGCGGGGCCTGTGGGTCGTGACACAACAGCGGACACCGACGTGAAGATGAGAGCCGAAGTGCTGACCTACTCTCGAGCACGCGGACTGTTTGCCGGAATCGATCTGACTGGAGCCGCTTTGACTCAGGACAAAGATGAAACGCGGTTGCTGTACGGGAAATTCGTGCCGTTCCAAGAGATCTTAGAAGGCAGGATACATCCTACTTCTGAAAGCGAACCCTTCCTGTCAGCCGTTAGGAAATACTCGATGCAGAGCAAAGAGTCTGGCATGAACGAAACTAACAGCGGGACAGCGGCGTCCAAGTGAACCACTGGTGGAGTTCAATAGCCAGCCCGATCTTTGATCGGGCTGGCTCGATGTCCCCGATCGATAAATAATTTTTTCTATACGGAGGCTTCATGTACACGATTCTGCTAGTACTGCTGGTCTTGCTGTTGCTTGGCGCATTGCCCACGTGGCCCTACAGCCGATCTTGGGGATACTATCCGAGCGGCGGACTCGGTCTGGTGGTTGTGATCGTGCTCGTTCTACTTCTTGTCGGTCGATAGTGCGATCTGTTTCAGATTTTGCGTGGCTGCGAATGGCGGTTCGTCTCCGCCATTCGCTTCCCGGTTCTGTAGGATCGACGAGCTGAGAGCCCGCAACAGAAACTTCGGTTCTAGAAGAACGAGTACTGGGAAAATGCCACTTCGTCAATCGATCCCGAGTCAGACGGAACAGCGGTCGCGTCGATCGCTGGCACAAACCCTATCGTTGGTTTCACGCATCTATTTCCACGGGCAAAACAGTTGCACGCTTGCGAGGAGCAGTCATGTCGAGCAGTCAGCACACTCTTTCCAACCGTGAGTCTGTAATGGAGATGACATCACCGAACCTGGCTCGGCGATATGATGCCTCTGGCTATGCAGCACACCCGCGCCCGCTGGTGAACGCACGTGTTCCGCACGACCCATACGAAATCTGGGGACACTACAACAACTATCGTACGAATGGCGTTGTGCTGTCTGCCGTGGTGCACGTTGCGCTGCTTGGATTGCTTCTCAGTGGAGTATTGGTCAGTAGGAAGATTGTCGAACGCGTTCAACCAAGGGAGACTGTGACATTGATCGCTCCGTCTCCAGATTCGTATGCATTGCCGACTTCGAAGAAGGTTGTGAGCGGGGGAGGAGGCGGCGGTGATCACGACGCACTTCCCGCACCGAAAGGACGATTGCCAAAAGCCGCTCTGGAGCAGATTACCCCTCCTGCAATTGTTGTTCGAAATCAAAAGCCCAAGCTGAGCGTAGAGCCCACGGTCGTGGTCCCTCCGCAGATTCATGTGGCAGATAATCGCATGCCGAATATTGGAGTGGGTCCCGCGCCCGTCATGCCCTCGGCGCCGCCCTCAAATGGAACCGGCTCTGGCGGCGGGATAGGCTCTGGTTCAGGGGGTGGTGTAGGCGTGGGCCACGGGCCGGGCGTAGGGGTGGGCAGTGGAGGTGGTATCGGCGGCGGAGTCTACAAGGTAGGCGGAGGAATCTCTGCGCCTACGGCCATCAGCTCGCCCGATCCAGACTATACAGAAGAGGCACGCAGGGCGAAGAAGCAGGGAACTTGCGTACTCTGGTTGATCGTAGATTCTTCGGGACACCCTCGAGATATCCGCGTCGTGCGGGGTTTGGGTCTAGGACTCGACGAAAAAGCTCTTGAGGCTGTGAAGCAGTGGCGCTTTGAGCCCGCCCTAAAAGATGGCAAGCCCGTAGATGTTCAGATCAGCGTGGAAGTCGATTTCCACCTGTACTGATCGTCGATTTTAGGCCCTGGATCCCAGCGGCACGCTCGTGCGCGCGTAAGTCCTTTCCTACAAGCTCGTTTCCCGCGAGAGTGCAAGAGATTTCTCTTGCTTTAGCGCGGATGTTTTTCTGAATGAATCTGCTACAGGTCTTACAGCCTCTCCTGCAAGTGTTTACAGATGTGACCCGATAGAACAATTGGCCTCCTTTTTCTAATCTCTGATCCATGCTCGCGGACATTGCCGGCGAGTGAACAACTTTCAGATAGCTGCAAGGAGATCAACCATGGCGAGTTGTGCGATTTCAGCGACCGAGGCGAATGTCATTCCATCCAGCACGATCAAAGGGCGCGATGATTCCCAGGTCAACCTGGTTAAACGCGCGCAGTCTGGCGATGAGCAAGCCTTTGCAACTCTGTTTCAACAACACAAGAACCGCGTCTACTCAGTGTGCCTGCTGATGACGAAGGATGTTGCCGAAGCAGAGGATTTGACCCAGGAGGCCTTTCTGCAGGTCTTCCGTACAGTCGGCTCCTTTCGCGGAGATGCCGCATTCTCAACTTGGCTATATCGCGTTGCCGTCAACACCGTGTTGATGAAACTGCGGCGGCGCAAGTCTCCACCGACTATTTCGTTGGATGAACCGGTAAATCAGGAATCGCCTTCTCTGCACCGCGACTTCGGGAAGAACGATCCGGATCTCACGGGCGTGGTCGATCGGATTGCTCTGCTCCGTGCGCTGCAGGAACTCCCGGAAGGATGCCGGACGATCTTCGCCCTGCATGAAGTTGAGGGATACCAACACCATGAGATCGCCCAACTGCTCGACTGCTCGATTGGGAACTCGAAATCGCAACTGCACAAGGCAAAACTCAAAATGCGGGATCTCCTTTTCCCGAAGCGAAGAATCTTGCGGCGACGAGCGCCCAAGAATGTTGAGACAGAATTGGTTGCCTGCGCACCGAGATCGCGGTAACAAAGTGCGGTAGGTAATTTCGCAGCAAGAAAAGGGTGACGTCGCTGTGCTAGGCGCAATTGCTATCGTCGGACCGGAAGCGTCGGAAATTGAGCGCGTGTCTCCGGACACGCGGTCAACTCGGGCAGTGCGGTCTGACCGCTTCGGGTCGGGAGTTCCACTTGCCTGCCTCGAAGTTCTAGGCCGATCTACTCTTGATCGTGTCGTTGGAGAGTGGAGACAGATCGGTATTGACGCGATCACGCTTCTGGCCGACAGCTGTTTCGCATCAGTTCGAGAGGAGATCGATCAAAGCGCGAGAGAATTTCCTCCGACTTGGGTTGAAGATGCATGGAGCAGCGTGCCGCAGATCCTCAAGCACTACAGAGAATGCGGCATCGATGCTGCAGTAGTGGTCCGCGTGGCTGCACATATCGAGACGGATTCAGTCGATGCCGTGCGGTTTCACCGAGAGCAAGGGCGCTCTGTTACCCGGGCCTTTGATGGCGAAGGATCATTAGACGTGTGGATTGTAGATACAGCTTCGACTGCCGCAGGCGAGGACGTCGGGGCGCCATTGTTCCTGGAAGACTCCGCACGCTACTCGGTCGATGGATACGTAAATCGGCTGGCTGATCCAAGCGATTTGCGTCGCTTGGTCGCGGATAGCCTGAACTCGCGCTGTCAACTTCGGCCGCAGGGCGCAGAAATTCGACCCGGCGTCTGGCTGGGCGAAGGTGCAGAGGTAGATCGGAGAGCCCGAATCGTCGGGCCTGCGTTCATTGGGCGCCAATCGAAGATTGAGGAGCAGTGCCTGATTACACGAAGCAGCAACGTTGAAAGCAACTGTCAGGTTGACTACGGAACGGTTGTCGAGGACAGCACGATCCTGCCCAATACTTATGTAGGGATTGGACTCGATGTATCGCACTCAATTGTGAACCGTACGCGCCTTTTAAATCTGGAGCGAAATGTAACGGTGGATATCGGCGACCCCGGGATAATCCGGCAAAACAGAATTCCCCAGGAAGTAGCGACTCGGCAATCACCTTTTCCAATGGGATGGGGAAGAGTGGGGTTTGCGCAAAATGCGAAGATCTCGCTCGAGGAAGGCCAAGACGTTTAGAAGTTGAAAGTTATTCGTTAAAACAAGAGGTGATACGAATGTTGATCAGTCGGCCTGTGGTCATATTGCAAATGCCGGTGCAACTTAACCTGGAAAGCGCGCGGACCTTCTGGCAGGAATTGGAGCCGCTGCTCGAGTGCCATCGTCCCCGAGTCGTTCTGGATTGTTCGCAAGTCACCTACATCGACGGGGCCGGAGTCGAGATGTTGCTGCACAGCCTGGAAGAAGCGATGAAGCGTGACGGAGATTTGAAGTTGGCCGCAGTATCGCCTGAGTCGGAAGTCATGCTTGAACTCATGCGTGTAGACCGGGTCTTCGAAGTGTTCAAGACATCGGAAGAGGCTGCGCGCAGTTTCGGCGCTGCGCCCGTCGAAGCCGTGGTGCCGGAAGGTCCATGGTACGCTCCGGTGTTTGGTGACGTAGAGGGTCTGAAGCAGGCCGGCTAGTCGAGCCGTTGGCCGACGGAGGAGACGATGCGTGACAGATTCCTGTCGTACGTAGTGTGCGGCGTGCTGGCTTTTGCATTTCCGATAAGTATGCTTGGGCAGGACGGATCTCAGACGACCGAACCGACTGGGACAGCGTCTGCCGCCCCTCCGGCCAAGGGGGCGAGAGAGACGGAGATGCAGAAGACCGCATCCACTGAACTTCCGGATAGTCCCGGAGCCGTGCAAGAGCAAGCGCAGAGCGCGCAAAAAGGCGAGCAACCAAGCGCGCAACAACCAGAGCCTAAGGCCGCGCAGGCTCCAAATCAGTCGTCATCTCAATCTCAGGGTGCCACGGCGCAGTCGGTGCAAGCAGCGCAGGACTCAACCCCTCAGCGCCCGGTTGGCACTGCAGCGGCGGCAGCGCCTAAGGTCAGCGGTATTACCGCCGCTGAACCTGCTGGAGTTGCCATTGCTCCTGCGAAGCAGCATCGTGTTCGTACGATCCTGATACGGGTGGGCGCAATTGTGGGCGCGGGCGTCGCTGTGGGAACCGCCATCGCGCTGACAGAGGCGACTCCAAGCAAACCTCCCGGAGCACGTTAAATATTCAACCTGCACCCTTGCATCCGCTATTTTTGCTTACCACCATGCGAACACGCAGCGCACGAATCGTGACCTTCTCGGGAATTGACGGGGCAGGGAAGAGCACACAAATTCAAGCTTTACAGGATCAACTTCTCGCGCTTGGCTTTCATGCGATCGTCTACTCGTTCTGGGATGACTTCGTAGTGCTTCGCAGCCTGCGGGAATTCGTGAGCCACAAGGCATTCAGGGGCGACAAAGGTATTGGAAGCCCAGAAAGACCGATCAACCGCAGGGATAAGAACGTTACATCGTGGTACACAACGATTACGAGGATGTTCTTCTACCTGCTGGATGGACTCAGCCTGCGGATCGCGTTAGCCACGGGTTCAGAGGCACGCGCTGATTTCATCATCTGTGACCGATACATCTACGACGAACTTGCCAATCTCCCGTTGCGGCACCGGTTTTTGCAGTTGTATGTACGACTTCTTGTGAGACTGAGCCCGAAGCCTGACGTCGCTTATCTGGTGGATGCTCAGCCGGAAATGGCACGAGTTCGCAAGCCCGAATATCCGCTGGAATTCTTGAGGCGAAACCGGGACGCATATCTCCAGTTGAGTCGGCTTATCGGCGGGATGATCGTAATCGGACCGCATTCGGTCGAAGAGATGAGTTCGCAAGTCATGACGGCGATTTCGAGAGAATGCCTGCGAACGGATCACGAACGGCGCCATGTGCAGCCTGGCTCATTGCCATTCTCCGGTGATGTGAAGACCTCAAACCATTGAGTATCCAGCGACCGTTGTCTGCCAACATATTGTCTCGAATGATCATCGAAGATTGGGGCGATCATGACGGCAGGAGATAAATGAAAATCTGTCTCGTCACCACCTTCCCCCCGAGCATCGGCGGATTGAGTGAATATGGGTTTCACCTCGCGCAGGAACTGCAGCGCAATCCCATGCTTACTCTCACCGTTTTAGCGGATGAACTCGCATCGGAGCATGCAGAGCCGGAAGGCTTCTCAGTTCTGCGCTGCTGGTCATTCGACCATCCAGCGAGCATGTTTCGCCTCATCACGACGCTGCAGCGTCTGAAGCCGGATGTCGTCTGGTTCAATCTCCTCTTCAGTACATTTGGCCGTAACCCCCTCATAGCTTTTGGCGGACTCATGACTCCGTTGCTTGCGCGATTGAGTGGCCGTTACACACACGTAACTCTGCATCATCTGATGGATACAGTAGAACTGAAGGATGCGGGCATTCGACACGAATGGATGTATCGCTACGCGGGCGCTGTCGCCACGCGAATGCTGCTTCTGTCGAATTCGGTCTCGGTGCTCATGCCTGGTTATCGAAAGATCCTGAACGACAAGTACGGGCGAGACAACGTGCATTTGCGGTCCCATGGGATCCTCGCGCGCCGACCGGAGTTTCCCGACTTCTCCAGGCGAGGAAAGCCGGTCCACCGCATTCTGGCGTTCGGCAAGTGGGGGACCTACAAGCGTCTCGAATTAATGATCGAGGCGTTTGATTTGATCGCCGCGAGCTTGCCTGATGCCAGACTCGTCATTGCTGGCGGAGATCATCCTCAGGCTCAAGGCTACATAGAATCGGTGAGGCAGGCGTGTGCAGGCGATCCTCGAATTGAATTTCGCGGCTATGTTCCAGAGAGCGAACTGCCTGATTTGTTTCAGAGTTCCAGCGTGGCTGTGATGCCATACTCCTCGTCGACGGGATGCAGTGGCGTCGCTCACCTCGCATGCGCGTTCGGTGTGCCGATTGTGTGTGCGGATTTGCCTGACTTCCGGCAGATGGCACAAGCGGAGGAACTGGCGATTGAGTTTCATCCCACGGGAAGTGCCGCCGGCCTCGCAGAATGTTTGGTCCAGTTATTGCAATCGCCGGAAAAACAGCGGGAGATGGCGGCGCAGAATTTTTCAGCTGCACTCCGCATGACGATGCCCAACGTGGTGCAGAAATATCTTCGTCACTTTGAACTTCAGCAACGGACTCGGACGCTGAAATATGTGTCCCGTTTCCGGCGCTTGCCTGGTTGGGTGCCCTCGAAGTCACTTTTGCTGCGGTTCATGACCCGGAATTCGCTCAGTTGGGCGCGGCGTTCCGCCATCCTCCATACCCCGTGGAACGGCCGCGATGACATTCGACTGCTGTACGGTAACGGCAACGGAGGCGGAAATTTGCACGGAACCCGAAGTGCCATTAATGGTGATGGCCTGGGCGTTGCCGGTAGGGGAGTTGAGGCTGTCGGTTCCTCCGCCGCACGACGCGGAGGCAATCACCAGTCCGAACAGAATACAGCCTCCCACGGCAACAAGAAGGCGCTTGCGCTCTACCTTGCCGATGAGGCTAAAACCGATTGCGCTGAGACTGAACAGCCATACAGCAGTAAATGGGCTGCGTCTTCTGGCGGGGCCGTTCATCGAGACGGCGGAATTGTCGGAGATGGTAAGGACGGACTTCGCAACGGTGCTTCCAGGAGTAATGGACGAAGGAGCGAACGAACAGCTGAGCGTCTCGGGCAGTCCGGAGCAGCTCAAACTGATGGCGGTGTTGAAAGCGCCTGATTGTGGCGTTGCGGTAACGGTGATTTTACCGGAGCCTCCCGATGCAATCGATACCGAGGATGGACTCGTTCCCAGAGTTACAGTTCCTTCCGTTGCCTTCGCGCATGTTGAGGTGAACTTTACCGGTCCGGAAATCTGGTTCGTGATCGTCGGTCTCCCCATGGCCTGTAGGTACAACACGTAGTTTCCGTTGGGGATCGGATAGCTGCAAAGGTTTAAAGACCTTGCGCCGGCAGTGGCATTTCCCAAGGCCATCAGATTCTTACCATCCGTACTGATATACGCCACGTAATGGTCGACTGTGCTTTCGTTACCTTTAATCGTCCATTGAAGAGATTTCCCGGATACAGATGCCGATACCGTCAGGCAATTACTGATGCCAGACTCAATTTCGGTGGCCTCTTCGTAATCGTTCCAAGTGACCAGTTGCAGCGCAGACAATTGCTTTCCTGAGTTGTACAGGCTGTTGATCTCGGAAAAAGTACGCAGCCAGGTTTGTCCGCATTGCTGCCCCATGACGCGGCCAGATCCCCACGATGCGAGGGAATCGTTGAATCCTTTGTAGGTAGCGCCAAATGTTTGATCACTGGTCAGCGGGATCCCGGTGTCGTAGAAGCTCTTCAGGTAGCTCATTCCGTAGTCGGTGGTCGTGGGCATCACCCAGGAGTAGCTGCCGCTGCTGAGCACGTGGCTGAATCCATTGTTATTCTGGAAGACAAAAAGTGGTTGTGTGGAGAGGGCGGCACTCACCGCATTCCAGTCGATGGTATATGACAGGTCTATATTGAAATTCGTGACGACTGGCCTCCCTTGCACGGTCATGTAAGCTTTGGAAGGGAAATAAGTCTGCTCGATGTATTGCAACTGTCTGACGAGGGCCTGTTGCGGCGTGCATCCCTTGCATGAGTCCCACTCGAGCGCACCCTGATCGACCATGATGGCGAAGGTGAATCCGGGATGTTTTTCCGCTTCGGCCATAACCAATTGCGTGGCCTGGTCAATGCCAGTGTTCGGACCATACCAATCAATGATGACACCGTCGATACCGCGGCTGATCATGTCTGTAATCTGACGGTGAATTTGGGCGGCGTCGGTGGAACTGTAGCCGACATTCATGTGGTTCGACTGTCCGAACCACAGCATGAGATGAGCGTAGATCTTAGTGTTGGCGCCGGAATACAGCAGCGAGTGCACGTCGACCTTGCTCACATTACCGGCACCTGAATTGCCATTGCTCTGACTGGCAAAACTGTTCGCGGCACTAGTATTGTTCGCCGTTTGCGCGGCTAACGTGGTAGTTGGGACGACATAATTTCCAGTCGCAGACAAAGCTGTCGCACACAGCAGCAGAACTGCAGCACACAAATCCCTAAAAAACATCTGTCCTCAAGAGCGGAGGGTCGAGGATCTTGCTTGTCGTGCCAGCCAGGTTTGGAGGGAGGCGCGCCCGCCTGTAGATTCCTCCGAACCAAGCCTCTTGCTTTTCTGGGAACAGGAAGGAGCGTATGCGTACTCTCGTCGAATGAACAGGTGTCTTTGGTCTGGGAACTAATGGGGGATGAACTGGAGTGCCATTGTCTTTGGCGTGGTGACCGAAACAACGAGCCGACGGTTGGACCCGGCTCGCTACACCGCGAGAGTTGTTCAGCTCCGTTTCAGCAGAAGATTGCTGAAACTCCCGTATATCAAATCTATACCTTAATCAGTGCTTTGAGGTGGTCAAGTTTGACCATGAATTGAAGTGGGAAGTCAATCTACTCTTGCCAAGCTTCATGCAAAGTGGACGTTGAAATCTCCGAGCTCACGCACGGCTGACTCAAAATGACCACAATCGAAAGGCTCTCCTCTAGGCCGAGTGGCGACTGAGCTTATCGGCGAACAGAACCTGGTCCGCCTACTTTAATTCCGACTGGGCTCCTGAATCGACCGTCAGACTGTGGGCCACATAACGTGACCCATCGAGGCTGGTGACGGCTGTCACCAACGCACCGGTCTGCAACTTGTTGTCAATCGCGAGGGATGGATCGAGGTAGATTTCGTAGGTCTTCCGGTCGTTCGAGGAATAGAGGACGATCAAGCCCGTGCGGAGATCTAGATGCGCAATCTGCCCCGCGAAGGTGTACCGCACTCCCGGGCTTGCAAGGATCGAGATCTCACGGGCTTTCTCGCGGCTACCTGACTCGGGGACGAATGTTACTGCGATCAGTGATCCCGGCAGCAAAGCGCTGGCAGAGACTTCCCGATCGTTCTGAGTCAGTCGGGTCGAAGAGTCCATGCGCAATTTAATCGGCTTGGGAGAAATGATGTCGCGTATTGTGAGTTCGTCGGCTCTGTAGTCGAGAACCAGCCCTTGGGTCTCGCCCAAGGCTTGCGTTGCGCTGAGATGAATATTTCTAGCGAATATTGTGCTACCGTCAAGCATCGTATCGAGGTAGATGCGCTCACCTTCATGCAAGTCGGAGATGCTGGCGTGGGCTGTTCCGCGGAAAATTCGACTGCGCGGATCGAACAGGACAATCATTCGACCTCCGCCGAAGACGCGTACCGTCAAGCGATCACGGACATTGTCAATCCGCTCGATTACCCCGCCGACTAATGTCGCTTTTGCTGAAGGAACCTTTGGTAAGTCAGGCAGTAAGCTGGCTGGGTCGGCAACGATATCTTCGTCGGCAGTGGCGCTTGATGAGGCACTGGGTTCGGGCTTGATGTTGTTCTCGGGCGCTGGCGAAATCAAAGCCGATTCGCCCGCTTTGGAAGCCGTCTGCGCATACCCTAAATCGCCAAGACCAACCAGGAGTCCGACTGCGATTATCGCTGCCTCTATCTTCATGCGAGCCCTCGAATAGTGCATGCTTTTTCCGCGGCAGTTGGATGCGGGTGGTACCAACAAGGATGGTCCGAAATCGCCGAAGATGCAGGCCGAAAGGCCCGTTAACCGGCAAACAAATCTGCGGGTTAGGCATCCAAATTGGACTTGGACTTGCGTCCAGGACTGGAGCGAGCATGCCTTGCAAACGTTGGTTTCTCGTAGGTCTGGCGGGTATTATGGCGGCAGCTTGGGGACCTCCTTGTGCGCAAGCCGGAGATTTGAAAATCAACATCCCGATGCCCAGCAAGCAGACTCCGGTCCAACGGTTAAACCGCGAGGGCGTAGAAGCAGTTCGGAAACACAATTACTCCAAGGCTGAACAACTTTTCTACAAAGCCTATTTGTTCGACCCCGATGATCCATTCACGCTCAACAATCTGGGCTACATTTCTGAGTTACAGGGCCAGCTTGATCGTGCCCAGCGCTTCTACAGCCTAGCGGCAGCGCAGCCTAGCGAGGCCGTAATTGATGTTGCGAGCGTACGGCGAGTCGTTGGCAGACCTATGAACGAAGCGATGGCAGTGACGGATCAACCGCTTCAGGTGAACCACGCCAATGTCGAAGCCGTGCGGCTACTATCCCAAGGACGTACGAGCGAGGCGGATTTCCTCTTGCAGAGCGCGCTGAGGGCTGATCCCCAGAATGTATTCACCATCAATAATATGGGTGTCACAAAAGAAATGGAGGGCGAGGATCAGGAGGCGCTGCGATACTACGATGAAGCCGCTCGAACGCGCTCCGATGCAACCGCCGTGGTGACCACTGATCGAACGTGGCGAGGACGTGCAGTGAGCGAGATGGCGGCGCAAAGCGCAAAAGAACTGCGCGATCGCCTTGCTCGAGAAAATAGCGTGACAGAGCAGGTGGCCGACCTGAACCTGCGCGGCGTCTCGGCGGTCAACCGTAATGACCTGCAGACGGCGGACGCAGATTTTCGCAAGGCATATGCGCTCGATCCGAGCAATGCATTCACACTCAACAATATCGGCTACGTCGCGGAAATCGAAGGGGACCGCGAGACGGCCCAATTCTTCTACGATCGTGCGCGAGAGGCTGGCGGAGCGAGCGCGACTGTGGGCGTTGCAACGCGACGCACAGCGGAAGGAATGAAGCTGTTTGCAGTTGCCGCAGACAGCAATACGAAAGTAGAGGCGAAGGTCACGCAGGAACGCGAAGCCCTGCGGCGACAGCACGAACCCCCGGTGCTGCTACGCCGCGATAACAGTGTTGTGGATGACTCGACGGCCCAACCGGCTCCGGAGAATACAAGCCAGCCGCCGCAGTAGGGAGCAGACTATAAGTCACTTTCCTGAAAGCGTCCGATGTCAGATTCTGGATCGTAAAAGACATGGCGCAGGAGATTGGTTAGATAGCGCCACAAAGTGTTGACATTGGTGCGGTACCAGCAGCACCGCGTCATAGCCGGCGACAAACCGCATATAAACTGAAAGTTTTCGAGGGCGGCAGGGGGTTCAGCCAGCATGGCGGCCGCCATGCGATGGTTGCCGTCGAGAATTGTCAAGGGACGTCGATCGTCTACCCCAATCAACAAGACCGTTGGATTCAGCAGATATTGCTGCATGGAGTTGGTCATCCGGTCGAGCTTCCGAAAGAACTCATCGTCGGGCGACTCCTGCCATTTGAGACGCAGGCACTCGATCATATCCGACAAATAGAAACTGCCTTCTGCTGCGCGTCGCCATTGCGCTCTAGGAAAGAAACGAATTCGTGCGAGATCGGCCCTTCCGAGGTCGACTCTAAACCATTGTGTGTCTTCCGGAAGTTCACGCCACATAGCGCCTCGACGAAGAAAAAGTAACGCCCGCCGCAAGGCGTTCTCGCGGTTGCTGTCCAGATTCGGATTGATGACGAGATGCCCAAATTCCTGGCGATAATCCTCAAACTCCGGATGGTGAAACTCGCTTCTCAAGAACTCGGCGATAACTTCCTGTTCACTCAGGGGGCGGAGCACGCGCAGGCTCGGGTAGATGCGTAGACTCTCGGATGGAGAGATTTCGCGGCGTAACAGAGGCAGGGCCACCATGACGAGCAGGATAAGCATGAGCGCCAGTTGAACGAAAATGACCTGCCGGAGAGTCTGGTGAAAGACACAAATTCCCAGCACCAGTGCGCCGCTGAACGCTAACTGCACCCAACTGGTGTTGGCGATCTTGCGGGACATTTCATAAGTGATCATTACTGAGCTGAGGGAATAGATCCCGGTGGTGATCGCGTAGAGAATGAGTAAAGCCGCCAAGCCGCCATAGTTTCCCAATTCAAAGTGTGCGCCGAATAGCGTTCTCCATAGGAAACTCGGAATCGCCCAGAGGCATAAGATCAACACCGCCAGAATCAGAAATACCAGGGAGAGCGACATGAACAATACAGGCCGTGCCTCCCGGTCGCTGGAACGGGCTCCCGCTGACACAGGAAACATAGTGTTCACGACTGACCACGCGCACATGTTAACCAGACGCCCGACGAGGGACACGGCGGCGTAGATCCCGGCCTGCTCGGACGCAAAAAAGTGATTCACCAATACGATGTCGAAGTTATTGATGATGACTTGGCCCGAGAAAAATACGATCGCCTGGAGCCCCTCCGCGAAGGAAATCACGACGGAACGGAACGGTGAGGAGTGCGGGGGTGTCGGTTTAGCGAAGAAATAGGATGCGATGACCGCGATCACACAAGCCAGCACCGCCCCGTTTACCCCGAGACCGAGACGGATAAGAACGTACGCTCCGCCAAGCCGGACTACTCCTTCGAGCATGAAGTTGACGGCTAGCGCAGTGAATGCGTGGATGCCTTGAACGTACCCTCTCCGCACCCCAAGCGGAATGTAGAAAGCCGTTCCCAGTGCCAGAAGCGAGACCAGAACTCGGTCGGGCAAATGCAGATATGTCGCGAGCACTCCATTGAAGAGGAATAAGCCCAAGCCGATCGAGATTCCCGCCACCCAAGCCCGCAGATGCAGGGCCGCAAAGACTGTTGCCTTCTCCTCGATTGTTTCGTGATTGGCGACGTACTTGGCGCAAACGACCTGGAAGGAAAGCGTTATCGCAGACGACAGCATCAACAACGTGTAGACGGCGGTGGCGTGTGCGAAGCCTGTGGGCCCGAGCAAGCGAGCAGTGACGACGTTGTAGACAAGGTTCGTGACTCCGACCAAGCCTGATCCTGCCAGAAGAGTGAGGCTGCCGCCGAGCAATTTGTTACGCAAGCTCTTTGCGCGCGCAGGCGATTTATCAGGAGCGTGTCCGGAGGAAGAATCGCTGACGCGGATGTTTTGTAAAGGAGTCATTTAGGAACGAGTCGCCCTAGAACAGCGTGAAGTGCACAACGGGAAGTATTGTGCTGGTCTTGCTCGATCCAGGGAAGTTGTAGAAGGTCTGTTGCTGGACGCCGACCGAGAAACGCATCGGATATGCCACTGGAACCTCGCCTCCTCCGTCGTTCAAACTTCCGTGGATCGGTCGCGTGTAGGAGACGAGGAATTCACTCTGCGCGTTGTCGTATGCATGGTATCCGGCGCCGCGGGAGAGAATGAATGATCCCTGGAGGCTCCAGCGCGGGGTAGCTCGGAAGTCGAAGCGTCCCCCGGGAAGCAGCGCCTGGGCAATCGCATACTGCGTCGTTTGCACGCGCCATGAGCGCAAGTCCTCGGCGAGCGCGGCCACGGTCAGGCGATTTCCAAATTTGTGCTGCAGCCCGGCGTAGGTAGAAGTATGGAAATATTCTTCAACGATCGGACGGAACAGAAGGTCACGCACGGAGTATCCGACGATCAGTGAAGTATTGCCCCATGGGCGGCCGACTGTGAATTCGATATTGGCGGAGGCATCGCGGGAATGCAGATTTTGATCTGTGAAAGGACCGGCCTCGCGTATTGCGCTGCCCGTTACAGAAACCCAATTAAAAAAAGAGCTGGTCGAGATATAAAGAAATTGCCGGAATAAATTCTGGCTCATAAAGACGGGAGAAATGGTGTCGCGCCGGACGGTGAACTGCAGGCCTCCGTTGAAAGTAATCGAGTTCGATCCGAGATGGAGAACAGGAGTGATTCCACCGTTAAGAATCGTGTCGTAGGTATTTCTGTCCTGCACTACGCCGACGCTGGGAAACAGCAACGTCCCTGCTGTCATGCCTTGGCCCACGAACCCGGTGATCGCCGGCAGGCTTCCCAAGTTCAGCCGATAGTGAGACTCCGCGATGCTCTGGAAGGAGTGTCGCGGCGGAGGCAGCAGCGCCGGATTGGTTACGTGCAGAATCTTCGCATCCAGCGTGTAGACATTGATGTCTTCCAGCGCGGGTGCGAAGGAAGCCTCAGGTACCAGACTGACCCTGCTATTGATCTGGCGGCCCTCTTGTTCGGCGGCCGCATATTGCGAACTCTCCGCTGCCCCATGATCCTGTTCACCGGAAACTGTGCTGGCCTGCGCGAAAGCAGAGAGGGCATGAAGAGGATCCTGGCGCTGGCGGGACAGATTCGCCTCCGCCATCATGTAGTCGTAGTCGTCGCTGAAATCGGATGTGGGGCCAAGGCTGGCCAGCGTTACCTCCGCCTTACGAGTGTTTCCTTCTGCAAGATACGTATTCGTCAGGCCGAGAGCGACGGTGCGGTGATTTGCTCCTGCCAACTTGGCCTTGTCGAAATATGTTTCGGCGAGATCGAAATCATGCATGGCCAGGAAGATGTTCGCAGCCCCGGCAAAGTCGTCGGCACTCACTTCCGAGCTAGAGTTTAGTCGTGCTTCGGCAAAGCCCAGAGCAATCTGGCGGCGGGCGTCATCCGGGTGGCCTTGACCCAGGAAGATTTGAGCGATCGCGAGACGTACTCCAATACGGTCACCGCTGGGTACGTCGAGCGCGCGCGAGAAGCGTTGCATCGCTGCATCTCGATCGCCTAGGGTCAGGAGAGCATCGCCGGTCGCAGTGAGAATCTCGACTCGATTCCCGCCGAAGCGCTCTGCTGATTGAATGTCACGTTCCGTCTCTTCACGCTTCCCCTGCTTAGCATGTACTTGCGCGCTTAGGGCGAAGATCCCCGGGTCAGACGGCGAATGGGTCAAAGCGGTGTTGAGCGCGGTGCTTGCGTCCTCATAGTGCCGCATGCGGTAGAGGACGTCGGCAGAGGCCAGTTCCGTCGTCGGATCATTGGGGCTTTCCTCGAGCGCCACTCGGTATTCCGCCTCTGCATGAGGAAAGTCCTGTTCCTGGCGGAAGGCTTCCGCTCGAGCCAGATGCCATGAATGCGACTTGCCGAGCACTTTTTGTGCAGCGTCCAATTGGGTGAGGGCTGGCTTTGGGTGATGGAGTTGGAGATCTGCGTACGCCATTCCGAGGTGAGCTTCACCGGAGCCGGGTTCCAGGCGCAGAGCAGTCTGAAAGTCTTGTGTGGCGTCGTGCGCTTCATGAAGATCATTCAGGACGAAGCCACGATTTACGTATCCAGTAGCCATTTGCGGGTCGCGTTCGAGCGCGAGAGTGAACTCCCTGAGCGCATCGCGTAGCTGGCCGTTGTGGGCGTAGACATTGCCCGCAATGAGCGGAAGATCCTTGTCGCGAGGAAGGATTGGCTCATACTTGTTGACCAGGGCTAGCGCGTCGTCATAATGCCCGAGGTAGTAAAGGTCATAGGCGAGGTATACGACTCCTTCGCGGTCCTTCGGCAATTTATCGATTACCTCATAGCCGAGCTTGGCGGATTCTGCATAATCGCCTTTGAACGTGAGGTAGCGCTCACGTTCGCGCTTGACCTGGGGGCTCGCGTTTGCTTTTTCCGTGGCTCGTTGCAGCCAGCGCTGGGCGAGACTCATGTTGTGGGCTTCAAGGGCCGCGTTTGTACCGCCAGCTACGATCAGGGCATTGTCGGGCATGAACTGGTATGCGGTCTCGTAATTAGTCTCCGCCGATCGGAAATTACGTTGCGCTGTATAGAGGTCGCCCAGAGCCAAGTATGGCGAAAAATCTTTGGGATGCGCCGCGACGGCTCGGTTGAAGTACGTCTCTGCCAGTTTCGTATCCCCGGAGTCCCGCGCCAGATAACCGAGTGACGACAACGCCTCCCGATTGTTGTGGTCGAGTCTAAGTACTTGTTCAAAAGTTTCGCGAGCGGCGTCTTTTTGCCCCAACTTCCACAGTAGTGTTCCGTAGTTCGTCAGTGCGTTCAGATTGGAGGGGGCGAGAGACAAGGCCTCCTTCAAGTCGCGATTCGCGGCGTCAAGATCGCCTGAAGCTGCCTCAATCGCCGCCCGTAGCCTCAGCATCTCGGGACGTGCCTCGTCGGAAACCTGAATTTGCTTGATGGCGGCAGCCGCCGATTCTAACTCTTGCTGTGCGGCAGAACCGTCGTCCTGGCGAACATCGAGTTCATACAAATTGAGTCGAAGTTCAATGGGATAGAGTGGCCCTTCCGGAACGTGCTGCGGGATATTGCTGAGGGCGAGCTTGTATTCGTTATTCGCCTCAGACAGGCGGTCGTCGGAGTCAGCAATTTCTGCGAGGATCGCGTGAAGACGATAGTTGTTGCCGTCGATCTGGCGAGCAGCAGCGAGGAAGGGACCAGCCTCGTCTGGGCGGCCGACGTTGATCCATGCCTGCGCCGCACTCAACTCCAGACCGATATTGCCCTTCGCCGATTTGGCCAAACGCGAATACAGAGTGGCCGCTTCCTGCTTTTTGCCAGCCAGTTGATAGGTATAAGCCAACTCGGCCATCACATCCGAGTTCCTGGATGGAATCGACTGAAGAGTCGCTATTGCCTGGTCGTAGTGTCCTGAATCGCGATATTGTCCCGCGACGGCGCGAAGAACGTCAGGGTCATGAGGAGCGCGGCCTTTGGCGCGGTCCAGATATTTTGTCGACTCGTCCGGTTGCCCTAAGCGTTCATAAGCGTGAGCTATGAGCAGATCGCTGTGGGCTGAAGGCTGCAGGCTATCGGCGCGTTGGAGCAGCTCTAGAGAGTGCTTGGGATCCGAGTTCAGCAGCAGTTCTCCGGCGAGTTGCAGGCTGTTGGCATCTTTTGGATTGGCATTGACGACTCGGGTTAAGAGTTCTTCAGCTTCCCGGTCCCGGCCCATCTTTGCGTAGGTTTGCGCTAATCCCGCTAGCCCTCGCACGGAGTTTGGCTGCAGACGCAATCCGTGATTGTAGGAATCCACCGATAACGGATATTTCTCATCGAGTCGTGCTGCATAGCCGACCAAGAACCAGAGTTCCGCGTTTTGGGGCGCCGATCTTGCGGCTTGCTGCGCATAAGAGACAGCGTTCGCGAAATCGTTTCGATTCAGCGCATCTTGGGCGGCGCGTGCCTGACGTGCAACGTCGATACCGGATCCCCAGCTGAAGTCGGTACCGCTTTGTGTGGGTTGGCCCGCCGTCTTCGATGTTTGCTTGTCTGACGGAGCAGCGGAACCCTGGCCGTTAATGTCATACGTCTGTGCCCGGGCGTGGCCCAGACCGAGAATCATGACAATGCAAAAGCTCGCGAGCGGAAGTCGGCTTTTCACGGAGTCACCACTGCATTTTTGGTTTCAAGAGTGTGCCGCACCAAATGTTTGCGGCTCTTTTCAGATGCCACCTTTAGATGTAGGTTTGCTTTCCATGAATCTTGGTTGGGGCGGACGGTGGCAGGACGAGGGGAAAATCAGTGTAAACCCTGTAGGAGCTTTCCGAATCCAAGGGGTCCTAAGGCCCATGGGGTCTACCGAATGAGCTCGAACTCAAGCTACTCTCGTCCAATTCCGCTCTTAGCTATTGTGTTGGTGGCGCTCGCCGTGCACGGGCCTCTGTTGCTCATGCAACTTCCTGCGAAGTCGTTCGACGCGAACTTCCATATCTTTCTGGCGTCGCACTACGCTCACCATTGGTTCAATCCATGGAACGAAAAGTGGTTCGCGGGATTTTCGCAGACCACGTATCCGCCGCTCACACATCAATGGATTGCACTCCTGTCGAACATCACTGGCCTGACGATGGGGTACATGCTGGTGCAGTTGGTAGCTGTTCTCTTGTTGCCGGTGGGTGTGTTCCGATTCGCGCGCATTTGGGTGGATGACCGGTCTGCGAGTTACGCTGCTCTCGGCAGCATTTTTCTGGGCGCGCTGGCATTCCTTGTTTATCAGGCGGGACAGTTGGCCACGGTGGCGTCCGCGGCTCTGTACTTAAACGCGTTGCCCTATTTCTACGAATGGGCGACGCAAGCATCGGGCCGAGCATTGATCAAGGGCATTGCGGTTAGCTTAACGGCGGCGGCGGCCCATCACGTCACGTTGATCTTCGGCATTGTATTCTTTGCCGGCCCAGTTCTCTGGGTAGCGTGTCAGGATGCCAAAGACGGACGCGTGAGCGGGTCGGTTGGCGGTGTGGTCTCGCGATCGTTTCTGTTCGCCGTTCTGGTTGGTGTGGGGGTCGGAATAGTTCTCTTGCCATATTGGATGGCCCTCATTCAGCATCCCATCCACCAGATTCCGATTCCACACGACAGCCGAAGAAACTATCTTCTGAACTCGATCACCGGAATCAACTACTTCCTGATTCCTTACGGAGCGCTGATTCTCGCTCTTCCTTTTATTGTGATTCGAGGATCTTCGTCGCGGCGGTTGCGGCCACTGCTGGTGGGATTCTGGTTGGCCTTAATCTTCGGGTTAGGTGGCACGACGCCTCTCCCGAAATGGCTGCTAGGGCGGGCATTTGAGATTCTCACCTTCGAACGATTTGCGTTCTGGGCGACGCTGATGGCGATGCCCATCGTCGGCTTGCTCGCGATCGAGTTGCTTGATCGATTCCGTGCGAAAGCGGCCGTCGGCTTGTCTTTGGCGGCTGTTGCCACTATCGGGGCGGCCCTCGCGTGGCTCAGTGCGAATCCGTATCGTCCTACAGTCACTATCGATGTAAAGCCGGTGACGGCGTTTCTCAATCGTGATGGGCACGACGCGTATCGATATCTCACGCTAGGGTTCGGCAGTCAACTGGCTGAAGTGTCAACTTACACAAACGCCACCAGCGTGGACGGCGATTATAACTCGGCGCGCCTTTTGCCAGAGATGACACAGTATGGCTCGGCACAGCTGACGAACGCGAAGTTCTACGGGTCGGCGGGTATGGCTTCGCTGCGTGCCATGCTGGAACACGCCAACCGTTACGGCCTGAAATATATTTTCGTACACGATCGATACTATGAACCGTTGCTGACGTTTGCGGGGTGGCGGCAGACAGAAAGCTTCAACAATGGCCAGATTACTGCCTGGTCGAAAGACGATGTTCCACCCGCCCACGAGATTCAATCGGACGCGATGCCTCCGGCGTGGATGGGGCTGCTTTGGGGAGTTCTTCCCATCGGTGTGAGTATCCTCGCAATGTTTCTCGAATTGCTGTTGCCCGCGGGCCGACAAATGCCCTTAGTGATGGATCCGCCCGTCCAGATCGAAGAACGCGAAGGGCACTATGTTGCCTGAGAGAACAAGATGAAAATCCTACTGCCGGTTACGATCGTCGTTATCACCGTGCTGTTAATGGCCGCGGGAGTGATGGGCGCGGGGCGCTACGGTGGAACTGTGGGTGTCGCCTCGGGCTCGGCGCTTCCTGGACTGGGCGCGAATGCGGCGACTCCAGAGCAGGCTCTTACGAACTTTCTGCTTGAGGTGCAAAAGCGGAACTGGGATACGGCGTTTTCCGACGTGGCGACTGCCAACGAGCAGATTAATAAACAATCGTTTATCCAGGATTGGATTGGTTCGAATGGCGGGCTCCGCTCGTTTTCAAATCTCGAAAGCTACGATGTGCGTCCTCTGCACGCCAGCAATACTGAAGCGCAAATGCGCGTGAGAATGCAGTGGGCCACTCCGGTCGGGAAGGTGGAGGAAGTTCGCGACTTTCATCTGACACGCAACGGCGATCAGTGGAGAGTCGTCTGGGACCAGATCCCACCACCCTCAGTGCCGGCGCAGGTGATTCCGGTGAACTATCTCCGGTGGGATCTGGTGACTGGAGGAGCGGGCGAGGAGTGGGGCTCGCACAATGTAGACGCACCGCATGTCCGGATCGTGTCGATGAACGCGGTGAATTCGGCCGAGGGATCCGTCGTAATGGGAGAGGTCGTGAACGAGGATACGATTCCCGCCTTCGTGAATGTGAATGCCACGCTTGTGGGCGCATCGGGAAATCCAATCGACGAGGAAAATAGCTTCGACAAGATCCTTCACGTTCTGCTGCCGAAACAGGTTTCTCCGTATCGGATCGATTTTCCAAAAGTCGATCTTAGCCAGGTGAAGAACGTCCGCATGGACGTGAAGGCCACACTGGTGCCTGCTTCATCTGACCCCGTGATTGGCGTGATGAATCAGAAACTGCAGACGGACGCACAGGGACGCGCGATTCTGCAGGGGGATCTGCTGAACGAAAGCGGGCAGACAGTCAATATTCCACATGTGATCGCCAGTTTCTACGACAACAGCGGGAAGATTGTGTGGGTTTCCGACGGGTACGTTGAGCGCGCGCTGCTACCGCAGGAGTCCGGGCCGTTCGCCGTCGAGATTCCAAAATCAGTGGCAGGGAAGGTCCAAAACTTTCATGTCGTCGTCAATCAATACAGCTTGGGCAAGGCCTGAGACTAATAAGAGGTGGAGGAGTCTGGCGGCGAACTCCGTGGTCTTAATCTGTCTGGCGGCCGTGTCGTTTGCCCAGGTAGGGGCACTTCGCGCCCCGACTTCGCCAGTCGCGGGAAACCCGGCGTCAATTTCAACGACTGGCAGTGGCGCGGCGACTTTTTATCTCATCGGACCTAGTGTTGCACTAAAGCGTGAGGTGAAACTTGGATTAGACATCGCCCTTGCCCCAGACGAGTTGCGGAGCGCAGGTGAGTACTTGGGAACCGTCTGTGCCGACGCTTGCAGAAGTGTTGAATTCTTTGTGACTCCAGCAAAGGCTGCCAGCCTGGCCTTCCTTGTACATCCTTCGCGCGCGCCGGTTGCTGAAGACAACGTGATCAGCGCCGTGGTGCTGCCGTTTGACCAATTTAAGAACATGATTCTGGCGCCTACTGAGGTTGATTTTCAGTTGACGGCGAAGGGCGCCGCTCCAATCTCTCGTCGCATCTCGACCCAAGAGGGCGTTGCGTGGTTTCGTACAAATTCAGGGCGATCGGCAGGGGCGCTCCAAGTGGTAGCGTCAGTCAGCGACGTATCGGTGCGACGCATCGTGCAGGAGGTAGCGTCTAATCCCTGCAACTTGCGTATCAAAGGTCAGCGCACGGCGAAGGGTGTCGTCGTCGAAACTGATCCTGTCCGCGATTGTGCGGGCAATCCGGTGCCCGACGGAACGGTAGTGACGTTCACGGCCAAAGACGGGAATGAAACGAGCACCGTCGACGCTCCGATCAAGCAAGGAGTTGCACGGGCGCAGCTGATCGCGCTAGGGCCGGTTGTGATATCAGCGGCATCGGGAGTGGTTATGGGAAATGAAATCCGCCTGGGTGCGCAATGATAAGAGAGAATCAGCATTCGATCGGACGAATGGCGAAGACGATCATCCTTGGGATGATCGCGCTGGCCATGCCTCTTTGTGCAGTCGGTGCCGATACGCCTCCGCAGGTGGAACTAAACACAGGCAAAGTTGGTCCGCGAGCTGTCGAGAGCCTGACGGAACGCAGCGTTCTGAACGGTTATCGATTGGCTTGGGAGAATCTTGCACGTGCTCTTGAGGCGAACTCGGTTGCTCCTTTGAACGGTTCCTTTGTTGGCACCGCGAATTCATGGCTATACGATCGAGTGATGGCGCAGCGACGCAGCGGGCTCACGTCGCGCTACCTCAATCAACACCACAAACTTGACGCCATTTTCTATGCCCCCGAAGGCGACGTGATCGAACTTCACGATACAGCCGATTATGATCTGCAGGTTCTTGATGGCGACAAAACTGTTCACGACGATCACGTCGTCATCCACTATGTTGTGCTCATGACCCCCGGCTCTGACCGCTGGGTAATCCGGCAGATGCAGGCCGTTCCGCAGTTCTGAGCGTGCGTCTCACGCCAACCGCCCCTTCCTCGCCGGCATCTAATTGTGACTAACGGTGAAACGACATGGAGTCCTACTTTGCTGAGAATGCTCATGGCGCTGGTGATTGTCAGTTTCATGGCGGTGAGCGGGTGTACCAGTCCCAGCATCCATCGGGCACTTCCTCAAAATCTCCGCGCTCCTGAAGCGTGGCCCAAAGTCCTTGCTGTCTACATGCCGTGGTTTGGCGATCACGTTCACAACGACGTGGGATACACCAGCGACGATCCGGGAGTTCTACGGCGGCAGATCCAACAAGCCCATCATATGGGTATCTCAGCCTTCGTCGTCGACTGGTATGGAGAGAGCCGTCCTTTCTCTGATCACAACTTTGGGCTGCTGCAGGAAGCCGCCGACGAGAGTCATTTTCACGTCGCACTGTTGTACAACGAAGCTGAGGATGACGATGGCGAGGGCACGAATGAAGCTCTGGCTGCTCTGGACAAGGCTTACAGGGCATACATCGGCCCGGAGGCGCAGCACCGCGGCGCTTATCTGACATACAACGGCCATCCGATGATTTTCATTTTCCCGAAGCGTGGGCGTGTCGATTGGAACCGCGTTGTGGAACATTGCCGCTCATGGGAGAGTTCGCCGTTTTTTCTCTATAAGGACGATCCCCCCGCACAATTCGCTGCGGATTTTGGAGGTCTCTATGCGTGGGTGCAGCCTGGACCCCGAGGGTGGGCGGCTGACGGCAGTAACCTGGGCGAAGACTACCTGGAAGACTTCTACAAGAAGATGCGGGACAAGTATCCGGACAAAATCCCTGTCGGCGCGGCATGGCCGGGTTTCGACGATTCGTCCGCGAAGTGGGGCTTGAATCGCCACATTCAGAGCCGATGCGGGAAGACGCTCGACGATACCATGCGCCTTTACGGTCGATATTACGACCAGGCTCGACCACTCCCGTTCTTGCTCATTGAGACGTGGAACGACTATGAGGAAGGCACAGCGGTCGAGCGCCTTAATTTCACCCAGTGTCGCGAGAGTTCGCAGCCAGGATCGGATTCGCGTTAATACCTCCCCTCGATTGACCAACCACAAGGCGCGCTTTCTCATCGAAGCTTCGGCTGTCTATTAACGTTTGAACGGAGACATTCTTCACATGGGTCGTTCGCGCGATTCGATCCAAAACTTCCGGTTGCTGTCTGAGTTAGTTTTGTCTGACTACCCGTCGAATGTCGGAGGGGGCCCAGTTCCGCACACGAAGGGAAGTGAACACGCCCTTCGGCTGAGTCAACCAGAGCTTGAAGACCTCGAAGCTCTCGCAGCTTCAAATCACGTCATCCTGCGCTCGTTTCCACAGTTAGGGTTGATGCTCGAAGCTGCAGGCGAGCAGAGCACGGCGAACCAGGTCGAGAACGCAGTGCAGCGTGAGAAAGCTCGCATCGATCATGCTCTGGGGTTTCTGGAAGAGATTTGCTCGACGCTTGAGAAGGATGGATGCCCGGTCACGGTCATCAAGTCTCTGGATCATTGGCCGGACCTCGGCAGCGATTTGGATCTCTACACCGACGCCCAACCGGCCGAACTGATCAATGCGATGAAGAAACGCTTTAATGCGCAACCTGCGGCTCGCAGTTGGGGAGACCGGCTCGCAAACAAATGGAATTTCATCGTACCCGGTCTTCCTGAACTTGTAGAAGTTCATGTCGGGCGGCTTGGCCAGACGGGAGAACAAATTGCCGTCACACGATCGTTATCGTCGCGCACTCGGGTTGAGCAGGTGGGGATGTATCGTTTCCGAGTTCCCGCCGCTGAAGACCGGATCGTGATTAGCACCTTGCAGCGCATGTATAGGCACTTCTACATCCGCCTGTGCGACGTAGTGGATAATGCCCGGTTGCTGGATTCCCGCGCTGTTGATTTTACGTATCTGCATTCGCTCGGCCTGGCGGCTGGCCTTTGGGAGGGAATCGCAACCTACCTGACGATCATCTCTCAGTATGTCGAAACATATCGCGGCGATGGTGTGCCACTGGCATCGTTGGTCACAGGGGCGGCGAGATTCGGCACTGCGCAGGTTCATCTTCGCGGTGATTTTCTCCGAGTGTCGATCCTGCCGCACTCTGTGAATCTGTATGCGTCGGAGTTGAAGGGCCTTCTTCTGCGAGGAGAATTTCGCAACAGTCTTCGCCTCAGCCTTCTTCCATGTCTGGCCACGGCTGCGGTAATCGATTTGAAGATTACTGGGAGTGACAAGGGTATCTGGTAGGAGTGAATGTCAACTAGTAAAAGGCTAACTATTGTTATCCGCGCATACAGGCTTCACTGGATTGTTGAGCCACCGTGGCTCACTTAACTTTTGAGTTAAGGCAAATGCGGAGACATGGCAGGGAAGTAAACAACTGAACTGGCCAAGGGAGGGGTTGCGTGGTTCGTATTCTTGTGGTGGATGATAATCCCTCAGTCCGCCATTATTTGCGGGCAGTTCTTGAGCAACAGACCTCGTGGCGGGTTTGCGGTGAAGCCAAAACGGGCGCAGAAGCTCTAAACAAGGTGATCGAAGCACCTCCCGACCTGGTGTTACTGGATTACCAGATGCCAGACCTGAATGGCGTGGATGTAGCGCGGCAGATTGCGGAATTGTACCCGAAGATGCCCATCCTGATGGTAACGCTTCATCTTTCGAATCAACTGGCGGAGGCGGCGCGTCTGGCGGGTGTCCGGGGCGCCTGTGCAAAGCAGGATATTGGATCGGTGGTGCAGGCGGTAGAGGTGTTGCTTCGGGAACAAACATACTTCCCCACGACTACTTCTGGTCCAGAAAATCCAAGGAATCACTGAAATACAGGATTCCCTGTATTGGACCCGGTGTTTACGAACGATAGTCTCAGCAACAGTTTAGGAGTTCTTTGTCTATTGTGGACCGCCGAATCGGTGGTATTCGGCAAAGAGCATTGGTCAGGCATATCACACGCGTTCGGTTAGAATGTGGCGAGTCGTCTGGTCGGTTCTCCGGCGAGGAGTTGAAACTGCATGACAATTCGCATCCTACTGGTTGACGACCATCCGATTGTGCGGCAGGGGCTGAAGACGCTCCTTGAAGGGCGCGACGGCTGGGAGGTCATTGGGGAAGCGTCAGACGGAGCCGAGGCGGTCGAAAAAGCGAAAGATCTGAGCCCTGACGTCCTGGTGCTGGATGTAACAATGCCGAGGATGAACGGACTGGAAGCATGTCGAGTTTTACGGCGACAAGCTCCTCAGCTTGAGATTCTGTTTGTCACTCAGCACGACTCGCCTCAGATGATGCGTGAAGCTCTGGACGCTGGAGCCAGAGGCTACGTTGTGAAGTCCAATGCGGCGCGCGATTTGTTGGAGGCTGTGGAAGCAGTCAGTCAGCATCGTGTATTTACTGCGCTCAACGGACGCGACGCTGCTGGTTTGCACTAGACATCGATTCGTTTGAATCTAAAATGAGACTGAAGCTGGGTCCACCTTTGATCGATCTGTGGGGTGAATCATGAAATTAAGAATTCTCTTGGCTGACGATCACGAAATTGTGCGCCGAGGCTTGCGCGCACTTTTGGAAAAACATGAAGGATGGGAAGTCTGCGGCGAGGCCAGCGATGGCCGCGAAGCCGTGGAAAAGGCGTTGGAGTTGAAGCCTGACGTCGTTATTGTCGACATTGGGATGCCCAACCTGAATGGCTTGGACTGCACGCGGCAATTGCTGCAGCACGACCCTCACTTCAAAGTCATTGTGCTCACGATTACAGACTCAGACCAGGTCATCCGCGAGGCCTTGGACGCCGGCGCCCGCGGGTTTGTGTTGAAATCCGACGCGGCTCGCGACCTAGTGTCTGCGGTCGAGGCGCTGCAAAACAAGCGCATGTTCTTCACCCCACGCGTAAACGATCTTGTATTGGCTGGGTTTCTGGAGAAGGGGCACTCCGTTTCGAGAAATGAAGCTCCCAAGTTGCCGACATTGACCGCACGTGAGCGCGAGATCACGCAGTTGTTGGCCGAAGGAAACAGCTCTAAGGAAGTCGCCTGCCTTTTGAACCTGAGCACGAAGACCGTAGAAACACACCGCAGCAATATTATGCGGAAGTTAAGCTTTCACTCCATCCGCGATCTCGTTGTGTATGCGATCAAAAACAATCTCATACAGATTGAGATCCCGCCGCCACCCAAAACGCCGACCGGCCCGACCGCAGCCTGAATCCTCTACATTCGCGGGTTGATTAACGCACCGACTCGCCCGGGTAATATCCTGTTCGCGTGCGCACGGTAAGCTGTCCGCCTTGCGGCGAGCGGGCCTCGACCCGGATTGTCTGATATCCCTTCTCCGAGCCCGGCGGTTTATAGGCAAGGGTGTATTGGCTGCGAATGTCGTGCGCTACTGTGCGGGTGATCGAGTCGACCTCGTCGAGACTCTGAGGAAAGAACGCAACCCCGCCGGTAGTCGTGGCGAGACGCTGCAGAGCCTCGCGCGCGGCCGGCGTAAACCCTTCATCGGTCAAGCCCACTGCATACACGGTGACTCCCTTACTGGGTTGGAGATCACGCATGGCCTCTTGTAGCGTCTCCCGACTCATGTTGTCTTGCCCGTCGGTGACGACCAGGAGCACTTTCTTATTGAGTTGGCGGTTGTTCCGCAGGTGGTTTGCAGACGCTACGACCGCGTCGTAAAGAGCCGTACTTCCCCGCGTTGAGACTCTGTGTAAGGCCGCTTGAAGCAGATTCACGTCGGAGGTGAAATCCTGGTCCAGATAAGAATTCTGGCCGAAATTCACTACAAAAACCTCGTCCTGCGGATTGCTGGCGCGAATGAGATTGAGGACGGCTTGATTTACCCTGTCCCGCTTATCGCGCATAGAACCCGAATTGTCGATAACGATCCCCATAGCCACAGGGACGTCCTCACGCCGAAATGATGTGATCTGCTCTGCAGCGCCATTCTGGAACACAGAAAAAGCGTTGCGATCTAGGGACGTGACGAGGCGGCCGGATGCGTCGACGACTGTTGCATGCAAGACGACTTCTTGAACCTGTTTCCTGAAGACAAACCTGCCCGCATCCTCCCCACCTGATTCGGGTTTACTCGGTTGCTGCGGATCTTGTGGCGTCTCCTGCGCCGACGGCAGTGGCTGGGCGGTCTGAGCCGGAGCAGTCTCGGGCTGCGCGCTCGCGGTCGGTTGGGGCGGGGAGTCGCTGCCGTTGCTCTGCGAATTCTGAGCGCAGGTGATCGTATACAAGCCAGCAACAACCGCCAGCGTTATTAATCCAGAGCGGAGAAAGCAAGAAATACCCATGGGCGAGCCTCCGTCGCGAGTTTTTGATGCGAACTGTGACCAAGACGCGCGATTTTTGTGGAAGAGTTGGAGGAATTTCGGCCTTGAGGCAGAAACCAGATGCACAAAGGGGGCGCCGAATCATCTCTCCCAAAACTACCGTGGTCCCCGTATTTGCATGAGGGGATCACCCGAGTGCCGCCGCCGATAGTTCTGAGTATGGCTTGGAAAAACTTACACGAACAATTTCGGGCGAGGTACGCGAAGTCCCTGATCCACAATGGATTGCGCGTTTGGCACAATTTGTGCTGGAACTCAGGGAACAGAAACACACGAACAGAGCAACATATAGGGTTGACCGCTCAGTGGAGCAGTTCCGCTGCTGAGGGGCATAGTTGCCGAACCAGCAAACGATCAAGACGATAGGATAATTTTAAAGGGGTGAAGAATGCTTCGAATCCTGATTGCGGATGATCATGAAGTGGCGCGACGAGGCATCCGCGCGTTGCTGGAGAGCCATCCAGGTTGGGAGGTGTGTGCAGAGGCAAAAGACGGCCGCGAAACCGTTGAACTTGCGGCCAAGCTGAATCCCGACCTGATCCTACTCGACATCGGGATGCCGAACCTGAACGGGCTGGAGGCGACGCGGCAGATCCTGGCGATGTCTCCGGAAGCGGTTATTCTGATCCTGACGATGCACGATACCGACCATGTCGTGCGGGAAGTTCTCCGCGCAGGCGCGCGAGGGTTTCTTCTTAAATCTGACGCGGGCCGCGACCTGGTCGCCGCAGTCGAGGCCTTACAGCGTCAGAGGACGTTTTTTACTACTCGGGTCAGCCAAATGGTGTTGGATGGATATCTCGATCGGGAGAATCGAGAAGGCGAAGACGTGGAGGACTCTTCCGGTGAAGCTCTCACGACGCGCGAACGCGAAGTCATCCAGTTATTGGCCGAAGGAAAAACGAGCAAGGAAGTCGCGGTCACACTAAACTTGAGTGTCAAGACAGCGGAGACTCATCGGACGAACCTCATGCGGAAACTTGGTCTGCATTCCGTGGCTGATTTGACCCGATATGCCGTGCGCAATGGAATCGTCCAGGTGTTTTGATTCAAGTCTTTCTTTCCGTCCCTCGTGGCGCAGACGCGGAGCGCCTTACCTTTCTTCTATGTAGACCTTCCGTGTAGAGGCACTCCCAACACCAATTACGGACTTCGCTGGATACACCCTCTTCCAGATCGTGCGTAGCCTCCGAATAGCAACACGTACTTCCGATCTGCGGAAAGGGATGAGTTCATGCTCTGGACTATCGTTGCTCTTCTTCTGATTCTTTGGCTACTAGGAATGGTGAGCTCCTATACCCTGGGCGGATTCATCCACATTCTCCTCGTAATCGCTGTGATCGTGGTCCTGGTTCGCATCATTCAGGGCCGAAATCCCGTGGCGTGACAGAAGTTCAGCCAGTGGGAGTTGGATCAAACACGGCTCGGGAAAAACCTCAAACTGGTGAAGCATTAGCGCAAATGGAGGAAATCTATGAATAAGGATCGCGTCGAAGGTAAGGTAAAGGACGTCGCGGGACGCATCGAGCGGCAAGCCGGCGAGTGGACCGGCGACCCAAAGAAACAAGTGCACGGTGCAGCAAAGCAGGTTGAAGGCAAACTCCAGAACGCAGTAGGCAAGGCGGAAGATGCCGTTAAGAAGGGTTCTGACAATGTCAAAGTGTCATCGAAACGACCGGGGGGTACCATGGATTCCGAGGAAGAAGAGACTAAGGATAGCCGTCATACCGGTTAGTACCAAGGTCTAAGCAGGGGCGGGGCGCCTTCCTGATGACGATTCAGAGAGGGCGTTCCCGCGGTACTCTCGCCGACTGGTCTGCATTCGTCGGGTAAACAACTAAGTCAACCAGAAATAGAGCTACCGCTGCTATTCCCAGCAGGTGAATCGCCCCCCCTAAGTGGACAAATAATCCGACCAGCCAAAAGACCGATAGAAACCAGCCAAGTGTTCGTAGCATGAGATTCTCCTCAACGAACTAAAGTAGGCGAGATCTTCCAAAGGTGGGCTAAAGCCCGAGCCGCGTCAGTCAGCGCCCGTTTTTCGGTTGCTTGGTCGCTTGGCGCCGCAGTTGGCTTACGGACGACGATTGGAGTCTGAGCCCGGGGTTTGTTCGGATGCTGAATCGTATCGAGTGCGCTTTCGAACGTTCGGCGCAGGTCATCCTGTGAAGGGAAGCCTGCAAGCTTCGTTGCTATAGTCGCCATTTGTCGCTCCTGCACGTATTTAAACGAAATGCCGCTCGTGTCGGAATAAGGTGTTGCCTTCAATCTGATGGGGGTAGAACTGGGTGTCTCAACGTTCTTTTAGTTTTCGCCCTTAAGCCATCCGAGTAGTATCCGTGACAGTCCTCAACCTCATCCTCATCCTCCGCCGGACGCGGGAGAGCATGTGACCGACTTGAGTCGCGCTGCCCCAGGAAGTAACCGCACGCTATAGCGGAAAATGTCGGTCAGCCAACAGTGCGGGAGGCTTAACTTATCTACATGATTTACCCGAGTGTGCATGCCTTTGCATTTGCTGTATTTATAGGGAACATCGCGTTCCCGGTCACAGTAGTTACGCTTCTTTACTTTTCCCGAACGACTTTGCATTGGAGATTTGTCATGGGTGGAACGGCTGCCTACGGAATGTATCCTCGCAGTATTGCGCTGCCTGAGATCGTGTGTGCCTTGAATCGTGCAGGATTCGGAAATGAAGATATCTGCATGGTGCTCTCGCCAGCGCATCCCGTGGCTGAGGCGGTGCGTGACGCCAAAGTGACCGACATCGAGAGAGAAGATGGCGCGCTTGGCGCTCGCATGATTGGCTGGATTTCGAAGTTTGGCGCAGTGGTGATCCCAACAGTCGGATTCTTCATTCGCTCCCAGGCGTTTTTCCGTGCTTTGGTGACCGAGCAGAATTTCCCGGCGCTGTCTCGCGGGTCTGGAACCCTGTTGGATCTGGGATTCTCGGAGTGCGATGCGAAACGATTAGGCCACCAGCTGTCCGATGTAGGCGCGTTAATTTATGTCTCTTGTCCGGAGAGTTCCAAAGCTGACCGTGCGCTTGAGTTGCTGCGCCGAATGGGTGCAAGAGAAGCCGCGAGCCTGGCAGCGATTAAAGTAGCCGGCGCCGCGGCGTAGGCTCTGCACAGCAGAGTCTCAGTGGTGGGAAGAGTCGATTTGTCTTAGTCCAGCTCCCGACTGCGCAGGTTTTACTCGACTCAACATAACGAGGCGCTCCTCATTACGTCCTGCGCTTCATACGGTCCTTCCTATCAAACGATTAGACGGCTCGATCTATCCAGACAAGTGGCAGAGCACTTGCAACCTCGTTCGAGCATTCACTCGACCTGTGTTCATTGAGATCAACGAGCTTTGTTTGGGGAGGCAGCGTTCCCGCTATGAAGACTCACCGTGTGTGGATTGAAATTGTGATACTCGCTTCAACGATTGCTTTTGGCCTCGCGCTCCTGATTGCAACTCTTGGAACTGCGGCGGGAACTGCTGTAGGTGCCTTGGGGGCGAGATCAACTCGAGCGTTCGTCACCGCGGGAGCCGCATGAAGAAGTTTCTCGTTCGACTCTTGCTGGCTGCGGCGGTAGTGCTGGTCGCTTTTGCGCTGGCTTTCTCTGCCAAAGCGCAGGAGGCCGCGGGTCATGCCGCTTCCTCTGGGCAACCGTACTCGATTACGCAGCAGCAACCGCTGCGGGGGCAGCACGCAAAGGCGTCTTTCCGTGATTCCCAAACACAGGACGCCTTGGCATTTGCCGGCCGCCTGGTGAAAGAGAAAGGGCGAATATTGTTGAAGGATGCCGTTACGAAAATGAGCTATCAATTGGACAATCAATCAAGAGTGAGACCGTACATCGGCAAACAGGTAAAGGTCGTCGGGAGACTCGACCTGGACAGCAACATGATTCACATCGACCGCATCGAACCGATGTCGTGATTGATCCAACGATTCCCCATAGGGGCAGGTAGAAACGAATGTTCAACCAAAATCAACCCCATCCCGAATACGATTTTCCCACCGCCGTTACGTTTCTGCTCGCAGGCCTCGCAGTTGGCGCTGTCCTGGCAATGTTGTGGTCTCCGCTGAGGGGCGATTCCCCGTCTGAGCGGCTATCGCGTGATCGATCGTTGGTATCGCAGCGATCTGTGCCGGTTGGGGTGGAATGACCCTCGCGTTTGCACCTGCGTTCCCCAGGACAGTGCGAAGGTGCCGCTAGGCTGCGCTCGCTTCCTGGACGACGCAGTTCCGCAGCGCACGCAGACCGTACAACGCGTCATCCAGAATCAGGTCCTCTTCGATGTGGTCGCTAGTGATGGTAAACAACTCCTTCATCCTGACAAGAATCGCTGTCTCTGCTTCCGCGATTCGCAGCGGCATCTTGTTCGGGTCGGTCTCAAACAATGCAGCCTGATAGAGAACATGCCATCCCGCCGGGGAGGCGGAAGAGGTGGACGTTGCCTTATTGCTCATGATCGGAAGTCCTTAGGGAATGATCTTGGCAGCGTTTTCAAGCAGAGAAACTACCGCGGCCTTTGTGGCATGGAAATCGGGTGAAACTGGTATTTCGCACGTAGAGGAGAGTTGGAAGGACGCTTCCGCATCCTTCCAATTCAATCTAAGCTGCCCGCTTGGCTGCCCTTTTCCCGGTTCCGCGCTGCTGACCCGCGGTCTCAGCCTCACCCCGATCGGCTTGCGAATTGATCTGCTCAGCTAGCTGGGTGAGAGTTTGGTCGGCTTGCTTTTCTTCCGCCAGAGTCTGCTCAATCAGAGAAACATGGTCGCTTTCCCCCAATAACTCGGCGAAGGCCCGGACCGTACCGTAGCCGGCGATCTCATAGTGCTCCACTCTTTGGGCGGCGCCAATCAGTGCGGCGTCCATGAGGGCGTCCCCGTACTGTTCCTGCATGGTCTCGGCCCCTTCTTTGACCAGTCCCTCCATGCCCAGACATTTCTTGCCCGTCGGTTTCTCGTCGAGCGTCCGAAAGATCTGTTCCAAACGGGAAACCTGGTCGGATGTCTGGCGCAGGTGTTCTTCAAAGGCCCGCCGCAGATCCGCACTCGAAGATGCTTTCGCAAGCTTCGGCAGCGTCTTCACCATCTGAGTTTCCGCGCTGTAAAGATCTTTTAGTTCATCGACGTACAACTGCCGTAATGAGTCCTTTCGCATCTTAATTTTCTCCTTGGGTAGGTTCCCGGGATGAAGCGGAGGTACATCCACTGGGTTGTTCTTATTTCCGAAACTATTGAGCGAGCCCGAAGCAAACAATACCTAAGATGCTGTATGGATGGCTCCCTGTGAGCAGGGAAGGATTAGTGCTTGGCGTCAGCTTCCCCGCGGGGGACGGGCGGAGAATCATCTTTGTGATGGAAATCAAGCCCGAAGTGGGGCTCATCGCGCGTGCCAGTAATCTTGAAGGGAATCTCAGTGCCAACACCTTCTTTGTGAAAGAAAGGATCGACAGCCTTCAGCAGAAGTGATTTTATGCCCGTTGTCATCTGCGAAAGTTTCGCATCGAGCTTCAGAGTTCCGTGGAAATCGAAGGTCTTCCCGTCTAGGCTGTACTGCCCGGTTATATTGGCGCGTGTCCCAGGAACGACGAACTGCATGGATGAGAAGTCGAGCACACCTTTTTGGAGCGTGAACCTTCCCTGCAGGTCAGAGGTGACATCCGCCGGATTCTTCTGAGCGGCTAGTTTCGGCTCGCCGCGACTGCGCAGGCTCAAGGAATCTATCCTGTCCTGAACTTTGTCGTTCGTGAAATGTGCTGCCGGGATGCGAAAGTTCCCCACAAGCTTCAACCGATTTGCGACGTCAGCATCACCGGGGAAAAGACTGAGCTTGGTGCGCATTGCGATGGTGCCAGTCATGACCGGCGGGTCGGTTTTCACGCCTAGCTGTAGCAGGTCCTGGATGTCGGCATGGCCCAGAAGGACGTCGAGTTCGATGTCATGGCCGTGCGGATTTTCCACTCGTACGATTTTGCCCTTGGCGGTAAAGGAAGAGTTTAGGACTTTGGCGTTGACTGGCTCGAGGTACGTGTCTCCGTCGGTGCCGTCGACGATTGCGTGAAAGTCTGTGTGCAGAGGCACGGGATGGCCGCTGGAGGCGATTCGAAAGTCGGGAGTATCGGTCTGTCCCTGCACTTCGATCCGGCCGATCGTCCCTCTGTAGTCTCCAGTCGAAGACAGGATTCCGCCAATCCCCTTGAGTGTGCCGAGATCCGCGTTCGTGAAGGAATAGTTTCCCGCAACGGGCGAATCGCGCGGAGTTTGTTCATTCAGAGGCCCGAACTGGCCTGTGGATTGTATGTCGCCTACAGGTTTTGGATTGACGAGGGTGGCGTCAAAGTGAACCGGTTGGCCTGGGCCGACATCTTTCATCCGCAGATCGCTGATGTCGAACTCCAGTGGTTGTTTGCCTGGCTTGTCAGTATTGACGATAAGCCGCGCGTTCGCGGAAACGATGTGATCGACGATAATGCTTATCTTGCCGGAACGCTGCCGCATGTTGCTCATCTGCTGTCGATCGCTCTTCGGCGGAACGTTCATGGTAAGTCCGGTGACGTTGACCGTCTCGACGTGCATGGGCTCACGAAATAAGTTCCCCAGAGCAGTCTGGAATCGGAATTCTTCAATCTCCAGCAGGGGCTGAATGCCCGGGGCCGAAGGGTTTGGATCGGTAGCTCCGTAAATCTTCAGGCCTCTGCCGTCGACTTGGAGACCGTTTGAGATGGAGACATGCAGATCGGATAGATCGACACGGCTCTTGAAACGGGCAGAAAGCGTGTCAATGACCCGGGTGCGCAGAATCGGCTGTGCGCGAACAATCACAATGCGGATGCAGATCAGAATAATGGCGAGAATGAAGACCGCGCTGCCGATCCACCAACGCCATCTACGTGCACGGCGTCGCGGCATGGAAAAAACACGCGCAGGAGGAGGAGAGGGATTGATCGGCGTTGGGGAAGGCGCACTCAAGTCTATTCATTAGCGTATCAGACGGATAGCGGACCATCGGGTGTTTCCTGCAGAAGCGAACGGAACCCCTTCGCAGCAACTCCAGACTCTTGCCAGCCCGACTCTAGACTTGGAGCACGTCACCATCGCGAGCCACCAACTCATACAGCACGGGGTTGACGAAGAAGCCGATAAAGAGGCGGGAGATGAGTCCCGCGACGATGACGATTGCGAATGGTTTCTGCGTGTCCGAGCCAATCCCGGTGGAGAGGGCCGCCGGAAGAAGGCCAAGGCAAGCAACCAACGCGGTCATCATGATTGGACGAAGACGCAAGAGGGAAGCTTCCCGAGTGGCCGCGCGGATTCCTAGTCCTTCTAGCCTCAGCTTGTTGATGTAGGACACGAGAATCACAGCGGTTTCGACCGAAACACCAAGCAGAGCGAGCAGTCCGAGCACCGAGGACACGCTGAACGGCGTGTGCGTGAGTTTAAGGGCAACCAGCGCTCCGACCGGTTCGGTCATGATGACGCCCAACGCGATCGTGACCGGGAACTTGAAGTTTCCATAGAGGGCAAACAGGATCATGAAAATCAAAACGACGGCAAGCGGTCCGATGAAGTACATCTGAGATTTGGCTTCGAGAAACTGGCTATATTCGCCGCCCCAAGCCAGACGGTAGCCCTGCGGCAATCGAACAGCCTTCTCGACTGCATTCTGGCCATCGCGAACGGCTCGCTCCAAATCGCGGCCTTCAATGCTGTATTGCACGCCGATATAGCGGGAATTATTTTCCCGATAGATGAAAGATGCTCCGTTCCCCTGAGAGATACTGGCCAGTTGACTGAGTGGAATCTGCTGGCCGTCGGGCGTACCGACCAGTAGATTTCCGATTTCATGAGCGCTGCTGCGGAATTGAGGCTGCATCCGGACGACGAGGTCGAAGAGCTTTTCGCCTTGGATGACCTGGGTGACCGCCTGCCCGCCTACGGCCGCCGAGATTACGGCCTCTACGTCGGCTACGTTGATTCCGTAGCGCGCGATCTTGTCCCGATCGACATCGACGAGCAAACTTGGCTGGCCCAGTTCCCGAACGACCGTGAGTTCCGTAAAGCCCGGCACTTTGGAAAGAACATTCTTAATCTGAATTGCCTTGTCCTGAAGCACGTTCAGGTCTTCGCCGTAGATTTTGACGGCTAGAGAGCTCTTGAGACCGGTCAGAGCTTCGTCTACGGCATCTTCGGCGGGCTGGGTATAGTTAAAGATAATTCCAGGAAATGCAGTCAGCTTCTTGTTGATGGATTCGATTAGCTCCTTCTTATCGCTGACATCGCCATGCCACGACTTGTCCTTGTATGCCTTCAGGCCAACGTAGAATTCGCAGTTAAAAAAACCGGTGGGATCGGTGCCATCGTCGGGGCGTCCTAGTTCTGAACCCACCACTGTGACCTGTGGATACGACATCAGAATGCTACGAATCTGCGGGGCGATCGTACTGGCTTCTTCAAATGAAATCGTGTACGGCATGGTTGCCCGTACCCACAAAGCGCCCTCATCCAAGTGCGGCATGAACTCTCCGCCGATAAACGGGACCAGTAGCAACGTCGCGCCGAAGATGAGCGCAGCGATTACGAGAGTAGTCTTGGGCCGATCGAGCGCCCAGTCCAATTGCGTCGCATACTTTTGCTTCATCCACTCATAGGCCCGGTTCGGCTTTTCGCGAACGCCGCTCTTGAACCAGTACGAGGCCAGTACAGGGATGAGGGTAAGCGTGAGGATGAGTGCGCCCACCAGGGCGAACGACATGGTCTCAGCCATTGGATGAAACAGCTTCCCAGCCGGACCCGACAGGGCATAGATGGGTAGATAGCCCGCAAGAATGACGGCAACGGAATAGAAGATCGGCCGGTCTACGTCCTTCGCGGCTGCCAGAATGACATCGTTGAGTTTGTAGTCTTGTCCCTCGCGTAGTGCGAGCTCTCGATAGATATTCTCCATCATGACTACAGTGCCATCGATGACGATGCCGAAATCGATAGCGCCGATCGAGAGGAGGTTCGCGGCCACATCGTGCGCATGGAGCACGATGAACGCGAATAACAACGAGAGTGGAATGGTAACCGCGACAATTATGGCGGCCCGGAAGCTGACCAGAAAGAAGATCAGCACGATCAAGACCAGCACCATCCCGCGCAGCAGGTTTGCCTCGACGGTGTCGGTAGTGAGATCTACGAGTTCACTGCGATCATAGTAAGGATGGATCTTGACGTCCGGCGGCAGGATCTCACGGTTCAACTCATCGGTCTTAGCCTCGACTCCCTTGAGAACGTTCTGGGTTTGCTCCCCACGCAGCATGAGGATGACGCCTTCCACAGCGTCATCATTTTTCTGGTAGCCGAATTCGCCGAGCCTCGGCGCGTGTCCGATGGTGACATCCCCGACGTCGCGCACGCGAATCGGCACACCCTTGTTGGCGCCCACGACGACATTTCCAATGTCTTCCGTATTGCGCACTAGTCCGATGCCGCGCACGTAATAGAACTGGCCGCCTTGCGAATAGAATCCGCCGCCTGCGTTGGCGTTGTTCGCAGCCAGAGCCGCGGTCACTTGGGGAACAGTCAAGTGATAGCCATAAATCCGTGCCGGATCGAGCAACACCTGGTACTGCATGACCGTGCCACCGAAACCGGAATCGTCTGCCACGCCGTGAACCGACCGATAGGCGCGTTCAATCACCCAGTCTTCAATTGTTTTTAGTTCTTGCGGACTGCGATCGGGACTCTCCAGCACGTAGCGATATACCAGGCCGCTGGGACTGAACAACGGCGCCAAGCCAGGAGTGACGCCAGTCGGGAGGGTGGCTTGGGCCAGCCGCTCAAAAACAATTTGCCGCGCGAAATAGTCATTCGTGTTCTCTTCGAAAGTCAGGATGATATCGGACAGTCCGTAGAGCGAGATGGAGCGCATCACCTCCATGTGGGGGACACCGTTCATCTCAATTTCCAGGGGAAGCGTGACCAACCGTTCGACTTCTTCAGCCGCGTGGTCTGGCCATTGCGTGATGATTTCGACTTGCGGAGGGGAAAGATCGGGGTAGGCGTCCACCGGCATCCGCTGGAACGAAAGGATTCCGCCGACCGTGATGAAAGCGGTCAGCATTAGTACCAGGAATCTTTGCCGCAGAGCCGCTTGGACGATTCGATGGATCATTCAGATGTGATGGACACGATCCTCGCTAAAGATTTGTTAAGTTCCGCCACTGGCCTTCGGCCTCCGGCGACTACCGTTGCAGTGAATTCGCGAACTGCAGGAACAAGCTGCCGTCACCGACCACTTCGTCCCCGGATTTCAATCCGGTGGTGATCTGGGTCTCTCCATTCAAGCTCTCTCCCAGCGTCACCGCTCGTCGACCGAATTGATTCGAAGACGTCATAGCGTAAACAAAAGGCTGATTCTCGTTGTCACGCAGGATCGCCGCGTCGGGTAGCGCAATTGCATTCGAGATCGCGCCCGCGTTTACGGTGGCCACGACATACATATCCTTCTTCAGCTTCTCACCGGGATTGTTGGTATCGATCCGGGCCTGCAGCGTGCGCGTGCTCGGGTCCAGAGAGGCAGCAACGTACGAAATACGGCCGTGGAATATCTCGGGATAAGTCTCCGTCTGAATAGCCACGGAGTCGCCCACACGAACATAAGGCAGATCTTTTTGGTACACATTCACCAAGACCCAGACAGTACTAGTGTCAGAAATCATGAAGCACTGGGTCGAGCCCGGTTGAATGAGTTGTCCTACGGCCACATCCTGTTCGACGACCAAGCCGCCAATCGGCGCTTTCACTGGGACCTCGAACGACGGCGGGGCTTTCACGAGGGCATCGGGGTCGGTGATACCTAGCACCTTAAGCGCCGCCTGCGCCGCGGCCAAGTCACCGCCAGCCTGCACTTCAGCCGACTCGGCTTGCTCGAGATTTTGTTCGGAGATGGCCTTGTGATCGTAGAGATCCTTGGCGCGCGCATACGCCTTCTGCGCCAGAGCATCGGCATCTTTGGCCTTCAGGTAATTCGTGCGGAGCTGGGAATAATCCGGACTGGACACATACAGCATGGGGTCGCTCTGCCGTACTTTTTGACCAGGAACGACCACGATCCGGCTGACCGGACCGCTCACTTGTGTGATGACCGGTGTGGTACGAAACCCGTTATAGGCAACCGCTCCCGTAAGCCGCAGAGTCCTCGTCAGAGTGCGCGGTTGGACTTTCAACAACTGCACATGAGACATCTGCTCCTGTGGAATGGTGAACAGTTCGGGAGAATTCGAACTCGCGGCATTGGCGGCTGGGTTCGAAGAGGATCTCTCACAGCCACTCAGTGCTAAGAGGATTGCCGGAATGACGGCCAACGAAACCCAGCTTTGCCAACTGTTCTTGCGAAGGGTCATGGCAGATTCCTCGAGCCCAGGGCTTCTTTAAGTTGTTCCAGTGCCGTCATGTATGAGGCCAACGCCTGGCGATACGCTAGTTGAGTGGACCGGTAACTGCGCTCCGCATCGAGAAAATCCAGGAGGCTGGCGGCGCCGCGCTTGTAAGCATATTCGCTGATGTCGCGGGAATCCTGCGCCTGCTTGAGGTAGCCAGAGGTGTAGAGTTGCACGATTTCATCGTTACTCTTGACCGCCTCATATGCGTTGGCAACGTCGGAAAGAACCGTATCGCTGGCCAATTGCTGTTGCTCCTGGGCTTGAGTGAGGGCGTACTTGGTACGTGCAATCTCGCCTTGATTGCGATCGAAAATCGGCAACGCAAAATTCGCGAAGATCGAAGCCGTGTTCTCGCCCGAAACGTGAGTGAAGTCGTATGTACCGGTGACGTCCACCTTGCCATTCGCCTTGGCCAGTTGAATCTGGCTCTTGGCCGCGGTGATTCCTAATTCGGCGGCACGATAGTCTGGCCGCTCGCGAAGCGCGCGGGCCTGCAGATCCTGCAGGTTGGCATTCAGCGCCTGATACGCTAGGTCGCCGATCACGTCGAAGTCCGCCGGTACGGCGTCGTAACCCAAGAATTCGCGCAGACCGACGAGTGCCTGCGCCTTCGCCAGGCGGGCGGACGAGACATCGGTTTGAAACTGAAGAAGCTGTAACTTGATTTTGAGATAGTCGCCCTCGCCAATGTAGCCTGCCTTGAGTTGCGCTTCGCTGATGTCGACCGTCTGTTGAAAACCCTTCAGATCATCGAGTGCAAATCGCAGAGTCGATTCCGCCAGCAGAACGCTGACAAACTGCTGTCCCACGTTGAATGCGAGAGTGCGTCCGGCGTCATCAACCTGGGCGCGGGTTACGGCGGTCTGGTCGCGGGCTGCTTGCAGCCGATGCTGGCGCTTATGGCCTCGCTCGAAGAGGTAGCTGAGTCCGAGATCGAACTGCTGAACGTTGTTCAGGTTATCCCCGGAAAAATCCTGCGGGCTGAAGAATGGAACGAATTGCGTATCTGCGCCAAATGTTGGATTGGGGCGGAGATTTGCCGTGATCTCTTGCGCCTGATTTTGCAGAATCAGAGTTCGGCTGGCCTTAATGGAATGATTGTGCGCCAGCGCGAGGTCGATGGCTTGGTCAAGACTGACGAGGGTCGAATTTTGTCCAGTTGCGATGCCAGCAAAGACAAGGAGCGTCGCCGCAACGGCGAACTTCAGAAAGCATTGTGAGCGCATAAGAATCTATCAAGCTGACGCCGGCTCGTGGCAAAGGAAGTCTGACTCGACGGTCAGGGTTGTCGAGCCTTCGCACAAAGCCCGGTGTCAGTACCGCTCTCACCACCGTCCGCCCCACTGTGACTACCCGAGGGAACCATTGTAAATCGGGAATGCCGCCGAACGGCCAATAAAGTGGGGAATCTGATTCGGCGTGCGTTGCCTGTTTCGATTGGCGATTTAGCAAACGGATTCAGTGGTTAGAGTCAGATTTCCGTGACGTCCCGATCGAATTCCCGCGCCTCAGATTCCAGCACTGACGAGCAATCTCCCAATCCTCTTGGGCGCGAATGAGCAAGACACGAACTTGAGACTCAGCGGTCGCGATATCATGGTCTACCGGAGATTGCGCATTCATTTTCGTATCAAGGTCCAGACCTGCATATCGTAGGTTCGCGCAGGCTGCCACACGCACCTCTGGCGAGTTCTCTCCAACTCCAGCTGTGAAGATCAGGGCATCAAATCCCCCCAGCACCGCAATCATGGCTCCGATGCTCGACTGGAGCCGGTGGACGTAGATGTCAAAGGCTAGCTGCGCCCGTTCATTTCCGCCTTTGATCGCAGCCAGAATCTCGCGCATGTCGCTGGATACACCAGAAACGCCAAGCAATCCCGAACGCTTATTTAGAAGTTCGTCCAGTTGATCACCGGTGAGATGGCGCTGGCGCATGAGGTACGTAAGAATCCCCGGGTCGACGGATCCTGAGCGAGTGCCCATCATCAGACCTTCCAATGGAGTAAACCCCATGGTGGTGTCTACACTCTTTCCATTTAAAATGGCCGCCACGGAACAACCGTTTCCCAAGTGACAACTCACGAGCCGGAGAGCACCAGGATCTTTGCGCAACAGGTGCGCCGCTCGTCGCGCGCAATATTTATGGTTGATGCCGTGAAACCCGTAGCGCCGGATACCCTGAGCGAACCATTCATACGGTCCCGGGTACACCGCGGCCGACAGCGGCATCGTCTTATGGAATCCAGTATCAAATACGGCGACTTGAGGCGTGGAACCCAGCAATTCCGACACAATCTTCATCCCTTCAAGTTCGGCGCGGTTGTGAAGAGGCGCAAAGGCCGAGACGCCGGCGATCGCTGACTTTACTTCTTCCGTGATCAAGACCGGGTCTTCGAAGTGCGGCCCGCCGTGCACGACTCTGTGTCCCACAACATCGATCTCCGCTGCTGACGCTATCGCTCTCGTCTCTCCCTTCCACATAGTGTCGAGCAAGTGCGTAACCGCTTCGGCGCGAGACGAAGCTTTGACCCGTTTTTTCTCGCTGAATCCATGACCGGTCTTGATTTCTACCTCGCCGAACTCTCCCTCCCATTCGACCTGCGCCTGCCAAAGGCAGCCCGGTGGATCGTCAGGCAGAACGTCGCCGATTTCGTAGAGGCAGCTCTTCTGGCTGCTGGAACCCGAATTCAGCACAAGGATTTTCATGATGTCGAATGCTCTCGCGGGCAACGGCGATTACGACCAAGATCGTCGTTCTTCGAAAATTTATTGTAAGCGATGGTTTGTTCAGTCGCCGAGTTGCTCTTGGCTTACAATCATTTCGAGAAGGCTTTCGCAGCGTCCACGGAGCCGCATAAAGTCCATCCCGCTCAAACGCCCCTCCGTCGCGGCGCTATCGTTAACATGGCTGTCACATTCCAGAACCCCGAATGTGCCAAACTGAAGCTTCTGTTCTTTGAAGATCATCATAGAAAATAGCCAGCGATATCGCTGGATGACCCCATCCTAGATTCTTGGAGTAATTCTCATGGCATCCCCGGCGAATACTGAATACGGTGAGCGGCAATCGGCATCTTCCGAGCAGGCTCTTACACCCGAAGAACTTCGAAAGATGGATTCGTTCTGGCGCGCCTGCAATTACCTTTGTGCGGGGATGCTCTATCTTCGCGACAATCCTCTGCTGAGGGAACCGTTGCGCCCGGAGCACTTCAAGAATCGACTGCTTGGGCACTGGGGCTCCGACCCAGGCCAGACTTTTGTTTGGGTTCACTTGAATCGCGTCATCCGGAAATACGACCTGAACATGATCTACATTTCCGGTCCAGGGCATGGGGCTCCGGCCGTGCTCTCGAATTGTTACTTGGAAGGAACATACTCGGAGATCTACCCGGAGAAGAGCCAGGATGAAGCCGGCATGCTCAGGCTCTTCCGTGCGTTCTCTTTCCCCGGTCAACTCGGAAGCCACTGCACGCCGGAGGTTCCTGGGTCGATCCATGAAGGCGGTGAACTTGGCTATAGCGTGTCGCACGGGTTCGGAGCGGCGTTCGACAATCCTGACCTGATCGTGAGTGTGGTCGTCGGCGACGGCGAGGCTGAGACCGGACCGCTTGCGACCTCATGGCATTCCAACAAATTCTTGAATCCCATCCGTGATGGTGCGGTGCTCCCAATTCTCCATTTGAACGGATACAAGATTGCCAATCCCACCATCCTGGCCCGCATCTCTAAAGAAGAGCTTGAAGAGTTATTCAGGGGTTATGGGTGGGAGCCGTTCGTAGTTCAAGGATGCGAGCCTGAGGCGATGCATCAGCAGATGGCCGCAACTGTAGAGGCTTGCGTGCAGCGAATCCGATCGATTCAAGACGAAGCTCGGAGCACGGGCAAGCCCGACCGCCCGCGCTGGCCGATGATTATCCTCCGATCGCCGAAAGGATGGACCGGGCCGAAGGAAGTCGACGGCCACAAAGTCGAGGATTTCTGGAGAGCGCACCAGGTCCCGGTGCTCGATGTCAAATCGGATCCCGAGCACTTGCGAATCGTGGAACAGTGGATGCGCAGCTACCAACCGGAGAAACTCTTTGACGAGCACGGAACTCTCCGAGCCGAATTGCGCGGGCTGCCTCCTACAGGAGAGCGCAGGATGAGCGCGAATCTCCACGCCAATGGAGGGAAACTGCGCAAACCGCTCGACCTTCCTGATTTTCGCGAATACGCGGTTCCGATCAAGAGTCCCGGAACAAAAGAGATTTCGCCGACGGAAACTCTCGGCAAGTTTCTGCGCGATGTAATGGCGCGCAACATGAAGAACTTTCGCGTGTTCAGCCCGGACGAGAATGCGTCGAATCGACTGCAGGATATTTATCAAGCAAGTCTGAAAACGTGGATGGCTGCGATCAAGCCCGAGGATGCCGACGGTACTGATATTGCCCCCGATGGTCGCGTGATGGAAATGCTCAGCGAGCACACACTCGAGGGCTGGCTCGAAGGATACCTACTGACTGGGCGCCACGGGCTGTTCAATACCTACGAGGCGTTTGTCCACATTATTGACTCGATGTACAACCAGTATGCGAAGTGGCTGGAAAAGTCGAAGCTCGAAATCAATTGGCGGGCGCCAATCTCCTCACTCAACATCCTGATCACCTCACTTGTCTGGCGGCAGGACCATAACGGTTTCACCCACGAGGATCCCGGCTTTCTGGACGTCGTCAGCAACAAGAGCGCAGGCATTACGCGCATCTACCTACCTCCGGATGCGAACTGCCTGCTCAGTGTCGCGGACCACTGCTTGCGCAGCGTTGACTACGTGAACGTCATCGTTGCCGACAAGCAGCCGCACCTTGTTTATCTCGATATGGATGCTGCCGTGGTTCATTGCACAGAGGGAATCGGCATCTGGAAGTGGGCCAGCAATGACGATGGAGTCGACCCGGATGTCGTGGTGGCGAGCGCCGGAGACATTATGACGCAAGAGGCGTTGGCTGCGGTCGCAATCTTGCGCGAGAATCTGCCTGACCTAAAAATTCGCTTCGTGAACGTTGTAGACCTGTACCGGCTTCAGCCGGAGAGCGAACACCCGCACGGTCTTTCCGATCGAGACTTCGATTCACTTTTCACGAAGGACAAGCCGGTCATTTTCAATTTCCACGGCTATCCCTGGCTCATCCACAAGTTCACCTATCGCCGGACGAATCACTCCAACATCCACGTACGGGGATACAAGGAGAAGGGCAACATCAATACTCCGCTGGAACTAGCGATTCGCAACCAGGTGGATCGATTCGACCTCGCGATCGATGTGATTGACCGTGTTCCGAGGCTGCAGGGCCCGGGCGCTCACTTGAAGGAGTGGCTCAAGCGGCAAATCATCGAGAGCATCGACTACGCCTACGCCGAAGGCATCGACAAGCCTGAGATCCGCAACTGGAAGTGGCCGCTGGTGCCATAATCGCGCGGCAAGTGCTGGATCGAATGGCAGGCGTTTTCATGCGCGTGCTTTATCGATCATCGCTTCCCAGATGCCTTTGGATTTCAGGATGAGTTCAACGGCTTCGCGGACCGCTCCGTGACCAGCTAGGGCTTTCGTGGTGTAGTGTGCAGCCTGTTTAACCTCGGGGACGGCGTCGCCCACCGCGACGGCAAGGCCGACCCGGCGCATCAAGGGAATATCAGGAAGGTCATCTCCGATATACGCAACCGCAGAATCCGCAACGCCCGCTTTGCGAAGGATCTCTTCATAGGCTGGTGTTTTCACCGGTTGCTTCATATAGATAAACTCCATTTTCATTTCATGGGCTCGCCGCAGGAGTGCTGGACTCTCGCGACCCGTGATGCAACCGGTGCGAAGGCCGGCGGTTTGTGCGAGGGTGAGGCCCTGTCCATCATGCGCGTCAAATGTTTTGATTTCGAGCGCAGTGCCGTCGGTTTGCGAAAGCAGCGTGACCCCGCCGTCTGTCATCGTGCCATCCACGTCCATGAGCACAAGCGTGATCTGAGCGGCCCGCTTCTTGAGCGTGGCGGGAATCTTAAGAGAACGCGGCAAACAAGCCTCCAGAAAAAGTAGTAAAGGAGAGTCTAAAGGAAAGTTGGTGGATGTCTGAACGCAGTTTGTGCGGGCTGCCCCGGCTCGATCTCTCCACGAAGAGTCGGCGCCGATCGATCACACTTATTGCTTCGTGACATCGATCATGTTGTCGTCCGCGTCCCGGTCAATCAGTTTGTTGTAGGGATCGATGCCGGCGAGGGTCGGTTCCTGATCGACGACGATCACGAAGGTCTTGTGCTCCCCTGTGAATTTCTCCTTTTTGAGATACAGTGGCTTTTCTTGATCTTTCTTGCCGCTGAAGACTCCGATCTCAATGTAGTCGGACAACGTCATTGGCGTCTCGGCGCCGTTGCCGTCCGACTGCACCTTTCGGGCCTGCACTTCAAGGGTGACCTTGTACTTTCCGTCCGATGTCTTCTGCGAAGTCGCTGAGATCGTCTTGTTATCGTAGAGAACGATACGATTGAAGCCGTCATCTACCAAATACTGCAGTTCCGGTGGCGTTTGAGCGCGGATGGCGTCCACCAGCATGCGAGTATCCGGATACGGGGTGTCGATCGCGAGCGACGTTTTCGCGGCGTCACGCGCGTCCGCTTGATTGTTGGAGTTGGCGTACCGGTATTGCATGAGGAAGTTGTGCAGCGCTAGATTCAGTTTGTCTTCCCCAATGTAGTCGGCGAGCGTATAGAGAATCTGCCCGCCTTTCTGATACCAGACGTACGGTTCACGTTGCACTAAAGCCAGAGGAGGCTCGTGGCGAACCTCGCCCGCGCGCCCGCGCAAGTAAGCGTCGAGTTCATGCCGCAGGTAGCGATGCATAAGATCGCGACCGTACTTGTGAGCCATGACTTGCAAAGCGGAGTACTCGGCCAGGCTTTCCGACATCATGTTGGAACCTTCGGCGTCGGCGCCAATGAGTTGGTGCGCCCACCACTGGTGGCCGAGTTCATGAGCGGTCACGAAATATGTGAAATCGATGTCGGTCGGTTTAAGCACGCGGCCGATGAAGCCAATGCCCTCGGAATACGGAACGGTGTTAGGGAACGACTGCGCAAAGGTGCGATAACGTGGAAATTCGAAGATCCGGAATTGCTTGAACTGATACGGACTGTAGACGCGTTGATAGTAGTCCAAACCGGCGTGTGCGCTGGCTAGCATGTCTTCAACGTCGTAGGCGTGTGCCGGATCGTAGTAAACCTCGAGGGAAACGTCGCCGTCTGGGCCGTTGTAGGTCTCCTTCTTAACTTGATAACGGCCCGAGATGTAGGCAAAGAAGTCGAGGATGTGTGTCGAGCCCATGGTGTACTCGAAGTAGTGGCGGCCATCGGCTTGCCAGTCACGTTGCAGATAGCCGGGGGCCACGGCGATCTGATCCGGCGTCGTGCTGACGACGGTGTGATAAGTGACCCAGTCAGACTCTCCACGGAAGAAGATGTTATTGACGGAATGAGCTGGGTCTCCGCGGTGCGGCAGTTCTTCGAGAGCGGGAAGATGCTCTTCGCGACGGCGGCGTGGATCGTCGATCTCGATGCCGGCGTTGTAGCCAATATAGGGAACATAATCAGAGTCAAAGAACGTGCCGTTGTACGCGAACTCCGGAGGCTCGTTGCCATCGCGGAATCCGTGAGTCTGGTGGCCGACATTGCAAGTCAGCCTGATAGTCTCACCGGGGGCCAAAGGCTGGTCGAGAGCGTAAATCGAATAGATGTCACGGCGCGCGGAACTGACCAGATGAAACGGGCGGTCAAATTGCACGTTCGTGGCCGACTGTCTTTGATCGGTGACGTGGATCTGTGAGATCGGCTGGCCGGTCTTGTTCTCCAGAGTGATCCGGACGTTGCCGTCGAACGACCGGCGCTCGGGGTAAATCTTGATGTTGGCATCGACCGCAGTGACCTTGGGTTGAGGAAGGTTCTCGTATTGTTTGAACTTTCGTTCGTAGTCGGCCTGGATATCGCGGCGCGCATTGGAGTCCAGATATTCGTTGAGGACATGAGCGTTGTAGAAGTACCAGGAGCCGGAGCCAACAGCGACGACGGCGAAAAACAGGGCGAGGGGAACCAGGCGCGGAGCACGCTGAAGAGCCAGACGGGCGCGGGCGCGCAACGAGTCTTCGGCACCGCGGCGCGCCAAGGCAATAGACACAACGGCTAGCACCGCCATCATCGCGATCCAGTACACAATTGACCAGAACAGCGCGGGAACGAAGTGCCCATACCCGTTCATGTCGGAATATGTGTACGCGGGGACCTGGCAGATCAGGTAGAGGGTATTCTCCCAACCGAATGTGTAAAGGATCGGCATAAGTACGAAGGCGCCGATCAGGATTCCATAGCCGACAAATTTGTTCGAGACGACTGTCTGGACAAAGAACGAGAAGAGGGTGAAAGCAAGAATCTGCGGGAAGGTTACGAGGTATATCTCCTTGAAGTACTGTATGAGTTCGTAATGGTAGTAGCCGGCGATGGTCTGCATCACGATACCAAGCACGATCGCGAAGGCGAGCAGAATGATCTCCACAATCAGCACGGCGGTGAGACGCGAGAGCCAGTCCGTAGTTTCGCGCAGGGGTAGAGCATCATGGATGCCGTCGAAGTGCGTATCGCGCTCGCGCCACAGCAGCTCCGTCGCATAAAGACCGGCGACAATGATGAGAAATAGGAACGCGCTGCCTTCGACAGATTGAACCATCAAGTAGGTGACGGGCCAGACATTCTGCTCGGCGAGGTGGCCAGCGAAATAATCGTTGTTAATTCCGAAGGCGATGAGCAGCGCCACTATGGCCCAGAATGGAATATCGCGAAGTATATTGCGCACTCGCAGGCGTGACAGGGAGATATATTGCGCCCAGGTCGTGGCCGGTGTGAAATTTTGATGGACCGTTGGAAGGCTCGTCCCAGCGAGCGAGCGGACAGGCAAGGCTTCGGTGAGGTCTTGCTCCTTCGCCTTTGCTGCCCGGCGGCCTTGCGAGCGTGCAGTCAAGGCTTCTACCGACATGGGAAACACAGCCCAGCCCGTTCCCAACGCCATGAAGCCGACGGCGACCCAAAGCAGGCGGTTATAAAGAAATACTCCGCCAGAGAGCGCGGGCGACCAGGTTAGTAATAGGGAGTTTCTCTCAACCACCGTCCAGTAGCGAGTGACGTCGTTTATCAGGATGAAGCCAATGGGATCGAAGATGCCAGACCAGAAGCGCTCGAGCGACCGGGTCGCGAAGAAGACCGTAATGCCAATCAGGTAGAACATGAACAGCGCGACACCCTGCAGATAAACGATAAAGATCTTGCGTGTGAGCGCCGCGACAACAAAAAAACAGGAGCCAATAAAAAAGATCTGAACCACGAGCACAGACAAAAAGGGTTGAAGATAGGTCCAGAGATGGTTCGGGCCGATGCGAGTGTGATCAGCCCATGGGGCGAACGTCCCGAAGTAAGTGCCTAGCATCGTGCCCGAGAAAGCGAAGACGGTGGTGACGAAGGAGCCTGCCCAACGTCCACCGAGATAGGCGAACTTCGATATAGGCTGAGTAAAAAGGATCTGATAGGTATCACGTTGGAAGTCGCGGAGAATGGACGTTCCAAAAATCGCGGCGATGATGATGATGCCGAACAGCCCCGCGTACATATCGTTAAGAGTATTGGCGAAGGCTCCGTTGAGAAGTACCTTCCCATTGGAACCGCCGACTGGGCCGAAGCTTTCCGAGGCGACGCAGAGGAAAGAGAAGAAAAGCCACAGACAGAAGTAGACGTAGGTCGAGATACTCTTGAAACGAAACTTGAGTTCGAAAGTAAAGAACTCCCAAAACAGTGCCATGAGCGAATCCCTTCGTGATGCAGGCTTCAGTTCGGAAGCTGGCCCTTGGTTTGCCGCGAGAGCGTCAGGAAATAGACGTCTTCCAATCCAGAATCAACCAGGCTGAAACCATTCCCGGGAGAAGTATCGGCATACACACGCACCTCGTGTTGGCCGCCGACCAGATGCGTGGAAATAACGTGGAACTGGGTCTCCAGCAAGTGAAGTTCATCGTTGGTCGGAACCACCTTCGACCAGATCTTCCCGTTGAGTTGGGCAAGCGTGTCATTTGGAGCACCCTCAAGCAACAATTCTCCCGAGGCGATGACAGCCATCCGCGGGCAGAGTTGGCGCACGTCATCGACGATGTGGGTTGAGAGGATCACGGTGCGATCGCTGCCAAGCGACGAGAGAAGGTTCAGAAAACGGTTGCGTTCGGCGGGGTCGAGGCCTGCCGTGGGTTCGTCGACAATAATGAGACGCGGATTGCCAAGCAACGCTTGGGCGATGCCAAACCGCTGCTTCATGCCGCCGGAGAACGTCGAGAGCGCCTTCTTGCGAACGTCCCACAGATTGGTTTGCTGCAGCAGGGCATCAACTGCCTCCTTCCGTTCCGATGATGAGGTCATGCCTTTCATCACCGCGAGGTGGTGCAGCATGTCGAGGGCGGAAATCTTCGGACAGACTCCGAACTCCTGGGGCAGATATCCGAGAACGCGGCGGACCTCGTCCTTCTGACGCAGGACGTCGATGCCGTCGAGACTGATCGACCCCGAGTCGGGATCTTGGAGCGTGGCCACTGTTCGCATCAGGGAACTCTTGCCCGCACCGTTCGGGCCCACGAGTCCGAACATGCTGTTACCAATCGAGAGAGAAAGATTCTTGAGCGCTTTTACACCGTTCGGATAAGTCTTGGACAGGCCTGTAATCGTCAGCGCCACAGCTACCTCCACGTTTGAAAACGAGTCGATCGGACTCAAGCAATCGAGTACAGTCCGCGAGATGGGCAGCTATTCTACTACTAACCGGCAAATTGAGGCCGGAAGCCGCCCCGGCGGGTAGCCGAAATGAGATTTGGGCTCTCGCCGAAAACTCCGGTATGCTGGCCAAAATGCAGCCAACGGTCGCAAGCCCAGTTATTGAATTCCGTGACGTCTCCTACCGCGTAGCCGAGACCCAAGTGCTTTCTGGATTCAATCTGCAGGTCCAGAGCGGCGAGACTCTCGTGCTGTTGGGGCGCAGCGGCTCAGGAAAGACTACAAGCCTGAAACTGGTGAATCGCCTCGTGTCTCCAAGCGCAGGAGAGGTACGAGTGAAGGGCGCGCCGAACGCGGAGGGAAATATCATTCGCTTGCGGCGCGGCATCGGCTACGTTATCCAGGATGTTGGATTGTTTCCACACTTCACGGTGGAACGAAATATCGGCCTGGTTCCGAAGATCGAGGGATGGCCTGTAGAGCGAATTCGCACTCGCGTACAGGAGTTGTTGCAGTTGGTGGGGCTGGCTCCGGAAATTGCCTCGCGCTATCCGCATCAACTGTCAGGGGGGCAGCGCCAGCGGGTCGGTGTGGCGCGGGCGCTGGCGGCTGATCCCGAAATTCTCCTGATGGACGAACCTTTCGGCGCACTCGATCCCCTCACGCGTGATGAACTTCAACGTGAATTCTTTCTGCTCCAGCGGCGGCTCCACAAGACCGTGGTTTTTGTGACCCACGATCTTCGTGAGGCCTTGCGTCTCGGATCGCGCATTGCTTTGATGGAGGCTGGACGTTTGGTCACGGTTCTTACGCCCCAAGAATTTCTGCGATCGTCCGACCCTCTGGCGTCTGCCTACGTCAAAGCCTTCGGAGATGGACTGGAGTCGGCTGCAAATCGAGGCGCCTCATGAACGTCGTTCGATTTATCCTGCAGAACCACCAACAGGTGCTTGATCTCACGTTGGAGCATCTCTGGCTGGTCGGAGTTTCGACGCTGTTCGCGGCGCTGATCGGCATTCCGTTGGGCATCGTGATTGCGCATAGGCCGCGGCTGAATAAGCCCGTGCTCGCCGGCGCCAATATTATTCAGACCATCCCTAGCCTTGCCCTTTTTGGATTTCTATTGCCCGTTCCTTGGCTAGGAGATCGTGCCGATAGACTTGCCATTTTGGCGTTGACCCTCTACGCGCTACTGCCGATTATTCGAAATACGTATACAGGCATCCGTGGCGTCGATCCTGCGGTCGTGGAGGCAGGCCGGGGCATGGGCTTGACCGAGTCGCAGCTTCTATTTCAAGTGGAACTACCGCTAGCCGTGAGTGTCATCCTCTCGGGTGTGAGGGTAGCGATTGTTATCTCGGTTGGACTCGCCACAATTGCGGCCGCGATTGGCTCGGGTGGCCTCGGAGAATTTATCTTTCGAGGTTTGGCGATGGTAGACGATAGAGTCATCCTGGCCGGAGCGATCCCTGCGGCAATCCTGGCGCTGGCAGCCGACCTCGGCGTGGGATGGCTGGAGAGGCGCCTACAGCCACGATGAAGGGCCCTCAATTGAGACTCTCGTTTTCTTTTCTCTTAGCTGGAACCCTCCTGCTGGTTAGTTGTTCGCGGTCGCACCCCGATCGTGTCGTGATCGGTTCCAAGAATTTCACCGAGTCGCTTATTCTGGGCGAACTCATCGCGCAACAAATTGAGGCGCATACCTCTCTAAAAGTTGAGAGGCGTTTCTATCTGGCGGGAACCTACATCTGTCAGCAGGCAATTCTGGCCGGCAGAGTCGACATCTACCCGGAATACACAGGCACATCTTTAACGGCGATTCTGAAGCAGCCGTCCAACTCCGACAAACAGGAAGTCTATCAACGGGTGAAGAACGAATATCAACGTCGATTCGGACTGACGCTGGGTCCAGCGCTTGGATTCAACGATACTTTTGCAATGGAGATCCGGGGAGAAGATGCCAGGCGCTTAAACATCAAGACTCTCTCACAGGCGGCCTCTTTTGCACCGCACTGGCGCGCTGGGTTCGGCTACGAATTCATGGAGAGGCCCGACGGTTATCGCGGTTTGGCGGCCATCTACGGGCTGCATTTTGCCGAACCGCCACGAGTGATGGATTTGGGCTTGCTTGCGCGCGCTCTAAAAGACCACCAGATCGACCTGGCTGCCGGCAACGCCACGGACGGTTTGATCCCGGCAATGGACTTCTTTGTGCTCGAAGATGACCGCCACTACTTTCCTCCGTATGAAGCTGTGCCCGTGATACGCGAACAAACCATACAGCAGCATCCGGAAGTTGCCCAAGCTCTCGCCGAACTGGCTGGAAAGATCTCTGACCAAGACATGCAGCGTTTGAATTACTCCGTCGACGGCCAGCATCGCGACGTCAAAGATGTGGTCCACGAATTTCTTGCACAAAAACATCTGGTGCAATGACCCGGAGTGCGACATCCTACGATGCGATGGTTAGAGTAGCAGTGATCCCTGCAGCGTGAGAACGGCCGCTCCTTTGAGAATGACTCGCTCTCCTGCGGCTTCACACCAGATTTCGCCGCCCCGTTCGGATAGTTGCTGAGCGTGGAGTTGCTTCCTGCCCAGTCGCCTGGCCCAGTAAGGCGTCAAAATGCAATGTACGGAGCCCGTCACCGGATCTTCCGGGACGCCATAACTCGGTGCAAAATAACGCGACACGAAATCGACTTCGTCCCCAGCGGCGGTAAGCCCTACTGTGAAAGGATGGAGCCCTTCCAATCGACTGAAGTCGGGACGAACTTCTCGGATCGCGCTCTCCGTGTCGTAAACCGCAATATACGTTTCGTTTGCTTCCACCACTTCCCGCGGCGACTGACCTGGCCCGAGGGCGCGCATCAAGTCCTCGGGCGGATTTGCGCAGGGCTCCGGGGGCAGCGCGGGAAAGTCCATCGAGAAGAGACCGCCGTCTTTACAAACTGTGAGCCTTCCACTGTGGCGGGTCTCGAATCGTACCGTATCTAGATCGGGGCTGAGCAGATTGAGCACCACAAAGCCGGATGCCAGCGTTGCGTGGCCGCATAGTTCCACCTCACAGCGAGGGGTAAACCACCGCAGGTCATAGTGGTCTCCCCCAGAGACGAAAAAAGCGGTCTCAGAAAGGTTATTTTCGGCTGCGACCTTCAGCAGGAAGTCGTCATCTAACCAGCGGTTAAGTGGGCAGACTGCGGCGGGGTTCCCGGCAAAGGGTCGGGCGGCGAACGCGTCTACGTGATACAACGTTATGCGCATCAAAGCATTTTAATCATGTCTCTTTTTCTTCGTTGCTTCATCCAACCTTAATCTAGGAGGCCCCGTGATCGCTGCGCAAGGAGATATCGCCCTCCGCCATCCGCTGTTAGATAAGGTGTCTCAAGCTCGGCGGCAAAGTGACGCGCTCTTCGAGATCGTACGAGCCGACTCGATTTATGATCGGCCAATTCCTGAGCGCCATCGCATCATCTTTTATAAGGGCCACCTTGAGGCGTTTGACTGGAACCTCCTCCATGAAAATGTACTTGGGTTGAATAGCTTCCACCCGGAGTTCGATCGCTTATTTGCCTTCGGCATCGATCCAGTCGGTGGTGGATTGCCTTCCGACCAGCCTTCAGACTGGCCTTCCACTGACGAAGTGCAACATTATGTGACTCGAATTCGCGCTGCCTTGGACGAGAAGTTGGCTGCAGCTTTGGAAGATGGCGCACCGGCGCGTGACGGTTTCACGGTTGATACCTTGCTCAACGTTGCCATCGAGCATCGTCTGATGCACGTTGAAACGCTCGCGTACATGTTGCATCAGTTGCCGCTGGACCGGAAAATTCCGCATATCGATCCGCCGAGTCTAGTCACCCCTCCCGTTGCACATCGAATGATCGAGATTCCAGCCGGCACTGCGACTCTGGGCCTTGCTCGTAACACTCAGGTTTTCGGCTGGGATAACGAATATGAGATCCACACCACGCATGCGCCAGATTTCGCCATCGATCAGTTTATGGTGACAAATCAGCAGTACCTCGAATTCATGGCTGCCGGCGGCTATGAAACACGTAGTTTCTGGGATGACGATGCCTGGGACTGGAAGACCGCGAGCGGGGTGCAACATCCAGTTTTCTGGACGAAAAAGAGCGGCCGATGGTTCTACCACACAATGTTCGATGAAATTCCATTGCCTTTGGACTGGCCTGCGTATGTGAGTCACGCGGAGGCCGAGGCGTATGCGCGGTGGGCAGGGAAATCGCTGCCTACGGAACAAGAATGGCATCGCGCCGCGTACGGTACTGCGAATGAAAAAGAGACGCAGTACCCGTGGGGCGGGGAAGCGCCCAGTTCAGCACTCGGGAACTTCGATTTCAATCGCTGGAATCCCGCCCCTGTAAATGCTTATCCGCAAGGTGAAAGCGCTTTCGGCGTACAAGGCCTGTTGGGGAATGGATGGGAGTGGACGTCGACGGTCTTCTCTCCGTTCCCCGGTTTCGAGCCATTTCCGTTCTACCGTGGATATTCCGCTGACTTTTTTGATGGCAAGCACTTCGTCATGAAAGGCGGTTCGGCGCGTACAGCTGCTTGCATGCTGCGGCGAACGTTCCGCAACTGGTTCCAACCGCATTATCAGTACGTATATGCGGGATTCCGCTGTGTGGGCCGCTGACGGAATAAATTTCGAAGTGAAGGGGTTCAGAGATGCTTGTCCACTCGATTGCCACGAATGCTACGTACGAATTTGCTGCCGACGTGCGTGCCGGGCTCGCCCGGCCTGGTCAGAAGGAACTTCCCTCCAAGTATTTCTATGATGACGTTGGCTCGGCGCTGTTTGAGGTAATCAGTCATCTGCCCGAGTACGGCCTGACGCGAGCCGACGAGCGGTTGCTGCGACGCCACGGAGATGAGATCGTCGATCGTCTTGCCGGGCCGGTCGCGGTAGCCGAATTGGGCAGCGGTAGCGGCAAGAAAACCCGATGGCTGCTCGAAGCGCTGTGTCGACGCCAGCGCACCTTCTATTATCCGGTTGAGATCTCTCGCGCTGCGTTGGCGATGTGCGAAAGGGAGCTGAGCGACATCGATCGTGTGAGTATTGTGGGATTCGAGCGCGAGTATCTCGATGGACTGTTGGAAGTAGCGGCGAGCCGCTTGAGTGGACAGCATCTGTTCGTGTTGTTTCTCGGGAGCACGATTGGGAACTTTGACCGCGCGGCAGGTGTGAAGTTTCTGGCCGAAGTTCGGCGGATATTGGAGCCCGGAGACTCTCTGTTACTTGGGACGGACCTGGAAAAGCCGAGCTCCCAACTTCTCCACGCTTACGACGACGAACTCGGAGTCACGGCGGCATTCAACCTTAATCTTCTGTCTCGCATTAATCGCGAGCTCGACGCAGATTTTGACCTGGGTCAATTCGACCATGTCGCAAAGATCAATCGCGATACTCGGAGCGTTGAGATGCATCTGAGGTCCAAATGCAGGCAGACTGTGAATATTCCGGCGTCGGAGATTGTGGTCGACTTCCTGGAAGGCGAGACGATATGGACAGAGAGCAGCCACAAATACTCGGCTGAAGAGATATTCCAAACGGCGCGCGACGCCGGTTTCAGCTGCGAAGCCCAGTGGATCGACGAGCAATGGCCTTTTGCCGAGAACCTGCTCATCGCGCGGTGAGCGCTCTCAGTATGTTAGGCAGTCCCGGACCTACGCCAAGCGCGCAGATTGATTGCGCTCACGACGATGCAGAATATGTTCGCGGGGATGAAACCAAGCTGTGCTGTTCGAACGCCAATGACGCAGATGAGAACACTGTTAATTCCGGCCAACGCCCAGCCTTCCCAGCATCGGCGACCGACTAAAATTGTGGACGCAATAGTCAAAATGCAAGAGAGATAATCAAGCCGCAACACAGATGAGTAGCCTCCGACTGTATTCTGAGTGAGAGGCGATGCTTTTGGCTGTGATTGTGGCCTTTCGTTACGTGACTGAGGTCACTTGACCTAAAATTAAGACTTTCTTTCGGGAGAAATCGATGCCGCAACAATGTACGCATCTTGATCAGATCAAGTTCAAAACAACGAAAAAGCACGTGTGTGACGAGTGCGTGAAGCTTGGCGACTCGTGGGTGCACTTACGCATGTGTCTGATCTGTGGAAATGTGGCGTGCTGTGACTCGTCGAAGAACAAGCACGCCACGAAGCATTTCCACAGAGCCAAGCACCCTCTTATACGCTCCGTGGAGCCGGGCGAATCGTGGATTTGGTGCTATGTCGACGAGATGGAGCCGGGCGAAATCGAGGCTTGATCGTCCATCTTGGCGCGGCACGTGTGGAGGCGACGGTTTTCCGAGAGATAATCGCGCGACCACCGGGTGGGCTTCGGTATCTAACTCCATATTCCGGCGCCGCGCGCGACTTCGATAGCTCCTTTGTCTATTCTTAAAATCGAGACCGATCATGGCGAAACCGATCCTGCTTACTGTCGACGATGACCCAGACGTGTTACGCGCCATCGAGCGTGATCTGCGCTCGCATTATGGCGGCGACTACCGAATTATCGCCTCCGACTCCCCGGACGGAGCGATCGACCTGCTCAAGGGACTGAAGGTCCGCAACGACAGCGTGGCTCTGCTCCTCGCAGACCAGCGCATGCCTCATATGGACGGAGTCGAGTTCCTGCAGCAGGCGAAACAGATATTCCCCGATGCAAAACGCACGTTGCTTACCGCATACGCCGATACTAACGCTGCAATCAGCGCGATCAACCACGCAAATCTCGACTATTTCTTCATGAAGCCCTGGGATCCTCCTGCGGAGCATTTGTATCCGCAGCTGAATGACTTGCTTGAAGATTGGCGCGCGTCGTATCGTCCCGCATTCGAGGGAATCCGCGTGTTGGGAACGCGGTGGTCACCACGATCGTACGAACTGAGGGATTTTCTTGCCCGAAATCACGTTCCCTACCAGTGGATCGACGTCGAGGGCTCCGCTAACGACCCGGAAACCAAACGTCTTCTCGAGGCCTTGGGACCGGAGGCGAGCGGCCTCCCCATCGTTCTCTTCCCGGATGGGACGAAACTCCTTGAAAGCATCCCGGCAGACGTTGCACAGAAGGTTGGTTTGCGGACGCGTGCGCAAACCAGCTTTTACGACCTGGCGATTGTGGGTGGCGGTCCAGCCGGACTGGCGGCCGCGGTCTACGGGGCGTCGGAAGGCCTGCATACCGTCATGATCGAGAAGGAGGCGCCGGGCGGCCAGGCGGGAATGAGTTCCCGCATCGAGAATTACCTCGGATTTCCCAGCGGCCTCAGCGGGGGCGATCTCGCGCGTCGAGGAGTTGTGCAGGCTCAGCGCTTCGGAGTCGAAATCCTGTCGCCTCAGGAAGTAGTCAGTGCCCGCACGGAAGGACCGTATCGGATTATCAAGTTAGCGGATGGCAACGAGATTTCCTGCCACGCATTGATGATTGCCAGCGGAGTTCAATGGCGGCGGCTGGAAGCTCCGGGGATTGATCGTCTCCAGGGCGCGGGCGTTTACTACGGTGGCGGCGCTACCGAGGCACTGTCGTGCAAGGGTGAGATGGTCTATGTTGTGGGCGGTGCGAACTCCGCTGGCCAGGCGGCAATGAACTTCGCCAAATATGCGGATCGCGTCGTGATTCTCGTCCGGGGCGAATCCCTTGCCAGTACCATGTCGCAATATCTGATTGACCAGATCAACGAGACTCCCAATATTCAGCTGTGGAAGCACGCGAGCGTCGCCGAGGTTCATGGCGAAACGCACCTTGAGGAAATCTCTGTCCTGTGCTCGGACACGAACAAAGTGGAACGAGTGCCGGCCAGCGCGATGTTTATCTTCATCGGCGCGCTGCCCCGGACGGATTGGCTGGGGCCGCTGGTCGAGCGAGACGATCGAGGATTTCTTCTGACCGGTCCTGATCTAATGCAGGGCGGGCAGCGTCCGAAGGGGTGGGTGCTCGACCGGGATCCCTTTCTCCTGGAAACGAACGTTCCGGGTATTTTTGCAGTGGGCGATGTGCGACACGGCTCCGTGAAGCGGGTTGCATCTGGCGTCGGAGAAGGATCGGTGGCGGTTCAATTCATCCATCAGTACTTGAGCAAGGTATAAATGGCCGAAACATTGGAACTGCTGCGGAGGGTCTCGGTTTTCGCAGACCTGCCCGCCGACCAGATCGACTGGTTCCTAAGCCAGTCGCAAGAGCTGCATCTTAAGGCTGGCGACTTCTACTCACGGCAAGGGCAGCCCGCTGATTCGATGTTTGTTCTTTTGCAGGGAGAGTTTCAGTGGCGCGGTGAGCTTAGTGGTGAAACCATTGTTATTCCGGTCGGTGCAGGTGAAGTCTCGGGCATTCTGCCATTCTCTCGGATGAAGAAGTTCACTTTGAACGGGCGCGCCATGACGGACGCTCGAATCTTGCGATTCCCGGCTTCACAGTTCCCGACATTAGTCCAAAAAATGCCGGAATTGGCGCAGCGGTTGGTCGGGTTGATGTCCGATCGAATCCGCGAGACGACCCGATTCGAACAACAGAGGGATCGGCTGGCCGCCCTTGGCAAGCTTTCTGCAGGGCTTGCACATGAACTCAACAATCCGGCGTCGGCAGCGAAACGCGCGACCAGCCAGCTGCGCGCAATTTTGAAGCGGGTGCGCGATGCAAGTCTGGAACTGGGCAGGCGCGACCTCACCACTCCGCAGAAGGCTGAGATTGAAAGGCTGGAGGCATCGTTCACTAATGTGGGCGGCCCTCCCCCGGACCCGCTCGCGGCCACCGTTCTCGAGGACGAGCTTGATTCCTTGCTTCGTAGCCACGGGCAAAGCGATCTGTGGCAACTGGCGGCCGATCTCGCGCGAAGGAACGTCAAGCCCGCGGTGCTGGAACAACTATTCGCGACGCTCGACGCCGACACGGCGCGGGCGGCGCTCGTGAGGATTTCCTCTTCGCTGGAAATCGCCGATCTGCTCAACGAAATTGAGAGCAGCGCCTCGCGTATTTCCGAGCTCGTCGGAGCAATCAAAGAGTACACGTTCATGGACCAGGCGCCGATTCAGAACGTCGATATCGTTAAGAGCCTGGAAACGACCCTCATCATCATGAACCACAAACTTAAACACGGCGTGGTCGTCGAGAGGGACTACAACAGCATTCCACTGCTGGTGAACTCTTTCGGCAGCGAACTCAACCAGGTCTGGACGAATATCATCGACAACGCAATCGATGCGATGGGAGGAAAGGGTATCCTCAGAGTGCGTACGTATCGCGAGGATGACTGTGTTGTCGTGGAGATTGGCGATAACGGTCCGGGGATTTCTTCCGAAGTTGAAGCTCACATCTTCGAGCCCTTTTTTACGACGAAGGGCGTGGGAGAGGGAACTGGACTTGGCCTCGACACGGTCCAGCGCATCGTGAAGAAGCATCGCGGGAACATTCAAGTGGCTTCTAAACCTGGTGATACGCGTTTTCAAGTGTGGCTGCCATTATCCGAAGCTTCGAAATAACTTCCTTGCATTCTCCGCCAGCAGGCCTGCTGGGGTAAGCATTTCTCTTTGGTCCCCGCGTGATTCGAGTCACTCCGTCATGTGTTCACCGCACTCGTGACCAAGACTTGCATCCAGCTACAGTCAGAGTGGGAGACTTCCTCTTTTGAACTCAGGGATGCTTCCCTGTACCTTTAGGTCGATGAACCACAAGATTTGAGAACTAGAATAGCTTTGGCTGTGATTGCGGGCGGACCTCTGGTCCGGATTGTTTGATCGTAGAACGGCGACGATATGCCCTCATACCTTGCGAAGCCGATTCCGCCGAACCAAGACAAACGCTGGAAACTAGTGGATGCCACCATGCGCCGCCAGGGCCAGCAAGCTCGCGGCCTCATTGAGACTCTGCACACCGTACAGGAAGCATTCGGATATCTGGATGAGCAGGCATTGCGCTACGTTGCCATGTCGCTACGCGTGCCCCTCAGCCGGGCCTACGGTGTCGCGACGTTCTATCACTTCTTTACGCTCAAGCCGGCGGGCGAACACACTTGTGTCATCTGCATGGGAACAGCCTGCTATATCAAAGGCGCACCTCAGTTGCTCGACGCCATGCAACACGATCTCGGTGTAGTTCCTGGGGAAACGACCGAAGACAGAAAAGTGTCGCTGCTTACGGCGCGCTGCCTCGGTTCGTGTGGATTGGCTCCCGCCGTCGTGTATGACCAGGAGGTTGCGGGAAAAGTGACCCCTGCAGCCATGCGCGAGCGTATGAAGAAATGGATGCATCCATGACTCCTGAAGAACTTGATCAAATTGCGGAAGGTGAACGCTCCGCACGGAGTCGATTCACCGACCGCGTCAATGTTTGCGTAGCTGCCGGGTGTTTGTCGTGTCAAAGCCAAGTCGTGAAGGATGCTCTGGATAAGGAAGTTGCCCGCCGCGGCACACAAGACCGCTGCGAGGTGAAAGGGGTCGGCTGCCTCGGCCTTTGTGCAGAGGGCCCGCTGGTTTCGACCAGTTCCGGCGTTCTTTACAAGCACGTCGCTGCGGGCGACGAAGGCGAGATTCTGGATAGCCTCGAGGGCGCGCCCGTTTCCCGCTTGCTTTGTCCGACTGATGTTCCATTCTTTCAGCGGCAAAAGAAGATCGTGTTGGAAAATTCTGGCGTGATCGACCCGGAGAGAATGGAGGACTACGTCGCGGCCGATGGATATGTAGCGTTGCTCAAGGTGTTGACCGAGATGACTCCCCGCGAGGTGATCGATGAGGTCATGAAGAGCGGTCTGCGAGGCCGCGGCGGTGGCGGTTATCCCACGGGATTGAAGTGGAGCACGGTGTCGAAGTCGGTCGGCACGCAGAAGTATGTGATCTGCAATGCTGACGAAGGCGATCCCGGAGCGTTCATGGATCGCAGTGTTCTGGAAAGCGATCCTCATCGTGTGCTGGAAGGGATGCTCATTGCCGCCTATGCGGTAGGTGCGTCGGAAGGCTACATCTACGTTCGAGCCGAATACCCGCTGGCCATCAAGCGCCTGCGCAATGCGATTCGCCAGGCGGAGCGGGCGGGACTGTTGGGTGTCAACATCTGCGGTACGCGCTTCGGTTTTCGCGTGGACCTCAGGCTCGGGGCTGGAGCTTTCGTTTGCGGCGAAGAGACGGCGCTCATCGAATCGGTGCAAGGGAAGCGCGGAATGCCGCGTCCTCGTCCGCCTTATCCCGCAATGGAAGGACTCTTCGGCCAGCCCACTCTGATTAACAACGTGGAAACCTTTGCAAATATCGCGCCAATTCTCCGCAACGGCGGCGAATGGTATGCCGGAATCGGCACTGAAAAAAGCAAAGGAACCAAAGTGTTTGCTCTGGCGGGTTGCGTGCAGAATACGGGATTAGTTGAAGTCCCGATGGGCGTGACTCTACGCGAAATGGTCTTCGAAATCGGCGGAGGAATCCCGCAAGGCAAAAAGTTCAAGGCGGTTCAAACCGGTGGGCCGTCCGGCGGTTGTTTACCCGCCGAATGTCTTGACATGCCCGTCGACTACGAATCGCTCGCCCGCGCTGGATCGATCATGGGTTCAGGCGGCATGATCGTGATGGATGAAAGCTCCTGCATGGTCGATGTAGCTAAGTTCTTCATGGACTTCTGCAGGACCGAGTCCTGTGGCAAGTGCATCCCCTGTCGCGTCGGAACCTACCAGATGCACCGCATCCTTACGGCGATCAGCACCATGACTGCGAGGAAACAGGACATGGCGATGCTCGAAGAACTCTGCGACCTGCTGAAGCACACAAGCCTCTGCGGCTTGGGACAATCTGCGCCGAATCCGGTGGTCAGCACTATGCGCTCGTTCGCCGACGAATACCGCGCCCATGTTGAGGATCACAAGTGTCCCGCAGGAGTTTGCGGCCGGCGTGAGAATGGAGACGCGTCATGAGCCCGGCGGCGAGCGTCAAGACTCTGAAGATCGACGGGCGTGACCTGAGCGGCCGCCAGGATGAAACGATTCTCGCCGTGGCCCGCCAGCACGGTATTTTCATCCCACGCCTGTGCGAGATGGAGGGCTTGTCCGACGTTGGAGCTTGCCGTCTCTGCCTGGTTGAAGTGAAGGGGCAGAATCGCCTATTGCCCGCGTGCGTGACTGCGATCGAGGAAGGCATGGAGGTAACCACTGATTCGGAGCGCCTCAATCGCTATCGGAAGATGATTCTGGAATTACTCTTTACCGAACGGAATCATGTTTGTTCCGTCTGCGTTTCGAATGGGAATTGCGAACTCCAGATGTTGGCCCAGAAACTGGACATCACGCACGTCCACTTTCCTTATCGTTATCCGAAAGTTGAAGTGGACGCCTCCCATGACCGCTTTGTCATGGACCACAACCGCTGCATCCTTTGCACGCGCTGCGTTCGAGTGTGCGACGAGATTGAAGGCGCTCATACATGGGGCATTATGGGTCGCGGGATTGACGCCAAGATGATCACCGATCTGAATGAACCGTGGGGATTGTCTGAAACCTGCACCGGTTGCGGAAAATGCGTGCACGTGTGTCCGACGGGAGCCCTATTTGAGAAGGGGCGCTCCGTGGCCGAGATGCTCAAAAGGCGCCAGTTCCTTCCGTATCTCACTCTCATGCGGGAAGAGAACGAATGAGAAGGTCGAATAAGAGCTCCGAATGAATAAGAAGCGAATGGCCACGGTTTGGCTAGATGGCTGCTCGGGCTGCCACATGTCCTTTCTCGATATCGACGAGCGCCTGCTTACCCTTAGTGGCGTAGCCGACCTCGTTTACAGTCCTCTCGTGGATGCGAAAGTGTATCCCGAGGATGTTGACTTGGCTCTGGTCGAAGGCGCGGTGAGCAGCGAAGACGACCTGCACAAGATTCAGACGGTTCGGCAGCGGACAAAAACGCTGGTATCGCTGGGCGACTGCGCAGTTACAGCCAATGTGCCCGGAATGCGGAACCCGTTTGGGCTGAAGCCGGTCTATGATCGGGCCTATCGCGAGAACGTGACCTTCGACCCCGGGATCCCCAACCAGGTCGTGCCGCCGTTGCTGCCGTATTCGCGTCCGATCCATGAGATCGTAACTGTGGATGTGTTTGTACCGGGTTGTCCACCCTCAGCCGACACCATTTATTACGTTGTCACCGAACTGCTGGAAGGCCGCCAGCCCGACCTGAAAACCAGAACACGGTTTGGAGCCTAGGGAGCAGATGTGAAGCAGGGCAATACAATCATCATCGATCCGGTGACCCGCATCGAAGGGCATTCGAAGGTTACTCTGCACCTCAATGAAGACGGTCGGGTCGAGGAAGCCCGCTTTCACGTCACGCAATTCCGCGGATTTGAGAAGTTCTGCGAGGGTCGTCCATTTTATGAAATGCCTTCGCTCATGGCGCGCATTTGCGGCATCTGTCCCGTCAGCCACTTGATTGCTTCGGCGAAGGCTTGCGATTCACTATTGGCGGTAAAAATCCCTCCTACGGCCGATAAATTGCGCCGTATCTTCAATCTTGCCCAGGTCGTCCAGTCCCACGCTTTGAGCCTGTTTCATCTTTCGTCGCCTGATTTGCTTTTGGGAATGGATGCCGATCCAGCCAAGAGCAACTTGTTTGGAGTCGCGGAGAAGAATCCAGAGCTTGCGCTCGACGGCATCCAGTTGCGGAAGTTCGGGCAGCAGATCATCGAGCGCCTTGGAGGTAAGAGAATTCACCCGGCGTGGATTGTCCCCGGCGGCGTGAGCGAACCCCTCAGTGAAACGGATCGCGACGCCATTCTGCACACGATCCCGGAAGCCCTCGCCATCGCCGAACGAACTCTGGAATGGTTCAAGAGCAGCATGGAAGGATTTCGGGAAGAAATTGCCACCTTCGGAAATTTCCCCACCCTCTTCATGGGAATCGTCAAGAAAGACAACGGGCTTACTTTCTACGACGGGAGGCTACGCATTGTTGATGCGTCCGGCCACGTTGTGGCGGAGGATCTCGATCCCGGGCGCTACTTCGACTACATCGGCGAGAAAGTCGAGTCGTGGAGTTATTTGAAGTCGAGTTACTACAAGCCGTCAGGATTCCCCGATGGAATCTACCGAGTCGGACCGTTGGCGCGTTTGAATGTCGCCGATCGCTGCGGAACTCCGCGCGCCGATCAGGAATTGGCGGAATTCCACGAACTGCAGCGCACCGCGGTGTTGAGTTCGTTCCACTACCATCACGCGCGCCTCATCGAGATTCTCTATTGCATCGAACGCATGGAGCAGTTGCTCAATGATGCTGAAATCCTTTCCAAGCACGTGCGCGCGATCGCGCGGCCAAATGCGTTCGAAGGCGTTGGCGTCAGCGAAGCTCCTCGTGGAACGCTGTTCCACCACTACAAAATTGACGAGCAGGGGCTCATTCGCTGGGCCAACCTGATCATCGCGACTGGACAGAATAATCTCGCCATCAACCGTAGCGTGCTTCAGGTAGCCAAGCATTTCGTCCATGGAAACCGCCTGACACCGGGCATGCTCAATCGAGTGGAAGCGGTGATTCGCGCCTATGATCCTTGCCTGAGTTGTTCGACGCACGCGGACGGTTCGCTGGTGATGACCGTCCAATTGGTGGACCCAGAAGGCAGAGTGCTCGACGAAGCGTCGAACTAATCAGAATCCGCGCGGCCTGTCCACTCTCGCTCTCCATCCACGAACCTTCTGATTCGGGCGACCAGAGCAGGAATCGCCGCACGCACCCGCGAGGACATGGCTTCACCCGTCTCGAAGGATTCCCCGGCAATTGTGAGTAAATGCGCGGCTGGAGATCGGCCATAAAGTTCTTTCGCTAACTTCAGAACGATTGACGGAGAGAGTTCGTGCGTATAGCGGATGGGCGATGCATCAGACTCTAGGAGATCACACTCCATGCTGCCAGGATCCCCATGGCGAGCCGCATCAACGAATAGGACGTGCTCCGCGCGGCTTGCAACCTCTGACATTTCCGGGGTCAGTTGATGCGCCGCTACGACCTGAACATCGTCAGGGATAGGGCCGCGCAAGAGCTCTTGCGCGATGTGCCAGCCCAACGCGTCGTCACACCGAAGAGGGTTGCCGAAGCCGATGATCAGAAGGCGAATCATGTGTATGTCGATCGATGGTACGGTACCGCCATCCCAGATAAATGTCAGTCGACGAACCACCGCATCACAAATTGGCGCCGACATCTGATACCCATTATCCTCAATTATTGATGCATTCTCGTTTTTCAGTCGCGAAGGATCAGAAACTTGTTCAAATCGTAGACTCCGCTTTGGTCGACGTAACCCGGCGGAGCGGGCACTGGCTGGCTTGTCGCCTGGGATGCACGCAGTGTTGCATCGGGCCGTTCGCCATCAATCAGCTAGACGCCTTTCGATTGCGAAAAGGGCTCGCGGATCTTGAACGTCGCGCACCAGAGCGTGCGGCGCGTGTTCGTGAGCGGGCTCGGGATGCGGTCGCTCGCCTCTCTTCCGAATTCCCAGGCAATCCTTCCAACGGCGTGTTGGACGAAGGTGAAGACGCGGAGCGGCGGTTCGCCGATTTCGCGAATGACGAGCCTTGCCCCGCACTCGATCCTGAGACCGGAGGCTGCGAGCTTTACGATTCGCGTCCAATGACTTGCCGGGTGTTCGGCCCTCCCGTCCGTTCTCAAGATGGACTGGGCGTCTGCGAACTATGTTTTCAAGGTGCGTCCGATGAGGAGATTGCCGCCTGCGTAATGGAACCCGATCCAGACGACATGGAGTCGGCGCTGCTGAAAGAATTAGAGCAGAGCACGGGCGCCCGCGGGAATACGATCATCGCTTTCTGTCTGGCGCTCTGACGCTCTGCATGAATGAGGCGGTCAGTTTAGTTTCCTCTCCAGTTCGGCCCAGCGCGCGTAGAGCGCGTCGACTTTCTGCTGAGCCGTCTCCATCTCTGCGTGGGCGATCAGCAGTCGCGGACCATCGCTTGCGATTGCCGGATCTTCCAGTTGGGCCCGCGCTGCTTGCAGAGTTTCCTCGGCAATCGCGACCTGCTGCTCAATGCCGTCATATTCGCGTGCCTCCAGATAAGAGAGTTTCTTCTTCGAACGCGTCGCCTTCTCTGCAGACGCTTCAGGGAGCGTATCAACACGCGCATTGGTCTCCACCTGTTTCCGATCTGCCTGCCATGCTTCCCACTGCGAATAGTCCCCGAAGCTTTCCGCGCCACCCATGCCATCCAGTCCGAGCACGACGCTCGAAACTCGATCGAGCATATAACGGTCGTGGGTGACCAGAACAAGGGAACCGCGGAACTCGAGCAGGCTTTGCTCAAGGATTTCCAGTGTCGGAATATCGAGGTCGTTCGTCGGCTCATCCAGCAGGAGAAGATCGGCAGGCTGGAGCATGAGCTGCGCGATCAGGACGCGGGCCCGTTCTCCGCCCGAGAGCCGCTCGACCGGTTGATTCAGCTGCTCGCCGGTAAAGAGAAACTTCGCCGCCCACGACGCGACGTGAATGACCCGGTCTTGATAGATAACTGAGTCGCCCTCCGGTGCCAGGGCGCGGCGCAGGGTCACGTTCGTGTCCAATTCGCGACTCTGGTCGAAGTAAACGATCCGCAGCCAATCTGCCCGCCGAATCTCCCCAGTGGTCGGAGTCAACTCTCCGCGTAACAGCCGCAACAACGTCGTCTTGCCGCTGCCATTCGGACCCACCAATCCTACTCGCATTCCAGCGGTAATAATGAAATCAAGTGCGTTGAACAATGACCGATCTCCAACCTCATACCCGACGTTCTGCAGTTCAACCAGTCGCTTGGTTTTGCGATCCGTCGCGGAGAAGTCAATTTGCGCTGTCGCGCTTCTCGTTCTCGCATTCAGATTAGCGAGTTCTCCAATCAACTCGCCCGCCTTGTCGATGCGAGCTTTCGATTTCCGCGTGCGTGCCTTTGCGCCGCGACGAAGCCACTCAATCTCGGAGTGAACCAGATTCTCCAACGCTTCCTGGCGCTTCGACTGGGCATGCAGAAATTCTTCTTTCTTCTCGAGGAAAGTGCTGTAAGTTCCGTGTACCCGCAGGATTCCGTCTGGATATACGCGACTCAGTTCGGCGATGTCACTCGCGACATTCTCTAGAAAGTAGCGGTCGTGACTGATGACTACGCAAGCAAACGCAGCGTGCTCAAGGACAAGCTCAAGCCACTCGATACCCGCCAGGTCCAGATGATTCGTCGGCTCATCAAGGAGCAGAATGTCGGGCGCCTGCACGAGCGCTTCGACGATTGCGAGACGCTTCTGCCAGCCTCCCGATAGCGCGGTGGCCTCGGACTCGAAATTCTCGAACCCCGCTCGCCCCAGGGTCTCGGCAAAGCGAGTTCCTCTCTCGGATTCCGGAATCGCGGAGCGCTGCATGGCGTTCTCAACCACAGATCGCACCGTAGTTCCGGCGTTGAATCGCGAATCCTGCTCCACGTACGTAAGCCGAAGCCGCTTACGTACAGCGACCGCCCCTCCATCGGGATCGACGTCTCCCGCCAGAACTCTCAGAAGAGTTGACTTGCCGGAGCCGTTGGGCCCGATCAGCCCAATCCGGTCGCCTTCGGATACAGTGAACGAGATGTTCTGGAAGAGCGGGTTTGCTCCGAAAGCTTTCGAGATTCCTTGAGCGTTGATCAGCGGTGGCAACGGCTTGTTCTCTCCTGATTCTGGTCCAAGTTCAGACTATCAGGAGGCCGCGGATTCCCGCTTCGGATCGCTCCGTTGCGATAAAGATGAAAGAAATTGCACTTCTGAATCTCGCCAGCTGGAAATGCGCAACTCTCGCCCTTGTCGAAGTTCGAATCAAGCACATCTGTGGAATAAGTGCTCGATTTTTCCTTGACATGCCACAGGCCACAGTCGAGAATGGCCGACGGCCCCGGGTTCGGGCCACCTCCCCCCACTTACGTACGTCCCGATTCTCGGGCGTGCATTTCTTGGTTTCATCCGAGTTCGCGGAAATCCGTCCATCGAACCGTGGTGGTTGTCGCGTCACCGTGCACTTAATTAGGTCGGGCCAATGGAGAAAACGATCATGCGCAGCACCTTGCCTCTTACCCTTGCCGTCGCAACTTTATGGATCGGAAGCCTCTTTGCCGTGCAGCCTGCTTCCGCTCAATCATTCAGTTTCCCCGTCGGCGGGTTCAGTTCGACGAATGTGTGCGCGAACGGCAACACTCCGGCGAGTTGCCAGGTGTTGACCAACGGCTCTCCCAATCAGCCGCAGGTCCTGAGCAATGGTACTTTGCGCTTGAATACGGCTACTCAGAACGAGCACGCTTCCGCCTGGTTCGAAGTCCAGCAACCGCTGGCCACAGGATTCACCACGGCGTTTCAGTTTCAAATCTCCAACACCAATTCCTGCTCCCAATGCAACTTTCCTGGCGATGGCATAGCCCTCGTTATTCAGAACGATCCTGCCGGTACCGGTGCAATTGGCTACACCGGAAACGGTCAGAACATCGCCTACGGCAACAACGATGTCTCGACGGCCAGCGGTCCGGGAGCAGCCATCCTGAACAGCCTCGCCATCGAACTCGATGCCTACAATAACTCCGAGTATGGCGATCCTGACGGCAATCACATTGCGGTGCAGAGTTGCGGTCCCAACAATGCTTCCACCCTTTCGCCGAACAGCGCGGATCACAACTACATCTGCCCAGACGGCAACTCGGCCAAGTTGGCACTTCAAAGCCTGCCGTCTGGGCTTTCATTGAGCGACGGCAATGCCCATACGATTACCGTCAACTATCTGCCGCCAGGTAACTGCACCAGCGGCTGCAATAATCTCAGCGTTTATTTTGATAGCACCCTGATCTTGCAGACGACGGTAGACATCTCCAAGCAGCTGAACCTGAATGGCAATGGCGGTGCGTATGTAGGGTTTACTTCAGCGACGGGCTCCTTTGTCGAAAATAATGACATCTTGAGCTGGTCGTTCAGCAAGTGGCCGTTGGCTCCCATTACGATAAATCAGCCCGTGCAGCCAACTGTGACGAACTTCAATTACACGTCCAATCTGAGCGCGACCACGGACTATTCCCAGAGCGGTTTGCCGCCGACTGCATTCCAGGGCCTGTTTATGCAGGGAACCGTGCAAGCGATCACTGATCAGCAGTTTTCCGACCTGGTCGCCAACACGCCCTTTCAAGGCAGTACCTGCCAGCATCAGGACACCGGGAACGGGAACTTCAGCTGCGTGACCACGACGGATCTCTGCACAACTCCCAGCAACAGCGTTCCCGCGGGCGTCAATTGTTTGAGCACCGGCACGAATCCTTCAATCTCCGTGACCAACACGTACAATCTGGATCCAGCGCAGAAGCCTATCGTGGCTCCCGGCTACATCATGGGCAAAGACACAGCGCTCAGCTGTGGACCGAATGCCGACAATAGCTGCAAGGGTCTGGTCAGCATTTTCTCCAGCATCAGTGGTGACCCCGTCGCCGTCGGACATACGAACAACTTCAACTCCGTGCTGATTCCGATCCTGGGGAGCGTTCAGCCGAGCACAAGTGTGACAACGAATCCTCCTTTGAACGGCGGATGGACGAATGGGAACGTAACCGTCAACTTCAATAGCATTGAGACCGTACCCAGCAATAACCAGAATCCTCCGGCCACGCTGCCGACCGTCGCATCGATCAACTATTCGGCGACGGGTGCCAACCTGCCCACGCCTGCTTCCGGGACACTGACCGGTTCGAGCGGTTCAATCAATATTCCAGTGACGGCCGAAGGCGCCACGGTAATCACTTATTCGGCTACGGACAGCTCGAACATTATCGAAACCCTGATTACGAACAACGGAAACACCGTCAGCAGTTCGACTCCCACATTCACGATCAATATTGATCGCACTCCGCCCACAGTTGTTTGCACGCCGCCAGCAGTAGCGTGGCAAGCCGCCGATGTAGTTGTGCCGTGCACGGCCAGCGACAATGCGGGCGGCTCAGGACTGGTCGGACCGTCGTCATTTACTGTTCAGACGAACGTTCCTTCCGGCACCGAAACGAATAGTGCCACCATCGCGCCGGTCACCGTGAAGGACGTGGCAGGGAATACTTCCGCGCTCCAGCCCGCGCAGGGATCATTCGGTCCCTTTGAGGTGGACAAGGCGCCACCAGTGGTCACTGGCCCCGCGATCTCACCGGCCTCACCGGTCTTCGGCCAGTCAGTCAGTGCGAACTACAGTTGCTCTGACGGAGGGTCTGGAGTGGTGCAGTGCGGACCTTCTGGTTCGGGCACGTTCCCGGCGACCGCGAGCACGGGAACGCTCAGCAGCCCGGCGGACGGATCTGTCGGAACTCATACGTTCACCGTGTTAGCTCAGGACATGGTCGGCAACCAGAGTGCTCCGAGTTTTGTGACGTATACGGTAGGTCAGGCGAGTCCTGCAATTACCTGGGCAACGCCTGCAGCGATCACCTACGGCACAGCTCTGAGTGTGGCCCAACTGAATGCCACCGCGAACGTGCCGGGAACGTTTGTCTACACCCCAGCGGCGGGTACGGTGCTGACTGCTGGCCCACACACGCTATCGGTTACATTTACACCGAGTGACAAAACGAACTACACCAGTGCTGCGGCGACGGTCCAGTTGGCCGTCAACAAAGCAACGCCTGTCGTTCAGTGGCCAACTCCAGCGGCTATCTCTTTCGGTACGGCCCTTAGCCAGGTTCAACTGAACGCTACGGCAAACGTTCCTGGTACGTTCACCTACACGCCTCCTGCCGGTACTGTGCTGCCAGCTGGAACGCAAACGTTGTCTGTACTCTTTACCCCGACCGACGCTCTCGACTACACATCCGCCGGACAATCAGTAACGATTGTGGTCAAGCAGGCGCAAATTGGTCTTTCGCCAACTGCCATGGCCTTCGGGAATGTGGTTTGGGGCAAGATCGTTACTCAAACGGAGACGGTAACGAACGTCGGCAGTGCCGCCGCCAGCATCAGCAAGATCTCGATTACCCTCGGCCCGGGATCTGATGGCGACGACTTCGCCTTCGTCTCGAGTTGCGGCCCGTCGTTAGCGCCGGGCGCCAGCTGCAAGATTCTAGTGCTCTTCCTGGCGGACGACCTGGGCAGTCATGCCGCGACCTTGGTCATTAAAGACAATGCCGCCGGTAGCCCGCAAACCGTAAGCATTACAGCCAATGTGGTGAAGCACTAGGACGGCTAGCAGCGATCTCGCGCAACTGTGGGGATAGACCGTTTAGGTCAAGACCCGTCGTTTTCGGGCGGGCCGAGAGCCCGCCTAGGGATAGTCCGGAATCTATCACCGCTTGATCTTGCTCGTATGCGTGTGCTCTAGCGAGATGAAGTCCCGCTTCTATTTCGCGAACTGAGTCGCTTCTGCGTAGATAGGTTTCAGATCGTACCGCTCGGTCACATGCTCGGCGCCCGGTTCTTTGCGGATATCATCGAGCAACCGCAGCGCCTCATGATAATGCCCCGCTGCTTCCGCGCTATTCCCTGAGAGTCGAAGAGCAGTGCCCGTGAAATAGTGAATCCGTGCATTCTCAAGCCGCAGGCCGAGCTTTTCACTCTTACTAATACTGCGTTGCAGCTCCTGGCGTGCAGCCGAATAATCTTTGTTCTTGATTAGGGCGTCGGCAAGAAGAACAGACGACGCAACCGAAATATATTTCCTGCCCTGAGAATCCGCTTCCTGTACTAGTTTTCGCAGATCGCCCACGGCCGTTCGCGAGTGTCCGTCTGCTACCGCGACCTTGGCTAGATTCATTCGTGAGATGAACAGCGCATCCTTGTCGGTCGCGTGCGACGCCAATCGTAGCGCCTGTTCATAGAAATCTTTCGCCGACTTCAGGTCACCCTGATAAAAAGCTGCATCGCCCCGGTTGTTTAAAACCGATACGAGCAACGGATCGTTCTTCAACCCGCGAGCCAATCCCTCGGCCTCATCCAACAGCTTGCCTGACTCCGTGCCTCTACCGGCCCTGGCGAGTGTGCCGCCCAGGCTGCTGAGAGACGCTACCATGTTGCTGCTGCGGTCGCCGAGATCCCGAAAAGCCTTGACGGCATCCTGCAAAGTGCCGACGGCAGGGCCTAATCGGCCCTGATACTCGAAGACCAGTCCCATGCTGTGCGACATGATGGCAGCGCCCTGGTTGTCGCCCGACTTACGATACAAGTCGAGGCCGCGCATATAAGCCGTCATGGCCTGATCGTATTGGCCCAGGGCTGCGTAGGCCTCGCCCAGATTGTGCAGTGTTTCGGCAATGTCCCCAGGAACGCTCAGCTTCTCGCGAATCTGCAGCGCTTGCTGCAGATAGGTGAGGGCATCCTCGTTCTCGCCTTTTTGCGCATAGGTTGTCCCGATATTGTTCAGGCACAATCCCTGATAGGTTTCGTCGCCGGCGTCTCGCTGAATTTGCAGCGATTCCTTGAACGCCTGCATGGCTTGGTCCGGTTGACCACGCTCGACGTAGAAGTCGCCCATATCGATGAGCGTATCGCCCGCTTCCTTCTTGGCCCCAATCTCACGTCGTATCTTCAGCGCATCGTTGTACGCGGCTAACGCGGCGTCCGGCTTTCCGAGCAGAATCTGGACTTGAGCAATTTCCGCCAGGCTGGCGGCGACGCCACGCTTTTGCCCCAGTTGCTGATTGATGGTCATCGAGTCCTGATAATTCCGCAGGGCCTCAACCGGTTTGCCCATCAGTTTGTAGGCAATCCCGGTAGCCTGCAGGATCAGCGCCTGCTGCTCCTGGTTATCCAGGTCGATGGCGATATGTCGCGCGCGATCGAGTGGATCGAGTCCCTGCTGAGGATTGCCCGATTTGATCTCGACTCGTCCCATGGCAAGCAGAGCGTCAAGATTCTTGCCGTCCGCTTTGAGGACCTTGCCATAGTATTGCCGGGCTTTATCGAGATTTCCGCCGTCCTCATAGAGGCTGCCCAGCGCGAACAACACATCGAGGTTGTCCGGAAAGCTCTTCTCAAGGTTTTCGTATGCAGTGATCGCTTTCGCGTTGTCCTTCGTGACGCGAGCCAGGCTGGCTTCTATGAAATACCTCTCCGCCAAAGGAAGGCTCTGGCCGAGTTCCACGGCGCGCCGTGACGCTTGCTCAGCTTCACTGTCATATCCCAAAGCGGAATAAGCCTCGCCTAGTCGGGAATAAGCGACCGCGAATTGCGGATCTTCATTCGTTGCCGTCTGAAGCCGCTTCTGCGCCTCCAGGTTATTTCCTTGCCGCAGGAATTGAAGACCTTGGTTGTAGTCGCGGAGCGCATCCACAGAATTCGACGTGGGCTTGAAGGATTGCGCCTGCAATTCCTTGACGATATCTGGAGACAGAGCCAGATTCTGGCGGATCATTCCCGCCAGACGATCTACCGCAGCCGACAAATCCTGTTGGTTCGCGGCTTCCGACTTCACTTGGATCGTGCGATTGTGCTTCCGATCCTGCAGCGTCGCGTCGATGCGAATCCGGTCGCCCAGCCTGGTGTATTGACCCCACACCAGGGTGTCGGCATTCGTGAATTCGGCGACCCGACTCAGAGTCATCGAATCGATGACGGAGTTCGGAGCGATCCTCAAGTCGTGGAACACTTGCTGCACGCGATCGGACGAGACGGTGCGTAGATGCGAGGATTGCCCCACATCGGTGCTCAACATGTCGGCCAGACTCGGCCCGAGCCAATCCCACGACTGGTCACCCGACGCGTTCTGAAACGGCATCACCGCCAGAGACAAAGCCGGGGCCGCAGCGGTTCTTGCGGTCGACGGAGAAAAGAGAGGTCCGCGAAACACATAGCCAACGATCGCAAGGGCGATTACCGTGACAATGCCCGCCAATAGCGGCCACGGCACTGTCTGCCCCCAAGGCTTCACGTCCGCGTGAAAGCCCAGTGTCGCGGCAGCTCGCTTGCCCTGCCATGCGTCCAGATCTCGCAGCATCTCTGTGGCGCTCTGGTATCGCAGATTCGGATCTCGCTCCAGACACTTGCTCACGATTCCGGTCAGAGCCCCGGGAATCGTCTCGTCGTGATCCGAAACCGGGACCGCCCGCTCCTGCGTTCGCTTAATCAAACTCGCCAGCGCGCTCTCCGCCTTGAACGGCATCTTCCCGGTCAGCAGTTCATACAGAATCAGGCCCGCAGTGAAAAGATCGGAGCGCTGGTCCAATTCCTTGGCCAAGGCCTGCTCGGGCGACATATATTCCATCGTCCCAACCAGTGCTCCGACCTGGGTCATCCCGTCGCCTTCCATGGTTCTTGCCAGGCCAAAATCCATGACAAGAATCCGCCCGCTGTCCTCCCGCATGATGTTCTGCGGTTTGAGGTCGCGGTGAATCACGCCTACGCTGTGCGCCGCCTCTAAGGCCTGGCAGACCTGCTGCATAATCTCGACCGCCTCTTCCGGAGAGAATTTCTTTTTCTCCTGGATGAGCGCACGCAAGTCGCGACCTTCGACGAACTCCATGGTGATGAACTTCACGCCGTCAGCATCCCCCAAGTCGAAGATCCGGATGACGTTCTTGTGGGTAACTTGGCGCGAGAGCAGAAGTTCCTGCTTAAACCGGGCCAGGATCGAAGGATTGGACGCCAGTTCCGGCCGGATCAGCTTCAAAGCCACCGGACGGTCCAACTCCCGGTCTTGAGCTTTGTAGACAGCTCCCATTCCGCCTTCGCCGAGGAGTTGGAGGATCTCATACCGGCCACCGAGCACGTCGCCAGTTTCCAAGGTAGGAGACGTGTTCTGAGTCCGAGGAGTACGGCTTGGCGGCGCCATCGGCGGCAGAGGGGGCAGCATCCCCTCTACGATGGTCGCGTCTGGATCAAGAACTCGGGCCTCTGCCTCCGACGATGACGGACGAAAATCGACCACGGTCGGAGAGTCGGAATCAATGGGAGCATTCGACCCGGAACTGTCCCCTTTGACCGGAACGCCGACGCCACCCAGATTTGTGGCGTTCCCTCGATCCTTAGGATCGAACCGTGGATTCTGTTTTTGCATGTATCGCCTGGATTTGGGGGGACCGCTTGAAGCACCGCACTAAGCTTCAAGGACAAAATCCTGAAAAGTATATACCCGCCCGTGCCCCTGTGCAGCAACGAAAGCCGAGGTATCTGATTGCTTATGAGTCTCGGCCAAACTCCTTGCTGATCAAGGCGTCCCGCTCGGTTGCGGCTCCGAAACAGCCTCAGACCGACCAGCCTGTGCTCTATCCAAGATACGTTCGCGCATGGTGAAAATTTCACCTATAATGTGCCGCCAACCTTTGCCCACTGGGAGCCGACATGGTCAGGGAGGGAAGCGCCTCCAACGCAGCGCAGTACTCGATCGCGATCATCTCCGACGAAGAATCGACCTTCCCGGAGATTTATCGCTTCCTCGCATCCAGTTTTACCACCAGCTTAGCTACGAACGAAGAGCAGATTCAGGCCCTCCTCGCCGACCCGCATGTCGATGGCGTCGTCCTCGACCTGGACTGCATTGGCGATGGTGCTAACGACGGTGTTGAGGTGCTGCAGGCGTTACGCCAGGTCCGCGAAGACATCGTCCTGGTGGCTGTCACCCATTCGGCGGACCGAGGCATCCCCTTGAAGGCCAGCCAGGCTGGGGCCGACGAATTCTTTCTCGCCCCCCTCAATTTTCAGGAATTACAAGTTGTTCTCTCGCGAGCTATTGAGAAGCGCAGCCTGCAACTGGAAGGGCGGCGGCTGCTCGAACAGGTAGAGAACAAGTCCGCCTTCTGCGAAATGATCGGGCGCAGCGCGCCCATGCAGAAAGTCTATCAAGCGATTCAGGCGGTCGCCGACAGCAACGCGTCGGTTCTTGTGCGGGGAGAAAGCGGCACCGGCAAGGAACTCGTCGCGCAAGCGATCGTCAAGTCAGGCGATCGCAAGGAGAAGCCTTTCATCTGCCTGAACTGCTCCGCCATTCCCGAGAGCCTGATGGAATCCGAGTTGTTCGGCTACGAAAAAGGCGCCTTTACCGGGGCGGACGCGGCCAAGGCGGGCCTCATCGAGATGGCTCACACGGGAACGTTGTTTCTCGACGAGATCACGACTCTCGACCATAACCTGCAAACGAAGCTATTGCGCGTCCTGCAGGAACGAGCCACCCAGAGGCTGGGCGGCCGGTCGGTCAAGAAAATCGACTTCCGGCTCATAGCCGCGACCAACGATGACTTAGAAGATATGGTCCGCAACGGTCGCTTTCGCGAAGACTTGTACTACCGCATCAACGTCGTTCCTATTTTCATACCGGCCTTGCGCGAGCGCGAGGGAGACCTTCCCCTTCTGCTCGACCACTTTCTCCGCGTTTACTGTGCCGCCAATAAAAAGCCGCTCAAGCAGCTACAGCCTGACGTGATCGGGATATTGGAAGACTATTCATGGCCGGGAAACGTTCGGGAACTGGAAAACATTGTGCAGCGGCTGGTTGTGATGAACGACAGTCCGTTCATCGCTGCCCAGCATCTGCCCCAGCAGCTTCTTTACTCGAGCGCGGCCAGCCAGGAAGCGATCCTCATCCCGGAGGAAGGAGTTGACTTCGATGCCGAGATGCAGCGCATTGAGATTGCCTATCTGACTGCTGCCCTTCGCCGGACTGGAGGCAAGAAGTCGGCGGCAGCTGCGCTCTTGCGGGTTGATCCTCAACGCATGAAATATCTATGCCGCACCCTGAAGGTCGAAGTTGAGCCGGAGCATCGAAAAAAGGTTAATAAATAACCCATCGAAGGTTAAATTTTAACCGAAGTGAAAAGATTAACTCTCCGTGATCGGATGGCTTCGGCTCACCTCCTCTGCATCTTGTTGATTCTGAATAGGCCACATTGGGGCCAAGAATTCACAGCAGTTTGGACATCGCCTTGCTTATAAGGAAAGCGTCACGAAGTTGAATAGAAAAAATCTGGTTTTCCGAGGAGCTTCCAATGTCGATTCAGAAAAAGTCCTTGATTAACGGCCTGAATGCCACCAAGAAAGCGATCGTAGCCAGCTCCGCAACGCCGTCGACGCCCACCGTCAATGCGCCGGTTTCAGCGCGCATCATGCCGCGCGTGAAGGGCAGAGTTACGGCGAGAGTGACGGCCCGCGTAGCGGCCAAGGTTGTTGCCCGTAAGAAATAGGTTCCGACTCGGAGTTTTGGAGTCGATAACGACGGGTCAACTTCGGGGGGAGTTGGCCCGTCGTGATGTTTTGAGTCGCCTGGCCTCGCATTTGCTGTCCGCTCGACCTACCAGATCCGCCGGGCTACCAGATCACGAACAAATCTCAAACCAAAGCTCGCCAAACTCCGCCGACCAACTTGAATCTTCGCGATTCCGGTCATGCCTGGACGAACGCCGACACTCTGATCCAGCCACGCCTCTGCGGCATAGAACCGGGGAGGGTTGATGCCCGACAGCTGCTCCTTTTCGCCCAGCGAAGGGTCCAGCGGAACCCAATCTGCCGAAATCGAATGGAGAACGCCCGAAACCGGCAGTAGCCGCGATGCGACCCGCAGCCGAACCGGCGCGCCAACATGAATATCGTGCATCGCGTATTCGGGGATGTAAATCCGCGCCCGCAAGGCCGAGTCATCGATTATCTCGACAACAAGTGAGCCCTCGTCAAAGTATGTTCCGTTGAGGTCAAGCAGTCTGGGTGTAGCCACTACACCATCGATCGGACTCACGAGTCTGAGTCGAGTAACTTCTTCGGTCACATTACGATCCGCCTGACGCAGTCGCAGCCGCTCTTGTTCCGCTGCTCCGACATCGTGATAGTGGATCTGGTTCTGACTCGCCCGCCCTGAAGCGACTCGAAGATCCGCACGGATCCGAGCTAGCTCTGACTCCAAGTCTAGATTTTCCAGAGTCACGACCGGTTGCCCGGCGACGACTCTCTGTCCCTCTTCGACAAACACGCTCGTAACTTTCCCTCTCACTGCGGCATGCACTAGCGCCTGTCGTGCTGGCTCTATGATGACGGGGCCATCCTGAAAGTCCGGCCAGATCGGCACGAGCAGCAATGCCAGCGCGATTGCTCCCAAACCTATCATGCGCAACGGAGTCAGCCAGCCCCACACGCGCTCCTTTTTGTCGAGGTAAAGCAATTTGCTGAAACGTCCTAGACTGTGAATCCGCTCACGAAAGACCCAATATCCCGCCAATAAAGCGGGGGCGAACGCCCAAGCCGGCGAGTATGCATGAAGAATGTGGTAGGAGAACACCATCAGGAACGACAGCAGAAGATATCCATAGATCGCCGAGAGCACCGCGTAGCCGAGGTAAAAGGGGCGGCGCCGAAGTGGTATGTATTCCACTTCTGCGGGCATGCCGAACAAATGCTTTCGCGTCCAGCCAGAGAGATAGGCAGAAGTGCGTTCCTTCAGATCTGGTTCTCCGATCAACTCACAAAAAATGTAATACCCATCGAGTTTGATGAGCGGATTCAGATTGAGCAGGGACACGCCAATGCCGGTGACCATCATGACCTTGTACGCCAGATTGTGTGCCAGCATGCCTGGAGCGGTCGCCCACCAGACCGTTGTTCCCACAAAACATACGATCAGGTCTCCCCAAATGCCCGCGGTCACAGTCGCGATCCGTTGCCACTTACCTCCGTAGATCCAAATTTGAGTGACATCGCAAAAGAAGCTGGGCGCAAAATACATCAATGAGAAGCCCATTTTTTCCACGCCGCCACCGAAGTGCTTGCAAGTGAGGCCGTGAAACGATTCGTGCAGGAACGCCATCGCGCCAAACAGGACCCAGAATTCGAACAAGTCGCGCGCCGACTTCGTTGTGAAATTGTAGAACTCAAAACTGTCGTGCCAGATTTCGCCGAAGCGGCCCGCCCACATCCAGGTCATCACCGCAAACATCGCAAGTGCCAGCAGCGTGAACCACCACGTAAAAACCCACCTCAGTCGCGGGTAGATCCGAGATATGAAATCATCGGCGTTGGGCCACTCGGCAATGATGATGTCGGAGAAGTCGATGACCTTGAACCGCTTGCGCTTCTGCCGCTGGCCGCGCAGTCTCTGCTGCAAGGCGATGTTTTTCTCCAGAGGGCTCTGATAGAAAAGTTGGGTGTTCGTCTGGATGAACGAGGCAAATTCACGTACGTCGTCTTCGTGATACGTTGTTCCCGTCTGACTTGACGACAGGTTGGAGATTTCGAGATAGGAGCGTTCTCCATCGAATAACTGAAGAAGGGCCCATTGCGAGGGCTCTAACCGAATAAAGTTGTCAGCCCCCGGCAGCTTCGCCAGAACCGTGGGCTGGCCCTTCTCGATCTGCTGCTTCGCGATTACGCGCGTGTCCAGTTTGGGGACTGAGCGTTTAATCACTCTCTCCGGCAGTTCCGGCAGAGCGACCTTGAGGGCGTTGGCGATGTTCATGGATGCGCCGGAAGGTGGACGTCGGCCTGCATTCCGGGCCGCAGTTCTGGCACTGCACCCACTAATTCCGCCAGAACCTCAATCGTGCCGCTTGCAGGATCGACGACCGGACTCAACTGGATGACTCGCGCCACATGTTCGATCGCTGGATTGCCATCGGCGACGGTCACTGCCACTTTTTCCCCAACTTTGACCTGATTCACAAATCTGGAGGGCAGCGTGAACCGCACGCGCAAGGGGCCTGTTGCCGTGACCCAGAACAGGCGTTCGTCTCGCGCCACTGTTTGACCCTCCCGAATGTATCGACGGGCGACGATCCCATCGAATGGCGCCATGATTTGTGTCTTCTCCAGTTCCAGTTCGAGGGATCGCTCCGTGTCACGCGCATTGATCAGCAACTGCTCGACGCGCTTGACATCCCATTGATCGCCCTCGGCTTTGTATCGGGCGTGGTCAAATTGTTCTTCGGTGATGAGTTTTGCGTCCCACATTTTGCGGGCTCGTTGATAGTCAGCCTCCAATACTTTGGCTTCCGCTTTCCAATTGTTCAGGTCGGCTTCAGTGCTGGCGGTCTTGGCCTTGGCCCCTTCCAGATCAGCCATGAGCTGGCGGTCGTCCAGTTTGGCCAGAAGTTGCCCCTTCGTTACGTGAGTGCCCGCGTCGACAAGAATCTTCACCACTATTCCTTCCCGTTGTGCCGCAACGTCAACTTGATTCTCGACAACGATCGGACCTGATGCGGTATAGCGATTGTCGATGGATGCTGGCGGAGTCGCAGCGGATGCGGGCTGAGTGGAGGAAGGCGCCGCCGCAGCGGCTTCTGCGGGCGCCGCCGCGCGATCGCAAGATGTGCACGCCAACACGGCGAGAAAGAGCGAACTAAGAATACATGCGACTGTTTTCAAAGGTCACCAGCCAAACCATTCCCAAAGCTTCGACCAGGTCCACATCACAGGCTTTCGAAAGAACACTTGTCCCGCGGGACGCCATCCAGTGGATACTTTGGCGCGGCCCTGCATTCCTGAACGCAGTTTGTTCTCAGGATTCGGAACCGCAATTCGCGCAGAGAAGATGCGAGTATCACCGTCGAGTCGCCCAACCGGACTCACCACAACAACTGTTCCTTCGAAGGTACGCGCAGGGAATCCATCGAGCTTGACGCGTGCTTTTTGTCCGCTATCCACAAGTGCGACGTCGGTCTGATCAATCGCCAAATCAATAAGAGCCTGCGAGTTGTCGACGACTTCCGCGAACGTATCCCCGAATTTCAATTTCTGGCCAACCATGTTCTCGATGTGAGGAGTAACGACGACGCCGTCAATCGGCGAGCGAACGGAAGTTCTGTCCAGGCGTTCCTGAGCTCGAGCTACTTCAGCGGTCCAATAATCGGCTTGGGCCTGCTGGATACCGGCCTCGGTATCGTCATTCGCCGCGAGAGCGCGATTCATTAACGTGATCGCCGTCTCGCGTTTCGCCTGCGCGGCCGCGAGAGCGGAGCGATAGTCCCAGTCTTCGAGAGCCCCAATAACAGATCCGCGCCGAACCGGATCTCCTTCCTTCACGAGGACCTCTTTGACAACTCCCTCGACCTCGGCCCCAATCCGGGCGGCGCGCCCGGGTGCAACTGTCGCTGGGCCTTCGATGCGCAGCGGAAGAGGAAACAAAGCAAGGAAGAAGACAACAGCAGCGACAGAGACAATCAGCATCACGCGACGATGCTTTTCGAGTGCAAGAAACTTCCGCTTCTTTTCGATCAGCGGTTCGAGCACGCCAATAAACGGCACCTCTTTATAGAGCGAAGCATTTCGCAACGCAACCGTAGCCTGGCTCGCCAGCACTTTGATCATCTCCAGGTGGGCTACGGTCAGAAAATTGGGATCGCTGCTTTCGAACGAGAGCACTCCTACGCGACCTTCTTCGTCCGCCAGGGGAAGAGCATGGAACGCCCGCATTCCGGTTTTCGAAAAATACCGCTCAAACTTCGCCCGAGTCTCTTCGCGTTCTGCAGAAATCATCTCTCCGCGCTGGCAGATCAGCGTGGGTTCCCGAAGCAGAGACGCCCATTGCAGGATGGGTTCCAGCGCAGCGATTTGCGGATCCCGGGGATTGAATTCAGTCACGCCAGAAATCGCTCGCAACTGAATGTGGCCTCGCTCCTCGAGCGCAATTGCCGCCCGCTCGTACGGAATCACACTCGCGGGCCCGTTGACTACCGCTTGGAGCACTCGATCCAGATCGAGAGTCGACGTAATTTCATGACTTACAGTGACGAGCGTTTCCAGAACTTCCACTTTGCGCTCAGCCGCCAGCAAACTTGCATTGTGCAATGCGATAGCTGCGGACTCTGACAAACGGCTCAGAGTAAACAAGTCGTCATCATCAAAAGGTGTTCCGTCGAGCTTGTTTGTTGCCTCGATCACTCCCACAAGCGACTCATGATCAATGATCGGAGCGACAATGAGAGACGTTACTCCCCCGTGTTCTATCCCCCGGCTGCGGGCTCCTTCGTTGCGCCGAACAAGTCGCTCGTCGTCCGGATGTTCGATCAGAACGGGGTCGCCGGTGTCCGATACATCGCCGGGCACCCCGTCCCCGGGTTTCTGTAGTGAACCTTGCTGAACGGTCGGATCGTCTCCAGCCTGGTGCATCAGCCGCAGACTTTCGTCCGGTTCGAGCAGCCATACGTTGACGGCCTCGCAGTCGAGCATCTCGCGGACCTTGGATCCGATAATCGGCAGCAACAGGTCCATTTCCAGCGTTGAGCTGAAGACCTTCTCGATGTCGTAGAGTTGAGTGAGCCGAGTGATCGATGTGAGAGTGTTGTTGTGCTCGTCCTGATAAATCTGGGCCCCGAATAGCGCTCCGCTGGCCACTTCTGCAACTTCCGCCAGGGCGTTCAGTTGCACTTCGGTGAGCTTGCTCTCGAAACTGAGAATCTCGATCGCGCCGATTAACTCCTCGTCTTGCGTTAATGGAAGATACGCCAAGGAGTGCAGGGTTCGGCGGACGTTGACATGGGCGTATTCTTCGCGGCTGAGGGTCTTTCCCTCGAATAGCATCGGCTTGAGCCCGCGGGACAACATTCCAAGTGTGCCTGCGTCGAGCGGGATTGCCGCCTCGGGCATGGCGCCTTCGCCGGCTGTTACCAGCACTCTCCATGTGTCGCCGTCGTCGCGGACGGAGGTGGCATAAATACTTATCGCACTACCGGGCAGAACGTCGGCGATTGTCTGTGCGACAACTCGCACGCGCGGGATGAGCTCAAGTTCCGCCAGCAAGCGGGCCGACAAGGCAGCAATGTTGAGCGTCAGCCCAGAACTTTGGATTGGCATGAAGTGGCCCTAAAGCCTTTACTGTGAGCCGCGGGGGACGTTTGCTGTTTGCAAATTCGCGGTGCTTCTTCTAAGTTGGAACGGGACTTTAGCAGACGATCCGGCGAGTGTCAACCGCGTTGCCTTGACTGAGCTGCGACAACTGACGTCAGCCTTCAATCTCCGTTAGGGAGGATAGAATCGGTGGATATTGAGGTTCGCAGTCAATCCGCAGTGAAACTGATCAAACTCCGCGGTCGCCTCAATCTTGGTGAGGCGGTCGACGGAATGCGTCAGACCTTCGACGACTTGATGGCCGCCGGAGACAGCCAGTTTGTCGTGGATCTGGCTGAAGTCACCATGATCGACTCTAGTGGCATCGGCCTGCTGGTTCGTTGCTTGACGGTCGCCAAGCAGACCGGCGGTTCCGTGAAGCTACTGAATCCTTCCAAGTTTGCTGTCCAAACCCTGAGGATGACCGGACTGCTGAAGCTGTTCGAAGTATTCACGGATGCGGAGCAAGCGGTTGCATCCTTCCGCTAGAGCACGGTAAGAAATCCGGGACCTCGACCTGCGGCTCTTGGGGAACCATTCTGTCGATGGAAAAAATCTTCTGGGGTTTCCAACTGGTTCAGGTTTTCCCGGAATGGGAAACGTCGAGCCACGCCTTCGGGGGATACCCCCCCTCCCCCTCGATCTACTGAAATCATCAAGTTAGGCGAAAATCGCAAAGTAATCTATGGGGCTCAATCACTTGCGGGCAAAATCCTGGATTCAAAGAACTTAGGAGCTTGTTGCTCCGAGCGGCGTTCCAAAACGGAACGATGTTGCGACTCGCGCATCGTCGTGGCCTCGACGATGATCGCTCATATCGAGAATTGAAGGCAAGGTTAGATGTCACACACGCCTGTGGAAATCAGCACATTCCGGTCAGGTACAAGGCGCTAGTGTGATGGTTCGGTCACTTTCAGAACCTGATCACCGGCGACACTCTGAAGGGTTTGCACCGTTCCCGATGGCCAGTAGATCGTGATGGACTCGGCCTCTTTGTCGCCACCGAGACCAAAATGTACCGGACCGTAACTGGATGAGGCATAGCCCACGCTGGTCGTCATGTGGTTGTATTGAGTGCCGCTTTTCGTGACGACCTTGATTCGCGCTCCAATACCGTCGCGATTGCTCTTCGTGCCCCGGAGTGCGATATCGAGCCAGTGCCCGGACTTCTCGCTCCGGTTCATCCAGATTTCTGTGTCGCGACCGATCGCGGTCACAACTACGTCAATGCGACCGTCGCCATCCAGATCGCCAAAGGCGCAGCCACGATGCCGCGCTGGAGGCTGCGCATTAAACCCTGCTTCGTCGATCAGCGGCACCCACTTCCCGCTGGCGCCTGGATTAAGGAACACGACGTTCGGTTGATCAATCGGCTGACTGGGCAGGGAGATCGACTGCACGTGACCTCCGCTCACAAATATGTCCTTCCAGCCGTCGTTGTTGAAGTCATAAAAACCAACGCCAAATCCCGCCATGCGCAGGCTGGCGTCCCGCATCCCGCTATCGCTCGTTATTTCGCGGAAGCCCCCTTTCCCGGTGTTTTGGAAAAGTGGGAATGTCTGGTTCATCAGGGCAACGAAGCCAATATCGGGATAGCCGTCATTGTTGAAATCGCGAAAGTCCAGGCCCATGCCGGAAATGAAGCTCCCATCCTCCGTTAGAGCCACGCCGGTTTCGAAAGCGACTTCTTCAAACTTGTTTCCCAAATTGTGAAAGAGGGAATTGTAAGAAGCGTCGTTAGTCACAAATAGATCCTGTCGTCCGTCGAGATCGTAATCAGCCATGCCGACTCCCATCGCTTTGCCCACATGGCTGCGGATCCCCCACTCCTTCGACACGTCGCGAAATGTGCCATCCCCGTTGTTCAGGAAGAGCTGGTTCGGCTGTCCTTTATAGAACTTAGGATGGCAATAGTCTCCCATCCCGTTGATGAACCCGCACAGCGGCTTCGAGGAATAGGTCCACTGCATGTAGTTTGCGACGAACAGATCGAGCAGACCGTCGTTGTTGACGTCAACCCACACGGCAGTGATAGCCCACAGTGGACCGAAGTCAGGGTCAGGCCGGTTCAGGCTTGCGTCCAGACCTGCCTTGACGGTTACATCGGTAAACGTACCGTCACCATTATTGTGGTAGAGCGTGCTGTGGTGCAGACCTGCTACGAACAGGTCGGGATGTCCATCGTTGTCGTAGTCTCCGACGGCGGCGCCCATATCGTAGCCTGAACCAGCCAATCCGGCCGCGTCGGTCACATCGGTGAAAGCTCCATTCCCGTCATTGCGAAACAGCCGATTGCGGTACTTCGGATCGTCCTTCTTGAGCGTCTCAATGTTGGCGCCATTGGTGAAAAAGAGGTCGGGACGTCCATCGCCGTTGTAGTCGAAGATAGCCATGCCCCCCGGCATACTTTCCGGCGCATTCTTCGCCGGAGTGACGCTGTTCTCAAGACGAAAGGGAAGTTTCTTCAGCTCAAACGAGACCGGACTCGGGGCGGAAGGTGCGGGCAGCAGTGCAGCCCCGGCTAAGGCTAACAACGCGGCGGTCGCCGATCGAACGAGTGCAGGGAAGGGCATTAGTTATCCCGGACGAAAAAGAAGGGGTGGCCGAGGCCACCCCTGAGGATTGTAAACCGTCACCGAATTTAGAAATAGTATTTGACGCTGAACAGCAGCGAACGGCTGCCGGTCTTGAAGCGCGGTGTACCGGTTGTCGTACCGCTATTGCTGGGCGTCCCAGGGGCCGGTATGCGATTTGTCGGCACCAAGCACCCGCCACTGGTAGAGGTAGTACCTCCGATGTTCGCGAGGGCATAAGCGCACTCGTTGCCCGCCGAACCGGTTCCAGCGCTGCTGATGAACTGCGGGGTTGTGTCTGTAAACTGCAGGGTTTCGTCCGTGTTCCCCGCCAGTCCGAATTGCCCCAGTGGGTGGTTCAGCCAGTTGACAGCCGATATCCGGAACTGCAGCTTCTGCCGTTCCGTGATCTGGAAATTCTTAAACAATGCCAGATCGCTGTCGAAGTAGGCCGGACCACGCATGTAAGGCCAATTCAACTGGCCCTGCTGACCGTACGCCGGCATGCCGAAGCACTTGGGGTTGAACCGCTGTCCCGACTTCAATCCTTTGGAAGGATCGCAAATCAGGGCAGGCATCAGCAGAAAGCCGCTGTTGTCTGGTGATACTCCGAACCAGGTTTGCGTGCTAACGTTCGTAGCCTCCAACCCGTTGGGGAGTCTGAGTGCGTAATCGAGAAGGTCAGGCATCGCATTGGTCGGCATCGTCAGCCCACCAGGGTAAGCGGCATTCAGGTTACCGTTGACGTTGGGCTGCAGGGTTGCACCGCTTTGGTACGTGGTGTAGCCCGACAACTGCCATCCATTCACAGCCCCCTCAAGTGCGCGGTGCCCGTGAATCACCTTGGGGAGATTCCACGAGAATGAAGCGTTCAGGATGTGGGTGTGATCGTATGCCAACGGCCCGTAGTTATTCGCAATGTTGAGAGGATCAACCACGGTGCCGTTGCCAGCGCCGTTATCCGTTTGACCATCGCGAATGCCAAGAACCTTGCCGAACGTGTAGTTGGTCAGGAAGGTGATGGGACCGGACTGCTTCTGCCATGACACCTGCAGCGAATTGTAGTTCGCGTAGCTGCCATGATAGAGCAGGTAAACGTCCTGGTAGACGTTCAACGGGCGCCAATCGTTCGCATTGAACGTTAGCAGGTAGTTCGGGCCGTACGTGCCAGCGCATGCCAACGGCTGATTGTTGAACGGAGTGCTACTCGTGCAAGCCGGCGCGTTCGGGGACATGAGCTTCCCGAAGTTCGCCCCGCCGTTGTAGGCGCCGGTGGGGTCAGGCAAGAAGAACCCGCCAGGCGCTACGTTGTTTTGGTCGCCGACTTTTCCGTTGCCTCCGTCGATCCACTCGTTCTGGCTCTTATTTCCGACGTAGGACACTTCGAGGACAGACCGCCATGGAAGCGTTTGAGAGATTGTGACGTTCCAGTCGGTCGTCAGAGGAGTCTTATTGTCCCCCGGCAACAGGCCGTAGATTGTCGCTCCATTTTGCGCAACGCTCGATGGAGGCACGAAACCGGGTGCGCCGGATTCGATCTGGTTGTATCCGCTAGTGACGCCATTGGTGGTGTAGGTGAACGAACCTTCCGGACCCGTAGCCGCGTCCGCTACCTGTGTAGAGACTTGGTAGTGGAATATAGCGAATCCGGCGCGGAGCACCGTTTTCCCAGTTCCGAAGATGTCGTACGCGAGACCCACGCGAGGTTCGTAATAGAACAGTGGAGATTTCATGCCCGACAGAGGCACACCACTATTCACTTGGTGCCAGAGCAGACCGGTGTTGTTCGGAGCTGCCGTTATGAGGCCGCTCGGACCGTACACATTCTGTTGATAAAGGGACGGGTTCCAGGTTTGGAAGCCTTGCGGCGTTCCGTACCATTGGCCGACGTGATCAAATCGCAACCCGTAACTCAAAGTGAGTTGCCGATTTGCCTTAAACGAATCCTGGGCATAAAGCGACCACTGGTGGAACTTCAGATCGTTCGTTGGGAACGAACTGACTTGTTGATAGTTCCCTGCGCGTCCGAGGAGGAAGTCGGCTACGACGTTTCCGGAACTGTTCGGTCCCCAACCCAGGTTGTAGGTACCATTGTCGCCCGGCCCAAGGCCGCCGCTGGACTGGACGTTCTCGCTCGTATCCCAGTAGAACCCAGCTTTCAGGGTGTGAGTGCCAATGACCTTGGTGTAGTTGTCGTAAATCGCGGGATCTTTCTTGATCGCGCCAAAAGCGTTTCCTTGGAATCCTCCATCAAACGAGAATTCCTCGAAGTTCGGGAAGGCGCCGCCCCAGGGACCCTCGAAATTGGGGATCTGGTCCGTGGTGTGACCGAACAGGCCCGTCACGTTGAACCCCAGAGCTGATCGACTTACCGCTTTGGGATTGGATAGAGTGCTGGGGTTGATATAGCGAGCCAAGGTGAACACGAATTCGTTCGTCGTGGTCGGGCTGAACACATGGGTCACGTTCGCCATGTATTCCTGAGAGGTGGTAGCCGCAGTTACACCGGACGGATACGGCAACGTCCACGGTGGAGTCCACCACACACCGATAGGATGCTGGTCGTTTTCGATCTGGCGGGTGTAGGAGAAGGTGATCTTGGTGTTGTCGCTGATTGCGTAGTCGACCTTACCCGTAGCTTCCCAACGATTCTGCGGAGAGGTATTGATGTACTGGTAATTGTTCCAGCCATTCGCAGCCGACGGGGTGATATTCGCCTTCGGCATCAAAGCCGCAATGCCGACGATGTTCGGGTCATAGTCGGTGGTGGGCATTGTGTGAGTGCCCGTGGGCAGGCCGTACGGCTGCGAGTAAGCGTACTGCCACACACTGCCACTCGAAAGACAAGTGTAGAGGGTAGAACCGCCGCCGCAACCCGATACCGGAGTCGTCCCCGGTACGCCGTTGATCGTGGTCTCGCTGAAATCGCCTGACATTTGCTCAACGGTAGGTACGTTGTAGTTGATCGGGGTAGCTGCCGGGTGCTGATTCATGTACTCATAGCCGCCCCAGAAGAACACTTTCCGTTTCCCATGGTTGAGGAACGGAATTGGACCGCCAACGTTGCCGCCGATGTAGTAGTAGTGCTCATCGGAGTTGGGAACGCCCTGACTGTGAGCGTACGCGTCGTCAGAGTTGAGGGCGCTATTCCTGGCGTACATATATCCTTCGCCGTGGAACTGATTTCCGCCGCTCTTGCTGAACGCCTGGAAAATCACCGGGCCCTTGGCGTATTCAGCGCTGTAGGACGACATGAGAACTTTGACTTCAGAAACCATGTCCTGGTTGATGTTCGCGATCTGGGTGCCCGCGTTTCCGGGGTCGACCAAGTTGGCGCCGTCGAGCATGAACGCCATGGCTCCGTTCGGCTGGGTGCCGTTGGCAGAGTAGAAGCCCACAGGCCCGTTGTTGGTGCCGACGATCTTGTCGTTGAATCCAGAACCTTGGGACAGGCCGTTGGTTAATGCCATGCCGGGCATGACCTTGAGCAATTCGCCCGCGTCCCGACCGACAATGGGAACGTCCTGAATCAGTTCCTGATTGAGGGTGGTGCTGACTTCGGCGTTGTCGGGGATGACGACGTCCGCGCCGGCCTTGATTTCTACGGTCTCGGTAACGTTACCTACTTCGAGTTTGACGTTGGCGAGGGTATGGTTGTCGCCCTGCGCGAAATTGATTCCGCTGCGTGCCCACGTCTTGAAGCCCGGCGCCTCGATCGAAACCGAGTAACTGCCCGGCTGAACTGCGGTAATAGAGAAGTAGCCCGAACCATTGCTGACGGTGGTACGAACGTCGCCAGACGCTTCGTTCTTCATCGTCACTTTTGCGTTCGGTACGACCGCGCCGCCAGAATCGGCCACGGTGCCAGTCAAAGTTCCTGTCAACTGCTGACCGAAACAGGTCGATGCCAGCAGGACGAGAAACAGCAAGCCTAACGCGGTAACGGCTGTTCTTTTCAACGCCGTAACTTCAAACGCTGTAATCATTACCCCTCCCCGAGACTGCATAGACGCCTCAGACTAGTGGATAAGTACTATTCCGAGCCAACGGGAAAGTAGCTCTGATCGGCAATGACTGTCAAGAGAAAAATCGTTTTTTTAAGGAAAGCGTGCAACTTTGGAATATCCAGCGTACACTGTGCGCGTCTGCTGAGCCCGGAATCGTGGAAAGACCGTCGACAAGGGTCCGACGGGGGGATTAGAAGGTGGGGTATATGCCTACACGTATTCTTCTTGCACTGGCTTCGAACCTGCTTATTTCTCTACCTATCCTTGTGGCTCAGGCCAGTTCAGCGCCGGCGGTCGAGCAGTCCCGTCCTGTGATTCACACCACCACGCGGGAAGTGCTTCTTGATCTGGTCGTCCGCGACAAGCATCACCACGCGGTCACAGATCTTCGGCCGGAGGAGGTGGAAGTTTACGAGGATGGTGTCCGCCAGAGCGTCCGAGTATTCCGCAACATCCAGGGCACCGAGCAACTCGCAACCGAGCGCAGCGTCGACGGGATTCGGGTCGCGAAGCCTGCGAACAGAAGTGCGAACGCATCCGCACCCAAAGGCGGCGACGACCTGCATCCTCTAAATTCGATGCGGCAAGTTAACTTTGTTTCGGTTGTGTTCGCGGAGATCGGTCCGCTGAATCTGGAATTCGCGCGTCGGGCCGTCCAGGAATTCCTGAAGAGCGACAATCTGCCCAACACCTACGTCACTATCTACAAGCTGAATCGGACGCTGGGGGTGGTTCAGCCTTACACCAGCGACAAAGACGCGCTCGCCAAAGCGGTTGACACGGCCGCAAAGGGCTTGAGCGTAGGCAGTAGCGACGGTCCAACCGCTGCCGTCGCGAGCGGTGCCTTGGCATCAATGCAGGCTTCCGGGGAAATCATTCTCGCCAATCCCGCGACCGGAGTTGCCACCACCCAGTCGGTGCAGAACGAACTTAATAATCCCATGGCGAGCCTCGCCAAAGATCCTCTCTTTTCTGCGAATGCCGCGTCGCTCGACGTTTCTATCACACTCGGAAGCGCGCTTCGTACGCAGGCCGAACTCGAAAAAGGACTGCGTCTCGTTACCAGCCTCACGAACGGCATGGATGCGATGGACTCGCTGCACGCGCTGGTGCACAGTCAGGAACAATTGCCGGGCCGCAAGATCATCCTGTATCTCGCAGACGGTTTGACATTTCCCGTAAATCGGCGCGATGCGGTCGATAACCTCATCAGCTATGCCAATCGACAAGGCGTGTCGTTCTACACCATCGATACGCGCGGACTGAACGTAGACGATCCGATGATGGACGCGCTCGCCGCACAGCGGCGCACCGGCGCCGAGAGTTCAGTTCATGTGGTAGATCCGCACATGCAGCATCTGGAAGATGACGATGTGCAACTCACGGCTGTCGGAAACAGCCAACTCGCGATGCGCGAACTGGCCGAATCAACCGGCGGTTTCGCAGTGACCAACACCAACGAGATTTCGTTGCCGATGCAGAGGATCATGGAGGACATTCGGACTCATTATGAGTTGGCGTATTCTCCCACTTCCACCAACTACGATGGGCACTTCCGCAAGATTGAAGTGAAGATCAGTCGGCCCAAGGTCACGTTGCAAACGCGCAAAGGCTATTACGCCGTTCCGGACCTTAACGGCGAGCCGCTCCAACCATTTGAACTTCTGGCTTTGAACGCGATGAACGCGCGTCCCTTGCCTGAAGGGTTCCCCTACCGGGTGTCGGCCATGAAGTTTCGGCCCCAGGAGAACGCCGTCGAATACGAGATGACGTTCGAAATTCCCTTGTCGGGCATGAATGCGATGGTCGACAAGAAAACGGGCGATCTTTTCTTTCGAGCGGCGCTGGTTGCGTTCATTCATGATTCAAGCGGCGAGATCGTAAAGAAGGTGAGTCGGGAACTGGTTCGGACTGTGCCGAGTGCCGACGTTGCGCAATCGAAAAGCGATCGTGTTCTCTATGCGGAGCCCGTAGATCTCGTACCTGGACATTACGCGGTCGACACCGCTGTGACGGATGAACAGACCGGCAAGACGTCTGCGAAATCGATCGCAGTCTTCGTCGATCCCAGGAAGAATCTGTCTCTGAGTTCGCTGGAGTTAGTGCGAGGGTTCGAACCCCTGACCGGACCGCGCAATCCCTTCAGCCCGTTCGAACTGGATAACGGCCGGATTACCCCGACGCTGGCGGATTCCATAGAGCGGGGAAATCCCATGAATCTCTATTTCGTGGTCTACCCACCCAAGGCCGCAAGCGGCGAAGAGACAAAAGTTACGTTGGAGTTATTGCGCAATGGCAAGGAGATTGCCCGCAAGCCTCTCGATTTGACGCAACCTGCGCCTGACGGTTCGATACCAATGTTGGTGCAGCTTTCTCCTGGTCCTGGGCAGTGCGATGTGCTCGTTACCGCCAGGCAAGGAGAATCCGTCGCGCAATCCAGCTTGTCCGTCACAGTCGAGTGAGTCGCAAGGAATAACTACTTGCCAGCTGCGGCCAGGATATTACAAGCTTTTGACATGTGGGGCACCGTCTCGGGGTAAAATTCCGCCACCAAGCCGCCGTCGGCAGCAGGGGAATTCTTCCAAATGGTGGTACCGGTCCTTCGAACAAACGTTCTCTTAGTGGCCGCCCTGTTGGTCGGAACAGTTGCGGCTCAGAAAGACAACGCTTCGACTCCGGCGCTCGTTATTAGCGGACAGCAAGAGCCTGAGCAGAGCGATCTGGTCATCCATCAAAGCGTCCGACGCGTCATTGTCGATGTGGTTGTTTCTGACGCGAGTGGAAAGCCTGTTTCTGGCCTCACTTCCGACGACTTCTCGGTTTTCGAAGATGGCAAGCCTCAACAGATTCGCTCCTTCGATTCCCATGATTTTGATTCGCTCACGGACTCTCTTCCGAAGCCTCCAGCATCTTTGCCGGCCAATACGTTCGTAAATCTCCCAACCGGTCCAGAGCGAGGCCCGCTCTACGTGTTGCTTCTCGATTTGCTCAACATGGAAGTCGAGGACCAGCCTCAGGCGAGGGAACAGTTGTTGAAGTTCATTCGGAGCAAACCTCTCGGAACGCGCTTCGCGGTCTTTGTCGTGAGTGATGGGCTCCATCTGGTTCAGGGTTTCACCGAGGACCGGAATTTGCTGGCGGATGCCGTGGATCCCAAGAATTCCCACTCGCGCATGCCCCGCATTTTTCTCTACGCTGCGAACTTTCGCCCCTACATCTCCATCCCTCGGGTTCTGATGGGAGTCGCGAAATTCCTGGCACCGCTCTCCGGCCATAAGAACATCATTTGGCTCTCGGAGTCGTTTCCGTCCTCCATCCTTCCCACGGCGACTGGGGGATCGGAGGGCGTCAATTTCTATGAAGATGTAAAGCAAGCCACCGACATGCTTGCACAAGGACAGATCGCTGTTTATCCGATCGATGTTCGCGGCGTCACTGTTACGAGTCCATCGGGCTCAATGTTCGGGAATGGCAACTCGAATCCCAATGCCGTGAGTGGTAGCGGGAGGAGCCTGGCTGACTCCGCCGCGAATTCCGGACCTGCGCCTGGTGCGCAGTCTATGAACTCTGCGGACGCTGCGCTCAACGCGCGTTACATGACCGAGCAGGAAATCGCGAGTTCAACCGGGGGCCGGGCTTTCTATAACACAAATGACATTACCGCCGCTCTTAGCGAAGCCACTGAAGTCGGCGGCCACTATTACACGCTGATGTATTCGCCCAGCAATCCGAACTACAACGGCCACTTGCGGCATATTCACGTCGAACTAGCCCAGCGGGGATACCATCTGTCCTATCGTCACTCCTATTACGGTAGTCCGGGTGTCGCGACACCATCCGGCCCGATGAAAGAACTCCATTGGGCCGCTGAACTGGAACCAATGCCGATGAGCCAGGCAGCCGACTCTCTGTCCCCCAACATGGAGCACGGCGCGCCTCTCGCGCACCAACTGTTATTCCGGGCCCGCATTCATACCCTGTCTCCCCCGGCAAAGGCAACCTCCGAGCAGATGGCAAACCTAGCTGATCAGCCTGCATTTTTTCGTGCGCGGAGCAAGGACAAGCCAGCGAAACCTTTGAAGCCCATCCAACTTCAGACCTACCAAATCGACTACAGCGTCGCGGCGCGATACCCCACGCTGGAAGTGGCTGCTGCGGCTTTTGATGGCGACGGAAAAATGCTCAACGGTGCGGTCCAGAGGGTCGTGGAAAATGCCGTGCAATTCGGCACCGGCAAGAGCCGTGAGGCAATCTATCGTGTGCAGCAGCGGTTCGATGTTCCCGTGGCTGCAGTCTCGCTGCGCGTCGCGGTCCGCGATGTATCCACCGACAACGTTGGCGCCCTCGAAGTCAACCTGCCACTGGCCCGCGAAGCACAAACTGCGGACGCATCTACACAGTCTCTGACCTCATCGGACGACGACGCACCAGAGCCGCATTGAGTTCGCGTTCTATCCGGCGATGCTGCGCCCGATCCGGCTAGGCAAACCTGCGGAACGATAGGGCTTTCCCTTGCGCGTGATACGATGGTCGTCAAGAAACGCAGATTATTGACTGGGGTTACGTCCTTCTTGAAGGCGTCGTAGTACAACGTGGGAGCATACATCGGGATGGGGCGGGGTTTCGGAAAAGGTCGTCATGCGGCCGAAAACTGGGGCCTGATCCTTATCTTGCTTTCCTGCTTCTTGAGCTTGCCTCAACCCTCGATCGCGCAAGCCACTGGTACCGACTTCTCCAATATTGCCGCGAAGGCATCGGCGGCGCGCGATGCGAACGATCTTCCGAAAGCGATCGATCTCTATCAGCAGGCCCTAAAGCTCAACCCACATTGGCCCGAGGGATGGTGGTATCTCGGATCGCTGGAATATGGAAGCGGCAGCTATGAAGCCTCTCGCGATGCCCTGTCTCACTATCTCGACCTGACTCCCGACGCTCCGGCAGCTCTTGCGATGCGCGGGCTCTGCGAATTTGAAACCGCCGACTACGCCCAGTCTCTAAAAGACATTCAGCACGCACTCGCCGTGGGCGCGGCAAATCAGCCTCGTAACGAGAAAATTCTCCGTTACCATGAATCGCTGCTGCTGACACGTACTGGGAATTTTGAAGACGCCTTGCGGAGTTACGGCTTCTTCGCTCACGACCCGGACCCGAATCCCGAACTCCTTCTTGCCATAGGGATGGCTGGCCTCCGCGTTCCCTTGCTGCCACGGGAATTGAAAGCCGATCAGCAAGAGATGTATGTCAATGCAGGCAAGGCGGCATTCGATTTCATGAAAGGAGACAAAGACGCTGCACGAGCGGAGTTCCAGCACTTTTTCGAACAGTTCCCAACCACCGCCAATGCCCATTATTTGTACGGTTACTTGCTTTATCCGACCGATGTGGATGCGGGCTCAGCCGAATTCAAGAAGGAACTGGAAGTCGCTCCTTCAAACGCCACCGCAGAAGCAATGCTGGCCTGGATTCTTTTTCTAGAGAATCGGCCCTCCGATGCACTGCCGTACGCTGAACACGCCGTGGCTCACGATCCCGAACTCCCGAGTGGTCAGCTCGTGCTTGGCCGTGCTCTCACGGAAACCGGTGACGCAAAGACCGGACTGGAACACTTGACGCAAGCACTGTCACGGCAACCGGACAACCTTGAGATCCATCTTGCGCTTGCCAGGGCGTATTCCGAGACAGGCCGGAAAGAAGATGCCCGCCGTGAGCGTCTGCTATGTCTCGAGATAACAAAGAATGATGCGATTCTTTTGCCACATCCGTAATTTGCTCGCAGCCGGCGCGCTGGTTTCTATCGGCACCATCTCGCCATCGGCCGGTGCGCAGAACAGGACTGAGTCTGCGTGTGTGTCTTGTCATCGCTCACAAGCGGAATCTCAGCCGCAGACACCGATGGCTCACGGTCTGGAGTTACCTGCTTCCGACCCGACCCTGCAGGCTAATCCCAAGCTTACGGTTCGCAAGGGTGCGTACACATACACAGTCGAAACAAAAGGAGCGGCTAGCACGTTCAGCGTAACCGACGGCAGCCACACCATCACTCTTCCAATTCTCTGGAGCTTCGGCCAAGGCTCGAAAACCTGGGTGTTCGAACGGGGAGGGAACTGGTACGAGGGTTTAGTGAGTTATTACCCCGCTCTCAAGGGCCTGGACACGACGATCGGAGACGGCGCGCTGACGCCACAAAATCTAGAGGAGGCGGTAGGTCGAAAGCTCCTGCCCAGTGAAACCAAAGATTGCTTCGGCTGCCACTCCACCGGAGCGGTTCACAATGAAACGTTCAATCCCGCAGCGCTTCAGCCGGGTGTGACTTGCGAGCATTGTCACCAGGGCTCGAACGCTCATCTGCTGGATGCCCTCCAAGGCCAATTCGATACTGCTCCGCCGAAACTGAAAAACTTGTCTGCTGAAGATATCTCCAGTTTCTGCGGACAGTGTCACCGTACATGGGAAGCAGTCGTCAGAAATCACTGGCGTGGCGTAATCGATGTCCGCTTCCAGCCTTACCGCTTGGCGAACAGCAGGTGCTTCGACGGGACGGATCCTCGCATCAGTTGTTTAGCCTGCCACGATCCCCATCAAGATTTGGTGCGGCAGGATTCCACCTACGATTCGAAATGTCTGGCCTGTCATGGATCGTCGTCCCCTGCTGTCCGTCCGGCTTCGTCGACTTCAACCGCTGCTCCTAAATCCTGCCCGGTCTCGAAGTCTGAATGCGTAAGTTGCCATATGCCCAAGATCGCCCTTCCCGGCGGGCACGTTTCCTTTACCGATCACGAGATCCGAGTCGTCAGAGCCGGCGACGCTTATCCCAACTAGGAGAGGCTGACCAGCACCCTCGCGGACTACCAAAATTCTCATCGGAGTAAAAACCCAGAACGGATGTAGAATGGCCGTGTTTTCACGTTACCCGATCGCCCGCGTCTGGCGCGGAATCACTGGCCACCCCTGAGGCCTTATTGCCACAAAGGAATTTTCCAATGAATAAGAAAGGGTTTGTTGCTCTCCTGGCTTCCATTCTTGTTGTGCCGTGCGCTATCGCCCAAACGATCCAAGCGACGCCCACTCCAGCAACCGAGAATCCGACAGTTGTTACAAACGTCGACGAGGTCACACTCGATCTGGTAGTTCGCAACAAGAAGAACAAACCCGTTCTTGATCTCAAGCCCGGCGATATTACCGTTACTGACAGCGGTTCCCAGGTTAACCTTTCGGACCTTCGTCTCGTGAGCACCAAAGCCGGAGCCGATCATCTGGTCACGCTTCTCTTCGACCAACTCGATCCGTCCGCCGCGACCAATGCGCGCGATGTAGCAAGAAAGATTTTGAAGATCATGCCGTCGACTGGATTCTCCTTCTCGGTGCTGAGCATCGAAGGCCGTCTCCGGTTGTTCCAGGAGTTCACCACCGACCGCTCCGCGATTGAAAAGGCGGTCAACAAAGTCACCGCCGTGGACGAGGAGAATGAGGACAAGAAAGATACGGAGAATGCCTCGGCGGTGCCAGAGAAGAACCTGATCGCCGTGGCGCAGACCGGAACCGATCCATCGGGTGTACCTGTGAGCCCGAGTGAGCGAGCCATCGCTCAAGTCACCTTGGCAGGGTTAGAAGAATCTCAGCGGATCGTCCAGCAGCAGCACGCTCAACCATCCCTTTCGGCGCTGCTCGCGTTGGCCCGAACCCAGCGCAAGATCACCGGCCGGAAAGTTGTGATCTATTTCACGAATGGGATACAGAGCGATTCCAACGCTACCGACATGTTGCACTCGATCGCTGGTGCGGCAAACCGTGCCAGCGTGAGCTTCTACGTCATCGATAAGAATGCACTCGATTCGAAAGTGATGCAGGGATTGCTGCAAACTGCAGCCATCGGAAGCATGATGTCCGCCAATCGCATGAATGCACCTACGGGTGCAGTGACGTCGGTGAACACTCAGATCGGAGCGAATCAACCCCCGGGCATGCAGACTTCAGCAGCTGATCAACTCGGGCGCTTCGAGGCCGATGGAGCGTCGGGTAGCCGCAAAGATCCTCTGGCCGAACTGGCGACGAGCACAGGCGGCGCTTATCTCATGTCGGAAGACAATCTGAAGAAGCCGTTCCGTCAGCTCATCGAGGACATGACAACGTACTACGAGGCTTCTTATGTTCCGCCAATGCAGGAATATGACGGTCAATTTCGTCCAGTGACAGTCAAGCCGGTGCGGACCGGGTTGAAGATGCAGGCTCAGTCCGGCTATTTCGCGATACCTCCGAGTGCGGGTCTACGACCATTCGAAGCACCATTGATGAAGGTTTTAAGCGAACCACAGTTGCCCACAGATCTGAAATTCCACTCCGCGGTGTTACGGCTGGGAGATTTGCCGGAGGGAAATGAAAACGCCGCAGTCGTTGAAGTTCCAGTGTCTGAACTGAAGACGCAAGACGACCCGAACAGCAATCTTTATTCACTCCACGTCTCCATCGTCGCGCAAATCAAGAACAAGGCGGGCGCAGTAGTCGAACATTTCAGCGAGGACGTTCCACGCCATGGCTCACTGGACTCGAAGGGAGGTGCGCAAGCTGAGTCCATCACGATGCAACGTCATTTTGTCGCCGCGCCGGGAGAATACGTTATGGAGGCGGTGATCCTCGACCACAATAGCGGGAAAGCCAGCGCTCAACGCACAGACTTTTCGGTGCCGGACGAATCCAAGGGCGCATCGTTGAGCGATCTGACAGTGGTGCAGCGTATGGACCCTGTGCCGGACGCAGATATGGACGCATCCGAACCATTACGATATGGAAAGGGCATTGTCGTTCCTGATCTTTCCGGCCAGATGCCCCACGGGACAAAAGAAATCTCGTTCTTCTTCGTCGTTCATCCCGATCCTAAGTCTGCAGAACAGCCGAGGCTGGAGATGGAAGTATCGAAGAGCGGCGAGCCAATCGCACAAGTTCCCCTGCAACTCCGAGCGACGCCGGGTGCAGAGGCAATTCCGTATCTAGCTTCGATCCAGTCCGGGTCGCTGCCGAGCGGCGACTATTCGGTAATCGGAAGAGTGACGCAAGACGGGAAAACGGCTGAGCGTGCTGTGAATTTCACAATCGAGGGGCCTAAGTTGGCTGCTGCAAGCTCGCCAGACGCATCGGACACCAAGGCCAGCGACGATGCAGAAGTCGTTTCCACTGCCCAACTGCATTCGCCGGAGACTGGACATCATCTTGTTATCACGTCGCTACCAGCCGGCGCGGTTCCTCCTCCCTCGGCCGAGCAACTGGACTCGCTCGTGGAAAACGCGAGAAAGCGAGCTCTGGACTATTCCAAGTCGTTGCCGAACTTCATTTGCGTCGAAGTTACGAATCGCTCTGTCGATCAGTCGGGCAATGGCAATTGGAAGGCGAGGGACTCGATCGCAGAACTGCTGAGCTATCGTGATGGAGAGGAAACCAGGTCAACCCTCGAAGTGAACGGACAACGCAGCAGCCTCAAGCGCACTGAGATGAACACCTCATGGCCTCTGTCCGTTGGGGAGTTTGGAGCCCTGCTCAAGCTGGTGTTCGCACCCTCTTCGAAAACCAAGTTCGATTGGAAGGAGGCTGCGACTCTGGGAGACGGGACTGCAGCCGTGCAAGTGCTCAACTATCGCGTAGCGCGCGAAAATGCCACGATCGATCTTGGCCAGGGAAATGAAACCGTCGGAGTCGGCTTTCATGGTCTCGTGTACATCGACAGCGCGACGAATGCAGTGCGACGAATTACGGTTGAGGCTGACGGCCTGCCCCAGAACTTTTCGATGCGTGGCGCGTCCATGACGGTGGACTACGACTACGTCGCGATTTCCGGTCGCGACTACATGCTACCGGCTCGATCGACCGTGAGTATCCGTCGGCGTCACAAGGTCGAACTGAACGAAATTTCCTTCAGAAATTACCGACGGTTTGCTTCCCGCACGAAAATCAAGTTCGTTCAGTGAATGCTGTCGGCCGCATAAATCGCAATGCGGTGATTGCGGACAGTCGGAGTTATTTTCTTTCCGTTGGTATTGGAAAAGAGCACGCTGGAATTCTGCAGCGGCATATGGCAGTCGATGCAGTTGTGGACGATCTGGTCGCCGATCTTCGGATATTCCCCACACTGTTTGGCCTCATGGCAGGCTAGACATTTCGGCGAGAAAGACGCCGCGTCGCGCTGTTCCTGGTGAACATCGTGGCAAGTTGTACAGGTCAGGGTGGTGGTCGACTGGAAACATTTGCTTCGCTTCAATAGCTGTACCTGGTTGCCATGCACGTCCACTGCGTCCTCTGGGCCCGCGTAGGGGATATCGATGTAGTCGTCGAGGTCGTCTCCCGGGAGGAAAGACAAAGATTGCGCGATCGGCGTGCCATTTCCCGAATGACATAAACCGCATACGTCCATTTGCCGGTCGCGCGAAAGCGAAGCTGGATTGACGATCGCCTCCGACGTTCCAGCCGGTAACTGAGGCTTTAGGCGATGGCGCGCGACGTGTTCGCGGCCGGGTCCGTGGCACTTTTCGCAGCCGATACCCAGCACCATGCCGGTCTTGCTGTACCGGTTGATTGGCGGCGGAAGCCAGTCGAAATAACTTGCGTGACATTCGAGACACCGCGGAATAATCGCCTTGTCGAAATGCGGCGACCCGTCGGGATAGCTCGGACTGTTCACCCAACTGTTGGTGTCACTCCAGTACGTCACGGGCAATTGGAAAAGTTGATCTCCCTTCCAAAACAAGTAACTCTGGCCCTTGCGTGGAACGCCGGTCACAATATCAATGCGTTCGGTGCGCGTAATCGTCTTGCCCGGTCCCGGTTCTTCAACCGCGCTCTGGAAGTATCCATCTTTGTTGGAGGTCATCTCGAAATGCAGATACGGGTTTGCGGTCTTAAGAATATTGGAGCCGGGCGTGAAGCTTCCTTTCATCGTGCGTGCGCTCGGCCAAGTCGTAGACAGGTGATGCGCCGTCTTTAGAAAGTCCTTGGATTCTTCCTGATGGCAGGACCGACATGCCGCGTCTCCAACGTAATCACGCCGGGGCGGCGGTTTCTTCTCAGTGGCAGAAGAAGCCGGCAACAGTGCAAGGATCAACGCCAAGAAAACGGACACTCGAAGATTCAGGAACGGACGCCCCCGACCGTTCCGACTTCCTTCCCCACTCCCAGTGGTTAGTCAGATTCGCTTGCAGGTCTCCCCGAAGCTCAATTATCCTCAATGCGCTGGAAGTATATTATCTTACGGGGTTGCCGAGGCGATCGTTGCCACATCGATGTATCCGATCCTTGCGAAGGCGGTACTAGTACTCGGGGCCATCCTGGCCGCTAGCCCGTCCATTCATGCCTGTACTGGCCCCAAAGAAATCGAGTCCAAACTTCAGGCCCATCCTGACGCCGACACTTATTCCGAACTCGGGGATTGGTTCGGTGACCGTAAGCAGTACGACTGCGCGCTCGATGCCTTTCAGAAAGGCCTCAAGTTGGAGCCGGGATCGGCCAAACTCTACTATCTGGTCGGTCTGACGCTCTACGCTTCCGGACATCCAGAAGATGCACTCAAGCCCCTTGGTCAATCCATTTTTCTCATGCCGGAGATCCTGAAGCCGCATCTACTTCTGGCTTCTGCTCTGGAACAACTCAAACGTGGCCCGGGGGCTCGTTCCGAATGGGAAGCGGCATTGCGCATCGACCACACCTCAACGGAAGCACTCGACGGCATGAGCAAGTCGTTGCTGGCCGCTGGAGATCCGTTCTCCGCGATCGACTTGCTGCGCGACGCCCCACACTCCGAAATTCTGACCATCGACCTGGCCGTGGCCTACGGCAAGGCTAAGATGCTCGACAAATCTGAGGAGGTCCTTACCACCGCCCTGAAGAAAAACCCGTCTTCCATGCTTTTGACGGATGCGTTGGTCACCGTCTACGTCAATGAGGTGCATTATGAGAACGCTGTGAATCTCGCGGCCAAATGTGCCCACCTCCATCCGGGAAATGTCGAGGCTCAGAGGCTTTACTTGCGGGTCCTTGTCCTCAACGGCGATTTTGCCCCTGCACGGCCTCTTGCGCGGAGACTGCTGGCTGCTCATCCTCACGATTTTGATTTTCTTTATCTGAACGGCATTCTGGAGAATCAAGGCGGGCAGTTCGCTTCCGCCCGGCAACATCTTGAAGCGGCGATCGCTCTGGACCCGAACTACTACAATGCGCACTACAATCTCGGCTTGGCCCTCGCGGAACTCCAGGACTTCGCTGGCGCCAAAGAGCACCTGGAAAAGGCTCTGGCCTTGGGAGCGACAGAGCCTCAAGTCCATTTCAAACTGGCGACTGTCTTACGTTCCCTGGGGGAAACCGAGCAGGCGCAAGAGCAACTCAAGCTTTTCCAGGAAGGCAATCAGGCCAAAATTAATCGCACACTCGCCGCCTCGAAGTCCGCAGAGGCTGCCAAGGAACTTGCTGGCGGCAACTTGCAGAAAGCGATTTCACTCTATCGCGAGGCGTCGGAGGCAACTCCCGGCGATGCGGCACTGTCCTACAAACTGGCGCTCGCTCTCGACCGCGCAGGAGATACGGTGGCGGAGCGCGCCGCGCTCGAGCAGGCGGTGAAGATTGATCCTGGATTTGCTCTGGCTCAAAACCAGATTGGCTATCTGGCGTCGAACAGTGGAGATTCCGCTTCCGCCGAACAGCACTTCCGGCTAGCGGTGCAATCCGCCCCCGGCTACACCCAGGCTTGGATTAGCCTCGCCGCGACTCTCGGCATGGAGTCCCGCTTTACCGAGGCGCAAGAAGCCCTTGCGAGCGCCCTCAAACTTGAGCCGGACAACGCCGAGGCACAGCACCTCCGAAAGGACCTGGAGACCGCCGCGCAGGCGCCGCACTGAAGCAAAATGACGCAAATCCTTTCTGAGATGATCTCGCGATGATCGATCCGACGTTGGGCTCGTGGACGCGCCGCCGATTGTTGAAGACGCTCCCGGCAATGTTAGCGCCCTGGGTGATTCCCGCGAACCTTCTCGCCGCCGCGAAACCTGCCAAGACCCCGTTTTCCCGCTTTGTCGACGTCACCGAGAGCGCCGGGCTCACGGAGGTCATGTACTATGGCGACCCAAACCATAACACCTACATCATCGAAGTGAATGGCACCGGGTGTGCATTCTTCGACTACGACAACGACGGTTGGATGGATGCCTTCATCCTTGGTGGACGCCGCCTTGAGGGCATTCCGCCCGGCTCAAGCAACCGCCTGTATCGCAATAATCGCGATGGCACATTCACCGATGTCACCGCTAAGGCCGGCCTCATCGACGCTGGCTGGGCGAACGGAGTTTGCGTCGGCGATTACAACAACGACGGCTTCGAAGACCTGTATCTTACCTACTACGGCCAGAACAAGCTCTATCGCAATAACGGCGACGGAACATTTACCGACGTTACAGACAAGGCTGGATTGCACGATTCTCGTCTCCGTTTCGGTTCCGGTTGCACGTTCGTCGACTACAACCGCGACGGTTGGCTCGATCTGTTCGTCTCCGACTACGTCGACATCGATATCGCCACAGCTCCGAAACCTTCCCTGGAGATTCCCAATTGCAACTTCGAGGGCGTCCCGACGAACTGCGGTCCGGGCGGCCTCCGAATGCCATTCCACAGTCTCTACCGCAACAATGGGGATGGAACTTTTACCGATGTTTCCAAGGAAGCTGGTATTGCGGGCCTGCGTGGCTCGTACGGTTTCACCACGGTTGCATTCGATGCCGACGAGGATGGTTGGCAGGACATCCTTGTCGCCTGCGACGCGACGCCGAGCCTTCTTCTGATGAACAACCACGACGGCACATTTCGCGAAGAAGGGCTGTTGCGGGGAGTTGCCCTTAGCACGGAGGGTCAGCCTATGGCAGGGATGGGCGTCGGCCCGGGCGACTTTGATCTCGATGGCCATATCGATCTGGTGAAGACTCACTTTGTAAACCAACCTATGGGCCTTTATCGCAATAACGGCAAAGGAGAGTTCGATGACGTCGCTGCGCGTGCCGGACTCGCCGGTGAACGTCGCTTTACCAGCTGGGGTACAGGACTTGTCGATCTTGACAACGACGGCTATCCCGACATTTTTGTGGTCGCCGGCACGGTCGCACCAGAGCTTGAAAAGGTCTACGCGAAATACCCGGCGCGCAATCCGCGAATGGTTTTTCGCAACCAGGGCGATGGCACTTTCGTCGAACTCGGCGACGAAGTCGGTCCTGCGATCGCATCGCGCCACGTGAGCCGCGGATGCGCTTTTGGCGACTTCGACAACGATGGCGATCTCGATATCCTCATCATGAATCGGAATGAACCGCCGACTCTGTTGCGCAACGATGCCCCCAGCGGAAATCATTGGTTGAAGGTTCGTCTCGAAGGGACAAAAAGCAATCGCAGCGCGATCGGCTCCCGCGTGCTCGTGCACTACGAAGGCAAAGTGCAGGCGCAGTGCGTGACCAGTCAATGCAGCTTTCTTTCGTCGAATGACCCACGGCTGCACTTCGGATTAGGAGCGGCGCCGAAAGCCAGCGTAGATATCTATTGGCCCAATGGAACCAAAGAAACGTTCGCAGATGTCGCCGCCGACCAACTGGTGACCATTCGCGAAACGCAGGGAATTGTGAAGGGTCGCCCTTTCCGGTAAGCCCCGCCGACATACTCAAACGTTCTCTAAGAGTCTCGGCCTCACCCCTGGGCTACAAATTGTGGTGGCCGTGGTGCTCGTCATAATCGAATTTGATAAGGCCATCGCGGTAGTCGATATAAATCGTCAACTCGTTCAGGATGGTGCTGCCCAAAAATCCGGAGATCTCGAAGCCAGCGTATCTGCTCAGCCCGCTCGTGTCATAAGAAAATAGATTGTTGTTCTGTTGCTGAATCCCTCCGAACTGGAACACGACTTTATCGCCGGTAGAGACTTTCGCAACTTTGCCACTCATTCCCTCGATGGTCACTGGCGCGCCGCCTTGAACTTTGGTTATTTCACGGGCCGTCGCGGGCGAAATGCTGGAACTGAAATTGCCCGTGTCGACCATGAACAGGTGTTCAACTTTATGATTCAGTGTGACCGGAATAATGATGTCGTGTCCCGCACGGAAGAACGGACCATAGTCCTTCATTGTGGCGTCGATGTAGCGATCTTGCGGGCCTGATGCATTCTTGGCCGATCCCACGCTTTGGTCGCCGGAGTCCGTGTTGAGGGTGGCCGCGCTTGCGGTCTCGTTCGGACGTGGCGGAAGCTGGCCGAGATGCATTTTGTCCATCGGATAATCCAACGTGATGAGATAGCTACTGAATACATCGGTGCCGATCACACCGTCTATGCCAATAACTTCTTTGCGGTCACTAACGGTTACCGTGCAGTTCTGAAATTCGAGCGAGCCGACGCGGATGGAATCGACCTGCGCAACAAATCCACTCTGCGCCCCTTCGTCTCCTATGCCCCAAACCTGAGTGCGGGCGGCTGGTTTCAATCCCGATCGCTCCGCCACGGCACGGCTGATCAGCAGGCCTGAGGCACCGCTATCGACCTCCAGGCTTGCCTCTCGATTGTTGAGAAAGACGTGAAGTCCCCATCCGATAGGGTGTTTCGGCATCGTGCCGCACCCGCTCGAGTTGCAGACTTCCTTTTCGTCCGACATGATCTTGATCAGGGGAAGATCTGTCGCGGTCGTAGTCGAAACCAGATGACAGCTCTTATCGCCGTTCGCCTCCGCCTCCAAGAAGGCTAGATATTTACCGGCTCGATCGTGCGCCTCGTCTTTTGCATCGGTCGCGGCCACAATCTTCTTTTGTTCTTCGATACGCTGCGTGATCGGAATTGTTCGCGACCATGCGTTGGCAATATCCTGATCAGTAGGGTCGAGTTGATGCGCGAAGTTGAGTTCCCGTGCCTCCGAGGCATACATCGAATTGATGCGAAGAATACGGCTGCGCAGCAAGTGGACGCGGGCATTGCACTTGTCGGCCACATAGGCTTTGTCGGCAGTAGCTGCGGCCTCCGCGATTTTTCCCTCTCGATATAAAACCTCACCAAGAACTGCCAGCAGGGGAACCGAATCTGGTGAGGTGGTCAGTTCAGCGCGCGCGGCAGCCTCGGCGTCTGCGACTTTCTGTTGCCGCAGTAGTGAATGAACAAGGCCGACGGTCAGCGTCGCGTCGTGCGGGGTTTTGCCGAGCGCGTCGCGATAGAGATTCTCGGCTTCACTGCCATTGCCGCTCAGCAGGGCTTTTTCGGCGGGCGACAATTCGTGAGGCAGTACCGCATGGCAGTGCGTATCGGCGAAAGCCGGAACGCTCAAGAGGAGTATTGCCGCAGCCAGGAGCCACGGCGAGATAAAGTCGCGGAGTATTTTCGAGGTCATGGCGGACACCTAAGAAACGGTGAATTGTAGCTGAGACAAAGTTCTGCCGCTACACAATTTCGGGACGACGCGCGCCCGCCTCGAGGAGTATAGCCCCGTCAATTATTTCGGACGGTCCACTTTTTGTTCAATCTGTGCGATCTGTTGTTTGAGCAGGTCCGCATTCGGCCCGCTCGGCAAATAAGTCAGGCTGTTCCGGAGGTGTGCCAACGCTCCTGCGTAGTCGCCCTTTCGGGCAAGGATTACCGCCAGCAATTGTTCGGTATTCGGCACCGTGTGCGATGGATCCATCGCGAGACCCTTGGTCGCGCTGACCTCGGCTGCATCCGTCTTGCCCAATTGGAAGTCTGCCAGCGCGTTGTAATACCAGATTCGCGGCGTGCCAAATGTGTCAAGGCGCAGGGCATTGTCGGTGTCGTCGGCAACGCCTTGCCAGTCTTCACGCTTCACCGCCAGCTCTGCCAGTTGTTCGTATGGCAACACGAATTTCGGATCGGCAGCCACGGCTCGAGAAAACGAATTCTGTGCTGCCTTCTCATCGGAGGCGAGTTGAAGCTTTCCCAACTGAAACCACGCCTCGGCAAAATCTGGATACATTTCTGTGGCCTTCTTCAGATCGCGCTCCGCACGATCCGGTTTCTGATTCAATAGTTCAGTGCGCGCTTTCTCAAACGACTTCGCCGCGTCCGCGGGCGCTGAAGCGGTGGTGGCGCTTACCGCTGCTCCGGCCGCTCTGCCACCTTCTCGAGAAAGTTGGATCGTGCCGAGTTCCGGATCATCTCGTAGATTGTGTTCCGTGATTGTGATCGCTGTGGAGTGGAAACCCGGGAAGATCGATTGCACCGTACAACCTTCGTAGTGGGTCTCCATTTGCCGCTTCGTATCTCCGTCCAGGCTCAGGACTCCAGGAATCTTGGTAGGAGCGATCGCGAAGCGTCCTTTCGGGTCCGTTTGCGTTGTGAGTACCGGCGTTCCTTTGCAGTTCACCGTAATCAGCACGGGATCCCACAACAGCGGTTCGCCTTCGACTGCAACCTTTCCGAGCAGTAGGCCTCCGGCTTGTTCCTGGGTCGTCATATGACTCCAGTAGCCGTACATCCCGGTATCCTGGATGGAATCGGGCCGGTTAATAGCCGAAGGCGGCGCTGGCGTAGAAACCTTTCCAGCGCCTTGCCCAAGAGATCTGTTTTCTGTGATCGAGAAGAGGAGAGAAAAAGCAAAGAAGAATACGTAAAATCTCCGGTTCACAGCACCCTCCGAGCGACTGGGGAATGACTCAATTATCGCACCATGCTTCCTTCTAATACACAGAAGAACGCGTCTTCTCCGCTTCATAAAACTGCCTTACACGCACCAATTGTTTCGTCAGCGTCAGGGGTCGCATCTCTCCCCAGGTCTGAGCTATCCTGTTCACGATGCGTCTAGCCGCAGCGATGATCGCGTTATGCGCCGCATTCGCCTTGGCGCAACAACCGGATCCGGATCAACTTCTCAAGACCGCAATCTCAGAACAGCAAAGCGGTGATTACCGGGCAGCCATTCGCGATTACCGCAAAGTCCTCGAGTTACGTCCGAACATTGTCGAGGCTAAAGTGAACCTCGCCGCATCGCTCGTTCACGTCGGCGAATACGATGCTGCCATCGCGCTGTACCGTGAGGCTCTTCCAGCGTTGTCGTTCAAGAATCCGGTCCTTCTGAATCTCGCTCTCGCGTATTACAAAAAGGGTGATTTCGAAAATGCCCGCCAGCAATTCGGCACTCTTCACAAGGCCCAACCGGCCGATATGCGGGTAGTGGTCCTTTTAGCGGATTCCCAACTGCACTTGGGAAAATCCACCGAGGCCCTCGAGTTGCTTGAGCCACTGGCAGTGGCAAACTCGCAGAATCTCGATTTCGATTTCGTTCTAGGATCAGCCCTCATCAAGAGTGGCCGCCGTCGTGATGGCATTCCTCTCATTGAGAAAGTTGCTCAATCGGGAAAGAGCGCAGACGCCTACTTTCTCGCTGGCACCACCCTTCTTCAACTGAACGACTACGAACAGGCTCGCAAAGATCTGGAAGAAGCTCTCCGCCTCGATCCCAAATTGCCCGCAATTTACACGCTGGTCGGAACTGCGAGAGACAAGAATGGCGACATCAAGGAAGCGGAGGCCGCTTTTCGTGAGGCCCTTAAATCCAACCCCGACGATTTCGACGCGAATCTCTATCTGGGCGCCATTCTGTCGAAGCGACGCGACCTCGAAGAGTCGAAGCCGTATCTCGAGCGGGCGCTTCGCCTCAATCCCTCCTCGACGATGGCTCGTTACGAAATGGGTTTGATGGAGAGTGCATCCGGCCAGTATCAGGCGGCTGCCGACGATCTGGAGAAGGTTGCCAAGGAGGATCCCGGGTGGCTCGAACCACACGTGGAACTCGCTTCTCTGTACTACCGCTTGCATCGTACCGAAGACGGCCTCAAAGAGCGCCAGATCGTAGACCGCCTTACCGCCGAGCAGCAGGAAAAAGGGCCTGGGAAATAGTGCAGGTTTTTTCATTTTAGGCGTGACGTTGCATTGCTCCTCGGGCCTGCTGTAAGGTCATGCTGCGAGGCCAGCCCTATGCCACGCTGCTCTGCGAAGAGCTCAGCCAATGAACAAAAGCGTTACGCTGTTCGACATCGCTGAAGCCTTAGGCGTATCTACCGGAACCGTTCACCGCGCTCTCCATGACCATCCCGGCGTCAACGCCAAGACTAAGGCTAGAGTGCTGGAGACGGCCAAAGCCCTAGGCTACCGTCCTAATCTGGCGGCGCGCCTCCTGTCTTCCAAACGAAGTCTGAAGATCTTCGTCAACACTCTTAAAGGCACCACATCGTTCTGGGATGAAGTTCGCGCTGGTATCACCGAAGAAGCGCAGTCCGTACTGATGGAAAACATCGACCTCGAATTCTGCACCTATCCGAGGTTAGGCGAGGGAGAAGAAGAAGCGTTCGACTCTGCTCTCAAGGAAGAGGTGGATGGCATCATCGTTTTTCCCAGCCGGCCCGAAAAGCTGCGGACGCGCATCCGCCGCGCCTCGAAGCGGGGCATTCCGGTGATGTGTGTTGCCACCGATGCGCCTGACTCCGGTCGTCTTGCGGTCGTCTCGATTGACACGCTGGCCAGCGGAGCGCTCGCGGCCGATTTAATTGGTCGTTTCCTCCATGGGGAGGGCACCGTCGCCGTCACCCTGAGCGACATGCGAATCATCGAGCACGCCGAAAAGTACTCTGGATTTGAGAAGACCCTTCACTCTCTTTATCCGAAGATGCGGGTGCTGGCTCCGCTCGAGGATCACGATATCGAGCCCGAAGCCTATGAGAAATGCCGCAAGTTGTTGGAGACGCATCCCGACTTGACCGGGATTTACGTCACGACCGAGGCCTCCATTCCCGTGATCAATGCTGCGCGGGACGCTGGCTTACTCAACAAGCTGACGATCATTACCACCGATCTGTTCTCTGCCCTAGTCCCACAGATTCGTTCGGGCGCCGTGTTTGCAACCATCTACCAACGCCCCCGCACTCAGGGTCGAATGGCCTTCCGCGTACTGCGCGAGTTTCTGGCCGAAGGCGAATGTTCGTCACGCCAGGTGACACTTCCTCCACATCTGGTCATGCGCGGGAACCTCGATTTTTTCCTCGAAAGGCAGTCTGGCGAAGGCAACGGAAGCCATCGCCGCGACAGCCAGACCAACTCGTCAAACGGCCCCGCAGAAGACATCGTCGTTACGCGAAGTTGAAAAGCCCGTGTTGTAATCGTTTACGTTAACGCGTAAGATGCTGGCGAGTTAATCGTCTTGATTCTGCCTTCTTCGCAAAAGTTCATGACAAAGAAATCTTGCCTGGTTTTGCTGTTCTTCTCTGCGGCTCTCGTTTTCATTTCAATTGCTGAAGCGCAATGGGCCCCGCGCAATCCTGTCACTGGCGTTCAGCAGCAACCCGACGGAGTAGTTCTCACGCTGCAATCTGGTGCGCTCAAGATTCAGGTTTGCACGGATTCCATTGTTCGGGTCCTGTATTCCGCAAGCACGACGTTTTCAGAGCGACCGGACTATGTCGTCATCAAGAAAGACTGGCCGGGAGCGAAGTTTGATTTTCAGTCGACTGGCGACGAGATCACGCTTACGACCGCGGCTCTGAAGGTCGTCATAGCCCGTATTGATAGCTCCGTTACTTTCCGCTCGGCAGATGGCTCGCAACTCCTGCAGGAGGGATCGCGCAAGCTGACTCCCGTCGAGGTGAATGGCGAGAACACGCATCGCGCCGAATCGTTTTTCAGCATCTACGGCTCGCACGAAGCTTTGTACGGATTGGGTCAGCATCAGGCGGGCGTGTGGAACTATCGTGGCGAGTCGGTCGACATCTCGCAGGACAACAGCAACATTTCTATCCCGTTTCTGGTTTCGAGTAAGGGATACGGCGTTTACTGGAACAACGATTCGCGCAGTCGCTTCAACAACCGGTTTGCCAATTATTTGTATGTCAGCTCTGAAGTCGCTGACGTCATCGACTACTACTTTTTCTACGGCCCCGATCTCGACAAAGTGGTCGCCGACTATCGCGAGTTGACCGGACAGGCTCCCATGTTCGGCCGCTGGGCCTATGGTTTCTGGCAGTGCAAGAATCGCTACAAGTCACAGGAGGAAATTCTCGGTGTCGCCAAGAAATACCGAGACCTTCACCTCCCGGTCGACAACATCGTGCAGGACTGGTTCTGGTGGAATCGCAAGGGAGAGTTCGTTTTCAACAAGAACTACCCTGATCCTAAGGGCATGGTCGACGAGCTGCATCGCGAAAATCTTCACCTGATGATTTCAATCTGGCCGTTCTTCGAGCCCGGATCGACCAACTACGACTATATGGACCAGCACGGCTGGTTCGTCGATAAATTCAAGTTCGCGAAGCCGCCCTATCACACCAACGCGATGGCGGTGTACGACGCCACGAATCCGGAAGCGCGCAAATATTATTGGAACGAGATCGACAAAGCGTTGTTCAGTATCGGCGTCGATGCCTGGTGGATGGACACGACCGAGCCCGAGACCGAGGGCCAGGAAGAAAATATCCTGCTGAATCACAAGCTCTTCGTGGGTAGTGGCAACCGCTACTTGAATATCTATCCTTTAATGGATACCGGCGCGGTGTACCAGGGACAGCGCAGTGCGAGCGACAAGAAACGCGTTTACATTCTGTCGCGGTCGGCGTTCTCGGGCGAACAGAGGAATTCGGTAACCGCCTGGTCCGGAGACGTCGTCTCTGATTTCGTTACCTTCCGCCGTCAAATTCCCGGTGGCCTGAACTTCGCTCTCTCAGGAATTCCTTATTGGACGACCGACATCGGAGGCTTCGTTTTTGGAAGTCCGGCCGACCCCAAGTTCCGAGAGTTGTTCGTGCGCTGGTTTCAGTTCGGCACCTTTAGTCCGGTGATGCGCGTGCACGGCACGCGGAATCCGGACGAGAACGAACTGTGGTCGTACGGCCCCGATGCGCAAAAAATCCTGGTTAGCTTCGACCGGCTACGCTACCGAATGCTGCCGTACATCTACTCGCTCGCGTGGAAGACCACGAGCGAGGGCTACACGCCCATGCGCCCGCTGGTCATGGATTTCCGCACCGACGAGCGCGCCGAGAATATTGGGGATCAGTTCATGTTCGGTCCGGCTTTTCTCGTAAGCCCGGTGACCGAACCCGCGGCCAGCATGCGGCAACTCTATTTGCCCAATGCGAAGTGGTATGACTTCTGGGCAGGAACTTCGTCGCAAGGCGGGAAGATGATCGAAGCCGCGACACCCCTGGAGCGGATTCCACTCTACATTCGCGCGGGATCGATATTGCCTCTCGGACCTGAAATGGAGTGGTCCACCGAGAAGCCTGCGGACCCCATTGAACTCCGCATCTACCGTGGCGCCGACGGCGATTTCACGCTGTATGAAGACGAGAACGATAACTACAACTACGAGAAAGGTGTGTACGCGACGATCCCGCTGCACTGGGACGACAGCAACGGAACTCTCACCATTGGCGACCGCAAGGGCGAGTTCCCCGGAATGCTGCAGAAGCGTACCTTCCGCGTCGTAACCGTCCGCGAGAACCATGGTGTGGGCGTCGGCCCATCGGACGAACCCGACAAGATTGTTCAGTACTCCGGAACCAAACTCGAAGTGAAACCATAGGGCAAAGCGGAGTCCGCGCAGTTGGCAGCCGCGTCCGCCTGCACATAACGGAGAACTACCATTAAACTTTTAGGCATTGACGTTGGAACAGGGGGCACGCGCGCCCTCATCATCGATGAGCAAGGGCGCTTGATCGCCTCCGCCACGGAAGAACATGCACCGTTCGCTTCTCCTCAAATCGGATGGGCGGAACAGGATCCCGAAGACTGGTGGCGCGCCTGTGGAGTCGCGATTCGAAAGGCTCTCAGCAGCGCAAATGTCGGCGCGAATGAGATCGCGTGCGTGGGCCTGTCAGGTCAGATGCACGGCGCGGTCATGCTCGACGATCAAGACCGCGTTGTTCGCCCGGCGCTGATCTGGTGTGACGTCCGCACCGAGAAGCAATGCCGCGACTTGACCGAGAAAATCGGCGCTGACCGCCTGATTCAACTCACCTGCAACCCGGCGCTGCCCAACTTCACGCTGACTAAGTTCCTCTGGGTGCGCGAACACGAGTCCGAAAACTGGAAGCGCGTTCGTTCAGTGATGCTCCCGAAAGACTACGTGCGGTTTCGCATGACTGGCGAGCGAGCGATCGATGTGGCCGATGCGTCTGGGACGCTTTTGCTGGATGTCGCTCATCGGCGCTGGTCGCGCGAAATGCTCGATGCGACTCAAATCGACGAGCGCATTCTGCCGAGGGTCTACGAGTCTCCAGATGTTTGCGGCCAAATTTCCGCGGAGGGCGCTGCCGCCACAGGTCTCAAAGTCGGCACTCCTGTTGTCGCTGGCGCTGGAGATCAAGCGGCGGGTGCCACAGGCATGGGCATCGTCGTTCCGGGCGCGGTCAGCGCGACCATCGGAACTTCCGGCGTCGTTTTCGCCGCGACTGATCGTCCTGCATTAGACCCCAAGGGGCGGCTACACACTTTCTGCCATGCTATTCCCGGCCGGTGGCATGTAATGGGAGTCACGCAGGCTGCGGGCCTGTCGCTGCGATGGTTCCGCGACAATCTCTGCTCGACTTCCGACTCGTACGACAAACTCACCGCCGAAGCCACCAAGGTCAGTCCCGGGTCGGACGATCTTCTATGGACGCCCTATCTCATGGGCGAGCGCACTCCCCATCTTGATGGCCAGGCCCGTGCCGCTTTAGTTGGGCTGACCGCGTCTCACACGCGCGGGCACATTGTTCGCGCAATTCTCGAAGGCGTGGCTTTCAGCTTGCGAGATTCGTTCACGATTTTCGAAGAAATGCGCGTGCCCGTTCGAAGCATTCGTCTTGGCGGCGGTGGCGCGCGCTCCGACCTGTGGCGGCAGATCCAGGCCGATGTCTACGGTCACGAGGTTGAGATTGTCGAAGCCGAAGAGGGCGCAGCCTATGGCGCTGCCATCCTGGCTGGAGTGGGCGCAGCGCTTTGGCCTTCGGTGGACTTGGCTTGCAATGCTGTCATTCGCGTCACTGAGCGTGTCCCCGCGCGGTCGGACGTAGTGTCAAAGATGAATGCCTCTTACGCAGCGTATCGTCGCGTCTATCCCGCTACGCGAGCGATCTTCGCGCCGGGAACCTAGAAGCGTAGCGATAACATCGTCGCTTCTGCGAAGCGCCTTGCGACTAGCGCTTGGAGAGTTCTCTCAGTCGTTCCGCTGCGATCTCTGGAGTAATATCCCGCTGCGGAGTTCCCAGCATTTCAAATCCGACCATGAACTTGCGGATCGTCGCCGATCGCAGCAGCGGCGGATAGAAGTGTGCGTGGAAGTGCCACTCCGGATGATCGACACCGTCAGTCGGTGATTGATGGAAGCCCATGGAGTAAGGGAAGGGGATGCCGAAAACCTTGTCGTAGGTGGAAGTAATGCGCTGCAGAATATCGCTCAAATGCCGGCCATCTTCCGCAGTGAAGTCGTTCATACTACCCACATGGCGACGACTGCAAACCAAAACTTCGAACGGCCAAATCGCCCAGAAGGGCACGAGCGCAACGAAGCCATCGTTCTCACTGACCACGCGCACTTGCTGGCGCCCCTCCAGTGCCACGTAATCGCACAGAAGACATCGGCTGTGTGCCTTCAAATATGCGCGCTGCGTCGACAGTTCCTTCGCCGGCTCTTCGGGAATCGACGCCGTCGCCCAAATCTGGCAATGCGGATGCGGATTGCTGGCGCCCATCATGGCGCCGCGATTTTCGAAAATCTGTACGTGGTTGATCGCGTCGAGGCTGCCTAGTTCGCGGAATTGCTCCACCCATGTGTCGACGACGATTCGAATTGCGTCCAGCGGCATCGTCGCCAGTGTCAAATCGTGCCGCGGAGAAAAACAAATCACGCGGCAAATGCCCGGTTCTCCTTCGGCGACTAAGAGGCCCGCACCGTCCACGTCCAGTCGATCGCGCGACACGTTTGGCTTTAGAGCCGCGAAGTCGTTGTCGAAGACGAATGTCGAAGAGTATTTGGGATTTCGAACTCCTCCGACTCGCGCGTTTCCTGGGCACAGGTAGCAGTCGGGATCGTAGGTCGGCTCAGCCGCGGTTTTCAGCTGCGCGACTTCTCCCTGCCAGGGGCGCGTCGCGCGATGTGGTGAGACCAGCACCCACTCGTTGGTCAGAGTATTCAGTCTGCGATGGGGATCTTCCGTGAGTTTCAAATTGCGGCCTCACGGCATTTTACGACGAGCCGGTGCCAGGCAGGCCCGTTAGGCGACCTACAAGCTAGTTATCACAAGAGTTCAAGCGGAAGATATTATGGCCGCACTACGTTGGCCATCATCAAGGCAAATAGCAGCGGAAGATAAATAACGGTTGCTTGCAGAACATGGCGCGCCCGCATTTTTGAAACGGCGGTCGCCAGCGGTAATTTCAGAAAAGCGAGTCGTATTCCAAAATACAAAAGCGCAAAGCCAAGCACGACCGCGCCTACCAGGTAAATCCTTCCAGCCATGCCCATAAAACTGGGAAGCAGGCTGATCGGGATCAACGCAATCGAGTAGATCAAGATCCGGCGAGCGGTTGAGCGTCCATCTTCTTCGACCACCGGCAGCATGCGGACGCCGCCGTTCGCGTAATCCTCGCGATAAAGCCACGCAATGGAAAAGAAGTGCGGGAACTGCCACACGAACAGAATGGCGAACAACACCAGCGTGCCCCATTCCAGGTGGCCGCGAGCCGCTGTCCATCCTAAAACTCCGGGCATCGCCCCCGGAAACGCGCCCACAAACGTGCAAACCGGCGAGACTTTCTTCAACGGAGTGTAAGCCGCCAAATAAACTACCGACGTCAGAAACGTCAGAACTCCGGTCAGAGGATTAGTAAAGATCGCCAGATAAATCGAGCCGGCGACCGCTGCCAGCAGCCCCACCGCAGTGGCGTGAAACACACTCATGCGGCCAGTCGGAAGCGGCCGCAACGCGGTCCGGCGCATGTGAGCGTCAACATCGCGTTCCATGACCTCGTTCAAAGCCGCCGTGCCGCTCGAGACCAGGCCGATTCCCAGCAGTGAATGAAATAACCCCCAGTTGAACCAGGAGACGCCCGCCTTGTGTGCCCCAAAGAAATATCCGCACCATGCAGTCATCACGATCAACGAAGTGACGCGGAGCTTCGTCAGTTCGGCATAGTCGTGGAGCAGGGAAGTGGCCCGTGTGCGGAAAGCAGAAAGAGGCAATGTCATCGTGCTCATGAATTAGGTTGTGTCGAACGTACCCAAGGACTGCCCGGCTTTGGAACCAGCATCCCGGACCCCACTCCGCTGGATGCTCAAGGACTGCATAGGTACTCTGATCGTTTTCCGAAGTCAAGGGAAAACGCCCAGCCCAAATTGCCGGATCAGCGTAACACATCACGCGGTTCGTAGTGGGAGAGTTCGCGGACTATTGACTTGCGGCAGGTCCCGCCGTATCAAAGGTTTCTGGAGGATCGAAGAAGCATTTGTGCCACAGCGCAGAATCGGTCAGCGTCCCAGCCTTCCACTGCTGCAGCATTTCGGAGGTGGCGGCAATCATGCCTCCGTCTGCAGAATCAAAGATCACTACCATTCCAGCCCACTCCTGCGGCTTTTGTGCCAACTCTGTGTAGCCTTTGTCGAGAAGAGACTTTGCATACTCGAGACGCTGCTTCGGTCCGGCATCCTTCGAATTCTCATCAACCTTTTGGACGGAGATGATCTTCACGTTCTTGCCCCGCAGCGGCGCCCAATCGCCCGGAAATTGTGCAGTTTCCTCGCGCTCCACGTGGAACATATCCGCGGCAGGCAACTGCGCCGCCGCCGTGGGGATATCGGTGTCGGGAATGCCGTCGGGCATCTCAACGCTGTCGCGCCAAATCCAACCTCGCGACAACCCGGAGATGCGCACGTGCACCCAGTCCCGGTTGAAATCCAGCATTTCGAATTCATCGTGCATGCTGGCGAGAAACTCCGGCTTTGCCGTGAGGCTGGGCGTCGCAACTACCGGCGTCCCGGATTTTTTGACCGCCACAAGATTCTTGGGATGACCCTGGTTCTTGAGGATTTCCTCCAGGCTCTCGACCTCGGCCTGCAGAGTGTTATTCCGCTTATCCGCGTTCGGCTGCTCCGCGATTTGCCGGCTTGCGCGTTCCTGTTCCGCGAGACTTTGGTTCATTGATGAGGAGATCGGTCCTTTGACGTCTGGGACGCTGGGAGTCGGGGATGCTTTCCTTGCTTCGGCATCAGGAGTCGTCGCGGAGGATCTGGCGGTCGACGATTTGACGGCAGCGATCGGTGCCGCGCTCGTGGAGGTCTCGTTCGCGCCCCTGGCCACCGGTTCCGACTTAGCCAGGCGATCGGCAAGTTGATCCAGCAAGTCCGATTCGAGACGTCCGTTCGAGGGGAGCAACTGGTATCCCGAATGCGAGGCCACGGGATCGTTGTACCAGGCAGTCACCTTCACCGCGATGTGGACCAGCGACCCGCCCGTCGCCGTCGCGCTGACCTCTGCTGTCGCCTGGTAGAAGCCTCGCTGATAGCGCTCAAGCGGATGGTCAGCCGTCTCGGCAAATCCATCCAGGACCGGAAGATGGCCGGACATGCTCCCGGTCAACGTTTTCAATGCCTTCTCGACCGTGGCTTTCGACTGGGGGAACACGCGTTCCGCAGGACCGATCTGGGCTGAAACGGAAGGAATAGTGAGAGCAAGAGCGACCGCCGCCAACCACAACCGACACCCGGTCCGGAGTCTTAGAATGCGTGGTCTCAAAATCCAGGGTCCCCGAATCCAAGCTCTCATGGTACCAACTCCAACTCGTCGCGCAGTATCCACCCGTGCTGCCCTTCGTGCGTCTCCACTCCCAGCCAGTAAGGTGTTGAAATCACAATCAGAACTTCCGTCCCGGTGGTAAGGGATTGCAACGTGCTAGCCGTGTGAAACGGCGCGGACTTGAGTGCAGCTCCCGGTGCCTTTACTCGTCGTTCTACCTGCAACCGAACATTCTTGAGCCGCTCCTCCAGTGTTTCGGGAGGGGCAGATCCTAAGCTCTCGTTGGCTGGTGCGACGGTGCTGCCTGATTCGACCGGGGCCGCCTGCAGGGACGTCGGCGCTGGTGTCTGCGCGATAGACGATTGCGCCGACCCCCCTTCCAACGGAGCAGAGGAGGACTGGCCGCTCCCTTGCTTCTTCGCACCCAGTTCCGCTTTTTCCTTTTCAGCCTCTGCGGTCTCAGCTTTCATCGACTCGATGGCATCAAGCCGGTCGTGAATATCCTTGTATTCGGCACCCTCAACCGAACCGTTCGAAGGATGGGAGACACGACGGAAGTCCTCCACAAAGACAGCGTCGATGTGGATTACAGTGTTTTTCTCGCCTTGAGGTTGAAGCACGTACCGGACTGCCAGAGTCCCTACGTCGCCGCTATCCTTGAAATTTCGTGGGTCAAGCGCGTGCAGACGTACTTTGTAGAAGACTTTGCCGCCCTCGGTCCATTCTTTGAATACATGGGTAGAGTTGGCGGAAACCGCGCCGCTAACGTATTCGTCCTTGTTGTATTCTTTGGTTCCCCGGATGATGCCGTTCTGAACCACTTCCTCAACGACTTGCTCGACTTCACCCTCCGAAAAGGGGATATTGACGATTAGGCCCGCTCCGTAGGCAGTAGTGTCCTTTTCCCGACCGAAAAGCGGTAGAACTGCGATCGCGAAGACCAGGGCCAAGCTCAAGCCGCCAAGGCACCACTTAGCTCTCAGGTCCGTCTTCAGGCGACGCTCCATCACGACGAACCCCTCAATCTTTCCCTTTCTTCCTTCCACACCGACTCTCCGGCACCTATCTTTTCTCCCTCGTCCGCAAGAAAGAGTCTCAACTCTGGCTGTCTCTGTCAACTTGGGAGTTGTTTTAAAGTGCTGATGGCCAAACCGAATGTAGGTTGGACATTACGTTGTAAAAAAAATGTAAAAAAATTATCTTTTCCTCCTTGCAACTTCTTCACTGGCAGTAGTAGGATCGTCAACCGGTACGGTGGTAGGACCGTTTTCCGGAAAAGTTCTACTCTTGCCGCCGAAGCAAGTCATGTGACGGGGTTTCACGTGGGTAGCTTCACTTCGCCTTGAAGGTCTTGTCTCGTCTGTCTTGTCTTTGCATTGCGTGGGAATGCAAGTTTGTTCAAAAACAAGAATTGCTAGAGGAGTCCGGCATGCACATTGGGACGCAGTCTCGCCATTGTGGGAAGCTGCCGTGGATGCAAGTTTTTGCAACCACGGCTCTCGTAGTAATCTTCTTGATCCTAAGCACCAGCCAGCCTGCGAACGCCCTCCCGGCTTTTGCCCGCAAGTATGGCCTGCGCTGTTCAGCCTGCCACGAATCTTGGCCAATGTTGAACTACTTCGGCCAGAAGTTCAAAGACAACGGATACCAGCTCATGAACGATCGGGATGCGCCGATCTGGCAGAATCCCGGATACTGGCCGGTCACCTTCCGCATGACGCCGATGTGGCACCGCGTTAGCACTGGAAAGGTTTCGGTAGATCAAGGATCGGGCGTTGCTCGCGTAACTTCGTCCGGCTTCGACTTGAGCGGCCTGGATCTTCACACAGGAGGCACGCTCGAGAAGAACTTTTCGTTCTTTCTGCTCCCATCTTCCGACAACACCGGGGCGTTTCACTTTGAGACTGTCATGGCTCGGCTGGACAACATGTTCGGCAGCCCGTGGCTCAACATTAAACTCGGAAAATTTGAACTCGACAATCTCCTATCCGAGAAGCGCGTCCTGACACTGACCGGCAACGGCGGTATCTACCAGCTGTACCACTTCATTCCAGTTGGCGACGGCAACATCTTCGGCCAGATTGGTGACAACCAGTTGGGCGTCGAGTTGATGGGCCACTCCGACAATGATCGTACCCGCTACTCTGCGGCCTTGCTGAGTTCTTCGGATGGTACTCCGGGGTTGGTTTACGGTGCGAACTCCTATTCCGGGTTCTTCACCGCCAGCCAGGCCTTTGACGCCGGAAAAATGGGCGTGGACCGTATCGGGGGCTACCTGATGATCGGCGATGCACCCACGAATTGGTTGACTAGCGGTGGTCCCAACGGACCGATTCCCGGTTCCGGCATCGGCAACAAGTCGTTCCATCGCGAAGGTTTTGTCGGGCAATTCTATTTCGGTCAGCACTTTGACCTGCAAGTCGTTACCCAACACGGGTGGGATAACGCCTGGTTCGGGCAGGGCTACGGCGACTTGGTCGATCAGCTCAACGGACAGAACAACACGCCGGGCACAACCCTTCCTGTTGGATCTCGGGCGCCGAGTTGGAACGGGGTGCTGTTCGAGCCCCACTACATTTACAGTCCGCAGCTGATTTTCATCGGACGCTACGAGACCATCCGCATGTCACAGCAGGCCAACGGGCCAGACTCTGCGACGCCTTCCCCCTCCAACTTAGGCAATATCTCGACTTACACCATCGGATATCGCTACAACCCGTTCATGACCAGCCGTGCAGGTTTTGCCTGGCACAACGAGTACAACTGGTTGCACCAGGACGGCACGTCCCCGACAGGCACGAATATCAATACCAGTGAACTGATGTTCGGATTCGACTTCGATTTCTAAGTGAGGAATGGACATGCGGAGAAGCTTAATAGGGTGGTCGCTGTTAATGGGTGCGGCTGCGATTCTTTCGTTCCCGCTTGCTTCTTGGGCACAGCTCACGGAGTATGACCTGGCGCCGCGCCTGGGAATGGAAAGCCACATCGGTAAGGTCACTGGTCATGCTAAGGACGCCAAAGCTGACTATCGCCGCTACTGCGTCGGCTGTCACGGCGAATTGGGCGACGGCAATGGCGAGAACTTTCCCTGGGTTGACCCGAAGCCCCGAGATTTCCAGTTAGGAATCTTTAAGTGTCGTTCGACTCCGACTGGAACTTTGCCCACGGACGAGGATCTTTTCGACACCATCGCGCGCGGTCTGGATCGCTCGAACATGCCCCAATGGAGCACCTTCACCAAACAGCAACGTGCCGACTTGGTGGCATGGGTGAAGCACTTCTCGCCGCGCTTTGTGAGTGAGAAGCCGGGAACGCCGATCACTATTCCTCCCGAGCCCGAAGTGACCGCGGAGCGAATTAAGGCTGGCAGGGAAGTGTTCGCGCGCGTCCAGTGCTGGAAGTGCCATGGCGTTGAAGGCAAAGCCAATGGTCCTTCCGCCGCTACTCTCACGGATGATCTAGGACGGCCGATTCTGCCCTTTAACTTTACTGAAGGTGCCCGCCCCAAGTGCGGTTCCACCGATCAAGACATTTACAGGATCTTCATGACCGGCCTTGACGGCACTCCGATGCCGTCGTTCGCCGATAACATCAAGCCAGAGGAGGCTTGGGATCTGGTTTTCTACTTGAAAACCCTGGAACCTCAGCGGAGCAAAGAGAGGGAAATGGCCAAACAGCTTGGCTTGAAGCCAGTCGATCCGAACGCTCCGGCGGGCCAGCAATAAATTAACGATCAACAACCATCGCACGGAGTTGGCGCGGGTCGCCACTCCGTCGGCGATACGGAGGATATTCCCTTATGAATAACCGATTCAAGCAAGCGTCCATGGCAGTACTGTCCGCGCTGGTTCTGGTCAGCTTCGGCGTGCTGATTCTCGGCCGGCACGTCGACGCGGCCGGAGAAGGCAAGATTACGGGCAGCGTCAAACTCAACGGAACGGCTCCTCACATGAAGGGCATCGACATGTCTAAAGATCCCTATTGCGTGAAGGCCAATCCCACTCCTCAACACCTTGAAACCGTAGTGGTCGGGCAAGGGAATGGCTTGGAGAACGTCGTCCTGTACATCTCAGAGGGACTTCCCGCGAGCGCTTTGAGTGAAGCCGCAACCACCGTTCCAGTCTTCGATCAGAAGAATTGTATGTACGCGCCGCACGTGCTGGCGATGGACGTCAACCAGAAATTCGAGGTCAAGACCAGCGATCAAACCGCGCACAACATTCACCCGTTGCCCAATCCAATGACTGGCAACATTCCATGGAATCAGTCGCAACCCCCGGGAGCGGCCCCGATCGAGAAGAGTTGGAAGGCCGCCGAAGTCATCCCAGTGCAGTGCAACATCCACCCCTGGATGCATGGATGGTTCGTCGTGGTGAAAGGTCCGTACGCGACCACCGATGCCAATGGCTCGTACACCATCAACAACGTGCCCCCGGGAAATTATACGGTGACAGCATGGCAGGAAGACCTGGGAACACAGACTCAGAAAGTTACGGTAGCGGGCGGCCAATCCGCGACTGCCGATTTTACTTTCAAAGCAAAGTAGCGATTTCGTCGTTTGACTCAATTCCGGCCGCCTCACGGACCGTGTGGCGGCCCACTTAGTTGGGGCTGTTCGAAACAACCGCAAGCGAGGGCGTTTATGGCGAAGTTCTTTGCAGTCACCATCGTTTTGATTGCGATTGCATCCGCGATCCCTATCGTGATGCATACCTGGCCTACGCCGCAGGACATTTCCACTCATGGCGCGTTGATTGATGAGCAGACGAACGAGACCATGTTAGAAGCGGGTATCTCGTTCCTCGCCTCGCAATTCATCCTCGCCTTTTTCATCTGGAAATTCTCCAGTTGGGGCCCGAACGACAAGCTAAAGACGTTCCCCGGTGGAGCGAAAGCCATGGTCTGGGCCGCCTTCCTGTTGGTCGGCACCGAAGTCTTGGCTCTCGGAGTCTTCGGCGTCAAGGCGTGGGCGAATGTGTACCTCACGCCACCCGCGGCAGATGCCCTCCCCGTTCAGGTGCAGGCTGGACAGTTCGCCTTCTACTTCCGATATCCCGGTCCCGACGGTAAGTTCGGTTCCCTTCATCCGGAGATGATCAACGAAGCTTCCGAGAATTTCTTCGGCATCGACCAGACCAACGATCCCGCCGCGAAGGATGACATCGTCACTGCCGAGATGGCCATTCCGGTGAACCGCGAGATCCATCTCCTCATGCATTCGAAAGACGTCGGCCACTCGTTCTTTGTGCCGGAGTTGCGTGTTCAGCAAGACTTCGTGCCCGGACTCGATCTGTCTGTGCACTTCACTGCAACCAAGATCGGTCGCTACGAGATTGTCTGTACCCAGCTTTGTGGGTTGGGACACTACAACATGAAGGCATACCTCAGTGTGCTGTCCCAGCAAGACTACGATGATTGGCTCAAGAAGCAGGCTGCTCTGCAGTAGGTAGCAGATTTCGGTCGTTAATCACTGACGAATCACATTTCTCCGAGGTCGACCATGCACGATACGTCTGCACACGCAGTACATCACGCGCCTCCGACGAGCTTTATCGCCAAGCACGTCTTCAGCCTCGACCACAAGGTGATCGGCAAGCAGTATTACGGGATGGCCTTGATCGCCGCGTTCGTGGGTATGTTCCTCTCGTGGCTGATGCGCATTCACCTCGGTTGGACCAACGCCGCCATTCCAGGGCTGCAGCTGCTTTCCAAGACCGGCGCGCCCGGCGGCGTCATGACGCCCGAATACTACCTGCAGCTGATGACCATGCACGCGACCATCATGGTCTTTTTTGTGCTGACCACGGCTCCCTTTGCAGCGTTCGGCAACTACTTTTTGCCGATCCAGGTCGGCGCGGAAGACATGCCCTTCCCCCACTTCAACATGATGTCGTTTTGGGTCACCTTCAGCGGATTCCTGGTGCTGATGTCGTCGTTCTTTGTGGCTGACGGACCCACTCTGGGTGGTTGGACTCAATACGCTCCTCTAAGCGCCGTCGGGGCAGTCTCTGGTCCTGGACAGGGCACTGGCGTCGTCTTGTGGGCGATTGCCATCGGCCTGTTCTGTGTTGGGCAGTTATTCGGCTCGCTGAACTTCATCACCACTACCCTCGACATGCGCACCAAGGGCATGAGCATGTGGCGCCTGCCGTTAACTGTATGGGGCTGGTTCATCACCTCGATCATGGGCCTCACGGCCTTCGCAGTCCTAATGCCCGCCTGCATACTTCTCATTCTCGACCACGTTGCCGGCACCAGCTTCTTTGTGCCCGCTGGTCTGGTCTTCAATGGCCAGCTCCAGCCGCACTCCGGCGGTTCGACTCTTCTCTGGCAACACCTGTTTTGGTTCTTCGGACATCCCGAGGTCTACATCGCGATCGTGCCCGGAATGGGGATTGTTTCCCATATTCTGACGACGTCCATGCGCAAGCCGCTACTGAGTCATCGCGTCATGATTTACGCCATGGGTGCCTTGGCCGTCCTCAGTTATATGGTCTACGGCCACCACATGTTCGTCAGCGGCATGAATCCGGTATCGTCGCTGGTGTTTTCCTTCCCGACTCTCGTGATCACCATTCCTTCAACGATCGTGGTGTTGATCTGGGTCGGAAGTTTGTATGGATCAAGGCTGCGGATCAACTCCGCCTCTCTCTTTGCCCTGGGATTCATCTCGATGTTCATCAGCGGCGGGATCAGCGGATTCTTTCTTGCCCAGCCCTCCATCGACATCATGCTGCATGCCACCTACTTCGTGGTCGGTCACTTCCACCTCGTGATGGCGGTGGCGGCGATGTTCGGCATCTTCGCCGGAACCTACTTCTGGTTCCCCAAAATGTTCGGTCGGATGATGAGCGAGCCCCTGGGCAAGCTTCATTTCTGGTTGAGTTTCGTCGGCGCCTACTGCATCTTCATGCCGTTCCACTACCTGGGATTGGCCGGCAACGTCCGCCGCTATCAGGCGTTTACCGATGATTACCTGCAGCCGCTGCTTCCGCTGCACAAGTTCATCACCGTCGCAGCCATCGTCACTGGAGCGGCTCAGCTCATCTTCTTGTATAACCTGATCTACAGCCGGTTCTGGGGCAAGCCTGCGCCCAACAATCCGTGGGAGGCGACGTCGCTGGAGTGGAGCACTCCCTCATCTCCGCCGCCGTTCGATAATTTCGGCGGTACATTCCCCGAAGTTCATCACGATCCATATCAGTATGGCGTGGAAGGCGCTTCGGCCGACTACGTGATGCAAACTTCACCAGAGGTACTCAAGAGCGGGCACGACGAATCGTAAGTCGTCGGAACGTGAGTCCGAGACAGTAAACGAAAGCGGTCATTTTTATGGCAACTACAGTTCACGAACCACCAAAACCCGGAATCGGCGCAGATTTTCCACTGAGGCCGAGCGACACTGGCAGCGGCGGCGGACGCAACCTGAACCCCTCTGGGGGAGATCTTCGTGCAGTGAAGAAGTACTCGCCGCCGCCAGCTTCCACCGGAATTTGGGTTGTGTTGGCCTCGATCACGATGAGCTTCCTGGCATTCACCAGCGCTCTCGTGGTGCGCCAAGGCTCGGGCTTGGACTGGCAACACCTGACTCTTCCCCCAATCCTGTATTTCAACACGCTGCTATTGATAGGCAGCAGCGTTGCGCTCGAAGTCGGACGGCGCCAGGTTCGTGGATTCATGACCGCGAAGACTCTGGTCGCGAATCCAGCTCGTTGGCTGTACGTCGCGTTATGCCTCGGGCTGCTCTTTGTGGCCGGTCAGTTCACCGCGTGGCTGCAACTGCGCGCGCAGGGACTTTACCTGGCTACCAATCCCAACGCTTCGTTTTTTTACGTGCTTACCGTAATGCACGCATTGCACGTTTTCGGCGGTCTGGGTGGGTTGACTCGAGTGATTCTTAAGCTGAAGCACTCGACCCTGCGCAAGAGCACGCTGGATGCGACCTCCCATTACTGGCATTTTATGGATGGTCTCTGGATCTATCTGTTGTGGTTGTTGTGGTCACGACTGTAACCCTGAAGCTGTAGCACAATGAGCAGTCCAGGAGGCGACTTGAGCTACGCCAGTCTACATGTACACGGACACGCCGCGGATGGAGTTCCGCCCGCGTTTGCCATTCCCGCCAAGAAAATGGCGATGTGGCTGTTCATCATCGCCGATTCGGCTACCTTTGCCGCTTGTCTGGTCGCCTACGGCTTCCTCCGCATCTCCGATCCCCATTGGCCGCGACCGTTCCATAGCATCACGAACGTGGCCGTCATGACCCTCATTCTGGTGACCAGCAGCCTCACAATGCTGCTTGGGATCGACGCGGCCAAAGGCGGCGACAAAGCCAAGGCTTTCCGATGGACCATGATTACAGCGGTCTTCGGAATTCTTTTCGCCATCCTGCACATTCGTGAATGGCTTGGCCTGATCGATGAAGGGATGCGCATGTTCCAGAATCCCTGGGGTTCGGCTTTGTTCGGTGCATCCTTCTTCAGCATTACCGGTCTCCACCTCTTGCATGTCACCTCCGGAGTCATCGCACTCATCGTGGTGGGTATTCGCTTTCAGGGCGGCCGCTACAACTCCGATGACCTGGAGATCACTGGCCTTTACTGGCACTTTGTCGATCTCGTTTGGATGTTCGTTGTGCCGCTGGTCTATCTTTTGAACTTCTCCCGCTGATTTTTGCCCGGAGAGACTACGTTAGGAGAATGAATCATGGCAACGGCCGAACAACATCAAAGCAGCATCGGGAAATACCTCGTCGTCTACGTTTGCATTCTGGCAATTGCCGGACTGCAATTTGTGGTCGCCTACTCCAATATCGACGGATCCCAGATGTTGACCCGCATGCTGATCCTGGCTTGCGCAGAGGCGCTTCTGGCAGTTTTGTTCTTCATGCATCTCTGGGTGGAGAGTCGTGGATTGCTTTGGTTCGTGGGCATCTTCACGATATTTGTTATCTTCGCCATGCAATACGGCTGGAGCGATAGCCTCAGGCTGCTCAACGGCGTACCCTGGGCAAGGTAGAATCGGTACGCAGATGTTCCGAAGGTAGAGAGGTAGGAGAAAAATGAGAGCTCACAGGTCGCTGCGATGGCTGGGCCTCTTGCTTGCCGGCCTGGTCTTGTTTCTGGCGCCGCTGCCGCTGTTCTCCCAGAGTTGCGCGCTTTGCTACACGCAGGCCGCTTCTGCAGGCGGTCGGATGATCCAGGCCCTGCGTAGCGGAATTCTCATCCTTATCATTCCTCCTACCTTCATGTCAGTTGGACTGATCTTTGTTGTCTTTCGCAAAAATAATCAGGTCCGCTACACCGATGACAATGGCGATTCCGGACAAGACTGGTAAAATGGCCACTGCACACGTGATGGATACCCGGGTTTCACCGCTGACGCTGAAGTCCAAGCTTCGGGACTACTACACCCTCACCAAGCCCGAAGTGAACCTGCTGATCTTGATGACGACGTCGGCGGGATACTACTTGGCGTCTCGCGGCCCTCTCCACATTGCGGGCATGGTCAACACTCTCGTAGGAACTTTGCTGGTCGCCAGCGGCACCGCGACTCTGAATCAGTGGTACGAGCGCCGCTGGGATGGCCAGATGTTGCGGACCGCCTCTCGCCCCCTGCCGGCAGGACGGTTGAGTGCTCGCGAAGCGTTTTGGTTCGGAATGCTGCTCAGCGTCGCCGGGGGCATCTATCTCGCTGTCGCTGTGAACGGGCTGGCTGCGCTTCTAGCGGTTTCGACGCTGCTCTCCTACCTCTTGATATACACCCCTCTGAAGCGCAAGACTCCGCTGTGCACCATGCTGGGCGCTATTCCGGGGGCCATGCCGACACTCATCGGCTGGGCAGGCGCATCCGGAGCAATCGATCGCAACGCATGGTTCCTCTTTGCGGTGCTCTTTCTCTGGCAGTTCCCGCATTTCCTGGCCATTGCGTTGATGTACCGCGACGACTATGCCCGCGCAGGTTACCGGATGTTGCCACACTTCGATCTCGATTCGCGCTTCACTCGCGCCGAGATTCTAGGTTTCACAATCGTCCTGATCTTGATGACGCTCTTGCCGCTTGCTGGTCACGTTGGTCCCGTCTATCTCTCTGTAGTGTCTTTGGCGAGCGTGTACCTGCTCTATCACGTAGGCAAGCTGATGAAGTCCACCTCGAAGGTCTTGGCCAGCCGGGTGGTGCATGCTTCCGTCCTTTATCTACCAGTTGTGCTCGTGATGATGATTGTCTGCAAGGCCTGAACGTCCGGAGATTGCGCCTTCTCTCTGTTTGACTCTGCGTGGCGAGTCTAACCCGAACGCGTTCCTTTCGAATCAGAGTCGACCATCGACAAGCGACTCCGGTGTCAGTTGAAACTGGAAAATGCGACAGAAGCTAGGATTCGCCTTCTCGATCATGCTGGTCGGCTGCATTATTCTGGGGACCCGTTATTACGAGGTGGACCTTCCCGTATGGCACTTCCTCGGCGGCGGCAAAGGACTGGACCCCACTTCGTTGCACCTGGCCGGCGAGTTCGTCGAGAGCAATCTTGGCACGGCTGAAAACCCGGACGGTTCGTTCACGGTGCGCCTGATCGCGCAGCAATATCTCTTCGTGCCGCAATGCGTCGTTGTTCCTGCTGGTGCGCCCGTCCGATTTCGAATTACCAGCGCCGACGTTGCTCATTCATTCAACATCACCGGCACCCACGACTCCATAAAAGTTGTCCCCGGCACGGTTAGTTCGGCCACCTTTACCTTCGCGACGCCCGGCGAGTTCGACGTGCCCTGCAACGAATTTTGCGGCGCCGGACACTTCGCCATGCGGGGCCATCTAAAAGTAGTTCCGCCGAGCCAATTCACTGCCTTGCGTGGTGACGAGAGGAGGATCTGTGATTTTCGCTGATTCGCGCTCTAAATCGTCACGGGGGATGCAACTTTGGCGCTGGTTCGCAGCGATTGCGCTCCTGTGCTTCGCCGCGCCTCTGGTGATGGAAGGCAAGCCTCCCGACGACGCGGCTTTTAATCAACCGTCCGTTCGCATTCCGTCCAGTGTTTCGTGGACTCCTGCAACCATCCACCAGGCTTCCAGTGGAGATGCCTTTCGCGGATTACTGATTGCCCGGCGATGCGACCACTGTCACGGAGCTGAAGGCTTCAGTGCTGAGCCCATGATTCCGAATCTTGCCGGCATGGATCGGCTGTCGGTCTGGAAACAGTTGGAAGATTTTCGCTCGGGCAAGCGACCGTCGCGAATGATGCAGCCGATCGCGGCCCAACTATCGGCTCAGGGTGTGGCGGATGTTGCGGCCTACTACTCGATGCTACCAACCACTCCGGATCCTCAGGATAACCGGTCGTTTCCTCAGCCCATGTCCGATCCGGAGAAAGCCCGGATGGCCGAGGACTTGATCGTCTTCGGAGACGGGCACCGCGGCATCCCGCCCTGTCAGGCGTGTCATGGGCCGGTCGGATACCTGAAGGGCGCGCCCCCTCTGATCCCGCAAAATGGTGATTACCTGCGCACGCAGTTGAAGCATTTCACGGACGGCAGCCGTGGCAACGACATCAACGTTGTCATGCGCAGCGTCGCCAGGCAGCTAACCGACGAAGAGAAGACCGCAGTCTCCGAGTACTACGGCGCAGGCCGTGGACCTGCGGCAGGAACGCCCCATCCTGTCGGAGTTCCAACACCGCAATAAAGTGATCGCCCGGCGGACGACTCCTAGTCTCAACAAACCTCGTCGCATCTCCTTGATCGCATGGCATAATCTTCGGCAACGTCTTCCATTCAGGTGCCAACCCATGCGTCAAGTTCTGATAGCCGTGCTCTACGTCTCTGCCTTCTTCGTGACCAGTCCCTTGAACGCTGCGCCCCCCAATTCCAAGCCTCTGCAGATTTATTTCATCGACGTTGAAGGCGGCCAATCGACCTTGGTCGTGACTCCGGCTGGGCAGTCCTTGCTGATCGACGCCGGCTGGCCGGGTTACGAGGGACGGGACGCCGACCGCATCCAGGCCGCTGCTCATCAGGCCGGAATCAAGCAACTCGACTACGTCCTCATTACGCACTACCACCGCGACCATGTGGGCGGCGTTCCGCAATTAGTCGATGGCATGAAGGTCGGAACCTTTGTCGATCACGGTCCAAATCTCGAAGACTCAGAGGTCACGCGCACTGACTATGCCGCATACGAGAAAGCGATCGCCGGCCACGCTCACGTAATCGTTAAACCCGGATGGGGACTTCCGCTCAAAGGCGTCGAAGTTCACGTCGTAGCTGCCGCTGGAGACCAGATCAAGAGCCCGTTACCCGGAGCCGGGGAAGCGAATCGTTTCTGCGGCTCCGAACCGGCCGCCCCTGTCGACGTCAGCGAGAATGCCCGTTCCGTCGGCGTTCTCATCACCTACGGCCGCTTTCGTTTCCTCGATCTTGGCGACCTCACAAAGAAGAAGGAGTTGGAAATCGCTTGCCCCAACAATCTGCTCGGTACCGTGGATCTCTTCCTTGTCACCCACCACGGGATGGATCTTTCAAACTCAAAATCCCTCGTGTGGGCCGTGCATCCCCGAGTCGCGATTTTCGACAACGGCCCTCGCAAGGGAGCGAGTCCTGCGGCATGGCAAATCGTCCACGATTCTCCCGACATTGAGGATGTCTGGCAGCTTCACTATGCTGCCGAATCCGACAAAGATCACAATGTCGCCGACGACCGAATCGCCAACGTGAAGGAGAACTGCGAAGGGAAGTACCTCAAAGTTTCCGCGCAAGCCGACGGCACGTTCACGGTAACCAACAGCCGTACCGGCACCGAAAAAACGTACTCGAAACGATAATTTGCGCACAAACGTAGCGCCGCCGTCCCGGCGGCTGTCGCGGGGGCGTCTCGGCCCCGCGCCCAAATCAGTCGGAGCGCTATGAATATGAAACCGCAAGCCACCACCATGATCGTCATTGTGATGGGAGTCGTCGGTGCCGGTAAGACGACCGTCGGCCGCATGCTGGCAGAACAACTCGGGTGGATGTTCGCCGACGCCGACGATTTTCACCCGCAATCAAACGTGGAGAAAATCCGCCACGGCATCGCGCTCACCGATGAAGACCGGCAACCCTGGCTGGATCATCTCCGAGCCGCGATCGTCGGCTGGATCTCAGGAAACTCCAGCGTCGTCCTCGCCTGCTCGGCATTGAAACGCAGCTATCGCAAAGAACTCGAAGCCGGCCCCGAAGTGCGTTTTGTATACCTGAAGGGAAGTGCAAACCTGATCGCAGAACGCCTGCGCCAGCGCCACGGACACTTTGCCGGCGAACAAATTCTGGCCAGCCAATTCGCAGACCTGGAAGAACCGAAAGATGCGGTGATTGTAAGCATTTCGCACACTCCCGAAGAAATTGTTGCTGAGATTCGGCAGAAGCTCGGATTGGCGTAGAATCCTCGCACTGCCCACAAGGCTTCTCACGAACGACCAGAAAAACGCCCTTGGAAACCATTCCCGACCGCCTCGAATCCGCCGCTGTTTCGCGACTGATGTGGCGGCTCATGCCGTTTCTTTTCCTGCTTTACATCGTCGCCTACCTCGATCGCATCAACGTCAGCTTCGGCGTGCTCCAAATGCGCGGACAACTTGGCCTGAGCGAGCGCGTGATTGGACGTGCCTCAGGAATGTTCTTTATCGGCTACTTCTTTTTCCAACTCCCCAGCAATCTTGTGCTGGAAAAGTTTGGCGTCCGGCGTTGGATCTCGGCCTTAATGATCACCTGGGGCGTGATCTCCTGCATGATGATCTTCATCCGGGGCCCCCTCAGTTTTTACTCGATGCGCTTCCTGCTAGGCGCTGCCGAAGCAGGATTTTTCCCCGGCATCATCCTCTATATGAAGCACTGGTTTCCAGCCCGCGCGCGGGCCCGAGCCGTGGCGTGGTTCATGACCGCGAACCCGCTGGCCGGCATCATCGGCAGTCCGATTTCAGGGGCGTTGCTGGGCCTGCACGGAAGCGGCCTCTCGGGATGGCAGTGGATGTTCCTGATCGAAGGCATGCCGGCCATTCTGCTCGGCGCTGCGGTATTTTGGACCCTTGCCGACACTCCGCGCGACGCAAAATGGTTGAAGGACGAGGAGCGAGACTTGCTCCTCAAGAACCTGGCCGCCGAACGGCAATCCGACGCAGGACTGACCAAGCGCAGCATCCTGGCGGCCGTCTTTAGTCTCAGGATTTGGCTGCTGTCGCTGGTGTATTTCGGCGTCTCGACGACTATGTATGGCGTTACCTTGTGGCTGCCGAGTGTGATCAAGTCGTTCTCTGGACTCGGCAATTTCGCGATTAGCTTGATCGCAGTTCTTCCGTTCCTCGTGGCCACTATCCTAATGGTGCTGGTTGGCCTTCATTCTGACCGGACTGGTGAGCGTCGCTGGCACACGGCAGTTCCAGCCTTCGTGGCGGGGGCAGCGCTGGTATGTGCGGCTTACGGAAGTTCAACGGCCATGGTTGTCGCCGCCATCGGCCTTGGCTTGGCTGGCGCCGAAGCCATGGTAGGCCCCTTCTGGGCGATGGCAACCTCGCGAATGGAGGGCCTCTCGGCAGCCGCGGGGATTGCCGTCATCAACTCCATCGCCAACCTCGGAGGCTACTTCGGTCCAGACATTATCGGCTTCTTCCGAACCGTGGGAGGCGGCTTCCGCGGCGGCCTGCTGGCCATCGGTGCCACCGTAGCTCTGAGTGGCATAATCGCGCTCGTGGTGGGACGCCGGGCGACCTCCCGGGGCCCGGCCCTACATTGATTGGTTCCTAATCGTGCTCAGCGCTTCGTTCCGCACCGTCGATTGATTACAATAGGAGTTTCGTCTGGCTATCCATACAGTAGCCCCTTAGAGGGACGATCAGCTTTTGGAAGAGACAAACCACAATTCCAGTTCGGCCCCCAGCGTTTACTGGCGGGTCGAAGGCAGCCTTCTCGACCTGACCGTCGTGGAGCCGGTGGCGTTCTTTACCTGGAACGCCCAGACGTTCGCCGAGCGCTTCCGGCGTCGCGGCCTCATCTTCTTGATGGCCCTACTCCGCCCATTTCTTTACTCCACGAATCGCAAGTTCGCCACGCGAGTTGTCCACACCGTTTTGCGCGGAGTTACCCGTGACCGCCTGGACCTGCTCGGCGAAGAATACTTCCAGTACAAATTGAAGCCGCGCCTGAAGCTCAGCGGCGTCGAGAAAGTTCAGGAACTCGTCCGCTCCGGTGCCGAGGTTGTCCTGGTGAGCCAAGGCCTGGAACATGTGATGCGTCCTCTGGCCCAGCACCTGGGCGTGAAGCGAGTCGTAGCCAACCGCCTGGACTTCCGCGATGGCACTGCAACCGGCAGGCTGCTTGAGCCCGTGATTCGTCCGCGTGGCGCCTTCGCCCGCATCCGTGAGCAGAATCCCGACGGACGAAAAGCTCCGAAGACTTTGGCCCGGCATCTCGATATCTCTGTCGAAGAGCTGCGTTCCGCGGTGATTCCTGCCGAGCGGCAGGTCGCCGCACCCGCTCAGCCCATCGTCCATTTCGACGGTCAGCGCCAAGCCCCGGGATTTTCCGTTCGCCGCGCATTCGCAGGCAAGCACGTGATGCTGGTCGGCGTGACGGGATTCATTGGCAAAGTCTGGCTCGCGAACACGCTTCTGGATTTGCCCGACGTGAAGCGAATCTACCTGCTAATCCGTAGGCAGAAGTCGAATCCGGCAGAGCGCCGTTTCGAAAAGATGCTGGAAGACTCGCCCGTCTTCGACCCGCTCTTCGAAAAACATGGCGACGCCCTTGCCGATTTCCTGCGCGAGAAAGTCGAAGTCGTCGAAGGCGATGTGACCCAACCCGGACTCGGCCTTACCCCGGATACAGCGCGCCGCCTGCAGAAGAATCTCGACCTGATCGTCAACAGTTCGGGATTGACCGATTTCAATCCGGACTTGCGCGACGCGCTCACCACCAACACCGACGCGCCGCTCAACATCCTCGAATTCGTCCGAGCCTCGGACCACGCCAGCCTGCTGCACCTTTCCACCTGCTACGTAGCGGGAGAACAAGACGGGCGCGTGGGAGAGAAGTTGGTTCAGAACTACAACCCGCGCGGCTTAGCCGACTTCGACGCCGACCGCGAATGGAACGCTTTGCACGAGTTAGTCCGCCAGGCGGACGCTCAATCCGAAAGCGAAGAAGTCACCTCCGGCCTGCGCATGCAGGCGATGGCCAAAGAGCACGCGGCAAAAGGCCTGCAGGGCGCGGCTCTCGACAATCAGGTGCGCAAGAATCGCGTCCGCTGGTTGAAAACGTATCTCACCGAGGCCGGGACACGCCGCGCCAAGGAATTAGGCTGGCCCAACACCTACACGCTCACCAAGAGTCTCGCCGAGTCGCTGATCGTGAGACACGGCGCAGGACTGCCCGTTGCGGTCGTTCGCCCGGCGATCGTCGAAACTTCGGTCGACAAGCCCTTTCGCGGATGGAATGAAGGCATCAACACTTCCGCCTCGCTTTCCTATCTGCTCGGGACCTATTTCCGACAGTTGCCGTCGAACGAAAGCAAGCGCCTCGACATCATTCCCGTGGACGCTGTTTGCAGCGGCATGACTCTCATCGCCGCCGCGCTGATGGAGCGCCGGCACGATCCGCTCTACCAGCTCGCTACCTCCGTGACAAACCCGTGCGACATGGGACGCTCCATCGAGTTGACCTCGCTCGCTCACCGCAAGCACTATCGCGCGCAAGAGGGGTTGGAATCCTGGCTGCGCCTGCGTTTTGACGCGATTCCTGTTTCCAAGACTCGCTACAACCGTATGTCGGCCCCGGCGCAAAAAGCGATCGTTAAGTCGATTCAGCGCATCATGTCTCCGCTGCCGCTGAAGAAAGCGCCGCTGGTCAAGACCGAAAGAAACCTCGAACGCCTGGAAAAACTGATCGAGCTGTTCGAGCCATTCATCCTGCTCAACGAACATGATTTCGCCGCGGAAAATATCGAGAAGCTTTCGTATGCGCTCGTACCCGAAGAGAAATCTATCTTCGGCTATGACACGCGGTCGCTCGACTGGTGGGAATACTGGATCAACATTCACATCCCGGCCCTGCGCCGCTGGACTTATCCACTGATTGAAGGGCGTCCGCTCGAAGCGCGGCCTCCCCGCAACTTTCAACTCGCACCCGCGAACGGAGACGCCGTGAAGACCGGCACTAACGGAGCAACGTGGCGATATTCCTGACCGGGTCGACCGGATACATCGGCGCCCACGTGGCGTCCAATCTCTTGGACGGGCACGGCGCGGCCTTGAACCTGCTGGTGCGGGCTCGTGATCCGCAGGAAGCCCAGTTGCGCCTATGGCGCGCCCTGCAACTGCATCTGGAATTCCCGCGTTTCTTTGAATATCTCCAGACCAAGGTTCGCATTTTCTGTGGAGACCTCACGTCTCCCGGTTTCGGCCTCGGCCGCGATGAGTACGATCGTCTCGTTCATACCACGGACTCCGTCATCCACTGTGCCGCCTCGCTCAATCGCAAATCGGAAAAGAGTTGTCTGAACGTGAATCTGCGCGGCACGCTCGAAGTGCTCACGCTGGCGCGGCATGCCGAGCATTATCACGGTTTGCGCCGCTTCAGCGAGGTCAGCACCGTGGCCGTGGCCGGCAAGCGTAGCAACGAAATCGTAACGGAAGATCGCTCCATCGAGTGGGACCGCTCCGACTACGATCCCTACGCGCGCACGAAGAAGTTTTGCGAGCACATGACGCGGGTGCTCCTTCCCGACACTCCCAAGACAGTCTTCCGCCCCAGCATCGTCCTCGGGGATAGCCGGCATGCCGAGACAACGCAGTTCGACATGGTCAAGGCGTTCGTATTCTTGGCTGGTCTGCGCGTGTTGCCGTTTCGTCCCAACGACAAAATCGACATCGTGAATGTTGATTTCGTTGCCGACGCAATCGCGACTCTTCATCAGAAAGACCAGCCGAAGTTCGATACCTATCACCTGTCGTCGGGCACTTCCTCACAGACCTTCCGTGAACTGACCACCGCTCTCGCATCTGCTCAGCAGAAGCGCGGTCCCGTGTTCTTGCCTTTTGCCGAAAAGCCGTTTGCTGGATCGGTAAACTTCCTTTCAAATCGCAAGGGATCGCTCGCCCGGGGCGCGTCGCTTCTGAAAGTATTCATGCCCTACCTGGTCTGGAACACGGTGTTCGACAACACGCGCGTCACCTCTGAACTCGGGCGCAAGCCGGTTCCGTTTTCGCAATACAGTTTTCCGTTGTTAAAGTTCAGCCGCGAAAATAATTTCGAATACAAGTACAAGCCGTGGCCTGCGGCTGCTGGAGGTACCGCCGCATGATGGATCTTCTCCTGGAGGCGTGGGTCAGCAGCAACATTGAGCGCGCCAAAGCTGGATGGATGCTTGGGGCAGGGAAGCCCTGGCAGCCCGGCGAGAAGCTCAAGCTTCTGTTTGCGGGCTACAACGGCACGCGCAACATGGGGTCGGATGTGCGAGTGGAAGAAATGCTGCGCCAGATCCGCCACATTCTCGGCGCCGAGCGCGTCGACTTCACCGCAATGACCTTCGACTTCGAACGCTCCAAGGGATACTTCGAGAATACGGCTCAAGTGCGCCTGCCCGATATTTTTCCGCCGTTCCTGTCGGACGAAGTCCCCCGCCACCACGGCGTAGTCGCGTGCGAAGGCTCCATGTTCAAGAGCAAATTCGCTAACGCCCTCACCACGATGATGATCGGCTCTCTGGGCATAGCCGCCGCGCAGAACAAGCTCTCCGTAGGCTATGGCGGCGAGGCGGGCCACATGGATCCTCTTCTCGCGAAGATGTGCGCCCGTTATTGCAAAGATTCTCTCGTCATCACGCGCAACGAAGAGTCGCGCACCGTACTCCGCGAACTTGGCGTCCCCACCGAATTGGGTACAGACACCGCCTGGACTTTTGAACCGCGTTCCGCGGAGTACGGCCAGAGCGTGTTGCGGCAAGTTGGATGGGACGGTCGCACTCCGGTGCTCGTCGTTTGTCCGATCAATCCCTTCGAATGGCCCGTGAAGGCCTCCGTCGCCAAACTCGCGTTGCACAGCACGGTTGGCGCCTATAAGAAGAGTCACTATCGCGGTCCCTACTTCCACAACTCAGGCCCGGCCGCCGATCGTGCTTACGAGCATTATCTGACCTCGATCGCCAATGCCGTCGACGCATTCCGCAAACAGCGCAGCGTCTTCGTCATCCTCGCCGCGACCGAGCGCCTCGACGCTCGCCCGGCGAAGCGTATCTCTGACAAACTCGGCGGAGTACCGATTCTCACCTCTGACGACTACAACATGTATGAACTGGTCAGCATCTTGCGGTCCTGCCACATGATGGCCTCGTCGCGCTATCACGGCATCGTGACCTCGATGCCGGCGCTTGTACCTTCGGCAGGGATCACGATGGATGAACGTATTCGCAACCTGATGCGTGAACGCGGCCATCAGGAATTACTGATGAACGTCGACGACGCCGACCTCGAGCCGAAGTTGCTCGTTGCCCTCGAAACGCTGGCCACACAAGGCGAGCGCATCGCCGATGGAATTGCGCGCACGGTCGTAAGGAACTTGAAGGTCATGGCGCGGATGGGCGTGTACTTTGAAGAGGAATTGCAACGCCGGTATCCCGCGTTCCCCACGCGCCAGGGCGAATGGAGTTGGGAAGATTACCTGCCGCCCATGAACGCGTCGCTGCGCCAGTTGGTCGCGGCTTACAGCTGATTCCGGCGATTCCGGTCCTAAACGATGCCATTTGTCGGCGACATATTTTCGCGACTCAAAGCGGCTGCAGGCACCGTCGTGCTGCAGGAAATCCGCGACGGACAAGTCACGGGAGTCACCGGCCAACAACTCCTTGACTTGATCGCGAAGGCGCGAACTTTTCTAGCTTCGAAGAGACTGAAGAAGGGCGACCGCTGCGGATTGCTCGCCGCCAACAGTATTCGGTGGATCGCGCTCGACCTTGCCGCCATGGCTGAAGGGCTGATCGTCGTTCCCTTGTATTTTCGCCAGGCTCCCCCAGAGTTGATCGCCATGATGAAGGACAGCACGCCGTCCTTGCTCTGCTGCGGAGACATCACGCTGCGCGACGCGATTCAGCAGAACTGGCCTGCGCCCAGCAAAACTGAAATGCCGCCGCAATTCCTCTTCGACGAGATTTTTGCCGGCGTCGCCGGAGTCGCTCTCGATCGGCCGCAAGTCCGCGACGCCGATCCCGTCACCATCATCTACACATCGGGCACCTCCGGCGAAGCGAAGGGCGTGGTTCTCACTGCGGCCAACGTAGGATTCATGCTGGGTTGCACTTCCGCGCGCCTCGACTCCCTCATGGGCGGACGCTCCGGGCAAGACCGCATCTTCCATTACCTCCCGTTCAGTTTTTGCGCGTCATGGATAGCCGTCCTGACTTTTATTCTTCGCGGAAGCCTGATTACGTTGAATACCGACCTGACGAAGATCCCCACCGACATGCCTGCGACCGCGCCGCACTACTTCCTGAACGTGCCGCAATTACTTGAGCGCATGCGCCGGGCCGTCGACGACCAAATAGCGCAGAAAGGCGGAATTGGCCAGGCAATCTATTCACGCGCCAAAGCCGCCAAGATTCGCGAGAAGGAAAAACATCCGCAATCGACCGATGCAATCTGGCTCTGGCTCGCCAACGCTCTCGTCTTTCCCACGATCCGCAAGAAAATGGCGGGCGAGAATTTGAAGGCCCTTATCTGCGGATCCGCTCCGCTCACCCAAGAGACTCAGGATTACTTTGCCATGCTCGGCATTCCCGTTCTTCAGGTCTACGGACTCACCGAGACCACCGGCATCTGCACCATGGACGATCCCCAAAATCCTGCGCCCGGCCGCGTTGGCCCATCGATTCCTGGCATCGAGATGCGCCTCGGAGAAAATGACGAAATCGTCGTCCGCGGGCCCAATGTGTTTCCGGGATATTGGAACCGTCCCCAGCAGACCGCAGACGTGCTGCGCGACGGATGGTTTCACACCGGCGATCAGGGCGAAATGGACGCCTCCGGCAATTGGCGTATTGTTGGCCGAATCAAGAATCTGATCGTCCTCGGCTCCGGACACAAGATCGCTCCTGAAACCGTCGAGGAAGAAATTGCGCGCCACCTGCCGGGAGCAGTGCAAGTCGTCGTCGTGGGCAATGGCCGCGGATATCTCTCGGCGATCGTCACCGGCAGCGTGAGTGATGAGCAGGTTCAAGCAGCGCTCGACGCGGTCAATCCGCAACTCCCGCACTATAAGCAGGTGCGAGCCTTCGTTGTGAGGTCCGAGCCCTTTTCCATCGAAAATGGCCTGCTCACTGCGAACGGAAAATTAAAGCGCGACCTGATCTCGGCGCGCATGAAGAGTGAAATCGAAGAAATGTATCAAGTGAAGCAAGCAGTCTAAGGCTTTCGGGGTTCTTAGCGCCCTTTGCGCGGTTTTCTTCGCGATCTTTGCGACAACGGTTTTCGGAAAACGCAAAAGCAAGCCCAGTACTGGTAGAAGGGAAGCACCGGGAAATTCAAACTGCGCATGAAACAATTTCAAGGCAAAACGCTGTCCTGGGACCTGAAAGACGGCGTCATCGAACTGGCGCTTCACCGCGAGCCCTGCAACGAATTGGGATCGCTGTCGCTCGAAGAACTTGAGCAGTTCGCGTCCGCCCTCGACGATCTTGAACGAGAGGCTCATGCTCTCATCATCCATAGCGAGTTGAAGTCTGGTTTCTGCGCCGGCGCCGATCTGCGTGAACTGTACGAGCGCGCACAGTCGATGGAGAAATCGCAGGCGACGCGCGGTGTCCGCGACTTTCTCGAACGCATTCACCGGGTGCTGAATCGAATCGATGCTGCCCCGTTGACAACCATTGCTGCGGTTCATGGCGTAACGTTCGGTGGCGGTTTTGAACTTGCCTTGGTCTGCGACCTCATCATCGCCGACAAGCTTGCCCGTTTTTGCTTTCCAGAACTGCGGTTGGGTCTGATCCCCGGATTCGGTGGAATCCCGCGCCTGAAGCGCGATCTCGGAAATGCGGTGGTACGCGATCTGTTGCTGACCGGCCGGAGTTTCAACGCCACCAAAGCCCAACAGATCGGCCTGGTCAGTCAGGTCGTTTCCGAAGGAGAAGCATTGCGCGCGGCTCGAGCCACTGCCGCGCAGTTAGCCAAATTCGACCGTCGCACGGCGGTAGCGGCCAAACAGTTCATCAAGCCTATTCCACACGAAGAACTGCGCAAAGAAATCGACCTTTTCTGCGAGCTGTTTGCGTCGCCCGCGGTCGAGGCCGGCCTCAAGAAGTTTGTAGAGAGCACCGACGCCCAGCCGTATTTGCCGTAGTTAAACTGAATTAGAATAACTGCTTATGGAAACAGCCGAAAAAACTCTTGACGAAATTCTCACGCTAGCCGCCGCTCATTTCAAAGTGCCGCGCGAAAAGCTCTCGCCCGACGAAGACTTTTTCAAGGCACTCGGCATCGACAGCCTGCAGACGCTCGACTTGCTGACCAAGCTTGAGAATCATTTCCGGGTCGAACTCCCCGACTATGAACTGCAGGGCGTGACCGATTTCCGTACCTTAGCCGCGAAAATTCAAGCGCGGCTGTAGCGGGCAGGCCAGCTTCCGGCCATCGATGTCTTTGAAGCTTAGAGTGAGTTTGGGCGAGTAACGAATTGATAACTAAAGCATTTCTCTGTGCCTCCGTGCCTCTGTGGTGAAATAGCGTCTTGATGCTCGATCTCCGCCAATACACCTGTCTCGGCGCCGCCCTGCGCGATGCGCTCGAGCGCTTTTCTGCCCAAACCTGCCTCATCGAGGCCGACCGCGACCGCGAGAAGGTTCGCCTCACCTATTCCGATTTCAAAGAGATCGCGCTGCCGCTCGCCCGCGCCCTGGAAGACGCCGACTTCGACCCGGGCGACCGTGCCGCCATCATCATGACGAATCAGTCCAAGTGGCTGATTTCCGCCTACGCGATTTTCTACTGTGGCGGCGTCCTCGTTCCAATCGACTACAAGCTCACTGCCGCCGAGCACCTGCAGTTGCTGGCTCATTCGAAATCCAAAGTGCTCGTGGTCGAGTACCACCTGTGGCGCGCGATCATGCAATCCCCCGATTTTCAGAAGATCGGAACCAAGATCGTGCTTGTCACGGAAGCCCCGCTGGGCACGGATTTGGCCGGCGCCTTCCGCTGGGAAGACTTCAAGCGCAAGGGCGCTCCCGACTTCGTCATGCGCCAGAAGGAAGACGTCGCCTGCATCGTCTATTCTTCCGGGACGGGCGGCCGCCCCAAGGGTTGCGTCCTCACGCACGAGAACTATCTCGAACAATGTCGATCGCTCACCGCGTGGTATCCCTTCTGGCCGGGAGTTCGCTACCTGAGCATCCTACCCACCAATCACGCCATCGACTTCATGGTTGGCTTCATCGGGCCATTCGTATGCGGCGCTTGCGTCGTGCATCTACGCACGCTGCGTCCCGAGTTCGTTCGAGATGCCTTCGTCCGCTATCGCATTACTTACGTAGCCCTGGTTCCGATGATCGTAAAGAATCTGGAGCGCGGATTGCGCGCGAAGTTCGATGAGTTGCCATCCTGGAAGCGGGCCTTCCTCAACACCATGATCGCGACCAATCGTCTCCTGACGCGCGGCCATCCCAGAGTGAAGCTCAGCCGGATGCTTCTGTCGAGTGTGCATCGAGGCTTCGGCGGCCAGTTGCTTGCACTGATCACGGGCGGCGCCTTCATGGAGCCCTCGACGATGCAATTCTTCTACGATCTCGGCATTCCCGTGGTCAACGGCTATGGCCTCACCGAAGCCGGAACCGCTCTTACTCTTAACGATCTCAAACCATTCCGCGCCGATACAGTGGGCAAACCTCTGCCTGGCGTCGAATTGCGCATTCTGAATCCCGATGGGGACGGCATCGGAGAGGTAGCCGTCCGCAGCAAAACTGTGATGTCACATTACCTCGACGATCCCGAACTCACGCTTGAGACTATTGTCGATGGCTGGCTCCTGACCGGCGATCTCGGACGCTTCGAGCGTCACGGCCATCTCCAGCTTTTCGGACGCAAGAAGAACATGATCGTTACCGAGGGTGGGAAGAATATCTATCCCGAGGACATCGAAACCGTCTTCGACGGAATGCCCGTGAAGGAGCACAGCGTATTTGCGGCCAACTACATCTGGCCGCAGAAGGAACTCGGTCGCGAGAGTCTTGTCGTTGTTCTGCGTCTCGAGCAGAATCAGAAATTCGACGACAAGTTGCTCGGGGAAATCGTCGAGCGAAACAGGCGTCTGCCCGACTTCAAGCGGGTCGCAGGATATTTGATTTGGGAGAAAGATTTTCCCCGTACCGCCTCGATGAAAATTAAACGTCAGGCTCTGGCGGAAGAAATCGCTAAATCGGTCGAACGGGCCGCAATCGTGGGTTTGTGATCCGCAGCTGAATTGGCGCTTGTCGCGCAGGCGCTCGCAAATCAGCCACGCGACTAAGTCGCAAATCACCAACGTGAAACAGGTTCAGAACTTGGGGCAAAACTATCTCGCGATTGTGAATCCGGCGGCGGGAGGCGGGCGCAGCCGCAAACTCCTCGGCCCCGCGTTGGCTCGTTTGCAGGCAGGTGGCATCGAAGTTAAGGTCGCATTGACTCACGCGCCAGGAGACGCCACTAAAATCGCGAGCGATGCTTACGCTCGTGGCACACGGGACTTCATCGCCGTCGGCGGCGATGGAACGTCCTACGAGATCGTAAACGGTCTGTATCCGCAGGCTCTGACCGGCGGCCGCCCAACGCTTGCGTTCCTTCCGCTCGGTACGGGCAATTCTTTTCTTCGCGATTTCAGCGATCGCGGCGTCGAACACGCCATTGACTCTCTGCTGGCCCAAAAGACTCGTCTGTGTGACGTGATCCGTCTCCGCCACCGCGAAGGCGTGATTTATTTCATCAACCTTCTAAGCATGGGGTTCTCGGCAGACGTCGCCACGTTGCGCGCCCGCCGCTTCAGTGCCTGGGGAGAACTCGGCTATGTGATCTCGATCTTCCTCACGCTCGCGCGTTTCAACCGGCGCTCGTTTCCGGTTCGAGTGGGAGGCCAGACCGAGTTCGACAGCCGTACCTGCCTCTTCCTGACTTTCAACAACAGCAAATACACCGGCGGCACGATGATGATTGCCCCCAAGGCCGAGATCAACGACGGCCTGATCGAGTACGTTCGTTGGGGTCCGATCGGGCGCCTGGGGCTCATTCGAAATTTGCCCGGGCTCTACGATGGCACGCACATCGAGCACCCGTTAGCCGAGCGCAACGGCTCGCCTCGAGTCGAGTTCAACCTTGACGCCCCCATCGACGTCATGGTCGACGGGGAAGTGCTTACCCTACATTGCCAGGAACTGGACGTGCTTCCCGGAGCGCTCAACGTTGTCCTCTAACACCCGTGGTATAAGGATGAATCATGTCTGAAGAGCGACGAAAACGCCAACAGGAACGCGAAGGCAGTTCCGGCGGCGGAAATACGAAAAATGTTCTGATGTATGGTGGCATCGTGGTGCTTCTTGCTGTTGCCTATTACGCAGGCTGGCACTACAAGAATCACAAATATGATGCCTTCGCCCAGTGTCTCGCCACGAAGCAGGCCAAAATGTACGGACTCTACTGGTGCCCGCACTGCATCGAGCAAAAAGAAATGTTCGGAAAAGCCTTTCACTACGTCCCCTATCAGGAGTGCGCAATCAAAGGCTCGTCCGAAATGGCTCCGGAGTGCAAAGTTGCCGGCGTGAAACTGTTTCCCAGTTGGCAGTTTGGATTGGATCCACCAAAAGAAGGAGTGTTGTCCTTGGAAGCTTTGAGCGAGAAGACCGGGTGCAGCCTGCCGTGAGCGCCGCGACCGATTCTTTCCCCAGTTCGCCCGCACGCCATCGCGTCCTTTTCGCAGTCATCGCCGTAGTCTCGCTGGCGGGTGTCGTCGATTCAGCGATCGCACTGCAGCGCCACTATGCGAAGTCGGCGACCGAGTTCTGCGATTTCAATCAGAAATTCAGTTGTGACATCGTGAACCGCAGCGAACAGTCGACCCTTGCAGGAATCCCCGTAGCCGCTATCGGCGTCGCAGGCTACGCGGTCCTGTTCGTCTTATCGACCTTCTGGAAAGCGCGAACCGACACTCCGATCCGCCTTCTGGCTGCGAGCCTCCTCGGATTGGCCTTCGCCCTGTATCTGACGTATGTCGAAGCGTATGTTCTCAACACTTGGTGCGTTCTGTGCCTGACGTCGCTCGCACTGATCTTCCTGATCAGCGTTCTCGCCATCGTCCTGAAGGTCCGGAACGCCAAGGCATGATCCGCCCCATCGTTGTATCCTGATAGTTCTCTTTTCCTGATGGAAGAAATCCAGAAAACTGAAAGGCAGCAACAAGGGATTGCCTCTAGCGTCATCCGCGCCGAGCATGCCACCGGAGACTTGCGTCTCCACGAATTCCGTAGCCGAATTTTTCGCAATACTCGCTTCCTTCGCGTCTGGCTGCCTCCCGGCTACGACGATCCCGCCAACGTGGGGCTGCGTTATCCCGTCTTCTACTTAAACGATGGTCAGAATCTCTTTGAGCCCGAGACCTCGTTCACCGGAGTCGAGTGGCAAGTGGACGAGACGGGAGACCGCCTAATCCGCGAAGATGTGGTCGCGCCAATGATTTTCGTCGGTGTCGATAACGCCGCCAAAGATCGTATTCGCGAATACATGCCGCATCGTTCCCTGAATCCGATGATGTTGCGTGGCTACGGCAGTCGCTATCCGAGCTTCCTGATCAAGGAAGTGATGCCCTTCATGGCTCGTACCTACCGAGTCGCGACCGGGCCCGAGAACACAGGACTCGGCGGATCATCCCTGGGAGCGCTCATCGCCCTTTACACCGTGGCCGTGTGCCCCGGCGTCATCGGCCGGCTGCTCGTCGAGAGTCCTTCTCTGTGGGCATCGAATCGGCAAATCATTCGCCAGAGCCGCAGCGTCCAACGTTGGCCCCAAAGAATCTTTCTGGCGGCCGGCACGAATGAAGCAGGAAAAAAAGACAAGGATCAAAGTGTCGTCGATGATGTGCGCGAGCTAGCCGCAATCCTGCGCCGTGCCGGACTCGACGAGAAACGCCTCCGACTTGTTATCGAAGAAGGAGGCACGCATCACGAGTCCGCCTGGGCCCGGCGTTTCCCCGAAGCGCTGGCATTTCTCTTCGGCAAAGAGTAATTGAAAATCGAACACGATCCGGAAGCAAATCCGCGACGGGCGTTTCTTTGCGTACTGGGCGTCCTTAGCGGTTCAAGCTTTTTGCGTGTCGCCCGAAAAATCCATGGTGTTACTAGTAGCCCAAATAACCCACACACCCACAACCATGGCCATAACCGCTAACTGAACGTGCGTCCACCGCGCAAGCGGACCCAGCAGCGGCAACGTGTAGATCAGATATAAGAGAATTTCCAGCCATCCGCTCGACGCCGTGTGCTTTCCGCTAGCGAGCCAGTCAGCGAGCAGAAGAAACGCTGGCGCCAGAATCACCAAATCGTAAACCGTGAGATGCGGAGCTACCAGAACGGTCGCTACCATCAGGGAAGAATACCGCACTGCCAAGGGCGCGGCCTGACGTCTCCTCCAGATTGCTATCGTCAGCCCGAGCACGAAACAAGCGCTCAGAACATATAAGCCAAGCGCAAAATCATGCCACGACACAAGCATCGACCAGAACGTTCGCAGAGAGTAAGTCTGACACGGCTTCGGTTCGAGCAGCGGCAGAACCTCGCGCACGTTCCGCAACATGCGTAGCCACTGTCGTAACGGTCCCGTTCCGTAGTACAGGATTCCCACCGAGAGTTGTGCCGCCGCGGACAGCACCGCGCCGCCCACAATCTTCCACGCGCCAATCAACCCAAACACGACCGCGGCCGCCAGCCCCAACTGCGGCTTGAAGATAAGACAACCAAGCACGACTCCAGCAAGGAACTCCCGTCGATCCCGCAGCAAGAAGTACGTCAACGTGAAGCAAGCCAACGCCAGCGCCGATGTTTGTCCCCACGCAATCAAATGAAAGAACGCGGGAAACGCCGCCGCCAAAACAAGAACCGTCCCACCGTGATCCCTTAGGTTTGGACACGCTCGCCAAACGGTGTAGCAGCAGACTCCATAAATAATCGCGCTGAATCCCCACCACAGGGCCAATGCCCAGCCATACGACAGCCGCGTCAGCGGAGCAAACAGAATCGAAACCTGCGGCGGATACAGCGGCAAATACCGAATCCCCGCGGCCTCGGGCACGCGCTGGGCCGCCAAAGCCGCCTGCGCATTCATGTCATACAACTCATCCCCGCGATGATCCGCCGCCAGCGAACCCAGGGTGTAGAAATGTAAGAAGTCGGTTCCCTTCAAATTGCCGTTGCGATCGTGCAATCCCGGAGTCGCAACGTTCCACACATAGAGAGACCACAGGCACAAGGCAAGGATTGTCCCGTGAGCGCGCAATCGCCTCGCTGTCAGCCAGGACCCTACCGAACGTTCAAGCGGAACGTGATACATAAGGCCAGCCTATAATAGCTGCCTCTAACCGTCGTACGTCACGAGATTACCTGTCGAACATGGCACCCCAAACGCTCATCACCCCGACCAGCACAGAGCCAGTTCGAAAGCCTCTACGAAACCCAGTTCTCATATTCGTGGTCGCAGCGAGCTTAAGGGTGCTCATCCTCATTCTCCTGGTTGCGCATAGTCCAGTGTGGTGGGGAATCAATGAGGCGGGAACGATTGGCCGCGCGCTCGTCCTCGGCAGGGGATTTGCTTCTCCCTTTCACGATGCAATAGGCCCATCCGCGTGGTTCGCGCCCGTGTATCCAAGCCTCATGGCAGCGATCTTTCTCGCGTTCGGCATTCAAACGACAGCCGCCGCATGGGCTGCCGCGCTCCTGAATGTCCTGTTTGCATCGTTGACGGCACTCGTCATTCGTCAACTCGGCAGGGAACACTTTGGCGACGTTGCCGGCGATCTGGGCGCTTGGTTATGGGCGGTGTGTCCGCCGCTCTTGATCATGCCTTGGTTGCTCTGGGAAACCTGCCTGTCGGCGTTAGTGATGAGTTTCGTGTGCCTGCGAATGCTAAGAGTCAACGAACATTCGCGAATTCGCGAGTGGGTCGTTTGCGGTTGTATCTGGAGCTTTGCGGCCCTGCTTAATCCGGCGCTGCTGGCTCCCCTCCCTCTGCTTGCCCTCAGGACAGCATGGCGCGGATGCACCAGGGGAGTCGTGATAATGCTGTTTGTATGCGCTCTGGGCATTCTGCCCTGGACGTTGCGCAACGAGAAAGACTTTCACCGCTTCGTTCCAGTCCGCAGCAACCTCTGGCCTGAACTTTTCTTCGCCAATGCTGGTTTTGATCTCCATCCGCACGGCGACAGCATGCTCTATCAGCGGGAGGGGGAAGCAGCTTTCTCGATCGACATGCGCCATCGTTTCATCGAGTACGTCGATCTTCACGCCGGGGATTTCCTGCGTCAGACTGGGCGCAGGATCTTCGAATTTTGGATAGAGCCCACGAACTTCGGACCCTACGCGGGGCTTGTATCTCTGTTTGCCCTGGTGGGCCTATGTCGCGCGAAATTCGCGAATCGTGAATGGATTTTTTTCGCGTCCGTTCTCGGGCTGTATCCCATTCTGTATTACTTCACGTTCACGTTTTCGAGATTCCGTTATCCCATTGAACCGCTGATCTACGTCTTGGCGGGATACACGATGTCCGGGCTGCTGGCCTACTTCAGAGTGCGGTTTGCCAAAGCATCATAGGGCTCGAGCCGGGGATCTGGATCGTCTCCGTCGATCAGCCATGCCTGCCGATTCTTGAAATAGCGCAGCAGTTCGTCATTTTCGCTCGGGCCCATGTCGCGCGCCCACACGACTTTGGCGGTATCAATTGAGGCCTCATTCCAGACCCATTCGTGGTCTAGGTCATGGTGATTGCCATACCGAGCGAGCACCAATTGATCGCCGCTAAGGTTGCGGAGTTGTTTCACAATGGCCGCTCGCTCTAGATTCCCGCGTGGCCACCGTGGCTCGATGTAGGTGTGCGTCGCCGCCGCCGCTACACGCAACACAATCATTGCGCTCGCGACCAGGAACACCGCGCGCACCACCGCCGCTCCTGTCTGGCCCTGTCGCCGCCGCCACAGCCTTACATGGCGCAGTCCTTGGACAAGCAGAATGTAGAGGGCCCCCGTCGCGGGTGAGAAGTAATGAGGGAAAGTCCAGGTCTGAACGGCAAAGCCCGCGGCCATGGCTCCGCACAACACAAGAGGCAACGTCATTTTGCGATCCCTTACGACCCAAGGCGCTGCCAATAGCGGGATCGTCAGCAGTGGCCCCAGATAAAACTGCCACCATCCCAGAACCTTGTCCCATCCCCGCTCCACGTACCCCTTGAACGTCCTATTTCGCTCGAACTCTCCCAGTTCCCGGCGATAGTAGTCACGCATGACGACATGATGGTAAGCAGGTTCAGGGCGTGGAGTCTGCCAGATAAAGTAAGGAGCAGTCGCGTACTGACCACGATTCACCTCGTAAGTCATTACGAACGGCGATCCCGTGACTCGAGAATAGTAGTAGCCCGTCGCCAATCCTCCCAGCGCCAATACCACCAGCACGGGGGCAACCACCCGTCGCATGAACTGCCGAACCGTTGGACGTTTTGCGCCCCAGTTCCATGCCAGCAAAGCCAGAGCCACGGGCATTGCGAATACGAATCCCTCGTAAGGCCGGCTGTTCGCAAGAATGACAAGCCCGAACGCAAGGACCAGCGACATCGCTACCGACGGACGTCTCCGCAGTCGTGGCCACGCTCCCAAAACGAGGGCTCCACCTAACGCCGCCGCCGATGCGCACCAATAAGTGTTCATCCAGTAGCTGAGGATTCCAAGCCTCAGCGCGGCCAATACCGCGCCGAGAAACGCCCATCGCGGAGGTACCCAACCCTGCAGCATCCAGCAAAGAACTGAACACATCGCCGCAGTAATCAACAGTTGTCCGATCCATGGATGACCGAGCAGTTGCCCTGCTGCCAGCACCAATCCCTGCGCGGGCGGATACATCGACATATACGTCGGGTGTTCGATGATGTGAAAGGTCTCGAAGTGGATCCACATCGGGTGCGTGGGGTTCGTCAGTCGCCCGTGAGCGAAGGTGTCCACCGCAAGAAGGTAGCTGAACTCATCGTTCCATCGAGGCTGGGGAACTCCAAGCACCGGGATCAACGCGGTACGCAGCACGATTACTCCGGCGCCGACAATAAACACAGCAAGCGTCTTCCGCCGTGCTAGCCGGGCAAAAATTCTTGCGACAAACTGAAAGGAGGAAGAACCGCCCGCTTTGCCGTGCCGCGAGACCGCAATCAGCGCCCCAGTAGCGCCCATCAAAATCACTTCAATGATCGCGACCAACTCCGGCGCAAGCCTGACGTAGAGACTCTCCATGGGGTCCAACAAGTGTTGCAATTACTTGCTTAAAGAAGCAAGAAAATGGCCTCCATCCGATAACGATAAAGATGGAGGCCCGATGCGGAAACGCCTACTTGGTCGCGGCTTCTTTCACGCCGATCTCTTCGAACAATCCATCCACGATCTGAATCATCTCGTTGTCGACGACTCGATTTTTCGAGATCGCCTCCTTCAACGGGATCGATACGATCTTGTTCGCGCGCAGTGCCGCCATGCATCCAAACTCGCCGCGATGCACCATGTCGATGGCGCCCAGTCCGTAACGCGTCGCTAGCACCCGGTCGAACGCACTCGGCGAACCGCCGCGCTGGATGTGTCCCAGCACCACCGCGCGCGTTTCGAATCCTGTACGCTTCTCGATCTCGCGCGCCAGAATGTTTGCGATGCCGCCCAGCTTGGCGTGCCCGAATTCGTCCTTCCCCATATCCTGCAGGATTGGAGATCCCGAACCCTCTGAGGAAAACTTCGCACCCTCAGCGACCACGACAATCGAGAAATAACGTCCGCGTTCGTGCCGCTGCCGAATCGACTCGGCAACTTTGTCGACATCAAACGGCCGCTCCGGAATCAGGATCACATCCGCGCCACCAGCCACACCGCTGTACAGCGCGATCCAGCCCGCATCCCGCCCCATGACCTCGACCACCATCACGCGATTGTGCGCCTCCGCCGTGGTGTGAATGCGGTCGATCGCCTCGCACACGATATTGCACGCCGTGTCGAATCCAAATGTGTAGTCGGTTCCACCGAGATCATTGTCGATGGTCTTAGGCACGCCCACGACCTTGATCCCCTTCTCGAACAGCTTCTGCGCAACCGACAATGTGTCGTCGCCGCCAATCGCAACCAGCGCGTCGACTTTATTTTTCTCGATCGTGGCAAGGCACCGCTCTACGCCGTCGGGACGCTTCGAAGGATTCGTACGCGACGTGCGCAGAATCGTTCCACCACGCGGCAGAATTCCGCCTACCGCGTCCAGGTCGAGCGGCATTGTCATGTCTTCGATCAGACCGCGCCAGCCCTCCATGAAACCGATAAATTCGTCGTGATAATGAAATATTCCTTTGCGTACCACCGCGCGAATGACCGCGTTCAGTCCGGGACAGTCGCCCCCACCAGTTAACATGCCAATTTTCATTGTTTGCTCCTAAGATAAGTTCGGAATGAATCCTCGGAATGCACCCCCAGTACAGGGGTTGACGAAATGGCCCAGAACACAAGGGTGGCAGTCGTTCGGAAGAAATAGAGTAACACTAAATCGAGGACTACCGAAGCAAAGACTGCATGAAAGCTCGCGGTTCCGCAGCGGCCTGCCGTTGCCTTTCTTCGCGACCGTTGCGCACCCTTAGCGTCCTTCGCGTTCTAAGGTTTTGCTCTTTAGCATGCATCGCCTCCGAAAACAGTTCCGACATTAACATTGCGCTCCCGCTTCAGATTCGCCACAATGCTGCGGGACTCTCAATGAATCCACCCATGAAGAAGGTTCTGTCGGTTTTCATCTGGATCGTCGTCGCCCTGCTCGGCACCGCAGCGGTCGGAGTGGTTGCCTTCCGCCGCGGCGAACCCATCAACGCCCTGTGGCTGGTCGCGGCAGCCACCTGCTGCTATGCCATCGGCTACCGCTTCTACAGCAAATTCATCGCGGCAAAAATTCTCGCCCTTGACGCCCTGCGCGCCACTCCCGCTGAGCGCCTCGAGAATGGCCGCGATTTCCTGGTTACCAACAAGTGGGTCGTCTTCGGACATCACTTCGCTGCCATCGCCGGTCCCGGCCCGTTAGTCGGTCCCGTCCTCGCCGCGCAGTTCGGCTACCTGCCCGGCACGCTCTGGGTTCTTGCGGGCGCCGTCTTCGCTGGCTGCGTGCAGGATTTCGTCATCCTCCTATTCTCCGTTCGCCGCGACGGCAAGTCGCTCACCGAAATGGCGAAGGAGGAAATCGGACGCGTTGGCGGCTTCGTTGCCTACGCCGCAGTCATCGCGATCCTTGTGATCCTGCTTGCCGTCGTCGCTCTGATCGTCGTCAATGCCCTGAAAGACAGTCCGTGGGCCACATTCACGATCGCCATGACCATCCCCATCGCGCTTCTGATGGGCCTTTACCTCCGCCGCATTCGCCCCGGCAAAGTCCTGGAAGTCTCCGCCCTCGGTTTTATTCTCGTCCTTCTCGCAATCTGGGGAGGCCAGTGGGCTTCGCAGAATTCAGCGATGGCCCAACTCTTCACCCTGCGCGCCAACACCCTTGCGATTCTCATCATCATCTACGCCTTTGCCGCTTCGGCCTTGCCCGTGTGGTTGCTACTCGCGCCGCGCGACTACCTCAGCACATTCGTGAAACTCGGGACGATCGGCCTACTGGGCATCGGCATCGTTGCTCTACACCCCACGCTCCACATGCCCGCCCTCACGCGTTTCATCGACGGCACCGGCCCCGTGTTTGCAGGAAAAGTTTTTCCCTTCGCCTTCATCACCATCGCCTGCGGCGCCATCAGCGGATTCCACTCCCTTATCTCCAGTGGAACCACGCCCAAACTCATCGCCCGTGAAACTCAGACTCGCATGGTCGGCTACGGCGCCATGATGGCTGAGTCTGCTGTCGCAGTCATGGCGATCATCGCCGCTTGCGCCCTGCAGCCCGGTGTGTACTTTGCGATTAATAGCCCCGCAGGCATCGTCGGTCAGACCGCAGCCAGTGCCACCGCCACCATCTCCAACTGGGGATTCCCCGTAACCGCCCCTGAAATGCAAGCCCTCGCTCACGCTGTCGGCGAGCAGACGCTCTTCAACCGTACCGGAGGCGCCCCCGCATTTGCCGTCGGCATGGCGCACATTTTTTCCCAAAGCCTCGGCGGCGAGACCGTGATGGCCCTCTGGTATCACTTCGCCGTCATGTTTGAAGCTCTATTCATTCTGACGATCCTAGACGCTGGCACTCGCGTCGCCCGTTTCATGCTGCAAGACGCCCTCGGCCACATCTACAAACCTCTCGGCCGCACCAGTTGGTATCCCTCAATCCTCGCCACCAGCGCCCTCATCGTCGCCGCCTGGGGATTCTTCCTCTGGCAAGGCGTAAAGGATCCTCTGGGCGGCATCAACTCTCTCTGGCCGCTGTTCGGCATCGCCAACCAGTTGCTTGCCACGGTCGCTCTTTGCGTCGCCACGACGATCATCATCAAACTGCACCGTACTCGCTACGCCGCCGTAACTCTGGTTCCTCTGGTGTGGCTCGTTGCAGTCACCTTTACCGCCTCGTGGCACAAAATACTCGATCCCAGCCCGCGCATAGGGTTTCTCTCCCAGGCCCGTGCATTAGCCGCCGGACCAGCCACCATAGCGACCGCGCGGCTCATCTTCAATAACCGTCTGGACGCTGCAGTCACAGCCGTTCTCGTAGTAATGGTCGCGCTCGTATTGATTGAATCGGTCCGTCAGTGGATCGGAGTTCTTACCGGCGCCAAGGAAGCTCGCGTGAAAGAGGCCCCATTCGTCATGACTCGCCTAGCCGAGGACAGAATATGAGCCGCCTGATTAACGCCGTCCAAATCCTATTGGCAACGCTCCGCGAGATCTTCGACGAAGTCCCCTACGCCAGATTCCTCACCCGCAACCGTATGGCGTCATCCCCCCAGGCCTACGCCGCCTTCCGCAAAGAATTCGAAGCAGCGAAAGCCCGCCGTCCCAAGTGCTGCTGATTCGGTACTCCTTCGTGGACCTTCGTGTCCTTAGTGGTTAACGCTCTTGGAAGTTTTTAGGCGCAATCCGCAATCCACGATAAACTGCACTCAATGCGTGTCCTAGGCATCGATTGCGGCGGAGAATATACCGGCTACGGCGTGGTCGAAATGTATCCGGCCGGAAAGCTGTGCTGCCTGACCTGCGGCGCCATCAAACTTTCCCCGCGCGAAGCCCTGCCGCGCCGCCTCTCGCGAATCTTCACCCAGCTCGGCGAAATCATTACCGAGCACCATCCCGACGAAGTTGCCATTGAAGATGTCTTCTATGCCCTGAACGTGAAGTCAGCCCTCAAACTTGGCCAGGTGCGCGGTGTCGCCATGCTCGCCGCCGCCGTCGCCGGACTTGAAGTCGCCGAATACTCTCCGCTCACCATCAAGTCTTCGGTCGTCGGCTACGGGCGCGCCGAGAAGCAGCAAGTGCAGCACATGGTCACGCGTCTTCTGGAACTATCGATCCCGCCCGAGCCCATGGACGCCTCCGACGCGCTGGCCATTGCCATTTGCCACCTGCACACCTCCGGGACTCTCAGCAGGCAACGCGCGGTTGCGCGATAGCCTCCCAACAGAAGCCGAACTTTTGGCATAATCTCACTACCTGTGGATGAGGCTGGTACGAGAACGAATCGCACGAACTGCCCGAGTGCTGACGTGAGACCGCATCGCGTCGCGCCGTCGCCCTCCGTGGCGCTCGCTTTCTCGATGATGTTCCTCAGCGGCTTAATTCTGTTCTCCACTCATGTCGCGCACGCCGCCGACCCCGCTACGGTTACCTTCTCACTGGATTTTCCCAGCTCTGACCCCGAGCACTATTCCATCTCCGTTCAGTCCGACGGTCATACCAAGTATGAGAGTACCGGCAGGATCTCGGAGGACTCCGAAGATCGCCAGACCTACCAGACCGAATTCACAATGTCGGACGCAACCCGATCTCGCATCTTCGATCTCGCCGCGCAATCCCATTACTTCTCCGGCAAAGTCGATTCCGGAAAAAAGAAGCTAGCCTTTACCGGAGCCAAGAAACTGACCTACAAAGACGGCCAGCATGACACCACTGCGGCCTACAATTTCTCATCGCAGCCGACGGTCGAGCAACTGACCGTGTTGTTTCAGAGCATCGGCGCGACATTGGAGTTCGGCCGCCGCATCAGTCATTTCCATCAGTACCAGAAGCTGGGCCTTGACGATGAGTTGAAGCGCATGGAATCGGAAGCCCGGTCGGGGGAACTGGCCGAACTGCAGGCCGTCAAGCCAATCCTGCAGGCAATCTACGACGACAGCTCCGTGATGAATGTCGTCCGGGCCCGGGCCCAACGGATCATGGCGATGGAGCCAAGTGCGACCGCCGCACGCTGACCTCGGCCACGCCCCCATCCACCTGCCTGGCCAATACCCTCTAGACCAACCTTTTACAATTCCCCCGGCCAAACCGTGTTCTAATAGCCTTGTTCAACAGGCTTGTCCCAGAAAGACCTTCGGAGGCTGTCATGTCCAAGGCATCCGTTTCACCATTCAATCTAGCTTTTCTGACGGCCGCTGCTTGCGCGCTTCTCGCGCTGCCCGCTCTGGCAGATTCGCAGGCTCGCATCGTTCGCCTCAGTGACGTGCAGGGTTCGGTCCAGATCGACAAGAACACGGGCATCGGATTCGAGAATGCTTTCCTCAATCTCCCCATCACGCAGGGGACTCAGGTGAAGACTCTCGACCGCGGCCGCGCCGAAATCGAATTCGAAGATGGCAGCACCATGCGCCTCACTCCCAATTCGACTCTGCAATTCTCCACGTTGGGTGTTGACGATTCCGGCAAGCACATTTCGGTCGTCAACCTCGTCGAGGGCATGGCCTATGTCAACTGGATTGGCAAGAGCGGCGACGAATTCACCGTTAACTTCTCTCACGAGAAGATTGCACTCGATCGCGCTGCTCACTTCCGCATCGACACATCATCCCACGCCCCCACCCTCGCTGTTTTCAAGGGCGATGTCGAAGTCGACAGTCCCTCCGGCAATGTCACAGTTTCCAAGAATAAGACGGCAACCTTCGATGCCTCCGACGACAAAGCCACGCTGGCAAACAAAGTCGAGGAGACTCCCTTCGATTCCTGGGATAAAGAAGCCATTTCCTATCACGACCAGTACGCCAGGAACAACAACACTTCTTCGCCCTACGGATACGGCCTGAGCGACCTCAACTACTACGGCGCGTACGCCAACGTTCCCGGCTACGGCATGATGTGGCAGCCCTTCTTTACAGGCGTCGGCTGGGATCCCTTCATGGACGGAGCCTGGGGATTTTATCCCGGCTTCGGCTACATGTTCGCCTCCGCCTACCCGTGGGGATGGCTCCCCTATCGCTACGGCAACTGGAACTTCATTCCCGGTCGTGGCTGGATGTGGCAACCCGGAGGATGGAACACCTGGCTAACCATGCCGCACTACGCAGGCACGATGCCGGTCAATTTCCGCCCGCTCGTTCCGCCAACTCTAGGCACCGTGAAGACAGTCGCAGTCGGAAGAGGCGGTACTGTCTCCACTGCCACGACTCCAAGAATGGTCTTACGCGCCGGCTCAGCAGGACTCGGTATTCAGCGCGGCTCACTGGACAATCTCAGGCATATGGACCACCAAGTTGCAAAGAATGGATTCGCCGAAGTGCGCCCCGCACCACAGTTCTCGACGAGTTCCAGCCGAGGTCCAGGCGTCAGCGCCCCGCGCGGCACCACGATGAGTGCGCCCGCTGTGCACAGTTCCTCGACCGGACATTCGGCTGGAACTGGTTCGCACCACTAGACTAGTACGGTTTTCGATGGGCCAGGCGCATGTCAGGCCCATCGAGCTACAACCGCCAACGCCGTCAACTCGACGAACCGGTCGCGCTAACCATTTCTTCGCGCAGTTCCAACAGGCTCGCCAACTCAGCGCGCTTCTTCCTCCGGTACCACACAATCGCACAGAAGAAGACTGCGGCTATGATCCAAACGACATCGATACGCAGCGAGCCGAACAACAGCCAGCTCGACAGGGTCTTGTGCCCTTTGATTGCATGAATATAGCCCCACTCCAGGCCGAACGCGACCTCACACACGAAGAGTCCGCTCACAAACCAAATCGTAGTGAGCACGCTTCCGCAGCGGCGCACTGAGATGTCCACAAACGCAGCCGTGTCGAGTGCAGATGGCGCCCAGAGTCCGCGGTTCACCGTCAGCACAAACGCCCACGCCGTCGCCAGGAAGACCCATGTCACGACAGCAACTAGTGCAAAGTCCGGCGCTGAAGAGCGCAAAGCCATTGCGGTCGTCCCGCCTCCCATCACAATCGTCACGAGAATGTCCGAGGCCAGCCCGATCTTCATCAGACGCGACTGCCGCTCCACCCTCTTGCGCAAGTCAAAGGGAACAGCGGTGTCTACTTGCCACTGCTCACGCCAGACATCCAGTTCAACATCCGTATTCATTTCCGTTTCTCCAGCACATCGCGCAAGAGTTGCCGAGCACGATTCAAGCGAACGCCCACATGATTCTCTGAAATCCCCAGGACTTCCGAAATCTCGCCGTATCCCAACCCTTCGAGTGTCAGCATAATCACCTGCCGGTAAGCCACAGGTAGGCCATGCACAGCCCGTCTCAGCCTGTCGGCCCGCTGTCGTCGTGCGAGGTCTGATTCCGGGCCCGGAGCCGGATCATGTACTTCGATCTCTTCGTCTTCAATCGACCCGCTCGTTCGCGCTCTCGCGCGCGCCAAATGGGTGATACCGCGGTTATGCGCGATTCTGAAAGCGAAGGTTCGCTCCGAGCACTCACCGCGAAACCGGGGCAGCGCCTGCCAGATCGCGACCGCAATTTCCTGCAGAAGATCGTCCCGGTCGGCGAGCGTGTTGGTGTAGCTCGCGGCCAGTCGCGAGAGTGCCGGACCATTGGCCGCGAGAATGCGTTCGAAACTCTGCTCCAGTATGTTTCGGTCCAAGCTTGCCCGATCCGGCATGACGGACGATCCAGTGTCCGCCAGCGTTGCGTCAGTTCCCGTAAATGATCTCATCGTGTTGCAACCGGTTCGCGGCCACCAGCAAGAAGAGGACCGCCAGGGAGATGGTCAGGTATCCCAGCACGACGGGCTCAACGACTGGGATTCCGTGCCCGGTCATCACCGCTTCCACTTGCAACTGTTGACCTACCAGTGGCAGGAAATTGCACCACGCCCGTTGCGCCGCCGGACTGAACACCAGAAACATTCCAATCCCCATCGGAAGAAACACGATCAGCGAAAGATAAGTCTGGGCCTCCTTAACGCCGCGCGAAACGGTTGAAATCAGCAACTGTGCCGACGCGGCAAGAAACGGCAGCGACAGCAGTCCGAGAGCAAGCACAACGATATGTGGCCCAATCCCAGCAATGCGCACTCCCACCGCGACAAAAACGACCAGAAAACCCACAACGTCCACCACAAGCCCGGCCAGCGCAAAAAAGCTCACCGCCAGCCATTTCCCCAGCACGATGTTTCGCCTCGATACCGGGTTCAACAACAACGGCAACAGCGACCGCCGTTCTCGTTCGCCCGCAACCGTGTCCATCGCAACATTCATCCCGCCCACGAATGCCGATACCAGCGTGAAGACTGCCATCATGCCCGTCAGAACAGCCACGCCGGAATCGGCTTTGGCGGCGGCGTGTGTTGCCACAGCGACCAGTCCGACCACTCCCGGACCCATCAGGGCATAAAACAGGGCTGCAACCAGCGATCGTACGTCCCGCAAGCCGTCCACAATCTCTTTCCGCGCAATAGTGAATGCCTGGTTCATTCAGTTGCTCCTTGTCGGACCGGTGAGTTCAATAAACGCTTCCTCAAGCGACGCCGTCTTCGCCTGCGAACAAAGTTCCTCGGGAGAACCCTGCGCGACGATCCGTCCATCCGCGATGATCACCACCCGGTCGCACAGTGCCCGCACTTCATCGAGCACGTGACTCGAATACACGATGCATATCCCGGAGTCCCGCAGCCGTCTCAGAAAATCGCGCAGTGAACGAATGGTCGGGATATCCAATCCATTCGTCGGCTCGTCCAGCAGAAGATTTTGCGGCGAATGCAGCAATACCCGGCCCAGCGCGGTCTTCATGCGCTCGCCTTGTGACATGCCCTGAGTTCGCCGGTCGGCAATCGCTTCGAGGCCCAACACCGAAATCACTGAATCAATTCGCTCCTTCAGCAGTATGGCCGGAATACCCTGCAATCTTCCGAAGTAGGCGAGATTTTCCCGGACCGTCAACCTCGAATAGAGCCCCATGTGGTCGAGCAGCGCTCCTATGCGTCGCTGTCGACTAAGCGCGTTCCCAGACTGTAAATCATCGTCTACTACGATGGACCCCGCCTCCGGTTGCAGTGCTCCGCAGATCATACGGAGCGTTGTCGTCTTGCCTGCGCCGTTGGCGCCCAGCAATCCGGTAATCGCCCCATCCGGTGCCGAGAATGACAGGTCTCGAACCACAGGGCGGGCATCAAAGCTTTTGGCGAGTTTCTGAGTTGTGATCATGTTCGTAATGCTTAGGTAGTCCCGCCGCCGCGAAAACCCTTACAGGAAATTTATGGCCCTGCAGAATGAAGAATGAATGTGGGAGCCGAAAAAAGAGAAAGGCGGCCCCAAGGCCGCCCATTTTCTGTTAGTAGGGCCGGGGTCCCGCCCGGCTGTCGCGCGGGCGTTTCGCCCCGCGTCCGCAATATCGCGTCTCTACCGCTGCAAACTCACTGACGTAACTACCTTCTCGCAAATCGCCTGCAGATCCGCCGACGATGCGTGATCCGAACTGCAACTCACCGGCACGACCTTCCCCCAAGGCGTGAGCATCAATCCCAGTACCCCCCGGATGTCCGCCAGATCGCGCTGGGTCGCGCTGAAATCCGTAATTAGCCCAGGATATCCATCGAGCGTCGCACTCGAAAAGTTCGTCCCGATGCCCGGCTTCGCTGCCAGCCAAACATAATTTGCGAGATAGTAGTTCGCCTCTTTCCTGAGTTCTTCGTCTTCGGTCAGTCCGACCGACCGCCGGTCTAGTGCCGGCCCTACGGCCACGCTCAACAGAAGCCCCTCCTGCCGCGCTAGGTACACGGTTCGTAAGGGCGTGTCTTCCGACACTTGCACATCTCCAGGCAGCGCCACCGACACTGTCGCGCAGAACCACACGTCCCGGCACAATCCCTTCTCATAGCGCGTGAACCCCGCCGGAGTCGCCATCAGAGAGTCGGAGTCTACGACCACCCGTGTCGTCCTGTTCACAGCCAGGGGCTTCGCCGCCTGAATCATCGCGTTCGGCAACAACGTTTTCGTCGCCGCCACCGGAACCGCTCCAGACACCGGTCCAGGAGTTTCCTCGAACCGTTTCAGCGCCGCTAGCCACTCGACCGATCGCTGGTCCGGCAGAAGCCGCGCTCGCGCCTCTTCCTGGAAGTGGAACGTCATAAACGGATAACGCCCCGGATGATCCGACCGCATGCTCGACAGGTCCGGCATCGGATTCTCCGAATCCTGCGGATCATCGGGTTCAGCCGGGTCGTCTCTTGGGTCGCTGGTCTCGTACGGCGAGGCCAGTGTCAGCTTGTTGTCGATCGTCTGCGAACGGTGCAGCCACGCGACGTGATGACTCGTCGGATCAAGCAGAAGTGAAATATGGAGAACCGCCGCCACTGCATTATTCCCGGCACCCGGCACAATCACTCCACCGCTCGCCGTGCCCGCCGCCGGCAGGTCAATCGGTGAGAAGACATACTGCGACGTCACCCACGCACACCGTTTCCCATCGACCTGAACCATGCTCCTGAAGCGCAAGTCCGCTCCGCTGAGCTCCAGGTCCTTCAATGCATGATCTCGGGCGTAAGCGAATTGTCCGCGCGGTTTCCACGAATCCCCCGCAGCCACCGGATGCTGCGAAAACTCCGTCTGCAACAGATCCTGCGTCGTCTTCCGCAGAAGTTCGCCGCCATCCCAATATTTGAAATAGCCATCGCGCGTGCGCTCCATCGCGGTTTCTGCATGCGGCCCCACGCGGAACATCACAGGTGAAGCCTGCAAGGCCGCGAGCCGTCTTTGAAAGTCGACAGCCGAAAACAACGCACAGCCTACGCTAGTTACGCGGGTCTCGCTGTATCGCGCTTCGACGGGAGTGTTCCCGTCCTTATCCGGCGCTTGCGGACGCAGCGTCACAATCGCCGCCAAAGCGTAGTCGCATGGGCCGCGCGGCGGTGTAAGGATCGCTCCGCTGGCGTCCGCGATTGGCAGAAAAGATCCCGCAGCCTCCAGTTCGTAGCGCAGAACCTGTCCTGCCTTCAAGTCAGCCTGCAGCAGGATCTTGTGCTCCCCCGAATCGTGCGATTGCGCATGCAAGCCCACTACCGGCGCCATGCTCAGCATCGCAGCGAGTCCCGCACTCCCCAGGATATTGAGCGACCGCCTCATGTGTATGTGCACTAAATTTCTGTCTTCGCTATTTCGGAGGATTTCACGGCAGTCGCAGCGAATTCACCAGTGTCGTGCACAGCACTTCCGCATCGGCGAAATGTTCTTGCGGTGCCGTGCATCCCACTAGAAACTCCCCGCTCCGGTTCTGGACCAAAACTCTCTCCCCGATCCACCACCGCTTCTGGTCCCGCTGGTAGCGAAACCGAGTCATCAGCGCGTACCTGTCTTCGATCGTCAATTCCTGAGTGCTCACGCCGTCGGCCTTCTCTCGCGACCACCCGTTCGCATTGGCTAGATCTCTCATTCGGATATAGTCAGGGTCCGTCAGGCTCCGGTAAGGCGCATTCACGTCGGCCGGTCCGGCGTATAAGAAGACCGGTTCGCCATCGAGCGCCGTCTTGAAAATGTGTTGCCCATTCGTGCGCGAAACCACCTCGGTTTTGTCGGGGATGATAACTGTCGCCTCTGAACACTGCTGCGGGTTCTGGCAATACTGCAGAACGAAAGATTGGAAGCCTGCCGGCGCGCTACTTCCTTCCGAATTGTTGAGCGATGTCTCAGCTTTCGCGTGCGTGGCTTGCCGCGTCCGCCGCGCCAGCTCGGCGAGCGACGGCCCCTGCGATCCAGTGTCGCCCTCCGTCTGATCCCGTACTGCCGCCACCGCGACGACCTTCGTCGCTTTGTTCGCTGAGATTGTCGCCGGATGGACCACGATGTCTTCTTTCAATTGGATCGATGGATAGATCACTTGCTCGCACATCTGCACGGTAGTGCGTTCATCTCGATTGCTCGCATCGGCCGCTGCCTGCGCCTTTCGGTGGTCCCACCCATACAACTGATATTCCCGGTCGCTGCATGTGTTGTGGCCGTAGGTGTCGTAGACCACGCAAGTCTGGTGCACATCGTCCGGGCTGACGCACATCACTGGGATCAACCGGTCCGATGAGACCACAAATTCCATCGATCCCCAAACTTCGTGACCCAGCAGCCGCGGACTCGTCTGCCACGAGCAACGAAACGCTTTGTGCGTGCCTTCCTTGATTGCAGAGCAATACGCCGACGCCCCGTGCAGGCCGGCTAGTTGCCGCGCCACATTGGTCAAATCGTTGTCGCTACTATTCGGCGGGATCGGTATCGGAGTCCCTGCCATCACTTCCGTGTTCGTGATCCCCAGCCGCGATCCCAGCAAGACGGCTCCGTCATTCTCGCGTCCTTCAAGACTGAAAGGGAACGGTACGTACAGCCGGTAGTCCCCCGCATCGTAGTTCTTGAAGCCTACGGGGGCGTTGTCCGCCGCCTCCTGCTCCTGCTGCATCTCGTTTACTAATTCCTGAGCTTTGGTGGATGTTCCTTCACCCGAAGGAGTGTGCTGGGCACGGGTTTGCCGGGCAAGGTCGCCCAGGGAATCTCCCGGATTCGCTGATGGATCGCCCAACGAGTCCTGCGCCCAGGCGAGAGTGCCGAGGCACCCGATCCAAACCACAAATGCCAATCCCACGCGAACTGAAAACGAGAGCTTCATCTCGGTCTGAGCGATCCGATCATCCCTGCGATGCCACCTGCCGGAGCAATCATTCCTTTCAGTTCACTCCAGTCGATGTGCTGGCCGGTTGCAGAATTGCCTCCGGCGCGTCAAATTGAATCGGCACGTTGTAATCCGAAAAGCTCGTGCGAGAGTGCGCCCAGTCCACTGTCATTTCATAAGGCAGATGATCATCGAGTCCGAGGCACACCGTGTCATGCTCCAAGCCGCTGAAGCCGCCCTTCATCGTGACCAGCCACTCGCGGCAGCGCACTCCATTCACCGTCTTCTTGTCGCCTTTTTGCAGGATGCCACGCTTGATCATGGTCGCGATCTGCGGCATTAGGTTGCTGTCTGTGCCTTCCGCCAGGTTGCGGCAATACCACTTCGCTGAGGCGCCTTGGTACCCGGACCGGTTTGGCACCCACGAGCCGTCGCTACCGCGCTCATACGTACGGTTGCCGACCATCATCTGGTCCTGCTTCATCTCTCCGGAATTAGTACTGCTGACCATCACCATATGCATCTGGTGATGCACTATGTCGCGCGGGCAATCCACTTCCCAGAGCATCTCGTTGTGCTGCACTCCCACCTGATTTGTAGTGGATGCGACGCGGAAGGTGTGTACCTGCTTCATCGCTTCCAGCGTCTTCTGAAATTCCTTCTCCCCGCTGCCTGTTCCCAGATAACTCAGAGCCCATCCAATTAGTGCCACTCCCGCCAGCAGACGAGCCCCCAGCCAGAACCAATAGCGATCCCTCATAGATAGTCCCCCGAGCCACCCCTCTCGCTCAGGTTAATCCGGGTCCCCAGCCCGAGAAAGTTACCTATGGACCTGTTCGAATGCGAGTTTTCGCCCGCAAACGCCGCGTTTTACCGGCCAAATCTGGATTGTCGAAAACTGGAAATGAAGAGCCCAACCGTAGCGCCGGCATCCCGCCGGCTGTCGAGGGGCCGTCTCGCCCCCGAACCCGCCCACACGCGCCTCAAACCCTCAACGCACCACTACCCCCGCATACCCCACCACCATATTCCGATCCCCCGAAACATCTCCCGACGTGGCATACTTCACCAACTCCGCCGACTTCGCCCCCAGTTTCCGCGCCGCCGTCAGCATCGCCACCGCCGGGCCGAACCCGCACATGGTGACATTCTGCTGCGTCACCACATCGTAAAGACCGCGCGCATCCAGCGTAAGAATCCGCTCAATCGCTCTATGATCTTTCACCCGCGTCACCGCATCCGACTCGTAATGATTCATGTCGCTCGATGCCACCATCAGCACCGGATCTTTCTGCGCCCCGATCACATCCGCCAGCGCCAAGCCCAGTTGTTCCAAAACCTCAAACTGCCCCGTCCCCAGCGCGATCGGCACAAACGTCAATTCGCGCTGGCGCAGTTGCAGAAATGGAAGCTCCACCTCCGCCGCATGTTCCGCGCGATGCGCCGTCGCATCGTCCTGCAAAGCGGGGAAGCGCTGCTTCAACGCCGCCGCCAACTCCGCATCGATCGGTACATCACCCAGCGGAGTCTCCCATGACCCTTCGCTCATGATCGCCAGGGCCCGCCCCACCCCCGTGTGATTAGGACACATCACCACGCACCGCCGCGGAATCTCCATTCGCGCAAACACCGCTCCCGCCACATGCCCCGAATACATGTAGCCTGCATGCGGAGCGATGCATCCCACCGCTCGCACCGGTGCTCTATCCTCAAAATCTATTTGTGAGAGATACCCGCGCACGTCCATGCGCAGTTCTTCCGCGTCTCGTGGATAAAACCGTCCCGCAAACGCGGGGTGTCGAAGGATGGTAGTGGACACAGTCCCTCCTTCCGTGAGCCTGATCAAGCGAACTTCGTAAGCTTGCACCAAACGATCCGCGCTTTTCTTACCGTTCTTCGCGGATTTTCTTAGCGTCCTTTGCGTCTAGGGGTTTTCGCCGTTCGCCGGTAAGTCACAAGATGTCGCAACCGTAAACCCTAAGCGCTGCCATCCCGCAGCCCCCGATAAATCGCCGCACTCTCCTCCAGCGTCAGCGTCTCTGCCCGAGCCGTCGCCTTCACACCGGCCCCAGCCAGCGCCCGCTTCAACTCCGCTCCGTCGTACTTCTCCTTCAAATTGTTCCATAACGTCTTGCGCTTCTGTCCAAACGAGAGCCGCAGAAAATCGATGAACCCATCCCCCACAACTCCCAACTTCCCCTGCTGCGGATCAATCGTCAGCCGCAGCACCGCCGAATGTACTTTCGGCGGAGGCGCAAACGCCCCGGGTGGCACCGTAAACAGTTTCTCCACGCGACTATACAGCTGCGCCGTAGCCGAAAGCATTCCATAGTCGCGCCCTCCCGGCTCCGCCGCAATCCGGTCCGCCACCTCGTTCTGCACCATGATCACGATGCTCTCGAAGTATTTCGAAAACTCAAACAGCCGCAGCAGAATGTCCGACGTAATGTAGTAAGGAAGATTGCCGACAACCTTGATCGGCTCAGGCTTGAGTTCAATCCCCGGACGCCCCAGTCCTGGCTTCGGCCCGAACAGAGAATCGAAGTCAATCGCCAGGACGTCAGCCTCGATGACTTCGACATTCCGCGCCATCCCGAATTTCAACCGAAGCTGCGCCGCCAGCACGCGGTCAAGTTCCACCGCAATCAGTCGCCGCGCCCGCTTCGCCAGCAGGGAAGTCAGAATGCCCCGTCCCGGACCGATTTCGAGCACCGTGCTCTGCGATACGTCGCCCAGCGCCTCGACTACACGCACCGCGACGTCTTCGCTGGCCAGAAAATGTTGTCCCATTTTAGGCTTGGTTTGCGGACGCCGCGCAGAAGCTACCTTTGGCACATTGACCCCCCATTTCTAAGGGAAGTAGACTTTGAAGTCGGTCCTCGCATCCTAGCTGCCGGACCCCCGGTCCCGATCCATATTCATAATAGCGTGCGCCACGAAAAAACGTCCGCGCACGGGAGGCTTCTCTCTCATGCATATCGCATTCGCTGCTTCGGAAGGCGTTCCGTTCTCCAAGACCGGCGGTCTGGCCGATGTTGTCGGCGCCCTGCCTCGTGCCCTCGCCGCCTTAGGCCATCAAGTCAGCGTCTACCTTCCTCGTTATCGCCAGACCAAGCTCACCGAGCCCGCGACGGTCGTTCGCAGCATCACCGTGCCTTTCGACGACCAGTATCGCTTCTCCTCCGTCGTTACCGGAGGCACCCAGGGTGGCGTGCGCTTCTACTTTATCGAGTATCCGCAATATTTCGACCGTGACGCCCTCTACGGTACTCCCGCTGGCGACTATCCCGATAACGCCGAGCGCTTCGCCCTATTCTCCCGCTCCGTCCTCGAGGCTTCAAAAATTCTTGGAGTGCCGCAAGTTTTCCACTGCCATGACTGGCAGTCCGCCCTAATCCCCGTGCTTCTCCGCACCGTCTACGCCGAGGATCCCGCCTTCCAGGAAGTTGGCACGGTTTTTACTATCCACAACATGGGCTACCAGGGTCTGTTCCCGCCCGACACCCTCCCGCTTCTCATGCTCCCCTGGGATCTCTTCACCATGTCGAAGATGGAGTTCTTCGGCCAGGTCAATTTTCTGAAAGGCGCGCTCACGTACTCCGACTACATCACCACCGTCAGCAAGAAGTACAGTCAGGAGATTCAAACTGCCGAATACGGATTCGGTCTCGAAGGCGTTCTGCGCGATCGCGCCTCGACTGTCACCGGAATTCTTAATGGCGTCGACTACGACGAGTGGAGCCCGCAGACTGACAAGTTCACCGTCGCGAAATATTCTCCGCAAGATCTTTCCGGCAAAGCCAAGGCCAAGCAGGACCTGCTCACAGCCTTTGGAATAAAGAACGCCGATTCCAAACTCCCCGTCATTGGAATCGTCTCCCGTTTCGCCGCTCAAAAAGGTTTCGATCTGATCTCGCAGATCGCCGACCGCCTTGCCCGCGAAGAAATGATCATCGTCGCGCTGGGCGCCGGCGACAAATCCTACGAAGAAATGTTCCTTCGCCTGAACAAACAATTCCCCAACAAGATCGCCGTCAAGGTGGCCTACGACAACGCCATCGCGCACAAGATCGAAGCCGGCGCCGACATGTTTCTCATGCCGTCGCGCTACGAACCCTGCGGCTTGAATCAGATCTACAGCTTGAAATACGGAACCGTTCCCATCGTCCGCGCCACCGGCGGCCTCGACGACACCATCGAGCCCTGGGACGCCCGCACCGGCAAAGGTACAGGCTTCAAGTTCACCGAATACAATGGCGAGTCGCTCCTGCTCACCGTTAAGCAAGCTCTGCAGGCTTTTCAGGACCAGACTTCATGGCAGGTCCTCATGCGCAACGGCATGAACAAAGATTTTTCCTGGAATGCGTCCGCCCGGGAATACGGCAAGATCTACGAGAGAGTCCGCCAGCTTCGCGCCGCAACGGCCGCCCCATCTGCAGAAAAGGTATTGGTGTGAACCAGTAGTATGTAGAGATTGCTGCGTCGGCGGTCCGGCCCGAGCGAAGCGAGGCCGCGCACTTCTTCTTTGCGTTCTTTGCGCCTTTCTTCGCGTCCTTTGCGATAAATGCTTTTCCGGCGTGCTCGAATCTGCTGCATGCTGAAGTCTCCGCTCAAAATAAAAACTGGGTGGTTCGCGAAGCGAACCACCCAGATCATTTCAAACGGACTCTCGTTGCGCCCTAGTGGCAGACCGCTCCAGCCCCACTGGTGAACGTGCCATTGCTCGAATACAAAGCACCTGCGCCAATGGAAGGACTCACCCGGAAGAACCAGTCAAAGAATGCCAGTTCCTGTAAGTGGTATGTGTAGCCGTTCGGCATTTTCACCGCCGGCATCAGCGTGCCTGACAGCGGATCGCCCACTTCCAGATTTCCCTGGCAGCCGCTTACCTGTCCGATATGGCCCCACGCAGGAGTCGCGTTGGTGACCACCGGATCGTCCATCCACTCTCCAAGTTCATGTGCCATCACGGACGTATCGGCTGTCCCTGAGAATAGCGTCTGGTTTCGCCCTTCGAACTCCGCCTGCCCGTACGTCTGCGAGCCCACGAAGTCGTGATAACCCAGGATGCAGCACGTGTTGAGATTGACCGGAGTTCCGCCCGACATCACCGAGTTGTAGAACAAAAAGAACACGAAGCTATTGGGTGTAATTCCCAGTTTCGTGATCAGCGACCGCGCCTGCGTGTCCCAGAAGGCCTGAGTCATCACTCCGAGCGCGCCGGGCATGTTGATATTGGACGTGTTCGTGCCGCACAGCCCCGTGAAGCCGTACACAGTTCCGTTCGGATTTCCCGTGTTCGCGCTGGTCACCGTCACAATTTGCACCGGCAGATAAGCCGCGCCCAGCAGGGTATGGTAGTTGGCTCCCCCCGTTGCCGCCACATCGCTCCAGAACTCGCCTCGCCGAAACGCATCGATGTACTGCGTAGTCCCCGTGGTCACCCCATTCATCACGAACTTCGCATCATTGAACAGCGGCGAACCCTGCGTCAGCTTGAAGGCGTTGTTCCCTGTGCCGAGGCAGCCCGCATCGTTTACCGTCGGATCAAAAATGTAGCTCGTGGTCGAGCTGTATTTGAATACGAGGCGCACCGGAATCACCACTGTGGGGATTACCGCGATCTTTCCTGGCGTGGTCGCAGGATTGTTTCCGATCATCACGCCTGTGTACGTCTTGCCGTCCACGGGAGCGACCACGCTGTAATTGAACGTGGGAATCGTGGAACCTGTGAGAGGTGGCTCCAGTGCGTCGTTCGGATTTGAAGCGCGACGAAAATGATATTGATGCAACATTTCCGGTGTTGCCGGAATGGGCTGATCGTCCTGGGCGAAACCGGCCGTGGCCAGCAGGGCCGTACACACGATCAGCGCGAAACGAGCGAACTTCATTTGGATATCCTCCATCAGAATGTTGATTTTGTCAGGGATCGGTCACCGGAGAGGGGCGGGTCGGTACCGAGTCGAGTGATTATGCTTTCGTCGCCATAAAGTGTCAAGCAGGTATTCGCCTTCGTCGCATTTAGAGGTACCTAGAAGCGCAGGAGAGTGCACGAATTTGCATACTTCCGCTCAATCCACGTCTCCGGTGCCCCGACGTTCTGTATCGAAATGGCACCAGTTTTCCTCCCCAGAAACCTTGATAAAATCTCACGCAGGTCAGAGCCGTTTTTCCCCATGCAGGCCGCCCCTAAACTCATCTTCCACGTCGACATGGACGCCTTCTTCGTCTCGGTGGAAGAACTCTTCGATCCGTCATTGAAAGGCAAAGCCGTTGTCGTCGGAGGCCAGCGCGACGAGCGCGGGGTCGTCTCTGCCGCTTCCTATGAAGCGCGCAAATTCGGTGTCCACTCCGCCATGCCTCTCCGCACCGCCGCCAAGATGTGTCCGCACGCCGTCTTTGTCAACGGACACCCCGAGCGCTACCGCGAATGTTCGGAGAAGGTCTACAAAGTTCTTGACACGTTTTCCCCGCAAATTGAAATGGCATCGATCGACGAGGCCTACATCGATATGACCGGAACTGACCGCCTGCACGGTCCGCCGCTCAAAGCCGCCCACGCTCTCCACCAGCGCATGAAGACTGACACCGGCCTGAACTGTTCCGTCGGAATCGGAAGCTCCCGTCTCATCGCAAAAGTTTCCTCGGCGCAGGCCAAGCCCAACGGTGTTCTTTGGATCATTCCTGGTGAAGAAGCAAAATTCCTCGCGCCCCTCGATGTCCGCGAAATCCCCGGCGTCGGCAAAGTCATGGAGACCCACCTCAACGCCCTCGGCATTAAGAAAGTTGGAGACTTGGCCAAGCTCGAAGAAAACGAACTCGAAGACCGCTTCGGCAAGTGGGGCCTCGCCCTCGCCGGCAAAGCTCGCGGCGAAGATGCCGGAGGATGGTTCGACAACGAGGTCGGTGCCGATCTTGAAGCCAAATCCATCAGCCACGAGCACACCTACAACGAAGACACCGCCGATGTCAGTCAACTTGAATCCACGCTGACGCGCCTTTCAGAGATGGTAGGCCGCCGCCTTCGCGAGTCCAATTTTCACGCCCGCACCATTCAACTCAAACTGCGCTACAAAGATTTCACCACGATCACCCGCGCCCACACTCTCTCCGCTCCCACGCAACTCGACACTGAAATCTTCGAGGCCATCCGCGCGCTCTTTCGTAAGAATTGGAAGAAGGGAATTCAAGTCCGCCTGCTGGGAGTGCAAGCGTCGTCGTTCACCACAGCCCAGCCCGATCAGATCAATTTGCTGGAAGGAAATCGCCAGCAGCGATGGAAAGACGCTTTAGCCGCCGCCGACCGCCTACGCGACAAGTTCGGCGAATCCACCGTCGGACTCGCCGCCGGCCTCCGCGGCAGCTTCCGCGAACGCACCCACGAAAACCCCACCAGCCTCCCCGGCAAGGGAAAAAACAAAACCACCTAGCCCACCCAAAGAAAACTGAGGATGCCCCTTCCTCTTCCTCAATGAGTTTTCTTCGCGACCTTTGCGCGATTTTCTTCGCGATCTTAGCGATAAGCTTCTACGAAGAACTCCACCCAGAACACTCCGGAATTCACATCCCAACTCGAGACAACCTTGACCGTGCTCCGCTCAACCCACTAAGATTCCGCTTCGCCATAAACTGCAGGAGCCCCATGCACAAACTCTTCTCCGTGATGTTGCTCGCCTTCGTCTCGATAGGTTTCCAGAGCGCCTCAGCTCAGTCCGCTCTACCGCTTCTCCTCCGCTTTCCAACGGTCAGCAAGACGCAAATCGTCTTCGAATACGGCGGCGATCTATGGATCGTCTCGCGCGACGGAGGCGACGCGCGCCGTCTCACCTCCGGCGTTGGCATCGAAGTCCTTCCACACTTCTCCCCTGACGGCTCCATGATCGCCTTCACCGGTGAATACGACGGCAATCGCGATGTCTACGTCGTGCCCGCTACTGGCGGCGAGCCACGCCGCCTCACCTATCATCCCGCCGAAGAGTACGTCAACGGCTGGGCTCCCGACGGCAAGAAAATCCTCTTCAACTCCTGGGGCAACAGCTTCATGCACTTCGAGGATCAGCTCTACACCGTCCCCGTCGATGGCGGATTCCCCACCCAGCTTCCCATTCCCATCGCCGAAGACGCCAGCCTCTCACCCGACGGCACGCATCTCGCCTACGTCCCGCACCCCAAGTGGCAGGAAGCCTGGAAGCGCTACCACGGCGGACAGACCACGCCGATCTGGATCCTCGATCTGAAAGATTCCCGCACGGTGAAGATTCCCCGCGACAACTCGAACGATCACCATCCCATGTGGGTCGGCGACACCATCTACTTCCTCTCCGATCGCAACGGCCCCGTCAGCCTCTTCGCCTACGACACCAAAACAAAAGAAGTCTCCGAAGTTCTTCACAGTGATGGCCTCGATTTCAAAACGGCATCCGCCGGATCAGACGCCGTCGTCATCGAACAATTCGGAGCTATCAAGCTCTACGACCTGCAAACCCATCAGGCGAAAAACATCTCGATTCACGTGACCGGCGACATCGATGCCGTCCGCCCACACTTTTCGAAAGTTGATCCCAAGCGCATCCAGAATTTCAGCATCTCTCCCACCGGCGCTCGCGCCGTCTTCGAAGCCTGGGGCGAGATTTTCACCGTTCCCACCGACAAGGGCGATATTCGCAACATCACTCACAGTCCCGCGGTCGCCGATCGCGATCCCGCCTGGTCACCCGACGGCAAATCCATCGCCTACTTCTCCGATGAGTCTGGCGAGTACGAACTCACCATCCGCGATCAGAACGGCCTCGGCGCAGTTCGCCACATCAACCTTGGCAATCCGCCGTCGTTTTTCTACACGCCGACCTGGTCGCCTGACAGCAAGAAGATTACGTACTCCGACAAGCGCCTGCAGTTGTGGTACGTCGATCTCGACAACCCCGCTCCCAAGCTCATCGACGCCGACTACTTCGGAGGCTTCGGTCCCACGCAGCTCAATCAAACCTGGGCTCCCGACAGCAAGTGGATCTCATATACGAAACAGCTCCCCAGCGGTCAACACGCCGTCTTCGTTTATTCGCTCGAACAGGGAAAATCTTTCCAGATTACCGATGGCATGAGCGATGCGCTCTATCCCAGCTTCGACAAAAACGGCAAGTATCTCTACTTCACCGCATCCACCGACGTCGCTCTCGCCACCGCTGGTCTCGACATGACTAGCGACGAGCATCGCGTCTCCCGCAGCGTCTATGTCGCAGTCCTCAGCAAAGACGAGAAATCTCCGCTTGCTCCCGAGAGTGATGAGGAGAAGCCAAAAGACGAAAAGAAAGCCGATCAGGATAAAGATAAAGACAAGCCCCGGGACAAGGATCAATCGAAGGAAAAAGACAAATCCAAAGACAAGAAGGCCGACGACAAGTCCTCTGAAAAAGACAGCAAGGACAAAGATAAAGACAAGAAGGACGAACCCGTCGTTGTCAAGATCGACCTCGAAGGCATCAGCCAGCGCATTCTCTCCCTTCCTATTCCCGCCAAGAATTACACCAACATGCTCTCCGGCAAATCCGGCATCCTGTTCCTCTCGGAAGCTCTGCCGGTACTCACCGAAGATGATCAGCAGAATCTGTCTCAGACCATCCAGAAGTTCGATCTGAGCAAACGCAAGCTCGACAAGTTTATGGACGAAGTCAGCGACTTCACCATCTCCTTCGACGGCGAAAAACTTCTTCTCCGAAAAGGCGATTCCTGGTTGACGGCATCTACTGACGCCGAGCCCGGAGCCCCGCCCAAGCCTGGTTTCGGTCCGCTCAAGCTCGATGGATGGGAAGTCTACGTCGAGCCTCGCGCTATGTGGAAACAGATCTACAACGAGACTTGGCGCATCGAACGCGACTTCTTCTACGATCCGCACTACCACGGACTCGATCTGGACAAGGCCAAGAAGAAATACGCTTCATATCTGGATGGCATCGCATCGCGCGGCGAACTCACCTATCTCTTCGAAGAATGTCTCGGAGAACTCACCGTTGGCCACATGTTCGTTGGCGGCGGCGAAACGCCCGAACCGAAAAAACTCAAAGGCGGTCTCCTCGGCGCCGATTACAGCCTTGAAAACGGACGCTACCGCGTCGCCAAGGTTTATGACGGTGAAAACTGGAATCCCGGCAACCAGGCGCCCCTCACTCAACCCGGCGTCAACGTCAAAGCTGGAGATTACATCCTCGCCGTCAACGGCCGTGAACTTCACTCTTCCGACAACATCTACAGCTTCTTCGAAGAGACGGCAGGGAAGCAGGTCGTCCTGAAAGTCGGCGCCAATCCTGACGGGAAAGACTCCCGCGACGTTACCGTCGTTCCCGTCGAGAGCGAAGAAAATCTTCGCCACCTGGCCTGGATCGAAAACAATCGCCGCCGTGTCGATCAGGCTACCGGAGGCCGCATCGCCTACGTTCACGTCCCCAATACCGCTGGCGCCGGTTACACCAGCTTCAACCGCTACTTCTTTTCGCAAGTAGGGAAAGAGGGCGCCATCATCGACGAGCGCTTCAACGAAGGGGGACAACTCGCCGACTACATCATCGAGTATCTCCGTCGCCCCATGATGAGCAAGGTCGTCACTCGCGAAGGCCACGACTGGTCAAGCCCGTCCGAAGCCATCTATGGCCCGAAGGTCATGATCATCAACGAAATGTCCGGCTCCGGCGGCGATGCATTGCCCTGGTACTTCCGCAAAGCCGGCATTGGTCCCCTCATCGGCAAGCGTACATGGGGCGGTCTTGTCGGTATCGGCGGATATCCCGAGTTGACCGACGGTGGCCGTGTCACCGCGCCCCGCGCCGCTATCTACGGCCTCAAAGGCGAATGGGAGGTCGAGAACCACGGTGTTCCTCCCGACTACGAAGTCGATCTGGATCCTTCCGTCTGGCGGCAGGGGCACGACGCCCAGCTCGAGAAAGCGATCGACGTCGTAATGCAGGAATTAAAGGAGCATCCGCTCCCCGAAATCAAGCGTCCTCCCTACCCCAACTATCACGAGCATGACGATCTGGGCGTCAAATAAATCCGCCTCTAGCCAGTCACCCAATAATGGGTGACTTTCGTCCAGTCACCCAAATATGGGTGACTACTTGAAAATCACCCAATTGTGGGTGACAATACCTATGGCTCTCATATCTCCGCCACGGAGGCCACATTGGCTCGCCTATCTCCGCGCTACATTGCGGTCATTGCTGACATGGTGCGCTCGCGCGACCTGCCGCCCGCCCGGCGTCGCCTCCTGCAGAAGCGGTTCAGCCGGCTCATTGACAATCTCAACCAGCACCACCGCAAGACCCTCGCATCCAAATTCATCATTACGCTGGGCGACGAGTTTCAAGGTGTCCTGAACTCGGCAGGCTCGATCCCGGACCTGATCTGGCATCTCGAGCAGGATTTCCCTGAACGTGAACTTCGCGTGGGGATCGGCTTTGGCACGCTCGACACTCCACTGCAGAAATACGCCATCAACATGGATGGGCCCGTGCTGCATCTCGCCCGCGCCGCCATCGATTACGCCAAGAAGACCAAAACCCTCGGAGGAATCTTCCGTGGCTTCGGCGAACTCGACGACATACTGAATGGACTGTCCGGGCTTCTCTGGTTTCAGCGTTCCCGCTGGACTCCCGCGCAGCGAAACATCGCTGGACTTCTGCGGAAGGGAATGTCGCAAACGCAAGTCGCGAAGAAGTTGCGAGTCAGCAAGCAGGTAGTCTCCCGGCAGGTTCTTGCCGCCGGTTGCTTCCAGTACATCGCCGCGGAGAACGCCTGGCGTATGATTCTTCAGAAGCAGGTCGATCCTCTGTTAGGTTCGAAAACGTTAGGCTCGAAGCATGACCACCCCAAAAGTCATTAGTCTCGAATTCTTGCTTTGGTGCCAGTTGCTCTTGCTGTGGAGCATTGCCGCCTACGGCATCACCGCCGATCCACTGAATGGGGAAACGGCGCGCGTCTCTACACGCCGGTGGTCACTCTTTCTGGGCGGTCGCGCTCTTCTGGTGGTTGTGCTTGCGTACATTTGGTCGCGCTCGGTGATCCTGTCTGGTCTGTTGTTCCTGGCGACTTTGGCGCAACCGCTTCTCCGTTCTCGACTAAGGATGCGGTGGCTTGCCGAGTGTGAAGGCTTTTGGATGTTTGCCTCGATGCTCTCGGGCCTCTCACTCATTCGATATTTCCATCTCTCAACTCACTGGGTGCTGACGTCACTCTCTCCGGCCCAACAGGCGGCTCTCTGCATTCTGGCGAGCACCTTGTTGATTGTGGTTCGCGGCGGTACCTACGTGGTTCGCGGAGTTCTTAGGAAGTCGGGGACATTACCGAAAGAGCGAATGCCTTCTATTCCCAAACGGCCAGTGAATCTTCCCATTCCTGCGCCTCCTGAGGCTGCGGTGCCGGCGACGATTGAGATCGCTGCGGCCGTGGAGCAACCTGCGCCAACGGTAACGACTGTCGATGTCGAGGAATACAATCGCGGCCGTCTGATCGGCAATCTTGAGAGGATCGTCCTGACGATTGTGATCGCAGCCGGCAGCTATGCCGCTCTCGCGTTTCTTGTGGCGGCCAAAGGCGTGGTCCGGTCTGACGAATTCCACAAAGACAGAGACTTCACCGAGTATTTCCTGATTGGTTCCCTAGCTAGCGTTCTCGTCGCTCTTTGCGCGGGCATGGCGCTCCGCTTTGCTCTGATCCGGCTGTGGCCTGATCTTCTGACCCTGCAAATCCAGTAGATGACGCGAACGTAGATGGCGCGAACCAGGTTTAATGCGTCGAGGCCAGCAGCGATCCGACTCCAGGTTTGTATCCGTAGTAATCGCCGATCGAGTGCAGTTGTCCGATGATCTCCTCATCGTAGCGCTGTTTAAGCGGCGCAGTCAGAATGTCGTGCTGGGCATTAGGGTCCGCCGCGAGATCGAACAGATAGCTCTGCGCAGGAGAATCGTAGGTCGTATACAAGTAGCGTCCATCGGCCGTAAGAATCCCATACACCGCGCGCACGTCCGAAGCCAGGAGCAGATCTTCACGCGGGTAGCTATCGAGTTCCTGCTTTGTCTCGGCAAACAGCGGGCGCCCGTACAGCGGATTCTGGCGGATTGGCCGATGCCCGAGAAGATAGTAGAGCGTCGGCGCGATGTCGGTGAGCGTCGAGAGACGGCTGTCATCGTACACAAGACGTTCGCGCATCTTCGGTGGCACGTGCAGGATCAGCGGCACATGCATGATCTCGGGCCAGATCGAGGTCGAATGGCTGATTCGTCCGAGTTCGCCCGTCGCATCCCCATGATCGCTGGCGATCACGATGATGCTGTTGTCGTACAGTCCACGCTGCTTGAGATATCCGAAGAATCCTCCGAGACATGAATCCACCCAATGCACTTCGTAGGTGATGCGCGCATTCATGCCTTCAGGCGACTGCCAATGTTGTGAGGTTGGGGAAGGCACATTGTTGCGCGCGAACTGGTGCACATTCATCGGCTGCGCGTAGAACAGAACTGGCTGCGTCTTGTTGCTCCTCGCATCCAGCGTCGATTCCAGTTGGGACACCGTCGAACAAGCTTCATCCTGATTCCATAATTCCTTGTCGCTATCAAGCTTGGTCACATCATCCGACGGAGAGAACAGCAGCCGCAGCACCACGTCGTAACTCGCGACCAGTTGATACCCGTCCGCGCGCGCCAGGGTTCGCAGGCTGTTGACGTCATCAAACGGTTGCGGGAAGTGCGCGTGCAGCAATAACGCTCCCGACCAGATGCCAGGTTCCGACAGGGAGGTCCCCGCGTAGTGCGTATAAGCCTTCGTGAAGACGACGCTGTCGCGTGCAAGCGCGTCGAGGTTTGGTGTGTAGTGTACGTGCTGTGGGTTGTACGCGCCCAGGTAGTCGGGCCGCATTGAATCGATCACGAAGATGAAGATGTTTGGCCGGTCGCCTTGCGCTGGCGTGAGATTCTCTACTAGTCGCACTCCCTGCGTGATGTGCGTGTCGCGGACGTTGGTATATTCGCGCAGGATGCGGCATAGGTCTCCACAAGCCTGGTTCCGGCTGTTACCGAGGACGTGGTGAGCCAACTGGAACGATGCGTCGCGATTTCCGTACTCCTCGAACTTCATCGAGATCTCGTCGTCGGTCGAGCCCAGCGGCTTGCCCCAGAAAATCTCCGTGGCTTGAAGTCCCTTGTAGACGAATGCGCTCGCCAGCAGCGTTGCGACGATGACCACGGCGGAATAGTGTGCTCGCGCTGGACGCAAGCGATAGACACAGAGGCTCATCGCAATCCAGAAGATCAGCGCCCATGTGCTCTCGACAAAGCCATTCCAGTCCTCTCCGCCAATCAGCGAGCGCGACGACAGAGCCAGCGCGGTCAGAAGCACAATCGCGATCCAGGTCACGATCGTGCCTGTCGAGGAGAGCCGCTTTTCGTTTGCGTGAGGCTCGGTATTCTCGCGAACTAACAGCGGCATGACCACGGAGAATCCCCACAACGTAAGGGCGATCGACAATGCGCATGCATAAATGTAAGCGGTCCATCCGTCGAAGCTCATCGCATTGTTCAGGAAGCGCGCCAAGACGAACGACAAACAGGCAACGATCAAGGCTCCGGTCAGAGTGCGTCGTACCAGACGCGGCCTCACGGTTTTCGCGGCTATCAGGAAGATCAGATTCAGAGCCGACAGCACCGCAATCGCGAGGACAAAATGGGAGATCAAACTCCACCCGACGAATTCCAGATCCTGCGCATGAAATCCTGCAACGTGCGCCTCGCTGTTGAGGCGCATCCGAGCGCCGATGACATAGATCACGCTGACCACGAACGCAACCAGCAATCCTGCGGAATAGCCGAAGAGTTGGTTACGATCTGGTCGAGCATCGCTGTCTTTGTCCTTGCCTGCCGCAGCCAGCGAGGGCCAAAGCGCAAATGCAATTAGCGGCAGCAGCGCGGCCAAACTCCAGAAGTACGCTGCGCGATCACTCTGCAGGTTGATGAGGAACGGACGCACGCTGAGGTAAACGCCGCCGACAGCGAGCAAGGCAACCGCGACCAGCTCCGCGCGCTTGAGTCTTCGGAACAAAGCGCTGTTCGCAGCAACGCTTGCAGAAACGCCCGCAGCGGCTGCGAACCAATACAGTGCGGCCTGATGGTGCGTTAAAAACGGCATCCAGGGATATGGAGGCGCCTTGATAAACGCGCAGTAGGTATAGGGCAGGAATGCCAGAAGGCAGTACAGTGACGTGAGAACGAAGTAGGTTCCCGAGACCAGACGCAGCAGCGTATGAATCCACAGCCTCAAAATGCCGGATCCTCACAAGCGACACGAATCCGCAGTGCCGATTCCTCGATTTTCAACGACCGGCTTCTCTGCCTGCAAGTTACCGTCAGCACGCGGGTTCGGGCGAGTGACCAAAGTACCTAGCTCATCACTACTTCGGTTTGCGGATGTACTCTCTTCCTTCTCCGTGCATCAGATACGATGAGAACTATTGCCGAAAGCTGTCTTGAGGAACTGAAGGATGCCCAACGAAGCCGTCAAGAAGTCAGCCGCGCAATCATCGGTAGCTCTGTTTGCCCGCAACTTCTTCAAGCATCCGTTCATGCTCGGGTCTGTCGTCCCAAGCTCTCCATTTCTGGTAAAGGACATGATGGCGCGAGTGGACTGGCAGCGCGCGCGGGTATTAGTAGAACTCGGACCTGGGGTTGGGACGATTACGAAGGAAGTGCTCAAACGCATGCGTCCGGATGCGGTTCTGGTGGTGATCGAACTGAACACCGATTTCGTGGAGTATCTGGGCGAGCACATTCGCGATCAGCGGCTTCGCGTCGTCCACGGATCGGCAGCGCGAGTGCGCAGCATTTTGGCGGAGCAGAATCTTGCGCCGGCGGATTCCATCATCTCCGGCCTTCCGTACCGAAATATGACGGACTCGCTGCGCCGCGAAATTCTTGAAGAGTCGCGCATGGCGCTGCATCCTGAAGGCTCGATGGTGCTGTTCCAATACACCCGAAAGCTGCAACCTTACCTGGAGTCGAGCTTCAGTTCAGTGACGCGAAACTTTCAACCCTTCAATATTCTGCCTGCGTTGATTTTTCATTGCACGCCTTGAGGAACGCCATTCGTCCGTCCGTCGTTGAGTGGGATCGGGGCGCGGCATTCAGTCTTCTACGTTCAATGTTGGGTTCTTAGGTGTTCGGTCCTAGGTCGTAGGCTTCGGGCTGTGGATTTTCACTCAAAATAAATCTTCACCGGACGCGACTCGGGGAGCGGCTTTTTTCGTTTTGGGACGGAGTTAACTAGTTAGTACCTCCCCACCCCCTCCCCCCTGGTCTATTGCAATCATCGGTTTAGCGGGAAATCGCAAAGTAATCTATGGGCTGCAATCACTTAGGGGCAAAATCCTGAGCCCCAAGGAGTTACAGCTTTCGGCGTGGTCTGGGATGGAGCGCGCCGCGGGGCCATCATCGTACAAAATCGATCGCGAGCGCAAGGTCAGATGTCACACGGCGGGCTGTGAATTTCGCCGCCCGCGAGGCTACTGTGGGGAACTCGATGAATTTCCGCTCGAGGATTTGGATGGATCGTTTTTCGACGCTTTCGGCGTGAAATGGCGGATGACAAATTCCTGCAGAACATTCGTCGCAGCCGTTGCAGCGAGACCGATCGCAGCGTTTTCGAAGGTTAACCCGAAGCCGTCACGATCGGCCGCAGGATAATAGATATTGGAAACGCCGCCGGCGGCCAAGCTGCCTAGAATATTTGAGTAGCCGGGTTGCCAGTGTCCATTGTCGCCCTTGCAGATGAAAGTGTTGCCGACGGCGTAGAGGAAACGCGACGACTTGCTCCCGGTGCCCTTGTAGAAATAGCGAGGATCCTGCTTGAGGAGCGAGGGAAAAATGGCGCCACCGAAAAACGTGCCCACGACCGTGTCGGCATAGCCTGCGCCGTAACGCTTGGCGTAACCCTCGGCGCCTTGGCCGTATCCGTTGAAGTGATTCTGCGCCTGCTCGACTCCGGCGGCACCGCCTACCATAAGGAACGTTACCGGATCGATGACCGACTTCCACGAGAGCTTAAACTTTTGCTTTGAAGTCAGGGGAACAGCGTCGGGAGTATAGCTGACGAAAAAATTCGGGATGGCGCCGAGAATGCGCTGCTGTTCTTCCACCTTTATCTGCTGCTCGGCCACTTCGGTCTGCGTGAGCGTGACTTGCACCTCGGTGACGTTGGCGGCGACCGCCAATGCGATTGGGGGCACCGTTTCGATTTGGTCCGGCTGCAGAAGTGCAGAGTAGGTTTGTGAGGAGAAGCCTGCGGCGGTGACCGTGAGCTGAAAGTGTCCAGGAGGAACATTGTTGAAGGAGAATTGCCCGTCTTTGCCGGTCGTCGCGTCCTGGTTGAGCGACTGCGCGTCACCTGTGAGGTGCACGTGCGCTCCGGGAACGACTGCTCCATCCTGATCAACCACGGTGCCGCTGATGCTGCTGGGCAACGCAGGAGCTGACGGCGGCGTGGCTGACGACGTTGCGTCCGCGGGTGGCGCTGTAGTCGCGGGTGTTTGCGGGGACTGACCAGCGCAGAGCGAGATCCACCCCAGCGTGAAAAACGCGAAGACAATGAGTGCAGACTTGAATTGGGGGGCCATGAATTACTTTAAATGTATCCTCTCGTACACTTCTGGTCCAAATGACCAAAGATGATGGGTATTTTGAAGTTTGATGCGTGGCGTATGCCGGTCGTTATTTGGGCAGAGAACTAACGAGTGAATGAGTGATGACAGGGGATTGGGCAACGTGGAATTTAGATTTCTTTACAATTCGGCTCACTTCACTTCTTTCACTCTACTTCATTCACTTTAATTCAGGGATTTCCTCCAACGAGGTATAGATCGTCAGGCCGAGACTCCGGCCGATTCTGACCATTTCGTCTGCCCCGGTGGATGGGCCACCGATCCGAAGCACGGCGTCGCACTTCTTCAGAAGCCGAACCGCGATGGGATGGAAGACTTCATTGAACACTTTGTCGCCGATCTTCTTAGACCCGCCCAGCTTCACCAAGGGAAGGGCAAGCCACTCCCCAAGAATTGGGATGTGTCCCAAGCGGAAGATTGGCAGCGCGTAGGACTCCATCTCGTGAACGTTCTTCTCGATGAGGACTGGGTCGTCGTTAGTGCCAGAGCGATAAGGGCCTGCAATCAGGATCATCATTGCGTTTGACGGCTTGGTCATCAGAAATTCTTATCGCAGAACGGGGATAGGGAGCGTAAGTTTTCTCCTGGCCTGTGGGTCGTCTCGCGCTAAGAGCCTACAAAGCACAAAGCCTTAACGCAAAGAACGCTAAGCAAGGCCGCAAAGAGCGCTAAGCAAGGCCGCAAAGAGCGCTAAGAAAGGCTAAAGAGGAAAGCGAAGAGGGGAGGACCGAGCCGAGAGTCCGATATTTGCGGGATTTCTTCTAGAAAGGCTTGAAGACCAGGAGGCTGACCAGCACCAACACACAGAGAGTCAGGATCAGGAGCGATACCTTCTCGACCTTCAGACTGTCTTTGCGCGTCGTTGAATCGCCTGACATGGTTCCAGTTTGCATCAGCGCCGCTGGTTTGATAATGGCTCGACGGTGGTGGGCACGGCGGTAATGTGCCTAAAGTTTTACGGACTCGGCCAGCGATTGACCTCTCCCTGTAACCGCCCTTATTTCATAACGTTAGCGGATGAGCAGCGATTTACCTCGGGTGCATTGTCAAGCGACGGAGGCGCGGCTAGAAGAGAGCATGAGGCTGACTAACTTCTAGCCCCGGAGTCTCCCTATGAAACTGTTTCACATGCTGTTCCTGACGCTGATCGCAGTCTCTGCGGCGAAGTCGACCCAGGCGCAGCAACCGCAGGAGTTTGTGCCGCAGGGCGTCGAAGCTCTGGCGCAAGCGGCGTCGTCGAAGACCAACCTGACGCTTGATCATTCGATGCTGGTCTTTGCCGCCAAGCTGGACTCGAATAACGAAGATCTGCGGCGGGTGATCGCCGGGGTAAGCGGGGTGTCGGTACACAATTATCGTTTCCACGGGCCATGGATGTACGACGCGGCGGCGATCGACGAGGTGAAACAGGAATATCAGCAGGCAGGGTGGAAACAGCTGGTCAACAAACACGACAAGAGTGGAGACGCGGGCGCGACCGAACTCTGGATTCGCTTCGAGAATAACGCGGTCAGCAATGTCGCCGTTCTCGTGGCCAGGGCGAATGAAGTGAACTTCATCGTAGTGTCGGGGTCGATGAGCCCGCTGGATCTGGTGCATCTCGGCGGACATTTCGGGATTCCGAAGATTGAAGGCGGAGTGCTGGTGCCGAATGTGGACCGGCGTCCGTAGACGCTGCTTAATGCGTGGCGCGCTCTTCTGTACACGAGATCGCGCCTTCTCGCAGCGCGTACTGACAATGCCAGCGGAAGCCGTTGGCGTCGTGCTGGCCGTATCCCCAGACGGTGAGGTAGAGAGTGTCGTCCTCGACGCGCGAGGCTTCGACGAAGACGTGATCGTTGCCCCGCAATGCCGGACGAAGTTCGATCGGAACGAGGTAGGTCAACGTGGGCTTGTCGAGCATCACGGGATCAGGGGAGCCGGTTGCCGAGAAGACCAGAGCCTGTGAAGTTCTCCTGGAATATTGCGTGACGATCAGGAAATCGTTCCTCGACCACGCGACGGCGGCGACGCCCAGATAATCGCAGAGTTTGCGCGAGTGTCCCGTTGCCGATTCGGTGAGCCATAGGGAATGGAAGGTGCCGACGAAATCGGTGGAGGCACCTTCGCGATCGGCATTGCGCACAATGTAGCGTCCATCGGGTGAGGCCAGTTCGGTGACCTTGGGAAACAAGACAAACGGCGCGGCAAACGCCGGGGGTAGAGCGAGCACAGTTCCGAAGAGAAGAACAAGCCGGATTCGCCAGAGATGCATCTCGCGCCTCATCCGCTATTAGAGACGGAAGGCGCCAGCTCGGCAGTGATGCGGTTCACAGCGAACATTACTTCGGTTTAATCTGGGCCTTTCTTCGTCTCGTGCTTCACCAAAAAACGAAGGCCGGGCATCCCGGAAGTGTGTTCCGGATCCCAGCCTACGTCTTCCTTCAACTTGGAGTAGAAGTCTTGCTTTGTCTACATTCGTTGACTAATTGCCTGACGTCGAGTTGGCCGCAGCGGTGGTCGGAGCCCCATTCGTGGCGCCGGCGCCGAAGCGAGCTAACCGCGGATAAAAGGGCGTGACTTCGAACGGCATCTTGTCGCGCGCCGAGGTGATGGCGACCGGAGCCGTCTTCACCATTTCCGCATGGTCGTTCCAGGGATTGATCTTCACGCGTCCACCCAGAGGCAGCGCCGCGATCTGATCGAGTTTGGTGTTGTCGAGAGCTGGGCCTTGCGTGGCCAGAGCGGCGAGACGACCGATCGTTCCGTTTTCCGCCAGAGGATTGCCCAGGTGTGTGGTGAGCAGCGCGTTCAGCTGCGGAGCCTTCTGCTGCAGTGCCTTCAGGAACAGGCCTACGTTGTCGAGCTTCTGCGCGTAGGGCGAGTTCTTCAGAAGATCGACGGCTTTCTTGTCGGCTGCCGCTTCCTCTTCAGGAATATGCTTGAAGCCCAGGTTCTGATACGTGCCTTCATCGGAGAACAGCATGCGGTCGTTGAAAGCGTACTTGGAGCCCAGGTTGTGGCCGAGCACGATGTGTGCGAGTTCGTGAGAGAGCACCGCCGCCAGGCTGGCTTCGTCCGGCAGGACGTCGATGAGCCCGCGGCTGATCACGATCGTGTTGCCCACGCTGAAAGTTTCAAGAGGCGCCGTCAGCAGGACGCGGGTGCGTACCGGCCGGGGCAGGTCAATGTTATTGGTGACTTCGAGGTTGTTGACCACGGTCTGGAGAATGTGGTCGACGTCGCCCTCAGGCGCGAGCAAGCCCGCGCTGGTCAGGCGTTCCACGACGTTGTCTTCCGCCTGCTGCTGCCATTCGCGCTCAGCCTGCAGAGGAGACGCATCCTGCGCGGTTGGACTTTCGTCCTTCACGCTGTCTACGCGGATGTTGGTCAACTCGTCGTCCTTGCCGCTCTTCTTCAGGTCATATCCCCAGATGCGGGTCTGCGCCTTGAAGGCCAGCTTGTTCTTCACGCCAGCGCTGAAGTCGCCTTCTTCGCTGTAGATGTAGGACGGTACCCAGTAGCCCGGGATAAGGTTCAGCCGCCATGCATCCATGTGGAAGAAGTAAGAGTTGCGGGGCGCCGGAGCGTAAGTTCCGTTCAGGCGGACGATGTTGAAATCCTGATCTTCAACCCAGATACGGCCGAGGAAGCGGCCACGGCCGGACTTCGCTTTCGGTTTCACATCGAACACCAGGCAACGCACATCGCCGAGGAATTCGCGGCGGATGTAGCTGAAGTTGTAGTGCTCGCGATCGAAATCGGTGCGATCGGCATAGACCATCCACGAGAAGCCCATGGGCTGGTACTGGACCTTATAGAGCTTGGTGAATCCGCCGAGAAGACGGGCCTGCATGCCCTTTTCTTCTTCTTTCAGGTAGTCCTTGCGATCGACGACTTCTCCCATGTCGAGACGGCCGAGGAAGTAGTGATCCTCACTCGGAACCGGGCCCAGTTGGGGGTCGGCGGTCAGATTCTGCAGATAGGTCTCGACCACGGGTGTGCGGTTCGAGAGCATCTTGATGAGGCCATGCTCGCGCTCGATGAAAAGATTCACGACCTGATCCATGGTCGTGGGCGCGGCAACGACGGCCGGTGGCGGAATGACTGCCGGCTGCGAAGCTTGCGTCTGCGCGGGTTGAGTTTGGTCCGGAGCGGCAGCAGCCTGCGACGGTTGCGAGGCGTCAGGTGCAGCAGCGGCCGGCTGAGACGGTGATGCCGTCTGCGTCGCATCGGGCGCGGCCGGCTGCGCGGATGGTTGCGAATCCGCAGCTTGCTGTGCGGCTGCACTCATCGATGCGAGCAGAGCCGCAGTGAGGAACAAATTCAAAGTACGCATGACTCTTTTCTCCAAGTTTCTTTGACCCAGTTTCTATGACCCAGTTTTCTGTAACCCGAGTTCCTTGTTTCGTTCGTTACCAGGAAACTACTTCGCCAAAACTTTTAGTACGCCATCTGGAACATCACATGTACGACGGCGGTCGAATCCACCGGCTGTCCAGCACGTAAAGCCGGCTTGAATCGCATCTTGTTAGCCGCGTCGATAGCGGCCTGATCGAGTCCATGACCCAGGCCACGGACCACGCGGTTCACGTGAAGGGTGCCGTTCGCCGAGAAGCTCACCTCGAGCAGCACTTCGCCTTCGAGCTTCAGACTGCGAGCTTCGTCGGTGTAAACCGGCTTCGGCTTGAACGTAATCTCCACAGAAGTCGATGCAGCACCGGCATCCGGGGCGGCAATCTTCGGTCCGCCGTGAACGACCTGTTCCGATCCAAATCCACCGGTCGCGACGCCCTGGCCGTTGCTGCGTCCGTCGCCATGGCCGCCGGTCGCGATGCCGTTACCAAAGTCTGCGCTGGCGATGGTTCCCTTGATTCCTTTTGCGCCACCCGATCCGTTGCCTTGTCCGGCGCCAGCCGGCATATCAAAGCTGCCGACTGCGGCCGCGTAGAGTTTTGCGCCTTGCTTGCCTTCACCCTTTAAACCGTTGGGATCGCCAAAGCCGCCAGTCTGAACTTTTTCCACCGCGGCATTGACCGTGGGCTTCTGCGAGCTGCCACCGAAATCACCCGTGTGCACGAGTTGCGGACGCGCTCCACCGGCTGTCGCCAGCTTGATCTGAGGAGCCACGAACTGGTTCACCACCACCTTCGGCGCTTCGACGGGCTGCGGAGCCTCGCGATGAACTTCGCGCGGCACCACGAGCTTCGGCGTTTCAAATACCGGCAGCTTTACCGCAGGCAGCAGCTTGGGATGGATCTCAGGCTTCACTTTGATCGGTGCCGGCTCAGGACGGAGCGCGGGCAACGGAATCAGCTCGGTCACGTGGTAGTTCGTGAGCTGCAGTTTTTCGGGCAACAGCAGGCTCAGGTTGACGAGGATCAGTATCGCCAGCGTCACCAAGCCGTAGCTGGTCGCCAATGCCCGCTTGTTAATCTTGCGTTCAGGCAGAATGCCGAGTTGAAATCCGCGGTAAGCTGTCGCCATGCAATATCACTCCATTGGGACCCGGATGGGGAGAGCGCCGGGGCTTGGAGTCTTCAAAATACGGGAGATAGGACAGGGGGTAAACGTGTCCACGGCTCTTGACCTTAGGTAACCAGGGAGATGTCCTTTTGGAAGACCGGCCCAGAATGGGCATGAGACGGGTGCTTCGGGGATGGAGCTCGGTTAGGACGGACGAAACAGGGAAGAAACACGGAAGTATCGGAGGAGGGAGATTCGAACAGGTCAGCTTCTTAGCGCGCTCTTGCGATGAAAAATCTTGCGTCAGGGCGGAGAGAGATCACTAAATCGCAAAGTACGCGAAGCAGAGCCGCAAAGATCGCGAAGGAGGACCAAGTGCGTAGAACAGCTGCATCTGATTGCAGTCCTCGACTTCACGATTATCTTGTTCTTCTTGGCGTTCTTCGCGGGTGTTCTTTGCGACCTTAGCGTTCCAAAGGTTCTGCTTTAATTCGCTCTGCACTGCTTGAAAGAGAGGAAATCGAATCGCAAAGTACGCGAAGAAGAGCCGCAAAGATCGCGAAGGAGGACCAAGTGCGTAAAACAGCTGAATCGGATTGCAGAATTCCTCGACTTCACGATTATCTTGTTCTTCTTGGCGTTCTTTGCGGTGTTCTTTGCGACCTTTGCGCTCCAAAGGTTCTGTTTCAACTCGCGCCGCGGTGCTTGAAAGAGAGGAGATCGAATCGCAAAGTACGCGAAGAAGAGCCGCAAAGATTGCGAAGGAGGACCAAGTGCGTAGAACAGCTGAATCGGACTGCAGAATTCCTCGACTTCACGATTATCTTGTCTTCTTGGCGTTCTTTGCGGGTGTTCTTTGCGACCTTTGCGCTCCAAAGGTTCTGTTTCACTTCGCGCCGCGCTGCTTTCGCTTGAACGAGAAGTATGCAAAGAACGGAATTCCCGACAGGATGACGAGCAGTCCATATCCTGAATTCGGCCAATCGTTCTTGAAGGTGTAGCAGAGCAGCGCGGCGGCCACGATGACGAACACGGCGGGCACGACGGGATATCCCCACATGCGATACGGTCGCGCCGCTTGCGGCTCACGCCAGCGGAGAACAAAAACCGTGCTCCCCGCGATCATGTAAAAGAGCCATTCGGCAAAAATCGCCAGCGAGAATAGTTGCCGGAAGTTTGCTCCCAGCAGCAGCAGGAGAATCGACAGCGCCGCCTGCACCACAATCGCCATCGAGGGCGTGTGAAAGCGCGGATGCACTTCCGCGAGTGCGCGAAAGAAATATCCATCGCGAGCGACCGCGAAAGGCACGCGAGCTCCGCTCATGATCGTGCCATTCAGCGTGACCAGCATCGAGATTGCCATGCCCGCCGACACGATGCCGGCGCCCATACGTCCCATGATAAGCGCGACCGCATCCGACGCCGGACGCGGTGAGGCAGCAATGGCGTCGGCCGGAAGCACATACTGAACGCCGGCATTCATCAGGATGTAGAGCACGCCGACGGTGGCCACGCCCGCGATCAGAGCGATTGGAATATTGCATTCAGGACGGTTCACTTCGCCCGCGACCATGTTGAGATCGTTCCATCCGTCGTAGGCCCACAGTGCCGCAACCAGCGCAGCCATGAATCCGGCGATGCCACCCTTCGCGCCCGTGAAAGTTCCGGCGAAGTTGCTCCATCCGCGGCTCGGGACACTGCCAATGCCGCTGAAACAGACGAACACGATGCCGAGAATGATCGCGACTTTCAGCATGGTGAAGACGAGCTGAAATTCTCCTGCCCTCTTGACTCCGATGTAGTTCAGAAAAGAAATCAGAATCGCGGCGGCGATCGCGACGAGCTGTCCCCAAGTCACGGCAAACGGAGAAGAGATGACGTTGTCGGAGAAAAACGAGAAGACAGAAAACGTGCCCAGGATTCGTACCAGTCCCGTCACAACCGTCGCAATCGATGCGGGCTTAGCGATGACGAACCACGTCCAGCCATAGAGAAATCCGCCGAGCGGGCCGTAGGCGTCGCGGACATAGACGTATTCGCCGCCCGCCTGGGGCTTCATCGCGCCGAGTTCGGCATAGGTGAGGGCTCCGGCAAAAGAAAGTAGTCCGCCGACAATCCACGCCAGATACACCAGCTTGGCCGACCCGACGGCCTGCATCATTTCTTGAGGCACAAGAAAAATGCCGCTGCCGATGATGGTCCCGACGACTACCGCCGACGCGTGGCTGACCCCCAAGTCGCGGGAAAGCTCCGCGCGCGGAGGCACCGATTGTGTGCCGCTAGCCATCTTGGAGTTGGAGTATACGCGAGAGACGAGGGAGTTCGCGCTGTGTGGGTTTTCTTTGCGACCTTTGCGCGACCTTCGCTAGCTTTGCCGATTAGGGTTTCCGCTGGTGTCGGAGAGCATCTCATCGAATGCAGAAAAGCCTCAACGCAAAGGGCGCTAAGAAAGGCCGCAAAGAACGCTAAGAGAAAAGAACGCTAAGAGAAGAGAACGCTAAGACGAAGAGAACGCTGAGGGAAAGGTCCTTGCGTTCTGTGGGTCTTCTTAGCGTACTTTGCGCGACCTTCGCGATCTTTGCGATCAAGGCTTTCGCTGGTGTCGGAGAGCATCTCCATCTAATGCAGAAAAGCCTCAACGCAAAGGGCGCTAAGAAAGGCCGCAAAGAACGCTAAGAGAAAAGAACGCTGAGGGAAAGGTCCTTGCGTTCTGTAGGTCTTCTTAGCGTACTTTGCGCGACCTTCGCGATCTTTGCGATTAAGGCTTTCGCTGGTGTATGCGAAAAGCCTCAACGCAAAGGTCGCCGAGAAAGGACGCAAAGGACGCTGAGAAGAGCGACAGGGTCACCTTCGGCGCGCTGCAACTTCCTCACTGGCAAATTCTTTCGATGCCATGGGTGCCTTCCTTGGCGTAAGGTCATCCGGCTGCGTGTCTTCATAGTTATTGACGACTCTTTTCACGCCGTCTTTGAGAAGCACCACGTGAAAGTTAATCAGCAGCCCCACGCGGAGATCCAGCAACCGCAGATGAGACAGAATCTGCGCGAAGTCGACCGGGTGCAACGCCTCCTTGCATTTAATCTCGATTACAACCTCGTCGTTGACGAGCAAGTCCGCGCGAAAACCGCACTCCAGTTTGACCCCGTCGTAGACGACTGGAACCGGCTTCTGGCGTCGAACGCGAAGTCCGACTTTTTCGAGTTCGTAAGCCAGACAGCATTCGTATGCCGACTCGAGCAAACCGGGTCCAAGTCTGCGGTGAACCTTAATCGCCGCCCCGATGATCTGTGGAGTAATGTCGTGACTCATGAATATTCGTCTCTGACTCTAGCGCGACGGAGTCAGGTCAGATCGAAGCGAGTGAGAAAAATCTCCAACTTGTCCCAGAATGGGTCAGCTTGTCTTTGCGATAGGCGTTTCAGGCCGGTATACAGGACGATTCGGACGCAAGAACCATCGCTACCTCGAATGTACCCCTGAATCCACATTCATCAGGCGCTATGCTGCTCCTTCGCAGTCCAACTCGCGATCCATCCCACCACAAACGTCACCGTTGCGCCGATCATCACCCACCAGGTCCACGGAACGCGTGTTCCGAGCCACAGGTAGAGGTCGACCGCAAAGCCGAGCAGCATGCCGATCATCGCTCCGAGTTGATTTGCCCGGCGCGTCAGCACGCCCAGCAGGAATGCGCCGAGCAAGGCCCCGTAAGCGACCGAGGCAATTTGCAGTCCCACCTCAACTACGCGGCCCACTTTGTGCAGTGCGATGATCGCCAGCCCGAACAGCACGAGCGCCCAGATAACGGTGGCCAGTCGCGAGAGGCGCATCTTCGTGCTTTCGTCCGCCTGGGGGCGGAGCCTCGCATAAAAATCCATGATCGCGCTCGAGGAAAGGGAGTTCAGAGCTGCGCTCAAGTTCGACATCGCTGCCGCCAGAATGGCGGCGACCAGCAGCCCAGAAATTCCATGGGGCATTTTCGTAACGATGAATGTCGGATAGATCCGGTCCGGCCGGCCGAATTGCGCCGAGGGGACGCGATAGTAGGCCCACAGCATGACGCCCATCATCAGGAATAGTGCGAACTGAAACAGAACCGCGAATCCGCTCGACACAATGGCCGCCGCCGATTGTTTCTGTCCGCGCGCCGCCAGCAGCCTCTGGACGATGAGTTGATCTGTGCCGTGGCTGGCGACTGTGAAAAAGGTGCCGCCGATCAACCCCGACCAGAACGTATACGGAATCCAAACGCTATGGCTGAAGTTGAAGACTTGCAGTTTGCCCGCGGTTGACGCGGCCGTGTGAATCGCGGACCATCCGCCGGGAACCAGATGCGCAATCGTCACCAGCCCCACGAGCGCTCCGCCCACATAGATTGCGGTTTGGACGACATCGGTCCAGATCACCGCCGCGAGTCCGCCTTCGAATGTATAGATCAGCGTCAATGCAGTAATGATGGCGATCGACGCCACCTCGCCCGTACCCAGCGCAATCGAGACAACGATGGACACGGCATAAACACGCACGCCCTCGGCTGCGGCGCGCGTCAGCAGGAACAGTCCGGCGGTCAGCGAGCGAAGGCCGCGGCCAAAGCGCCGTTCGATGAGTTCGTAAGCCGTGTAGAGATCGCCGCGAAAATAATGCGGCAGCAGCAGGAAGCTGATGACGATGCGTCCCACGGCGTATCCCATGACGACCTGCAGGAACGTGAAATTCGTGTCGTAAGCAAGGCCGGGGATGCTGATGATGGTCAGCGTGCTGGTCTCAGCGGCGACGATGGAGAGCGCGATCGCCCACCACGGAATATCGCGGCCGGCAAGAAAATAGTCGCGCAGCGAGCGATGCTTTTTCCGGAAGCGCAAACCAAACAGAGTGATGCCCGCTAAGTAGAGCGCAATGATCGCAAAGTCGATATGGTTCAGGCCCATGTGTAAATGGTTTTCTTAGCGAACTTTGCGGAAGTTCTTTGCGAACTTTGCGATCCAGCTTTTGTTTTGTAAACGCAAAGAAGCACCACGCAAAGGTCGCTAAGAAAATCCGCAAAGATCGCTAAGAAAATCAGCACCCGTTCAGAAATGTTTAGATCAACTTCCGCTTCACGGTCTCCGATGGATTGTAGGGCTCGGACGAAACCGCGACCATCCACAGGTCGCCTGATCCGTCGTTCCGTACCGCGTGCGCCGCTCCCGGAGGTACGAGCACGAGGACCGCGCCATCGCCGCTGAATTCGCGATGTTGCGTCGCGGATCCTTCTCCGTCGTCCCAGTGCAACGACCACTTCGAGCCGGGCAGGATCATGAGTGCCTCGCGCCATTGCGAATGACAATGATTTCCGCGCACCGCGCCCGGCTTGGCCGCAACGATATGGATGTCCGCCGTCGGACCCACAAAGGCCAGCGCTTCCGGCGGCAGGCTGAAGCTAAACCCGCGTGCGTCGCCGCGATTGCTGAGTTCCAGAATTTGAACCGCCGTCATTGTCAGTTTCGGGTTCACCCCGCAGGAAGCCTCGCGGCCAAGCCACTCAATTATGGAGGCAATTCCCACGACGCGCGAGTGAGACTGTGGACACCTTTTGTTCGTGTAACAACAATCTGTATCGGGTGCCGAGAATACAGAACGGCTCTATGTTAAAAATAATTTGTGCCCTACTATCTCGGCATTGACGGCGGAGGAACAAAGACCACGTGCGCCGTCGGGGATGATTCCACCCTTCTGGCGACGGCCACTGCGGGAGCGAGCAACATTGTGCGCGTTGGCGAGTCGCAGGCGCGCGAGTCGTTGCGTCAAGCGGTGAAGCAGGCGTGCGCTGCCGCCGGCATCGCGCCTGAGCAGGTTGCACGCGTGTGCGTGGGCGGTTCGGGTGCCGCGCGCCCGCAGTTGGCTGCTCTCATCCGCGAGTTCCTGGCTGAGATTCTTCCCATGCCCATCGACGTGGTAGGCGATATGCAGATCGCACTTGAAGCCGCATTCGACGACGGACCTGGCGTCATCGTGATTGCCGGTACGGGGTCGATCGCCTACGGCCGCGACCGGCAGGGAAGAACTTTGCGCGCCGGAGGTTGGGGATTCGCCATCGGCGATGAGGGCTCGGCCCATTGGATTGGCCGGTCGGCCGTGAGTGCGATTCTGCGCGCCAGTGATCTGGTCGATCAGACTTCCGCGTCACCGTCGCAAGAATCATCACTGATTGCGTCAGTGTTCAAGGCTTGGGGAGTTACATCGCTAGCCGACTTGGCCCGCGCCGCCAATTCGATTCCTCCGCCGGATTTCGCGGCATTGTTTCCCGCGGTCGCCGCGAGCCAGGACGATCTTGCCACCCAGGTTCTCACCGACGCGGGCAGGGAACTGGCGCGAGTGGCCGAGGTCGTGATGCGCCGCCTGTTCGCGAAGGACGAGACATCTTCGGTCCCGGTGGCCATGGCCGGCGGCGTCTTTCGTCACGCCCCGCGAGTGCGCGAGGTTTTTTACAATGAACTGCGCGCCCTCGATCCACGGGCGGAGATTCATCCGAATATCGTGGAGCCCGTGGAAGGCGCGCTGCGTATGGCACGCCGCGCCGCTAAAGAAGGCGCGCAGACGTAATACGTTGTGACGGAAGCGGTCGCCAACGTCCGGACACCCGCCATCGGCTGTCCGCCGGGCACGGCCCAGTTGGCGACGACGCACGATGATTCCGGAAGAACCACAATTCGACAGCGCGCCTCGGCCAGCGCCGCCCGCATCACCGGATAGTGAATCCGCCGAGAACGCCACCGATCCCAATCTTACGGAAGACCTCGCGCTGGCGCTGCTGAAAAGCGGCGATCTGTCGCCGGAGTCCGTAGAACAAATCAGCCGGAATTCCGGAGTGATGAAATCACGCAAGGTGCGGCTGGCACTGGCGTCGCATGCGCGCACGCCGCGACGCATTGCCTTGCGGCTGATTCGCGAACTTTACACCTTCGACCTGATGCAGTTCTCGCTGACGCCCTCCGCTCCCGCCGACTTGAAGCGCACCGCCGACGAACTGCTCGTCGCGCGTCTTGCCTCCGTCAGCCTGGGCGAGCGCATCGCACTTGCGCGCCGCAGTTCCGCGCTGGTGGCCGCCGCACTGCTGATCGACAAGGAGTCGCGAGTCTGGCAAACCGCCCTGCAGAATGCGCGTGTGACCGAGGCTGCCGTGGTCAAGGCGTTGCAGCGTCCCGATGCGTCGCCGGCCTTTGTGGAGACGATCTGCCATCATACGAAATGGTCGCTGCGGCCCGAGGTTCGCATGGCCCTGCTGCGTAACGCGCACACTCCGTTGGCTCGCGCCCTGGAGTTCGCCCGTCGCATCCCGCCACCCATGCTACGTGACATTCTCCACGCCTCGCGCCTGCCCGAGAAGACGAAACTGTATTTGCGAAAAGATCTTGAGAGCCGAGGCTTGGGGAAGGCGAGCCGTTAGCGATGGGAATCAGAAAGTGGAAACTGAGAACTGATAACTGAGAACTGAGAACTGCTCTATCGCCCTCCGCCAACTTCCAGAATCGCGCCCGCGGTATACGACGCTGCCGGCGACAGCAGCCACAGGACTGCTTCGGCCACTTCGTTCGGCAGTCCCGCGCGTTGCATGGGGATTGTAGGCATCAGCCGTTGTAGTCGGCCGGGTTCACCGTTGGCCGCGTGCAACTCCGTGTCCACGAGTCCGGGAGCGACCGCATTCACGCGAATTCCTTCCGTCGCCACTTCGCGAGCGAGACCGATCGTGAAGCTATCGATTGCTCCTTTCGATGCGGCGTAGTGTACCCACTCGCCGGCCCCTCCAGTGTGCGCGGCACGAGAGGAGATGTTGACAATCACTCCTCCATTGCCGCCGCGTCGGGTGGACATGCGCCGCACTGCCTCGCGGGAACATAGGATCGTTCCTGTGACGTTGATCGCCAGGACACTCTCGATCGCCTTGGCGGACACATCTTCCACGCGCGCGAAGCCGCCCGTGATTCCTGCGTTGTTGACCAGGCCCTTGATCGGACCCAATTCACGCTCCGCAGTCTCGAACATGCGCACGATGTCTACTTCGCGCGAAACGTCGGCGTGAATCGCGAGCGCACGTCCTCCACTGCCGACAATCTCGTCCGCGATTTGCCTCGCTTCGGCTTCACCGCGCGAGAAGTTGACGGCCACCGCGTAGCCGCTCTCACCAGCAAGCCGGGCGATCGCCGCGCCAATGCCCCGACTAGCGCCGGTCACGATGAGCGTCCCTAGATTTTCTTTGCTGGTCATGGATCGGTCGTTCGTCGCTGGTCGTTAGCTGGTTGAAGTGTTGCGAGGATATAACGATGCAGAGAGCGATGAGCCAGAAGCAATGAGCCAGAAGCTAGGGACTCCGTACTCATTGCTCACTGCTCACCGCCGCCCGCTTCCCATGCATCAACTCCAGCACCGCGGCGTACACGCGCTTGCGCGTTTCATGCCGCTCGTAGGCCCGCGTGATGTAGCGAATGCTGACTTCGACGCCCGAGCCAACCGGCCGCACATTAATCGCGGGCGCTGCCGAGATCGATTGCACCCGATAATGCGACGTCGTGCTCGACCACTCCGCTTCGGCCTTATGCTGGCTCTCCTCGGTCTCTTTCGCAACGACCTTCTGGAGCCCGTCAATGACCGCGTACGGGTCCTGATCGCCGGGAATCGTGAGCTGCAGTTCGTCCCACATCCACTGCCCCGAAGTCGTGAAGTTGAAGAAGTGTCCTTCAATCGCGAAGCTGTTGACGAACGAAACGCGGCGCCCCGTGGGATGTCCCGCGTCCGTCCAGTTTCCAGTTTCGAGCAGAATCGTCTTCAGCAGTCCGACTTCAATTACTTCGCCCGATACGCCATTGATCTCGACCCAGTCGCCCACTCGCAGTCCGTTGCGTCCCATCAGCACGAACCAGCCGAAGAAGGCGACAATGAAATCTTTCATTGCCACAGTAAGGCCGGCGCCCGCCAGGCCGAGGATCGTGGTCGTCTGGTTCGGCATGCCGAAAATAAGGAACGCAATCACGATCGCGCCCACAACTTGCGCCGCAAACTTCACCACCGCGCGCAGCGTGTCGATGCGCTTGTTCTCGGCGGTCATGCCCGAGAACAGGCGGTCGATCAGCCGGTGCGCGAGATACACAACCAGCAGCACGACCAGAATCCAGAGCAGACATTGGATGATGTTGTGCAGCGCGGTTCGCTCGCGTGTCTCGATCAACGTGATCCAACTGGCGTAAACGTCGTTCAGTTCCTGCTCGTCCTGCAAGCGGCGGCCGCGATCGGCCAGATTCTTTTGGTCGAGCGTGTATTGCTTCAGCGCGCTCAGCGCTGACTGAGCCGCCGCCTTCGATTCCTCGCGGCTCGACGTCTTACCCCCGCTGGCGAAGCCTCGCGCCTGTTGCTTCGCCGCTTCGCGATTCTCCTTGTCCTTCTCGACCTGCGCCGCCAGGTCGGCGTGCTTCTTGGTGAGGTACTGCTGCTTTTCGGCGGTCTCATCACGCGCCGCCTGCAGCAGTGCCTGTTTCTCGCGCAACGCCCGCCATGCCTGAAACGCACTCAGCAGCGTATGCGATTCATAGTCGTGTTCGTGCGGGTCGGCCGCCGATCCCAGGGCCGCGGCCGGACTCTGGTCGCTGGCATCATGCTCCGCCTTCAGTCGTTTGATCTTGGACTGCGGATCGCCGCCGGCCTGCTCAAGGTCTTCGGTCGCATCGTCCAATTCGTCCTGATCGAGATCCTGCTGGGCTTTCGCGACGTCGATCTGATCCTGCAGGTTGTCCTTCTGCGACTCGGGCGCGGCCGCCAATTTCTTGGTTAGCAGCGCGATGCCTTCCTGATCTTCTTTTACGGCCTGCTCGACTTTGTCTTTGCGGTCGGAAAGTTTCTTGGCTTCAGGCGAGAGCGGTGGGGGATTTTGTTGGGCCGTTCGCAGCGAATCGAAAAATGCGAGGTCGACCTCGTGGTCGCCGACTTTCTCCGCTTCGTGGGCGAGAGTCTGTTCCTCAGGAGTGGCCGCCAGCGCCGCCATCCGCTTTGCTGTCTGCAACGGACGCTGGTCCACCAGAGGACGTTGCGTCACGGCCGTCCTTCGGCCAAGCAATTTCTTGCCTGCGGTCGCTGACGTTTCTTCGTTCGCCTCCGGCACCTCGCGCGTCCACACCATTCCCACGATGGCTGCAGCCATCAGAAGGAGCAGTACGATCGCGGTGATCCACTGGCGCAGTTTCATGAGAGGTTCAAGAGCTTCGCGGCACGGTAACTGGGCACCGCGCCACATCACTGTAACAAGAAATGCCGGGTCGATGCACCGGGCCGCGGCCCTAGTCATTAATTCCAGGAGCACTTCGCCACACCGCGGTGTCTAAATGCCGAAGCGTACAATTCGCTTTAGTATCAGGACGGCCAGCATGAAACCAGCGGCGGCAATCGTAAGAGCGGTCATCGTGATGATTGGCGCTCTCCTCGTCTTCGCTTTGATCGGCAACGCGCATCCGCAATCCGCCAGCAGCGAAATCGATCTGGGCACGGAAGCCTACCGGCAGGGGAAGTACGCGGAGGCGGAGCAGCATTTCGAAAAGGCCATTTCGCTGGAGCCAGGGAATACGGTGGCTCACATGTATCTTGCGACCGTCTATGTTCAGCAGTACATCCCCGGAGTAGACACGCCTGAGAATACTTTTCTCGGGGAAAAAGCGGTTGGGCAATACCAGACCGTGCTCGATGCGAATCCAACGCAGGAGCAGAGAGTCAATAGCGCCAAAGGCATCGCCTACGTCTATCTCAACATGAAAAAGTTTGAGGACGCGAAGACGTACTACCGCATGGCCAGGGACGCTGACCCGGATGATCCCGAGTCTTACTATTCGGTCGGCGTCATCGATTGGACCGAATGCTACCAGCCGCGCATGGAAGCGCGCGAAAAGCTTGGCGTGAAACCGGAAGATAATTTGAACCCCGCGAATGATGACCAGAGGCGAACCTGCGACGAACTGAGAGCCAGGAACACGCCCGCCATTGAGGACGGCATCGACATGCTCGGCAAGGCCATCAAACTTCGCCCTGACTACGACGACGCGATGGCCTATATGAATCTCATGTACCGCGAGCGGGCGGACCTGGAGTGCGACGATCTTGCTGCCCGTGCCAGAGATCTGGAAACCGCGGACCACTGGGTCGACAAGACGCTGGCCGTGAAGAAAAAGAAGTTTAGCCCGCAGTCGCAAGAGCACAAACAGGATCAATCGCAAGAGCAAGCTCAGCCGCAACAGAAATGATCTTGCTCCGCATCGGTGCATTCCCGCACACGTTCGTAACCTGACCGAGGCGAATCCCCGCCCGTAGAATCATTTCGGCGCACTCATGCTGGAATGGTTCCAATCGATTCTCGACGAGCCGTGGAAGCCCGTCTCCCGCCCGGCGCTCGCCGCGTGGCTGATCTTCTACGTCGGATTTCTGGCGTATGCGTTCTCCGCGCACGGTGGATTTCTGTTCATCGACAGCGCGAACCTGGTTGTCCATGAAGGCGGACACAATCTCTTCGGGTGGTTCGGCCCGACACTCGGACTCTGGGGTGGCACGCTTCTGCAGTGGCTGGTGCCGTTTCTGCTAGCTGCGTATTTTTTCACCGAGCGCCAGACCGCCGGATTCGTTTTCTGCCTCTTTTTCTTTTTCGAGAACTGGCTCTACACGGCAACCTACATGGCGGACGCGCGAGATCAAGCGTTGCCGCTGGTCACGACCGGTGATCCCGATTTTGTCGAGCACGATTGGTACGCGATCTTTTCGAGCCTCGGCGTTCTGAACCACGACACACAGATTGCAATGGTGGTGCGAGTGCCGGGCTGGTGCGGGATGATCGCGTGCGTCGTCTGGCTGACAATGAGAGTGAAAGCGCCGAAAACGTAGCGCCGCGGGCACTACAACTAAGCTACGGCACCCAGTCTCCAATAAAAATATTCGTCTCGTGCGGAGCTTTGGCATTTCGGTTTGATGCCCACACTAACTTCTTTCCATCGGGCGAGAACATGGGGAAGCCGTCGAATCCGTCGCTGTAAGTGACGCGCTCCAGGCCCGTGCCGTCGGGATTGATCAGCCACAATTCGAAGTTGCCCATGCCGCCGGTCGCGTGTGTGTCGGGATCGTAGTTCGACGAAAAAACAATCTTCTTTCCATCGGCTGTAAACGCCGGTCCGAAACTCGCTGCCCCCAGATTCGTGATCTGCCGCTTGCCGCTCCCGTCGGCCTTCATGATCCAGATTTCGAGCGACGTCGGCCTGATCAGATTCTGCGCAAGCAACTCTTTGTAGTCGGAAATCTCTTTTTCGGTCTGCGGATGGTACGCGCGATACACGATCCACTTGCCGTCGGGAGAAAACGTTGGGCCACCGTCGTATCCGAGTTCGTGCGTCAGTTGCTTCACGTGTTTGCCGTCTGCGTCCATCGTGTAGATGTCGAGGTCTCCGTTACGCACGGACGTGAAGGTGATCTTTTTTCCGTCGAGCGAGATCGTGGCCTCCGCGTCGTATCCCGGCGTCTTGGTGAGTTGCTTCAGATTCGATCCGTCGGGGTTCGCCATGAAAATGTCATATCCGGAATACACGGCCCAGACGTAACCCTTGGAAAAGTCCGGACGCGGCGGGCAGTCCGGGCTGGCGAGGTGCGTCGACGCGTAGAGAATCTTCTTGCCGTCAGGGTAGAAGAAACTGCATGTGGTGCGTCCCTTGCCGGTTGAGACCATCTGCTGGTCGCTGCCGTCAATGTTCATTGTGAAAATCTGATCGCACTTCACGTCGCCATGAGACGACTGAAAGATCAGCTTCTTCCCGTCGGCGGAAAAATAAGCCTCGGCATTCTGTCCGCCGAACGTCAACTGATGCACGTTGCGAAGATGTTTCTCCTGCGCGGTTGCGAAGTCAGTTGTAGTCGCTGTTTGCGCGGATGAAATCACGAGAGTCGCGAAGCCAATCGCAGCCAGAGTCGAGAAGAAAGAGAATGCGCGTCGCATGGATGCGCTAGTTTAGCAAACGGAACCCTCCACCACGGAGGGCACAGGGGAACACAGGGATCGCATTGAACGAATCCACGGTCGAGTTCCCCTGTGTTTCCCCGTGTCCCCTGTGGTGAGGTGGTTTTGCTGGAGTAGAATGGGCGCGCAATCCAAAAGAGGCCAGCATGAAATCTCTTCTCCCCGTGCTCGTCGTTGCTTTTCTGGTAGCCACTATTCTTCTTCCCATGAAGCACTCGACGGCATCCGCATCGCCCAAGGCCACCGCCGAGACTCTCAAGCAGCTAGAAGGCGAATTCATGAAAGCCGCGGCCGACAAGGGTTCGCAGGGATATATGTCGTACTATGCCGACGATGCTGTCGAAGTGCCCAACGGCGCGCCGCTTATTCAGGGCAAGGTCGAGATCGCCAAGGGTATGGGATTTCTCGACGATAAGAATAATCAGTTGCTCTGGACGCCTGTCGGCGCCGACATCTCCACTTCCGGCGACCTCGGTTACACTTACGGCAATTTCGAATTTCATTCGAAGGACAAGGCCGGCAACGCCGTCGTCGAACACGGCAAGTACACCAGCATCTGGAAGCTGCAGAAAGATGGAAGCTGGAAGGTTGCTTTGGATATGGGAAACGCAAGCTCCGACCCGAAGAAGTGATGAACTAGGTAGCGAAGAAAAAAACCAGAATTTCTTTGCGCCCTTCGCGGCCTTTCTTCGCGATCTTTGCGTAAAGGCTTTAGACGATAAAGACCGTGCGGCTCTAAAGAATGCAGAGTAACTCCGGGGGCCCGCGCTCAGGCTCCGAACGGACCCGTCGCGACGCGCGCAAGATTTGTCAGTTCCTGCTTGTACATCGGTCGCAGCAGCAGCGTGGCGAAAAGTTTCTCCAGCAATCCCAGAAAGCCGCTTCGCACCGGCACCACCGTTGAAATCGTTACGCGCGAATCTGCCGGAGCGTTCCCCGGATCGACCGTGAACGTCGTAATCGCGCCGTTGGTCTCGAGATCAGTTTCCACCAGCACACGTCCTGGTTCCGGTTCGGTGATCGCCGCGCGGAAGTTCTGCTTTTTACCCAGCACGCTCATCTGAAATCGGATCACGGTGCCCGCCCCGACGCCGCCCTGCTCGACGGTCAAGCCGCTCAATTGTTTTGGAACAATTCGCGTGTGACCGTCGTTATAGTTCGCGATCAGGGAATAGACACGCTCCCGCCGGGCCGGAATGATCGCCGACGCAGAGACAACGTGGATGTCAGGCCTGTCTTCCATATTCATTTGATTCGAATTTTACGGGGAGGGACTCACTTGCGGAAGTGATCACGGATGGCCTCGGCCTGCACCCGCGTCACGACCGCCGACAGCGCCGCCGCGTCCGCTTGTCTGACCGCCTGCACGCTGCCGAAATGTTCCAGCAATCGCCGCGTTGTACTCGCGCCAACGCCCGGGATCTCCAGCAACTCCGTCGACCGGTCGCGCATTTGCCGGCGCTTGCGATGAAACGTTACGGCGAAGCGATGCGCCTCGTCGCGGATCAACTGAATCAAATGCAAGACCGGTGAATGGTGATCGAGCGCGATCGGATCTTTCTCCTGCCCGTAGACATATAGAATTTCCTCGCGCTTGGCGATGGCGGCCAGCGGTTGGTTGATGATCTCGAGTGAATCGAGCGCTGCGGCGGCGGCATGCAGTTGCCCGAGTCCGCCGTCGATCAGGACGAGACTCGGCATCGGTTTGTTCTCTTCCTGCAGACGCTTGTAGCGGCGCGTGACCACTTCCCGCATCGACGCGAAATCGTCGACGCCCTCAACCGTGCGGATGATGAACTTGCGGTAATCCGACTTCTTCATCTTGCCGTCTTCCCACACCACCATCGACGCCACGGTTTCCGCGCCCTGTATGTGGGAGATGTCGAAACACTCGATGCGCTTCGGCAGTTCCGGCAGGGTAAGCACCTCCTGCAGTTCCTCCTGAATCTTGCGCGCGTTCGGCTTCAGCACACGGAAGCGCTGGTCGTAAGACTGCTTCGCGTTGTTTCCTGCGAGATCGATGAGCGACCGCTTCTCACCCCGCTGCGGAACGAGAATGTGGACGCGTGTAGCTCGGGCACCCTCGCCCGCATTCTGCTCCGAAAGCAGGTCTTCGAGCTCTTCGCGATCTTCGAAATCGCACGGGACATAAAGATTGCGCGGGACATAAGGCTGCCCGATGTAGAGTTGCTTGAGCAGGGCAGAGAAGAATTCGCCGGGATGAAAGTCTCCTGCGATGTCATCCTGAGGTCCGCGTTCTTTGCGGGCCGAAGGATCTATGCACTCGTCGGCAGCTTCTGCGCTGCCGGCAGATTGCATAGGTCCTTCGCTGGGCTCCGAATGACAAGTGGAAAGAGCTGGATCGATCGAATCGGTTTCGGCCACTCCAAACTCCGGCAGTTCCTCCCAGAAAAACTCCCGACGATCCACCATCTTCCCGGCGCGCATGTGAAAGAGATTCACGGCCAGCATCCCGTTTTCGTAGTGATAGCCGAACACATCGGCGTCATCGCCCTCGGCGGCGGCGATGCGCTGGCGTTCCTGCAACTGCTCAACGGTTGAAATCAGATCGCGATAACGCGCCGCCCGCTCATATTCCTGTGCGGCCGCAGCCGCGTCCATCCGTGCGTGTAGCGACTTCGCGAGGTCAGTGGGTCGCCCTTCGAGAAACAGTTTCACATCGCGCACCGCTTCCTGGTAAATCTCCGGCGTCGTCAGATCTTTCACGCATGGACCCAGGCAGCGTTTGATGTAGTACTGCAGGCACGGCCGCGGATGGAAGCGGGTCAAGTCAACCTTGCACGAAGGAATCAGAAAATTCCGATGAATGAGGTCGACGATGCGGTACGCGAGATTGGCGGGGAAGTATGGGCCGTAGTACTCGCTGCCGTCCTTACGCAGGCGCCGCGTCACGTAAACCCGCGGCCAGCGTTCGCCCAGCGTGAGCTTCACATAAGGATAAGTTTTGTCATCGCGCAGCAGGATGTTGAATCGCGGCTTGCGCTGCTTGATCAGATTATTCTCGAGCGCGAGCGCCTCTTTGTTGTTAGCGACGACAATGTAGTCGACATCGACCGCTTCGCGCACGAGCGTGCCGGTTTTCGCGTCTTCCCACCGGCCTTCATGAAAGTAGCTGGCCACGCGGCTGCGCAGGTTCTTCGCTTTGCCCACATAGATCACTTCGCCCTCGGCGTTTTTGTAGAGATACACGCCGGGCTCGGCGGGAATCGTGCGAATTTTCGCGAGCAGATCCATTGGCGGCTTACTTCTATTTTACTTTCTCTCGGAGGACAGGGAGCGTCCGCAGGAACATGAGAACGATGTTATATGTGCTACAACATTGTCAGATGAGTCATAGACTAACCATTCGTCTTACAGATGATCTCGTCGCTTGGCTGAAAGAATCGTCGCGGCGAACGGGGGTGCCGGTGGGCCAACTGATCCAACAGCAACTGGAAGAAGCCCGAAAGAATGGCGGGAAGCAGCCCTTCCTGCGCCACGCGGGGGCGATCACCGGCGGCCCTCCCGACGTAGCTTCCCGTAAGGGATTCTCGCGCTCATAAAAGCGAACTCCATCTATCGGCGAAACAAACGCGAGACCATTCCACTCATCTGTCCGCCGCGAAAGAAATAATTGACTCAGTGCGACCTTCCCGCCCACACAATTTCCACCCCACCAATCACGCTGCGGCTGGGCATCAAGACTCCAGGAACTTCCACATAGCCGGTATTACTTAGATTCGCCAACTGAAGATAAGGACGCACGATGCCGCCCTTGCGCGCGACCGCGAGATCCCACACAGGATAGGCGCCCTGCTCGAAGCGTTGTGTGATGCCTACGCGAGTGCGCGCGACAAGCAAGTCGCGCCACGCGCCGATCCAGCTGAAGGTCGCTTCGTTCGACGGATAGTTGAATACGTAGCGCGATACTTCTCCCACCGGCAGCGGCGCGTGATCGCCGTGGAGAAAGGTGTATGCGAGTTCGATCTCCTGCTCGTGCGGCAGACGAACTTTCGTGTTCGCCTCGATGCCGGTGAAGTGCAGGTTGTCGATGTTGGTCGCCTGGTAGGGCTGGCCGGGCGTGAACTGCACGTAGTCGATCAGGTTGTGGTCCCAGCGTTGGAAAAAAGTTAAGCCAGCCGAAATGCGGCCCGTCGGATTCCAGTCCGCGCCCGCGTCGAAGCTCCACGCCGATTCCGGCTTCAGGAGCGGGTTTCCAACGTTTGCGGGATCGGAGTAATAAAGATCGGTGTAAGTCGGCAGCCGGAATCCGCGACTGACGCTGGCGCGCAGCTTAACCTTGCTCTTCACCCAGAGGCCGCCGGCGAGCGCAGGCGAAAAGACCGAGGTGCCGCCGCTGAAAAATTCTTCCCGCGCCCCAGCCGAAAGCGAGAAGCGGCCCAAAGCGCGAAAATCGAGATTCGCATAAACGGCTTCGCGGTTGCGAGCATGGTCGCCCAGGTTGTTGCTGGCGATGGAGTCTCCCTCGGCCTCGGCGCCGTACGAGAGCGTTGTATTGTCGTGCACTGGTTGATGCCGGCGCAGCGCGGCCTGCCAACTTTCGTCGATGTGATTGTTTTCGTAGATCGTCGGGTCATCGCGAAAGAGAATAAACTCGTCGCTGTGCCGGCGGTACCCGAAGGCGGCAGTGGTCTCCGCGCCGAGATCCTGCTGCGCGGAAGCGAACCAATTCTTCGTACGCTCCCACGAAGGAAAGTCGCCATAGAACTGGTCGGCCCCGTATGGACGGTCGCTGCCCGCGAAGACGATATCCGTTGTCCCCAACGCCGACTTGAATCTCGTTTCCGACGACGCGACTGTGTTTCTGTAATCGCGATCAGGAATAAATCCGGTGGAGAAGTCGCGATCTGCCGCCAGAGTCTCCGACCAATTGTGCACAAGAAATGACGCGAAAACATGCTGCTGGTTGAATCCCTGATTGCCCACGCCCGCCAGCAACCGGATCTCGGTGGCCTTCGCCGGTGCGGTGAGAAAGTTGACCGCTCCGCCCATCGCATCGGAGCCGTAGAACGTCGAGCCCGCGCCGTGCAGCACTTCGATCCGCGAAATCGCCTCGATCGGCACGGGAATGTCCATGTCATGATGCGCGGTCTGCGCATCGTTCAAGCGCAATCCGTTAAGCAGAACTAAAGTCTCGGCGAACGTGGAACCGAGAATCGACAAATCGGATTGCACGCCGTTCGGTGCGCGCTGCTGCAGATCGACAGTCGGGTCGAGCCGCAGATAATCCGTTGCCGCAGTAAACAGCAGCGGCGTCTGCCGGGCGTCGAGCGACTCGACGGAGCGATCGTTCTCCGAGAGCGGCACCGGGATGTATGTTCCCGTAACAATGACCGTTTCGCTCTGCGATGGAATCGGCGGCGTGGCCGACGCTGCAGGCGCAGGTGATGATGACTGCTGGGCTATCGCGGCCGCGGAAAAAAGACACAGCAGCAGAAGTGACTTCAGGCGCATGGGGATTTTTTCAGAATATCAGCAATGCCAGCCATTGCCCGTAGGTATATCTCGTGACTGATGATTTGCGGGAAGCTAATGTGGCAAACAGACAGATCCGTTTTAGGTGATGTGCGGACCGCCGCGCACCCGCCATCGCAGGGCTTTCAAGGATTCTCCCGGGAAGAACAATCTGCCGGCGCCAAGCCTGAATCTGAGCCGGACTGTATAAAATTTCCATTCTGTATGTGGGCTTTGCGTTCCGGCGGAGAGGGTGCGGTGGTCTGACCACCGTCGTTTTGTCACCCAAGCCATTGAAAACGGATATACTTACATCTGCCGGTCCCACTTCGGAACACTGGCATGTCCCGTGCAAAAGTAGCAGGTGAACTTGTAAGGCAGCAAACAGTCTTTCCCAGGGCATCAAATTGAAGATTTTGCGCGCGGGGAAACCCAGAGCGCGCCGTAAAAAGATCGATAAGGAGCCTCACCCTATGAATCGCACTTCGTTAGTGATTTGCCTGGCAGCCAGCATGGTGGCCACCGTCGGCTGCAGCAGCAAGAACTACGTGAAGCAACAGACGACGCCACTGATCAACAAGACCAATGAGCTCGACGACCTGACCGCGAAGAACAGCAAGGACATCAAAGACGTTGACGCGCGTGCCCAGGCCGGCATCGCAGCCGTGAACGCCAAGACCGCCGATGTCGAGCAGAAAGCGCAGACCGCCGGACAGAATGCCGCTCAGGCCCAGCAGATGGCCGACGCCGCCAACGGCCGCGTGAGCGTGCTGACCAATACGGTCGCCAATCTCGACAACTATCACGCCGTCGCCGAGACTTCGGTGAAGTTCGGCTTCAACAAAGACAACCTGACCCCGAAGGCGCAAGAGGCGCTCGATCAGCTCGCTGGCAGCATCGCGTCGACCAAGGGATACATCATCGCCCTCGAAGGTGGCACGGATTCCGTAGGCCCGGCTGACTACAACTATGATCTGAGCCAGCGCCGCGCCAATGCCGTGATTCAATACCTGGCGTCGAAGTACAACGTGCCCGCGCACAAGATTTACGTGATCGGCCTCGGCAAGGATAAGCCAGTGGAGACGAACAAGACCTCCGCAGGCCGCGCTGATAACCGCCGCGTCGACGTTCGCCTAATGACCAACACGGTCGACGGCAACGCGCCCGCAGCGCCTGCCACGACCGGTCAGGCCAGCAATCCGTCTTCGATGTAATCAGACTTTACCCTCCTCCCCGGAGGACTTCGCCAACCAGGCCGCTCAACGCCTCCCCCTGAGCGGCCTGCTTTTTTCCGAAAACTCCTAATCCCGAAACGAATCAGTTGAATGCTCGTCTAAGCCGGTGGGAGACAAGTTGCGAATGCGCATTACATCGATTGCCCTGGTCCTGTGGGTCTCACTCGGAGCGTTCATCGCCTGGTCTCAGACACAACCCGCCGCTCAACTCATACACGACGTACGTGTGTTTGACGGTGAAAACGTGCTCGAACATCGCAGCGTTCTCATTGAAGACGGGAAGATCACCCGGATCGGCGGAGCGGATCTGAAAATCGCAAACGCACGAATCGTCGAAGGACGCGGCCGCACTCTTTTGCCCGGGCTGATCGACTCGCACGTTCATATTCCGGACTCCGGAGAACAAGCGGCACACCAGGCTCTCGTACTCGGCGTTACAACGCAGCTCGACATGTTTAGCGGTGGCGCTCGGTTACAGCAGATCAAGAAGATGGAAGTAGAGGACCGTCCGGATCTAGCCGATGTCCGGACGGCAGGGACCGGGGCTACCGTTCCCGGCGGGCATCCTACACAAATGGGAGGGCCCCCCATACCGACGATCACCAGCCCAGATCAGGCGCAGGCCTGGGTCGATGCACGCATCGCGGAAGGATCCGACTACATCAAGATCATTCATGACGACGGGAGCACCTGGAGATGGACCAATAAACGCGTTCCCATGCTCGACAATGCCACGATGCGCGCAGTGGTGGAGGCAGCACATCGACGGGGCAAGTTAGTGGTCGTGCACATCCTCTCGGAACCGCAGGCGCGCGACGCAATTGCCGCCGGTGTGGATGGATTGGCGCACCTGTTTACCGGCGACTCCGTGGGCGCGGACTTCGGACAACTTGCCGCAACCCATCATATTTTCGTGATCCCGACTCTTTCGACCATTTATTGGGATTGCGGAAAGTCGGAGGGCCCCGCCGTTCTCGCTGATCCACATCTCGGTCCTTACATCGGTTCCGAGTGGCACCAGTCGATGGACCTGCCAAAACCGGATGCTGCAAAGAACCATTTTTGCGACGGAACCGACGAGGCTGTTCGCCAACTGGTCGCCGCCCACGTTCCGATCCTGACCGGGACCGACGCTCCCGTCCCCGGCACGACCTACGGAGCCTCTGTCCATGCCGAAATGTCGCTGCTGGTTCACGACGGACTGACGCCCGTGCAAGCGCTGGCGGCCGCCACCGCGGTGCCCGCGGCCTGTTTTCATCTTTCCGATCGCGGACGGATTCGCCCTGGCATGCGCGCGGACTTGGTTCTGGTCGACGGAGACCCGACCACTGACATTCTTGCGACGCGCAATATCGTGGGCGTGTGGAAGCGAGGAATTGCCGTCCAGCGTTAATCAGCAGCTCGCGGAATGCCTCCCTGAAGTGGTCTTCCCTTGCTGGTCCTTGAACAGTTGCTCTTCTTAGCGTCCTTCGCGGTGTTTCTTAGCGACCTTTGCGATGAAGTTGTTTTTGAATCGCGTGCGTTCAGGCCGCAACTCAGATTCCGAAGCGCTCCCGACTCTGGAGTCATTGCCGACCGAGGAGTACGATGGCTTCCATGCCTTCCACAACCTTCTCCCGCCGTTCGTTTCTGGCGCTATCCGCGGCGCTGCCGTGGGCGTTTCGCGGCCTCGCTTTGGCGTCGCCACGATCCATCCCCGTCGGCCTCGAACTCTACTCCGTCCGCGAAGCCCTCAAGCAGGATCCCCAGGGCACCGTTCGCACCGTCGCGCAAATGGGATATCAGGCCGTCGAGTTTTATTCTCCCTACTTCGAGTGGACCGACGCGCAGGCTAAGGACATGCGCAAGTTACTCGACGATCTCGGCATCCACTGTTACTCCACGCACAACAACGCGGAATATCTCAGCGCGCCAAACATCGAGCGCGCGCGCGACCTCAATCTGATTCTCGGCTGCAAGTACCTCGTCCTGGCCTGGACCGATCCCAAGACCGGCCTCGATGGATGGAAAGCCGTCGCCGACACGCTGAACTCGGCCACCGAAAAACTCGAGCCCTCCGGACTCAAGGCCGGATATCACAATCATCAAGCCGAGTGGGCGACCGTCGACGGACAGCGCCCCATGGATATCCTTGCCAAGAACACCAAGCCCACCGTCATGCTGCAGCTCGACGTCGGTACCTGCATCGAAGGCGGCGCCGATCCCGTTACCTGGATTCGAGCCAACCCGGGGCGCATAAGGTCCATCCATTGTAAGGACTGGTCTCCCGATCCGGACAAGGGCTACAAAGTCCTGTTCGGAGAAGGGAAGGCTGATTGGAAGGGAATTTTTCGCGCTGCGGAAAGCGTCGGTGGAGTTGAGTACTACCTGGTCGAGCAGGAGGGAAGCCGCTTCTCCGAAATGGACACCGCCCGCAAATGCCTGCAGGCGTTCCGCGCGACGCACGCAGCACTGTAAAATGAAATTATGCGCTGTTTGTTTTTTATTTCGATGCTTGCATGCAGTCTGGCAGTCTGGGCCCAGAATACGAACTCTTCTGCTCCGCAGGCCTCTGAATCGCCGGCCCAGGCGTCGGTGCCGCCTTCCAAGTCGGCTCCCCCACCTGCGAATGTCACACCGCCACGCTCCGATCGAGTCAACGTCGATCAGTTGAGCGACCAACCCGGCACCAGTTCCAGCAAAGAGACACAGGTCGATCTCAGTGCTCCAGCCGACGATGCAAAAGCGCATCCGAAAAGTGCGGAGACCGTTCTCAACGAAGAGGAGTCTTCCACTCTCGAGGATCGCGGCTCGGGTCCCACGCAGTTCCGTCGCTGGGATCCGCACAAGGCCGCGAAAGACGTGGAGGTGGGCGATTTTTACTTCAAGCGCAAGAACTATCATGCAGCCGAAGATCGCTATCGCGAAGCGCTGCTCTACAAAGACAACGATGCAGTCGCCACGCTGCGTCTGGCAATTTGTCTGGAGAAACTGAACCTGCCGGGTGAAGCGATGGAGGAATACGAAAGCTATCTGAGAATTCTCCCCCACGGTCCGGAGTCGGACAAGGTGACTAAGGCCATTGAGCGTTTGAAGAGCGCCGACGCAAAAGCGGCGAAATAGCGCGGAAATTTCTCAGCGGCGTTTCCCATTCTTAGAACTGGATTTGCGCTTCCCGGCGCTTCCATTCCCCACCTGGCTCTGCTTGCCCTCGCCCAGAATCAGATTGGAAGGCCACTTCGGCCCGGAGTGGCCGAAGCCTCCCGCTCGGGATGATGATCGCGAAGACGATCGCTTGCCCGACCTTCCCGTCGAAGATTCTGCAGAAAGAATAATCGCCTCGATCGCATCCGCGCACGTGTGGATCGTCTGTGTACGCAGCGCGTCTTCGAAGCCGCCGCGGATCATCAGCATCGCTGCGCCGTGCATTAACGACCAGATCGCCAGCATCAGCCGCGAATGTTGCCGCGGAGTTCCGCCCAGCCGCTGCGCCAGCCGCTCCCGGATGAGATTGAACGAAGGCCAGGGCTCGTACAGAGAAGGAGGCTTGGCCACGCCGTCAAATAAAACTTCGTATGCGTGTCTATGCTCGAGCGCAAACTCCAGGTGTCCGTGCACCGCCTCCTGCACCGTCCGCGTGCGGCTGAGGGCCGCGAAGAGACGGCTCCTCGTCTGCAGCCGCAGTGCGCGCAGAATGTCGTCGCGATGGCGGTAGCGTTCGTACACCGTCGGTGTCGTCGTGCGCGCCGCCTTGGCGACGGCACGCATGGTGAGCGCCTTCTCGCCGCCGCGCGCCCACAGCCGCGACGCCGCCTCCAGAATGCGCTGTTCGAGTTCAGGATCGGGATGCCGGGGCAATGCTCCTCCTATGCTTGGAAACTATGGTTGGAAATCAGATGCAGATTTCACAGCCTACGGCGAAGGCAAAACGAACCTGCATAGCGATGCAGTTCAGAAAGCCTGTAGTTCAAATCTTCGCGAACTTTGCGAGATTTTCTTCGCGATCTTTGCGATAAAGAGAACCTCGCGCAAAGCCCTCCGACAATTCATAAGAGACCAACTCCCGAGAGACGCAAGTGCGCCATCCCCAAATTAGTTGCACTGCGTATAACTAACGCTGTATACTCTATTCACACTAGCAACAACTGAACGACATCGCAGGGTAGGTCCCGCCGGTCCGCGAAAAAGGCAGTCCTCCCATAACGGATCCGGGACCTCTCTGCGTATATCCCCCAAAAAATAAGGAGCAGTAGATGGGTGCAGCAGTTAAGAAGCAGATTGATGTGAACCGTCTGAAGGCGGATCTCGCCGCCTCTGCGGTGGAATTGTTGAGCGCGCAATGCGCCGCCGATCGTGTTCGTCTCCAATATTCTGCGCAAGACATAGTGGCTTTTGGCGAACCGCACAGCCTCAAGCGCGCCATCAATTCAGCCAAGGCTCTGCACCAGTTTTTTTCTCAAATCGAGGCCCAGATTAACCACCAGGAAGATAACCACCGCGGAAAGCGATAACCATAACAACAACAAACAATGAGGCGTGCTGCAGCCTCTCTCTGCGGTTGGAACTCAGCGGGAAAAAGCGGTAGGCAGGTCCTACTTCTCCACCCGGATGAACTCGCCTGTCGAGGCGTTGACCGCCACGGTCAGCTTCGAAGCGTCGCGTGCCGCTCCATAGATGACGTGCCAGATCAGTTGATTTGTGTTGTGGTTCCAGTCACAAACATAGAACACAGGCGTCTTCGGATCCGCTTCCAGAATCTTGTCGCCGCCATGTTTCTGCGCCGTCGCGAAAGCCTGATCCGAATCGATCTTCAGAAATCCCATGTCGAAAACTTGGGTCGACGAGTTTGAGGAACTGTAACTGTCTTCGACGCCGGGATTGACACCGCGCTCCGGCGCGCCCTCGGCGGCGCTGCCCGACCACGTATATGATTTCTCCGAGCGCTTGCTGTCGGAGGCAAAACTCCCGCGCCATACCGCCCACTTGCCATCTTGCCCGTTGCCATCGCTGGTCACAATCGCTTCCAGGCGATACGGCTTCGCGTCCTGATTCCAGCCGCGCGCCGCAACGTACAACTTCTGGAACGCCGAGCGGGCCGTAATCAGCTCGGGACTCTTCACTTCCGGCTTTGCCGGCTCCGCTGGCTTACCCGAATCCGACGAGCACGCGGTCAGCAGGAACAGCAAAAAGAGAATCGCTGAGCATCCGGCATAAATCCATTGACGTGGCGCCGTTCGTCGGCGCGGAACGGAAATGAAAATCATTCCCGGCTTCTCCGCCGCAGCGGCGGAATTCGAGCGGGCAAGGCTGGCCGTCTTCATGGGCATCCTTCCTGTGATAACTTTGCTGGTTTTGTTTGCCGCATCATTCTAACCGAAGCGGCGGAAAAGGTAAGTGACACTCGTGGACCCTCGTCTCCAGACATTGCAACGGGAACTCGCCTCGGCGTTCGCCGGACTCTCGCCCGAGCAGCTCACCTGGCACCCGCCGGAAAAATGGAGCATCGCCGATGTGCTCGAGCATTTGCTCTTGACCTATACCGGAACCATGAAGGGGTTCGAGAGATTCATGGCAGCAGGGAAGCGCTCGGCCTCGACTTCAACCTGGACGAATCGCGGCCGCGCGCTGGTCGTTCTCGGATTTCGATACCTACCCTCCGGACGGGAAGCGCCGCAATTTGCGCGTCCGCGCGGCCTGCCACTGGAAAAAGTGCTGGCCGAGATTGGCCCGAAGATCGCCGAGATGGATGAGATGATCACACGCTGCCAGCAGCAGTTTGGGAGGAACGAGAAGTTGCTCGATCATGTCTTTCTCGGCCCGCTCACTGCCGCCCAATGGCGAAAATTCCACCTGATCCACGGCCGCCACCACCTGAAACAAATCCGCCGCCTAAGAGAGTCGTCAAGAACGTAGCGCTGGCGTCTCGCCCCCGAATCCCCCAAATAAAAAGAGCGCCGGATTCCTCCGGCGCTCAATGTCGCAATAAACGAATCCCTACGGTTCCCGCACCGACGCCGGCGTTCCGGCTTTCCGCGCATCTTCCTGGATGTCTTCCAGCTTCTGCTTGGCATCGTCGAGAGCTTTCTGTTTGTCGGCGATCTGCTGCTTGTACTGGGCGTCCTGCTTGTCCCAGTCGGCCGAGTTGCGCATGCGGTTGCCGGCATCGGCGTACATCGCCGCCGCCCGAATCTGATATTCGCGCTGCAGCACGTCGAGTTCGCGCCCCATCAGATCGATCTGATCCTTCTGTGCTGCGATTTTGTCGCCCCACTGCTTATACGCAGCCTGCTTCGCCGCTTCCTCTTCTTCTGGAGTCTTCGCCGCCGCCTTCGCGTCGGGAGGTTTAACCTCCGCAGCCTTGGTCTCGCCCGAAGCCTGAGTTTGGCTCGCGCCCGCGCCCGATTCCGCTGGCTTGGACTCGCCCGACGCGTCGGTCGTCGTCGAGGCCGGCGTCGGTCCTACGATGGAGAGCTTGTCGCTGGTCGGAAGGTTATCGTTGTCGAATACCTTCGGTTTCGCCGCCGCTCCCGGAGCCTTGCGGACCTGCCGGGCATAGTCGCCAAGCGACGAACCCGAGGTCGTGCTTTGCGAATTCGACTGGCCCTGTGTCTGTGCGCCCGCCGGAAGGCCTAGCAATCCAAGAGAAAGCACGAGTCCGATTCCACTGCATGCGATACGTTTCATAGCCTCCACCTTTTTCCTTTAAGTCGTTTTCGCCGCAGCGCAGCCGCTGCCCGGCGCCGATCTCTTCCTTATTCCTTACGAATTCTTTGATCCCGCTCCCGCGGCCGCACTCTGCGCCGCCTGTTTCTCTGTCAGAAATCCGCCGATGCTGCGATCCAGCGTCGCGGCTTCTTCCGCAATGTCGGCCGCCAGTTGCTTGGCCAGTTCCGGATCGCGATTACTTGCCAGTTGTCGCGCGTAGCCGGAAATCGTGGCCAGCGAAGTGCGCAACTGCAGCGCCATCTCCGCCGAAATCTCGCCTTGCAACTCCTGCTGCCGCCGGATTCGATCCAGTTCGCTCAGATCATTGATCATGCACGCCGCGCCCAGCAAACTCCCGTCTCCCGCCGGCACCGGAGAAACCGTGACCGCAATGAACCGCTTTTCGCCCGCCGGCGTCTCGTATTCCGCTTCCACTTGCCGCCGGTTGCTGCCTTCGCGCAGGACGGCCTCTACTTCATCGGCCAGGCAAACCGGCTCGTCCGCTGCCTGATCGGGGCCTGCATCGTTGGCTTCCTCGATCGATTCATCGCGCAGCAACCCGCCCGCCGCATGAGGACGGCTGATCACCGCGCCGCGAAAAATGTCTTCGGCATTCATTCCCGTTGCCGAGGCAAACCCCAAAATCTTTTTCGCCGCCGGATTACTTGTCTTCACCAGTCCATTCAATCCGAATACGAGCACGCCGCTCGAGAGGTTGGAAACCACCGCCTGGCTGAAATTCTCGGTCGTGCGCGCGCGTTGTTGCTCGGCCTGCGATTGCACTTGCAACTCATGCTTCTGTTGCTTGAGTTGCTGGATCACCGTGTTGTAGACATGCATTGGCAGCGTCTCAAGCGACGGCGACCCCTCCGACGAAATCTCCGCTTCCTCGGTAATGCTCTTGCGCAACAGGCGAATAAAAATCAGCCCGAGCAGGAAGGAAAATGTCGCGCAAAAGAACACCACCGCCGCGCGCAGAATCACCGGATTGGCCAGGACTTTCACCAGAGCCTCCCATACCAGCGCAGAAACTGATTGCCGAAGAAAAACGCGACCAGCGCCATGCTGCCCAGAAAGACGCCGAACGGCATCTGGTAGAAACGCAAAACCATCTGCGCCGATTGCCATCCGCGCTGCCGCGCCTGCGCGCTTGCCAGTCGCTTCGCGAAGCGATGCGTGCGCTTCAGCCACACCACAAAAACAGTCGTCAGCCCAAACATCGATCCTGCCACCGACGCCGTGAAAATCGTGAACACAGTCAGCTTCATTCCCAGGAACGCGCCCACCATCGCCATCAGCTTGACGTCGCCGAAGCCCATTCCTTCCGTTCCGCGCCAGCGCAGGTAAATCGCGCCCACGCCGTAGATGAAAGATGCGCCGACCGCCGCTCCTAAAAGAGCATCGAGCAGCGAGAGCAACCGCATCGCGACATCGTCGCTGAACGGCAGACTCACCATCCCCGGCAGAAACTGCGATGCCAGATCATTCACCGGGACAATCAGGCTGAATACCAGCCCCAGCGCCAGCCCCGGCAGCGTCAGCTTATCCGGCAGCAGCTTGGTCTCCGCGTCGGTGAAAATCAGCCCCAGCAACAGGAACGCGAACGTGCAATATTTCAGCGTGGAAATCGTCAGCCCGAAATACCAGTAGCACGCCAGAAACAGAACGCCCGTCAGCAACTCGATCATCAAATAGCGCGGCGAAATCCCGGTTTTACAATTCCGGCAACGCCCTCGCAAGATCAGCCAACTCAGCACCGGAATGTTGTCGTACGACGCGATTCCTTGCTTGCATTTCGGACACGCCGACCGCGGCGTGATCACCGACAATCCCAGCGGCAGGCGATAAATGCATACGTTCAGAAAACTGCCAAAGGCCAGTCCGAGAACAAATATCGCCGATGCGAAAACAGGATCCATTCAATACTCAATCGTCGAACAGGACGCTCGCGCAGGTCGCCGCGTACGCTCTACGGAGTACACGTCCCCTTGCAGAACGCAGATATTTCCTGATCTTGAGTGGATTATAAGTCGATGAACCGTGCGAGGACTAAGGTACTGAAGTCACTGTCCACTAGGCCAATCCTTCAGTAAGACATTGACCAAAGCAGAGTTAGTGCGTGTTGGAGTCACGAACAGCGCAGCGGGGGAAGCGCAGCGGCGAATAAACCGTAGCGCCGGCGTCCCGCCGGCTGTCGCGGGGGCGTCTCGCCCCCGTGACCCCTTCTTTATAGTAGAAACAGACCGAATAATAGAAACAGACCGATCCCACTGTAATCCCGACGGCCCGGCGCGCTCCGTGCGCCCCGAGCCGTCATCACCGCAACTTTGTCTGCATGCGCTACTTCGCCTGCAGCGTGTCGATATAGTTCACCAGGTTCGATACTCTCTGTTGAACCTGACCCTCGTGACCCTGGCTAATGCTCGAGAACAGCGGTCCCCAAACCGGCATATCCGGGCTGCCATGCGAAGGCAGGGCCGCTTGTCCGTGGATTACCGCTGCTACGTGCGCCGCGGGATACTTTCCGCCATTGTTCTTCGCCAGCACAGTCAGGTCGGTCGGCGGAGTCTTCATCGCCGCTGCGGCCGGACCCGCGCCCTTGCCATCGGTTCCATGGCAAACTGCGCAATAACTGGCGAACATTTCCTTGCCCGAATTTGACGGCGCATTCGTGATCGGAACGTGCTTTACGACGGGTGCATTCGCGGCTGGCGCCTGCTGCGCCACCGCCAGAGCCGAAATCATGACCAGAACTACAGCTAGACTGATGAATTTCATTACACGCATCTCTTTCCTCCTAGGGGGCATCGAGGCCCACCTCGACAACAGAGAAGTCTAAGACGCGAAATTGAAGAGGAATGTGATGAGAATCACAACTATCTGTGACTCCTGAGAAAGCAGTCCATTTGCGGAAAACCTCAGTCCCAGGGCAGAACTTACGGAAACATGAACCTCAAGAGCTCCCCTTCCAACGCAACCGCTGCAGGCTCATGCGCGGGAAATCTCCCGTCCCATCGCCCCCAACTTGGTGGAACCAGACGGGTCTGCGCCGCCGGATTATCCACCCATCCTCCAGCCGTCTCTTCCCGGACAAACACCGAAAAGGCCCCAGCCTGCGCGGCGCCGCTCTTCCATTCAAACAAGCTCGCTGCCAGGCTTTCCGTGAGCGACTCGCTCGGATCGAGGCACAACACCCATCCCTGAATCGACCGAAGATAACGGTCAATCGATGCCCCGTTCTGAGCCATGAGAACTCTCGCCCCATATACCCGCGCAACCTGCACTGTGGCGTCCCTCGAGCCGTGGTCGACCACGACGATGTCGTCGCACGGATAGAGCGTCTCGAGGCATCGCCCGATCCGCAAGCCGTCATTCTTTGTATGAAGCAGACCTGTAATCGAAGCCATGAAGGAGCGCCCGCGTCAGAAAGTGTACGCGAAGCGCCCGCTGGCCGGGGACGGAAAGAAAATGTCGAATCGAGCTTAGGAGCTAAGAGCTAGAAGCTAGGAGCTAGAAGCTAGAAGCTAGAAGCTAGAAGCTAGAAGCTAGAAGCTTTACTGCGCATCCCCCAGCTTCGGCCGGTTCGCATCCGGACCCGGCGCCTGCACCACCGTGATCGGCGCCTGCAGCGTGAAGTTCAGCACCGTTTCCGACGGCAGCTTGATCTGTTCGCTTTTGCCGGCCGCCTGCACGCCTCCCCCAACGCCCGCGCCAGCCGCCGATCCAATCGCGGCACCTTTCCCGCCGCCCGCAATCGCGCCGATAATCCCGCCAATGATGGCGCCGCCCCCAACTTTCTCCGCGGTATTCTTGCCGCGCGAACTTCCACTTTTCTTGTACTGATCGGTCTGCAGGCTGTAAGTCTGCCCACCATATTTCAGGCTATCGAGTTGCATCGCCACCGCCGACTGGCCCTTAAACTTGCCCGCACTTTTTACGTCCACAAGGTGGCCGGTAAGTTCCACGCCCGCCGGCACCGCCTCTTCTCCGTCGGACGTGAGAGGCGCATTCAGCGTTGCGCGAAACGTGTCTCCAGTCTGGTTCTTCTCGCTGTCGATGGGATCGATCAGCCGCACGGTCAGCTGCGTTCCTTCGTCGATGATCAACTTCTTCGGCATCGGTGGCGGAGGAGGTGTCGTCGCAGCCGCGTTGTCCGTCGGCGTTGCTGGATCGTCCTGCGCTGCCGGAGGAGCAGCCTGGTTGTTATCGGCCATCTGATCGGAGTTCGCGTCCTTCATCGAATTTCCAGCCGCGCTCGACTTCGCTCCGGAGTGAGATTTCCCGGATTTCTTCCCCATACCCGGAGTCGGCTTGCCGCTGTCCGGTGCCGCCGCAGTCGAAGCCGAACTCGCTGGAGCCGGCGGCGTTAATGCGGTGCCACTCGGCGGCGCCGCCGAAGCAGTCCCAACTTGCAAATTGTTGATGACCGTCCTCACTCCATCCACGGACGCAGCCTGCTTGCCCGCCGCATCCCGCTGCGCGTCATTGTCGACGGTGCCCGCAATCGTCACCACGCCGCCAGCGGCCTGCACCGTAAGCTGCTTCGACGACAGCCCAGAATCCTGGCTGAACTTGTTTTGAATTTCGCTGGAAATCTTGGCGTCGTCCGGTTTCTTGGCACACCCCACGCCCAAACCAAGAGTGAGCGCAAGAACAACTGAAGAGAACAACAGGGAAGTTCTTTTCATAGTCGACTCCTGAAACCGCACAAATGACGTCGGACCCGATTGTCAACGTACAGTTTAGATGCTAAGAGGAGTTCTGGAAGATGTAAACCGAGGGAGCCTGCACGGAAGAGAGTACTGAAATGTCGGGGCAAACCAGCGCAGCGGCAAACCAGCGTAGCGCCGGCGGCCTGCCCTTGAGACGAAGTCGAAGGGCCTCGCAGGCTGTCGAGGGGCCGTCTCGGCCCCGTGTCCTGACGCAGTCAGATGTCAGTGAATAAACTTGTAATCTACAATCGAAGCCGCCAGCCCAACGCTGCCTTCTTCTTCCGGCTCCGGCTGCGCCGCATCTTTGGCGCGCATCACGCGCCCCTGGCAAACCACGTTGCTGTTCTTCTGCCCTGAGATTTCCTCAGGCATCTCAAACACCATCTCGATGAGTGCATTCACCGGCAACGGTTGCGGTCCGTTAAACAGCACGCCGCTCTGGCTGATGTTTTCGATAATGCCTTCATACCACGTGCTGGTACGGTTCACCCGATAGCGCAGCGGGATGTCGAGCTTCAGCCGTCGCGCCCGCGGCACCCACGTTGGCCGCTTCTCGCGCGAGTGGCTGCGCCGGACGGTCGTCTCCGGCTTGGCATGCTCCACACGCTGCGTGCGGCGCATCGTCGTCCAGTCATACTTGTATTCCGCGGCGCAGATCAGACAGACCTGATAGTAGTTTCCGTCCGTTCCACGGCGCGGCCAGGAGAACTCGTGAGAGCAGCGCCCAAGCATAAGCACATCCATGAATTTTTGCGGCATGTTTGGTAACTTCCGGGTCAGTAAATCCCTCGGACGCACCGCCATCATCGCCCGAACAGGTAAGTTCCGCTAGGTTACTTTCGTGCAAGGGAGGTGTTGGAATAACTCACAGTTCGGCGGACAGTCGTGGCCATGAGCGCTGGAAGCTCAGGTAGAGCCCGTGGAGAGGCGAACGCGTCTCCTGAAGTTGTCTCTTTGCGCCCTTTGCGCACGGTCCGCGACCGGGGTTGTCTCTTCGCGTCCTTTGCGATAAAGGTTTTCCGCTGGAGACGAATCCGAGCCGCCATGTATCATCGCCGCATGGCCAACGTCGCCGTGACCGCCTTCATTCTCGCCGGCGGCAAGAGCACCCGCATGGGCACGGACAAGGCCTTCGTCACCCTCGACGGACGCACCCTGCTCGCGCGCGCTCTCGACCTTGCGCGCTCCGTCGCCACCGACGTCCACATCGTCGGAGATCCCGCAAAATTCGCCGCGTTCGCTCCCGTCATAGAAGATGTCTTCCGCGACTGCGGACCGCTCGCCGGCATCCACGCAGCGTTGCGCGCCTCGCAGACTGACCTGAACCTAATCCTCGCTGTCGATGTGTCGTTCGTGACTCCGGCGCTGTTGCAGTATTTGATCCAGCGCGCCAGCGACTCGGAAGCAATCGTCACCGTGACGCGAGCCGCGGAAAATTGGCAGCCGCTGTGCGCGGTCTACCGCCGCGCCTTCGTCGACGCCGCCGAGCAATCCCTACGCTCCGGCCGCTACAAAATCGACGCCCTGTTCAAGCCGGCAATTACGCATGCAATCGAGCAAGAAGAATTGGAAGCCGCCGGCTTCTCCTCCAGCCTCTTCCGCAATTTAAATACTCCAACCGACCTGTCCGAGGCGGGCGAAGCCGCCAAACATCATTGACCGAAGTCGCTTTTCCGGGTCAGTGACTGAAATCGACCGATAGCGAGATTCGCGCACCACAACCTTTCGCAAGTAGGTGCAGACGGGTCAACGGCTGGGGAGATCGTCCATTCCGCTAGTTCAGAAACTCCCCTGACACAAAGCAGCTTTCTGGGGCGCCTCCTGAGATGCTGCGGATGCGAAACCCGCCCGTTGCGAAATACGGCTCTGATTCGAAAGGCCCGAATGTTCCAGTCGCACAGAAAGTGCGAAGGTGTGCGCTCGGATCGAGTGGAATGGCAAGAATATTCAGCTTTCCGGCGGGCTTCGCGGTACCCTCGCACCGTGCCGACAATTTATATTGGCCCACGCCGCTGAGCAAGGCAGGGTCGATAAGCTTAGCGTGATTCGGCGAATTGGGCCACTCCAGTCTGGTCAAAATCTGAGGGTCGCAGGCGAACCCTTCCCGCGAATGGTTGATCGCGTAAGTGGATTCTGCCACCACAAACTTTCTGACGTTAACGATTGCTCCTCTCTCCAGGTCGGAAGTCTGCGTCGGCAACGATTTGTGTCCTGTGAAGCTGCTCTGAGGAATAACGCTAGTAGTGAGCCCGACGAGAAACAGAATGGTTAGCCCGATTCTTTTCATAAGTTGGCCCTCCATGCAGGGATGTATCAAAAGTGTCGCTTTTGCGACTGCGGCTCGCAAGTTACGGCAGTCGCAGCCGAACCGCCTCTGGAGCCGACTGCAGGGGTTGAGCCGCAATGACTGCGATCGGAATGTTTACGCCAACTGCAGAAGATATTTGCTGCGTCTATTCGGTGATGATCCGGTCCGCCCACTCGACCAGTGACACAAAAATCGTGGGACTGCCGAACTTTGCTCCCCACTGGCTCAGGTCCGTTTCCGCCACGCCCCGGGCGCGGCAGCAAGCTCCGCACGCGTAGATTTGAACGTGTTTGGCGACGACTTTATCAAGAGTCTCGGCTAGAGGAGGCCAGCCGACGGGCACCACCGCACTGGCAACGGACTTTCGCATAACAGAAACGGCTTCTCCCAAGAGGAATATCTGTACTTCATGCCCGGCTTCGGCAAGCGCATGTCCATGTAAGAAGGGAAAGGCCGCCTTCGTTGGGTCGTCCGATCCCCAGGCACTTTTCATCATGATTTTCAGTGATTTGTGTGCCGTTGCTTCTTGCGCTCTGCCCGCACCCAGCCCGAGTAGGCCCAAGCCAAATAACTGTGGAATCTTTGAAAGAAGTTGTCGTCGAATCATGATGCTCCCCCGTGAGAAATCCCGAGTCGTAAGCTGCGGACGAATGTATACCTCGGCGATTCTGACGTAAACACCTTCTTTACGATCAAGACCGCGAGGCATGAGTCAATGGTGCAACGGAATATTTCGTCAAAGTTTTAGGGACAATGCAGAACGTCCAGGCGGACGGACAACTCGCTGGACTGTCTTTGCCACCTCGAAGGGCGTGATGGCCGGCCGAAATGCGGGGGAGAAAAAGACCGCAATGTAGGAGCCTTCCTCTAACTGGCCCGAAAAGTGCCCATCTGTGTCCGCCTTGCCCGTTACAACTACATCTTTTCCGCCTCCATTTTCGTTCAGTGCGAACCAGTGAACCAAGAAGGTGCTCGTGCCTCCATTCCAAAAAAATTCCCGAACATCGTGAGCTATTCCACCTCCCTTTCGCACATTACTAGGTAGTCGCGCTTCGGGCCGCATGGCTCAATCGCGTCTCTAAGCAGGGGTTGCGACCCCGGAGCAACTCATCTCCCAGTCTGTCAAACGAGTTGAGAGGAGAGCATTCAGGCATTCGCTTGCGGAGCATGAGCAAGTGTCGCGCTGGACGTTGGCTCCTAAGAATTCACAATCACAAGTCCTTTGAAGGAGGATCATTATGAAGGCTCTTACGATTCGCGCTCTTTCGTTCGGGATGGCGCTCGCGGTAGCCGCGGCGCTGGCGCCGCCGGCTGCCTTGGCGGCCTCTCCGAACTTGTTCGCCTCGGTGGCGACGGACGGCACATTGGTGAACGGTAACGGAGTCTCTTCCGTCACTCACAACGTCGGCACCGGGCAGTACGAGGTGACCTTCACCTCAGACGTCAGCAGTTGCGCCTACGTATCCACTACGCATGCCGCTTTTTCGCAGGCCATCCAGAGCTACACCGCCGGCGGCCACCTTAGCGGCAGCGGCGTTTACGTCGAGGTCAAGAACCAGGGCGGCGGCCTGATGGATGGGCCCTTCGACGTCGCGGTCGCCTGCAACATAACGGGTTGGGATTACGCCGTCGTCGGTTACAACGCCGACCTGATCCGCTCAACGCCTGGTGCGACGCTGAATCACCTGGGCGTCGGCCAATACAGTGTCAACTTCACCTCCGGAGTCTCGACGTGCGCTTACCTTGCCACCGTCGGCGACCCCGCCAACGCCCTCGTCTTCAACCCGTCGGGCGTCTACACGGGCAGCGGATCGTCGGCCACCTCCGTCTACATCGAGACCAAGAACCCGGGCGGCGGCCTCACAGATGGCATCCCATTCCACCTGGCAGTTGTCTGTCCCAATGCTGTAAGCACCAAGGCTCTGGTCGTCATGGCCAACGGCTTTGCCAAACGCGGCTCCGCCTTGACCAGTTCGTTCAGGAGATCGCTGGGCGCCTACGTCTTCGTGACGAACCAGAGCCTGTCCAACTGTACGGTGATCGGCACTCGCGGTTCGTCCAACACGAGCGTTCCCTTCACCCCGGCCACAGTCGAGATCGCGCCCGGCCCCGCTCCCGAGACCGAGGTAATCCAGATCCGGCAGCTGCTGTTCTTCGGCGGCGCTCTCATCAACCAGGATTTCCACGCCGCGGGAATCTGCTAACACTTGCTTCACCCTGTCGCGGTGCCCGAGGACCAGTCCTCGGGCACCGTAGTTTTTTTGGACACGAGGGTCACATCTATCCGGCGAACGAGATGTTCGCTCCGATGGAGGCGGATTCAACCTGGCAGTTACTGCGTACGAAACGTGAGTTGACTGGAAGTGACTGGTGACTCGTTGTGAGGCGTGGTTAAGCAAAAGCGTCCATCGGGTGACGCGAAACACGCCTGTGGACGCAGAACAAGTCTGAACGTGTACTCCCCGGGACTGTGGAAGGCGCTGATGTCGTAGCCCCATGCGAGGCTGAAATCACCCTCGACCACACCGCCAGGGAGAATTGGCGTTTCCACCAGGACATTTAAGGTGCATGGCAGATTCTGCAATACCGGATGCCATTGTCCGTCAGCCAGGTATTCCGGGAATATGCCAAAATCATTGCAACCCAACTGCATCCAACGCAAGGCCCTGGTGCCAGAGTTCCCGATTTTGTAGTGGAACGCCGCGCACTCCACGCGGTCGACTTTTTCAGCCGGGCACTTGGCACGCAGCATCGGCGCAAGCTTCGCAGCCGATGAAGCGGGAATAACGTCCGCGTCGAACGAGAATTTCATCGCGCCCAGGTTTGGCAGCGTTGGTGATTCCGCTCTCACCTCATTCGAAACAACCTCGACACTTTCAGAAACATAATTAGCGTTACTCGCATCCTGCAAAGGTGTCAGACAGTCGCTGCCATCTGGCTCTTCGGTGCAGCCGAACAACGTCCACGCGGCTCGTAGCGTATAAGTACCCGGAAGGAATCCTTCGCTCTCTCGTTGCGGGGAGATGAGCCGTGTTTCGAAGTTAGTCCTCTCGTGCGGTCGCAGCCGCGTATTCGTCCAACTCGTCTTCGGACATGAGTCATGTTTCGGATCGCTCACGGGAAACCATTCACTCCCTGGATTTGATGTCGGTACTTGCCGATATATTGTGACCTCGGGGTCTTGGCAACTATTTCCACTAAGACGGACCGTATGCTGGCTCAGGTTTTCGAGCATCACGACGAATGCCCGGCAAGTGAGCGTCTGTCCTACTTCTCCTTCACAACTAGCGGTAAGCGGCAATGTGCTATGCGGGTCTTCGCGCAAGGTGAGACGAAAGTCGCTGGCTTGGGGAAGTGGTAGCGGCGACGTTCCCGCTATCGAGAATGTCGAACAACTAAGCAACCAGCAAAGCACAACAGGGACGGCAAGCGTGTGGCGCATTCGAGATCCCCTTTAGCGCGGCGAGCTAAAGATGGGCGGACAAAAAATGTCTCGCGCACGTAACTCCATGACTCCCGATTGTATGTAATTCACCGCGAAAAGCGATAGACGACGAAACCGCCGACTACACCCAGAGCCCGTAGTGCCAGATGAGTGAGATGGGGATGTTACGACAGTAGCCTACCCGGACGCTGAAACAGGGCTACACTCATCACAAATGAGCATCCTGCGATCAGCTACATGGCCATTGATTCTGTTGCTCTTGTTCAGCATTTCGCCTGTTCTGGCCGATGACACCGTTGATGCCGCTGTGAATCGACTATCGACTGTCGATCGGTTCGCATTCGGCGGCGTCGGCTATGCAGGCGTAACCTCCAAGGGCGAAACCGATTTTAAGATTGTGCTTGGGCAGCCTAAGCTAACTGCACTGAATGCCTTTGAAAGGCTGTACGCAATCGGTAACCCGCAAGGCAAAGCCTACGCGCTCTCTGGCCTGAAGAAGTTGGCACCTGAGCGGTTCGCGGAACTCGCTGCAACATTAGCGAAGTCAACTGAAGAGGTCGAGGTTATGCGCGGCTGCATCGTTTCCCACGAGCCACTCCCTGAAGTAGCGAAACACATCGGTCAAGGGAAGTTCCGATTCTGACGGCAACTGTCGAAAACAGGCGATTTTACTCATCGACTCTCGGGCCGATGATTTTGCTTCGACCTGACAGGGCTAATGCCGATGGGAAAGGATAGCTTTGAGAAGGTAAAGGACACCGAGCGTAACGTACACAACAGCGTTAACCCACCTCAATCTACGATCTTTTTCGGTCTGTGTTTCGGGCTGGGTAAACAAAGAGATAGGTGCGCTTGGACGTGCTTCTTTAGCCCTCGCCCTCCTTAGCCAAATCAAACCGCCAAAGAGCCACGCGACACCGAACAAAATGTTGATGGAATCCACGGCAACCGATTATAGCCCTTGGTTCAAACGAGATCCTCCACCAAATCTCAGTCATCACTGACGCTATCAGGCGATTTCATGCTTTGAGCGGCAAAGCGCCATTCTGAGTGCAATGCAGATTTCAACGGTGAGGCTCCAGGAGAACCCATGGATCCCTGCTCGTTACATCATCTTCTTGGGAGTCTCAGTGCGCAAAGCTTAGGCTGAAGACTGTGCCGTTTCCATTTCCACCGAACAATGTCGTACCGTAGAACGCGCCGTTCGACCAAATCAGTGCGCCACTAGGCTGAGCGCCGTCGCCAGCCGGGACGCCTCTGAAATAGTGGAGTACAACCTCGGTCCAATTACCACCCGCGACCGCGGGCGGTACTAATTTGAAGACTGTTCCCATATTGGGGCCACCATTGCCGCCGTAGAGCGTTGTTCCGTAGAGGACACCCTCCGCGTTGTGCCACAACGGGGCGTACGGATCGGCCCCGGTGTTCACGCTACTGAAGCGGAAAAGCGTGGTCTCCTGCCAGGGATCACCCCCAACAGCGGGCGGGGACAGTTCGTAAATAGCCCCACAGTCAATTGAGGTATCGCAGAGTGATGTGTTTGTGCCTTGGGCTGCGCCGAAAAGATTTCCGGCGCTGTCCATGATAAGCCCGCCCGCAGGTGTTTGCCCCTCGTTCCCTGTGAAGGAATGAAGTATAGTTTCAGTCCAGAAACCGGGTTTGGGCGCTAGACTGAAGACTGTGCCTTGGTTCGCAGCGCCGCCCGCTTCTGTGATCCCATACAAAAGACCCCCGCGAAGAAGTAAGTCGGCCCTGGGACCGACGCCATCACCTCTGAAAGCGTGAAAATTGTAGAGGGTCCTTTCGGCCCAGGCCGCACCCGCTGTCTTCGGGGCCACCAACTCAAAGACTATCCCGGCATGGTGGGAACCGCCGCTCTCGCTCGTTCCATAGAGATTCCCAGCTGCGTCCATTACCAACTTGCCGGTGGGCACATATTGATTTCCAGGAAAAGTGAAAAGTGTAGTCTTCGTCCATACAACTCCCGGAGCACTGGGAGGGCTTAGCTCGAAGACAGTTGGTCCGACCGCGTCGTCATCCCCAAAGGTTGTGGTTCCGTAAAGGTTGCCCAGTTTGTCAAACATCAGAGTGCCGTGCGGGCCAGCTCCGTCGCTCCCACCCTGAAACCGGTAGAGAACCGTCTCAGACCACGAACCGCCGGCGGTAGCGGGCGGGCTCAACTCAAAAACTGTTCCACAGCAGGAGGATTGGATTCCTCCAATCGTGGTTGTTCCGTAGAGATTTCCAGCCGCGTCGGCCACCAGACTCGCTCCTGGTTCGCTGCCATCAGGAGACTCGGAGAATTCGTAAACTATCTTCTCCTTGAACTGGGCGAAGCTTTGCCCCATGAGGACCAAGACCACCAGGAATGCTGCCGGAAGGTAGCTGAATGAGGATTTGCTGCTGCGCATATGACACTCCTTTTTGGCGGGCTTCGATGCGACGGGGGGAGTCGAACTTGGTCCCAGAGTCTACCACGTGCTTTTAGCATGCTGTCGATCAGGTAAATCCGGTACCGGCGGTCCCTGCGAAATCCAAAAGGCGAGACTCTCTTCGTAAAGCGTGGGACGATGGCTGTCGCAATCTGGCGTTTGCAAACAAAACCCCTCGGCATGGGTCAGTGAGCGCTATGGCGATGTTTCGCCAAGTGAACCCAGTTGTCAGACCATTTTTAGAAAGCTGCGTAGATTAGACCGGCACCCGCCATCATAGGAACGGGGGAGAGAACCCGAATCGCCAACGGCGGAATCCGTCCAACCCACCAGCGGCCGTAAGCGCCATGCCACCGGACCGGGGCGACCATGATCAGCAGCGAGGTCGCAACCAAAAGCCATCCTGCAAGCTCGAAGATCAGCGGCAGCCTGGAGGCCGGTGCCCGCACGATCAGCGCCACACCCGCTAGCACACGCAATCCCTGCTCGGTGAACTGAAGACGCAAGTTTGAACGCTCCAGATTGGCGCTCATCTTCTCGAACAGGCGAAGGCAGTAACCCGGACGCAGGGCCATCAGAAACGCGACACCAACGAGCCAAAGGCCCGCTGCGGCTACAACGATCAGAGCGATAGCCTGCATATATAAACGCCTCTTGAAGCGCATCCAACGTGCCTCTTGGCGCCTCGCTTTTTTCTCACCTTCGATTCGGCTCAGTTTTGATCAGCGATTGCGCTCAACTTCCCTGCGTCCCATGTTTCACCCACCACGCCGCTCCGCGCCATTCACCGAAGATCGCTCCCCGTCTAGCGACTCGTGAGTGAGTCCTTCGGATCCTGCGTGGCCGGCGGCCACTGGCCCACGCGCGTGTTTGCCACGAGATTCCACAGTGCTGTCACGCAGGTCTGTGCTGCAAATCCATCGCCTCTGGGCGTGCCTGACGATCCCGCGGCATTCTCGAATTCGACTTCTGAGGAACCCCGGAGATTGATCTTCATCTTAATACCAGACACCGGTACCGGTTTCGATGTCTTAATCATCTGACGGCTGGCCTGGAGTTCGGTATCTGTAATCTTGGTGAAGGTCGCCGTCAAGTCCGCCGCACTTTTATCCTGCACAATCGTCAGCGGCTTGTGTGCAGGCGGCCATTTCCATGAACTCAGCTGCGTTGTGGCCATGTCCAGCACTTCTGCAACGCCCGTCTGGTTGTCTATAAAAATAGTGTTCACTTCGAGCAACGGGTCCGACAGATATTCTTTCGGTACTTGAAACAGGCTCGGGTCGGGTTCTTCACGGCGAATGTCGGTGACGACCCATGATTCATGCCTGCCGGGCTGCGGCCCGTCCACTGTTCTGCTTACCTGAATCCCCAGATCGGAATCCCAGTATTCACTGACGCGTTTGGTGCCGTCGTCCAACGTTTCCTCAACACGCCTGCCGAACAGGACCATTCCGTCGCCAGTTTTTTCGCCGAGCGGCGTGTAATGGTACAGGCGACCGCCCTTCAATTTGTCCTTATCGGGAATGCAACACCCGAGCCGCGCGCGGTGCTCCTCGACCGATTCAGTGAAGAAATTCTCCGTGGTCAGCCGGTAAGTGTGGTCGCGGAACTCGGGCCGGGGCACCCGATATTCAATGCGGCGGTGATTCGGTACATCTTCGATCAAGACCGTGCTGTCCCTTCCATCGCGCTCGTACGGTCCGAGATATGTGCTTCCGTTCGAGGCGCGCGCGATCCGCATCCTCTTTATGGGAGCTTGTCCCAACGGATTCGAGGTTACGGTCGCGATAAAGGGAGCGTCCAGAACGTGTGCCGTGGACTGAGCCAGAGCCGGTTCTGCGAATGCACCGCAGAAAATGAACGCGAGGAAAATTCTCGGGAACCGAATCACCATACGTACCCCCGCCAGATCGAACGGAATCGGATGATTCAGACGTATTTCTGCTATACATTCTAATGCCTTCGGCAAGAACCGTCGCCGGGTGGCTATAGGTTGGGGTGCTCTACCTGCATGGTGGGGCCGGGCGCGCCGAGAGGCTTTCCATCTGCTCGGCCGTCATTGCGAGGGCCCACACGGAACCTCCCCGAAACATCTTATTCAACTTGCGATATATAATCGCGGCGGTCATGCGGCGTTCCTCCAGAGTTACTCGTAGATTCGAGTTCATAGCCACTCTTCTTCTCTTTTGGTTCGTTCTGCAGTCCTGCGTGCTCGCCTCGAGCGGCGAAAAGCAGCCGGCGCGCCCGCGCATCCTGGGTCTCGATCACGTCACCGTATACGTGAGCGATGTCGAGAAATCCCGTCAGTTCTATTCCGAAAATCTTGGCCTGACCACCAAGTGTCCGCAGTATTCGGGCCCTGAGCCGTGCTATCTCGTGGCCCCTTCGAATCAGCGGGTGCTGCTGAAACGAGCGCCGGTTCAAACCAAGAATGGGACTCTGAAGAACTGGCTCGCAGAAACCGCGTTTGCCACCGACGACCTCGCGGGAATGCGCCGCTACTTGCTGGCGCATGGCATGCTCCCTGGTGTCATTCGAAGAGATTCGGACGGTTCACAATCATTCCGAATTCGCGACCCGGAGGGCAATCCCATTGCCTTCGTGCAGAGGTTGCCGCTCAAAGCCGGACACGGGGCCGCGTCCAGGCAGATCAGTACGCACTTGATCCATGCCGGTTTCGTGGTCAAAGACCTCGCTGCTGAGAATCGCTTCTATGTTGATCTTCTGGGATTTCGCCTCTACTGGTACGGTGGCTTCAAGGATGACGGCGTCGACTGGTACGAACTGCAGGTCCCCGACGGCCCGGACTGGATCGAGTACATGCTCAACATTCCTGCCAATGCCGACCATAAAGAGCTGGGAGTGCAGAATCATTTTTCATTTGGTGTGAAGAATGTTCACGATGCTGCAGCCCAGCTTCGCTCGAACGGCCTGCGAACTTTCGATGGCCCCGAAGTCGGACGCGACGGCAAGGACAGCCTGGACGCGTACGATCCCGACGGCACCCGCGTCGAAGTGATGGAGTTCACCCCCAAAGAAAAACCCTGCTGTCATCCCTATAGCGCGGAACATCCCAAACCCTGACGATGTTTGCGAAGCAAGAGCCTGCGCTGGCTAGATGCTCAGCGTGTTTTCAAAGGCTATTTCTTCTGGAAGCCCAGCGGATTCGGGCGTATGCTTCTTTGCAAGATTGTCGAGGTGCGCGATGGCCATCGAGAGCCGCAGAAAACAAAGAAAAATTCACAGCAGGGTCGCCAAGAGAGTTGAGAGAAAAGAAGCGCTCAGAAAAATCGCCGCTCACTCCGCAGCGCTGACGTCTGAAGTCTCTCCCGCCACCACAGCGAAGCAAATACTCAGATCGAAGCCGGTCAAGCGCGATGAGCTTCTGTCCCTGCAGCAGTCGATCGGCAACCGGGCCGTGCAGCGTCTATTCAGACGCGCCGACCGTGTTACCAACAGCGGCGCAGAGACTTCATCGGCCGAAAAACTCCATCTGGTCGGTAACTCGAGTTCTTGGCTGCAACGAGACGCGGAGGCAGAAGATGTTGCTCAACAACCTGCCATTGAAGTGGATGGCTTCTCTTTCCCCATCACTTTTGGAGTGATCACGTTCGATCCACCTCCGTCTCCTGGAGCTTTCCATGCCCCTATCACCGCCAATCTTACTGACAACGGAAACATACAAGTGCCCGTTCCAGCCGGTTCAAGCGGCACGATATCGATTACTTCGCGGTATATGTGGAAAGGCCATTTAACGCATACTCTTTTTCAATTTCCTCAGCTTGGAGTGGGAGAAGTCGGAGCCACGGCTCGCTTCGTCGTCAGCCCTGAGGGCAAATTTGAGTTTACGGAAAGATTGCCGCAAATTTCCCGGACGGGATCAAAAGATCTTCCCTTTACTCTCAACGATACCGGATCGCTAAACGTCGGTGGCGATGGTGGCTTTGGTTCCATCTCTCTGAATCTTGACATGGTGGCGAGCACCACCCGGACGAGTACAGGTTCTCGCACCAGGACCGCAAGTGAAGGACGTGAGACGACCGGCGACGCCAACGTTGATCTTGGGGTTGGTGGATACAAAGGCGGTCACAAAGACGTTACGGGAAACAGCGACGCGAAGAGTCAGTCGAACGCGACTACTACCGGCTCGTCGACTCTCGCGAGCAAAGGTTGGGCAATCACGCTCAAGCCGACCGTGCCGCCGCCCACCGTTGCTCCCACCTGGAGCACCTTCGTTCTCTTCAGCACAAACTCCGCCGTCCCCGCGGCAGATCAAACGTCATACATTGAAACCTGGTTCTTGAAATTACCCAAAGAAGTGCGTGACGGCCTGAAGTCTGGCAAGTACCGAATCTCGTTGGTAGGCCAAGCGAGCCCCACAGGCGACTCCGAATACAACATCAAACTGACGGCGCGCCGCAACCAGGCCGTTACCAGGATCCTGAAAAAGATCGAGCCTGGGGTTAAGATCAGCGACGAGAACTTCACGAATGCCGGATTCCTACTGTCCGGCAATCCGCCAAAGACTGAAAGCGCCGGAGACAAAGCTGTTCACATAACGATAGAACAGAATCCACACTAGTAGCTTCAATGGAACCGTAGCCATGATCCTAAGGACTGGATTGTAGCTTGGCCCGCACCGGCATGCCATCACGGTTTCAGCGGTAACTCGCGGAACTTTCTGCCCGCCTCGCTCTATAGCTTGTGCTTGCCGCCCCCCTGATTCAGGTGCGGACGTGTAATAAGAATGTTTCAACAAGTGTCGGCCGCCATTGCGCTCTGCGGGTACTTGTCGTATAAAAAACACCACTATGGCGGAAGCAACAGAGGGTCAAGATTTGCGCCAAGACAGACCGGATGGTCACAGTGCACGTGACTGGCAAGTTCTGTGGTTCTTTATCCATCTGGCCGCTGTGTACGCGATAGCGGAGTTCGTCACACCATGGCTGGCCGGGTGGACTCACGGAACGCTGTTGCCTCACCTACAGCATCCGACTTCTTCGGGACGCTTTGAATTTTTCTTTTCTCACATCTTCGCATTCAGCTTTATTCCAGCCTTTCTTTCGGGCTTAGTCAACGCCAGATTCAAGCACAAGGCTGCCCAATTTGTCTGGCTCGTGCCCGCCGCGATTCTGGTATTCAAGTTTGCGACTTTCCCGGCCCCGTCGGTGTTCCAGAGCCAATTCTCTGCGGCATTCCATCAGTATTTTGGGAGTGGATTCGTAATTCCCGAATCTCGCGATTTTCAGGATCTTTTCTCAACGGCGTCAAACCCCGACATGTGGCGGGGTATGGCGCAACATCAATTCACCGCCCCGTTCTATGCTGGCGTTGCCTATAGCGCGGCGGCATGGATTGCCCTCAAGATTGAACTGAGCCGAAAGGTTGCAGAGGGAGTCAAGAAGTGGGAACAGTCCAGAGTTGAGCATCAGTTGTAGGAGGCGGTCAGCCGTCGAGAACGTGCGTTCACGACGGTTCTTCGCGAGGGTCGCTGCCAGCGCCGCCTGAGCGATGTTCTCCCCGCAGACCATCCGGGGATCAATGCACGTGTTCCAGCTTCGCCACCGAATCATTCCATCGAGCGAATTCGCCGCTCACTTCCTGAATTGCCCCACCCCTCCCGGGTCCACAGACCGAGTTCGTGTACGATAACCCGATGAAATTCGTGAAGATGCTCAGCAAGCCGGCCGCATGGGCCAGTGGATGGACAAGCGCAATCCTTTGTTTCAGTGCGGCTACCGGATTTTGGCTGGCCGGCGAACGTCGGAGAGCCGTCTTTTGGGCCGTGCTTGGCGCGGTTGAAGTCGGTGCTATCGTTTTGTAGAACCCGCTGCGTATGAGCGAAACGTCGCTCGGACCCTGGGACGCAGCAGGTAAAGCAGCAGAGCGCCCGCAATCGCAAAGCCCGTGCCACCGCGCACGAACTCACCCCTCGCCAGACTGACGAAGTCTCCGACGACCTGCGTGGAGATGATGCCAACAGTCAAGCCCCATCCCCAAGAGCGCCGTTTGAACCAACCCACACAGGCGATGGCCATCGTCGCACTCAGCAGCAGGAACAGAGGACCGACAGTGCCTCCAAGCGGCGCGAGTCTTCTATACGCCGTCGGATTCAGTGCCCAGATTCTGTCAAGCACTGTCCCCCGCCAAACCAGCGTCATTCCCGCCAGACCGGACATACAAGCTCCGAAGACGAGGAACGCTCCGACCGCCATCATTGCCGGCGTCAGCTTTGCACCCATCGGAGTCGCAGTTTCCATTTCTTGACTATAGCCGGATGGAGAGCGGAGTTGTAACTCTTGAGCGATCGCTATTTCACTAACTGCCCAGTGACCCACGTCTTCAAAGCACTGTTTACAAATGTAGACTTTGCCAAACTGCGTAGTCGGTACAGAATAGCTTCAACCGCACATCACTCCTGCGGATTGGGCTGGAGATTCGCGGCCAAAACTAAGATCCCCGACGAGCAACCGATGCATCAACTGACGCCTCTCTTCGCTCTAGCCCTCGCTCTTCTCGCTCAGCCCGCTCCACAAGCGGGCGAATTGCACTCGCCGTGGGACGACCGCACGATCGCCGCAACCGACGCTCCTTATCAGTGTCCCGCTCCTCCGGAGTTTGCCAAGGTCCTCGCTGCCGAGCCCTACTACATCGATTCGCATGCCTCCGTTATCGATCCCGTTAAGAAAGCAGCCTACGAAAAAGCCAGCGAAGGCCCCACGCACCTGGGACAGTCCGTCGGCCTCGCTGCCGATGCCTACCTCTCCACAGGGAGCAGGGCAGCCGCGGCTTGCGTCTACTCGCTCCTCGATGCGGCGGCGAAAGCCGACGCCTGGGCCGCCGAGATGCCGCATTTTCAGGATGTTTATGTTCAGAACTGGATGCTCAGCGGCACCGCAATTCCTTATCTCAAGGTTCGCAACAGCGGGGCCGGTACCCCGCAGCAGGACGCTGAAATTCAGCGCTGGTTTCGCGAACTCGCTAATCGCGTGCAGACGTACTTCGACAAGGGCAAGGGACATCCCAAGTCTGACGCCTACAGCAACCACTTTTATTGGGCCGGCCTTGCGCTCGCGGCCGAGGGCATCGCCGATAACGACCAGAACGCATTCCTATGGGGCATCGCGACTTACTACCAGGGCGTTGGATTAATCCAGCCCGACGGTTCGCTCGTCGCCGAGATGAACCGCGCCGGCATGGCGCTGCATTATCAGTTGTATGCTCTGGGCCCGCTGATCATTTTGGCCGAACTCGGCGAGGCCAACGGCGTCGACATGTACAGCGTGAATCATGGCGCCATTCACCGTCTCGTGAAGTTCAATCTCGCGGCGCTTCAGGATCCGACGATCATCGCAAAGCGCACCGGAGTGCAGCAGAATATCTCCGCGCCATATTCCGGCAACGAAATCGGATGGGCCGTTCCTTACGTGAAGCGATTCCCCAATGCTCAGCTCTCAGTCTTGCTCACCAACGCTCCTTGGGTGCGGTTCTGGCAGTGGGGCGGAGCGCCTCCAGAACCGGAGATTCCGCGACCATCCCGCTCCGCCGAGCGCGCCGCGTTTGAAGCCAATCTGCAACGCAGCGTAAATGCCGCGATGGCCGAGCAGTTTCCCTCCAACTCATCGCAATCGACGGCCTTTCTCGGAGAGTGGTGTGGACAAGGAATTCGTGGCATGCGCGCCTCGATCGCCGACTCCGGGGCTTACCTGACGCTGACCAACGAGAACGGCGACTCCTCCACCGGAAGAGTTGACGTGAATGGGAAGATTGTCGCTCCAGGCTGGCAAAACGTTACGGGAACGCTCAATCCGAGCGGCATCCAGATCGACTGGTCCAACGGCACCTACTGGGAACGTTGTGACGCCGCTCGCGGTAACGCCGATCCTGGTCCTCTGGCTCTCTCTGGAAAATGGTTTCCCCAGGGCGACCTCTCCGAGCCCTGCACGATTCTCCAGCATAGTAACGACCTGAAGATAGAGTGCGCGAAACTGGCGAACACAACTGGACGCATCGACGCCGCGACCCACTTCACCATCAAGTGGGGCTCGCAATCCATTGGCGCAACTGTAACTGCAGACCGCAATCACATCCATTGGGATGACCAGACCTATTGGACTCGATCAACCCTCTACGAGTCCGCAAGCAAATAGGCGTGGAGCATAGTTAAGACTGGAAGGCATGAAAACTTCTAAGCAATAGGTCGGCCGCCTAAGCCCTCATCTGCTTGTGCGATGCATGCCTGTCAGCAAAGTGTTGCGCAAATAGCTTGTCGATGTTGGGATAATCTCAGCCGTTGTAACATCGAGTGCAAACGCACATATCAGCCACTCACCACCATCCAAGCGCGTCATGGCCTGATTTCGACATCCGGCATTCACAATACGTACATCCGTAGCATCCACCACACCAGGAGTAACGCAACGACGGCCCCTGCGATGTGAACGATCCAGTCGCCAGTTGTTTTCGGTTTTCCGAAATTGAACATGATGTGCACGACTAAAAAGGCGGAACCGCGTCCCAGACGGGGTTCCGCCACCATCGGAACGAGCGGCAATTATGGAGGGGGAAGGCCGCTCAAGTTCCCCTGCATATTCGTCTGACTCTATTCGCGAAGCTACTCCCTGTCTGTCCTGAATTGCACACTTTGTCTGGCCCAAGCGCCCATCACGCCGATAGGTAGTGGACAGGGAATCCGGTGCGCTTTGTTGTTCGGCCTTCGGTGTTCACAATTGACCAAACCCGAAAACGCGTTCACGTTAGGTTGGGTCGTTGGTGTATCAATGAGCGGTCATAAGGCCACTGTCGGGACGCTCCAGCTTTGGCCTCACGATCGCTCTCTTTTGGCGTCTATATGAGTGTTCACGTTGATGAGTGAGCACTAATGCTCAGACGATCTAATCGGGGCATGCGATCCTTGTAAGTGGTTGGATATCTCTGCGAAAGCTGGTGCGGGTTGCGAACCGCACATTTGGAGTCTGCTATGGCAACATCGAAGATTCTTCTGGTCGATGATACCGACTCGTTACGCACTCTGATGCAGATGCAGCTGGAGCGCCAGGACTTCGACGTCGTCGCAGCAGCTAACGTCACCGAGGCTCTGAACCAGATTGTCACGCAGCAGTTCGATGTGCTCATCACAGACTTGCACATGCCGGGGCCAGGGGATGGTTTTGCGGTGGTAACCGCCATGCGCCATACTCAACCCGAAGCATTGACGCTGGTAGTGAGCGGCTTTCCTGACGTGCAGGAAGCGATGTCTGCCATTCTTCTGCAGGCGGATGAAGTACTGGTGAAGCCCTTCGACGTTAAGCAACTTGCGGAACTCATACGCCGGAAAAAGCAGGAATCAAAGCGATCCCCAAAGGTACAGAAAGAGAGTGTCGCCTCCATCCTGGAGAGGGATGTATCGACAACCATCCAACGGTGGCTGTCACGAGCCGCACAAGTCGAAGAGTTGGCGGCCCTTGCGTTGACGGATGAGCAGCGCACGGCCCATCTTCCTGAAATGCTAAGTGACATCTGTGCGCGGCTCCGCAAAACCCGCAGCATCGACGCGTTGGCCAGTCCCTCTTCTGCCGCTGTGGCTCACGGACAGCTCCGATGCCAACAAAGCTATACCGCGCCTCTGATCGTGCAAGAATCAAGAATCCTGCAGGTCTGTATCTTCGAGACCATTCAACGAAATTTGAGTAGCGTGGATTTTAGTCTCGTTCTGCCGGACATCATGCTGATTGCAGATGAGGTGGACTCGCAGTTGACGCAAAGCATCGGTAGTTTTCTGAAAGAGTCCGAGATTAAGAGAGCAGCATGAATGAGCGGCCACGACTCGCGACGATCACGGGTGCGCGTGCGCAGCGCACTCCTATAAGGGAATCCGGTGCGCTTTGTGGTTGGGGTCCCCGGTGTTCACTATTGACCAGACTTGAAAACGTGCCAACGTTAGATTGAATCATTACTGTACCAATGGGCGGTCATAGGCTAGTGTCCAAGACCTCAGGCCTTGGCCTTCACGACCGCCCTCTTTTGCCGCTCTATATCGGTGGAGAATGTCAGGACGACGCTGCTCACTCGAAAGCGTCAGAGTCCGGCGCTGCGGGGCGGGAGCCGTTCTCTTGGACGGCTCGCCGAGGAAATTTCTTGCAGTCGTGCTTGTCGAAAGCTGCCTGGATCGTCAAAGACGCCTTGCCGGACAATCTCCGCCCGCGATTCAGTTCAATCCAGCCGCATGCACCGCAACCCCATGCGGCAAAACTAGGATTCTCAAGCCAAAGCAGCTCCCTATGGGCCATAAATCCCTCCCGGCATCACTGATTGGCAGAACTATTGTAACGCTGAATGTGCGATACCGCACTCAGAACCGTGCGGTAAAGGGCCGAATGCAATAGCCTGTCAACAAACGCCCGGAATCCCGGTGGTATCTCCGCAAAAGGCATGCCTCATCCCGGCCTGAGATAGAGTGCTACACTGTGGAAGTCCGTTTACACATCCCTCCGTCGTGACCCCGTTCCGGGCGTCGGTCTCTTGTGCAATCTGATAATTCAGGTTCGGAGGCCACCTATGCTGCTTAATAGCATGCAGGGCATCCCCAAGTCGCAGCATGAAGAAGAGTCTTCGCTGTTGCGACGCAAGATCGAAGAAGAGTCTTCGCTGTTGCGCCGCAAGATCGAGGAACTCAATAAGAATACTGTCCTCTTAATCGTCGAGGCTGCGAGACTGATCCAAGGATCGAAACAGCTCTCGGATCAGCTCAAGTCCTTCGAAGACCCCAGCAAAAAGCGGAAGTTGACTCTCACCGTACCGGAATAGTGCGGGTTCCCGACTCTACTCCTGGTTTTCAATTCCTTCACGACTCCAACGCACATTGGTCGCCAGAACCAAAACCGGGTTAATCTAGTAGCCTGTGGCCAAACGGCCAAAGAGCCAAGAGCCAACAGCCGAGAGCCAACAGCGACCCATGCCCGACGAAACCCAACTCGGACCCTACATCGAATTCCGCGACGTTTCCAAAGCCTTCGGCGACAACGTCGTGCTCGATCACGTCAACTTCAACGTGCTTCCCGCCGAAACGGTCTGCATTCTCGGACGCAGCGGCGTCGGCAAATCCGTCTCCCTGCACCACATCATGGGATTTCTCAAGCCCGATTCCGGGCGCGTCATCGTCGCGGGACAAGACATCACCGACTACACCGAAGAACAGCTCGAACCGATCCGCAAGAAAGTCACCATGGTTTTTCAGAACGGAGCGCTCTTCGACTCGCTCAGCGTCGGCGAGAACGTGGCGTTTCCCCTGCGCGAATCCGGCGATTTGAATGAAGAGCAGATGTACCAGATCGTCGATGGCCTGCTGACCATGGTCGGCGTGCAGGAGATGCGCGACCAGCTTCCCTCCGATCTGTCGACGGGGATGAAGCGCTCCGTCGCCATCGCGCGCGCTCTGGCCGCGCGGCCCGAATGCGTCCTCTACGATGAGCCCACGACGATGGTCGATCCGCTGATGGCGCAACTTCTCGGCGATCTGATCAAGCGCCTGAAAATCCAGCTCAACCTGACCAGCCTAGTGGTCACGCACGACATGCGCCTCGCGAAAAAATTAGCCGAGCGCGTCGTCTTCCTAAGCGAAGGCCGAGCCATCTTCTTCGGCACCTATCCAGAAATGGAGAAGTCCCCAGAGCCGATCATCCAGGAATTCTTGGAATTAGACGAACTGAAGCTGGAAGCGTGAAGGCAGTGGTCAGCCAGTGAAACGCCCAAGAACTGAGTACTGAGTACCGAGTACTGCCCCTAAAAGCCCTGCTCCACCAGTTCTTCCATGGTCAGCGAACTCGCCTCGCCCTTCATCATCTTCTCGACGTACTTCGCGATTAGGTCAGCTTCCAGGTTCACTGGATCGCCTGCCTTCAACGAATGCAGATTAGTCATCTCGACCGTGTGCGGAATGATGGCGATCGTGCAACGATTTCTTTCCAGCTTCGCCACCGTGAGGCTGATGCCTTCAATCGAGATCGATCCCTTATAAACGGTGTACTTCTCGACATCTTCCGGCAATTCGATGTCGAGCCACCAATTTTCCGAATCGGCGATGCGATCGAACGCAACCAGCTTGCCGACACCGTCGACGTGGCCTTGCACGATGTGTCCGCCAAAGCGTCCATCGGCTTTCATGGGCAATTCAAGATTCACCAGCGCGCCTTCGTGGATGCGCGAGAACGAAGTTCGCACCCAGGTTTCAGGGGCTAGGTCGGCACAAAACGATCCCGGCTTGATGTCGAGTGCAGTCAGGCAAACTCCGCTGACCGAGATGCTGTTGCCGGTCTTGAGTTCCTTCGGCGCGTTCGCGGCCGCGATCGTGATGCGCCGATTCTCTCCGCGTTGTTCAATGCATGTAATGCGTCCGACTTCTTCAACGATGCCAGTAAACATAAGTGCCTCCCGGGGAACAGAACATCATAAATCTATCCGTTCACCACGGAGGCACGGAGACACAGAGAAAATCAATTCTTTGAATTGGTTCTTCTCCGTGTCTTCGTGCCTCCGTGGTGAACGAGTCTATTCGCCGTAGGGGTCGCGCAAATACCCTTCGACTGCAAAATCCTCCCCAAAGCGGTGCAGGCGAATCCCCTTCACCTGCGCGGCCTGGTTCATGTGACGGAATCCAACTCCCGCAGCGAACGGAATCGAGCCGGTGCCCGCGAGAATCTTCGGCGCGTAATACAGAAAGACTTTGTCGACGAGGTTTGCGGCGAGTGCGGTCCAGTTCACGGTCGCTCCGCCTTCAATCATCACCGAAGTGATTTCCAGTTCGCCAAGCCGCCGCAGAATGGCAGAGAGATCGGGGCGTCCGTCGGGCTCAACCGCGGGTACGCTCTCCACGCGAATTCCAAGGTCATCGAGTTGCGCACGCTTGCGCTCGTCGCTGGCTTTTCCTCGCGCGGCTGTGCAGAAGACGATCACGTCGTCCCTGTGTTCTGTTGCCGCGCTTGTCGCGAGCCGCGAGTCGAGCGGCAAGCGCAATCGCGAATCAAGAATCACGCGCAGCAGCGGACGCCTGCGCGCGCGTCCGCTGCGATCGGTGAGCAGCGGATTATCCGAAAGAATAGTTCCCACGCCGACGAGCAGCGCGTCGTTCTCGTGGCGCAACTCCTGCACGTGGGCGCGCGCGACCTCGCTCGTCACCCATCCTCCAGCAGGAGTTCCTTCGGCGCGGGTGATCTCTTCGGCGGGCGGCGGAGCGATCTTGCCGTCGAGGGTCATGGCGGCCTTCAGCGTGACGAGAGGCATCCCGCGGCGAATGTAGCGCGCGAAAGCTTCATTCAATCGGCGAGCTTGCTCTTCGAAGAGACCAACTTCGACGTGGATTCCTGCGGCGCGCAGTTGTTCGAATCCGCGCCGGCTGACTTTGGGATTTGGATCAGGCATCGACGCGACCACGCGATGAATTCCTGCAGCGATCAGCGCATCGGTGCAGGGAGGAGTTCGTCCTTGATGCGCGTGTGGTTCGAGATTGATGTAGAGCGTTCCGCCGCGCGCCTTCGCGCCCGCAGCTTCGAGCGCGATAATTTCGGCGTGCTTCACGCCAGCGTAGGTGTAGGTACCGGTTCCGACGACGTTACCGTGCTCGTCGGCGATGACAGCGCCAACGTAGGGGTTTGGCGACGCAAGCCCGATGCTCTCGCGCGCCAGTTCGAGCGCGCGCTGTAAAAGCATTTCGTCAACGGAGTGGGAGTGCATTCAGGAAGAAATCGACCATCCAGCTACAGATTGTGTTCTTGTCCACAAACACCTCATCGCAAAGGACGCGAAGAAAATCCGCGAAGGACGCCAAGAGAGGCAACTTCGCATTAGCTTAGCCGCGACGCGGAGGAAAACTCTGGTATGAATCATCTTCGATCTCCGCAACCGCCGCGCCGCTTCGTCCTTTCGGGCCGCGGCGTAGAGGCGCCATCGCATACGCGTAAGGATCTTGGGGCTGCGCGGGTTTCTTGCGGAGAAGACGCTTCAGAAAATCCAACGCCATTCGGAGTCGTGACTTTTTATCGTCGGATCTCAAGAGTTGCTCCTCTCGCGAATTTCCGGCGCTACGATCAGCCGCCGCGTTCTTCTATTCGACGTTCTCTATTCAAACAGCGAATCCACAAATTCTTTCGGATCGAACGGCAGCAAATCTCCCGCCTTCTCCCCAACGCCGACGTATCGCACCGGCAATCCGAGTTCGCGCGAGATCGCAACCACCACTCCACCCTTTGCGGTGCCGTCAAGTTTGGTCAGAACAATTCCGGTCACGCCCGCGGACTCGGTAAACATGCGCGCCTGCTGCAGCCCATTTTGCCCCGTGGTAGCGTCCATCACAAGCAGAGTTTCGTGCGGAGCGCCCGGGATGATGCGCTGCGCGGTGCGGCGCATTTTTTCGAGTTCAGCCATCAGGCTGGTCTTGGTGTGCAGTCGGCCTGCGGTGTCGACGACGACGTAGTCGCATTTGCGTGCGACGGCGGCTTGCATGGCGTCGAAAAGCACGGCGGCGGGATCGCCTCCCGGCTTGGTTTTGATGACTTCGGTTCCTGTGCGCTGTCCCCAGATTTCGAGTTGCTCGATCGCGGCCGCCCGAAAAGTGTCGGCGGCGCAGAGCAGCACGTTCTTTCCCTGCGAGCGAAAGACTTGCGAGAGCTTGCCGATCGTCGTCGTCTTGCCTGTGCCGTTCACGCCGACCACAAGAATCACTTCCGGCGTTCCATCCACTTTATTGACCGGCCGCGAATTTGTTGCGGCCAGGATGGCGAGCAGTTCTTCTTTCAGCAGGCGCTTGAGTTCGTCGACGTTCCCGATCTGCTTGCGGTCGGCTTTCTCGCGAAGCTTGCCGAGGACTTCCTGCGTGGTGGTCGATCCAAGGTCGGCGCCGATCAGCGTCGCTTCGAGATCGTCGAGAGTGTTGCGGTCGATCTCCTTGCCGATGGAAACGACTGCGTCGATGCGGTCGGCGAGATTTTCGCGCGTGCGCGTGACCGCCTGCTTCATGCGGTCGAAAAAGCCAGTTTTCTTCTCTTCCTCGAGACTGCCGAACAGAGTTTGAATCATAAGAAGGCCAAGGCTAGATTATACGGGGACCGGGGAGACTCTACTGCGGCGACCCCACCCTGGTCGCGTTGTCCGCGACAGGATGGGGATTCTGATTTCCTTATGCCCAGACTGAACGCCCAGACTGAAAATCGTTCAGACTTCGACGAGAGGTGTTGCTTGCAGTTCCTGTGTTTTCACGGGCAGCCCAAAGCCGTTCACCATTTTCCGGCGAGTTTCCAGGATTTCCCGCATTTCTTCCGGCGTCCCGCGCACCGGCGGCTCATGCGAAATCGCATCCTTCAACATCGCCCAGCTGACTTCAGATGCAATGACGCTGTCACGCGCTCGCGGAAATCCTAGGTTCCTACCGGCCAGAATCGATCGCGCAAACGCATCGACCATTACATCGAGCTTCTTGTCGTTGAACGCCGCCGTCTTGCAAATCGTGTTGCGCACGCCGAACATCTCCACCGTCGCCTCGGTAAAATCATGCCGCATGCGCGCCACGCCCTTCGTCCCAATCGCGTCGACATAGCAGTTGTGCGGCTGCTCCTTGGCCAGGTGTCCATAAACAAATCCCTGCGTGATATCAAAAACGACGCCGTTCGCGAACGTCCCATGTACCTGCACCCACCATGGATCTTTATGTCCCCACATACGCAGGCCTTGTGCGTGCCAGCTTTGATATTCACTTTGCGCATACCATCGCGCGACATCGACGTAGTGCATTCCGCAATCATGAAAGGGTGGGCCTTCGGGATCATGGCCTTCGAGCGGCATGTGTCCCGGCGTCATATGGCAGACGCGGATCACCGCCAGGTCGCCAATCTCTCCCCTCAGCGATGAAGCGCTGAATCTCCTTGTGATACCAGGCATTGCGATTGAAAAGATTCACGGCGACGAGCCGGTCGGTCGCTTCAATTTCGTGAACGAGTTGCCACTCCGTAGCGACGTCGGGCGGCGATGGGTTTTTCCGCCAATACGTGCTTGCGATGGCTGAGTGCCTGGTGTATCTGCTGCGGCCGCGCGTCCGCCAGCGTGAACAATCCTACGGCATCGATGGAAGTGTCGGCGAAGATAGGCTCCGGCCGATCGTAGATTGCCGCATTCGGGATTTGCTGCCGGGCCAGTTCGCGGGCATGCGCGCAGATGTCATAGACCGCGGCGACTTCCCAAAGATTGCTGCTCTGCATAGCCGCCACAAACGCGCGACCCATGCGCCCATACCCAAGGATTCCCGCCCTGAGCTTTTTTGGCATGCTCTGCGGTCATCTTAAGCGGAACTGTCCTGCCAAACTGTGACGGTCGTCACAAAGGGACATTGCGGCGCACCTCCAAGCCCTCCTAAAAAAGTTTTCCACAGCCCGGCGAGGTCCATTCAACCTTTACTGAGAAATCTCAATCCAGCAAACTCGACCTCATGACCCAGCACCCAGTCCGTCGCACTCCCCCGTGTTCCCCTGTGTCCCCTGTGGTTGAAGGTTGTTGTTTTTGGATGTCGGGGATCACGTAACCCCAACGCGCTCAAGATTTTGCCCGTAACTGATTGCAGCTCATAGATTAATTCTCAAAATCCCGCTAACCCCAACATTTCAATAGACCGTCGGGGGAGGGGGTAGGAGCAAAAAATGCCCGGATTTCCCAATCGCTGTCAGCACCTGAAAATCAACGGCACCCAGTGCGGATCACCCGCCCTGCGCCGCAACCGCTTCTGTTTTTTCCACAAACGCTTTCAGGACGAGCGCATCAAGCTCAGCACCGACCGCGCCCGCCGCGGCGTCGCCACCTTCATCCTCCCCGTCCTCGAAGACGCCAACTCCATCCAGATCGCCCTCATGCAAGTCATGCGCCTGCTGATCTCGCAACAACTCGATCACAAAACCGCCAGCCTTCTGCTCTACGCCCTGCAAACCGCCAGCACCAACCTGCGTCTGACTGACTTCAAACCCTTCCGCCACGAAGTCATACTCGATCCGCGCGACGCCGCCGACACTGTTCTCGGCGAGCGCGTCTGGCGCGATGACGATTTCGACGAAGAAGAAGACGACGGAGAAGAAGAGACCGAAGCCGACCGCGCCATCGCCGCCCTCGAAGCCGCACAAAAGAAAAAAGACGAAGACGCCAAATGGAGACGCTGGGCCGAGGCCGAAGCCGACCGCCTCCAGCGCGAGGGACGAGCGCAAGATCAGCGAGAACAGCAGCAGCAAGACCGGCTGTCGCGGCTCACCGCGTCCGCATCGGTCACCGCGACCGGAAGCGCAGTCGTCGAGCCCGCACGTTCAGGCGCCGCGCACACGAGTGCCCCAACCCAGCCCGCGCCGAGCGAGAAAAAGCCCGCTGCCAGCTTCAACCCGGCCAAAGTCCGCGAAGAAATCGCAGCCATGGTCCGCAAGCAATTCTTCCCCAACCTCCCCGAACAATTCATTCCCAAGAAACACCCAGAAAAGGAGTCCCAGAAGCAATCAGAAAAGAAGGCCACATAGCCAAAGCGACAACGAGTCTCGCGATGAAACATCCGAACCGTAGAGCCGGCGTCTCGCCGGCTGTCGCGCAGGCATCTTGCCTGCGCAGCCTGTGTGGCGACAGACGCATTCGCCCGTCCGCGAAGCCGAACGCAACCTCTTCGTCAACCCTTCGCTCTCGCGCCCGAAATTCGTTTCCGTGCGAAGATAGAATGCTGACGCCAGAACCGCCGCTTGCCCATGCCAACTTCCACGCTTCGCAGAGTCTTCAAAGCATTTCAATATCGCGATTTCCGGCTGATGTGGGTTGGGGCCTGCACGTCGAGCATCGGCACATGGATGCAGATCGTGGCGCAGGGATGGCTCATCTACCGGCTGAGCCATTCGTCGTTCTTGCTCGGGCTGGATCAGTTCCTGGCCGGGATTCCGATCTTTCTGTTCACTCTGATCGGCGGGGTGGTGGCCGACCGGACCGAGCGGCGAAGGATTCTGCTGGTCTCGCAGTACATTCAAATGGCGAGTGCGGCGACGCTCACTGTTCTGGTGATGATGGGACTGCAGCACGTGTGGCCGATTTTGTGTCTGTCGTTCGTGTCTGGATTTGCGCAGGCGTTTGGCGGGCCGGCGTATCAGGCGCTGATTCCGACGCTCGTCGACCGCGAGGACATGCCGAATGCGATCGCGCTGAATTCAATTCAATTCAATCTGGCGGTGACAGTCGGGCCGGCGCTCGCGGGAATCACGCTGGCGAAGTTCGGCGAGAAATGGTGTTTCGGGTTGAATGCGCTTTCGTTTCTGGCGCCGGTGATTTCGCTGTCGATCATCTCGGCGCGATTCTTGCCGGAGAAATCCACAGAGACGATGTATGGCAGCCTGAAGCAGGGGATCCGGTTCATCTGGCGTCACGGGTCGATGGTGGGAGTGATTATCCTGGCGTTTCTGATGACGTTTTTGAGCATGCCGATGCGGACGTATATCCCGGTATTCGTGAAGGATATTTTCCATCGCGGTCCGGAAACGTATGGCAATCTGCTTTCACTAATGGGTGTGGGATCGATTTGCGGGTCGTTGGGCGTGGCAAGTTTGGGGAACATTTCGAAAAAGGGCCGGTTCGCGCTGGCGATGCTGATTATTTTGGGGGCGGGGATTGCGGGATTCTCTTTTTCGAAGTTTTTGCCGCTGTCGTACACGATGCTCGCGCTGGTGGGCGCTTCGATGATGGCGGTGTTCGCCACCGTGACGTCACTGGTGCAGTTGATTGTGACCAACGAAATGCGCGGGCGCGTGATGAGCGTGTACAACTTCGCGTTTCGCGGCGGGATGCCGATGGGGAATCTGGTGTCAAGCTGGCTGGTGCCGATGTTTACGGCGCCGGTGGTGTTGGGCGTGAATGGATTTTTGCTGGTGCTGGTGGCGGCCTACTTTCTGATTGTGCAGAGGAAAGTGGCGGCGCTGTAAGTTAGAGTCCCGACTCTAGAATCGCAAAGGCGCGATTTTAGGATGGAGAATCCAGTGGATCGAACCTGGGGATCAGAATCCCCACTTCTCGCGCAAAAGGCGCGCGAGAAATGGGGGACCCGGCATTGTTCAACCGAGATCAGTTCACTTGAGATCCGTTCACGCGGATCGGGTCAGAGGAGTTGTGGTCTTACTGCTTCCCGGGCGAGTGGTCTGTCGTTGGCGAGGTAGGTGCTGGGAGATCGACGCGCAATTCCACCTGGACGAGATCACCTTCGTAGCTATGGTCTTTGGCAGGTTTGTAGCGGACGATAGTGCGGAGTCCATCGATGTGGTGACACAGGTTGAAGTGATCTTCACCGTACCAGAGGGTGTCGGGAAAACCGATCTTGAGGCCGTGGCCGAAGTCACGAAAGACGAGCGGCTGTTCGTTGGATTGAACGGTAAGCGTGAGTTCTTTCTGTTTCGGATCTACCTTGCAGGCCACTGAAGTCACGGTGCCTTCAACTCGTTTGGTGTCCTGAGGTTCCTCGGCAGTGACGGGACTGTCAGGAGGTCTTTGCGGGTCGGGAATCCTGAGCAAGAGATCGACTGCCTCGTCGTGATCCGGGCCACTCCAACGGTCCGCGACGTACTTTGCGATGGTAGCGGCGTGAGCGGTGTCTCCCAATCGTAGAAGCAGGCTGGCAGCCAACAGGTCGTAACCCGCGCGGGAAGGCTCCAAACGTGCGGCCTTACTGGCGGCGGCGAGCGCCTTTCGGTCGTCACCCTTTCTTGCGTAGAGCAGAGAAAGCTGCGCGTACGCCTGAGCGAACTGAGGATTGAGCTGAAGGGTCCGGGACAAAGCTTTTTCAAACTCGGCTTGATCAGCAGGGGCGTTCGAGCGGGCGGCCGGCGAGAGCATCGTTTTGTAGAAGAGCGAAAGATAGCGACCGCTGTCGGATTGTACGGCAGCATCAAACTCACGCATCGCGTCTTCATCTTCACCGTTGGTAAAATGCAGAAAACCCATATACTCATGCGCGACGGCGAGCTTTGGATCGGCTTTGAGGGCCTGCGAAAGCAAGTTCTGCGCGTTGGGGAGATCGTGGCTGGTCCAAAGACTTAATCCGGCGAGTTCTGCCTGCGTTTCGGGAACGGTGAGGGTGCGGACCTGGAAATTTCGCGCCAAAATCTCCGGAGGGTTCTTCACTTCCCAAGCTTGCATCTTGCCTTTGCGCGCGTATTTCTCAAGCTTGCGTTCGACGTCTGCGATGGGGCCGAATACCTGTTCGAAGGCCTTTTCCTGGTCCGTTTCGCTTTGCAGAAGGTTATAGAACTGAGTCATGCGCTGGCCGCGCTCCATTCCCTCGGCGAAGGTGAGGTAGTGGGATAAGGCCCAGGACTCCGCGTAGAAAAATTGTGTCTTGGAGCCGTGGTAGATGGGGGACGACGGATCGACCTTGAACAAGGTCTTCAGGGGAATCAGGTCCTGGCGCTCCAAGAGGAATTTTCGGGAGCTTGGAACGCCGACCAGAGCGCTCGATTCCTTGAATTCGGAGGTGCCATAGAGTTCGGCAAGGCCTTCGTCGAGCCAAAGAGGTAACCAGCGAAAATTGATGTGCAGCAAGGTATGCACATACTCGTGAAAGACGGGTTGAAAGAGTCCGGGGCGATCCTGATCGAGGCGTATTACGGCAAACTCTCTTTCCCATCCAGGGTGAAAGTAACCGGCGATGCCGCTGTTGCTCGAAGGGTTGGGCCAAGATGAAATGCGGCTCATACTTGTAAGATCGCGGGGAGCGAAGATCAGGAGCTGTGTGCCGGATTCGAGGCGCATATTTTGAGCGCCCATGGCAAAGACGGAGCGCATCTGCTCGAACTCGCGCGCAATGGCGAGACCGCTCAGCGTGTCACCGTCGGTCAGCACGCGGAAGTGGTCACTGCGAATTTCAGTCCAGGGCTTATCGGCGGCGGATGCGAGCAGACTGATGGTGCAGAGGGCAAGGACCAGGAATATGCGGTTCAGGATCAGGCGCAAGCTCGATTTGCGGGAACCGGGTGAAGACTGAAGTTGAAGCGGGAGGAGAGAGCGTGCCGTTCCGCGCGGCGCGACGAGAATCGGGTTATGCACGCCTCAAGGATCATTGCGAGAGGGATGGTTGTCAAGACCGAGTGCGTGTGGGGCGAGGAGAAGAGTTAGAGTTCCCACTTCTCGCGCAAAGGGCGCTCAAGAAATGGGGCACCCCGGAGGCGCGGGCGAGACGCCCGCGCGACAGCCGGCGGGACGCCGGCGTTACCGCCCTGCGCACAGGGAGTGCGGCGCTACTGTGTCGGAGCTACAGAGTCACTGAATTGAACGGTGGTTAGAAACGGCTGCGTTCCAGGGCGGCGGTTTCGGCGGCCATGGCTACGGGCGCGGGTTGAGGCGCGGTGGCTGCTGCGGCGACTTCGGCTGGTGCTGGCGCCGGAGTTGCGGGCTGCGCGATGGGGCGCTTGATGGTGAAACGCTGGATCTTGATTTCACCGCGCTTGTAGACCTCGAGCAAAGCGGCGACGGCTTCGGGATCGAGGCGCTTGCCGGCGAGGTTCTTGATAATCTGCAGCGCCTGATCGGGCGTGTGCTCCTTCTGATAAGGACGGTTGGTGGTGAGGGCGTCGAATGTGTCGGCGACGGCGATGACGCGCGCCAGGAGCGGAATCTGCTCACCCTGGAGTCCGTAGGGATATCCGCGGCCGTCGAGGGCTTCGTGGTGCAACTCGATGCCGGGCAACATTTCGGCGAGCTGCGTGACGGGGCGCAGGATGTTGGCACCCTTGGTAGTGTGCGTCTTCATGACTTCGAATTCTTCGGCGGTGAGGGCTCCGGGCTTTTTCAGGATGTGATCTTCAATGCCGATTTTGCCCACATCGTGAAGCTGCGCGGAAATCTGCAAGGTCTCCATGAAAGCGGCATCGAGCTTCATCTCTTTGGCGATGAGCATGGAGTAGCGCGTGACGCGGTCGGAGTGGCCGCGCGTGTAGGGATCCTTTTCGTCGACGGCTCCGGCAAGCATCTGGATGGAGCCCATAAACAGGTCGCGGTTTTCTTCGGCGGCGCGCTTCAGGTCTTCGACGAAATGTTCAAGTTCATCGGACATGGTGTTAAAGGTGTGGGCGAGTTCTCCGATTTCGGTGCGGCTCCACAGGTTAACACGCTGCGAGAAATCGCCGCGGGCCAGAGCGCGGCTGGACTGCGTGAGAACCTGCAAGGGATAGGTGATGCGGCGGGCGGCGAAGATGCTGACGAGAATGCTCAGGAACACGGCGGCCAGTGCGAGAAGACCGGAGGTGCGCTGCATTTCGTAAATGCCGCGATAGGCCTCGGCCTGCGTTTTTTGTACGACCACGGCCCAGTCGAGAGACGTCACCGGGCTGTAGGTGCCAAGCATTTCGACGCGCTCGGAGTTGATGTTAACTGTGAACTCCATGGTGGGGACAAATTGCGCCTTGTTTCCGCCACCCACGAAGTTGCGCACGATCTCCAGACTCTTCATGTCCTGGCCGGTAGCGAACTCGGGAGTCGCTGCGGCGACCAGGCGGCCTTGAGCGTCGACAACGTAGGGCGTAAGTCCGCCGCGGCTGGCTTCCTGCAGGCGGCGGATCAGGAATTGCAGATCAACCACAGCAGCGATCGTCCCCAGAAAATGTTGACCGTACTTTACGGGAGCGCTGACGAGGAATACGGTGCGCGAGGATTTGCCTTCGCCCACGACGAGAGCCTGTCCGTTGTAGACGCGGCCGTCGCGGGCGGCGGCGAAGGCGCGTTCGAGTTCGCGATTCAGAAAGACGTCCCGCTCGATTGCCCCGGCGTAAATACCCTTGCCGTTGGGGTTCAGGAGGGTCGCGTAGGCGATCTCATCGGAGGAGGAAGAGACAAAGTTTTCCAGTAGAGCTCGAAGTTCCGGGGCTTCGATATTGGTGTCGCCAATGTCTCCGCCGCTGGCGACTTGGATTGCGGAAGAGAGGTTGGCCAGCATCATGCGGAGAGAGCGCTCGTGCTCGGTGATGTCGTCGGCGAGCGAGCGCGTCACCGTGTTCTGGAGCATCATCTCGTTGGTTTTGAGACGGTCGCGGTTGATGGCTTCGACGCGCGCCGAATAGAAATACATGGGGACGATACTGATGACCACGAGCACGCCGAGGATGACATAGATGATAGGGATGCGCGCGTGGTTGGAGGTGCTGGGACGCGAGGCTTTCCCATCATTCAAATCGCGGACGCCCAAGGGCGAGGTGGCGGCGGCTTTCACGGGTATCCCTAAAATTCTATCGGGGAAAGGGAGGCGTGGGAGGAAAAGCTGGGCGGGTTGGCATTACGAAAGTACCCTCGGGAATGGGCGTCTGGCGCGGGGTTTGGGAGAATTCAGTACTCGGTACTCGGTATTCAGTACTCAGTGGCGCTGGTGAATCTCCAATGGTCTGGCGCCTGGACGTTCTCGATTATTGCAGGAGTTTCTGCAGGTCTTTCCAGTGGACCAGGATTACGTGATTTTCTTCGAGGAGCTTTTTGAATTCGGGGCTGGTCATTACGTCGTAGTCGCGCTGGCGCCAGGCGGATCCGTAGTCGATGTGATCGACGGCTACGGCTTGGAACTCGGCGTCGTCATGGGCGAGGTGCACGATGATTTCGGTTAGGCCGGGCTTCAGATTCTTGATCGCGTTCGCGTAGAAATCTTTCCAGTTCGCCGCTTTGATGGAGGGATTCGCGATCACGACCGCGTCGACGAGGGGATCCTTGCTGGAGACGAGCGATGCGAGCGTCGGCGGAGCGTTGCGGCCGAGGAAGGCGAGGAAGGGCAATTTGTATTCGTGAGCGAGTTTGATGTAGACGGCGAAGAGGTCGGGACGCGCGAAGAGGACTCCCATGTGGCTGTCGAGATGCGTGGGATGAATGCCGAAGGCGATGGCGCGCTCGATCTGGGCGCGGAGTTCGAGTTCGACTTCGTCCGCTTTCAGATGCTGGACGGCGGGACCGGTTTCGGGCCAGAGATATCCGGAGGGATCGAGGAGGCTGGGAACTTTGTCTTTGGATTCGACGGGGCCCCAGCGGTAGGTTTTCCATTCGCTGGTGAGGGTGAGGTGAAGTCCGAGGTCGGCGTTGGGATGGGACTTCGCGTAGTCGGCGACTTCGGTGAGCCAAGGGCAGGGAATCATGATGCTCGCGGAAGTGACCGCGCCCTGGTCGAGGGCGGCGAAGCTGGCGGCGTCCTGCGAGTGGGCGACGGCGAGGTCGTCGGCGTGGATGATTAAGAGTTTCGAGTTGGCGGGGTAGCCGAGGCGCTCGGCGATGGATTGGGATTGGGCGGCGATCGAGAGTAGTGCGATGGCTAGGATGGAGAGGATGCGGTTCATATTGGGGGTCTCGAATGCGGAGTTTAGCACGGTGGGCGGGTGCGCGATGTGCGGGAGTGGGCGACGCGGTGAAGAGCCAGATCATCGCTAAGGTCGCTAAGGGTGCGCGAAGGTCGCTAAGAAAAGCAACGGCATGGACCTCAGACGGTTTCGCTCTTGCCAGTGCGGGACATTAATTTCTGGATCGCTTCTCTCGGGGATTTTCCTTCGTGAAGGATGGCGTGCATTTGTTCGGTGATGGGCATCTCAACTTTGCGGGCGTGAGCGAGGCCGACCGCGGCGGTTGTGGTGAAGACTCCTTCGGCGACTGCGCCGTGCATGGAGGAGATGATTTCGGGGAGCTTGCGTCCGCGGCCGAGTTCGACGCCGACGCTGCGATTGCGGGAGAGGCCGCCGGTGCAGGTGAGGACGAGGTCGCCGAGTCCGGCGAGTCCGGCCATGGTGTCGGGGCGTCCGCCGCAGGCAACGGCGAGGCGCGTCATCTCGGCGAGGCCGCGGGTGATGAGAGCGGCGACGGAGTTGTGGCCGAGTCCGAGCCCGTCGCAGATTCCGGCGGCGATGGCGATGATATTTTTCAGCGCGCCACCGAGTTCGACGCCGACGACATCGGTGTTGGTATAGACGCGGAAGGTGGGATCGCTGAATTCGGTTTGGATGGTGCGCAGGAGCGCGGCGTTCGATGAGGCGATGGTGATGGCGGTGGGATCTCCGCGGGCGACTTCTTGGGCGAAGGATGGGCCGCTGAGCGCGCCGATGGGGAAGGCGGAGTTCCCATCCTGTCGCGAAGAACGCGACAAGGATGGGGCAACCGGGTTGTTGTTCGTCAGCACATCTTGAATCACTTCGGTCATCCGGTGTAGTGAGTTTTCTTCGAGGCCTTTGGTCGCGCTGACGATGAGTGCGTTCGACGGAATCAGCGGGCGCATGCGTTCGAACAGCGCGCGGCAGTGTTGCGAGGGCATGACGCTGACGATGATTTGCGCGTTGTCGAGAGCGGTGGCGAAGTCGTTGGTCGCGGTGACGCTGTCGGGGATGAGGCGGCCGGGGAGAAATCTTTCGTTGATGTGACGTTGGGTGATGGATTCGCAGACGTCGGTTTCGTGTGCCCAGAGGCGGACGCGGTGCGTGCCTTTGCGTCCGAGGACGATGGCGAGGCCCGTCCCCCATGCGCCTCCGCCGATGACGGCGATGTCAGACATGGTGGGTCGAGTCCTCTTTGGGTTTTGATCCAAGGCGATTTTCGGTGCCGGCCAACAGGCGGCGGATGTTGGCGTGATGCTTGGCAATCACCAGCGCCGACGCGATCGTGATGGGTAAAAGCGTTAAGAGACCCTCGGTGCCACGCGATCGCAACGAGAACCAGGCGAATACCGGCAGAGTGACTGCCGCAGCAATCGATGCCAGCGAAACGTATCTCGAAATGAGGACCACGATTACGAAGATAACAAACGCAGCGAGCGTTGCGCGAGGAAGCAGAAGGGCGAAGGCGCCGACGGAGGTGGCGACGCCTTTGCCGCCGCGAAAGCGCAGCCAGACAGGGAACATGTGGCCGAGGATTGCGCAGAGCGCAACGAGGGATAGTGGGGGACAAAGGCTCGCATCGACGTTTCCGGGCGGCCTTCGCATGAAGATTTCGTACGCGAGAACGACTGCGCACGTTCCTTTGAGCGCGTCGAGGAGCAGAGTGAGGATTCCGAGCGCGGGGGATTTGCGGGAGACGTTGGTGGCGCCAATGTTGCCGCTGCCGGTCAGGCGGACGTCTTCGCCGCGGAAGACGCGGATGAGGAGATAGCCGAAGGGAATGGAGCCCAGCAGATAGCTCGCGACGATTGTGAGAAGGATCGACACGGAATCGAGTGCGACTCGCTAATCTAACACGTGAGTTGGGCGCGGTGTGGTTCGAAAAAAGCAAGATCAACGCGAAGTGCGCTAAGGCCTCGCGAAGGACGCGAAGACGCAGTGTGGAAACTCCCATTGGGGTCGTTGGCGGTGCTGACGTACACGGGATCTTCGACTTCGCAACTAGTTCGCGGTCGCGAACCAGTTGGTGCGCTCAGGACGACAAGATTAGCTGGGAGCTAAGGAACTGATCGTGGCTGATATGAGGCGGCGCATTTGTCGTGTCTGGATGATGCGGGGGCGAGACGCCCCCGCTACAGCCGGCGGGACGCCGGGCGCTACGACTGCGCCGCACTCAATGGGAATCGGGACAGCTTGGTGTAGGTGGATCCTTTTGGGGACAGGCGACTTTGGTAGAGGAAGAATTCGCGGGGAGTCATTACGCCGAACTCGGGCTGGGACAGGGGTGCGAGTTTTTCCTGGAGGTGCTGGAAGACTTGGTTGGGGCGGTCTTGTTTGTCGCGGCTTGGAGAGCCGGAGCCGCCTTTGCCGCGCGCCAGCGTTAGGTGCGGGTTGTAGGGGCGATCTTCTTTGGGGATACCGAGCGTCGCTGTGGTGGCGTCGATTGTGGCGGCTAGTGCGGGGAGTTCGGGGCCGGATTCCATGCCGATCCAGAAGACGCGGGCGGATTTCGGGGTGGGGAAGAAACCGTATCCGCGGAAATGGATTTGTGGTGCTGGTGCGGTGATTGTCGAGAGGGATTGTTTGAGTTGGTCGAGGGCGTCGTCGGGATATTCGCCGATGAATTTCAGGGTGACGTGGAGGGAGTCGGGAGGCATCCAGCGGGCGTCGGGGGCGAAGGGGCGGACGCCGTCGAGGAAGAGGGTGATGCGGTCGCGGATGGCGTCGGGGAGGTCGAGGGCGAGGAAGAGGCGCATGGGGCTTTTAGCTTTTGGCTCTTGGCTTTTGGCTTGGATCTCATTGTGCCGGCGGCGTCCGCGGTGGCTCAAGCCGAAAATCCTTTTTCCTGGCTTAGCGGCGTGGCTAGAAGCCGCGCCCTTTCAAGACATCCCGAGAGAACAAGAACTTCCCGTTGTTGCTTGCCAAAAGCTAAAAGCTAAGAGCCAAGAGCGTTTTCTCTTACATCAGTTTTTTTCGCACCATGTCTAGCGCCATTGTGGTGGCGAAGCGGCGGATTCGTTTGCGGTCGCCGGGGAAATTGCGCTGGACCACTTCGGTACCCGTGTCGCTTGCTACCGCGTGAAATACCAATCCTACGGGCTTTTCGGCGGTGCCTCCTGCGGGACCCGCTACGCCGGTGATGCCAACGCCTATTGTCGATTCGCAGCGGTAGCGGATTCCTTCCGCCAAGGCTGCGGCGACTTCGCGGCTGACGGCGCCGTGACGGTCGATCATTTCCGTGGGGACTCCGGCTAATTCTGTTTTCAGATTGTTGGAGTAGACGACCGCGCCACCGAGAAAATATCTGGAGCTGCCACCGATCGAGGTGATGCGTTCGGCGAGCAGGCCTCCGGTGCAGGATTCGGCGACGGCGAGCGTGGCGTTGCGCATCTGCAGCCAGTAGCCGACGATTTGCTCGAGCGATTCTCCGTTGCGGGAGTAGACGGCGTCGTCGAGTTCGTCTTCAACGACTCCAGCAACTTCGTCGACGCGGCGCTGGGCAGCGTCCTGTGTGGCGGCGCGGGTTGTGAAGTGGAGTTCGATTTCTCCGGCGCCGGCGAGGATGGTGGTGTCGACGTCGGAGTATCGCTTGTAGATGGGGGCGACGCGGGCATCGACGGCGGATTCGCCGAGCATGGCGACTTTCAGAGTGCGGGTTACGAGAAATGCGGGCGGAACTTTGGCGCGGAGGCGGTCGCGAACTTCGTTCTCGAAAAGACCGCGCATTTCGAATGGCGGGCCGGGGAGCAGGACGATGATGTGTTCGCGTCCGTCGAACTGGCCGCTGAGCCATTGTCCAGGGGCGGTGCCGTTTGGATTGGGAAGCGCGGTCGCGCCCTCGATGACGTCGGCTTGCTTGGCATTGTTGGGAGCCATTTTCCAGCCGCGGGATGCGAAGCGCTCTTCGAGGCGGGTGAGGACTTCGGGATCGCGGACGAGTTTGAGGCCGAGGGCTTCGGCGACGGCTTCACGGGTGAGGTCGTCTTCGGTGGGGCCGAGGCCTCCGCTGAAAATGACGATGTCGGAGCGGAAGAGGGCGTGCTGGGCGGCGGCGACGAGGTGGCGCAGATTGTCGCCGACGATGCTTTTGAAAATCACGTCAACACCGAGCAGGTTGAGTTGCTCGGTGAGGTAGAGCGAGTTCGTGTCCATGCGGTAGGGGGTGAGGAGTTCGGAGCCTACCGCGATGATTTCAGCGTGCACGAGGAAAGTTTAAATGAAAAACGGGGGGCGAGGAGACTCACCACGGGGGGCACGGAGGGGCACGGGGGACGGTTAGGAGTTTGGGTCGGGTGGGAATCTGGGAGTTCGGTAGTAACAGCGGAGAAGCAGGTTCCTCACTTCGTTCGGAATGACAAAATATTTTTTTGGTCGGAATGACAAGATGTTTATTTGGTCGGAATGACAAAACGGGAAGCGGGTTCCTCGCTTTGCTCGGAATGACAAAATTTTTATTTGCGGGGATGACTATGTCATTTCTGGAACTATTCGGGGAGGAGCGGGTGGCCGGCGATGTTCCAGGAGAGGTGATGGACTGCGCTGGTGGTGGAGAGGATTACGGAGCGGCCGGGGGCGAAGGCTAGTCCTACCAGGCCTTGGCCGGCTACTTCGAGATTTGGTTTGGCGTCGGGAGTGAGTTTGACGATGCCGCGTTTGCCGGCGAGCGAGGCTGCGACGTAGAGATTGCCGTCGACGTCGAAGGCGAGACCTTGCGGGCGTCCTAGGCCTTTGTAGAAAGTTGTGACGGTGCCGTTGGGATCGATTTTGTGGACGCTGTCGAAGCTGGAAGTGCTGGGTCCGGTGACGAAGAGATCCCCTTGCGGGCTGAACGCGAGATGGTATGCGGAGACACTGGGTTCGAGGGTGGCGAAGACGAAGACTTGCTGATCGGGGGCGATCTTGAAGATGGTGCCGCTGCGGTCGCCGACGTAGAGATTCTGTTCGCGATCGAAGGCGATGCCGGTGGCGACGCCCATACCTTCGGCGTAAGTGGTCATGGTGCCATTAGGAGCGACGCGGTAGACGGCGCCGTCGAAGCGGGAGGAGACATACATCTGTCCCTGAGGATCGAAGGCGATGGAGGTGGCGTTCATTAGTTCTTGAACGAAAGGCTTGACGACATAGTTGGTGTCGATTTTGAAGATGGCGACGGGAACTTTCTGGCCGCGCGATCCGGAGAAGGTGACGTAGATGTTGCCGGCAGGATCGAGCGCGGGATTGGTGACGGGATGAAGATTTTCGGCGATGGGGACCGCGACCTTGACGTTTTGCGGATTGCTGACGTGGCCGTCGGCGGCGACGACAACGGGTCCGGAGGTCGCGCCTTCGGGAACGCGTGCAATGAGAAAAGAGTCGGAGCTGACGACGAGCGATCCTTCGACGTCGCCGAACTGGACCTTGGGACGGTGCAGGTCGGGAGGGCGAAGGCCGGAGCCGGTGATGCGGATCTCGCCTCCGGCAAGCGCGAGCGACGGCACCACCGCTTCAATGCGCGGCGAGCCGTTGACGTTTTTCTTGCCGAGGATGCGGTCGGAGAATCCCATGTTAGTCCTGAGGTGCGAGTCCTGAGTCCTTAGCTCTCGGTGAAGACGTTTTCCGGTAGTCGCGACTTCTTACTATCTTAGTAGACCAGAGTGCAGGAGAAGTTGCATCACGGCCAGAGCGTAAAGTCCCGCAGCGACGTCGTCGAGCACGATGCCGGTGCCTTCGGGAAGTTTCTCGAGTTGGCGCACGGGTGGCGGCTTGACGATGTCGAATGCTCGAAAAAGTATAAAACCCGCGAGGAAAGTTTTCCATGAGAGGGGCGCGGCGATGAGGGCGATGAGCTGTCCGGCGACTTCGTCGATGACGACGAATTGGGGATCTTTTGTCGCGTAGGCGCGGGAGACTTGCGTGGCGGCGGGGATGCCGATGAGCGTGACTAGTAGCGCGAGCGCAATCGCGATTGGAGTCCGGAGAGCGAGTGGGAGAGCGTAGGCGAGGGCGGTCCAGAGGAGGACGGTTGTGGCGGAGCCCCAGGTGCCGGGGCCGGGATGGAGACGGCCGATGCCGAAGAACGTGGCGGTGAGGGTGGACCAGAGAGGGGCGCGCGGGTGAGACGAACCCCCGGGGCTTGTCACGATTCGTCCTCGGAGTTTTCTGGAGTGGTTTCCTGGATTAGGTCTTCGGCGTCGGTTACGGGGGAGGAGATTACATATTGTCCGCTGGCCCATTTACCGAGATCGATGAGGCGGCAGCGGTCGCTGCAGAAGGGGAAATCGGGATCGGTGTTCTTGACTGACTTTTTACAGATGGGGCAACGGAGTTTCAGGGTGCGTTTGCGAGGCATGGACGCTCTTCATTGTAGAAGGAAGATTTCAGATTGCAGATTGAAAATCTTCGGCTTCTGGAGATATTAGAGGATTTTGGCTACAAGGTCGTAGTCGTGGGATTCGGTGATTTGGCAGCGGTAGAAGCGGCCGGGCTGCGGAGTTAGGTCTTCGGGGACGTCGTTAACGAAAACTTTGCCGTCGATTTCGGGGGCGTGCATTTGGGTGCGGCCTTCGAGGAGGAGGTCGGTTTCTTCGGACTCTCCTTCGAGGAGGAGATCGAATTCGCGGCCGACTAGCGACTTCTTTTTCTTCTTGCTGATCTGGCGCTGGATCGACATGAGGTGCTTGCGGCGACGTTCGATTTCGCGCGGGGATAATTTCTTTTCCAGGGCGAAGGCGGAGGCACCGTCCTGATCGGAGTAGGCGAAGGCGCCCATCCAGTCGAACTGAGCTTCGCGGACGAAGTCACAGAGTTCTTCGAATTCTTTTTCGGTCTCGCCGGGGAATCCGACGATGAAAGATGTGCGCAGCGTGAGGTCAGGGATTACGCGGCGCATCTTGCCGATCGATTTCAGAAAGACATCGGCTCCGCCACCGCGCTTCATGCGCTTCAACACCGAGGCGGAGGCGTGTTGCAGGGGGACGTCCATGTAGGAACAGATCTTTTCGTGTTGCGCGATGGTGTCGAGGAGCTTGCCGGTAATTTTGTTGGGATAGGCGTAGAGAAAGCGCACCCAGCGCAGGTCTTCGATGGCGGCAAGTTTTTCGAGGAGCAGGGCGAGTCCGTCTTTGAGGCCGAAATCTTCGCCGTAGCAAGTTGTGTCCTGGCCGATCAGGGTGATTTCGCGGACGCCGGTCTGGGCGAGGCGTTCGGCTTCGGCGACTACGGATTCGAAGCGGCGCGAGCGGAATTGTCCGCGGAGTTGCGGGATGATGCAGAAGGTGCAGGGATGATCGCATCCTTCGGCGATTTTGATGTAGGCCATGTGGCCGGGAGTGGCGAGGATGCGGGGCGTGGTTTCGTCGTAGAGATAATTCGGGAGATCGCTGACGGACCCATCCCACGATTCGCGGGAGAAGCGGCCTTGCGCGGCGCGGGCATCGCCTTCGGGGCGGGATTGCAGGACCACGAAGGGAGAGTTGCTGGGCGTCGGTGCGGGAGCGATGCCGGCGGCGGCGAGGATGTTTTCGAGTTCTCCGGTGCCGACTACGGCGTCGACTTCGGGGATGTCTTTGCGGATCTGGTCGCGGAAGCGTTCGACGAGGCATCCGGCGACGACGAGTTTTTTCGCTTTGCCGCCGGTCTTGTGGGCGGCCATTTCGAGGATGGTGTTGACGGACTCCTGCTGGGCGCTTTCGATGAACGAGCAGGTGTTGACGACGATGACGTCGGCGTCTTCGGCGCGGCGGGTGAGTTCGGCCCCGGCGCGGGCTAGCAGGCCCATCATGACTTCGCTGTCGACTAGGTTTTTGGGGCAGCCCAGGCTGACGAAGCCGACTTTCTGGGCTCGTGCGGGGGGCTTCTCCTCAGATTTCTTCATTTTGAGATCAGGGGAAGCGGTATCAGTGAGGTCCGTTACAGGCATGCAATCTTTCTATTTTAGCATCTCAGGATAGAAAGGCTGCCGGGAGAGGCGTGACTCCGGCTTGGAAGCAATATCGCAAAGGGCGCTAAGAAAATCCGCAAAGGACGCGAAGAAGAGCGACATTAATAGGTTTGCTTTCTATTTTCACGAATGGGGGCGCGACATCTCGCGTCGGGGCGGGTTCGAGGGGATAGGTTTGTGTGCGTGCTTACTCACCACGGGGGGCACAGAGGGGGCACGGACGATTCGTGCGACGTTTGTGTTCCACCCGAGGAGTTCTGGAGCACTACTTCTGGAGCACCACGAAAGATAGTACTTCCCGGGTCTAAAACAGGGGTGTTGTGCTACGCTAGGTCTTACCGCCGTAACAATTTATGAACCACCTCGCAGGAGGGGAAATGTCTGGCAAACGATTTTGGATTGCTGTCCTGAGCGTAGCGGCACTGCTGGCGGTTTCGGCGGCCGCGCAGGACGAGAAGAACGAATTAGGCGGCATCCTGGGGCGGACGTTTATCAGCGACCAGGGCATAAAGGGCGCGACCTTTTTCGATCCAGTGATCCACTCCGGCAAAGGCCTCAGCTTCGACGTGGAGTACGGGCGGCGGATTTGGGTGGCGCCGATCTACTCGATTACCGGCGAAGCAGTGGTGATGTACAACCACGATGAAGATCTCAACGGCGGAGCGTACGGATTTTCTGTGGTGCCGACGGACTACAGCCAGTTGTTTGTTACACCGGGAGTGCGGGCGAATTTGTTTCCGACGACGGCGGTTTCTCCGTGGGTGAGTCTGGGCGCGGGTTTCGGGCACTTCAGCGAGGGATCGCAGTTGGTGTATGGCGGTACGAATCCCGGGAAGAACACGACCGGGTTTGTGCTGCAGGGCGGATTGGGGCTGGATGTGAAGGTGTGGCGGAAGCTGAGTATCCGCGGGGAAGTGAGAGATTTCTGGTCGGGCGAGCCGGATTTTCCGTTGGCGCCTACGGGGAAGACGCGGCAGCATAATTTCTTTGTGGGTGGCGGAGCGTTCTGGCGGTTCTAGGGTCCGAGGTGCGAGCTTCGCGGGTACGTTTCAGGCATCCCTGACGGGATGCCGATTTTTTTTTGTGGCTGGATAACTTTCTGGGGGCTTGCGTTCGGGAGAATCTTAAAGCGCAAAGGACGCTAAGGGTGCGCCAAGGACGCTAAGAACGGCCGCCGGTTCTGGGGGCTCGAACACGTTTCACCACAGGGGACACGGGGGTTCACGGGGGAAATCGGGAAAATCTTAGAACGCAAAGGACGCTAAGGGTGCGCCAAGGACGCTAAGAACGACCGTCGGTTCTGGGGCTCGAACACATTTCACCACAGGGGACACGGGGGGCGCACGGGGGAAATCGGGAAAATCTTAGAACGCAAAGGACGCTAAGAACGGCCGCCGGTTCTGGGGGCTCGAACACCTTTCACCACAGGGGACACGGGGGTTCACGGGGGAAACCTGTGCACGACTTCGAAAATCCCGAGATTCCGTCTTACACTTTATTTCGCGCGAGTGGCTGTTTCTACTTCTTCGTAGAGTTCGGGGAGGCGTTGGGCGTCGTCGGGGGAGTTGCCGAAGCGGGCGGATTCGTAGACTTCGGTGAAACGCGCTACAGGAGTGCGGAGGCGGGCGTCTTCGATTCGCTTGACGAATTCCTGAGGAGTTTCTGCCGGCGGCTTCTGCATGCCGCGTCTCGCCAAGGTGCGGGACATGCGCTCGTACCACATAGCGGCGGCCTGTTCCGGGGAGCGCTCGGGATGGGCGCGGAGCCAGCGTTCGTGAAGGGCGCGAAGTATGCGGCTGACGTTTCCTAAGATCAGAAGCACGATGGCGATTGCGATGCCAAGGACGGCCCATCTGCCGGGCGAATGCTCGACGCGGTCCTGACTGCGGCGGGCCCAATTCAACATCGATTCGTAATGATTGCGCGCCCAAGTGCGCGCGCCTTCCCAGAGGCCTCGGGTACTGCTCACTGCGGCTTGGCCGAGCACGTATTGATGCGAGGCGTCGTAGCTGACGACCCAATCGCGCCAGAATGATGCCATGGCGTCGATGTAGAGCGCGACGCGTCCCCAGCCTTGCGGAGTGCCTCCATTGCCGGAGGGAGTGGGATCGAAGGTTTGCCATCCGTAGCCGGGGAAGTAGGCCTCGACCCAGGCGTGCGCGTCTTTGGCGCGGACGACGTAGTTTCCGGTGAGGTCATTGAACTCGTCGGTGCGGAATCCGTTGACCACGCGCGAGGGAATGCCGAGCGTGCGCAGCATGACGGCCATGGAGGAGGCGAAATATTCGCAGTGTCCCTGCTTGCGCTCGAATAGAAAATTCGCGATGGGATCCTTGACCGGGCTCTGCAGCAACTGGAGCGTGTACCCGTAGTGGGTGCGGAGGTGGTTCTCGAGCGCGGCGGCCTTGTCGTAGCTGGTGTTGGCGGAGGCGGTGACTTGGGAGGCGAGTTGCGTCACGCGCGGGTCGACGGCAGGGAGTCGCAGATATGTGCGCGAGATTTGCGGTGGGTAGTTTTGTGCCGCGCCGCGCAATTCGGCGGCGGAGGGAGTGGCGATATCGGAGTCGGCCTCGTAGCGACTGATGGCGCGTTGGTTGTCGAAGTTGTAGACGGCCCCGGCGGAGTCGGCGGCGAGCAGGCGGTAGTCTCCGCTGACGCGATTGACCCAGGGTGCGAGGAAGAAGACGTTGGTGCCAATGGGCTCCATCAGAACCCGATAGTGAATCATCTGCTCGCGAGTCTGGGTTGGGATGAAGGAAGACTCCAGGTATGCGTTGTGAAATTGCGGGATCGTAAAGCTGTTATCGGGTTGCCGGGTGAGAACGAATTGCTCGCGGGAGTTTGACCAGGTGTGGCCGTCGAAGCGGGAGAGTGCGACTCCGCGCCAGTGAAGGTCGTAGCGTCCAATGGTGTCGCCGTCGATCTGGATGTGCATGACGACGGCGTTGGATTGCTGAATCTGGCCAATCTGCCCGAGTTGAACGTGATCGCTGAAGCCGGAGGAGAAGTCGGTGCCGAAGGAATATCCGCCAAGGTAGCCGGCAGACATGCGAGGCATGAGGAAGAAGACGGCCGTACCAGAGATGAGAATCATCAGGAGCAGGGCGGGGGCGATGCGCGCAAGAGAGAAGGCGAGATGGCGATGCTCTTTGGGATCACTCGAATGGCGGGCCTGAACGCTGGCCGCGTGTCCGGAGCGGCGCATTTCCATCAGAACGAAGGTGATGACAGCCATCAGGATGAAGGCCGCGAATGAAAACAGGAAGACGCTGTCGACCGTGAGCACGGCCGAGGCGAGGATCATGAGGAAGGCGAGGATGGCGAGCGTGATGTGGTCGCGCTCCTTGCGAAGAGAGAACGAGCGGATGACCACGCCGAACAGCGCGAGGTGCACGGTGGCCGGGAGGAAGCTGCGCGAAAAAACGAAGTAGTCGGCAGCGAAGAAAATGAAGTAGAGGAAGGTGAGGGGTGTGGTCCAGCGCTCGGAGATTGTGATCTGCTTGCGCTCGGCGAGAAGATATCCCCGGGCGGCGAGGGCGGCGCCAACGAGGAGGATCGATGGCGTGTCGAGGCCTCCAGTGCTGGCGAGGGTTCCAAAGCCGGTCAGGACTAAGAGATAGAGCGCCACTTCGAAGTAGTGGTCGATGGCCTTGGTCAACGGAATTGCGACGGGATTGGAGGAGCGCGTGGCCATGGATCGCTGGTTGCTATTGTTCGATAATGCGCGCGAGAAGGGAAGAGTTGGATCGGGGAAATTTGCACCGAAGGTCACCTTGGTGTTGTGCGGGGTGGTAAGACGCCGGGGCGAGACGCCCCCGCGACAGCCGGCGGGACCCTTCGACTGCGTCTCAAGGGCAGGCTGCCGGCGCTACGAGGCGCGGTGCTGCGGCGAGGGTTAGGGCCACGCCCTGATTTGGAATTCCCACGTCTCGCAAAATCGGCGAGACGTGGGGCATCTCCGACTTTCCTATGTGGAGATCCCGATTTTCCTATGTGGACATGAGTGCTGAGGAGGACGTGCCGGCGAGCAATGCTAGAATGATTGGTCAGGCATCGGTCTTACGCGACGTACTCCCGCCAACCCCGCCAGGTCCGGAAGGAAGCAACGGTAACGGGCTCTTGCGTGTGCAGTAGGTCCCCGGTGCCTGGCTTAATTTTTTCCACAGCTGCTGAGCAGGCGGCATCTCTTCGATTACCTGGAATTACATTTTCTTTACGACTCTTTGCGCAAGAATCGGGTCTTTGTGCGTCCAATGAGTAGGCCTGATCGTTGGACCGCAATCGTTTCTTAAGCCAAGGAGAATCATGAAGCGTCAGAGTGTTGTTCCCCCGCACGCACCGAATGTGACGGTTCGCGTATCTGGAAAATTGTTTGAAGGACACTTGCCATATCTGGATCAACTGGTGAAATCGGCGGCGGATTGCGGGTTGTGGCCGATGCTGAATCTGGCGCACCTGGAGGAATTGGATCAGGCGGCGGCGTTTTATTTGATGGATGGAGAGGATCGCGACTTCGGGATTGTGGGGTGTCCAGGGTTTGTGCGGGACAAGATGGATCTTGAGGGCGAGCGGAAGGCGGCCTGAGGCGTGGTGTGGATGGATGCGGGGGCGAGACGCCCCCGCGACAGCCGGCGGGCCCTTCGACTGCGTCTCAAGGGCAGGCTGCCGGCGCTACGCAAAACGCGCGCTCCGCCGCTATGAGAGACGCTGTGTAATTTAATATGACGCAGCTGGGGCGCTCTTCGTGCTTCCTGAGTGAATCTGGTTAGACATTCTGCTCCTAATCCTTGAGAATATTGGGTTTCGTATCAGGAGCCCCTCATTGACTAGCCGCGTTCGCGCGAAGATCAGCGCTCTCGGGACTTATCTGCCGCCACGAGTTCTTACCAATGCCGACCTGGAAAAAATGGTCGACACCACCAATGAATGGATCATGGAACGCGTCGGGATCCGCGAGCGGCATCTCGTCGACAAAGGTGTGGCTGCCAGCGATCTGGCGGTCGCGGCGGTGAAGAACCTGCTCGAGTCGCATCCATTCGATTTGCAGGAAGTGGATTTGATCGTGGTGGGGACGGTGACGCCCGACATGATGTATCCGTCGACGGCGTGCCTGGTGCAGCACAAGCTTGGCATCGAGAAGACGTGGGGATTCGACGTGTCGGCGGGGTGTTCGGGATTTCTTTATGCGCTGAATACTGGCGTGAAGTTTGTGGAGTCGGGGCAATACAAAAAAGTGCTGGTGATTGGGAGTGACGTGAATTCGTCGATGACCGACTATACCGACCGCGCGGTGTGCATTATTTTTGGCGATGGAGCGGGAGCGGTGTTGCTGGAGCCTTCGGAAGATGAAGCGGGGGTGATTGATCATGTGGCGCAGATTGAGGGCGTCGGCGGGCAGTATTTGTATATGCCGGGCGGCGGCAGTTTGAATCCGGCGACGCATGAGACTGTCGATCAGAAGATGCATTACATTCATCAGGATGGGAAGAATGTCTTCAAGTATGCGGTGAAGAAGATGGCGGAGATGACGGAGCGGATCCTGGAGAAGAATCAGCTGGCCGGGAAGGATGTGGATTGCTTTATTGCGCACCAGGCGAATCGGAGAATTATTACGGCGACGGCGGATCGGCTGGGGATGCCATTGGAGAAGGTCATCATTAATATTGATAGGTACGGGAACACGACGGCGGGGACGATTCCGATTGCGATGCGGACGGCGATCGAAGAAGGCAGACTGAAGAAGGGCGATCTGCTGTTGATCGCGGCGGTGGGGGCGGGATTTACTTCGGGGGCGTCGTTGTTGCGGTGGGCGTTTTAGAAGCATAGGACAAAACCATTCACCACGGGGGACACGGGGGTTCACAGAGGGCAGAGCCGAACAGCCTTCGTGACGCGTTAGACATTCTTCCTGCAATCCTTCAAAATACTTGAGCTTTCATCCATAGGAGTGCTTGTTGACGAAACCGATTCGCGCCAAAATCAGCGCTCTCGGCACGTACGTGCCGCCTCGCCTGCTTACCAACGCCGACCTGGAGAAGATGGTCGATACGAACAATGAGTGGATCATGGCGCGCGTGGGAATTCGCGAGCGACACATTGTGGAGAAAGGCGTGGCCACTAGCGATCTGGCGGTTGAGGCTGCGAAGAAGGCTCTGACGCAACGCGGAATTGCGGCGAGCGACATTGAGGTGATCATTGTGGGGACAGTGACGCCCGACATGTTTTTTCCCTCGACCGCGTGCGTGGTGCAGAACAAGCTGGGGGCGACGGGAGCGTGGGGATTCGACTTGTCGGCGGCGTGCTCGGCCTTTGTGTATTCGGTGCAGGTGGGAGCGCAATTCATTGCGAACGGAGTACACAAGCGTGTGCTGGTGATTGGGTCGGACGTGATGTCGTCGATTATTGATTACGCCGACCGCGCGACGTGCGTGATTTTTGGCGATGGTGCGGGCGCGGCGCTTCTTGAGCCTGCGGAAGATGATTCGGTTGGGCTGATCGACTTTATTCACGAGGTCGACGGATCGGGCGGGCAGTTTCTCTATATGCCCGGTGGCGGCAGCCTGAATCCGACGAGCAAGGACACGATCACAAAGAGAATGCATTATGTGCATCAGGACGGGCAGCAGGTTTTCAAGTTTGCCGTCCGCAAGCAGACCGAACTGTGCCAGAGATTGCTGGAACGGAATGGGCTGAAGGGATCGGACATTGACGCGTTCATTCCACATCAGGCGAACCTGCGGATCATCAACGCGACGGCTGAGCGGTTGGGGCTGCGACCGGAGGCGGTGGTTATTAACATCGATCGCTATGGAAATACGACGGCGGGGACGATTCCGCTGGCGATGAACACGGCCATTGAGCAAGGCAAGCTGAAGAAGGGAAGTCTGGTGATGATGGCGTCGGTGGGAGCGGGATTCACGGTTGGGGCTGCGTTGATGCGGTGGGCGTTTTAATAGGGCAGTACTCAGTACGCAGTACTCGGTACTCAGTCACCCCGGGTGGCTTCCTCATTTGATTTTCGGGACTCGCAGTTATGACCTCGGTAACTTCTGAGTGGCGCAATTCGATGGCAGAGCTGTGGACGGGGCTGTTATTGTTCAGGCACGTTCGCCCCACGTAGGGATGCCGGCGGGCGTGTAAGCCATGATGCGCAATCTCTGCTGCTGTGTTGTGTTGGCTCTGTGTGCGGTTGGAATGGCCGCGCAGCAGGGCGATCCGCGTGAGAATAAGTTGCTGGTTCTCGAGCGCATGTGGAATGAAGCGCAGGTGAACCGCGATGCCGCGGCTCTCGACGCGCTGGTTTCGATGCGGTTCGTGAACACTGAGTGGGACGGCGAACTGAGCAACAAGCAGGAATTTCTGGCTGACATTCGGGATCCGCGGTTCAAGCCGACTGCGTTGAACATCCAGGAAGTGAAGATGAATTTTTTCGGCGACACGGCGGTGGTCACCGGGATATATCACGCGCAAGGGTCGTACCAGGGAAAGGCCTACGATCATGTTGGACGGTTTACCGACACGTGGGTGATGGAGTCCGGCAGGTGGCAGTGCGTGGCCAGCCATACCAGCCTGATCAAGAAGTAAGGCTGCAGGATTCGTTTCGCGTTGTTTTCTTCCTGAAGTGTCTGCGGTTATAAGCCCATAAAAACTTTTTATGTCGTAATCCGCACCGGGGGCGGATTGCGATGATCTAATCGGGTCTTAGGTCGTAGGTCTTGGGGTTCAGTGTGCGGCATGCGCCCTGGCCCAAGACCCAAGACCTAGCGCCCAAGACCCACACAGCCCATGAATTCTGTTTCCCCACCTCGCGCGTGGAAGGTTCTGCTTGCCTTCTCCATTATTTATTTCGTGTGGGGATCAACATTTCTGGCGATCCGTGTGGGAGTGCACGAAGTGCCTCCGTTCCTGCTGGCGGGGATGCGGTTTCTGGTGGCGGGAGCCGTTCTGTGCGCGTGGATGCGCGCTCGGGGGACTGCGTTGCCGACGGGGCGCGAGTGGGGCGGGGCGTCGTTTCTGGCGGTGCTGATTTTTGTTCTGGATTACGGCTTGCTGTTCTGGGCGGAGCGGCGGGTGCCGTCGGGTGTGGCGGCCGTGATGATGGCGACGATTCCGGTATTCATGGCGCTGGCGGAGATTGTTTTTTTGCGGACGCAGCGGCTCACGCTGCGGCTTGCAGTCGCCCTAGTGGTTGGGATGTGCGGCGTGGGCGTGCTGGTTGGGCGTTCGGTGAGTTTGGGTGGGGCGCCGGTCGATACGGCTGGGGCGTGCGCATTGATTGTTGCGGCGGTGAGTTGGTCGGTGGCCGCCTCACTCAGCCGCAGGGTGCCTTTGCCGGAGTCGAAGGCGATGAGTTCGGGGGCGCAGATGCTGGCCGGGGGCGTGCTGTTGACTCTGACCGCGGCTCTGCTGGGAGAATTTCGGGGATTCCGCGCGCAGGCGGTGTCGCGCGAGGCGTGGCTCGCGCTGGCGTATCTGATCGTGGCGGGATCGATCATGGGATTCACCGCGTACGTGTGGCTGATTCATCATGAATCACCCACGAAGGTGGGGACGTATGCGTATGTGAATCCGGTGGTCGCGGTGCTGGTGGGATATTTTCTGGGCGGGGAGGCGCTGGGTCCGCGGACGATTCTGGGGACGGCGTTGGTGCTGGTTAGTGTGGTGGTGATTACGACGACGCGAACAGGGAGAGCCGAAAACGCTTGGACTCAGACTCCGCAACCTTCAACGGATGGCGAGTAGTCTTGCGATGTATCCTCGGACCTTGGCCAGTAGTGCCGGGTCTGCCTTGGAGTGAAATGCCGCCTTGCGGGCCTCCCAATCCATGCTCTTAAGGTGGTCAACCAGAACCGACCCGTCGATCTGGTCAACCACAACCGGGAGCGCGAAAGGATAAGGCTTTCGTTTGCTGGTCAGGGGACAGACAACAACAAGACCACTGGCTCGGTTGTAAGATTGATCGGTCAATACGAGAGCGGGGCGTCGGCGTCCTTGCTCGCGTCCCATCTGCGGATCGAAGTCCAGCCACGCGATGTCGCCGGCTTCGGGGACATAGCGCTTTACCACTCGATTTTCTCCCGGCCGACATCCGGCCCCCAATCGGTTTCAGGATGCCGGTTCTCAGGAGTAATCTGGGCAACCAGTTCTTCGAGAGTGGGAATGGTTTCTATGCGTCGTACTTCGATTCGCTCTTTCGTGGCTTTGATCTCAACCGCGTCACCCTCCCGCAGACGGGCTTGTTCGGCAACATCCTTTGGAATTCGCACCGCGAGGCTGTTTCCCCACTTAGCCATCTGCGCCTTCGGCATCCGGTTAGCCTCCTGAAAGTAACGTATATCCGTAGGATACACCATTACTATCCGCAGTGTATACTTAGTTCCTCCCCGCCTAAGGGTGCGTCATCTTTTCTGGTTTTACCAGCTGATCGAATTCTTCGCCGGTCAGGTGTCCTAGCTTAACTGCGGCTTCGCGCAGGCTGCTGTGTTCGACGTGGGCGGTGTGGGCGATCTTTGCGGCATTGTCATACCCAACTTTCGGCGCTAACGCCGTGACCAGCATCAGGGAATTTTTCACATACCAGTCGATTATGGCGCGGTCGACTTCGATCGCTTTCAGCATGTACTCGACATAACCGTGGCATGCGTCGGTGATCAGCGTGACCGAGTGCAGGAAGTTGTAGATGATGACCGGCTTGTAGACGTTGAGTTCGAAGTTGCCCTGGGAGCCGGCGAATCCGACGGCGGCGGTTGCTCCGTGAACTTGCACGCAGACCATGGTCATGGCTTCGCACTGCGTGGGGTTGACCTTGCCGGGCATGATGGAGGAGCCGGGCTCGTTCTCTGGGATGATGAGTTCGCCTAGGCCGCAGCGCGGGCCGGAGGCGAGCCAGCGAATGTCGTTGGAAATCTTCATCAGCGACGCGGCGAGCGTTTCCATGGCGCCTTGCGCGAAGACGATTTCATCGTGTGCTGAGAGGGCGGCGAATTTGTTGCCGTGCGAGCGGAAGGGAAGGCCGGTAAGTTCGGCGATCTTTTTGGCGGCGCGTTCGGCGAATTCGGGATGGGTGTTGAGTCCGGTGCCGACGGCGGTGCCTCCGATGGCGAGGTCGTAGAGGCCGCTGAGGGCCTGTTCCAGGCGATGGATGTCGCGTTCGAGAAGGCTTGCCCATCCGCCGAATTCCTGACCGACGGTGAGAGGGACGGCGTCCTGCAGGTGTGTGCGGCCGATCTTGACGACGTCGTTGAATTCTTTTGCTTTGGCGGCGATCGCATCGTGCACGGTTTTGATGGCAGGGATCAGCGCGTTCTTAACGCGATCGGCGGCGGCGATGTGCATGGCCGCCGGAAACGTGTCGTTGGAGGATTGCGACATGTTGACGTCGTCGTTGGGATGGATGGGCTTCTTCGATCCCATCATTTCTCGTCCAAGCGGGCCTCCGGCGATTTCGATGGCGCGGTTGGAGATGACTTCGTTCACGTTCATGTTTGTCTGGGTGCCGCTGCCGGTCTGCCAGATGCGGAGGGGGAACTGGTCATTGAGTTTGCCGGCAATGACTTCGTCGGCGGCCTGCACGATGAGCTTCGCTTTGTCGGCGGGGAGTTTGCCGAGATCCTGATTGACCAGCGCGCAGGCTTTTTTGAGAGTGCCGAAGGCGCGGATGAGTTCGGGAGGCATGGTGTCGCGTCCGATGTTGAAGTGCAGAAGCGAGCGCTGCGTCTGGGCTCCCCAGTAGACGTTGGCGGGGACTTCGATTTTGCCCATGCTGTCGGATTCGATGCGGGTGCGGACGGCGGGTTCGGAAAGAGTGGACATGATGGCTCCTGCGGCTAAGGCGGAATGGATGAGTGCAACCGAAGATTATAGCTCGTGCCTCGTGCTACCTGGAGCTTACTGCTTGACGTTAAACGCTACACAGCATACGATGAGAGTGTGATCAGGTCCTTCCGCAACGCGGAGACCGAGAGGCTTCACCGAAGGCAGCCGAGCCGGCGCTTTCGGGCAATCGAGCAGGTCGCCCGCCGCAAGCTGAGGCAACTTGATAGCGCCACTGAATTGCGAGATCTTGCAGCGCCGCCGGGGAACCGTTTAGAGGCATTGCGCGGTGATCGGAAGGGGCAATACAGCATACGGATCAACGACCAGTGGAGGATCTGCTTCGTGTGGCGTGATGGAAACGCGTTCGATGTTGAAATCGTCGATTACCACTAGGTTGAAGAAGTGTTACGAATTACGGTCTAACGACCGAAAGCAGGAGCACAATAACGTGGCCAGAACCCAAAAGCTACTTCCAGCAATCCATCCCGGCGAGATTCTGCGCGCTGAGTTTATGGAGCCGCTTCAGTTGAGTATGAACCGGTTGGCGCTCGATCTGCGGGTGCCGGTCACGCGCATTGCAGAGATTGTTCACGAGCGTCGCGGCATCACGCCGGATACGGCGTTGCGACTGGCTCGTTATTTCAATACGAGCGCCGGATTCTGGATGAATCTGCAGACCGCCTACGATCTGGAAATAGCACAAGACAGGCTGGCGCGCGTGATTGAACGGGAAGTCCGCCCGGCGGCGATGGCGACCGCGAGTGCGAGTTCGTAGTTTGTCGATGGGTGCGGGGGCGGGACGCCTCCGCGACAGCCGCCGGGACGGCGGCGCTACCTAAGATCTAATTCGCGCGTGCTAGAATCATCGGTTTCCGAGGTGCGTGATCCTTTGCCTCGGACTTCTCCGCTTACATGCCGGAATTTCTTGCTGCTGAAGAACTCGCAACTTTGCCCAAGGCCAAGGCGCTGGCTCGCCCAGAGATGAAGATGGACGTGTTGGTGATTGGCGCGGGGCCGACGGGGCTGGCGTGCGCGATCGAGGCGCAAAAGATTGGGCTGAAGGTCGTCGTACTCGACAAGGGATGCCTGGTGAACTCGCTGTATCACTATCCGGCGAACATGACTTTTTTTACGACGCCGGAGTTGCTGGAGATTGGCGATATTCCTTTTACGACTGCACTGCAGAAGCCGACGCGCGAAGAGGCGCTGGAATACTACCGGAAGGTGGCCGAGCATTATCACGTCGATCTGCGTCAATATGAGTGGGTGAAGACGGTGATGGGCGAGGACGGGAATTTCAGCATTACGGCGACGGACCGTGCGGGGCGGCCGCACGATTACCACACGAAGAAAGTCATCGTTTCGACGGGCTATTACGATCTGGCGAACCAGTTGGGCATTCCGGGCGAGGATTTGCCGAAGGTCTCGCACTACTATGGCGAGCCGCATCCTTATTACGACACCGATGTGCTGGTGATCGGGGGAAAGAATTCAGCGGCAATTGCGTCTCTAGATTTGTGGCGGCACGGGGCGCGGGTGACGCTGGTGCATCGCGAGCCTAACCTGCATCATCACGTGAAGTACTGGATCAAGCCTGATCTTGAGAATCGCATCAAGAATAATGAGATTGAAGCGTACTTCAGCAGCTCGGTGCAGGAGATCGGGATTGATCACGTCGTGGTGGTGACGCCTCGGGGGCCGATCCGGCTGAAGAATGATTTTGTACTGGCGCTGATCGGGTACCATCCCGATTACGACTTTCTGCGCAGCATGGGGATTGAGTTGTCGGAGCAGCAGTGCAGGCCGGTGTGCGATCCGGTGTCGCTCGAAAGCAATGTGCGGGGAATTTATGTTGCCGGGGTGATTGTGGCGGGATCGCGCACGAACGAGATCTTCATTGAAAATGGACGCTTTCACGGCAAGCAGATTGCCGATGATCTGAGGCGCAAGCTGAAGGGGTAAGGCCCGGTAGCGGTCTGGGTCTTGGTCTTAGGTCTCAGGTCTTGGGTCTTAGGTCTTGGGTCTCAAACTTTTGCTTTAGTGGCTGCCTTCTAGATTCCTTTCTTTACCCTCCTCGGGCTTACCGCGTAACCTAGAGCACTCCTATGGAACTTGAACCGGAACAGGGAGCGGTCTCCATTTCGTTTGGGTCTTACGCGCGGCTGGTGCGCGGGAACCGCAATTTCCGGCGGTTGTGGATGGCGCAGATCGTCAGCGAGATTGGAGACTGGTTCTACACGCTCTCCATCTATACGCTGCTGCTGCAATTTACGGGGCATGCGAGTTCGGTGGCGCTGGCGCTTGTGCTGCAGGTGTTGCCACAGACGCTTGTTGGGCCGACAGCTGGCGTGGTGAACGACCGGCTGAAGCGCAAGCACGTGATGATTGCCGCCGACTTGTCCCGGATGGTGATTGTGCTGGCGATGCTGCTGGTGCGATCGCGGTCGATGGTGTGGCTGGTGTATCCGTTACTGCTGGCGGAAACGACGATGGCGGCGTTCTTCGAGCCCGCGCGGAATGCGGTGATTCCGAATATTGCGGCCGAGGGAGAAGTGCTGGTTGCGAATACGTTGTCATCGGCGACGTGGTCGGTGAATCTGCTGATTGGAGCGTCGGTGGGGGGAGTGGTGGCGGCGTTTTCCGGGCGCGATACCGTGTTCGTGCTAAATGCGATTTCATTTCTGGCTTCGGCAATTTTCATCGGCGGGATGCGCTTCGCTGAACCGCACGCGGAAGGCGCGGCGCCGCTAAGGCCGCGCGATCTGGTGGATTTTACTCCGGTGCTGGAGGGCATTCGATATATCCGGAGCCATCCGACTTTGTTGCCAACGGTATTCGCGAAGGCCGGCGAACTGATGATCGGGCCGAGTTGGGTGATCTTTACGGTGATGGGTGCGCGCGAGTTTTCGGTGCACGGGCACGGTATTAGTGCGGCGGGGGGCGCGATGCTGGGGATGAGTATCCTGCTGGGTGGGCGCGGCGTGGGAGCGTTGGTGGGACCACTGGTGGCGGCGCGATGGGCCGACCGCAGCGACCAACGGTTGCGGTGGGGGATTCTGCTGGGGTATCTGACGATCTCCGCAGGGTATTGTGTGCTCGGCGCGAGCCGAAGTGTGTGGATGGCGGCGGCCTGCGCGATGCTGGCGCATGCTGGAGGGTCGATCGTGTGGGTGTTCTCGACGACGCTGCTGCAGTTGCATACAGAGGATCGATTTCGCGGGCGGGTGTTTGCGGCGGACCTGGGGTTGGGAAGTTTGACATTTGCGGTGACGGCGTATCTGGCTGGATTGTTTTTGGATTCTGGATTTTCTGCGCGGACGGTTGCCACTGGCACCGGTTTGTTGATGCTTGTTCCGGCGACGATTCTGGCGCTTGCGCTGCGAGCGAAGCCGGGCGCGGAAGCGTCGGTTTCATGATTGCCCTGCAGCCGGTTTTGACCTAGACTGCCGGGAACGGTTTCCCCCCGAGCCGCCCACTCGTTTGTCATGGCGAGGGTTTATGGGCCGCTTCGAAATTCGGGTCGTCGTAGAGCGTCCGCTCGCGACCGTCTTTGCTGTTTATACCGACACCGACAAGTGGCGATGGTGCTCCTACATTCGCGACGCCCGCTGGGTTCGCGGGCAGCCGTGGGTGGAGGAGAGCCGGATGCAGATCGAGACCAGTGGCGTCCTGGGCTCCACGGTGGACCAGGTGTTGACGCACTTCGAGCCCAACCGGCGGGTGGACTACATCAGCCATTTTTCGGGGATAACGATGGAGACGCGCGTTACGTTTCGTGCTCTCTCCGATCACGAGACTGAGATCTATGGGCAGATCGAGTTCGTGGGGACGGTTTCGCGAATCGTGGGATTCGCGATTGAGCCGGCGATTGAACGATCAACGAAACAGTTCTTCGAAGACCTGAAGAGAGAGTGTGAACGAACGGTGGCTGAGTCGGAGTGAAGATCGTTTTACGTTGCGCTCAGGCGATCGATCTTCGCGGCCATGACGAAGTCGGATTCGGTGAGGCCGTCGATTTTGTGCGTCCACATCGTGATCTCGGCTTTGCCCCACGTGAGCAGAATGTCGGGGTGGTGGCCCTGCTCCTCGGCGAGCGCGCCGACGCGGTTAACGAACTCCAACGTCTGGGCGAAGTCGGGGAAGCGAAACTCGCGGTGAATGTGATGTTCGTTGGCGATGGTCCAGTTGGGGACGTTCTGGTGGAGGGTCTCGAGTTCCTTACCTTTGAGTGGCGGGATGCCACCGCGGCAGGGGACGCATTTCTTGTCGGCAAGATCGGTAGTCATGGGGAGTGCTCCGAGGAGTAGTTTCTCATGAACGGGATGTGGGCATTGTCTGCATGACAACGCGGGTCAGCGGACCGCGAAACCAATCACCACAGAGGACACGGAGGGACACGGAGGAGAGTTCGTGCACGCCAGTGGTCTGAACGCCTGAAGTCGCCTTCGGCTTCACCCCGGATCGAGTTACTTTTTCTGGGCCGTTGGTTTCAGGCCGAAGATTTTTAGTTGCTGGTTGCTGGCTACGTAGACTTTGCCGTTGGCTACGACCGGGACGAGGTTGGCGTCTCCTCCGAGATTTGGCCAGTTGCCGGCTACGCCTTTGAAGAGTTGAGTCATGGTCGTGCCGTCGGTGGTCGCGTCGGGATTGAAGGCGTAGAGGTAGACGGGTGAAGTGGCGGAGGAGTTGGGCGGACGCGACAGAGCCCAGATGATGGGAGTCGCCGTTCCGTTTGATGAAATGCTGGTGAAGAATCCCGGGAACTGTCCACCGCCAAGGTAGGCAGAGATAAGCCCCTTCACGAGCGCCGGCTTGGGCGCGGTTGAAAGTTTCCAGACCTTGACCTGTCTTCCGCCGCTGGAGACGACGCGGGCGACGCCATCGGCGTCGACGAAGTACGACGGACCGCACCAGCACTGATTAATGGTGTAGGAGCCGAGGACGTTGTTCTTGATGGTGGAGTATCCGCCGAGATCGTCGGCGTTCATCAGGAACATGGTTCCGACTTTGCCGGCGGCGACGGCCAGATGCGGCGTCTTGCCGGATTGATCGGGAAGTACGAGCACGCCTCCGGAGCCGAAGTCGGCGTCCCACGCGTCGAGGTTGGCCTGATTGCTCGGAGTGAAAAGATCGAGCACGCTGGTGAGGTCTGGAGAAACCTTCACAACACTTTCCTGAATGTTGCTGACGCCGTCGTAGGTGGTTCCTGAGTAGTCGGAGTTGCCGGTGACGAAGAGAATGTTCCCGGAGTCGTCGGTGGCGGGGCCGAAGCCCGACATCCAGATCGACGAGAGGAAGAAGCTGTCGGGAGATGTGGGCTGGATGTCGAAGAGCTGATTGGCAGCGAGAGGAGTGAGCGATCCGGTAGACCAGCCGAGGAGCCATCCGCGGGAGAGGTTCGCGAAGAAATCGCAGAAGCTGCCGAATCCCGCGTAGACATTGCCGTTGGCGAGCAGCAGGCCGGGGCGCTGGCGCTGGTATGTGGCGTTGAAATTGAACGTGGTGCCGTTGGTCAAAGTGTGCGAGGCAACGACAACCTGCGGGGCAACTTTGTCGGTGAGGCTGCCGAGATCGAGCGCGTGAATGCGATAGGCGGGGCCGTTCGCGTCCTGGGTGTAGACCAGCACATATAGGGTGTTGGTGGAAGGATCGATGACGGGCGTGGAGTTGATGCCGACGTTGGGCCCGTTATTGTTGCATCCGAGCGGCCAGGATACGGGCTTGCCAAAGTTCGGGCTCAGCAGGATGGTGCCGCTGTTGGCGTCGATGGCGTAAACCGTGTTGCCTTCGGTCGCGACGTAAACCACGTCGTGCTTTCCCTTGTGGGTGCCGGCTGTGATGGTGACGCCGGGAACGACGAGGGGCTGGCCGTCGACCTGATCGTCGAGCGCGACGTGACGGAGGAATCCGAAGGAGGCGCCGGCGACATTTGCGGGCGTGAGAACGGTCTCATGCGAGTTCCAGCCAGTGCGGTTGTTGTCGTTGTGATAGGTCGTGACTGAGGTCTGACTGGTGGCAAGGAGCGATGCGAAGAGAACGAGGACTGTGGGCAGAAATGTGCTGCGCAGGGAGCGGTCGCTGCGAAGTGACATGGTGGACTCCTTTGTCGATGGCCAGCCGTTCTGAATTGCTTTGCGGAGGAACTGACGGCAAAGCTTGGCGAGTTTACGGCATGGCGGACGGGTTGTAAAGCGGGATTGGGCGCGGGTTTTAGGGGGGCGGAGTTTGTCCTATGTTGCGCGCGGAGCGTGCGTTGAGCCAGCCCATAACGGACAGAACGTATAATTCGTGTGCTGAGTTCGAGGCCGGTAGGTGAAGGCGCAGGAAAGGATTTCGACGTGGTTGTTCTGGTAGTTGGAGGGGCGGGATACATTGGCAGTCATGCGGCGCGGGCGCTGAAGCGGGCGGGACATGACGTCATTGTTTTCGACAATCTCAGCACCGGGCACGAGTTTCTTGCCGCGGGTTTCGAACTGGTGAAGGCCGATGTGCTGGATGCGGAGGCCCTGGCGCGGGTGCTGCCGCGGGTGGACGCCATCATGCACTTCGCTGCTCATGCGTATGTGGGCGAGTCGGTTACGAATCCGAAAAAATATTTTCATAATAATGTCGAGGGTGGGCTGTCGCTTTTGAACGCGGCGCTGGCGGCCGGAGTGAAGAGGGTTATTTTTTCGTCGACATGCGCGGTGTATGGCGAGCCGGCGAAGGTTCCGATTGAAGAGAATACGCCGCGGCAGCCGGTGAATCCGTATGGGGTGTCGAAACTTTTCTTTGAGCAGGCGCTGGAAGCGTATGACCGGGCTTACGGGTTTCGCTATGCCAGCCTGCGATATTTCAATGCGGCGGGCGCGGATGAGAGTGGAGATATTGGAGAGTTGCACGAGCCGGAGACGCACTTGATTCCGTTGGCGCTGAGCGCGGCGGCGGGAGTTGGTGCGGAATTGCAGGTGTTTGGGACGGATTATCCGACACCGGATGGGACGTGCGTGCGCGATTATATTCACGTGAATGATTTGGCGAGTGCACATGTGAAGGCGCTGGAACATCTGGCGGCGGGGAATGCGAGCTTTGCGGTGAACCTTGGCACGGGAACGGGCGCGTCGGTGCAGGAAGTGCTCGCGGCTGCGGAGGCAGTGACCGGGAAGCGCGTGCCGCGGACCTATGTGCCGCGGCGGGCAGGGGATCCTCCGGCGCTCGTGGCGAATCCGGCGAAGGCGCAGGGATTGCTGGGATGGAAGGCTGAGCGGGGATTGCGAGACGCGGTATCGACCGCTTGGAATTGGATGCTGCGGGGGAGAACGGCGAAAGGCACTCACCACTAAGGACACGAAGGTTCACGAAGGAAAGGCGAGTCAGTTGAAGCCTGGGCCTTCCTGGAAAATTCACGAGACACATTCGGTTACTCACGGAAAAAACGATTCACCACTAAGGACACGAAGGTTCACGAAGGAAAGGCGACACGAAGGAAAGGCTTCACGAAGGAAAAACAATGGGAAATGAATTGGCGGGGAAGAGGGTTGCGTTTTTGGGGGCGGGGAAGATGGGCAGCATTATTCTTCAGGCCCTGCTGAAGAATGGGCTGCTCACGGCGAAGACTACTTGTGCCACCGTGGCGCACGCGGAGCGCGCGAAGATGCTGGCGGCGCGGCTCAAGGTGAAGGTGGGGATCGACAATGTCGAGGCGGTGAAGGGCGCCGACATTATTGTGATAGGCGTTAAGCCGCAGGTGGTGGAGGATGTGGTGCGCGAGATTAGCGGACATATCACGCCGAAGCAGGTGATCGTGTCGGTGGCGGCGTCGGTGCCGACGTCGATGATCGAGAAGAACCTGGCGTCGAATGTTCCGGTGATCCGCGCGATGCCGAATACTCCGTGCCAGCTGGGCGCGGGGATGACTGCGGTGTGCAAGGGAAAATATGCGAGCGCGCAGGACGTCGCGATGACGTGCCACATGTTCGATGTGGTCGGGCGCACGGTTGTGGTCGACGAAAAGCATATGGACGCCGTGACGGCGCTGTCGGCGAGTGGTCCGGCGTACATCTACATCATTCTTGAATCGCTGGCTGAGGCGGGAGTGAAGGTTGGACTGCCGCGGGATATCGCGACGCTGCTGGCGGCGCAGACGACTTTAGGCGCGGCGCGGGTGGTGCTGGAGACGGGCGATCATCCGGCGCTGTTGAAGGACGCGGTGACTACTCCGGCCGGGTGCACGATCGACGCCATCATGGAACTGGAGGAAGGAAAGTTGCGCGTGACGCTGATCAAGGCCGTGGTGAAGGCGGCGCAGCGCGCGAAGGAGTTGGCTTACAGCTAGTGTACGGCCTCGTTATTATCGGCTTGAACCATTGTGAATCTTGGCTGCGACGGCAAGAGGCAAAGGCTTTTACCACAGGGGACACAGAGGGGCACGGGGAAGGAATCACAGTTCTCAGTCGGCTCCCTCATTGCCAGAGTTCACGGGCTTGCCGCGGCTCAGGCACGATGATGGTTTTTCGCTCTGGACGAATTTGATGGCGCCTGACTCATCACCGCAGAAAGTTTTCATGCCTGCGTCAGTGTCAATCGGAGTCGCGGTGACGCGAAACTTCGTGGCTGGATTTCCTTCGCAGCCGGTGAGCGCGAAGCGATATTGATTCCATTCGTCGCTGCCCTGGCCCGGATCATAAACGACATTTCCATCTCCGGGAGTGCCGTCCCCTGAACTTGCGGCGGGATCGCGGGCAAACAGAGTCTGCAGCGAACACGAGTAGCCCAGGTCGGGATGCTTCGCCACATAACTGGTCTCGGCGCCAGCGATGATGCTGAGGCGCATTTGCGCCTGACTCTCGTTGGCTTCGTCCTGCTGCTTGCGCAATCCCTTCAGGTAGTCGGGATCAGTCAGGGGCAGGTGCGCGGCGGCGGTGATTTCGGTGAGTTTCCAGACTTCCTTTTCCTGCTGGAAGGTGAAGGTGAGGCGTGGAACGACGGGAAGGGGCTGTGGCTGGCCGTTCTTGAAGTAGTGGATGGAGAGTTCAATCTCGTCGGACTCGCCGATGAGACTATCGCGCTCGACGTTGACTTCAATCTTTTCGAGATGATCTTTCTGCTCGCTGAGGAGGATGATCGGGCCCGTGTCAAAGGTTTCGACGGGTTCATTTTGCGTCGTCAGTTGGCGGCCGATGGTAGCGATGCGAAGAACCGTCGAAGTGTCGGGCGTTTCACCCTTGTGAATTAAAGTCTGGCGCGCATCCTCGGTGAGATGCTTGGTGAAAGCGTCGTCGGTTTTGCTGAGGAACATCTCAAGCAGCGCCTGGCGGGCAGTTTGGGGCGGTGGAGTTGCTGCCGGGGGCGTCTGTGCGGGAAGGGAAACGCTGGCGGCCAATGCGAACGCCAATGCGAAGGACGAGAAGACGAAGCGGATCTGGCGCATGTTGCCTCCTGAAGGAACCGGGCATCTGGACGCGTCACCAGATATTTTACAGTCCTAAGACTCCGAAAGACGCGTCGAAGTTCCTTTTGAAACTGCCGAATCGGTTGAAGGGAGTGCTTTTTCTGTTTGGTGGCGGGTTCTATGGTTAAATCTTCTGCACTCATGAAATTGCTGATGGTGGCGCGGCATCAACTGGACTTGTGGAACGTGCCCGCGTGGGTTGGACAGCGGCTGGCACGGGAGTTTCCGCAAGTGCGAATTGTTGTGCGCGATCGCTACGACGGGATTGAAGACGATCTGCAGGATGCGGAGATATTGTTCACGACGTCGCTGCGGCCAGAGCAGTTTGCGATGGCGCGGGGGTTGCGGTGGATTCACTCACCATCGGCGGCGGTGCACCAGTTGCTGTTTCCGGAATTGCGTGGCAGCGAAGTGATCCTGACGAACTCGCGCGAGGTTCATGGGCCAGTCGTCGCCGAGCATGTGATCGCGCTTATCTTTGCGCTGGCGCGGAAGATTCCGCAGGCGGTGGCGTTCCAGCGGAAACATGTGTGGGGGCAGGAGGCGATCTGGAATGAAGGAGCGCATCCGCGCGAGGTCGGCGGGGCCACGCTGGGATTGATTGGTGTCGGAAGCATTGGCAGGCGTGTGGCGCAGATGGCGTCGGCAGTCGGCATGCGCGTGATTGCCGTGCGCGAACACGCGGAGAAGGGAAGGCCTGAGGGAGTGGGCGCGGTGTTTGCGCCGAGTGAAATCGATGAGGTGCTCAAGCAGTCGGACTATGTAGCGATGGCGGCGCCGCTGCGTGACGCGACACAGAAGTTGATCGATGCGGAACGACTTGCCGTGATGAAGGCGGACGCTTACCTGATCAATGTGGGGCGTGGGCAACAGGTGGATGAGGCGGCGTTGGCCGAGGCGCTGCGCTCGCGGCGAATTGCGGGAGCGGCGCTCGATGTGTTTGAGGAAGAGCCCCTACCGCAGGAATCACCGTTGTGGGGGCTCGACAATTTGCTGATCACTCCGCACACGGCCGGGCTTACGGAAAAGCTCTGGCAGCGGCATTTCGAAGTATTCTCCGACAATGTGCGCCGCTACCTGGCGGGAGAGCCGCTGCAGTTTGTCGTCGACAAGCAGAAGGGATATTGAGCGGTCGGCTTCGTGCTACAGTTTTCGCAGTGGGCGTTCTAGGCTCACTCGAAATCTCATGGAATCGCGCCTCATCCTTATTCATCTGCTGCTCAAGTTGGGAGTAGCAGTAGTTGTGTCGAGCACTCTGGTGCGCTCGAAAGAATTCAAGTCCCTGCTGTATCGCGAAGAGCGAACATTTCGGCAGAAGGTGTATCTGGTGCTTTGGTTCGGACTGCCGATCATGGTCGGGGTGTGGATCCGAATCGTTCAGAAGAATTTTCTGGCCGGCGATCTGAGTTTTGAAACTGCTTTGTTGCTGGGAGTGATTGGCGGCCGGTGGGCCGGGTCGCTCGGCGGCGTTCTGGTGGCATTGCCGGCGCTACTGCACCACGAATGGGCGGCGATGCCGTTTGATGTGCTTTCGGGGTTTCTTGCGGGCCAACTCCGCACGATGGCGGTCGACAAGGACGACATCTGGTCGTTCTCGCCGTTTATCGATCAGAGCATCTTTCGCCTGATTCGGCGCAACTTGCCGCGGCCCCGGCTGTTTGACTGGCAGGTCATGTTTTTCTGGACGATTGTTGGGTTGCGCTTCGTGCAAACGGAGCTGGCGCGACATTTCCAAGGATCCATCTTCAGCATGGAGAGCCCGGAAAACTACTGGGTCTATAGCGCGATCTACGCTGCGTCGGTGACCGCGATCGGAATCGAGTTGAAGATTTTTAATAGCGTCCGCATCCAGATCAAGCTGGAGGAGCAGGAACGGCTGCTGCTGCACGCGAGGATGGAGGCGCTGCAGAACCAGATCAATCCACACTTCCTGTTCAATACGCTCAATTCGATTTCGTCGCTGGTGCGATTCGATCCGGACAAGGCACGGGAAGTGATCTTCAAGCTGGCGACAATTCTGCGGCGGCTCTTGAACGCGAGTGACGCGTTTGCGCCGCTGCGAGAAGAATTTGAATTCATCGACAACTATCTTGATATTGAGGTGGTGCGGTTCGGGCGCGACAAACTGCGGGTGGTGAAAGAACTCGATCCGGCATCGCTGGATGTGGTGGTGCCGAGCATGCTGCTGCAGCCGCTGGTTGAGAACTCGATCAAGCACGGGCTGGCGCCGAAGATTGAGGGAGGCAGCATTTATTTGCGAAGCCGCGTAACCGATACGCGACTCATCATCGAAGTCGAGGACGACGGTGTCGGGATGGGCGCGGCGCAACTGGAGGAGAGCAGCAGTTGGTCAGGGATGGGAATTGGGATGGCGAATATTTCTGAACGCCTGCAGGTGCTTTACGGCGACACGGCGCGGATGACGATTGACAGCCATGAGGGGAAGGGAACGCTGATTCGGATTCGCCTGCCGCTGGTCGAGGCGGCGAGTTCGGTGCCAGAGGGTTTCTACGCCGAGCGATCGAGCACGCGGCGGTAGAAGTCTTCGTACTGCTTGACGATCTTTGTCGAGCAGAAACGATCCATGGCGGCGGCGCGGGCGCGTTTTCCCATATCGCGCAGTTGTTCTTCGTGCTCGAGCAGGTCGATGGCGTAACGCGCCATCGTCTCCACGTCACCGACATCCGCCAGATAGCCAGTGTTTCCGTGGTCGATGACTTCGGGCACGCCGCCAGCCCGAGTGGAGATGGGAACCACCTCGCAAGCCATGGCTTCTAGCGCGGCGAGGCCGAACGATTCCAGTTCGCTCGGCATTAGCATGATGTCGGAGATGGCGAGCTTTTCCTGAATCAGATCCTGTTTGCCCAGAAACAGGACGTCATCGTGAATCCCTTTCTGTACGGCCAGCCACTCGGCGACGGAACGGTCGGGGCCATCGCCGATCAGCAGCAGCTTTGACGGCATCTTTTTGTGTACGCGGTCGAAAATTTCGATCACGTCGGTGAGGCGCTTCACCGGACGGAAGTTCGAGAGGTGCACGAGAATGCGCTCGTTGTTGGGCGCGTACTCCGCGCGAACCGTAGACCCGGGCGGCAGATTCCGGCTGTAAACGTCGCAATTCACGGAGTTGTAAATCACTTCGATGTGGTTCTTCACGTCGAAGACGCGCTGCGTGCGGTCGCGCAAATAATTCGAGATGGCCGTGACACCATCACTTTGCTGAATCGAGTAGCGAGTGATCGGCAGGTAGGATCGGTCGAGTCCAACCAATGTAATGTCAGTGCCGTGCAACGTGGTGACGAAAGGCAGGCGGCGTCCGCGAGGGCCATCGGCGAGCATCTGGCGAGCCAGCATTGCGCTTACGGAGTGCGGGATCGCGTAGTGCACGTGTAGCAGGTCGAGATCGTAAAGCTGTGCGACTTCGGCCATGCGGGTGGCGAGCGCGAGATCGTAGGGCGGGTAGTCGAAGAGGGGATAACGGGAGACTTCGACTTCATGGTAGTGAATGTTGGGCTCCTCGCCGCGGAGACGTATCGGCTGGGCGTAGGAGATGAAATGGATTTCGTGCCCGCGCTGCGCCAGTTCGAGGCCCAGTTCGGTAGCCACGACACCACTGCCGCCATACGTCGGGTAACAGGTGATTCCAATTTTCATGGTATGAAGGCCCGTGACTCCTGTGATTCGATGGCCGGAATGCGCGGTGGTTGCAGATTTTACACGAGTGGGAGGACGGACGACCGCTACTGGCCGTGCTTTTGGCCAAAAGCAACTGGGTCGAGCTTGTCGAGGTGGGCCTGGAAGCGCTTTTTCGTCTCTTCAGGCAGGCCCGTAAATTCGATTCCCATGCCGACGCCGGGATCGCGAGTGCGAACGACCGCAGTGGGGGAGATGCGCTCGTCGTCGATCCAGAGATCAACTCGAAGAGCGGTGCCGATGGTCAGGGGCATGACGGTTTCTACATAACATCCATTACCGCTGATGTCTGTGGCGTTGACGCGAAGCGGAGTGTTCACGCGTTCATCGCGCAGTTCGAGAGGAAATGAAATCTTGTGGCGGAGGAATTTTCGGCGATTGTCCTGGTTCTGCTGAGTGCGTTCCTCGGGCTTCATGTCGTGAGGAAGCACCGCCGCCCAAGGGCACTCCTGATCAGCCACGAGCTGCACGCCGACCTGGGTTTTCTTTAGAGCCCCGGCATCGACGACCCAGACGACTTTGCAGCGGGCTTTCTTGCCTTCGTACTGAACGCCGATGACGTCGCCGACTTTCAGATCGGGTTCGATGCCGTAGATGCAGGCGCCGGTCGCGCTGACATTTTGGGCCATCGCGTTCTGAAAGAAGGGCTGGTTGTTCGCCCCCATGCCCCACACCCGGACCTTTAGGTCCAGAGTCGCACGCGGCGCTGACCCTTGGGCGGACATGGGCGGAGAAACCTCCAACTATCTGAAAGCGTTGAATTGTATCTCATCATACTACTTGCAGTTTGCTCGTCAGGTTACGGGAGTAACCCGAGGCAGCGGGTCGGTTCGGGGAGATGGAGTGTTATGAGACGTTCGGAGCACGCTTGGAATCGCGCCTAACCCTTGGTGGTGGCCGGGTTCGGGTCGAGATCACGATAAGAAATGAGTTGAATGCCTTCCTGCGAGAGGACTTCACGGGCGGCGGGGAGGGTCAGGACGCGGAGTTCGGTCTCGCGGGAATCGCGAAGGCGGGTTTTGGCAGCTTGCAGGGCAGGGTCGTTGTAGCCGGGATGGCAAACGAACTCCCAGGTGCCTTCGGGGATGCTGCGGGAAATCGCGTGGAAGAGGTTTTCGTCGAGTGTTCCGGTGACCAGGATGCCGAGCGTTCCGTTGGGAGTGAGGAAGCCTTCGCGATCGACGGTTTCGCGGAATTTGCCGGCGAAGCGACTCAGGACCTGAACTTCGGCGTAGCGTTTCCAGAGTCCGGGTCGGGCGAGAAGTTGGCTGGATTTCAGGGGCAGGCACGGTCCGAAGGGATTGCGCACGGCGCGGATACCGCAAGCGGCGGCTGCTCTGAGCAACGGCCGGAGAACGGACGGGAACAAGTGCGTGTGCTTGTGGGTGTCGATGTGCGAGACGACGATTCCGGCCGATTGAATTTTGCGAATCTGTGCAGCGGCTTCGGAAGAGATCTCGTCTGCGTTCATGCGACCGGCGATGGCGCGAGCGGCGAAGGTCGCCATGCCATCGCGAAAGTGGGACGCGGCGGTGAGCGATGGGAGTTGGCTGGCGGGAAGAACAGGGTCGCCGTCGATGAGGAGCACATGGCAGCCGACGCTCAGACGCGGGAGGGTTTTAGCCAAGTCCACGGCTTCGGCGAAGGTGGGGCCGTTGGCCATCAGCGTGGAAGAGGTGACGACTCCGCGGGTGTGAGCCTCGACGATGGCCCGGTTTACGCCCGAAGTGTAGCCAAAGTCATCTGCGTTGACGATCAGGCGGCGCACGGAGCCAGTCTAGCAGGGCGGGGGCGGGGAACTGTGCAGCGACTTTACGACGGTGCAGCGCGAGGGCGGAGGCGAAAAGCTTAATCGCAAAGGGCGCTAAGGGTGCGCGAAGGACGCTAAGAAAGCCGGGGGTGTGTTCCACGATTTTTCAACGCGTCGCGTATACTCATAGGGCGCGGCCGATTTTTGACGCGCGGAACGCCTCCATCGTGGTTCATCTCTGCGGCTGTCTGGTCGCGGGCTCCAGGGGCGGTTAGCTCAGTTGGTTAGAGCGCCTCGCTTACACCGAGGAGGTCGCAGGTTCGAGTCCTGCACCGCCCACCAAAATCATTCTTGTCCGTTCCGGAGACATAGGTAACAGAACGTTCCGGAGACATAGGTTACACTTTTGGCCCGAAGGGGTTCTGCAAGGGCTGCAAGCTTTTTTCCTCCAGATCAATATAGCCGAGATCGTAATCCATAAAACTGACCAACCAGATGCCATGGTCGACTTCTTTGACGCCGACGGCCTGGCCGGCGAGGGACACACTGAGGTTGATTTTCTTGTTGTATGTCCGTTCCGGAGACATAGGTAACAGAACGTTCCGAAGACATAGGTTACACTTTTGGCCCGAAGGATTTTGCAGCGGTCCCTACCGTTCCAGCGCGGAGCGATCCCACTTTCCTAGATTCGCGGCAGATTCGTAGGTGCTTTGGCAAAAATCCAGTAACGACGCGGTTGGAGACGCCGACGTTCGGGCGGCGTCGTACATTAGAAGGAATTCGTTGAGCTGCTTGTCGTAGAACGCGGCTGGCGGACGGACGTTCGCTTCCTTGAATCCCTGGGGCTCGGGGGCGGCGTAGGAATAGAAGGCCGCGCCGGGGACGGGTCCTCCGCCGGGCCAGAATCCGACACTGCTCACCTCGTGGGAGTAAGCTTCGCGAGTGATGGCGTCGGCGCCGGGGCGGGGAGGAGCAGGGCGTCCGGAGAAACGCGTCACGGCCAGATCGAAGCTGCCCCAGAAGAAATGTACTGGGCTCGATTTGCCGATGAAGCGGGCGCGAAATTCGTTGAAGACCGTGTCGACCGACAACAGGATGCGCCAGAATTTCTGTGCCGCCTGCGGATCGTAGGAGGCGTGCACGCGGTCTTGGTCGAAGGGGATGGGATCGGGAACTTCGACGGGCATCTTCCAGATTTTTACTTCGATGTTGGCCGAGTGGAGCATCGCGAAAACTTCCTGGTAGAAGTCGGCGACGGAGCGCGGGGCTAGCGCGAGAGTCTTGACCGTGCCGTCGCAGACTTCGAGCACCAGGCGATGCTGGATGAAATCGAACCACAGTTCGAAGGCGCGATTGCCATAGGGCATGCGCGAGGTGGTGAGGCCGCGCGATGTGACGTAGAGCGGCACGTTCCACCAATGATTGACGAGCGGGGTGAGGCGCAGGCGAATCTTGCCGATGATCTGCGTCCACATGTGGAGGGTGGCGTAGGTGTCTTTCCAGGAATCGAGCGGCAGGGAAGGCCAGCATTCAGGCTGATCGGCGGGGTGGGGCATGGGGGTCTCCGAGACGATCATACGACGTTGTTGGGGTTCTTCGTTTTGTAAACTTGGGGGGGAATAGGACACGAGATCCTTCGGCCCGCTGGAGAAAACGCGGGCCTTCAGGATGACGCCGACTCGGATTTGCCGCTTGCACTCGGGAAAAGCTGCCGTGGTAGACTGCGCCTATGGCCACCAAGAAAAAAGCGAAAAAGAAAAAGCAGAGTAAGGCGAAGAAGGCCGTCAAGAAGGTGACTGCAACGAAGAAGACGGCGAAACGTTCTTCGAAAAAATCGGCGAAGAAGGCTGCTCCGAAGAAAGCCGCCGCAAAGAAGCCTGCTGCAAAGAAGAAGGGGGCTGCCAAGAAGGTGGCCTCGAAAACCGCCGCCCCGCCCGCGAAGCCGGTTCGGTCGACTCGCACAACCGATGATGTAAGAGCCTACCCGTCGCCGCGGCGAGGAGTGCCTTCCGGTCAGGATGCGGGAGACCTGCAGGGACTCTCGGTTGCTGAGGGCGCGGATTCAGAGAGCGTCGAAGAATTGGTCGATGAAGGGAATGCGTTTGAGGCCGGCGTGGTGGAAGGTGTCGAGGAAGCCGGAGACGACGAAAGGGAAGTACACACGCACGAAGTTCCGGAAGACGACGTTCCCGAGGAATATCTCGACAAGGATGAGTAGGTGTCGCCTGTTTGCAACGGCGGCGTAACTTCTGGAGCCCGATGCGCGGGCGGCACATCCAATGACGCATGCGAATACTGGTGGTTGGCGCCGGCGCGGTCGGCGGCTACTTTGGCGGCAGATTACTTGAAGCTAAGCGCGACGTCACATTCCTCGTGCGCCCTCGCCGGGCGGCGGAACTGGCGAGTTCGGGTCTCAGGATTCGGAGCCGCTTCGGCGACGTGGTCATTCCTCATCCGGCGACAGTTCTGGCCGAGAATCTTCATGAGACGTTCGATCTCATCCTGCTGAGCTGCAAAGCATACGATCTGGACGACGCCATCAAATCATTTGCTCCGGCGGTGGGAGCGAATACGGCGATTCTGCCGGTGCTCAACGGGATGCGTCACCTGGACCTGCTTGACGCGCGCTTCGGCAAAGAGCGCGTGCTCGGCGGACAGTGCCTGATCGCGGCGACCGTGAACGAGCAGCATGAAATCGTGCACATCAACGATCTGCATGACTTGTCGTTTGGGGAACGCGACGGCAGGCTGTCGGATCGAGTGAAAGAGATCGCGGGCTTGATGCAGGGCGCGCGGTTCAACTCGCGAGCGAGCCAGGAAATTGTTCTGGAAATGTGGGAGAAGTGGACGTTTCTGGCGTCGGGTGCGAGCAGCAACTGCCTGATGCGTGCGACCGTGGGGGACATTTGTGCGTCCCCGGGCGGGACCGAATATGTGCTCGGCGTGCTCGAGGAGTGCCGCAGCGTCGCGGAGGCCGAGGGCTACTCGGTGCGGAAGGCCTCGTTTGATCGCAGCCGAGCGATGCTCACGATGGCGGGCTCAACGCTCTCCGCATCGATGTTGCGCGACATTGAACGGAACGGCCCGATCGAGGCGGACCACATTGTTGGCGACCTGATTCGTCGAGGGCGCGAGCATGGGCTGCTGACGGGGGCCAACTCATTTCTGAAGATTGCTTACACCCACATGAAAGCGTACGAGGCGCGGCGGGCGAGGATGGCGGCGCAACAGTAATAAATGATGCTGCGTTAGCTGACCGGGTGGGAGGTCAGAGGCTTTCACCACGGGGGACACAGAGGATCACGGGGAAAGCTGGACTTATATTCCGATCTGTTATGTCGATCTGGTTGACGCGCTACTCTCGCGGCTCGTGAGCTAACGGGGAGCCACCAGGGAGTTGTTGATCGCGTGCACGGAAAGTGCGATGCGATTTTGAACTCCTACCTTTCTCATTAGCTTCGCCACGTGTGCCTTAACCGTGCGCACCTCGATTCCGAGTGGATCGGCAATCTCCCGATTCGATCGTCCAGAAGCCAGCATTTCCAGTACTTCATGTTCTCGCCGGGTGAACTCCGTTCGTCCGAGGATCCTTTTGCCGGCCGCGCTGGTTCGATCCACGAACGTAGCCAGCACGCGGCGCGACGCCCAAACCAACCCCTGGTGCACGATCCGAATTGCGCTTACAAACTCTTCCGCCGGAGCGGACTCGTCGACGTACCCTTTTGCGCCGTTGGCGAGAGCCTCCACGATGGTTTCATCGGTTGGAGTTGACGCCGTCACGATGGCGCGGAGACCGGGCCGCGCTGTCTTCAGTTGTTGCAGCGTATGGGAGAGAGGCTGGTTCGGGCGCTTTCCGAGCAGTACGACGTCAATGTTGGAGTCTGCGTCGATTTCCGACAAGGACAACGATGCTAGATCGAGGTCGTCGAAGGACTCAAGAAGCGCGCGAAAGCCGGCCAGTCGTAAGGGATCGGTTTCTAGAATTGCTACGTGAATGCGTCGTTTCTGCGTGCGTGTAATTTTTTTCATTAGACCCTGTGCGTATGATTTTGTGCCGCATTCGGTAAGTGCACGAGGGTCGCCAAAACGGCCGGGCAGAGTTTTCCAGGTCTTTCCCTTTGATTTCAGCGTGATATGGACGAGGATCCTGAGGGGATCCGATTAGCCCTACGCGCAAGAGTCTGAATCACGGACGGCCTTTCCGGTGTTCGGAAACTGGTGCGGTGGATGCTCCGGCAGCGCGAGCCGCCACGCCTCAATTCCGTAATTTCCCGTGATTTACATCACCGGAAACGTTTACGGTGAATTGTAGTATAGTTCCCTGTCCCAACTTAAACGTCGGCGTAGTCTCGTGCGGTGATGGAGTTTCGGACTCACTCAATGGAGACGCCGGTCTGCCGGGGAGGCATTGTGGTTCGAAAGAAGGGCATGAGCAAAAAGACTGCAAGACCATCAAATTCCAGCAAGAGAGAGCGCAAGTCAGGCGCGTTGCCGTACATGAATTCGGCCCTGCCACCGGAGAAACGAGTCAAGGATCTGCTGTCGCGGATGACTCTGGAAGAGAAGGCGGCGCAGATGTTGTGCATCTGGCAGAAGAAACCGCAGACGCTGGTGGATGCGGCGGGCAAGTTTGATCCCGAGAAAGCGCAGCAGGCCTTCAAAGATGGCCACGGGCTGGGGCAGGTTGGACGTCCGAGCGACGCGGCCAAGGGGCTGAATGCGCGGCAGATGGCGGAGACGACAAATGCCATCCAGAAATTCTTTCTTGAGAATACGAGGCTGGGAATTCCGGTGGTATTCCATGAGGAGTGCCTGCACGGGCATGCGGCCGTCGATGGAACCAGCTTCCCGCAGCCGATTGCGCTGGGAGCAACTTTTAACCCTGAACTTGCGAAGTCACTGTTCGCGATGACAGCGCTGGAAGCCCGGTCGCGAGGTGCGCACCAGGCGCTGACTCCGGTCGTCGACGTTGCGCGGGACCCGCGCTGGGGACGAGTCGAGGAGACATACGGCGAAGATCCGTTTCTCGTCTCGCGGATGGGAATCGCGGCGGTGCAGGGTTTTCAGGGAGACGGAAGTTTTCGCGACAAGAAACATCTCATCGCGACGTTGAAACACTTCGTGGGACATGGGCAGCCGGAATCCGGTATGAACTGCGCACCGGCAAATGTTTCGATGCGCGTGCTGCGCGAGACGTTCTTTTATTCGTTCAAGGAAGCGCTGCAGAAGGCCGGGGCCATCAGCGTGATGCCCTCGTATAACGAGGTCGACGGCGTGCCTTCTCACGCCAATAAGTGGCTGTTGCGCGATGTCCTTCGCAAAGAATTTGGCTTCGCGGGATATACGGTTTCGGATTACTTCGCCATCTGGGAACTTGGGTATCGGCCGGACACGCACGGGCATTTCGTGGCGGCGGATAAGAAAGAATCCTGCAGGCTGGCGGTTGAAGCGGGCGTGAACATTGAGTTGCCCGACCCAGATTGCTACCTGGAACTAGTCGATCTGGTGAAGAAGCGCGTTCTCAAAGAGTCGCAACTCGACGATCTTGTGGCTCCGATGCTGCTGTGGAAGTTCAAATTTGGACTCTTCGACGATCCTTATGTCGATCCAGACGTAGCGGAGCGCGTGGTCGGTTGCGAGGATCACCGCAAGCTGGCCCGGCAGGCGGCGCGCGAGGTGATTACGCTGCTGAAGAATGATGGCGGACTCGCTCCACTCGATTTGAGCAAATATCGGACGATTGCGGTGATTGGTCCGAACGCGAATCGTACTCTGCTGGGCGGCTACAGTGGCGTTCCGAAGCACGAAGTCACGGTTTTGGAAGGCATCAAAGCGCGAGTTGGAAATCGCGCGAAGGTGCTCTACAGCGAAGGCTGCAAGATTACGATCGGCGGATCATGGAATCAGGACGAAGTTGTGCCCAGCAATCCTGAGGAGGACCGTAAGCAGATTGCCGAGGCCGTCGAGGTGGCCAAGCAAGCGGACGTCATTATTCTTGCCATCGGCGGCAATGAACAAACGTCGCGCGAAGCGTGGGGCTTGAACCACATGGGAGACCGCGCCAGTCTCGACTTGATCGGCCGACAGGAAGAATTGGTCAAGGCCATGCTGGCGACCGGCAAACCTGTTGTCGTGTTTCTGTACAACGGGCGTCCTCTCTCGATCAATCATCTCGTGCAGAATGTGCCGGTGATTTTTGAGTGCTGGTACCTGGGACAGGAGAACGGGCACGCCGTTGCCGAAGTGCTCTTCGGAGACGTGAGCCCGAGCGGAAAGTTGCCGATCACGATTCCGCGCTCGGCGGGACATTTGCCCGTCTTCTATAACTACAAGCCGTCCGCGCGCCGCGGATATCTATTCGACGACGTCACGCCGCTATACGCGTTTGGTTATGGCCTGAGCTATACGACGTTTGCGATTAAGAATGTTCGGCTGGAAAAGGAAAAGATTCGGACGAACGGTTCGACTTGCGTTGTAGCAGATGTCACGAACACCGGCAAGCGCGAGGGCGCCGAAGTGGTGCAGATGTATATTCGCGACGTAGTCAGTTCGGCAACGCGCCCGGTCAAGGAACTGAAAGGCTTTCAGAAAGTTGTGCTTCGACCGGGCGAGACGAAGACGGTGTCGTTTGAGATTGCTCCGGAATTGCTTGCCTTCTACGACGTGAACATGAAGTACGTTGTGGAACCGGGTGATTTCACGATCATGATCGGCAATTCGTCGCGAGACAGCGACCTGGTAAAGCTCACGCTGAAAGTCACGGGATAACGCCGCAGGGCAGAACGAGGGACATATGATCCAGAAACTTCCGATCGGCGAAAAGCTCGGCTACTCGCTCGGCGACATGGCCGCGAATTTTGTCTTTCAGGCGATGCTGGCCCTGCAGTTGGATTTCTATACGCACACTTTCGGGCTGACGGCGGCGCAGGCGGGAACGCTCTTCCTGGTCGTGGGGCTGGGCGTCGCGTGTTTCAATCCCGTGATGGGCATGATTGCCGACCGCACGACGAGCCGGTGGGGCAAATTCCGCCCATGGCTGTTGTGGACATCGGTGCCGTTTGGCATCATCAGCGTGCTCACGTTCACCACTCCAAACCTTAGCCCAGCCGCAAAAATTATTTATGCCTGGACGACTTACATTCTTCTGCGCCTGATCTACACCGTCAACAATGTGCCGTACGCGTCGCTTACGGCAGTGATGACGCAGGACCCCGACGAGCGCACCAGCATCTCGTCATACCGGCAGATCGCCGCCAACAGCGCGGGCTTCATCGTCGCGAGCCTCGCGATCCCTATGGTGAAGTTCTTTGGCCACGGCGATGATGCGCGGGGGTATCAAGTGACTATGGGACTGCTTTCGGTCCTCAGCGTCATCTTCTTTATCATCGCCTTCTTCACGACGAAAGAACGCATCCAGCCCGACCCGCAACAGAAGACTTCGCTCGGGCAGGATCTTTCGGACTTGTTCAGTAACCGGCCATGGGCCATATTGTTTTTGGTCACGTTGTTTTATTTCGCCGCGATTCTTGTACGCGGCAATGTCATGCTGCCGTACTTCAGATTTGTCGCAGGCAATGTAAATCTTTTCGCCTGGTTCAATGGCTTCGGGCTGGCCGCGCTGCTGGTGGGCGTCGCCTTTTCCACGGCCGTGTCTGTTCGTGTGGGCAAGCGGTCGCTCTTCATTGGGAGCATGATCCTGACGGGGGTCTTCAGCGCGGCGTTGTATTTGATTCCTCCGCAGGCCACTTACCTCATCATCGGCACGGAAGTGCTGCGGCAATTCTCGTACGGGCTGTCGGGGCCGATCCTGTGGGCGATGATGGGAGATGTTGCAGATTACGGCGAATGGAAGACCGGGCGCCGCGCCACGGGCACAGTGACGGCCGGCGTGGTCTTCGCCTTGTGGGCGGGGCTGGCGTTAGGTGGCGCCATCGCGGGATGGCTGCTGTCGGCCTACGGCCTGGTCTCGGGCGATGCGACGCAGACGGCGCACACGCAGACCGGGATCCTTCTGACAGCGAGCGTTTACGCGGGGCTTTTCTTCTTCGCCGCGGCGGCGTGCCTCTTCTTCTATCCATTGACGAGCGAGAAAAACCAATCGATTGCTAATGAGCTCACCGAGCGGCGCCTGCATGCGCCAGCCGTGGCGACCGCACAATCATAGGAGACGCAATGCGCGGAATGATCTTTGCGACTATCGTGCTTGCATTTGGCTTTCAGGCAAATGCAACGGCGCAACAGCAACCTGCTCTGAAAGATGCCTACAAAGGATGTTTTATGGTTGGAGCAGCGCTGAATCCGGCGCAGTTTTCGGGGGCTGATCCGCGGGAGGATGCGCTGATCAAAGCTCAGTTCAACACGATTAGTCCCGAGAATGTGCTGAAGTGGGAGATCGTTCATCCTCGTGACGACCGTTACGATTTTTCTCTGGCCGACAAGTATGTGGAGTTTGGCGAGCAGAACCACATGTTTATCATCGGCCACAATCTAGTGTGGCATTCGCAGGTTCCCAAATGGGTGTTTGAAGATAAAGACGGCAAGCAGGTCACTCGCGACGTGTTGCTGGAGCGCATGCGAGACCACATCAGTACCGTTGTTGGGCGATACAAGGGTCGCATTAACGGATGGGATGTGGTGAACGAGGCTCTGAATGAGGATGGGACGCTGCGCCAGTCGCTCTGGATGAAAATCATTGGCGACGATTACATCGAGAAGGCGTTCCAGTATGCGCACGAGGCCGATCCGAAAGCAGAGTTGTACTACAACGACTACTCGCTCGAGAACGAAGCCAAGCGCAAAGGCGCGCTCGAACTGGTCAGGAAGCTAAAGGCAAAAGGCGTGATGATCACCGGCGTTGGCCTGCAGGATCATGACAGCCTGGGCTGGCCTACGACGGACCAGATCAACTCCACGATTATTGAGTTCGGCAAGCTGGGCGTGAAGGTCATGATCACCGAACTCGATGTCGATGTGTTGCCGGCGGCGAGTTCGAGCCAGACTGCCGATGTTTCTTTGAATGTTGCGTCCGATCCGAAGCTCAATCCGTATCCCAATGGACTGCCGGATTCCGTTCAGCAGGAATTGGCCAAGCGTTACGCAGACTTGTTCGGCGCGTATGGGAAGCATTGTGGACTCGTAACCCGCGTGACATTTTGGGGCGTCACCGACAAGGATTCGTGGAAGAACAATTGGCCGGTGAAGGGCCGAACAAATTATCCTTTGCTGTTTGACCGCAATGCCCAGCCGAAGCCCGCGTTTGATGCGGTAATCCACGCGGCGCCGAAAAATGCGCGATAGAGTGTTGTAGCTTGCTTCATGTCTATCAGAAGGCAATTGTGTTTCCGCCAGCTCGCAGCGTCTATACCAACTCGAATTGCCTCTGCTACAATTCATTGACGGGGCAGGGACAGCTGCCTTGGGGTGTCGTTTGCCTGTAACACAGTTCTTGTACGTCGGTTTGTTCGGTGTCCTTCAACCGCGGAACTTGGTTCCGCGAGGTTGAGACGGGCGACACCGGAGCATCGATCGAACCTGAGGAAAGCCACTACATACGCGGGTTTCCAATAGAGGTAAGAAAACAGAGTTGGGGACGTAGTTCAGTTGGTTAGAACGCTGCCTTCTAACCGCCGTCCCTAGTTTTCAATCACTTACCTCCTTTGGTGTCCGCTTTGGTGTCCATTCTTCTTCGTTTGACCGAATCTCCGACCCACGATAATGTCCTCCCCCATTGAGGGAGGCCATGGCTCGCACCAAACGCTACGCTGAACGGGTCAACATTCTCAAGAAGGTTCGAGTGGTCGGTTCTTGGAGGCTCGCTTCCGTTCTTGAACGAAACGGAAAGATCATCCGCGACCACGTTCTAATTTCTGGCCATGATGAACACCATCCTGAAGGGGGTTACTACCTAGAGTGGTATCAGGAGGGAAGGCGAAGGCGCCAAGCGATAGCGGACTTCTCGGAAGTTGTCGAAGCTGCACGTCGCAAGTCGATCGAGGTCAATGCCCAGAAGGCGGGAATCATAGAGACAGGCCCGGAACCTGAGCAGCAGCGCGTCACTATCAGTCAAGCCATCGACGATTATCTCGATTTCATTAAGGCACACCGGAAGCAGAGAACCTACGTCACCTACCGATACACGCTAGACAAACTTCTTAAGCAATGGTGTCGCAGATCATTTGTGGACCAGATCACACGCGAAGACATCTTGCAGTTCATGGCCGATTGCTACAAACATGGTTTGGGCAAACGTACGGTCTACGACAAACTTGTGGTCGTGCTCCAACTTTTCAAACGTCACGGAAAAATCAAACTGATTGAACCGAGTGATTGGCCGCATTACGTCGAGACCATACGCCCGATTTATGAAGCGGAAGAAATCGCGGCCATGCTAGAACACGCGGACCAAGATGAAGCGATATTCCTCAAGTTCCTGCTCGCTTCTGGTTTCCGTGATCGTGAGGTTCGGCATGTTGCCTGGCGTGACATGGATTTTCGCAACAGTTTGGTGCGTGTGACCGCCAAACCGCTTTGGGGGTTCGGGCCGAAAAACTGGGAGGAACGCGCCGTTCCTCTGCCGAGTGCGCTCGTAGAGCAGTTGAAAACCCTTCGACAACGCAGGAACGGACTCCCGTCACAACTGATCTTTCCCAATTCAAGGGGGAATCCCGACAGTGAAAATGACATGATCGTCAAGCGCGTGGCCGAACGGGCCGAATTGAACTGCGGGCAGTGCGTCACCAAGCATGGAAACAAGTGCGCCCAAGGGCCGTACTGTCGGCATTTCTTCCTTCACAAGTTCCGCCACACTTTCGCAACAGAACATTTACGGCACGGCGTTGACATTCGGACACTGCAAAGCTGGATGGGCCATCGTGACATTAAGTCCACGATGGTCTACCTAAAGGGCGTGCAATCCAAAGATGCGCTAGCGAAGGTCAACGCTGGAGCGTTAGCCCGGTACGTTGCCTGACGAGATTAGGACGTAATACAGGGCTAGTGGAGACTCGGGACCACGAAGCCGTTTGACGGAACCCTCAGACTGTTTTAAAGAATCGAGAATCCCCTTCGCGTCAGGGGCAGAATCGTCTTCTGTTGAGGTGCACGAAAATGAGTCTGATAGATCAATTGGAAAAAGAAAGCCGCGTTTTGCGCGCACGGGACGTTGCAAAATTGTTCCAAGTCACGCCCCAGCATATCTATAAAATGGCGGCAGGCGGGAGACTTCCATCCTTTCGATTGGCTGGGGCAATTCGTTTTGATCCGCATGAGTTGGCGAACTGGCTTCGAAAAGCGCAGCCAGTTCCTTATCGGCTGGAAGAGGGCAACCAATTGCGTCGTAGCGCATAGTTCGCACTGCGGTACGTCAGCAAGGCTGTCGCTAGTCGAATGGGAGCAAGAGTCACCACCCCAATTGTTCTCAGTTCAAAATTCTTGAATATGCCATGGCCAAGTGACCCGGCAGACATCGAGAAGCTCCGTTTGAATCTTCCCACTTCCCGCTAGCGTGAACATCCCGCGAATCGGCAAAACGTCCGATAAACCGACTTCCCATTACTAATCGGACGTTGATGCTTTCGCCTATTTCGACTTACAAGATCTGTCGCCTGAATGCGAGAAGCATTGGGGTTGATCTCGCTCGATTTCGGCTGTCGCTTCGCGGGATCGTCTTGATTGGCATCGTTCCGACTCAGCGGCACCTTGTCAAACAGATGCAGCAGTATTTCGCACAGTCCAACGGGTGAGTGAGGAATCGTGCGGAGTAATCGTGATGCTCGGTATGTGACGCGGGCGTTGGAACTCATAAAGCTGCACCTTGGGAATCATGGTCGGGTTCAGTTGTTGCCCGACGACCACTCCGCCCGGAGCAGGGCCTGCGTAGAGAATGTGCCAGTGGTGGGAACCGGGGTAGCAAATCGCGGCGGCTTCGAACATCTCCCGGGCCTTTCGTGCCAATTCATCGAGTTGGCTCTTATTCTTCAGCCAGCCCGTCGACGGATCTGGAACCGAACACCGATATACCGCTCGATCTCCCGCCGTCCGCTCCAGAAGTTCTACGGCGTCGATGGGCGCGGTCAACTCGAACAGGAAGAAGAGTTCCGCGCATGGATCTACAGACTTTACGGGCTCCTCAACTGTAGGCATCGTCAATGCCGGCGGATCTTTCGGCCAGGCCCATGTCGCCTGGTCTCGATGATACTGAAAGCCTCGGATGTTTAGGCGATTCGTCAGCAGGTATCCTGCGTAAATACAAGCCGATACCGGCGCGAGCGGAAAGACGGCGACACGCGATGCGACTGAGTCGCTGCTCTCAATCATGGCGTGTATCTGAGTTTGTATACTCGTTTGGATCGCAGCCCAAGAATCGCGCGTTGCCGACACGTTGATTTGCATCACACTAGCTTCGTGATCCGGAGACAATGCTTCGGCGATTGTCGTTGGATCGAATGGAAAGTCGCCGTGCAATTTCAGCACTTTCCAGCGGAGATGAGTGAATCCTCGCTCAGGGAGGGCCGTGCGAACCCAAGCCTCATGGCTCGCCTTGATTTCGAGTAGGCGCTTATGCGGGTAGCGCTGTTTCAATGTATCCACCTTCCGGTGGCAATTGCGGCAAAGGAGAATGAGGTTTTCGTACTTGTCGCGAATCCGCAGATCGATCTCGATGTTTGCCCGTGGTCCAGCATCGCTCGATGCAGCTATGTGGCCCATCTCTCCTATCACGCAAACGGGATCATAATTGTCTTCGGTTACGAACAGCTCGACGCGGCAATCGGGCATCGCGCAGCGTCCAGCAGCTCGTCCCCATAGGAGCTTAAGCGTCTGCGGGTCGTAGTAGCGCGGACTCTTCGTCGGGTCAGCTTGGGCCTTGCCGATGCGATTCTGCTTCGGGATGCGTACCTTCACCTTCCCAGCTTCCGGTTTGTTGCCAGACTTCATAGAACCTCAGCCACTGTGATATCCACGGCATGATCGTATCCGCAATCAAACTGCTCGCCATCCACTCTTCGGGCCGGTGTACACAGATATCCATTTGCCCATCGGGATAAACATGTGGCAGCCGAGTCTTACCTGGCGCAAGCTTAAGCTTCGGACTCAAAATGGCGATGCGTGGACGCCGCCCGAGTGTATAGGAGATCTGGATGTAGTATGTGTCGCTCAACGGATGCGGCCACCAATCCCCGGTCCAAATGATACGGCTTCGCTTGAATGCGACAGCCAAGCCGGGAAACTTCGTACGCATCCGACCAATTTGCTGCGCCGCCGTGAGTTGGGCGGGTCGCTGGCGGAGACTAGATCGACCCATGGTTCGTATTGCGAAGCATCGGAACCACCGCTGCCGCTGCAGGGACAATACATCCCATCGACGCAACTCCAAGCAGGGAGCCGTTGCGGTCTGCCTGCATGTTCCTAGCCTCCCGCAAAATGGCCTCATCAATCACGCTGCCAAACACACCCTTCGCGAGCCTCCCCGGATTGCCGTGAGTCAAACAAACTTCTCGCCATGCTGTCGCGAATTTGCGGATGCCATCATTGAACGCAAGGTATGCTCCTGGACACGCGTCCCACCGTTCGCTGAAATCCTCCAAGGGGTGAACCGGATTCGGTACCTGCAGTCTCCTCCCTTGGGCATGGGCTGCGTCCAATCGCGCCACGATTCCATTCAATACTTCAAGCAGAGCCGCCGAAATCGACTGTTCTCCGCTGTACAAGTCGGCGGCTAACGTCGTGAGGACAATTGAGATCGGCGGGTATTCAGAGTTCGCGTAGTGAACATCACGCCACCGCTTGAGCAATTGAACGACGAGTTGCAACAGCGTCTTCTCTTCCGTTGCCTGCAATGCGGGCAGCGGTTCAACAGTGGCTTCGGCGATGATCAATTCGCGGCGGGAATCGCTAAATTTTACGATGATGCGGCGCGATGCATTCTTGAACCAAACCGCATACGCGACTGGATTGCTGGGTTTCCAGTTGCAGCGGTCACGATCGGGAACCTGAACGCAGGTTCCACCGTTGTGGTCATCGCGGCACGCTGGAAGAATGTCCAACCAGAATTCGTCCTTATACTCGATTCGCACACATCGGTTCTTCCTCTCGACCATACCGCCATACACGCCATGGTCACTGAAGAGCTTGAACATGCGGTCCAATAGCGCCATCGGATTGACGAGTTCGTGGGACACATCGAACTCGCATACCAGGTCCAGATCATGTGGTGTGTCGATCGGCTTCACAGTGGTCCGAAGGCGCATCGAGCCTTGCGGGTAGAGATTCGAGTCCCAACAGGAGAACGGGCTGTTTGCCGCACTAATCACTTTGGCTATTGCGTGGTAGCGATCCTCCGCTTTCTGGTGCTGGGTCGGAGAAAGCTGCAAGTTGTCGCAAACATCAAACAGCATGAGGTCCAACGCATCCGCTCTAACCGCTAATTCGTTCAAAGCCATTTCCTCTCCTTGCGCGGAACTCTAGCCTCGTACAGATCCGCGTCAGATCCCAACAGGTACACGTTTAGGCACTCGTTCCGATATGTGTGCCTCGGTAGAACCTGCGCACCTCTTTTTGCTGGCGTGCATCCAAATCTGCGTTATGATTTGCGTGCGTATCATGCATAGGACGTATCATGCATGATACGTTATGTCCTATACATAAGACAGTGGAACATTTTCATTTGCCCCCGTCAAGGGGCGCATAACTTTTTTCTGGGGAGGTCCGATGGCTCTGACGATCGACGATTTCGGTCGTTTGCTGGCAAAGAAGAGAGGTATTCGCGGCGTTCGTGCCGCAGCGCTGGACGCAGGCGTGACTCCAGCCACTTATTCAAGAGTGGAGAACGGGCACATGCCGGACCTGCAGACTTTCGCAAGTCTATGCAAGTGGCTCGGACGCGACCCGCGCGAATTCTTGGGGATGGAAACGAACGAAGGTGCTAACAAACCCCGAGCTGTTGTTCACTTCAAGAAGAAGAAAGCCGTACAAGTAGAGACCGCAAAAGCACTCGGCGAACTAATTCTTGCGGCCCAGAGAGCGATCATCGCTGCCGAAGATTTGGTTGGTCGGTAAACGTGCGCCGTGGGTTCAAGGCGCAGGCGGAACGAACCGCCGCCGCGGCTCGGAATGCTCTGGGACTGCGACCGAATGCACCGATTGACCCTTGGTCTTACGCTGCCCACCTGAACGTCCGAGTGCTCGATTTCAGCCAGCTTGGGCTTCCCACGCGAGCCGTCTCCCAACTTACCGTCGTCGACGGTGACAGTTGGTCCGCAATGACCCTGCAGATCGGTAGTACATTCGCAATCGTTCTTAATCCGGCGCATGCCATCACTCGGCAGCGCAATGATCTGATGCATGAACTCGCCCACATAGAGTTAAGCCACACTCCAGCGCGTGTTGAGGTCTCAGAGACCGGATTGCTGCTGTTGAGTGATTATTCGGACGAGCAGGAACAGGAAGCTGATTGGCTAGCTGCTTCGCTTCTCCTGCCGCGAGATGTGCTCGTTCAGTTGCGTTCCGCGGGGCGTTCCGCTGCGGACATCGCAAGTTGCTATGGCGTCAGCGAAGCGCTGTGCGCTTGGCGACTGCGCATGACAGGCGTGGATATCCAGATACGAAGAGCTTATCGCTGAACTTTCGTCCGCAACCAACGATTCGAGATGGGTCGAATGTCTAAATAGCCAACCCACTTAACGGCCGGGGGCACCGGGTTCGCGGAACGGTGATTTCATACGCGAGTAAAGAGAGTAACGAACAGGCTAGTTTGAAACCAGTACTGATAAACGCCCTTGTAGTAATTTGTGGGCGGACGCCCCGGATTGCCGCCAGTGCAGAAGTGATCACTGACAGACAGAATAGGAGCCCGCAGTTTCGCGATTCGACAGCGGACAGCATCAAAACACTCGGACGGGATATTGGGTCCACTCAAGATTGGGCTGTCGAACTCCAAGAGAATATGTTCCCGGCCGAATGCTACTGAGGTCAACATCGATCCGCAGAACAGTAACGTGTTCATGCAACTCCGCCGTCCCCGCCGCGCGCAGAAGTTGGTCGCCCGCGTCAGTGAACAACCCGACATCGTAGGGTCCTTCTTTGCTCCCGATCGGAAGATCGAGAACCAGGTACTTCGCCGTTCGAGCAATCTCCAAAAACGCCCGATCAGTGCCAACCTGGCTTTGCCCACGAGCTATGGATCGCTCGCGCAGATCCAAGATGGCCGTGTCAGTCGTTCCCACAGAGTGTCGGGCTCGCACCCACAGCCATCCCCCCACCGCGAAGAGCAGAAGAGCAGCAGTGGCGACCCAAGCTAGCATACGTCGGCGCTGGATCGCCGATTGCTTACGAAACTCCTTGAATTCTTGGAAGCACGGACTGCATGAGCCGAGGTGTTCGAGCCAAGGCTCAGCTTCGGTGAGAGACACTTTTCCTTGTGCTATGCCTTTGAGTAGAGCATTCCCCGGACAGCCGATCCTCTCTGGATTAGGGAACTCCGTCGCTAAGCCTTGCCGGAGAATATCAAGCAAGCGCTTGTCCGCCGCGTTGGATTGGCTTTCGCTGGTCAGAGAGAGTCAACTCATTAACAGTTCAATCTTAAAAACAGCCCAAGTGTAACTGAAAGAGGGCCGACGGCACATTGGCATTTCATCTACCGCCAGACAAACGAGCTCGCAGAATCTTCATGCGGCGTCGGAAGCGAAGCATGACGCTATCGCCAGGAATTCCTAGTACGCGGCCAATGTGTTTCCATGTGTATCCGTACTCGCGCGCAACCCAGACTTTGCGGCTCCACGCGTCCATTCGATCAAGAATTTCCTGAGCATGCAGGGCGCCTTCAATGTCTTGCTGCTCCGCCTGATTCTCTGCACCAAGAACCTCCAACTCCTCAACGGAAGACACAAGACGGATCATTTCTTCGCGGCGTTGCTCCTTCCTCAGAGCACGGTTAAGCCGATGGTAAAAACTTCCAAGAAGATAAGCCTCCAGATCCCCGATCTCACCCCGCCTTCCATTCATCCGTTCGAGCGTCATGGAAACAGATTGCAGAACGCTCTCCCACACCTCAGCGACCAAGAGTCCGTCGTCATTGAATGGACTTTGTGATTGAACTTGTCGGACGTGGGCCAATGCTTTCGGCCACGCTGATCTAGCCGCTTTCAAGAGTTCGCTTTCGGCGACCGAGTCTGAACGAGGGTTGACACCTGAAAGGACCCACTCGTGACCGGGTTCGGGGGCTGGCATACCAAGCGCCTCACATCACCGATTGCGTGGTACCCGACCAGAGGGATAACGCAAGCGTGCCATCCGACAGAAAGGGATGTCAAGAACAACCCGAGCTAGAGGAGAAAGTAGCGAAAATATTTTCGATAGGGTCGGTACTGTTTTGGTTCCTTTTATCAGTATGGGGCGACTGCGATTCTCAAGACCAGGAGCCAGATGCAAGGTCGATTTGCTTATGGAAGATGGAATCAATCCCGACAGAAAAAAGCAAACCCAGTCCTTCCCTTGGCTCCAGGAGATTGACCAGATATTGGTCGTGGGGATGAAATACGGCCCGAAAGGCACTAAGGAGGCAGTCAAAAAGGTACGGCAACTCACCCCGCAGCTAGTGCCTGCCCAAGTCTGGCACCGAATGCGACACCTTCGCGAAAGAGAGCGCGGCAGGCGTGCGACGCCGGTCGATTGGAGTGAATCCGCGATTGAAACTCTTCGCGATGGCTATCAAACCGGAGGACGCAAGAAGACCGAAGCAATCAAAGTCGTGAGAGCGCTTTATCCGGGACTTGCGGGATACGTAATTTCGAGATTCGCTCGAAGTCAAGGTTGGCTGGACGGACAGCAGGAGACGAAACAAAAAGGCGATCGACGACGATGGACGAAGGAAGAAGAACAAGAACTATTTGTGCGTGCCGGCTACGAACCGGTCAAGGCGATTGCCCAAAAGCTCAGACGCTCGGAACAGTCGGTTCGTTTCCGGCTCAAAGGCCGGGCCATAAGCGCCAGAGTTACAGACGGATGGTCACTGCGAAGGATCCAGCAAACTTTGCATATAAGCCATCGTCGACTTCTGCGTTTGATTGGTAGTGGTTTTCTAAGAGTCCGCGACCCGCGAGTCTCGGCAATGTCCCTGGCTGAATTCGGTAGTAGACACGGAACAATGGCCCTACCGGGGATGGAAGAGGAAATCGCAGCGGGCGTGTCTAACAAGAACGAAGGACAGTCGTGGGGGCGAGTTGCGAAACTCTTGGGTGTCACTACTGTCGAAGTGGGGAAATGGGTCGCCGATGGGGAGCTCAAGGTGATGGATACTTCAGTGACCGACCGAGCGTTCGAGTCATTCTGTCTTCAGCATAGCTCGGAGTTGAATTTCAGCCTTATGGACCCAGCCGTCGCGAAGTGGCTCATTGATGAGTATGGTCTCGAAACAGTGACGACGCAACGAACCGGCCCCGTGGCGGCCTCGCAGAAACAGGCGCTCGTGGTTAGACCTTGCCCGAAGTGCAAGCGCCATATTCGAGGGAACGGATATTTTGGACATATTCCAGCGTGCCGTGCTGCAATGTCGCAAGGCAATCCTGGACAGTTGGGTTTTGCTCAGCAAGCAAGTTAAGACGATCTTGAAACAACGTTGCAATCACCACACGCTTGATGATGAACGGCGACTCACAGAACGAATTCGACGAACATCCAAGTCTAGAAGAGCAGCGGATTCTGAGTCTGAATGAGTTCCACCTCTGCGGAACATTCTGCATCGTCGTTAATCACCTGGTTGACGCGAGTGCTCACCGGATAAGAACGCATGCTCCTGGCATTGCAGGGTTTCAACAGTTCAGAAACTAAATTCGCATCCTTCATCCCCGGATCGAGCCACAGATCGTAAGAATCGAGATCAAGGATCACTGGCATACGGTCGTGGACAACAGCGGTCACGGCATTTGGCGTCGTGGTCAGAATAGAGCAGGTTTCGAGTGCGTTGCCACTGGCGTTCTTCCAGCGATCCCAAATTCCTGCGAAAGCAAACAACCCTCCTTCGTTAACTTCGAAACAATATGGCTGCTTCGATTTCCCGATTCTCTTCCACTCGTAGAACGCGTCCGCGGGAATCAGGCACCTCCGAAATTTCAGTGCATCCCGAAACGCAGGCTTCATGCTCGCAGTTTCGGATCTTGCATTGATCATCTTTGCCGCGACAGACGAGTCTTTGGCCCACGATGGAATGAGTCCCCAGCGGACAAACGACATTTCTCGGACAGGTTCCTTCGGATTTTGGCGGATGATAGGAACATTCTGGGTAGGGGCTATGTTGTATCGGGGGTTCCACTCAAGTTCCACCGGGGCGGTGTCGAAATACTCTTCAACAACCTGTTTCCTCCGCGATAGACGGTAGCGTCCGCACATTAGAAAATTATTGCAGATCGGAGTGCCATTCTGCATTTCTTCCACCGGAAGATCAGATTTGCCGATGGACGAGCACACATATGTCACCACCCGCATTGTTCTCAGAGGAAAAAAAGCTGTGGAGGTTTGCATTATGACCGTCAAGCCAGGTTCAGAACGATGTCAAATCCTGTTGTCCTTAATTAAGAACTGTTTACAGGGCGCCCTCACGTGCTCTTCCACAACAACTCCTTCCATAGAATCGCTCCAACCTTCCTAGATGTTCCTCTCCAACACAACTGATCGCCGCAATGCCGTTGGACTTGTGGATTGGGTGACGTTAGTTTTGCGCGAATGGCAGCCGCATTAGGAGCTGCGGGAGGCGCACATGTCGCGTTTATCACAATTTCGTTTCACTTGCCCAATCCGGTTCCTTCGTGTGTCGAAATCAGCGCTAACAAGGACCGCTCTAATCGCTCTACTTCTTGTCGTGCCCGTGGCCGCGCTCGCACAGGGTTCACCGTTCGACACTGGCTTCAACGCGATCCAAAGTCTGTTCACCGGCACCATTGCAAAGGTTGCAAGTCTGGTTGCGATCGTGATCGGCGGGTACGGGTTCGCGCACGGGGAACCAGGCGCAAAAAAGGCTCTCGCTGGTGTTGCCGCTGGAACGGGCATTGCTGTTCTCGCGGTGAATGTCCTGAGTTGGCTCTGGGGCGTATAGCGCCACGTTCAACTCGCATTTAGACGAGGGGTTATGCCTGACAAGCCACAGCAGAAGCATCGCACAAATCGAGTATTCAAGAGCCTGCATAAGCCGCTCACCTACTTGGGTGTCGAACGGACTCTCTTCTATTTCGTATGCGTCGGCGCAGTGGGCGCCTTCAACCTCTTCAATTCCATACTCGCCGGCATCGCCGTATTTATTGGCGGTTTTGCCTTCGGCCATTGGGTCACGAACAGCGATCCGGCATTCCTCCGCATCCTCGCAAAGTCCGAACGATACAAACTGAGCTATGACGCTGCGAAGCAGCAAGTTCCCCGCCTGGAGGTAGTGTGATGCTGCGCCTCGATAAAGTCATCAAGCCGTGGAAAGAGAGTGCTGCGCTGAACGACCACATCAACCTCTATGGCTTCTGGAACGAGACGGCCTTCCTTACCAAAAGCGGTGATCTGGGCATGATTCTCAGCGTTCCCGGTGTGGACTACGAAAGTCTTGACCGCTCAGAGCAGGAGTATGCCGTCAAGCGGTTGGAGGCGGCGCTGAAAGCCTTTGGCCCAGGCTTCCATGTTTACCAATACCTCTTCAAATCGAACCGCCCCGACATACCGTTCGCAACATATGACGACCCCATTGTCCAAGCGGCTATCGACCAGCGACGGAAGTTCTTTGAAGCCAAGCGCGACCATCTTTATCAGATTGAAATCTTCTATTGCGTGCTGCTCGAAGGCTCCCGGTCGAAAACCGGCGTCGGCACGGCGCTAGCTCGCCTGTTACACGATCCAGAGGGCGCGATTGTGGAACTGAAGTCGCAGTTCACCAACGACAACATGAAGACCCTGTTGCGTGCGCACATCGAACGCGATGTCGCGCGCCTTGACCAGCACGTGCAGGCATTCGCTCGCCAGTTAGCAGATTTCATGCAAATCGAGGTTCTGAATCAAAAGGGACAATTCACGTTTTTCCGCCGCCTGCTGAATTATGACGACTGGCGCGTTGCCGGCAGACCGCAGTCCACGCAGTTCCTCGACTATCAGGTAGTCAATTCCGACATCGAAGCGGAACGCGATCATCTGCGCGTTGGCGATCACATCGTCCGCGTGCTGACCATGAAAGAAGCCATCACAGAGACAAAGCCCCTGGTGCTGGACGCGCTTCTGAAGATTCCCGCCAACTTCTACGTCGTCACGGAGTGGACACCGCTCCCCGCGGACAAGGCCCGGAAAGAAGTGAACAAGCGCCGCCGCCACTTCAATATGTCCAAAACAGGGTTCGTCTCGCAGATGGGCAACGACACCACGAAGACGAACCCACGCGACGTACTGGTGGACGAGTCCAAGCAGGCCGACATTGAAAATCTTGGCGATTGCCTTCGCGCCCTGGGTGACGGTCAATCACTTGGCGATTTCTCGCTCACGATTGTGCTGTATGGCCGGTCACGAACGGAACTCGATCAGTTCGTGGCGGAATTCACTGGTGTCTTCACCAATGCGGACGGCAATCTATTTGCGGAAACCTACAACCAGCTGAATGCTTATTTCGCCACTGTGCCGGGCAACTATGCGCTCAACCTCCGCCAACTGTATCTGCTGAACACGAATTACGCCGACCTGTCGTTTCTGTTTACGATCCTTCCCGGTGAAAAAACGAACTCTCATCTCGGCACGGAGTGCCTGGCAGTCGTCGAAACCGACAACAGCACGCCCTATTTCCTCAATCTGCACACCCGCGACGTTGCTCATACGCTAATTCTCGGGATGACGGGCAGCGGCAAGTCCTATCTTTGCGTTTTTCTGCTGCAGAACGCGCAGAAGTACAAGCCGCTGACTTTCATCTTTGATATCGGCGGCAGCTTCCAGTCGCTTACGACGATATTTGAGGGCTCGTATCTCAATGTGGGGCAGGAAGCACGGGACTTCACGATCAACCCCTTCTCGCTGCCTCAGACCAAGGAGAACCAACAATTTCTCTTCAGCTTCTTCCGCGTGCTCATCGAGGGTAACGAGCAACGTTACCGCCTGGACTTCAAAGAAGAACGCCGACTCTGGGATGCGATCGAACGGATTTACGTGCTGGAGCCCAACCAGCGTACGATTTCAAACTTCACCAACATCATCGGCGAGTTAAAAGAACGCCTGCATCGCTGGACCCGCGGCGGACAGTACGGATTTCTGTTTGACAACGCTGAGGACACGCTTTCGTTCAAAAGCTTTCAGACGTTCAATTTCCACGGCTGGAACGATGCGCCGGAGGTTTTAGAACCACTACTGTTTTATGTTTTGCACCGGGCATCGAATGAAATTACCGACCCGAAGAACCTCGGAACACCGAAGTTCTTCCTGCTCGACGAAGCGTGGCTCTTCATCAAGAACGAGACCATTCGCAATTATGTAGTACAGGCGCAGAAGACGTGGCGCAAGCACCTAGCCGCGATGATCTTGGCGACGCAATCCATCAAAGAACTTGAGGAGTCTGGGATGCTAGCGATAGTGGCGGAGAGTTGCCCGACAAAGATCTTCCTCGCCAACCCGGACATGAACCGGGAAGTTTATCGCGAAGCGTTTCATCTGAACGACACCGAACTGGATCTTATCGATGGCCTTGTTCCGCCAGGCCAAATGCTGATTCGCAAAGCCCGAACCTCAAAGAAAGTGCATTTGAACGTCGATTCCGTCTCGCACTGGATGGCAACCAACAACGCCCGCGACAACCTCAAGAAACAGGAATATTTCGAGCGCCACGGTTTTGCGGATGGCCTTCGCCATCTAGCGGACGAGTGGCCATTCCAGCCGCGCACGCTGGCTGTATCAACTTCGAACCATCACAACCGCTAAGGAGAGCTCTATGCGGCATCTGAAATTCGTCGTCAATTGCGCTTTAGTGTTTTCTTCCATTGGTGCTTTCACCCAAGACTCTGCGCGCACTGTGCAATATCACTCGCAGGACATCGTTCCCATCCGGGCCAAAGTGAAATATACGACCCTTATCGAACTCCCCACGACAGAGAAAATCATGGAGGCGGCCACAGGCGACAAGGAGTTCTGGATCGTGGATGTTGTTGGCAACTTTTGCTTTGTGCATCCGGCGAAACAAGGCATCAGTTCCAACTTGAATCTCATTACGGACAAGGGAAACATCTACAGTTTCACCCTCCAGGACATCTCTGGGACTTCCACGAGTCCCGACCTAAAGGTGATCGTCGAACCGGCTGATCGGTCTGCGATTGTAGCCGCGAACGGTCCTCCACAGTTTGTGCCCGCGGCCCAACTCGAACAGTCTCGGCAGCAGCTTGCCGCTCTTCAGTCGCACGTTGAACAGGCAGTCGATGAATACAAAAGCGCCTATCCAACACGGCTCAAGTTCGACTATGCCTACAAGGCAAACGAAGCCCCCTTCAATATTCAGTCCATCTATCACGACGACAGGTTTACCTACATCAAGACGAATGCGCCTGAGAAGTTCAGTGTCTATGAGATGAAGGACGGCAAACCCAACCTCCTCACCTACGACCTCCGGGAAGGGACGTACATCATCCCGAAGATCATGGACAGCGGATACGTGGAACTGGGCAAGAAGCGGATGGAATTCACGCGCAAGGGATCACCGTCATGACGGACAACGTCTTTACACCCCACACAGAGTCGCAAGCCGAGCCAACGTTGCACCGCAACCTGGAACTGCCAAAAGGTGTCTTGCAGAAGAACCTCAAGACCTTCGTTTATCTGGGTGCGGCATTGCTCGTGATTGTAGCGGCCCTCTTCAGTTCGTCCGGCAAGAAGACGCCTGGACAGGCCAACGCGAAAGGGCAACCGCCACAACCCACCTTGCAGGACAACACTGACAGCAACGTGCAGGAGTTGAAGAACCAACTTCAGGCCGAACGTCAGAAAGAGCAGCAGGCAGCAGTAGCCGCCGCTGCGATGGCAGATCCGTCGCTCGCGTCTGCGACGCCCCAGCAGCGGGCTGCCGCCGCGGCCTATGGACCGACCGGCATTGCCGCGCCCTGCGTTCCGGGCCAGCCCTGCCCGCAAGCGCAGCAGGGCAACATGCAGATGCAACTCACGCCGGTGCAACAGCAAGCACAGTTAATCGCTGCGAAAGAACGCGAGCGCTCTGACAACTCCCGTTTCGCTTCCAATCTTGTGTACTCCCGCTCTGCCGATCCGCCGCAGCAACAACTGCAAGGCCAGACGATGCCTGCCCAATATGGCTCTGCCGAACGGCAGGTAAACAGTAATCTCGTGGCCCCACCAGCCGAAGGAAAACAGGAGGACAGCCCCGGAGGCTATAAACGCCCACTGGAGGCCAACATAGATTCGGCTGTCGGCCAGCCCTATCTCGTTTATGAGGGCGCGGTTCTCGACACTGTTCTCATGAATCGTTTGGATGGAGACGCCGTGGGGCCGGTCAAAGTTCTTGTCTCAAACCCGCTTTATTCCCACGATCATCAACACGTGATCATTCCCGAGGGAACGGTTGTTCTGGGTGAGGCAAAGAAGATTGGAGCGGTGGGCTTCGGCCAACAACGGCGGATGGCCGTGGTTTTTCACCGGCTGATTATGCCAGACGGTTACTCCGTCGATCTCGACCAGTTCCAGGGCCTCGATCAGATCGGAGAGGAAGGACTGAAAGATAAGGTCAACAACCACTACCTCCAAGTCTTCGGCACCTCGATCGCTTTGGGTGTGGTCGCTGGAGCAAGCCAGATCACGCAGGGTGGCGGCACCATCACGACGAGCGGCTCTCAAGGATTCACCAACGGGGCTGCAGCCAGTGTTTCGCAGTCTGCGGCCACTATCCTTGATCGCTTCATTCAGATACCGCCCACCATCACGATCCGGGAGGGTCACCGCGTGAAAGTGTATTTCACGCAGGACTTGCTTCTGCCTGCGTACTCCAACCACACTATTCCACAGACGTTTTGAGGAGGATCTCCATGCGAATCGTTGCCCTCTCCCTCTTAGTGCTGTGGACTCTCACCCTTGCCGGCTGTCAGAGCAAAGCCGCAAGAGTAAAGCAGTTGCAGGATCAATACAACGCCGAATATCCGGCCTATGCCAAGGACTGTCTAGATCCGGAGACCGCCGGATCGGCGGATCTTCTGACGGGAAAGAAGCTGACTCAAGAAGAGATAGCGGCCCTAGAAGCCAAGAAGAAAGAACGCGAAGCACGGTGCAAGCCACAGGCCGATCGTCTTGCACAACTCCAGAAAGAGATCATCGCTGCACAGCAGTAGAGCCGTACCGCTGTAAAGCATAACGAAACCAACGGCGACGAAGGGGATGAGACAAATGGGGAAACTAACCCTTACCGTGCTCGCCGTTGGGTTTGCGGCGTTGCATCCGTTCGCAAATGCACAATTCGGTTCCGGCATCGTCTTCGATCCTACTCAGGCAGGTCATGCCGTCACGCAGATCGAAAACGAACAGAGATCCATCGCCAACGAAGTCCGCCAGATTGAGCAAGGCCAACAGATCTTTACCAACACAGTCAAGATCGCCACGACGGCGCTACAAGCCTACAACGTCGCGAAGCAGCAATACGAACTCACCCACCAGATGATCCTCGCGCCCAGGATGCTCTATGCGCGGTTTCTGTCTCCAACCTCTGACTTGCTACTCCTGCAGCAAATCTCGAACACGTATGGCAATTCGATGGGTTGGCTCAATTCGGCAAACACCGGGAAGGGCGCCGCATCCGCTTACCAACAAGTTAGCGTTCCGAACACGAACAGCATGATTCCCGGCTACGGCACCGCAAGTATGGCCGGACAGCTCCAGATTGCAGCACAGGGCGCCACTGTTGATATCAGCGACTCGGTGATGACCAATAACCTGCAATCTCTCGGTACCATCCGCGCCAACCAGACTGCAAGACAGACGGACATTGCGAATCTGGAGGCCGCAACCCAAACCCAGGACCCGTCGCAGCAGACCATCATGGCTGAACTGCAACGTATTAACCAAGCTCTGCTCTTGCAACTGCGCACCTTGCAAGACGCAAACCAAATCAACGCCAATCTTGCCCTGCAACAGATCATTGCCCAAAAACAGCAGCAGGACGCGATGAAATCGACGTTTCGTGACTCGGCAGGATACGAGAGCTACTACAACGCGAATATCACCACGACCAGCAGTGGGTCCGCCAACCTCCTAACGCAAGCGTACTGAACCAACAAAAAGCTGAAGGACAGAAAACATGAGTCTCTTTCAATACATCGCGCAGGCGTGCCAATCGCTCGCAGCAACCGCCGCTCCCTCAATTACAGCGATGGGAGTACACATCGTCCTGGCACTGGCAACCATCATGATGGTTTGGTTCGGCGTGCAAGAGGCGTTGGCATCGGCGCACGGCGGGCCAGGGTTCAGCATGGGGAGGTTTCTTAACCTCTTCATGCTGCTCACCTTTGCATACGTGATGGTGAACTACTACGACAGTTCTATTCCCGGACTTGGTTTTTCCATCAAGGGCTTCATCGACGGCGGCACAATCAGTCTAGTCAACCTCATTGGATCGGATGGTTCAAACACGATGCTGAACGAGATTCACGCGGCATCGTCCAAGACAGGGCCGTCAATATTGAACAGCATGATGAATCCCTACTACGCGATCGTGTATTTCGTTGTGCAATTCCTGTTAGCCATGCTGGCCGCGATCGTATCCGCCATTGTGGCGTATGGAGCGATTGCGGCAACGATCATCGGACTACTCGGACCGATCTTTATCCCATTTCTTGTCTTCGACAAGCTCGATTGGTTGTTCTGGGGATGGCTCAAGGCATATCTCGGGTTCAGCTTCTACAAGGTGGTTGCCGCAGCCACGCTGAACGTTCTGTCTCATGTTCTGACCAACTACTACATCCAGCTCGGCCAAAGCCTCTCGGACCCTTCACTGATCGTGCAGACGTTACCGCTTCTCGTCCTTCTGGTACTCGTCAACATCTACATCCTTTTCAAGATTCCGACTATGACGCACAGCTTATTCACTGGTGGTACTGGTGGGCATGGCGGAGGTCTGGGCGTTGCGGTAATGGCGATACGGGCTGCGATCTAACGGCAACGGAAACGAGGTCAGAGATGCCCACAGAAACGACGACTATGGAAACCAAAGCGCCGCCGGAGATCACCCGAGCTGCAGAGCGTTACCTGGAACAGTACGGTGATCCAATGGTGATGAATACGTATTTGAAGGTGACGATTCTTGTGCTCGCCGCGGTGTGTATCAGCCTCGCGGCACTCACCTTCAAGAGTCAGCAAGCTCTCGCCAACATGCACCCATTGGTCGTGCGGATTAACGACGTGGGCCACGCGGAAGCAATCGACTATCGGAACTTCCAGTATCGCCCGCAAGAAGCGGAAAACAAGTATTACCTAACTCGCTGGGCAGAGCTTTACTTCAGCCGCAATCGTTTCACGATCGAACGTGATCAAACACAGTCGCTTTACTTCCTCAATAGCGACGTGCAACGCGCCGTGATCGACCAGGAACGTAAGGACAACAGCATTCAGAACTACATCAAAGACGGATCTTTGCCCTACGTCGATGTGGAGATCAAGAACGTCATCCTTGACGACCTGCGACAGTCCCCATATTCGGCGCGCATCGAGTTTGAGAAGGTGTACACCAACCCTGCGGATCATTCCGAACTCAAGCGGGAGCGATGGACAGCCAGCGTCACCTATGTCTTTCGCGAGAACGTGAAAAACAATGAGCTTGCAGTGAACCCCCTCGGTCTGACCATCGTGCGCTTTCGGGCGGACCAGGCATTCAGCTAGGGACTCATCGACCTGCCCAGAGGCTTATTCATGTCCTTTCATGCTGCTAATCCGGCTGGCTTTCCCCACCTGTTGCCGGGCCTGGTAGGGCAGGCGAACAAGAACTTTTCGACCTGCAACTACGGTTGCGCATTGCGGCCTTCTTACGGCGAACATGCCAGTTCGAATCGCATTGCAATTGCGGTGAACTTCCGCAGCCAGTGTGTAGATGAAAACTTTGCTCTGGCGCGTGTCTGCCGTTATGTATCCCGTCTTTTGCTCGGTCACAGCTTCGGGGCCTTTGCGGCGCCCGGCGGCACTCGGTCTTCTGCTTCGCATTGCGCGCCCCTTCGGGGTCTCGGTTCCTCCCAAAACAAGTTTGCAAACCACGGCAAAGTACGCCGTGCAAACTTCTTTCGGGCCCCTCCCAGAAAGCAGACCTTCGGCACTTGGGAGCCGGGCCCACTCGCTAAGCTCCGCCCAGTGTGACCCGAGCAACAACGGGCGAATTCAACAAACGGAGACACTCTCATGTACCAGAACAAAGTAACCCTCATCGGCTTTCTCGGCAGCAACCCAGAAGTTCGCACCGCCAACAACGGCAGCTTCACGACACTCTCGCTGGCAACCAAGTCCTCCTACAAGAAGGACGACAAGTACATCTCGCACACCGAATGGCACCGTTGCGTTGTCTTCGGCAAGCTCTCGGAGTTCGCCAAGACACTCACCAAGGGCGCACATATCCAGGTGGAAGGCGAACTGCGCAGCCGGGAGTACGAGCGCAAGAAGACGGACACGAAGCAGCGCGTCTGGGAAATTCGGGTCGCTTCGATCCTAAAGCTGGACCGCGCCGAAAAGGCCGCCCCGGAAGATCAGGATCACGATGAAGTGCCCCAGGAGGAAACGGCTGCATAAGCCCTTGCTCTTCACTCTCGGAAGCCCGGCTATCCGCTGGGCTTCCACCGCTGTGAGGTTCCCACTATGAGCTTCGAATTGATCCTTCCATTCCTAAGACCGATTGAACCACTGTTGCTGGATGAAAGCATCAGCGAGATCATGGGCAATCCCGATGCCTCATGGTGGTACGAACGTGACGGAATCGTCCGCCAAGAAAAGACCATTTCTTTCGACGCCGGCAAGCTGCGCACCGGCCTCGAAGTTATCGCCAATCAACTCGGCAAAAAACTTGACGAAGATAACCCACTCCTAAACGCCCAACTCCCGGATGGGAGCCGCCTTGCGGCAGTAATCCCTCCCGTTGTGCGCCCTTCACCTGCCCTAACAATCAGGAAATTCACCAGTCGGCATTACACGGTCGATGACCTTATCGCTCGCGGTACGCTGACTCGCCCCCTTGCGGGCTTTTTAGCGGAGCAAATTCGCAGCGGAAAGACGCTGCTTATCAGTGGTGGTACGGGTACCGGAAAGACGACGCTCTTGCGGATATTGGCCGACTTTATTCCGGAGCGGGATCGCATCGTCGTCATCGAGGATACTTCGGAGCTTCACATCAAGAAGCCAAACATTCTGGCAGTCGAATGCCAGACCGACACGTTCAAGGCCAACATCTCTTTCGACGACCTTCTAAAGTCCGCTCTCCGCTGGAGACCGGACCGGATCATCCTGGGCGAGGTGCGCGGAATCGAAGCGCGCACGCTGCTCGATTCCTTGAACACAGGTCATGCGGGATCGCTAGCGACGATTCATGCTAACTCGGCAGAGAAAGCCCTCCGGCGTTTCGCCAATCTGGTCATGCGCAACCACGCGCAAACCACATTCTCGGACACCGAGGCGGAAATCGGAGAGGCGGTTGACGTGGTCGTCCATGTCGAACGTCGGCCGGGCCGCCGTGTCGTCCGTGAAGTCCTGGGTCTTCGTGGATACGACCGCGATGCAAAGCGCTTCCTGATCGAGCCGGTATTTGAGGTGCAACGTACGGAGCCCAACCCCGTTGTCCAAACAAAGATTGCTTAATTTCACTACCGATAAAGGAGAACAAACATGCCACTGCTTGAAATCAACCAAGTCCGCCACATCTGTGCTTCTGTTCGACTCGATGAGCTCACCGCCGCACAGGTCGATCAGTACGCCGCCTTTATCCAGGCATCCGCCGATGATGTTGTGGACAAGGCGCTTAACTACGTGTTCTCAAAGGACCGCGATTTCCAGGACTTCCTCAAGACACCGCAAGCCAAGCAGGTTGCGTCGACTTTGCGTGTCCGTAAAGGTCCAAGCAATGGTGCGGCAGAGGAGTCCACAAAGAAGCTTGTAGCAGGATTGGAGTCCACGCCTCCTATGCGAGCGGTCAAAGCGTGATCCTCCCGTCGCTTTCGTGGTGGTGCCAAGACGGTGCTTCGCACCGGAAGAATCTTGACACTCCATCCCTGAAAGGGTTGACGTTCGCTAGCGACTGTTTGCAATCGCTAGCGTATTGAAACCGCGCCGTTTGCGGAATCGTCGTTTACAACCGTTAGCACGCTAGCTCATTGAAATTGTTCGAGGTGAAAGATGGGGATTAATGGCTTAACGCGGGCACTCGAAAGAGTGGAACGGCGCATTCCTAGGACAAGGACGATTGGAGTTCGAGTCACAGAACCCGAATACCTTGCTCTTCAGACCGATGCCTGGAAAACAGGGAAAACTGTGGCTGATTGGGCACGCGATCAGATATTGGGAAGGCCAGCATTACACGGTAGCGGTTCTCTTGATGAACACGTATTCACTGAATTGATCGGGGTGCAACTATTGCTGATGAATGCGCTCGGCCCGTTGTTGCGCGGCGAACGACTCTCCCAGGAACAACTTGAGACCCTTTGGAAACAGGTCCAAACGACCAAAGGGAGGAAAGCCCAGGAACTACTGGTCAAGCGGACAAATGGCGAGGAAAAGCAGTCATGACGGCCATACAGGAATGGGGTCGCAAAGAATCTCTGATCTGGCCACCGCGCGGCTTTTACTTCACCTACGGGGCGATCTTTTTAGCTCTTCTAGCCACAGGATTTCTGATCTATGTCCGTTACAGTTGGGCCCTGTCTCCGTTGGAGCAGTATTACTTGCCGTACTATCTCCGGACGGCCACTGCGGGCTATACCCATCCCACCAGCACCTATCAACTGGTATATATCACCGACGGAAAATCACGGTCACGGATCGCACTGGACGCCGACGTTCAGCCGGGCGAGACGCCGCAACTGTCGGGTAAGGCTCTCCCCTTCGCGCTTTCGAAGCAGGCGGCAGTGGAAGGCTTCCGATACATCATGCGAGACGCGCCCCATCCATATCAGAACCATGCGCTGCACGCCTGGATTGCTCACTGGATATACGCAGACATTGCGCTCTCCGGCATTTTCGCCATACCACTCTATTGGGGCGTCGTCGTGCTAGTTTTGCAGCTTCCCGTTTCCATCCGCAAAGACATCCGAAGACGCAAGGATCTGCGGTACGGAAGACGGCTAAAGGGGCCGATCCTGGTCAGTCCACGCCAGTTCACGAATGCGGTTGGCGGGAACGGCATAGGCATCACGACAAACGATGACAAGCGCCCACTTCGCATCCCTCGAAACGCCGAGAATAAACACTTCTTGGTGGTCGGCGATACCGGATCGGGCAAGTCGAGCATTATCCGGCAGATGCTGTTTCAAGTGGCAGACAGGGGTGACAGCGCCATCGTCTATGACCCAGCTTGTGAGTTTGTGAAGCAGTTTTACGACGAACGCCGAGGGGACATCGTGCTCAATCCTCTAGACGCTCGGATGCCTTATTGGAATCCGTCAGAGGAGTTGCGCCGCAAAGCCGAAGCCAAGGCTCTGGCAGTCTCCCTTTATCAACCGGAAGGTGTAACCAACCGATTTTTTGTAGAAGCGCCGCAGAAGATTTTTGCCCACCTGATGACCTATCTGCCGACGCCCAGCCAACTCGTTGCGTGGATGTCTGATCCGGCCGAGATCGATCGCCGTGTCAAGGGAACTGAGTATTGGATGCTCATCGATCCGAAAGCTCCCCACCAGCGCACGGGAGTGCTCGGTTCGCTCAATATGAGCGCAGATAGCTTCCGCCTGCTGCCTGGCCAGGCTGATGTGGCTTCGACCTGGACGGCGACAAAATGGTCCGAGACTCGGCAGGGCTGGATCTTCATTACCTCGCGCCCAACAATGCGCGAAGCCCTTCGCCCTCTCATAAGTTTGTGGATTGATTTGCTTGTCTTGCGGCTCCTCAATGAACCCATGCCACAACAGAAACCCGTCTGGTTTGTGATCGATGAACTCGCCAGCTTGCAGCGGTTACCGCAACTCCACACTGCCATCACCGAGAACCGCAAATCGCAAAACCCAGTCATCCTCGGCTTCCAAGGGCGCAGCCAGATGGAAGCCCGGTACGGCGACGATGCCGAGGCCATGTTGTCACAGCCTGCTACGAAGATCTTCCTGCGTACCACTGAGCCACGGGCCGCGAAATGGGTGAGCGATGCAATCGGCGAGGTCGAGGTCGAACGGCTTCGAGAAACACACTATGAGGGCTCGCGAGCGGGAAAAAACTTCGCACTCGACCGTCAAACCGAGCCTTTGGTTATGCCGTCAGAAATATCCGGCCTCGACGATCTGCGGGGCTTCCTGAAGCACGGAAACCACGTCGCCCGTTTCTCGTTCCCCTTCATTGCGCTTGAGGAAAAGCATCCGGGATTTGCCGAACGCCAGATGGATGACCTAATTATGCCCGGCAAGACTGTGCCCCCGAACGAGGAGCCTCAGACAACACACGCCCTCGTTCCTGACCACGTCGGAGAGCAGGCGGCTCTGAACTTCGACGAAGGAGTGGAATAATTGCTGACCATCTCCAAACCGTTATCCGCGGCGCAGGCTCAGACGTACCACCGAAAGGAATTCACCGCCAAGGAACAGAGCTATTGGTCGCAAGGCAACGCGGTCCAGGGCGAATGGCAAGGCCGGTTGGCAGCGCAATATGGTTTAGCTGGTACGGTGAAGGCGGAAGATTTTGCCAAGTTAAGCCAGGGACAGCACCCTCAGAGTGGAGACCAACTTGTCCAACACCGGATGGCTCACGAATACAAAGACGAGAACGGGAAAACCATCAAGACAATGGAGCATCGCGCCGGTTGGGATGCCACCTTCTCCGCTCCAAAATCCGTCTCCCTCACCGCGCTCGTGGGCGGCGATCATCGAGTGCGCGAAGCTCACCGTGAGAGCGTGCACACCGCTCTCGACGAATTGGAGCGGTACACGCAGGCGCGGATCGGCGGCAATCATCCGGCAGAAACGACGGCCAAGTTTGCCGTGGCGAAGTTTGAACACGACACTGCCCGGCCAGTGAAGGGCTATGCAGCGCCACAGCTTCATACCCACGCTGTCATCTTCAATGTAACCGCGCGAGGCGATGGAGAGACGCGCGCACTCCAGGAAAGAGGATTGTTTCAGTCACAGCAATTCGCCACCGCCGTGTACCAAGCCGAACTGACCTACCGTCTACGCGACATTGGCTATGAGATCAAGCGCGGGCGCAGCGGTGCCCCGGAGATCAGCGGATACACGCAAGAGTATCTCGATGCCTCCAGCCCTCGAAGTCAGCAGATTCGTGAATACCTCGAAAAGACGGGGCACACCAGCAAGGAGTCGGCAGAAATCGCCGCTCACTCTACGCGAGATCGCAAAGACATATTGTCGCCACGGGAGGTGTTAGCGGCTCATCGTCGGCTTGCGGCGGATTTCGGAAATCAACCGGATGCTGTTGTCAGGGCCGCACGTGAACGCGCCCGACATCTGGCGCCAAGAATCAATTCCGCACAGCGCGCGAACGAAGCTGTCACATTCGCTCGGGACAAAAACTTTGAGCGCGAGGCTGTCGTCGATGAGCGGCTCTTGGTACGGGATTCGCTCCGTCGGGGCATGGGCGAGATTAGGTATGCCGAGGTTCGCGACAGTCTGGAGAACCGCCAAACCGCCGGAGAATTTGTCAGCGTGCAAAGGAGCGCGCATCAGACAGGCCACCTGCTCACAACCATTAAGACCATCGCTGCTGAGCGCGAGATTGTGAGGCAAATGCGCGAAGGTCAGAACCAGGTCGAGCCAGTGATGTCACGCCAGAATGCCATCATCACCGTGGACCAACGTTCCTACTTGAACGCTGGACAGAGGGATGTCATTGAAGACGTACTGAGTTCGCCCGACCGTATTCAGGGAATTCAAGGTGTGGCTGGAGCTGGTAAAACCACGACACTGGAAGTGATCCGCAGTGCAGCTGAAACAAAGGGTTACCAGGTAGAAGGTTTCGCACCAACTTCCCGCGCTGCGAAGCAACTTCGGCAGGCGGGTGTTGAGTCGGGAACATTGCAGGGATTTCTTGCACGCGGGCAAGGTACAGGAACCGAATCACAACAAAAGCGATTCTTCTTCATAGACGAATCGAGTCTCGCGAGCACCAATCACATGCGTGAATTTATACAACGAATGGGCTCCCATGACCGGCTTCTACTGATTGGCGACACTCGCCAGCATCAGGGGGTGGAAGCGGGGCGCCCCTTCGAGCAATTGCAGGAAGCAGGTATGAGAACTGCAAAGCTGGAGGAGATCGTCCGCCAGAAAGACCCAACGTTGAAGGCGACAGTTGAAATGCTGGCGCACGGGCAAACGGGGCCCGCCATCGAGGCCTTGCAAAACCGCGGTAGAGTTCAGCAGATCGTCGATCCGCAAGAGCGCGTCCATGCCATTGCCCGGAATTATGTTGCAAGCCCAGAGCGGACGTTAATCGTCTCTCCGGACAATGCCTCACGGCAGGAGTTGAACCGGGCCGTGCGTCAGGAGTTGAAAGCTACGGGGGTCCTAAAACCAGATGACCACATCTTTCGAGTACTTGCTCCGCGCCAGGACATGACAGGTGCCGAGCGTGCATGGGCCACTCGCTATCAGACCAAGGACGTAGTCCGTTATTCGAGAGGAAGCAAACTCGCTGGAATCGAGCCGAAAACCTACGGGGCCGTAGTCGCTGTTAACGCAGTCGAGAATCTCTTGACGATTGAAAAGGCGGGCGGCGACCGGGTCTCGTACGATCCGAAAAGGCTCTCTGGCGTGAGCGTCTATCGCGAAGTAGAGCGCGAATTTTCGGTTGGCGAACGGATTCAGTTCACCGCACCCGATAAGCAACTCGGAGTCGCAAACCGCGAGCTTGGCATGATCGAGAAAATTGACCTGAGGAGCAACATCACCCTCCGTCTGGAAGACGGTCGAGTCGTTCAGTTCAACGCGGCCGAGCACCCGCATTTTGATCATGGATATGCCGTCACAAGCCACAGTTCGCAGGGTCTCACTGCAGATCGTGTCCTTATCAATATCGACACTACTGCTCATCCTCACCTCCTCAATTCACGCTTCGCTTATGTGGCCGTATCGCGAGCGTCCCTGAGCGCTGAGATCTACACAAACGACGCTGCCGATCTTGGACAAAGGTTGAGTGGTGATGTTTCAAAGAGTTCGGCTGTTGAATTCTCTCAGTCCGCTGGTCGCTCAACATCCGTGGGGCGCTCAGAACTGGACGCAGGATTGAACATGGAAAGCTGAGTCCGAGCCGAGCGGTTGGTCAATTTGTACAGTCCCTGCTATGAGTACTAGACTCGGTCGTCAAACATCGGCCACGCCCTTCAAATCATCGCTCGCCCCGGAGATTTTTCGGAGGCCCCAGTTTCCGCGCTGATCGACTGATCCAACCCGGCGTTATCTTTGATTATTGGGCAACGCTCTTGTCGCAACGGTCCGCCATGAAACGCTCAGGAAAACTTCACGCATGGTTCCGCTGGCTAGGCCGGAGCCGGTTCCAGGTTACCGGGATCCACAAGTTCAATATCCTCATACCACGAAACTCCAGCACGGACGTTTCTTGCAATTTGAACCAGTGAGGCTACGATCAGGCTACGACCGACCTTAGTATCGTAGCTAGTGGATGTCCAAGGCACCTTCCAGAATGTCCGCTCTTGGTGGGCCAGCAACTCTTCTACCAGTTTCGCCACTTCTCCAGGGTCCGACACATTAAGGCGCCCGAGATCGTACGAAGCAATAAGGGCGTCTGTCATGTATTGTGTCATACAAATCACCCCGACTTTTCCCAAGAGGCGAGAGTCGCGGCCCCAAAGATCAGGCCAACGTGCTTTGATGGTTCGCCAGATTGTGTAAAAGAATTCGAGGAGAACATCCTCGCTCACGAATTCGCGGACTTTTTGTTGTTGAATCAGTCCTATGGATGCTTCTATGGAAGCAGGAACGACAATACGATCTCCTTCAGGTGTAAGAGGCCAATTCACGATTCCCCGGAATGGGCTGTCTTCTTCGTTGTTGACCAGGCCTACGTACCCAACGTTTGGGTCGAGAGTTAACCTTGCCGTTTCCAATCGTGTCTTCAGGGCGGCTTCTTCATATTGAAGTGCTAATGCCCTTATGTGATCCATTGAAACTTTTGTTGCTTTGTTGTTAATCACGAGAAACTGGAACGCCTTTTCCATGTCATTTGCGCCAAGGATGGCTACTACGTTGACTTGGAGCGCAGGGTCATATTCGTTCATGCCAAGGAGTCGATGCTGACCGTCGATAACGAGTCCGGGCTTTGGTGCGTCTGGAAGAACTTCGATGTCGAGGAACGCAAAAGAGTGCTCGCCGTTCCCCTCAACTGGCCTCACTCGATCGGGCGGACCATCGATTGTGACGATCACGGAAGTTGGAATAGTGTTGCGGTGATCGGTATCCAGGAATCGTTTGATTGCTTTCACCTTGGCAAGGCTCGTGCGCCGTTGTGGTGCACCCGCTTCTTCTTCCAGTCGCTTGATATCTGCCCACTTCAGGATTTCGCCAACTGGCGCATGCAATAGGCAAAACGTGGGAGCATCCGCCACCGCCTGTTGTTTAGTCATCAAACATCCATACGTAAAAGTGGGCACGTTAACGTCCTCGGTCAAACACTAGCTGGTTGCATGGTTCTCAATATTAAATATATCTGCTACATCGTCGACATCACGAATACGAACGTCCTCCCAGGGACCCAGCTTAAGAAATGCGTTTTTCAGCGTCAACCGTTCTCGGATAGCGAGTTCCTGGGCGGCTCGATAATGAATAGCAAATTTGTAGCTTCCATGTATCTCCTGCAATCGATCATCGGAAGGCGCAAGGCCGAGATTGAGCGCCTGGACTGATGGCATGACCCAAGTCGCAAAATTCGCCTTCTTTTTTTCATTGCACATGCGACAGGCCGGTAACAAATTGTCGATGGTACTGTTTCCACCGTACGACCGTGGCCAGACGTGCTCACACGTGTAAGAACACAGTTCTTCTCTTTTCTCAAAATTCAGTGCAACACCGCACATGTAACAATTTGGGTGAACGCGCATGGCCCACGCGAGCATTTGGTCCTGAACCGATTTTGGGAATGGTTCGAGAGCGGCATTTACAGCCCGTTGAGAGAAGCGAAAAAGCTCGTCGAGAAACCTCGATGGAATTCCGACATAATCTCGAAGCAGAACTGTGAATTCTTTTCGAAAGGCGGGGTCATCGATGCCCAAGCGGTCGGCAAGGGATTTGCCGGCCACGACAATACGACCGGAGAGAGTCACGGCTGTCAATTGTCGGTAGAAATCAACAAGGTGTGTGGCTCGTCCAGTCACTTCTAAAGCGGAAGCGAGTTGTTCCCAGGGAGCAGGAGCAAGCAGACGATGATTGAGGTAGCGACAGAGATGTTCGCCATCTGTGACGCCGTTATCGATCATGAGTTGCTCGCGAGCAGATTCCGAATACGGTTCACGTCAACACCGGCCTTCTCCCAAAACCAGAAGCAATCCGGTTCCGGGGCCATGTTCCCCATTCGAATATAGTGTTCCAATGACGGTTCGATCTCTGCTGTCTCCCAACGAGAGACAGCAGGTTGCGTCACGCCGAACCTCTCAGCAAATTCAACCTGTTTGAGGCCGAGTTTCTTCCGCAGGGCTCCGACCTGCTGTGCCCAGTCTGGCAATGTGGCGCTCATTGTCGAAAAAACGCTTGACCTCTCACATAACTTGGGGTTATATAACCTGAGAGCATATATTGACGCTGCTCTCGGGGTTCACCATACACCGCCTTATCGGATTTTCGCCACCTTTACTGTTGAAGCACTTGCATTTCCAACAGAATGCACTAATATGCAACGTAGTAGAACGTCATGCAACGTATTGGTACGCAACGAAACACGTCATGCCAGTTTTAATTGATGGGACTAAATACTTTTCGGTGGACGACATCGCCCAAGGTTTAGGCGTGTCCCGCAGTACCTTCTGGCGGTGGCGACGACGCGCAGAGGGGAATCTGCCAACCGGTCGACTATATCGGGGTGGAAAGATGGTTCTCTTTACCGAGGAAGAAATGCAGGCTATTCGGGAGTTTGCAAATCGACTCGAACCGGTTGAAAGAGTGAATCGGGACCAAATGAAACTGTTCAATGGAGCTAGATGAGGAGGCTTATGCAAAATCGGAAGGCAGTTGTTCTGCTAAGTGGGGGATTGGATTCCACTACGACCCTAGCCATAGCCAGAGAACAGTGCTTTAGACCATACGCCCTTAGCTTTAGATACGGGCAGCGACATGAATTCGAACTGGAAGCCGCCAGCAGAATTGCGAGAGCGTCGGGCGTAGAACAACACACAATTGTGGACATTGACCTCCGCAGTTTCGGGGGGTCTGCCCTCACTAGCGACATAGACGTTCCCAAAGGGCGCAATCCAGAAGAGATGTCCACCGGAATACCGATCACGTATGTCCCCGCGCGGAACACGATTTTTCTATCATTCGCCCTGGCTTGGGCAGAGGTTCTCGAATGCAGCGACATTTTCATTGGCGTCAATGCTCTGGACTACAGCGGATACCCTGATTGTCGTCCAGAGTTCATCGACGCCTTCCAAACTCTCGCAAACCTTGCAACCAAAGCCGGAGTGGAGGGGAAAACGATGGTTAAGATCCACGCACCGCTCATCAATCTCACCAAGGCGCAGATCATTCGCAAGGGATTGGAGTTGGGCGTGGATTACTCACTAACGAGCAGTTGCTACGATCCATCCGGAGTCGGGGAAGCATGTGGATCGTGCGACTCGTGCCAACTTCGCCGGAAGGGATTTCTCGAAGTTGGGATCGTCGATCCAACCCGATATCGTCTTGCCCAGGTGCCGGCATGAGCTATGCAGTAAAGGAGATCTTCTACACCTTACAAGGCGAAGGTGCTCAAACGGGGCGGCCTGCCGTTTTTTGTAGGTTCTCGGGCTGTAACCTTTGGTCTGGACGCGAAGAAGATCGCGGCAGAGCATTGTGCCAGTTCTGTGATACGGACTTTATTGGAACTGATGGAAATGGGGGCGGACGTTTCGATAGTCCAGATGCTCTAGCAACTGCTATCGATAAAACCTGGCCGCACCATCGAGGATATTCCAAGCCATTTGTGGTTTGCACTGGCGGCGAACCCCTCCTGCAGTTGGACCAACCTCTGGTCGATGCTCTGCATAAAGTGGGATTTGAGATTGCTATCGAAACCAATGGGACACAGACTGCAAGTCCGGGCATCGATTGGATCTGCGTCAGCCCCAAAGCACAGGCGGAACTCAAACTCCGTTCCGGACACGAACTCAAACTTGTTTTTCCTCAAGAGGGCGCAGCGCCCGAATTGTACGAGAACCTCGATTTTCAACATTTTTTTCTTCAACCAATGGATGGTGCCGCACGTGAACTAAACACGACGTTGGCATTGCATTACTGCTTAGAGCACCCGCGCTGGAGGCTGAGTCTCCAAACGCACAAGTTCTTGAACATTCCGTAGAGGAGGGGCAACCGATGGAGATCTTCAAAGAGTTTACGATCGAAGCCGCACATCGCTTGCCCAATCTTCCTGCGGGACACAAGTGTGGGCGACTACACGGGCATTCGTTTCGGGTCGAAATTCATGTGCGGGGGGCGGTAGTGGATTCAGTCGGCTGGGTGATAGATTTCGCCGAGATCAAGAAAGCATTCCAACCATTGCATGACGAGTTGGACCATAGCTACCTGAATGACATTGATGGACTAGCAAATCCGACGAGCGAGAATCTATCCAGGTGGATATGGAAGCATTTAACACCTGCCTTGCCTTCCTTGAGTCGCGTTATTGTCCGAGAGACTTGTAGTAGTGGGTGCATCTACGCCGGAGAGGATGAAAACTGATGGAAGATGTCCAGGGTAGACACGATGAACGTGAGGTGGCGCTGGACCGAGTCGGAGTATCCGGGCTTCGATACCCGATCGTTGTTCTCGACCGCGATCACCAAAAGCAACACACAGTGGCGGTCCTAAAAATGTCGGTCAACCTGCCACACGAATTCAAGGGCACTCACATGAGTCGATTCATCGAAGTCTTAAACGAGCATCGAGGAGAGATAACGATGCGCACGGTTCCGGCCGTCCTTCGAGATCTCCGGAAGAAACTGGACGCCGAGAGTGCGCACATTCATCTCGTCTTCCCGTACTTCCTGGAGCGCCGAGCACCGGTCAGTGGTGCGACTGCGCTCATGGACTATGAATGCTCCTTTGATGCTGCAGTCAACGGTGGTACAGACAAGTTCGTCTTCGGTGTGCGAGTGCCCGTCACAAGCCTCTGCCCATGCAGCAAGGCAATAAGCGACTACGGGGCCCACAATCAACGCGGGTACATTACGATCGATGTGCAAACGATTCGCGATCCGGAGAATAACTTCACCCTGGTTTGGTTTGAGGAGTTGATCGATATTGCTGAGCAATCAGCATCTGCTCCTGTTTATCCACTTCTCAAGCGCGCGGATGAGCGACACGTCACGATGCAGGCTTTTGACAATCCAGTGTTTGTCGAAGACATGGTGCGCAATGTCGCTCTTGTCCTCAGAAATGACTCACGGATTGCGTGGTTTCGAATCGACGCATTGAACCAAGAGAGTATCCATAACCACAGTGCTTTCGCCAGCGTCGAATGGGACCGCTCTCAATTCACGACAGCAAAAGCTGCGACTGTTGAGGAAGAAACTTGTGCGTGAACGTCTCGCACGGTGAGTCGATCTTTTGTATCTTGTATTTCAGGTGCGAACTCTCGAAGTTCCAAATGGGCAAGGCTTTAAATATCGTAGTGACTTGCACGAGTCGAAAGACACGAGAACCGCTCGCGCGTTTTCGGCTACGAAACGTTCGGGACAAGGCACTCCAAGACCGGGCGCTGAACTGGATCGAACGACTTCGAGCCAACGGTAACGCTCGGATTGGCGCGTCACAGTTGTATTGTGGGGAATATTGGTCTGTAGTCCGATCCCTTCCGTCGGTGGCGAAGGATTCGGGAGTCACACCTCGTATTTGGATTTGCTCCGCTGGATACGGCCTGATTTCACCTCAGAGCCAGATCTCTTCGTATAGCGCAACATTCTCACCATATGAACGCGACTCAGTGACGCGAGGTTTCGACGCGGACGCTAGGCGAATCGCAGCGCGACAATGGTGGCGCAGTATCTCTAGATGGCCCGGTCCAGGCGGTAGCGAACTGCGCAGTCTCACTGCCATTGCTCGCAGATACCAAAACGTGCCACTGCTGGTCGTCGCGTCTCCCGACTATCTCCAGGCAATCGACCAAGACTTGACCGGCGCCGCTGAGGCTTTGTCACGTCCAGATCTCTTGCTGATCATTTCTGCTGGGATGAGGACATTCGGAAAGCTAACTGATCACCTGCTACCATGCGACGCCAGGCTCCAGTCGTGTCTCGGAGGGACTAGGGGAACCCTGAACATTCGAATCGCGCGACGTCTCCTTCAATACATGGGACGCGGGCACATCAGTCTAGATCGTCAAAAGACTCAATTGCGTCGTCTTTTAAGTAAACAGCCTCCGATCGAGCAGTATCACAGGCGAGTCGTCACAGACGAGCAGGTCAGGAGATTCATCGGCTTGGAATTGAACAAAAACGCCTCCGCGTCTCGAAGCCTACTATTGAAGAAACTCCGGAGCAGTGGCAGGGCGTGTGAGCAATCTCGGTTCGCGGGTCTATACACGGAAATGGTGATCGATGAAAAGATCGCGTAAGCGCTCGGTTGCAAAAGGTGCAATTCGGAGACGGGCGCTTCGAATCGAACAGAACGACAAGCACCCTCTTTATGTCTTCTGTCTCACGGGAGATGAGATCCTTGAGGTTGCCGACATATCTCGCCTGTCTCGCGACGACGCCGGAAAACTGATCGGATACCAACGAGCGGACGTGAAACGCCACATCCAGGACATAGTTGAGTACTTGAACAGTGACAATATTCTGTTCCCGAACTCTCTCATCTTGGCTCTCTCCTCGAAGGTCAAGTTTCACATCAGTCGGGGTCCGCTGGCTGCGGATGGTCTCGTAGCATCGGGCGTGTTGGAGATCCCGCTTTCCAGGAATGGTCACAAACCAGCTTGGATCGTGGATGGGCAACAACGGGCACTGGCGATTTCAAAATCAACCCGGCGCGATATGCCGATGCCGGTAAATGCTTTTGTGGCTGATGAGGTTGAACTTCAACGAGATCAGTTCCTGCGAGTGAACAACACAAAGCCGCTACCGCGGGGTTTGATAACAGAACTACTTCCCGAGGTGTCCACGCCGCTTCCGGCAAGTCTTCAGGCCAAAAAAATCCCGTCAGCGCTGTGTGAACTGTTGAATTCTGAGCCTCACTCCCCCTTCCATAAACTCATCTCCCGAGCATCCACGCCCCAGGATAACAAGCATGCGGCAGTTGTCGCGGACACCTCAATTATCAAGATGTTGCAGGAAAGTCTATCTAATCCGTCGGGTTGTTTATTTCCGTATCGGAACATCGCTACGGGTGAAACGGATTTTGATGGAATTTGGGCGACTCTATTGGCCTACTGGACTGCGGTGAAGAAGACCTTCCCGGATGCCTGGGGAAAGCCTCCTTCTAAGAGTAGGCTGATGCACGGCGCGGGTGTTCGGGCCATGGGTAAACTCATGGACAGGGTGATGGCGTCCATTGATCCGACGAGTCACGGAGCTGTAGGGCACGTTCAACATGAACTGCGTTCAATCATTCCCGTTTGTCAGTGGACTTCAGGGAAGTGGGCGGGACTCGGGGACCTTAACTGGAATGAGATTCAGAATGTGCCGAGACACATTCGGATGCTGTCAAACATCCTTGTAAGGACCTATGTGCAAGGCAGGGGTGCTCGTTAATGAAGTTTTTCTTCCCAGATAGTCAGGATCAGGTCGATCCAAGTTTCAATTTTGAAACTGAAGAGCGGTCCGAGTTAAGACTCAGACACCGCGATGATCGCTACGCACATGAAGAATTTGCCAGCACCCCATTCGACGGGATCCTTCTCTCTATGGCAATGGTCGAAACGGGACGGTACACACTGCCGCAAAGGCATCGACTGTATCGAATGGGAATACGGAGATTCTTCCGACTGGACGACACTAGACTGGAGACGATGGGAGATTGCGGCGCATTTTCATACATCCGCGAGGACTACCCACCATATTCGGTCTCCCAGGTTGTTAATTTCTACGACGAACTCGGGTTTGATTACGGGATCTCAGTAGATCATGTCATTTTGGGTTTCGATGCGAAGATAGATGAAGAGTCTGCTCCCAAGGATTGGAAACGCCGTCAGGAAATCACACTAGAGTTGGCCGGCGAATTTCTCAAGGAACACAAGAAATGTGGGAGCAGGTTCATGCCATTAGGCGTCGCTCAAGGTTGGAGCCCGGCGTCCTACGCCTACTCCGTCGAGCAATTGCAAAAAATGGGTTTCTCCTACATCGCTATGGGTGGAATGGTGCCGCTGAAAACACATGAGATTCTTGCGTGCTTGGAACGCGTCAACCAATCGCGTGGTGTTGACACGAAACTACATCTGCTGGGTATAACGAGATGCGAACAGGTACGGGAGTTTGCTAGATTTGGGGTTGCCAGTTTCGATAGTACTTCTCCACTCCGGCAAGCGTTCAAAGATCTTAAGGACAATTACTGGACCCTTAATCGGACGTATTCGGCCATAAGGGTACCGCAGGTCCAAGCTAACCCATCCCTGTTGAAGAAGATTGTGGCTGGCAAGGTGAATCAGGCCGAAGCGCGGCGACTGGAGCAGCAATGCCTAAAATTGCTGCTCCAATTCGACGCTGGAAAGTCATCGGTTGATGATGTACTAAGTCCACTTCTGGAATACGAGCAGCTTTACGATGAGGGACACAGTCGTGCAGAAATCTATCGCGAAACGCTGCTCGATGCTCCTTGGAAATCGTGCGACTGTGACATTTGCAGAAGAATAGGTATTCACGTCATTCTGTTTCGAGGAGCTGAACGGAATCGCCGGCGCGGGTTTCACAACATCTTCGTGTTTTACAAAAGACTACATCGAGAACTAGAGCAGGAACACGAAACCGAGTGTCTGGTGCTCGGCCCAGGAGGATTAAAGTAATGGCATCGAGTCGAATTGTGAGATTTCCGGCGTTGGAAATTCGCCAAGGTTCAAATCGACTACTCTACAGCTTTGCCGCTGATGGCAAGGACGTGTATTCCTTTGCAACAGTATCGCGAATTCGACGAGAGAACCAAGGAGAAGTCTGCGGCTATCAGCGACCAGAGGTCTTGTCGCACATTGCTGAAATTCGAAAGTACTTGGAATGCTCAGATCCGATGATTCCTAACGCAATTGTCATCGCTTTTGACGAACGAGTGTATTTCGAACCATCTGACGACCCTATCGTGAACGGCTTCTGCCGAGCAGGTGTGCTCGTCGTCCCAGTTGACGATGTGGTAGAGGACCACGAGAAACCAGGATGGATAGTCGATGGCCAACAGCGTATGGCTGCAATCCGAGAAGCATCAATCAGTTCTTTTCCTATCTGCATAACGGCGTTCATCGCTAAGGGCGAAAAAGAACAGAAGGAACAATTCATTCTCGTCAATTCCACAAAACCCCTCCCCAAGGGCCTAATCTACGAGTTGTTGCCAACAACTCAAATGGCGCTTCCCACGATGCTTCAGAAACGGCGATTTCCAGCTCAACTGGCCAATCGACTCAACTACGATCCCGATTCCCCTTTTAAAGGGAAGATTCGAACAGCAACGAACGGAGACGGCGTTGTACAAGATAACTCAGTGCTCAAGATGTTGGAAAATAGCCTAAGCGATGGAGTGCTTTATCGCTTCCGGGACCCTGATACTAGTTCCGGTGACGTCGAGTCGATGCTTGGAGTGCTCAAGGCGTATTGGGGTGCGGCCGCCGACACCTTCAAGGATGCCTGGAATCTGCCACCGGCACGTTCCCGCCTAGTTCATGGCGCTGGAATCGTCAGCATGGGATTCATAATGGATGCAATCGGAGATCGATACCATGATGAACCGCGATTGAGCCGCGAATATTTTTACACCGATTTGCAACCGCTGGCCCGAGTCTGTAGATGGACTTCGGGTTATTGGGACTTTGGACCCGGTGTGCAACGCAAATGGAACGAGATTCAGAACACGTCCAAAGACATCAAACTGTTAGCGAACTTTCTTCTCCTGCAATACCGGGCGGCAGTAATGAACCGAAGCGCTTAGGATCGACGAAATCACGAACAAGTCCTTGCTCTCACATCTTTTGCGAAACTAGATATTGCTCGATGAGGGAAAGCATTGCCTGACTGCCACGGCTGTTGTGAAACAAAGTTGTTGCCGAAGGATTCCTGTTAGCAGAGATAAACTCTGTAGCAGCATGCTTCGCACTTGCGGTGTTGACTACGAAAATATCAGCATCCCGAGCCAACTTTCTCAGGATCGGCGTGCCCACGTGATCCGAATTGATGCGCACTTCTACGTCGGGACAAAGCGTCTCCAATATCGTTTTAACCCGTTTGCTCACTCGTTCCGTCAGACTATAGATCGCAACGATCATGCCGCTTAGGTCAGCAAATGCAGAAGTACCAACTTGCTCGCCGGGCAGTGTCTTTTCTGACTGAAAAGCTGACTGCCACTCACTCTGTCCGTAGTCTGAAGCCAACACTTGAAGGAATGCACGTTGGCTCGGTTCTAGCAGTCTGGAGAACCCATGTGCCTTCCCAGCAACCGCTACATACAGATCGACCCTGGCAGGTTCGTCGGGACACGGGTAGAACAATAGAGTGTCGAGTAGTTCGGTTGCCCAATCAAGAGTAGCTGCTGACGCATGTGCTTTCCATAGATCGCTGGCATCGGCACAAATCCCCAAGTAGCGCGGTTTCGATAGCCCTAGCCGCAGCAGAACCTCAGCGAGTTCGCCCCAGACGGTTAGATCGCTGACGCTCCCCTCGGTGTAACTTGTGAGTACATCCATCATCGCTTCGTAGAAGCCACGCCATTCTGGTCGAGGCCAAAGCACATCCGCTCTTGCGCACGCGATGAGATGAGGCAATGCGACTCTCAACTCCAGTCGTTCCTGCACATCCAGCAACAATTGTGTCAAAGCGGTTGGGTCGGGATTCCGGTCCGTGAGTTTCCATTCCGTAGCACCCTTCCGTGCAATTTCGACAGCCTTACCCCAAGGTTTTGTAATTTTCAAAGTTTCTAGCCATTCGCTCCAACTCTGAGGGACAGATTCGAACTCATGACGAGTCGATGCTCCAAGAAGTTCGTCCAACAGTGCAACCGACGCCCTCGTCGCGCGGAGTTCCCGTTGTTGTTCCGATGACAGTTGTAGATATCGATCGCGGATAGCTCGTCGCACTTCCAGTGTGTCATTAAAGGCAGCACTACGGCACAGCGTGCGCACACTCTCCACACTAGTTGGCGCGTTTAGAGCCGAATGTAGCGCCGCATCAACGCCAGCGATAATCTCAGTTCGGGACGTCGTTTCTGGTATCGCTGGAAACTCCGTCGCGAGAACCTCTAGCCATCTCGTATCGTCAGGTAAGAAATCGGTCTTGCGCTGAAGGATCGCGTCACGTAATGTACGGTCCGGTGGACTAGAGGCGAGTGCCACCAGCATGAAACTTTTAGCCGCGTCTATGCCGCGCATTCCATGCCAACTGCGATACAGATCACCATACTGCGGCAGCAACCGACCCTTTAATCGATCGATTGCGCCGTTGACATCGTGTCTTTCCTCAAAAGATAAAAGTTCGGCCCCATATATGAGCGAGACGAGTGCCTCCGTGACGGCCAGAGGCCGGCGCAGAGTCAGCAGGTCTACCTGAATACCCGACTGTTCGAGTTCTAGAAGAGAACCGAAGCGACAGATGACCAAAGTCCTTAGGAAAAGGACATTTACCGCATCAAGTAGGCCATCAGTCCTAATCTGTTCTATTGCTTTTTCCGCACCGGGACGATTTTGCGCCTCCAGTGCCATGTAGTAATCACGAAGGACTATATGCAGGGGCAAACGTTGTCGCGGCCTTCTAACTTGGCGCTGAACTGAGAGGTCCCTCATCAGAGCTAATTTCTGCGAGATTTGCGGTGACCCGGTCTGGTCTTTAGGGTCACTCTTGAACTTGTAGACAAATTCGACTCCTAACTGGCGGATGGCATTCTCAATCGAGTCGTCAGCAGAGAGATCAGTTCGGCGCAGTTCAAAGATTGAATACGAGCAACCGACGAAGGCCTCCAGGTCTTTTCCCAGTTGTCTGAAGTCTCGGTCATTAAAGGCAAGCGCGTAATAGTCAACCGAGTATCCCTCGCGCCAACACGGCAATACCACCCATCTTGCTTGTCTTGAGCGCAGTTCACGGGCGTACTCGGCAAACACGCGTAGGCGGGTGTTCTGTTCCAGGGCCTCCAGAGAGAGTCGGTTTGGCATCGCAAAAAATTGCGCTAAGAACCGTTCAACGTCATCCCCATTCATTTCTATTCGCCCCCCCAACGCTGTGTCAGGACGACGCGATTATGAGCGACCTCGGCGGGGTCAGTAATCAAATGCACTACCTCTTCATTGATCTGGATACCAGCAACGGTGAAATTCATCGAACCACTCAGATAAAAATCGTCCCCCAGCAGTCCCTTCTCATGAAGGTCATCGCTTGTGTGCACTCTTAGTCGTCCTTCATCACCGAATGATCTCAAGGCTAAGAGGAAGGAACGGTTTATCTCGTCGTCCCGCGTTGCTACATGCACTGTAGTCCCAGCACTCAACATCCGAGCGATAACCTGTGTAAGCACCACGCGACTACGTGGCCACTCGGGTGCCAACTGGGCAAACAAGTTTGTTTCGTTGTCGATGATCGGAATATCGGAAATCCACGGCGAAACCAGCCAGACGCACCGACTAGGAATAAGGACTTCGCCTACAAACAGCGATTGAAGCAAATCCCGCAACTCGGTCGACCTTGCTGAAGAGTGAATTTGCCGCGCACTTCGCGGAGTTTTCATCGGATTGCCTCTCTACACACGATTAGCAGTTCGAGGCTATCGCCGCGGCGCCGGGCGCTTTCAATTTGGGGAAATACATAGAGAAATCCAATATCCAGCGGATCACTGACTATCGACAGCAAAGCTTCCTTTATCAATCGTGGCTGATCTGCGGGGCAAATGAGTATCACAGCAGCCTTATCTTGAAGCACCGATACCGTTTTTTCACGCCAGTCGGCCTCTCGAACGTCTATGACCGTTCTCTCCGCTTCAAGACAATCGAGTACCAATAAGCGATCAAGGTCTGGGGTCGGCGAGAACGGGTTCCACCAGGAAAGGCTGTGGTTGCGAACAGCGTTACCCCGCGGCCACAGGATCGAACTGTATGCTTGATAGCGCCACTGAGGATCGTCTAGGTTAACCTCCGGCAGGAAGGGAAGCGCTTCTCGAAGTTCGCGAGTGCGACTCAATACGTAAGCGATCACCCGGAGATCAACTTCAATGCCAAGCCGCGCTTCTTCGCGACGCCAAAGTTCGTATATCTCCGCTAGTTCCGCGTCGAACCTGTCATCGGTTCCTGCGCGCAAGATGCGCGCTTGGAGCGATGTCATCACTGCGTGATTAGCGACAAAGCCTTCCCTTTGGAGAACAACCCTCAATTGGTGGACATTATCGCGCAGTTCTTTGTTAGTGATCGAATCGCGCACTTGTTTCAGAACACCATGCAATACCGGTTCCCTAGACCGGCGCACCAACCGCGACAACTCAGAATCCACCAGTTCAAAATCACTCGGCCCAAGCGCTTCCTGTGCGAGTCTTAAGAAACGAAGGGGGTCCTCAGAATAGCAACGTAGAATTTCCTCTATCACGCCGGTTCCGCCCAACGTTTGTTCAGTGATCCAGATTTCCTCAAACTCTACACCTTGAGGCTGGCCAAGTTCCGGCGGGGGTACGCCTGGGTGAAGATCAAGCCAGAGAGCCTCCACGTCAACCTGTGCGGAGGATCGTTGGGCAGCTTCCAGCAAAGCCCCGCCCAAGGTCGCCCGAAAGCGCTCGCGAGCCCACTCGTACCATCCGGTGTCAGGTTCTTGCCATAGCACCGACGCAAGTTCGGCGATGCGAGAGAGAATATCAGGATTGCTCGTGAGTCCTTCGAGGCGCTTGAGCGTTTTTTGCTCCGGTCCTTTCTCGCCTTCGTGTTCTTCATCCAGTCTCACGGTCTGAAAGATGACATCCAGAACTCGCATCATCTCGCCGCCTAGACCACGTTGGACAAGATTGCTATGCGCTTGCGCCAGAGTAATTTCATGAGAGAGTGCCTCAGCGGATAGTGCCGACACGTACATCTGATATAGCCAGTCGATTTGAAAGTCGTTTGCAGACTCTTTGAGTGTGGCATCGCTGCGTAAGCGATTCCGGAAATACGCGACACGAAACGACCGGATCTTCTCCTGATTAGGATCCTCTGGCCCAACGCCCAAACTGTCCGGGTAGCGGAACCGTACTGCTATGCCATCCACGTCTTGCACAAAGCCCACCGCTGCTGGCTGAGTAGTGTCACCCTGACGGAACGTAATCGAAATATTCCTCTCTGTACCACGCCCGCCTGTTAGGCCAATATTTGCCTGCGCCCCGACGGCAAATCGACGCACAGTTACGTTGGAGTTCTGAGCATGTATATAAAATTCAAGATGGTCGATCACCCGTGACCATGGCGAATTCCGCGGAACACTATGACGAGTACCAGCGACTTGAACAAAGACTTGGCTCCGCCAGTCAAGAAACCCCTTGGACGTTGGCCTTACATTACTCGGAGTCGCTCCGGGTCGGAGTTGCAAGGGTCTCATACATGGGACACTCACGGTGTTGCCGTCCTTCGACGTTTGAAACTCACCCAGAAACTCAGATTCGGTGCACCACGTGGATACCGAGAGATCTTGAACTGTCGCAGTCAAATTCTGAGGCGCAGTCCAATGCAGTACGTTCGTGTACGGCGCAAAGCGGCGGGTCACGTTACCTGGGGCCAGAATCTGCAGTGCCTGCAGGACGGGCATCAAAGTAGTGTCTCCGCCAGTTTGTGGAACAATGCGTACCTCCGGCAGCGCAAGATCACTAAATAATGTGGGCGGAACAAAATCCGGGAGGGGAACGTAATCTGTTCGAAGATCGAACACAGAATCGCTCTCTTCGATGGGAATCCGTCTCCAATCAGTCTCTAGACGTCGGAGCAGAGTGGGGATCACGCTCATCATGATCGACCGTGGTGGCTCCCACATCAGTGCAATAAGATCATCGCTGTCGATTCTGAGAGCTGCCTTAAGATAAGACTCCAGTTCAAGACGATTCTCCGGAAACGCGATCAGACTCTTCAGAAACTCGCGAAGCCAATTCTGGCGAGGCTTCCATGGTTCCCCTGCCGGACCTGAGCAGTCCATCCACAGGCTCCCGACAGGAAGTTCCCTGGGCATCTTGCGTGCCAACCAGTCCATCAGCGCAAATACTCCCTGCATCCTCAGCACGTATCGATTGTTTACAGGCAATGAACGAGCCGAGAGGGTTGGACTGAACAATTGATCGTAGCTCTCGTATGCAAATCGGTCGCGTCCGTAGTCAGAAAGGGATACGACTACCCAGGGCCGCATTTCCGGTCGTCGTCCCGCTCTTCCTTTGCGTTGCAAGAAGGCAGCCATGTTGCGAGGGGCCTTATGCTGCGCTACGGCGCCGACATCAGGATCGTTGTAACCGACTTCCAGAGAAGCCGTCGCCACGATGATATCTGCACTCCTATTCACGCCCGTATCCTGCGAACTCGTACGATCCACTGCCAGCATGCGCGACAAATCGTGACCAATGTCCTCGCTTAGCTTCCATGATTGCCCCTGTCTAAATCGTTCTTTCGCTTGAGGGCGCGCGTGTTGTCGAAAAGAGGCTAAGGTCATCCGCGGATGGCTCGGTCCGTCGCCCTCCGCATCGCGAAGGTCGAAGTAAAGGCGGTTTACAACGTCGAGATTATCGGCAAAAAAATATGCTCGCCGCCCGAAACGCGTCGGGTCACCAGGAGTGAGGTTCTTTGGATCCAGTATTCGGCGCAAAAGCATTGCAGTTTGGATCGTCGTGGAAAGTAGTGCAGTCGCGGAAACGGGATCACCACGCAGAGCAAGTTGGTATTCCACGCCTTTTGGTTCCATGTCGTCCCCGGCAACAGGCACCACACTCGATGGCCGTAGACCGGTGAGTTGTGCAAAAAAATCCCGCGCATTCTCTAACGTAGCGGACAGTCCCGTGAATTGGACCTTCTTTCGTACCGCCCAGCGCCAGCGTCTCAACAAATACGCAACCTGCGCCCCATGTGACCCTTCGTAAGTGTGAACCTCATCTAGCAATACAATTCTCGGCGCACTTGATTGTCCTACGCCGAACAGCGAGGCGCGACGCGAATCGCTCATACACCGATTGAGCATTTCGGTGGTACTGAAAAGCATGTCCGGAGCACGCCTATCTAGAGCTGAGCGCGTGAGCGCTAGGTCACCATCACTACTGACGAAGTTGCAGGACAAGCAACTGAGCACCTCTCTACCAGCGTGAATATCTCCGACCTTCCATTCCAGGACTCCCACGTTGCATTTGGGACAACGAAGGCTCGGGCAAATATAACGGCCATTGGATTTCCAGGAATTGACATCATTCAGCGTTGCACGTTTCGGTGTGTCGCCAAACAATGCGCCGATAGTGATTCGTCGCGGTAATTGCTCCTTCAGTTGTTCGTTCACGACAAGCACTTCGGAATATGTCTCCGAGTACTGATCCTTGAGCAATTCCGTGCGAGGATACAATGCCAGGGCTTTGGTCCAAAATGCCCCTGGAGCCACGAGGCCAGCAATGTAAGTGAGCGCTGGAAGATAAAACGCCTTTGTCTTACCGGTTCCAGTGCCTGCGGTGACGATCATCCCGCGACTCCCTGTCGCCTCAAGATCGCCTAACACAAGTTCGGTCGCACGTGCTTGAAAGTTTGCCAGCGCAAGTGGACGATCCTCGCCAAGACGGAGCATTGCAGACAGAGCTTTCTGACCAATGGAACTAAGTCTTACACTCGTCTGCACACGGGCCAAAACGTCTTGCGCCTTTATGTTGCGCTTGGGATAAAAACGCTGCGACACGGCAAACCGGAAGTCCGCAACTAGAGTCGGCGCCGTCTGCCATGTGTTCCAAGGTCTGATCTGCCGGAGACGAGCGAAAAGCCGCACTGCTTCGGCCATGCGAGTCCGATATCTGGCGATTCCTCCATCGTTGAATTCAAAGACAATTTGTTGCTCCACCAACTGATCCAGCAATTCCACTGGATCTTCCTGAACCCCGCAGTCAGCCTGCACGCGGTCAATCTCGTCGCAAATCTCCTCGCGCGTGAAACTCCCATCCACGACGCCCCAAGTAAGCAGTTTCGCTTCAATTCGTTCGAGGCGACCGAGCACTTCGAAATATCCGTTAAGATTGGCGATCATCAGGCTTGTCGGGAGGTGGTACGCACTTTAAAGGAGCTTTCCAAATTGCGTTCGCGGAGCCACTCCAATACTTCATCATCAAGAAGTGCGAGGGGAGCTCCCTCCGCACTGGATGCCTGACGCAGGAACTTCATAATGTTGGCAGGAGCATTCTCCAGTTTCTTCCATGCTTCCTTCAGATCGTCAGCAAATTGTTGCAAGCGAGAGAATGTATCGTCGTGGGAAGGCAGCGAAGAGCGTAGCTCCATTAGTTTTGTCTGCGTGGCCCGAATACTGCGGGCAAGGGTGCGGAAATCTGGCACGTGCTCCCAATCTGCCAGGACAGCAATGTCATGCTTGCCGGTTCGTTCATCCACATGAGTTTGCCAGCAAACCAATAGAATACCTTCAATCTGCTGCACGGCAGGAATTCCGCTTTTTCCCAATGCATTAAAGTGGGGGGTGCTTTCTTTCCCTCCAAGAGCGCCGGGTTTACTCGCCATATCCTTTAGCTTGCCAATAATATGTAGCGTGTTCTCCGCCAGAGGTCGGACGGTTTCGAAATGGAGTCGATGGCTCTTCAGAAGTTCCGCTCCACGCCGAACGATTCCGACACGGTCGCACAACACTCGAAGTTGTTCGGACCGCTGCCGCGAAACCTGCAATTGGGATTTCTCGCTACTAGCGGCACGGTACCTCGCTACTAACGTCTTTAGTTCTTCAGTCTCGTTGGCCAGCACTCGGGCCTCCCGCTAAGTATTCCAAATCAGACGCAATCTGAGTCAGATCACGCTCCATCTTGTCACCTAATTGCAAAACCTCTTTACCCGCCACACCGACTGAACTCTTCAACCATGCCTCGATCTTCTGCTTTGAATTTCCCAGAGCTTTTTGAGAGGAATCGACAAAACCGGTCACTCTACTCATCGCCACTTGATCGAGCGCCGCTAGCGCCGCGAAAGGCACACTGCTATCACTTGCTATTCTCGCTTTCTTGAGCAACCCCTTGACATCTACGTCGTGGATCATTCTTGCAGTAGCTTCAACTTCCGGTATTGCTGCTCCCCCCATTCCAGCGTCACCCGCAGCCTTCAAAGCCTCAAGAACCGAACGTACGACTTCTGCAACTCTCGGATCATCCCCGAACGCTTCACTTACCGTTGCGTGCCACTTTTGTGTTCGATCCGCTTCTTGATCCTGTGCTTTCCCAAGGGACATTACGAACGACTCGTAAATCCGACGCAGATCGGCAGTACCGAGTAGGTCTGGCACAGCGAGGGTCGGACGCCAACCGCTCTTTCGCAACTTAGCGATGGGGCTTACAAACTGCGCAGCGTCAAGGATCTTTACGCGAGACGACCCACCCTTTGTGCAAGCTGCATTCTGTACAACCAATTCGATTATGTCCTTACGTTTGCCAACGAACTCTTGAACGAGTTGCCGCCATGCCGGCGCTCGCTCGCTCAGGTCAGGTGTGGCAAGACCCCCGAACATCTCCTTTACGATTTCTTCATCGGTACTGTCCGGCGAGACCTGACCCGTCAGCATCGCGCCTATCGCCAGAGCCTCAACTCCCGTTGGTACAGGGTCAGCCTCCGCAGACCCCAGTCTACGTATCTGCTCAGCCAACTGAGCACTCCAGTCGTCAAGATACTTAGCCATTAAACGTTGAATTCGCACCGCGCCATTGAACTCCCATCCCTTAGCTGCGTCGAAGCGTAGAAGGCCAGGCAAAAGCACTCCGACTTCTGCCATCGACTGGCGATCATTCGGATTCCTCGGCACACGAATGATGATCTTGGGAGGAGCGGCGAGCGATTGTAAGTTAGGGAACACTATGCTGGTGTTTCTGAATTCCTTGTAATGTGACGCCAAAAGAAACTCGGTATCCCATGGAAAATATTGGCTCAGACAGCCAAAAATGATGATGCGCAGATCATTCGCCAAATTGAATGACAGTTTTACGTCGCCGTTGATCCAACGATTGATTTCATCTACTTGCTTTGCATGTGGATCCAGTTTTGACGTTTTCTTCTCTACGATCGGTCTCTCAGTCGGTGCTGTCTCAGGTGGTTGCTCACCAGTGGCGACGCCCGTTAATTCGGGCAGAGCAAAAGCCTCGTGAATGATTGGATCCAGGTTGACAAGCACTTCGCCGTTGCTCCAGAGATCAAGCAGGACCTCCCTGCGACCCGAGTCCACCTTATCTCGCCGCTGAATCTCGAATGCAACTCCAGCATCCAAGCCCGGCAATCGAGAAGCTGCGGTCCTACGAAAGTTCGCGCGCATCTCGGCCGCAGGAAAGTTTCCGTTCCTTAAATCCTCCGTGTGGCGGTCCAGAACAGCTTTCAGAACATGCTTTAAGACGAGTCGAGGGTTGAAGGGGCCTGCGGCATCGCCTCTGTCCTGCATCCGCGATAACGCCGTCTCAGTAAACGGATACAGTCCGAAGGGTGTGGCACCGCCAGTGCCAGTGCCAAAAGCCGAATGACACTGGCCTTCTCGATATTTGCAATCTTTGCATGCCGATGGAACTGGGGTATCAGAATCGCCGTGCGTGTTGGCCCTTTCCAACCACATTTTCAGCTCACGCTCCGGAAGTCGCAGAGCATTGAGATAGCGGGAGGCGAACTTAGCTAAGTCCGAAGCGTCTATACCTGTTACTTGAGGGTCCGGCGGATCTAGGCTGACCGTGAAATCGACTCGCTGGCGCACGGTCTCTGGAAGCGTCTCATAGTAACCCGACGTGCACGCCAGGGTTGTACGCAAAGAGCAGAGTCGCCCCCCCTTGCCCTGATCTGGTCGAACCAACAAAGCCTCCATGAGTTGCTGGTCCACTCCCTGCAGAAGGGCGAAATCCTCAACCAGCAAGACCAATTCAACATTTTCCTTGGCCAATTGACGGCGAAGTTCGAGCATAAGCTCGAATAGGCGATTGTTGCGCAGCGATAAAAGGGCGGCGAGGGCATCATTCAATCCGGCGTTTAACCAGTCGATCGCGATCTTTCGGAGAGAGGGATATGAAATAAACGCTTCAAATATTGCGCGCGCATCCTTGCTGGCATCTTTGAACTCTCGGATGTCTGTCACTTTTCCAGGAATATCTGCGTCAACAAACTGTCGTCGGAGTTCCTGCCGAGCAAATGTGTTTGACTCGTGAATGATGTGACCCGTCAAGCGCTCGACAACATTGCCTTTCGCTAACAGTAGTCGCCGAAATACGGGATCGCGCAGAAGAGCCGGCAATTTCTCGACTACAAACTTCAGTTCATCGCCCATGGGACTCGGTAGACCGCGAGCACAATTGTGTCCGGTTTCCAAGGCCAGGTTATCGAGGAACTTTTCGCGGGCATATGCTGGCGATGCGAGATCACTTGAGGCCGCGTCCAGTTGATTTCGGTACTCGTCGAATACTTTTCCCTTGGCATCCCGAATGATGAGTCGAATGATTTCGCGAAGGTTAGTCGCTGCCTTTCGCACTAGAATCACTTTGCGTTTGTCGGTCTCTGGAATGCGCGCTGCCAACCATCGCACGAGGTGCGATTTGCCCATTCCCGCATGACCTAACACCGCAGTGAATATGTAATCCTTTGGTTTCAGAAACTCCGTCAAGAACGACCACTCATCGTAGCGCACGGTCCCGTCGCGCCACATGAGCATGGGGTGATGAGTTGCCAAAAAAGTGGGGTCTGTCGTCTGGGTAGCATCAGGGTTCAGGACTGACTCGATGCGTCGCTCATCCCAACAAACGTATCCTCGAAACGTTGTCACGATTGAGGGTCCCCTTTCCAATTGATCTTAGAAACGCGCTCCGGTTCGTCGGGGGACGACAGAATCACCGCCTTTGCGTCCGAAGCGTGACTCATCTCGATCCAACCTTCGTCGCTCAAACGCCGCAGTGCTTGCGAGAGAGTTTGTGAGACATCTGATTGTGCTAACTTTTGCAATACGTGCTTCTCCTCCAGTTCAGTTCGATACCGCCCGCCGTCCACCACCGGACACCATTCCCCGAGATGCTTCAGAAAGTCCGTGGCGGAGAAGTGTCTTGATTTCTTCCCCAATTCTTGTGTCAAACGAAGTTTTAGGTGCGCAGTTGGATCGAACACAAACACGCCGCGCGTCGCTCGACCGCACCGCCATCCGAACCCTAGATAGACAGCCCAGTGCTGCATTTGGCCAAAGGAGACAACATTCATTTCCAATGCTGAGAGGATGTCGTTCTTTAATTGCATCGCACTCCACCCTGCTGGAACTGTAGGAATGTCTTGGGCGAGAAACCATGTCAGTGCACGGCAAAGGTCGTGATCGCCACGCTTCGGATCAAGGATAAGTTCAAACACTGCTAAAGGCCATAAATGAGGATGGGCGATCAGTTTGCGATTGAGACACTGCCCGATCGTTAATTCCTTTTCGTTCTCATCAAGTAAACCCAGTCGAATTGCTTCTTTGATCGCCGGTTGGAGGAGAGCGCGTCCGGATCCCTTCTCGCTATCGATCTCTGCCGTTATCTCCTCAGTTCGGTCTGACACCAATCCGGGCGGTGCCATCATGGCCTCAACAGTGCTCCGATTTGGCGATTGTCCGGCGTAGGCCATCACAAAACGCAGGACTCCGAGCACTCTAGAGGGGCTAGCCTCTGCGACCGCATAAACACTCATATTCCTATCCTGGTTAGAAAATCATCGAATACGTACGTGCGATAAGACAATACATCCTGCAAGCGTCGGTGTGGCGCGTCCGGGTCCCGAACGGAATCTGGCAACAGAAGAACTCGATTGCGCTGTGCATACAGCACTTCCCGCAAGTCCCCAGTTTGTAAGCCGTCAGTAACGATCACTAGCGTTCCGAACGGTTGGAGATAGAGAGGTTCGTATCGTTCAAACAAGAAAACAGGTGTTGCAAACCGTCGCAGTCGATGCCGAATCGCCTCATGCAATACTGGCGGACACACAATATTGCGAATACCTTGGTACGACAACCACTCAATAAACTGCCCCAACCTCCGTTCTTTGCGCACTTCCCCAAACCCAGTATGGAACAGCGCCAAGACATTCTGGGCACCAAACTCCGATGCCAGAGTCGGTCCGACCTCGTCTCTGACCTTCCAGGCCGACCAAGGCGCGGGCGCATCCGTCTCATATGGTGCAATCCCATTCTCACGGCACGCCCGGCATCCCCCGCAGCTTTCCGCCACATTCACGCCGCGCCTTGTACCGTTCGCAGGAATTCTGTACAACTCCGCGATCTCTTCCGCTACATCTCTCTTTCCGTGAAGGACCGCTCGCATCAATTGGAAACTGCGTCCTGCTGCAGCATAAGTGTCGTCGCGCAAGGGCCCCACGCGAGTGCTCCACACTTCCTCGCTTTGGTGATCGTCAATCAATGGACGCACAATGCGATGGTTGCGATATACGCGCAAAGCCTCAGCGTACTCCGTGGCAATCTGAGACTCGGACATTTCAGGATCTGCATTGACGGTTGGGGGAGCCTCTGAGTCCAACGCAATGACTCTGGCGCGCGCCATGAGAGTGAGGGTTCGAAGATTCCAGTCAACGTTGTAATCGCTCTGGACGTTAGGATTGTATGCAGGGGCAACATCAACCGGGACTCGGTAGCGTCCGTCCCCAAGCGGTTTCCAGTTCAGCACCATTGCCTTCCAGCGCTCTTGGCCGAGTTCAAGGCTGATGAGTTTGCGAGCGTTCTTAGCCCATTTCAAGTCAGCAGCTGTGTATAACACCAAAGAGGCCGACGCCAAACCGTCGCGGCCTCCACGGCCAACCTCTTGATAATACCGATCAAGATTCTCTGGCACGCAAGCGTGAATAACAACCCGCACATCGTTCTTGTCGACCCCAAGACCAAACGCCGAAGTTGCGACCATCACATCGAGTTCATCAGTTCTCCAGCGTGCAAGCAGATCAAGTCGCTCGTTGCGACCAGTTTCCCCTGTCATTAGTCCGGTCCGAAGATAGCCGCATGCCCGAAGCAATCCATACCACCGTTTTGCGTCGCTAACCAAGGTTGTGTAGAGGATAAGGGGACGGGGGAGATACCTCAGCGATTCTAAGAGTCGCGCACTCTTAACCTCATCGCTGGGGCAATAAGAAGTCCAAAAAGCCGGTTCAGGGCGAAGTTGAACCGCCGAAACCAACGCAAATGGTCCTGGTTCGCCGAATAACGTCTGTAAAGAATCTAGCGCGCCCTCCGTAAGTGTTGCCGTCAGCAACAGCGTACGAAACGGCTTGTCGCTCGCGCGCCGCAGGAGGTCAGTGCGAATCGCGGTGATCTCTTGGAACGCCGACCGAAACTCATCCCCCCAATGTTCGACCATGTGTGCCTCATCGATGACGAACAGTTTGAGCAGACCTCGTTCGGCGGCATAATAAAGAGAGGACGCGAGTGATTGAAGGACGCTTTCAGGAGAAGTGAACAGGATGCGTTGTCTTCCTTCGCGAATACGCCCGCGAATGGAACGATTTATCTCACGCTCCTCTTGTGTGCTCCCTCCAACATACGCTGTCGGATGAGGAATGATCGCCTTCAGTCGCTCTTGCTGATCTAGCGCCAGCGCTACAGTGGGTACAATCGTCAACACCAAACTGGCGACAGCCCCCTCGTCCAGCAGTGCCGGGAGATGTGCACACAAACTCTTCCCGCCGCCGGTGGGCAGCAATACGGTCAATGTAGACCCCGCGGGCGATGTGAGCACGCTGCGCACTGCTTCGCGCTGGCCAAGGGATCGGTATGAACTGAATCCAACTTGTCCCAAGAAAGGATCGGTTTCCGCGCAAGAAATGTGCCGCCGCACATCCTCTCTGACAAGAGGGCCCTCAATAGTTAACTCTCCTACCTGATCAAGCCAATCCGGGTGCCAAGGCGCCGCATGAACTTGCAATTGGGCCTCGTCATAGTCGAAGACGTCACAGAAACCCCCATCAAGCCATTCCTCGATGCGAGGCCAGGGTCGACTTGACGGGACTAGTCGATTGGGCCTCCCGCCTCGCTCATCTTCCCAACGAAGAAGGTGACGCAGGGCGGCCATCAGATCGCCCTTGCCCGCTCGCCCCTGCTCAAATGCCTCCGCGACGCTTGCGAACCGCCTCTCGTGACGAGACCGATCGTCGGAAAAGTTAACCGATGTCACGATTGCTCCGCTTGACAATCGTCACCTGAGAGAACAACGAAGCCTGCTGCGTCAACACGCACACTGGGAGATCTGATACCGCGGAGAATCGCCGCTCCGATCTCGCGCTCCATATCTAAATCCAGCACTTGCATTAGCCTGTTTTCGTCAGCGCCAGTCGAATATGAGACACGCACCTTTAGGGTATTCAAGCGTTTAGTCCACTCCCGGGTTGTACGGTCGCACGAACCAGCGACACGGTCCTGAAACTTTGTACTCCCGCGCAAGGTCAACTCCGCAGCGTTCCGCGACTCGTAACAGATCTCGTTCCATCGTTGCGGATCGATGAGTCGGTCAATTGCTGCCAGATTAGCTCCCGTCAAATCTACGTCTATAGCGCGAGAACCAGTATTTCGAAATGGAAGTTGCAATAAGCTAAGAATCTCTGGGTCGCTTACAAATTCGGCATGGGAGTCTACGAACACCCTCTTCAGGAGGGGCGGAAACCAAGCCTCGGCTCGCCGTCGGATCGCAGCCTCGTCGGACATGTCATAAATTTGTCGCGCGACCTCTAGAGCTTCCCGCAGATCCGGTTCCACAATGAAGCTGAAAACGAATCCGGTCCACAGTTGCTCTGTTCTCCAACCAAGAACCTTGCGCCAAAACGCGAAAGCCTGACCGCGATCATCCCAACGCAAGAACTGAGTCATCTTATCGATAAACATCGAGCCGGTACGAAGTAACTGCGTACCTGGATAACGCACGGCCGCATCGCGGAAATAGGTAACGGGTTCCAATAGCACATAGGAAAAATCTGCGTATATCAGGTCGAACGGGACTTCGGTGCCATACACCGTGGGGCGATAGACACACACATTCCGCTTATCCTCCGCCCATCGTTTCTTGAAGTGCAACGTTCCAACCGTCCACGACTCCGTGTCTTTCTGGATCAGTTCACCCTGCCGATCGAAGTCCTGAAGTTCCTTGAACCAAGGTGTGATCTCATGTTCAAGGCTTTCCACTTCATCAAGGATGTCTTGTTCGGCAACACGTTCACGCTCCTCCGCAATCTGGGATTTAAGCTCTGGCATGTGCGCCGCAAGGCCTCCGCCTCCCTGCGACCAAAGAATCTCAAGGAGTTCAAGTCGCGCCTGATCCACGAACATTTGAAGAGACGCAATGGATTCTCGAAAGACTCCGAAACCATCGCGCAACGTGCGATACCATGCTTCGGCGAGTGAATCTTCAACGTCAGGTCCAACGAAAATTCGCGAACGTAAGGGTGTAGATCGGCCTATGCGATCCATGCGACCGATCCGCTGTTCTAGTCGATTTGGATTGAAAGGGAGATCAAAGTGGATCAAGAAATCGGCGAACTGTAGATTTCTTCCCTCTTCGCCGGCGCCGTCACACACCAATACGTCACATACCGACGCCGGATCGCGAAATGCAGCCAGGGCGTCTTCAATGTCTTCGCTCCCTAATCCACCGTGGTACCCGCGGACCTCTGCGAAATCGGGTAGCGCCGCTAATCGTCTAAGTATCACTCTGCATACCGATGCATAACCCGTGAACACTACGATCTTTTTGCCAGTCTCCCTACGACGCAGTTTTCGGATAATCTGAGTGATATCGACGATCCGATCGACCTCGCAATATCGCGAAGAAAGTTGAGTCATCTCCTTCAACAAAGCTCTCTCGCTCTCGAACAGCGGTACCATCCAAAGCGCCTTCGCATCACCGAAGTCCTCATTTAGACTCAGGTTTGCCTGCTGGCTCAAACGTGCCTGGACCACGGCAGCAAACAAAGACATGTCGCTGCACGCCGCTTGCAACAAGAGGACAAAGACTTTCTGGATGTCCTGCTTCTGGCCCATCTCACCCTCTTCGCTGATGTATTCAATCGAAGAAAGTCGCCACCGCTCTACCGCGTCCAAAGCCAGTTCTGAGCGTTCGTCAGAGTCCCATTCTTCGATCACCGAAGGCGTACCGCCATCTTGCCAACGAGGAAGGAGAAGTCCTTTACCAACCACGGCGCGTCGGTTGCGAAGCATGCGGCGGTGTAAACGGTAAGCTTCGCTGATATGAGCGCGTACTTCTCGCACCGCGCCACTGCTTTCGCTCACACCGGTTTCATTTTCGAGAAGCTGATTCAGTTCGTTCAGACGTCCACCAAGTAGCTCATCATTTGGCAGCAATTCCCGCAATTTCTGGATCTGCGCCCTCAAGAGGAAGACTGGACGATCCGGTTGTAGTCCAACCAAAACGCGCCCAATTTCTTGTCGTGTTTTGACGCTTACTCGCAACTTCTCCACGTCATCGAGACCATACATCTCTGGGGAGAGCAGGTGCAGCATGGCCAAAAATTCGCGTTCGTTGTGCAGGATGGGGGTCGCGGATAGTAGTAATAGTCGCGGAGTCGCCGTCGTCAGTCGCTGCAAGCGCGCGAAAGACCGGCGTAGTCGGGAGTCATCAGAGAAGGACCATGCAGCCGGATGCTGCGCCTCGTCGATTATCGCCAGTCCGAAGGGCAAGGACTCGCTAACAGTGGCCACTTCCTCATGCACTACAAACGTAACCTCTCCATCGAGACCGCTATAATCGAACTTCTCATCCAGTTCCTGATCCCACTGGTCGCGGAGTAACTTCGGAACAATTACAATTGCGCGACCTCCCGGATTGTCTATGAGAAACTGACGCAGGATGCACCCCGCTTCAACAGTTTTCCCTAACCCGACTTCGTCGGCGAGAAGATAGCGCTGAACCGGGTCTTCAACCACCCGTCGCACCACGTCGAGTTGGTGAGGTAACAGTCGAATCCGCGCCGATAGCACTCCCGTCAATCCTCGACAGGCGGCACTTTGCCAAAATACATTGCGCAAGTAACTGGTACGCGGAGCATAATACGATGCGGTTTCATGCGCTTTGATCGCCAATATCCCTGTTGGGTCCGTGATGGGCAGGTTGGTGCGAACATGCAACGTCGATTCCGACATGTACTTTGCGCGGCCATTCGGTAGGTCAACCTCGTATTGCTCCCCGTCACGGCGGCCAATGCGACCCGCCATCCAACGACCATCGACAGTGAAATAGCAACGGGTCTGCGGTGGTAGGGTGACTCGTTCCACCTGAGACACTGCGACGGTTTCTCGCACGGAATGCGCAGTCGAGTGGAAATACTCGACAACCACCTGACCACCAGTTACTCCGACCACTTTTCCGACGCCGAGGCGGTTCGTCTTGGACCGAACAAACAATCCAACGACAGATGACGCCTCCGTGCTCAAGGTTCTTTTGGGAAGAGGAGTGCTCATTTCACCGCGAAACAGATGCGAGATTCGGGGGAAGACCAAGTGTACGGGGACTCACTTCGAGACACAAGTTCGAGTCCCAAGGCGCAAGCGTAAAAGGCGCCGTCGTAGCGGCAAATCATTCATGTGTGCAACTGACCTCGCGTATTAATAGTATTTTTCCGCACGAAGCGATCCGACTAGTCCTTCATCGAGTAGCAATCTCAAGTGGAAGGCTTCGCCCATCTTTGCTCCACTACATCCTCTCCCAGGTGGACGCCGCTTGGCCGCGGCTCGGACGGGCATTTCGGACTGCGCCGGTTTCGTGCCAAACTAACCCCAACCCCGTTTGGCACTCACCGCGCTTTCACTCACGCCCTGCCACCCTCCTTCGGCCTCCGTTATGTCCCTTTCACCGTTCCGCCTTGTTTCTTCCCGCTGCCGCTCAAGTGAAGAAAGAAACAAGCCGGAGACGGCAGAAAGGGAAAAAACATGAAATTAGAAGAAGTCAACACACGAACCAAAGAGGCTGTGGATTTTCTCGTTTCCGCATTGGAGTCCGGTCACAGTGAAGTCCTCACCGCATACCTCGGAGCAATGGCGAAGTTTCACACCTACAGCTTCGGCAACATCATGCTCATCGCACGTCAGAAGCCCGATGCCACCAACGTTGCCGGACTTCGGACATGGAACTCGCTTGGCCGCTTCGTTAAACGGGGAGAAAAAGGCATTTTCATTCTCGCCCCGATGGTCGGAAGACGAAACACGAAGGATGTAGCGACCGACGAGCGGAGTGAAGACGCAACAACCGAGGGCCAGCGGACCCTGTACGGATTCCGGGCCGTTTACGTTTTCGACATCAACCAGACCGAGGGCAAAGACCTTCCCACGCTGACCGAAGTCAACGGTGATGTGAGCGGATACCGCGAACGGCTGTTCAAGTTCGTAGAAGCGCAAAGCGTCGAGCTTAGCTTCTCCGAGAGAATTGCTCCCGCAAAAGGTCTTTCACATGGCGGGAAGATTACGCTGCTTTCCGGGATGCAACCAGCCGAGGAGTTTTCCACGCTCGTGCATGAGATTGCTCACGAAATGTTGCATCGTGGTGACCGCCGCACCCTGACCACCAAACAAGTCCGCGAGACCGAGGCCGAAGCCGTAGCTTTCGTGGTTTGTCAATCGGTCGGACTTCAGAACGGAACCGCATCCCAGGACTACATCCAGCTTTGGCATGGAGATGCCAATCTCCTGCGCGAGAGCTTGGAAGCCGTTCAACAAACCGCTGCCGTGATCCTCGGGGGCATTGCCCCCGAGCCAGCGGCACTCGCCGCAGCCGCATAACACGCCAACACCTGCACCGTTTGGTTCTTAGGCCCAACGCGTGCGCCGAGTCCACCGACACATGACCAAACACATATGAGAGGAGAAAAGATCATGCCGAGTACGCAAAATGCAGTCAACAACCATGAATATCGCAGCGTTCCCATCACCGCACTTGCGGAGTCAGCAACAAATCCCCGCAAACGCTTTGACCCAAAGAGCCTTGAAGAACTCGCCGCCAGCTTTAAGACGCAAGGGATTCTGGCCCCTCTTCTGGTACGCCAACTGGAAGAAAGCAAGTACGAGGTTGTAGCCGGGGCACGTCGACTGAGAGCAGCGAAACTGGCGGAGCTAGAAAAACTTCCCGTCCGCGTAGTCAAACTGACGGATGCCGAGGCTATCGAAGCTCAGTGCGTTGAGAACCTGCAACGCGAGGACATCCACCCGCTGGAGGAAGCTCTGGGTTTCAAGTCACTCTTGGAACTCGGAGAGCCTGCCTACACCATCGCCAGCATCGCGTCCCGCGCTGGCAAGAGCGAGGCGTATGTCTACGGTCGCATCAGACTCGCTGACCTCATACCACCAGTGGCCGAGGCGTTTCTGAAAGACCAGATCACCATCGGCCACGCTTTGCTGATCGCCAAGCTTCCGGCTTCGCAACAGCAGGAGGCATTCTCGGCTTCCTTTCGAGGCTTGTGGACAAGCGAGGGCAACAGCCAAGTCCTCATTCCGGTGCGGGAACTGGCGGCGTGGATTGAATCGAATATCTTGCTACAACTGGCGTCTGCGCCGTTTGACAAGCAGGATGAGACACTCGTTCCCGAAGCAGGTTCGTGCGTCAACTGTCCGAAGCGAACTGGTTTCAACAAACTACTTTTTCCCGACGTGCGTAAAGATTCATGCACGTCGCCCGACTGTTTTCGGGCCAAGATTGACGCTTCCGTGAAAAAGACTCTCGAAACCAAACCGCAGCTAATCCAGATTTCGGCGGCGTGGAATTCCCGCGAGGGTGCTCCCTTGGGACGGAATCAGTATGTTGAGTTGGAGATCAAGAAGCCGAAGACAAACGGCGCAAACACTAAGCTACCAGCTAACCAGAAGCCCTGCGAGAAGATGGCGGAGGCCATCGTCATGGACGGCGGAAAGCGCGGACAGGTCGTCAAGGTTTGTGCCGATCCCGCTTGTCGTGTCCACCATCCCGACACCCCTTCTCCGCAGCAAATCGAGCGGGAGCGGACGGAGGAACGGAAGCGGATCGAAAAGGAGAAACTGGCCATTACGACTCGCCATCGTGTCTTGGCTACGATCCTCCAACGCGTATCGGCTCCGTTGAAGAAGGCCGATTTGCTGGCGGTAGGCCATTACCTAATTGGCCATCTCTCCTACAGCCAGGTCCCGGCTCTGGCGAAGCGGCACAAGGTAGAGGCAAAGAAGGACTCCGCGTCCGCACAGGAGCTTCTGGCTAAGCAAGTGGGCACCTATGACGAGGCTGAACTTTGCAAGCTGCTTCTCGAAATCAGCCTGCTGGATTCGGCTTATCAGCGATCCACCGCCAGCCGCGACGACGTTCTCATGGATGCCGCCAAACGCTATCGCGTGGATATTGAGAAACTCCAAAAAGCCGTGGCAGCGGAGCTTTCTGCTAAACGAGATAAAAAGGCGAAGGCTAAGGCAAAGCCGAAGGGCAGAAAAACGGCGGCATAAGCCAAGTACCCTAAGTTTCTGGCGGAGTGCTAGTTTGCACTCCGTCATTTTTTAGGATCGGAGGCCGGCGCTTCGGTGTCAACGGTCTACAACTCCGATCGTTGAAGCTTTTTTCTTGAACGCACGATGGTGAACGGCTACTTACCTCTTCTGTAGCGACACATAGGCGTGGACGTTTTACTCATCGTAGTGCCAGGGAACTCGAAAGAGGGCTGGTACTAAAAGGAAGGCAGGAAATAGATTCTCAGGATCTCCCTTTCCCGAGCCAGCCGCTCCCCGGCTGGCTTTTTCAATGTCTTATGGCAGCCCGTATACTGACTGACTCGAACAAAACACAGAATGGGCGCACTGGTAGACAACATTCCGATTGTATGAAGCTAGGGGGGCGAGCTCATTCGTTAGCAATTTCACCTGCACTGTCTTTGGCTGCTTCCTGAAGTCGTCGATGACCTGCGCAGGGACAGTGCCTCCCGCAAACTGCGTGACATCGGTGAAGGTGTAGACGATGAATGCATTCGAACAGAGATTAAAACTAAAAGCGAGCATTTCCGGACCTCGGCTCGGGTTGGAATACCCTCGGTCCGAGAGCAGACATCGCTTGTCTGCATGCTCATCAACGTATTGGCAGATCATCACATTTGTCTGATGTGATGGATTCTCAAAGAGTCCCTTGATCATTCCTTCCATCAAATTTATTTCACCGGGACGTGGGCGGAAGAGCGCCATGAAGAGGGCTGCAAGCCACTTCTGATATTCATCAGCATCAATTCCGAGCTGACGGCACAAATACTCTTGCTGCGGCTTCTTTCCCGCCAGAACGGCACGATAATCATCTAGCAGCGAGGGGTCGACCGGATGAAACTGAAGCATTCCCCCAATGGTATTCAGAACTTTCTTGACGGAGTACGGATTCCGAAGAAAATTCATCAGCTTTGCCGCGAAGATTTCTATGATCTCTTTCTTGATGTCGGAGTTGCTAATCCTAAGTTTTTCGAGGAGTTCGATCGTGTTCGTCCTCAGCGAAGCCTCGTACTGTCCAAAGAAGTGTTCGAAGTTGAAGCGTTTCCTTTTGTTGACGACAGAGAAGCTGAATAAATCCGTGAGAGCCAGATTCCCTGAAATGTGTCTTCCTTCAGCATCGTCGAGCCGGATGTGGTGTTTCTCGCGATCAACGAGGCAGAAGGAATATATGCGCTGATTCCTCCGGTGCTGCGCGGTGGGATTGAGTGCGTTAAGCTCCTGTTCTGTCCGAGACAGGAAATGTTGATTCGCGGTCGTACTTGGCATGTGCATATTACATCCCTAGCTTTTCTTCGGAGCGGCCTTTTCTTATGTGGTCCTACCGAGGGGAGGCAGGGTTCTGGATATACCGTTGCATCTCTTCAAATTGCTGCGGACCGTAGCCATGTGCTGCGAGAGGTTGGTATGTGGACGGCACAATCCGGCTTCCCGTCGCCTTCGCAAAGGCACGCTCGCGAGCTTCAATCTTTGCGACCGAACCGTGGCACTTCTTATGTTTTTTCCCACTGCCACATGGGCACGGATCGTTCCTTCCGACCTTTGGCGAATCTGGAGCCTTTAGGAAACTGCTGTAGAAAAGATTGCCGATGACCTCCGAACGGCCAGTGACCGCAATCGTCAACGAGGATGGGCCATACACATTCGGGTCGCCCCCGAAGTCTACACCGCCGTAAATCTCGAATCGCCAGAGCGTCAGTTCCGGGTATTCCACTCCTTGTGCGCCCTCGTATCTGAACGTGCCTTCGCCGAAATCTCCCGAAACGTGAGTCTTCCCACGGGAGAGCATCTGCGCAAAAAAGCCCTCGCCCTCGTTGGTGAAAACTGAGGCAATAGCGGAGTAGCCATCCGCCAACCGCACCCCGAAATGCTGCCACGCTAGTGCCTTCGCAAGCATCGCGAAAAGTTCTTCCAGCGGCTTGTGCTCAAACGGAACCGACGTACCCCCGCTTCTTTCGTATCCCTTCTTCAATTTCCGGAGGAGGGGAACATTCGCTTTGTTCTCCAGCCGATGCCTAACCAGAGTGTCGAGGTTGGCCGCAGCATCCCGGTGTTTGGCACCGAATCCCAAAACAATCATCAAGTAATTTTCTAGCTTGGATTTTCGGTTGTTGCACCGTTTGCAGGCGGGAGCCTGCGGAAGATCGGCGCGCCTCTCCTCCAAGAAGAACTTCCGCGCGACTACATGGTCGGATGATTCTGCTGGCGCGTTGTTGCAGTAGATACAGATTTGCCCGTCGAATTTGTGCTTCATTGCAAATCCCTTCTCTCCTATTTTACCAAGCTCCAGGGAATAGAATGAGGGGGGAGTACTTCATGCCGACGACGCATTACGACCGGGAACTATCAACTCTGAACGATCTGGAAGCCAGTTTCCCAGACTTCACCGGGGAGGGACTGTCTTGGATTCATAACCCCGATGATCCGCCCGACTTCATCGCCGAAGGCCCGCCTGGACCAATCGGGCTGGAACTCCGGGAATGGTTGGATGGGCCGGAGATGAGCTCGGCTAAGCATCGTGAGGATCAACGAGAACACCTGATGAAAATCCTCGGTGACGGCTGGGAGCAGGAGTATCGACCGACCTGCATCGCTCTCGCTTCCATTGAACCCCTTTGGGGTCTAAAGATCTTGGCAGCCGACGAAGCCGCTTTACGGCAGGAGTTCTACAAGTGCGCGGCTCAGGCAGACCAGACGTGGTCTGCCAATCCTGAGCGGCGAGGACGAGGCTACTATCAGACGGAGTTTGCGGGCTTCCCGCTGATGACCAAATATCTCGGAGCCATTCGCTACATCGACGGTTCTCCGTACAACTCAGTCTGGTTTCAGATTGAGCCTGATGGTGGCGCGTATGATCCCGGTGTTTCTGTTCAGAGATTGGAAGATGCTCTGCAAGATAAACTCGGGAAGTTCGCCAAGCCAGAACGACAGGCCAAACTTACAAAGCACGGGATCGTGGAGAATTATCTGCTTATCCATGGCGGCTGGAATGCGTACGTGAACAACAGTCCCCACCATCCTCTGACGCTGGATGAGATCGCCAGGCGTGGCGCGGAGTTCTACGCTGCCCATCCTGAACGGAATGTATTCAGCCGGGTATGGTTCTTTGACTCGCTGGATTCAGCGGACGAAGTGAATGCTCTCTTCGGGATTCCGGCTGGCACCGGGCGTGTGCGTTGGTTGGCTCAAGTGTGGCCGACCTTACGAGTGTACTGAAGCAATCATGAAACGATTAACCGAGCATGAGCAACGTCACGACTACAGTTTTGCCGGAGGCCACCAGCACTCCCTCGGTATGAGCGTCGGTCTCCTCATCGAATTCCGTGATAGTTAGGGGCATGGAAACGTGGACGCCTAGGCGGACGTTACAGACCAGAAACCGGCCAGCAGGTCAACTTGGCGAGCCCCATTAACTGTCCTGAATTCCGACCACTCAGAGTGCGACGCCGGCTTGAGGTTGCGCCGAGACATGGACCGATTTCGCCTTATATTCCGTCGATTTGCAGTGGATGGATCTAAGAAGTGTCCCGAATTCCGACCAGCAAACAAAAACTTTAAAGCCTCAGTGCCGCTTTGCCGTAAGCTCCAGTTGGAGGAAGGCGTAAAGCCAAGGACAGATCGTGAGCATGGCTACCTCAACGATCGCGACCCGTCTTGGGGTTTCGGTCCAGCCCCCTAACAACATCACACATTGGCGTTGAAAATATGCGGCAAATACGAAGCAACGTGCGCAACGTTATTGGCTTTCCAGCCTCAACTTTCTGCCAATACCTGACAGAATACCCGTGCGAAAGCATGTCCTCCTGGCTCTCGCCAGCCTCTTCGCGTAAACGCTTAATTCGGGCTCCCAAACCCTTGAAAAAGTGGGATTCATCCCGCATGATTCCTTTTTCTAAACTGCACGCCCTAAAAACAACACGTCCTATTTAGGACGTGGTATATTTAGTACCGGAGTTGCGGCATGGCCAACCGGAAGCAGAGAGAACATCAGCGACAATTAAACCAAGACACATTCAGCGACGGCATTAAAGGCAAAGTGCTTGAGGCCGTCAGCATCTCGAATGAACTGGAATGCCGTTACATCTCCCTAGAATTTGAGGATAAGACAGAACTGACGATCTCGCTGGACACGCGCCTCACTGGAAAACTGGAGCTGTTCGATTGCAAGAGCGGGGATCATAGGCTTGTACGTAAGATCGGATTGATTCCCGACGATGCTCCAGTTTGGCGACCGAAGGATTGATTAAATGAAACAGGAACAGGAGTCAAAGCAGCTAGTCACGTTTAGCAGCCTGCACATCGAAGTGCTCGGACCGAAAGAACTCGGCAACAGCCAACAAGCCATTCGTGGCGTGACTGAATTCCTCCATAGGGTTGAGCTTGATGTGGGAAAGTTGCTCCGCGAACGCGCGGAAATGTCTCCCATCCTGGACGGATTCCGACTCCGGTTCGGTTGAAGGAGGAACGTTGAAACAAAAGACTGTGAAAGTGAGAGGCGAGGGCGTTGAGTACCCGGCCTTGACTGGTAAAGTGATCCGCCAAGTACGATTCGTGAACGATGAAGACTACACGGCACTGACCATCGAGTTTGATGACAGTACTCTAGTGAGTTTTCGGTTCAAAGCGAGCATTGCTTTCTCCATTGATCCCGAGCTTTCCACTGTGAAGGCTGGGAACATTGTGAAATGGAGGGAGTTGAAAACTCGACCGGTCATGAGGCAAGTCGCGAGGAGATGACGATGCGACGTGGCAATCGACAAAGGAGCGTCACCACTCCCGAGCGCGAAGCCCTTCGTGCAGTGATCCACGAATGCGAGGCATTCATAAATTGGGCCGGCTGCTCTCGTCCGGCCGAGAGATCGGAGCGCTCAATCACGCAGATGATGGGAATCATTAGGGGAGTCGCCCTGAAGGGCCTTCGGAAAAAGCGAGCATGAGCAACATTGCCAAGAGACAGGGAAGAATGATTCGCAAAGGCAAGGAAGTCCAATACGGCAGCGTGCGCATCGAACTGATCGGACCCACTGAACTGCTGCATGACCGAGAAGCGAAGGGCGCCGCCATCGATTTCTTGCGTACGGAAATACTGGCCAGCAAGGACTGGCTCAAAGACTGCGCGAGGATCAGCCCCTCATTAAAACGCTTCCGGTTGATCAGCATCCGCAAGTAAAGGTGACTGGCGTTAAAGCGAGCGAGCAAAGGAGCCTGCGATGAGTACCAGTCCACAACCATCACGACAGAGGCCAACCGTAACCGCGATCACCGCCGAGGAACGAAGAAAACTAGATGAGCGGGTCAGGGATAAGCACCAGAGACTGCGCAATAGATACCCTGAGATCTACGGCAAGGTCGTAGATTGGATTCACCATTACATCGAAGACGGAACCCTTTACGTGTGTATCCGCTTCCAGGACAAATCCGATTTCGCCCTTGAATTCAGTCCTCAGATCGTGAGAGTGGGAACCGAGCTTTGCGACAGTGCTACAGACGACTTCGATGTGATACGCAATTACTATCAAGAAGAGCGCGAATGACAGTCGCACAGGTGTTTGGCCGCGACTCCTAAGCCGCAGACTACTCCGTTCCCAACACCTCAGAAGAGCCCACTAGGTAAACTTCGGCGGAGTGTTGACTTTTGCTGCAGTTGAACGCAAAGAGCCGCCCGGAGCTATGCTGCGCTACGACGGGCGGCTCGCTACCCCCTCAGCTTGCGTCCATATTGTAAGACTTTTGTGGCTTTCTTAGATATACACGGCCTTAATGCGCCGTTTGTCCGATAATCCGGCCAACCGTGTGGACCGTTCGTGGTTTGACGGACACTGCCAATTGGTCAATTAACTCCGACGTTCGATTTCGCTCAAAACGCTTGCCCGAGGCGCAGTTTCGGGCAAGACAACCTTTTGATTTTTATTATTTGATGAGAAACTATTGAGAGAGTATTGGGTTCTAATCCGCATCGCCACTGCTTTGCGTCGCCTCGTCGCTACGACTTTTTAGATTCCTTATTTGCGTGGTTTCTCAGTGGGCAGACGTGTCCTAGGACGGGCGGGCCTTGTAGCCGCTCCGGTCGTGGTGTTCCTGACAATCTGCTCTTACTACGTCTACACTCGCCACTACCGATCGGTTTCTGGCAATGCGGTCAGTTCTCCCGTTGATTCCGCTGCCCTCCAGCAGTCCACCAATCCTCAGGTGCTTCTTGCCGCCGCTGATCACTTTTACTGGCTGAACAACGGACCCGCATCCGCGCCGCTCTTTGCCAGAGCTGAAAAGCTGTTCGCTGCTAAAGGCGACAGTCGAAACGAGCTTTACGCCAAAGTAGGACGCCTCAGGTCACAAGCCGAAACAATGTCGTTCGTGGATCTTTCGCGCATTCTGAATGAGCAACTCCAGACTCCTCTCGTCCAAAACGACTCAAGGCTGCGCCTGTGGTGCCTGATCGCAAAAGGCTACACCGATATTGAACTTGACTACCGAGCCTCAAAGCGCGACTGGCTCGAAGCGCAGGACATCGCAAAGAGTTTGGGCGAAAGCCAATGGGTCACGCGGGCGTCCGGCGAATTAGGCCTCATTGCATTTCTAGAGGGAAACCCAGGACGAGCAGCCAGGCTTCTTGGCGGTGCTCTCCTGTCAACAATGACGAATGGCGACACTGCCGGCCAGGTACGCTTTCTGGAATTACTCGGAAGAGGCTTTGAAGAAGTGAATCGCCACGCGGAGGCACTAAGATTCTTCGAAAGAGCCATCAAGCTAGCGGAGGCTAATCCTGACTGTGGGCTTCCGTACATGGGATATGAGGGCAAGGCGCAGGCCTTGACCTCGCTTGGCAGAACGGAAGAGGCGAGGTCGGTGCTTCAGAGTGCGCTCGCCAAAGCGCAGTCGCAAGACAAGCGCGGCCACGAGGCTGAGTTGCTTGTTCGTCTCGGAAGACTGGCGGCACAGACAGGAAACCGACAACAGGCTCTGACGTATTTGGAAGACGCCGGCCAATTCGCAACCAAAGTGCAGTTTTACAGAATCGAAGCCGACGCTATGTACGAACTCGCGCAACTCTATCGCGATGCCGGAGATCTATCCACCGCGGACGCGCGGGCCACTCAGGGCGTGACCGCAAGCCAGGAGGTTGGTGATCGTTATTACGTGCCTCGCAATTTGACGATTCTCGCTGATCTCAAAGCACGTCGTGGCCTCTATGCCGAAGCAAAGGCTCTCTACGATCAAGCAGAAGATGTTGTCGAAGGGATGTTGACCAGCGTGGATGAGCCGTATTGGAACAGTTCGGTTGTGGCCGCGCAGAGCCAGACCTACGTGCAGCACTTCGAGCTCCTAACTCGCGGCGGAGATGTGCCCGAAGCCTTCCGCGTTCTGGAGCGCGTCCGGGGACGAACCCTCGCTTGGGCTCTCGAAGATCGAAAAGCGTTCCCAACCTCAGAATCAGAACAGACCGCGTCATTGGAGACTGACGTGGCTGGACTCCAAACTCGATTGATGCAGAGCGGCAACGCCGCCGAACGCGAGCAACTCCTGGACAAATTGGTCGAGTACGAGCGGCGTCTCGGTCTAGCGTGGACAAGGGGAGATGAAGCTAACACACGACTCCCCGCGCAACCTGCACCTTTGAAAACCGTGCAAGATGACCTGAAGCAGGATGAAGTGCTTTTAGAGTACGTTCTCGATGACCCCAACTCCTATTGCATTTCGATATCGCGGCAAGGTGCTTTCGTGAGACTGCTCTCGACCGGGCGCAAGAACATCGAGCGGTTAGCGCAGCGGTATATCGATGAAATCCGCGGCAAGGAATCGGGAGCGCAGACAGCACAACAACTCTACGAACAGCTATTAAAACCGATTCCCGAAATTTCCAACGCTGACCGGATTCTGGTTGCACCAGACGGCATATTGCACTTATTGCCATTTGAGGCCCTTCAAGATAACCGTGGCCAATACCTTCTGAAATCGCACACTATCAGCTATGTGCCTTCCGGCACGATTTTGGATACGCTTCGCCGCGGCCAAAGGCGCGACTCAACTCCGAAGCCACTTTTGGCCGTTGGAGATGTCGCCTATGAGAACCAGGGCGGCGCAGGCAAGAGATTGCCGACTCCAGCCTCTGTGCGCGGACGAATCGAGCGTGGCATCGCGGACTTGTCAGGCGTTGCCCTCAGTGATCTTCCACAGACGCGCGAAGAGGTTGAGGAAATCGGTAAAATTGTAGGGCCGACCGCGGTCATCCTTCTCGCCAAGGATGCGACCGAGACCGCCTTTAAAAGAGAACCACTCGATGAGTTTCGTGTTTTCCATTTAGCGGTTCACGGGTTCGCCGACACGCAGTATCCGGAGCGGTCAGCGCTTGTCCTAGGGGCCGATCCAAAGTCTGGCGATGACGGTTTATTGCAAGTGCGCGAAATCATCCGGCTACGGCTGAACGCGGAACTAACGACACTGTCCGCATGCGATACCGGAATGGGAAAATTGCAGGGGCAAGAGGGCATCAGCAATTTAGTAGAAGCGTTTCTGGTAGCAGGGTCGAAATCAGTTGTCGCCAGCCTCTGGAGTGCTGACGACACCTCCGCGAGCGCACTCATGGAGCGTTTCTATCAGCGATTGGCGCAGGGGGAAAACGTCAGCTCTGCTCTGCGTAATGCCAAACTGGATTTGCTGGCGAAGTATGGAGACCAATTGAGCCCGTACTATTGGGCGGCGTTCATCGCCGTTGGAGAGACTTCAGCCCCGATTGGAATCAAACAGCAATGAATTTGACTCTTGATGAGCGCACAAAGATCTTCGACAAGGTCTGCCGACTGGTAGCGACCAAGCACTTCGACCCCGGAATGAACGGTGTGGATTGGAATGCTCTGGCTCGGGAGCGTCGGAACCAGATCCTCGCGTCTACCGACCCGGAGGTCTTTGAGAAAGAGGTCCACAAATTAGTAGCAGAACTCAAGACTAGCCACACCGGCTTTCGCCATGCGGGGATGCGCAACATTCCCGCTCGTCACGCCATCAACGCGACCCTACAGCGGATCGGTGTCAACGGAAGCGAGCGCTGGATGTTCCAAGACGTACATCAAGGGGGACCAGCGTTCGTAGCCGGCATACGGCCGGGCGATCTTTTGCTCGAATGCGCTGGACGGGAAGTGCGCCCCCCAAACGATCTGACGTTCTCAGTTGGCGAATCCGCGAGCCTTCTGATTGAGAAGCTCCACGGTGAAGTGCAGAAGGTCAACGTCCAATTGCCGATGCCCAAGTCCCAGAAGCATCCGGTTACGGCGCCGCGGGCCGTCACCACCGAAAGGCTCAGTGATGAAATCGGATTGCTTAGAGTCGCAATGTTTCCGGGCGCAATCGGAATCGACGTTGCGAAGGACATCGATCGCGGCATCGCCGCACTGGACGGATGCAGTCGGCTCATCGTCGATCTGCGCGGCAATACTGGCGGAGGGATCGGCGGGCTTCGTCTGATGAGCTATCTGACACCTGGAAAGCTGGAGGTGGGCTACAGTCTCACGCGGAAACGTCGCGAGCGCGGCTATCGTCGCGAGGAACTGACTCGATTCGGACGCATTCCGTCCCACAAGGCGACTCTCTTATGGTTAGCGGCCCGATATGCCTTCGTTGAAAAATCTATCCTAGTGGTCACCGAAGGACTTGGCGAGCGACGATTCCACGGTCGAGTCGTCCTGTTGGTAAACGAGCACACCGCGAGCGCCGGCGAGATGGTGTCGGCGTTTGCGGAAGAAAATAATCTGGCAACCATCGTGGGAACGAAAACGCCCGGTCGTCTACTCAGTGGCAGCGCATACAAGGTCGGTCACGGATATATTCTTGGCCTGCCAGTCGCCGCCTACCTGACGTGGCAAGGGCGGCTGCTGGAGAACAATGGCATCGCCCCAAAGTTTTCCATTGAACTGTCGCGAGAAGCATTGAAGCAAGGAAGAGACGCCCAACTCGAAACCGCGGTCGAGGTGGCGAAAGCTCTGTAATCGCGAAGTGCTTCTGCCCGAGTCACCAATACCGCTTAAGTTCCACAGACGATCGCGCGCCTTCACCGCACGTTCCTAACATCGCAAAACACCCGAACCCCTACTAACCCAATCACGCAATTGATACGGAGTAGAATGTTCGGAAACGAGAGCGATCATAGGAGTAAATCCCGGTCGAACTGAAAGTTGCCCAGGCCGCTCTTCGAAAAAGAAGGGTAAACGGCTTTCCCGTGAACACTCGCAACGTTGTCTTTATCAGTCATGCAAATCCAGAGAACAACCCATTCACGATTTGGCTGGGAGCGAAACTGGCGGGTGCTGGCTATGAAGTCTGGGCCGACGTGCTTCGCCTGAAGGGAGGACACGATTGGCAGAGAAAACTTGAAGACGCAATAAGGAATCGCGCTTGCAAAGTTCTACTCGTCGCCAATGAGATTTCAGTAAACAAGCAAGGCGTCAGAAATGAGATACAAATTGCTTCCGATACAGCGCGGAAGCTCAAGGATTCTGCCTTCATCATCCCGCTTAGGCTTGGTCCCTTCGAAGCACCATTCTTAGTTGCCCAGTCCCAATACATCGATTTCGAGAACGGTTGGGCCGTGGGGTTAGCGGAACTCTTTCAGACGCTACGAGAGACATATCAGGTCCCTCGACAAGTCGGCAACGCAGACGCTTGGATGAATTTGCAACTCATGCACGGGAAGAAACTGAATGCAGCGACCGAAAAACTGCTTTCGACGTGGCTAGAAGTGCGACGGCTTCCGGGACATCTCTACTACTACTCCAATCCCGATGTGGTTCCGAGGAGTTACCCGAGTGTGGAACATAGGGATGGCGTTCTAACGTGCGTTAAACGAACGGCTCCGGGCCGTCGCTCCCGACGCATTGCAGATCTCCTAAAATCTGGGTGGCCGGCCCTTGAACTCAATACCGAGGATGCGCGGAGACGGTTTGCGGACATCGCAAACCAGGCTTTGGCAAATGTTCTCCATGCCAAGCGCCTCAAGAGTCATGAAATGGGTAATCGCCAGAGCGCTTGGTGGGTGACAGTCGATGGTCCGCAAGCGAGGGTTTCGTTTACATGGCCAGAGTTCGCGGGTAGCAGACAAATTCAAGGGATTTCTGCAAAGCGGAATGTCCGATGGCATTTCGGCGTATCGGCGTCATTCCGCAGCGTTCCGTTCCATCACTTTAGGCTGAAGAGCCGCCTAATATTCACTCAAGACGGCCACGATCCCATTAACAGCGTGGCGCGAGCGCACCGTTTACGTCGTTCGTTTGCTAAGGGCTGGCGAAACGCTCGATGGCGAGACATGCTCCTCAGTTTTTTATATTGGCTTGGTGATGGAACGACGATTTTGGATGTTCCTTTGGCGGATGACGACGGCCTTGTCCTGTCACTACCGCCGATCTTTTTTTGCTGTCCGGTTGGCGTTGAAGATGATGGTGACAAGTCCCAAGATGAAGACGATCCAGATGTTGAATTCTTAGCGGATGAAGAATTGGATTGATGATGCCCCAGAAGATCAATAGTAAGCCGTTACAGCGACGCAAGGAAAGAAAATCCCGTTCAAAACAGAGGGCGAAAGCTCTCCAGATGATTTTTCTGCAAGAGCCGTTTCTGGAGTTCGGGTATGGCCAAAAGCTGGTCTATCCTCGTGACGGCCTGTTTTTATTCGGACCATCGGGCAATTCGGAAGATGTTCCCACCATTCGTTATGGCGCGATCGGTACAACGGAAGGTGTTCGCCGTCTGCGTTCATGGGCGTCTAAGCTCAACCGCTACATTCCCATCCCGGTCCCTGGCCCAAGGAGTCGAGAAATCGAGCCTCAACACGTGCCATTCCCCGGCTTCGGAGAAGCGTTCCGCTGCCATTGGCCGACAGAGCCCAGTTTCACCATCGAAGATATCGGCGCTGACGATATTGAAACGACGTTACGGCTTGCGAATAGGCACGAAGCAATTCATGATGCCGTCGATCTCTATGTGTCCCGCCTCATTCGCGAGCACAACCGTCTGGAGAATCCACCTGCCTTCTGGTTCGTGGTAATCCCGGAGATCGTGTATGAGTTGGGACGGCCGAACTCTGTTGTGCCGAAAGGCGACCAAATCTTAGGGGAGGTTGAGATATCTCAACGACGGGCGCGAGAACTCAAGGCGCAGCCAACGCTGTTTGGGATCGAAGACCAAGCTGCCAACATCTACGAATATGCAACTCACTTTCGGCGCCAGCTTAAAGCTCGACTACTGAAGGATCGAATAGTGACCCAGATCGTGCGGGAAACGACCCTAGCGCCCGAAGATTTCGTTCGGGACAACGGCAGGCCTCTGCGTAGGGTTGAAGATTCCGCGACAATCGCTTGGAAACTCGGAACCGGCGCATTCTACAAGGCCGGGGGAAAGCCCTGGCAACTTGCGAATGTCCGTAGTGGAGTGTGTTACGTGGGGTTGGTTTACAAAAGAAGTGATCTCTCGACGGACATTCGGCATGCATGTTGCGCCGCGCAGATGTTCTTAACTGACGGTGATGGGGTGGTATTCCGTGGAGCACTAGGTCCTTGGTTCCATGAGGATAGCAAACAATTCCACTTAGATGAGAACGCCGCCAAGAACCTCATTCAGATGGTCACGGAGGAATACAAGAGCCAACATGATGGTCAAGCACCTTATGAACTGTTCATCCACGCCACGTCCGCCTTCACCGATGAGGAATGGAAGGGATTCTCCGCAGGATCGGACCGCAATACAAATTTGGTAGGAGTCCAAATCATAGATGCTCATGACGACCTTAAGCTCTTTCGACCGGGTAAGTATCCTGTGATCCGTGGGTCTGCTCTGCTGACCAGCGATCGGTCTGCTTATCTTTGGACATCTGGATATGCCGCTAGGCTGGACACGTACATGGGGCCAGAAACACCCAATCCACTTTTGATAAAGATCGTCCGCGGCGACTGCTCTCTCAACACCGTTCTTCAGGACATTCTTGGTTTGACGAAGATCAACTTCAACTCTTGTCTTCACAACGACCGACTTCCGGTCACTATCCGATTCGCAAACGCAGTCGGAGACGTGCTGATATCAGCTCCAATCAACAGCGAGCCACGACTTCCGTTCAAGTTTTACATTTAGTGCCTGTGTTGACGAGTTGATCGAGTGTAGTCTTCGACGATCCGAGACTCTCTTTTGCAGTGATGGCGAAGAAAAGGCGAATATGCTACGCTCTTGCACGTGGTTCTGCGAACGTGCACAGTTGCGGTAAAGGATATTCGAGACGTTGAGCACTCCATAGAGGTCACCGCGGAGACACTCTATGAAGCGATCGCCACGGCTCTCGCAGCCTTGCGGCAGGATAACTGGGTAGGGGAGATCGGTCAGGGGCTCGCAACGGTAACTGTTCTTGTCCAACAGCCGCCCGTAAAGCACGAAGTCAAAATGAAGGACTTTGTCTCATGGCTCGGACGCCAAGGACGTTCTCCCGCGGAGGTCATCCTGAAGCAAAAGCTGGAGAAAATATTGGGGAAGGTAAACCACACGGGACGTGATCGAAAAGGCTAGCCGAACAAATCAGCAGGCAGAGATCTCTGAGGTTCTCACTGACTCGGAGTTCGAGGCGCTTTGTGGGAGTGCTTTGGTTGCTCCGTTGGTGCAGCGCCCGTTTTCGAGGCTGGCGGTTGAGTGATCGTCGCACCTGGCGCGAAGGGGTCCTTTCCTTGAAGCACCGATGACGCAACGAAACCAAAGAATATGGTCGCGCTCAACAATCCCCACACGAGAACGACAGGTTTCCAGGGAACGAGAATCTGCATGGGAGAACCTCCGGGGACGAAGAGCAGTTCACAATTACCGCTATTATACTGCGAAAAACCCCAGACTTTACCCAGACATCTTGCCAAAGTTTCTTCACTCAAGAGTTGCAAGTGCGAAGTTCATAAACCCGATCTCTGCGAGGACCCTACGTCATGGTTCTTCGTTCGGGACGCCCCAGTTGATATGCTTCAAACATGCCTGAAGTCGCAATAACCCGTGAAGTCATCGCACGACGCGGGAAGCGACTAGAGTATTTCACGATCGCTTGGAACTGCTTGGAAGGACTGGTAGCGCTAATCGCCGGAACCCTTGTGGGTAGCATTTCTCTTGTTGGCTTCGGAATCGACAGCTTCATCGAGGTCACATCGGGCGCCACCTTGCTGTGGCGAATGGCGGTCGACTCAAACGAGCAAGCCCGAGAACGCAATGAAAGGATCAGCCTGAGAATAGTAGGCGTCTGTTTTCTAGTCCTAGCCGCTTACATCACTTACGAATCCTTGTCCGATTTGATCGGGCGAAGACCACCGGAGCGCAGCATTCCAGGAATCGTTTTGGCTTGCGTTTCCCTCGTCGTGATGCCACTCCTCTCTCGCGCAAAGAAGAAAGTGGGCAACGATCTTGGAAGCGCAGCCATGCACGCCGATGCCAAGCAAACAGATTTCTGCGTTTATTTGTCGGCAATTCTTCTATTAGGGCTAGTTCTCAATGGGGCTCTGGGATGGTGGTGGGCTGACCCGGTCTCTGCGCTCATCATGGTTCCTCTGATTGCGAAGGAAGGGGTGGAGGCCATGAATGGTGAGAGGTGCTGCGATTAACGTGACTCCACTCACAATTTTCGGCGTTTTCTCAGTGACCCTATTCCTGTCAGAAGTCTGCGCATATCGCCAAGTCTGTACTGATCCGAATTCGCTCTGCTACAATTCATTCACGGGGCAGGGACAGCTGCTCTGGGTTCGTGTTGCCTGTGGCACAGTTTTTTGGACAACGGTTGAGCTTGGTGTCCATGGTGTCCATTAACCTAGGAATTCGGTTCTATGGGGTTGAAACAGGCGACACAGGCGAATCGATTGAACCTGAGGAAAGCCACTAAACACGCGGGTTTCCGATAAAGGTAAGAAAACAAGTTGGGGACGTAGTTCAGTTGGTTAGAACGCTGCCCTGTCACGGCAGAGGCCGCGGGTTCGAGTCCCGTCGTCCCCGCCATTCTCTTGAATGGTTCCGTCGTTTGCCGTCCTTCCTGGCTAATCCACAATCAATCTCCAGAACCGTATCCTGCGATGGTCATGGTTCTCGACAGACAGCCATTTTGCAGGCTCCCATCGACATCGTGTCATTTAGCGCGGACCCTACGATGCCGGGTTACATCCCACACTTCGTCCGGTGAACCGTAACCGCGACGATAGGCTTGGCGGCAGATTTCGTACGGCTTCAAGTCCGTCGATTGCCATTGACTGGGCGCGCAGGGCCTGCGGCAGGAACAGTACAGGAGCCACCCTGCGGCACCATGCGCGGTGAGCGGGATCAGGTACGATCCGTTGTTATACGGACTGAAACCGGGCAAGTATCGAGTGCGACATTTCGGGCACTCGACGCAATGGCGCAGACGAGACATGAGCTTTCAAACTACGGTTTGTGCAGCCATAAGCTCCTGCTGAGTCATAACTGACGGAGCATGTTGTGTTCCACGTTCACACTGATTACGTGAGACAACAGGCCCAACAGTTAGGAGCTCGAAAACGAGTGGCAGACTGACAAAATCTTGGGACGATCTGAAGACTGTTACAGCGATTTTTTCTCCAACTTCTCATACACATTGGCGAGAGATTACAAAATCCAGGGATTTTCATATTGTTGAGCGCATTGTTAAATGTTTCTTGACGCTCTGATCGTTACCATACATACTGGTTGGTATGTTGGTCGCACGAAAGAATCCGAAACGTGCAGCCGCCAGGCTGCACGATCCTGAGCGCACGCGGGAGCGCCTCCTGCAGGCGGCATCCAGCGAGATCTACCGTTCGGGTTTCCAGAGCGCCAGCCTGGACACAATTCTGGCCTCGGCCGGCGTCACCAAAGGAGCGCTGTACTACCACTTCAAGAGCAAGGAAGCTTTGGGATACGCCGTCGCCGACGAGGTCATTGCCCCTGACGTCCACGGCAAATGGGTGCGGCCTCTACAGAGCGTCAAGGACCCTATCGACACTTTGATCGGCGCTGTTCAACGGATACCCGTTCGGCCCGAGGATGTTCGAGGCGGTTGCCAGTTGAACAATCTGGCGCAGGAAATGTCCCCCCTTGACGCGGGATTCCGGAAACGCCTGGCGGCAATCTTCGATGCCTGGCGCGAGGCTGTTGCCCGCACTTTGCGAGAGGGCCAGACTCAAGGAAGCGTTCGGAGCGACGTGGAGCCAGCCGATGCCGCTGGCTTACTGATCGCGATGGTCGAAGGCTATGCTTCGCTGGCAAAGAATTCTCAGGACCCGAAAGTGATGAAAGCGGGGATCAGGAACATCGTGGACTGGCTGAGATCCTTGCGCCCGCGGGCGAACGGCAAGCGGCTCTGATCGCGTCGGTTCTAGGGCATGGTACATACCAACCGGTTTGTTTGCTCGACCGATTCGGTGGCAGTTGGGCAAAGCGCTTCACGGTTCATTCTGAAAAAGGAGGACGGACTATGACAAGGATCGAAGTCTCGCGCAGGAACCTGATTGCAACGGGAGCCTGCGCGCTGGTCGGTGTCGTCAGCGTGCCGCGACCGGCAAATGCCGGCGCATTGGGAGGGCAGAACTTAACGAACGAGGAGGTGGTCCGGAAGTGGTATGCGGCATGGGAGAAGAGAGACTGGGCCCCAGTGGATACTCTCCTCGCTGATAATTTTACGTTTACGAGCGCGGCCGGCGACGACCACATCAGCAAGAGCACTTTCAAAACGCGATGCTGGGAAACGCAGATCGATTTCATCGGACACTTTGACCTGGAGCGAGTCACCACTGGTGCGCAGGATGCTTTTGTGAAATATCTTTGCCACACCAAGGACGGTAAATCGTTTCGAAATGTGGAGTATCTCCGAATCAGCAACGGGAAGCTGCAATCCATTGAGTGTTATTTCGGTGCGCAATCCAGCTTTCCGTCAGCAGTGAGTAGTGGGCAGAAGTAATCGGCGGACTTGCTTGTCCAAATAGCAGGACGTCGAAACGAGCGAGCAAGCAAGGGGTTCCATTCATGAGTGCCCGCGGAATTCAGGATGAGAAGGCGAATGTACGTGAGATGTTCGTTCAACAAACTGCTCACGCCAATGCGGAGGTTTCGAGTAGCCGACTGCGGGAAGCTAGGATTTACTCCACCGGGAGTGGGCGCGATTACGCTCTTGAATTGACGGGGAACGAATTCCGCGAAGCCGCAGATTCATCCTTGCTTCCGGCAGTGCGACTCGATGCTGCAGACCTCATGCGTGTCTTGCGACAACTGGAGGCTATTGCCAAACGACAGGCGCCGCGAATCGCGTTCAAGACAAAGGGCAACATCCTGCTCTTGGAGTTGGCTGACATCGTGGCGGTGCAAGCCGAAGGCAATTACGTTTCGTTGCGACTCCGAAGCAATTCGTATTTGGTGCACGAGTCCCTCTCGTCAATGGCGGAGAAGCTCAAACTGTACGGTTTTATTCGCATCCACCGGTCGGTGGTTGTGAATATTTCGGCCGTGGAGGAGACCCAGCCTCTACCGACGGGCGAGTACAGGCTCCGGGTAAAAGGTGGGAAAGAGTACTTGGTAACGCGTACATACAAACACAACCTCAGAGATCTGGCTCAACTGTGGGTGGGCTCAGAGCGGCTTTGCGGGTAACAGACGGCAAGCTGAGGAGCGAACCGTTGCTCGTGTTTTTCAGAGTCTGAGGTGCCGTCATTGCTACTCCTTAAGCTTGCGGTAACGCCGGATTAGGGTATTGGTTGAGCTGTCGTGGTTGAGTGCAGGCTCCGTCGAGTTCTCGAGTTCTGGAATGATGCGCTGCGCGAGGACTTTGCCCAGTTCCACGCCCCACTGATCGAAGGAATCAATGTTCCAGACCACGCCTTGAGTGAAGACCGAGTGCTCGTACAGAGCGATGAGCTTGCCCAGTGTTTCGGGGTCGAGCCGTTCAGCGAGGATCGTATTCGAGGGCCGATTGCCTTCAAAGACGCGATGCGGCACAAGCCAGTCTGGAGTGCCCTCCGCTTTTACTTGTTCTGGCGTCTTGCCGAATGCCAGCGCTTCCGTTTGAGCAAAAACATTGGCGAGCAGCATGTCATGATGCCGGCCGAGCGGATTCAAGCTCTTCACAAATCCGATGAAGTCGCAGGGAATGAGACGCGTGCCTTGATGGATCAACTGATAGAAGGAATGTTGACCGTTGGTCCCTGGTTCACCCCAATAGATGGGACCAGTGTCTTTGTTGACTGCTTTTCCTTCGAGCGTGACATGCTTGCCGTTGCTCTCCATGGTTAACTGCTGCAGATAGGCAGGAAAGCGTTTCAGGTACTGTTCATAAGGCAAAACGGCGACAGTGGCCGCTCCGAGGAAATCGTTGTTCCACACTGATAGCAGGCCCATGAGAACGGGCAGATTAGCCTCAAATGGAGCCGTGCGAAAGTGCTTATCCATTTCGTGAAAGCCGCTCAGCATTGCGCGGAAATTGTCGGGACCGACGGCAATCATGGTCGAAAGGCCGATCGCCGAGTCCATGGAATAGCGACCGCCAACCCAATCCCAGAATTCGAACATGTTTGCGGTATCAATACCGAACTTCGAGACCTCAGTGGCGTTCGTTGAAACGGCGACGAAGTGCTTTGCCACTGACTTCTCATCGCCTCCCAGTCCGGCTAGCGACCAGGCGCGAGCCGTTTGAGCATTCGTCATGGTTTCGAGAGTGGTGAAGGTTTTTGACGAGATGATGAATAGTGTCTCCGCCGGATCGAGATCCTCGACCGCCTCGGCGAAGTCCGTTCCATCCACGTTCGAGACAAAGCGAAAGGTCATCGAGCGTTCCGAGTAGTGCTTGAGCGCTTCGTACGCCATGACGGGACCAAGGTCGGAGCCACCAATTCCAATGTTGATGACATTCCGAATGCGTTTTCCGGTATGGCCTTTCCATTCGCCGCTGCGCACGCGATTGGAAAAGTCAGCCATCCGGTCCAGCACGGCGTGGATTTCCGGTACGACATTGTTTCCATCCACGTAGATCGATTCATCTTTGGGAGCACGCAGAGCGACGTGCAGCACCGCTCGCTTTTCGGTGATGTTGATCTTCTCCCCGCTGAACATGGCGTCGATCCGTGTTCGCAATCCGGATTCTGTGGCGAGTTGGAGCAGAAGCGTAAGGGTCTGGTCAGTCACACGATTCTTGGAATAGTCGAGATATAGACCTACAGCGTCGAGTGCCATACGCTGCCCGCGCTTAGGGTCGTCTGCGAACAATTGCCGCAAGTGGAGCTTTGAAATGGCCTTGTAGTGCGCCGCCAGCGCCTTCCACGCAGATTGTTTGGTCGTTGGCTTCTTTCCCTTTTGTTGAGGACTCGCTACCATTTCGGATCTCCTTTTCATTCTTTCTGTGATCACCTCGTCGCCCGAACCGGGGCTGCACGTGCTGGTGATGATGCGAATTGGCATCTATTCCATTAAATCTTTGAAGCGGCCTTTGCTGGTGAAAGTCTGCACGAACTGTGACTGTTGCGGCAACTGCACGCGGGCAATACCGCCGGCCAAGTACACCCCACTCGTAGCCAGGCACAATTCGCTTCGATTCTATAAATGAAATGCCGCCTCAACGACGTTTTTGGCATGATCAAACGCCACCCTTGGATCTGGGGTTAATTACTGTGATCCATCTTAGGTCAGAAAGGATTCATCTAGACCTGTCCCGGTCCAGGTGCGAAAAAGAATTAGGTTCGAATGTTTTCCACACCGACTCGGCTCTCCCCGCTAGATGCAACGCTGCAGACGAAAGGCTGTTCATTTTATCGACACCCTGTCATCATGGCGACTACCGAGTAGCGATTTGCGCACTATGGGGAAAGCCGAGAAGTTGAGTGCTCGTTGCGGAGCGGACAGGCCTGCAGAAAGAGTACCTGCAGGATTAAGAGTTGGACCTTGTGGAAATTAGCTAATTCCGCAGCTAACATTGCCATATGACGAATGCCGGTCATCTCGCGCAGGCTTCAGCACGCAGACACTCCTGAATCAGCCCGAACCTCTCGTAGGCACGAACGCTGTAAGTTTCAAGGCTGAGGCGGGTTGATCGTCACGAGAAAGGAAAGGCACCAAATGAGCCCTTCTGGTCAAACAGATTCGGTTCGGACTACGCCTTCAAAAACACCAGCTAGGCGTCCGACTTGGGAACAGACCGAAGGTAGTCCGCTGCCGCTAGGCGCGACGTGGATTGAAGCCGAACAGGCCTTCAACTTCGCTGTGCATGCAGAGCATGCCGAAAGCGTCACGCTCTTGCTCTACGCCGCCACGGACTTGGTCAATCCACTTCTGGCCTACCGTTTCGATTTTCTCCGGAACAAGTCAGGCCGGATTTGGCACTGCCGTCTCCCACTCAGCGAAATTGGCGAGGCTCGCTATTACGCGTACTCGGTTTCGGGCGAGCCGGTTTCGCGCCTTCATAGCTTCGATCCGCAGAAGGTTCTCCTTGATCCGTACGCGGCATGCGTGTTTTTTCCGCCTGAGTTTGATCGTCTGCTCGCCATGAGAGAGGGATCAAATGCCGGAAAGGCCCCTCTTGGCGTGCTAACGGCCCGCCGCCCTATGTTCAATTGGGAGGGAAGCCACCCTCAGCATCACGAGTCGGATGCGGTTATTTATGAACTTCACGTGAGGGGCTTCACAAAGAATCCCAACTCAGGGGTGGATCCATCCCGCGCCGGAACATACGCCGGACTCGTGGAAAAGATTCCGTATCTGAAGGACCTTGGAATCACGGTCGTCGAGCTGATGCCAGTTTTTCAACGCGATCCTCAGGAAGGCGACTACTGGGGCTACATGCCGTTGAACTTCTTTGCGCCCCATGCTCAATATTCGAGTACAGGGTCCGACGAACAAGATCTGGAATTCAAAAACATGGTGAAAGCGTTTCATCAGGCAGGCATAGGGGTCGTATTGGATGTAGTGTACAACCACACCTGCGAAGGAGATCATCGCGGTCCAATCTACAGCTATAAGGGTTTCGACAGCGCCAGTTACTACATGACGTCCTCTGATCCAACCAACCCTTACGCAAACTATTCGGGAACGGGCAACACGCTAAATTTTGGCAGGGGACACGTGCGCAAGATGGTGATGGACAGCTTGCGCCACTGGAAGCGAGAGATGCAAGTCGACGGCTTCCGCTTTGATCTGGCCTCGGTCTTCAGTCGAAATTCAGATGGATCGCTGAACTGGGGACACGCGCCGATCTTCGCCGAAATTGCAGCTGATCCGGAGCTGGGCAAGGTACGGCTGATTGCCGAGCCGTGGGACACGGGCGCCTACCAACTCGGCCGCGGATTCCCCGGCATAACCTGGCTGCAGTGGAACGGGCGGTTTCGCGATGACGTGCGCCGCTTCGTCAAAGGCGATTCGGGATTGGTACCCGACCTGATGCGCCGTCTTTATGGCAGCGACGATCTTTTCCCGGATGACCGCTCCGATGCTTATCACGCTTATCAGAGCGTGAACTTCCTGACTTCACACGATGGCTTCACACTCTACGATCTAGTCGCGTACAACACAAAACATAACTTGGCGAATGGCAACAACAACCAGGACGGCACGGATGCTAATTTCAGTTGGAACTGCGGTTACGAAGGCGATAAGGGAGCCCCGGATGATGTGTTGGCCCTGCGGCGCAAGCAGGTAAAGAATTTCTTTTGTCTGCTCATGCTATCGAACGGAATCCCGATGTTCCGTGCAGGTGACGAATTCTTGAACACGCAATTCGGCAATAACAACCCTTATAACCAGGACAACGAGACCGGATGGCTGGACTGGAGCCAGTTGCGCACGAATCAAGACGTCTTCCGTTTTTTCAAGAGCATGATCAGTTTTCGAAAACGGCATCCTTCACTATGCCGCAGCCGGTTTTGGCGGGAAGACGTTACGTGGTATGGAACCGGCGAAAAAGCGGATCTCTCGCTCGACTCGCACAGCTTGGCGTTCTGCCTGCACGGAACTTCTCAAGACGATGATGACATGTACGTGATGATCAACGCGTATTGGGACCGGTTGGAGTTCCAGGTGCAAGAAGGGACGGCGCAGGAGTGGATGCGCATTGTGGATACTGCCTCAGTCAGTCCCGGCGATTTCTCAGAGGCCGGCGAGTCTCTGCAAGCGCTGAGTTATTCCGTCCCACCGAGATCGGTTGTGGTTCTACTTCGAACGAAGAAATAACCAATCGGGGCTCCAGAAGGAGTGGGCTGAAGAAGCCTTTTCCGAGCGGAGTACCTGACTGCTCCCCGGAGTCGGACCTCTACAGTTTCGCTGCGCTCAGAACCGCCGTCATTTTATGTTCCTCTCCGGGCGCCAGACTTACGGATGCAGTCAGGATATTGCTCGCCTCGACACAGAGGAACTGTGTCCATTCGCCATCGCCTAAGTCGCTCAGTCGTGCGGCACCCTCGCGCCAGGGACTCCACACAACAGTAGTGAGTGAATTGGTCTTCTGCAGTCGAATGTGACGGCGCAGCGCCGGATCGACCAGGTCAACGTCGTTCGCACTGCCTAGAAATGCTTTATCAGTTGTCGTGGCCATTTTCAGGTCACCGCGCTGCACTTTTTCCGCATTTGAATCGGTGTTGTCGAGAAAATGTTCTGTATCCAGGCCCTTCAGTAGCACGTTCGCAACATCGGAGACTCGGTTGTATGTGTGAAGCGCCTCTTCGAATCGCAAATCGGCTTTGCCGGTATTGGTGCAGACGAGCTCCAAAGTGAGCTCGGAACCAAAAACAACGCGATGCACCAGGCGAAACTCCGCCGGCCACCATCGCCGTGTCTGGTCGTCGCTCTCGGTAGTCATGCTCACGCAGACTCCAGACTGATCTTCAACTATCGACTCGATCTGCCAACGTTTTGTGCGTACAAAGCCATGCGCGGGCGCTTTTGGGTCGTCTGTCTTGCCGCGGAACCAGGGAAAGCAAATCGGGATGCCCCCGCGGATCGCCTGACCGTCCTGCCATCGCGCTTTTGTGCTCAGAAAGAGAACCTCGCCGTTGCCAGCCGGCTTCCAGGAGGTCACTTGTGCACCGTGTAGATACATCTCGCCTTCGGAACGTGAACCTGTGATCTGCACGCATGGCAGACCGCCGTTACCTTCGCAAATTCTGGCCACTCCTCGAATTCCGAAGCGGCGATCTAGTTCTTCCACTGTTGACATCGTCTCCATTTTGCTCCTGACCCGGGGCAAAAGCGCCGGTGGACCGTGCCCTAATAGTGCAGAGGCTAGAGGCCCCTTCATCCGCAGCGAGCGCAAGTGCGGGGAATCCACACGATCAGAGATCGCGCGTCACCGTCGAGTGTAGCCGAAATATTGCGGATTCCTATTTGGTGCTCAGACATCTACTCACACATTAGAAGGAATTTGACCGACCGATCAAAGGTGCCAACAATACAAACAGCATGATGGAAAAACTTTCAGCAGTCTACATGGCCCGGCATGGCAACACCGCTTGGACTCATTCCGGTCAGTATCGCGGACTCAATGATTTGCCCTTGACGCCTGACGGCGAGCGCAATGCCCTGCGGCTTGGAGAACGGCGTAAAGAAATTGGATCGATGACCACCCGTCGGAACGTAGTGCGCCAAACGTATTGCCTGATCGATTAAAACTAGTGGCAGCGAAAGAAAATCGCCCGAAAGACGAGGTTTGGGAATGAGCACAAGAACCATCACGCATCCGAATTCAGCGAGAGCCGTCCCGACGGCCAGCAAACCCGATGGCGTTTCCGAGATTCTTCAGCAATACGGTAGTGATTCGATTGAATTTGCCGGGACGGACAATGCGCTTTACGAGCGACACCTGGTTTTCGATCGCGCGATCGATCCAAAGGCAGCTAGCGCCCGGGAACGCTTCGAAGCTTTCGCGCACTCCGTGCGTGACGTGCTGGCGCAGCGATGGGTGAAGACGAAGGCCACTTACGAGGAGCAGAATGCTAAACGCATATACTACCTCTCTCTGGAATTTCTCCTCGGTCGTTCCCTTGCAAACAACGTAACGAACCTGTTGCTTGATCCCGTAGTCCATTCCACGATTAAAGAAGAGGGGATCGACTGGCTTGAATTGATCGAGCAGGAGCCAGACGCTGGTTTGGGAAACGGAGGTTTGGGTCGCCTGGCGGCGTGCTTCCTCGATTCCATGGCTACGATGCAGCTGCCGGCCACTGGGTACGGTTTGCGCTACGAGTACGGAATGTTTCGGCAATCCTTTGTAAACGGCTGGCAGAAGGAGAAGGCCGACAATTGGTTGCGCAACGGTGATCCCTGGGAAATTTGCCGCCTGCACGAGAGAGTCGAGATCAAGCTGAATTGCAGCTTCAAGTTGAGGGACGGAAAACTTGACCTGATTCCAAATCTGCCATCCAGCCTGTTCGGAATTCCTTTTGATCGCCCAGTCGTAGGGTACGGCGGAAGGACAATCAACACTCTCCGTCTGTGGGCCGCGGCTGCCCCCGACTACTTCGATTTTCAAGAATTCGGTACGGGAGATTTCGTCGGTGCGCTCGCTGGAACGCTCCAGGCCGAATCACTGACGCGAGTTTTGTATCCTGACGATTCCACCGCCGCCGGCCAGGAACTCCGCTTCATGCAGGAATACTTCCTGGTGGCATGTTCGCTGGCTGACCTGGTGCGCCGCTTCCTGAGGCATAACACGGATTGGGAACAATTGCCCAATAAGGCCGCGATTCAGCTCAATGACACACATCCGTCGATGGCGGTCGCTGAATTGATGCGTATTCTGCTGGACGATGCGCATCTCGGGTGGGATCAGGCCTGGGATCTTACGAGAAAAACGTTGGGCTACACCAACCACACTCTTCTGCCTGAGGCACTCGAAAAGTGGCCGGTTGCGTGGTTTGAACTACTTCTTCCTCGGCAACTCGAGATCATCTATGAGATCAACCGAAGGCTACTCGATGAGGTGCGCGCGCGCTTTCCGGGAGATGCAAAGCGGGTTGAACGCATCAGCTTGGTAGAAGAAGGACCATCACGCAAGATCCGCATGGCGAACCTCGCGATAGTCGGCTCGCACAGCACAAATGGTGTCGCCGCTGTTCACTCGAAATTGCTGCGCACAACTACGGTGAAGGATCTGGCTGATATGTTTCCCGATCGCTTCAACAACAAAACGAACGGAGTGACGCCGCGGAGGTGGCTGCTCGAAGCGAATCCCGAATTGTCGCGTGCAATCACGGAGGCGATCGGCGACAAGTGGATCACCGACTTGAGCCAACTGAGCCACCTCAGAGGGATGTGCGGCGATGCTGGTCTTAAGGATGCGTTCCATGCTTCAAAACGCGCAGCGAAAGCAAGATTCGCAAACTGGCTCAAAACAACGACGGGACAAGTCGTGGATCCCCACACGATCTTCGACTCCCAGATCAAGCGTATCCATGAGTACAAGCGGCAGTTGCTGAATGCGCTGCGAATCATCGTGTGTTACAACCGCCTGCGGGAAAATCCAGACATGGAGATGGTCCCGCGCACCTTCTTTTTTGCCGGGAAAGCTGCGCCTGCATATCGGCTGGCTAAACTCATCATCAAGTTCATCAACAATCTGGCGGGAACGATTGATGGAGATCCGATCGTTCGTGGTCGCATGAAAGTGGTTTTTGTCCCCGAATACAATGTTTCGCTGGCAGAGCGTCTGATTCCGGCGAGCGATGTGTCCAACCAGATTTCGACGGCTGGCTACGAAGCCAGCGGAACCAGCAATATGAAGTTCATGATGAACGCAGCGCTCACGGTTGGGACTCGTGATGGCGCGACCATTGAGATGGCCGAGGAAGCGGGGAAGGAAAATCTCTTCCTGTTCGGCTTAACAGTTGAACAGGTACAGGGAAGCCAGGCCTGGTACAACCCGCATTGGCATTACGAGCACGAACCAGAAACGAAGGCTGCCTTAGACCTAATCTTCTCCGGCTATTTCAACCGCAATGAACCGGGAGCGTTTGATCCGATACGCGATACGTTGCTGACGAGCGGCGATCACTATATGCACTTGGCTGATCTCACTTCTTACACCCAGGCTCAGGACCGGCTGGGAGACCTCTACTCAAATCCAAGCGAATGGGCTCGAAAAACTATTTTGAATGTGGCGAGTTCAGGAAAGTTCTCCAGCGACCGTACCATTCACGAGTACACGACCGAAATCTGGACGACGGATCCATGCCCCATACCGTAGAAAAACATTCCACGACAGGTATGCTCAAACTTGTCGCAAAGAGTGGCTGGTTCGCGGCCAAGGCGTCCCACAGCGGAAACATCTGCAAGATTTACCCACACAGCTTTGAAAGCGAGTCGCACCTGCGAGCCTCGGGAGCCGGGGCGTGAGCGGCAACGGCGCACCGGCGACCGTCCCTCCGTTTCCACCCGAATACCGTGCATCCGGCTTGCTGTTGCACGTTACGTCTCTCCCGTCGCCTTACGGCATAGGTGATCTTGGGGCATCCGCGTATTACTGGGTGGATCGCCTCCACGCAGCCGGCCAGCGATGGTGGCAGTCCTTGCCCCTCGGTCCAACCGGGTACGGAGATTCGCCATATCAACCGATGTCGTCTTTTGCGGGGAACGACATGCTGATCAGTCCCGGCAGTCTAATCTCAGACGGGCTGCTCACGGCGAATGATTGTGCCTCTAACTTTCCTCCCGACATGGTCGACAACGATGCAGTGGTCCCTTTCAAAACCCGTTTGCTTCTGATTGCGTGGAAGAACTTCAAGGCGCAGAATCGGCACGATTTGCGCGAGGGCTACGATGAGTTCCGCGCTCAGCACGAGCATTGGCTTGAAGATTACGCGCTATTCCGGGCGTTAAAAGCCAAGTATGGTGGCGCTTACTATCTCAATTGGCCGGAAGAGTTTGTGCAGCGTCGGCCAGCGGCGCTTGCCACCGCGCGCCATCAGCTAGTGGATGAAATTGATCAGGTCCGTTTTGCGCAGTTCCTCCTCTTTCGTCAGGGAGATCAACTCAAGGCCTACGCGCATTCCAAAGGAGTGCGATTGATCGGGGATCTCCCGTTTTTCGTTTCTCCTGATTCGGCTGATGTCTGGGCGAACCCGGAATTCTTTCTGCTCGACGAGAGCCGGCGGCCGCGTTTCCGGGCAGGCGTTCCTCCTGACTACTTCAGCGCGCAAGGACAATTGTGGGGAAATCCCGTTTACAACTGGGACGCACTTCGCGCAACCGGATACCGGTGGGCCATCGACCGGATCCGTGCTTTGCTTGCTCACGTCGACGCAATCCGGCTTGATCATTTTCGCGGATTTGCAGCCGCCTGGCATGTCCCGGCGGGCGCAGCAACCGCGCAGTCCGGGCAATGGGTGCAGGGACCGGGCGCAAGTTTTTTTGATTTAGCTTTGAAAGAGCTGGGCCGCCTGCCGTTCGTCGTTGAAGATTTGGGAATCATCACTCCAGATGTCGAGTCGCTGCGCGATCAATTTCAACTGCCTGGAACGCGAGTCTTGCAGTTCGCCTTCGATGGTCACTCAGACAATCCATATCTGCCTCGCAATTTTGTCACGAATACGGTGGCATACACCGGCACGCATGACAATCCGCCAACCCGGGAATGGTACGACGAGTTGCCCGACTATCAGCGGCAGAATCTCTGGAATTACTTGAACCGAGCGCCGGGCGAAAGCGCCGATGCTGCTTCGGCACTAATCGGTCTGTCGTGGTCTTCGAAAGCGGCGCTGGCGATTGCGCCTCTGCAAGATGTTCTGAACCTAGGTGCAGAGAGCAGGATGAATGTGCCTGGACGTACGACTGGGAATTGGCGCTGGCGAGTCCGGCCAGAAATGCTGACAGCCACGGCCTTCGAATGGCTGCGCGAACTGACCACCAGCTCAAGACGCGTGGAAACGCGTGACGACCAGGCCGCTTTTCAAAGCGATAACTCAGCGCCAACCACACTTTCCCAATCGTAGGCGCGGTCGATAATCATTCCGCGATACCCGTTTACCTTCCATTACTCCGTGTGACCAATGATTCTCTTGAGAGCGAGTGCCCGGCAATTTTCAGGGATCGTGGCATCAGCAGACAGTTTCGCTGGACTACTCGCGGGCCCGTTGTTCTCGCCAACACTTTGGTATCGGTCGATACGTTCGTCTAATTTACTCGCCGCTGCACATCTGGCGTAATGAGACTGACTCTGAACCAGTCTGAGATCGCCCTTTTACAAATCGTTGGTGAAGGAGAACGCAAAATGAGTATCACGCCAATCGACAAAGTGCTCTACACGGCGAAAGCGCACACCACGGGTGGCCGCGAAGGCGGGACCTCCCGTACATCCGATGGCCGTCTGGACGTAACGTTCTCGGTCCCAGGTACGCCCGGCACCGGGACGAACCCCGAACAGTTATTTGCCGTTGGCTGGTCGGCCTGCTTTTTGTCGGCGATGAAGCTCGTGGCCGCTCACATGAAAGTCAGGCTCCCGGCCGACGTCGTAGTTGACCCCGAAGTGGATTTGGGAACCACCAATGGAGGTTATTTTTTGCAAGCTCGTCTGAACGTCACCCTTCCCGGCATCGACCCCGAAATCGCTCAGAAGATTGTGGACGGCGCTCATCAGGAATGCCCTTATTCCAAAGCGACCCGCGGCAACATCAACGTCGTGATCAACGTGAAGACCGAGCCGGTCGGGCGCGTCGCGTAATCGATTGGGAGGAGCATGTTATGAAACGAGTAGTTGTGTTGCTGGTTGCAATCACAGTGTTGGCAAGTGCAATCGCCCTCCTCGCATCTGGAGTCGGACACGCCGAAGGACAGGTTTCCTCGATCTACGTTACCGAAATTCCCACTGGGTATCGCGACTGGAAGCTCATCTCGGTGGCCCATGAGGAAGGAAACCTCCACAGTTTTGCCGCCATGTTGGGTAACGATGCAGCAATCAACGCATATCGCGAAGCGAAGCTTCCGTTCCCCGACGGCACGATCATTGCCGCTTTGCACTACCGTCATTTGCCATCGGAGGAGAACAACAAAGTCTTCGGCCGCGAACAGTCTTTCGTACCAGGGCCCCAGACGAACGTTCAGTTCATGGTCAAGGACTCTACAAAATACGCCAGCACGGGTGGTTGGGGGTTCGGTCACTTCAACCCCGACGGTACACCCGGCGACGAGGCATTCATGAAGACGTGTTTCCCTTGCCATGAGAAAGCCAAAGCGAGCGATCTCGTATTTACCCATTACGCACGTTGATACCGAAAACAGCACCAGAAAATAAGCGAAAGAGATTTGGGATTGGCGGATAGGAGGAATCATGAGCACCGCGACGACTGCTACTCGGATAAGGCGTGAACCGGAGCTGGCCGGGCAGACCGTGGTTTTGATCGGCGGCAGCGCCGGCATCGGACTCGAAACCGCCCGACGAGCACGCGGCGAAGGAGCGAGGGTAATCCTCACCGGTCGCAATTCGGACCGCCTTCAGCGGGCAGCAACCGAGGTCGATGCGCTGAGTACCGCAGCGTTCGATGTCACCGACTTCAAACTCCTCGAGCGATTCTTCGACGACCTGCCCGCGCCGGTTGACCATGTGTTAGTCACCGGTCCCGGTCCTTACTACGCGCCATTGGCCGACCTCGATTTCGATAAGGCCCGCCGCGACATTGAAGCCCATCTATTGCTGCCGCTGCAGGTCGCTCGCAACTCCAGGGACAAGGTTCGCCCCGGTGGGACCCTGCTATTCATGAGCGGCACGGGTGGTCGAAGCACGGCGAAGGGACTCGTTCTCATCTCGGCTCTCACAGCGGCGATTCCAGCCATGACGAAAAATCTGGCGCTCGAAATCGCGCCCGTCAGGGTCAACGCTATCGCCGCGGGTTTCGTCGACACTCCGTTGTCGGCGGAAATCCTCGGTGATCAGCTGGAGAATCGCCGTAGTCAGCTTCGTGCCACGCTTCCCATCCGGCGCGTTGTCGGACCTGCCGACGTGGCGTCGCTCGCGGTACACATCATGACTAATACGGCCCTCACGGGCGCAACCTACGATATCGACGGCGGACAGCAGTTGGTCGCCTGCTAAGAAAAGGAGCACGCATGTCCACGATCCACCTCCATCAGACAACCACCTTGACGCCCGAGGAGTACGTCGCCGGGCTTACCGACTTCGGCCCAGGCCGCGCGAAGCTCTTCGGCAACAGCGCCGATGAGTATCTCAAAGTGCATAGCCGGGGCCTTTCGCAGGCCGACGTCACGGAGGGCTCGAGGGGTATCTGGGAGCGCCTGCACTACGACTGGTCCGACCCCAACCGCGTCGTCCTTACAACGACCGACTCGAATACGTGGGGAGGGGCTTCGGGCCACACGTATACCTTCACGCGTCGGCCGGACGGCAAGACCGACATTGACGTGGTCGTCGTACGCGAAGGCAAGAACCTCAAGGGATGGCTGCTCGGCCTCGTAGTCGGAACCATCGGCCGGGGCGTTCTGGAAAAGGCTTTTGTGAACTCCGTCAAGGCCATCGAAGCCCGAAACGGCGAGGTGCGAGAGGCGCGCGCGTCATAGAAAAGCTCTCCGTACAGAACGGGATTGACGTGTCGGAGCTTATGGACCGGCCCGCCCCCGTCTGAACTTCGAAAGTGCCGCGAGGTCACGATCGCTGCGTCAGTTCGATTGGCAAGCCGAGTCAACGTCAGTGCTGCATTACCGACAACTGCGCGGCACACCGACAACTGATACGAAGTTCTAACCGATACCTTCGTCTAATTGCTTCTCTTACAGGCAGTCGCTAAGAATGTTTGTCGTCTGGCGGCAGCAGAAGAGAAGTATTCGACCGTAAGGGCTTCACGGCAAAAACAAAACGTAAGCGCTGACATCGCAAACGGAATCAACGGGCAGGCACAAAGCAGTTGTTTTACAGACTTCTTCCGACGAGTAGGAGGTTTTTGTGGGTCGTGCAGGAGCCTCACTGCGCATTTTATGCGCCACGGCGTTGATATGCGGTGCGATCATGTGTCACGCGCAATCGTATTCGACCGCTTCGTCGGGCTCCTCAGGCCAAAGTGTCCCTGCGGGATCAGGAACAAATCCGTTCGCTGGCAGCGTACCGACAAAACTCATAGCCGGACGCGTCCCACTGTCTTTGCAGGATGCCATTGATCTCGGCTTGAAGCATAATTTTGGGCTTCTCCTTTCGCGCGCTGACACTCGCGCTGCCCGCGGACAGCGCTGGCAAGAACTCAGCGCCTTGCTGCCGCACGTAACCGCGGCTCCTTCCGTAGCTGTGTCGAAAGTCAACGTCGAAGAAGCCGGATTCAGCGGGCTGGCCGCTCTTCTTCACATCTCCCCGTCAGTAGGCCCGTTTTCATACTTCGATGCCCGGGCAGCACTGAGCCAGACGCTATTCGACTGGAAGTCCATCAATGCCGCGCGCGCCGCAAGCGAGAGTGTGAAATCCTCGGACTATACGCTCCTGGACGCTCGCGATCTAGTCATCCTGACGGTCGGATACGTCTACTTTCAGGCTGTTGCAGATGAGGCGCGGATCGCAACGGATGAAGCTCAGGTCCAGACTGCGCAAACACTTCTCGATCAGGCAACGGATCAGGTCAACGCCGGCACGGCCGCTGATATTGATGCCCTCCGCACCAAAGTCGAACTCCAGACGCGCCAGCAACAGTTGATCGAAGCAAAGAACGAATTTGCGATTCAGAAGATCAGCGTAGCGCGAGTGATCGGGTTGGCACCCGGCCAGGACTTTGATCTCACTGACAAATCGCTTTACCAACAACTCGAACCCATTACCGTCGACGATGCGCTAAGACGGGCGTATGCATCGCGCTCTGATTACCGCGCGGCAACTGCGGACACGCGCGCCGCAGAATTGTCGCGAAAAGCAGCGGTCGCGGGTTACCTCCCGTCGCTTTCCTTCGGAGCGGATTACGGAACCGGAGGCGCTCATCCCTCGGATGCAACGCGCGTATACGACGTGCGGGGAACGCTTTCGATCCCAATCTTCACGGGCAACAGTGTTCATGGTGATATTCAGCAAGCTGACGCCCGGCTCGAACAGGCCCGCGATCGGCTCGACAACTTGCGAGCGCAAATCGAGACGGATGTGCGCACGGCGCTGCTCAACCTGGAATCTTCTGCGGAACAGGTTAAGGTCGCGCGCAGCAACATCGATCTGGCTGATCAAACCTTGACCCAATCGCGGGATCGCTTCACCGCCGGCGTCACTGACACGGTAGAGGTTGTTCAATCGCAAGAGGCGGTAGCCAGCGCGCACGAACAGTACATTTCCAGTTTGTACAAATACAACTTCGCAAAAATCTCTCTTATCCGAGCTCTGGGCGCCGGTGCACAGGGCATAAGGGAATACTTCCCAGGAAAATAAAGATGGCTGACGACAACATATCTCGTGCTGCTCCTGAACCTCCGTCGACTTCAACGCCTCTTCCCACAGGGAAGTTTTCCCCTGAGGCTCGTCGCAAGCGCCGCAGGAATCTCGTGATTGTGGTGACGGTGGTGGTAGTCGTTATCGCAGGTCTTCTCCTTTGGCGTTATCTAAGCAGCTATGAATCGACAGACGACGCTCAGGCGGACGTTCATCTATATCCCGTCAGCGCTCGAATTTCAGGTTACGTCACGAGCGTGAATGTAAATGACAATCAATGGGTAAACAAAGGCGACGTTCTAGTCGAGATTGATCCGACCGACTATCAGGTTGCGCTCGCACAAGCACAGGCGAACTTGGCCAACGCAGAAGCGACGGCGCGATCACTCAACATCACTGTGCCCATTACATCCGTAAACTCCGTGAGCCAGTTGCAGTTCACTGCCTCGGGTATCGAGGATGCGCGCGCTGCGGTTGGCGCTGCCGAAAAGCAACTTGCCGCAGCCCATCAACAGGTGGAAGCCGCACAAGCAAATGATGTAAGAGCCCAGGATGATCTGCACCGATACAAGCTGCTTGTCGATAAGCGCGAAGTGTCGCCCCAGATTTACGACCAGGCGTTAGCCTCCGCTAAATCCAGCACGGCCAACGTTGCGGCCGCCGAAGCTAGTGAGTCTGCCGCCCAGCAGTTCGTACAGCAGGCCCACAGCCGGTTAGAGCAAGCCACTGCCAATCACGAGTACGCCCAAACAGGTCCACAACAAGTCTCGTCGACCAAGGCGCGGGTGCAAGCTGCAATCGCCGATGTTCAGCAGAAACGGGCGCTGGTGCGGCAGGCGGAATTGAACCTGCAATACACGAAGATCGTTGCTCCCGTCAGCGGCGAAGTAAACAAGACCGTCGTAGTTGGACTGAATGTTGAGACAGGGCAGCAGCTACTCACGATTGTGCCTCTCGATGAAGTCTGGGTCACCGCCAATTTCAAAGAAACGCAACTCAAGCACATGCAGGTCGGACAGAAAGCCGATATCCACGTGGATTCAAGCGGCAGGACCTTGCACGGCCATGTTGACAGCATCGCCGGCGCGACTGGTCCGCTGTTCAGCTTGCTTCCGCCCGAAAATGCCACTGGCAACTACGTAAAGATTGTGCAGCGAGTGCCGGTGAAGATTGTCCTCGAGCCTGATGAAAATCGGGACCGCAGGCTTCGTCCCGGCATGAACGTCATTCCGGACGTATCCCTGAGATGACCACCGCTGCGCTCACGCTCGACCAGGACATCTGGCGGCCACGGTACAACCCTTGGTTGGTCGCCGTCGTTGTCGCGCTTGCTGCGTTCATGGAAGTTCTCGACACGAGCATTGCCAATGTCGCCCTTCCGTACATGGCCGGAAACTTGGGCGCGAGCAACGACCAGAGCACGTGGGTTTTGACATCGTATTTGGTTTCGAACGCGATCATTCTTCCGATGACCGGCTGGCTCGCCGGCGCACTCGGACGCAAGCGATTCTTCATGAGTTGCCTTGCCATCTTCACCGTCAGCTCACTACTGTGCGGTTTCGCACCGAGCCTCGGCTTCCTTCTTCTCTTTCGTGTGATGCAAGGCGCAGGTGGCGGCGGGTTGCAGCCGATGGCGCAAGCGATTCTGGCCGACACGTTCCCGCCGGAGAAACGTGGGCTCGCGTTTGCGGCATATGGAATCACCGCAATCATGGCGCCCACCATCGGCCCAACTTTGGGCGGATGGATCACCTTCAACTACTCCTGGCGCTGGATTTTCTTCATCAACCTTCCGGTTGGCGTGATCACGTGGTTGCTGGTGCGGAGGTTTGTGGAGGATCCTCCCTATCTGCAGCGCCTCAGACGCGCTGGAGTCAAGCTCGACTACGTCGGCATCGCACTTCTGACAGTCGGTGTCGGTGCATTGCAGATTTTGCTCGATAAAGGCCAGGAAGACGATTGGTTCGGCTCGCGCTTCATCACTAGCCTCATCATTATTTCCACGGTGTGTTTGATTTCGCTGGTCCTATGGGAATGGTTCGCTAAGACACCGATAATCGACGTAAAGATGTTCAAGAACTTCAATTTCGCCAGTGCCAGCCTCATGCTCTTCATGCTCGGCATCCTGCTCTTCAGCAGCCTGGTGTTGATGCCCCAGTTCCTGCAAACTCTTTTGGGGTACACGTCAGAACTCGCTGGTCTGGCTCTTTCCGCCGGCGGCCTTGTCTTGCTCATAGAAACTCCATTCGTGGGTCAATTGACCACCAAAGTCCAAGCGCGCCGCTTGATTGCTTTTGGCTGGCTCGCGCTGTCGCTGGCAATGTTCTATTCCACGTGGAGAATCGACCTGCAGATGAGCTTCAATGCGGCCGTGTGGCTGCGGGTGGCGCAGGTCGTCGGCCTGGGTTTTCTGTTCGTCCCGATCACGCTGGTCGCCTACGTCGGAGTCCCGGCAGAAAAGAACAACTCCGTGGCTGGAATCGCGAACTTCATGCGCAACATGGGAAGCAGCGTGGGAACGTCACTTGTCACTACCTTGATCGCACGCCGTTCGCAATTTCATCAGTTCCGGTTGGTGGAGAAGGCGAGGATTGACAATCCGAACTTTGCGAATGCGGCGCACGGATTGAGTCAGCGCTTTGCCAGTGGGGGACTTGGACGGCACGAAGCACTCGCAACCGCGTATGCGCGCATTTATGGTTCATTGCAGGCGCAAGCGGGAACCCTCGCATACATCGATACGTTCATGGTGCTTGCTATCGCTGCAGGCATCATGTTTTTCTTGAGTTTTATGTTGAGGAAAAATGATCCTGGAGGCGGAGGCGTGCACGTAGCCGAGTAAGGGTTATGCAACTGAAATCCATCCTGTGTCCGATCGATTTTTCCGACTTCTCCGCGGCGGCGTATCAACACGCCCTGTCGCTTGCGGAATACTACAAAGCCAGAATTGTCGCGCTGCACGTTGTCGAGCTTTGGAGGTATCCGTTCGCGGACTATGCCGCCCATGAAGCTGACTACGCGAAATTCTCCGGAGCGATGAACGAAGGTGGTGCGGTGCAGTTGCGGCGGTTCGTAAAGGAGCATTCCGCCTCGGGAATTCAGCCGGAACTTGTCGTTCATCAGGGAAATGCTCCCAATTGCGTTCTCTCATTTGCTCAAAAAGAGAACATCGAAGTGATCGTCATGGGAACACACGGGCGGCGCGGATTTGACCGCCTAGTCCTCGGTTCGACCGCCGATCGCGTCATGCGAAGGGCGGCATGCCCAGTACTGGTGGTATCGAGTCCCTCTCACACAGCGCTAAACACTGGACCCGATGGCCGCCATCGCCTGAGCCGGATCCTGTACTGCACGGATTTCTCGAATAATTCTGAGTTCGCGCGTGGGTATGCGATTTCGTTAGCCGCGGAGTATGGCGCGGAGCTGACATTGTTGCATGTGGCCGAGACCGCTCCCGATTTAGCCAGAGCAGAGGCGATCATCGCCGAGCATATGCGCGAACTCGACAAACTGCTTTCAGAGATGGAACGCAAGAATCTCAATGTGAGGTCGGCAGTAAGGTTCGGGAAGCCTTACGAGGAGATTGTTCGGCATGCAACTGAGACGCAAACAGGCCTCATAATTATGACGGCGCGTGGAGGCGACGCTATGGATCGCGCGGTTTTTGGCTCCACTACGTATCGAGTGATTCAGTTCGGGCCCTGCCCGGTGCTCGCGATCCATACGTAGCCAACTCGCGGAGGAAGATCGACTTTCATGATCAATATCATCACCATTGAACGCGAGTACGGGTGCGGCGGCGGCGATATCGCTCAGCTTGTTGCGAATCGGCTCGGCTGGAAGCTATGGGATCAGCGGTTGACCGAGGAGATCGCAAGACTCGCCAATTGCCCTAAGGCGGTCGTTGAAGCTCGCGAAGAACGCAATGACCCGTTGTACTACCGGCTCTTCAAGTCCTTTCTGCGCGGGAGTTATGAAGGCAGCATCAATGCCCCGAAACTCAATCTCGTCGATAGCGAGACGATTCTCAAGACGACGAGGCGGGTGGTTGAACACGCTGCCGAGCGGGGAAACTGTGTCATCGTGGGCAGGGGCTCGCAGCAATTTCTGAAAAACCGGGCCGACACGCTGCGCGTGTTTCTCTATGCCCCAAGAGAAGACAAAATCAGGCGGCTGCTGGCTCGCGGCAAAAGCGAAAAGGAAGCCGAAGAACTCGTGGATAGCGTCGATCGGGAGCGCGCCGATTTCATCCAAAAGTATTTCAGCGTCGAATGGCCGGATCGCGCGATTTACCACACCATGATGAACACGACAATCGGCGACGAAGGTGTCGCTCACATGATTCTTGATTTCAAGGAAGCCTACCAAACGAGAGCCACTGCATGACATCTCTTCAGGAATTCCGATGCGAAATCTGTGGGCGAATCACCAATAGCCCGGATCACTGGTTTGTCATTCAATGCAGCGATGCAGAACTAACTGTGCTCAGGTGGAATTCGGAGGCGGCAAATGCCGCCGGAGCTCGCCATTTCTGCGGAGAAGCCCACGCGCAGGTTTACATCAGCCGATGGTTCGAGTCGATTTGCTCGCCGCCGAAGCCGGACTTCACCCGAAGTGCGTCCGTGAAGTTATAAACGAAATCCGCCGTAACGATCGGTTTTAATCGCCGGCCAATCGTGCTGCTTGGGTTATGAGGTAATTGCGTTCCGGCATGCTCGTCGTCCGCGCTGCCGCAATTCGGTAGTGCTTGATGGCGGCTTCATGGTCGCCCATCTTTTCAAATAAATGTGCGCGAACGGCGTCCAGGCGATAGTGATCGGCCATACGAGGATCGCTGTCGAGAGGCTTGAGCAGTTCGAGGCCTCTGGTGGGTCCGTGCACCATAGCCGCTGCGACTGCATGGTTGAGGGTGACCATCGGACTCGGAGAGACACGTTTCAGCAACTCATAGAGAGCCATGATCTGTGGCCAGTCGGTATCCTCAACTGTCACAGCTTCATCGTGCACAGCGGCAACCGCCGCCTGAAGCTGATACAAGCCCACGGATGCTTTCGACAGCGCCGTAGTGAGAAGGTCAATTCCCTCGGAGATCTCCGAGCGATCCCACAGAGTTCGATCCTGTTTATCTAGCGGAATCAATTCCTCATCCGGACCGGTTCGGGCCGCGCGACGCGCGTCCGTTAAAAGCATCAGGGCCAGAAGTCCCGCCACCTCAGGATTGTCGGCGAGTAGCGTTTTGGTGTTGCGCGTTAAGCGGATCGCTTCGCGCGCCAAGTCGAGTCGTTGCAACTGCGGCCCTATGCTGCTCAGATATCCCTCGCTGAAGATCAGGTAGAGGACATGCAGAACCGCAGACAGACGTTCAGTGCGCTCGCGCGGAGAAGGCAAACGGAAAGGTACGCCCGACGCTTTAATCGTCTGTTTCGCGCGGCTGATCCTTTGCGCCATCGTTGCCTCGGGAACCAGAAAGGCGTTCGCAATTTCAGCCGTCGTCAAACCCCCAACCGCCCGCAACGTGAGCGCGATTGCCGAGGATGGGGTGAGCGCAGGATGGCAGCACATGAACAACAAAATCAGTGTGTCGTCTGGATCCATGTCGGCCTCGATGTCGAGGGTGGGTGGCAAGCTCTCCGTTTCGGAGGCCACTGCTTCTTCTCTTTCTCGACGTGCGATTTCGCTGCGCACGTGGTCCGTCAGGCGGCGACAGGCCACGTGAATCAGCCAGCCGCGAGGATTCTCGGGAACGCCCTCCTGCGGCCACTGCGTGAAAGCGGCGATCATAGCCTCCTGCACCGCGTCTTCGGCGGCCGCGAAGTCGTGAAAGCGACGAGCAACACTTCCGAGCACCTGCGGCGCGAGTTGTCGCAACAGTTGCTCGGAGTTTGCGTCCCACAGCCCGGTCATTTGGGCTCTTCCGTTACACCATTTCCTGAGGTGGTCCGCTCATGATCGGCCGGAGTTCAATCGGCATATTCAGCGGGACGCCTCCTGCGCCTGGCGCAGCCGAAATTTGTGCGGCAATGGCATAGGCTCGCTCCGGACTGTCGACATCGATGATCCAGAAGCCGGCGAGAAACTCCTTCGACTCAGGAAAGACTCCGTCCGTGATCGGCCGGCCATCCTTTCCAGCGCGTACTAGTTTCGCTTGATTCGGAAAAGAGAGCCCCTCGGCCGAAACAAGCTCGCCCCGTTCATGAAGGTCCTTGTTGAGACCCATCATAAAGGCGATATGCCTTTGCAGATCTTCCTTGGGCCAGGCTGGCACGCCTTGGCCGTCCTTCATTGTGTTCATCATCACCATGTATTTCATTGCTTCTCTCCTCTTGCCTTTGTTCTTGCTCTTGCTCTGCAGATGCTTTCATTCCTAAGTCGGAGTCGCGCGGGATTCTTGACGTCTCTCAACGTGATTTCGACTCATGGCTTGCGAACCGCCGCACTTCGATCGGCATGTTTGTGGGTTTGCCTCCGGGCCCGGAGGCTGCGGAAATCTGCCCCGCGATGGCATAAGCGCGCTCGGCGTTGGCGACGTCAACGATCCAGTAGCCCAGGAGAAATTCCTTCGACTCCGGGAAAATGCCGTCGGTGATGGGCAAGCTGTTTTTCTCGCCGCGCACAACCTTGGCTTCACTCGGGTCGGCCAATCCCTGTGTGGCAACAAACTCGCCGGATGCGGTGAGGTCCTTGTTGATGCGCTGCAGAATGGCCATATGCGCCTCGATGTCCTGTTTTGACCAGGCGTGATAACCCTCAACGCCCGTTCTTGTGCCCGACATCAGCAAAATGTATTTCATATCCGTCGCTCCTATTTATCGGTTTTCGTAACGTACTCGGCGCTAATCTGGTCTGTTTACTGGCAGCCGATCCGCGCTTTCATCCTGTAGTCGGAGCCACCCTGCCGTTCTCTACATCCCTTAGAAAAATATTTACCGAAAATCAGCTAGCCCGTGTCGATTTCCGAAGGCCAGAACCGACAAACGAGTGGAGGCCGGTAAATGACGACTGAAGAAATGGTAGTGGATGTTAGCCAGGACTGGGTACTGGCCTGCGACGTGCAACAAGGTTTTATGCAGACACCCCGCACAGTTAGCGACACCTTGGACTACAGCGCCTGCTGTCGTCAGATTCAAGCGCTCGGCGGCGATTGCTACAATTTCATCCCGCTGAAGCGTGACCAATTGGCACTGGTCGTCGGAGACGCATCGGGCAAGGGCCTGGCTGCGGCACTCATGATCGCCAATGTACAGTCTTCTCTCCGGACGGCGGCACTCTTCACAGGAGATGACTTAGCCGCGCTGCTCAAGGCAGTGAATCAGCAAGCGTACTCGTCCTCGCTGGAGGATCGGTACGCGACCTTATTCTATGGCGTCTTCGACAACGCGAAACGGACGCTCCGCTACATCAATGCAGGACACAATCCACCGGCTGTTCTACGACGCGACGGCTCGGTGGAATGGCTCGAGACCAGCGGAGCTCCGGTTGGAATGTTTCCGGATTCAATATACGAAGAACAAATCGTCGAACTCGCGGCTGGCGACTTGGTTATCGCGTACACGGACGGAGTTGTTGAAGCAACAGACCAGAACGGCGAGGAGTGGGGAGTTCAGGGCTTATTGAGAGCAGCCGTTTACGGAGCGCAAGGCTCTCGGAATGCCGGCGATCTCGTCAACCTAATGCTCGATTCCATGGATCACTTCTCCCAGGGACACCAAACCGACGATGCGACGTTAGCAGTTGTGCGCGTAAGCTAGACGAGCCTGCACGTGGTTTCGATGCACCTTCTTGACCATAGTAGCAGCGCCTCATTACGATTGCCCCAAGCAAACGATCGGCGGCGCGACTATGAAAATCGGCGTTTACGTCTACGGCCTCGCAGCGATCTTTTACGGCATCACGGATCTCATTTGGGGTGAGTTTGATCCCTCTGATCAGCCGCTACAGGCTTGGGGCGACCACGTTCCTGGCGCCAAAGTCTTTGCGTACATTGCGGCCACTTGGCTCGTGGTCGCCGGAATAGGCCTGCTGTGGCGCGGGAGCAGGCGTTTCGCGGCGGCGTCGCTGGCCCTCCTCTATGGAATCTTCGTGCTATTTCCTTTGCCCCGCTTCTATTGGGGGCCGCACATCCGGGGACAGCACGCTTACATCTACTTCGGTGTTCTCGGCGACGTCTGCCAGGAAATCATTCTTTTCGTCGCGGCAGTAGTCGTCTGGAAATCGCTGTCCGAACGAGATTCGCTTTCGCACAGAGCCGCTTTGGCCGCTCGCTGGGCCTTTGGGCTCTGCGCGGTCGATTTCGGCCTCTCACACCTGACTGCCGTTTGGACGGTAACTCCCATGATCCCCAAATGGATTCCTCTGGGACCGCCTTTCTGGGCCGTGTTCACCGGGATCGCCTTCGTGCTCGCAGGTCTGGCCATCATCTCTGGAGTGCAGGACGTACTGGCGGCGAGACTCCTCGGGCTGATGCTGCTGGTTTTCAGCGCTCTGGCACTGGCACCTCTCATCTTCGCCGCACCCCACGACCATGGGTCCTGGGGCGCAAACGCCTATAACCTCACAGCCGTGGGAGCTTCGTGGATTGTCGCGGAGTGGCTGGGCGACCGGACGCTCATTCGGCGTGTGCAAAGCACAGAGTCTTCGCAGCAATCCTTGGCGTAAGTGGACTGGTGGCGCGTCCTTGCCAAACAGTTATGCGATGAGGCAGTAATTCGCGCCGGGATGTTAGGCGTGCCATGCCAGCAGAGATCGCGCCCGTGGGCGCTTGCTGCCACGATTCTTGGTTCGAGCATGGCATCAGGCGCATCTCTCGGTGTCCTGTTGCAGAGATCCTTCTCCGTACCAGCACTGGCAGGGACGAACCCGGGTCTAGGTAAATACCACTGAACCCAACATGCCCTCTTCATCATCTCATTCGCGACGAGGAAGATCGTAAATGGCCAAACTGCTCTCGGTGAATGTCGGCCTTCCGCGCGACGTGACATGGAACGGGAAGACCGTCCGAACTTCGGTCTGGAAAACGCCCGTCGCTGGACGCCGCATGGCGCGAAAACTCGACATCGATGGCGACGCTCAGGCCGACCTCGCCGGTCACGGCGGCGAGCAGCGCGCCGTCTTTGTCTACCAGATGGACTCCTACCACTACTGGGAACGCGTTCTGAATCGAAATGATTTTTCTTATGGCCAGTTCGGAGAGAATTTTACCGTCGAGGGACTCGCCGATAACGAGGTCTATATCGCCGACCGATACCGAATCGGGGGTGCGCTCTTCGAAGTGAGCCAGCCGCGCGTCACCTGTTACCGCGTCGGCATTCGCATGAATGAGCCTCGCATGCCCGCCCTGCTCGTCGCGCACCGAAGACCAGGGTTTTACTTTCGCGTATTGCAGGAAGGAGAAGTCGGCGCCGGCGACGATATCGTAAAAGTTTTCGATGGTCCGGAACGGATCACCGTCGCCGACACGGATGCGCTGCTGTATCTGCCAGGTCACTCTCGCGAGCAACTGGAGCGCGCCCTCCGCATACCCGCGCTCAGCCCAGGCTGGCAGGCTTCTTTCCAGGCTATCCTCAAGCAAGAATCCAGCACTAAAACGTTGGAAGGAAATCCAGGCCTCGCTGATGAAGTGCAGCCACCAGCCTGGCCGGGTTTCCGGCAGTTGCGAGTCGCGCACATCCGCAAGGAGAGCGACACTGTGACCTCCTTCATTCTGGCGCCATCTGACGAACAAAATCTTCCCGTCTTTCAGCCTGGTCAGTTCGTGGTCGTGCGGCTACAAGTCGATCCCGAGAAACCGCCGATTCTCCGCAACTACTCGCTGTCTGACGTGCCCGCAGCCGATCACTTCCGCATCAGCGTCAAGGCCGAATCGAATGGGATCGGAAGTTCGTTCCTGTGTAACCGCGTGCGAGAAGGCGATGCCCTGGACGTTAGCGCGCCGCGAGGAAGTTTTACACTGCGTGCGGGCGACAATCCTGTGGTCCTACTCAGCGCCGGCGTCGGTGCAACGCCTGTGATGTCGATGCTGCATGCACTCGCCGCACAAGAATCGAAGCGGCAGGTCTGGTGGATCTATGGAGCTCGCAATCGCGCCGAGCATCCGTTCGCAGAAGAGTCGCGTTCTGTGCTAAAGCGCCTCTCCGATCAACGAAGCTACATCGTATACAGCCAGCCCGCTGCGACCGATCGACCACAGACAGACTTCGATGCTTCCGGCCACATCGACACAGCATTGCTCGATAAGATTGGTGTCTCTCGAGATGGCGACTTCTATCTCTGCGGTCCGCCGTTGTTCTTGCAGAACATGCGCGATGGACTGAGCAACTGGGGTGTGGCCGCCGAGCGCGTTCATATGGAAATCTTTGGCGCTCTTGATGGCATTACACCCGGCATGAAGCAGGTGGCTCACAACCCGCACCAGCCTGCAGGGCCGGCGGGCGCCGGACCTTCCGTTTCATTCGCGCGCAGCGGACTCACTGTCGCCTGGGATCGCAAGTTCGCAAGCTTGCTCGAGTTGGCCGAAGCCTGCGACGTTCCCGTCCGGTGGTCGTGCCGCACCGGAGTGTGCCACACCTGTATGACCGGTCTGATTGGCGGTTCGATCACCTATCAGCCCGAACCGTTGGAGACGCCGGCTCCCGGAAATGTGCTGGTGTGCTGCTCACAGCCCGACTCAGATGTCGTCATTGATCTTTAACATCAGAAGGGAGGATTTCTTCTCCCCTCGCGACGGGGATCTTACTTGACGACAGTGTTCGCCGCGACGACGGCCGCCGCCATTGCGAGCTTGTGATCACTGTTCCAGGGCGGCCCGATAGCTTTCCGCACTCGTAGGAAGTGAGCGTCGAGGTTCTCAACGTGCAAGGCCTGGCTCGCCGCATGTAACACCGTCTTCGCGTCGTACCAGTGGACGGGCCACCCACGCCCCTCGGCCGCGGCGGCCAGCACCTTGCGATACGTCACCCAGTCCGCATTGTTCTGCGCACGGTAGTCTTGGATTCGCTCGGCAATCGTCGGTGGAAGAGGCGGGCACTTGCGAAGCGCGACACCGGCGATACGCGGCACCGCCTTCGCCACTCCGTCCAAGGTAAGCACCGCGTGCTTCTCCGCCGACATGCGCACGCGCTCGATTAACTCCACGGCGTCTGCGAGCGGCATCCTCTGGGCTTCGCTGTGGTGGGGAATCTTTGGCAGGCCCTCGTCGACGAGTCCCACTCGACGCCGGTCGATCGCCGTCCCATCGCGCGTCACCGTTACCAGCACCGCCCAGCCCCCGTGATCCGATACCCCGATGATGGCGCCGTCCTTCGACATGCCGTTCCCCTCAATCCCCCGAGCTTATCGACCCTAGGATTTCCGGCGCGCCTTCGGCTTGTCCTTCCCCTTGAGATTCAGCGCCACGGCGGCCCGGATAAGATCCTTCAAGCCCGCCTCATCGATCTTCTCACCCTCGTGGATGTCGATGGCGCGCCTCACATTCCCGTCGAGGCTGGAGTTGAATAGACCTTTTGGGTCCTTCAACGCAGCTCCTTTGGCGAATGTCATCTTGACGACGTTCTTGTACGTCTCTCCTGTGCAGACGATGCCGCCGTGGGAGAAGACCGGAGTCCCCGGTGTTGTCGCCTTGGCCCACTTCCACTCTTCGACGATCTCAGGGTCGGCCTCGTGAATGATCGTCCGCACCTTCGCGAGCGTCTTTCCGCGCCAGTCTCCAAGTTCCTTAATCTTCTGGTCAATGGATGCAGCGGCAGATTCCATCTGGACGCCTCCTTTCACGTAACAATCCACTCTCGCCCCTAATCTAGCCGCGCCCGCCATAACCTGCAACAGAAGCCTGAGAGGTGAGCAATTGGACGATGGTATTGATCATTCCTGGGTATTACGCAAACGGCTCCAACTTGGCGAGGATGGTCGGCAGATATTCTGCCACCGTCGGATGAATGTGCATGGCGCGCTGGATGACCGTGTACGGCGCCTTCGCGTACATCACGTCCAGCAGAACGTGAATCACCTCATCGCCTCCGACTCCCAGAATCGCCGCCCCCAGAATTTGTTTCGTTTCTGCATCAACGCAGATTTTGATCAAACCTTGGGTCTCACTTTTTTCGTAGGCCCGGCTCACTTTGCTCATCGGATATTTCACAGCGAGGGCACGGCGTCCGGACTTCCGTATCTCTGCGTCCGTCATGCCGCATCGCCCTAGCGGCGGATCGATATAGAGCCCGTAGGCTTGGATCCGGTCGGAGACCCGGCGATGGTCAGCGTTGAACAGATTGTCAGCGACGATCTCGTAATCGTTATAGGACGTATGCGTGAAGGCGCCGCGCCCGTTGCAGTCCCCGAGCGCCCAGATGCCGGGCACGTTCGTCTGTAGTTGATCGTCGACGGTGATGTAACCGCGGTGGTCGGTCGCGACCCCGGCCCGGTCCAAACCCAAGTCGCTCGTGTTAGGCGTCCGTCCGACCGCCAGAAGGACGTGAGTGCCTGCTACTTCCTTCGGATGGTCGCTGCATTCCATCTTGACGGCGACGCCGCCATCGCGTTTTGCCAGTGAGATACATTTCGCATTCAGCCGGACGTGTATGCCCTCAGCCTCTACGATTTCGCGCACAGCTTGAGAAATGTCTTCGTCCTCCCGTCCAATCAGGCGCGGTCCCATTTCCACAATCGTGACTTCGCTCCCGAGGCGGCGATAGATCTGGGCGAACTCCAGCCCAACATAACTTCCGCCGACGATCACAAGATGCTCGGGCAAGAAATCGATGTCCATCATCGATGAATTGGTGAGAAATGGGACATCGTGAACTCCCGGCATGTCGGGAATCGTGGCCCGCGCGCCAACATTGATACAAATCTTGTCGGCTTGCAGAACTTCATCGTTAACCACGACACTATTCGACGACTGAAAGCGGGCATGGCCCTGAATGACCGTACAATTTTTCGTTCCTCGCAGCCATTCCTCCACTCCCTTGCTTGATCTCCCGGCGATCGCATCTTTGCGGGCTTTCACCCGTTTGATGTCTACGCGCACATCACTGGTGGCGAAACCATATTCCGCTCCGCGGCGGGCAACATGGATCGCATACGCACTCGCCACGAGCGCCTTTGTCGGCGTGCATCCAGTATTCACGCATGTGCCGCCAAATTTATCGCGTTCGATAATGGCGACAGTTTTGCCGGCGCCCGCAAAACGAGCCGCCAGCGATGGGCCCGCCTGGCCCGTTCCGATAACGATTGCGTCGAACTGCTTCACCGCAGAGGCAGGAATCGCAGTGTTCATAATTGCTCCGATCAGGCCAGCATTCATTAACCCAGAATCATCACGACGATTCTATTGGACGAATGTATCGACACCGCCAAAGCGTGGCTTGGACAGAATGGATACAGAATGGTGTGTATTCTATTCCACGGAGCTGAATACCAACCTATCCCAATACCATCGTCCAATTGATTCGCCCGAGCAACTCGGATGTAATCCATCTGGCGCAGGCAACTTGATATTTGAAAGAGCCAAATACTGAAGAAGGGATGGCAAAAACATGCCAGAAGCAACCTGGAAACCTCACGAGAAACACGGACAGTTGACGACGCAGAGCGACTTGCCCGACAGCGTTTACGCGTTTCCGAAGCAGCGCAAGGAACCACTGACCGACGCACAACATGTGCGCAACGCGGTCGCGCGCTTCGATCAGGTAATCGACGTCTCGGACGCCGACCGTGCTTTGGCCTTCGCAAACATCGAGAAAGCTGCAAAGCACTATGGCGTCAATCTTTCGGAGACGTCCTGGCACGACCTGGGCATTCATCCTCAAAAGAAGTAGAACAGAAGCTGTTGCCAAAGTTGTGACGCGCGAACGTCGTCCGGGGCTAAGTCTGTTCGAACTCGACAAGCGAGTGCAGATCTCGGGTTGCGAAGCGAGTCTACAATTTGGTCCATGGAGCCGCGTGCTCACCGCACAAAAAGGAGATGAAACATGAAAGCAATTGTTGTCCGCCAATATGGTGGCCCTGAAGTACTCAAGTTCGAGGACTACCCCGATCCGGTCGCAGGTCCCGGCGAAGTACTGGTGCGGGTCGCTGCCACGAGCGTAAATCCGATCGACTACAAGCGGCGTGCCGGCTTGACGAAGGATTTTTATCCCATGCAGTTCCCAGGCCTCATAGGAGTGGATATTGCGGGGACTGTGGTCAAGACTGGACCCGGAGTGGAAGGCTTTTCCGTCGGCGACCAGGTGTTCGCTATGGCGGACAACACTTACGCCGAACTTTGCGTTGTGAAGGCAGAGGTTCTGGCGAAAGTTCCCAAGGGGCTCGACTTGATCCAGGCGGCGGCGCTGCCATTAGTGACGATGACCGGCAACCAGCTACTTTTAGCTACGGGAATCAAAGCGGGCCAGACAGTTCTCGTTGTAGGTGCTGCTGGAAATGTCGGGCGCTCGGCAGTATTCACTGCGAAGCAACGCGGGGCGACGGTGATCGCGGGGATATTGAAGAGGCAGATGGATGAGGCGAAGACTGTCGGCGCCGATCGGGTGGTTGCAACCGACGATGACACTGCGATTGCGAATCTTCCGCCCCTCGATGCGGTGGCGGATACGGTCGGCGGGAGGACCGCCGAGAAACTGATCGCGAAGGTCAAGCCGGAAGGGGTGTACGCATCCGTTGTCGATCTACCGCAGAACGCCGCGAAGTACCCATCTGTAAAATTGGTGCACGTATTTTCGAAATTCGACAGGAAAACCCTCGAGTTCATGGCCGAAGCGGTGCGAGATGGAAAGCTAGTAATCCCGATCAGCCAGAAACTGCCACTCAGCGAAGCGGCCAAGGCTCAAGCAGCGGCGGAAAAGGGCGGTGCTGGAAAGATCCTGCTGGTGGCTTGACATTATTTTGTCAACAGAACAGGCATCGCATGAATCTGCCTCACGCGCCCATTGCGCACGAAGGTTTCTTCGCAACTCACTTCCTCGACGTGACCAGAGGCTCCCACGCCTCGAGATTATGTGTCCATCCGTTCGACCCATTGAGCGCGCGAGGCGGGAGCCACGAACGGATCCGCAAAGTACTGCGTTTCCCGCGCAACCTTGTCGCCCTCGAACTCCATGATGCTCACCGTGTAGGACGGTTTGCCGTCATAGGTCAGAATGAGTTCGGTGACCCAAAGATCGCCACCGCCAATGATTCGTCGGACAGTAAATCGCTTTTTGCTCGGCTGACTGGCGCGTTGGCCTTGTATGTTGCTTCGACCGCGGGTTCGCTCGCCTGACTGCGGGTATTCCAGCACCGCGTCCTCGTGATAGATGCGGTGCTCCGTTTCAAAATCGTCAGCATCAGACGCTGCCCAATGCTGATCCAGCGCCGCACGGATCTCTTGATCTCGCACTGTAGAATCCTGCTCGTTCTTCTGTTGATCGTTCATCTGATCCTTCATCTGATGAGAAAGCTTGATACGAAGGTATCCCCGATACCATCGTCCAATTGTCTTACTCCCTTGCTTCTGGCTTAATCGTAATCGTGTTGAACGCATCTTGATCGGACTTAGAAATCTTTTCCGGCGAAGGAGAACACACAATGGCTAGGCTTTTGATGAAATCGGTGGCACAAAAACAACAAGAGTCGAACATACCACCACGCACAGCCGCGGAGCGTATCGCCACCTTTGCCGTCGGGGCGACAGCCTTGGCAGTGCTAGCCGTCCTCGTCGTCACAGCCCTTTACGCTCAGGACAAATACGCGCTGAAATCGCCGAGTGGGATCGCGTTCTCCGACTTCAAGGGATACGAGGACTGGTCCGTAGTCTCGTGCGCCCGGACCGACGAAGTGCTCAAGGTGATCGTCGCCAATCAGACAATGATCAAGGCGTACAAGGCCGGCATCCCCGGCAACGGCCAGCCTTTTCCAGATGGTGCCATGGTCGCCAAGCTCCAATGGAAGCCGAAAAAGAGCACTGAGGCCCAATTCGCCGTGGATGTACCCGACGTCTTTAGTCAGGCCTTCGTCATGGAAAAAGATAGCAAGAGGTTTTCAAAAAGTGGCGGGTGGGGATATGCGGTATTCAACTACGACGCTGCATCGGACCTTTACTCGGCCGATTCCAAAAGCCTCTCAGACTGCGGACAAGCGTGCCATACGGTCGTGAAGGCGAAAGACTACATCTTCCACCCGTACCAGAAACGTTGAACGGAGCGCCGACACTCAATTTCGGAACAGCCAAATTCAAAGCTAAACCCCGAGGCATCCTCGAAATCCCCTCGCGGCGTAATAAGACTCGGCGCCGTTGTGATACACGAAAATAGTATCGAAGCGACGATCACAAAAGAGCGCGCCGCCGAGCTTTCTTACACCAGGCGGTGTCTTCACCCAGTTCGACGTTTTCAAATCGAAAGTTCCAAGCTTCTGCAGTTCGCGATATTGTTCTTCCGTCAAAAGCTCAGTGCCCATGGCAGTGGCCGCATCCACAGCGTTGCCTTTGGGTTTGTTTTCCTTCCTTGAGTCCAGCGCTTCACAGTCGTAGCAGAGGCTCCTACGCTCTTTGGGACTCTCCGCGGCACAATCATAGAAAACGTATTCGCCGGTTTTCTTATCACTACCAACGACGTCCGGCTCACCGCCAGTTCGTTCCATTTCGCTGAGTGACCAGAGTTTTTCACTCTTCGCTTCGAGTCTCGCCTGTACCTCAGCCCAGTCCAGGCCTTGATGGCGATTCATATTCTTCTCAAAACGTGCTTTCAATGCTTTGAGCAGTTCTTCCCGTTGCTTCTTTGCAAGGGTCATGTTTGGCATCGTTTTCACCTCGTAACGGCAGAGTACGATAGCTCAACAAAGCCGTTCTTGTACGCGACCACGTTTTTTAAATTCCATCTCTTCTCGGCAAGAGAGCCACCGAACAGTCGGAGTCCTTCTCCCAACTGAACAGGGGCAATCGTCAATCTGATTTCGTCCACCAATCCGAGATCGAGAAAATGCTGGGACAGCATCGCCCCGCCTACGAGCCAAATGTTTCTATATCGAGGTGCGAGTTTCACGTTAACTAGTGTCTTGAGATCGCCCGAATAGAACTCGACGCTCTTCCTCGCTGCTGGCCATTCTCTATTGGTCACGACTACGACCGGAGTATCGCCGTACGGCCAGCCCAGTTCGAGCGCGTGCTCGTATGTGCGCGCACCGAGCACATAACAATCGATCGCTTTAACGAAGTTTGCAGCTTCTTCCTCGGAAATAGAAACGCCGGCTTCGTAGACGGCTCCGGGGCTGTCTAGCCAGGAAACAGTATTGTCCTTCTTCGCGATGAAGCCATCCAAACTGGAAACCATGTGCAAGGTTACGTTTCGTTTTTCTGTACTTCTGTTGCTGCTTGCCACCGTTCCTCCTCGCGACAGGGTCCGCATCGTCAGCGTCACCGGCTCCCCACTCCCACGACTCAACAGCGGGCATTCTGCTGCGCAATCGCCTATCGTACATCACACATTCGCATAGGAATCTGTGGCATCCCCGGACCTCCTCGAAAGCAGTCGCCGAACGACATGGCCCTTCCACATCCACAATCCCGACAGGACCATCAACGGAACGAAGACAAACCGGGTTTTGAAAGCATAGGCTGGAAGTCTGTCGAATGGACTGTAGATATACCCCAGAATCGGAATACTCAAGACAAGATGAATCCAGCGAAAGATCGAACGTTGCGTGTTACTCATGGTGGTCTCCTCCGCGATTTGTTTGGTCGATCGATCTTACGATCCCCATTGATTACGACTTCTTCTCCGTTTGAGGCGGCCAGTTCGGCGCTTTCACGCCGAACTGCTTCGCATACTCCGCATTCAGCCGCTGCCAGCCGGCGAACTTCATGGCGTCGGCGCCAGCGATGCGACCGATCGGAGTCCCGCTGAGCAAGTGATCCAGAACATCGAACGAAATGTGCCACCCGGCAGCGCCCATGGATACGAAACCGCGATTGATCTTGGTCCACAACGTCAGGCGGGTGCCCCGGCCAGAGGGCTCAAGCTCCCAGCGCATATCGCCGTACTCAAGCGCCTTGGGAGCTTCGACCCGCGTCACTTGAGTTTCGATCGGCATGGGATTTCCCACCCAGGTGACATTCACCGTTCCAACCGCACCGAGGCTCCCATCGGTCACAAAGGGAGCCCACTCTCGCAGCTGTGCCGGGTCGGTCAGCGCCTCCCAGACTTTTTCCGGCGAGTGCCGCATCTCTCGGACGAGAATGAGCGTCCACTTCTCTCCATCTTTCAGTACTCGCGCCAAATTGGCTGGACCCGGTTCGTACATCTGAGGTTCGGTCATCTTCGTCTCCTCCGTCTTAATCAGCGGATGATCAAATTGAGCACGGTCCGGACCACATCAGGCACCACGGCATGCAGTATGGCAGGAGTCGCAATCCGTGCAATCGGATACGCGGTCAGAACCACAGTGAAGGCCGCTATCGCCCAGGTCTTGGCCGAGAGGTGGCGTTCGAGAGCGTCCATGTGCGCAGACCAGAATTGGCAGAACTGCTCGGCACTAGCCGGACTCAGTGTGTACCGCTCGCGATTGCTCATCTCTCTCCTCCTATTGAGAATCAACTGGAGCGTCCGCCTACCAGCGTGCCAGCTGCGTGAGTTGAATGAGGTTGCCGCAGGTGTCTTTCAACATCGCAATAGTCGAGCCGGTCACGTCGGTTGGCGGCATCGTGAACTCGGCGCCGCGGGCCTTGATCCGCTCGTAGTCGCCCTTGATGTCGTCGGTGAAGAACATGACCGCTGGCTGGTTCTGTTGGAAGATCGCCTGCTGGTACGTTTTGGCCGCGGGATTGTTGTTCAGCGCTAACTGTAGCTCGGTGCCGTTCGGCTCCTCGGGCGACGACACGGTCAGCCAACGGTAGGGCCCCTGACTGAAATCGGTTTTCTTGGCAAACCCCAGCACTTCCGTATAGAAGCGCAGAGCCTTCTCTTGGTCGTCTACATAAACGCTCGTCACTTTGATTTTCATTTTGTTTCTCCTTTATCGCGACGTGGCTTGGGCCCCGTCGTTTTGTCCTTAGTCTTCGCTTTCGGTGGTATTGACGGATGCAAGCGGTCCAGGTGGCGTTCGAGAGCATCGATGTGGACGGACCAGAAGCGGCGGAACTGTGCCAGCCAGCTATCCAGTTCCTGAAATGGTCCAGGCTTCAGCCGGTAGAGGCGGCGCTGGGCGTCTACCGTGGACTCCACGAACCCGGCGTCGCGCAGTACCCTTAGATGCTTTGAAACGGCCGGCTGCGACATCCGAAGTTGACGCTCAATCTCGCCCACTGACTGTTCTGACAAGACCAGCAGGCTCAAGATTGCTCGGCGATTCGGCTCGGCGATGATTTCGAAGGCGGTTTCCACACTTTGTATATACCTTAAGAGGTATATACGTGTCAAAGTATATTTTAAGGTGTGCTTCTTCATCGCCAATCAGCGTACCGGCAGCCGCCCAAGGTGATTGGATCTCGCAACTTCGGACGAATAGCGGCACTTCCCCGCGGGCGCCGGTTTGGACGCAGACGTTGCGGAATTCCTGCGGTCATGGGATCGTCTGATGGGCGCAATAGGAAATGTGAATTAGACGACGCTGGCTCGCGCTTCTACCGTCTCGAGGTCTGCTCTATGTACACTCGTCTCAGTCGTGCTCGAAGGGCCCTTCCGGTCGCCCTCGGCGTAATCACTCTTGCCGGGATCGCACTACTTTTCGCGTGGGACATTTTTCCGGCGGCGTTTCCTGCCCATGCACATGATTTTCTTGCCGCGTTTCCGCTCGCGATGATTGCTGCCGCTTATTTGGTCTACCAGGCTGTGCATCGACCCGCGGCGCTGGAAATCGTCAAGGCGATCTTGCTCGCGATCGCGTTTCTCTTCTGGGCCGCCAATCAGCTATGGCCGAGTTTGCCTCAAGCCACGCTCTTCAACGACATCGCGATCGCGCTCTTCGTGCTCGATGTCTTTCTGGTAATGATCGGCTGGCCCCCGGACTCACCGGATGAATCCTTTGCCGAGACCTACGTGGAACGTGGATGATGCGCTGCGCGGTTGGATCGCGGCCTAACCGGTGGGAGCCAACTCCTGCCAACAAATCCTGATCGTGGCAAGAAGAATTTTCTATTGGACCGCGCTGCAATCCCCAGTTAGCCTTTGGCGCCAAGTTGCGGGTGGAACCGTCAACTGTGTTGGAGCAAACACTCCCGGCTCGCGAAAACAAAGTTGCCATGCGAACAACCGAAACAATCTGGCGCTGCTTGATTCGAACCGCGCCCGGGTGCATTTTGATCGCGTTGATTACTTATGTTTGCTATCGGCTTCGACTAAATCTCACAATCACCGGTTTCGGATATCTGATCGTGGTGGTGCTGCAGTCGTTGTTCGGCAGCTTTGCTTCATCTGCCACAGTTTCGGTGCTGGCGGTTCTGTGTCTCGATTTCTTCTTCACACCGCCCCTGTTCTCTTTTGAAGTCACCAACCCACTCGACGTGCTGGCGCTCATCTCATTCCTGATTACAGGCTTGGTCATTACTCGACTTAACACGAAGGCACGCGCGGAGGCGGCAATATCGAACCACCAGCGGCAACAGGTGGGCCGTTTGTACGAATTGGCGCAAGGGTTACTGGCTTCCGATCCGGAAAAGAGTCTATCCGTGGAGTCGATTGGGCTGTTCCAGCGGATTCTCGGCCTTCGGGCTGTGTGTTTGTTCGACGGGATGAAAGCCGAAATCCATCAGGCAGGCGACTCTTCGAGCGATCTTGCCGAGGAAACTCGGTCCGCATATTTATCAGGACAGGATTACGAAAATAACTGCTGCGGGATTCTAGTTCGCTGTTTGCATGTTGGTGGAAAAACGATGGGCGCGGTCGGATTTAAGGGTCTGCGCGAACCAGAATTAATGGCGGGGCCTCTTTCCGCACTGGCGGCCGCAATGCTGGAGCGAACGTACACATTTGGCAGAGCCAGCTATGCAGCGGCGGCCACACAAGCTGAATTGTTTCGGGGAGCCATTCTGGATGCCCTCGCCCATGAGTTCAAGACTCCGCTGGCAACTATCATCGCCGCTGCCGGGGGCCTGCGCGAAATAGGCGGGTTGCGTCCAGAGCAGATGGAACTGACAGACAGCGTGGAGGCGGAGGCGGCGCGGCTGAGTTCGCTTACATCCCGCCTGCTTCGAACCGCACTGTTGGATCGAGTGGAAGTACGACCGGAAATGGAACTCACGGACTTATCGGGTCTGGTGGCTGAGTTGGCAGAGCAGTACTCGCGCCAGTGGACTGATCGCAAAGTGTCTATCAGTAAAGAGGCCGCAAATATTTGTGTGATGGCTGATGCCGAATTGCTGCAGCTTGCCTTGCGGCAACTGCTGGACAATGCATGCAAATATTCTGTGCCGGGCTCTGCGGTCACGGTAAGCATCGACTCACAGAAAGAGTGGGTAGCGGTTCGGACTCTAAACAGCGGCAGCTTCATTCACCCAAACGAACGATCGAGGATTTTCGAACGGTTTTACCGCGGCGCCGACACCCGATTGAGGGCGCCAGGTTCAGGCCTGGGTCTATATGTGGCGCGGAAGATAGTTCATGCTCACGGTGGGAGCCTGGAGTTGGACGCGGGCATGACTCCCGATTCCACAGCATTCCATTTGGCCCTGCCGTTAGCCGCAACAAAGGCATGAGGTGTTTGTGGCGGGGCTTAAACGATTTCTTCTGAAAACAGGAACCGAGAACCAATGACTGCGGATCGACTTAGTGCATTGATCGTTGACGATGAGGCTTGCTTTAGAAGGGTGCTGCAGACGTCGCTGTCGGCAAGTGGATTCGCGGTCGAAGAAGCGCGTAGCGGGGAGGAGGCTGTAGCCGTTCTTGCGGGGTGTGCTTTCGATTTGGTGTTACTCGACGTCAAAATGCCCGGAATCGGCGGCGTACAAGCCTGCCGGGAGATTCGCGCGGAACGGCCTAGAATCGGAATCGTAATGGTGACGGTGCAAGACGGAGAAAGCGACATGGTGAGAGCTCTGGAGGCCGGCGCGGATGACTACATCACAAAGCCTGTCCGGCTTCGGGAGTTGGTCGCACGGCTGAGATCGGTGTCGCGCAGACTTCGCATTGAAGATTCCGTGCAACGAGCATTGTTGCAGGCGGGCGACCTTGAACTCGATGTTGCTCGTCGTGAACTGAATCGGCAGGGCGAAGTGATCCACCTTACTCCTACGGAGTTTGATCTTCTGACGCTGCTAATGCGAAACCAGGGGTCTCCGGTGGCGCACACGAAACTGCTGCGATCTGTCTGGGGCCCAGAGTACAGCACTGAAGTTGAATCCCTACGCTCGTTTATCAAAACACTCCGCCAGAAGATTGAAGAGGATCCGGCGAGACCAAAGTATATTGTGACGGAGCCGTGGGTCGGCTACCGATTCTGTGACCCACTCGATGCATCGTCGCCCCAGCCTCGGAACGTAGTTTCCTGATGATCCTCTCTTGGTCGAAGGTGTTCCCGATCTTCGCACTGCTCATTCCGCCAATCAAAGAACTTATCCGCTTTAGTTGAATTATTAATCTCTGATCTTCACGGTTTCTTCACGCCTTTCCGTTTACCCTCCGGTCCACGTCGGGGCGTTGGACCGTCGTTCTTGATCTCTAGAACGGCGAAGCGCTTTATGCGTTCTTTATGAACTCTTAACTCGCTCTTTATGGGTTTTCAGATGTGATAGTGACGCGGGGATAAGAGCTAAAGATGCCCCTGCGTGATTGTCACAGAGCAGGGCGGACGTGAGAGCCAGACTTTGCATTCGAAAGGTTAGAAACGTGAACAACATCAGCAATCGATCGCGCAGGGCACTTGCAGTTTCAGTGTTGCCTTCGATACTTGTCGTGACTCTGGCGCTTGGAGCCGCTCCGCGCGGTTTTGCGCAAACTCAGACCCACACCGTCGACGGTACGACACGAGTGGCGGGCGCCAACGCTTCGGCTCGCGAAATCGGAGGGAGTGACTCGCCTGCAGTCGCCCCCACGGCTACCGCAGATCCTGACATTTCACCGGCGCTCGCAAGAAAGCTTGCGGAAATGCAGGCGGAAATCGAACAGCTGAAGTCAGAGCTGAAAGGACGCAACGCAACCGAACCCGCGCCGTCACCAGCGGCGGCGCCGGAATCCGTGTCGGCTTCGAGCTCCAGCAAGCCAGGCCCCACGACGCCGGCAATCGCACCAGTGGAGGCTCAGGCACAACAAGCACAGCCGGCCTCGCCCGAGAAGCCGAAACCGTCCGATCCCTTTGCTTATGCGGACTGGACCTGGCTGAACGGCAATCCACGCAATAAGGACGTAGTGTGGGACTCAAAGTTCTTCACACCTGAGGTCCGCGTCGACACGCATTACGTCATGGATTTCAACCATCCGAGAGACGACACCATGGGTGGGTCTACCGAAATCTTTCGATCGAACGAAATTCAAGTGGAGCAAATCAGTTTTGGCGGCAACTTCCACTGGCAGAATGTTCAGGCCCGCATCCTGACGATGAATGGAATGTTCGGCATCACTACCCCCCGCAATGACTCGAGCGCAGGGAGGGGGCAGTGGGACCTTCGAGGCGCCTACAAATATGTATCCGAGGCGAACGCTGGTTATCACTGGAATGTGAATCATGGACTGAACCTCGACGCAGGAATTTTTGTGTCCTACATCGGTCTGTTCAGTTACTACAACTTCGATAACTGGACGTATCAGCCTTCTTACGTGTCATCCAATACGCCCTGGTTCTTTAACGGAGTTCGTATCCAGTGGTTCCCAACAGACAAATTGAAGATTGAGCCGTGGATCATCAACGGCTGGCAGTCTTACGGAAGAATCGGCAGCAAGCCCGGCCTTGGCGGACAGATCCTATATCGGCCGAAGCCGTGGCTGTCTCTGGTCTTCAACAACTACGGCATGGGTGAAGATACATTGGGCAATGGCGATGGGCATTTCGGCCGCTCACGCATCCACACTGACGACAGTGTCGAAGTCAAGTACTACGACAAGCCCAACAAGTTTATGGACAAGATGGCGTTCTCCGCTACCGGCGATCTCGGCTGCGAGTACGGAGGAAGTGGATCGTTCGTCAGTGCACAGGGTCGAACCATCAACAACAACGTGAATTGCCACCACAACACAGCGACGAGCAGCAAGCAGACATTTGCTGGATGGATGCTCTACAACCGCTGGTGGTTCAAGAAGGACTTGTATGCGATCACGCTTGGCGGCGGTGCTATGGCGAATCCAGGACGCTACCTGACACTGCTTCCTCCCATCAACGGTGCTGATGCAATTACGGGCTCGCCGTACTTCACGGCAAACCCTGGCGATCCGTACAAGGCCTGGGACGGTTCTCTGACGTTCGACTGGATGCCCAAACAATACATTACGTTCCGCACAGAATATGGGTATCGCCACGCCAACGTTCCTTACTGGACCGGACGCGGTGGAATCACGCCCGGCGACAACCTGACGCCGAGCACCGTTCCGAACCCCGGCGCAGGATCTGTCGTGGGAGGCACTACGTTCGTTCCGGGCCCGTTCCTCTCGGCGACGCCGGGATTTACTTGTGTGGCTGGAGCCACTGGTTGGTGTCCTGACATGCGGAAGGACGAGCCCAGCATGCGGTACGCGATCATGGTGAAGTTCTAAAAGGCGGCGAGCGGAGACTAACAACCACATGGGCAATATGAACCGGAGCAACTGTCGACAGTTGAGGGCAACTGTGGCGTTGCTCCGTTTGTTTGTTGCGCTGTCATCGGTTGCGCTGCTGGCACTAGTGGGATGTACCGCGCATGCCGACCCGAACGAGGAGGCGCCTCCTCCGGCAAACATCGTTCCTGGCGCGGATCCCAGCCTGTTCACTGTGGATCGTCCCGAGCAATTTCCGCTTGCAGTTGCTGTGGCGCGTCCCACGACTTCTGAGTTGGTTGTCACCGGAACGGTCACGCCTGATATTGCTCGCAATGTTCCGGTAGTTTCACTCGCATCCGGGCGCGTGGTCGCAATTCACACGCGCTTGGGCGACACCGTACAAAAAGGACAATTGTTGCTCACGGTTCGAAGCGACGATGTTGCAGGAGGTTTTGATGCCTATCGCAAGGCTATCGCCGATGAACTCCTCGCGCGAAAACAGTTAAACCGCGCCTCCGACCTGTACGCCCACGGCGCCATCGCCCAGCAAGACCTCGAGGTCGCGCAAGATGCCGCAGACGATGCCAAGGTCACGCTCGAAACTGCGACTGAGCACCTTCGTCTTCTCGGCAACGATCCCGACAAACCCATGGGCATGGTCGACATCGTCGCACCCACTTCCGGCGTAATCACCGATCAGCAGGTGACGAACGCGGCCACTGTGCAGGCCTACTCATCGCCCAGTCCGTTTACGATCTCGGATCTTTCGTCCGTCTGGATTGTGTGCGACGTGTACGAAAACGACTTGGCAAACGTTCGCCTCGGGGACACGGCAGAAATTGTCCTGAACGCCTATCCGGATCGCCCTATGAAAGGACGGGTGAGCAACATTGGCGCCGTTCTCGATCCGAGTATTCGAACTGCCAAAGTTCGGATTGAAGTGCAGAATCCCGGCATGATGCGTCTCGGTATGTTCGTGAAGGCTACCTTTCGCGGTCAAACCACAGAGATGCACACGGTGGTTCCGGCATCCGCCGTGCTGCGAATGCACGATCGCGATTTTGTGTTCATACCCACACACGACAAGCAGTTTCGCCGCATGGAAGTTGTCGGCGGAGATGTGCTTCCCGAGAACACGAACTTGCAGGAAATCAAATCAGGGCTCAAACCAGGCCAACAAGTAGTCGCGAACGCGCTGGTTTTGGACCATGTGCTCTCGCAATAGCGAAAGGATGAGAATCCATCCGGCCCTTGGGAGCACGCTATATGCCAAGCATGCCGGACGAGCGCCCGCGAACTTTCTATACCGGCGCAATGGGCAAACACTTTAGGACATGAAATGATTCGCGCTCTCGTCGACTTCGCGCTCAACAACAAATTTGTGGTGCTGGCCATTGCGATCTTGCTGGCCGGATGGGGAGCGATCTCGTTCCATAATCTGCCTGTGGAGGCCTATCCCGATATCGCCGACAACTACGTGACGGTCATTACGCAGTGGCCGGGTCGGTCCGCAGAGGAAGTCGAGCAGCAGGTCACCATCCCGATCGAGATCCAAATGTCGGGAATGCCGCACATGACATTTCTGCGCTCCGAGTCGATCTTCGGACTGTCGTTCGTCATCATGATCTTCGACGACAGCTCAGTCAACGACTGGAATCGTCAGAAAGTCCTTGAGCGGCTAACTCAGGTCAATCTCCCGCCCGGTCAAAATCTGCAGCCGCAAATCGGCACTGACTGGAGCACCACCGGTCAAATCTACTGGTACACACTGCGCAGCACGAATCCCCGCTATGACCTGATGGAACTGCGCTCGATCGAAGACTGGGTTCTGCTCAAGAAGTTCAAGTCCGTTCCGAATGTTGTGGACGTCTCTGATTTCGGCGGCACGGTGCGCGAGTATCAGGTGCGCGTCGACCCCGAGAAACTCGTTTCTTACGGATTGAGCATCGGCCAGGTGGAGCAGCAACTCGCCAACAACAACATCAACGCGGGCGGCAGCTTCGTGGAAGTCGGGATGCAGCAGATGAATGTCCGCGCCCTCGGACTCTTCTCGGACGTGCGCGATATTCAGGAGACGGTTCTAAAAACTCAAACTGGCACCGCTCTTCGCGTGAGAGATATTGCCGACGTGACCGAAGGCCCCAAGATCCGCCTCGGCCATATGGCGCGGGCCAATCACGTGCAAGACGGACGCATCATCGACGAGCCGGACATCATTCAGGGCGCCGTTCTGATGCGCAAGGGAGCGGAAGAACAACCAACGCTCGACGCCATTCACAAGATGGTGGACGAACTCAACAACGGAGGCCTGCCTCCCGGCGTGAAGATTGTTCCCATGCTCGATCGCAGCGATCTGCTCCACTTCACGCTGCACACCGTGATGCACAATCTCGCCGAAGGCATGATCCTGGTCAGCATCATCCTGTTCCTGTTCTTGTTGAATGTTCGAGCTGCGCTGATCGTGGCGCTGACCATTCCTTTTTCTCTGTTGTTCGCGTCGATCTGGCTAGACCTGAGCCACATTCCCGCGAACCTATTGTCGCTCGGCGCGCTCGATTTCGGCATGGTCGTGGATGGCGCCGTGGTGATGGTCGAAAACATTGTTCGCCACATGAGCCGCCTGAACAATGGCTCCGGCTCAGGAAGCAAGAAGACGCCAGCGGAAGCAATTCGTGAGGCAGCGCACGAAGTGCAGCGGCCGGTGTTTTATGCGATCGCCATCATTATTACCGCATACATGCCGATCTTCACGCTGCAACGCGTCGAAGGTCGCCTGTTTCGCCCGATGGCCTGGACCGTTGCTCTCGCCCTGCTCGGCGCGATGACGTTTTCCGTTCTCATTGCACCAGTCCTCGCCGGCGCATTCTTCCGCAAGGGAGTGAAAGAGCGTCGCAACCCGGTGATGGATTATCTGACTGAGCGTTACCGCCAGCGGCTGCGCTGGGCGGTACAGCATCGCTGGGTCGTCGCGGGTGTTGGCATCGCGGCCTTAATGGGTACGCTCTACTTGGGATTCGGCGGCGTGATTGGCGCGGAGTTCCTGCCTCACCTCGACGAGGGCGCCATCTGGGCCCGCGGCACGTTGGCGAATAGCACAAGTTTGTCGGAGGGCGAGAAATTCACGACCAACGAGCGCTACGTATTCGCGTCTTTTCCCGAAGTCAAAACCGTAGTGTCGGAGGTGGGCCGACCCGACGACGGAACCGATACCGGCGGATTTGGCAACACGGAATATTTCGTGGACCTCAAGCCTAAAGACGAGTGGAGGCCGGTTTTCCATCGCAAAAAGGAGGAACTGATCGCGGCCATGAACCGCGCTGTAGAAAAGTATCCAGGAGCGATCTGGAACTTTTCCCAGCCCATCGAAGACAACGTTGGAGAAACGATGACCGGCACCAAGGGCTCGCTTGCCCTCAAGATCTTTGGCGACGACCTCAAGACTCTCGAGCAGAAAGGCGAGGAAGTCACCGCCGTGATGTCTGCGATTCCGGGCATGCACGATGTCAAACTCTTGCGCGATTTCGGCCAGCCCAATCTTGACCTGAAGATCAACCGACGCGAAGCCGCTCGTTATGGAATCAACATCACCGACATTCAGGATGCGGTCCAGACTGCGGTCGGTGGAAATGCCGTTAGTCAGGTCCTGATCGGCGAGCAGCGCTACGACGTAGTCGTGCGGTATCAGGAACCATACCGGAACACAGCAAAGGCCATCGCCAATGTACGCCTGCTGTCCCCAACGGGAGAACGTGTCTCCCTCGCTCAGTTAACAGACGTGGAGGTCAAAGACGGTGCATACGACATTTTCCGCGAAGGCAACTCCCGCTATGTAGCCGTGACTTTCAACGTGCGAGGCCGCGATCTGGGGACGACCGTCGAAGATGCAATCAAGCAGATAGGAAAAAGAGTGAAGCTGCCGCCAGGTTACAGCCTCGGCTGGTCGGGAGAGTATGAGAGCGAAAAGCGTGCAGAAGCGCGCCTCGCCCTGATCGTTCCACTGACAATCCTGGTCATCTTCATCATTCTCTACACCATGTTTCGCTCCTACAAATGGGCATTGCTTATTCTGCTGAACGTTGGTCTCGCTCGTGTGGGCGGATTTCTCGCTCTCCTCATTACAGGAACTTACTTGAGCGTGTCATCGGGCGTGGGCATGCTTGCGCTCTTTGGAGTTTCGGTGCAAACCGGAGTCATTATGCTCGAATACATCAACCAGTTGCGCGCCCGCGGATATTCGATTCAAGATGCCGCAGTCGAAGGCGCCGTCTTACGACTTCGTCCGATCATGATGACGATGCTTGTGGCGACGCTAGGACTTCTTCCCGCTGCGCTGTCGCACGACATCGGTTCCGACTCGCAGCGGCCCTTCGCCATCGTGATTGTGGGCGGACTGATCTCCGATCTCTTGTTGAGCATCGTCTTGTTGCCCACCTTTTACGTCTGGATCGCAAAAGACGGCGATCAACTTCCGCTGCCGGAGCTGGCCCTTGAATAGTCCTGCGCTGTTCCGAAAAGTCGGTGCCAGAGCAGTCGTGGCCGCAGCCCTCGCTTGCATCCCGGTCAGTCCTGCAGTTGCCCAAAGCAATGGACCGGCAACGGTGACGCTCGATCAGGCGATTCAGATGGCGGTCCAGCACAACCACAATATGCTGGCGCTGGTGACGACGGTCCAGCAGGCAGAAGCGGAAGAGACTACGGCCAACCTGCGGCCCAACCCGTCTCTGTTTGCCGATTGGGAATACCTTCCACTCAATCATTCGTCTCAGAACACCGAGTATTTGCATGACTCGACCGAAGGCGACCTTGGTCTCAGCTATTTGCTCGAGCGTGGGAAAAAGCGCCAACACCGGCTCCAGGCCGCGAAAGATGTCACAGCCCAGACGCGATCGCAGGTAGCCGACGCCGAGCGCGGTCTCACATTTAATGTTGCCTCGCTGTTTGTTAACGCGCAGCTTGCGGAATCTGCACTCGAGCTTGCGGAGAAAGATCTGAAGAGCTTTCAGCAGACGGTCGATCTCAGCGAACTGCGCTACAACAAGGGCGCCATCAGCGAAGACGACTACCTCAAGATCAAACTGCAGTTGCTGCAGTTCGAAACCGACGAGCAACAGGCTGAGCTGGCGAAGCTTCAGGCGTTATCCGACTTGCGGCAGCTGCTTGGCTATGAATCCGTTCCTCCCGACTACGACGTCGCAGGTCCGTTCGACGATCAGCCGCTGAAGGGCAATCTGGAAGATTTTCAATTGAAAGCGCTGCAGAACCGGCCGGACCTCCGCGCGGCCCAGCAAGGCGTCACCGCCGCTAAGAGTCAGTACGAACTGCAAAGGGCAATCGGTAAGCAGGACGTCACCGTGCAAGGCAACTACTCCCACGTCAACGGGATCAACGCTGCCAGCTTCTACGGAAGCATTCCGCTGCCGGTTTTCAATCGCAACCAGGGCGAGATTGCTCGCAGCCGTTCCGCCATCACGCAAGCACAGGAGCAAGAGAAGGCCACCAACGGCCAGGCTCTTACCGACGTGCGCGATGCCTATGAGGGATTGCGCGTGAGCGACAAGGTCGTTCAACTCTACCAGTCGGGATATCTCGACGTCGCGCAAAAAGACCGCGACATTGCTGAGTACGCGTACCAGCGTGGTGCGGTCAGCCTGCTTGACTTTCTTGACGCGGAGCGTAACTATCGCGCGACTCAGCTTGCCTACCGGCAGGCCATTGCCTCCCACCTGCTTGCCTTGGAACAATTGCGCCAGGCGGTGGGGACCAGAGCTTTGCAGTAATGCGCAAGTCGCTTTTGTCGAACATTCACCGGCGAATATTGCAGCGATCGCCCAAGGAGCCGGATCGTTGAAGAAGGAAGAGGTACGCAGTCGGATCGAACAACTCGGGATCATTCCTTCCATTCGCGTGTCAACGATGGAAGACGCTGTGTTTGCCGCCGAGGCCATCGCGCGCGGCGGCATCCCCATTCTGGAAGTTACGTTGACCGTGCCCGAGGCGATCAAAGTTATTTCTCATGTCGTGCAAAGCGCTCCCGAAGTGATCGTCGGCGCCGGAAGTGTCCACGATGTTGAGACTGCCCAGCGCTGTCTCGATGCGGGCGCGAAGTTCCTTTCCAGCGATGGCCTCGATCCCGATACCGTGAAGTTCGCGGTGCAGCAGAATGTAGTGGTAATTCCCGGAACTCTGACGCCGACCGGCGTCATCGCCGCGTGGAAGCTGGCCCCGGATTTCGTCAAGATCGTTCCATGCGGCCACATCGGAGGCGACGCATATATAAAAGATCTTAAAGCGATGTTTCCTTACGTCCCGATGATCGCTGCCGGCGGAGTGAATCAGCGTACCGCGTTTGGCTTCATTGCCGCGGGCGCGATTGCGCTGGGCGTGGGCGGAGAACTGATTCCGAGAGAAGCGATTCGCAAGCGCCAGCGAGATCGCATCGCGGAACTGGCGCGCCGATTCATCGAGTCCGTGAGCAACGCCCGCGACCGTTGAACCGTTCGAGCAAGTGCTAGCGGGGAAGAGCGGACGCCATCGAAGCGAGGTGTATTCTAGTCGTCCGCATACGGAGTTGCAGAGACAGAGATCTTTGTGAATCACTATCTGCTGGTGCTGTCCGCAAGCCTGACGACTTTCGCTGCCACGAATATTGATGACGCCTTCCTGCTGACCTTGTTCTTCGCCCGCCGGCTTCCGACTCGACGAATCGTGGCAGGCCAGTACATTGGCTTTGCCGCCATCGTTGGCCTCAGCATCATTGGGGTCTGGTGTGCTCTTGCCATCCCCCATCGCTGGATTCGCCTGCTTGGGCTGCTTCCGCTCGCGATCGGCGTCAATCGTCTGCTGCGAGCCCGTGGAAGCGATGCGAGCCGGTCGCATGCCAGTTCGGAGAGCCTCGTGTCTATCGCACTGGTGACGTTGTCAAACGGTGCCGACAACATCGGCGTATACGTACCATTCTTCACCATCGCGCGTGCGGACCTATGGCTGATCCTGACTACTTATGCCGCGCTGATTGCCGTCTGGTGCTGGACGAGCCGATGGCTGGGAAATCATCCGATGACTCTGCGATCCGTAGATCGCTGGGGCCATTGGGCTGTACCGCTGGTGTTTATCGGTCTTGGAATTTATGTGCTGAGTTCGTGAACATCTGTGAAGCATCAGAGCTTGCCGCCTGAAGCCATCCACCTTTACGAACAATTTATGACTTCTTTACCCGAGTCTTAGAGCCTCTCTTGTCCAATGGCTTCGGAGATTCCACATCGGATGTGAGAGAGATGCAACATCCGTGGCCGGAGGCTCATATGCTCGTCGAAGCAGGAATAACGTTGGTATGCATAGTTGGCGTCGCATTTTATCTGCGATTCCTGATGGCGTTAAAAGGCGAGATGAGGCATCGGTCAAGTGGTTATTGGGTACGGCTTCGGTTCGATGCCGCGGAAAACAAGATTGGCGTATCTCGGGAACGGCAGGAGCCGGGGTCCAAGGCCGCATGAAGCCTCGGGCTGCGGTACATAAAATGACCTGAGAACGTGCGACGAGGAGGCTATGTGAAACTGGTTCGCTTTGAAGACATCAACGGACGCGAAACCTTCGTCAACGCGGAGCGCGTGAACCATATCAGCGACTACGGAAGCGGAACGACCGAGATCAACTTTGGGGGTGAAAAGGCAACCGTTTACGTTGCGATGGATGTTGCGAAAGTGGCTTCAACATTGCTCAAAGCAGCTAAGACCTAGTGGAACCGCAGGTTTGCAGGCGACATGAGGGTGAGCCTCTCGCGGCGACACTCGCTGGATGAGTCGGCCGCACGCCCCGTACACGGCACCGCCAATGTCCTCCCGACCACACCTCCTATTTCACCTTCGTAATTTGAAGAAAGCTGCTCCAGGGGCAATCATTAGCGCTAATGCCAAGTCTCGATAAGACGCGCCGCTGGGATCGCCTGCCTGTCGACTTACCCGTTCGCGTGGTCACTTCCAAAGGCTTTTCGACTACGGTGGTCGAGGGGCGCGGCACGGAAATGAGCGAGGGCGGCATGGTCCTCTATGCCGGAATCTTGCTGAATCCTGGGGATTTGCTGGAGATCGAATTCGATACTCCTGTGCACTCGCGCATGCCCGCCATCGTCCGTTCCCGCAACGGTTTCTGCTTCGGTCTCGAGTTCATCACTCCGCTGCCCGCCTGATCGGCCCCTTTCTCCGAGAGCCTCGAAGCGTGCATTGTTGCGTCGTTTGTTTTAGCATCGGTACGCTCACGGAGCAAACTCACCCTATGTACTTCGAACAGTTTTATCTGGGATGCCTCGCGCATGCGTCCTACATGCTGGCCTCGGACGGCGAAGCGGTGGTCGTCGATCCACAACGCGACGTCGAGCTATATATCAAAGCGGCTTCCGATCATGGCTTCGCGATCCGGCATATTTTTGAGACGCACCTGCACGCGGATTTTGTTTCAGGACACCGCGAACTGGCCGCCCGCACCGGGGCGAAGATTTATATGGGCGCGCAAGCCGGAGCGATGTTTCCCCATGTGCCGGTGACGGACGGCTTCGAGTTGGAATTTGGGAAGGCTTCGATTCGTGTGCTGGAGACTCCGGGGCACACGCCAGAGAGCATCTGCCTGGTTGTCACCGACGGAGAAAAGTCTCCGACGCCGTGGGCGGTTTTGACGGGCGACACCTTGTTTATAGGCGACGTTGGGCGTCCTGATCTCTCCCCTCGGCATACTCCCGTTCAACTTGCGGGCCTGCTCTATGACAGCCTGCACGAGAAGTTACTCGCGCTGCCGGACAGCGTTCTTGTCTACCCCGCCCATGGGGCTGGTTCCCTATGTGGCAAAAACATGCGCGCAGAACGCTCGTCGACGATCGGGACGGAGCGCCTTACCAACTACGCGCTGCAAATCAAGAACAGGGAAGAGTTCGTCGCGCAGTTGACCAGCAACCTGCCCGCACGTCCGGAATACTTTTTGAAAGACGCTGAGATGAATCGTGCAGGCGCTGCGCCGCTGTCTGACCTGCTGCCACTGCGAGCCATCACGCCCGTTGAGTTGAAGACCATGCTGACCGATGGTGAACTCGCGCTCGACGTGCGTCCTGGCGACGAGTTCGCTGCCGCGCACGTGCCTGGTTCAGTGAACATTGCGCTCTCAGGACAGTTCGCGTCATGGGCTGGCACGGTGCTGGGATTGACGGCGCATCCTGTTCTGATCGCGTCGTCGGACGAGCAACTGGAGGAGGCACGCCTTAGGCTTGCGCGCGTGGGCGTCGAAGTGCTCGATGGATATCTTCAAGGCGGTGTCACTGCGTGGCAGCAGGCTGGCTTTGCCGTCGGATCGATCGCGCAGATCACACCGAGCGAACTTGATGCCCGGTTGCGAACAGGCAACGTGCAAGTGCTCGACGTACGCCGCGCACCCGAGTGGGAAGGGGCGCACATTGAGGGCGCGACGTGGTGGCCGCTCGACAACTTCAAGGTCTCTCCACCAGAGATGGATCACGATGTGCCCATCGCGGTTCACTGCAAGGGTGGTTATCGCAGCATGATTGCCAGCAGCCTGCTGCAACGTGCTGGATTTAAACACGTAATCAACGTGGCTGGTGGATTCGATGCCTGGCAGGAGGCCAAGCTGCCATCGGTGAGCGCAAAACCAGTCGGGGCGTAACCCCTTTACAAGTTGACAAAGTGTTCCTGAAGGAACACTTCCATGTACCAGAATGTATGTACGACCGTGTCAATCATCGGCTAAGTGCAGTGTTGACAACGGATTGGCGGTTTAGAGTGAGGTCTCGATTTCTTGACCCATGTCGGCGATTGCGCGGATTAAGTGTTCCATCTGGGCCTCGGTGACCGCGGGATTCATACAGGTGAATTTCAGGCACTGCCGGTTGTGTACACGGGTGTGGCCGATGACTGCGATGCCGCGTTCGAACAAGCGCTGGCGGAGAGTGGAATTCAGGCGAACGAGGTCCAGCGCCAAGTTGACCGGGGCGTAGCGAAAAACGACCGTGCTCAGTTCGGGTCGGCAGACCAGTTCGAGTTGCGGCGTGCTGCTTATCGTCGATGCCGCATGGTTTGCTAGCTCAATCACGCGATCGACCATGGCGGCGAGTTTGGCGCGGCCGAGGGTCTGAAACGAAATCCACAATTTCAGTGCGTCGAAGCGGCGGGTCGTCAGCAGGGAAGTCGTGACGAGATTCGGGATGCCGGCATCTTCGTGGAGTTCGGGGTTGAGATAATCGGCGTGGAGCTTGATCGAATCGAAATAGCGCGCGTCGCGGAGCAGGAACACGCTGCACGGAATTGGCTGCCAGAATAGCTTGTGAAAGTCGATGCTGACCGAGTCGGCCTTCTGGATACCTTGGAGCTTTTCTCGGTGACGTGTGGAGAAAAGCAGCGCTCCACCATAAGCAGCGTCAACGTGCAGCCATGCGTTTTCTGCACGAGCGACGGACGCGACTTCTGGCAGCGGATCGACCGAGCCAAAGTCGGTGGTGCCCGCGGTTGCCACGATTGCCATGGGCAGCAGGTTTTGCGCACGGGCCGCGTTGATCGCGTCGTGCAGGGCTGCGGGGTTCATGCGAAATCTCTCGTCCACCGGGATTCGAACCACGGCGTCCGTCCCAAGGCCCAACTGTGATGCGGACTTCTCGACGGTGAAGTGCGCTATTTCTGAACAGAAGATGCGCAGGCGGCGGGCTTCCGGGGGCAGACCGGACTTCTGGGCGGACCAGTTCCAGTGCTTCTGAAGAAATGCGTCGCGCGCAAGCAACAATCCCATGTAGTTTGACTGCGAACCGCCGGTGGTAAACGTTCCATCCGCTGAGGCGGGCAGCCCGGCCTCGGTACAGAGCCAGCGAACCAGTTTCTGTTCCACGATGGTGGCGATGGGCGCCTGGTCGAAGGAGTCCATGGATTGGTTGAGGGCGCTGATCACAACTTCCGCAGCGAGCGCGGCCAGCAGGGGCGAGCAGTGCAGGTGTGCAGCGGTGTTCGGATCGCTGATGGCAATTGAGTGCGCCACAACAGTTCGCAGCGTTTTGGCGATTTGTTCGGAGGAGGATGCGTTGGCGGGGAGAAAGTCGTCGTCTACCAGGGTGGCCAGTGCGGCGGGGGTTGCGCCGGAATACGGGCGGTTGGGTAGGGAATCGGCAACAATTTCGGCCGCTTGCAAAATCAGGCGCTGGTATCGGTGTTTTGATTCTTCGTTATTCGTGAGGAAGTCGGATTCGAACAAGGAGTGCCTCGGTGCGGGACGTTGAGAGTCGGTCGACGTTTTGTTTTATACACGTCCATATTCACACAACGGGCGTGTCAACGAGGTCTTTTCTGGGGAGCGCTTCAAGGCGAAATGGACTCCGAGCGAGTTCCGGTGCTTGTTTCGTGGTGAAACGCGGGCGGGGCGCCCGCGCCACATGGGCGGAAGTTGTAGACTCAGAGGGACGGGAGCAGACGAATGAAAATTGAGAAACTTGCGAAGACATTTCGGGTGGAGAGCGGAAAGCATTTTCGGCTGAAGGACTTTGATCCTGCCGATACCGGACACTGGCGGTCGAAGGAGCATGCGGAAGCGGCTTTGCAGGAGCGCATCCTGCAGACGGCGGACTTGCAGGACAAGCTCTACGCCCAGGATAACTGGGCGCTGCTTCTGATTTTTCAGGCGATGGATGCGGCGGGAAAAGACGGCGCCATCAAGCATGTGATGTCGGGAATCAATCCGCAGGGGTGCCAGGTCTTTTCGTTCAAGGCGCCTTCGGACCTGGAACTGCAGCATGATTTTCTGTGGCGCACGACGCGCTGCCTACCGGAACGCGGGCATATCGGAATCTTTAATCGGTCGTACTACGAAGAGGTGCTGGTGGTGCGGGTGCATCCTAACATTCTGAAGAGCCAGAAAACGCCTCCGTCGCTGGTCGGCAAGAAGATTTGGGAGGAGCGGTTTGAGGACATCCGATGCTTTGAGCATCATATGGCGCGGAGCGGGACGGTGATCCGAAAGTTCTTCCTTAATGTCTCGAAGAAGGCGCAGAAGCAGCGTTTCCTGGCGCGGCTGGACGAGCCGGAAAAGAACTGGAAGTTCTCGGCAGCCGATATTCGGGAGCGCGCATGCTGGGACGATTATCAGAAAGCATACGAAGACATGATCGCGAACACGGCGACCGAGCACGCGCCATGGTACGTGGTGCCGGCGGACAACAAGTGGTTCACGCGGCTGGTGGTGTCAACGGTGATCATCGATACACTGAAGTCTTTGGACCTGGCTTATCCGAAGGTGGATGACGCGAAGCTCAAAGAGCTAGCCGCAGCAAAGAAGATTCTGGTGAGCAAGTAACAGAGCGGATCATCGTGGGGTGAGGCGTGTTTCGCGCGCGAATCGGTTCATCGCGATCCCGGAGAGATCGAGTCGGCGCTGAACGGGCGCGGCGATCTCGGTCGAACTCTTGCTTTGCAGCCGTGCTTGGCGGGATTAAGATAGGCAATTGCAAAAATCTTCCCCTGGGAGAAAACCCTAAACATGGTAGGCCTCGATTGCATTCGCAAGAGCATCAATCTCGTCGTGCGGTTCGCTTTCGCACTCACGCTGTCAGTGCTTGTCGGCGTTGCTGCCTTCGCTCAGGCGAAACCGGAGCGGCAATCGAAAGCTGTCAAACCCGCGCAGGCAACGCAGCCCGCACAGCCGACGGCTGCGGCTTCAGCTGGCGCCAAAGTTGAGACCGCTGAGCCGACGAAGCCGGAAGAGAAGGCGTTCAAAGGGATGCATTACCGCATGATTGGCCCTTTCCGGGGCGGGCGGTCGCTGACGGCGGCGGGGATTCCGGGCGATCCGACGACTTATTACTTTGGCGCGACAGGTGGCGGAGTATGGAAGTCGACCGATGGCGCGATGACATGGTCTTCGGTTTTCGATAAGGAAGGCACGTCGTCGATTGGCAGCATCGCGGTGGCGAGTTCCAATCACAATGTACTTTACGTGGGCACCGGCGAGGCCTGCATTCGCGGGAACATTTCGCATGGCGATGGCGTTTACAAGTCACTGGACGGCGGAAAGACCTGGAAGAATGTGGGCCTGCATGATTCGCGCGCGATCGGGAAGGTCATTATTAATCCCACGAATCCCGATATTGCGTTTGTCGCGGCGCTGGGACATCCATATGGGCCGAATGCGGAGCGCGGAATTTTCCGCACGACCGACGGCGGCAAGACTTGGGACAGGGTTCTTTACAAGGACGAGAACACGGGCGGTATCGACGTGGCGTTCGATCCGCACAATCCGAATATTCTTTTCGGCGCGCTTTGGCAGGCGCGGCGTACTTCGTGGAGCATGGACGACGGCGGCCCAGGGAGCGGACTGTATCGCTCGAACGATGGCGGTACGACGTGGAAGCGGCTTGAAGAACACGGATTACCCAAGGGCCCGTACGGAAAGATCGGCGTGGCGGTTGGAGCGAATTCCGACCGCGTCTATGCATTGATCGAGGCGCGGCTTCCGGACGGCGGACTATATCGCTCGGACGATGGCGGGGAGAACTGGATTCTGGTGAATCCCAGCCACAGTCTATGGCAGCGGCCGTGGTACTACATGCACGTGATCGCCGATCCGCGCGACGAAAACGTTCTCTACATCATGGATGTGGACGCTTACAAGTCGACCGACGGCGGTCATTTGTTCAATAAGATCCACGTGCCACATGGGGATAACCACGGGCTTTGGATCGATCCGATGAACACGCGGCGCATGATCGCGTCGAATGATGGCGGAGTCACGGTGACGCTCGATGGCGGCAAAAACTGGACGCACCAGGACAATCAGCCGACCGCCCAGTTCTACCACGTGTTTGCGGATTCGGCGATGCCGTATCGCGTTTACGGCGCGCAGCAGGATAGCGGGACGGTTGCGATTGCCAGCCGCAGCGATGATGGTTCGATCGACCGCAGCGATTGGTACGACGTGGGGGGCGGCGAAGCGGGATATATTGCGCCCGACCCCCGCGACCCGGACATTGTTTATGCGGCGGATTATCAGGGCAACATCACGCGCTATGACCGACACATAGGCCAGGTGAAGGCGATCACGGAGCAGCCCGAACTTTCTGATGCTTACGGCGCGGCGAATCTTGAGCACCGCTTTCAGTGGACGGCTCCGGTGATGATTTCTCCGCACGATCCCAACACGCTATACCACGGCGGAGAGCGGTTGTTTAAGACGACCGACGGAGGCGTGCACTGGTCGGCGATCAGTCCTGACCTGACGCGCAACGATAAGAGCAAGCAGAAAGTTTCCGGCGGCGACATCACGCTCGACGATTCAGGCACGGAATATTACGACACGATTTTTGCGCTGGCGGAGTCGCCTCTCAAGAAGGGATTGCTGTGGGTCGGCACCGACGACGGGCTGATCCAGTTGACACAAGACGAAGGGAAGACGTGGACGAACATTACTCCGAAAGATATGCCGGAGTGGAGCCGCGTCAGCCAGATTGATCCGTCGCCGTACGATGCGGGGACCGCGTACGTGGCGGTTGATCGGCACCAGTTCGACGATCTGCATCCTTATATCTACAAGACGAGCGACTACGGGAAGACGTGGACGAAGCTGACGCAGGGGATTCCTGACAATGCCTTCGTGCGCGTGGTGCGCGAGGATCCAAAGAAGCGCGGGCTGCTTTATGCGGGGACCGAGACCGGCATGTACGTGTCGTTCAACGATGGGGCGAAGTGGCAACCGCTGCAGTTGAATCTGCCGACCACGCCGGTGCACGACTTGATTATCAAGAACGACGACCTGGTGGTGGCGACGCACGGGCGCGCGTTTTGGATTCTTGATGATGTCTCACCGTTGCGGCAGTACTCGGACGAGATCGCGCAAAAGGACGTGTTCCTTTATACGCCGTCGACAGCGTACCGCATTCAGGCGGGAGCGAGCGCGGAGCGACATCCGTCGAAAACAACGGGGCAGAATCCTCCGGCGGGGGCTGTCATTTACTACTACCTCAAGGATGCACCCAAGGCGGGTCACGAAACCAGGATTGAGATTCTGGATGGCTCGGGCAACGTCATCCGGAAGTACTCGAGCGAGGAAGTGGCGACGCTGGAAGAGCCACTTGATCCTGACGAGAAGAAGCCGGAAAAAGAGATTAAGCCCGAGGCGGGATTAAATCGCTTCGTGTGGGATTTGCGTTACGAAGAAGCGCATCACGTGCCTGGATATTATTTGTGGGAATACGGCAGTGGTGCGCGGGGTCCGGTGGCGGTGCCGGGGCATTATCAGGTACAGCTTACGGTTGACGGTAAGAGTGAGACGGCGGGGTTCGATTTGAAGCTGGATCCGCGGGTGAAGGTTAGCCAGGCGGACCTTCAACAGCAGTTCGACTTGCTGCTGCAGACGCGGGACGAACTGAGCCGCGTGTATGACACGGTGAACCAGATTCAGGATGTGCGTTCGCAGTTGACCGGCCTGACCCGGCGTTTGCCGGAAAGCGCAAACTCGAAAAAGATTGTCGCGGCAGCGGATGATCTTGAGAAGAAACTGGTGGGAGTGCGCGATGACTTGGTGAACCTCACGATTGATGCGAACGAGGACTCGCTGGCGTATCCTCCGCAGCTGGACGCGAAGTGGGCGTATCTCGCGATGGATGCGGGAACCGCAGATGCGGCGCCAACCGAGGCCGAGCAGAAGGAATTCGAGAAGCTGAAGCGGCAGAGCGGGGAACTGGTGGCGCGTTGGGACGACCTGCAGCGGCGCGATCTGGCCGCGTTTCAGAAGCTGACGGCGGAAGGCAGCCTGTCGACGGTCGTAGTGCCGCCGGCGGGGCGGGTGGTCGAGGAGGAAGTTCCGGCACACTGAGCGGGCGGTGCGCGAATATTCTCGACGGGCCAAGGTCGGCCCTGCAGGCTAAAGCCTTGACTTAGCTTGGTGATTGGGGCACGACTCGAAGCCGTCCCTTCCCAAGCCATCTGATGGGATCGTTCTCGGTACGAGCTGAACGTAGCTCGTTCCGCAGCCTGTTAACTCTTCGCATTACTCTCTATTACTTCTGTGCCACTTCTATGGCACGGATGGGCCTTGTCCGGGATTCAAGGGCGTTGCTATTGTGCCGATAGAGATGTTGTTCCTCCCCTGAAGGTTGAAAGCCGAGCCTGATTGGGGGGTATATATGCGAATGATGCATCTGTGCTATGCGGCAATTGGCTTTGCGGTGGCCCGTTGGATATTCAAACGGCAGCCAGTAGCGGACCCAGTCACTCGGTTCCGGTCTCAGGGCCTTCTGTAGAACGGTTTTTCCGGGCCTGGGCGCGCGCCCCGTTGCGCCTCCATTTCGTCAGCGCGCGCCCATTGCTTCCTGCCTACTGAAGTACTGTTACTAAGGTTTGCCTATCTTATCCCTGTTTCTTCGGTCTCTCCATACAATTGAACTTGGGAGCGCTTTCTGCGGAGCGAACTGCATCGCGGAGGCACCGCGTTCCATCCACAGGTTGATTCATGCGGCATCTTTCACGAATTCGGTGGGCTCTGTTGTTGCCAGCAGTGATGATGCTGCTGCTATCTGCGGTGATGGTGGGGCAGGATGATCCGATTAGTGATCCGAACGACGTGCCTCTGGGCGATGTGGCTCGCAACATGAGGAAGAAAGCGGCGCCGGGCAAGGACGTGATCGACGATGACAATTTATCGCAGGTGATGCGGCAGGCCGAGAGCCATCACACTCCGGACTCGGTGCTGAAATTTCTGATGTCAGGCGAGAGCAAGAACTTTCAAGTCGCGGCGCCGGATGTGAGTTGCAGCCTGTCGTTCAGCGCGAATACGAAGGCGTTACTCTCGAACCAATACGCGCAGATGGATCTTCCGCCTGCAGACGTGATCAAACTGGAGGGACCGGCGACGATTGAGGGAGATGCGCTGACGGTGTCGGTTTTCAACGACACGGATTGGCACGTGAGCGAACTTGCCGTGGCGCTGACGGTGGTGAAGAAGGTCGATCCATTGTTGAACTATGGAGATCCGAGCTTGCCGGTCGGTGCGGCAGGCCAGGAGTCGCAGGCTCGGCCCGAGAGGAAGCCGGACACGGTTGTTATCTATCGGATGAGGGCGGCGGCGCCTCCGTTCTCGCATACAGTGTTCAGCGCGCCAATGAATCTGGATCTCGCGCCGGGGGATGAGTGGCATTGGGCCATCGTGCAGGCGAAGGGATATCCCCCGCAGAGTTACGGCGCTACCTTGCCGCAGACGACGGCGCAAAACGGGGACGCAGCGCCCGCGCGATCGGCTGTACCTGCATCGCTGCTGGTGCCACAAGATTCGCCGGCGGCATCGCTTCCGCAGGATCCTCGCTAGACATGCGCGTCGAGTTTCAATGAACCCCTAAAGCCTCGACCGTGCTGCGATATTCGTCGCCCGTAGGTCCAGAACCCTGATGTGCCCGGACGAAGGCCAGGATGCGCCTCTTGACCTCCGCCGCCTCAGGAAAATCGCGATCCGTCCAAAAGCGCTGCGCCGAATCGAAAAAGCCGACGCGCTCCAGAAATGATGTGCCGTAATACTCGGCATCTTCCAGAGAGCCATCGGCAATATTCACATTGAACGATCCATCGGGTTGCAGAGAGTCATGCAAACACCAAAGCAGCATGCGATTGATTTCTGCGGCCATCGCTTTTCTCTGCGCCGCACTTCCTTCTGCCCAACCGTAGTGAAATAGAGTGACCACGTCCATATTGTTATGGTTCCAGAATTGCCCTTTCCATAGCCATCCGGCCGGATAACTGAAATCCTTGATCGCGAGCGTGGTGTCGAGTACGAGCGGCCAGTCGGGCACCTTGCCCTTGAGATAAGAGATGACATGAAACGTCATGCTTAGATCGTCCGGAAAATCTTCGTGACCGACCCGACGATAGCGCTCGCCAAAGTAGCCGGTCTCGGGATTGCGGTATCGGCGCAGCACGCGGTCCAGGAGTGCATCTCGTAGAGCCGGATCGACGGTATAGTTTTCCGGCTTGCGCCGGACGATCATCTGCAGGAGCGTGGCCACAGTTTCGTTGAACTCTGGCTCGTGATCGACTCCGGTGTGGCGAACGTCCGAGATGGAAAGCGCATCGAGGTAAGCGGCGAGCTTCTCCGGACTCGAAACGCGGGTCAGAAAAGCCGGAAGCGGATGCGGCGCCGGTTCCTCTCCGGCTTGCGCCTCCAGGTGATCGTAGGTGGCGTACAGCTTTAAATACCACTGCCGATAGCATGCTCCCCACATCCCGTCTGCGTCCATCCTGTCTAATGCGGGATGGCCGATGCTGGCTTCCAGATCGCGAAGCCGTTCGTCGATAAGCTTGAAGTCTGCGGAACTCACGAGGAGTGACCCCAGTTCAAACAGAATCTGATGACCGCACGTAGTCCTCGAGCCCTTGGCTTCCTCCGCCAATAGGTGCTTGGCCAATGTCAGGGTGCGAGCGACTCTCGACTCGTGCTCTTCCTTGTATTGTGGATTGAATGCTACGAAATCCTGCTCGAGCAGCGAATAGGCATCACGATCCGAAGCGACCTGACTGGGGATTTCGGCTAACGCCAAAGAGCCGGAGACAAGCACCAGCGCCAAGAGGAATTTCATCCCAACTCTTATACACGAGTCCTTTCGGAGACGATGTGCCGGGCCGAGGCACAGAATGCGGAACGCGGCTAGTGGGCGCCCGCCTTCAGGACGACCGTATTTCTCTCGTCACCGGCGATGATGCGATAGAACTTCTTCAATTCGTCGGCACGGGCGACCGGGACGCTGAGTTCTTTGTATTCCAGCGTGCGGCTGTAGTGGATTACGTTGCCTTTTACTTCCGTCTTGGAGTGATAGCTGGCGAAGCTATAGTCGGCGTCGACGGCTGGTGGCAGATCGTCAACGACGTATCCCGCGGGGATCGTGATGTCGAATATGTCGGTATCGCGCGAGGGCCCTTCAAATTCGATGGGAAACTTGCGCGGCTCTTTTGTCTCAAGAACGCCGCTGCTCTTCACCCCCAGAACGCGGGGACGAACCAGCAGCAGGCCTCCGGCGTTCTTGGCGTATTCAGGCGCTTCAAAAGAGTAGTTGAGGCCGAAGGTCTGGTCGGTGTGGTCGAGATTGAGAATCGTGCCCTTCGTGAGCCGAAAGAGCGACAGAGAGCCGGCGAGTAAGTCTTCGATGGGCTTTTTTCTGTCAGAGTCTTTCGTGACGGTGCGTAAGCTCCAGCGTTCGGCCGCAGCGCGATCTCCCAAACGCGTCTCTTCCACGTCACCTTTAAGCGTCCCTGTAATATCGAGCGTTAGCTTTCCAGTGCGTTGAATGCCATTCATGGCCGAAGGCTGCCGGGGCAGCTGGACGAGTTCACCGCCTTGCGGTGCGACCATGAGACCGTAGTTCGCCTGAAGATATCCGCCGATCTCGCCGAATGGAGTCAGTTCGTTGGTGGGATCGAAGAACAGCAGACGCCCGAGCTTCGGATGTTCGACAGTTGCGATCAGAGATGGATCCGAGAGGTTGGGAGGTAATTTAATGGCAAGAATCGCGTGGTCGAAGGCGCCGATGCTGGCGGGCATGTCTGGAGTTACAGCGCCGCGTTCGGAATTGATGACGACATAGTAGGACTCGATGCCAATCTGACTCAGCATTGAGCTAAGTAGAGTTGCCTTGTCTTTGCAGTCGCCATAGTGGTGGCTGAAAACTTCGGGAGCAGGGTGTGGCTGAAATCCCCCAATGCCAAGTTCAATCGCAACGTAGCGGATATCGTGCTGAACGAATTGTGCGAGCGCCCGCATTTTGTCCAGAGAAGTGGTGGCAGAAGCGGTGAGAGTTGTGACCTCCTGTTTGATTTCCGGAGAGGCATCGCGGCGTCCGCTGGTTAGATTCACGTACCAATTGCCCATCTCCGGCCAAGTGGTAAAGCCGTGCGTGGAGGCGCCGCCTTGGGGAAAGAAGGAGACAACCATCTGGCCCGAGATTCCCGCCAGCGGAGGCATTTCTGGCTCCTCGCGAATGCTCTTCACGTCGCTCACGGTCCATTGCAACTGTGTTCCGCTCTCGGAGGGCTTGATCTCGGGATAGTTAATCCAGTAGGCCTTGTATGCCCAGCCAGCGGGAAGTTGCAGGGAATAGTGAGTTTCGCGCACGGGAATTTCGCGCTGAAAAGCCCAGACGTCCTGCAGGACCATCGGTTGCTCGTCTTCTTCGTACTCGTAGCCGACGATGTTACCGGGATCAGGAGCGGGAATCTGCAGGACCTTGTCCTTGACATCAGAAATGAGTTCGCTACCTCGTACTTTCGGCAACGAAATCTCCATGGCCTCTTTATCCTTCACTTCGTAGTCTTTCCCTTGTGCCGGTATGCACCAGCCGTGGAGGCCGTTGATCTTGCTGTGAGCATTGAAAGAGACAGCGGCAAATCCGTAGTCACGGCCGTTGGGTCTGAGGATCTTGTAGGCGACGCGGACCTGGGTCTTGATCTTGTCGACTGACTGGACGTTGACGATTCTTTCCTCGTACAGCAAGACGGCATCGGTCTTTTCGTCGTGGGCGGGCAGGGGTGCTGAGACAAGGGCGTGCATCCACTGCGGAGCGTCGCTGGCGCCAGCCGGGAGCACAGCGGCGAGAGCACAGATCGTGCACAACAGGATTCGGAGACGCCTGCAATCAATTGCTGGCATTGGCGCCCGCCGGCTGCAGAACGACTTGTTGTTCATCGGTTGTCCTCACCACCTGAAAGAAATTGCGCAAGGCCGGATAGTACTTCTGCTCGAGCAACAGGATGTCGACATTCAGAGCGCGGTTCAAATGCAAACTGCCCTTGTTGTTTTCCGCCTGCATCGTGTACGAGATGATGTGCCCATCTTGTTTTTGGGGCGCTGGCAGAGTGGAGATTTGCCAGCCCAGTGGCAAGTCAATGCTGATGTCGTCGTGACGCCCGAACGGATAGCTGAAGTAAATCGGTTGCACGCGATCCGCGTGATCGAACAGATGCTTCTCAGGAGCACTGAAGAGTCCAACAGGAAAGAGGACGTGGTGCCCGGCTCCCGAGACCCAGCCTGGCACCTTGAGAGTGAATTCCGCCACCAGAGGAGGAGTAGCATCCTTCCAGTCGGGTTGGTTGGTGAGTTCAACCTCGGCGGCGACGGGGATGGATTCTTTGACGCTATCTTCCAGGAATTTCTTACGGTCCGCGTCGTCCGCGAGGCGTTCGTCCACCCGAATCTGCCAGGCTTCCAATCCACTGTAGCTGACGGTCAATTTGCCTTCGAGATCGCCCGTGTCGCTGAGCTTCAGAGCGGCCGTTCGCTGGATGCCGGAATCTGCACTCGACGGCAGCATGGTTTGGACCCAAGACCCGCCGTCTTTATCGAGACGGAGTCCGTTGACGCCGGTCTCGAGCCAAGGCAACATTCCGAAAGGTGTAAAGGCCGCTCCGGGATCGCAAAAGACATCCTTTCCGTTCAGCTTTACAACCACAACGTTGGAGTCGAGGCGACGCCCCTCCATCGTTTGCGGACTAAAAAAATAGTTCTGTCGGTCGGGAACCCACATCCCGTAAGCTTCGAAGCCAGCCGCTCGAGCCAAGGCCAAAAATAGCCAGGTCAGTTCCGCGCCGTTCGCATACTGCTTCTTCCACACGGTCTCGACGTTGCCCGGGTCCTTTTCCTTTTCGCGTTTTTGTTCCTGCTCGGTCTTCTCCGCTTCGTAGGAGGTATTGCGAAGTTGTTGCACGCGCGCGTAGATCTTCTGAAGCTTTACCTCTTGAGAATCACCGGGAGAGACAATCGACGCCACGGCCTGCTCCATAGCTTTGCGTTTGTCGATGAAACTTTCCAGTTGGCCATTTCGCCTCTTGCCGAGCTTCTTCCAGTAGGCGACCGCTTCTCTCTCGAAAGGTTCGTCGCTGTAAATAAAGTCGACGCGCGACTTCAGTTCATTCTCTGGAGGCATGTAGTCTTCGACGTGGAAGGCCGGAATGTTACTAGCTTCGAGATTAATGACATGGTTGGGAGCTTCCGCCGGTTGAGCTGTGCCGGGCGGCAAGTTATTCCAAATCCACCGCACGACCCACTGCTGATAGTCGCTGGTGTAGGGCTTGAGAGAGAATTTCGCATTCTTGGTGAACAGTTCGTTGCTCAAGATCCAGTGCGAGTCGAAGACGAAATTCTCACTGAAGTCGGTCGTGTAGTAGTACTCGATGATGCCACCGACTTGCACATCGGGCAGAGTAAACGTCTTGGCCAGATACTTCACTCCGCGGGCTTTGACGATCGACTTGTCGAAAACCTTACCGTCATAGTTGACGACCGAACCGTCAGGCTTGATCGTACGCGCGTGAATGTTGACGATAGAGCCTTGCTCTTTCCAATAAGGAATTTCGATGTCCGCGTACTTGCGGCCTTCCTCGGTCAAGATCTTGATGCGGAAATAGACGTCTTCGTGCGCGGTGAGGCCACGGTCATCGCGGTCTACCTCGCGGAACAGGATGATGGCGGGCGCCCCGGGAGCCTTGGGCTCGCCCGTCATCTTCAATTCCTCCTGGGAAACGGGTTGAAAGCCCACGGCCCAGGCCGCCGTGGACAGGGCGAGGATTGATGCAACAATGAGGACACACAGAGACAGACAGAGACGCAGGGGACGAAGAGTCGGCATGGCGCAGTTCACCTGTGGAAACTTTGATCGCCGGAGGCTTCGAGGGCCTAAGGGGGAAAGCAAAGGCCGCGACGATGTGTCCGGGTACCAAGCTAAGGTTTGTAGAGCACGCAACTTATGGCTGGCGAGAATACCGCCGCTGCTATCCGGTGTCAAGAAAATCTCCTGCGGGATGGAACCATAAAAGTACGGTGGCGTCGGTGATTGTGGTCACCACCTAGGTCTTTCAATCCAACCAGTTAGCCTTGCTGGTTCCACCGACATGCGGATTGGACACCGAAACACTTACTTTCGGATGGCGTCTTGAGTCGCCACGCGGGGCGAACGACTGGTTTGTCGAGTGTTACCCAAGGCGACAAGTGGCCGGTGGAGATCCATGTTGATGAGCGTGCTAGACTAATTTCAACTCCGCATAACTGAGGGTGCCCATGAAATTTGGCGTCATCATCTTTCCCGGTTCGAACTGCGATCACGATGCCTATTGGACGATTCAGCATGTCGCCAAACAGCCGGTTACATTCCTATGGCACGAATCGCACGATCTGGAGAATTGCGACGCCATCATTGTTCCGGGCGGCTTTGCCTTCGGCGATTACCTTCGAACCGGTGCGATCGCAAAGTTCTCGCCGGTGATGGAGTCAGTGCGCAAGTTCGCGGCAGGCGGCGGAATGGTGCTGGGTATCTGCAATGGATTTCAGATCCTCTGTGAATCGGGTTTGCTGCCGGGTGCATTGATGCGCAACGTAGGCCTCAAATACGTTTGCAAACCAGTTCAAGTGCGGGTGGAAAACGTTGAGACTCCCTTCACCAATGCATGCGCCAAGGGAGAAGTGCTGACCATCCCGATCGGCCACATGGAGGGCAACTACTACTGCGATCCTGCCACGCTCGACGAGTTGCGCCGGGACAATCGCGTTGTGTTTCGTTATTGCATGCCCAATGGTGAAATAATCGCTGCGGCTAATCCGAATGGTTCGTTGGAAAATATCGCGGGCATTTGCAGTCCCGGAGGAAATGTTGTCGGCATGATGCCGCATCCGGAGCGCTCGGCGGAGCCGGAGTTGGGTTGCATCGACGGCATGAAGGTGTTTCAGTCGATGGTTGGTGCGATGGCGAACCGATAAGCGTTCGATTTCTTATCCGGCATCGCAGAATTTCTTTGGCGATAAGCGGCCTTTCGGTATATCTTCGAATCCTCTTCCCCTGTAGTGCGGTTCCAAAACGTGTTTGTTCTTCGCAAGCACACGCGGGGAGGCGTGTCTCTATGACACCGAAGCAGATTCTAGATTCTTTTTCAGACACATTAATGCAGGATGAACGGATTCTTAGCGCCCAGGAACGTTCCCTGGTCGCAACTTTGCTGCGCCATGCGAAAGCGGTAGCGGGGGAGAGTCCGGAAACGCAGGATGCGGTAAGGGCGGTAATCGCGTCGGCAGTGGGAGAGACGGTCGCGCAGCGTGCTTTCGGCGTTTTGGGGGAGAGCGTTGTTGATCGGATTCTGAAGAGCAGCCGAGTCGGCGATGTTGAAGGTGTCAGCACTTCAGATCTCCACACGGGAACTTCGACTTCGAAGGAACTTGAATCCTCCGGCGTTCGAGCGTCCAAACCGACGAGCGGAAACCCGGACCCTCCGGTGCCCAAACAGCCCGAGCCACCCGTACCAAAGCAACCGGAGCCGCCGAGTGTGCGACCGCCCAGCAAGCCGATGCGCGATACGCCGGTAACACCTCCGCCGGGACCTAGACAGCCGGACCCACCATCCGTGCGGGCGCCGCGTAAACCCTTGCGCGATACTGCCCCGAAGCAGCCGGATCCGCCGGGAAAGGGCATAGACACGACTGTAGTGTCTGGAATCGCTACTGGCGTGGCGGAACGGCCCGCGCTTTTGCCTGCGAAATGTTGCGTGCTCGACGAATTCCTCGCTCCGCAGGAGCTTGTCGATCTGACGCAGTTTGCGCTCGATCACGAGAAAGACTTCAGCGCGAGTCAGGTGATTTCTCCGGTTGCGGAGCGTGGCGTCATCGACTACGAGCACCGCCGCTCCCGGGTTCTGATGGATCTGGAGCAATACCAGGACCTGATTCTGCAGCGCATCAAGGCAGTGTTGCCGCGAGTGCTGCAAGAGCTGGAAATGGAGGACTTCGTTGTTGCCGACGTAGAAGCTCAGATGACGGCCAGCAACGACGGAGATTTTTTCCGCTTTCACAGTGACAATAGCAACGAACAGGTAGGCTCGCGCTACCTCACGTTCGTCTACTTTTTCCAGCGTGAGCCGCGGCAGTTCGAAGGCGGAGAGCTGCGTCTTCACGACGCGCGGCTGGAAGAGGGAGTCTACGTGAGCGAAGGCAGCTACCAGACGATCGTGCCGCAGCAGAACCAGATCGTTTTGTTTCCCTGCGAACTGATGCACGAAATCACTCCGGTGAAATGTCCCTCGGGGCAGTTCGCCGACAGCCGCTTCACCTTAAACGGATGGCTTCGTCGCTAAACAACCCGGCGTGGCTGGAGTGGATGGCAACCCTGATGGGAGGGGCGTCGCGGCAAACCTTTGCCGCGACGCTTCCGCCCGATCGCTTTTATTGCCTGCTGGACGAGCTGCCTCTGCATCTCATTCCGCAGCATTCGAACGTGCAGGAGTCTCGCGAACGGCCACCCGAGACTCTCTTTGTAAATCCAGAATGCATGCTTTGTGCTGCGGGAGAGTTGCCAGATGAACTTTCTCTCGACAGCGAGTGCCTCGCCGAATTTGCCAGACAAGGATTTGCTCTGGATGGAACAGTCGCATGGGTGCGAGACCAGGCAACGCGAAATCTTCTTCCTTTCTGGCTGGGACCCCAACTCGAATCTGTTTTGCGTGGACTGCATGCCAATGAGCCTGTGCCTTTCTCCGTCTCGGTAAGAGCTCGATCCCTGTTGCAGAGAGCGGGCATTCTGATTTCCGAAGCACGAGTGGCAGCCCACGATCAAGGTGGGGAAGAGATCGTGAGCAAAGCGGCGCGTCTGTTTCGCGAGAAAGGGTATGCGCCAGTCTCTGGTCTAATTCACCCATTCCATATCGCATCGCTTCGACGGTACTATCGTTACCTCATTCGAACCGGGGCGATCGGGCTTGGCGACGGCCAGAGTCCTCGCCGCTATGCGGCCTACAACGAGCCAGTAGCGCGGTTTTTCCACCATCAGATCGCGAAGACTCTTAGCGTTCTTGCCGGGGAGCCACTGAAAGCGTCTTACGTTTATTTTGCTTCTTACCTGAGCGGGGCAGAATTGAAAAAACATACGGATCGTCAGCAATGTGAGTTTAGCGTGACGCTGTGTCTGGATTTTTCTCCCGAGCCCAAGCTGGAAACTCCCTGGCCGATTCGTCTCGACGCACCCACCGGCACGGTCACCGTTTATCAGGCTTTGGGCGATGGACTCGCCTATCGCGGAAGTCGATTGCCTCACTACCGCGATGTTCTGGGTGCGGGACAAACCTCGACTTCCATCTTCTTTCACTACGTAGGAGAAGACTTCTCGGGACCGTTGGAGTGAGGAATAACTCGGGATCGGGCGACCTACTGCAAGCCTGAGATTAGATAGAGAGACGACAAATTCTGATGGTAACTGTACGCGAAGCGGGTCCCTTCGCGATTCACAACGATCGGAGCGACGATTACCACTCCGGCCGGGGTTCCCGGTTTGAGCTCCTGCAGCACCGATCGTTTTCCCGTAGCGATCTGGAGCTTGTAAACCTTGCTGGGAAGTTCGCCAGGCTGGAAACCATAAAGAAAAGCTCCGTCCTCGGACCACTGTGCCGCCTGGAAACCAGATGTCGCACCGGGGATGAGTTTAGACGGACCGCCCTCGACCGGGTAAGCCGCCAGCGAAGAATTGGGGCTCATGCCGATGACGAACCGGCCATCCGGCGACGAGGGGCCGCAGCCAATTCCTTCCGGAGTCACAGGTTTCGGCTTTCCACCCGCAACATCCAATACATAGCACCGGGCCGAATGACCTAGCTCGTTGGCGTTGACGATAATTCTTTGGCCGTCGGAAAGAAACCGGGCAAAGCCATTGTGAATATGATCCAGACCGCTCACCTCGACCGGGCGAGGCTGGCCGGCACCGGTCGGCAACAACGTTACTTTCTCCGGATGGCCCATGGAAATTGCGATTGCCCACTTCCCATCCGGCGAAAGCCCACCGGCGCTGCCTTCGCCGAGACGAACGGGCAGGCTGCCATCTATTTTGCGCAGCGCCACGACGTAGTTGGAGCCCGCGGCCTCACTGGCGTCCTCAAACAGCACGAACTGGCCGTCACGGGAGATATCTTTCGCGACATTCCAGTCATGCCAAGAGAGCTCGGTTTCTTCGTTGCTGCCGAGAGTACTGAACGATAAAGCGATGCGGTCGGAATTTAACGTGACCAGCACGCGCCCATCTGAGGAGATGTCTTGCAGCCAGAGTCCCACCGGCAAGTCGAGCAGCGAACGAATCTTGCCGGAGAGATCGACGGCCATCAGGTTGAGATTATTACCTTCCCGGGCGGCCGTGAACCATACTTCCTCGCCGTTGTGTCCCCATGCAAGGCCTTGTTCGGATTCCCACTCGCCCGAGAGCGTCCGCACTATTCCTGAAAGATCCACGACACAAACGCTCCCGCGAGTGTCCCAGGCAGCCGGATGATCCATGAACGCGATCTTGTCGAACTTAGGAGAGAACCGAATATTGCTGATCCATCCGCCGCTCTGATAGAGGACGTTCCCGATGGGATATTCCAGCCGGCTACGACCAGAGACGGAGTGAACGACGGCTAATTTTCCTAAAGCGTCCCAGTCCGCCCAGCGTACGTCCGACAAAATTTCGCGCGGAGATCCCCCCGCCAGCGGCGTCTCGGCCAGCATCCCGTTGATTGTTTCAAACTGCCCGGTGTGAGTCCCTCCAGTCACGATGGCCAGTTCGTTGCTGCGTGAAACTGCCATCAGATTTGCCCCGCTCAGGTTGAGGGCTTGCGCCTGGAGGGAGGTTCCAACCGTGGAGAAGATTTGCACGGGCTTGGCATTCCACGCGGCGCCATAAAGAACGGATGCTCCGTCATGTGTGAAGCGCGCGGTATAAATCGTGCCCGCTTCCGACGTCAAACGACGATAGGTGGGTGGCGGAGCCGCAGGGCGCAGCAGAAGGACTGCCAGCACCACAGTCATGGCGAACAGGATTGCGACAGCGATCCACGCGAGGATTTGTTTGCCATGGGGCTTTGGTGTGGGAAGGAAAACAGGCCGGACCGCCGACGATCCCGAAACAGTTTGCAGTGCGAAGGCCAGGTCTTTGACCGATTGGAACCGGTTCTCCGGCTCCTTTTCGAGGCAATGCTTGACGACGTCGCGATAGCCAGTGGGGATGGTCGCCTGTTCCAGGTTAGCCTCAGCAGGCTCTTCGCGGAGAACCGCGGTCATCGTGTCGACTTGAGTTTCGCCCTGAAATGCGCGTTGCCCGGCCAGCATCTCGTAGAGAATCGCGCCGAAGCTGAAGATGTCGCTGCGGTGGTCGACGGGTTTCGTGCGCAACTGCTCCGGCGACATGTAGGCCACCGTACCGATGACGGCTCCGCTCTTGGTTACCGTGGTCAGGCTCTCAATAGATCGATCGCCTTGCGCTGGGATTTGTACCTTGGCGACGCCGAAGTCGAGTATCTTTACGCGTCCGTCTTGGGTCAGAAACAGGTTCTCTGGTTTCAGGTCCCGATGCACAATCCGCCGCTCATGTGCGGCGATCAGACCATGCGCAATCTGGAGAGCGTAATCCGTAGCCTCGCGAATCGGAAGCGAACCCTCCGAGAGGCGCTGACGCAGCGTCTTGCCTTCAAGGAGTTCGGAGACGATGTAAGGTGTCGTACCTGCGAGGCCCACATCGAAGATGGCGAGAATATTGGGATGGTTCAGAGCAGCGGCGGCCCTGGCCTCAAGCTCAAAGCGGCGCAGGTGATCAGGGTTGTCGCTGGATGCGGGCCGGATCAGCTTCAGCGCAACGTCGCGTCCCAGGCGCTCGTCGCGCGCGCGAAACACGTCCCCCATCCCGCCTGCACCAATCTTCTCGAGAATCCGGTAGTGCCCTAACAACTGACCAATCATAAAAAGGCGCGCAACCTGTGCATGGCATGTTAGGAGTGAAGTCTCGGACAGTCAATACCAACCTCAGTTATATGAGGGGATAACTGCCGTAGCTGAGGGAGATATGGCAATTACTTTGGTTTTCGAAGATGGTGGGGAATCACAGCCTGCCAATCCACTGAACTGTTAATTTTTTCTAATGAAAACCCGGGTATGTTTGTTTGCTTTCAGTTTGGGCCTGATGGCCGCAGTTCTGTTCGGTTGCGGCAAGAGCGCGGACACTCTCTCGACAATCCTGCCGCCTCCTCCACCGCGTCAGCAGTTCGCCTATGTCGTCAACCAGTCTTCCGAAAACATCACCGGCTACTCGATTAATGCCAACAGTGGTCAGCTCACTCCGGTGGCGGGCTCTCCTTTTGCAGCGAATGCCGGAAACTATTTAGGCATCACGGCCGATCCGCAGGGCAAGTTTCTCTTCGTGACCGATAATGTGATTCAGGCCGTCGAGGTTTATTCAATCGATTCCTCAACGGGATCGTTGACTCAAATCGCGGGATCACCATTTCCGGCTGGGGAAGAGCCGCAGTTCGCCGCCGTGGCTCCCAGCGGTAACTTCCTTTATGTTACGAACGCCCAGTCTAACAATATTTCGGTTTACGGGATCAACCGCTCGACGGGATCGCTGACACAGATTCCGGGCTCGCCGTTCGCAACGGGGAGATATCCGGCATCCATCGTTGTCAGTGCAAGCGGCAACTTCGCCTATGTTCCCAACTATCTCGACAGCACGATTTCCACGTACGCGATCAACGCGTCAACTGGGGCGCCTACGCTGGTGGGAACGCCGCTTGCGGTCGCGACCAATCCTGCGTGCGTAACACTTCATCCCAGCGGAAAATATCTGTACGTCGGGACCATTGGGCAGGAAACGATCTCCAGTTTCAGCATCGACGCCGTTTCGGGTGCGCTCACGGCTGGACCGGTACTGGATCAGCCTTTTGGCACGGGGATATTCTCCATCGCCATCACGCCTGCCGGACAATTCGCCTACACCGCCGACGAGGCCAACAATAGTGTTTCCGAGTTCACCGTGGACACCTCTACCGGCAACTTCGCTGCGATGAGCGGATCGCCTCTCACCGGTATCGCCTATCCGTACCAGGTTGTCGTAGACACGGCAGGAAAGTATCTGTACGTGGTGGATCCTACGCTGAACGGGGTGACGGCTTTCCAGATCAATGGGACGACGGGCGGTCTGACGCCGCTCTCCGGGTCGCCCTTCGCAGCCGGGACGCATCCCCTGGGGATGGCCATCGCCACTCCGTAAGCCGATAGGGTATCCGATTCAGAACTGCTCCGGTCGGGGCAGCCCTGACCGATCAATAGGCCAGCGTGCTATAATCTGTGTTCGCCTGCATAGTTACGAGGTAATCCTGTGATCTCCTCTAAAGGCGAATCCTGCGCCATCCGTAGCTCTTTAAAGACAGATATTTAGACACGAGGTCGAACCATGTCCGGCCACTCGAAATGGGCCACAATCAAGCACAAGAAGGGCGCGCTGGATGCCAAGCGCGGCAAGATTTTCACCCGTCTCATTAAGGAAATCAGCATTGCCGCCAAGAATGGCGGCGGCGATCCTGACTCCAACCCGCGCCTGCGCGGCGCCATCGTCGCGGCCAAGGCGGAGAACATGCCTGCCGACAACATCAAGCGGGCCATCCAGCGCGGTACCGGCGAACTGCCCGGCGCCACGTACGAGGAATTCTCACTCGAAGGCTACGGCCCGGGCGGCGTCGCCATTCTGCTCGACATCAACACCGACAATCGCAACCGCACGGTTAGCGAAATCCGTCACGTGTTCGGTAAGAATGGCGGCAACATGGCCGAAGCCGGAGCGGTCTCTTGGATGTTCCACAAGAAGGGCGACATCGTCGTTCCTAAGACGGCGGCGAAAGAGGACGACCTGATGAACATTGTCCTCGAATCCGGCGGGGAAGACTTGAACGACGACGGCGACAACTGGGAAATTCTCACTGAGCCCTCGGCGTTCGAAGCCGTGCTCGAAGCCGTGAAGAAAGCTGGCATTGAGCCGGCGTCCTCAAGCGTCGCGTCCATTCCACAGAACTACATCAAACTCGAAGGCGCGGCGGCCAATACCATGATCCGCCTGATGGAAGCTCTCGAAGAACACGACGACGTGCAGAACGTGCACGCGAACTTCGACATTGATCAGAAATTGCTGGAAGAAGTCGCCGGATAATCTAGAGCAATCGAAGACAAAGAGCCGCCCTTTATTCGGGCGGCTTTATTCTTGGGCGATTGCGTTCTAATTGTCGCACTCGCATTTTGCCCACCGAAGTTTTCAACATCTTCGTGGAAAATCTTGTGGAAAAGCGGCACAGTATCGTCGTAAGTGATTCACTGAGAGATGCTTCAAGACTTTGCACTGATGCGGGTGCTGGCACTTTCGTGGTACGACTTGTAGCGAAAGAATTCCTTTGAAGCTTCGACTCGACAAACTTCTCGTGGACCGCGGATTGGCTGCCTCGCGCGAGCGAGCGCAGGCGCTGATTCTCGCCGGCAACGTGCTCGTCGACGATCAGAAGATCGAAAAAGCCGGCGCGCAGGTTGAGGAAGCGTGCGCCATCCGTCTGCTCGGCCACGATCTCAAATACGTCAGTCGTGGCGGATTGAAACTGGAACGAGCGCTTGAGCACTGGAACATCGACGTCGCGAGCAAAATCTGTCTCGACGTGGGAGCGTCCACTGGAGGCTTTACCGACTGCATGCTTCAACGCGGCGCGGCGCGCGTTATCGCAGTCGACACCGGCTATGGGCAGATGGACTACAAGCTTCGTCAGGATTCCCGCGTGCGCTTGTTGGAAAAGACGAATGCGCGCTACCTCACGCGCGAGATGCTTGGCGAGACGGTGGATCTCATCGCCATGGACGTCTCGTTCATCTCCGCAACTCTGGTTCTTCCTGCTGTAGTCGGCGCCGCACTTCCCGAGTCGCGAGATGAGCGGCGTGGAAGACAAATCGTGGTGCTGGTGAAACCGCAGTTCGAAGCGGGCAGGGATCACGTGGGCAAAGGCGGCATCGTGCGCGACGAGGCAGCGCAACTCGCAGCGGTGGAGAAAGTGAGAGCGGCGCTACTGAGTCTCGGAGTCGCGCAGAGTGACGTGATCGAGTCTCCGATCCTCGGCGCAGAGGGCAATCGCGAGTTCCTGCTCCATGGCGTGTTCTAATCCTCCTTTCGCTCCATGTCTTCTGTGGTGAAACGGTTGAGATTCGGTACAATCTTCTTGCAACATCCTTATGGCCAGTCCGCAATCCCCGAAAACAGCAGCTATCATCGCGCGGCCTGACCGCCGCGAAGTCGCCCAAATTATCCCGGGCCTGCTTTCATGGCTCGCGGAGCACGGATACAAGGTCATCATCGACGAGGCGACCAGTACCTACACGACAGGCTACGAGGTCGTACCAAGGTCGCAGATGGCGGCGAACCCGCTCGACCTGGTCGTGGTTCTCGGAGGAGATGGCACTCTGCTATCGGCGGCGAGGGTCACGGCCGCGATCGATGTTCCGCTGCTCGGCGTGAACTTAGGCACGCTCGGCTTTCTGACGGAGGTGCCTCGCGAGTCGCTCTATTCCACGCTCGACGCGATCGCGAAAGGAGAGGCACGGGTTGAGCATCGTTGTCTGATGGAGTGTCAACTACTGCGCGGGGAGACCGTTCGCGGCAGCTACCTTGTCTTCAACGACGCCGTTGTCAACAAGACTGCGCTCGCGCGCCTCAATACGTACGATCTCTATGTCGACAAGGCGTTCGTCTCAAGCTATCGCGCGGATGGAATGATCGTAGCCACGCCAACAGGTTCGACCGCGTATTCACTGTCTGCGGGTGGGCCCGTGGTAATGCCGACAGTCAACGCTTTTGTGATTACTCCGGTCGCGCCGCATTCGCTTACCCATCGCCCGCTAGTGGTGCCAGATTCGGTCGAGATCGAAATCCTCTTGCGCAGCGAAGAAGACGTTGCCTACCTCAGCCTTGACGGTCAGCCCGGCCTCGACCTTAGCGATGGCGATCGCGTGCGCTGCCGCCGCTCCAAGCATCAAGTGAATCTCTTCCGTACTGGGACTGACTTCTTTCAGGTGCTGCGCAAGAAGATGAAGTGGGGAGAACGATAGGGCAGATGCTTAGCGTTCGGCGCGCAGCAGATCAGACACTTTCTCTCGCCTTCGAATAACCTTCGCCGATTTTCCGTTGACCAGCACTTCCGCCGCGCGCGGACGCGTGTTGTAGTTTGACGCCAGCACCATCCCGTAGGCGCCTACGTCCAGAATCGCCAATAGATCGCCTTCGTTGACGGCGGGCAATGCGCGATCGCGCGCGAAGAAATCTCCGGTCTCGCAGATGGGGCCGACGATGTCGATGACCTCAGATTCTGAACCGGCGATCGGTGTGACTGGAAGGATCTCGTGGTAAGCGCCGTACAGCGCGGGCCGGATCAGATCGTTCATTGCGGCATCGACTACCATAAAGCGCTTGCTGTCGTTCGTCTTCTTGTAGACGACCGACGTGAGCAAAACGCCCGCCGGACCGACGATCGATCGCCCGGGCTCAAGCAGCAGCCGCACATCCAAATTGCGCAAGGGGGCGATCAGAGCCTGCGCGTAGGTTGCGACGTACTCGGAAAACGGCAACGCACCAGGCTTGTCATAGGCGATGCCGAGGCCGCCGCCGGCGTCGATGTACTCGATCGCGTGTCCATCGGCGCGCAACTCGCGGACGAGATCGGCGACACGAGCCATCGCCTCGCCGAACGGGGTCACGTCCGTGATCTGCGAACCGATGTGAACACTGACTCCGCGCGCTTTGAGGTAGGGCTCCGCGGCCGCTTTCGCGTAGAGAGCCCGCGCTTCGCGGATCGGCACGCCGAACTTATGTTTGTGCAAGCCGGTCGAAATGTAAGGATGAGTCTCGGCCGCCACATCAGGATTGACCCGCAAAGCGACCGAGGCCGTCTTCCGCAGGCGGCTAGCACACTCGGCCAGCGCAGACAATTCCGACTCGCTCTCGACGTTGAAGAGCAGGATTCCGGCCTTCAGCGCGTCAGTCAGTTCCTCGCGCGTCTTCCCGACCCCTGAGAACACGACTTTCTTTGCCGCCTTACGATCTGCAGCGAGCACGCGTTCCAGTTCGCCGCCCGAAACCACGTCGAATCCGCAACCCTTCCGGGCAAGCAGTCGCAGAACACTTAGATTTGAATTCGCTTTAACGGAGTAGCAGATTGTATGGGGCACCGCTCTGAAAGCTGCGTCGAACGCTTCGTAGCGCTCACGGATCATCGCCGACGAATAAACGTACAGGGGCGTGCCAAACCGCGCGGCGAGCCCCGGCAACGGGACGCCTTCGCAATACAAAACGCTTTGCGCGTCGCGGACACGCGCCGACTCGCGGGGCTCTGATTCCCGAGGCTTTGACGCGCGATAGACAAATCCCGGTGGACGGACTGCTGAGGTCTGACTTCGAGAGGTCATTTTTTCTTGGAGGACGCGTGCGCGCCGCCGTGCACTCGGATGGCAACTACGGTCTGGTCGTCGAACGTCTCCACGCCCGCAGAAAATTCGGCTGCCGCCTTGAAGAGTGTATCGACGACGCACTTGGCCGATTTTTCCGTGCATTCGGCGATGATCTTCTCAACCCGTCCGCGCCCGAAAAGATCGCCCTTGCGGTTGCGCGCATCGAGAATGCCGTCACTGAAGAAGACGAACATGTCTCCCGGTTTCATGCGGAACTTGAATTCGTCGTAGTCGGCTTCGTCAAATAGGCCGAGAGGCAGGCCGGTGGCCTCGACGACTTCATTTTTGCCGCCATGTACGTAGATAGGGCGAGGCAGGCCAGAATTCGCGACTGTCAGGGTTCGCTCCTCGTCGTCCCACACGGCATAGATGATCGACACGAATTGCGCCTCGATGCGCCGCTCCGCCAGCGACAGATTTACGGCAGAGAGCATCTCGGCCGATCCTGGCTCGATAGGGGCGTGCGAGCGAATAATTCCGCTCACCAGCGCGGCATAAATGGCCGCCGGAGCGCCTTTGCCGCTGACATCGCCAATGACGATGCCAAGCCGCGACATGGAATATGGGATAAAGTCGTAGAGGTCGCCGCCGATCGTCCGCGCCGGAACAAACTTCGCCGCAACATCAAGGTGGGCGAGTTTCGGTGATGCTTGTGGCAGCAATCGCATCTGCAACTCGCGCGCCAGCGACAAATCGCGCTCCAGTCGCCGCTCCTGGCGCTCGATCTCTTCATACAGGCGCGCATTCTCAACGGCAATCGCAATCTGCGCCGCCAGCGTCGTCATGGTACGCTGATGTTCCTCTGTAAAAAATCCCCGCCGCGTATGCTCCATGTCGAGCACGCCAATCACTTTGCCTTTGTAGATCAGCGGGACCGCCAACTCGGACCGCGTTTCGGGATTAGCCTCGACGTAGCGTGGATCCTTGCTCACGTCCGGCACCAGCACAACCTGCATACTCTCAGCCGCTGCGCCAACGATGCCGCGGCCCAGCGGTATCTCATGTTTCAAGTGAAGCTTCTCGTCGAAGCGCAGAGAGAAGCGATGCTGCAGTTTTTCACCCGAGGCATCGAGCAGCAGGATGCTGAACATCTGGTAGTCGATCAATCGCCGCACCAGTTCTGCGATTCGGCCGAGCAGTTCGTCGAGATTCAGGATAGACGTCAGCTCGCGGGCAATCTCGTTCAGCAGCAGAAGGATTCGCGCCTGCTTCTTCGTCCGGGTGTAGAGCTGCGCATTCTCAATGCCGGCCGCCATGCGCGACGCGACCAGGGTCAGCACGCGCTTGTGCTCTTCGGTGAAGTATCCCGGCTCGCGCGCTTCAATGTCGATCACCCCGATGACCCGATTCTTGGTGATTAGCGGAACGGCGAGTTCTGAGCGCACATTCGGAACCGCTTCGATGTATCGAGGATCCTTGGTGACATCGTCGATCAGGACCGCCTGCCTCAACTGGGCCGCCTGTCCGGTCACGCCTTCGCCGACCTTAATGCGGCTTCTCTCGGCGAATTCCGGTGGATAGCCCACCTGAAAACGGAAGCGCATTTCCTGCGTCTTTTCGTTGAGGAGGAGAATCGCAAAGATTTCGTAATCAATGACTTTGCGGACGACTTCGGCGACACGACGAACGGTCGTGTCGAGATCAAGCGAAGTCGCCAACACGTCGGCGACATCGAGCAGCAGCGACTCGACCGGCAAACGCTCCGGTTTGGAGAGGACGGAATCCATCGTTGGTTATGATAGCAGCACGTTCCCCGGCACGAGCTGTGAGCCGCTCAATCGGCTCAAAAGGCTTGTTGGGAGCGGGATTTCATCGCGTGCCGCTCCTGCGGCTAAGCCCTCGGGACGATGCAAATGTCGGCGAGGTTGCGATACTTTTCCGCGTAATCGAGCCCGTAGCCGACCACAAATTCATCGGGAATCTTGAATCCGATGTAGTCTCCCTCGAGCGGCAGCTTGCGCCGTGACGGCTTGTCGAGCAGCGCAGCAACCTTCAGCGTTTTGGGCTGACGCGCGAGCAGCATCTTTTTCAGATAAGTCATGGTCAGGCCGGTGTCGAGAATGTCTTCGACCACGATAATGTTCTTATCTTTCATCGTCTGGTCGACATCTTTTGTGAGTTTCACTTCACCCGTCGAATCCCATCCACTCTTAAGTTCCTGGCTCGGGCTGGGCCGGTTCCCGTAACTTGAGACCGCAATGAAATCAAACGTCGCATCGAGGTTGACCTCGCGCGCCAAATCGGACAGGAAAATGGCGGCGCCTTTCAGAACACCGACGAAAATAACGGACTGTCCCGCGAAATCCTTCGTGATTTCCGCGCCCAGTTCGGCGACGCGTTTCTGAATCTCGCCCCGCGAAATCATCACCTTGAGTTCTGTCATGGCGTTTCATATTAAACTAGGTGGGCGTGTTCGCGGGAGTTATCCACACGGGTGGTGACTTCTCAATAGGCGCCGCCACTAAGGACACCAAGAGATACGAAGGAAGACCGATCATGAATCTGCAGGGCGTCAAACTCACCTGGTTGGGCCACGCTACGTTTCGCATCGAAACGCCGGGCGGCAAGACTATCATTATCGATCCCTGGGTCATGGGCAATCCCATGTGTCCCGAGTCTGAGAAACATGTAAAGAAAGTGGACGTTCTTCTTTGCACGCATGGTCACGGCGACCATATCGGCGACGCGGTCGAAATCGGTAAGAAGCACAACCCGATTGCGGTCGGAATTCCTGAGTTGGCCCGATGGTTGGGCAAAAAGGGCGTCAAGCAACTTGCCGAAATGAATAAGGGCGGCACGCAGACCGTTGGCGATATCAAAGTCACGATGGTGCATGCCGATCACTCCTGCGGCATTCAGGATGGCGACGAACTCGTTTATGGTGGTGAAGCCTGCGGCTACGTGGTCGAGTTTTCAAACGGCCTGAAGATCTACCATGCCGGCGATACCAATGTATTCGGCGACATGGCGATTATCCGCGAACTGTACGCGCCTGAGATCGCGATGATACCGATTGGCGACCACTACACGATGGGTCCGCGCGAAGCCGCTTACGCGTGCAAACTATTGAAGCCGAAGTTCGTGATCCCCATGCACTTCGGCACATTCCCTATGCTTACCGGAACCGCTGCGGAACTGCGCAAGCTGGCTCCTGGCGTCGAAGTCGTAGAAATGAAGCCCGGCGTAACGATGAGCTGAAGTCCCATCGAAAATCGCACACTGAAAGGGAAGCGTGTGACGCAAAGCAAGAAGAAAGATGCCGCACCGAGCTGGCGGCACTACAACTTCACGACCGCGGGGCCGGTCGACGACTATCTCTACTCGATGCTGCCGAAGCGTAGCGAAGTGCTTGCCGAGATGGAGGACTATGCCACCCAGCACAGTATCCCGATCGTCGGCCCGGCGGTGGCGTCTGTCTTGCAACAACTGGCGCTGATGGTCAACGCCCGCACGGTTTTCGAATTGGGCTCCGCCATTGGATATTCGACCATCTGGTGGGCGCAGGCTGTGGGCGACCAGGGACGCGTTATCTATACCGATGGCGATAAGAAAAATGCTGAGCGCGCCCGAGGCTATTTCACGCGCGCCGGAGTCGCGAACCGCATCACGCTCCATACTGGAGACGCGTTGGAAGTTCTCTCGGAGCAGAAGCAAGAGTTCGACATCATCTTCAACGACGTCGATAAAGAAGATTATCCTCGCGTGTTGCGCCTCGTCGCGCCGCGACTGCGAAAGGGCGGGCTGTTCATTGCCGACAACGTGCTCTGGAGCGGCCGCGTTGCTGAGAAGAATCCAACTGACGCACGAACCAAGGCCATTCTTGAATTCAATCGCAAGCTCTACGACTCGAAGGAGTTCTACACGACTATTCTGCCCATCAGAGATGGCCTCGCGGTTGCTCTGAAGAAATAAGGCAGCTTCCCGCCGAGTCTGATGCGCCCGGCCGACCGTTGCACTTCCCACGCACCCCGAGGTGTGACCGGCTCGCAGATTTTCCCGAAGATTTGCGTTTTTCTTCCGCTTTTTAACCCACGCGTAACATTCGTTCACTATAGTTCCGCAATTCTCGTTGGGTTCAAATCCTAGTTTCTTAGCTGCCTCAAAGGATCATCATGGCCACCGCAACCTCCAGTGTTCTGGACGCGAAAATCAGCCGCTCTCCCGGCAAGATCGGGATGATCATCTTTGGAATCGTTCTTGTTATCGGTTTTGCTTATGCCGGATCGCATCTGCTCGGCGATCTCTCCACCATGCACAGCGACTCTGTGCTGCCCTATGTGCTCCTCGGGGTAGCGCTGCTAGTGGCGCTCGGGTTTGAGTTCGTCAATGGATTCCACGACACCGCCAATGCGGTGGCGACGGTCATTTACACGCATTCGTTGGAGCCGCACGTTGCGGTCGTGTGGTCGGGTTTCTGGAATTTTCTCGGGGTCATGGTTTCGTCGGGCCTCGTCGCGTTCACCATCATCTCGCTGTTGCCTGTGGAATTGATTCTGCAAGTCGGCAGCAAGGCTGGATTTGCCATGGTGTTCGCTCTGCTCGTGGCCGCGATCATCTGGAATCTCGGAACCTGGTACTTCGGCCTGCCCGCGTCGAGTTCGCACACTCTCATTGGCTCTGTCATCGGCGTCGGCATCGCGAATCAGATGATGTCGGGCAAGAGCGGCACCTCCGGAGTTGATTGGGGACAGGCGCTCAACATCGGCAAGTCGCTGCTGCTCTCGCCTCTCGTGGGATTTGGCGTGGCCGCGCTTCTGCTGTTCGCGGCGAAAGCATTGATTCACGACGAGAAACTTTATCGCGCGCCGGAAGGCAACGAGCCGCCGCCGTTCTACATTCGCTGCCTGCTAATCCTCACCTGCACGGGCGTGAGTTTCTTCCACGGCTCCAACGACGGCCAAAAAGGGATGGGACTGATCATGCTCATCCTGATCGGAACTGTGCCCACCGCCTACGCTCTGAACCACGCAGTCAGTTTTAGGGAGTCGCAGGACTTCATCGCCGTCTCACAACAAGCCGCGAACGCGCTCGACCATTACGTCGAGCCTGGCGCGGTCATCGGAGACGCGCGCGACGATGTCACGGCATTCATTCGCACCAAGCAATTCAACGCCAACACCATGCTGGCCATGCGCACGCTGATCAACGATGTGGGCACCGAAACCGCTCTCTACAAAGAGCTGAAGAACGTTCCCAACGAGCGCGTTCGCAACTTCCGCAACGATCTTTACCTGGTGAGCGAAGCATTGCGGATTACGGCGAAGAGCGGACAGCCGAAGTTTCTGCCCGCTGACGCTGCGATTCTTGCCAACTACAAGAAGCACGTGGATCATTCCACGCGCTTCATCCCAGCGTGGGTGAAAGTCGCGGTCGCGATGGCTCTAGGCTTGGGAACGATGGTGGGCTGGAAGCGGATCGTCGTTACCGTTGGCGAAAAAATCGGCAAGGAGCACCTGACCTACGCGCAGGGAGCTGCCGCTGAAATCACGGCGATGGCGACGATCGGCGCCGCTGACGGGTTCGGTCTCCCGGTCAGTACAACGCACGTACTTTCGTCGGGCGTGGCAGGCACTATGGCGGCGAATCACTCGGGCATTCAACTCAGCACCGTGCGTAACCTGGCGTTGGCCTGGGTGCTCACTTTGCCGGTAGCGATGCTGCTGTCGGGATCGTTGTTCTGGCTCTTCCGCAGAATTTTCTAGAACTGGGCTGCCGTGATCGTTCGGGTCACGGCAGCAATCCATACACATCGATTTCGGTACGGGTCGCGACGTAGACCTTACCATTGGCGATGGTCGGCGGAACGAACTTCACCGCATTGCCCGCCTGGTCGCGATTGCTGGACGCTTGCGTGCTGTTCCAGTATTCCGTCGCGAGATTTGTCGCATTGTAGGCATGCAGAACTGCAGGGCCTGTGCAGGCGGCCGGCGGAGGGTCAGCGTAACAGTAACCGCCATTGCTATTCCCGGAATTCGGGCTGGCGTAGCCGTACAGGCCGGCGTCGATGGCCCACACAATCCCGTTGGAGGATCCCTGTGACGATATCGAAGGAGTTGCCGTGGGATAGTTGAACAAGTTCGTCGATTGCGAAGACGCAGCCGTGGTGAATAATCCCGGGTTTGTGTCTCCGAACGGGAACATCAGCAACGGGCTCTGGTACCCGGCGAAATACATGGCATTGTTCCAGAAGGCAGGCGTCCCCCAAAGGCCGCCGTAGTATCGGGTCGCCGCGAAGCTCTGCACAATTTGACCGTTCGTGGATGTGAACTGGCCCATATTGTCGCGATCGATCAGGTAGACCACGCCTTCCTTTCCAATTTGTGCCAGCAGATGCGTCGGCCCGGTGGTCTGATCGGGTAACAGGATGGGCGCGCCCGCTCCCAGATCCTCGTCCTGTTGCTGAAGAGTTGATTGATTGTCAGGGGTGAACCAGCCCGCCACGCTCAAGTTGATACCGTTGGGTGTGCTGGTGCTGCCAGAGAGTTGATGCAATCGCAGAACACTGTCTCCATAGTCGTCATTGCCTGGCAGGGGCGATTGATCGAAAATTCCGTTGCCGGTGGACACATAAATATCTCCACCGTTGTCGACTGCAGGCGCGCCGCCAGCGGCCCAAATGCCGCCATCGGCCCCGCCCAATCCGTTCGGCGTGGTATTGAAAACGGCGGTCTGAGTCTGCACATCAGAAGCACGATAAGCGATCACCCAGCCGTGGTAGGGAGTGGCATCTTCGTGCGCGGAAAACGGTACGTATACGTTTCCGTTGGCCAACGCCAATCCGGACCGGTTGTGATGCAGTTGCGAGTTGAAGCTGACCATGCCACCGGAGGCTCCGTCGCCGGTTCCCGGTACGGACGCCGCAATCGTTACCGGTGCGTTGAACTTTTCGCTTCCTGTTGCGAGGTCGAGTGCATGCAGTCGGTGATAAAACGTGCCGGAATAGCCGGAGCACCCGGACGAACCGGCGCCACCCACTTCCGACGCGCTGACCATATAGATCGTATTCGTCGCGGGATCAACAACGGGTGTTCCCGTGACCCCGACCTCAGGATAGATGTCGCCGTCGCAGTATCCCACCTCATTCCAGACCACGGAGTTCTCGCCCGCGGTGCCGCCATGAAGTGTGTCGAGCAACTGGGCTTGCCAGTATGTGACGCATGGACTCGCGTCGGCGTCGAAAGCGTAGACGCTGTCGTGCGACGTGGCCACGAATAGAACATTGTGAACGCCGCCTGCGATGTTGAAGCCCGGCACCCAAAGCGGCTGCGTATAGACCGCGCCATCGACGGCGCAAGAGAACACTTTTCCGAAAGTTCCGGTGGTAAGCGTGGAGGAACTCAGCGCATATTCGTGCTCGTTTGCGCCGTCGCGCGACAGATCGTTGTGATACGTGAATACGCCGCTGAGGTCCGTAACGGCGACATTTGCCGAAGCCGACGACGAAGTCGAAGCGACACTGGTCGCGGTGATCGTGTGTGTTCCGGCAGACGCCGGCGGTGTGTACAGACCACTGGCACTAATCGTCCCGACGGTGGAGTTACCCCCGGCTGTACCGTCGACGTCCCACGTGACGCTTTGGTCACTACTGCCAGTCACGGTTGCGGTGAACTGCTGCGCTTGGCTTACAGCGGCCACGGCGGCCTGTCTTGGAGAGACGCTGACCGTTACACTCGGCGGAGGGGAGATGGTGCCACCGCCACCGCAACCCATGAGAGTGAACATTCCTGCTATCGCGAACCACAAAACACCCCAGTGCGCACTGCGTGTCATGGTTGACTCCTTGCCAGAGGAACCCAGAACCGAGACAACTCTTTCGTGCTCAAACTGTCGCGTTACTTTGCCTGTGGTTGTGTCAACTCCGCGTCGATCGTGATCGTGATCTCATCGCCGACGACAGCGGGAAGGCCGTTCACGCCGAAATCTTGGCGCGTGATTTTCGTGGTCGCCGACGCGCCGATGCGCTGGTTGCCCCACGGGTCTTTAATCGCCGCAGTCGGTCCATCCACGTCGAGAACAACTTCCTTCGTAACTCCGTGAATCGTGAGATCGCCTGTGATCAGCAGCTTTCCGGAACCCGCGGCCTTAATTTGCTTGGAATGGAACGTGATCGTCGGGAATTTTTGAACATCGAGGAAGTTCGGGCTGCGCAAATCGTTGTCGCGCATCTCCACGCGGGTATCGACGGATGCCGCTTCGATCGTGGCGTCGAGCGAGCCCTTCGAAGGATCGGCGGCGTTGTAGTTTGCCGAGCCGCTTACCTTCGTGAACGCTCCTCGCACGGTCGATACTCCCAGATGCCGAACTGAAAATTGGGCGGACGAATGCCGCGGATCGATTTGCCAGGTTCCCGCCTGCGCCATGGCGGTAGTGGCCATCCCCAGAGCGACGATTACACTTAAGACAATACGGGACATAGATACGCAGTCTCCTGTTTTTGGACTTCTTTGAGCATCACAGGGGTTTCGTTATGCTAAATGGACTTGACCGGAATCGCCAACAAATCCTCGACGAGTCCGACTTCTTTTTGCAGGAAGGGCTCTGCGTGGGTCACGCCCCCGAGCATGCCGTAGAACCGAGCCATGGCATCAACGCGCGCGCGGATCTCGTCGTGAGCAGGGAACAGATCCTTGCCGGCTTCCTGATCGCTGAACTGTGACTTGTAAGCCAGGATGGACGCAAACTTCCCTTCGAATTGTTCGCCGATATCCACGACGAACGTTGGCCGAATGTCGTAGTAAAGCGTGGCGTAAATAATTTTGAATGGACGATGCGGGGGCAGAGCCGTAGCGCCGGCGCCTCGCCGGCTGTCGAGGGGGCGACCCGTCCCCGTGAGCGCTTCTTGCGGATCCAGCTTCGCCAGCCCCGCCAGAAAGCACGCTTCATATCCCAACACCGAAGCCGTGTAGTGATCCGGATGCCGGCCTTTCCAGTAAGGCAGAATGACCACGCGAGGCCGCGTCTCTCGAATGACGCTGGCAACCTTCAGGCGATTTTCCCACGTGTTCTCGACCCGGCCGTCAGGAAGATCGAGCGCGCGCCGCCAACTCGCGCCGAGGATTTTCGCCGCGTCGTCCGCCTCACGCGCGCGATCTTCGGCGGTGCCGCGCGTTCCCATCTCGCCTTGAGTCAAATCGAGAATGCCCGTTCGCTGTCCGCGCTGCGCGGCTTTCAACAGCGTGCCGCCGCAAGTCTGCTCCACGTCGTCGCGGTGTGCCGCGATGGCCAGGATGTCGAGTGCTTGATCGCTGGGAAGGGAAGACATGTCAGTCGAGACTTCCCTGTTCGAGCACGACATTCTCGCGAACGATCAACCGGTGGGCCGCCATTTCTTTCAGCGTGGGCAGCACTCGGCTCACATGCTCGTCGGTGTCGACGAAGATGATGATCACCGGCAATTTCCCGCCGGCTTCGACCAGATGCGAAGTCTCCACTCGCTGGCGCCCGAGGAATCCCGCAACGCAGTGGATCGCCGTTGCCGCGTAGACGTTTTCCTTGCGCAGGTAGCTGAGAATCTCCATGTGCAGCGGCCGGTGATGCCATTGGTCGGCTTCGTTCAGGTAGATCGTGACCTGTACAGCCATCGCGTTCGCCATTTTACAGCACCCGCGCCAGCGCCATGCCGGCGAGTGCTCCGCCGAGGCACAGAAGATTGTTGCTGAAGACGTTTACCAGCATCAGGCCCCACTGCCCCTGTTCGAAGAACGACATCGATTCAAACGCGTAGCTTGAGAATGTCGTAAACGATCCGCAGAATCCGATCACCACGAGCAGCCGCCAGCGCGGATCTACCAGCACCCGCTCAGTCGTCCAGATGACGAAGAAGCCGACAATAAAGCTGCCGATGATGTTGATGGCCAGCGTGCCGTAAGGGAAGACTGGTCCAAGTTCTCTGGCGGCAAGACGGCTTAGAAGGTACCGCAGGTTGGCGCCGACAATCGCGGCTAGGGATATAGCTAGGAAATCTTTCACACAGACTCTCCTACAAAAGTGAGTTCAATTCTGTAGGAGTTATCAGCCCATGCGGCAGGCGGTTATGGCGAACTCCATCGCCGTAACTATTTTTTACCACAGGGAACACAGAGGAGCACAGAGGTAGTTTGGTTCGCGCCACACCAAAGTATCGTCCGATGCGGATGTTCTACTTCTTTCTTTCCACCAGAAATCGCGCCAGTTCCTTCAGCGGTTCCGCGCGCTCGCCGAAACTATCCAACTCGGCGAATGCCTCGTTCACCAGCGCGTCAGCCTTCTTCACTGACGCGTCAATCCCAAAGAGCGCAGGATACGTTGCCTTTTCCGACGCTGTATCTTTCCCCGCCGTTTTTCCCAGTTGCTCTGACGTCTGGGTCACATCGAGCACGTCGTCGACAATCTGAAACGCCAGCCCAATTGCCAATCCGAACGCTCTCAGCTTCGCCACCTGGCTGTCTTTCGCTCCGGCGTACAATCCGCCGCTGACCAGGCTTGCCGTAATCAGCGCCGCCGTTTTGGAGCGGTGAATATATTCGAGCATCTCTGCCGTCGGCTGAGTGTGTTCCGCTTCGAGGTCGACGACCTGCCCCCCGATCATGCCGTCGATCGTTCCCGTGCCATGCGCAATCTCGGCAATAATCCGCACTCGCGCTTCCGCCGGACACTTCAACTGAGCGAGAACTTCGTACGCCTGGGTCTGCAGCGCGTCCCCGGCAAGAATTGCGATGGCTTCGCCGAATGCCTTGTGGCAAGTAGGCCGGCCGCGGCGGAGATCGTCATTGTCGAGTGCGGGAAGATCGTCGTGAATCAGCGAATAAGTGTGCAGCATCTCGAGCGCCGCGCCAAGCTCTTCAATGCCAGTTGGCAACGATCCCGCAACCATGCGTCCTGTCTCCATGCAAAGCACGGGACGCAGTCGCTTGCCTCCGGCAAACACGCTGTGACGCATTGCCTTGTGAATCGAGACGGGATCCTTGGTTTCGAGTGGGATCAGGCGGTCGAGCGCCGCATCCGTGAGCCGCTGCCCTTGTTCAAGAGTGTCCTTGAGCATTCGAAAGTGAGTATAGCAAGGCGGGTTGCCCGACTGAGACGCGCGGAATCCGCAAATGAAAAAGGACGCCCGCAGGCGTCCTTATGAGCGCAGAGATGAGTTATGCAGCAGCGCCGCGAGACAGTTCCATGTTCCGCAGCACCGAGGTCAGAACGGTTGCCACATCGTCGGACGGGCATACGTCGCTAGCGCCGGCTTCCATCGCCGCCATCCACATTTCTTCATCAGGCACGCGGTGCGTGCAGATGATGGAGAGCGCGGGAAAGTCCCGGCGCAGTGTTTGAACATCCGTCAAGCGCCAGTGCTCAATGTCAAGCACCACAGCGTCTGGGCGGTTTGCCGCCACCTTCTTTCGCATTTCATCGTGCGATCGGGTGAGGTGTACTGAATGAAAGTGAGGGCGCAGTCCCCCGGCAAGTGAGCGGGCCAGTTTGGGATCTCGCTCAAGTACGATCACACTTTGGGCCATAATCCCCTCGGTTTCCAGCCGTCGTCAACGGCAGACTAAGGCTGCGGGGCCGGTTCAGCGAAAACCATGACTCCACAGGCGCCTTAACTTATGAGCTGCTACGAAGGATCGCACTCAGCGTCGTGCGGGTGCCTTCTCACTCAGCGGCTCGAACGGTTCTGGCTGGAGCTTCCCATTCTTTTTCAGCAGGATCTCGACTTTTCCTTCCGCTTGTTCCAGTTCTTTCCTGCACGCGGAAGAGAGCTGCATGCCTTCTTCAAACAGTGTCAGAGACTTCTCTAAAGGGACCTCTCCCTTTTCCAGTTCCTGAACAATCTTCTCCAGTCGCTGGAGGCACTCTTCAAACTTGGCCAACGGGGTTTCGCTCCGTACTCATTATAGATGCTACGATTTCCGCGCGGTGTCCAGTCTTTTTTGTGGTGACAATCGAAAATTATGCACAGCCTGTTCCCGCGGCGGGAACTACCTTGAATGGTCACTATCCGTCATCGTAGAGTGGCTGCACTCATCCCGCATCAAAGGGTTCGCACTCCGATCGGAACGGAAGGAGACTCGTCCATGAGCGAAGCACCGAGAAGAACGATTTTCTTTGAACGTATTTTTCAAGACTTAAAGTTCAGCTTTAGGACGATGGGCAAGAATCCCGGTTTTTCTGCGGCCGTCGTGCTCACGATTGCTCTGGGAATCGGTGCCAACACGGCCATGTTCTCGGTCATCCGGGCCGTCCTGCTCAAGCCGCTGGACTACCGGGAGTCAAACCGGGTCGTGATTGTCACCGAGGGGGCGACGCCCGGACGGGCCGAGGAAATCACGTCGACCAGCCGATCCTACACTGGCATGGGAAGCTTCACGGGCTTCGAAGACGTCTCACTCTCCGGCGCGGGAGAACCTGAGGTCCTGAAGGGAGCTCGCGTCTCCGCCAACTTCCTCGAGATTCTGGGAGTCGCTCCCCTGCAAGGGCGTAGCTTCTTCGCCGACGAAGACAAGCCCGGGGCTGCGCCCGTGGCGATGATCAGCGCCGAACTGTGGCGGCGCCGCTTTGGTCGGGATCCCGCGATCCTCGGAAAGACCGCGACGCTCGGCGGAGTTCCCACGACGATTATCGGTGTTCTTCCGCCGGCGTTCCAATTTCCCATGTCTGGCACGGACGTGTGGTTCACCAGGCCCGCCGAGTGGCCAGTGCTCTCGGCAAACTCGAGACCGCTAAGTCCATTCCTCAGCGTCTTCGGACGATTAAAACCTCAGGTTGATCTTCAGCAGGCCAACGCCGAGCTGGCGGTGTTCGATCGCCAGTACGCCATCGCACATCCGGAGATGCTCGACGCCAAGCAGGACGCTCCTGAAGTCGTTCGATCCTTAAGGGACGACCTCGTCTCTGACGTGCGTCCAAAGCTCTGGATGTTGTTTGGCGCCGTCGGCTTCGTATTGTTGATCGTGTGCGCGAACATCGGCAGCCTGTTGCTGGCGCGCGCAACCTCGCGGGCTCAGGAATTCGCGGTAAGGGCGGCCATCGGGGCTGGCCGCGGACGGATCATTGGCCAGCTATTGTCGGAAAGCATCCTGTTGGCGTCGATTGGCGGTACTTTGGGCATTCTGTTCGCGGGGCTCAGCTTGGGCGCGATCCGCAGCATGACATTCGTAGACCTGCCGCGTGTTGGAGAGATCCGCATGGACGCGATCGTGCTTGCCTTCGGCGTCGCCCTCGCGCTGATCGCTGGTGTAATCTTCGGCCTCGCACCGTCGCTGGCTGCGTCGCGCCCGGACCTCGCCATCGTTCTACGAGGCAGCGGCGAAGGAGCGCTCCCTTCACGCACCAAGGCTTTTGCGCGCGTCGGGTCGCGAGGACTTCTGGTCGTCGGCCAAGTGGCACTGTCGGTGATACTGCTGATCGGTGCCACGTTGCTGATCGAAAGCCTGGCTCATCTCTACCGCGTCGATCCTGGCTTCCAGCCGGCGCGCCTCCTCACTATGAAGATCGCTCTCTCGCCCACGCACTACGACAGCGATCAGAAGCGAGCGGCGTTTTACGACCAGCTAGTGCAACACACGGAGTCGGTGCCAGGAGTGAGAAGCGCGGCCCTGACGTTGACGCTCCCCATGGCCGACGGCTGGATGGGAACTACTTTGGACTTAGCCGGGAGACCGCCGCGAAAGCTGAACGAGCGGCCGATCGCGGTCTACGAGAACATCACCCCCGAATTTTTCCGCACATTGGAAATTCCACTGAAGCGTGGACGCGCTTTTAGTTCGCACGGCGCGAGCGGTGCAGTGCCAGTCGTCGTCATCAATGAGAGTTTGGCGCGCGTCTTCTGGCCTGAGTATCCGAGCGGTCAAGATCCGATCGGCCAGCGCCTTCTTGTCGGAAACGATCCGCGGCCGGCGGAGATCGTCGGCGTGGCGTCGGACATCCATCAAGCCGGCAAAGACGCTGACCCGCGACCGGGCGTGTATATCCCGTGCCTGCAGAAGGCTCCGCAATCGGCAATGCTGATCGTGCGGACGGATGGCGATCCACTGTCGTTCGCGAATGCGGTTCGAAGCCAGGTGCTCGCCACTGACCCCAACCAGCCTGTATCTGATATCTCCACGATGGAGGATGTGGTTGACGCGTCGGAAGGGCAGCTTCGCCTCATGATGCGCCTGCTTGGAACGTTCGCCGCTGCAGCCACGTTGCTCGCCATGATTGGGCTCTATGGAGTCATCTCGTACTCCGTCGTCCAGAGAACGAAGGAGATCGGAATCCGAAGAGCCCTGGGGGCCCAAAGAAGTAACATCCTCTCGCTCGTGGCCCGGCAGGTGATTGTGCTGGCGTCGGCGGGAGTCGTGATCGGTCTCGGGGGCGCCTTCGCATTGACTCGCTTGATGCAGGACTTACTGTTTCAAGTCAGCGCGACGGACCCGGCTACGTTTATCGGCATCGCCATCATATTCGTGCTCGTCGCGCTGGCAGCCAGCTATCTTCCTGCACGTCGTGCGGCCGGAATTGAACCGCTGGCCGCGTTTCGAATCGGATAGCGAATGCCCCTGGGCGATTCCGGCTCTCGTTGGGCCAACCGATGACGCGACGCGAACATCGAAGCCTTTGGCGGCCTTTCATCGGGACAAAGCAGGACGTTGGTCGGTGTAATCCGGAGAGGGTCGCAGGGGGTTAGGGTTTCGGGTCTGCTATAATCCACCATTTCGCAATTAAATCTCCGTTTTTCATGTCGTTAGGAGCCTTCCGTTTGAAGAAAGCGGTCCTCGTTGCCATCGCTCTGCTTGTGGTTAGCGCGAGCCTTGTTTCCTGTGGCTACTCCAACCATAGCTACGTGTACAAACCGCCCAGCGGTCTTCTGTATCGCGTACTCGCTTCGCAGGGGGTCAATGCGGTCAATGACTTTGGCCGGTTGGTAATGATCAACGGGCAGTACGATGTTCTGCCCAGAGTTGCCCCCATTAGCGCAGGTACCTCTCCTGGTCTCATGGCGATTTCCCCCAGCCGAAGTGTCCTGATGTCCTTCGATTCCGTCACCAATTCGGTTTATGGAGTCGACACGGTCCACGAGAATGTTCTCGGGCAACACATCGCTCTTCAGGGCCCCACGTTCAGCATGGCCGTTCCTACGTCGCAGCAGATCGGCTATGCGGCCGTGCCCTCGGCCAGCGTCAACGGCTTCGAATTCATGGGCGCCGTGGACGTGGTGAACCTTGCCGCTCCCGGAGCGCTTACGACCACCATCGCCGTCACGAATGCGCAGACTGTGATCGCCAATTCGACCGGTAGTCAACTTCTGGTGTTCAGCAACGGCTCCGATTCTGTCACCCTGCTGACTCCAAGCAACGCAGCGCCTCCAGTCGATACCAGTTGTCTCACCAATCCTCCGAATTCCGTGTGCACGATTGTCCCCGGCTTCGACCGGCCGGTGTATGCCGTCATCAGCGGCAGCACTGCTTATGTTCTGAATTGCGGCGCCGAGTGCGGCGGAGTTCAGGCCAGCGTGCAGACTCTCGATTTGAATAGCCTCGCGGTGGGAGTGCCGGTTCCCGTGAATGGAGCCACCGTCGGTCTAATCATAGGCTCCCAGCTGTACGTGGCGGGAAAGGGAACGCCGACGGGGCCTTTGTGCTCGTCAATCACGAACGCGGCCACGACCGCTGCGACTTACTGCGGAACTCTCGACATCGTCGATCTCACTACGATGACCGATCCTTACTTCAACAATCCTGCCACCGAAATCGCAATCCCTGATGGCTTCCATCACCGCATCGACGTCAGCGAGAACGGTCAGCTCTTCGTCGGATCGCACACCTGCACAAACGTCGGCAACGCCAACAATCCGACTGGAGAAGTTCGCGGCTGCCTTGCGATTTACAACACGACGAACGGTTCCGTGATCTTTCCTCCAGACAATGGCGACGTCAACGGCCTGCAAAGCTTCAGCCAGCGTGAGGTCGAGTACGTCGCGGAAGGCGGCAATCTCCGCGTCTACGACACCACGAAAGACATCCTGCTGATCAACGATTATGTGCCGAACGGAACCATCGACATCGTCGGATATGTCGGCGACGTGAAGGCGATCGACTTCTTTTAGTGCAGTGCGTCAGGCAGATCGGCGCTCCTGATTCGGAAGATTTGCCCGTGTCCTTTGTGTGCCCCTGAGGCAAAGCTTCTGGCTTCTTGCCGCTGACACCGTCTCTATCCGACGCACCCGAATCTCGCTACCGCTTCACCATGTTCGCTGCGGACCAGCTCCTGACGAATTTCCCAAGCCGGTCGAGCGCGTCAGGGAATCGGTCGGTCATTGCCGCGAACCCAAGACGAAAATGCGACGGTGCATCCCAGCAATCCCCGGGAGCGAGGAGTATCCCCTGCTCCGCAGCCGCCTGGCAAAAACCGCGGCTGTTCTCTCCACTCACGAGCCACGGGAAAGCGGTCATCCCTCCGCGAGGAGGAATCCAGCCAATTGTCTCGCGATGCTCAGCCATGAATGCCGAAAGTTGCCGAAGATTCCGACTCGCGTTCTCCTGCGTTTTGCCGAGGACGATCTTGCGCTGGCGCATTGCAATCTCCGCCAGCTTTTCCCCGGCGGTATTGTTCGAAATCGAAAAAATAGTGCGCGCATTCCAGTAGCGCTCGCGGCGCTTGGCATCGTGCTCGATCATCCAACCGGTCCGAACTCCCGCCAGGGGAAAAGCCTTCGAGAAATCATGGATGACGGTCGCATGCGGAAGACGGGAAGCTGATCTCGTCGGCTCTCCGTGATAGATCGGATGGTAGACCTCATCGCTGACGAGTTGAATTCCGCGAGACGTCGTGAACTCGTGCAAGCTGTCGAGTTCTGCATCACTAGTCGTCGCGCCGGTGGGATTGTGCGGACTATTCACCAGAATGAATTTTGTATTTCGATCCACCAGTTGCTTGATCTCATCAAGATCGATGCGAAAGTTGTTTTCCTTACGAACAGAGTAGCGACGGATCTCGATCCCCAGCGATTCGGGAAGCGCAGAAAACGGCGGATAGCCGGGTTGAGGAAGCACAACGTTGGCCTCGGGCTCGGCGGCCAACCAGAAGAGAATCAGCAACGCCTCGGAGGCTCCGGTTACGACCTGGACCGTCTCGACCTCAACCTCGTGCATGTCGGCGATGGCCGCACGTAATCCGTCGGCGCCTGCCGGGCGGCTGTAAGCCAGCTTGTGATTCTGGAACTCTTGCCGCTCCTTCTCACTGCCAAGTCCGAGGATTTCGTTCAGGGTCCAGCGCGGTCCTTCACTTGAGGCCAGATTGAATTCGATGTCATGCTCGTAGGTGTCCAGCCACATGTCCAGCAGGAAGGGCTTTAATTGCATCTCGCACCTCGGAGCATTAGATCAGCCGAAGTGAGTTCGGCGTCACAAAATTTCATGCGGTCAGCCTACTTGGCGGGCTCAAGCGTCAGCCGATGCGTCTTCGTCGTGTCCACGGCCTTGGCGGTAAACGGCAGCGTGAACGTTGTTCCTCCGTACCACGCCTTCCACTGATCCATGTAATACGGGCTCAGAAAATTTCCACCCTGACCAGTCACGATGTTCAGCGTCGACTCGTCCAGATCCCCCAGATTCGCGGTGAATCGCTCGGACGGCCCGTGGTACCGCGTGACTGCTTTCACGGTATATCCACTGCCCGATTGCTCGTTCACTCCGGGCTGTGCCCACCGCTTGATCAGAGGAATCTTCCCCAGGACCGGATGCTCGATATCGACCGCATTGAACGCGCCCCAGTGCCACGACGCCAATTCCTTCGGCGCCCCCGGACCAGTCACCGCCGCTTCCACGGCAGCGGTCAACAGTTCGTCGTAATTCGGATATTTTTCCGGCAGCCAGCGCTTGGGCCGATGCAGCAGAATATTCTCCAGCCAAACCGACCGCATCTCCCAAGAATAAGTTTGCCAACTCAAAGTCCCGTTCGCCATCGCGGAATCGCCGGGCGCGGCTCCCAGCTTCGCTTCCAGCAGCAGCCTTCGTAGCTCGCGAATCGAATTCTCCGCGATCGTCGGAGCAGCCGACGAAGCCATCATCCTTCCATCCCAACTCCGCATGAGGTCCGCCGCTTCCTTGACTCGCACCGAAGGTTTGGACGCGTGATCCACCGCATAAACAAACCGCTCGGCCGCAAACAATTCGGCCTCAGAATGAATGTCGGTCTCCAAAGTCAGCATATCGGCGGGCGAAAACTGCCGCCCCGACTCGAGTACGTGATAAATCCGCTCCGTGCGCCACGGTGCTTCCCACTCCATGCTGATCGAATTCGGATATCCGTCTGGCGTGATTCGCCCATTCGCCGTCGCAATGATTCCCGACGGTGGATTGTAGATGCTCGGGAGTTTTTCAAACGGAATATAGGAGACCCATTCGTGCGCGTTGTCGGCGCCGCTCACCGGAAGACTTCCGTCGCCCGCCGCGCGGATCGGAACCTTGCCCGTCGTCTGATATCCAATATTCCCGTCCACGTCGGCATACACCACGTTCTGCCCCGGCGCGTCGAGCTGCGAAAATGCCTTGCGGAACTCTCCCCAGTTCTGCGCCATGTTTACGTCGAAGAAGGGAATGTGGAGTCCGTCGTACAGCGTCCAACGCAACGCCAGTGGCCGGGTTTCGCCAGGCACAAGTTCCGTGATGATCGGCCCGTGCCGCGTGACCTTCACGTCCACCGTGATGTCCGGCTTGCCCTTGACGTGAATCACTTCAACTCGATGCTCCGGCTGCACCCACCCATCCGGAATCTGATACGCACCCTGCGCGTTGAAGTTCTCGATATAAACATCTGTCACCGTCGGGCCAACGTTAGTGAATCCCCACGCGATCCGCTCATTGTGGCCGACAATCACGTACGGCATCCCCGGCAGCGTCACGCCCGCAACATCCAGCGAGCCGCAGTGCAGATGCGCCTCGTACCACAGGTTCGGCATCTGGTGGCCGAGGTGCATGTCATTCGACAGTAGCGGTTTTCCCGTGACGGTGTGCGCTCCCGACACCACCCAGTCATTCGATCCGTTTACCGGCAAGCCCTCCGCCGGAAGTTGTGTGACCGAGTTGTCCGGGGCATCGTCGTCTTCATCATCGTCGTCGTTCGAGTCGCCTTTGTTGTTGTCTGGCTCGTTCAGATCCTCACGCATCACGGTTGGCGGACGGTCGTGCCACGAACGGTTCACGTACAGGTCGTTCGTCAGATCTGGTCCGAGCTTCGCCAGAATTTTCTCCCGATCGAGCGCGTCGAAGAAGTAGTGATAGTTCAGGTCCTTCACCATCGAATTCGCAATCACGACCGAATCTTCCGGTTGCCACGGCTTGGGCCGGTAATGCAGGATGCGAAACTCAATGGGCAACGCGCTACCATGCTTCGCGATGTAAGCATTCACTCCGCGCGCGTACGCTTCGTAGTAACTGCGATCGCGCGGGCTCGCCATTGCCAGCGATTTCTTCGCGGCTGCCCTCAAACCTAAAATTCGCTGTTCGCGATCGAGCTTCAGCGGAAGTTCGCCCAGAATTTCCGACAGCTCGCCGCTGCCGAAGCGGCGCATCATGTCCATTTGCCACATGCGATCCTGCGCCGTGACGAACCCCTGCGCGAAGAAAAGATCCTCCAGACTCGCCGCCTCGATCGTGGGCACGCCGTGCGTGTCTCGCGTCACCGCGACTGTAGCCGAGAGTCCGTTGATCGGTAGTCGCCCATCGAGTTGAGGCAGGGCAGAGTGCGCTACATACCAGGCGTATCCGAGCCCTGCTACCACCGTGACCACAAGGGCGAGCAACAGCCACAGCAGAATGCGAACCACCGGGAATCGGCGCGAAGTGGGCGTCCTGATTTCTGCCAGAGTGCTCATGGGAAACTCTGATTGTATTCCAGGCGAGCGAGCCGGCGCGCCATGGTTCTGAAAATGAATTTCATTTTCAAGATGCCCGGGTGATATTCTGAGTCTTCGATCCCCGCTATGCTTCAGAAACGCATCGATGATCAGCCCACCCTCTCGCGTCAGATGGTTCGCGAGGCTCAGGACATCCTCCACCGTCACTTGAAAGACGTTGGCCTGAAGCAGACCGGCCAGCGCGATACGATTCTGCGCACTTTTCTCGAGACTCGCGACCACCTCTCTACCGACGAACTTCACCGCCTGGTTCAGAAGAAGGACGCTCGCATCGGCTACACCACGGTCTACCGCACGCTGAAACTTCTCGCCGAGTGTGGCCTGGCGAGCGAAGTCGCCTTCCACGATGGCATCGCGCGCTACGAACACCAGTACAATCGCCGCAGTCATCACCACATGGTCTGTACCGAGTGCGGCAGCTCAGTGGAATTCTTTTCTCAGGAAGTCGGCGAACTCGAACAGGAAATCGGCCGCAAGTATCACTACCTCACCACGAGGCACACCTTTCAGATTTACGGAGTCTGCGAAGACTGCCGCAAGAAGCATCATGCGGCACGCCCAGCCTGAAATCGGTCTCACCTCAGTTCCACGATCGAGCACTACCGCGGCGCGATTGATGTCCAATCTTCGGGATGGTTGACCTCGGATGCGGGAAGGTCGGCGCCTTTTGTCAGACAGTCGTGAGGCGACCCGCTCCAGTCGATCTTGATCACATCTGACTCGTCGGAGCAGAACGCCGGCAGCTTTGCCTTGCTGGGCGTGGGGTATGCCACAACCTGATACTTCGTCACGGGGCCATTGGTTTTTGCGCTGGCGCATCCCTGAAGAGTGATGAGATATCCGTGCTTCTTTACCTGATCCAGATCGCTGCTGATTCCCCAGGCGCTCGACAGTTCCTCGACAGAGCATGTGAAGCCGGCGGCGGGATGCGCCTGCGCGAACGCGATCTCGGCGGTGTTGAAGCTGCGCAGTGCTGATACTGCCGACGGCCGGTTCGTGGTGACTTGACCTTTGTAGACAGTCTTTCCAGACTTTATTTTTGCCTGAGCCTTCTCCAGCCTTGCTGCAGAAATGATTCCGTAGGTGATGAGCGCAATCGTCGCAACTACGCCCAGGTAGCCCAATACCAATCCTCCGATCGCCAGGCCTTTTCCTTTTAGCCTGCCCGGGCTCTTGCGGATTTCAGACAGAGAGAGATGGCCGAAGATGATCGCAACCAGCGCAAAGGGCAGAAACAGGGAAAAGAAGCTGGAGATCAGGCTGAAGATCGCCTTGCCGCTCGTCTCTGGAGCAAGACCGAATGCGACCGCCGGATCTGGCGCGGGCGCAGCCGTCGCCGACGAGTCCCTTCCGCAGTTCCCGCAGAAGCGCTCGCCCTCGGCCATGCTGGTGCCGCAACCCAGACAGAACGAACTCATCCCATCTCCTTCCGGCGAGCAAAATCAGCGGAATCTGTTATCGAGGACTGATCTCGTCGTTATAACCCGCGCAGAATGTGCTCGTAATTCTCCAACGCCAGACCGCGGCTGCCGTTCTCCGCCGAAATTCGCACGAAACACTACACGTCGTCTAACGCCTCGTCAATGCTAGAGTGGCCGTGCGGCGGTTGTGCTGCTCTCTGTCGCGGTGGTAGTGATAGGGTGCACAAGGAAATGGACCCAATCGTTCCAATGCCGCTTTCGTGTCCAGAGTGCACGGCGCAAATGCCGGCCACGGCTGCCTTCTGTCCCGGTTGTGGACGCTCAATGACGATGACGACGACCCCGACTGCTGTGATTCACGCCCAGGGAAAAGTCGGAGTCTTTCCCGAGAACATCGCCGGGGCGTTTGCCTACTTCACGTTCATCCCGGCCGTCGTCTTTCTGTTCCGCGATCCGTATAAAAAGAACTCCTTCGTGCGCTTCCATTCCGTTCAATGCTTGCTCCTCTGCGTCGCTGTTCTCGCGGCGGCGTCCGCGCTCAAGCTCGCGGCCATTGTGCTCTTTCTGATTCCGGTGGCGGGACCTCTTGTTTCATTGCTGCTCTGGGTAGTGGTTGGACTCGCCGCATTCGTGACTTGGTTGGTCCTGGTCGTGAAAGCTGCGCAGGGCGAGGCATTCAAGCTCCCCGTGCTGGGTGACTTTGCCGAGCAGCACTCCAGTTCGTTCCAGGCGTAGGCTTGTCAACTTCCAAGTTGTAGATTGCATTGAACGGCAATCTTTGGTACGTTGCCGCGACGCCGCCCGAGCCCGGAATTACGCTGCTTACCGAGTCGGAGGTCTTTGGCGACCAAGGAGGACTTCCCCATGGCTTTTTGCAGCAATTGCGGTACACAGATTGCCGATGGCAGTACGACGTGCGCGGCCTGCGCAAGCCGGATTCCGGCCGCGCCTGCCGCAGCGGTCGGTAACGTCGGAGGCATGGCTGATAACGTTGCGGGAATGCTGGCGTATTTCACCATCATTCCGGCGATCATTTTTCTGGTGTTGGAACCGTACAACAAGAGCCGGTTTGTCCGCTTTCACGCGTGGCAGTGCCTCTTCTTCGCGATAGCGTGGACAGTCCTTTGGATTGGGCTCAGCATTGTTGCCCATATTCCTATCCTGGGTTGGCTTACGATCCTGATCTGGCCTCTGGTCGGGCTCGCCGGTCTGGTCGTTTGGATCATTCTTGTGATCAAGGCGAACGGCGGACAGATGTACAAGTTGCCGGTGATCGGCGATCTGGCGGAAAAGCAAGCCAACGCGATGTAGATTTCGTCACCTTGGCGAGTTCGTCCGCATGCGCGCATGAACTCGCCGGGCCTTCCTTCGTGCTACTTCGTGTTCTTTGTGGTTAACGCTTTCTGTCTTTCGGCGCCAACGCGAATCTCCACTAGAAACTTCGGCCCTTGACTTTCTCCCGGTAAGCTGTCAATCCTATTAGCTTTTACCTGCACCGGAATTCAGCGCGTACGGGACGGTTTTACGGGGCGGGAATTTTCAGGACGATTGGGGAATTCATTGCGAGTCCGGGTTTTCTATCACGACAAGTGCTTTGACGGGGCTTCCTCCGCTGCGCTGTTTTCGCGCTTCTACCGCGAGCGTATTCGCGAGGACGCCGACTTCGTTTTTACCGGTCTCGTCCACCGCGCGGGTGCGCTGTTTGATGAGAAGCAGTTCGACGGCGATGAGAACGCCATCGTTGACTTCAAGTACTCCAGTTCGCCCAAAATCACATGGTGGTTCGATCATCACGAGAGCGCCTTCCTGTCGCCCGCCGACGCCGAGCACTTCGAGCAGAACGAGAGCAACCGCAAGTTCTACGATCCCAATTTCAAGTCGTGTACGAGTTTCATCGCGATGATCGCGCAGCAGCACTTCGGCTTCGATCCCGCGCCGGTGGCCGATCTTGTTCACTGGACCGACATCATCGACGGCGCTCTTTATCCTGACGCGAAGACTGCGGTCGAGATGGAAGCTCCTGCCATGAAGCTGACCATGGTGATTGAATCGGCGCCTGACCACGGTTTCGTTCCCAACCTGATTCCGCTGCTCGCGACGAAGTCACTCGGTGAGATTCTAGAAGAGCCGTTCGTGGCACCGTTGCTGCCGCCTTTGCTTAAGCGCCATGAGTTGTCGATCGGAATCCTCAAGCAGCGCGCTGAATGCAAAGACGGCACGATCTTCTTCGACGTCACCGACCAGGATCTCGAGGGCTACAACAAGTTTGTTCCGTACTACCTGCATCCGGAATCGGTGTACAGCGTGGGCCTCAGCAAGAGCAGTTTCCGCGTGAAAGTTTCGGTGGGATCGAATCCGTGGGCGCCGCAAGAACCGGAAGTGAACCTGGCTAAGATTTGCGAACGTTACGGCGGAGGCGGTCACGCACGCGTTGGCGCGATCTCGTTCAACGTGAACCAGCACGCCGCCGCGATTAAAGCCTCGCAGGAAATTGTCGCGGAGTTACGCGCCGCCATCCGCAAAAAAAGCTGATGGCCGACAGCGATTGACGTAAAGATCGCAAGTGGCTAGTGGGCGACAGCGCCATTTACTAAGCACGTCGCCGCGTTTCCATCCTCGGCTGATCCGATCACTCCTGACGACTGATCTGCGCAAAACGCCTTCCGCCCGAATGTGTTCGCATTCGGAGCAGCGGTCAGACGAAAGCTTGTAGCAGGCGCTGCGCTGCACCCCGAAAGAGTGAACACGAAGCCGTATTTCTTTCCGCTCGCCAACCCGCTGTTGATCAGCATTGCCTGGTGCTCATTCGGTTCGCCACCGCCAAAGCCGTCGAGACTCGAGAGAGAGCAGGTATAACCAACCGCTGGATAGCGACGCGCATACGTAGCCTCTGCCGCGAGAATCATGCGCATGGCTGCTAACACGGTGTCATCGCTTCCTGCGGTGGGCTGCACGGAAATTTCGGGGCGTGGAACGAATGTTCCATTCACTCCGGTCGCGGTGGCCGTTGCCTGCGGCGTCATCTTTTCCGTTACGGCCTTCAGGAAGTCGGGGTCCGCTAAAGGCAAATGAATTGTGATGGAGATCTCATTCACCTTCCACACTTGTGCTTCCTGCTTCATCGAGAACGTGATCTGCGGCATGAAGGGGCTGGATTTCGGCTCGCCATTCTTGTAGGTGTGGAACGTCAACGTGATGTCGTCTTGATCGCCGTTGAGTGAGTCGCTTTCCACAATGACGTCGGCCTTGTCCCCAGTCTTCGGATCGTCTGCCGTGAGCAATACCGATCCGGTTTCGTAGGTTTCGAAATTGTGTCCTTGGGTCTGAAGTTGGCTCATGAACAGCGAATATTGCTGGAGATTTTTCAGAGCGCCTGACTTCTCGAGCGCCGCGTTTGTGGCCGTGGGCAGATGCTTCACAAACGTTCCGGGCGTCTTGCTGAAAAACATTTCGAGCAAAGCCTGGCGCGCTGTTTGCGGAGCGGGCTGAGGAGAAGCCGCAGATCGAGCCCACGAAGGGGCAAGGCACATCAGGACAACGGCCAGAGAAAGGGTGGCTCTTCGCATAGTTCGTCTCCAGAGGTGATCGTGACATCGTTCCTGTGTTCCCTAAAGTTACGGAGGTAAGAGCAGGCGTCAGGAAAGGCAACACGAGCGGCGGGTCGCGGGTGGAAATCGCGCGCGTCCATGGTAATCTGCCTTGGGTCCTTGCACGGATTCATGCGCCATCCTCGCACCAAGTCTGATTCCCATCGCCGGCAACGGCGCTTGCTTCGGGCGGTTGCCACGTTCGAATTCTTCAAGGGCATCTTTGTTGTGGTGATGGGAATCTGCGCGCTTGCGCTGGTTCACAAGGATGTGTGGTTGTACGCGGAAAGTCTGCTCGCCCTTCTTCATATCAGCACAGATCACCGTTCGGCCCAAGTCTTTCTGGACTTCGCCGACAGCGTGACGGACGCGCGATTGTGGGCAGCGGCGCGCATTGCGTTTGCGTATGCCGCGCTTCGCTTCACCGAATCGTACGGTCTTTGGAAAGGGCGAACGTGGGCGGAATGGGTTGCGCTGATTGCCGGAGCATTGCTGCTTCCATTTGAAGTGCGTGAACTGATGCGCGGGATTACGCTCATGCGCTGCGCCTTGTTCGTGGGGAACGTAGCGGTCGTGCTCTATATGCTCTATGTGATCCGGAGCAACCAGCGCGAGCGCGAGAACGAGGCGCTCTCCGCCGCGGATGAATTGACTGTGGAAAAACTCCCGAAAAAACAGTTCAGATGGGGCGAATGGAGATAGCTTTTTGAGGCTTCCCGTTTTGGGAATATGGGTGAAAGCGGGGGTACCCCCCCTCCCCCCACCCCTTGGAAAGCCTTGACTGGCGCGGGGTCTGCAAAAACGGTCTGCAAAATCTTGAGCCCGTAGGGGTTAGAGGTCAAAATCTTGAGCTGAAAGAACTTACGAGCTTTTTGGAGAGTGGGTTGTATACCGCCTCCGCCTTGACGATGATCTGCTCTTTGAGTTTCAGGGTCAAGGTTGGATGTCACATGGTGTCGGTAGCACATGATATGTCCGGTTGAGATAGCAGGTGAAATGTCCGCTTAGCGGGCGGTGAGGATGGGAGACCATGCGAGCATGGAAGCTTATCCGAGGGCCGCGATGGAGCGGGCGATGAAAGTACAGGACGTGATGTTGCAGGCGATGGCGAAAAAGATCACGTGGTGGCAGGCGGCGGAGATACTGGGCATCAGCGACCGG